>Ga0208243_1000001_pt1 | contig 1030783 bp, 968 predicted proteins | sample Subbio2Aug_QV12A_FD_184826 | JGI IMG/M metagenome (GOLD analysis project Ga0208243, IMG submission 184826) | Serpentinite rock and fluid subsurface biosphere microbial communities from McLaughlin Reserve, California, USA - CR12Aug_QV12A (SPAdes) | ecosystem: Environmental > Terrestrial > Deep... | reverse complement strand
GAGCTGGAACATGAGTGACCCATAGGGAACGAATGTTTCAAAAAGAAAGCCACGATGGCCTTCGACGAGCGACGCCGTGCCTCGAAGTACAGTGAGGACAGGATGTGGTATTGATTTTGGATTGTTTGGGATTGTTCGTAAAGAATCGATATTGGTATCCCCGCCCAATTTAGGGAGGGGAACTAGACCCGCCACCCAATACGTCCTCTCTATCATAAAGGTCTTAAATCAGAAACCATAACTGTGTTTTGAAAAAATTTAATTTGAAAAAGTTCATACTTTAGAAAAGGAAATAGTAATATCTGACAATGAAAGTCTCACTTCCTACAATACTATAAAAATGATTCTTAGATTTTATGATTCTATTTTTTGTTTTTTTTTTCTTTAGTTTCATTTTCTTTGATTCTAAACCTTACTATTTTTCGAATCAGTTCATCGGGCATAGGTTCCGTGATTGGAAATTGAATAGAACCTTTTCCAGATTTAAACTTTGAAATTTCCTTTTGGAATTTAATATTTCCGGATGGTAATGCATAAAATCCAATGTGATTCTTATATGCTGCGAAATGGACTAAATTCCCATTCTGAATAAATGTTGGAATTGCATATTTTATCGCCTCTTTTGCATTAGGTGCTTCTTCTCGAATAATTTCTCGTACATGATTCAATAAAATTTGAATGTCCTTTGGGAACGAATGTATATATTCATCTATATTTTCAGGTTTATTAGATTTCATTTTATACTTTCCTTGGATAAATCAAACTTTTGTATCTTTCCATTTTCCTTTTGTAAATAACCAGAGTGTATATATACCAACAGATGTTTCAGTTAACATCATTGCCCAAAAAACTCCGCTATAACCGAATTCAAAGTATTTCCCCAAAGTGAAAGCTAATGGAATTTGAATGATCCAGAAAAAAATTACATTAATTTTAGTCGGAGTCATTGTATCACCAGCTCCATTAAATGCCTGACTTGCAGCCATCCACCAAGCATAAACAAAATATGAATAAGAAACAATGCGTAGCCACTCAGATCCTATAATAATTACTTTTGGATCCGAAGTAAAAATCCCAATAATTCTTTCGCTTAAGAAAAAATATACGAGAGACACTAATACCAAATAACACATATTACAGAATCCGGTAACCCATACTGATTGTTCTGCTCGGTCTGGTTTTCCAGCTCCAAGATTTTGCCCTACCAAAGTGGCAACTGCATTTGACATCCCCCAAGATGGCATTAATGTAAACATCATCGTCCTAAGAGCAATCGTGGCAGCAGCTATAGTCTGACTCCCAAATTCAGATAAGATTCTCATAATAAAAATCCAGGAGGTCATACCAACAATCATTTGGCCTATACCACCTAAGGAAGTTTTGAGTATACCGTGGATTGTTTCCCATTCAATTGTAAGATGACTTTTCAGAATTTTGATATGTTTGCCACCTCGAAATAACAACCAAAATTGAAATAGGACACCAATTCCTCTTCCAATATTGGTAGCGATTGCTGCTCCTGTGATACCAAAAGCAGGAATAGGTCCCCATCCAAAAATAAAAATTGGATCTAATAGAATATTTAAACCATTTGCGAGCCAAAGTACTCGCATTGAGATCGCTGCATCCCCTGCTCCACGAAACACAGCATTGATTAAAAATAAGAGTATAACAATGAGATTACCACCTAACATCCATTGCATATAATGATATCCTTCATTTAGTATCCATTCATCAGCTCCCATTAGTAATAATAGCTCTTTTGAAAAATAAATTCCTGCGATAGAAAACGGAATAGAAGACAAGATTGCAATCCAAATTGATTGAATCGCAGCAATACCAGCCAAATCTTTTTCTTTTTCTCCGATTCGTCTGGCAACAATGGCAGTCACTGAGAAAGATAATCCCATTGCAATTGCATAGAGAAGAAATAAGTAAGTTTCTGTAAGTCCAACAGTTGCAACTGCTGAAGCTCCTAATGACCCTACAAAATAAATATCTACAACTGCAAAAACAGATTCTAAGACTAGTTCTAAAATCATAGGGACTGATAATAGAAATATTGCCTTTCTTAAACTGATTTCAGTGTAATCTTCCTCAGAACCAGATAATGCTTTTTTTAAATCTTCCCATAAACTAGCACTTGTCATTTTCTACCTACTAACCTTAAGATTTTGCATCCAAATACTGATTTAATCGACTCAATGTTTGGTGAGCACCTTCAATTGCTCCAAAGTCTACGACTGAATTCCTAACACTTGCATTAGGAAAGGTCATCTTCATCTTGATAATTGTCTGATTTTCTGATAGCTCTAAAAAACTAATACTTACGTTGAAATTATCATCCTTTTCAGTTGAGCCAGAACCATGAATATATTCTAAATATTCGTTATCTCGAATCTCTTTGTATTGAACTAAATTTGGATAGATAGTTCCATTGGGTGCTTTCATAGTATAAATCCATTTACCACCTACTTTGAATTCTCTAAGTTCAGTTGTAGTTGAAAAACCGTTGGGTCCCCACCAGAGATTTATATTGGTTGGATCTGCAAAGGCAGCAAAAACGTCTGCAATTGGATGTGATAATTTTTTTTCTATTATCAATTCATTTGTTTCAGGTAATGCATCTTCTTCCAATTTTTCAAAACTCTGTGACCATCCTTCTTTCATACCAGAATTTGCGAAGCCATCACGGATTTGGTTAGACATAAATTCAGTTATAAGTATAACCTTCGTTATTCCATCATTTTCTTCAAATAAAACTCTTAACTTTGAATTTAACATGGAACGGTCACCTGAAACTCCGGCGATTTTTTGAACTTCTTTCACCCATTCATCAGGATGTTCATCAACTAGATCACTCATCACAAAACTTTGATAAGGTGTAATTTCTAAAAACTTTCCTTTGACTGGATAATCAATTCCTTCAGGAGATCTCATCACTATTCTATAGGAACCACCTACTTGGAAATCAAAGTCAACAATTGGATTGGTAAATCCTTTTGGTCCCCACCATTTTTCAATATGAAGAGGATTTGTCCAAACTTCCCAAACTAGTTTTAATGGTGCCCGAAAAGTGCGTTCTAATCTTACGATTTTTTCCTCTAATGTGAGAATGGCTTCATGTTGGTACATACTATTCTTTTCCTTTTGTTTGTTGTAAATCCATCAAGTATTGGTCCAAACGATCAAAACGTTCTTCCCATAACTTTTTATATTGTTGTAACCATAAATTAGCTTCTTCTAATGCTTCTGTTTTGATGCGACACGGGCGATATTGCGCTGATTTCCCTCTTTCTATCAAACCAGCTTTCTCTAGGACTTTGATGTGTTTTGAAATACCTGGCAGACTCATTTGAAATGGCTCTGCTAATTGCAAGACAGTCGCTTCTCCAGAGACAAGTTGCATAAGGATTTTTCGACGCGTTGGATCAGCAAGTGCCTGGAATGTAGAATTTAAGGATTCTTCCGTTTGTTCTAATTTAACCATTTAGCTAATTAACCTTTTGGTTAAATAAAGTGATGGATGCTATTTCGTCAATCGGAATTGTTAGACCTGGGAATTTCTTGGATTTGTTTGAGTACACTTGGGATATGAGTATCCCCGCCCGATTAGGGTGGGGAACTAGACCCGCCACCCAATACGTCCTCTCTATCAGATTCCCTCCCTTTCTGGAAGATGATTTCAAAAACTCAGAAATTTAGTTTGGAAAAGTTCGTAGTACCACTGTTTGATTCGATCTGTTTTAGGAAGCCCTACCGATCTTTGTTGCTTCTTTGACTTCTATCAATTTTCCAGTTTTGACTTCATAATAATATCCATAAATAGGGATGTCTTTCGGAATCAAAGGATGGTTTCGGATTCTTTTGACATCATCGATGACACTTTGTTCCAAATGATCGAAGGTTAAAAAAGGAATGTACTTCGCTTCGTCCGAGCCACCTGATTCTTCTACGTTTCGCCAACCATTTGAATCAATCGTTGCTGTTTTTAAACTTTTCGAGAGGAGATTGCGTATGATTGGATCGGTGAATAACTCCATCCCGCAGTCTGAATGATGGATGACAAAAAATTCTTTGGTACCTAATAACTTATACGATATCACCAAGGAACGAATGGCATCATCACTTGCTCGACCACCAGCGTTACGGATCACATGTGCATCACCTTCTGCAAGGCCTGCATATTTGGCAGGATCCAGTCTTGCATCCATACAAGTAAGGATGGTAAAACTCCTCGCAGGAGGGAGCGCTAGTTCGCCTTTTTTCCCAAATTCCGATGCATATTTTTCGTTCGCACCAATGACTTCTTTGTGTACTTTGCTTGTTTCTTGTTGTATGAGCGTGTTTGACATAGTGAAAATTAAATCCAATATAACAGATACAACAAGGAGAGAATTTTCCAGGAATGGATTTTCATGTAAGATCTGTACATTCCATTTTGCAAATGACTAATACATTGGAGACGTTTTGGTATTTGAGGACAGAAATGAAGTGAGAGGAGTCCATTTGCGCCAGGGATCTGGAGGGCTTTAGGTCCAATGAGGTGAAACCTCTTTGGACGGGAGCGAACGCGGACCCCGTAGGAGCCCGTTCCTTTATAGAATTTAGCTTCTGTTAAAGTTCAAATTGAGGCGCCCATAAAAATGAGCGCTTGTATCAATTAGGAAACAAGTGGATAATCGATGTAACCTTTTTCTCCGGGAGTATACAAAGTGGCTTCATCAAATTTTGCAAGAGGTATCTTCTTTTGGAATTTAGTCACTAGATCTGGATTTGCAAGGAATGGTTTTCCAAATGCCACCAAATTAGCGTTACCTGATTTTAGATCTGCTTCAGCACGTTCTGAATCATACCCTCCACTTAGAATAAGAGTTTGTTTAAAATTATTTCTGATATCAGAAACAGTTTTTGGTTCAACAGTTGGTGCGCCCATTGAAGAATGATCCACTAAATGAATGTACACAATACCAAGTTCATTTAATTTTTGTGCCAATAAAGAATATTCATCATGGGTTTCTTCAAAAGGAAATAAATCGTTAAATGCTCCATAAGGAGATAATCTGATTCCCGTTTTTTCTTTACCGATTGCATCTGATACTGCTTTAGCCACTTCAAGAATAAATCGAATGCGGTTTTCAATTGAGCCACCATATTCATCTGTTCTTTGATTGGAAGAAGGATGTAAAAATTGCTCCAACAAATATCCGTTTGCTGCATGTAATTCAACCCCATCAAATCCGCCGGTAATTGCATTCTTAGATGCTAAAACAAATTCTTGTATTGTAGACTGAATTTCATCTTTGGACATTTCTTTTGGTGTTGGATGATCTACCATTCCATTACTATCTGTCCACATTTTGCCTTTTGCCATAATGGCAGATGGAGCAAGAACCTTTGCTGATTTTGGTAAATTAAATTCATGACCAATCCTACCAGTATGCATCAGTTGAACAAATATTCTGCTACCTTTTTTATGTACCTTATCAGTAACAACTTTCCATGCTTCTGTTTGTTCTTTTGAAAAAATTCCAGGGATTCTCGCATAACCTAAACCATTCGGAGATGGAGAAGTTCCTTCTGTAATGATAAGCCCTGCTTCTGATCTTTGTTCGTAGTATGTGGCGACGATTTCACCTGGAACATTTCCTATTGATCTCGATCTTGTCATGGGAGCCATTACAACATGATTTTTTAATTCTAAATTTCCTAATTTTGCTTTTTCAAACAACAAACTCATATAATTTCCTATTCGATCCTTTAGAAAATAGACGGATTTCTCTTCTCATTTGATATAAAATAATTTAATATTAAACCTTTTTTCCAAAAAAATAAACCTACAAATCAAAACCCAAAATGGTTAGGTCATCCTGTCTTTCCTGCCCATTCTGAAAATTTTGGAGGGATTTTAATAGTTCTTCTTCCACCTCAGATAAAGACAAATGAGTGGTGTTCAAAAAAAGTTCATGGAGTTTCTCTTCCCCAAATTCTTCATCATTTTGATTAAATGCTTCATATACACCATCTGTAAAAATAAACAATCGGTTTCCTGATTCAAATTTAAGTTCAACATTTTCATACTGGGTTTGTTTTTTGAGTCCAATCATTCTTCCTGTTTTTGCTAACAGATTTAATTTTCCATTTTGAATTAACACGGCAGAAGGATGACCAGCAGAAGCAAATTGAATTGTTTGTTCTTCAAAGTGTATATCGATGATGATGGCGGTCAGTAAGCTGTTTAATGAAACAAAATTATCCATAAATTCTTCATTAAAGATTTCCATCACTTTACTTGGAGTGAGTTCAAATTCTTTAATTGGATCATACAATCCTTTGATCGCCATAGTGATCATAGCAGCATGCACTCCGTGGCCCGTTGCATCCGCTACCAAAATTCTAAATCGCGAATCCTTAAGATGAGTGATGTCAAAAAAATCACCACCTACTTCTGAGACTGGAAGGTATTTGAATACAAAATTGAGTTGTTCTAATAATTTTACATCAACAGAGATAGAATTTTCCTGAATTTTTTTTGCAACAAATAGATCTTTTCTCAATACATTGAGCGTTTGGTTAAGTTTAAATGTTCTTTCTTTTACTTTTTCTTCTAATTCTAAATTTGATCTTTCTAAATTGATTTTGACCTTGTTCTCCGCGATTTCTTTTTCTTTAATGATAAAATTGTAACGATCAGCCAATGCAAAAGCAAGTAACATCATCTCTGCAGCCGATCCATATTGTGGACCTTCCATTGTAAATACATTTGTAGGAATATATCCTAATGCTCTTAATGTTGAAATGATTAGGGCAAGGAACAAAAAGGCAAACGCTAGAAGAAAAAAATAAGCAATCCTTTGTCTTTTAAAAGAACAAATTACACCGATGATAAGGATCCATAAAGAAGTTATCGTATGACTTAAAACTAACCATTTGATAAACATATCAAAGTTTACAAGATAAAGAATAGGGAGTATCAATTGGATTAAAGTTAAAATCCAATTGATTCGATCAAGACGCGGTAATACTTTTTTAGTCTGAAGTAATGTCCGCATAAAAATAAGGAATAAAATTAATACAACTGAAATCAGTAAATTGATGGCATATTGGTCTAACCAAGGTGAGTTGTCCCATAAATACTCGGAAGCAATTCCATTATGAGTTGCGATCGCAATCGCAGAACTCAATACAACCAAAACATATAGTAAATAACTAATATCTCTTAGAATCAAAAATACAAAAAGGTTAAACACGATCATCGCAAGTGTCATTCCAAAATAGATCGCCTGCAATACATGATCATCGATTTCATGTCGGTCATAGGATTTTTGTTTCCAAAGTTGAATTGGTAAGTTGATTGCGTTTGGAGATTGTACTTTTAAGTACAGTATAGAAGTTGCATTTTTTGGAAAGACAATGGGAAAAACAAAATTTCTGGAAGGATATGGTCGATGCATTGCTGCTACAGCATACCCAGAAGGAATGAATTTCACTCCTTCATTTGTTTCAAAATACAAATCCAAAGTCTTTAATCTCGGATAACTCACAACCAAACTAGAAACAAATTCGTTCTCATATGGATTTACAATCTTTACCTTAAGCCAATAGGTTGATTTAGAATAGGAATAGTTGAAGGCTTCTTTTGCATTTGGATTCTGATGAAAAGGAAATTTGGAATCATTCAACCTTAAATCTTGGAATTCAATTTGATGATTGGTATCCTCCAATACATACATATACTTTGCTAAATGAATTGGTTTTTCTTGGATTTGATTTAGATTGACAATGGTTTCGTTTGCTGACAAATCAGAGCAAATCAAAAGTACCAAACATTGTAAGATGAGGATTTGAATTTTCATTTTGGATTTTTGATTCTTTCTATTTCCTGAAACAAATCGTATGAATAAATCAGATTTTGTTGCATAAAAATGAGAAATCCATCGAAGTTGACACTCAATCCTTCTGGTCCTGGAAAAATTTTTCGCAGTAGTTGTTCTCCATTTTCAGCAAGTAATATTAATTCGATTTGATTCTCTTCACTGTACTCATCAAAACAAGAAAGAGTGATAACAGTATGTTTTCCATCAAAACTAAACAATTTGATTACTTCAGATTGGATCGGAAAATGAATGATCTCGTTTCCCATCTCATCGATCATTTGAATGGAATGGTAATCATTTGTGAATACAAGTTTATCTTCTACGATGAGAATGGGTGATTTTGTGACAGCAAAAGAATGAGGACCTAAGGTATCTGTACAAGTAAAGTCCAATTCCTTCATGATATTGAGTTTATCATCTAACAAATATGATTTGTCCCAAACAAAGGGAATCAAAATTCGATTTTTGAATTCTAAAGGAGGAGATGTGATTTCAAATGGTAACTTGATACCCGAATCATGCGTTTTTAAAAATCGTTTTTGTTCCCCCGTTTGGATGTTGTCTACGATTGCATAATAGTAGTAAAAATTTAATTTTGAATCAATAAAAACTGGGTGAAACTTGGAACTGTATTGAAATACAATCTCATAATCATTGTTAATTGCAAATACTCCTTTTAATGTGTGAAAAACGATGATTCCTGTTTCAGTAAGGAAAGTTTTACCAGAAAAGGCATCACCATTTGGAGATTTTAATGTTTGGATCAATTGTTTTGATTTTAAATTGTAGATATGGATCTGATTCCCATGGGGAAGGTATAATGTTTCATCGATGATCGTAAAAGAAAAGTTATGTACCACTCGGTATTCAGAAACATCTCTTTCTTCAGTTGACAGAACTTCGTAACAACGAAAGGCAAGTGGAATTGAAATTTTTAAATTACCATTCAGATCAAATAATAACAACTCATTTGGTCGGTTGAGTTTGGAATCATATTCTGATCCTTTTTGAAATCCTTGGTAATAACACAAATGTCCAGACTGATAAAATAAATAAGGAATGGATAAACCTTCCGTAAACGGTCGTTTGACTGACTGACTCCAAAGGATTCTTTTTTCAATGAAATGAAAGGCCGTGAGAGTATACGTATCATCGAGAATAGATAGAATCACAAATTGATCTATCGAGATCCACTCTGTAACCAAAATGGATTCGCCTTCTCGCATCGTATGCAGTAAACTGACTTCACTTGGAAATCCTTTTGTTTTCTCATCCAAAAATTCGTTTGGAAATTCCCTTTGAAACCAAGTACGCAACCAAAGTTTTGCCGAACTGGGTAAGTTTTGAGTTCTTTTTAAAAAAATTTGTTTGAGTGAATCACTTTCCTTTACTGCAATTTTTTCCAAAACTTCTGTAAAAAAGGAATAAGGATAGTTGAATCCACCATAACGCAAAAGGTGATCCACTGATGGATTACGTATCAATTCTAATCGTTGGTCATCAATTAATTCCGCAGTTTGTTCGTAGTACTCCGGATAGGTGGACCTTGGGTCTCCTGTCCCTTTGACTCGGATCCACCAATACTGATGGCACTCGGAACATTCATAAATTTCTCGGTAGGGATTTAGTGTTTCTCCTACAATATCATGGATCGGAAAATTAGGAGTTTGGCTCAATTCTTGGATAGGCTCCAAACGAGAAAATGTTTTTGAACCATTTTGACAAAACAGACAAGCCATAACTAGAGGCTGTTAAGTTAGAAGTATCATTTTTACTTGGTCAAGTCAAATTCCAGTATTGGAATCTTAAATTGAATTCCACATAATTCTTGGCAATTTTTTGTAAGCTTTGTAAAATAAGTCATTCCTTATGCCTACTTCGCAAAAAACCTACGAAGTCCTCCTCGCTGAGATCCAAAAACTAGAACAGGAGAACCAAACTCTAAAACAAACTCAAATTAACCAAAAATATCACCAAACAAAGATTAACGACTTACTTCAATTCACACAATATTCGATTGATACTATTTCCGATTCGATCCTGTGGTTAGATGAAAAAGGTAAGTATATTTTTGTAAACAATGCTGCTTGTATCAATTTTGGATATTCAAAAGAAGAATTTCTATCGATGACGATGTTTCAAGTTGATCCCCTCTTCACCAAAGAGATTTGGGATGCTCACTGGCAAGAGATTTTGGAGAGAAAATCTTTTACATTAGAAACAATTAACAAACGAAAAGATGGAACTACCTTTCCAATTGAAGTGACGGTTAACTTAGTTGAATACGATGGTAAAAAATACAATTGTGCAATCGTAAGAGATATCACTGAACAAAAGTTAAATGAGTCAAAACTAAAACAATCAGCACTTCGGTTGAGTGAATTAAACGCAACCAAAGACAAATTTTTTTCAATTATTGCTCACGATTTGAAGGGACCACTTGGGTCACATAGAGAGTTTACCAAAAGTTTAAGTGAAAAAATTACAATCCTTTCCGACGAAGATAAATTTCTTAACTTACAAATTTTAAATGAATCATCTGAAAAACTCTATTCACTAATGGAAAATTTGCTCCATTGGGCAAGCACTCAAAACGGCATGATCACATTCCAACCTGTATTGATTTCTTTATACGAATTAATTCACAAAACGATAGATCTTTTGTCCTTATCAATTCATAAAAAAAACTTAACCATTCAGAATCTAATTCCCAAATCGTTTCAATTGAATGCTGATTTTTTTATGATCGAAACAATATTTCGTAATCTAATTTCAAATGCAATCAAGTATAGCAATCATAACCAAACAATTGAAATTGGATGTAATTTTTCCCAAACAAAGAATGATACTAATTCTAAAAGTCATTGTTTTTATGTGAAAGATGAAGGAATCGGTATGTCGAAGGATCAAATCAATTCCTTGTTTCGTTTAGATCAAAAGGTTTCAACACCTGGAACAGCACAGGAAGTTGGCACTGGACTTGGTCTCATCTTAAGCAAAGATTTTATAGAACAACATGGTGGTAAGATTTGGGTGGAGAGTGTATCAAAAGAAGGCACAACGTTTTATTTTGAATTAGGACAACACACAATCTAATGGAAATTTATTTCCAATGTTTGCTCATTTTTTATTCCAACTTGCGATTCTTATTTTTTTTTGATAGAAACAGAATCTAAGATTTTCATTTTTGAAAGAATGCTAAGCAAACTATTTTTCCATCTTATATTCGTTTTATTTTTCTCTGTTCCACTTTTGGCACAACCCGTTACCCAAACAACTCCAGAACCAAATCCTCCAACTAGTCCCCCTCCCAAAAAATCGTTTTTTGGATCGAGACTAGCCGTGTTAGAACTTGCTGGTGAATTTGTACAAACTCCTTCAGAGGGTGGACCACAATCCGTCTCAAGTATTCTCAATTCTGCACGTGTTGCTTCCAGTTTTGTCAACAGTAGTAACACAAATAATAATTTAAACCCTCCTGGTATCATCACAGAGAGTGCGGAATCAAGACCAACCTCCACAATTTCGCCACGTATAAAATACTCACATCAATTCTCAGAAGATTTTTTTATCGGATTTGTTTATGCGAAAGGAGAACAATATAACGATACAAGGACTAGTTTTAGTACAAATGGACTTTATCTGAATGATAAGGTTAGATCTGGTGTGAATGAAGTGGGATTTAAAATCGGTTTAGGTCCCATTAACTATTTAACAGATTCAACATCATCTGAATTGAGTTTTAGTTATTCTGAATTATCATCGAAAGGCCCATTCCAATCTTTCCAATTAAAATTTCCATTTTTACGAACAGGAGAACAAACTGTAACAGAAGGTTATGCGTTCTCAACCGGTTCTGTAGAATTTAGAACAAAAAATTATGGAATGAATTATGGTTTTGCTACATCCATCACTGATTGGCTCAATTTTTATATGATTGGAGATTTAACAATCTTTGCGGGCCAACTAAAACTACTGAGTTATGGAATTGAAACATCTTCCACAGGTAGTTTAAATGCAAGTAACCAAGTTGTTTTTAGCTCACCTGTTTCCAAAACTGATTTAACAGCATTCCAATCAAAAGAAGGATTAATGCGTGGACTAGGTGGTGCTTCCGTTTCTTTGGAGATGGGGCTTGTGTGGAAAGTGTTTGATACTTTGGGAATCAAATATGGTGGGTTTTATCAAATTTCCTCTTTTAGTGTTTCGGAAGTGACAGGATTTAATTTAGGCCAAGGAAAAACTCCCGTCGAACTCAGCTCTGTTCCAGACCTAAATTCTTCGCAAAGTTCCAAAGAATTTGGATCTTTTGGTGTGAATGTATCTCTAGTTAAAAACTTTTGACATTGTTTCCTTGTCTTATCATTAGAGGGTGATCCCTTTTGTGATAGGACAAAATGAAACACAAATCTATATTATATGCTCAAAAACTAGACTTCCAATGGCCAACATCCGACCCTTTTTTGTTCTGTGTACACCACGAAGATTTTTATCCTAACGGCAATGGAAAATTTGGACCCAAAGCATCCTTACAAGGAAGACAAATTGGACAGGACTTTGTTGGAAAAGATGGATGGCGGATGTATCATGGTGAGACCATTCCTGGTTTTCCAGGTCACCCACATAGAGGATTCGAAACGGTAACAGTTGTTCAACGAGGATTGGTTGACCATGCAGATTCACAAGGAGCTGCTGGCCGATATGGTGATGGTGATGTACAGTGGATGACGGCAGGTGCCGGTATCCAACATTCTGAAATGTTTCCACTCATCAATGAATCAGAAGAAAACACTCTTGAACTTTTCCAAATATGGCTCAATTTACCCGCCAAAAATAAGTTTGTTGATCCACATTTTAAAATGTTTTGGAACGAAGATATACCAGTAAAAATTCTAACTGATTCAAAGCATAAGCAGGTCAAAATTAAAACGGTCGCAGGTTCTTTGTTTGGTGACAAAGCATTGGATCCACCTCCCAATTCATGGGCTGCCGACAGAGCAAACGAAGTGGGAATTTATATTTTGGATTTGGACCCTGAAGTTCAATTTGTGATACCAGCGACTTCTAAAGAAAATAACCGAAACATGTATTATTTCCGTGGTGAGGGACTCGTTGTCGATGGAACACAAGTCCCTGGCAAACATATGTACAACCTAAAAGCAGACGAAACTATCGAAATTCGAAATGGATCGGAAGCCGGTAGAATTCTGATCTTAGAAGGAAAACCAATTGCAGAACCTGTTGTCCAATACGGACCATTTGTAATGAACAAACAAGAGGAAATCCAACAAGCGTTTGATGATTACCGTAAAACTCAGTTTGGTGGTTGGCCTTGGGACTCATATGATCCCGTCCATGTTGGCAAAGGAAGATTTGCCAAACACGCAAACGGGAAAGAAGAAACACCCACAAATTCAAAATAGGAAATTGGTGGGTATGCGGATCGGTAAAATTACCGGTCCGTTAAACAACCAGTACTTGCATCTTTTACCATTTGGATGTACTTCCATAAATAACCACTTGTCACTCGGTACGGCGGTTTTTTCCATTTAGCACGTCGTTTTTCTAATTCTTCGATACTTACTTTTACTTCTAGTTTATTGGTTCGAGCATCGATGGAGATCACATCACCGTTTTCCACCAAAGCAATTTCACCACCTTCCATCGCTTCAGGTGTGATATGACCTACCACAAAGCCATGGCTTCCGCCAGAAAAACGTCCATCAGTGATGAGGGCTACATTATCACCAAGACCTGCTCCAATGATGGCAGAGGTTGGTTTTAACATCTCAGGCATCCCTGGTCCCCCTTTTGGACCCACATAACGAATCACAACTACATGGCCAGGTTTCACTTTTCCATCTCGGATTCCTTCGTTTGCTTCCACTTCGGAATCAAAACAGATGGCTTTCCCTTCAAACATTTCCCCTTCATGGCCTGTGATTTTGGCTACTGCACCTTTTTTGGCAATGTTACCATATAACACTTGTATATGGCCTTCTTTTTTAATGGGGTTACTTACTGGTCTGAGTAAGTCTTGGTCTTTTGGAAGGTCTGGAAGTGATTCCAAATTTTCTGCAATGGTTTTTCCTGTAACAGTCATACAAGAACCATCTAACATTCCTTCTTTCAGCATAAATTTCATGATGGCAGGAGTTCCACCAATTGCAAATAGGTCTTCCATCAAATACTTCCCACTTGGTTTCATGTCAGCAAGTAGAGGTGTTGTATCGGTTACCTTTTGGATTTGGTCGAGGTCCAAATTGATTCCCATCGTACGTGCAATGGCGATCATATGGAGTGCTGCATTTGTAGAACCACCAAGGATGGTGATGACACGTAAAGCATTGAGTATGGATTTTGGAGTGATGATATCAGAAGGTTTGATGTCTTTTTCTAAAAGATTGTACATATACTTTCCAACCTCTTGGCATTCTTTCTTTTTTTCTTCACTTCGTGCTGGAGAAGACGAACTGTATGGTAAACTCATTCCCATAACTTCAATGGCAGTTGCCATAGTGTTAGCTGTGTACATCCCTCCACAAGCTCCAGGGCCAGGGCAGGAATTTTTGATGACTTCTTTAAAATCTTCTTCTGAAATTTTACCGTTAATTTTTTTACCGTATGCTTCAAAAGCGGATACAATATTTAATTTTTCACCTTTGAAATGACCACCATTGATGGTTCCACCATACACCATAATGGCAGGACGGTTGAGGCGAGCCATCGCCATGATGGCTCCTGGCATATTTTTATCACAACCAGCTGTGAAGATAAGACCATCATAAAAATGAGCACCTGAAATTGTTTCGATAGAGTCAGCAATGATTTCTCTCGAAGGAAGGGAAAACCTCATTCCATCATTCCCATTAGTAATTCCGTCACTCACACCAATTGTATTGAAGAGTAGACCAACCATTTGTTTTGTATCGATGACACTTTTTTTTTGTAAGGCAGCAAGTGTTGTCAAATGCATGTTACATGGATTCCCATCAAAACCTGTACTACCGATTCCAACAAAAGGTTTGTTTAAATCTTCATAAGGTACTCCTGAACCAATGATCATGGCTTGGGATGCTGGGAGAGATTCATCTTGGGTTAAAACGCGGCTGTATCGATTCAAACTCATAATTTACAATTTCCTTGGGATTAAAGTCAAAATGGTAGAGTCTTAAAGAAAGGAAAGCGGATTTTCAATTTTAAGGTAGTGTCATTTCGATCAGGATTTTGTTGTCGTTGTTCGCTTGGGCTAACTCTTTTTCCCATTCTAAAAATTCTATTTGCAAACAACTGTTAGCCTTATCTCTCGATGATTGGGGCAAAAATCCATTGGCAACAATCGCTTTTGCTGATTTTGCAATTTTACCTCTTGCCGATTCTAACCATTGGATTTGAACAAAAGTAGCGAGTTGTGTTCCTGCTGCCGGTTGGATACCAGCAACTTCGCAGGATTCCGTTACGGTAAATCCATACCTAGTTTTAAAACTGTCGGTATTTGCGTTTGTAGTAGCCTTTGTATTTAAAATTCCCGATTGTAAAATTGATTCTTGGCAATCTGGAACTCGGTTTTGTAAGTTTTTTGTTTCGTTTAGGAGAAAATTGACTTCCGCTTGTGTCACAATGAGTTGGTTCACATTACAAATCCCTAATGGTCTGCGACTACAAGTTCTAGAATTTGTATTAGTATCAAGTTTGATACAGTTGCCCGAATTCCTCTGCCAATACAATGTTGTTAGAATCCAAGTTTGTTCTTCTTCCTTCTTATTTTGCACATCCTTTCCACTTTCAAAACAAGATGGAAGTGCCAGAATAGAAATCATGATGATGAACCACTGTTTCAAAACCTCACCTCCATACCTATATTGATGAGAGGAATGATTGCCATTTTACCATTGGGTGTTTGGGATACGATGTAGGGAGAGTTCACTGTATCATAGGTAGGGCTTGGATTTTGGTTTCGTTGGTAATTTTTTGTATTATCAAAATCAAAACCAGCTTGGTTCCTCCTACCGTAAAAATTCACGAATTCTATGTAGGTATTAATATAACCCCATGAATAGTTTTCAATTCGGTCAATTCGCAAATCAAATTGGTGGAAAGGCAAAAATCGATCACTATTATAATTTCCTGAATAATTGGGAAAATATAGATTGAGTCCAAATGTTGCTGCTTGGCTTGCTCGTGTAGCCCCAGTTATGGGAGTATACGGAGTACCAGAAAAGTAACGAAGTCGTCCACCAATCATCCATTCTGGATTAAACTTATAACCAAAAACTAAGTTTAGAATATGAGTTCTGTCGAGGTCGTACAATTCTTGTTTGTCATTATTGTAGATGATCTCCAAATTGTTATCATCATAATAATTGATATAATTAGTACCAAACTTCGTTTGTGCCAACAATGTTCTAGAATTGTTTTGTAACGTTCGATTCCTTGTCTCATCACTTGTGAGTCTCGATTGGTTGTTGATTCTTTTTGTAATCGAATTTGTATACGAAATCCATCCAAACAAACCTGATTGTTCTCTTGGGTCTCTTGTTTTCTTTAAAAAAATCTCAACACCTTCGGAATACCCATAACCAGCGTTAGAGTAATTTAGGTTCTTGGGAGTAATAGGATTGGCTAAAACTTTTGCCGTTTCATTTACGAAAATACGTGTATCATTATTGAGAGCATAGGGATCGATTATATAAGCATCTGGAACAATGATGTTTTGGAATATATTCCGAAAACCTTCGATTTTAATTTGCCAATTGTTTGCAAACTCTTGGCTGATTCCCAAAGAATTATGCTCAGCTCTTTCCATAAATAAATTTGGATTCCCGGATTTTTTTGATAAGGCTTCCACAGAAACAGGAGCATTGTAATGGATTCCATGCCCAGCCATTATACTTGTTTTTGTTGCATCAAAAACATAACCGGCAGTAACTCTAGGTGCTAAATTAGTTTCATTACTTCCCGAATAATTATCTACACGTGCACCAGGAGTGAAACGAAACCCTCCATACTTCAATTGGAATTCTGCATAGGCAGATTTTTCACGGTACCGAATTCGATCACCATCGATGACAGAACGAAACGCAGCATTTGAATTCAATAAGTCGTTAAAAATATTGTAAAACAAACGGTTGTAAGATGAAATATTTTCACCTTTTAATGTGGTCTCACGAAATCGACCCTGTACACCTGCTTCAAATTTTAGGTGTTCTTCCCACAATTCCCATTCAAATGAATTTTGTACGTAGGTGATGGTATCTGAGGTTCTATTTTGTAATCCGAAAATATTTTCTGCTGTGAGAGGATTTGTGAATCGGAGTTCAAAAAATTCATCAAACCATGTTCGTGAATAAGACAACGTATTTCGAAACGATTTTCCTTTCCAAACATATCGCACACCATCCGTTCGGAACATTCGGTCAAGACCAGTAGGTGGTCGTGGGTCACCGCCACCTCGTTCTAAATCTGCCTGTGCTTTCGTATATGCTTGTCTATCTCTCGTGCCAAATGTTTGGAATGTGATCCGATGGTCTGAATGAAGATCCCATATCAATTTCCATTGGTAATCATGGTATTCAGCAAATTTAGCATCATCAGGAATCCCTTGCGGGTATGCCTGGAGGAGCACTAAGTTTGGATAATTTTTTCGTCCAGAACTGATCATCGCAAGGCCAGGTAATACTTTTGTTTGGTTATAAATATCAGATAAAAATAAATTTACATTGATAATGGTTTTATTTTCATCTACTCGATCAGTCCCTTCAATAGCGATGATCCCACCAGTCGCATAACCATACTTTGCTGGGAAAGCACCTGTATACACATCAAATGATTTGATTAAATTGTTATTTAAAACAGAGGATTGGTTACCCAAATGGAAAGGATAAGGTAGTGGGAACCCATCAAAATAGTATTGGTTTTGCCTTGTTCCTCCACCACGTAAGGACAAGTCTCCTCTTTCACTATTGGAGTATGGATTTCCCGTAAGTAAATTGGTTCCGATATTGGTAAATACAGAGGGTAAAATTCCAACTGGTGCACCAATCACAACACCAGGTACAGTTTGTAAGGCTTTCAATGAATCACCAGACACTCCTGGTAATCGTTTGATCTCATCTTGGACAAGCCCATACCGAGAGAGTGGAGTTTTATCCCTCTCACCACTCACCACAATTCCAGAGAGATTTGCCTCAGAGATCGAAACAAGAATTACCTGACCTTTGAAACGAACTTCACGGAATAACGATTCGGTTCTATCAGCAGTGGAAACCTTGATTTCATAATAACCTGGTTCAGGAAACTGTAGTTTGGCGATCCCTTCCGAATTGGAGATACCACTTGTTTTTCCTTTTTTCGAAATCACTACCGCATTTGGAACTGGTTTTCCAGAATTGGATTTTACAATTTGGATCGAAACTTCTAAATTTCCTTCTGCAAAAATCGAAACTGTTCCAATTGTAGAGACAAAAAGAAACAAGACAATCAATCGGATTGTGTATGGAGAAATGATTACTTTCATTCTGAGACAGGGATTAGGTTTTCAGCAATTTTATAAAGTTCGTCTAATGATTTTTTATCATCTAAAAGTCGGTAACTCTGCAATACCCCTTCATACACAATAAACAACTGTTTTGCGAGTGAATAAGGATCCACTTTCTTGGAAATATAACCATTTTGGATCGAGTTTTGAAGAAATTCAGATAAACATTCGATCGTTTGGTTGGCTATCCTTTCAATTTCAGAACGAATGTGAACTTCTTCTGAATTAATCTGGGCACGAAAATTTGCCATTCCACATCCAAATAATTGTGACATCCGAGCTTCTCTGGAAAGGATTCGCACCCAAGCTCTAATAAAGTCTAAAGGTTTCGGATTTCGTTTCATCAAGGTTTTCAGCAGATTTAAATTTTCGTCAGAATAAATTTTGAGAACTTCTTTGCCCAACTCTTCTTTAGAAGAAAAATGTTGGTACAAACTTGCCTTCACCGTTTTGGCTTCATCAACAATTTGGTTCAAACCAGTCTCTGAATATCCTTGTTTTAGAAAAAGGTTTCGGCTGACGGCTAAGAGACGTAATTTAGTCGGTTCCTTCTTCATTTCTGTCCTAAAATGAGGATAAACTAAATCCAATCAAGAAATACACCGACCAGTATGTTCAATTTTTTCTGTTCCCATTTTGGATTTGTCGTATAAAAAATCCTTGCAAATACATACTGACTGGTATGTATGTTTTCTGAAGGTGAAAGATGAACCCAGAATTAATCTCTATTCATGAAGTGACTAAAACTGTTTCCGAAGCAATGAACACTCGTCATAGCATCCGAGAGTATGATCCAAAACCAATTCCAGAGGAGATTCTAAATAGAATTTTTGAAACATCATTGAGAAGTCCCAGTTGGAAAAACTCCCAACCTTGGAAGGTTCATATTGTCAGTGGAGCCAAAAAAGAACTACTCGCAGAAAAACTGACAAAAACAGCAAAAAAATCTGCACCAACTCCTGAAACGTCTTGGCCTGAATCTTATCCAAGTGATGCCAAAAAACGTATGTTTGATTTGGGTATGAAAATTTATGGAGTGGCTGGCATCGATCGTAAAGACAAAGAAGCAAGGGACCAATTTATGCTTCGTAACTTTAGTTTTTTTGGAGCACCTACTGCTGTTTTTATCACTTCCAAATTTGATCTTAATTTTTTTGTCGGAATTGATTTGGGTTGTTTCCTACAATCCGTTTTACTACTCGCAAGAGAAGAAGGACTTGGAACTTGCCCACAAGCTGCATTAGGAGCTTTCCCTGAAGTGGTTCGTGAAACACTTGGTCTACCGAACGAAGAAAAAGTGATCATGGGTTTAAGTATTGGTTATCCAAAAGCAGATTCCGATTTAAATCGTTTCCATACACCAAGAGAAGGATCGTCTGATTTAATTCGATTCCATTAAAAAATCATTTCGGATTCTAAATCTTTGGTATAAGATAGTACCACAAAACAAAAGTTGGGTAACTATGTATAACAAAGATTTCTGGAACGAACGTTATGTGAGCGAGGAATATATTTATGGAAAGGAACCGAATGAGTTTTTACATTCCCGACTTCCCAATTTAAAAAAAGGGAAAATCCTTTTTCCTTGTGAAGGAGAAGGAAGGAATGCTGTTTTTGCAGCAAGCCTAGGTTGGGATGTGTTTGCATTTGATCAGTCAGAAGCAGGAAGACAAAAGGCCATCCAGTTAGCAAAAGAAAAAAATGTCACTTTCCATTATGAAATTTCTGATGCTTTAACATACCCGTATGCGCCTGAACAAATGGATATGGTGGCACTGATTTATAGCCATTTTCATAAATCGATACGAACAACTGTTCATCGAAATTGTGTAAGAACCTTAAAAACCGGTGGAATTTTACTATTGGAAGCATTTTCTCCTGAACAGTTGAAATACACTTCAGGTGGACCAAAAGATCCAGATATGTTGTACCAACTCAAAGACCTAAGAATGGATTTTTCAGAAATGAGTGTTGAATATGAAGAAACACTTGAAATTGAACTCAATGAAAGTCCTTTCCATAGAGGCAAAGCAAGCATTGTGAGAGTTGTTCTTCGAAAGATTTAAATGTGAATCTTTTGAATGGAATAGTTTGAGCATTGAATGTTACATTCAATCTGATATAAGATGAATTACAAAATTAGAGAAGCCAATGAATTGGATATTGATCACATTTTCCAATTCATTTTAAAAAAAGCAGAATTTGATCGGAACTTAGGAGATTCTTTTGGTTTGGTAACAACTAACAAGGAAATCATAAGAAAAACTATGTTTAATGATCATCCATATGCAAAAGTTTTATTGGCAATTGATACAAACAATCTCCCAATCGGGATTGCCATATACCATTTTAGATATTCCTCATTTACAGGCCTTCCTTCCGTTTGGTTGGATGATCTTTATATAGAACCATTGAATAGAGGATTTGGATTAGGCAAAAACCTAATGCAATCTCTAATTGCAATTGCAAAAGAAAATAACGCATCCGATATAAGCTGGATTGCTAGTGACTTGAATGAAAGTGCAAAGAAGTTTTATGATAAAATCGGAAGTAGACAAATTCAAAAAAATGGTTCAACCATTACCTACCAATTAACATTTACATCATAGAATTATAGTTGAGTTAAAAACTCTCGACAATAGTTCATTCTGTACTCATAAACCGACTATAGTTTATCAATCGTTATTCTAATTTTGTCAAATGATTGGTAAAAATTAGTTATTTCCATGGAAATTGAATTTTCCCATTTCAATAAAAATTTGTTTTATCATGAAATAGAACATTAGAAACTTCTAAATTATTTTTTCGATCTAAGAAATAAATTTTAATTGAAATTAAATGACTAGTTCCGATCTCATGTTCGTTAGAGTTAACATCAATTTTATGTTAACTCTAAGAAGTGAAATATGTTTAATTTGAAAAAATCATTGTTAATTGTTGTCAGTCTAGTTTCCGTAACGATTTGTTTGTTAGGATACCTTCTATTTTTTACAAAAACATTCTTAAGTTTGAACTAAATTCAAATTTAAATTATATGATAGATGTTTTAGGGATTGGCTTCGGCCCGTCAAACTTATCGCTTGCCATTCAATTAAAAGAACTAGCTTTCTTTAATGATAAGAAGGTGAGATTTTTTGAAAAAAAGAAATCCTTCTCTTGGCAACCAGGACTTTTGTTACCAAATACAAATCTTCAAATTCATTTTTTGAAAGATTTAGTAACCCTTATCAATCCAAAAAGTCCATTTACCTTCATAAATTACTTAAAAGAACAAGGTAGATTATCGGATTTTATCAATTTGAATGTAAGTTATCCATCCCGTATGGAATTTAATGATTATTTATTTTGGGCAGCGAATAAATTCGAAGATATCGTTAGTTACAACTCTTATATTACTGATATAGAGCCCAAATACAATGGAAATCAAGTAAGTCATTTCAAAGTAACTTATGTACATGATAATATACCTAATGAAATTGAAACTAGACATTTAGTCATCGCCTCAGGAAGAAGCCCGAAAATTCCATCTGCTTTTTTTCAAATTTACGATGGTATTAATGTAATACATTCAGACCAATTTACCAAATCTGAAGTTCATAAAATTGCATCAGAAAATAATCTTAAGGATCATAAAATTGCGATCATTGGAGCAGGACAAAGTGCAGCAGAAATTTTTCTATATTTATTAGAAAGTAAAAATCCAAATCTAAAAGTTGTCAATTTCATACGACAGTTTGGTTATAGTCCTGCTGATTCTTCTTCATTTCGAAATAAAGTATTCGATCCTGATTTTGTAGATGTTTTTTATAATCTCCCTTCTGAAGCGAAAAATAATATATTAGAGAGTTTGTTAAATACAAACTATTCAGTAGTTGATCCTGATTTAATATCAAAAATATTCACAAAACTATACCATATGCAGCACTTTGATCGCTCTAACAATGGTGCTATTGTTTCTTTAAGTGAAATCAAAAATGTAATTCGAAATAGTGAAAATAAAATAGAAATAGAATATTCATCTAAAATTAATTCTAAAGTAGAAAAGCAAGAATTCGATTATATAGTTTTGGCAACAGGTTTCGAACAAGCTTTTCTCTATAAGAAATACTTCAATAAATTCAAAGATATCATTCAATATGGAAACGATTCCAATCTTGAAGTGAATAGAGACTACTCTATAAAATTTAAAAAATGTTCTGAAGCAAAATTATTCTTACAAGGTTATTCTGAAATGAATCATGGAATCGCTGATACTTTATTAAGTGTTATGGCAAATCGTGCATTCACTATAGCAACAAGTTTAATAGGAGGCAATAAAAATTGAAAAGATCGAAGATATCATTTGAATTTGAAAAAGATTATGGAGTTAATGCAGCTAGAATTAAACCATTATTTCCAGAACTCAATCAGGCTCCTTTTGAAATGGCACTTACCAAAGTTCTTCCAGGAGAAGTTATAAAAAAACACAACCACTTCGAGTATGAAATTTTTATTCATTTAAAAGGTTCTCCTTTTAGGGTACAAATAGGTAATGAAGTTAGCATTATGGAAAAAGATGATGTGATCTTTGCTGAAAGAAATTTGGATCATGAATTTGAGAACATAGGCGATACTGAAAGTATTTTATATTCAATTTGGTGGGAATAACCAAATGAAATATGATATCACAATCGTAGGAGATGGATTATATGGTTTACTGATTTCTTATTTTTCATCTTTAGCTGGACTAAGGGTTAGACTGATTGGAAAAAAAAAGAATCAGCAATATTCGGCAAGTTATCGATCGGAAGCTTTTTCGCATCAATTGGGTGAAGCTTCAAATTTTGAAATTGAAGAATCTAAAAATTTCTATGAAAAACTCTTAAAGGAATCAGTAAATCCATTTCCGGTCTATACCTACATCCATTCTGATTCTTTTCTAAAAGAAATTTCAAAGCACCATCCATTTAAATCAAATCAAGGAAATTTAACTCAGAATTCAGCAGGATTAGGTTATAAATTTAATGCAAAAGAAATCTTAGCTAAATTGGAAGAGAAACTAAAAGCAACAGAAATTGATTGGGTAAATTCAGATGAGATTGAAACTAATTCAACTACAAGAAAAAAACCAAATGAATTATCCAATGTATTCAAACCTTTTGATGATTCTCTCAAAGTGGTTTATGCGTTAGGTCCATGGTCTTACCATAATTCTGAATCTATCAAAATAAAAAAAATATTAGTTTTTAATATCTCTTTGGAAGATGAAGAATTCGCATCTGGACTTCATGTTTTCTCAGACAAAGATTGTTTTTTGTTTAGTGAAAATACAAATTCAGGAATTATAAGTGTCAATACAAAGCAATATGAGGATTCTATAAACGTCGAAACTGATTTTTTAGAAATTAGCGAAGTCGAAAAGAAGTTAGTAAACCAAATCATCAAAGAAAATTTTAATCTCAAAGTAAATTCCTTCGAATCGATAAATTTGAGATGCATTGGTTATGACCTTTATTCATTAAATACTAACAACAATTCCAATATTTCAATGAGAAATCATGAAAATGGAAAAAATAAATTTTATCTTCCTCCCATGAACGGTCAGGGATTCAAAAACGCACCAACAAACTGTTTAAAATTTTTATCAGAGATTTTCAAATTCACAGAACTTGAAAGATACTTTCGAGAAATTCAATTAAGTGTTCAATATTAGTATCAAAAATAAGAGAAAATGGATCATATAAAATATACATTAAAACCGATTTCAGAATCTGAAATTGCACAAAAAACCGCACACCTAGTTTTCGAAGATTTATTAACTGAAGAAACTAAATTAGAACACTTAACAAATGAAATAATTTACTTAATTAGTAAATTAGTCGAAGAACGTAAATATAGAATCATAATCCTATCGTGTTACATTCATTTAAATAAAATTATTGAATCTTTGGAAATTTTAAAATTCAAAGAAATCTTTTTTTTGGATAGTTGGCCAGTTGGAAACAATAGAACAGGGGTAAAGAAATTTTATCATATCGACTTAGAAGGATATAAAATTAATGTCTGATATTTCCATATCAATTGCAAAAGAAGATAATCTAAAGGAAATCATTGAAATCTTTAATGAATGTGTTGGTGACGAAAATCCTTCAGTGGCATATGAAAATCAGATTGATATCAATAATCCACCTCTTTGGATATTAAATAAGATCAAATCAAATTCAATTTTAATCGAAACAGCAAATACCGAAATAAGAGGATTTGCACAAATTGGCGATTTTTTACTTGCTCCGAGCGTAGAAGAGTTTTCACAACTTGGAGTCTATGTAAAACGCAAATACAGAAGAAGTTTGATAGGTGCAAGATTAATAATGAGTATCATCCATTTAGCTTTCACCAAACAAAAAACCAAGATCTTCTCATTCGTCTTAGCAAACAATCGTTCAAGTTTACTCGCTACAGCTAGACTATTCAGACCAGTTGGCGTATTGGAAAAAATTGCATTTATTAGAAATGAATTTTCAGATATTCATCTCTTCGAAAGAGATTTGACCTATGGCTTTAATCTTCAGGAATCTCATTTTTTTTCTAACCATGTTGAAACGTATTTAAATATTAAAGAGATAAGCAATGAAATTTAATGATAAAAAAATAACTTCGATTCTATTTTTCCTTTTAGTTGTGCTACATGTTTGTCTGGACTCGATCTTGCAAGATCGATCTCATCTAGTAGTAACAAAACTATTGCCGAACTTAATTCTCCTAGCATACACAATTCAAAATAGAGAATTAATCAAATTTGAGAAAAAGTTTATTTATTTTATATTGTCACTTTCACTTATTTTATTTGGTGATGTTTGTCTACTTTTCCCAAAATATCTTTCACTTGGCTTATTGGTATATATAGTAGCACAGTTTATTTATTCTTATATATTCTTTAACAAAAGAAATCATTCTTATGTAAGATTGGCCATATTCTTGGTGTATGGAATTTTAACAGGAGTATTGTTCCTTCCTAAAGTAAATAGCAATGTCTTGATTCCTGTAATAATTTATATTGTCGCTCTAATGACAATGGGATATTCAGTATATTCTAATACCGAAAAACACTTTTTTTTGCTTAAGATTGGCGCCATCTTGTTTATATTTTCAGATACTTTACTCGGATATATTCGATTGAATCAAATTATTTACCCAATATGGAACCCGATTATTCTTTTAACTTATTATTCTGCACAATTTGGACTTATCTTAGGATCGTTAAATGATGAGAAGAGGTAATCGAATTTGCCACATAGTATTTTTACCTCCTCCATGTTCAAATGGGGATCTCCATTTAGGCCACATTGCTGGTGTTTATTTACCAGCTGATATATTCTCAAGAGTTTTAAAAATTATCGAATCGAATGCAGAAGTTATAACTATAGCTGGAGCAGATGAGAATAATACCTATACGTTAAAAAAATCCATACAAATCAATAAGACAATTCATGATACTTGTGAGTTATATTCAAATCGAATCCAACTGAGTTTAAAATACTTAGAGATCAATCCGGATCTTTTTATCAGAACGTCATCTCAAATTCATAAGAAAGTATCGAACGGTATTTTTGATAAATTAAAAGAAAATAAACATGTAGTGTATCAAGATACACACCAACTCTATTCCAAAACCAGACAACAATTTGTTTCTGACTCGTTTTGCAAAGGATATTGTTATATCTGTGCAAGCGAAACAGATGCAGGAACGTGTGAAAATTGTGGTGAATTGATCGACCATAAAAAACTTTTGAAACCTGTTTATTATTCTGATAATGAATCATTAGAACTGCAACCTACAAAAGCTTATTCAATAAAAATTGGAGAAAATCGAAATTTATTCACAAAAGATTTTAAAAAGCAAAAATGGAATACTTGGATTAAGAAAAAAACAATCAAATGGGTTTCTTCCAATAAGAATTCATTTCTAGAATTAACAAAAATATTTTCTGAAGGTTTGCAAATTCAAAATTCAAAACTAAATTTTTTATCTATCCCATTATGGTTTGAAGCTGTTTGGGCATATTATACTGGGATTTATCTATTCTATAAGTTTGAAAGTTTTGAGAAGTTTTACGCAGAGCTTAAAAATAAATCTATTAATATTTATTACTTCATGGGCGTGGATAATCGATTTCACTTTTCCATTTCTGATTCTATTGTAAGAATTTTATTAGGCTTTAAAAAAATCTACACAAGGATGTATATAAAACCTTTTTTAAATATTAATGGGAAAAAATTTTCAACGAGTCGTGGAAGAGCAATATTTATTGGAGAACTAGAAGAAATTTTAAATCCTTACTTTTTAAGATTCTCTTTATATCAAATTCATTGTTCTTCTAAAAACAACTTCACCTTACACCTTTATTTTGAAACTATCAAAAAATACAAAGGAATTGTTGATTTTCTCATCCAATACAATGTCATCGAAAATTCTTTCAAAACTATTGATAACAATGAGTCGTTGAAAAAATGTTTGTACCCCATTAGAAAAGATATTAAAAATTCAAAGCCTGTATCTCTTTCTAAAATCTTTAATAAAATTGAAAGCGAAATTAGAAGGGCAAAAAATGATAATGATTTATTTAGTGGATGTTACAAATACATTTCGCTTTTAGAATGTGTTTTACCAAACATTTCACAAAACAAAGATTTAAAAATTACGATTCCTACCTTACGGCAAAATATAAACTTTATTAAATTATTTAATAAAAAATCAGTTTTATAAACATTAATATGAAATCCAATACGATAACTTATCTTCTATCTACTTTCTTTGGATACTTGGCTATAATTATGTACAACTATTTTGTGATAATTTATGCTTATAAACTGACATCTAATGAATTTTTCGGAGCTACTTTATTTTTACTAATGAACGTTCCATATATATTATTCGGATTCATTAGTTCTAAATATACAGAATTTACATCTAAAAAAAAGATCATACTTTATGCACAATTTTGTTATTTAATCTTGATTTCCGCTCTAGGCGGAATGATCTACTATGAGATATTTTTCTCAAAATTAATAACAATTCTACTTCTTATTTCATTATTACTTGGATTTGCTTTTGCTTTTTTACCAGCTTCAAGGTTGGCAATCATAAAAGATCTTAATGACTCAAATACGATTGGTAGAATTTCTTTGTATATAAACTTACTTTATATCACGGCATTTGGTATCGGTCCACTATTGGTAGGTATCCTAAAATATTATCTTTGGGATTTTCAGATTTTGTTTTCTATAAGTTTATTTTTTTTGATAAGTAATTTGTTTTTATTAAAAGTGAGTTCAATTTCAAAATTTGAAGTTTTGAAGGAAGAATATTCGATTGGTTATTACTGGAAGGAGTTGTCATTATATTTAAATTCAAACAAGCGAATTCTGTTTCTATTATTATTGATTCCATATACAACACTATTATTAGGACCATTTCAAGTTTTAATTCCAGCATATGCTGAAGCGGTTTTCCATCTTTCAGAAATTTATAAACCTATATACTTTATTATCATGTCCATCGGTCTTGCTTTCGGAGGTTTTTTGGCTATTTTATTGCGTAATATGAATTTTAAAGTAGTGGTATTTGGGTCCTCTATCGTTGCTGGACTTTCTTTAAGCATTTTAATGCAATTTGAAAATTTGATTATTAGCATCATTTCTGTTTTAATTGCATCTACATGCAGTAGTTATGCAACAAACTTAATTGTGTTGCTCATTCAAAATTCTCTTAACGATAAATATAGGTTAAGAATTTTGAATATTTATTCTATTCTTCAGCTTGGATCGGCTGCATTTATAGGATTTTTAACTTCGAAGATTTCAACTAATTTTAATCCAAAAACTACCTTTCAAAGTTTAGGTATTATGTTAATTATTTTTAGCATATTAATCCTTTTTTCACTATCTTATAGAAAAATTAATTTAAACACAAAATATACGATTTCAGGATAAATTTTGATTTTTTGATCAAGTTGGTTTAAGATGAAAATGCCTTATTTAGATATTATAATAAAAGAATTAGAAATTGGAAATGTATTTATTGAAAAGACTTTCGGTAATAATTTACATTTTGGTTATTGGGATTTAACTTCTAAGCCCAATACATCCATTGAAGGCTTTGAAATTGCTTCAAGAAGGATGAACGAAGTTTGTTTATCGGGAAGAATCGAAACTCATGAAAATATATCAGTATTAGATGTTGGTTGTGGTTTCGGTGGTACATTGAGATGGATGGATGAACAAGTAAAAGGTTCTATTTTGTCAGGAATCAATATTGATCCGAGACAAATTGAGATAGCTAAACAAAAATCAAATTTAGATTCGAGCAATGGAAATATAATAGAATTTAAAGTTGCATCTGCCATGGATTTACCTTATGCAAACGAATCTCAAAATTTAATTTTTTCTTTAGAGTGTATGTCGCATTTCCCTTCTCGTAAAATATTTTTACAAGAAGCTTATCGCGTTTTAAAACCTGGAGGTACTCTGATTATAACTGATTGGCTAATGAATCATACTTCTATAATTAAGAATTTATTTTTATTTCTTAGAAATATTAAAAAATCTCAGAGGTTGTATGGAAAACGCTCCCTTCCTTACAATAAAAAGAAATATAAAACTATTGCTTATAAGTTAGGATTTACTAAAGGAATGTTTTTAGATATTAACGAAAACACATTACCTTCTTTTGATTTGTTTAGAGATGTAGCATCTCATCTAGGTAATTCAGAAACAATTTTTCGTGAAGGAAATGAATTTTCAGAGATAATATGTCGTCGCGGATTAAGTCGGTATCATATAATTTCGTTTCGAAAATAAATGATAAATTTATAACGATCTCAAATTATTTTATACTTTCTAAATACTTCAATATACTGTCTTCTCCGCGTTCTTCTGCTAGTTCAACAATACTAACACCACCAACTGTTTTTGCTTTTGTCTCAGCTCCAGCTTTTACCAGAAGTTTGACAAGGTCCAAGTTACCACGGAACACAGCTCGATAAAGAGCTGTTTCACCCATCGTATTACGAAGGTTGACATTGGCTCCTTTTTGGATGAGAAATTTTGCTAACTCCATTTCTTCTTCGTCGACAGCTTTGATGAGGGAGGAATTGCCAAGTGAGTCCTTCGCATTGATGGAGACACCTTGGGCTAATAATGATTTAACTTCTTCTAGATTCCCTTTTTCAACTGCATGGAAGAGACGTAATTCCAGACTAGGTGGATTTTTAATGACAGTTTCATCCTCCACACATCCATTCCCAACCACAGCGATTAGTAAAATAATGAGAAATGGAAAGATATTTTTGAAAATTCGGCTCGATAAGATTTGGGACATCTGTTTTAGTCTAATAGTTTAACTATGAAACGTCGATCCATTTTTCTCTTTAGTTTCCAGTTCCTTCCTGTTTTGTTACTTGGGATGATATTCACCTCTTGTATTTCAATTATCAACCCAGGTGAGGTAGGGCTTATGTGGAGGCCTTATAGCTCGGGACTCAGTCAAAAACCTTTGGAGTCTCGAGTCCAAACCTATATGCCGTGGAACAGTGTCTACGTTTACTCAATCCAATGGAGTAGCTACCAAGAAAAGGTAGAAGTTTTAACTCGTGACGATTTGACAATCACTGTGACTGCCAATATCATCATTCGACCCATACAAAATGAAATTTATGAACTGGAGATGGAAATAGGCAGAGACTATTACGACAAGGTAGTTAAACCCCAATTCAGAACGGCAATTCGAAACATACTCTCTGCTTATAATATGGTATCGATTTCGAAAGAGACTCCCAATGTTTCAGCACAGATTAAAAAATCTTTAACCGAAAAATTGAAATTTAAACATGTCGAAATTGATGATGTGATCATTGATGATGTTGAATACAGTCCTTCCATTTTAAAAGCGATCGAAAGTAAACTCACAAAACAGCAAGAACAAGAGCAGATGAAGTTTGAGATTAACATTGCCAAACGTGATGCTGAAATCCAACAAATTACTGCTGATGGAAAAGCCAAAGCAGTGTTAATTGAAGCAGAAGCTCAAGCCAAAGCACAAAAGATGATTTCTGATTCATTAACTCCCAAATACATCCAATTGAAAGCAATGGAAAATCCAAATAACAAATTGATATTTGTACCGAACGGGAAAGATGGATTGCCAATCATTGTAAATCCTGAAGGCAAATAAAGAGATCTGGAGAAAATCCAAACCCCACTTATGCGGGGTTTGGTGAGTAAGTTATAAATTTAAAATCGATAACTTGCTGACATAGAAAAGGAAACCCCTTCTCGATAGGAACGGAAGAGTTTTTCTTCGTTCAATAATTCATCTTTAACATAAATTTTGAACCTTTGGTCTGTAACGTTTTTTGCAGCAAATTTGAAATCTAACTTATCATCCATTTTATGCGAAAAAACGATATCAGTTAAACCAACCCCTCTTTCATATGCATCAGGAGTTCCATTAGCTCCCACAACGAAAATTCGATCACCAAAGTAGTTATAGTAAAAACCTAAGGTCGTCGTTTTCAATTTGTTAAGGAAAATATCAAATTTAAGGTTCGCAACAAAGTCAGATTGTCCTTGTAGTGGTCTTCTTATGTTTGTCGGATCATAAGAGAAACTTCTATCAATTGGATCCAAGATACCTGCTTTTCCTACTGTATATTGTTCCCACGAAATTACATTCACGAGGGATTTGATAAAGAAGACATTTGTCTCAAATCTAAATTTATCGAAAAATTCTCTCCTAAAATCTAACTCAACACCGCGAATAGTTGCACGACTAGCATTTGCGTAAGTAAAGAATGGAGAAATTTGTCCGGCAACAGGTTGTCCAATTAATTCAATCGGATTAGATAAATCTTTTAGGAATGCGCCTGCTCCAACATAGTTTGATCCACCCATAAAGTATTCATAACGAAAATCAAAGTTATGAATATATGTTCTTTGAAGGTTTGGATTACCACGAATTCTATCACCACCAAAATAAGGAGTGAAAGCAAAAGGAGACATTTCTCTAAAATCTGGTCTTGTAAGTGTTTGTGAATAACCAAATCGTAAATTTTGATCCTGTAGGAATTCATAAACTAAATTTACGCTGGGCAAAACGTCTTTAGTTCTAATCTCTCCAATACCATTATTATCAGCAGAACAGATATTATTTTTTACTAATAGAATTCTTTCCCCTTCTGATCCAACATCACAACCATATCCAGGCCTTCTTACATCAAATTGTTCTTTTAGTACGAATGTTTTTACTTTTTGATAGGAGTCTTCGTAACGTGCACCACCGATAAATCTAAATTTTGGAAATAGTGGAATATCAAACTGAGAGAAATATGAGTGTAACTTCTGATATGCGTCGTAAGCGTTTGGTTCCACTTGTCTTTCAGAAAATGTTCTGTTGGCAAGTCCTGAACTATTAGTTCTCAAAAATTCAATAGGATTATAAGTGATTTCGCCCGGAACTAAGTAAAGATCACCCACTCCTGTTCCAATATTGGATTTTGAACCAAATTCTCTAAACGTAAATGATTTAAATCGATCAAGTGCAGAACCACCGAATTTAAATGAAGATTTTAAACCGTTCCACTGATCAAATGGAATTTCGTAAGCTACACTAAAACTTCTCACTGTGTCATTTGAAGTTGAATAAAATCTAGATCCATCTGGGTTGTTTCCAAGCCGTGTTGGAATCGTTGTGACAGGGCTAGTCTGTGGCCTTCTCCATACTTGTTGCGTTAAATTTGGTTCATCACGTTTAGCTTCTCCGTAATTCATTTGCCAATCTAATGTATGAGGTCGATTCATCGAACCTAAATTGACAGCATGTTTTCCACCGAAGCTAGTATTGAATAGTTGGCGACTGATGAAATCATTTGTTTGAGAAAAAAATTGAAAATTGTCAATGTTGTTAGTTCCAACAGATTCTCTTACTGATTTTTCAGAAGAAACAGAGTAAAAATTCTTCAAGAAGAATTGTTGTCCAGCTGTTGGTTCATAAGCCAAGTTTAAATTATTACCAAAAAGCCTTTCTTCTAAATAGATATCAGCATCTTGCGTTTGTAACGGAGTAACCGTTGTTAAATCTTTTACCGATAGGTTTACTGGGTTACCAGGAATATAACGTACATCTTTTTGTCTTTTAAATCGATAGTCAACGGAATGAGTAGTTCCAAAAATTACACCTAATCGTTGTCCTGATTCCGTTAATTTGAATGTATTACCAATTGTAAAATTAAAATTTTTATCATAAGGTGCTTTTGTTTGATCAGGTGTCCACTGGGAAGGAAAACTAACTCCACCAACATTAACAAGCGTTGGGTTCAGTCCACCGAAACGCGATCCTGGTTCAAAAGGTAAAAAATCTGGTACGGCTTTTACTGCAGAAGGAAGTTCTTGGTTTGCAGTTGGTCTTCCAAAAAAATCTCCACCTTTAAACGTTAACCATTTATTGCGAGTTGTGTTAGAATTGTATCCAACTCCCATTCCAAAATTCACAGTTAGTTGGTCTGGATATTCTTTGGTTTCAATTTTTACTAAACCACCAGAAAATTCACCTGACTCTTCTGGAACAAAAGATTTAATCACTCGAATATTTTTAATCAACGATGCAGGAAATAAATCCAATGGAACAACGCGTTTGTCTGGCTCTGTGGATGGGATATATGCATCATTTAGATAAGTAGAGGAATATCTTTCACCTAATCCTCGAACAAATACGAATTTTCCACCAACAATTGTGATCCCTGTTACACGTTTAATAACATCACTGGCTGATGAATCTGGTGATTTTTTAATCGATTCAGCACCTATTGAATCGGAGACTGTTGCCGATTTTTTTTGTAACTGTAAAAGAGCGGCATCTGATTCATTGATAGCTCTGTCTTTCACTTCGACTGTTTGTAATACTTGTGCACCAAATGTTACATTCATTTGACTTGGTTTTCCAGCAGCTACAACAATAGTTCTGTTTTGCGGACCATAACCATACATTTGATATTCAACTTGGTAAGTGCCAGGAGGTATCTCTAAAATGTATTTTCCGTCAAAATCAGTTTTTGCGAATTTTTTTTCAGATCGTATAACAATGGTCGCACCAAAAACGGGTTCTCCGTTTTCAGAATCAATAATAGTTCCTCGAATTGATCCATTACTTTGAGCAGATAAGCCAAAAGTTGAAATAAAAACCAATAAGGATAAGGTAAGAAGAGTTTTGATTGATTTCATAAATTCCTTCAGAGCCAAGCTTCTAGAATTTACGTGTACGTAAATGAAAAGGGGATTAGATTGAGTTACGTTTATGTGAACTAATTATTACAAACAGATTACAAAATTAAGGACCAATCACTCCAACTTTGTAACCTGATTTTGTTCCAAATATCATTTTAATTTGATCAAGAACTATAACTTGGTTATCAATTTGAATCTTTATTGTTTTAGGTTTATGACCAATGATATCTCCGTACATTCTAGGTTTTTCCCAATCAATTGATATAATTCTATATGGCTTACCTTGGATACGATTGTTGATTTCTGTGATTGCGAATGTTTCTCTTGTTTCTAAAACTTTTTTATACTCGAGCAATGGAGTAGTATCAAGAAGAGTACCTTTACCCAAAATATTTGGAAAAATTATATTCATTTTTTCATCCCAACTTACATAATAATCGTTTTGTGATTTGTTTTGAATGACTTCCTTTAAGAAATTTTGGACTGCAAGTTCTTTAGTTTTGGAAAATTTAACCCAATCACTTTTTTTAGAAACATTTGCTCTAATGAGTTCATGGTCTTTTTCGACTCTTAGAATTACTTTTTGATTTTCAGCTTCCATTTGTTCGCGCCAATCTTCTTGGTTACAAAATGAAAAACTAAATAGGGAGATTAATAGAAGTAGATTACGCATCATAAATCCTAGTGACCTTAAGTGAGGCCACTAGGTAAAGTTTTAAATTAATTATCGAGCTCTAAAAACAGCCCAATCTCTGTACCATTCCGTAGAAGCACCACCCACATACGTTCCTGATAATGAACTAATTGTTCTATAGTCAGGTTTAGAATCTCCAAATCCGCAATTAGATGTTGATCCATCTGATGTAATCGGAGTCACCGTAATCGTAGTTGAGCCTGTTGGAGTAATGGCTGTTGTTTTCCCATTTTCGTAAGCAAGATTTGAAATCGTTCCGCTCACAGCAGGATAAGTTCCAGAAGTTGTTGTGCTCACTGCCGCAGCGTCAGCAAACCCAAAAACAATCGCTCTATTAATTGTTCCTGCAAATCCTTCTCTCAATCTCATACCTTGACCTCCAGCAATACCTGCACCTATTAAAGTCACATTTGTAATTGTTGGATTAGTGCAACGATTGAGTGAACCAGAAGCACATGAAGAACCAGCACCACTTGTTGCATCAGTTCCATCCATCTCAAATCCATGTGGATCAGTTGAGAAGGAACCACCACAAGATGATGGGTATTTATGGCCAATCAAGTTTGTCATTGTCCCGGTGAAAGCTTCATCCAAGTCGAAGTCGTCATCCAAACCACCAGTTGCTAATAGATTCGACCAAGTCCCTGATCCACCCCAAGCCTCAACCCCGTCATCCAAACCTCTATGGACTTGAACGTGACTTAGAACTGATTTGGAAGCATAAATCGATAAGTTGTTTAACTCATCACCAGGTGCTACCTCGTTCCCTGCAAATTCTACAATGTTATAAGACATATTCAAATTTTCAACATCGGACCCAATTGCTCCACCGTATCCTTGTGGTGTGGTTCCTTCTGTGTTTGATGCTCTTGAAGCACCACTTGTTCCAATGACAACGATTCCACCCCAATCACCAGGGAAACGAGATCCAAGAGAAGCTGCAGAAGACCAACAAATCGGGTCAGCAGCAGTTCCATTTGATACTAATTTTGATCCTTGTTTGAAGAACAAAGAAGACCCTCTTTGGCCAAAAATCGCTGTTCCAGGAGTTACAGTGATAGTTGCACCAGATTCTACAAAAACAGTACCTTGGAGAAGGATTCCACCAGACCAAGTCTCAGAACCAGTAATGGATCCAGTTTTAATCGCTGGACCACCAAGCAATCTTCGACCATCACATACGTTTTCTCCAACCGTTGGACTAACAATTGGATATTCACCTTTTACGAATACATTCACAGATTTAACAGTAACAGAATACCCTGCTGCCGTAATAGGAAATGCGTTAACATTGGTTCGGTTACTTAAGTCTATGTTCACACCTAGTGTACCATCACCCAATGAATTAGTAAAAGCTGTTGATGCTAAGTTTGTTACCGTAGAACAAGCTGTTGTATTATCTGCACCAACCGCTTCTACTGCTGACATAGTTAGAGTACCTGTTAAAGATGTAAGCCTGAAACTAATTACAAATTCTCCATCCAGTGCTCCTGCTCCTGCAGCAGCTACATATGAGTTTGTTTGACAAGTTGTGAAGTCAGATAATGCAGATTGGCCACTAGATAAAATACCGCTGGAATCTGCAATTGTCACCTTTCCATCTTTGATCGGAAGACCACCAGATGTTTTTAAAGTACCAGTCATGACTACAGTGTATTCTGGTTGGTTTAACAAAGCTGCTAATCCAAGAAACAATGCAGTATCGTCGCTTTTCTTTCCTGGGCAATTGATCATCGTGAATCCCATCATCGCGATGAAAAGAAGCACCATGCTTTTTTTGAATGAATTTTTCATTTTCTTCCTCTTTCGAAAAAATTCGAATTTGTTTCGCTAGCGGGTCTTCCCGGAAAGGGATTCGCAAAAATTCTCCCTCTAGCAATAGAAACTATGTTCTTTATTTGTTACAGAGGGATGACAAGCTGGTGAAGGTTTGGTAAAGGTTTCATGAAAGAATGATTAAGTATGGAGGCGGTTTAGAATTTTAACGAGATTACTTTTAATCCTACGGATTTGGTCGGGAGTTAACTGTAGTTCGCCAGATTCTGCTTTTTCGATCACACGTTCTGCTTTGGTGACAAAAACAATTGCTTCTTCATCGATGGCTTCTTTTCGCAATTGTTTTTCACGGTAGGCATCCAAAGCCTTTTGTACATCCAAAAGTTCTTTGGAAATGCCTCCGATTGCGATATTCAATTCGACAATGTTTTCATCCATATTGAATCTAATGAATTCCCATTAACTTATACTTTAGTATCTATTGATACAAAACATCGATGAATTTTTTCTTAGCTTCCAAATGTTCTTTGAAGGTAGAAGAAAAATAATGGGATCCATCTGGTTTTAAAAGGAAAAACAATTTATCAGATTTCATTGGTCGAAAGGACGCTTCGAGTGCTGGTAAACCTGGGTTAGAAATTGGACCAGGTGGCCAACCTCCATTCATATATGTATTGTATGGTGATACTATTTTCAAGTCAGACTCAAATAGTCTTTTTTTAGGTTTATCGAATAAATACTGTATGGTGGCACAAGATTCTAAGTTTATATTTTTTTCAATTCGAGTCAGAAATACTCCAGCCATCATAGGTCTTTCTTCTTTTCGCACTGCTTCTCTTTCCACTATTGAAGCAAGTACAACTCTAAAATGTAGATCAGCAGGTTTTATACCTTTTGCTTCTGGGATGGTCTCCAATTTTTTATAAAAACGTTTGATCATCATTTCAGTGATGCGTTCTAAAGGGTAGTTTAACGGGACAGAATATGTTTCAGGAAATAAATAACCTTCTAAAGTATTGGCAGGTATATTGTATTTTGTAAGTAATGCCTGGCTTTGCGTTACTTTTAAAAATTCTTCTCTTGATGGAGCGAGCTTTTTTGTGACTAAGAGATCACCTATTTGACGATTGTTATATCCTTCCGGAACTGTGAATGTGATGAGTTTGACTTTTCCGGAAATAATGACATCTAAAATTTTACGAGAGCTCATTCCATCATTGATGTCATAAACACCTTGTTTGATTTTGTTTCCAGCTCGTGTAAATTTGATGAGATAATTAAAGTATACGCTAGATTTAATCATTCCGGCATTCGCTAATTCTTTTACAACACTGGAAGAAGGTTCACCAGAATCAATGATGAGTTCGTATTTGTTTTGACCGTCTCCAACGGCTCCGCCTTTGATTTCATCCACGACGAAAAAACTGATGAGTGCCAAAACTAAGAGTAAAGCAGCACCTAATCCTGAAAGTATCAGGTATTTTTTAACTTTTGAATTCATTCCTTCCCCATCCTCTGCAACTATCGACAATTACCAAATCTTTTTTAAGGTCTTACGACTGGTTCTCTCTCCAAATGGATGGAAAAAGTTTCAAACACACGTTTTTGGATCGATTCAGCCATGGCCAATAATGCTTTTGTGGTTCCATTGATATTAATTAGACCCAAACAATGGTTCGTGGAGATACCCACTCCACCTGGAAAAATATCACCTTTTTTGATTCCAGAATGTTCAATAAGCCATGCTGCCGAAAGTTTTTTGGTTCCATTGGATTCGTTATAGATTGGAGGATTAATGAATCCTAGTTTACCTGTTTGGATTAAAAATTTTTGTATCTCCGAGTCAGATAAAATTGGGTTTGTGAAAAAAGAACCAGCAGAACGAGTGTTAGGATCACTTTCATCTAATACCATGGATTTTTTCTTTCTTAACCCAATTATTAAATTTCTCAGAGATTCTAATTGTAAAGTATGTAAATTTTCATTAGTATTGAATTCTTTACTTTCGCTGATTAGAAGATCCCATTGTTTTTTGACTTCTGGATAAAGAACACAAGGTTCCTTTTGTTTTGATAGTTGGAAAGTAACAGAGCATACAATCCAATTTCGAAACTTTCCGGATTTGAATTCACTATTGCGATATGTAAAATTACAGTCTTGTTTTGAAATTGAGATTTCTCTTCCAGTTTCATCCAAACATTGAACGGAAAGTATTGTATCTTTTACTTCTTGGCCATATGCACCAATATTTTGAATCGGTGATGCACCAACTGATCCCGGGATTCCAGATAAACATTCAATTCCAGTTAACCCTTGTTTGACAACATATTCTACAAATTGGTCCCAGATGACACCGGCACCCACCTCATAAATGACAGAGGATTCATTTGCTTCTAAACATCTAATACCAGGAATTTGAATTTGTAAGACAACTCCATCAAAACCAGAATCGCGTATGATTGTATTTGATCCACCACCTAGTATCATATAAGGGAGATTTTGATTTTGGCAATAGACTAATGCATTTTTAATATCTTCTATTGTTTTGATCGATATAAAATACTTTGCCTCACCACCTAATCGAAATGTTGTAAGGGGAGCGAGTGGGATATCATTTTGGACCAACATAGTTCCAATAAAAAGTTTCCTCAAAAATAGTAAGTAAGAAAATCGGTTCTATGGGTCGATCCAAACTGAAAGTTTACGAATATTCTGGCTGTAGTACGTGTAGAAATGCACTCAAATATTTAAATTCCAAAAAAATCGAATTTGAACAAATTCCCATTCGAGAAACTCCACCCTCTGTTACAGAATTAAAGAGAGCAAAACAATACTTAGGCGATATTAAAAAACTTTTTAATACCTCTGGCAAAGATTACCGTGAAGGCAATTGGAAAGAAAAATTGGGGAAACTTAGCGAAGACCAAATATATAAAGAACTTTCCTCCAATGGAAATTTAGTGAAAAGGCCATTTGTCGTTGGAGACGGATGGTATTTAGTAGGTTTTAAGGAAGGGGAATGGGGGGAACAGATTTAGGCGAGCCGCGGGAAATTGGTATCCCCGCCCTGATTAGGGTGGGGAACTAGACCCGCCACCCAATACGTCCTCTTTATCACATACCAACGATTCGAACAAACTGATTCGCATTCCTACAAATTATTCTTTCAAAAAGTTCATATTTGCTCGCGGATCACATCAACTTCAACTTTCAGTTTATGTTTACCACCGCCAAATAAAATGCCTTTAAGAGGCGAAACATCTGAATAATCCCGACCAATTGCTGTAATAATATATTCTTCAGTGATCAATTTTCCATTCGTTGGATCAAAATCCAACCAACCGAGAGTTGGACAATATACTGATACCCAAGCATGGGTTGCATCACTTCCCTGTAATTTTTGAGTTCCTGGAGGAGGAAATGTTTCTAAATACCCGCTAACATAACGACATGGTATTTTTAACGAACGTAAGGTGGCAATCATCAAGTGAGAAAAGTCCTGACAAACACCTTTTTTTTCCATTAACACTTGTTCTAATGGAGTATTGATATTAGTTGCTTTAGGATCATATTTAAAATTTTCAAAAATATATTTCGTTAGTTCAAGAGCAGCGACATAAACTGGCTTGTTTTCACTAAATATAAATTTTGCAAAATCTGCATATGCGGATTTCGAAGAAATATAAGGAGAAGGTTGAAGAAATTCAATCGCTTGTAGGTCGGCATCAAGTGTTGAATCATGGATGATTTCGTAAATACTCTCCCAAGGAGTAGATTTTGATAAATCAAAATCGAAACTTTGATGTGTTCTTACCGTTGACTCAACTACTACTTCTAAAAAACGATGAGGGTCCTCAACAGAAAATAAAAACACTTGGTTTCCAAAATAATCCCTTCTAAAGGATGACACAACTGGTTTTGGATTTACTGTCACGTGAGTTCTGTAACAATCCTGATGATTTGTGGTTAGGGGATACATATGTGCCATGTTATGACAATAGGCTACTAAATCATCATAACTATATTTAGTTTTATGAATCACTCTAAAATCAGCCATTTGTATCACCAATTCTAGTCTGTTCTTCTGTGTAATTAAAGTAACGTGATGAAAGTGCGTCTGATAAAAGCCTTAAATATCCATGTAATTCTTCTAACCAAACAGATACTGCCGTTAATGGAGTTTCTGCTTCGAAGAAGATAGCAATATCTTTCATTTTGAAATGGGTATACAATTGCAATGCTGCTCTATCTTCCGAATAAACAACTTTTTTATCTTTGCCAGGTAAAAATTGTAAATCTCCATTGATCTGTTCCAATTGGTAGGCTAATGATCTTGGATTAGTTGTATCAAACAGTAGTATGTCTAATACAGATTCTTGGTCAATCTTTCCGGAATACCTTCGATTATATGTGAGACGTATGTCACTGATTCTTAGAAATGTCTCAAAAGAAGATTTGTCTTCAAAACTTTTCCATTGGATCATACCTTGCAACATCAGAATCATGTTAATTGATCGTTCAATTCTTCTGCCTAAGTTTAAGAAGTACCATCCTGCTTCACGACTCATATTTTCAAAAGATAAGCCAGTAAGAGATGATAAATTAACAATAATTTTTTGGAGGAAATCTATGATTTGATCATATGATTCAATATTATGAGTAGATTGATCTTCCAAATGAAGAAGGATCTTTTTCATATCATCAGACAAACGATCTCTTACTGATTTAGAAGCAATCACCAAACTCCTTAAGTGAAAACCTAAACTACCAACAATATTTTTATCAACTGTCAAACGTTGTAATTCAGGAAATGGATTAGCAAAAAGTTCACCAGAATCGTCACCCAAAAAGCCGGGGTAACTATTTGTAACATGTGTTACCAATTTTAAAATATTCTCTAAAGATTCTTTTTCATATCCATCTTCAACCTGAAGGATTTTGAATACTGCTTCTCGTATCACTCTTGTTTGATTTTCCGATCTTTCTAAATAACGAGCTAACCAAAACAAATTGTCTGCAACTCGACTTGGAACACCCGAACTTTTTCGAGAAATTAAGATTTGGTCCGATTTAGGTACAAGTAATGATTCTTCTTTTTGAGTTTCAGTGGACAATACCCACAAATCTTTACTCCAAGCTCCACGTTGGCTTGTAATAAAAAATTCATCGAGAGAAGGAGAAACTCGAACAAGACCACCTGCCATAGTTTGGTATCCAGATCCAGAAGAAGATACAAAGGTTCTCATAATGGCACGGCCAGGGCGAAACCCACTCTCACCTAACACTGGAACTGTGGCAGATTCAATCATTTCTTGGGCAATGAATCTTTTGGGAGCATAATTTAATTTTTCTAAAAAACTATCTTTTCTTTCTCCGCTGAGTTCAACAAAGGTAACAGGAGTTTCTTCATCAGTTCTAGATACTGTTTTAAAAACATATTTCTCAGGGTTTTGTAAAACCAATTGAAATTGTTCTTTGTTACCCAACCAATAAGTTGGTGCCATTGGTAGTAATAAATCTTCACCTAAGTAAAATCTACATAACTCTGAATAAAATGGTAATAACGCACGATTTTCTAAAAATCCAGTTCCAATAGGATTTGCAATTTTTACATTTCCCGAACGCACCGATTCTAATAAGCCAGGTACACCTAATAAAGAATCCCCTCTTAGTTCTAGAGGATCCATAAAATCATCGTCTACTCTGCGCAAAATCAAATCTACCTGTTGTAACCCTTCAACAGTTTTCATGTATACTTTATTTTTTCGGACTGTTAGATCCTCACCTTGTACAAGAGTGTAACCTAAATATCCGGCAAGATATGCATGTTCAAAATATGTTTCATTGGATGGACCAGGAGTTAATAAAACAATCACTGGTTCTCTTCCACTAACACCCGATAATTGAGTTAAAGATTTTCGAAGGGATCGAAAGTAAACAGCTACACGATGAACCATCGCATCTCGATACATACTTGGAAAAATTCGAGACAAAACTATTCTATTTTCTAATGAATACCCTGAACCAGATGGAGCTTGCACTCTATCATTTAAAACATAAAAATTTCCGTCAGCTGCTCGGATCAAATCGCAAACAAAAAATAAGAGTGCTGGATTTTTAGCTAAAAAATGATTTGAATCATACATCCCATCACAAGCTCGCAAAAAGGATGATTCATTGAATAATATTTCTGCTGGAATTTTTTTCTCATACAACAATCTTCTTTTGGAATATACATCACGTACAAGGGCATCCAAAAGATCTGCTCTTTGGTTTAGTCCCCTTTCTAATATTCGCCACTCTTCACTTTCCATCACCAAAGGAAATAAATCGAGTTCCCAAGGTCTTTCTTTGGCTTCAATTTGTTCAGACTGATAGAGATTATAGGTAACTCCGTTTTCTCTTAAAATTCGATCAGTATCACGTCTACGATTGATTAATTCTGCAGGACCTAACTCTTGGAAAGATTTAACTAAGAATTTATATTTATTTCGAATTTGACCATCTGCATCATACAATTCGTCATACACACCAGGTATGGTTTTATAATTGTCTATTAGATGATAGGGATCTTTTGTCATCATTACTTAGAAGTAACCATACGTAAATCCAAGGTACAAGGAAAGGCTTTATTCTCCAAACGAACAGGTGGCAAACTTTTTCCTATTTTATGTCCGTGAGTCCAAAATCGAGAAATCCTTCTGGATTCCGCTTCATAAGCATTAATTGGAATTGTTTGGTAAGATAAACCTCCAGGGTGTGAAACATGGTAAGTGCAACCTCCAAGCGAACGATGATTCCAAGTATCGTAAACATCGAATACCAATGATTGTTGTGATGGCAATTGCGGATGTAAAGTAAAAACAGGATTCCAAGCTTTAAAACGAACACCAGCAACAAATTCATTTTGAACTGAAGTAGCTTGCAAGGGAACTTCAAACCCATTACAACTGAGTTTGTATCGTTCAGGATGAAATCCTTTTATTTTCACTTGTACTCGTTCGGTAGCTGAATCTACACCTCGAGATGTACCTTGTGAAGTATTTTCTTCACCTAACACATTCCAGGGTTCAAGAGCCATTCTCAATTCTATTTCCATTCCATCTAAGTAACAAATTCCATATTGAGGAAATCGAAATTCAAAAAAAGGATCAAAATCTTTTGATAAAAATGAAAAACCTTGGTTTTGTAAATCGAAGATAACTTCTTTAAAATCCCTATAGACAAAGTAAGGTAACATATATCGATCATGTAGTTCTGTGTTCCAATTGATTGGATTTCCATAATATGGTTCTTCCCAAAACTTACAAATGATCGCCATCATAAATGCTTGTTGGACTACACTCATTTGAAAATGAGGTGGCATTTCAAATGCTCTCATCTCAATCAATCCGAGTCGACCAGTTGGAGATCCTGGATCAAATAGTTTATCGATCGATATTTCGGTTCTATGTGTATTTCCTGTTACATCGATCAATATATTCCTTAATAGACGATCCAATAGCCAAGGAGGAGTTGTTTTGCTCGAATCAATTTGTTGAAAAGCAATTTTTAATTCATGTAATGAATCATTTCGTGCTTCATCAACTCTTGGTGATTGTGAGGTTGGTCCAATAAATAACCCAGAAAATAAATACGAAAGTCCTGGATGATTTTGCCAATAGGATACAATACTTCTAAGCAAAGATGGTTTTCTTAAAAATGGACTGTCACCTGCAGTTTCTCCACCTAACGTGATATGGTTTCCACCACCCGTACCTGAATGCCTTCCATCAATCAAAAATTTTTCAGCAGTGAGTCGCAACTGATATGCTTCTTCATACAGGATTTTCGTTTTTTCTACTATTTCTTCAAACTGACTCGAAGGATGAAAATTAACTTCAATCACACCTGGATCTGGAGTGATCTTAAATCGATTTAACCTTGGATCATTCGGTGCTTCGTATCCTTCTATCACAATTGGTAAATCTGTTTCCAATGCCGTTTGTTCAATGGCATATATCAAATGTAACCAACCTTCTAAGGATTGGATTGGTGGTAAAAAAACTCTTAAATTCCCATTCCTAGGTTCCACACATAGGGCTGTGCGAGTATGAACCCCACCCCATGGATAACTTACTTTAGCCATAGTTAGAGGATATTGGCTTAACTCTTTTACTTTTGGAAGTGGTGATTTTGGAGAAAATGGATCCTCAGGATTCGTATAATATGACTTTCCACCTAAAGACTGTAATGGTAATCGTAAGCCGATTGGCGAATCTCCAGGAATTAAGAACATTTTTTTCCTGCGAAATTTCCATTCATCAGATATCCAAGCCTTTTGAAAAACATCAAAATCCAAAGGTAAAACATACCCTACTTCTTTATGAAGGCCTTGGTCTAAAACTTTTAAAATCCGTTTTCTTTCCAAAACATCGTAAGAATTTAAACCATCTAACAAAGATTCAGTTTCTTCCGGCAAATTAGATTCTTGCCATAAATAATATAAATTATCTTCATAAGCAGGTAAAACAGAACTAGATGGTACATTTAAGTATTTGACTAAACTTGAAACAAACTTTCTCGCATCATCTGTGTTTGCCGAACCAGTATAACGATCATCTGATAGTAAATGAGGGTTTCTCCACAATGGTTCCTTATCTTTTCGCCAATAGGATATCATTGCCCATCTTGGAATTGGTTCTCCTGGATACCACTTCCCTTGTCCATATTGCAATAATCCTCCTTCTGCAAAATGTTTTCCCAATCGTTTGATGAGTTGTTCTGATTTGGAATACTTTTCAAACCCTAGAGCATCAAAATTCCACTCTGGGGCTTCTCTGTTTTCCGTAGAAACAAAAGTAGGTTCGCCACCAATTGTTAATCGAATATCATTCTTTTTGATTCGTTTATTGATTGAATCACCTAACTTTAGAATACGATTCCAATCTTCTTCCAAATACGGTAATGTGACTCGAGGAGTCTCCAATACACGTTCTACGTGCATAGAAAATGAAAATTCCATTTTTGCTTTTTCAGCAAATCCGTAGATGGGACCTGCTGATTCAGGCTCTGGAGTGGCCGCTAGAGGGATATGCCCTTCTCCAGTGAATAATCCTGATGTGGGATCAAGTCCCACCCAACCTGCTCCAGGTAAGTATACTTCCGCCCAAGCATGGAGGTCGGTAAAATCAACCTCTGTACCTGATGGACCATCGAGTGATTTTACATCTGCTTTTAATTGGATGAGATAACCCGATACAAAACGAGCTGCAAGTCCAAGATGCCTTAATATTTGTACGAGTAAATATGCAGAGTCGCGACATGAACCCAATCGTTTGGAAAGAGTGACTTCCGTTGATTGAACTCCGGGTTCCATCCGTATCACATAACCGATGTCATTGTATACTTTTGCATTTAGAGCTACAAGAAATTCAACAACTCTTTTTCTTTCGACTTTGATCGACTTTAGATAAGATGATAAAAGTTTTCCTGGTTTTTTTGGTTTGAGATAAGGAGTGAGTTCTTTTTTAAGAATCTTATCATAAGAAAATGGATAATTTTCTGCATACTCTTCGACAAAAAAATCAAATGGATTGATTACCTTTAAATCGGTTACCAAATCAACTGCCACTTGCAAAATATTGGTTTTTTCTGGGAACACCAAACGGGCTAGGTAGTTGCCAAATGGATCTTGTTGCCAATTCAAGAATTTTTGTTCAGGCAAAATGTTTAAAGAATAGGAAACAATATGATTTTTCGTATGCGGTGCAGGTCGTAAACGAATCACATGTGGAGATAGTGATATCGATTTATCATACTGGTATGTTGTGATATGGGTTAGGGCAACTCGTATACTCATAATTAGTTGGTAAAAAATCGTTCCACAATTTTCGATCCGATTTGATTGAGTTCAATTTGAATATCATCCAGATATTCGTGTAAACCTTTGTCAAAAATAGATTTGATATTTTCAGATCGTAACTTATTTAAATAGACTGTTGTTGCATCTTGAGCAGAATTTCGAGGTAAACCTTCCTTTAATCCTGAAATTTTTTCCAATGCTTCTTGCATCTCTTGGATACAAAAGATTATCGATCTAGGGAAAGTATCGTTTAAGATTAAAAACTCTGCGATATCCGTAGGATCGATTTTTTTATACCTACGGTTGTACATCTCATGTGCACTTGCAGATTTTAGAAGTGATAACCATTGTAATAAATCTAATGTAGATCCTACATCATGGACTGATGGAAGAAGGATAAAATACTTCATATCCAAAATACGTGTGGTTTTATCTGCACGTTCTAAAAATCTTCCTAATAAAGAAAAATTCCAAACTTCATCATGAGAGATCGTAGCATCAGAACATCCATAAAAACTTTGGCAACTTTTTCGAACTGTACTCAAAAAATCCGAAAGCCCCATAGACAATGTATCTCCATGTTCTCCATTCGTTTCTAAATAGAGTTTACGATAGTCTTTTACATAGAGGTAAAATTCATTTAACACTTCCCACATGGAAGTAGAAATATTTTCACGAATCGTACGGGCATTTTCCCGTGCTTTTGATAAACATTGAAAAATAGAATTAGGATTCTCTTCATCAAAGGTCATAAACCGAATGACATTCACAGGAGATGGTTCTGAATATTTTTTAGCAAATAATTCATAATCACCTGTGGTATGCACCAATGGTAACCATTGGTTAGGAACTTCTTCATTTAAATCCAAAGACAATTGATGATTGACATCGATAAAGCGGGAATAGTTCTCCGCTCTTTCAATGTACCGATTCATCCAAAAAACTGATTCGGCAACTCGGCTTAACATAAAAACACCTTATCCTAAAACCCAGGTGTCTTTTGAACCGCCTCCCTGGGATGAATTCACTACTAAAGAACCTTTTCGTAATGCTACTCGTGTCAATCCACCAGGCATGACGTAAATATCTTTACCGTACAAAATGAACGGTCTCAAATCAACATGTCTCGATTCAATTTTATCTGAAATTAATGTGGGAACTGTTGAGAGGTTTAACACTGGTTGAGCAATATAGTTTCTCGGATCTGCTTTGATCAGTTCCTTAAAATCCTCTTGTTCCTGTTTAGAAGACTTGGGTCCAATGATCATACCATATCCACCGGCACCATTGGCAGCTTTGACAACCAAGTTATGGATATTATCTAAAACATATTTTAGATCCGAATCTTCTGAACAGAGATATGTTGGAACATTTGGAATGATGGAATCTTCACCTAAGTAATATTTGATGATCTTTGGCACATAGGAATAAATCACTTTATCATCAGCTACACCAGTTCCTGGTGCATTGGCCAGGGCCACATTTCCACGTTTATATGCTTCGAAAATCCCTTTAACTCCAAGTAAGGAATCCTCACGGAAACTAGATGGATCCATAAACGTATCATCGATTCTTCGATAGACTACATCTACTTTACGAAGACCTTTTGTTGTTTTCATGTATACCTTATGGTTTTCCACAACAAGATCGGATCCTTCCACCAAATACACTCCCATCTTTTGAGCTAAAAAACTATGTTCGTAATAGGCTGAGTTATAAACACCCGGTGTCCATACAGCAATCACTGGATCACTGACATCTGTTAGATTTTCTAACATGGAACGTAAGTGATATGGATAATCATAAACTTGGCGAATGTTTAATTTTTCAAAAAGTTCAGGAAAGGTTCGTTTCATCACTTCACGATTTTCCAATACATAAGAAACACCAGACGGGCATCGTAAATTATCTTCCAATACATGAAACGCACCTGCTCCATCACGAACGAGGTCAGTTCCTGTAATATGAATCCAAATGTCTTTTGGTGGTTTTAATCCGATACATTGTTTTAGAAAACCTGTACTAGACTCTATGATGTCCCGAGGAATGATTTTATCCTTAAGGATCTTTTGTTCGCCATAAATATCATTTAGAAATAAATTGAGAGCAAGGATTCTTTGTTTTAATCCTTTTTCAATATTGATCCATTCCTCACTTGGCACAATTCGAGGAATGACGTCAAAAGGCATAATCCTTTCTTGTTCTCCGCCATCACCATACAAAGTAAAGGTGATCCCAAGGGACATTAATGCACGTTCGGCGGAACTACTTCGTTTGAGTAATTCAATCCCACCTAAACTTTCCATTTTTGTTTTCACAAAATCATAACTTTTACGTGGAAATCCTTCATTGGAAAACATCTCGTCATAGATATTTTTTGCGCTATAGTCTGCGATAAACATGGGTTGGCCTCTGCTAACATAAGTAGCAATATTTGTACCAAATGGAAAAAATGTCGGGAAACCAGGAGTTTCTGGCCTATCCGACATAAGAAGATGAATTTCAGCTGGATTTACGCTTAAATAATAAGCAACGAAAGATAAAGGTTGAAAGCGGTGTATAAAAACTATACAGAATGATTAAACTTCTGTAGAAAGTGCAGAGTGAGAGGGTGAATTTTTCTTTTTTTTCTCTTCTTTTAAGCGAAATCCATAATAGAGACTGCGAAAAAATTGTGAAAAAGGTAAAATTCGAAGAAAATGTACATGTAACCAAAGTTTCCAAGTTTCATAACGAGATCGTTTTGGCCTCAAAATCGACTGAACCACTTTTTTTGCCAGTTGGTAAGGTTTTGAGTTGGATGGCACATCTGCCAACACACGGGAGAATTGGAATGATTTGCCAATTTGTTTGCGATAAGAATCCCAAAAATAATCAAACGCAAGTTTGGAAGATCCGTACAATCCATACCCAGGAGTGGGGAAAATGGAGATGTTGGAACTTACGGAAATGATATGAAGTCCAACTGAGATAAGGTTTGTCAACTTTTGAATTGCAAATATGGGTCCGAGAGAATTTGTTTGGAATAAATGTTTCAGTTGGTTCCAATTTTCCTTATCATCTTCGGCAAATGTTAATAGTTCAGAATTGATGATAAACACATCTATTTTATCTAATGTTTCGATTGCAGATTCAATTAATCTCTCAATCTGATCTGGTTTGGACGGATCAATTTTGTATTTTTGTAAGTTTGCATGATTTGGAATTTCTTCTGGAGTGACATCCCCAACAACTACCAAGGCACCTTGGGAAAGTAATACTGATAAAAGTTCTTTTCCTAGTTCAGAAGATCCATTGGTTAATACAATTTTTTTAGAAGAAAGTTTCATGATGATCGAGTGATGATACTTTAATTGAGGGAGGGATCTTTGGTATGGTCTACAAAGTATTTGTAGATTCCACCTTTACTACGAAGAGCTTCCCGCCAAATCGATTCTGAATCATCTTCTTTAAATACGATGGAATCATCTACCAAATCAGAAACAACCCAAGACAATCTATCAAATTCACTTTCCAATTGTCCAGAAGACCAACCAGCATAACCTTGTAATACACGAAATTGGATTTGGTCAGAAGATAATACTTCTAACATTGTATCAAAACTTCGAGCCATATAAATCCCTGGAACCACTTCGACACCAGGATCAGCCGTTTGTTTTCCATTATGCAAAATGGATACAAACAGATTGTCTACTGGTCCACCAGCATACACTGGTTTGTTGGAATGAACAGTATCTGGTAAGTTTTTGATGAGTGATTCCATGGTTTGATCAGTGGGTTTGTTTAAGACCAGACCAAAGGCTCCGTCATCATCATGGTCTACCATCAGGACAACGGATTTATGAAAAAAATCCTGAATCACACTGGAATTGGAAATGAGTAACTTTCCGCGCGTTGAATCAGGATGATCTGTCATTATTTTTTGCCGTGAATTTCTTCTAAGATACGATAAGCCACTTCTAATGTTTTAATATCGGAGTCACCTTTCACCATCGGTTCAGATTCTCCTTTAATACATTTTACAAAGTGTTCATGTTCTTGTTTGAGTGGGTTATCTTTGTGAACAAAGATTTTTTCCACAATGGATTCTTGTCTGTATTTGATTTCTCCACTTCCCAGTTGAGTTGTTGAACTTGCTTGTCTGTGTAGTTCAATTTCTTGGTTTGTAAAATCTAAAAATACATACGAATCTTTTTGGGAAATGTTTAGAGTTCTAATTTTTGCCTGAGAAGAGCGAGAAGCATTGAGGGAAGCAACACAACCATTCGCAAATTTTAAAACCACACTTGCAATATCCTCGTGATTCGAAACAACAGAAGATCCAACAGCTTTCACTTCTGTTACTTCTGATTTCACTAAGTTGAGAACAATGTCGATATCGTGGATCATCATATCAAGAACCACACCAACATCAGTAATACGACTGTTGTAAGGTGCAATCCTTCGAGATTCAATGAGAATAGGGTGTTCGGCAATTTTACCTAACTCAAGTACTGCCCCATTAAATCGTTCCACGTGGCCAACTTGCAAAATCAAATTGTTTTGTTTTGCTAAGTTTACGAGTTCTTTTGCTTCTTCCACAGTTTGGGAAATTGGTTTTTCCACTAAAACATGTTTTTTTTCAGTAAGCGCCTGTTTGGCGATTTTGTGATGTAAAAATGTTGGTGCTGCAATGATGATTGCATCCGCTTCTTTCAACAAATCTTCAATCGTTCCAAATGCTTTTGTTTTGTGTTTCTCAGCAATTTGAGTGGCACGTTCTGCATTGGCATCAAATATCCCGATGAGTTCTGCATCAGATAATTGTTTGGCCACGTTTACGTGGTACTGGCCCATATGACCTGTACCAATGACTCCGAGTCGGACTTTTTTATCCATAGATGCTCTCAATATTTTAAAGGATCAGCGGAAAAACAACTTAGATTTTCCCCCGCTGCCAACCTTTTCGCCAGACTCACGGGCAAATTCTTCCATTAGTTCTCTCTGTTTTTTAGAAAGTTTCTTAGGAATTTCGACTTTAATGATGACATGTTGGTCTCCTTTCCCGTAAGAACCGAGGTATGGGATTCCATGTCCTTTTAAACGGAAAATTTGTCCACTTTCCGTCCCTTCCGGGATTTTCAATTGGATGGTTTTTCCATCAATCGAAGGCACTTCGATCTCTCCACCAAGGCAAGCCATGGATAAAGAAATGGATTTTTGTACGATGAGATCATTTCCTTGGCGTTCAAACGTTGGGTGTTTTTTGATATGAGTGACGACGTATAAGTCACCACTTGGACCACCGTTTGGACCGGATTCCCCTTCACCAGAAACTTTGAGTCGGCTTCCCGATTCCACTCCAGCAGGGATTTTGATATGAATGGTTCGTCTTTTCTCTGTTAGACCCTCACCTTTACAAGTTTTACAAGGATTGGAAATGACTTTTCCCTTTCCTTTACAACGTGGGCAAGTAGTTGTAACACTGAAAAATCCTTGGGTCCTTCTCACTTGTCCCGTTCCCGAACAATCAGGGCAAACGGTTGGCGAAGATCCTTTGGATGCGCCGGAACCTGAGCAATCCACACAGGTTTCGAGTCTTGGAATTTCAATTTTATATTCTTTTCCAAGAGCAGCGTCTTCTAAGCTAACTTCTAAATTATAACGGAGATCTGATCCCCTTTGCGGACCAGACCTTCTTCCACCACCGCGGCTACCACCACCTCCGCCTCCGAAAAATTCACTAAAGATATCACCAAAATCTCCAAAGATATCAGAGAAGTCAGTATAAGCACCAGCTCCATACCCTCCTCCTCCACCAGCATTCACACCAGCTTTCCCAAATTGGTCATAAGCTTGGCGTTTTTGCGGATCGCGTAACACTTCGTAGGCTTCAGTTGCCTCTTTGAATTTTTCTTCCGCTTCTTTATCACCCTTATTTTTGTCAGGGTGGTATTTGATGGCTAACTTACGATAGGCGCTCTTGATCTCATCATCAGAGGCACCTTTCGAAACGCCTAATACTTCGTAGTAACCACGGTCGCTCATTGTTTTACTTCTTTATCTCTATTTATTTTTTATCTTCATCAACGACAGTATAATCAGCATCGACTACCTTCTCGCCACTTGCATTGGAACCACTAGCACCTTGGTTTGCACCCGCACCAGCTTCTGCACCAGGAGCTCCTTGTTCAGGACCTGCTTGGCTATAGATTTTTTGTCCAATTTGCATCGCAACTTGTTGGATGGAATCTCTAGAAGCTTTCATACGTTCGAGGTCACCAGATTCCATTGCTTCACGGCCACGTTTGATTTCGTCCTGAGCTCTTTGTTTTTCTGATTCGTCGAGTTTGTCAGCGGATTCACCGATGGTTTTTTCCAATTGGTAAACAATTGCTTCCAATTCGTTTTTCGTATCAGCGGCTTCGCGAAGTTTTTTATCTTCTTCTGCGTGAGCTTCTGCATCTTTTACCATCTTTTTGATTTCTTCTTCAGAGAGTCCGGAAGAAGATTCAATACGAATCTTTTGTTCTTTACCAGTTCCCAAATCTTTTGCAGACACGTGAACGATACCGTTTGCGTCGATATCGAATGTTACTTCGATTTGCGGAACTCCACGTGGAGCCGACGGAATACCAACTAAGTCAAAACGACCAAGTGTTCTATTGGCACTTGCCATTTCTCGTTCTCCTTGTAATACATGAACGGAAACAGTTGTTTGGTTGTCTGCTGCAGTCGAGAACACTTGCGATTTTCTTGTAGGAATGGTTGTGTTTCTTTCGATGAGTTTTGTCATCACACCACCAAGAGTTTCAATTCCGAGTGATAGTGGAGTGACATCGAGTAACAATACATCGGTTACATCACCTGCAAGAACACCACCTTGGATCGCAGCACCAATTGCTACTACTTCATCAGGGTTTACTGATTTGTTTGGTTCTTTAGCGAAAATTTCTTTCACAAGTGCTTGTACCGCTGGGATACGAGTGGATCCACCCACGAGGATGACTTCATCGATTTCACTTGCAGACAAACCCGCATCTTTTAATGCATTGATACATGGAATACGTGTTCTTTCGACAAGAGATCTTGTGATTTCATCAAACTTTGCTTTGGTGAGAGTCATATCCAAGTGTTTTGGACCAGAAGCATCCGCAGTGATGAATGGAAGGTTGATTTGAGTAGAAGATGTTCCAGACAACTCGATTTTAGCTTTTTCAGCAGCTTCTTTCAATCGTTGTACTGTGTTTTTATCTCCAGAAATATCAATTCCCGTTTGTTTTTTGAATTCGTCGATCATCCACTGCATGACCACGTTATCAAAGTCGTCTCCACCAAGATGAGTATCACCGTTAGTTGATTTTACTTCAAATACACCGTCACCAAGCTCAAGGATAGAAACATCAAATGTTCCACCACCTAAGTCGTATACAGCGATCTTTGCATTGGTTTTTTTCTTATCAAAACCATAAGCAAGAGCTGCAGCAGTAGGTTCGTTAATGATACGTTCTACTTCTAGACCAGCAATACGACCAGCGTCTTTTGTTGCTTGTCTTTGTTCGTCATTGAAGTAAGCAGGAACAGTAACCACTGCTTTTTTTACTTCATGACCAAGAAAGTCTTCTGCTGTTTTCTTCATTTTTTGAAGAACACGAGCTGCAATTTCTTGTGGAGTGAATTCACCAGAAACGGTTTCAAATTTCACACCATCATTTCCAGCACGGATCACTTTGTATGATACCATCTTTGCTTCATCGCCAGCTTCGTTAAAACGACGGCCGATAAAACGTTTCGCAGAACGAATTGTATTCACCGCGTTTGTGATCGCTTGGTTTTTTGCAAATTGTCCAACAATGGTTTCACCCTTTGCTGTAAAAGCAACAATCGAAGGAGTGGTTCTTGCCCCTTCAGAGTTTTGTATGACAACGGGATCTCCACCTTCCATTACCGCTACACATGAGTTAGTGGTTCCTAAATCGATACCTATGATTTTTTCCTTAGACATAGTCTTTCTCCTTCTTACTTATATTAACTTTGTGGTTTTCCCACTTTCACACGTGCAGGACGAATGGATTGTTTGTTCTCACCTTCTTCATGGTAATAACCAGCTTGGTAAGTTTCTACAACAGTCTCTTCTGTGAACTCTGCACTTTCTTCGGAAGCAATTGCTTCCATGAGCATAGGGTCAAACGGCATTCCTTTCGGATCCAATCGTTTGATACCTTCTCTTTCCAATACGGAATAAAATTCCTTTTGTACCATCTTGATGCCTTCAACAAAAGCGACTACTTCAGGTGTTTGGTTTGGAACATTGGATACTCGCTCCAAATTATCCAAAGCACTTGTCAGTCCTTCCGCAAACTTCTTGATGGATTCTTTCCTAGCATTTAACAAATCGTTAGCTGTTCTACGTTTGTAGTTTTGAAACTCCGCGCGTTCTCTCAGCCAAGAGTCCTTTAAAGATTCGATTTCTTTTTTTGCATTATCGAGTTCTTTTTCAGCACCCTCTACTGCTTGTTCAATGGCCTCATCTGAAATGGTCTGCCCTTCATCGACTTGCACATTTTGATCTTCTAGGGATTGGTTCGTTTCTTCTGCCATTTCGCCTCCTACTACCTACTCAATTTCGTTATCATTTCTGAAACTAACTTTGAAGTGAATTCAATCAAAGGTAATGCCTTGTTGTAATTCATCCTCTGAGGACCAATGATTCCCATGGAACCGATCCTCTTTTCACCCATACGGTAATTCGTTGTGATGATGGTAACACCACCTAACTTTTCATTACCGTCTTTTCCAATGATGGTATAAACACCATCCATTGGGACATACTCGCTAAAAAATTCTTTGAGGAACTGTTTTTCATCAAATAGATGCAGGATGTTTTCTAATTGTTCCTCTTCATCCTTAAAGTTTTCGTATAAATTTTTTAATCCATCGATATACAAGTTATCAACAGACATACTATCAGATCCCATAGCTCGTGCAATGGAAGGTGCAAATTGAGTGAATCCTTCTGGACCTTCCTTTTTCATCATCATCTGAGGGATCAGATTACTTTGAATTTCATGAACATCAAAACCTTTGACGTTATCATTCAAATACCTTGAAATTTGGTACAGGCTCTCTTGTGAGATGTGAAAATCGAAAAATATATTTCGATTGAGCACTGTCCCTGACCGCATCACAAGGATCATCAGAACTTCTCCACCATTTACATGGATGAGTTCTATATGTTTTAAAGTGTCGAGTGATCCTTCTGGACCTAACACTACACTTGCTGATTGCGAAAGAGAAGCTAAAACCTTGGAGGTTGCAATGAGAACCTGGTCCAAACGAAATTGCATCCGAAGATACTCTTCTTGGATCCTTTGTTTTTCACGCATCGTGAGCTCAAATAGAGTCACAAGGCTATCCACATACAACCGATACCCACGTTCTGTTGGCACACGACCACCGGAAGTATGGCGAGCTACGATGTAACCCATGTCCTCCAGTTCTGCCAAGCAGGACCGAATGGTGGCAGGTGATAGTCCGATATCGTATTTTTCAGAAAGGGTTTTGGAGCCGACAGGTTTGTTGTCTGAAACAAACTCCTCAACCAATGCTTTCAAAATGGAACGATGTCTAGGGGAAAGGTCCATAGCCTCCAAGCACTTCCTTTAGCACTCTGATGATTAGAGTGCTAATCTATGCTTAAAGTTTACGAATTTCCGTTTTTTTCGTCAAGCAAGATGTCCATCTCAGTTGGGAATTTTAGCAGACTTTCTGGGAAACTGCTAAAATTTTTCAAACTGGGTAGACTTGGATCCGGTTTCGGCCGTGATTTTTTGCCTGGTAGAGGGCAATGTCAGCAAACTTCAGAACTTCTTCTGGTTTTTGGATGGGGTGCACCTTGGTGTACCCAATGCTTAGGGTGATGTTCAGATAGTAGTTATCAAAGATAAAAAAGCGGTGAGTTTCGACCGATTCACGGAGTCGGTCAAGGACAATGGTTGCCCCTTCTGTGGTCGTGTCTGGCAAGATACACCCAAATTCCTCTCCACCGAGCCTACCCACTGTGTCCTCTTCCCTCAGGCAATCCACAAAGATATTGGCCATTTTTTTGAGAACAAGATCCCCAATGTCGTGTCCGTAAGTGTCATTGATCACTTTAAAATGGTCAATGTCCATCACCGCAAGCACCGATTCCCGATTACGGCGTTTGACTGTCGCAATGGTTTTTTGGAGGGTATCAGCGAAGGAACGACGGTTTGGCAACATCGTAAGTTCGTCCATATAGGCCAAACGTTTCAAACTATTGATGAGTACATTTTTTTGTTCTTCTAAACGCCTACGTTCTCTCACATCTCGGATGATCGCAGCATAGTACTCTTTGTTCTCTTGGTGGATGGTAAAAGCACGAATTTCCACGGGAATCGTGCCTTTTGGTTTTGTGATGAGTTCTAATTCTTTTAAAAATCCTGCAATATAATGTGCTTCGTTGGAACTAACAAAAGCTTCAATTGAAGTTTGTTCTCCTTTTTCATTCGGTGGGAATAAAAAAGAAAATGATTTTCCAAACAATTCGTCTTCTGAATAACCAGTTAACGACTGTAACGCTATGTTACTAAATAATATCTTTTGATTTGTGTCTAAAACGACAATTGCATCGATGGATTGGGAAACAATTTCCTTCGCCAGTGTCTCTGTATTAAATTCATTCATTTCCCCAAATTTCCCCATTTCCTTTTTCACTTCGGAATGAATCCCGCCATTTATGGATATGACGAAAATTGATCTCAGGTTGATTCACCCTAAATTCTTTTTTCGGCAAAACCTTCATTGGTTTTGGATTCAGACTCTGATACCAATAAGCAACAGAGATCAAATCTAAGGTCAAGGAATTTGCATGACCATGTTCTAGTAAGAATAGGAAATTTTTTTCAAACCGAATGGGGGATTCTACCCAAAATCGATACAAATGGGTTCTGCCCAACCATCCAATCGAATCAGAAACCCTAGGGTATCCAAAATAAGGATGCATAAACACTTCTTTTGGTGACCATGCTGTATTAAATACATCTTCGGTTCCCGTTCCTTTTAGTGTAGCAGTTGTTTGGTTGCCATCTATAAAGATTAGATCATCGCCTTCGCCATACCACAGAGGAGTAGGAGAATCCACATATAAATTAAGTCCAATGAATTGGCCTTTTCCTTCAGTTTCGAGTACAGAGAAGTAGTTTTCTTTTACAAATTTTGTTTTCTCAGTTTCCCCAAGTATTCCCCATTCATTTTCCCTTTGGTTCGTAGTGTTTGGTTTGGTGATACTTCTATTCCATTGTGCATGGAATCGTAATGGAGATTCGAGAGGTGATTTCCATTCTTCATAATCAATGTAAAAGTAAAAATTACTAATGTCCTCATCCGATTCATTTTCAATTTGAATTTTGGCGTTTGATTCAAATGGCATTGGAAAATATGAGTTCATTGACTTTCCTTTTTTTGGTGCTGCGACAAGTGGTAACGAGTTGAGTATGTATTCTTCTCCCCAACCTTGTCCAAAAAATTCACCTAACGGAACTTCTACGGATGGAAAAGAATGATTATCCCAAAACATTCGAATCACAACATTTTTCCGTGCCATAGGGTCTTTACTTGCCAACGTCATCCAAATGTGTTTGATCACCCCTCGGCCTTTGATTTCAGCAATTGTGATCGTTGACTTTTTCGGAATTTTGATAAAATCATCATTTCCATTTGTTGGATCGACACTTGAGATCCTCTTGTTTTGGTAGGTTTTTTCCTTCCAAATCGAAGACTCCCAACCATCACTGAACAAAGGATTGGCGAAATTAAATCCAAATACAAACAAGATAAACCAAAAACGGATTCCAAATGAAGATTGATTCGTAACCATAATGACCTAACTTAAAAAATCTATTTCCCGTGTAGGATTAAAACCGTTTCACAAGCCAAAGGAATATCCCCGCTTGGACAAGTGATTGTAAAAAAATTTCAAATAAAACATAAATATGGATCGTAATGGTCACTTCAGAAATCATAAATACCATCCCTTCCAAACTACCGACTGAAGGAGAAATTGCTGCGAGTCCTCCTAAAATAGTTCTCATCCATATCAAAACAAACATTTGTTTGTTGAAAGGTTGTTTCTGAAACCAGTCCCAAATCAGATGTAAAAAACTCACAATCAGTAGTGCTTGGAGGAGTAAGGATGGAAATAACCAAGTCATTGCTCTCGACCAAGCAGCACCATCACTCGATGTTACCAAAAAAAGAGGAAACACAGCCGAATCACCTTCATAATACTCTTTCATCACCAATTGAAAGTAAGGGATAGAAACGAGGAGATAAGCCAAAAGATGGCTGAAAATAAACTGAATTGTGATTTTAATCTTCGGATTCATGTTAAAGTTGTCCAATAAGGTAATCTTTACATGATGAAATCAGAACTCAAGGCAAAACTGCAACGGACCTTTCCAAAAGCCAAAACAGTCTCTTCTGGAAGGTTGTTTACCCGTCAGTTGAGTAACCTGATCGACGATTCCATACGACAAGTTTTTTTGGAAGTATCAAACGGAATCCCCATAAAAGACCACCTTTGTCTCATTGCCGTAGGAGGTTATGGAAGAAGGGAACTTGCACCTTTTTCGGATATTGATTTATTATACCTTCATGACGGAAAACTTTCAGACAAAATCTTAAGTGAAATCATTTCCAAAATCAATACGTTCTTATATAACAATGATAAGGAAGTGGGTCATAGTTGCCGTACAATCAAAGAATCATTTTTATACTTAAACCAAATCGAAACCTACCACGCAGTTCTAGATGCGAGGTTTCTAGTAGGATCAGAAGTTTTATTCCAAAAATTTAAAACCGAATTCCTTGGAAAAATTCCTGAAAAAACCATCAAAGAATACAATGAATGGAAACTATCTTATCTAAGAGAAAGAATTATCAATTCTTATAATCCAATTTTACTTTCAGAACCCAATATTAAAAACGATCCATTAGGACTTCGTGATATCCAACAAATGTATTGGATCGAAAAAACAAATCCACTCGCAGATAGTGCTGATGGTGGGATTTTTGATTTTTATTTAATTGGTGATAGTTTAACTCTACTTTCAGCTTATGATTTTTTACTTTTAACAAGATCAGCTCTCCATATCATCAGTGGCCGAAAAAATGACAGACTAGATTTAGGCTTACAAGCTGAAGTTGCTGAGTTTTTGGGATTTGGTCCTAAGAACGAAATTAAAACCTTAGAACGTTTTATGAGCCAATTTTATAAAGCACAAAAGGATGTTTATTTTTATATTGGAACGTATCTGGATGAAAAAACCAATCTGAATAAAAAACGGATCCACAAAGAACTTTCCAATCCAGATACTTTATATGATGACATCATTCAATTTTTCAGAGAATCACAAAAAAACGAAGAAGAACCATCTCGGATCGATTTAAATGAAATTCGATTTGCATCTCATTTTCTAGATGATGATTTTAAAAATCAAAAATCGGTCTTGGATTGTTTTATGGAGATGTTACGCCACAAAAAACGAATCGGGCATACACTCACTCTCATGCATGAATGTAATGTACTTGGCAAACTCATTCCTGAATTTGGAGCTTGTACAAACTTTCCACTGTTTAGTTACCACCATCAATACACTGTCGATGAACATACGTTACTCATATTACGTGAGTTAGATGTTTTGATCGCTGATTTGTGGGAAGACCCTCAAGTCCAAGATGTATTTAATTCTTGCGAAAAAATTGAAATTTTGGCTCTAGCAATCCTGATTCACGATGCAGGGAAAGTAAAGGAAGGTGACCACTGCCAATACGGTGCCGAACTTGCTCTCATCATCGCGGAACGGTTTCGATTTTCTGAAGAAGATACAGAACTCTTACGATTTTTAGTCGCAGAACATATCGTCATGTCAGAACTCTCTTCCAAACGAGATATTTATGACCCAAATCTAATTTCTTCCTTTGCAAAACAATTTTCTAATGAAAACACTTTGCGATTGTTATATGTAATGACTATCATTGATACAAAATCAGTTGGCCAAGCAGTGCTTACCAATTGGAAAAAAGAAATTTTGCATTTTTTATTTACATCCACATTAACTTACTTACAAAACAAAACCAATCGTCCTGATATCCAAGAACGTATTGAGAGTACACTCGAAACCTATTTAATTGAAAAAGAGGGACTTACAGCAGAACAAGCGGAACAAATCGTTTCATTTGGGATGCAAATTCGTCCCACATCTTATTTGAATTATAATACTCCACGCAGGGTATACCAACACTTTGTATTTTTACATGAATGGATTCAATCAGGTTCCACATTCCGATTAATCTCTGAAAAAGAACCTGCGTTTGTTACCTTATCTCTATTTGCAAATGCAGACAAACGGATGTTACTGTATCTATCGGGAATTATTTCCAGTCTTGGATTAAATTTAGTGGGACTCAGGTTATTCCGAAGCGAAAATGAACATTTAATCTTACAGGCGCAAATCACTGATGAATTCGGTAGTGGAGAGATCGCCGAACCACAAATAAACGAAATTGAATCCACTCTTGCTGATTGTATTGAGGGGAAGGTGAATATTGAAGATTTGGCTTCCACTACCAATATTTGGAAAACTTTACCACAAATTCCAGAAGGAATGGTCGAAGAACTTGTTAAGTTTGCAAATGATTTATCAGATACTTATTCTGTATTAGAAGTGAGAGTCCCTGATTCAATAGGATTGGTCTATCGTATTCTCAAAACTTTAATCGATTTTGAATTGGAAGTAATCTTTGTTAGAATCTCAACAAGTGCTGATTTTGCATATGACTCCTTTCACATCCAAACTAAAAATGGTAAAAAAATAGAAGATACTGGTCTACTCCTTTCGATTAAGGAAAAAATTCTCTCTGTAGCAAGAGTCAAAGAAAACCAAGGTATCATGGAGATTAGTTTTTAATATGGCATGGTGGAAAGAAGCAGTTATCTATCAAATTTATCCACGTAGTTTCCAAGATTCTAATGGGGATGGGATCGGAGACCTAGAAGGGATTATCCAACGATTGGATTATTTGGCAGGCTCCAAAGACTCACTTGGTATTGATGCTATCTGGTTATCCCCCGTGTATCCTTCTCCCATGTTTGATTTTGGATATGATATTTCGGACTATGAAGAAATAGATCCTGTTTTTGGAGATACACAGACCTTCAAACGCCTGCTAAAGGAAGCACACAAACGAGGGATTCGTATTATCATGGATTTGGTAGTCAATCATACTTCCCATCTCCACCCTTGGTTTATTGAATCCAGATCCTCTGTCAACAGTCCAAAACGAGATTGGTACATTTGGAAACAAGCTAACCACAATGGACCACCTAACAATTGGTTGGGTGCGTTTGGCGGATCTGGTTGGGAATATGACAAACGTACTGGCGAATATTATTTTCACTCTTTTTTAAAAGAACAACCTGATCTCAATTGGCGTAATCCGGATGTGGAAGATGCAATCTTTCGGATGATGAAATACTGGCTCGATATGGGAGTGGATGGATTCAGATTAGATGTTGTCAATTTATATGTTAAGGATGAATTTTTTCGAAACAATGCTTCCTATTTTATGAAGGGACCAAGGCCTTATGATAAACAAGTGCATACATACGATCGTGACCGACCTGAAATGCATGGAATTTTAAGAAGGATGCGAAAACTTTTAGATTCTTATTCCGAAAAACGTATGTTTGTTGGCGAAATTATGCAAGATTTCCCTGGTAATGTTTTACTTCCTGCAACTTATTGTGGTCGTAACGACGAACTTCACCTTGCCTTCAATTTTATGTTTTTATTTTCGCCATGGAAGGCGGAACGATTTTACCAAATTGTAAAGGACTTTGAATCAGCTTTAGGGGAAGATAATTGGCCAAACTATACTTTATCCAATCATGATTTTCCAAGACATATCACTCGTTACGAAAAGGGTGATGAAACATTGGATCGAGCCAAACTTGCCGCCTGTATGATGTTAACGTTACGCGGAACTCCTTTTCTATATTATGGAGAGGAAATTGGTATGAAACGCCAAAAAGTCCCATTCAATAAAATCCAAGATCCTGTTGGGAAACGGTATTGGCCTTTCCATCCTGGACGTGATCCAGAAAGAATTCCTATGCCTTGGGATGGATCTGATACAACAGGATTTACAACGGGCAAACCTTGGCTTCCTCTCTATGAAGATTCAAATACGCTTAATGTTGAATCTCAAAAGCAGGATCCCAATTCTCTCTTTTTCACTTACAAAAAACTAATTCAAATACGAAAGGATCGAAAATCACTTCGTAAAGGAAAATTAAAAATCCTTTTAAGTGACGACAAACAAGCGCTATACTATAGAAGGAGAGATGGAAAAGAGGAGACATATATTTTTTTAAACTTTTCATCCAAACCAGTTCGAGTCTCCTACCCGAGAAAATGGAATCTGAATCAAATTTTATTCAGCTCTAAAAATCGAAACGCATCTTTTGAATTAGAAAAGGAATTGGATACGGGCGATTTAATTTTGCTCCCAAATGAGGCAGTTATTTTTGCAAAATAAAATACTCCCAAACACTCTTTGTGCCTCAATTGGATTCATCATATAACAGGAACTGGAAAAAGACCCCGCTTTCTACTGCACTCTTTCCTACTTTTTTTCTCATTCGATGTCTAATGATAAGAGGAAAGGATTTTCGCTACATCGAAACTTCAATGGACTTGAGCGTAAAGGGTGCAAAGTTTTTGTTTTGAATTGAGACTTAGAACTGTTCGCTTAAACTGTTGACAATTATCGATTCGGGAATTCGCTGACATAAGATGCGCTTGATGATGGTAAATACATTGATAAGTCGATTGGCAATTCTGCTTCTCTCTTTTGTATTCATCAGTACTAATACTGAGGGCTATGTATCCCATCGCGACACTTACCAAAAACACCAAACTTACAAACATAGTAGTTTATACGATTTTTCTTATGTCATCAAGGAAGTAAGTGAAAACAATGAGGAAGAGGCAGAGATTAATTCCCACCGGGAAAACGAATTAAGTCAATCCTTCGCATTTTTTCTAAAGATTTCTCTTATATTTGATACTGAACTAAAACCTGTCCTATTCTCTTTTCCAAACTCATTTCTAGCTAAATATAGTTTCAAAGACCGCGCACCTCCCATCCTCACTTAACATATTTTTTTTCTCGGAAGATCGCAATGCAAATTGCGTTCAATGATTATTAAAATTTTGCCTAACAAAAGTTAGACAAAGTGGGGACACAATGAAACTTCTCAAAGGGCTTAAGCACTCTTTCACTTCAAAGATACTGGTTACAGTATTTCTATTAACATCTTTTCTTCAAATGAATTGTCATTCAAAGAACCATGAAGACAAAAACGCACTCATGGCCACGTATCCATGGAAACAAGATGTAATCATTGATAAAAACTATGTAGCACAAGTGAAGGCAATCCAACGTATAGAAATTAGAGCATTCGAAAAAGGATATCTAACCCACATCTATATGGATGAAGGTAAAATCGTAAAAAAAGGTCAGAAACTTTTCCAAGTAATGCCAATGTTAGTTACTGCTCAATACGAAAAAGCAAAAGCAGAATACGAATCAACACAAATCGAATTTGAGAATACTGAGAAGTTGTTCAAAGAAAATGTTGTTTCCCAAACAGAATTATCTCTCATCAAAGCAAGGCTGAAAAAAAATAAAGCAGCTATGGAATTGGCGCAAGTTCACTTAAATTTGGCAACTGTAACTGCCCCATTCACTGGTATCACAGATCGTTTCCAAGTGCGACTTGGAAGTTTAGTGGAAGAAGGAACATTATTAACTACAATCTCTGATATTTCAAAACTTTGGGTTTATTTCAATGTTTCAGAAAAAGATTACTTAAACTTTTCCAATGCGCGAAGATCAGGTGACAAACCATTAAAAGTTAAATTTTTAATGGCTAATGGTGAATACTTCAACCATGAAGGTATCGCTGACACGATCGAAGGAGAATTCGATAGTGAAACAGGTACTATTCCGTTTCGAGCAACGTTTTCAAATCCTGACAGATTATTACGTCATGGAGAAACTGGAAACGTTGTAATCAAAGAAAATTTAAAAGAAGCCTTACTCATTCCACAAAAGGCTACTTTTGAAGTATTAGATAAACGTTATGTATACACAATATCAAGCAAAGGTAAGTTAAAATCGACTGAGATAAAAATCTCTAACGAAATTCCTCACTTGTTTGTCGTAGAATCTGGTATCACTGATAGCGACATCATCCTTTTGGAAGGACTTGGTAAAGTTCATGATGGTGATATTGTAAAATTTAACATCGAAACTCGTGAGAACGTCATGAAAAGTTTCGAGTTACAGGCTCACTAGGAGAGATTGTATGTTTACAAAATTTCTCCAGAGACCAGTTCTCGCCATAGTTATATCCGTATTAGTTGTGTTTGTCGGATTAATTTCGATAAAGAACATTCCAGTATCACAATTCCCTGAAATTGCTCCTCCTCGGGTAACGATTACTCTATCTTTTCCTGGTGCCAGTGCTCAAGTTTTAGTCCAATCTACGATTACCACATTGGAACAAGCTATCAACGGGGTTGCTGGGATGAGATATATGATTTCTTCTTCCACAAGTTCTGGAGATGCAATCATACAAGTATTATTCGATCCAGGAACAAATCCAAATGATGCCTTAGTACAAGTGAAAACTAGGGTAGACCAAATGATGTATCGTGTTCCAGAACTCGTACGTTTGGAAGGTATATTTGTACAACCTGTCCAACCAAGTATGTTATTGTATGTAAACTTATACAGTAAAGATCCGAATGCGAGTGAGAAGTTTTTATACAACTATGCGACAGTGTTTTTATTACCTGAATTAAAAAGGATTCACGGTATCGGACAGGCAAAGATCTTAGGAACGAGACAATATGCGATGCGCGTTTGGTTAAATCCAGATAGAATGCGTGCTTATAATGTAACCACTGCTGAAGTGATGAAAGCAATTGAAGACCAAAGTATCATTGCAAGACCTGGGCGACTTGGTCAAAGTTCTGGAAAACAAGCCCAATCATTAGAATACACTCTTACCTATGAAGGTTGGTTTAACGAACCTCAGCAATATGAAAATATCATCATACGTGCCAAAAATGGAGGTGAATTACTTTACCTCAAAGATATTTCCAAGGTTGAACTTGATAGTGAGTTTTATAATATTTACTCCGATGTAGACGGACATCCTGCAGCTGCGATTATGTTCAAACAAACGGAAGGTAGTAATGCCAAAGTTGTTATTGAAGATATCAAAGCAAAACTAGAAGAACTAAAACAAACTTTTCCACCAGAAATGGATTATAAATTAAGTTATGATGTATCGAACTTTATCGATGCAGCCATCGAAAAAGTAATCCACACATTAGTAGAAGCCTTTATTTTAGTAGCGATCGTTGTATTTATCTTTTTGGGTGATTGGCGCTCAACGTTAATTCCTATCATTGCAGTTCCAGTATCCCTCATTGGTGCCTTTTCCTTTATGATGGCATTGGGACTTACCATCAACCTAATCACTTTATTTGCAATGGTTCTTGCGATCGGAATTGTGGTGGATGACGCCATTGTAGTCGTGGAAGCAGTCCATGCGAAAATGGCCGAAGATCATTTGAGTGTGTACTTGTCCGTAAAAGCAGTATTAGGTGAAATCAGCGGAGCTGTAATTGCGATTACATTACTCATGACAGCTGTATTTGTGCCGGTTACTTTTTTACCAGGTCCTGTTGGAGTTTTTTATCGTCAATTTGCGATCACAATGGCCACTTCCATTGTGCTTTCTGGAATTGTCGCTTTAACATTAACGCCAGTCCTAACGGCGATGATTTTAAAACCACACAATCATAATAAAAAAACTCATAACCCAATCGATCTTTTCTTAGAAAAATTCAATTTTTACTTTGAGATCATGACTGAAAAATATGTGAACTTAATGCACAGGTTTTCAGGATCAAAAGTATTTATTGTTTCCTTATTACTCTTCTTTGCAGTTGGTTTTGTTTTCTTATCACAGTTGGTTCCTGCTGGATTTGTTCCTGGAGAAGACCAAGGTATGATTTACGCTGTGATCCAAACTCCACCGGGTTCAACCATTGAAAAAACAAATGATGTCGCAAGAAAACTCCAAGAGATAGCTCTAAAGATTGAAGGTGTTGATTCGGTCGCATCACTTGCAGGATATGAAATCCTAACAGAAGGTGAAGGATCCAACGCCGGAACATGTCTCATCAGCTTAAAAGATTGGTCTGAAAGAAAAAACTCAGTTCATGATGTAATGGAAGAGCTCGAGCACAAAACAAAGAATTTTGGTGCCATTATCGAATTCTTTGAACCACCAGCAGTTCCTGGATTTGGTGCAGCCGGTGGGGTTATGTTTCGATTATTGGATAAAACCAATAGTGGAGATTATACTGCCTTCGATAAAGTTCACGTAGAGTTTATGGAAGAGTTAAAAAAACGTGAAGAACTAACAGGTCTCTTCTCTTTTTACTCGGCAAAATTTCCACAATTGGAAGTAAAACTGGATCGAAAACTTGCGATGCAAAAAGGAGTCAACATTGGAGATGCAATGGACAACTTGGACATCCTCGTTGGAAGTACGTATGAACAAGGATTCATTCGATTCAATCAGTTCTTCAAAGTATACGTTCAATCTGCACCTGAATACCGAAGATTACCAACAGATATCCTAGGCTTATTTACTCCAAATGACAAAGGAGAAATGGTTCCATATTCTTCCTTCTTGTCCCTTGAACAGAAACAAGGTGCAAATGAAATCACAAGATACAATGCCTATACATCATCTGTTATCAACGTCTTACCAAGCAAAGGTTACACTACTGGAGATGCGATTGATGCCATTAGAGAAGTATCCAAAAATCTTCCAAAAGGATTTGAAGTAGGTTGGGAAGGACTTTCATACGATGAGGCATCTCGCGGGAATGAAGCCATTTTCATTTTCATAGTTGTGATTGTGTTCGTATACCTTGTGTTATCTGCACAGTATGAAAGTTTCATCATTCCTTTTTCGGTCATTTTTTCACTCCCACCAGGAATCTTTGGATCATTCTTCTTATTACGATTGTTAGGTCTAGCCAATGACATTTACGCCCAGATCGGTATGATCATGTTAATTGGATTATTAGGTAAAAACGCTGTATTGATTGTAGAGTTTGCAAGGCAAAGACAAGAATCAGGACTTAGTGTGTTTGATGCAGCACTAGAAGGAGCAAAAGCAAGGTTTAGACCTATCCTTATGACTTCCTTTGCCTTCGTAGCAGGTTTGATTCCACTTGTTGTAGCAACTGGTCCTGGTGCGATTGCCAATCACACGATTGGTGCCTGTGCATTAGGTGGTATGTTATTTGGAACTGTCTTTGGTGTTATTGTAGTGCCTGGACTCTACATTATCTTTGCGAATATCGCAAAAGGTAAAAATCTAATTTATCATGAAGACAACATGCCACTTTCAGAGTCAGACAAAATGTATGAAACTTCTGAATTGGAACGTAAAAAATCCAGGAAAGGAAAAAAATAAGATGAAACGAATCTTAATCATATTCTTAGTTTTATGGAATGTTTCCTGTATTCCTGCTCTTTATGAAAGAGATAAGGAAGATTTAAAACTTCCGGAACAATTTGAAAATTGGGAATCTTCTGAGAAAGCTCAGAAGTTACAAACCGAAATTTGGAACCAATTTTTTAACGAACCACAATTGATATCATTAATCGACACTGCGATCGAAAACAACCAGGAACTCGCTGTACTAGAACAAGAAATTAGTATCGCGAATAACGAAGTGTTTTCGAGACAAGGGGAATATTTACCAAAATTATCTCTCCAAGCAGATGGTGGTTCCGAACAGAAAGAGAGATTTAGCACACCTAATGCCAATTCACCGACATTATTTGCCCATGGTGGGCTCGTAATGAGTTGGGAAATTGACATTTGGAAAAAATTAAGGAATGCAACGAAATCCGCTTACCTACTTTACCTCGCAAGTATTGAAGGTAAGCGGTACGTTGTTACCAATTTAGTTGCTGAAATTTCAGATACATATTTCGAATTAAAATCCCTTGATAATCAATTAACATTAATTGAAAACTATATAGAAGTTCTCTCTAAAGTGAAAGAGATGGTCGTATTACAAAGGGAAGCTGGTAGAACAACTTCGTTGGCTGTAAAACGGTTTGAAGCTGAAGTGTCAAAAAACCTCGCTCGAAAATATGATATAGTCCAAAGGATAGCCATTACAGAAAACAGACTTAATTTTCTTTTAGGACGTTTCCCAGAAAGAATTACAAGAAAGTCTGATGACTTTTTGGATATCACACTTCCTGAGATACAAAAATCAGTTCCTGTTGATCTATTAGAAAACAGGCCCGATATCAAACAGGCAAGTTTGGTTTTAGAATCACGAAAATTAGACATCGAAGTAGCTAGAGCAAGATTTTATCCTTCACTAAAGATTGATGGAAATATTGGATATGAAGCTTTTAATTCCAAACATTTTAAAGGGACACCGGTTTCGTTAGCATATGGGTTAGGTGGTGGTATCATCGCACCTCTCATCAATCGAAAAGCGATCGAAGCAAATTATGCAACAGCAAACAACTTACAAATCCAAGCTATTTACAATTATGAAGTTTCCCTGCTAAAAGCATTTACGGAAGTTACAAACCAAATTGTAAAAATCAAAAATTTAACTCAGAAGTATGATGCAAAAAATAAACAGGTTCAAAATTTAAGAGAGTCTGTTGAAATTTCGAACATATTATTTAAAGCAGGTAGAATCGATTATATCGATGTTTTGTTTAGCCAAAGAGATTTTTTAGAAGCCCAAGTGGAAGCACTTGAATTAAAATACAATCTATTAGAAGCGAATGTCGGATTGTATAAAGCACTTGGTGGTGGATGGCGAGGACAAAAAGAAATGGATGCTGAAAGGAAAAATGGAAGTTTTTAGATTTAAAATTCGAAATTAATTCACTTTCCTTAGTGTTGGTAACTTCAAAACCAGGGAGCCAACACTAAACAGATTCTCTCTTTTCATCAATTGTAAGTCGAATCTATTTGTTGTGCATTCGATAAAAGTCATTCATATTGAAAGACAGGTCCGATTTTCTCATCCATCGCCTTAAAGCGAACTTTATCACCAATTTTAACGTTCGCAAAATCAGTTACATCCTCTATAACCGTAGTTAGTTTAACATTCTCCTCTGTTTGCACAATCGCTAAAACATAAGGAGCTCTTTTTGCCATATGACCAAACCCGATATAAACAATTGTATAGGAAACGATAGTTCCACTCTGTTTCAATTCAACTGTCTCAACAGATTCACTGCCACAGGAAGGGCAACCTTCTAAAACTTCTGCTACTTTGAATTGGCACTGTTTGCAAACAATACCTGTTAAGGATTCTGTGGGGGTCATAGGTCATTACTCGTATTTGTGAATATTAAAAGCAATCTGTTTATTGGAAGGTTTGGAAAGTCTAAGTAGATTTTTTCCTTTAAAATACATTAAAGGAAAATCAATCTATATCATTTTTACGACTACTTTCCCCTTACTGCGTCCTGCTTCTACATATAACATTGCCTCGTTGGTTTCTTCAAAAGTATACACACGATCAATCATCGGCTTAATTTTTCCAGCTTCTATCAATTTTGTAATTTCACTCAGTTGTTTGCCATCTGCTTTCATGAACAAAAATTCAAAATGAACTTTCAGTTTTTTTGCCAATTGATTCACAGAGAAACTTAGTAATTTCATGAGAATTTGGAAGTGCCATCCCATCCCAATTTTTTTGGCAAAATCTGCTGTTGGAGGGCCAGTTAATGAAACCAAAACTCCACCATGTTTTAGGATAGATAAAGATTTTTTAAGAATTGTATTCTCTCGATTGCTATGTAAGACTACATCATAATCTTTCAATAGAGTCGTAAAATCTTCTTTCTTATAATCAATAACCAAATCAGCGCCTAAACCCTTTACCATTTCCACATTTGTTTCACTTGTCGTTGTCGCAACAAAGGCACCTAAATGTTTTGCCAATTGGATTGCAAAAGTACCAACACCCCCAGATCCAGCTTGTATAAATACCTTTTGACCTTTCTTGACATTCGCAATCTCCACAAGAGCTTGCCAGGATGTAAGGCCAACAAGTGGAATCGAAGCCGCCTCTTCCATCGAAACATTCTTCGGTTTCATTGCTAAATCATTTTGGTTTACAACGATTGATTGTGCAAATGTCCCTATATGAAAATCGGAAGGTCTTGCATACACTTCATCACCAACCTTAAATTGAGTTACATTTGCTCCCACTTTTGTGATAATACCTGCCAAATCATGTCCATTCGTAAATGGAGTTTTGTAAGGAAGGAATAATTTAAAATCTCCGTTTTTGATCAATGAATCGAGTAAATTAATGGCTGATGAATGTACTTGCACTAACACTTCATTGTCTTTTGGGATTGGTTCTTGTATTTCCGATAAAACCAATTTTTCTTTTTTACCATAACGTATCACTTGGAATGCTTTCATTGTTTTATACCTGGAACCGATTGATGTTTTTGATGATGGACTTTTCAAACAATTGATATGCAAAGTGTTGGATCGCCAAAATGACGGAAGCGCCTTTCCCAACTGGATGACTAAATTTTGGATTCTTTGTTTCGATTAGTTTTACCAATGTATCAATGACTGGAGTTGGTTCAGGAGCATTTCCAAACAAATCTTCGGCGAACTTTTCTAGTTTACTACGATACTGGTTGTAATCATCAATTTTGATTCCTGCCTTCACCGCATTATTGATGATATTGGTTTTAAAGCCCATTGGTTCAACCATTGTAACTTTTATATTAAATTCATTTAATTCAAATCGTAAGGATTTAAAAAATCCTTCCAGTGCATGTTTGGAAGCACCATAATAAGCAGCACTTGGAAAGTTTAGGAGTCCCATGATGGAACCAACAGTAATTATTTTTCCAAACCTCTGTTTTCGAAAATCTGGTAATAACTCTTTTGTAAGTTTAACTGTTCCCCAAAAATTTGTTTCAAATTGTTTTTTTCCTTCTTCGATTGAAGTTTCTTCGACAAGGCCAGAAAGGTAAAATCCAGCATTATTAATCAAAACATCAATTTGTGAAATGTATTTGAACAATTCATTGCGAAAAGCCTTGATTGAACTATCGTCAGCAATATCTAAAGGCAACATTTTAAATGGCACCTTGCTGTGATTTGGGTTGCGACTTGTGCCGATTACATTGTAACCAGATTCGTGGAGTTTGGTTGCAAGAATCAATCCAAATCCCGAAGATGCACCTGTAATTAAAATTGTTTGTTTCATAATATGATTTGACTCTTTTTTCTAAATTATACTTGCAATTTGCAAGTGAAAATATTGCTTTTATTTTGCAAGTGTATTTTTTTTAATAAATTTTGGGATTAAAAACGATGGAAAATACCAAAAAAAGGTCAGAATGCCCTCTCAGTTGTTCACTGGACATTTTCGGTGACAAGTGGTCATTACTCATCATGAGAGATATGATGTTCTTTAATAAATCTACATTTGGCGATTTTGCAAAATCACAAGAAGGAATCGCAACAAACATCCTAACGGCAAGACTCCAAAATTTAGAAGAACACGATCTAATCCAAAAATTGGATCATCCAACGAGTAAAGCTAAAGTATTGTACAAACTAACAAACAAAGCGATCGATCTTTTACCCATTATCATTGAAATCCAGTTATGGGCAGACAAGTACATGGAAATCCCTTCAGAAATAAAAGCTCAAATCAAAGAAGCAAAGAAAAACAAAGACGAATTCATTATGGCAATGACAAAAAAACTTAAAAAACAAATCGCAAGTTGATGTAGCTGAAACGTTTTGTTTATTTTAATTTATTCTTTTGCGCCTAGTTCCTCTAGTTTTAAAATGATATTTTTTAAATTTCTTTTTTTGGCAATACTCAATGCAGTATCCCCATTATTGTTCATTTCGTTCAGATTTGCTCCCGCATTTACTAACATAGGAATGATAATTAAATGATTTTCGCTAGGCAATTCCGAATCTGAAGGTGCCATAATCGCAGTATATCCTTTGTAATCCTTAATGTTTGGATTTGCTTTATATTGTAATAATAATTCTACAGTTTTTATATGTCCATTCGAAGCAGCATGCATTAACGGTGAAATATTACCATAATCCGTTATATTCGGATCTGCTCCATTTTTAAGTAATTTCTTAATTTTGGGGAGAAAATGAATCGAAAGAAAGATTTTTTTAGAATCTATAATAGCAAGAATCACATTTGGACCAATGTTTTCTGATCCAAATGTGATTTTAAGTAGGAAAAGATTTTACTTCAATCGTTCAATGATTGTCGCAATTCCCATACCACCACCAATACAAAGGGTGATGAGTCCGTAACGAAGGTCTCTTCTTTCCAACTCGTCCAGTACAGTTCCTGTAAGAATTGCACCAGTTGCTCCGAGTGGGTGTCCAAGCGCAATCGCTCCACCGTTCACATTGATTTTGGATTCATCGATTCCGAGTGTTTTCTTTACGTATAACACTACAGATGCGAATGCTTCGTTGATTTCCCATAGGTCAATGTCTTTTACGCTAAGACCAGCTTGTTTTAATGCTTTTTGAGAAGCAGACACTGGACCAGTTAACATGATTGTTGGGTCTTCACCAGTTGCAACAGTCGCAAGGATTTTAGCACGAGGTTTTAAACCGTATTTTTTTAATCCATCATCATTTGTTACTAAAATCGCAGCAGCACCATCCACGATACCAGATGAGTTACCAAGTGTATGGATGTGATTGATTTTTTTGATTTCTGGATAAGAACGAAGTGCAATTGCATCGAGTTCTTTTTCACCAATTGTTTTGAAAACAGGGCCAAGTCCAGAAAGGAATGCATAATCAGATTCCAATCGTGGGTTCTCTTCTTCTGTTACAACTGTTCCATCATCCAATGTAATTGGGATCACAGATTTTTTGAAGTAACCATTTTGGATTGCTGCATGAGCTTTTTGTTGTGAAGACTCTGCAAAACGATCTGCTTCTTCACGAGAAATATCATACTTCGTAGCAATTAAGTCAGCAGAAATCCCTTGTGGAACAAGATTGTAGTGAGCAGCAATTTTATCGTTACCAACATTGAAGTCACGACCAAGCATATCATCACCCATTTTCACTCGGCTCATGGATTCAACTCCACCACCAACGCCAATTTCCATTGCTCCAGAAGCAACATGGTTCGCTACGTTGTTAAGAGCTTGTAATCCAGAACCGCAGAAACGGTTTACTGTATAACCAGGAACATCTTTTGGCCAATGAGCAGCCATGACCGCATAACGTGCGATACATGCAGCTTGGTCAGCAACTTGGGATACACAACCCATTACAACTTCTTCTACCGTTTTTGGATCGATTCCTGTTCGGGTTTGGATGGCTTTTAATGTGGCAGCAGCTAATTCTTGTGGATGGACGGATGCAAGTGTCCCACGTTTTTTGCCCTTTCCTCTCGGAGTTCGGACAGCATCAATAATATAGGAATTCCCCATGGGTTTACCTCTCTCTGGGTGTTCTAGGAAAAACGTACAGAGTTCGCCTCACAAGAAAAGTAAAAAAATCATCATTTCGTCATAGTTTTTGTGAATTTGTGACGGTAGTACTTCATTTTCGCTTGGAATTGGCAAGAATACCCTGAAATCATCGCATCAAGCCGGTCCGCCTTGCTTTCTGTCCGTTCTTCAGCGATCCGGATGTACCGAAAATTGGGCTCGATTGCCTCTGCAAATTCCCGTTTATTCCAGTCCACATACCGCCAAGCACTGAAACTATGGTTCACTCCTACCTTCTCATCGATGGTTCCAATGAGTTGGAACTTGGACTCACAGGGTGTACGGAAAAAAATGTAACGATTAAAAAAGTACAAAATCGTTCGGTGGGGATTGGCATCCAAAACAGAGCGAAAGTGTTCCTTCATCTCCTCAACGGTATAAAACAAATCGGGCCCAGAATTGGTACTCCGAAAGATCACTGGGGAAAACTCATTGGGTGTGTATAGTTTTGTTAAAATTCGGATGTAAGACGGATCATCCAAACGATAGGGAATTTCATTAAAGGCAAAAGGAAAGGGATCACGTTCGGTGAGGTGGATTTCAATGTAACGAGTGTGATCGTATTCAGGGTCATTGATATCCGTTGCCACAATTTTTTTGATGTAACGAGAGAGAAACTGGTCTTCGTACAAATCTCGCACCGTAACGGCACCTTCTTCATACAAGATGGCACTGCCAAAATCAATAAAACTAGCACCATCTAACAAACGTCCAATGGATCCATACTTGAGGTGTAAAATACGATTCCGAAACATAGACCGTAAAATTAAATTATGATCATACAATCGTTTCCGACCAGACCGTTGTTCAACAACAGTGTTTTTAGTTTTTTTGACTTTGTAGTAGTGGATATGATTGGCAAGACCGAAGCGCAATTTTTCAAATGCATGGTTTTCTAAGACACGTTTCTCATCTTCTTCGTTTTCAATGATGGTGGTTTCAGCAACCAAAGGAGAGACTATTCCAATACCCATTCCAAAGGAACAAATGAAAAAAATCAAAGAGATCCAAAATCTCCAATCGAAAGGAAACTTACAGCCATCCGAAACTAAGGTGCAAGAATGTAAATGTAGAACCGATCGTACATGCGAACTGATTAAATAGGTAATGAATGAAGGAATCTTGGAAAACACAGTTGCTGGAATGAAATGATTAGAGGTAAAACCCGGATGTATTTCGAACATACAATTCCGGGTCATTGATTCGTAGCTGGAGTGAAATCTTAATTCCTTTGTCCGAGGATGGGACCACCAGTTTTTTCCATCATTCTTTCTTTGGTTAAAAACAAATCTTCTCGGTTGTCGGCTGCCATCTCACCCGTTCCATCCAAATAAATGGCCCCTTTCGGACATGCCTCTTCGCATAACCCACAGAAGATACAACGAAGCAAATTGATTTCAAATTTTTTGGCATATTTGTCTTCAGGGTGAAGGTGTTGGCGTTCAGAAGTCACTTCTGCAGCTTCGATGTGAATTGCATTGGCAGGGCAAATCCACATACAACAAAAACAAGCCGTACATCTTTCCCTACCTTGTTCATCTCGTTTCATAGAATGCATCCCGCGAAACCGAGTGGAATACTGACGTTTTTTGTCAGGGTATTCAATCGTGACTTGTTTATTAAACAAAGCCACTTTCACAAAATGTTTGAGTGTGATCCAAAGGCCTTTGCCTATGGACCAAAAGTAAAACTTTTCATACCAAGAAAACTGGTGTTTTTTGGCTACGTTGACGACATTAACGGTTCCCAACGGATGCCTCCATTTTTTTAGCCATCGTATTCAAAATTTGTTCTACAACACCGGCAGAAGTTAACAAACCTTGGATGGGATTCATTGACTTTTCATAGTTTTGTTTGAGGCCGTTTTTGTTGGTAAAACTTCCCTCTCGTTCGCAGAAAATTTGTATGGGAGCCGACAAACTTGCGTTCTTTGCAGCTTCCGTCAAATTGGTATCAAAACAAATCACTTTGTTTGGATCAATTCCTTCTGGAATGGATTCTTTGATGAGGATCACTAAGTCCACCGACCCTTGTTTGACTGCTGAAACAATCCCTGTAATTCCAGAAGGAGTAGTGAGACCTAAGTCAATTGCTCCTTTTGTATTCGGGTGGTTGTCTTTTGTGAGTAAAAAGTCCACCTGTTCGGTTTCTTTATTTTGTGCATCCGTCACACGAGTTTCCCATTGGATGGATTTCCCACCTAATGCTTGTGAAAGGGAACTTAGATTTTGTTTCAGAGTTTCCAAAGTTTCGTTGGATTCGTGAGCACCACCGAGAACAACAATGGATTTTGCTTCTTTCAAACGATCGATGATTTTCGAAATCACAACTTGTGATGTGGAATTTTTTCCATTTTCCAAATAACTGAACAAACGGTTTTCGTTCATCCAATCCAAATCAAATCGACCTTTGTCACAGAGAAAAAACATTCCTTGTTCAAAATTTTCTCGTACCATGTAACGATACATTTTATTGTCTCGTACATTTGTTGTTACATTACAACCTGTGGAACAACCATGGCATACGGATTTGTGTGATTTGTACCACCAAACACGTGATTTAAAAAGTGTCTTGTTATTGAGAAGGGCTCCCACAGGACAAATGTCTGCAAGTGCACCTTGGTAGTTGTGATCGATTGGTTCCGATTTTGCAAGACCAATGATGGAATGGTTCCCTCGTTCAAAGAGTCCAAGGTTGGATTCTCCCACTTTTTCTTCTTCAAAACGCACACATCGATAACATACGATACATCGATTATGATTGATGATGAGGTTGGTTCCAATTTCTTCTTGAGGGATATTTCGTTTTTCAAATTCAAAACGGGAATGGCCAGATCCGGAACCAAATGCATTGTCTTGCAAACGGCATTCTCCTGCTTTATCACAAACAGGACAATCTAACGGATGATTGGCGAGAAGGAATTCCATGGTACCTGCACGTGCTTCTTTCACACGATCGGATTTGGTAATGATACCCATTCCCTCTTTTACAGGAGTATTACATGCAGCTTGTAACCGAGGTACACCTTCAATTTCAATGAGACACATACGGCACATACCGACAATGCTCAAAGCTGGGTGGTAACAGAAGTAGGGAATTTCCACTCCTACTTCTTTTGTTGCATCAATGAGGTTTTTCTTTTCGTCGACTTCGTATTCGACTCCGTCTATCTTTATCTTTACCAAAGAACAGACCCCCTAGGTTTGATTAGACTTAGGTCTTTTGATTTTGTCAAACCTTCATTTGGAAATTATATTTACCTCGGAAAGATATGCGAATGGTTGTAAGTCCACAACGTGATTACTAAAAAATTCGGAATCTACAAATAGGGAACTGGCTCTGATATTGGTCTGTTTTAGAATTTTGGCGATCAAATCATCTAAAATCTGTAAGGCCTTCACTTCATAAAAAAAAGCGTTATCGAGATTGATTCTCAAATTGGTGAAACTACCCCTTCCTGCCAAGGTAAGCATAAACCGATCATAGATTTCTTCTGTGGATTTTTTACCAGGACAACCTTTGATGTCCAATTGCATCTGTGAAATGGAGAGTTCCGTCACATTGATTTGTAATGGAAATTCTTTTTTATCGATGATGTTTTCGGGTTTGAGTTGTAAAACGAGTGCGATTTTTTCGAGGAGGGCTTGGTTCGCGATAGGTTTTAACAAATAAGCAGTGACGTGGCTTAATGCTGCTCGTTTCACTTGGTCCTTTTCTCCAACGGCTGTTAACATGATGACGGGAGTCATTTTTAACATGTCCTTCCCTTTTTCGAGAAAACTAATCCCATCCAAATAAGGCATATTCACATCGCTGATAATCAAATCATAACTATTGTTTCGAATTTTTGTAAGACCTGACATTCCATCAACAACATGAGTCACATCAAAGTTATATCTCTCTAAAGTATGTAATAAAAGTTTGGCACTACTCTCGTCATCTTCTAAGAGTAAAATTTTATAAACTTTGGGACGATTCATTCGATTATATTTCCTCTATTGGTTTGGAATGGCGTTTAAATTCGCATACTTCATAAACCATTTTGGTTGTAAAGCTCTCTGGTATAAGTAAGCATCAACTAATACTAAATTTACGACAGCTTCTACTATCGGAACTGCCCTTGGTAATACACACGGATCATGACGACCTTTTGCATTCAGAATGGTTTCTTTGTTTTGGTCGTTGACTGTTTTTTGTTCTTTCTTAATAGTAGAAGTCGGTTTAAAGGCTGCACGAATCACAAGATCCATTCCATTGGAAATTCCACCTTGGATTCCACCAGACCTGTTGGTTCTAGTTTTGACTTTGCCTGTTCCTTCTTCGATATAAAACTCATCATTGTGTGTACTGCCTGTTTGGCGAGTACCAGAGAATCCGGATCCTACCTCAAATCCTTTACAAGCAGAAATAGATAAAATGGCTTTTGCCAAATCAGCATCTAACTTATCATATACGGGATCACCAAGTCCTGGTGGTAAATTACGTACTACAACTTTAACAACTCCGCCAACCGAATCTCCTTCATCACGGAGTTTACGTATCAGAGTTTCCATTTCATCATTGGTAGAAGGTTTTGGACAACGTGTTGGAAATTGGTCAACGATGTCCCTTGACATTGGGTATTCATTTTCTGAAATTTGGGAATCAATGGGACCAATCGAATCCACAAACCCAACGGTTGAGATACCCAATTCGTTTTCTAAAATCACTCGGGCAAGACCTGCAGCTGCAACTCTACCAATGGTTTCGCGAACAGAGGAACGACCACCACCCACATGGGCTCTATGGCCATATTTTTCAGAATAAGTATAATCGGCATGAGACGGGCGAAACACATGTGCCATCTCATCATAATCACTGCCAATGGTATTTTGGTTATTCACCTTCATGAGTATGGGGCTTCCCGTGGTTTTGCCTTCAAACACTCCTGACTCAACAACCATTCTATCTTTTTCATCTCTCGGAGTTGTCAGATCATTTTGACCTGGTCTACGACGTGTTAGATCTTTTTGGATTTCTTCTTCTGGAAATGGGAGACCAGCTGGCACTCCATCCACAACAACTCCTACGGATGTTCCGTGAGATTCTCCATAGGTAGATACTCGGAAAATTTTTCCCCAACTTGATGGCATATACGGACAATGAAAATGGAGATTGCATTCTCTCCAATAAAGTTTTTCATGAACTTGGAATGCATTTACTCTTTGATGGACCCAAATATAAGGCTATCACCCTTAGCATTGGGGTACATGTGTTCATTCTTTTGTCTTATTTGGCAATGGAATACCGAAGTGACATAGATTCTTCTCACATCAAACTCAAGGAAGGCGGAAATTTTTCCTCTTTCCAACTTCATTTTTCAACTGGATTGGGAGAAAGTAAGGAATCAATTTCGCCAAACCAATCTCAAAATGATGGAACCAAAACCGTAGAAGACGAAATCTCTGAATTCCAAAATTGTCTCAGTTACCCCAGTTTGGCATTGGAACAAAAACTAGAAGATCATTGTGTGTACCGTCTTTCAGTGAAAGAAGACGGTAGTTTGGAAAAAATTGCAGTGGTCACAGCATGTAGGTATGCGGTTTTTGATCAACAGGTGCGTCGCCAACTTTCCGATTGGAAGTTCCAATACACCAAAGGCAAAGAATTTGTTTTACCCATTAGGTTCCGTTTAGATGTCAGAGACTAATCCACAATCGGAAGAAAGTGCTTGGTATATAGTTTATACCAAACCACGTGCAGAAAAAAAACTCAGTGAACTTCTGAACAAATACAAAATCGAAAACTACTTACCAATACGGAAAGAACGGAAAAAATGGACAGATCGATTCAAATGGATCCAAGTTCCAATATTACCTTCCTATATTTTTGTAAGGATTGTCTTTTGGAGAGATAAAAATAAGGTCTTACAATTACCAGGATCAGTCCAGTTTGTATTTCATAAAGGGCAACCTGCAATTGTGGAACAAAATGATTTAGATGTTTTGGAACAAGGCCTTAAGGATTATGCGGAATCTTTGAAAATGAACAGAGAACTATTATTTCAAAAAGGCAAGATGGTGAAAGTGATCGATGGTTCTTTTGCTGGTAAAACCATGGAAATTCTAAAAGTAAAAAACAAAACTCTTGTTGTTTTAAGAATTCCTGGTGTAGAAACCGTTTTCTCTTATGAGATCAATATGGATCACTTAGCTTGGGAGGAATTACTTGTATGACAAATAAAGATACTTTAACTATAGTAAAACAAGCGCTTGACGATGAAATTTCATCTCTCGTTCACTTCCGTGAACAATTAGACCCTTCAGTCAAAGACTGTATCGATCTGATCCTAAAATCAAAAGGAAAAGTGATTGTCACTGGCGTTGGTAAGTCTGGTGATATTGCCAAAAAAATCTCACATACTCTTTCTTCCACAGGAACTTCAGCATATTTTTTACATCCAACAGATGCATCACATGGCGATTCTGGAATTGTTGGACCAGACGATGTGGTACTTGCCATTGGAAAAAGTGGTGAATCAGAAGAGCTAAATTATATCCTACCGACTCTTCGCAAAATCGGAGCAAAAATTGTAGGCATCACTGCTAACGCCAAATCTAAGTTAGCAGAATTATCGGATGTTGTTATTATCACTCCCGTTTTAAAGGAAGCATGTCCATTAGATCTTGCTCCCACTTCTAGCACAACCATTGCCCTTGTACTGGGAGATGCAATTGCTGTTGCTTTAATGGAATTAAAAGAATTTAAAGCAGACGATTTTGCATTGTACCATCCTGCCGGCCGATTAGGAAAACGACTTTCCTTATATTTGACAGATGTTATGCGAAAAGGAGAAAGAAATGCCTCTATTCCCATTAATGCAAACCTAGAAACTATTTTAAAAGAAATTACAGAAAAAGGAATTGGTGCTACTGGAGTTGTGGATTCAAATTCAAAACTTGTAGGACTGATTACCGATTATGATATTCGTAAATACCTCACAAAACATACCTTATCTCCTGATGTAACAGCAAAAGAAATGATGAACTCGAATCCTAATAGTTTTCGACCAAATGAAAAGGCTTATGATGTTTTAATCAAAATGGAAGGACGCGAAAGGCCAATTTCTGTTGCTCCTGTTGTGGATGAAAATGGGATTTTTGTTGGGATGATTTCTCTCCACGATTTATTACAAAAAGGATTATAAACTTTATGCCAGATTCTTATAAAATCATAGCCTCTGTCGGTGAGGATGAATTACGCCACCTTCAAAAAAAAGATGTAAAAGATGTAGATGTGATCGAAGTTCGATTGGATTTATTCTCTAGAAATTACATCCAGAAAGAAATGAAAAAGAAAATCAAAGCACTTGGTTTGCCAGTGCTTTTTACCTATAGAAGAGCTGAAGATAGTAGTGTTCGATCCTATGTGAAATTATTCCCAGAAGATGTGGAAGGCATCATTAAAGATTTTAATGACAATGCTAATTATCTGGATATCGAGCTAAATAGAGAAGATACAATTTTTCGAAATTATGAGACCTTAAATTATCGAATCATTTATTCTTATCATTCTTTTAAAAAATCAATTTTGGCAAATGAAATGAATCAATTCATTGCAAAATCAAAACCAGTCAAAAAAAAGAATCCAATTTATAAATTTGCTATCACACCCGAAAACATTGAAGAAACTGCTGACTTTTTAAATGATATCAAACTTTTATCAAAAACTCAAACAATGATCGGAATTTGTATGGGTGAACTTGGAATTATTTCAAGAGTATTTGGTGATAAGTTTAATTCATCTTTCACCTATATGACATTAGGTGAACCCAAGGCACCGGGTCAAATTTCGGTGGATACTTTTAAAAAACTACGTGCGGACTTATTCAAAAGTCCACATTCAACTTCAGGGAAGGATTCAAAGGAAGAATAATAGTTCTTCCTATTTGTTATTAATTTGATCCAGGAGTGGAAAGATTCGTTCCTGGTACCTTTCCACCTTTTGTGTTAATAAATTCACGAAACGATTGTTCCTTCCAAACTTCTTTGAAATCTTTTTCTAAACTTGCAGATGTCCAATATTCAGGTTTTAAATCCGCTGCCATCTGAAACTGTTCTTTGGTTTTCGTGATGTCATTTTTTTTCGCAAAACAACGCGCCAAGAGATAGTGTGCAGCAGAAGAACCATTTGTTTTTTGCAGATAAGGAATTGCTAAATCAACTTTCCCACTGTAAAAATAATTCCTACCTCGATAAAAAATATATTCTCTTCCAGTGGAAATTGTTTGGTCTTTTTCCAATACGCTAAAATAACTTTCGGCTATATCGAAAGCATTGTTTTCCGTATATTTTCTCGCTAATTTTAAAAACCCAACTTGAAACTTTTCAGGAGTTTGAGATAAATCTGGAAATTTCATTTTAATGAATTCAGAATATTTTGCGAAACTAGTTTCAAATTTTTTAGTTTTGTTGCCCGCTTCGAACATACAGACAAATCGAAACATGTGGGATTCAATTTGATTAGGATTATAAGAAAGTGCTTTATCGGATGATTGGATACATTTTTCCCAATCAGATTTTTGTTCGTATAACCTTGCGAGAGCAAGTAGTGGAGTATCTTTTTGAACTTGTCTAAATGCTTCTTGAAAGGATAATTCAGCTTTTTCAATTTCTGCTAATTTCTGATAAGCAATCCCTTCATTTAGAAATACATAATATAGAAATACGTTTGTATCTTTTGAAAAAGGATTTTTTTTGGCTTTTTCAAAGGAATCAATGGCCGATTTAGGATCATCTAATCTTAACTTAATGATTCCCATTTTGTAATGGTATCTTGAGCGAGTAGGATTTTTTTCGATTAATATGTTTAAATTCGATTCTGCTTTTTCGTATTTTTTTTCTTCAAATAATGCTAAAACATAATCCCAACGAACATCTTCTAAATGAGGTTGGTTTGCTAAAATTTGTTCGTAAGATTCACTAGGTTTAGTAGTATCTTTATCCTCAATACTTTCGTCCGTTTTTTTAACTTGGTCTTTTTTATTTTCAGTATTTTTGGGCTCTTGGTGTTTTGGTTCAATTTTTGTATGTTGCGTGTATATATGCGTTGATGAAGAAGGATTTCCTTTGTTTCCTACAGCACGGTTATATATTTTTTGAACTTCTTCATTTTTAGGATCATACTTTAGGTAACGTGATGCATACGTTGCTGATAAATTCCAATCTTGGTGGTAATTGAAAAACAAAGCTAATTTTAAAAGGACCGTTTTTCTTTGGTCTTTGTCCAAATCCAAATCAGCAGCTCTTCGAAAATTTTGAATGGATTTCGGATAATCTTTTTTGTATTCATAGATATATCCTAAATACATGTAAGCTTCACCGTCTTGCGGGTGTGAGTCGGCATGTTTGGTAAATTTTTTAATGGCTTCGCCATATGCTTTTTTTGAAAAAGCCTTTTTACCTTCTTTCATAGCATCGCTGTCGATTGCGAAGACTGTAGTTTGAAAGATGACAAAACTGAGAACTAAGGAAAGATATTTCCGCACGGATTCCAAACTAGTTGGAACCCATGGGAATGAAAGGGATTTTTGGAAAAAAGTTAGATCTTCGTTCTTTCTTCTTTTTGTGACGCTAAGTTACGCGAAGCTCTGAGAACGATACTCATCGTCGTTATTTGTGGGTTCACCGAAAGTCCTGTAGGGTAAACTGAGGCATCCATGACAAATATGTTTTTATGACCATAAATTTCCAAATTTAAATCAACTGCTCCCTTCTCTGGGTCGTTTGCAGACTGAATGGATCCATGCGGGTGTGCAGATCCAACTGTCAAATCACCTGGTTTTGTGCTCTCTTTTAGAATCCAATCAAAGTTATCGTTTCCTGTTACTTTGTAGGGTTCTGTAAAACGTGTGAAAGGAAAAATTAACTCTTTTGCTCCAGCAGCCACTGTTACTTCCGCTAATGCTTTTAATCCTTTTAACATATTCAAACCATCAGTGGGAGTGAGTTCAAAGTACACCTTTCTTCTTCCTAAACTGTACTTCACACTTGCATTGGCTTCCCCATCTGCACCATCACGAACTAAAACAATACCAGCATTATAATTGGTATAATCTTTCAGGACATCAAACTGTTGTTTGCCGTAAAAAGGAACTAAGGAGGAAGCAAGCGTTGGTCTATATGGTGCCGCTTCTAACCAGTAACCATATCCAGTTCCATTTTGGTTATGACCATCCTTTATCACAATGGATTGTGGTGGGCCTTGGAACATTTTGATTTCGGAATCAAACTTACCAAAAATTGTGGATGTTGGGTGAACTTTTAAATTCCTTCCTACCCATCCATTACCAATCCCACTCCTTTGCAAAAGGGCTGGGCCTTCAATCGCTCCAGCACTCACAATGACAACAGGAGCTTTGATTTCCATGGTTTCTATGATTTCATTTGGTGCTTTTTCAAATGCATCAGGCGTAAATTCAGCAACTACCGTTTTGATTTTTCCATCCCGAATTTTAACAGCACGCATATTGGAAACAACAGTTGCTCCCGCTTCTATCGCATCTGGGATCCAAGTGAGAAACGTAGATTGTTTTGCATTGATTGGGCAACCAAGTCCACACCTACCAAGTCCAATACAGCCACGATTATTATTTCTTAAAACTTGCGGTGTTAATCCTATTTTTTTACCACCAACACGTAATACATTATTGTTCGCATTGATCAAATTATCTGGTACTTCGTGGACACCTAATCTTTCATGTACTTCTGAAACATAAGGATCCATTTCTTCTCTCGAATAACCTTGCCACCCAAATCGTTCGTTCCATTCATTGGTAACATAATCGGGAGGGTAAAGAGAAGTTTGCCAGTTTACTGTTGTTGAACCACCGATAGACTTACCTTGTAAAATCGATAACGTCTGTTCTTCGGTTACAATAAATCCAGCATCTCGGTAGAGTCTTGCTTGTGACAAAAATTCGTCAGAACTAAATTGTGCGGGAGTGAAGTAACTACCTTCTTCAATCAGGACTACCTTCCATCCATTTTTTGAAAGTTCTCTTGCTGCAACTGCTCCGCCAGCTCCAGATCCGATGATGACAACATCCGCAGTTAGTTCCCATTTTCCATTTTGGATTTGGTGGGTTTTGATTGTTTCTGCGTGTTTTTTTGGAGTGATGATTTTTTCGTTATGAACTGAGATTCCCATGTATCGTCCGCCTTATTGGATGTAACCGACAAATTTTTGGTATTCTTTGTCAGAACTGAGAAGGAAAAATGAAATTTGTCTTAGGATGGCGTAAACACCACGTTTGATTCCAAGTGAAGAATGTTTCCATTCCAATAATCGTTTGATACGTTCTTCAGGTGGTAGTTTGACAATCGGTGTAAAAGAAAAATCAAGTGCCATTGCTGCTAAAATAGAAGATGGAACACTAGCTAACAGCTGTATAACGCTTTCTGTTTCGATTGGATATGGATGTCCGTATACATAATTATCTAACGCAAGTCCTAAATCAAAATTGGGAATGGGGTTGTCTTGTAAGAAGACTTCTTGTAAACTGCGAAAACTGTGGTATTGTTCTGGTGAAATTCCCCTAAGGGTGGGAGTGTTCACTCCTGGACCACAATTCACACCCTGTATGGAAACAGCGGTTAAGGCAAAACATTTGAGAGAAAATTTTAAGAAACGATTTCGTGAAAGTAGGAATGGTGTATGTGGCTCCAAATCTCATTTCCTTCGGTTAGATTTGAACCCATTGTGTCAGAATCTTGTAAAAATATCACTCATTTTCCTTATTTCGACAGGATGTAGTCGTTTTTTTGTAAGAACACCAAACTTCACATCCATCCAAATTCCTAATTTAATTCCTTTCTCAGACGCAGAAGGAATCAAAAAAGACAACTGGCAAAAATTAGCAAAACCAAGAGACCAAAACTTAATTTCTGCAATCATCTTACACAATTCAGGCAAACGAAAGTTCTCCGATTTCTTTCGCTTATCTGTAGAGAATCAATTTTTATTCCATTTGTACATCGATTCCAATGGCACTATCTATGGTGACCCTTTGTTTTTAACCAGGGAATGGACTGCCTCGCCAGGGATCGATACTGAATCCATCCATATCGTTTATGAAGGAACCCAGGAAACTCTCTATAACCAACACAAACAAAGGGAAGTGTTACAAAATACCATCCAATACTTGGCAGACTCATTGTACATTCCCAAATCGAATTTTGACATTATCTCCAAAAAAGGAATTTTCACTCATAACCAAGCCAAACGTAGGTTTGGTGGATTCGTGGATTTTTCTCCCTGTGGAAGTGAGTTAGCACTCAATCAAATCCTCAAAGAAATTGGAGGAACCTTCTATGAAGAAGATGATTGGAAAGATCGTTTTGTCACGGGTTGGGTTTTAAAAAAAGAGAACAAAGACCTTTTGAAGGAATCATTCCATCCAACCAATGGACGAGGGATCACCAAAGCGGAAAAAATCATCTTTACCCAATTAGAAAAAACAGACAAAGGTTTCACACCTGAAGAGTACCGAGTGAAGTATACATTTCGAGGGAAAATCAAACCAAGTTGTGTAGTCTTACATTATACTGCGATACCAGATTACTTTCGATCTCTTCGAACCTTGGAAGCAAGAAACCTCACAGCTTCCATCATGGTTGATACCAATGGAAAAGCTTACCAACTTGTGGATGTGATTGAAGACCGAGCGGCGGCGGCCACTGGGACAAATGACAATTGTATCCAAATTGAAATTGTTGCCAAAGACACAGAAGAATTACTCAAACAACCAGAACAAATCCAAAAAGTAAAAGACCTTGTTTTAGAACTCACGTCCAAATACAAAATTCCCTTATCCAATGAAAAGTTGGAAGATCTAAGTGGAGTTTTTAGCCATACCCAAGCCAAAAAAAAATGGGGTGGTTCTATCTTCCTCAATGCAAAAGACTTTGATCCAGGGGAAGAATATATGGAACTCATTTTAAATTCGATTGGTGGAAAATACTTTCCAGAACCAGAATGGAAAAATCGAAGTGCCATGGACTGGGCCATTTTATACCGCAATTTTCAACCATAATAAGGAAAATCCGATGAAACAAATATTCAGCATTTTTACTCTTGGAAGTTTACTATTCTTACTTCATTGTAAGTTCAATCAACCAAACTACCACCTTACGTTACAGGAAGCTGAATATCGATACGAAACCATTGAAAATATAAAATACAGTTTAGAAATTAATCTCTCACCTAAAGATAGTTTTACGGGAAAGGTAAACATTCAGTTTGTGGTCAAAAAAATCAGAGACCTACGATTAGATTATTTCCAAGGAGAAATCAAATCCATGGTTCTGAATGGTGAGACTCTTACTGATTTTGAATATAAAAAAGGACAAGTCCAACTTCCTTCGAATCGATTGATGATTGGCAACAATACACTTTCTGTTTCCTTTGAAACACCATTTGCCAAAACAGGAAATGGGCTCCACAAATTCCTAGACCCAGATGATAAAGAAACGTATATCTACTCACAATTTGAAGCATTCCATGCAAACAAAATGTTTCCTTGTTTTGACCAACCAGATCTAAAGGCAACTTTCCAACTCCAAGTAACAGCTCCTAAAAATTGGAAAGTGATCTCCACAACTCTTCCCACATCACAATCCAAAACAGAAAATCCGGAAGAAGTTTTACACCAATTTCCTGAATCGAAAAAAATATCCACTTATGTGTTTTCCTTACACGCAGGTCCATTCCAATTTTGGGAAGACAAGTTTGAATCCATTCCCCTTCGTCTTTTTGTTCGTAAATCACTCGCAAAATACGTAGAACCAAAAGATTGGTTTACATTTACAAAAGAAGGATTTGCTTTTTTTAATTCATACTTCGGAATTCCTTATCCATTTGAAAAATACGACCAAGTCATTGTACCTGAATTTAATTTTGGAGCAATGGAAAATGTAGCGGCCGTTACATTTTCGGAACGATTTGTCTCACGTTCACAGATGACACGTTCCCAAAGAGAAAATTTATCAGATGTGATTTTACATGAAATGGCACATATGTGGTTTGGGGATTTGGTCACAATGAAGTGGTGGAATGGACTCTGGTTAAACGAAAGTTTTGCAACTTATATGGCAAGTTTAGCCCAAGCTAAAAATTCAGAATTCCAAGAAACATGGATTAGTTTTTTCGAAAAAATGAAACAATGGGCCTATGAAGAAGATGGTTATAGCACAAACCATCCTGTAGAAGCAAAAGTAAATGATACTGAAGAAGCATTTACTCAGTTTGATGGTATTACATACGGAAAAGGTGCTTCCGTAATCAAACAATTAGTATTTTTTATAGGAGAAGAAAGTTTTCAAAAAGGCGTTCAAAACTATTTAAGAAAGTACTCCTATTCTAATTCTACCTTACTCGATTTTTTAAAAGAACTCGAATTTGTCAGTGGGTTCTCCATGAAAAAATGGTCCAATGATTGGTTAGAAACAAAAGGTACAAATCAAATTGAACTCACTACCGTTTGTGCCGATCATCATCTATATGGAAAAATTGTCCAAGCAGCTCCTGGCCCTGAGAACAAACTACGTGATCACAAAACTATTTTAGGTCTCTATTTTTTTGATAAGACCAACAAACAAGTATCCTACGAACAATTCCCAGTAGTTTATTCCGGTAGATCAAGTGAAGCCATTCTAGAAGTAAAATTTTGCCCTGATTATGTATTGTTTAATGCCGAAGATCATGATTTTGTCATTTGGAAATGGACAGATGTTAATAAACAAAATTTAGAATTTGTATTGGAGTTTGACAAAGACCCAATGCGAAAACTGATCTTATGGACAGACTACTTTAGACAAGTATCACTTGCCAACATCACCTTTGATGAATTTAAAGACAGTGCCATTCGTTTGTACCAAATCGAAACGGATACAAAAATCAAACGTTGGATTTTATCTAAGTTAGCGAGTGATAATGGTTATACATACCTAACTAGCCGATTTTGGTTTCCTGAATCCAAACGTAATGCTGATTTAGATTCCTTACAAAATTTTATTCTTGAGGAATTAAAAAAAGTAAAAGCGGGAAGTGATGAACAAAGGTATTTATTTCTCTCACTCATCGATTCAACTTACACAGAAGGGAGTCAAAAAAGATTGTATGATATTTTGGAGAATAAACTCAGTTTTTCAGGTCTAAAACTCGATCAAGATTTACGTTGGAATATGATTATCAAACTTAGCTCTCTCGAAAAAGATCGAAACAAAATTCAATCTATCATTGATCGAGAAAAAAAATTAGATCCTTCCAGTCGAGGAGTCAACTCAAGTTTAGCAGCAGAAGCATCGGAACCAAATCCAGAAGTAAAACAAAAATGGATCCAAGTCTTATTAAATCCAAAGACAAGTAACCATTCATCTTCTACACTCAGAGTGGTTTCCTATTCCTTATTTCCTGAATACCAAAAGAACATCCAACTTCAATTTTTAGACCAATACTTTGATGCTTTGGACAAGTTCCAACATACTGATGATGAAAACTATTTGGATGCATTTGCAAAAAGTTTAGCACCCGATTTTTGTACGGATGAAACTTTATTAATCTTAAAAAAATTCACAAACAATCACCCAAAATTACCTGCTCCAGTGAAAAAGACCTTACTAAAACAAATCGATTCAGAGAAGAAGTGTATTCAAATGAAATACAAACATAAAGAATTGATGACTCAATAAAGGATCAAACATTGGTTCAAAAAAAATTATTATTGAGTTTACTATTATTGGTAATTTTTCATCTGATATTTGTTAGTTGTGCTTCACCAGGATTTGGTCCAAGAGGATTTATTTTTACAAAAACAAAAATCGGTGTTTATGGTACAGGAGAACCTTCCAAAAGACGAGTCACTTCCTGTGTCCATTCCATACTTGGTTTATTTTCATTTGGGAATGCATCATTTGAATTTCTAAAATCTAGGTCCAAAATCCAAACGGTCACTGAAACCAATTGGACAACTCTTGTTGTTCTTGGTGTATATGCCAACCTATGTGTTGAAATCTCTGGAAACGAATGAAAGTGAAATTACAAAGCATACAATTTTATTTTGTCTTTTTGATCCTCTTAGGAAACCTTAGCTCTTGTGCTAATTTAGGCCAACCACAAGGTTTAGGCCCAACAGGGCTTTTATATGCTTCCTATACACTTGCTGTTTCGGAAAGACCTCTCCCCAAACAGACATTAAAACAAGGAAAGGCATGCCTAAAACGGATTGGATTCTTTTATGTGACGGGAGATGGTAGCATTTTATCAGCAGCACAAGAGGGAGGAATCCAAGAAGTGTTTCGAATCGAAAAAGAGGCAACGAATTACCTCTCTCTCTATTCTACTTTATGTACGGTTGTTTGGGGGATTTAGTTCTTTTTACGAACCACTTTATCTAACATATCTGGATAATCAGATATAATTCCATCAACACCACAAGTTACCAAACGATTCATTTCTTTTTCTGTATTCACTGTCCATGGAATGACCATCATCCCTTTGTCATGAGATGTTTTGACAAATTTTGGTGTTACATATAAAAAATATGGTGAGATGATATCTGCTTGTTTCTCTTTTGCTAAACCAAGAATTGTCTCTCTATATCCATTCCCAAGTCCAATGGTCATTAAAAAACCTTGGAAATAAGTAGGTACGAACAATGCACTTGTTTTGATTTTTGAATTCTTTTGTTTCGACACAGAAAGTGTTCTCATATCAAATGATTGGATTGTCGACCGATCTACCACTTTATATTTTTCAATGATTTGAATGAGTTTTTCAGTATGTTCTTTGACTAAACTATCAGGTGCGGATCCATCATCTGGAAATTTGGTTTCGATATTGAATTCATATACTTCTTTCGATTTTTTTTCATGTTTCAAAACTAATTCAAAAAATTCTTCAAGTGATAAAAGTTTTGTTCCAGGTACAGGAATTTGTTTTGGAAAATTGGGATTTTGTTTTGAACCGCAATCTAATGCTTGTAATTCGGCAAGTGTCAAATCATAAAGTGATTTTTTTTGGATTTGAGATCCATCAACATTTTGGCAAATGATTGGATTGGTATCAGAATCATGATGAATGACTACTCGTTTATCTTTTGTTAAAACGGTATCCAATTCTAAGGTAACCATTTTATATTTGATGGCTTCTTCAAACGCTGGCCACGTATTTTCTGGTTTTAATCCGCGTGCACCACGGTGTCCCTGTAAGTCGATGTCTTTACGCAAACGATTGGGTGTTTCAACTGTAGCACAATTCACAACCAACAAACTAAAAAAACTCAATGCTAAGTAGAGTTTACTAAATGAGAGAATCAATTTCATCAAAGGTTACCTGCTTTTGCAAAATTCCATTGATTCGTTTTATTGCATCAAGTAAGAAAAAAGTTTCGATTTTACAAAAAAAATGAAATGATCCGTTGATGGAAGAAAGGTATGAATTGTTTCTTTTTGTCTTCTTTTGCCAGTCTCAAAAAGGAAAAGAATGGAAAAAACGAGCACACCACCTACGGTAACATCGGTGGTGGCTCCAGAAAGGAAATTTAGCGTAATTTCAGCGTAACGCAAATTTTCCAATCTAAGTCAACCTTATCCATGCGAATCTTATGCATCCAAACCGTTCTAAACGTTTTTGGAGCCTTTTCAGAACGTAAATAACGGTTTTTTACAATTTTTTTTGGGAACTCATGGAAAAAGTAAATCATTTCAGAAATTATAGAGAGAGAAGAAATCTCACACGCATTCAATTATCAGAAAAATTGAATATTCCACGATCAGCGATTGAGTTATTAGAATCAGAAGAATGGGTCCGTTCTAAATTTGATTATGTCGTTTTGGTCTCTAAAGAACTCGGCCTTTCACTGATTGATCTCATTCGGAATGAATTTGATTACGATTTAGAAAGAGAATTTTTTAATGAGGAAGAATTTGAAGAAATTGTAGCTCGTTATGCCAATGCGAGAGTCACTTTGATACTTTCAGAACTCAAACTTTTCTGTCGAAATGCCAAAGTGCGTTTGGATGATTTTGATGTGACAGAACTATCCTTTTCAATGGGAAGTTTGCACAAACTCATCACACTCAATCAGAAATTGGAGCGTGGTGAAATTAGCACAAAGGATGCACTTGTTGAATTCCCGCCAAAGTGGGGCAAGTTTAGCAACCGTAGTAACTAGAGAAGAATTCGTAACCAAACCTGTGGACTAAACCACAAGTTCGTCTTCTCCCGCACGAGCCACAACGATCTCACCCGCTTCTTCCAGTTTACGGATGATGTTTACAATTTTCTGCTGAGCGTCTTCCACGTCTTTCAATCGGACTGGACCCATAAAGTCCATATCCTCACGGAGTAAGTTGGCAGCACGTTTGGACATGTTTTTAAAGATTTTATCTTGTACTTCGGAATCTACGGACTTGAGTGCTTTCGCCAAATCTGTGTTATCGACTTCGCGCATTACCTTTTGGATCGCACGGTCGTCGAGTAAAACGATATCTTCGAATACGAACATCCGCTTTTTGATTTCTTCAGCAAGTTCGGGATCTTCTTCTTCCAAGGCTTCGATGATGGTCTTTTCTGTTCCGCGGTCTACTAAGTTCAAAATTTCCACCACAGAATCAATACCCCCAGCAGAGGTATAATCTTCAGATGCAAGTGTGGAGAGTTTACGCTCTAACACCCGTTCTACCTCGCGGAGTACGTCTGGTGACACACGGTCCATCGTTGCAATTCGTTTGGCAACTTCCGCTTGGATTTGGTGCGGAAGGTTTGATAAGATATTGGATGCTTTTTGCGGATCCAAATAGGATAAAATAAGGGCGATGGTCTGAGGGTGTTCCCCCTGGATAAAGTTGAGTAGGTGGGCCGGGTCAGTCCTTCGAATGAAGTCAAACGGCCGTACTTGCAGAGACGAAGTGAGCCGGTTGATGATATCGATGGCTTTCTGATTACCGAGAGCTTTTTCGAGGAGACCCCGAGCAAAGTCAATACCACCATTGGTGATAAACTCTTGTGCCATCATGAGTTCATTGAACTCAACGAGCACCTTCTCTTTATCTTCTGGAGTGATTTTGTCTAAACGGGCGATTTCAAACGTGATTTGTTCGATCTCGTCTTCCCGTAAGTGTTTGAAGATTTCGGATGCCACTTCGTTTCCAACGGCAACCAAAAAGATGGCGGCCTTTTGTCTTCCTGTAAGCGATGGCTTCTTATTGATCATACTTCTTCCCGAAATCCGTACTACTTAATGTATCGGCGGACTCAGAAAAAAACAATGAGATTTATTCTTGAGAGAAATTTCCCCTTTTCTCACAATTCTTGTTTCCCGATGGTACTCAGAATTTTTTATGTTGACCGGTCTATTATTTTCCTAATGGATGGGTTTTGTGGGCAAAAAAGGAAGTGTTACCAAACAAAGGATCATTGAGGTCATGGCTGGACTATTGGAAGAAAATGGGTATGAAGCCACTGGCCTAAGTGAATTAGGAAAGGAAGCAGAAACTCCAAAAGGTTCACTTTACTTTCACTTTCCTGGTGGAAAAGAAGAACTGACAAGTCTTGCCATCCTACACTCGGGAGAACAATTAAATGAATTTTTTAATTTGGCATTTTCAAAAAGTGAAAGTCCAACTCATGCCATCAAACAAGTGTTTTCTGCATTGGAAGACAGGATTGTAACAAGCAATTACAGAAAAGGATGTCCCATTGCCACAACGGCAATGGAAGCCGCGAATCAATCGATCCCTGTGGCAAATGCTTGTAAAGAAGTGTATGCTTTATGGTCAAAAACAATTGAATCTTACCTAACTCAAAATGGATACAACCCCCGAGTCGCAAAAACACTTTCTGTTTCCATCCTGTCGTTATGGGAAGGAGCCCTTCTCTTATCCAAACTCCAAAAGTCTCCCGAACCCCTTCGCATGGCACAAAAAACAGCAGATCTTTTGCTCAAAACTTAAAATGAAAAACTCTATCATCTAGAATTCAAAATCAATGTTACAATCAAATCATAGGAAATGAAACAAATGAAACCTCTATCAAAACCAAAGTCCATCTCGATACTTACCATCATTGTCTTGGTATGTTTTACATTGTATTTTTTGGGTTATCCGAATGAAACCATCCAAATGGATTTAACTTCCAATCCAAGTACAAACCAAATTCCCAAACCGAAGGGTAAATCCAATTTGGTATTTTCCATCTTAAAAACAGGAGAAGCAAAAACTTTAGAAGGGTTTGTGATTGAAGGTGGATCAATTTTGAATATGGTCACTGTTTCCCATTCTAGTTTTTACATACAACACCCGAAGGGAAATTTTCTTTTTGATACTGGCCTTGGAACCAATATCGAAGAACAGTTTACGGTATTTCCTTTTTACTTAAAACTATTAATGGAATACAAACTGAATGAAACGACAAAATCTCAATTACAATCCAATAATGTTGATATCAATTCGATTGAAGATGTATTTTTTTCACACCTGCATTGGGACCATGCGAGTGGGCTAAAGGATTTTCCAAACGCAAACATTCATAGTGTAAAAGAAGAATTAAACAATCCAAAGATTGAACTAGGTTACATTCCTTCCCAATTTGATGGTGAATCTGTCAAATGGAAATATCTAACTTTTGCAAATACACCATATGCTTCTTATGCGAAAAGTATCGATTGGTTTGGAGATGGAACAGTTGTTTTTGTTCCTATGAAAGGTCATAGTGAGGGTTCGGTTGGTTTATTTTTACATACAGAGAATGGAGAAACATACTTTTTAACAGGTGATATTGTATGGCGGAAAGAAGGTTTTGTGAATCTCAAACACAAACCTCGTGGTGCAAGATGGATTGTAGATTTTGATACAAAAGAGTTAGGAGAAGAAATCGCTCGAGTTCACAAACTCTTAATTGATAACCCTGGACTCAAAGTCATCCCTGCCCATGACTATGATACACAACAACTACTTGGGTTTTATCCAAAAGTAATTGGTGGAACCAAACTTCTGACGATGGAATGAGCAAAAAAATAAGAAATTACCAATCCATTGGGGATCCAAAATCGATGGAAGAAACCGAAATTTATATTGAGATTCCCCAATCCATCATTCTGAACTAAACGTTTGTATTTTTGTTTTCCATTTCCATCGACTTCTTTTGGAGTAAGAGTCCCTTGATTCCTTGTAAGGATTGTTCCAATCGTTCGATTTCTTTTTGAATGGATTCACGATTTTCTTGGATCACATTGTGAAAACCATATGCTTTGCCCATAAATTCGTGATAATCAAGTGATACTTGGTGGAGAGCTGCTTCCCATTGTTTGGGAGCAATCCGCCTTTTTTTCCAATACATCCTTTTCCCAATTCCATAGAGCCACTGACCCATACCAATTGCATGTAAAGGTATGAGGATATACAAAGAAGCAATGATGACCTTGCTATAAGAGACTTCTTTGGCAAACAAACCCCAGAAGTAGAGCCAAAGTGTGGAGAGTAAAACAACAGAAACAGTCAAATTAGCTTTTGGTGTACTGGGAGAGATTGAGTTAAAAATAGAAAGGAGGATGACAGAAAAGATCAGTAAAAGGAGAACTTCCCAAGGGACTAATGTAAAAAATAAATCCCAAAACTTTTGAAAGTTTTCCCAACTGGTTTTGATCTGATTGATCGTGGTTTGGATTTCAACAATTTGGTTTTGGATTTTTTGAAAGAAGTCTGTGATTGCTGACATGAACCAAATACTAAACAAAATCAAAAATCAGGCAAGTGGTTTCTTTGTCCGATTTATCTCACCTAGCACCACAAGAAATTTACTCGTACTGTATGCCATTTTGGTGGTTCCATTTTTTGTTTATCACGAATCCCATCTTCCATGGCATTATGTTTTAGTTTTATGTTTGGTCTCTTTGTTCGTCGGACTTCTTATTACGTATATCAGTTTATATATCATCCAATTGTACTGGAGAGAAACGTTTCATCCATTGATTGAAATTGGAGTGTTAATCCTTTTTATCTTTGCACTTTGGCTTGCGGAAGTGTTGATTTTTGAAGCAGGTACCGTCTTTTTATTTATCTTTGTCATCATTGCTTTTTTCATTCGGATTTTACAATTAACAGAATATGCAAGGCTTTTACTTGCGTTTTGTCTTATAGCGAGTAATGCTTTTATTTCCTTTAAAGCTCTACAAGGTGCTGAAGTTTTATCTGCGTATTTACTATTTAAAAACAAATACCAAATAGAAGAAAAAAACTTAAACAATTGGGTTATCACCAATGAAAAAGAACATTGGAATGAGGAACTTCAATTTGGTTTTACTTTACCTGAAGGAATGTTTTTTTATAAACCAGATGATTTAACCTTGGAAAACAAAACAGGTGTAGGTCAAATTGCTGGTCTCTTATCATTTAGTGATCATGATGCTGAGAGGTATCCGTTTGTTAGGATTTTTTATTTTCCTGATTATGTTGGGTTTCAGAAAGACCAAGCGATCCAAGAATTTTCAGAATTTTTAAAAATACAAGTCAGTAAAGGTGACATCGAAGACTTACAAGAAATCCAACAGAAAGAAATCGAAGAATTTATTTTAGTCAGTAAATTTTGGACGTTTTATGATTTGTTACGGCCTCGTTATTCAAAAACAGGTTTTATGATCATCGAAACAAATAATCATGATAAACTTTTGTTACATATCACTGAAAATTTAGAAAAAGGTGAAATTCACGAATCAGTCATTCGTGAATTTTTGGCATCAATTCGATTCAGAAATTGATTGTAACGCAATGAGTGAAAGTGGATCAACTAACACTCCATTGATTTTTGCACCTAAATGTAAATGAGGTCCTGTGGACATACCAGTAGTTCCTACAGTTCCAATTTGTTGCCCTTGTTTCACTTGTTCACCAACTTTCACTTTGATTTCATCTTGGTGCATATAAAAAGAAAAGATTTTATTCCCATGATCAATGATGGTAAAATTTCCTTCATAATATGTTTTTTGTGCTAAAACAACAGTTCCATCTTGAATTGCATAGACGGGTGTTCCTGTTTTCCCTCTAAAGTCCACACCTCCATGAGGGCGGCCTTGTTTGTTATTATAATCACGTCTTACATAGAATTTACTTGTAATATAAATAGAATCTAGTGGATTTTTAAAATTCTTTTGGAATTGTAATTGGCTCGATTTTGAAAATGCTAATTCTTTTGCGTTTTTGCATTCTTGGATAAAATCCAATACTTCTTTCGGTAATTCCTTTGTGACAAATTTTTCATCTACTTTGATTTGTTGGTTTTTTTTGATCACTTGGAACTTAGTTGGTTCTAAGATAATTTGGTATTGTTTTTGGCCACGTTTGACAAAAAAGATTTTGGAAACAATCTCTAAGGTCATCGCTCCTGCTGGAGTGTCAGGAGAAATTGGCAAAAATGCGATCATACTATTTTCACGTTTGGTTAAAATGACATCTTTTCCTAACCAACTCACTTTATAGGATTCATTGATCCATTTTTTATCTTTTGGAGTTAATCGTAAAAAAATTACTTCACCACGTCCAAACCGGCGAGCTTCCATTAGAAGTGAAAAATTTTTCTCTTCTTTTTTTACAAAATAATTACCCGATGAAGTTGTATGTTTGGGGGATTTCTTTTTATTTTCACGTGATTCTGCAGGTACTGCTTGGACAAAGAAAAGGATTATGAAGAATATAGAAAAATAACGAACCATCTCTCCAAATTTCGGCTACTTTGTTTTGGCAGATTCGTTAAATTTTTGCACAAACGTAACAAATTCTGGCTCAGGTAACGGTTTGCTATACAAATAGCCTTGGATCATATGGCAACCCAAGTCATGTAACAAATCCCTTTGTGCAGGGTTCTCAACACCTTCTGCAATCACTTCTAAACCTAAAGAATGTGCCATATTGATAATTGCCTTACAAATAGCTCTATCATCTTCATTGAGTTCTAAATCAACAACAAACGATCTATCAATTTTGATCACATCGGCATTGATCTTTTTGAGATAACTAAGTGAACTATAACCAGTTCCAAAATCATCAATGGAAACTTTGATCCCGAGTTCGGACAAATACTCAAATGCCTCGATACTTTTTTCTGGATTCTCCATGATCGAACTTTCAGTAAGCTCTAATTCAATTTCTTCTGGATTGATTCCAAATTGTAAAATTGTGGCTTGCACACGATGAGACCAGTTAGCGCGCGCTAGTTGTTTACCACTCACATTGATACTGAGTGGAAAACTTGGCAAATTCATTTCGCACCAAGTTTTTTTCAACCGACAAGCTTCTTCTAAAACCCAATCTCCAATCCTCTCGATGATACCTGAGTCTTCCGCAACAGGGATAAATTCAATTGGTGGAACCCAACCTCTTTCTGGATGTTTCCATCGGATGAGAGCCTCTGCTCCACAAACTTGATTGGTGATAGTAGAGATTTTTGGTTGGAAAAATAAAATTAACTCTTCGTTTTGGATGGCCTTTCGAAGTGAGTTTTCAATGTACAAACGTTTTTCGGATCGTAAGATGAGTTCGTTTGTGTAAAACTTATAATTATTCCGGCCTAATTCTTTTGCTTTGTACATGGCCATGTCTGAGTTTTTTAATAACTCGGCCGATGTTACACCGTCATTGGGTGAAAGAGCAATTCCCATGCTGATAGTCGTGAATAAATCCCTTCCCATGATATGAAATGGTTGGCTTAAGATATCTAAAATTTTTTGTGCAAATTCAGCGGCAGCACTTTTGTTTGGGACATCTACTTTTAAAATCGCAAATTCATCTCCACCAAACCGAGCAACGGTATCTACTTCCGTCATAACTCGTTTGAGTCTTGCTCCAACCATTTGTAATAAAATATCACCTTTGGTATGACCCAAACTATCATTGATGAATTTAAAATTATCGATATCAAAAAAGTAAAACGCTAGTAAGGTTTCTGTTGATTTATGATTTTTGAGTGCTTGGTTTGCATGATCAATAAAAAGAGTTCGATTTGATAATCCTGTTAATGCATCATAATACGCTAGGTAGGTAATTCTTTCTTCCGATAATTTTCGTTCCGTAATATCTACACCAAAACTAATAAATCGTTTTTGTTTGGTTTCAGAATCGTCAATCGGAATGTACTTTCTTAAGAGATAAGTAACTTTGTCATTATGATCTTGGATGAGTTCTTCGAATTCTACAATTTCATTTTCTTTCGCAGCAACTTCTAAGAATTTTTTCCTACGCTCATAAAACTCAGGTGGTAAATCTAATTTTTCAGCAAGATCGACATCTGTTTTTTTGAATAACCATTTACGGATTTCTTTATTGGATAAAAATACTGGGTTTGTATATTCATATTCAAAATTTGAATTTAACACCGCAATATCCGAGTCCAAATTATCCAAAATAAATTCATAAAAGGCTTTTTGGTTTTTGACTTGTTCTTGTGATCGTTTTCGTTCTGTGATATCTCGGAACGTTGCCCATATTGCCATCTTACCATTCACTGGAAACAAACGAAAAGACGACTCTGTAGGAATCAATCTACCTGATTTTGTTCTGAGGGCCGCACTTTCGATTAAGTTTCCTTCAAACTCTGCATCTTCATCAACTTCAACAGGCGGCATAAAGTATGAAAATTCTTTACCAATAATCTCATCCAATGCATATTCCAAAACAACAACTGCTTGTTTGTTTGCATTGATGATTTGTTTTGTATTTGGATCAATTTGCATCAAAATGTCTAAAGACTCTTCAAAGACATTTTCTAAAACCACAACCTTTTCGCGAATTTTATCATAAGCAATCGATCGATTCATATCTTCTATCAGGCGTTCTGCGAAGTTTAGCACCAAATCCAAAGTTCCAACTGAATATGTTGGTTCCGCTAGATGTAAAAATGTGGGATGAGCAACTTGAGACAGTTCTTCAGGAGAAAGAATGTTAGGTGATAAAATGATATAAGGAGACTCAGGAAAATGTTCAAAAATAAATTTTTGTTTATCCATCGCATTGGAATCATTCCAAAACAAAAAGACTGCTGATTCTTGGATGGATCCTGGTTTGATTTTTAATATCGATGGGAAACTATGGACATGACAAGTTTCAATGTTCGTTATGTCACGTAACAGCCGATTGTAGAAGTTATGATCAGATTCTTCAATATAGATTGTGATCTGTTTCAGTGACATGACCTAGGCATAGTAGACGAAAAATCCTTTTCCTTACAATAGATTTTTTTAACCATACGCCTATGCGACGTGAGAGTCATCATTCCATTCTATGTAAGTTGTGTATGACCAATGATAAGGAAAATAGACTCTTTCTGTCACAGTACTGTCATGGATTGAAAAAAAGATCAATGCTTATAAAATGATATTGATTCTCAATAACAGTACGGAAGTTTGGATAAAAAAGACCGAGGTTCTCATGAATTTCTTAGCTACAAAGTTTAAAACATTACTTCTACTGGCTCTCTTAGGTGGACTCACCTTCCAGTGTGAAAAAAAAGAAGATAACCAAGACACAGTGACGGTTGCGGCACTTGCTGCCATTTTTAGCTCAGCTGGAGACTGTACAGTCAACGCTCCCCCAAGAGCGAGTATCAACACATTTACAACAGCCATTACAGCAAACGGGTCAGGGACAATTTCTCAAACTGGAACTGTACCAGTTGTAGCGCATAAGAACGCAGCTTTAAAACTAACTGCGAAAAATACAACTGCAGTCGCTTTTTCAGGCGGAAGTGCCTTCCTAATTGTATACCAATCATCCTCTTGTCCTTTAACAACTTCAACGACATCAGGATTTACAACTGGTATCTCCGCTTCTACTGAATTTACCAATTCTTACCTTTTGAGTAACTCGGGTACAATCACATTTAATACTGCGGGAGATTATTACATATTCATCTATGCAATTCCTTCCAGAGGACAAACTGCAAATTTATCGTATACTGTGACCAACCTATAAACACTTTGAAGTACATTGTTTTTGGGATTCTAATTTTATTTGCGTCATGTGCAAGGCAGAAAGCTGCCTTGACAGACCAAGATTTGCTTGTGAATAATTTGATCACGAGCATAATAAATGCAGGAAATCCCAACGCTTTAGACAAAATCGTTTTCTCCCGTTCCAACGGGGATGGGAGTTATACGACAAGGTTTAACGCCACCAATTTAGATTTTTATATCTTTTTCCAATTTGAAGCAAATAAACAAATTCCTTTTTCAGACAAAGACAAACTCACTTGGGATATTGCATTTAATCGTTATAAGGTGGCCACAAATTCAGGAGATACTAATCGGTTTGGACTCGGTGGTGGGTGTAAAAGTAATACCACTGATTTTGGAATCGCTAGTTCCACTTCTGCATCATCACAAGGTTGTACAAGTTTCACAACAGACATCTCCACAACAACCCAAGGGATCGGTGGAGCTGGTGCAGTTTACATAGGCAATCCACTTGTAACCGAATGGTATAATTATACGATTGGTTTTTTATCGCCAAAACCTGATATCTTTCTCATCCGATCAGGAACAGGGTCTGCCATTTACGCAGTTCATATTGAAAATTATTATAGTGATGCAGGTACTTCCGGGTACCCAACCATCCGTTGGAAAAAACTTCCTTAATGATACCTAATTTGCATTTTTTATTCCCCATCATATGTTTGTTTTTACTCTATTTGGGAGAACTCCATGCCCAAACTCGTACCAATGGGAAAACGCCAAAACCAATACCTAACACAGAAACTACTGCGCCAAATTCGCAACTGACTCCTCCTTTAGATCCGAAGTCGGAACCAGGACAAGAACAGGGAAAAGAAAAAACACAAACTGGAACAGTGGAATCAAATCCTGCAGAAAACACAGAAGAAGATCGATTTAAGGAATTAGATAATAAAAACGGAATCGTTGTCACTGGTTCTCGTGGAGAACGTCGCCTCAAAGACTCAGCTGTTGCTACAGAAGTGATCTCCCGCAAACGAATTGAACAAACAGGTGCACGTAACTTAGGTGAGGTGTTAGATACCCAACTTGGGATCAATGTAACTCCTTTTTTTGGTGGATCACAAGTTCAAATGTTGGGCCTTGATTCTAAGTATGTATTATTTTTAGTAGATGGGCAAAGGGTTGCAGGACGACTCAACAACACTATCGATTTGACACGATTTAAAGTGCAAAATATTGAAAGGATCGAAATTGTAAAAGGAAGTTCTTCTTCCTTATACGGAGCCGATGCCATTGGTGGTGTGATCAATATCATCACCAAACAGGCTGAAAAACCAGAACACTACCAATTCCGTACCTCTTATGGAAATGGCCGACAGATGAATTTTGGTTCCCAAGGCGAGAAAAATATGATCGCCGATGTTGGATTTAAAAATGATTTTGTGGCGACCAATTTTTTTGGTGGCTTCAATCAATCCGCAGCATACGATTTAGATCCAAGAACTCCTGCAACCACAGGAAACTCTTTCCAAGACAATAGTCTCGGAGGGAACATGACCTTTAATCCTGATGGTCAATTCAAAGTAAAAACTGGAATTAATTATTTAAATCGTAACCAGGCTGGAGTCGATTCACGAGCAACTGGTGGTGTGTTTGATCGTACCAACATGACAAACGACTTTTTAGCGTTAGGTGCTCTTGAATATACTTATGGAAAACGAAATATGGTATCTTTAAGAGGTAATTTTTCTCGTTGGGAAAACCATTACAAATTGGATCAACGCAATTCGAATGAACTCGATGTAAAAGAAATTACCAATGAATTTTCTTCGCAAGGTGTCGCACAAATTGATCATGAAGTTCATAAAGACCATATGATCACTGCAGGTTTTGAATCATTTTCCGAAGAATTACAAACTGATCGATTGGAACGAAGGAATGCATACCGTACAAGACGTGCTGCTTTTATCCAAGATGAATGGGTTGTATGGCGCCAAGGTTTTGTTTGGCGGTTGGTTCCTGGAGTTAGGCATGATGTGGATTCTCAGTTTGGTGGACAAACCACTCCTAAAATTGCGACAAAAGTAGATATCACAAGTGATCTTGTGTTTCGAGCAAGTTATGGAAAAGGATTTCGACCTCCTTCCTTCCGTGAATTGTACTTACGTTTCGAAAACCCTGGTGTTGGTTATACTGTTGAAGGAAATGACAAACTCCGACCAGAAAAATCTACCACAGTGAATGCAGATCTTGAATACACTCCTTACAAATTTTGGACATTATCTCTCAGTGTATTTCGTAACGATATCACCGACCTAATCCAATATAGTTTTGGAACTCGCACCAGTGAATTTGCCACCTTTCAATTAAAGAACGTACAACGAGCTTATACAAGAGGTGTCGAAGCGGGATCACGTGTTCGTTTTTTAAAGTATTTTGCATTAGAACTTGGATATAACCAGACTGATACAAGGGACCTAACAACGGATAGACCTTTAGAAGGTCGTGCCCTCCACCAAGGTACTATGAACTTTTTTGTGAATGCTCCAGGTGGTTGGGAATTCGCCCTCCGTGCCAAACGGCTTGATAAACGTCCATTTTATAGCACAACTAACGATTTTACAGCAGGGACAAGCACAGCCCTCATCGACCAACAAACGAAGAGTGTTGAAGAGAACAACAAAGTGGTGTATGGAAAAGCGTTCACTCTTCTGAACGTAAGAATGGAGAAAAAATTTTTTGAAGGGAGGATGTCGCTATTTTTAGGAGTAGACAATGTTTTGGACCAATACGAGCTTACTTACAATCCTATTCGTCCAAGGTTTTACTATGGCGGACTCCAAGCTACATTCTAAATTCAGTTCGCTTTTCATCTTTTCATTTGGCATTTTCTTAATTTTTTTTTCTATCCAACCCTTATTTTCCGATGAATCGAAGTTAAGTGCAAAACAGAACAAAATTCTAAAAGAAACATTTGCCTATTTAGAAACCTTAGAACCAAAACGAATCAAAATCGATAAAACCACTTACAATCGACACAGTCAGTTCGAATCTTTTTTTAAATTTTCTTTTTCAGGTAAAAAACTTTCCCGTTGGATCCAATCACGTAGTAAAAAATATACATTTGGTTCCACTGGAGATTACGTTGCTATGTACCAAGACGGAGAAATTCTTTTGGGAAGGGGTTTTTTTAGTCTCAACCGATTGGACCGGGTACTTGTTTTATTACATGAAGCAAGGCATGCAGATGGTAAAAATTATAGCCATGTGGTTTGCCCAGACGATTTCCCCTATCTCAACACTCGCGATTGGAAAATCCACCCTGCTGGCAAAAAAGGATGTGACTCAGTACCTGATGGAGGTTACGGAATCACGGCTTCGTTTTTATTTGAACTAGGAGCTTATGGTTTTTTAAGCCAATCAGATGCTGCGTATCGTTATAATTCGGAAATCTCCCGAGTGTTACGTGATTAATGCATACAAACAGATTTTAAATTGGAATGAGATGCTATTTGAGTCTTGAGACGAGTGAGAATTTCCTTCGATCGGTATTGATTGTCCAAATCTGTCTTACCAAATAAATACGAATGATTTTCTTTCATTAATTTACCCAATTCATTTGCATGACTTGGACAACCTAGTAGAGTCGCCATGGCTCTTATCCTTTCACCGTTTCCTTTTGTTGTTTCTAACTCCAATGCACTTTCATTATATGCAATGAATACTTCTTGTGCCATTTCTTGTTTCACAATTCCATCTGTTGTACAATTGGATGTTCCAGAAGTAATCCCAAAGGTTTGAGATGAGAAACTAACATTCGTCGTTGCAGCTAAAACTTGCCCGATGTCATTTTTCCAAACAGGAACCATGGAACCAAGTCCACAACCCGCCATTCCATAAGATTCAGCTTGTATAGGTTGATTGTTAGAAAGTAAGAGTAAGCTAATAAATGTTATGTGGAAAAAAAGAATTGTCCTGCCCCGAAAATGATGCATAAAAAACTCCTAGTTTAAAATGTAAAAAGGGATTCGGAACTACGTTCGATGTGAGGGTGCTCGGAACCACGAACCAAAACCTCACCCGTCATGGAAATCACCGCCCAAGTGGTTTCAGGTTTGGCTTCAGGTTGCAGAGATTGGAGCATTGTATTTGTAAAACTCTCCAATTTTTGGTGAAGGACGGAGTTAGGAAATGGATAGGACTTCTTTTCTTGTACTTCTGTCGATCTCATGCAAATGATTTCCCTTTGGTTTAAGGATCGGCGGGAGGGCCGGAATGACTAAAGTTTAAAAAATCCAAATTTTGAGTCAAGGAAGAGACATAATTCTTCAGACGAAAAATGAAAGATCCAAGTTCTCCTTTTCCCGAACCCCAACCTTGCCAAACTTGACGTAAAACCACCTGTTACGAGGACGACTTTGCTTACCCCTCAGATTAATTTATTCAAAAAATCCAATCCCATCCAAGCCCAAGTCTTAGCCAACACCCGGTTGACTCCCGAACTCGGCAAAGGGAAACGCCAACCTAAGGAAGGTGAGGCCGCGGTCCACCGCATCACAGTTGCCATCGACCATTCTGTTTATCCCTATATGATTGGACAGAGTGCAGGGATCATCCCACCAGGCCTTGATCCAGAAAAACAAGCAAAAGGCCTAGCTGATGCCAGTTATACGGTGCGTCTCTACTCCATTGCTTCTCCCTCTTATAGTTTTGGCCAAACCAAAGACAATATCGAATTCATCGTCAAACGTGACAATGTGTATGATGAAAACGGAAACCTTCTCCACAAGGGAGTTTGTTCCAATTACATCTGTGACTTAAAACCTGGAGACGTGGTAACAATGACTGGTCCTGCAGGGAAAAAATTCCTATTACCACAAACGGATTTTACAGGTGATATTTTCTTTTTTGCAACAGGAACAGGGATCAGTCCTTTTTTTGGAATGGTGGAAGAGTTACTTGTCCAAAAACTAATCCAATTCCAAGGACAACTTTGGTTAATTTATGGTGCTCCGTATTCCGATGAAATTGTCCTTCGTGATTATTTTGAAGAAAAAGCAAAAGAACACTCTAGGTTTCATTTTGTTACGGCAATCAGCCGTGAAGAAAAAAACAGTTTTGATGGTGGAAAGATGTACATTACCCACCGTGCAAAAGAAAATGCAGATGCCATTAAAAATGCTGTGAATGGAAACGGTAAGTTTTATATTTGTGGCGGTCCTAAGGGAATGGAAAAGGGAGTGATTCAGGAAATCATGTCTGCATGTAACACTGAGCTTACCTACGAAGCATTCAAAAAAGACCTGGAAGAAAAAGAACAATTATTTGTAGAGACGTACTAACATGGCAAAAACAGGAATCATCCGAGACATTGACAAAGGAAGAGGGGAAGTCATCCGAGTGGAGATTTCCGAATACAAAGGACAAACTTTTTTTAACATTCGAGTATGGTACACAGATCCCAATGGAGAATTAAAACCAACGCAGAAAGGGATCGCCATTGCACCTACTCTTGTTAGTGAATTAAAAGAAGCAATTGAAGAAGCTGAACGTTGGTTAGCCTAATCAATTCAAATGATTTGATCCCCTTCATTCGCATAAACAATCCTCTGTAAAATTTCTTTTGCAGAGGGTAAATTTTCTGCCACACGAATGTGATTGTACAACCTAGTAATCTCAAAGATTTTTTTCACAGAATCACGGATGTTTGTCACAACAAGTTCTCCACCCCTTCTACGTAACCATCCCACAATTTGGATTACCATACCGATTGCAGACGAATCGATATGAGAGGTTCGGGAAAAATCAAAGATCATATAACGATATCCATCAGCAATTTTTTGTTCCATCAGTTGTTTGATCTCAGGGCATTTATACAAATCAATATCACCCACTGTCTGGTATTCAAAAATTTGATCATGCACGACTACATCTTTTAAATCTATTTTATCAGTTCCTCTTGCTAAAATTTGTGAATTCATGAATAAATGTTTATGTAAATCATCAGACTTAGTCGCCATTTTGGATTCCAAAACTAATAATCTGTTGAGTAATGAGCCCAATGCATTTGGTGCAAAATGAAGATTATTTTTGATATCTTGGATTAAACCAAATAACATTGTTTTGGCGTCTTCAATTTGTTCTCGTTTCACAAACTCTGTAATCTCTTTGATACCCAAAGTTGCATTTGCGATTAAAATTTCAACGAGCACATCAGGATCTTGTTTTCCTCTGTTATTTCCTCTTTCAAACGAAAAGGACTCTTTCACATTTTCCAAGTGGTTCTGTTTCAATAAATTGTAATAAGAAACATTCACTTCACAAAAAGGAGTTTCTGTTTTATGGACACGATCATCAATCTCTAATCGTAACACCAAATTCCGAAGGTCATCGGCCCTCAAATCACCTAACTGTAAATTGATTTTTTGACGAGATATGGTTTTGGCATCCCCTAAAAATTCATCAAATTCTTCGAAGATTTGGTGTGTTGTTTCTGACAATACCTGTTTTAAACGTACACCTGGTGCGAGTTGGAGCTCTACATCAATTGCTTGTGCATACAATGCACCTATGTCACCAAATTCTTCAAAAAAAATATCCGAAGCATTTTCAGGATTGTCGATGTAATGAAAATTTCCACCACCAGCTTTTGCAATTTCCACCAACATTTCTTCGTTAAAATCATTACCCACTCCAATCGTTGTGGTGGAGATTCCCATTGCCAAATGATCACTTGCAATGCCAACAAGTGCATCTTTTTCTTTGAGTCCTGATGTAGGATTTCCATCTGTTAATAATAATACACGTTTGTATGCATTTGGAATTTTAGATTGTGTGAGACTCTTAAGTGCAGATAACCATCCACCACTTAAATTGGTAGAAGTTGCCACCTGAATGTTTCGAATTTTATCAGTGACAGAAACTTTTTCTGTTAGGTGAGTAACTGGTTGGATCAGTTGAACATCAGAAGAGTAAGCTACAATGGAAACAGCATCATGCCTCGTTAACCAATTGACAAGAGCACAAGAAGCATCAATCACTGCTTCCATCTTTTCTCCTTTCATTGACCAACTTTTATCAATAGCAAGCCCAATCACGAGAGGTTTTCTATCTTCTACCTTAGGATTGGCAGGAGTTCGAAATCGTAATAAGAGATGGTTTTCTTGGATTTCTCTCTCTAGGATGATTGGGTATTCCAATTTTGCTTCTAAAAACATGACCATAAAAGCAAATTCCGAATTAATGTTTTCGCAAGAACAATTTCAAAGAAACTGACAAGAAGGGAATCGACTATGTACGGAAAAATTCACGAAATTTATTCATCCATTTCTGGGGAAGGAATCTCCCAAGGAATCCCTACAGTTTTTGTTCGGTTTGCAGGGTGTAGCTTACGTTGTGGTAAAACAGATACAAGGACCTTGTGGTGTGACACTCCCTATGCACTTGGTCCGAACCAAGGAGAATCAAAATCATTCGTTTCCATCATGGAAGAAATCGAACAATACGACAAAGACCATGGATTCCAAATTTTACTTACGGGTGGTGAACCCTTAGAAGGTCAAAATCGCGATTTATCCATAAACATTGCGGAACATATTTTTACCTACCGTACAAAAAATGGAAAACCGTATCCTGCATCTCGTGTGGAAACCAATGGAAGTGAAAAAATCACTCTCGATCCATATTTTATTTTCACCATGGATTACAAACTACCAGGTTCTGGGATGGAAAATCGTATGGATTCAGAAAATTTTAGGATCTTAGAAAAGAGACATAATTCACTTGACGAAATTAAGTTCGTTGTGCGAGATAGAATCGACTTTGATAGAAGTATCGAAGTCATTCGCGAACAAAAAATACAGACAAATATATTGTATTCGCCAGTCCACGGTGAAGTGGATGCCAAAGAACTAGTTGAATGGATAAAAATAGACAACCCACCTAAGTGTCGTTTGTCGCTTCAAATTCATAAAGTGCTTTGGGGAAATCAGAAAGGAGTTTGATGGATATCCCTACTCAATTAAGTTTAGATTTTGAAACAACTGTTGAACCAAAACAATCGAAAGAGTATGGGTTTTTAATCGACGAACCAGAGTTAGGTCTCGCAAAAGTTACAAAAGAAACTGCCACTTCAGTAGAATTATTCTTTGAATCCAAAGAAATTTTTCGGACTGTCAATAAATCCAATCGTAATTTACATTTTTTAAACCAATACCCTGAATCACTTCGAGTTTGGGAAGAATTTCCAAGAGCGATGGACTTAGCACTTACTGCAAGCCAACTCAAACTCACTTACAATTTTAATAAACTTTCATCACTATCGAATTCTAGAACTCGCTTACTCCCTCATCAAATCGAATCCACTTTTATCGTCGCTAATAGTCTAAAGCCACGTTTCATTTTAGCCGATGAAGTGGGCCTTGGGAAAACCATAGAAGCTGGCCTTGCTGTTAAAGAATTGATGTTTAGACGTGGTTTAAAACGCGTGTTAGTTGTAGCTCCATCACCTCTTCTTGTCCAATGGCAACAAGAAATGAAAAATAAGTTCAACGAAGAATTTGCAATTGTTCGTCGTCGTAATTTTGTGACGAACGGCCCTGATCATTGGAAAAATTTTAATAAAATTATTACTTCCATCGACTTTATCAAAAACCCAAGGTATGCAGAAGAAATTTTGGCAACAAAATGGGACATTGTTGTGTTCGATGAGGCACATAGGCTCAGACGTGATTATTCCAAAATCACACGTGGTTATCTTTTTGCAGAAAAAATAGCACGTAAAACAGAATGTTTACTCCTTCTCACTGCCACACCGTTTCGTGGAAAATTAGAAGAGTTATTTTACCTCATGCATTTGGTAGATCCAAATATTTTGGGACCGTATCACACTTTCATTAACGATTATGTTGTTGGCCAAAAAGGTGACTTAAAGGAAAAAATCTCCAAAGTATTACTCCGCCGTCGAAAAGTGGAAGTAGGCGGATTCACCAAACGATTTGCTAAAACGGTAAGAATTGATTTATCTCCCATTGAACGTGCGTTCTATGACGAGACTACAGATTATGTAAAACGCGAATACAATATGGCGATGGGAACTAAAAACCGGGCCATAGGATTTGTAATGGTGGTTTTCCAAAAATTACTAGATTCTTCTGTTATTGCCTTACTCTCTGCTCTCCAAAAAAGAAAGTTTATGTTGGAATCCAAATTCCATTACATGAAGGAACATGAAACCAATCTTGATGATTGGGATTTGGATGAAACGGAAGGTGTCGAAGATTTTATTACCGAACTTGAAGACGAAGAGATGTCTAGTTTCCAAAGGATCAAACGTGAGTTATTCACACTCAATCGACTGATTCATTTAGGGAAACAAATCAAAGAAGATAAAAAAACTCAGAAACTCAAAGAAACTCTTTATCGTTTGAAAAAAGAAGGTCATAAAAAGTTTATCATCTTCACTCAATTTCGAACCACTCAAGACCATTTACAATCTGTATTGGAACCTGACTTTAAAGTGTCACCCTTTCATGGTTCTTTGAGTATGGACGAAAAAGAAGTCGCCATTCAAAAATTTAAAGAAGACTACGAAATTTTAATTTGTACCGAAGCTGGTGGAGAGGGACGCAATTTACAATTTGCAAATATACTTTTCAACTATGACCTTCCATGGAGTCCCCTTAAAATTGAACAAAGGATCGGAAGGATCCATCGTTTTGGACAGAAAGACAATGTTTATATCTTTAACTTTGCCTCTAAAGACACGGTGGCGGAACGAATTTTAGAAGTTCTTACCAACAAAATTCGATTGTTTGAAGAATCCATTGGAGCTTCCGACGATTTACTTGGAACCATCGAGGAAGAATTAGATTTTAACTCTAGTTTGATGAAATTTATTACAGGAACAAAAACCAAAGAAGAGTTAGAAACAGAATTTGATCTTCGGATCCAAGTGGCACAAAAAGGTTTTGAAAAACTCAATGCTCTTGTCACTCCCAAAGTACTAGATTTTAATTTAAAAGATTATTATGATCACACTCTTGAAGAAAGAGAATGGAACAATAGCCACTTAGAAGAAGTGGTATCCGAAGGATCAAAATTTTTCCAAAACCAACTTCCTGGTTCATTAACAGCCGTTAGCAAAGGCGCTTACGAGTATAAAAATCTAGAAGGAAAAGTTAAAAAAGCAACTTTTGATTCAGATTTAGCACTTACCAATGATTCATTAGAATTTATGGCATTTGGTCATCCATTTGTGGAGAAGGTAACAGAACTTCTCACCCAAAGTGATGTTGGTCGTAAGAAAAAATATTTATTCTCCAAAGATCTCAGTCAAAAAATACTTTTTGTCTTCCAAGTCGAGTTTGAATTTTCACTCAAACGAAAAGACTTATTTTTCATTGAATACGATTTAAAGAAAAAGAGATCTGTTGTGCTCACTGACAAACCCAAGGAATGGATAGAAGGCAAAACTTACGTACCAGAAAAGGAAATTGCCCTTTCAAAACTCGAAGAAGCTTTTATACAATGTTATCCCATTGTAGAATCAGAAGCTGAGAACAAAAAAGAAATCTTACGAAAAGAAACACTCTCCATTTTCCAAAAAGAAGAATACAAAGTGGAACTTTCCCACCAAAAAACCATTCGACAATTGGAAGAAAAATTAATGCGCCAAGAAGCTGCTTATAAATGGGACAACCGACCTGAAAAAAAGGCAGTCCTTCATAAAACGATGAAGGAAATTCAGAGGGCAAAGGATGAGTATACTGTAGAAATGCGCAAAATCAAAAATGGAGCGAAAATTTTCCACAGGATCCAACTCTTCCAAACGTACATCTGCATTTAAATTCATTTACATAGATTTTCAAAAAGATAATATTTGGGAATGTCACTTCCCAAAATTCCCTTTTGGAAACAAATTCTCATCTCTTTAGTGTTAGGTTTATCTTTAGGAATTAGTTTAAATCCTGAATCTGGAATCGTTTCAAAAGAATCGATAAATCCCTATTTACCATGGCTTAAACTACCAGGTGATTTATTTTTAAACCTTTTACAAATGATCATGATTCCTCTAGTGATTGTCTCTATTGCATTAGGAGTTTCTAGTTTAAAAAATCTCAAAGACCTTTGGAATTTAGGTAGTAAAACCTTAATTTATTTTATATTCACAACCATAATTTCAGTAAGCATTGGGATTACACTCACTTTGGTTTCCAAACCTGGTTACCAAATCCAAAACAAAATTCAAAATCAAACAACCACTGATTCAATCGCAATCAATGTATCGAAAGATAAACAAGAATCGATTCCGGAGATTATAACAAATATCATCCCGAAAAATATAATCAATGTATGGTCGAAGCAACAAATGTTATCGATTGTATTTTTAGGAATGATGTTGGGTATTTTTTTTCTAACATCCAAAGAATCTGGAACAGCACTCAAAGCGTTTTGTCATTCCTTAGAAAGTTTTTGCCTATGGGTAGTTTCTTTGGCAATGAAACTTGCTCCACTCGCTGTATTGGGATTGATGAGTTATGCCATGGTTCAAATTGGTTTTTCCTTAGTCTTGGGTTTGATTACTTATATCCTGACAGTGTTAGTTGGACTAGTATTGATTTTGATATTTTATGCATTGATGGTGTTCGTTTTTACAAAAAAAAACCCAATCCATTTTTTTGATTCTATTCGTGAGATCCCAATTTTGGGTTTTTCCACATCGAGTTCGAGTTCTGTTTTGCCCTATTCACTCAAAGTAGCAAAAGAGAAGTTAAAGCTAAAAGAAACAGTTGCCGATTTTGTTTTACCTTTGGGAGCCACTATCAATATGGATGGAACAGCCCTTTACCAGGCAGTGGCGACCGTGTTTTTAAGTCAGGTGTACCAAATTGAATTAAGTTCAATAGATTTGTTTTTGTTAGTTGGAACGGTGACAGCAGCTTCCATTGGAACAGCAGCCACTCCTGGAGTAGGGCTCGTAATTCTTTCTTCCATCCTTTACACCTTCCATATACCCATAGAAGGTATCACAATTCTTTTTGGTGTTGACCGCTTTTTGGATATGTGTAGAACTTCAGTAAATCTGACCGGCGATCTCTCTTGCGCTTATATCATGGACCATATCTGGAAGGAAGAAAAATAATTATGAAAAAGATTAGATTCATATTTTTAATTGGGGTCACTACATTTCTCATACACTGTGACAAAAAAAAGGATCCAGTAAATGATTTTGAATCAAATTTACTTTGCACTTCTTTTGCCATTTGTAACGGAGAAACTCCTGCAAAAACAGGAATCATCGGTGATAGTTGGACCGACATATTGTTAGGTTTTCCTCTCGTTGAAACGTTAAGACCCCAATTGGAAAATCGATACAATTATAAATTTGCGGGAGCAACTTTGGGAGGAAAAACACTACAACAAGTTGTAAGCCAAGGACTTCAGTTCCAAGTGATCGACCAAGGTGGTGCCGATATGAAAGTTGTATTACTTTCATTAGGTGGAAATGATATCCAAGCGAATCTTAACGAATATATTGGAAATATCAGCACTGTACAAGCGCAAAGATTCGCCACCATCAAAGCAAATCTAAAACAACTTATTATTACAGGTAATGCTTATAAAATTGCTCGTTATGGTGGTCCTCCAATCAAGTGGATCATTCATGGGTATGATTATCCAAATCCATATATGGCTCCAGTGATTGGTGGTTCTGATGAAGGTTGCAAATCTAAATTCGATCGAATTGGTTTGGTAGTTCCTGATGCTGGTGTATTCACATCAACACAACTTGATGCTTTTAACAACTTACTCGTTGATATCACAAGAGAAGAACCTTCGCTTATTTATGTTGATTTACGAAATACGTTAGGTGGAAAACCAGCCTCAAGAGCCGAATTGATGTTAGATTGTATCCATGCAAATAATTTAGGGTATACTCTTCTAGCTGATAAATTGGCGAGATTGATTTACCCAGTCACTAATATAGGATTATAACCATGAAACATATCTATTTATTTCTAATTTTATTTTTCAGTTTTGTTTCGAGTGTATTCTCACAATTTAATAACAAAGGATTTGCTCATCCTCTTCAGATAGAACCTGTTGCTGTGTATTCCAAAGTGAGAGGAAACTTAAGTTACTGGGATAAAGATTACAACCAAGTCAAAGAAATTAACAAAAACGTAGGTGTCGAAGGCGAATATAAGTTTAGTGAATCTTTTTCAGTGATCTCTTCCGTCGGACGCACTGAATATTCACAAACGGATACAACCAAGGAAGTCACTTGGGACAGATACAATGTGGGTCTCAAGTATGGAAAAATATTCGATGCAGGCAATTCACAATTTCTGATAGGTGGTGGACTTCGGATTTACGACAAAAAACGAAATTCGTTATTCAGAGAACATGAAAATCCAGAGTATTATTTAATCCGTCCCAATTTTGGACTTGGTTATAAATACGGAATCTTCCAAATCATGACCGAACTTCGTTTCCAAACGGAAACAAACAAACAAGGACGTGAATCGAAATTGGAAGAATTCAAACGGTATTACCAAATTGGTATCGCACCATCTTTTGGCATTGCAGACTCAGTTCGTATCTTTACTGAATTAGAATACCGAGAACCGATTGATAAGACAGCCGATAAAAATCTTCGTTACTTTAATTTTTTCCCAGGTATCTCTATGAATACTGAGAGTATGGGAACATTTAGTTTCAGCTTAATGTTTGGTATGTTGCCAAAAGCAGATAATGCTATGGACCGAGGGATTCGATTTTCTTACTTTTACTTTTTTGATACCAACTAAATTCGTATGAAGAATTTCCTTTGTGTTGGATGGATTTTTTTTTTAGGAAACTGTCTGAGTATCCAAATTGGAAATCCATCTTTCACTGTTTTGCAAAACAAAGGTCAGTCTGGATGGTATACCCCTGGAAAGATTCCAGTACCAGGGGATACCTACGTAGAATCCTGTACCACAAATTATTTTGGTCTTGTGAGTGTAGGCAATGCTAGTTATGAGTGGGTAACAAAAAAGTCCCAACTAAAAGAAATCCATAGTGTGGATCATATTTTCAAAAACCAATATTTCTTTTTCCAAGAACTTTGTTTGCGGGTGACAGGGATATGAAACAAAACATCGATTCATTGAAAGAGTTTTCGAAGAAATTAAAGAGTGGTTTGATTTATGAAGAAATTGAATCTAAACTAAAAGAGTTCCACTCCAAAAAGAATACAAAACCCAATAAATCACTTGATGCGTTGTCCTCAAAAATTCGAAAAAAAGAAGAACAAATCGAAAAACTTTATGATGATATCATCCTTTTACAAAACCAACTTTCCAATCTTTTGGACAAAGAATTGCAAAAATAAAATTTTCTTAATACCTAATATTCATAAAAATCTTAGTTCTTTCCTATTACGTTTACGTCTTCAATTTCGTCTCCATCGCAATTTCCATTCACATATACTTTCTTTTAACAAAGGATCATTTTTGGGCTTTCGGTTCCTCCAATTCCTCATTCCCATGTTACTCATTCAATGTGCCAGTTCGGGATTTGGCACACAAGGTCTTCTGTATGAAAACCAAAGGATCTCAATGATGGAAACAGGTATTACTGCCACGAAAGAAGGTTTTTCCTGTTCGAAATCCTATTTAGGACTCGTGGCCTACGGAGACGCATCCATCGAAATGGCACAAAGGCAAGGAAACATCAAAGAAATTACGTCAATTGAATTAGAAACCTATAATTTCTTCGGGATTTACGCAAAACTATGTACGGTAACTAGGGGAAATTAGTCGAAACTAAGGATAGAGCCAATGGTCATGTGGAAAAGAATCAGATTGTTACTTCTATTTGTTTTTTCTTCCGTACATTGTTTGCCGGAACCATCTCCCTCCTTACTAGGGATTCTTGTTTTACCTTTGGTCACCCAAACATCGGCAACCTTTACCATTGAATCCACAACACCTGCCAATGGAGCCACTGGTGTGAGTCTTAATCCAACGATCACCATCATCATGACCCAGGCAATTGATCCCACATCTCTCAATACCAATATTTCCTGTTCACCTTCTTGCCCAAGCCTTACTGGTGGATCATCAAACCGTACGATCACTCTCACTCCAACAAGTGCACTCACATCCGGGATTACATATACAATTACCTTAAACCAAAACATCCAATCCACCTTTGGACTCAGCTTGGGAACCAATACAAGTTTTAGTTTTACAACTTTATGAAATAAAAAAGCCGACGATGTTACGCCGGCTTTTTCAGAAATCCAATTCATTTAAAAAAGTTTGGATAATCAAATTGGAAACTATCCTTCTGTTTCAGAAGGATAGTCTCTTTTCGATCTGATAGAATGTATTCCTTTCTTATTTAAAGAAATTTAATACGATTCCACCTTTTGTCACAAAAAACTCAGCAAACACGAGTGATGTGATTGCCATCAGTTTAATGAGGATGTTGATTGCAGGTCCAGATGTATCTTTAAACGGATCACCTACTGTATCACCAACAACCGCTGCTTTGTGTTTTTCAGAGCCTTTTCCACCAGCAGTTTTTTCGATGTATTTTTTTGCATTGTCCCACGCTCCACCAGAGTTAGCAGATGAGATCGCAAGGACCACACCGGATACAAGAGCTCCAGCTAGAAGACCAGCAAGGGACTTCACACCAAACAAATAACCAACAACGATTGGGCTGAGGAGAACAAGAAGACCTGGAGGGATCATTTCACGAAGGGCTGCAGAAGTGGAAATATCCACACATTTTGCATACTCAGGTTTTGCTTTTCCTTCCATAAGACCAGGGATTTCTTTGAATTGGCGACGAACTTCTTTTACCATATCAAGAGCTGCTTTTCCAACTGATTTCATAGTCATCGCAGAGAAGATAAACGGAAGCATCGCTCCAAAAAGAAGACCACCAAACACCAATGGATCAAGGAGTTCGATCGAAGTTAAATCAATTGCTCCTTCTCCCATTTCTTTGGAAGCGTTTTGAGTTCTTGTAATGAACGCTGCAAATAAGGCAAGGGAAGTAAGAGCAGCAGACCCAATCGCAAAACCCTTTCCAACAGCTGCAGTTGTGTTACCCGCTGCATCTAAGTTGTCAGTGCGGTCACGAACATCTTTTCCAAGTTCTGCCATCTCAGCAATCCCACCCGCGTTATCAGAAACAGGGCCGTAAGCATCAATGGTGAGTCCAATGGCAATTGTAGAGATCATACCAATTGCAGAAATTGCAATTCCATACATCCCTGCAAGGATATTGGAAACTACAATTACAATCACAAGTAAGATCACAGGAACCACAGTGGATTTGTAACCAAGAGCTAATCCATAAATGATGTTGGTAGCAGCACCTGTATCACAAGCATCTGCAACTTCACGTACTGGTTTGTAAGAGTGAGACGTATAAATCTCTGTGATCCAACCAATGAACATACCAGCAAACAAACCTAATGCGACTGAAGTATAAACATTCCATTTTGTGATGGTTTTGTCGCCGATTTGGAAACTATCGATCATGAATAGGTCAGTTGCGAAATACAAAGCTCCCGCTACGATGAATGTAGAAATCCAAAGTTGGAGTTTGAGAGCTTTTTCTACGTTTCCACCTTCTTTCACTCGTGCAAAAAAAGTTGTGATGAGGGATGCAGGAATTCCTATCGCAGAAATTAAAAGAGGATAAAGAAGAGCAGAGTTATTGTCTGCTAAAGCTGAAGCTGTTGCTCCAATCACAAGAGCCGCACAAGTTGCTTCCGCTGCGGATCCAAAAAGGTCAGCACCCATACCAGCAATGTCACCCACGTTATCTCCTACGTTATCAGCAATGGTTGCTGGGTTACGAGGGTCATCTTCTGGGATTCCTTTTTCCACTTTTCCAACTAAGTCGGCACCAACGTCAGCGGCTTTTGTATAAATACCACCACCCACGCGACCAAAAAGTGCCACTGATGAACCACCAAGACCAAAACCAGCGAGTGATTCCATGAGGATGTGTTTGGCAACAGCAGGATTGGAACCAGTAAAAAGTAAGAAAAGACCAATCATACCAAGGACAGCAAGGCCGATGAGACCAAATCCCATCACAGCTCCAGAGTCAAAAGCCACTCGGAATGCTTTGGAAAGGGAAGTTTTTGCTGCCTGAGCTGTTCTAACATTTCCGGCAGTTGCAATTTTCATCCCGATAAAGCCGGAAAGGCAAGAAATGAGAGCTCCCGAAACAAAAGCGACTGAAGTGTAAATTCCTTCATTGAATTCTGTGTTGGGATTATCTAATAAAAGGTAAATGAGAACTGTCATGAAGCTGATAAAAAGCAGAATGACTCGGTATTCTCTGAGAAGGAAGGCCATAGCCCCTTCTGCGATCGCGGCGGAGATTTCTTTTAATTTGGCGGTTTCTTTGTCGTTGCCACCCTCTGCACCCACTTGGATACGTATTACCCGAGCGGCGTAGAAAATCGCCGTGGCGATGGAGACCAGTGCCATGACGATAATGATTAACTCTACATTCATGAGATCCTCTTTGAGATTGTTTATTTGTATTTCTAAGATATTTTAGAAGATGACCGATGAGAATCCATAGATGATACTTCGGTCTAGGAGAATATGGCAATTTAGTGTTTTGGTAACAAGTCTATTTCTTGTTGTACCTTCAATTTTAGCTGAACCAGAGCCCTTAAATCCCGTTAAAGCGTTTTATGGTTACGAAGACCTACTGCGGATGGCAGAGGACAAAATTGTCCAAGAAACTCCCGCCAAAGCGTTTGATTTTCTCATCAAAGCAAAAGAATTAAATCCAGACCCCGACTACAGGTATTATAATCTATCAGCCCAGGCTCACATGAAACTTGGGCAAATCTTTGATGGGATCCATTCCTATGAAGAATCCATTAAACGGAAAAAAGACCAATTAGATTTGGTCTTATACATTGCCGATTTTTATGAAAAAGAGAAAAAACCGAGAGAAGCACTTTTTTATACCAAACTGTATTTAGAACAAAAACCAAATGCCAAGTACAGATTGTACTTGGCTGCCATCCTTTCCCGTCAATTGGGATTGGAATCCGATTATGAAATGTACATCAATACATTGGAAAATGATAAAACGTTTGTTTCCGAAAAAGATGCCTTACAAACAAGCCTTCTCAAAAACATCAAAAATAGAAAATGGAAAGAAGCAGATGATTTAAGTTTACGATATCTTGTTTACTTTCCACGAGAAGAAGGCATGTATGAAACTTTGATCTTAGCAAGGCGTGGTCGAAATGCGGATTCACTTGAACAAGCTTACATTTGGACTTCTACCATTTTTTTAAAGGAAACAAGATACTTCACAAGATATGGAGTTTACCTCCAAGAAAAACAAAGGTATTTAGAATCACTAACTTTGTTTCGGCGGGGATTTTACAACCTTCTTAAATATGATCCCAATTCAGATGCAAAAGAAATTTTATTTCTCATTCGACAAAGTTATGCAAATCTTGGAAAAGACCGTGACACCTTAGCAATTGATTCTTTAGTCAATGATTTCCAAAATCAGAAAAATCTCACTGGAACCGATCTGGAAAATCATGTTTCCACCTACCGAAAAAATAGAGAATATTTGCTTTTTGCCATCCATTGGTTTTCTTCACGGAATGAATCGAAGGCAAATGAATACCGAAAAAAACTAAAAGAACGAGATTTGGAATTTGAAGAGTCTGAGTTCCTTCGTGTGATGGGACCATTTGCAGCTCTCCCCCAAGAGTTATAAGGGAAACGAAAGATAAGACTTACCATTGCAATTTCGAATTTTGCATTTGATACTTAATTCGAGATTAATGAATCTCCTTCCAATTCCAGACTTATTCTCTAGGAATTGAAAGGAGTTCTATCTTATGAAAAGATCTGCTTAACTATGATACTTCTTTTTATCATCAATTAAAGATTGTACAACCGATGGATCGGCAAGTGTACTAATATCACCTAACGTATCAAATTCGTTATTGGCAATCTTTCGTAAAATGCGACGCATGATTTTACCTGAACGAGTTTTAGGAAGTCCTGGTGCCCAATGGATCACGTCGGGCCTAGCAATTTTCCCAATCATTTTTTCCACCATGGCGATGAGTTCTTTTTTCAATTGGTCGTTTGTCACAACCCCTTGTTTGACTGTGACATAGGCATAAATCCCTTGGCCTTTGATATCATGTGGAAAACCAACCACCGCAGCTTCTGCCACAGATTTGTGTTCCACAAGGGCACTTTCTACTTCTGCTGAACCAATGCGGTGACCGGAAACATTGAGCACATCATCCACTCTTCCCGTGATGCGGAAGTAACCTTCTTTATCGCGGTTTGCCCCATCTCCTGTAAAATAATACCCTTTGAATTGCGAAAAGTAAGTATCAAAAAATCGTTTAGGATCTCCATACACACCTCGCATCATGGATGGCCAAGGTTTTGCGATACATAGATTCCCTGAAATTTCCCCTTTTTCTTTGATCTCCACCCCTTCATTGTCCACTAGTACTGGTTGGATGCCGTAGAAAGGCCAACTTGCCGAACCAGGTTTTTGCGGAATCGCACCTGGGATACCTGAAATCATAATCGATCCCGTTTCTGTTTGCCACCACGTATCGACTATCGGGCATTTTGATTTCCCAATATTTGCATAATACCATTCCCAAGCTTCTGGATTGATAGGCTCTCCCACAGATCCAAGTAACCGCAGTGATGCGAGTGAACGTTTTTTGATTGGTTCCAGTCCTTCACGCATAAGTGCCCGAATGGCCGTTGGAGCCGTATAAAAAACTGTGACTTTATATTTATCAATCACATCCCAAAATCGTCCCATGTCCGGGTAACTCGGAACCCCTTCAAACATAAGTGAAGTTGCACCATTCGAGAGAGGCCCATATAAAATATAACTGTGACCAGTGATCCATCCAATATCTGCCGTACACCAGTAGGTATCAGTGTCTTTATAATCAAAGATAGTTGCAAAGGTAAGATTTGCACCTAACAAATATCCAGCGGTCGTATGTAAAACACCTTTTGGTTTTCCTGTGGAACCAGACGTGTATAAAATAAAAAGTGGATCTTCCGAATCCATAGGAACAGCAGGGCATTCCTTTTTTACCTCTGGGTCTTTCATCAGGTAATGGTACCAGTGGTCACGACCCTCTTTCCAGTTTAGATTTCCTTCGTCACCAGTTCGTTTGACAACAATAACATCATTCACTTGGAATTTGGTTTCTGATAGAGCGACATCCACATTTTTTTTCAGTTCAATTGGTTTGCCACCACGGTATCCTCCATCAGCTGTAATGACGAGTGTAGGTTTACAATCTTCAATCCGACCGAGTAAGGCTTCTGGTGAAAATCCACCAAACACAACGGAGTGAACCGCCCCAATCCGAGTACAGGCAAGGGTAGTGATGGCAAGTTCAGGGATCATCGGGAGGTAAATCAGGACACGATCCCCTTTTTTCACTTTGAACTTTTTTAAAACATTGGCAAAGTGATTCACCTCTCTGTGTAAGTCATGGTAGGTAAGAACCTTTGATTCGTCTGGGTTGTCTCCTTCCCAAATCAGTGCAGCTTTGTTTTTAAGAGGCGAATCAAGGTGGCGGTCTAAACAATTATAGGAAACATTCAGTTTTCCACCAATAAACCATTCTGCTTTGGCTTTTGCAAAATCATGTTTTAAAACCTTTGTCCATTTTTTAAACCATGTTAGGCGTTTAGCTTGTTCGGCCCAAAATTTTTCTGGTTTTTCAATGGATTCTTTGTATTTGGCTTTGTATTCTTTTAAGCTAACATTTGCAAGTTTGGCGAATTCTTTGGATGGTGCCACGATTCTTTCTTTCGGCATAGTGTCCCTCTAGAGGAAAAAGACTGAACTTTTTTGGAAAAAAGTCCAGCATGAATCGTAAAAAAAGAATTTAAAAAATGAACTTAGTGGGAACCGGTTCGGATCAGATCTAAAAATTCACTTCGTGTGGTTGGATCCGATTTAAAAACCCCAAGCAAACTAGAAGTGAATAATTCCGAGTTTTGTTTTTCGACACCTCGCATCATCATACACAAATGTTTTGCTTTGATGACAACTCCTACTCCAAGTGGGTCCAATGTCTCTTGGATTGCCTGTGCAATTTGGTCAGTAAGTCGTTCCTGTACTTGTAATCTACGAGCAAATACATCAACAATTCTTGGAATTTTACTAATCCCAATGATTTTTTTATTTGGTATGTAAGCTACATGTGCTCTTCCATAAAAAGGAAGTAAGTGGTGTTCACATAAAGAGTACATTTCGATATCACGAACAAGCACCATTCCCGTTGTACTTTCTTCAAAAATAGCCCCATTTACCAATTGGTTGATATCCGCTTTGTATCCACTGGTTAAAAAGTCGTACGCCTTTTTGACTCGGTTGGGCGTTTTCACAAGACCCTCTCGATTTGGGTCTTCACCAATTTGTTTCAGGATTTCTTCGATTAAGTTTTCCATCCGATTCCTTTTTGAAAGTAAGTTCTATGTGAACCTGCCTTTCAAAATTTGAATGCAGAATATTCACTACTTATTTGACTAGACTTGGCTTCTTAGGAAAAGATACATTTCCTTTTTTTGATTCGAAAGGACATAATCATCAAACAAATGCAAAAAAAAATTGGCTATGATGCAAGGATGATCGAAAATTCTGGGATCGGAATTCGCATCCAACATATATTAAAATTTTGGCCCTTAAGTGAAAAGGACGCCAAACTTTACCTATTCGGAGATCCTATTCTTCTCAAAAAATATGAAGTCCCCAAACATGCAGAAATCATAGAATACAAAACAAAGATCTATTCTCCAAAGGAATTTTTGGGCCATCCCTTGATGGCAGAAATGGATGTATTGGACATTCCCCATTTTAATGTTCCACTCAAGTATCTTCGTAAATGTATCGTTACCATTCATGACTTAATTCCTTATCACTTTAAGGAAACTCATAACTCCATTGTAAAAAGATTGTATTTACAAATTGTTTTTCGTTCCATTCAGTGGTTTGCTAAAACCATCATCGCTGTTTCGAATTACACCAAGGAAGATTTAATCAAAAGTTTCGGTTATCGTAGGGATCGAATCACTGTTGTTTATAACGGGATTGATTTAAAAAATTTTTCAAAACGATCAGAGACCCAATTGGAAGTGTTTCTCAAAAAACAAAAATTACCAAAAGAGTATCTCTTTACCGTTGGGATCGGTAAATCTCATAAAAATTTTCCATTCTTATTAACACAATTGGAATCGTTATGGAACGATAAACAACTCAAACTTCCCCTAGTGGTGGGAGGGATCAGTAAGGAAATCCCAAAAGATTTGTTGGAATTCCAAAAACAAAATCCAAAACGAATTTATTTCCTCCCTCATCTGCCATATAATGAGTTACCTCTGGCTTACCAAGGGGCTACCTTGTTTGTGTATCCATCTTTATTTGAAGGGTTTGGTTTTCCCGTTTTGGAGGCACAAGCGATAGGAACTCCCGTCCTTTCTTCGAATGCGACCGTGTTACCTGAAGTGTTAGGAAAAGGGTTTGAAGCATTTGATCCCAAGGAACCAATTTCCTTTTCCAAACAAGTTCTTTCCCTACTCAAAGATAAAACTCGCCTTGTTGAGTTACGCAAACTCGGAAAAGAAAATGCCAAATCGTTTACTTGGTCGCATGCAATGAAAACTCTTGAAGTTTTGTACAAAAAACAATTGGGATAGTTTCCGAAAGCCCCTCAAAATTTTGATTCAGAGTTCGTGTTCCTTTCAAATATAAATTATGTCTCTCAAATGAGGACCATTCCCATTGGAAAAATTTGGAGTTTTGACCCGGAAATTTTCTTGTCATTCTACCAAAAGACCAAGAGACTGATTCTCAGAACCATGATCAAGTGTCACTGTGCAGAAGTTTTCTTTGAATCCATCTTAAATGTTGTCAAAGAAACGAATCGCCCTATACTAGAAGTTGCCCGTGAGATGGGAGCGGCAGATACTTGTACGGCTTGTGTTCCGGATATGTTAGCCTTCATCGAACGAGAATTGGAAGGCCAACTTGCAGGAAATACAAATCATTGATTCCGATTTAATCGGATCCCTCGTCACAAAAGCAAAACAAGCAGAACGAAAACGGACAAACCATAACTTCCATGAACAAAAGGAAGTGTACCAAAGGTTTCTCAATGTATTATCTAAAAATACATACATTTCACCTCACAGACATTTGTCGGATCCAAAACCAGAAACCTTTGTTGTATTAGAAGGTGAAATTGGATTTTTAATTTTTTCAGAAGAAGGAAATATCAAAGAATCTCACAAATTATCTTCGAATGGACCAAAACGAGGAATTGATTTACAACCTGGTGTTTGGCATAGTTTGGTCTGTTTGACAGATGTAGCTGTTTGTTTCGAAGGAAAATCTGGTCCTTACGATCCAACTGTCGATAAAGAATTCCACCCGAAGTACCCACTGGAAGGAGATTCTAAAGTCACAGAAACAATTCAATATTTTGAGTCCCTATTTATATGATGGGAATTGTTAGGCGCATCTATCATTATTCAATTGTATTTATGTTAACGATTCCATTTTCTTTTGTTTGTAAATCTTTACCTTCGATTGTTCCCGTAAAAGACCACACTTTGGAATCCATAGTGTCTGATGGGATCATCCGCAATTTCCGATATTACATTCCAAAAAATAGAAATGAATCCAAGTTACCTGTTGTATTTGTTTTACATGGTGGTGGGGGAAGTGGTGAGGGAATGATTTACCTTACTCGTATGACAGAAAAAGCGGAGGAATACGGATTTATTGTCGTTTATCCCGATGGATATGGGAATCGATGGAATGATGGAAGGAATATTCCACATTCTCTCACAGACAAAAGAAACACAAAAGATGTTCAATTTTTTCGCGACATGGTTTATTTCCTCGATAAAAAAATTCCAGTAGATACAAGCCGTATCCATGCTGTTGGTATTTCCAATGGTGGTTTTATGACACAACGTTTGTTATGTGAAGCAAGTGATTTGTTCCGTTCAGGATATTCTGTTGCTGCAGTAACATCAAAAGGACTTACTGAAATTTGTCCCAAACCACCAATCAAATCAATTGGTTTTATTATGGGCACCTCCGATGATGTTGTTCCTTATAAAGGAGGAATAGTTTCCATTCCAAAAGACATGAGTCCAAAAGCAGAACGAATTCCTGCTGGAGAGGTATTATCATTTGTAGAGTCACTATCGTATTGGAGCTCTGGTTTTCCCTGCAAAGAAGAAATGAATACAAAAAAACGTCATATGAATCGTTTTTGGAAACGAGACATTGAATATTCGAAACTGTCCAATTGTTCAGGCGATGAAGTAGTAGAAGGTTATTTAATTCCTGGTGGTGGGCATATTTGGCCAAATGGGTTTTACTACCAAAATGAAAAACAATATGGATACCTTAGTAAGGACTTGGATACGAGAGAGATTGTGTTACAATTTTTCCGAAAAACAGAATCAAAACAAAAGTTGGTAAACAATGCATCATTCGGAAATTAGAAATTCATCCACTGTATTTACCACATTAGAAACAGGTTCTGGTGACCCTGTCTTATTTTTACATGGTTTTCCTGATAACCATAAAACTTTTTCACCAATCATGGAATCCATCGCAAAAAAAGGATATCATTGTGTAGCACCTGTAATGCGAGGATACGAACCATCGACCATATCACATGCGAATAAATTACATGTTGTTGATTTAGTGAATGATGTTTTAGGATGGATGGATGATCGCAGATGGGATACTGTCCATTTGGTAGGACACAATTGGGGAGCTATCATTGCTTATGCGGCAGGGATGTACTATCCCAATCGTTTTCAATCCATCACAAGTTTAGGAGTTCCATTACTCAAAACCTTTCAAGATTCTTTTTTTTGGGCGCCTTTACAAACATTTCATTCTTGGTATGTTGCATTATTTCAAATTCCCTATATAGCAGAATTAACCATTCGTTCAAATCAATTTGCCTTGGTTGATTTTTTATGGAAAGACTGGTCACCAGGATTCACTCCGAACCAGGATCATTTGGCTGAAATCAAATCGAATTTTCAAAATCCAGGTATCCTTTCTTCGGCTCTGGCATATTACAGAAACCTGAATGATTTATTCACAGAATCGGGAAGAGAAAGTATAGTAGGGATTTTTGATACACATATTACAGTTCCCACCCAAGTGCTTTACGGTTTGAATGATGGATGTTTTCATAAAAATTTATTTGAACACTTACTTGATGAATCTGATTTTCCTCGTGGATTTCGAAAGATTGGTTTTGATCATGCTGGTCACTTCCTCCATTGGGAAAAAAGAGAAGAGGTAACCAAACTTATCTTAGAGTGGTTAGAAAAAAATAGATAGAAATCTCACCAAAAAATCGTCATATTGAATAAGGAGACTTAGAATGTTTCAAAATATGGGATTATATGACAGAGTCATTCGTGTTGTAGTGGGCCTTGTGTTAGGTGGATTGTATTTAGGTGGCGTTGTGGAAGGAACCACTGCAATTGTATTGTTCGTAATTGGTTTAGTGATGATTGCGACTTCAGCAATTGGATTTTGTCCAGCATACTTACCTTTTAAAATTTCAACCAAAGGAAAATAAAACAAAAATTTTCCCTTTGGTTGTCTACCAAATGATAACAACTCATTGAAAACAAAATGAGTTGTTCATTTTCGTTTTCGTAATCGCACCAAGACTTCATAATGATTGGTTCTTGGGAAAAAATCAAATAAACTCAAATGGTCCATTTCATATCCAATTTCTTTGAAGGAAATTACATCCCTGCGCAAAGTACTTGGATTACAGCTGGAATAAACAATCTCCCTTGGTTTTAGTATCGCTGCTGTTTCAATGATTCCTTTGGATAACCCAGCCCTTGGCGGATTTACAATCCATGTAGAATAAATTTTTAGATCTTTGGATAAATGTTTTTGGTACAAATCTAAAACCGTATATTGATACGTAGTGATTCCATTGGCTTTTGCATTTTGATTTGCGTATTCAATGCTTTTTTCATGCGATTCAATTCCATAAAGCGATTTGATTCTATCGCGTAAGGTAATCCCAATGGTACCACACCCACAAAACAGTTCCAAAACATTGGCATCCTTAGGTAACAAGAATTTGATTTTTTGAAACCAAGTTTCCAATAAAAATTGGTTAATTTGAAAAAATCCTTTGGCAGGAACTGTGAGTTTTGTACTTAAAAATTCAAACTTTGTTTCTTCTTTTTCATACAACACCACTGCGTTTTGTGAGAGTCGTAAGGAAAGGGAATTTGTATTCTTTTGCAATTTTGAATTTTTCGATGGTTTGGGAAATCGGTTTTGTTTTGGTTTCTCATTGGAAAGGATACCAAAGTCGTTTGGATTTTCAATTAACAAACGTTTATCGACATTCTTACAATGAGTGGATGAATCAGGAATGATCCTGTGGGTATTTTTGGCAAAAAATCCGATTTGTCCACCTTCCACTTGCCATTGTACATTATTGCGATACCCAATACTTGGTCCAGTTACCACCTCTGCTTTTCCAATCCATTCGGGGAACATAAATTCCAATAGAGAAGCCTTCACTTTCACTTCCTCTTCGTAGGAAATATGCCGGTAACTACACCCTCCACATTCTAAATACACAGGGCAGTCAGAAGGTACCCTTAACGGTGAGGATTCAATCACTGCATCTACTGTTCCAAACCATTCCTTGTTACCTTGTTTGGTAAGAGTTATGTCTACAGTTTCACCTGGGATCCCACCATCTACAAACACAGCATGCCCATCATAGTGAGAAAGGCTGTATCCACCGTTTACCCACTTTTCTAATTTTATCTGCAACTTTTCCATTCTTGTAGACCATTCATTGAATATTCATTTGACACTGCACTCGCATTTAACATAACGGATAGGTACTCTTGGAGAAGTGGCTGAGTGGTCTAAAGCAGCGGTCTTGAAAACCGTCGTGGTAATCCCACCGTGGGTTCGAATCCTACCTTCTCCGAGTCGCTGGAGACGTGCCTGAGTGGCCGAAAGGAGCGGTTTGCTAAACCGTCGTACGAGCAATCGTACCCAGGGTTCGAATCCCTGCGTCTCCGATGATACCGCCATGAAATTCACCCAATTCAAAGAACAAATCCAGAAACTTAAGACCTACCTTCTGACTGACGAAGCCGCAAAAATTTTTGCGACCTTACCTTTGTATTTTTCCTGGGTTCCCATTTTTACTTGGAAACGCCAATTTCCTGAATTTGTGACTGTTTCTTTGTATTCTGCGGTTAATACTTGTTTGTTTTTAGTTGGAATTGTTCTCGCACAAGTCCTATCACTCTTCCCTTTTGTGGGACTTTACCTCGCAACCACCCTACATCTTATTTCTGTACTACTTTATCTAGGAATTGCGGGATTTTTGATTTACTCCATCCGCTTGCAAAAAACCATAGTGATACCCGTTCTTTCGGACTGGGTAAAAATGCTCCAAGCATTCATTGCGCCCATAGCTCAACTGGATAGAGTATCTGACTACGGATCAGAAGGTTAGAGGTTCAAATCCTCTTGGGCGCGCGTGGACATCTATGAATCGTTTTTAGAACGATATTCAATAGAAATCACCAAACATAAAAACGAAATCCCTTCCTATTCTGAGATTTTAACAAAAGAGGGAAAATTGGTTTCCTCTTCGTTTAATTCCGTCGAACAAACATTAAATCCAACAAAACACAGTGAAATTTTAGCCATAGAGGCTGCACTCACTCTCACCGATGGACGTTACCTTTCGGAGCATATTTTACTGACAGCCCTCGAACCATGTTTACTCTGTGCGGGTGCTATTTTACGAGTGAAACTTCCTGAGGTAGTATACTTTGTTCCTGCAAAACCAGGAGAAGGGATTTCCTCTTACACAACAGAATCCATTTATCTCTTGAACCATTTTCCGAAATGCACACTCATACCAAAGTCGCACATAAAATTTGAATTTCTTAGTTTTTTCAAAGAGAAAAGGTAGAATTCCTAAGACCGTTTCTTTTTATGGAAGGCAGTAGAAATCACTGGAGAGATGTCAGAGTGGTCTATTGTGCATGCTTGGAAAGCATGTGTGCCAAAAGCACCCCGGGTTCGAATCCCGGTCTCTCCGCCACTTTTTCCACCCTCAACTCCTTAAAATTGCACCTCACTTAGAAATTATTTCATTGCTTCCAAGCCGTGAATTTTCATACTCAAAGGGAAATCCAAAATTCAAATCTTATAAAAAGTAAAACAAAGAACTAAATGAGCGAAAACCACCAAGTACTCTTTCGAAAATACCGACCACAGTTCTTTCGCGATGTGATTTACCAAGACCTTGCTGTTGGTTCTTTACAAAACGCATTTAAATCGAAAAAAATTGGACATGCTTATATCTTCATTGGGCCAAGAGGTGTTGGAAAAACAACGATTGCAAGGATTCTTGCAAAAAGGCTCAACTGTGAACGCCCAGATGGAGTTGAACCTTGTAATGAGTGTACTTCTTGTTTAGAAATCACTAAGGGTAATTCAAATGATGTTTTTGAAATTGATGCAGCTTCCAATAGTGGTGTTGATAATATCCGTGAATTAAGAGAAAATGTAAAATTCAATGCGATGGGAGGAAAGTACCGCGTTTACATTTTGGACGAGGTACATATGCTCAGTGGTGCAGCTTTTAATGCTCTTCTCAAAACATTAGAAGAACCTCCTGCCCATGTCGTTTTTATCTTAGCGACAACAGAGTATCATAAAATTCCTGAAACAATTTTATCACGTTGCCAAGATTTTCATTTCCGAAAAGTACCAGTTACCGTACTACAATCTTATATCGAGACACTTTGTACAAAGGAAGGGCTTAAATACGATTCAGAAGGTTTATTTTGGATCGCTAAAAAAGGTGATGGTTCTGTAAGAGATACCTTATCCTTTATGGAACAAGCAGTTATTTTCACTGATGGAAATTTAACAGGTGCTAAACTTAGAAAAATGATTGGGTATCATGGAATTGATACCTTTACTGATTTTCTTAACCAACTCATTGATACTTCACAAAGTGCTCAAATCTTCGAAACCTTAGAAAATTTATTCCAAGCAGGCATTGATCTTAGTAAATTCATTTGGGATTTCATTGAATTTTTGAATTCACTCCTTCTCATCAAAGACAATTTAGCGGATCGCGAATCAATAAATATCCCTCAAGAAGACTTACAAAAACTCAAACAAAACTACCGCGAACTTGATCGTGAAATTTTAGTGTTACTTGCCGAACGGATTTTTTCCATTCATGAAAAATTGAATTTAATGAAACTTAGAAGTTCCTATGAGATGAAAGTGTATCTGGAAATTCAGTTTCGAAAATTAATTTTGGATAGAGAGAAACCAAGTGTTTCAGGTTTATTAGCCAAAATATCAGAATTAACAAAACTTGTACAGGGAGACATTAGTATCCTTCCTGATTCGATTGAACCAGTTAAAAAACAAATCCAAACAGCTAGTCCTACTCAGGCAAAACCGGATCCTAACAATAACTCACAAACAAACACAAAAATTGATTCACCAACACCTGAAACGAAGGCACAAATTTCTAGTCCACCTGCATTGGAAAAAAATACAAATACCAAAGAAACGAATCCAAGTGGAAATCACCCAGAAGATATGGAGAAATTATTAAAAGAAAAATTCTCCGGTATGGAAGTGGATCCAAAACAATTTAAAAATTTATAAGTCCAAAGGTTAGTATGGGAATTTTTGACCAAATGAAACAGATGCGAGAAGCATTTTCGCAACTGGGAAACATCAAAGAGAAACAAGAGGAACTTCAAAAACGCCTCGCTCAGATTCGTGTTACTGCTTCAGCGGGAGCAGGAATGGTGGAAGTCACAGCGTCCGCAGATGGAACTCTTACAAATTTAAATATCAATCCTATCATGTTCAATGCGGATGATAAAAAGATGTTAGAAGATTTGATTTTATCTGCAACCAATGAAGTACAAAGAAAAGCAAAAGAAACCATGGCACACGAAATGAAAAATGTCTTAGGTTTTAATCCAAGCGATTTTGAAGGTGTCTTCAATCAAATCCAAAAGGATGGAGGGTTTCCTCCTGTCTGATCCACAATTCCAAAAACTAATCCAAGCATTTTCAAGCCTTCCTGGAATTGGAAAAAAAAGTGCCACACGTATTGGATTTCATATATTACGAATGGACCCAAGTACATTCCAGTCATGGTTACAACATATTGAAGAGGCAAAAACCAAACTTCGATTTTGTGATGAGTGTGGCGGACTTACAGAAGAACCTATATGTTCCATCTGTTTATCAGACCGAAGGGATAATGCAATTCTTTGTGTTGTGGAACAACCTGAAGATATTTTTTTCATCGAGAATACAAAAGAATACTCTGGAAAATACCATGTTCTGAACGGAGCCATTTCTCCTTTAGATGGAATTGGACCTGAACAATTACGAATTAAACAATTAATGCATCGTTTAGATATGGGTGAAATTAAGGAAGTTCTCATCGCAACCAATCCAACTCTCGAAGGGGATGCAACTGCATCTTACCTATCAACAGTCATTAAACCGATGGAAATCAAAATTACTAGAATTGCTCACGGAATTACGATTGGTGGGACATTGGAATATTCTGACCAATATACATTAGGAAAAGCAATCAAGTCTCGATTGACTTTATAATCATTTTATCTGGATCAAAGTAGTTTTGATCTACTTTGATTCTACAATTTCAAATTCTAATTTTTCACCTAAAAAATGGAATTTCACTTTCCTTTCAATTTCGAAATAACCAGCAATCGAAATATAAATCAATACAATGTAGAGAAATAACGAAATAGTTTTGGGATATCGAAACTTATAACCTAACATCTGAATGAAGATCATTACTAAAAAAAAGCTATGGAGCAACACAAATTGATAATTTTTTAAATAGGGTGTTTCGTAGTAATGATCTGCTTTTTGTGTGATAATTTCTACTTCTGTCGGATGATTGAATATCTTAGAAAAATAGAGATATAAAGATGAAATCTCATCATTCCTTCTGAATTCTTGACAAATTTCTTTATTTCCATCTACGAGAAACTCTTTCTCTAACTCATTTGCCACCAAATAAAAGGCAGGTTCATGAATTGGTTGTATGTTTTTCAAAGAGGCAAAACAAGTTTCACGATCTTTAGAAAAAGATATATATTGAACCGAACCCTTAACTTCGATATCATCTAAATAACAAAGATCGATCAAAAATAAAGTTTCGAAAGTTAATGAAAAAAGAGTCAGGATTTTTAAAAATGAAATTTGCTTGAACATAAGATACCAAAGAGTTTGTTTTTGATTTCCATTAAAACCTGTGTTCAAACACTATAAACGCTTCTCGTAACACACGCCCATATTTTGAATCTAATAAAACAAATAGAGCATCACCCGCAACAAAGTAACCCGAACGAAAGATAATTTGAAAATCTGATGTTACGTTGTAACGAATGTTAAAATTATATTCCATACCCATGTATGTGGAAGTGCGATAACCATTTCTTTCACTAAATTCTCGGTTAATTTTAATCTCGGGAGATTTTGTTGCCCAAAGTTGGTAATATCCAAGCGTAAATTGATATGGACCAAAAGCGATGATATTAGAATACAAACCATACTCATTCAAACCTGAAAAACTGGATCCATTGAATAAGGCATAACCACCAGTGAAATCCGTTGCAATGTTGGAAATCGAAAATCCTGGTGCAAGAGTTCTATAACCATTGCCTTTTAAATTTGCTTCCTGACCATTTGCATCGTAACCTGGTCGGCCTGTTGTTCCTAAAGCGATTAGATTAAAATTTAATGATTCATTCCAACGGTATGTAAATTGAAAGTCATACATTCCACCTTTTACAAAATGCCTTTGCGTTGTGTTATAAATTGTTACATCGTTTGTATCATTAACTGGCTTTAATTTTTTTACAGTCCCTGTATTTAAAATTCCATGCACAATGAAAGAAAATTTTTGGAAATTAAATTCATTGTGTAAACCATACCATGCAAGCCTTGCTGTCTCATTATCTGATTTATCATTATCATCCAAAAAGTATGCATACACTTCATTTCTGATATTCCTAAAGTATTCGAATTTTAAACGATTGTAGTAGATATTCGAACTTTGATAATTTTTATCAGCAAAACCATTTTTATCAACATCCAAAAAACTTTGGTCCCTTGCCCGAAGGATACCCCCTTCTAATGATAACCGTAAGAATTGGAAATTTTTTAGAATACTAACACCAGTTCCCGTAGAAAATAAAACGCGGCCTTGCGCAGAACTAAATAATTGTTGTCCGACCTTAATAAATAATCCGGATTCAGGAATTCTAAAATTTAAGTATAAAAAGTTTGTTTGTACGTTAACGGCAGCTGTTCGTCCACGTTCCCCACCAGAACCTGGACCAACTAAACCAGGATCAAATCCATCAGGCCCAGTTGACCTTAGACCTCTACCTCCAAACGGAATATCACCAACTTGCATCCCCCAAATCCCTTCCACATATTTGTTTGCAGAAAAACTCATGTTATATAAAAAACGTGAGTCGTAATAACTAACGTCTTCTTTCCGTGGTGTGATTTGACTTGGTAATCCTTTTTGTCTTCTCTCTAAATCATTTTGAATTGTTTGTTGTTCCGATTGTAATCGTTCGGCATTTTCCTTTTCTAAATTTGTAATCGGAGTAACCGGCGTTTTACGTTCAAGCAAAACATCTCGTCCCACATTTGTTGCACGGACACGAAACGAACCATTAAAATTCATAATAGTTCTTTGTGACTCTTCTTCTTGCGAATATAGAAATCCCAATGGAATTACAAACAAAATACAAACTGTCAGTAAACGAGCTAACATCTTCAAATTATTCTTTTTTTACCCATTTGTTTGATTTAAAGTATTTGTTAATCAACTGTTGGATTTTGCCTGTTCGTTTCAGTTCCTTAATAAAAAAGTTTAAGTTATAAAGGAATTCAATATCTCTTTTTGCAATCGCCATACTGATATGATCTTCTTGTACCACACCTAAAATCGGTAAGTAATTGGCTCGTAGTGAAGAATCTTTTTGCAGTAGTGCTTGGATGTAAAATGAATCAGCTACAAATGCATTTACATTATTTTTCTTTAATTCGTTTAAGGCTGCTTCATTTGTGAAATAAGAAAAAACTTGAGCCTTTGGAAATGCATCTCGTAAAAATTGATGGTTGGAACTATTTGCTAAAACTGAATAGGAAATTCCTGTAATGTTAGTTAAATCATTTAAATTTCTAAAAAGTTGTACTGTTACAATTTGACCTTCCGGTTCTGGTGGAAGCGCTGTACGATTGACTAATGCTGCGGGTGTCGAGATTAAGTATGGATCAGTAAAATAAACATCTCGGAATCGATTGATAGAAGAAGAAATTCCAGCCATAGCGATTTGGCTATCTCCTTTTTCCAACATACGAGCGTGTTGGTCAAAGGTACGTAATGGAATTATCTTTAAATCAACATCTAAAAATTTTGCATATTCTTGAGCCAATTCAACATCTAGTCCAGGAAAATCTTCATTTGGATTTTCTATGTAAAATGGATCGTAAAATTCATTAACAGAAACTGTTAGTGTTTTGGTTTTTTTAATTTTTTCCAACGTTGGACTAGATTGTCCCATTAGCAATGTTGGGACAAATAGAATGGCTACCAATATTTTCCAAACAAATCGAAGGTAATTAGGGAACATCCAATTAACCTTCTTTTTGGAAATAGAAACGGCAAGGAAAAATTAAGGATTTAGTAGGACAAATTCTGTTCGTCGATTTTTTTTCGATGAAACTTCATCTGTCCCTTGCACCACTGGTTGTGTTGGACCTTTTCCTTCTGTCACCAACCGGTTGGGATCAACTCCTTTAGAGACTAAATATTGTTTTACGGATTCAGCTCTTTCTTTTGATAAAATCATGTTGTCCTCAAAAGTACCAGTTAGGTCAGTATGTCCTATGATTTTCATTTTTTGTTCGGAATTTTCATGAAGGTAATCAACGATTGAATCCAAGGGAACTGATGATTCTGATTTTAATACGGAAGATGCTCTTTCAAAATAAACAGAATCCAGTGAAATTTTCTTCGTTTCTTCTAGTTTCTTTTGAACCAAATTTTCCTGTTTGGGAACTGATGCTGTGAATATATCAAATGATTTTCCTTCCACTCGCCGGCAAAATAGGAAGGTTTTTTTCACCTGCTGAAAAACAATATAGGCTTCATCTTCAGATGAATTGATAGGACTTCCTAAATTCTCTACATCAGTAAATGTTTCCCCTTCCATTTTTGCCATATACAAATCAAATCCGCCAAATCCACCAGGACGGTTGGAGGAGAAAAAAAGAATTTTACCATCATCATTGAAAGCAGCAGCAATCGTTGCATGTTGGTCATTGATAGGTGATGGCAATAGTTTTGGTTTGGTCCATTGATTATTCTGAAACTGACTATAATATATTTTTGCTAAGTTTGGTTTTCCAAAAGGGTATCGTGTAAAAAGGAGAGTGTCACCTAACAAATGAGGATTTTCTTCAATTTCCTCTGTATTGATAGGGGAAGGTAAAGGGGTAGGAACGGACCAAGTTTTTCCATTCCAATTTGAGACGTACAAATCTCTTGAAATACCTATTTTTCCATCGGCTAATATCACTTCAATGGAACCATCTCGATTTGATGAAAGTAGAATCATTTTTCCGTCGCGGGTGATAAACGGACTTTGGTCATCAAATGGGGAATTTAAAATACTGACTTCTTCAGGAAAGTCCCATGTTCCATCCTTCTTACGTTCTGATTTGAAAATTTCTGTATAACTACGTTCCGATCGTTTCGAATAAAAATATAAAGTTTTTGCATCGGGAGTCATCGTTGGACCAAATTCCTGAAACTCAGAATTGATAGGCCCTCGAATCGGACTGACAACTAAAGTATTTTCACCTTCACTTGTTTGTCCCAGTACAGATGAAGTTAAAAGTGATGTAAGTAACAAACCAACCATCCATTGGCTGAGTTTTGAATGATTCAAAAATTGAAGGGATTTAATTGTTATTCGTTTATAAATTGTCGAAGGTGCGCTAATTGTAGCTCGTTTAAATGCCATCGTCAGTGAATTAAACGTAGTTTGTTTAAATTTCTTAGCTGGTAAGTTAAATCTGTTTCGTTTATTTCCCCATCCAGAGTTTATAATCGCACAGCGTTTAAAACCAAACTCAAGGGTGATATTGGCTATGGATTTCTTTGCTACAAAATTAGGGTTTAGAGGACAAAGTGAATTGGGCATTTGACACCTCGGTCATCTGCCCAAAAATTCTTATCGGATATATTGTTTTAACACATCCGGAATTTGGAAGGTTCCATCTTCTAATTGGTAGTTTTCAATCACTGCGGCCAGTGTTCGACCGATCGCAAGACCAGAACCATTCAAAGTATGGACGAGCAGGTTTTTTCCTTCCTTTGACTTGTATCGAATTTTTCCTCTTCTTGCTTGATAGTCTTTGAAGTTAGAAACTGAGGAAATTTCCATAAATCGCCCAAGTCCAGGCATCCATACTTCAATATCATATGTTTTGGACGAAGCACTCGACATATCTTTGCTACAAAGTAACATAACTCGATATGGCAGATTTAATTTTTGCAAAATAGATTCTGCATCCTTTAACATCTTTTCGTGTTCTTCCACTGATGTCTCAGGTTCTACAAATTTAACAAGTTCGACTTTCTGGAATTGGTGTACACGCACAAGCCCACGTGTGTCTCTTCCATAGGATCCAGCTTCTCTTCTAAAACAGGATGTGTGAGCACAAACAGAGATAGGTAATTCTTTTTCTTGGATGATTTCATCGCGGTAGTAGTTGGTGAGAGGGACTTCAGCCGTCGGAATGAGATTTAATCCATCTTTTTCCAAGCGGTAAAAATCTTCGGCAAACTTTGGAAGTTGACCAGTTGCTGTCATCGATTCGTCGTTCACAAGAACAGGGACCCACATTTCTTCATATCCATTCTCAGATGTATGAGTATCGAGCATTAAATTCATTAAAGCACGTTCTAGTTTTGCACCTAAACCTCGATAGGTGTAAAATCGTGCGCCGGAAAGTTTGACCCCTCTTTCAAAATCAAAAATTCCTAGTTTTTCTCCAATATCGAAATGAGTTTTTGCTTCAAAAGATTGTTTTTTAATTTCACCCCATTGTCTGACTAGAACGTTATCTTCTTCCGACTTACCTTCGGGAACTGAAGGATCTAATAAATTAGGAAGACCTAAATTAAGTTCGTGTAAAGATTCTTCTTCTTTTGAAAGTTCTTCTTCGATTGCTTTGATGCGATCTCCAACTCCTTTCATCGAATTTGAAATTTCTGTTATATCTTTCCCTTGTGATTTCTGAATTCCAATTTCTTTAGAAACTCGGTTTCGTTCTGCACGTAGTTCTTCGACTTCTAATTTTAATCTTCTTTGTTTTTCTGAAACAGATTTAATTTTTGCTTCAATGTCAGTTGAGACTACACCACGTTTTTGTAAAGTGGAGAGAAGTTCTTCTGGATTTTGAACAATACGATTGATATCAAGCATGGTGGTAAGCCTTTCTTTCTGTAAATTTTAATGAATTTTTGTAAATACGTTCTGCTACTTCAGTATTAGGTTCTGTTCGTAATGAATACATTTTCTCTAATACAAAGGGTAAATGTGAGGAATCATTTCTTTTTCCACGGTGAGGCATTGGAGATAAAAATGGTGCATCTGTTTCGATCAAAATAGATTCGAGTGGAATTTTTTTTGCGGCTTCTTGGATATCTACCGCTGATTTAAACGTAACAATTCCTGAAAAAGAAATATAATACCCAAGATCAACAAATTGTTTAGCAGCTTCGTAATCGTAAGTAAAACAATGGATCACTCCAAATGCTTTTGTTTTAAATTCTTTTAGAGCTTCATAAGTATCTTGATAAGCATCTCGTGAATGGATGACAACGGGCATTTTGTACTCGGAAGAAAAATCTAAAAACTTTCGCAATACATCATTTTGTTGGGAACGTGTACTTGCGTCATGATATAAATCCACTCCAATTTCACCAATTGCTGCAAACTTAGGATCAAACATTCGGGATTTGGCTAACTCTAAAATTTGATCTGCATTCGGAAACTCATGGGTTTCTGTTGGGTGACAACCAATCGAATACGATATTTTTAATGATTCTGTTGAATGCGTTTCTGAAATACGAACTGCTTCTTTTGAACTAGGCAAATCAATCCCAATTTGAACCAGTTGGTCTACTCCTGCCATTCGGGATTTCTCCAGGGTTTCTTCGATACTTTGTCCTTGTTCTCGAATTATGTCTAGGTGGCAATGTGTGTCGATCAACGAATATCCCATAAATAGCAAGATTTGTAATTTCCACTGGATGAAAATGAAAATTCAATCGAAAGATATAGTGGGTAGATTAACTTTTGTTTAAATCAACGTAGGTCTATAACGAACGTGGAAGTAAAACAAAGACTACATTTAATTTTTTACCGACTTCGGTATAAAGTCCAGGAATGGAAGCTTAAGTTATCCCAACGTTATGAGGATTTGGACAAAAAAGGTCGTGAAAAACTGACCATCATGGTCATTCCTCACACTGACCGCAAAACGATTAACTTTGTCATCTCTTACAAAGCCATTTCTATCTTCATTGGAATCATGGTTGTGTTACTTGTCATCAGTGCGGTAAACGTTTTATCTCATAGTGGATCCATCCACCAACTCACCGAACTCAATTTAACTAACAAAGACTTTATTAGACAATCTTCCAAGATGAAAGAAGAGGTAAACTCTCTTCATGAAACCATCCAATACTATTATGATCGAATCTCTAATCTTTATATCAAATTAGGTGGAGATCCATCTCGAGTATCAAAAGGGATGGGTGGACAAGCAGGTCAATTCCTTGCCTTACAAGGAACACCTCAAACTGACATTACTGATGAGTCCTATCGCATCAAAGAAGACATTCACAATTTAAAATTATCTTCCGAACTTTCTGAAGAGATCATCAAACTCATCAAAAAAAGAAAGAGCATCATCAAAAACACACCATCGATTTGGCCTACCAAAGGGTATGTGCTTTTCCCTTTTGGAAAATACATCTCACCGATTACTGGCAAAGAAGAAATCAATCGTGGTTTGGATATTGGATCCTTTCCAGGAGCAGAAGTCATTGCTACAGCACCTGGTTTAGTGTTTGATACTGGTTATTCACCAGCGACTGGATATTATGTAAAAATTTCCCACAGATTTGGTTGGAAAACGATCTACTCAAATTTAGATCGAATCCGTGTGAAGAAAAACGAAAAACTCTCAAAAGGTGACATTCTTGGATATGTCGGAAAATCTCCTGAAAATCCGATTTACCACCTTCATTATGAAGTACATGTTGGTACCCAAGCGTTGAATCCGTTTTCGTTTCTCAACCAAATCCAAGAATAATGTCGAATCCATCAACAGAAGAAGAATTTTTAGTTAATAGCATCATCGGAGAAGGGGCTGAATTCACAGGTGAATTTAAGTTCCCAGGTCTCATTCGTATCGATGGAAAATTCCGTGGAGTGCTCGAAACCACAGGAAAGGTCCTTATTGGAAAGTCCGGAATCGTCGATACTGATATCAAAGCACGAGTTGTGGTTGCTGGTGGAGAAATCCGCGGTAATATTTATGCAACAGAACGTGTAACACTACTTTCTAGCTGCCGATTAGAAGGGGACATTGTCACTCCTCGCCTCATCGTGGAAGAAGGTGTTGTGTTCCATGGGAAATGTACGATTAACCCCACTCGTCATTAGGCGGGTTTATGATCATCCAAAACAACAACCCTAAGTCGGTCTCGACTCAGGCAAAAAAAGGTTCCAAAGAAAAACTAGCTACTTCCTTTGTTCCCGTTGATGAAGCCAAACAAAGTTTTTTAGAAATTTTAGAATCGATTGTACCTTCCGGAAAAGAAGAAACAAGAGAACTGAATGAACTTTGGAAAGATTTACCTGATCTAGAAAAAGATCTCATCAAAGACCCCAATCACAAAAACCTCGAATCCTACAAGAAGCACATCAAACAAATTGCGGAACTCATTCTCAAAAAAAACTACAAAGTAATGCAAGCACCCCAACGCGGACGTAATGACCAAAAAGACGTTCGTTATGTGAAGGTAGTGGACGAAAAATTGGATCTTTTGGCAAAAACCATGTTTTCGCCCAACAACAGTGCTTTTGTTATTTTGAAACAATTAGATGAAATCAGAGGTCTACTCATTGATCTAAAAGGATAATTCTTTGCAAACACCCGACCGACCTAAGTCAAAAAACCTCCGAGTCCTTTCTAAAACTTTTTCCTATTTAAAACCATACCGAATCCAAATGATCCTCTCTTCGTTTGCACTGCTTTTCACAGCGGGTGTTACTTTGGGACTTGGACAAGGATTACGCCATTTAGTGGATGCTGGATTTTCTGCGAGATCCAAACAAGAATTAGGTTATGCACTTGTATTTATCATTTTCGTTGGAATCCTTCTCGCCATTGGAACCTACATACGACATTATACAGTTTCTTGGATTGGTGAAAGAGTTGCCTCCGACATTCGTAAAGATGTGTTCAGACATATCATCTTCATCCATCCAAGTTTTTTTGAATCCAACTCTCCTGGAGAAATCCAATCTCGAATCACAACTGATACAACCCTCATCCAAACGGTCATAGGGTCTTCTGCTTCAATCGCCCTTCGAAATATTTTGATGTTTGTAGGCGGGATTATTTTTCTTTTTATCACAAATGCAAAACTCACGATGATTGTTCTTATCAGTGTACCTTTCATTGTGTTTCCAATTCTATTCTACGGAAAACGTGTGAGAAATTTATCCCGTAACACCCAGGATAAAATTGCAAACATAGGAACATACGTAAGCGAATCCCTCCTCAACATTAAAATTTTACAATCCTTCCACCACCAAAAAGTAGATATCGATGTATTCTCCAGAACAGTAGAGGATGCCTTTGCAGTTGCCGTGGCCAGAATCAGACAAAGGGCCCTTCTTATCGGGACTGTTATTTTATTCATTCTTACTGGAATTAGTTTTATGTTATGGGTTGGGGGAACTGATGTCCTTGAAGGAAAGATCACAGGGGGAGAACTCATCGCGTTTTCCTTTTATGCGATCATGGTGGCAAATAGTGTAGGAGCTGTTTCCGAAGTCCTTGGTGATTTACAACGTGCAGCTGGTGCCACAGAACGTCTCATGGAACTCTTGTTATCCGAATCGGAAATCAAAGATCCAATCCATCCAAAACCAATTTCAGAAGTATTCCATTCTGAAAATTCTGCGATACCAAAAAACGGTTTAGAGAAACAAAATGGATTAACTATCCTTTTAAAAGATTTAACATTTTCATATCCTTCACGTCCCGAATCCAAAGCCATCAAAGGAATCAATTTGGTAATTCCTGCGAATAAAACTACAGCCCTTGTGGGACCATCAGGGGGAGGAAAGAGTACGTTATTCGAACTCATCCTTCGTTTTTATGATCCAACGTCTGGTTCCATTTCCATCGGCGGAATCAACATCAAAGATTTAGAATTAGAAGACTTACGTTCCCTCATTGGTTTTGTTCCCCAACAACCTATTCTTTTCAGTGGAACCCTTCGAGAGAATATTGCTTATGGAAAACCAAGTGCAAGTTTCGAAGAAATCCAAACGGCAGCAGAAAATGCATATGTGATGGAATTTATAAACCAATTACCAGATGGATTTGATACAAACCTTGGCCACCTCGGTACCCGATTATCTGGCGGACAAAAACAAAGGATTGCAATTGCAAGAGCCATCCTCCGTAATCCAAGAATTCTTTTACTTGATGAAGCTACTTCTGCACTTGATTCCGAATCCGAACAAATGATTCAAAGAGCTTTGGATTTTTTAGTGAAAGAAAGGACAACCATCATGATTGCACATCGTCTCTCAACAGTTGTAAAATCAGATCAAATTGTTGTGATTCGGGAGGGTGAAATCGAGTCCGTTGGAACACATGACGAACTCTTACGAACAAGTGAGTTGTATGAGCGTTTGGCGAAATTACAATTTCACACCGAGTTGCTCTAAGATTCTCTCCATATCACTGAGGTTGGCATAGGAAAAAACGATTTTACCTTTGCCATTCGTTTCATTGTGAGACACTTCCACCTTTGAACTGAATTTATTTCGTAACTTAGTTTCCAACTTCACGATACTTGCATCTCGTTTGTCAGAAACATTTGCAGAAGAACTGGATTTTTTTTCTGGGTTCAAAAGATTAGAAACATAGTTTTCCACTTCACGAACATTCCAACCTTCGCTAATCACTTTTTGAGCGACCTCAAATTGTTTTTTGGAATCGGGAATCGAAAGAAGAGGGCGAGCTTGTCCTTCTGAAAGTTTCCCTTCCTTCACCCAATCTTGTAATGGTTTTGGTAAAGATAACAAACGAATCAAATTGGAAATGGTAGCTCGGTTTTTACCAACACGAGTGGCTAAGTCTGTAACCTTTAATCCTCGTTTGTCGATGATTGCTTGGTAAGCCAAAGCTTCATCCATTGGATTTAAATTTTCCCTTTGGATATTTTCAATGAGTGCAAGTTCCATCATATCTGCTTCGGATAGATCACGAACGATCGCAGGTATTTTTGCAAATCCTGCAAGTTTACATGCACGTAATCGTCTTTCGCCTGCTACCAAAAGAAAACCAGATCCAGATGGATTTTTTTGTACAACGATTGGTTGGATCACACCATGTTCGACTATTGTATTTGATAACTCTTGGATGGATGCGTCTGAAAATTGTTTTCTAGGTTGGTGAGGGTTTGGTGATATTTCAGATACTTTGATTTCACGAAGTCCTGATTGTTCGTCCTTGGAGATCTCAACATTGTTCTCATTGACTGGGATTAAATTTCCAAGTCCTCTTCCTAAAACCTTTCCTTTACCGAGTGCCATAACTTATGCCCTCCCTACAATTTCTTCCGCTAAACTTTTATAACTTTTTGCACCAACACCATCAGGATCATAGTAGTTGATAGGTTTTCCAAAGGAAGGTGCTTCAGATAATTTTACATTACGTGGAATGACAGTTTCATATACTTTTTCTTTGAAATAGTTTCTGACATCTTCTGCAACTTGGTTTGCGAGGTTGGTTCGTTTGTCATACATCGTGAGAAGTACACCCTCAAGTGACAGAGAAGGATTCCATTGTGACTGTACTAAGGAAATGATTCTCATAAGTTGAGAAAGTCCTTCGAGTGCGAAGTACTCTGTTTGTAAAGTGATCATCACTGATTGAGATGCACAAAGTGCATTGATGGTGAGAACACCAAGAGAAGGGGGGCAATCGATTAAAATATAATCATAAGATTCTTTGATGGATGCAAGAGCATCTTTGAGTTTGAATTCTTTTTTCTCAATTCCAAGAAAGTCTACTTCAAGTCCTGAGAGGTTGATGTTCGAAGGAATGATATCTAGATTGGGAACAAACGTTTTTTGGATCGCTTCTCTAGCTGATAACTCTCCAATCATTACCTCGTAAGTTGTTTTATTCAGAGACTGTACTTCTAAACCAAGTCCAGAACCCGAATTTCCCTGTGGGTCTATATCTAATAGAAGAACTTTTTTTCCAAGATCAACAAGATTGGATGCTAAGTTAATCGCAGTCGTTGTTTTGCCAACGCCACCCTTTTGGTTACTGATCGAAACGATTTTACCCATTCTTGTTTTTTGTCTCCTTTACAATTTCTTTCCAGTCGCGGGGGTATCCCTTTTTCGGAAGTGAATTCTTTTGCAGTATTTTGATATGTCTCTTTCCAACAAACTCTAATTCAGGAATGGGAATTTCTTTTTTCATCACAAACCCATTATTAGTCAGAACCTCTGTTTCTTTTTCCAAATCTTGATACGGTTGCGCTAGAAAGGGACATAAGATTCCTTTTTGCTTCACCATCCGAGTGGTGACTTCAGCGATGTAAGGATAGGGAACCATCGCTCTGGAAGTGACTACATCAAAATTGGAATTGATCTCTTCCGTTCTCGCATAAATAAACTCCACATGTTTTTTTACATTGGATAAACTTCCGGATGTAACTTCTGATTCCAGCAAGGCTAACTTTCTCTTTTGAGAATCTACTAAGAAAATATGTGGTGCTTTTTTCAAAACTGCGAAGAGAAATCCAGGGAGTCCAGGCCCCGTTCCTACATCGGCAATATTTGTTTCACGTGAAACATATCCCGTTGTTTTCAGTTTCCAAACAAAGATCATCGATTCCAGAATATGTCTCTCAAGAATCTTTTCCGAATCGTTTCGTGAAAAGAATCCTCCTTTCTCATTATCTCGCTTTAGAAACTCATAAAAGTTTTTCACAAGTTCCCAATCAAATTCTGGTTCAAGTATTGGAAAGAGTTTTGGGATGATTGATTGGATTTCTTCTTGGATCGTTTTTTCTGACATAATCGTATTATCGTTTTATAGAATTTCGCCGATGTCTCCTGTAGGAGAAATCATTTCCATGTTTCGAATATTTATTTTTTTCATCATCTTTTCCCTCCCTGTCTTAGGTTACACTCCAGGTAAATGGTCCCACAAAGATGCTTACCTTTTCAAAAAAGTGAAAAAGGTTCCGAACAAAGAGATCGTTCGTAATGCAGAGGGACAAGTGATTTATGTCGCAGAATATGAATACAACTCAGATGGAAAATTAATCTCCGAATCTTATTCAGACAAAGAAGGGAAGGGTGATGGTAAGACTACCTTCCGTTATACAGATGGATTGTTAACAAGTGAAGAAGTATATGATAATGGTGGTCACCTTGTTGAACGTAAAGACTTCCAATTCAAAGGTCGTGCTTTGAAAAAGATGAATGTAAAAGATGCAGAAGGAAAACTTGTAATGGTATATTCCATTGAAAGTGACGGAGAAGGAAACGTCTTCGCTGCTGAAGGAAAAAACTTAGAAACCAAAGACACTGAATCCTTTCGTTTTGAAATCGATCCGAAAAGACCTAACGTACAAATCCAATATTTGACAGACGATAAGAAGAAGGGACTTGGTGAAATCCACTTTAAGTTTGATACAAAAGGGAACTTAGTTGAAAGAGAATTCTTCCAAGGCGAAAATCGTAGGGTGCATAAATTGAAATATAAAGCCGATGGAAGTTTAGAGTCCCATTCGTTTCACGTGAAACAAGGAGACAATTGGATTCTTGAAAAAACCCATGTCCTTGTTTATGAATGAGAATTAATAAATCTCAGCATCTTCATTCTGTAGGCGGATCAGAACATTTTGCCTACGGAATTCTTTCCAAACTGAACTGATCAATTTTCTCTTAGGAAGCAATTTTCAAATTCAATTCATCTATTGTTGTTCAGCCTATCGCCTTGCTTTTATTTTCAAACAATCAATTCTAAAAATTCAAAATACAAATTCCATTCTAACTGAACCAATCAACCTGGAATTGTTGTTGAGTTCACTTCTGGAATCATCAGTCCTCTATGATTGCTTAGTCGAAAGATAAAGAGGTCTTGTACTTTCGAATCGAATCAAAATCTCCATCTTTAGAATCTAGATGTGCTCTTAGTTTCAGATAGATCGTTTCTGTTTGGAACCAAGGAAGTTGTTTGATTGATGGAATGCCTTACTTAAAATCATTCATTCTAAAAGACTGCGCTTGGTTATAACATTATCTTACAACTCTAGTGTTTGCCTTATGGCATAAAAAAACCAAGAAGGGATACCTCCTTGGTTTATCATTTTCATTCCTTTTGTAGAAGAAGTGGTGAATGTAAGAATGAACTATCTCTTCATTATCTACGATCCACCAAGTGGTAGAGCAGTAGATCCACATCCGATGGATCGACACCTGAAATGTGTAAGGCAGTTTCCAAATTGAGAGGCCTATGTTTCTCTAATTTTACAATGGCTTCGGTCTTCAAACCTTTCACACTTGCATAATCAAAATCGGTTGGGATTTGAAAGTTTAAAAACTTCTTACGGTATTCAATCGTTTCCAGTTCTCGTTTTAAATACCCTTCATACTTCACTTCCATCTCAAGCACTGCTTTCTCATCTTCACTTAAAATCGAAAGTTCAGAAACGATTGGTTCTATGTCCTTAATTTTGATATCCGAACGTTTCAAAAAGGAAGCAAGGCTATGTCCAAATTTATAATTGGTGATTTGTTTTTCTTCCAGGACCTTTGTCAGCTCTTCAGAAGGTTTCATTGCTGAAACAAAGAGATGGGATTTTATTTTTTCAATTCTTGCATATCGATCTTTCATATCTTTGAACAATGATTCTTCTACAAGACCCATCTCATATCCGTACTGCATAAGCCTTTGGTCTGCATTGTCTTGTCTGAGTAGGAGACGATACTCGGCACGACTTGTGAACATTCGGTATGGATCCTCCACACCTTTGTAAACAAGATCATCCACAAGAACTCCAATATAGGATTCGCTTCGTTTGAATAAAATTGGCTCTTCTTTTCTGACAGAACGAATCACATTATAGGCAGCAACGAGTCCTTGGGCAGCAGCTTCTTCATACCCAGTAGTTCCATTGATTTGCCCTGCATGATAAAGACCCTTTACCTTTTTTGTTTCGAGAGTTGGATTGAGTTCGGTTGGATCTACATAATCATACTCAATGGCATAACCGGGACGCATGAGTTCCACTTCTTCTAAACCTTTGATGCTTCGTAAAAACTTCCATTGTACTTCTTCTGGTAAACTTGTGGAGACACCATTCAGATACATCTCATTGGTTTCATAACCTTCTGGTTCGATAAAAATTTGGTGACGGTCTCGTTCTGCAAAACGCACCACTTTATCTTCAATCGATGGACAATATCTTGGTCCTACACTTTTGATCTGACCCGAATACATCGGTGAGTATTCTAAGTTTTGTTTGATTAGTTCATGAGTGGTGTCGTTGGTATAAGTGATGAAACAAGGAATTTGTCTTCGATCAATCTTCTTTGTAGAAAAAGAAAAAGGTCGTGGGTTTTCATCACCGTCTTGGATTTCGAGTCCCTCAAAGTTGATGGAGTTTTTATGAACGCGGGCAGGGGTTCCTGTTTTTAATCGACCTAGTCGCAATTCAAAACGAGCGAGTGTATGTGATAAACCTTTGGTGGTAGGTTCGCCAATTCTACCTGATTCTTTTTGGTAAGTACCAATGTGAATCACACTCGATAAGAATGTTCCTGTCGTTAAGATCACATGGTTGGTATAAAACGTAAACCCGCGACCTGTGATGACACCCGTCACTTGGTTTCCTTCTACAATTAAATCTTCTACGGTATCTTGTCTGATGGAGAGTTGTTGTAATTTTTCCAATTGGTGTTTCACCATCAGTTGGTATTGTTTTTTCTCTGCTTGTGCACGTGGTGCCCAAACGGAAGGACCTTTCGATGTATTTAACATCTTAAATTGAATTCCCGTTTGATCAATCACCCGACCCATTAGGCCACCTAGGGCATCCACTTCACGAACCATATGTCCTTTTGCGATTCCGCCAATAGCTGGGTTACAACTCATCTGCCCAATTGTATCTAAGTTCATTGTGATGAGTAAAGTTTTGAGACCTGCTTTCGCAGAAATATAAGCGGCTTCGGTTCCGGCATGACCTGCGCCAACAACGATACAATCAAATTGGTTGGGATAAAAGGAAGGATTCATATTATGTCTTCTTAGTGTAACGATTCTTATGTCTTATGAAAAATAGGGAGAGTTAAGACCACTCTCTAGAACGATATCAAAACCATCGGCGTATGCTTCGAGAGAAAAAAAGATAAAATTCATTTTCTAATTTTGAAACTCCAGAAGATTGGAAGGATAGGAATCTCAATGGCTCAGAATTCATTTCCATATACATACTTTGAAGGTAAAATTGTTCCTTCCGAAGACGCGAAAGTCAGTGTCCAAACCCATGCCTTACAATATGGCACTGGTGTCTTTGGTGGGATCCGAGGTTACTACAACGAAACCAAAAAAAATCTTTATGTGTTTCGATTGGCAGAACATTGCAAACGACTTGTGAACTCCACAAAGATCATGCAACTTCAGATCAAAATCACACCTGAAGAAATCCAATCCATCATCTTGGACCTTCTCAGAAAAAATGAAGCCAAACAAAATGTTTACTTACGACCTTTTATTTATACTTCAGCATTACAATTATCACCACGGTTTCATGATGTAAAAGCAGACATCACAGTGTATGCATTGAAACTCGATGACTACCTCGATACACAAAATGGACTCACAACCATAGTGTCCTCTTGGCAACGATTCTCAGACAACCAAATCCCAACACTTTCGAAAGTGAGTGGTGGGTATGTGAACTCTGCTCTTGCAAAATCAGAAGCGGTTCAAAACGGAATGGATGAAGCAATCTTTCTTGATGCAAGAGGATTTGTTTCAGAAGGTTCTGCTGAAAATTTATTCATCGTTCGTGATGGTGTGATCCACACTCCAACCATTCCTTCCTCCATTCTTGAAGGTATCACAAGAAGGAGCATTATCCAAATTGCAAAAGATTTGGGTTACCAAGTAGTCGAACGTGACATTGCAAGATCTGAATTGTACATCGCTGATGAATTGTTTTTTTCAGGAACGGGAGTGCAAGTAGCTTGGGTAAAGGAAGTGGATAGAAGAGTGATTGGAAATGGGAACATCGGCACCATTACTAAAAAAATTCAATCTGTCTTTTTTGAAACTGTACGTGGTGAACAACCTAGTTACATGAATTGGCTGACTCCGGTATATTAAAACAAAATGTCTGATACTTTGTTTTCTTTCGAGCAGGTGTCAGGCCAAGATGTTGCACTGACTTATTTAAAATCGTTTTTAAAAGACAGGTCCAAAATTCCTGGTTCCATCATATTCCATGGACCAGATGGAGTAGGGAAGTGGCTTGCTGCAGAAAGATTCGCAAGGCAAATCCTTTGTTTAGAAGGAACCTCCTGTGGCACCTGTGATTCCTGCAGGCAATTCATGAGAGGTGTTCATCCCGATTACATTCAGTTTCCTCGCAGAAAAAACATTGCGATCGGAAAAGAAAAAGACCCTGAAGAGTTTACGATTCGTTGGTTACTTTCAGCTAGAATTCCATACAAACCACATACATCTGATTATCGAATTGTATTATTTCCAGAAGCCAATCGGATTAATAATGAAGCAGAAACGACACTCTTAAAAACTTTAGAAGAACCACCACCTCATACAAAATTCATCCTCATAGTCAACGACCTTCACAATCTCAAACAAACGATTGTTTCCCGTTCGGTTTGTATTCCATTTCATTATCTCCCACAAGACGAAATCAAAAAAATCCGAAGGAATGAAATCTCGGAATCAAAATTGTATTATGGTGGGTCGCTCAATCCATTTGAAATTGCGGATGAGTTTTTAGAGGAGTGGCATGAGAATGTAAGGGAACATTGCCACGATTCCATTTTATTATTCAAATTAGAAAACTGGGTAAGAGACCAATTAGGTGAGTTTCGTTCTAATAAAGAAGGTCTCACTGGAATTGATTTTTTAGAAATGATTTGTTTGTTACTCCTTTATGAATACAGGCAAAAAAACTTTGAAGCCAATACCAATAGAATCGAAGCGATCCTCGATTTTAAATTGAAACTCCATTATGAAATTCCTGCTTTAGAATACGTTCTTTTATCACAACTATTCTTACGGCTTGCCACGTAACAAATTTGAATTGAATTTTTGAATCCTCCCCATGCTGGAATAAAGAACACCTAACAAACAATACATGATAAAATTCTGTCAAACAGAATAAGGGACATAATTTTTTTATTCGGTTCGACTATTTTTAACAGTTTGGAACGTTTCCCGATTTTTCATTTGAATTCTGCCTACTTGCTAAAAGTATAGTACCCGATTTCATATTTAGGGCGGAGAAACTTGGACAAACGTTGGGAAGAAATTTTAGAAGAAATATCGAAACAGATACCTCCCAAGTACTTTTCCAATTTCATAGCACCACTTCGATTTGACAAATGGGAGAACCAAGTGGTTCACTTAATGGCACCATCGAGTGGAATCAAACGCCATGTAGAAACAAAATACATCAGTTTCATTGAAGATGCAGTCTACCAAGTGGTAGGTGATAAATTTAAAGTATCCATTCTCACAGAATCAGAGACTTCTTCACATGTATTAAAGGAAGTCATCCAATCAAAATTTGATGATTCTGACTCGGATCTCAATCCTGAGTATATTTTTAGCAATTATATCACTTCTGATTCCAACCGAATTGCTTTTACTTCAGCAAAAAGTGTCGTGGAACAACCCGGAAAATACAATCCATTGTATTTGTTTGGACCTGTTGGTGTTGGAAAAACACATTTACTCCATGCCATTGGAAATGAGATCAAAAAAAAGGATCCATGGAAAACAGTTAGGTATGTAAATAGTACCTCATTTTTGAATGAATTCATTTTTACTGTAAGACAAAACAATCGTGAGTCATTGGAATCTTTCAAGATTCGGTACCAGTCTTATAATGTTTTGCTTTTTGATGACATTCAGTTTTTAAATGGTGGCGCGGAAAAAACCCAAGAAGAGTTTTTTGCCCTTTTTAATTTTTTATATGATCGCAAAAGACAAATTGTCATCGCATCAGACCGGCCTAGTTACGAACTCCCTCTCCATGAAAGGCTCAAATCCCGATTTGTTCATGGATTACAAGCCGACATCAAATCACATGATTTGGATCTTCGTAAGTCATTATTAAAATCTAATTTTTCAGAATACAATATTCCTGCCAGTGATGGATTACTCCATTGGCTCGCCGAACGTTTAGAAGGTGATTCACGTGCCCTCATCGGAATTGTAAATGATTTGGTCATGTACAAAAAAGCGTATGAGTATTTTTTACTCACCGAAGACAAAATCAAAGAAATTGCCGAAGCCCGTTTTCTCACGAATAAAAAACGAATTGGGTTTAGTCCGGATATGGTCATCGATTTAGTCTGTGAAAGGACAAATGTTGCAAGAAAGGATTTACTAGGGAAAAGCAGAAAAGCTGATTTCATTCCGCCACGCCATCTTTGTATGCTCCTTCTCCACGATGTTTTGAGTGTTCCAAAAGCGCAAATAGGTCGCATTTTTTCGACAACCCATTCAACAGTCATTCATGGGATCGATAAATTCAAAGAACGTAAGGCATCCGAACCACTTTGGGAAGATCTCTTTCAGACCATCAAACACAAGATTAGCTTCCAATAAACTGTGACTAACAAAGCGAAAGTCTGTCGATAAACTGTCGATAAGACATAGTTAGGACTTATGGTTCCAAAAATTTCCGATAAACTGTTCAAAGGGACATAAATATTCACACTTGCCAAATGGAAAAAAACTGACATAATTCAATAAAAATTGAACTTTCCAGGCTTTATCGACATACTGACAGAACCAACGGAAACGACATAATATATATAAAGATATATAATATAAATAAGAAGAAGAGGAAAAATGAAATTCACTGTCAATACTACAGAATTCCTAAAAGCAATTAACTCAGTGGATGGAGTGATCTCAGTCCGAGAGATCAAGTCTGCTCTCTCCAATTTAAAAATCCAAACTGGGGAAAATGAAGTGTATTTATCTGCGACGGATTTAGAAATCGCAATCAAAACATCAGTTCCATCTACGATTGGAGAAAAAGGAACTGCATCCCTTCCAGCAAAACAACTCTCCAGTATTTTTAAAAATTTAAACTTTGATACAAGTTTACTCACAACAACTGAGCAATCTGAAAATTCAGAAACTACGATCACTGATGCTTCTGGAAAAATGGATACAAAGTTCAAAGTGAACGGAATTGATTCGGAAGATATCAAAACGATTCCAAAAGTGGAAGAATCAAGTGTAGTTGAATTCCCTTGCCAAACGATTCGTGAAATGTTTCGTAAAACATCTTATGCGATGGCAATTGAAGAAACACGTTTTGTTTTTAATGGTTTATTTTTAAAACCTGATAACACTGATCTCATTGTTGTTGGAACAGATGGTAGACGTTTGTCTAAAATTGTTCGCAAGTTTCCAAAACAATTTCCATTTAAAAATGGTGTGATCATTCCTCACAAAGCGGTTCGTGAAATGTTAAAAATGATGGAAGGAAAAGAGACTGCAAAGATTGGTTTTGTAGAAGAACAAATTTATGTTTCGTCTGGAAACGTAGAACTACTTTTTAAACTGATTGATGGAAACTTCCCTGACTATGAACAAGTGATTCCAAAACAAACCACAGAATCTGTTCGTGTTGTGAAAGCAGACTTTTTAACATTCTTAAAACAAGCCTTGATTTCTGCAGAAGAACCTTCCAAACAAATTCGTTTGGCATTCACAAAAGGAAATGTCAACATCAGCTCTTCCAATCCTGGAACCATGATGTTTGATCACAATATGCCAATTGAATACAATGGTGAAGCAATCACCATTGCTTTTAAAGGGGATTATTTAAGTGATGTGGTAAAGGCAGTAGATGACCCGGAAGTGATCTTAGAATTTACAACTTCCAGTGCTCCTGTTTTATTTAAGGATCCTTCTGACAGTGACTTTGTTTCTGTCATCATGCCAATGAAACTTTAATGTTTCTAAAAAGAATCTACATAAAGAATTTTCGTAACCACGAAGAAACACAACTTAACTTTCGATCTCGTCTTGTCTTCTTCATTGGAAACAATGGAGAAGGCAAAACAAACTTACTAGAATCCATTTCTCTTTTATCTTACTTAAAAAGTTTTCGTGAATCAGACCAAAACCAACTACTTCGTTGGGATACATCTGATACGTTCATCCGTGCTGAATTTGAATCGGAAGGTAACGATTATCTTTTTGAATACGGAATTGAACATTCCCATACAAAACGAAAAAAACTAAAAGTGAATGGAGAAGAGTTTAAAAAAATATCAGATTATGTAGGTTACTTTCGTTCCATTGTGATGAGCCCACCTGATATTCTCATCATCGAAGATGGCAATGTTGAAAGGCGTAGATTTTTAGACGCTTTTATCTCTTCCACAAATCGATATTACTTAAAACAACTCATTGAATATGAAAGGTTAATCAAACAACGAAATGCTGCTTTAAAAAAAGAAAATGCGAGTGATCGTGAAATTGGAATCTGGGACGACCCAATCATTGGCCATGATGCAGAAATTCGTGAGATTCGAATGAAAACGATTGAAACATTAGCTGGTTATTTCCATCAAAATCTTTTACAACTCAGTTCTGGAAAAGATCCATTTTATCTAACTTATAAACCGAATGTTTCATCGAAAGAAGAACATAGACAAAAACTATTCGATAACTTACGAAAAGACAAAGCCATTGGTTACACAAGTTGTGGAAATCATAGGGATACGTTACCGATTGGATTTGGTGACAAAGACTTAAGTGGTTTTGGATCCCAAGGGCAAAAACGAAGTGCAGTCATTGCTTTAAAAACAGCCTGTTTCCAAATGATCCGTGATACAACTGGCGAAGCACCAGTCCTTCTTATCGATGATATTATCAGGGAACTGGATGTGAAACGAAGGGAATACTTTGTGAACTTAATTTCGGAATGTGGTCAGGCATTTTTTACCACCACAGATTTAGAAGGAATTAATGAATATGTGGGAAACCTAACGGTTGATAAAGAAATTTACCAAATTGAATCGGGTAAAGTGAAGGAGCTCACTGGACTATGAAAAAAGTAGAACTCTCAGAACTTTTTCAAAGTCTCGAAAAACTTGGTCTCGATCGCGAAACGGTTTTCCAAGACCAAATCCTAAAAAAACTTAGATTGCAATGGAACGACATTGTAGGAGATGTTTTTGGCAAACAAAGTTTTCCTAAATCCATTGATGGAAAAAAACTGACAGTCGTTTGTCGTCACTCCATGGTATCCCAAGAATTGGAGTTTCAAAAATCGGAACTTTTACAAAAAATCAATCGAATCACAAGCCCAGTTTTATTGGAAAAAATCCATTTCAAAACGGGAAATGAATTCCAAAATCCAAGGTCTTAAACCTTCCATTTCCCCCCGATTTCACTTGCCCTTCGAGAGTGTTTTTAGGATACTTCCTATAGGGTATCTTAAAATTCTATGTCCAACCAAACCGATCAAAACGCCTATTCAGCCTCAAAAATCAAGATCCTAGAGGGTCTAGAGGCGGTCCGGAAACGTCCCGGAATGTATATCGGAACCCAAGATGAGTCGGGCCTCCATAAGATGGTTTATGAGGTCGTGGACAACTCCGTCGACGAAGCAATGGCTGGCCATTGTACTGAAATTGATGTTCGCATTTTACCAGAAAATATCATAGAAGTCCGAGACAACGGACGAGGAATTCCTACTGGCATTCACCCTGACAAAGGTAAGTCAACCATTGAAGTTGTACTGACCATCCTTCATGCTGGTGGTAAGTTTGAAAATGATGCGTATAAGGTATCAGGTGGATTACACGGGGTGGGGGTGTCTGTCGTAAACGCACTTTCTACGTATTTGGAAGTGGAAGTTCACCAAGAAGGAAAACTCCATTACCAAAAATACCAAGCAGGTGTACCGATTGAAGATGTTAAAATCATCGGCGAGACAAAACACCGCGGAACAGTCGTTCGCTTTAAACCAGATGATACCATTTTTACGACTGTTGATTTTTCCTTTGATACTCTTTCTGCTCGGTTTAGAGAAATTGCTTTTTTAAATAAAGGTCTTCTCATCCGTATTGAAGACCAAAGAAAAGAAGAAATAGCAAAACACGAATTTAAGTTTGATGGTGGAATAGTTTCCTTTGTCGAATACATCACTGAATCCAAACACCCACTACATAAAGTTTTACACTTTGTGGGAGAAAAAGAAAATGTTTGGGCTGAAATTGCGCTTCAATATTGTGATACCTATAGCGAAAATATTTTCTGTTTTACCAATGCCATTAACAACAATTTGGGTGGAACACACTTAGAAGGTTTTAGAACCGCACTTACAAGAACTCTTAACGACCATCTGAAGAAAGACCAAACCTTATTCAAAAAACAACCCAATGGTTTGCAAGGTGATGACATCAAAGAAGGAATTTGTGCAGTTATCTCCATTAAAATCCCACAACCTCAGTTCAACTCACAAACAAAAGAAAAGTTAGTGAATGCAGAAGTAAAAGGACTCATGCAAACCATCACAGGTGAAGGACTCAATCGATACTTTGAGGAAAATCCTGCGGTGATCAAAAAGATTCTGGAAAAATGTATCTTAGCCTCAAAAGCAAGAGAAGCCGCAAGGCGAGCAAGAGACCTCACTCGTCGTAAAACAGTGTTAGAAGGTGGTGGCCTTCCCGGGAAACTTGCTGATTGTTCCGAAAAGGATCCTGAACACTGCGAACTTTTCCTGGTGGAGGGGGACTCAGCGGGTGGATCAGCCAAACAAGGACGAGATCGAAATACACAAGCAATCCTTCCTCTGAAAGGTAAAATTCTAAACGTAGAAAAAGCACGTTTGGATAAAATTCTATCGAATGAAGAAATCCGTACACTAATCACTGTTATGGGAACAGGTATCGGTGATGATGAATTTAATGTAGAAAAATTACGTTACCGAAAAATCATTATCATGACAGATGCCGACGTGGATGGTTCCCATATTCGAACCTTACTTTTAACTTTTTTCTTCCGTTATATGAAACCAATCATCGAACAAGGATCTCTCTTTGTTGCCCAACCTCCTTTGTATCTGTTGAAGTTTGGTAAAGAGGCGGTGTATGTGTATTCAGACCGTGAAAAAGACGAAATATTAAAATCAAGACCAAATGATAAGGTTGTCATCCAACGATACAAAGGACTTGGAGAGATGAACCCAGAACAACTTTGGGATACAACTATGGATCCAAAAGAACGCGTGATGTTACAAGTTAAGTTACAAGACTTTGTCGAAGCAGAAGATACCTTTAATATTCTGATGGGTGATGAAGTTTCGCCACGTCGTCGTTTTATCGAAGCTAACTCTTACAAAGTAGCAAATTTAGATCTTTAATCGGAATTAGGAAAATCAAATGACCGAACAAAACGGCCAAGAAAACGAATCAAACAAAACCTTAGCACTCAATTTATCCGGTAGACCAGACGTAGCCGGTGCCTTAAAAGCTGGTGTCAGGGTCATTCCGGTAGAAATCGAAGACCAAATGAAGGAAGCTTACCTTGATTATGCGATGAGTGTCATCGTAGGTCGAGCTTTACCGGATGTGCGTGATGGCTTAAAACCAGTGCACAGACGTGTCCTCCATGCGATGAATGAAAGGGCATGGAGATCGGATAGACCTTATGTAAAATCTGCAAAAATAGTCGGGGAAGTAATTGGTAACTATCACCCTCACGGTGACTCCGCTGTCTATGAAACCATGGTTCGTATGGCGCAAACATTTTCCATGCGAGAAACACTCATTGATGGCCAAGGTAACTTTGGATCCGTCGATGGGGATAACGCTGCAGCCTATCGTTATACAGAAGCTCGACTCACTAAACTTGCTGAAGAATTACTCAAAGATATAGAAAAAAATACTGTTAGTTTTTCACCTAACTTTGATGATACGAGACAACAACCTGACGTATTACCAGCAAACTTTCCTAACATTTTGGTCAATGGTTCGACAGGGATTGCTGTGGGAATGGCAACCAACATCCCGCCACATAACCTTAAAGAAGCGGTAAATGCTGTGATAGCGATGATTCAAAATCCAGATATCACTTTGCCTGAGCTTATGAAAATACTTCCGGGTCCTGATTTTCCGACGGGTGGGATCATCATTGGTGGGGAAGGATTGTACCAAGCTTATGCTACTGGAAAAGGATCGATTCGAATCCGTTCCAAAGTGGAGATCATTGAAAATAACAAAGGTCGCGAAATCATCGTCATTCATGAGATTCCTTATCAGGTAAACAAGAAGAACCTTCTTGAAAAAATCGGAGATCTTGTGAATGAAAAACTAATCGAAGGGATTTCTGAAATATTAGATCTCTCTGATCGAAAAGGGATTCGTGTCGAAATTCATGTTAAAAAAGACGCAAATGCACAAGTAATCTTAAACCAATTATTTAAGTTAACACAACTCCAGGTGAGTTATGGAATCACGATGCTTGCGATTTTGGACAATCGTCCAAAAATTTTCTCTTTAAAAGAAATTCTTAAATCATATGCAGAACATAGGCGAGAAGTTGTTGTTAGACGAACTGAATTTGATTTAGACAAAGCACAAAAAAGAGCTCACATCTTAGAAGGACTCAGGATTGCCTTAGAAAATATCGATGAAGTGATCCGAATCATTCGTGCTTCGAAAGATGTTAGAGAAGCTCAAAGTTCCTTAATGGCTACGTTTGCTTTATCTGAATTACAAGCTGATGCAATTTTGGAAATGCGTTTGCAACGTTTAACTTCACTCGAAGTCCAAAAGATCATTGATGAGTTGGAACAAGTGAGAATTCTGATTGCTGATCTTGAGGACATTTTGGCAAAACCAGAACGAGTCAAATCCATCATTTGTGATGAACTTGGTAAAGTATCTCAATCCTTTGGAAACACTCGATCAACAGAAATCAGTTTAGAATCTTTGGAATCTTCTACTTTCAATGCAGAAGATTTAATTGCAGATGAGGAAGTGGTTGTCCAACTTTCTGAAGATATGTTTATCAAACGCCTTCCAATGGATACATTCCGCCGGCAAAAACGAGGTGGGAAAGGAGTACAAGGGATCTCCACTAAAAGGGAAGACTTTGTTAAAAAACTTAGCAGTGCAATGACCCATGATAACCTGATGTTATTTTCCAATAAGGGAAGGGCATTCTTACTCAAAGTTTATGAATTGCCGATTGGTTCGAAAGAAGCACGAGGAAAATCATTAAAGGCAGTCATCAACCTCAATGATGATGAAATGATTACATCCTTATTTACCTTCAGAAATTTTGATGATTCTTATCTTCTCATGGTCACCAAAGAAGGATTTGTTAAAAAAATCCAATTGGATGAATTTACAAATACGAAAAAATCAGGAATCATTGCAATTGGTTTACGTGATGGAGATGAGCTCATTGATGTCATTGCCAATCCAAATAACTACGATGTGTTCATTGGTAGTAAAAATGGACTCGCAATTCGAATGAATTTAAATGAACTGCGCTCCCAAGGAAGAACTGCTTCTGGAGTCACAGCTATGAAGTTGGAAGATGACGATGCCATTGCAGGAATTACAAAGGTAGAACCTAACACACATTTGTTCTGTATTTCTGAAAATGGATTTGGAAAACGAACTGACTTCGAAGAATTTTCTACCAAAGGTCGTGGTGGAAAAGGTATGACTTACCTCAAAATTGGGGAAAAAAATGGAAGGGCAGTTGGTATCTCTTCTGTGAAAGAAGAAGATGAATTACTTGTGATCACTCAATCGGGTATGGCAATCCGAGTTGAGGTGAAAACAATTTCAATGGTTGGTAGATCTGCCATGGGTGTGAAAGTTGTCAATACGAAGGATGAAGATTTTGTAAAAGACTTTGCCGTCGTTCGAGAAACAGATTCAGACCAAGCGGAATCGTAATTAGGAAATTGTAATATGATAAGGATTGGAAATGTAACAATCGATGGTGATGTCGCTTTATCACCAATGGCTGGCATTTCCGATAGCCCTTACCGACAAATCACAAGAAGATTTGGTTCTGCATTTTCCTATACAGAGTTTGTATCTACAGAACAAATTAAAATTGGAAATGTAAAGTCTTTGGATATGTTTCGGTACCAAGAATTCGAAAGACCAATCGTTTTCCAAATTTTTGGTTCTGATTTAGATACGGTTGTCAAAGCTTCGGAAATTGCAGCGGAACGAAAACCAGATATCATCGATTTGAACATGGGATGTTCTGTTGCGAAAGTATCACATAATGGATCTGGTGCTGGTCTTTTAAAAAATATTCGTTTGGCTGGTACTATGATCGAAGGGATTAGAAAAAGAACAGGTCTCCCTGTGACTGCCAAAATTCGATTGGGATGGGATTCCAATTCTTTAAATTATCTAGAAACAGTCAAAGTATTAGAGGATTCTGGAGTTTCCGCTATCTCTGTGCATGGAAGAACGAAGGCTATGGCATATACTGGTTTTGCAGATTGGAATGCCATTGGAGAAATCAAATCACGCGCTTCAGTTCCTATATATGGAAATGGTGATGTGAAAACATATGCGGAAGCGATTGAAAAAAAGAAACAATTTGGTGTTGATTTGGTTCTCATAGGTCGAAAGGCGATTGGTAATCCGTGGGTATTTGGCAAAATTCCAAAACAATTGGTTCCATGGATTGAGATTCAATCCGTAATCCTTGAACACTTAAATTTGATGTTGGACTTTTATCCATCAAATGATGATTATGCGCTCATTTTATTTAGAAAACATTTTATTAAATATATAGAAAACACAGGATTCCCAGAAGACACAAAAAGAGAACTGTTAACAGTTACTTCTGTGGATGAATTTAAAGATAGATTAGAATCCGTTCAAATGGATTTTAAATTTTTGGAAACAAGCGAAATCAAAAACGAGAATATAAACTGCGAAACGTTTGTAAGTCTTGTATAAGGAACCTGAAATGGCAGATTCAAAACAATCGATATTCTCCGATAGTTACAGTAAATATGGCGGAGCAAAACAAAAACGAAAAGATGCTCGAGTAAAATTAGATGTTCCTTGCACCGTTGAGTTAGTCAAAACAAAGTCAGGTCCTGTGACGGGACATCTTTCTGATTTAGGCACAGGTGGACTTGCTTTTCAAACAACAGCAATCTTTTATGAAGGTGATCAGGTCAAAATCCAATTTTCTCTCAACCAAAACCCTTTAGAAATTTTAGGAACCGTTCACAGAACCGCAGGAAAAACAACATCAGTTATCTTTAAACCACTTGCAGCTTCCGAACACAAAGTTGTACAAGAGTTTATCCATAAACATTACTTTGATCCAAAAGTGAAAAAATAAAAGAGAAACGAATTTTACTCGTTCATCTATCAAGATTCATTTCTAAAAATTCAATTTTAATCAGGGCAAAAAAAAAGCCTCCTTTACGGGAGGCTTTTTCGTAACAAAGCGCTATTGTCAGATTACTGAGCAGCAGTTGCTTTTGCTTCGAGAGCTTTTTGTCCACCTGCATATCTGAGGTAACCAACACACTGACATTCTTCCCAAGTCTCAGGCTCACCTACGTTTGCGCAGATTCCTGTTTCATTGTTGAGTGAGCAGCAGTCATAAACTCCAACTCCTTTGATAATACCTTTTGATTCAGATACGATTACAGAACCAGTAGATTGACCATCGGACACACCAGAAGCTTGTTCTAAGTATTCACCTAAGATTTTTTTCAAACCATCACCAGCAACTTGTAAACGAGCTGCTTCACGGCAAGTGGATTGTTTCATCGCTACTGAATTAGCTTTGATTGCTTTGTCAGATGCACGTGCAGAAAATTTCATGTAAAGATAATCGAACTCTTTTTCTTTTCCTTTGCAGTACTCAGCAGGGCTTTGACCACGTTTTGCAGCCGCCGCGTCTGGGGCACAAGCCCAACCTTCAAAAATCCAACCATTTTTACCTACGGTCGTAGCGTCTCTTCTGCCTCCATCATTGGATCCGCAAGATACAACAAATGCGATTAGAGAGGCACATACGATAAGTGATTTCTTCATAAAGAATCTACTCCTTTTCCGAAGAATTTGATCTGATTCATAACACTTGTCAATCTTTTATCAAAGAAAACGAATCTCACTTGTAGGATAAAGATTTACATTTTCTCACAATAGACCAATTCTAATTTTATGTCTCGATTCCTATCTTTGCATGTTATTGCATCGTTGCTTATTTTTTTTGCGTTCTTCCCTAAAAATGTTTATGCGAAAGAAATTTCTATCCTGCCTGCTTATATTTCGGGAGAAGTACCACCTGTTCTCGGGTCAAAACGAGAGGCTGGTTTTGAATTGTCCCGTCTTTCGCGACATTATCTAAAACGAAATTTTTTTACTGAAATCACAGACCCAAAACTAATCGAAAATTATCTAAATGAAACCGAATGGAATGAAGAAGCAGATTTAAAAGATCAGGATTTTAATTCCTATTGTAACGAATGGGATTCTCATTTTGTTGTCCAGGATCAGATTGACTTTGGAAATCCAATCTTAGCAAAAACTGTCATTTTTAATTGTAAAAATTTATCAAAACAAATCATTCAATCTAAGTTAATTTCTAATTTTGTTATGGCATACGAAAAACATAACGAAAAAAGTTTTCGATTTTTACCTCCCCGTTATTATGAGAAAAAAAGTAAAAATCCAATCTATTACGAAATCAATTTATTCATCGATGTCCATTCTTCTTATGCCTACTATAAAAAAGATATAGTGAAAAGTTTGAACTCGATGTATGACCAAGATGGTTTGTACTTGGGAGTAACATTAGTCAAAAAAGATAAAACTCTTACAATTCCTCCTACGAAAGAACATGCTGAAATTAAAAAAATTATGGAAGATACTGGGTGGCAAGGATCAAACCAATCTGAATCTGTTTTAGGAGCTTTACAAAGTTTAAAAGGTAAGTTTTCAACAGGCAAAAAAGAATCGAGAAAATTGTTCCTTTTACTTTCCTCGAGTGTGAAAGACAAATCTGGTTCCATCATTATGGCGCTCAATGATCTCCGTCATATGGAAATCGAACCAATTATATTAATTCCAAATCATTCAGATCTTTCAACCATTCGAGAATTACAAAGAATAGGGAAAGCGAGTAATTCCAGAGTTGTTGGTATTACAGATTATCAAAAGATTGGAACCCAAGATGGATACGAATACATATACTTAAACCAATTTAATGTATATTCATCGCAAGAAGAGTTACAGTTTCCATTCCAATGGAATCAAAACAATATCAAAAAATACGATGCTTCCCTTGTAAGAGCGGCTGTGGATGTTGTCTCACCGTATAATCTTTATATGGCTTATGAAAAAATCAGCGAAAAACGCGTTTTGGAAAAGGAAGAAATCAAAACTGATTTAGAATTTATATTAAGGACGGAATCTAATTCTGAGTTACTAGAAAAAGATAGATTCCAAACGGTACTTGTAGAATCAAAAGGAGAAGCCATTTGGATCCAACTTCCTTATGATATACAAGTATCCAAAGGTAAAGAATATTTAATCCAAACTACTTTTGTATTGGATCCTTTATCCACTTGGGGGATTAAAAATGTCCCAGCTGAAACAAACTTATTAAAAACAAATTATTCTTATCCAAAAACATTGATGGTCAAACCTTCACAGGCAAAAAAGTTTTTAGATGTGAATAAAATAAGAGAGTTCAATGGATATTTGCAAGGAACAGTGAGTGTCATTAAGAAAAAGTAAGGTCCATTTAGAGTGGATAACGAAAGGTTCTGACATTGAAAAAATCAAAAAACAATGGTTAGAAATTTCTAACTCAACTTTACCAATACTAATCGTTGGGGACAGAGGAATCGGAAAATCTTTTTGGATCGAAAGAAGTTTAGATAAAAGAAATATTACAGATTCTTCAATGACTACATTTGATTTTTCCTATTCGTTTTCCTTTGATCAAAACCTAGAAAAAATAAGATCATCGAAACAGAATGTAACCGTGATTTTAGATTGGTTTACAAAAGCCAAAAAAGAAGAAATTGTTATGTTACAACAATGGTGGAAGGATGAAAAATATAACGAAAAATCAAAAGTATATTTGTATTGGGAGATTCATACGGAAGAAATGGAAATCCTAAATCAAAAAAATATTTATTCTGATTTTTATGAACAGTTTAAATCATTCCGTTTTGAATTGCCCAATTTAAAAAAAAGAATTTCGGAATTGCCATTATTTGTTTATGAGTTTTTGTCTGAAGCCAATCAAAGTCTGAATAAAAAAATATCGTCTATGGATGAAGATTTTTTTGTCTTTTTCAAAAACAAAATCTTTAACCGAAATTATACGGAATTAAAGGATCTCATCTTTGCTTTGGTTGGGTTTTCTTCAGGAAAACAACTCCATTGGAAACATATTCCACCTCACTTTTTCGAAAATACATTGTCTGAATTTAATATCTTACCTGGCATAAGTCTAGAGCAGTATGAAAAGGAAATCATAAAGGCAAACTTAATTTATACGAAAGGGAATCGAGAGAAGGCAGCTAAACTTTTGGGAATTTCTGAACGTAATTTGTATCGAAAATTACATGAATTTCAATTAGAAGATTTATCTTGAAGTAGGGAAAACAAATGCATGATTTTTTGAATGAAGTAGTTTTTACCCTCTTCATCTCTTAAACCTGATTTAAATTTTATATTCATCTCAATCACAATATCATAGAATTGATCCAATAATTTATCTGTGAAATTTGCAGAATCAGTGACCAATTGACGCCTAACAAAATTTTTTCGTGCCTCTGAAAAACTAGCAGTTTTTAAAAGTTCATCCATAATCGGTATTGGTACTTCACCATTATGCCTTGATCGAATTACTTTAATTTTTCGGATTTCATCCAACTTATATGTAAGCCTTGTTAAAAAGTTTAAGATTTCTGAATTCTGATCACTGAATTTTGTAAACTCTTTAAAAAAATCTACCTTTCGTTTTTGGATTAAAGACTCAACGAGAACATTGGTATTTAATTCATTTTGACTGAATAAGACCGTGTTCACATCATCGAGTGTAAATTTTGAACGATGTAAATACTGTTTTAATTTTTTTACACTTTTGATATAAGCGCCAACGTTTGCGGGAATCCTATGGATAAATTCTTCACTTGCGTTTTGCTCAAAATGAACTTGTTCTTGGTCACAAACTTCTTTGAATATTTTTGGATAATCATTTGGGTATAAGATTTTTGTTTTAAAAAAACTCAAAGTACCTTGGAACAAATCGATTAAACTTTTAGGGACATCCTTTCCATCATAATGGATAAGAGCGTAAATTTCATCAGACACCGAAGTGATATTTTTTCGAAAACCAGAAGCAAAGTCTTTCCATTCATTGGTAGCTTTGGCATCTAGTATTGGCTTAAATAGTGCAGTGGCATTTTTAATGATGATCAGTTTTCTTGGGTAAAACATATCGGGAGTAAAAAGTTCTGCAAATAATTTGGCTTGTTCTCCTGATTCCGATACAATCAAAATGACTTCAAAATCACCCAAAGTTTTTTGTAAGGTTTCCCTATAGTGTTCTACGATCAGTTCGAACTCGTATGAATCCTCGCCTGCATACGCAAAAAATTGAGCAATTTGAGCTCCGGGTGTCTTAAATAATTGGAAAAGGGAGTTATATTCTCTTGCTTGGGATTTTTTTGTTTCCATTTTCTTGAATCTGGTCTAATCTAACAACAGGACTGAGGCGATAATCATACTATGGAAATCTCAAGTAATGTGGCAAGAGTTTCAGGATTAGGGGAACCGTATATGTATGTTTCTCCTACCTACAATACGCAGGCAGTGGAACAAGTGGAAGCGATCCAATCTCGCTCCTACCAACCAAAATTCCCAAGTTCAGATACCAAAAACCAAGCTCAGGAAATCCAATCCACTCCAGAGGCAAAAGCCAGTTACAAACCTGGAAATTTAGTCAACCTTTACGCTTAAACCCATCTTCCCACGAATGGATCCAAAGTTCGTGGTGAGCCAAAAAACTGCGGAATGGAAATCCTAAAACGTTGAGATAAGACCCTTTCCACATTTTTACGGGTCCATTTTTATCCTGAATTCCATAAGACCCAGCCTTATCAAACGGTTTGTACTCTTTAATATAGGTTTCAATTTCCGTTTCTTTCCAATCCTTAAATTGGATGAATGTCTCTTCGAAAAAAAAATCAGAACGGGAACCATGCTGAAGCACGGCACCTGAAAAAACAGAGTGTTCTTTTCCAGATAGGATTTTGAGAATTCGAAACGCATCGAGTTCATCCTCGGGTTTATGAAGAATCTCATTTTCATAGACAACAATTGTATCACATACCAAATAAAGATTGTTTGGTTCAAATTGGGTTCCCAATTTTGAGTGAACCATTCGTTCTAAATATTGAAGTGGTTCTTCGTTTTCATATTGAGATTCGTCTATGTGTTCGGGTTGGATGAGGAATAAAAAACCCAAATCAGACAGGATTTGTTTTCTTCTGGGGGATGCTGATTTTAAAATAAACAATTTCTTGCTATTCCTTAAGGGATACTGTTTACTGAGTCCATGGTGAGTCCAAGATTTTTTACACTTCTGATAGGGGCATTCGTTTTAGTGATTAGTTGTAAGCGGGGTTATTCAGAAGACATTCAAGATTGTAATCCCATCGCTGATTATTATGAAAAGGGAACCCATTATATCCGAAGGGATTTAGTAAAAGATGATAATACTCTAGACTACAAAAAATTATTGGAAGATACAAAGCCACAAGCAAGCGATTGTTATCCATCCAACCATGAGGTAAAATGAGTTTATTTGATGTAAAAGGCAAAACAATATTAATTACAGGTGCAAGTCGAGGTATCGGTAAATCGTTAGCACTTGGGTTTCGTGATGCTGGCGCCATCGTTTATGGTGCTGGTTCCAAACCTGAATCAATCCATTGGATGGAAAAGGAAGGGATCCATGGTGTTGTCTTAGATGTGAGAAGTGAAGGATCTGCCTATGATGTCATTGGGCAAATAAAAGCCAAACATGGTCGATTAGATACCTTAATCAATAATGCAGGAATCGCAACAAATACACCAGCATCTGGATTTAAAGAAGATGAACTACAAAACATAGTCCAAACTAACTACGTTGGTGTTTTCAGAAATTGCCAAGCATACTATAAACATCATAAAAAAGAAGGTGGAAATATCATCAATGTTGCCTCTGTTCTGGGAATGGTAGGGAGTAAACTAGCTTCAGTTTATTCAGGAACAAAAGGAGCTGTTATCACATTGTCAAAAGCACTTGCAATTGAGTGGTGTAATAATGGATACAGAGTGAATGTGATTTGCCCTGGACTCATCGATACTGATATGACAGATATGATTAAGGATAAAGAATTTATCATGAAACAGGTATTAGCTGGTATACCAATGGGTAGACTTGGGAAACCAGAAGATATATTGGGAGCGGCTATTTATTTAGCTTCTGACTCTTCATCCTATATGACAGGTCAATGTATTGTGCTTGATGGGGGATTAACTGCACAATAGCAGAATTAATCATGATCATTTATCTCCATCCTGATAATCCTGAAGTTCGAAAACTGAAACAAATTTCCGAAAGGTTGAAGGATGGAGCGATATATATTTTTCCAACAGATACTGTATATGCGATCATTGCAGATGCACATTCTAAAACAGCAGTTGAAAAAATCTATTCGATCAAAAAATTACCGAAGGACAAACCCCTTTCCCTATTATGCAAAGATATTTCAATGGCTTCTCATTTTATCGAATATTTACCAAACTCTGCATATCGATTTATGAAACGTGTAACTCCTGGGCCATTTACATTTGTATTAAAGGCAAATAAAAACTTACCAAAACCGTCCATTGCCCATCACAAAGATAAACAAATTGGGATTCGAATACCTGACCATATTTATTTACAAGAGTTATTAAAGATCCATGAGTCGCCACTTACTTCCACTTCAGCATTTAGTAATGATGAATTCATAATTGATATCGATGATTTAGATACAATTTATGGCAACCTAGTAGAAGGAATTGTAGATGGGGGAATTGTAAAAACAGAATTATCCACTATGATCCAAATTAATGATGATTCAATCGAGTTAATTCGGGCTGGTAAGGGATACGAACAAATAGAAAACGAAATTCAAAATTTAGAATGAAGTGATTCCTAATCCAGGAATTTTCCGAATATGTGATTCAAAATCATACATTCTTTTCTCGAGATGTTTTGGTAATTTTGATGGAAGTTCAGAATTTCTGTATTTTTTTATCGGGATGATTCGATAGTCACGTGGATTAACCCAAACAGGTTCACTTTCAACATTGAGTATTCTTTTTAATTTTTGATCTCCAATTTCCAATGTGAAAGAGAGGATAATTCCACCATCCGTATATTGTCTGTTTTGTGCTGAAATAAAATTTCCTAAAGAATAGGCAATCAGTTTATCTTCATTCGTATTTGAATCTTGATAAAAATCTATTTTTTGTACAACATGTGGATGTCCACCAATGATAATATCAGCTCCAGCATCAATACCTATATTAACCCATTTAAGTTGAGAATTGTTAGGATTTTCTTCATATTCGTTGCCATAATGATACCATAAGATAATAAAATGTACTCCTTGTTCCTTTGCGAATTTTACATCATTACGAATTTGATCTTCATTTAGTATTCTAACGATACGTCCATCACGGACAGGTATACCATTTGTAGAATATGTATAATTGTAGATTGCAATTTTTATTCCATTTACATCTTGGATTAAATCTTTTCGTTTTTGGAAATCTTCAAGAGAAACATAAGAACCGATTGGAATCATATTAAATTCAGTTACTTTTTGGATGGTGGTGTCGATTCCGTAAGAACCTTTATCTGCTGAGTGGTTGTTTGCAGTTGATAAAATATCAAAACCAGCTTTTTCTAAACCATTCAAATATCCAATAGGACTTCCAAATCTAGGATAACCTGAATACTCATTTGATTTTTCAGTAATGGTAGTTTCTAGATTTCCTAATGTAAGATTTGCGTTTTGTAAAGATTCTGCAACATATTCGAAACTTTTAAAGGAATCGTAGGTTTTTGTTTTAAGATCAAGATACGATGTAATTTGAGACGAATGGCACATTAGATCACCAACAAATTTAATTCTAACTTGCCGAATGGGTGTAAAATCTGGAAAAGTGTAGCAAGAAAGGAAAGAAACTGTGAATAATAATGTGAAAGAAAAAGTATTTATCTTATTTGCCATTGGAATCTATTTTATACTAACAAGTTGCAAATGGGAACAGGACTATAAACGAGCAGCTTTTGTTTCCATGCAACCAGATACAGACCTGATTCTTGCACCTTATCCGTTTAATATATTTGATAGGGAAGCAAGGGATGCAATCACTCTTTCACATTATTCAAAAGAAGAAATCAAAAATATCTTAGCAGAACATGAGCTATCCTGGGACCAACTAAATTCTGATTGGAATCTTGAAACCGAAGATGAACATTTTTCGAAGGAAGTGAATTACACTTCTCATTATACACAATACGCATATGATACTGAAATACCAATTTGGATTTATGGACCAAAATGGTTTGAAAATGGTGTGTATTCAGATGAAATTTTCCAACAACACATTCCATCCATATATGCCAAAATTTTAAACTATCAATTTATCAATCAGATACCTTTAAATGCACTCAATAAGATTTTCAAACAAACAGATGAAAAACCAGAAATCATTGTTACAATAGTTGTAGATCAAGGTGGTAGACAACTTTATAAAGCACACAATGGTGCGTATCCATTTTTAGAATCATTGAGTTCAAATTCAACTTACTTCAAAAAGGGAAAAGTCATTCATTTAGAATCCCATACCGCTGTCGGACATATGGCTATTGGTACAGGATCATTTCCAAAGGATGCTAAAATTTTCTCAAATGAAATCTATACTTATGTTGATGGTAAAGTAAATCATCGACCAGTTTACCAAGGTATGAATCAAAACTTTAATTTAAGTGAATTACAATCTGCAAGTTTTTCAGATGAGTGGGATTTGTCTCAAAATAATCTTCCAGTCATCATTAGCCAATGTTATGCGAATCGAGCTGCTGTGGGAATGGCTGGGCATGGAAAAGAATACAAACAAATTGAAAGTTCGAAACAAACGAACACTCCAGATGCTGATTATGTATATTGGCAAGATGCGAAAAAATTGGCTTGGTCAACTCATTCCAACGCATTCCAACTTCCTGTGGCATCTCAAAAATATAATTTATATTCTTTTTATTTAGCAAATAAATCGACTATCAATACCCATTTTGAAGCAAAAAACCCAATTGAATTACTTTCAAAAATTCACCACTTCCAGGCATCTGAATACCAAGTAAAAATGGATGGCGCTCTATTTCGAGATACAATTGATGAAACGATTTTAAAACAAAACAAACACACTGATGGAATTACGGATTTAGCATATTTAACATTAAAAGCAACGGATGCTGTGGGACATTTGTATGGGTGGGAAACTCAAGAAGCTAAACAGGTTTTAAAAGCAACGGATGAGGAAATTAAAACCATATTTGAATTTTTGCAAAAACATTATGGTGATAAGTTTGTATTGTTAGTCACAGCTGACCACGGTGCAGCGCCTATGCCAGAGATATCCAATGGACTTTTTTTAACCCATGAAACATTCTTTGCTAAAGTGAATGAACTTCTTCCTGAAACAGAAAGGAATAAAGTTTCGCTTGTTAATTGGGTCACGCATTCGCAATTATCTTTGAATCAAAATCTAATGAAACAATACAATATTACGGAAGATATGATCATTGATAAAATTTTATCAATCAGGGTGAAGGACAGGAAATTCTTTAGGAAAATTTGGAAACGAAATGAAATACCGAATGTTTCCTTTTAGGCTCCATTCGGTATCATGATTATTTTTTCTTTACAGATGGTTCATCCTTTTTGAAATCTTTAAGTTTTAAAAATACTTTAATTTCTTCAAAATCAATTCGATCCAAACTGACTGTTACAGGATCCCCGATAAAAAAGATTTTTGAATACTTTTTAGAATAGAAGGAAAAATCATTTTTGATGACTACTTCAAACTCATCAGTAAATTCCGATTTATCGAGAACTCCTTCAAGATTTGAAATATCAAGTTCTACAAAAATTTGAGAAGGTCTTATTCCAACAATAAAACCCTTAAATTCCTTAATCCCAGTTGATTCCAAATACCGAAATGATTTGATTTTTACAATGTCTCGTTCTGCATCGGCAGCTCGTCTCTCTTCCTCAGAACAGTGTAGACCCATAACAGCAATTTCATTATCAGTATATTCTTTATCACCTTCGAGTAATGTTGCATGTAAAACTCGATGAACAATTAAATCAGGATATCGTCTGATCGGAGATGTGAAATGGCAGTAGTCTTTAAAACCTAACCCCCAATGTCCAAGTGGGTCTGCACCATAATATGCCTGCATAAAACTTCGAAGGAGTAGGTAATTGAATATTTTTCCAACTGAATTATCTTGGATTTCTTTCACTGCCTTCATGATTTCAGCATAACTTGTATCATGGATTTGTACATTGTAACCATTGAGTTGGAGAAAATGATTCAAAGTTTCTAACTTTTCTTCATCCATTGGTTCATGGATACGATGTAGAGTTGGTATTTTCTTTTTTCTTAAAAATTCATCCACTTTTAAGTTTGCGGATAACATGAGTTCTTCGATAAGAATATGACTTGTGAGTCGTTCTCTATTCTCAATTCCAATAGGTTCTTTTCTTTCATTCCAAGTGATAGTTGTTTCTCGAAGATTAAGATCAATTCTTCCAGTTTTCATCCGTTGTTTACGGAGTGCATCAGTGAATAAGGAAACTTGGTACATCCAATTATTTGGATCTTGGGCTTTGATTTCCTCTTCCGCCATCTCATAGGTATAACGTTGTTTTACTTTGATGATCGACTTATAAAATTTTGCGTTATAAATTTCACCAGTTTTACTTGCTTCCATCTCGACCGTGAACGCCAAACGATTGGTATTAGCAACGAGACTACAAAGATCTTCTGATAGTATTGGTGGTAACATTGGAACCACTCGGTTAGCTAAATAAACCGAGGTGGCTCTCTCATATGCTTCCTTATCTAAAGCGGAACCTTTTTCCACATAATAGGAAACATCGGCAATATGGATCCAAACTCGTAATCTATTTCCTTCATCGACAAAACTGATAGCATCATCAAAATCCTTTGCTGTGATTCCATCTATAGTGACAGCATATAAATCACGAAGGTCAGTTCGACTATTCCAATCGGAGACTGTTTTTTCTGATACTTCTTCAGGAAAATCCAAAGGAATAAAATCTGGATGAACTGGATCATAATTATATTTCATTAAGATCCTTTGTAAGTCGGCATCTTCCTTTGTATCAGATTCAAAGCGTATAAAACTTACATCATAAAGATTATCTTGAGGCTCTGCACCTTCCTTTAACTTCACAATTAATACATCATTGATATTGATTGCATCAAAACTGTCTTTCAATATGGATTTAACATGAAGGACTCCCTCTTTACCTTCACCTAACATATCCAAGAAATTTCCAAACACAAATTTGTTTGTTTTTTCTTTTACCTTCATTCTATAGAGGATACGGCCTCTTTTTAGAACTTTGGTTACTTCTGCTTCTAAACGATCTTTTTTACCAACTCCGAGAGGGATTACTTCTACTTTGTCACCCGTGATCGCTGTGTTTGTGAGGGGTCCCGGAACAAAAATTTCATTTTTTGAAGGTAATGATATAAAACCATCACCTCGTCTTGAAATTGAAATTCGACCTGTGAGTCGAAAAGGATTTGCAACAGTGAAATACTTTTTATTTGGGATGAGTAAACCCTCTTCCTCTAGAAGGTTACAAAGTTGGTCGATGAGAAATTCGATTTCTTTTCTTGGAACTTTTTCTTTACGTTTAAAAGATTTTACTTTTTTTGAACTTGGGTCGGGTCGTTTGAATTCACTCGATTCAGTGAATTTTTTTTTGATCTCTTGTCTTGTGATATCTTTACCAGCTTTTTGGTCTAGGTATTCGATGATTTTTCTTTGTATTTTATAGGTATCCATAAATTCATTTTTAATCTACATACGTCCCACGGATGTAATTGGGAAAGAGTGTTAAATAAGTATAATCGTTTAGTTTGGATTGTTTCATTTGTTCGAAACTATACTGCATTATAGACGATAAATTCAGATTTGTCGCTTCAATTTTTATAGCATCTTTTGGATAAAAACTAGGCAATATTCCCGTATAGTACCATTTGTTAGGCGTTATTTCCCCACTTTCTAACCAAAAACTAATTTCCTCAGGACTTTGGTCTTTTGTTTCAGTATAACTATTCTCATCAAAATACTTTGTATAATATTTCCCTTGTTTTCCATCTAAACAAATGAGTGATTTTTGGTCTGGGTTTTGAATTGGTTCCTGCATTTCAATTTGAGAATTGTTTCCTGCTATTCCAATTAGATATAAATGAGCTGTATCAAATCCCATCACAGGAATTTCCCATAATTGCGCTAAATCTCTTGCTGTCGTAACCGTAATGCGTATTCCAGTAAAGGATCCGGGACCATTGGGAACAAAAATGATATCAGGTTTTTTGATTTCGGATTGAATCAGTACCTTTTGGATCATTTCTACCAAACGATAGGAAGCCTCTTTTGGTGAAGATTCAATGATTTGTGCATCGATTTTAATTTTGGAAAAATCATCTATAGATCCAACTGAAACATGAATCCAATCTTGTGTTGTATCAAAATACAATAGATTCATGTAACATCCTCAACCGACCATTCAATGGAGTAAGTACGATTCTCAAAGTTTTCAGATGTAATGGTAATATAAATTCGATTTTCCTTTGGGAGTATGGGTTCGGCCTTTTGCCACCATTCAATGGCTGTTAAATCTTCTTTTCCCCAAATTTCTTCAAATCCTAAATTCTCTAATTCGTCGATAGAATGGATTCTGTATAAATCAAAATGTACCAAACGCATCTTATGCGAATCATAAACATTATAGAGGGAAAATGTAGGAGAATTGATTGAACTATTTGTCCCATAACGCGAAAACCATTCTCGAATGAAAGTCGTTTTTCCCGCACCCATTTCGCCCGAAAATAGTAAGATTGGTTTTTTTCCTTGGATCAGAAAAGAATCGATGATGGTGTCCAAAGTAGAAAAAACAGGTTGTAACTCAGTTTCCCTCAATGAGAGAAAATTCGCTTTCATTGTTTAAAAAATTTCTCCACATCGAAGGAATCAAATTGATAGGCTGTTCGACAAAATTCGCACGTAATTTCGATTTTTCCCATCTCATCGATGATAGAATTTGCTTCTTGTTCCCCTAGAGAGGCGATGATATCAGCAACTTTATGCCTTGAACAGTCACATAAAAATTCAGGTGCTTCTTTACTGAGAACTTCCAATGAGGAACCAATTTCTTTTTCCAAGGTTTCCAACATTGAATCAATTCCAAGATTCCAAAACGCTTCCTTTGTGATGAGTGAATCAATTTTGTTTCGTAAAAAAACAAAACTTTCTTCTGTGGCATCTGGTAAGGCCTCAAAGAAAATACCTTTTGAAGAAAAATCATTCCCAGGAAAATCAAATGGAACCACATCCATTCCCACAATGGCTCGGATTTGTTCTGACTCCGTGAGGTATTTGATAAAATTTGCTTCGAATGTATCCTCAATTAGATTTGTATAAGACTGGTAAGTGTCCGATTCATAATCCCAACGGATTACTTTCATGATCCCCTGGCCTAAGATAAATTCATTTCGAATATCCCCTTCCTCATGGGTTGTCGAATAAGCTACAGATTTCATTTTTCCATATCGATCGCTATAAGCTAATGCTTGTTTATTGGATTCATCTTTCCATTGAATACTGACTTTCTGTTGGTTCTTCGTCATTTCTGCGAGGAATAGGGCTCCCATCATGGTTTTGGATAAAAAAACAGACATTTCTTTGTTAAGAGAATGTAGGAACATAGGTTCCTTAGCAGTTTCGGTTAGATTTACAATGGTAAATCGGTAATGATGAGTATTGGAGATTCCTAAAATAACTTGGTCAGACATTATTTGATTGAAAGGGGTGTTTTCTGATTCAGTCTGTGTCACAAGATAGATTCTGCAATCGCAAAAAGGAAAAATATGATCTTTGGAGCCTGTTATTACCCAGAACAATGGAACCCTAAGGACTGGGATGAAGACCTTAAAATCATGAAAGAAATGGGTCTTTCTTCGGTTCGCCTTGCAGAATTTGCTTGGGGAATCATGGAACCCAAAGAAGGGAAATTTGATTTTTCCTTGTTTGATGCAGTTTTAGAAAGAGTACAAAGCCATGGAATGACTGCTATATTGGGCACACCTACGGCAACATTTCCTCCGTGGTTGTACCAAAAATTTCCAGAAATTGCCCAAGTTTCAAAAGATGGAATCATCCGTGGGATTGGAACAAGACGCCAAGCTTGTTTTTCATCTCCTGCTTATAAAAAAGCGACAGAACGAATTGTCACAGCAATGGCCAAACATTTTGGAAACCATCCTGCAGTTGTCGGCTGGCAAATTGATAATGAACCTGGCCACGAAGGATCAGATGTTGACTATTCCAAACTTGCAGAAAAAAATTTCAGAATTTGGTTAAAACAAAAATATAAAACTCTGGACTCGCTTAACAAACGTTGGGGGAATATTTTCTGGGGAGTGATTTACTCAGATTGGAACCAAATCCCCCTCCCCGGAGCACATGTAGCGAGTAATTTTAATCCTGCGATGATCCAGGATTATTACCGCTTCCAATCGGATGAATTGGTATCCTATATCCATTTCCAAGCAGAGATCCTCAAAAAGTACAGCAAAGGAAAACCACTCACTACCAATTTATACCCATCACCTTTTTTACCCGTAACTGATATGTACGAAATGTTCAAAAAACTAGACTATGTGTCTTGGGATAATTATCCAGTTTGGGGGAACCAACAAGAACCATACCCTCACCCATTAGTCACCGCCACCCAACAATATTCACGAGGACTTAAAAACAAACCTTATACTGTGATGGAACAATTCTCTGGTGTACAAGGCCATGATACATTAGGTTATCTACCACCACCTGGACAAATTGGTCTTTGGTTAACCCAGGCAATTGTCAATGGTGCCAATCAGATTTATTTTTTTCGTTACCGCACTGCACGTTTTGGGCAAGAACAATTATGTTATGGAATTTTAGATCATGGTAAAAGGAAAACTTCAAAATACTATGAACTCAAACAAACCATAGAAAATATCAAAGAATTTGCAGAAGATGTAGCTGATTCACCTTATCCAGCAACAGTTGCGATCCTACACGATATTGAAAATTCTAGAAATTATAAACACCAACCTTTAAGTGATGGCCTGCGTTTTGCGCCAGTTCCTTTTGCGCAAGTGGGATATGATATTGAACTTGCCACATGGTTTGCTGGAACGAATGTATTAAATGTAAATGCACATTCATTACCTATTCATGCTGATATGGATTGGTCAAATTACAAAGTCCTCACACTTCCTCTTTATACAATGTTCGACCCTAAGATTGTTGAGAAATTAAAGTCTTATGTGAATCAAGGTGGAACGTTGGTTTTAGGGTATCGATCGGGAATTAAGGACAAAGACCACTGGATGGTAGAAGAACCTGTTCCTGGTGTGTTTGGTGAGATGGCTGGTGTGGAAGTGTTTCAATTTGAAGCCCCTGCTACAGCAAAAGTAGGAATACGAATGGGATTTTGGCCTTTAAAGGGAAACAAATTTTGTGAGATCTTAGAACCCAAAACGGCAAAAGTTTTAGCGCGTTATCGTGATAAAAAGAAATTCTATTCAGGAAAACCAGCGATCACAGTGAATCAATACGGAAAAGGAAAGGTCTATTATGTAGGAACTTCCTTAACTCCTGAAAGTTTTGTCCTACTCTATCGTCGGATTTTGAAAGAAGCAGGAGTTCGATTTAGTTTACTTGGATCGACTATTGAAAGGCATACCCGAGAGGGAAAACGATTTAATTATGAAATCACAATGAACCATTCCAATCAGTATAAATTGGCTGGTTTATCAATCTTAAAACCATTTGGATATAAAATCAAAAAAATTGAAAAATAGAATCTTATTTGAAAACAAAAAATGAAAGTACAAGATTATAGATCCATCAATCGAATGTTGGGAGATGTTTCAGGAAAAAATAAAACCGGGGATGTATTTGTTGATAATTTACATTCACCATACATTCAATTTTCTGATCGTTTTACAATCCATGGTACATCAATCACTGAACCAGAGTTTGGTGATATAAAAGATTTTGTTCAAACTGTTATTAAATTTTTACCAGAAGCAGTAGAAGGAACAAGTTTATTACCTGAACCAAGACCAAAACGTGAAACAGGTAAATTGTTTTTTGTTAGACCCATGATGTTTGGTTCTTACCAGTTTTTATATGTATTTTCTGTTGATATGTTGTATCTGGGTGGAGCCAAATCAGAAGAAATCAAACGAGCTGGATCTCAAAATATGACTCCCACGATTGTAACAGATCGATTGTATTTTCAGGTAAAGGTGATACCGATTCAAACTCTCAAGGAAGAGGGAGAAAACGTTCTTGATTTTGATGCGAAACGATTCCAAGGAGGAGAGTTTCGTGTTGAATCGGAAAGGGATGAAAACAAACCGATCCGAAAATTTTCTGAAATTTTTGATGAGATCGATTTTTCTGATACCGAATCAAAAATCAGAGAAGAGTTAGGTATCACAACAGACATTTGGAAATTAGGGAGGATTTATAGCCCTATTGGTATTGATTACCTTTCTCTTTCGTTACGTTTTCTAAATCCAAGTCTTCCAAAAACAATTTACCAATTTAAGAAATTTTATCAAATCTTAGAAAATACAAACCAAACCATTCCAGAAGAAACATTAAAATCTTTTCATGAATATCTTTCTTCCTTCGAAGTTGAAAGAACCGTTTCTAAGTCTGGGAATATTTTATGGAAAGTGAATCAAAAATTAGCCGATAATGGATAAGTAATTACTATGGGTATCTCTTCACCAACGATCAATTTCCCTGTCGATGAGACAATCAAACGCATCGAGTATGTTAAAGCCAATGCCATGGGAATCATCCATGAAGCAAAAAAAATCCAAAGAGAAGTTTCTGCTATTAGATCAGATACGGATGCAGAGGAAAAAGAAAGAATTGATGCCGCAGATGGAAAGTTAGGTGATATTCTAATTCGTTTTTTGCAAAAATCCTTTCCAAAAGATGGAATTGTTTGTGAAGACAAACCACCAATTGATGGCGGTGAGTTTAAGTGGGTTTTAGATCCTGTCGATGGTTCCATGAATTTTGTGAGAGGCCTTCCTCTTTATGCTATTTCTTTTGGTTTGGAACATCGTGACACGCCCGTCGGTGGAGTGGTGATTGTCCCTCCCCAAGAATCTGTCTATTCAGCTGTGATGGGAGAAGGTGCTTTTAAAAATGGTGAACCAATTGTCACATCTCGTGTTTCGGAACTCAATCGTGCTATTTTTTCTCCCAACCTTCCTACCAAAAGAGCCCATATGATCCAAGAGATTATGGCAGATTTGTCTGGGTTTTTGACCTATGCTCGGTCCTTTCGCCGGACTGGTTCCTTTGTTTTGGATGTATGTTTCATTGCAGAAGGTGTTATGGATGCCATTTGGGAAAAAACGGTGAAACATTGGGACGTTTCTGCCATCTCCGTCATTTTATCAGAAGCAGGTGGGAAATTAACTGACTTAAATGGAGTTCATTACTATACAGGACTTCCTGAGTTAGTAGCATCCAACGGGGTATTACACTCAGAAATTTTAAATTTATTGAAGACAGTTCGTTCTACCGTCAGTCGAAATTGATAGAGAGAATGATTAGAATCATTCTACTTTTTTAGTTTACGATTTGCTTTTGTGAATGAGACTAGAGACAAAATACAAATACACTTAGATCCATCAGGAGACCACCATGGAACATAAACTCCCAGAACTTCCTTATGCAAAGGATGCACTCGCACCCCATATTTCTGCAGAAACTTTAGAGTTTCATTATGGAAAACACCACCAAACTTACATTACCAACTTAAACAATCTCATCAAAGGGACTGAATTTGAAAGTGCAAGTTTAGAAGACATCGTGAAAAAATCCACAGGTGGTATTTTTAACAATGCTGCACAAGTTTGGAACCACACTTTTTACTGGCATTCCTTGTCTCCAAGTGGTGGAGGAGCTCCAAAAGGGGCAGTGGCAGACCTCATTACAAAATCCTTTGGATCTTTTGATGCATTCAAGGAAAAGTTCACACAGTCAGCAGTGACAAATTTTGGATCAGGTTGGACATGGCTTGTGAAAAAAGGCGATGGTCTCGAAATCGTGAATACAAGCAATGCTGGTAGCCCATTAAAAGATGGTCTCCAAGCACTACTTACTATCGATGTTTGGGAACATGCATACTACATTGATTTCCGAAATGCTCGACCAAAATATGTAGAAGCATTCTGGAATTTAGTGAATTGGGATTTCGCAAACAAAAATCTATAATTTCAGGATTCTCATCCAATGTCAGAAAAGGCAGGTTCCGGAATCCGGCACCTGCCTTTTTTATTTCTAAAATTGATTCAAAATGAATCTTGGTAACAAACATTGAGTACACTATGAGCCAATCACTTCCAAAAATCTCCATTCCTAAAAAACCCAATTACACTTCTTTAAGTTTATCAGAAGGGATCGAGTTTTGGGAACTCTTTCGAGAGATTGAAGAGAAATATGAAAATTGTTTTCTTTTGGAATCGGCTGGTGATAACCAATACGACTCAAGGTATTCCGTCATTGGATTTGACCCTTCTCATTTGATCAAAGGTGAACCTGGTGTCCTCGAAATTGATGGGAAAACATATCAAGTTGAGAATCCTTATTTTGCGCTCCGAAACATTACAGATTATAATTCACTAAGCATTAGTTATGCGGGGGGACTAGTTGGATACTTGGGTTACCAAAGTATGCAGTTTTTTGAACCCAAGTTACACTTAAAGCCACATCCTGATTTTCCTGCCATGATATTTGGGATGTATCTAGATGGTCTAATATATGATAAATTTACAGGTGAACTCATCTATTTTGATAACGGGAACAATCGCATTGACCTTGTTAAGTCAATCCTTGGTTCATTAGAAAAACCAAGTACCAAAAAACCGAATGCAAAAGTTACAATTTTAAATGATGGTCTTTCCAAAGATGTACACAAACAAATGGTAGAAGAAGCGTTAGAGGAAGTGAAAGCAGGGAATACATTCCAATGCCAAATTGGTTTTGAAGAAACATATTCCGTAGAAGGTAATCCTCTGGCCATTTACGAAACCCTTCGCGAGATCAATCCTTCACCTCATATGTATTATGTGAAATTTGGTAAACGAGTGATTCTTGGTGCAAGTCCAGAATTATTATTTCGATTGAGGCAAGGGGAGATGGAATCTTTCCCTCTTGCTGGCACCACTAAACGTGGAAAGGATGCAAAGGAAGATACAATACTTGCACGAAAACTTTTAATGGATCCAAAGGAAATCGCAGAACATAATATGTTGATCGATCTCCATCGGAATGATATTGGTCGTGTTGCAAAATTTGGAACAGTTAAGGTAAGGAGAAGATTTGATATCAAACGTTTCTCTCATGTACAACATATCTCAAGTGAAGTGGTAGGTATTTTATCTTCAAAAGAAGATATGTTCTCTGGTCTTGCATCATCGTTTCCAGCTGGGACCTTATCAGGTGCTCCCAAAATAGAATCCATGAAAATCATTGAACGAATCGAAAAATCACCGCGTGGACCTTATGGTGGAGCAGTGGGAAGTTTTGGGTTTAATGGTGATTGTACATTTGCCATTCCAATCAGAAGTTTTTTCGTAAATGATGGAAAAGGATTTGTGCGTGCTTCTGGTGGCATTGTTTACGATTCCAATCCAGAAGATGAATACCAAGAAATCATGAATAAAATGGCATCTGTTCGTAAGGCATTAGATTTACACAAAGATCCAATACCTTCTGAAACAAAAGGAAATGGGTAGGGAAACAAAAATGAAAGTTCTTATCTTAGACAATTACGATTCCTTTACTTATAATTTATACCAAATCATTGGTGAAATTTTAGAAGAAAGAGAAACTCCATTTCAATTGGATGTGGTTCGCAATGATGAAAAATCATTTTCTGAAATCAAACAAGCAAACTATGATAAGATTATCATATCTCCTGGTCCAGGCCATCCAGCAGACCCAGCCTATTTTGGAGTGAGTGCTGAACTCTTAAAAGAATTAGGAAAAACAACTCCTATACTCGGAATCTGTTTGGGAATGCAAGGAATGGCTACTGTATTTGGTGGAGAAGTGGTTCGTGCAAATGTTGCAATGCATGGAAAACTATCACCCATAGAACACAATGGTAAGGGTGTTTTTTCAGGTCTTACTCAAAATATCGAAATTATGCGTTATCACTCATTAGTGGCTAAGGAATCTTCCTTACCCAAAGATTTGGAAGTGACAGCTCGTGTTTCTTCAGGTGAAGGTAAAGGAGAAATTATGGGATTACGCCACAAAACCTTTAAGATAGAAGGGGTACAGTTCCATCCTGAATCTTTTGGGTCTGAAGAAGGAAAAGAATTACTTCGAAATTTTATTAACGGCAAATAAACTAAAAAACGAAACTTGAATGTCAAAATTCAGTTTCGTCTATTTGAGATCTCCTAACATTGCTTCTTCCCAGGAAGCAAAAAAATCAAAGTCATTACTTGCTTTTTGTGAATCATCATTTCCAAACAAAGAAAACTTTTTACGTTTAATTTCATTATAAGTGTTAATTGTATTTATTTGGCCTTGTTTAGTTTTTTCAAACTTGGCATGGAGTTGTGATCCACCTTTGCCTTGGGTGCCTTGTATTAGTAATGTAAAGAATTCATCAAAGTATTCATCCATATTTCCTGGGATAAAAAAGTTAACGAATCCTTGAGGGATTACATAAAAAAAGTTACCGTTAATTTCCTTTTTACCAATTCTCAAAAAATTTCCATGCAGGGTATCAATGTTCTTTTCAAAAATGGTTTTGAGTCTGTATTCTAAATTATCAATTTTTAATGTGATACCAAAGGAACGAATTTCAATATCACCTAAAAAGTGAATCTCTTGTGGTGTCAGAAAATAGTCTTTAGGTGGATTCACTGGGAAATGGAATATTAAAGTTTTTCCTTGGTTAGTAATTTTGAGTCGATGGGTTGGATTTCCTTTATCCCAAATCATAATATTAAATTTTGTTTTTTCTAATCTACTTCCTGTTCGTTGGTAAAAACCTGGGAATTTAGATTTGGTAGTTTCATTGATAGTAAATTCTAAAGTTTGCCATTCCGCAGTTTCGGTGGTATGGCAATACATAACACTACAAAGGAATTGTAGATTTTTAGAATTCGATTTTAATTCTTGGTAAGCATTATGATCATTTACTAATAAAGCAAATTCATTCAGCCACTTGAAAAAGTCTCTTGGTTGGTATCCATTTAGTTTATGAATGATTTTTCGCTCAACAGCGTAAATTTCCTTTTCATCCCAAGATTTTGGCGTGAACGTAACATTGGCATAATAATCATAATTTTTAGAATCAAATTCATACCATCTAAGATTCCAATTTTGATTTTGGTCTTTTTTTCCCGAAAGAGTAACCATCGGAAATCCATCGGAATTTTTTAACAGTTGGGATTCATTGTCGTCGGATAAAGATCCAGCGAGTGCAGCAAAAAGAATTTCATTTTTAGCAGTGGATTTGATCGATTTTTGTAAATGATCATAACCAGTCCAAAATTGGTATTGGTCGAGATTTTTATGAAGGCAATTTTGAGAATTTAAACAAATGAACACAATCGTAAAAATGAATGGGAGATTAAATTTCTTTTTTAAGAATTTCATAAACTTCCTGGATCAGTGTTTCCTCAATTTGAGATTGGTATGAGGAAGAGATGAGTTTTCCTGATTTGTTATAGATTCGAATGTAAACTTCACCCTTTGACAAACCATTTGTCAGTTGTCCTTTCCTATCTAACAGAATATTTTCATATTGTTTGTGTTTAGACTCTTCTATGTAGTCTTCTATAATTTTGTTTGATTCTTTTAGGTCCAAATAAAGTAAAAAATTGACTTTGTTACTGTCTTTCCATAATAAATTTTGCATTTTCCAGTAGAGTTTACGTCCTTGTTTTCTACATACTTCCACATCGCGTAAAAAACATCCCATCAGAACAATCGGTTTTCCTTTGACGGATGTGTCAGAATACGATTGCCCATATTGATCCTTCATTTGAAATTGTGGTATGGAATCAGCAATGATTGGAAGAGAGAACAAGAGCAAAAATAGAAGGATCAAATTTTTTTGCACTTTCAGAATATCGTTCATAAATCTATTAACGGCAAGTTCAAAATTAACTTTTGTTTTGTTTTTGTTAATATTGAACATAACTTGTTCCCAATTCCAACAAAAAATCAAATTAATTGATTCTTCAGCATCCATTGCCTTCTTTGAAGTTGAGGAAGAGGATTGGAGGCAATTATTTCCAACTCAATTGAGCCAATTAAAACTTAGTAGTACTCATTTAAAAGAACTACCTAAAATTTTGTCATCAATTCATTTCAAACGAGGGGTTTTGGCTTACGAAGACTGGGACCACTTAGTGCCTGAATCTTATGTATCAGAATTAGAACGATTTGTACAAAAAGTAACCGAACAAAACCAGAATAAAGTATACTTATGCATTTTCAAAATTGATGATCTTTTGTCTCCCAACGTAAAAATATTAAAAACCAGTTTTTACATTATGGGCACAGAAAATGGAATCGTGATTCTGTTTCAGGAGATTAATACCAATATCACTTTCCCAACTCAATATTCGTTTGAAGATTGGGTGATATTCCAACCCCGACCAATCAAACCTATTTATAAACCAGAATTGTGGCTTAAAAATAAAGATTCCGTAAGTTTATACCGTGAACAATCTCAAATGAAAAATCAAATTTATGGAAATATTATTGTTTATAAAAATTTAGAAATTTTACCAAATCCACCTATTTATCGTTATCCGAAGGAAGAGGATGTAAGTCCAATTCCACAAGAAAATTGGAAATCTGTTCCCGAAAAATTAAAAACCTTAGAAGAGATGAGGAAAAATAAATTGATTACAGATGAAGAGTACCAAAAGAAAAAAAATGAATTACTAAAAGAATTTTAGATTCCATCTCCATGAATGAATTCTTGCAAAAACAAATCATCTTCTGGGGGATTTGAGTTGGACTTCTCTAATAACTGTTGTTTTTCGTAAAGTTTGTTTATCAATTGTTGTTGAGTTTCCACTTTCTCAAGTAATACAGAAAAAACTTTTGCAATAGGGTCTGGCATTTGGTTGTGTTCTAACATTTGTTCCATGCTATCAGAAGTGCCATCGCCAGCCTTTACAACTTTACCTGGGATACCAACGACTGTACACCCCGCAGGGACATTTCGCATCACCACAGAACCAGCACCGACTCGAACATGGTCTTCTACAGTGATGTTACCGAGAATTTTGGCTCCAGCTCCTATCACTACATTTTTCCCTATTGTTGGATGGCGTTTGCCAGTTTCCTTACCAGTCCCTCCTAAGGTCACACCTTGGAAAATGAGGGATCCAGATCCAATGACGGCAGTTTCTCCAATGACTACACCTGCACCATGGTCGATAAAAACTCCTGGTGCAATTTTTGCTCCTGGATGGATGTCAATTCCAGTGAGAAAACGACTTAAATAATTGAAGAGCCTAGGTATGATAGGAAGTCTCATACGGTATAGAAGATGTGCTAACTTATGTAACCAAAGTGCATGCAAACCCGGGTAACAGAGTATGATTTCTAGATACGATTTTGCCGCCGGGTCAAATTTTTTAATGATTTTTATATTTTCAAACATCGATTTGTTGGAGAAAGACTAATCCTTAGACAGTTCTAAGTTTCCTAAAAGAAAGTGGAACAATATTTTTCTGATACTTCCAACGTGATTCTAATTCTGTTTCTCACTTTTTTTTGTCGGAATCTAATTGATTCTTTGAGAAATTTCGATCGAATGAATCATAAATTTATTTTTAGGTGATTCGGCCTTGGAATCCAATAAAACAACTCACATTCTATTATTTTTCCTTACATTTCTCTCACTTACTTATTCTGATATTTTTTTGAATCCAGGGATCCCACAAACATTAGAGAATTATAAACTCTATTTTTTTGAAAATTGGCCGTACTCAGTGTCTTTATTGTTCATACTATTAGCTCATGAAATGGGCCATTATTTACCTGCAAGGTATTATGGAGTCAGAGCAAGTTTACCTTATTTTATCCCACTTCCATTTGGTCCCATTGGAACCATGGGTGCTGTGATCAAAATCAATGATCAAATCCCAAATAAAAAAGTATTGTTTGATATTGGAGTAGGAGGACCAGCAGTTAGTTTGATTCTTTCGTTAGTTGCGTGGATCATTGGTATTTCTTTATCAAAGGTTGTGGAGATACCTTCTAATATTGACAGATCAGGTTTTTTGTTTTTTGGAGACAGTACATTCACATATTTTTCCACTCAATGGATCCTTGGACCAATTGATTTTACAACCATGGATATCCAAGCTCATCCTTTGGCGAAAGCTGGATGGGTAGGACTGCTAGTTACTGCCATTAATTTGCTTCCTTTTGGTCAGTTGGATGGTGGACATGTCATTTATTCGATGTTTGGTGAATCTTATCGAAAATGGATTCATATACTATTTGGATTTTTTCTGATTTTTGCTTTGGTCCATTTCACCTGGTTAGTTTGGGGATTTTTGATTTATTATGTGTTAAAGGTTGAACATCCATTCATCAAAGATGCAATGTATGGAATCGGTAAAACTCGATTCCTGTTTGGTATTTTGATATTAGTATCTTTCCTAATTATTTTCGTCCCAAAACCAATCATAATCGGTTCTGAATATGATAATCCTACTTTACTCGATGATCTATTTCGTCTGATAGTTAAGACAGTAGGTATAAGCGATTGAAACGTATTTGGATTTTATTATTCATTTTTACATTACCATTATTCGCACAAGAAAGCAAAGAATACAAACTTTCTGATAAAGCGTATGGTTTAGCTTGGGATGGTGTAAATTTTTGGTACATAGATACAAATCGACGAGCAATCATTAAGATCAATGAAATTGGTGAACAAGAGATCTATAATCTAGGTTTGGCGAATTTACGAGGGATTAGTTTTGATTCTAGAGAAGGAAAAATATTAGTCGTAGCTCCAAAACAGATTTTAAAATTAGATCCAAACTCTGGTGGGATCACTGATAAAATTTCAATTCCATTAGCAAACGTAGCAGGAATTGCAAGTGTGGGGAACTATTATTATATTTTGGATTTAGATTCCGGTAAGGTTCAAATTTATGACCAGTCCACATCTCTATTAATTGGCGGATTTTTTACTGATCGTACTCGACCGAGAGATATTTGTTACGGTAGAGATTCATTATGGATCTCTGATTCCGCTGATAATAGCATTTACAGATATGATACCAAAACCGGAAAAATTACAGGTTCCATTAAAACCAATTTACGATCTGTGAGAGGTGTTTTACTCAGTGGATCAAAACTCTGGGTTGTGGACCGTGAAAATAAAGAGATTAAAAACATTCCCTTCATTGAAACTGAACGTTTCATTGCATCTGGAGAAGAAGAATTTAATCTAGAAGTAACTTTAAAGTTTAAACTTGATTCAGTTTCGTTATCAAAAGCCCAAATTGCAATTTTACATCCACCTTCTAATGAACAACAAAGGATAAGAGGTGTTAAGTTTACTGACTCTTCTTATGCGCCATCCTTCATTCAAAGAAACAGAGTTCATTTGAAGAAATTGTCTATTGAAGATTTACCTGGTGAGCAGATCGTAAAATATAAATTTTCTTCTAAAAATCAATTTATCAAATACTATGTAACTGATGATTATTTAGATAAAGAGGCAACATATCCAGGGGATGTAACACCTTTTTACGAAAAACCACAGGAAGATATTAAATTGCTTCCAAGAGATTATTTGGATTTAATTTACCAAACTAGGCAAATCAGTGTTAGCATTAGTGATTTCAAAGAGAAAATGAAAGAAAGTGGTATACCTGTTCAATCATTTCGTATGATTCGCTTCGATAAAGGAAAACCAAAATCCATTCAAGATTCATTGTCAGTATTTTTATTGGGTTATGGATGGATACCAATCGCTGATTTAGGCTTAGGTAGTAATACAGACAAACGATACTTTGAGAAAAAGGAGACAGATTTGATTTTATACCAAAGTTTGAATCTGAAAAATTCGATATCTCCAGTATACTTTCGTAAAGATACAAATTCGGAATGGGAGAATTTACCTGCAGAAATTACTTATAAAATTAAGTAAACTTGGTTTAGTTTTCTTTTTCTCATGTTCGGTTCTCCAAACGTCTATCCCTTTATTTGTAAAGGAGGTAGACTCTTCTCAAGAGAAAAAATTTAAAGAACTGATTGAAACAACTTGGATCCAATTTCCAAAGATTGGATTGTATTGTGAAAAAGAAATATCCTATCATAAAATTTTCTGCAAACTACAAACGGTCATTGGCCTAAAAAAACTTTCTGAATATTTAGGAATTCAAATTTTTTTAGAAGGTCCTCATTCCAAGTATTATTTGGAATTAAATGATCAGTATCAGTTTGGACATTATAATCCTGAATTTGCTAGAAAAATTAGGAATTTGTTTTTACCTGCAAAAACCCAACCTAAGTTTTTACAATTAACAAAACCAATATATGAAAGTTGGTTCAAACAAACGGCACGTGAATTTTTTATTGTTTACCAAAAATTAGATTCGAATCCAAAATTTTTCAGAAAAGAAGCAGATCGTTATTTGATGTTAGTTGAAGAATCTCGGTTAGATCCCTATTATTTCGATCGTTTTATTCTATTTTTATATCCTGCTTTTACTGATAACGAAGATCCAGAAGAAGCTGCAAAATTTTTTATCTTTTCAGGAGATGAGAATATGGATTCTCAAATTGTGAAGGAACTTGTAGGGTTTTGGATTCGAAGAAAAGCGGATGGAACTGATACAGAATTTATATTGGGTTTGGTAGATCTAATAAAACTGTATGATCCAGAGTTTTATGAACTCCGGACCAGTTTGAAAAACAACCCAATCAAAAATGAAAATCTAAGATAATAATTCTTTTACAGCATCAATTACATCTTTCTCATCTGTTTTTGTCATGCCTGCAAATAAGGGTAATGAAACAGATTTATCATACATCTGACAAGCATTAGGATATTCTTTTCTTTGGTATCCAAACGTTTTCTTATAATAAGGATGCTCAAAGATAGGAATAAAATGTAAACTAGTACCAATATTTCTTTCTTTCAATTCCTCAACCAGTGTATCTCGGCCAATTTTTGCCAATTTCGGATCAATTTCGATACGGTAGAGATGCCAACTATGAATCCCGTTTTCATCTTCTTTTGGAAGTTTCACTCCCTTTAATCCAGAAAATTCAACATTATAGTGTTTTGCAATTTCAGTCCTTCGTTCCCAGAATCCATGTGATTCCTTAAGTTGAACGACACCAAGGGCAGCGGCAATATCGGTCATATTATATTTATACCCAGCATCAACAACTTCATAGTACCATCCAGGTCGATTGAATGCATCACGGTTGATCCCGTGCAGACGCATCCTGCGTATCCGGTCAGCAAACTCTTTATGATGAGTGGTGATCATTCCACCTTCACCAGTGGTAATGCCCTTTGTAGCATAAAAACTAAAAACAGTAAAATCACCCCAGGTTCCAATCATCTTGTTCTTATGCACTGCAGGGAAAGCATGGGCTGCATCTTCAATTACATAGAGATTGTATTTTTTTGCAATGGCTAGAATGGCTTCCATATCACATGTATAACCAGCTAAGTGTACAGGTAAGATGGCTTTAATTCGTTTGCCTGTTTTTTTACTCGTAAGTTCTTTACCGTTCCATTTGCACTTAGAGTTGATTGTAGTTTCTAAGGTTTCAGGAGTCATTATGTTGTGAACGGGATCGATATCAGTAAGAATGGGTTCTGCTCCAAAGTAACAGATGACCTCGGCGGTGGCAGTAAAGGTAACAGAACTTGTGATAGCAGCATCATTCGTTGTGAGTCCAATCGCCTCGAGAGCTAAATGTAAACCTGCTGTTGCCGAATTGACAGCGATTGTTTCTTTGCTTCCAACAAAATCGCCAAACTCCATCTCGAATTGTTTTACTTTTGGTCCTGAGGTAACCCATCCAGATCGGAGTACCTGAGCCACTTCTTCAATTGCATCTTCTGAAATGGAAGGAAGTGCAAACGGTAGGAAGGTTTTGCGAGATGTGAGCATATTCATTTATACGACATAATTCGGAAAAAATTTCCAGTCTTTTCCGCTCCCAAACTTCCTATCGACGGGATTTTTCAAACCTAAATAGGGATTTTCACCCAAGGTTTAAAAATCTACTTGTAGGCACTCATCAAATTCGGCATTCTTTCCTGGAACATGGAAGTTCCTTTTTCTGAAATCCTGAGCCGCATTGCTGTCATTGACCGTGATATAGCGGAATTAAACCGCCTAAAAAGTCGATTACCAGCTGACAGGCCGTATTCGCCAACCATCCAACTTACTTTTGATAAACAAATTAACACTCTCTTAAACGAAAGAGTGTCTCTAATGGAATTACCTGTCCTACACCCACCTCTTTGGCTTCTTCCAAAAGAAGGGATGGAGGTTTCCGAACAAACAACTCTTCTAAAGGAAAGGAAATCACTCCTTGCTGGTGACCTTTCTGTTTCTCATCCTAACGAGCAGGATGTCATCAATTTCATTCGAGAAATTCCAAAAACAGAAGTCCACTTGCACTTAGAAGCATGTGTAAATAAGGAAACACTTAAATTCTTATACAAAAAAAATGGAATCGAAGTCACTGACCAAGAATTTGAAGATAAATACAATTTCAAAGACCTCAATGGTTTCATCCAAGTTTTCTTTTTTGTCCAAGGATCTGTCAAAGAGGCATCTGACTTAGGATACTTCATTGATAGTTTAGCGGACTACCTTCGTTCAAATAACATTGTCTATTGTGAAGCATTCTTTGCTCCATCTAAGTTCATTCAAAACGGATTGGATTTTGATGAAATGGTAGAAGTGATGGTCAATCGCATTCGCCAAATTGAAGTGAAAGATGGAATCTCCATACGATTACTCGTTGATGTTTCTAGATCATTTGGACCAGAAAATGCAATGAACAACCTAAAACGAGTGTTGGGTTTAAAACACAAAGAAGTGATAGGAATTGGTCTCGGTGGTGCTGAACTCATGGGTCCTGCTAAAGATTATGCAGATGTGTTTAAAATTGCACGTGAGTCTGGATTAAGATGTGTTGCTCACTCAGGAGAAGATGACGGTCCTTGGGCAATCTGGGATGCAGTAAATCTATGTAAGGCGGAACGTATTGGGCATGGAACATCAGCCATCCAAGATCCTGAACTTGTTCGTTACATGAAAGAGAACAAAATTCCAATCGAAATTTGTGTCACATCAAATGTCTTTACTGGCAAGTATGTAAGAAAAGAACAGAACCACCCTGTGCGTTATTATTATGACCAAGGTCTGATGCTTTGTATCAACACAGACGATCCAGATATTTTTAATGTCAATTTAACGTATGAATTTTTTAAGTTGTATCGCTTTTTAGATTTCTCCATTGATGAGATCATTGATCTGGTGAGACAAGGTGTTCTTTGTACCTTCCATCCAGAGAAGGAAACTTTGTGGAAATCGATGGAAGAGAAAATCAATCAAATTAAAGTAAAATACAATCTAATTTCAGAAAAACAAACGATCTCAGTTTAAACACGAGGTTTGGAATTGAAGAATTGTAACTGACCTTACAAGTTTTGAAATGTCCCTCTATACACCGATCGAAATTTAAATCACTATAGAAAAATTAAATTTTATGTAGTGATTTTAAATCATTTATTTGATTGATTCTTTTAACGTTGCAATGTCAATTTTTCTCATCTTTAACATTGCCTGTGTTGCTTTTTCTCGTTTGATTGGATCCTTGTGAGAAACTAATTCTAATAATATGTTTGGTGTGATTTGCCAAACCATTCCAAATTTGTCTTCGACCCATCCACACATAAGTTCTTTTCCACCTTTTGAAAGTTCATTCCAATAATGATCGACTTCTTTTTGTGTATCAACATGGATCATAAAGGATACACCCCAAGAGAATTTAAATTCAGGTCCACCATTGTAAGCTGAAAATTTTTGTCCGTTTAAAATGAACTCCGCTTGCATTGGATTTACAGAGATCACTTTGGATTGTTTGAAAATGCCTGTATAAAATTTAGTAACCTCTTCTAAGTTTGCATTGAACATCAAAAAAGGAGTGATGGGATTTGTTTTTTCTTTTGATACTTTTACTTGTACTTTCGGAGTTTTTGTTTTTTTAGCTAGGGATTTGGTTGGTTTGGAGATTTTTTTCTTTGCTGTTGCCATTGTCTTTACCTTTTTGTTTTCATCTTCCTTCTCTTTGTTGTTTTGTTGGATCAAATCATCAAATGGTGATCATGATTTTTTAGTTTTAGAAAATAAAACTCCCAAAAACTCGCTGGAAATCCACTCTTCTTCGATTTTTGATCCTTTAAATTTGGAAACAATCATTTCTTCCCATTTGATCACTTTGCCTTCTTTTAAGTTCTGAAGCGGAGTCGGTTTTATTTTGCCTTTGATCGTTCGGATCCAAACAACCGTATCTTTCGATTCATGGACAAATTCTATTTTTTCAATTTTTAAATCAGTCAAAAATTGATTTAAGTTCTTTATCCATTTGCTTACAATCTTAAGGCCATGATATGTTTTTTGTGATGTGTTTGCTATATAATTAGAAGAGAAATAATCAGGAATCTTAGTTGTTTTCGGATTGGTAAATAGTTCAATTAAGATGGAAGTGATCTGTTGTTTGTGATCCATTTTTTTAATCATCCGTAAAATCATTCTTAGGTGAACAGATTGTAACCTAACCACCATTTCAAAATTCCTAACTAGGATGCAGATTTGGATATCAGAAAACGAGAGTCATTGAGAAAAATTGGTTTTTGAGATTTAATTAGGTTGACAATAAATAGTTTAATATCAAACTAATATTTAAGACCAGATTTCCAGACAAAACAACAGTTTTCTCAATGGAACAGAGGGAGATTTTCATGGATACAGACAAGATACAAAAGAGTGAGATCTTTCCGTCCTTATTTTTAGGACATGGAAGTCCTATGAATGCAATCGAGGAAAACGAATTTGTCGAAGGCCTTCGCAACGTTTCGAAAACCTTTCCAGAACCCAAAGCGATACTTGTGATTTCTGCCCATTGGTTAACTGATGGAACCTTTGTTACTGCGATGGAGAATCCTCCCACCATACATGACTTTGGTGGTTTTCCAAAGGCGTTATTTGAAGTACAATACCCTGCTCCTGGGAGTCCTAGTTTGGCCAAAGAAATCCAATCCCTAGTCAAATCTCAATCTGTCCAATTGGATTATGATTGGGGTTTAGATCACGGGACATGGAGTGTACTAAAACATATGTATCCGAAAGCAAATGTTCCCATCGTACAATTGAGTATGGATTACAAACTTCCACCTGAAAAACACTTTGAAATCGCCAAGGAACTTTCTCCATTGCGAGAACAAGGTGTACTCATCGTTGCTAGTGGGAATATTGTGCATAACCTCCGTATGGTGGCATGGGACAGATTGACAGAGAGTTATGGTTTTGATTGGGCACTTTCGGTGAACCAAAAAGTTAAAGATTGGATTCTATCAGGTGATACCCAATCCTTATTTTCCATTCGAAATAAAGGAAAAGAATTTGAATGGGCAATTCCTACGACAGAACATTACCTTCCTTTATTGTATACAATCGGAACTCAATTTCCATCGGACCAAATTTCCTTTTTTAATGACAAACCAGTGGCTGGAGCATTGACGATGACCTCTGTTCGATTGGATGCCAATCCGCGATTCAATTAAAGGGAAGACTGAATATGATAAAACCTCCACTCGAGTATTTAGTTCGCAATCCAAAAGTTACCACAACCAATCCTCCACTACTTTTGTTGTTACACGGAGTTGGTAGCAATGAAAATGATTTGTTTTCGTTAGTAGATGATTTACCAGAATCACTACTGATTATCTCACTCAGAGGGCCTCTTGTTTTAGGCAGGAACAGGTTTGGCTGGTATGAAATTTCTTTCCAAGGTGGGAGTCCAAAAATTGATATTGGACAACATGAAGTAAGCCATCAAAAAATATTAGAATTTTTAGATTTTGCAAAGGGTCAGTTTCAATTTGATGCAAATAATGTTTGGATTGGTGGTTTTAGCCAGGGTGCCGTGATGTCCTATTCAGTTGGAATAGAGCACCCAAAACAATTTAAAGGAATCATTGCACTTAGTGGAAGACTCTTAGAGGAAACAAAACAGAAATTAAGTGCAAATGATGAAGTCGATCCGCAAAAGATTTATATTGCCCATGGAACCAATGATAATGTGATATCTGTTGCTTCTGCAAGGAATTCAAAAGAAAGTTTGGAATTGTTGGGAAGGAGTCCTAAGTATAAGGAGTACCCAGAAGGCCATACCATCAGCCAAGAAATATTAAAAGATTTGGTTGGATGGTTGGCAGTTGAGTTGTAAACGAATTTAGTCTGTAATTCCCAATCGTTTGAAGATGAGCGGAATTCGTTCTAAATACGGTTTGATTTGGAAAATTTCATCCAAGTCGGAGTCTTTCAGAATTTTAGAACACCTTGGATCTTGTTTCAATAGGTCACGAAGATTTTTAGATTGGTCAGCCCAAACCGCCATCGCATTTTCCTGAACGATAAGATAGGCATCTTCACGAGTGATTCCACCTTTTTCGATGATCCACAACAATACTTTTTGAGAAAAGATAAGTCCTCTTGTCACATTTAACGTACGTTCTGTGGCATCTGGGTAAACATGAAGTCCTTTTAAGACAAAGTTCATTTTTTCTAAAATGTAATCGAGTGCAATCGTTGAATCAGGAAGAACTATACGTTCTGCAGAAGAATGTGATATATCCCTTTCATGCCAAAGTCCAACGTTTTGTAATCCAACGTTTACGTTCGAACGAATAACACGAGAGATCCCTGAAATTCTTTCGCAAACCACAGGGTTACGTTTGTGTGGCATAGCTGAGGATCCTTTTTGACCCTTTGCAAATGGTTCTTCGACTTCACGCCCTTCTGTTTTTTGTAAGAGTCGGATCTCAGTTGCCATACGATCCAAACTGGCAGCAACCACACCAAGCACAGACATATAAAATGCATGTCGGTCACGTGAGATCACTTGAGTGGCAATTGGATCTACTTTAAGTCCCAATTTATTTAATACATACTCTTCAATTTCTAAATCAATATTGGAATAAGTTCCCACTGCACCAGAAAGTTTACCAACAGCAACTTGTTCGCGGGCATCTTTCATTCTTTCTAAGTTACGTGTCATCTCTGCATAAAAGAGTGCAAACTTAAGACCAAGGGTCATTGGTTCTGCATGAATTCCATGGGAACGTCCGATACAAGGAAGATCTTTGTACTCTTTTGCTTTTTGTTTTGTAGTCTCTAATAATGTTTCAGTGCGTTGGATGAGAAGATCCATCGCTTGCACCATTTGAACACAGAGTGCAGTGTCACCAACATCACTCGATGTCAGTCCAAAGTGAACATGACGACCTGCTGGTCCTATATAAGAGTTTAAATTGGTTAAGTAGGCGATCACATCATGGTGTACTTTGGATTCAATCTCTAGAATTTCATCTACATTGAATTTTGCTTTTTGTTTGATGGTTTCGAGGTCTTCTTTTGGGACTTCTCCCCGGTTCGCACGGGCTTCGCAGGCATAAATTTCAATATCTGTCCAAATTTTAAATTTGTTCTCTAATTCCCAAATGGCGGAAATTTCAGGATGGCTATAACGATCGATCATAAGGGCAGTCTTTCAGTGTAAACTTCCGTTTCAACTGGGAATTTTACGATTGCCGAACGATGTTCGAGTTTCATGTTTAGAATCTAGTAATAAATCCTAGGGGGGCATATGTCCAAAGAATTCGAAGGAAAAGTAGCACTGGTAACGGGAGCTGCCTCTCCCATTGGTTTGGGTAGAGCAATCGCAAACCGAATCGCATCGCATGGTGCAAGTTTGGTGCTTGTTGATTTGAATCAGGAAAAAATTGAAGAAGCTGCAAGAGAAGTAGAAGCAAAATTTGGTGTGAAAGCAATCGGTGTTGCTTGTAACGTAACAAAACCAGAAGATTGTGATGCTGCTATTAGCAAAACTAAAGAAGCATTTGGAAAACTCGATTTCCTTGTTAACAATGCTGGAGTATTAAAAGACAACTTACTCATTCGTATGTCAGAACAAGAGTATGACTTTGTAATGGATGTAAACTGTAAGGGTGTTTTTCTTATGACTAAGTCAGCAAGTAAACTCATCCTCAAGTCAGATTCTGGAAGAATCGTTAATATTTCTTCTGTATCAGGACTCACTGGCCAACCAGGCCAAGCAAACTACTCCACTTCTAAAGCAGGTGTGATTGCACTTACAAAAGTTTCTGCACGAGAATTTTCTGGAAGAAACGTACTTGTAAATGCCGTATGCCCAGGTTATGTGCAAACAGAAATGACTGGAACACTTTCCAAAGAAGTACAAGAAAAGTTAACTGATCCAGCTGTGATCCCACTAAAACGTCCTGGAAAACAGGAAGAGATCGCATCTGCTGTGAAGTTTTTCTTAAGTAATGATGCATCTTACATCACTGGAACTTACCTCCGCGTTGACGGTGGTGCTGCTATCGGGATGTAGATTTTTTATCCTTTGCCTTTGGTGCGATTGTGATTGGTTTTACCACCTTTTGCACCTTAGGCGAAGATTGTTTTGTTTTGGTATCTTTTGTCGATTTTTTCTCTTTTGCAGTTTCAACAGATATAGGTTCTGTAATCGGTTTTTTCTTTTCTTCCACTACCGGAGGTGTTTGGATTTCGTAATCATACCGAACAGTCGAACTCCAATTCCCTGCAAAATCTCGCACACTCGCAAGGACAGTATGTTTACCAGGTTCGTATAAACTTTCTGGTTCAAAAATTTCAAGTCTTCCATCTTTTGGAAAAAATTCTGCCTTTCCAGGGATTCCATCCACGGTGATATCGAATCCATCAGGCATAATTCCTGATCCAACATCCACAGCTTTTAAGTATAAGGCAAAGTCTTCTCTTGGATAAACAGTTTTGTTCATCAATTCATGCAAATAGATGTTTGGTGGTGTTTGGTCTGAAAGAACAACAAAAAGACCCGTTTTTCTGAGTCTCACTTTAAAAAATTGGCCCCAAGAACTAAAGGAAGATCCATTTATTTTTTTTACATTTCCATCAGCTAACACTTCATATAAATCTGCCGAGTTAATATCCTTTGTTTTTGGAACCTTTACATAAAGATCATATCCCAAATTAAAATCTTTAAAGTCAGGACCTATTTTATAAACACTGGAAAGTTGGTTTAGACCTTGTGTGTTGATTTTGATTTGTTCTTGGGCTTCTATTTCAAAAAATGCTTTGGAATATACAGCGTTTACTGGAAAAAACAATTCAACTTTTGTATCTTTGGATTTAAATGTTGTGTAACGATCATAATACACATTGTATTTCCATTCTTTAGTGACGATGTGGCTGTAATCCCCTTGGTCTTTCAAAACATAAAAGGAAGCAAGAGACATTTGTCCACCCATGCCTGTAGCGCGAATGGTAACTTCTTTTGGTTCTCCCATTTTCATTTGTTCGCTATCGAGGATTCCTTGTTCACGACCATTACTGCGCATTCCTAATAAATCATTTCCATCTCTGGTATGTAAATAATAGGAAAATGGATTTCCATTTGGTTTACTGACAGAGCTATCATAGAGTAAAACATTTTTTCTAGTATGTTCTTTTAAAATTTTAGATAATTGGAAACCTTGTAAAACATTATCACCAATTAACATATCTAAGGTGAAAATTCCAAGTCGATTGTTATTGGATTTTTGATGGATAGCAATTTGAATCCCTACTTTGCCTTGGATAAAAAGTGTTGGGGATTCAGATAATTCAAAGCGGTTTCCGCTGGTTTCGTAAAAGGGAATTTCAATCGTTTCATTCCTTCCATTAATGAAAGTTCGTGGAGTTTGCGGAGTGATCCTTAGGGTATTAAATACAATTGGTTCTGCTGCATTGTAACCAAGTCCAAAGTGCATTGGGTTGTAATACACATTGTCTTTAAATAATTCGAAGTGTAAGTGAGGAGGACCAACTCCTGTATCACCTGAAAATGCAATTATTTCTCCAGCATCTACTTCAACTGGTTCTGGAAGAGCTATGTCAAAATCAGTTCTATCTTTGAAACGTTTTGATTGTTTGGATTTTAAGATTTGTTTTACAACTTTCGGTGCAAATTTGTGAAGGTGTCCATAACGAGAGGTCATTCCATCGTCATGTTGTAGAAATAGCGCATAACCAATGCTAGTCCATCTTCTTTGTACGCGAGTGACTTTTCCTTTTGCCACTGCAAGGATGGGAACACCAATTCTACCTCCGGTAGAGAAATCCTGACCCATATGGAAATGGCCCGTTCGAAACTCACCAAAGGCACCAGTAATGGAATCATAACCTTTCACTGGCCATATGTAAGGGTTTTTTAAAACAAATCCCGGTGGGAAATCAGAAGACGATATTGCTAAAATTGGTAAAAAACTAGTTGTGAGGACAAATACGAAAAAACGCAACATCTGATTTCACTATAATTTTCGGCATCTATGGTGAAAACACTTATAAGAAATAAAGGGAAGTAGAATTCTTCCCTCTATTTCCTTCCATTTACTCTATTGGAAAACGGGTCTTCTTTTTTCCTTTAATGCTGTCATTGCTTCTAATAGATTTTCGACAACACCAGGTTGTTCAAAAGATTTGGTCGTATCAATTTTATACTGTTCCAAATTACGAAGGAGAGCGGCGTTTAGAGTGTTTTTTGTCGCACGGTAAGCAGACGAAGGTACTTTTGCTAGTGACTCTAATTTTTTAAGTGAAAGTTTTCTTACTTCTTCTGGAGTAGAAGCAATCTCATCAATCAATCCAATTTTTTTAGCTTCAGGTGCTTTGTAGATAGTGCCTTCTAAACAAACTTCTGCCCAATACCTTGGTTCCACACACATCTTGATTCTATCAATAAAACTAGCTGGAAGGGGTAGGCCTACATTGACTTCGGTAAATCCAATTCGGCATTTACCATCTAACATGTATTTGAAGTCTGATGCAACTGTGATGACTGCACCACCACCCATAGCATAACCTGTTACTTCCGTAATGAGAGGTTTGTCAAATTGAACCATCTCACCAAATAGAATGACTATGCCACCAACTTCATCAATCAGTTTGTTCCTAGGTGTTGAGAGCAGATTTTCTGCATCTAATCCATTACAAAAAAACTTTGGATTGTCTGTTCCTAAAATCACACCTCTTTTGGTTGGATCTGCCTTGATTTCTTTTAAAATCTCACCAAGATCACGCATGTTTTGACCAGTTAAAGAGTTTTGTTCATTCATTTGAAAACGAATGATTTCTCCTTTGCCATTTGGTAGATCGATTACTTCTCGTTTGTAGTTCATGTGTCTCTTCTTAAATTACGATTGTTATTGAATGTTCTATTTTGAATTTTCCGCTTGTTCGGATCCTGGACTAGGTTCCGAAGTTTCTTTTTCTTTTGGAGATTGAAGATTATCTGTAGGATTTGTTGCGTTCACAATTGTTGTTGAATTTGTTTCTGGATTGGTGTTGATTTCAATTTTCACATCACCTAAATTAGTTGGAGGAACTGGATTGTTTTGACTTGGCTCTTTATTTGAGTCTTTTGCAAATTTTTCCTTTTTCTCTTTTTTACGAAGTTCTTCCTTTTTTAATTCTTCCATTTTTACATATTCGTCGAATTCGTTGGGAGCCATAAAAACTAACATTTTTTCATCGTCTGTTGAATGTTCAATGAAGGCTCCCATATGTCGGCCTGCAATGAATATAACCTTATCATGGTTCTGGAAAATTTTAATCACACGTTCAAAAACTTCTACTTCTTCTTTTCCAAGATCTGGCACGACACGAACATCAAAACAAATTCTTTCCGTGTGAATGGATTTTAAAAAATTAAGTGTGAATATTTTTTTAAATTCAGGAAAAACATATCGTTTTAGATTCGCACGGCATTGGAATAAAACACGATCTTGCCCACGGTCAACAACTACAAAGGAAACATTATCACGTGTTTTTGAAGATTCACTAAACTTATATTCTTCAATATGAGAATGGATTCTATCCAGTAAAGATTGTTTGGCTAACGGTTTTACGATATAGTCTGTAAATCCAAGTTTTTTATGATTTGCAATGAAGTTTGAATCTTCTTTTGGAATCATTGCCAATATTGGAATGTTGTGTGTAATCACATCACGTCGTAATTCTAAGATGAATTCTAATTCTTTTTTATCTTTGAAAGTTAAACCCATTAGAATGATGTCTGGATTGGAAGATTTTACATACTCTTGGACAGTTTGGGAAAACTTTGTAATGACAACTCTTTGTCTCAATCCAAGGAAGATGTTTTCCAAATCTTGAGAAGAATTTGGATCGTTTTCAATTGCCATGATAAAATGCATAAAAACTTTAGATGAGTCCTTCTTCGGATGCGACTAAAAACAAGTTACCAACTTTCTTTTGTTTTTCCGATAAAATTTTGTCTGTCAATACTTCTTTCACAACATCCTCGTGTATGGAATGGAGTAAATCAAAATCTCGTTTGTAATCAGAAACTGTCATTTTACCAAATAGAATATTTGCTTGGAATTGGTAAATTTGGTGTTCCATAAGAAAATTTAATGTATCAAAATCTTCTACCGCTTCTGCAGTGATGACAGCTTCTCGGTTATCAGCTAATCGTTTACAATAATCGATAAAAGCTAAGTTGTCTAAAAATTTAATTTGGTCTTCTTCAATTTTAAATTTAAAACTAATTGGGTCCAATTTGAATTCTTTGATCATAATTCCCAAATCTAATACTATTTGATGAGACTGACTTTTTACTCCAAAGTCATCAGCAGCAAAACTCATTCCATGCGAATAAAACGCATGGCAGACATCTTTTAATTGGTATTTTGATTCGTCGTATGGTTTTTCTACGAGTTCGAATCGAATGTTTTCTGGAAAAAGGTCTTTACTTAAAATTAATTTTTTGAGTCGGTCAACACGTTCGTTTTGTGAAAATGTATCAATTAATGATTGAGGTGAGATATTAAATTTTAATAGGCCAGGTGCTCCTTCACATGCTATGATCAGTTTTTCTAAAATTAATAGTTCAATCCGATTGAGGTCTTGGTCGGCAGGAATGTCATTGATTAAATCTTTATAACCAATATAAGCACCACCACCCAAAAAAACTTCCCCTCCTTTAACAGAGTAGGTTTTATCTTTGGGATTAAAAATCACTGTCGGTTGGATCATTGCTTCATGAACAGATCCAGATATATATGTATTTGCTTTGTTGTAGTATGTCCAACTCCAACGGACTAAATTATCATTGAGATTTTTTTCAGATGATTTAAATAGTTCGGCAAAGATTTCTTCGTTATCGGATATAAAGTTGGATTGGGTTCTTGAAACTCCAAAATGAAACGATACTATTTTGTTTTGTAAACATTGTTGTTGGAATTTTCCAACAGAGTTTTCGATATTGGGAAACTTTTCAATGTCCCATTCAAATAACGGTGAAATTCCCATTAATAGAATATTTTGTTTTTCAAAGTAATGGAATCCGAAACAAATATCTTCTAAGTCCAAACAGGAATAAAATTCCGTACGTAATAAATCTAAAAATTCTGTAAGTTCAATGCCTGTTATATTTTCAAACCGAATGAGAAAGAGTGGTTTCCCTTTATTTTCTTGGATGAAATGTTTTTTAAAAACTTCCAAGTCTTTCATTCCAAAATAATAAGGACCAGTTAAAAGTTGATTTTTCAAATGTTACCTTCGTATATGATTTGATTCTTTCACGACGTCTTGTAATTTTATGAGAATTCAATAGAAAAGGCAACAAGGATAGTCACTTATGTTTAGTTTTATTTGGTTTTTACTCATTGGTCTTGCGGCTGGATGGCTTGCGGGTCGAATCTTACGTGGAAAGGGTTTTGGAATCATTGCCAATTTAGTGATTGGTGTGGTTGGTTCCTTTTTAGGTGGGATCGTGTTTGGTCTGCTTGGATTTCGTTCTTATGGAATGATCGCAGAACTCATCGTTGCCGTGGTCGGTGCCATTTTATTGATTATCATCGCTGGGATGATCAAACGAAAATAGGCCCCATCGATTTTTGTTTCAAATCCACGTGTATTTGCAAAATAAGAGGGAGACATAAGTCCCCTCTTCTACTTCTTTTTTTTGATTAGTCGAGTTCGACTCCTTCGCCTAACTCAAAGTTGGAACTCACACCTTGCACATCGTCATTTGCTTCTAGGTTTTCAATGAGTTTCATGATTTTTTCTGCCATTTCTTTGTCGTTCACTTCGACAGTTGTCATGGGAATGTATTTGATTTCCGACTCTTCCATGTTGAGTCCCTTGGAGGAAAGGGCAGACTGAACCGCTTCATAATCCGTTGGCGTTGTGAGAACCACATACATTCCATCATTGACATGGATGTCTTCTGCCCCAGCACCAAGTGCTAAATCAAACAGAGCTTCTTCTGAAATTTGGTCAGCTTTGAGAGTGAGTTGGCCTTTTCGCTCAAACAAACGGGAAACCGCACCAGCATTGGCAAGGGACCCACCAAGTTTGGTTAAAATACTTTTGATTTCGGGAGTTGTACGAGACTTTTTATCGGTAAGCACGTCCACCATGATGGCAACACCACCAGGTGCATAACATTCGTAGAGACACTCTTCATATACCATGCCTTCGAGACCTCCCGTACCCTTTTTGATGGCACGTTCGATATTGTCTTTAGGCATATTGGCGGCTTTTGCTTTCGTGACAGCTAAGCGTAATCTTGGGTTTCCTTCTTGGTCACCACCACCTTCTTTCGCAGCCACAGAAATTTCTTTGGCTATCCTAGTAAAGATGGCGCCTCTTTTGGCATCAATGGCTCCCTTTTTTCTCCGAATCGTCGCCCATTTCGAGTGTCCTGACATTGTTGTCTCCCATGGCTAGAATTTTGGATTCAAAAGATTTTTCAACAGATTTAAGTCGCCCTAGTTTCTTGACTCATAGAGAAAATTCCAAAGTACTGTAAAAAAACATCTATAAGGCAACCCATGATCGACTTTTCAATCACCGATGAACAAAAAGCCCTCCGCGAATTAGCCAAAGATTTCGCAAAAAATGAAATGATTCCCAAAGCGGAACACCATGACCACACAGGTGAGTATCCAAAAGAGATTTTGAAAAAAGCATTTGATGTGGGTCTTATGAATATGCACATCCCTGCAGAATATGGTGGAGCAGGACTTGGTGTATTGGATGAACTCATCGCCTCAGAAGAATTATTTTATGGATGTTCTGGGATGGCAACAGCGATCCTTGCAAACAACTTAGCACTCGCTCCTGTATTGTTAGGTGCAGATGACTATGTGATGAAAAAATTCATCCAACCAATGACTGAAAATTTTACACTCGCTGCTTATGCTGTAACAGAACCAGGAGCAGGATCTGATGTTGCAGGAATTCGTACCACTGCAAAACGAGTTGGAGATGAATACATCATCAACGGATCTAAAATGTGGATCACCAATGCAGGACATGCAGATTGGTTTTTTGTCCTAGCAAAAACAGATCCAAACGCTGGGCACAAAGGGATGACTGGCTTCATCGTAGATGCAAAAACTCCTGGAATCATCGTTGGTAAAAAAGAAAAGAATATGGGACAACGTTGTTCCGACACTCGCGGTGTTACTTTCGAGGATGTGAAAGTTCCGAAAGAAAATATGATCGGTAAAGAAGGGGAAGGATTCAAAATTGCAATGGGTGCATTTGACCAAACTCGCCCAGCAGTAGCGATTGGTGCTGTTGGTGTTGCACGTGCAGCTCTTGACCATTCCATTCGTTATGCAAACACTCGTAATGCGTTTGGGAAACCAATTTCCGTAAACCAAGGTGTTAGTTTTATGATCGCAGAAATGGCTCGTGACATTGAAGCAGGTCGTTTGTTATGTTGGCAATCTGCTTGGCTAATTGATAACAAATTTAGAAACACATACCAAGCATCGATTGCAAAAGTTTTTTGTGCAGACATGGCAATGCGTGTCACAACTGATGCGGTACAAATTTTTGGTGGATACGGATTCAACGAAGAATACCCAGTTGAAAAATTGATGCGTGATGCTAAAATTTTCCAAATCTACGAGGGAACTTCACAAATCCAAAGAGTGATTATTTCGAAATTCCTCAACGATGGAGTTGGGATCGAAACTCCAAACGCTTAAAAGTTGGAATTGGGACCAGTGGAATTTTAAAATTGTTCCACTGTTCCTATCCTATTATGTTTTTACTCATCGATAACTACGACTCCTTCACTTACATATTATTCCAATATTTAACTAAAATCGCACCAACAACTGTAATGCGAAACGATGAAGATTTGCCATTGGATATGTTTCAAAAATTCCAAGCAGTTGTTCTTTCTCCAGGACCTGGTTTACCTAAAACTTCTGGGAAACTCATGTCACATTTTGTTACTTTGTATCCGAAAGTTCCTGTTCTTGGAATTTGTCTCGGTCACCAATCAATTGCGGAAACCTTTGGGGCAAAATTAGAACAAACCAAAGAAATTTACCATGGAAGACCTTCTCCCATCGAACACTCTGGTGAAGGTATTTTTAAAAACATCCCTAATCAGTTTTTGGCTAACCGTTACCATTCTTGGGCGGTATCAAAACTGGAATTTCCAAATGAATTGGAAGTGACAGCAGAATCGAAAGATGGTGTGATCATGGGGATTCGTCACAGAAAATGGAAAAAGGTCTTCGGGGTTCAGTTCCATCCTGAATCCATCCTCACTGAATATGGGGAAACCGTTCTTCGTAACTTCTATGAGGAAGTTCATTCATGAAATATTTTTTTAGATTATTGAGTTATAGCGTTCATTATAAACAAAGATTTGTTTTGGGACTTGTCTTTGCTCTTTTAACTGCCGTACTCAATGGCATTTCGTTAACTGCACTCATTCCTCTTTTTGATTCACTCGGTAGTGACAAAAACAATCGTTTTCATTTGGATTTAACCTTACCCGAAAAAACCATATTAGTTCAGGAAGTTTTACTTGGTGAGGATAGTTTAGATGGTTTGGAACGAATCAAACGTTTGCTCATATCTGCCAAACTCCAAATCAATGCTTATACAGAAAACATGGAACCCAAGGAAGTAGTTTGGGCAGTTTGTATTGCAGTTTTTCCACTGTATCTTTTGAAATTGGGTACCTATCTATTATCTGTTTATTGTATTGCGACAGCTGGTTATAAAGCGGTTCGAGATATACGCCAAGAGTTATTTCAAAAGGTTCAAAAGTTACCTCTCACGTATTTTTACAAAGAGAAAACGGGGCTTATTATGAGCCGTGTAATCAATGATGCAGAAATTGTAGCTGCAGTCATTTCGAGTAACTTACGTGATGCGGTAATCAATTTCTTTTATGTCTTAACACACTTAATCATTCTTATATATTTGAATTCTGATCTTTTGATTCTCGCTTGTTTGACAGTTCCTGTTGTGATTTTGCCCGTTACTTTGTTCACTAGAAAAATTTCATCATCCACTGCTAGATTCCAAGAGAAAATTGCAGATCTTAATGGGCATATTCAAGAATTTATTTCAGGCATCAAAGTGATTCGCACTTTTCGACAAGAAAAACAAGACCTTAAAAAATTTGATAATATCAATTATAAAGTGTATAGAAGAACATTCAAAGGCCAATTTTACTTACAAATGGCACCTAGCCTTGTTGAACTCACTTCTTCGATTGTGGTTCTAGGATACTTTGCGTTAGGTGCAAAATTTATCTATTCAGGTAAATTCACACAAGGTGAGTTTATGGCATTTCTTTTAACTTTATTGTTTTTAATGAGGCCACTCACTCAACTTTCACAAATGGTAGGAAAAATCACCCAAGCTAATTCTGCTGGGAAACGAATATTTGAAATCATTGATCGTGATCCGGAAGTGATCGAACATGGTGATGAAACAGTTCTCGAAAAAATAACTGACGGAATCAAATTCGAAAATATTCATTTTTCATATCCTGGAACCAACCAAGAAGTCCTCAAAGGAATCAACTTGGATATCAAACTTGGCGAAACCTATGCTTTTGTAGGAACAAGTGGTTCTGGTAAATCTACAATGATGGATTTAATCCCACGTTTTTTTGATCCAACAGCAGGACAGATCAAAATTGATGGGATTGATATCAAACAATACTCTCTCAAATCATTACGTAAAAAAATTGGAATTGTAACCCAAGAAATTTTCCTCTTCCACGGAACCATTGCTGAAAACATCGCATATGGAACCGGAGCTGCTACAAGAAAGGAAGTCGTGAGAGCTGCTCGATTGGCAAATGCACATGATTTTATCACCAAAATGGAAAAAGGATATGATACCATGATAGGCGTACGTGGATTAGATTTGAGTGGTGGACAAAGGCAACGTTTAGTCATTGCTCGTGCTCTATTACGAAATGCTGAAATTATGATTTTAGACGAAGCAACGAGTGCTCTTGATGCTGAGTCTGAACGATTGGTAAGCCGAGCTCTCGAAAGACTTTTCCAAAATCGTACAACCTTTATTATAGCTCACCGATTATCGACCGTAAGGCGAATAAAAAACATAGTTGTCATCGAAGAAGGTGAGATCAAGGAACAAGGGGATCACGATTCTTTACTTGAACAAAATGGTATTTATAAAAAACTATATGATAGTCAATTTGCAGACGCGGAGATCCAAATATGAAAAAAGTATTGATTGTTGATGATAATGACCGATATGCAAACAATCTTAAACTATATTTGGATGGTAAAAAAATAACTTCCGACAGAGCAGTTGATGCAAAACAAGGATTGGAATTATTTACCAAGTCCAACGATTACGATATGATCATCTCCGATGTCACAATGGAAACTCAAACTTCTGGACTGTGGATGATGCGTAAAATATACAAATCAGGATACAAAGGGGTTTTGGTTATTGCTTCCACAGGATTTGATGTCTGGGGAGTGATGCCATTTTCTTCTTATTTTTTATCTTGGTTTTGTGGATTACATTGGATGATACCAAAGGTTCCACTCAAACAAGGAACGGTGGAATGGGTTCCCACCGTTCTCTCAAAGGGTAAAACTAATCCTTTCTAGGAACTTTAATTTCCTCAATTGGATTAAACAAGTTTTTGTGTTTTCCTTTTTTTAACTGAGAATACTTCCCTGAATTGCCATCACTGCCTAATTGTTTCACTTCTATGATGTCAATTTTTGGATAAAACACCCAGCCAGTGACAAAAGCACTCCTTGCTCCAGGTAAAGTAGATTCCATTTTCATTTGAATGTATTTATCTGTGACGATGTCTTCACCAATCCGAACAGCGAATTCTTTTTTAGTTTCTGAGACAATAAGACCAATTTCCTTGTTTTTAATATAAGATAAAGGAATTGACCTTTCGTTTGGTTCCGATCTTAAATAATCATCTTCTACAAGAATGATCGCATACTTTCCAAAAGCTTTTCTTCGAAGGAGAGCTTCACCAATCCGTTTTGTAAATTTTTCATCAGTTAAAGATTCATTTAATCGAATCAGAGCAAATGTCGCGGAAAGTGAAGGATTTTTGCTAATTTCATCGATCGCCATCAAGGTTAACGTAGGTTCTTCTGTGGCAACTCTTTCTAAGATTCGTAAACTCTCGCGACTGCCATGAATGGCAAGTGCTTCGATTGCGGCCTCTTTGATTTCTTGTTCTGGTGATTTTAAAAATTTAGCAAAGATTTCAACATCAGCATCTAATTTATGATAGGCGAGGCCACGTAAAGCGCCGGAAACAATTACCACATATTCAGATGCAATCCCTTGAGTTAAAATCAATTCACGGCCAGCAGGATCTTTGGTTTTTCCAAGTCCTTCAAAACTGACGGCTATAACTTCAGGGTCTTCAGCTTTTGTTCCTGCAATAAAATAGGATAAGGAACGTTTATCTCCTATGTCGGAAAGAGCTTTGTAAGCTGCAGGGCGGACTTGGTAACCATCTTTATCAATCGCAGATTGTAAGGTAACACGACCTGACTTCAATCGGCCTAGGGCAAGTGCCGCCGCAGATCGTACTCTTGGTATGGGATGGGTTGCGAGAATTTTTTCAAGATTTTTCGGCTTACGATAGTATTCCCATCGAAATACCTGAACAAGTCCATTTCGAATTTGTTCTGTATATTCTTTGTCTTTTTTCTCTTCATCAGAAAGGACTTCATCCTCTTCCTTCTTAACCAATTCATTGATCTGTTCCGTCGCCTTCCCAGTAACTTTGGATTTGCGATTCAATCGTTTGATGGAAATTTTATTGGAAGTATCTTCCTTTTTAACAGTTACCTTATCCGGTTTTTTGGAAGTTTGAGTGTCATTATTAATAAGAATAGGATCTTCTGTTCCCGTTTTCGTTTCAGGTTCAGCAATATCTCTTCCTTGGTTATAATTATTGGAATCTGATCTTAGATTACGGATTGCATTTTGAATCCCAATTGCTTTCGGACTATATTGTTGTAAAGACTCCAATATCACTCCTAATTCTCGAGAAACTCGTCCAATTGTTGGTCCATCAAAATCATTTGGAGTACTATCGATAAGGGATTGGTTTGTTTGGATGAGTTCAGGTAACCTTGTAATCACATTCGGTAAATCTTCTTCCAAATAGGCAGCAGCCTGCATTTCTTTATCAACTGCTTCACCTACAGTTTTTTTGCTATCAGCACGTAAGGCAATATTTTCACCAAACTCTAATAATGCGATAGTTCGATGTGCTTCTTCAATAAAAGAATCATATTTTCGATTATTTGTAACAGGAATGACAACATCTTTTGTCTTATGTGGATCTAAATCACTCCCTTGGTATTCGCGATACTTTGGAGAAACATCTGTTAATTGGAAGGGTTTTGAAGTCGAACAACTGAAGAAAAAGAGTAAGACCACCCACAAACTGCCTTTCCAAATTATGTCTTGACCCTTTTGAAACATATGATAGCCTACTTCCATACTTTGAATATCGGATACGTACTATAAGTAAAATTAGCGGCAACCTCGCTGGTCTTAAGCCAAACCAGCTAAAAAAGTTAAAATCTCTCTCCGAAAGGCGACTTCGGGAGGATTCTATCATCTCAATGGAGCTCGCAAGGCTCGTTGGTGAGATTTCTGTCGAAATCGGAAGGCAAGTTGGCCTTCTCATTGAGAGGACGGGTTATGTCACCCATCTCATTGTGGGCAATGACCACTCCATCGAAATTCCCCATTTAGACCGTTACCGAGTCGCTCATTCCCGTTTACGTGGCCTTCGTTTATTCCATACTCATCTCAAAGAACAGCCGTTAAACCAAGAAGACTTAATGGACCTTGTTCTCAACCGTTTTGATTCCATTACCGCAGCCTGTGTGGATAAAGATGGAATTCCAAAATTCTTTTTTTCGGCCTTTATCAATCCAGACCCCGATGCTAAAGAACCTTGGATCCTTTCTCCTAAACAATACCCAGGACAAATTAAGTACGGTTATTCAGACGAAGTAGAAGCACTCGAATCTGAATTTACAAAAAAAACATCCAACCTAAAGGAATCACAGAAAGAGAATCGTGCTTTCCTCGTGGGAGTTTATGACGTCAGAAAAATGAAACGTTCTCCTGAACATTCCATGGCTGAATTAAAAGAACTTTGTCGTACTGCAGGGATTCACGTTGTGGATACGTACATGCAAAAAAGAGATCCCGATCCCAGAACCGTTGTGGGAAAAGGAAAACTCCAAGAGATCATTTTAACTTCGGTTCACAAAGACATAGAACATTTGATTTTTGATTTGGAACTTACACCTTCACAGGCTAAAAAAATATCCGATGCCAGTGATTTAAAAATCATTGATCGAACCCAACTCATCTTAGATATTTTTTCCAAAAATGCAAAGTCCCGCGATGGAAAGTTACAAGTGGAACTTGCCCAACTTAAGTATCTGAAAAATCGACTCTCCGAATTGGATGATAATATGAGTCGCCTAACGGGTGGTATTGGTGGTAGAGGACCTGGGGAAACCAAACTCGAGATTGGAAACAGACGAGTGGAAGAAAAAATCAATCGATTGGAAAATGAACTAAAAGACCTCAAACGAAGAAGAGAACTCAATCGTAAGTCACGTTCCCGCAATGAAATACCAATCGTAGGGATTGTTGGTTACACCAATGCAGGGAAATCAACTCTTCTCAACGCTCTTACGAATTCAACAGTGATTGCAGAAGACAAATTATTTGCCACATTAGACCCGACCACAAGGCGTATTCGTTTTCCTGAAGAACGAGAAATCATCATATCCGATACAGTAGGATTTATCCATGATCTTCCTCCTGATTTATCCCAAGCCTTTAAAGCTACGCTAGAGGAATTAGGTGATGCAGATTTATTATTACATGTGGTGGATGTGACCAATCCAAATTACTCCGAACAGATGGATGCAGTTGATACGATCCTCAATTCTTTACAATTAAATGAAATTCCTCGAATGGTTGTTTTTAATAAAGCGGATGGATTGGATGAAGAGACCTATGGCAACTTACTGAAAAATGGTTCCTTGTTAGTTTCTGCCATAACGCGAGAAGGGCTTTCTAAACTCCTTGATTTGATTGAATATGAGATTTGGAAAAAGAAGGAACAAAAACAGTTGGAAGTTACATCCAGTTGAGAATGGCTTCTTTTTTTGTATGATAAATTTGCACTTTTTTGGGTAAATCCATCAGTTGGATCACGTTTTCTAAAAAGTGATTTAAGCCCCCAATTCTAATTTTTCCATTTTGTGTTTCTACAGTTTTAATGATGCTGATGAGTGTTGCTACACCAATGCTATTGATATATTCCAATTGACTTAGATCCAAAATGATTTGGTGAATGCCATCTTCAAAAACAGAAGATATACTTCGGTTGATCTCATAAGCATTGGTATTCGTAATTTGACCCACAAAGGATACCACCTGCACGACTTCCCCTTTGATTTGGATGGATTCCGTTTCAATGAGGAGGGAAGGGAAGGTAAACTTTGCCATGGATTTAGAGGTTCTCCAATAACCGTATCGCAACTGTTTTTTGTTTGATGATGTCTTTCATCATATCAATTTCCATTAACGATTTCTGAAATTCACCTTCCGTTGCTGCATGGGTGACAACAATCACTGATACAGGTTCCGAGGAGGATTCCTTCTGTTGGACGGATGCAATTGAAATATTATGACGACCTAAAATTTGGGAAATTTCAGCAAGTACACCTGGTTTGTCCACTGTAGAGAATCGTAAGTAGTATCGAACCAAATTCTCAGGTTCTGGAAATCGTTTCCCTTCAGGGAAAAGGTTGTTTTCTTTTGCGATGTCCTTACTGCCCAAACGAGAAGCATAATAAATGATATCAGAGAGAACAGCACTTGCTGTTGGCATTCCCCCTGCACCTTTACCTGTCATCATTCCAGAATCCGCTTCTTTTGTTTTATAAAAAACTGCATTGGATTCGTTCATCACATTGGCGAGTGGATGGTCGAGTGGCACAAGAGTAGGGTGGACCTTTGTTAAGATTCCCGCCAAACTTCGTTTAGAGATTCCGAGTAGTTTGATTCGATAACCAAGGGAAAGTGCTGCTTGGATGTCCATAGATTGTAATTCAGAAATCCCTTTCACGGATACAGTTTGGAAGGAAACATACTCTCTGAATGCTAGGCTTGCGAGGAGACTGATTTTATGACCAGCATCAATCCCTTCCACATCAAAGGTTGGATCTGCTTCTGCAAATCCAAGTTCTTGTGCTTTTTTGAGAGCTGTGGCATAATCCCAAGACTCTTGTTCCATTTTGGTTAAAATAAAGTTGGTAGTTCCATTGAGAATCCCACAGATCACTTCAAATTCACAGGAAGCAAGTCCATCTCGTAATGTACGAATGATGGGAATGGATCCTGCAACAGCAGCTTCATAACCTAATTCGACACTGGTTTTTTCAGCAATCGGGTAAAGTTCGCGTCCTTTTTCAGATAAGAGGGCTTTGTTTGCGGTAATAACTGTTTTTCCATTTTCGAGGGCAGAACGAACAGCTTGGTATGCTGTGTCAGTACCGCCTATCAATTCAACAATCATATCAATATCCGAACGTTTTGTAACCGAAAGTAGGTCATCTGTGACGGGGATGTTCGTTTTACCTTTGAGTTTAGCCGGGTTACGGGTAGCAATGATTGTTAGTTGTAAGTTGATTCCATAATGACGTTGGATTTTTTCTCGGTTTTTGTCCAAGAGTTGGAGTAGACTCGTGCCGACAACTCCGGCACCCAATAGACCAATGCGAACTTCTTTCATCTAGGATCACGATTTCTTAGGAGAAACGGAAACACACTTAAAAAAATTTTAAAAAAAAACAAAATTGAGAAGAAGTTCTTCAGCTTTTTCTGATTTTATGAGATAACTATAATTAGAATTGTCTCGGCAATAAGGATTATCATTATGGCAACGAAAAAATCATCATCTGCCGCTAAGAAGAAGGCTGTTAAAAAAGCGGCCAAGAAAACAAATACGGTTAAGAAACAATCTACAAGAAATGAAAGCGTTTCGCTTTTCGGAAATGACGAATCAGCACAAGCTTCCCTTCAATCTCCTGTTTCCCATTCAGAAAGTTCTCATGGAACGAAAGAATCTGGAAATGGAGTGTATCTATTTTTAGTGTTAGCGGGAATCCTCGCAATCGGATACTTAGGTTATGTAAAATACCTAAAACCAAAGGCACCTACTGCAACAACACAAGCAGAAGCACCAAAAGCACCTGCTGACGCACAAACAAAACCTGTGGCCGATGCACCTGAGAAAAAAGTAGAAGAGGCTCCGAAAGAAGTGGTTTCCTCTGGTTTTCTCGTGGATAAAATTGCTTCTAAAAAATTCACAGAAGCTGCTGCGTATTGTAAATCAGTAGGCGGAGTGGTTCCTTCCAAAGAAGATTTGGTGAAATTTGCTGCAACTGCACCAAATGAGATCAAAACAAGTGAAGATAAATTTTGGACAAAAACTGAAGTGGATAAAAAGTCTGGTTTGGCATTCCGTTTTTCCAATGGAAAAGCGCCAAAAGTAGACAAGGCCACTGCTCTTAAGGTTCTTTGTAAAAACTAATCTCTAACGAGAATTTGATTGGATCGGGGCAAGGATTTCTCTTCTGATTTTTAAAGCTAAATCAGAAGAAGCGAACATCTGCCCCGAACCATCTGTTAAATAAAAACTATCCTTCGCTCTTCCTGTTTCCATATCGGTTTCAATTGTAGCACTCAAGATGTTGATTTGATTTTGCATCAGAATTCGGGAAACATAATACAACAAACCTCTTCCCGCACTACTTTCTAAATACAAACATGTTTGATTTTTATCTGGAAGATCACTGAAGATAAACTCAGGAGTTTCTTTAAAAAAAGTTGCCACCGCTGGTTCTTGGATCTGTAATTTTTCGAGAATCTCTTCAAATTTTGCATTTTTGGAGAAAACAGAATCCATCATCATTCCTAATTGGAATGCCACTTTTGTTGTATCGCCACCATCTGCTTGCAAAATAAACGAATCGATCGTATATTCATTTCCTTGTTCAATGACTGTGCTAAGTTCACCAGAAATGATGTCCATTTTTAAAGCATAAATGATCGTAGCAATCCTATGAAAGGTTCCAATTTGTGTGGAATCAGTTTTTAAGGAAATGAGGATGTTTTCTTTTTCCCGTTTATATTGAAACTCGATCAATTTTGCATTTCCTTTTCCCACTGATTGTATACATGCACAAGAAATTTCAATCAAAAGGTTTCGGCGAAATCGGCCGATGATGATAAAAGACAGTATGAAAAAATTACTAATGATTCTATTCGTATTGGGGTTTTTCTTCACACCCCTTGTTTCGGAAGAGGAAACGTCGGAAGAATCACCCTTCGCAACGACAAAAAAGAAAGTCCAACTTTGGAAAGGTGAAGTGACCGGAGTTTATAAAAATAGACTTTGGATCAAAGTCCGTATTTATCGAAACCAAAAGATTTCAAAGTATTCAGTATCGGAATTAAAAGCCCTTTTTGCGGAAACAAAAGAATTTCCAGTCTACCAAAAACTCACACAAATCAAACAAGGATTGCTCATTGTAAGAGATACGATTTGGGAAGAAAAAAATATTAGTAAAAACAATCAATTTATCGAAGTCGTGTTAGTTGGTGATTATAAACCTGATCTTAGTTCCAAAATGAAAGAGATCACAACCGATGCTTATATCGCAAGTTATGTGGAAGAAGATTTTTTTACAGAACCAGATGCCTTTTTTAAAGGAAGGTATACCTCACCTCGAAAAACTGTTTTTCATCCAAAAGACCGAAAGGAAATGGTTTTGGTTTCCAGAGGATTGTTCTTATACGGTCAAGGGACAGACCCATCTGCTGATAGTTTTAACCCCTATTTTTTAGAACCAAAGGCTTCTAGTTTGAAAGAGATTCCTTCTTTTTATATTGATAAATATGAAGTCACTAATGCCGAATACGATTTCTTTTTAAAACAAACAAATACCAAATCACCTCCTCACTGGATTTCTGGTAGGTATCCGGAGGGAGAGGGGGATCATCCTGTGGTTCATCTCACCTATCGTGAAGTGGAAAGGTATGCAGCATGGGCAGGAAAACGAATTCCAACTGAATGGGAATGGGAAAAAGCAGCTCGCGGACCAGGGGTTGTAGAATACACAAACCGAGATGAAACCGTGGGTTACCAAATCACTGCCACCAAATATCCATTTGGTGATGAATATGATACTTTGTATTGTAATACGAGAGAATCAAAAATTGGTAAAACTCAATCAGTTTACGAACTTTCTACAGAAGGAGCAAGTCCTTATGGGGCACTTGGAATGTGTGGGAATGCGGCAGAGTGGACATCCAGCGATTACCAACTGTACCCAGGTCATCATATTAAAAACTTTTCGTTTGGTAAAATCTACAAAGTTGTAAGAGGTGGATCTTACTCAGATTCTGCTAAAAATGCGACGGCAAGTGCGAGATCCTATGGAGGCATACCTAACCTAAGCGAAGATAGGCGAGCTGGATTTCGATTGGTGATGGATTATCGAGACTAAACTATTTTGGACACGTCTCGTTTTTTTTACCGAGTTTTTTACAGATTTTTCCAAGGACATCTTGTTCTTCTGGAGAAAGCACGGCAAATTCGGTAGTGATTCGTTTTACGTGGTCAGGAAAAATTTGTTCGATTAGTTTTTTTCCTTCACCAGTTAAGTGGACAGAAATAAACCTTCTGTCCTCTACTCCGCGGACTCGTTCTACCAAATTTCGTTTTTCTAAGTTATCGATCACAAGAGTGATGTTACCCGTACTTTTGAGGATTTTATCTCCCAAGTCTTTTTGGCAGAGGGGACCCAAATGGTACAAAGTCTCTAAAACTCCAAATTGGCTTTCTGATATATTCCATTTGGTGAATTCAGATATGAGTCTAGAAGACAAGGACTCGGATGCACGTTTTAACTTGATAAACGCATCGAGTGCTTGTACTTCCTTTTTAGAGCCTTTGAATTTTGTTCCCATTGATTTAATATCAAACTATCAAACCTTAAACCAATTGTCAATCGGTTTCTTGGCTCTTTTGGAAAAGTTCCTTCATTAGCCTAAGAGTGCCAGATAGACCAAGTACCACAGATGAAGCTGCTACACCACCCATAAGGGCGCCCGCCACTCCTGGCGAACAAGCATCTGCACCTGTTAGGTAAAGATTTTTGACAGTTGTCCTTACTCCTAACCATTCTTGGCGAAAGCGTTCTGGTGTACAGGAAAGTCCATAAATGGAACCTTCTTTGTGACCCGTAAAGTATTCAGTAGTAATGGGAGTGGACAACTCCGTGAACTCGATCATGTCCCGAAAACCAGGAAACCTTTCTTCCAAAAACGCCAACATTCCCTCTGTGATGGTAGCTTTTAATTCATTGTAATCCTCGCCTCGTTTTTTCCAAGGTTCCTCTTTCCATTTTGCGAAATTTGTATAATCAGCAAAACTAATCGCTTCGGCTGTATGACCTTCTGCTTCTGGATTTTTTAACGAAGGAAACGACAAATACATCATTGGTGGTTTTCCATGGATTAAATCATTTCGTTTCGCATAACTTTCGTCATGATCTACATTTGGAAAGATCCAATGGTTCTCTCCATGAAATCCGAGTTTTGTCGGAGATTCCTTAAAACCAATATAGAGCGTAATGGATGTGGTACCTTGGGTACTTAAAGATTCTAATGGAGATACAAACGCCTGTGAATATTGTTTCGGCAAAAGTTTTTTATAAGTGGTGTAAGCACCTGCATCAGAAATGATTTCATCAGCAAAAAAACTATGTTCGGTGATGGTTTTACCTTTTTGTACATCCACCTTCACTCCAATCGCTTTGTCTCCGTCCAAAATGATTTCCTTTACAGTGTGGAGGATTTTCATCGCACCACCGTTTTTTTCGACAATGGGTTCAATTGAATCTACAATTTTTGAAGATCCACCAATCGGAAAATAACCTCCGTTAAAGTAATGTGCCACAATCATAGAATGGATGGCAAAAGAAGAATCTTTGGGGGGAAGACCATAATCACCCCACTGAGAACAAAGTAAGGCTCTCAGGTTCTCATCTTGGAAATGAGAGTCCATGTATTCTTTCGTTATGATGTAAGGAGTTTTGATATGGTCTAAGCCCAGTAACTTTGCTGCTTTTTCAAAAAAAGCTGGCAATGCTTTGAGAGTGAAATGCCTACCAAACCATTGAGTGAACGTTTCAACATCCTTGAAGTATTGGTCGACAGCCTTTTCTTCTTTGGGGAATTTGGATTTAAGATCACTTCGAAATCGTTCTTTTTCCCCATACACGGGAAAACTGAAGTCTGGGTAATCAAAGACCTCAAAAGGTTCTTCCATTTTTTTCCATTGGACTCCACGTTTTGTGACTGAGTCAAAAAGTGTTCTTAACATAGAACCTTCAGCCAAATCACCAATGTAATGGATTCCCACATCCCATTCAAACTTTCCTAAACGTTTGAATGTGTGTGTAAAACCACCTAACTTAAAATGACGTTCGAGAACTAAAACTTTTTTGTTTGCGACCTGTGATAGTATGGAAGCAGCGGTTAACCCGCCGATTCCAGATCCAATGATGATGACATCGTATTTAGTTTCCATGATTAGTATTTTGTCTCAACTGTGTAATCCAAAGTAACTGTTTCACCTGCTTTGAGTGGAACATCAGCATAGGTTTTTGTTGAGGATTCCTTGATGAACTTGTGAGAAGATTTTGTTATGGTCCAGTCTCCCCATAAACTTGCATAAAATCGAATCTCAATCGCTTCTTTTTTTCGATTTCGAATTTCAACTGAATAAGAAGATTTATCCCCTCTAGAAAGTTTGAACACTTCATAAGAAAGACGTTTTCCATTGGCAACGACATCAAATGCTTGGCCAGTTTTGATTTTTACATCTTCGTTTTCAGGTGTATGGTCAATTGTATCTTCACCAAGTAATTGTTGTCTACCTTTGGAATCGGCTTTAAAAACACGAATGGTTCCTTGAGGCAGTGGTCTTCCTAAGTTATTCTTTTTTGCATTTTTGAAAATGTACTTAATCGTGGCATTATTGAAATTTTTTTCATTTCCTTCATACATAGGAAGGTTTTCGAAAACAAAATACTTTTTAATTTCAATTCCTTCCGATTGGAAAAGTTGTACCTGTTTGGTTTGGTTGTATCCTATAGTTGTAGGTTGGTCTAAAGTGTAGAGGTAGTATTCGGAAAGATTTTCTTGGTTAAATTCAGGAGCAGAATCAGCCATTTCATCATATTCTTTCGCCATCGTTTTTTTTACATAACGAGGTTGAGGTGTGTAGGCTGGTCTATTGGAAAGCAAATTTACTTTGCCTGCAACTAACTGAAGTACTGCATTTTTAAATTCAGCACCTGAATTATTATTTAGCGTGACCCAAGAATTAAGTCCGCATTCGTTTTCTTCTTTGTCTAAAACAAGAATATAATCCGCAGACCAACCAAGCCCATTGGTTTGGTAAGAAACTTCTACTGATTGTTCTTTCTCTGTTTCATTCTTCAATTTCCAAACTAACGTTGGTTTAGCGAATAAATTTTCTGGAATCGTTGGTACTGTGACACGTCCATTGTAACCTAAAGAGACTTCATTCCCAATTTGGTAGACAGGACTTCCATTATTGGCAATGAGTTTGGCTTTGACCGATGTAGTTTTTTCTTTTCCATCTTGGTAAAGAGTTACCTCTTTTCCAATGTATTTGTCCATGAGCCGTTCTGGGGAAATTAAATCATATTCATAGTTTTGTTCAAAGACAGTTAATTTTTTTGGGTCTTCGCCTTTTACTCTCACAGTTTGTGGGATGATTTGTGAAGGCACATCTTCGAATCGTAATGTTTTGATACCTTTTGAAAGATTGAGAACTCTTGTTTCTCTTACTAGTCCAATCCCACCATTATAAATGGTAACACTCACTGACTTACGATCTGATTCAGTTGATAAATCAAAAGCACTGTCAGAAGTGATGGTGGTAGTGGTAAATAATAGAAATGTAAGACTTGCGATGGTTACTATTTTGGATTTCATGAACTCTCCCATGAGCATTCTACAGTCTGAAAACTTAAAAAACGAATGCAACTAAAATCGTTAGGGGAAAACTGCACTTTAAGAGGATTCATATGACAAATGTAGTAAAAATCGGGGTAATTGGTGGAACAGGACTCTATTCAATCGACGGAATGGAAATTCTTAAGGAAATTCATCCTGATACACCGTGGGGAAAACCTTCAGATACAATTACAATAGGTCGTTTTAAAGGAAAGGAAATTGCTTTTTTACCAAGACATGGCAAAGGTCATTTTTTAAATCCAAGTGAAGTTCCGGCACGTGCTAATATTGCCGCATTAAAACAGTTAGGTGTCGAAGAAATTATTGCATTTAGTTCTGTAGGAAGTTTGAGACAAGAAATTGCTCCTAGAGATTTTGTGATTCCATCTCAAATCATTGACAGAACAAAAGCAAGGCATGCAACATTTTTTGAAAATGGTATGGTTGCACACGCTCCTTTTGCAGATCCTTTTTCGCCTGGACTTGCAAAAAAAGTAGAAGATGCAGCAAAACAAATTAATCTTCCAATACATACAAACAAAACTTTAATCTGTATGGAAGGACCATTGTTTTCCACTCGGGCAGAATCTCATATGTATCGATCTTGGGGTGCCGACATCATCAACATGACAGTATTACCTGAAGCAAAATTAGCAAGAGAAGCAGAAATCCTTTATCAAATGGTTTGTATGTCTACTGATTATGATTGTTGGAAAGAAGATGAAGCGCATGTAACATTGGAAATGGTTCTAGCGAACTTAAGTGCCAATGCTGACACTGCAAAAAAATTATTATCCACTTTGATCGATCATTTAGGAAAGTCGGATGATACTAGTTTGGTGGGAAGTACAAAGTTTTCTTTAGTGACTGCTCCAGAAAAACGAAATCCAGAGCAGATTAAAAAATTAAAATTTTTATTTCCAAGTTACTTCTAAACTTGTGCAACAGCTTGCTCCAATGTAGGAAAAATTTGGAGCAGGCTTTTTAATTTCGTAAGTTCTAAAACATAACGAACCTTTTCAGACGGTGATACGATGCGAATGTATCCCTTTTGTTTTACGAGTCTTGAGTGGATTCCTAAACAAACACCTAATCCAGAACTATCAATATAACTGACTTGTTCAAAATTTAAAAAGATATGATTGATTCCTTTTGATATGAGAATCTCTAGATTTTCTTTCATGACTTGGGAATTGTATAAATTTATTTCTCCCGATAACTCAAAATAAACGGCAGATTCCGGGAGTGGGACAAATCTTTGTTGTAGGACTTCCATTTTGAAATCACCACTTTCTACGGTATAATCATCCCAATTATCAATCATATGGAAATTTCCTTCACTCCATCCGAGATTTGAAACTTGTAGAAGTCTAACGCAAGGTTAAATTTTTGTTGATAACTTTTTTTCATTTCTTCGTTTATTTTGGCAAATCCCTCCTTTTTGTCTAGTACGAGTACGCATCCGCCAAATCCTCCTCCAATCATCCTTGCGCCCATGACTCCTAAATCTTTAAGTTGCGATACAATGAAGTCTGTTTCTTCACAAGAGACTTCAAAGTTTTTAGATAAGGAGTCGTGTGCTTCATACAAGGCAGCTCCCACCTTAGAAAATTGGTTCGATTCCAATCCTTCGATGACTTGTTTTGTTCTTTCTCGTTCTGAAATGACATGTTTGGTTCGTTTGAATTCATCTGGGGTGAGGTCACAATTTTTTAGTTCTGATTCTGTTAAGGTAACATCATATAATTGTTTAAAATTTGGGAACTTTGAATGAATTTTTTGCAAAGCCGATTCACACTCTAATCGTCTTTGGTTGTATGCACTGTCTTTTAAGTTATGTTTTACATTGGAATTGATGAGATAAAATTCATGATCGCCTAATTCAAAATGATGATAAGAATAATTTAGAGTATCAGTGTTTAATGAAATACAATCATTTTGTTTTCCAACTGCGATGATGAATTGGTCCATAATCCCACACTTGGTACCAACAAAATTATTTTCGGCTTTTTGTCCGATGACTGCTATTTTTTCTCTTTTGATACCCAGTCCAAAACATTCTGAGATGGCAAAACCTGTTACCACTTCTAAAGCAGCTGAAGATGAAAGGCCAGAACCTTGGGGAATATTTCCATCCACTAATAAATCAAAACCTGGAATGGAATGTCCCTCGGCTTCCAACTCAACAATTACTCCTGTAATATAATCAGTCCAGGGTGCATTTTGATTAGATAAAAAAGGTTTTTTGATGGAGATGGTTTCGTTAAATGTTATAGAATGAAATCGATAGAGATTAGATTGATTTGGCCGTAAAAATACTTGGACCGAAAAATTGATCGCTGCTGGTAGAACGATTCCACCTAAATAATCTACATGTTCCCCAATGATATTGATCCTTGCGGGCGCTTCAAACAAACGCGGATTTGTATTTGTTTTTCCAAATATACGTTCAAATTGATTCAAATTTTCTTTACTTCTCAATGAATCCACTTCATCTTCCTTTCGATGCTATACTTTATTTTAGGACTGGTGCCATGTCGAATCTAAAAATTTCTGATCGTTTTGTGAAACCCTTCCTCCCGCAAAATCATCTGGAAACAGAATTAGAAAGGGCAGAAACAGCTCGTCAGACCGTTTTAAATCGAACTGGATTAGGGAAAGAATTCTTAGGATGGGTAACTTTGCCGAGCCAAATGAATTCAGAAGACTTACAGACAATTCGAAAAGCTGCTGAAACCATCCAATCTCATTCGCAATACTTAGTCGTTGTAGGTATTGGTGGTAGTTATTTGGGTGCAAGAGCGGTCATCGAAGCACTCACTCCTGAGTTTAGTCATCCTGAAACACAAAAGAAAACGGTCAAAATTTTATACGCCGGGCATCATTTAGATGCAGATTACCATTTCCGTCTCCTTGCATTTTTAGAGAACAAAGAGTTTTCCGTAAATGTGATTTCTAAATCTGGAACAACAACTGAACCAGCTATCGCCTTCCGTTTGTTACTTTCTTTGTTAGAGAGAAAATATGGAAAAGAAAACATTAAAAATCGAGTGTTTGCAACTACCGACAAATCTAAGGGTGCTCTCAAACACTTAGCTGATGAATATGGATTTCCGACATTTGTCATACCTGATGATGTAGGAGGTAGGTATTCTGTTTTTACACCTGTTGGATTACTTCCAATTGCAGCTGCTGGATTTAGCATCAACAAACTAATTGATGGTGCCAAACAAATGGAATCGAATCTAAAATCTACAACTTCTAAAGAAGGTAACTTAGCTAGCTTATATGCTGCGATGCGAAATGGATTATATGGTTTAGGAAAAACAACAGAGATTTTTGTATCTTATCAACCAACATTGAATTATTTGGCGGAATGGTGGAAACAGTTGTTTGGCGAAAGCGAAGGAAAAAATGCAAAAGGTATTTTTCCAGCTTCCGTCCAATTCACAACTGATTTGCATTCGATGGGACAATACATCCAAGATGGTGAAAGAAAAATAATGGAAACTGTCATAAAGATTGAAACTCCAAAACAAGATGTTTATCTCACCGAAAAAACAGATGATAATGATGGTTTAAATTATTTAGCTGGGAAAAAACTTTCTGAAGTGAATCAAAGTGCAATCTTAGGAACTCTGATTGCACATAAAGATGGAGGAGTGCCTTGTATTGAAATCATTTTACCCACTATTAACGAAGAAGTTTTGGGTGAACTTATGTATTTTTATGAATTTGCATGCGCTATTTCTGGTTATATGTTAGGTGTAAATCCATTCGATCAACCTGGTGTTGAAGATTATAAAAACAATATGTTTGCTCTACTCGGAAAAAAGGGGTATGAAAAACGAAAAGAAGAAATTCTAAGTCATATTGGACCGACTTAAGAATGATTTTATCTTAGTTAAGTTGGAACCGAATACATCTTTGTTTAGATACGATTCCCATAATTCCTTCGTTCCCAAATCTAAAACTTCACCGGGGAATATTTCTCCGGTGATCTCACCTTTAATTGCACATTCTCGGAATGTATCAGACAAATCATAAAAATGATCTTTTTCCAAGTTGGATAAACAGGAAGGATCAATCACAGAAAGTCCTATATAATAGAACTCACCTTTGCCAAATTCCAAGGTACCATCTTTTCTAATTAAAATTTTTGTATAATTTTCGCCCTCTGGAATCGGTAATAAATATAAATGAATTTTAATTCCTTTCGCCAAACTATGTTTTGGTGTAAATTCTAAATTGGGGAAAAATAAAGTATCAGGATTAATGAGTAAAATTGGTTCTGAATCTGGATTTTCTGGTAATGCAGTGCGAATTCCTCCAGCAGTTCCTAAGATTTTATCTTTCTCAATAGAAACCTCTATTGGAAAACCTGTGAAGTTTTTTACATGATTGAGAATTTGTTCTCCTAAGTAGTGTGCATTGATCCAGACTTTTTGGATTTTCCAAATATGTAATAAGTAGAGTGCATAATCAAGTAAAGTGATCGATTGGATTTGTAAGAGTGGTTTCGGAGTATTTTGGGTGAGGGAACCCATTCGTTTGCCAAAACCAGCTGCAAGTACAAACGCATTCATAATTTCTTAAAATCCTTATGTAAAATCAACTCCTCTCTTAAACTCCTCACAAAAATAAAAAGTGAATCCGGGAACATTCCTAACTGGATGATTTCTTCCAATTGGTTTAAACAGGAAACGATCGATGGTTTGAATTTGTCCTTTTTGTGATCGGTTACCATTCGAAAATATGTACCAAGTGCTTTAAATGATCTTTGTAGAGCTTGCAGATAAAATGTATCTTTGAATTTTTTTGATTGGTCTATATTTCTTTCTTCAAAGTATTTGAGCATCTTCATCCGAAATTCTCTTGGAAGTGGATAATAAGCATCATACAAAATTGATGCTAAATCATACTGTGGTACACCCATTCGTGCGTCTTGGTAATCAATCAGTACATAGTCTGAATTCGGTGATCTTAAAAGATTTCGACAATGAAAATCTCGGTGCGTAAAAACATTGATGGGGTATTGATTTAAATACCCAACTGTCTCTTCAATAAAAGCCAGAGCTTCATTTGAGAATGAAGTTTTGATTTTATAAATTTCTTTAAAAGCATTAAACTTTTCAATTGTTAGATTAGTTTCAAAACTAAGTTTCTCAGTATCGAACTTTCTGGTTTTTACGAATCCAGGTGGATCGAGTGATTGTAATTTTAAAATTAATTCAATTAGATTCGTAAAGTGATTTTGGTATTCAGTTAAATGATAGGAACTATAGTCCAATTTTCCTTCGAAAGACATACAAATAATGCCTAAGTTTTTATTCGATTCAAAGATTTTTGGAACATGAATGCCATTCTCAGACAAAAATTGACTTAAAACAATAAAGTCTTCGTTTACTGTTTCATCAATACAGACAACTTCTTCCTTATCCTTAGATGTCGAAATATGAAAGTATCGCCGGCAGGATGCTTCTTCTTGTAAAGGAGTGATGTTACAATTTTTTCCATAACGAGAATGGATAAAATCTAAATGAGTTTCATTGATTCCAGTATGCACGTTACGAACTAGGATTCGGAAACCTCAGGAAAAATAAAATGAAATTTGGAACCTTTCCCTGGTGTAGAGTCAATTTGTAATTCGATTTCAAAATTCTCTACAATTTGTTTTACCACAAACATTCCTAACCCAGTACCTTTACCCAACTCTTTTGTGGTAAAATAAGGTTCATAAATTTTATCCAACGTTTCCTGGGACATGCCTTCACCATCGTCTGTAACAATTAGATGGCCTCTTTTGCTTTGGATATACGCTTTGATTTCGATTGTACCTATGTTGTTTGTTGCATCAGCCGCATTTAATAAAATATTTGATAGTAATAATGCAAATTGATCAGAATTCATACGAATTGGTATTCGTTCCGTAGAATCTTCGCGTTTGATTTGACAATATTTGAGTTTTGCAGTTTCTTTAAACACTTGTAAGACTGACGATATTTCTGAGTTTAAATTTAAGACTTCAGTTTTTTCTGTATTCGATTTTACTGATTTTCCCAATTGCAAAAGATTCGAAGTTAAAGCTCTTAATTTTTCTGTTTGGTTAAGAGTCACTTTAAGTGCACGATCTTTTAACATTAGGTCTGCATTTTCACGTGAAGCCATTTCGACAAATCCTTGGATGGCTGTTAATGAATTATTGATTTCGTGGCCAATACTTGCAGCAACTACAGATAAAAATGCTCTTCTTTCAGAGTGAATTAATTGTTCCACCATCAATTTTTTTTGTGTTACATCTCGGATAACACCAGTATAAAATGAGTCACCATCTAAACTATAAGAACAAATTGCAATATCAGCAAGAAAGGTGGAAGAATCTGATCGTTGTAGTGTTACGTCAGAGAGTTGCAAAGTTGATTTATTTGGTTCTTGGCTTAGTACATTGGAAACTTGACTCATATACTTTTGCATTTTATTTTCAGTAAATAAAATACGTACATTTTGTCCGATTAAATCTAGTGGAGAATTAAATCGAAACATATCAAAACTTGATTTGTTTGCTGATACAATGATTAGTTTGTGATTAATAGTAATAACTGCATCCGATGTTGCATTCAAAATAGCCGCATTTTGACGGTTAAGATCTAAATTCTGTGTCCGAAGTGCTTTTTCTAATTTTTCGGACAACATCAATTTTTCTAAATCTGAATCCTTTTGGTTTTTTACCTCTAATGCTCGTTTTACGACTGAAAGTAACTGGGTTCTATCAACCGGCTTTGATATATATTCATAAGCATGATAACGAATGGCAGCTTCTGCAGATGATAAATTTGGATTTCCAGTGATTAATATAACAGGTAAATTTATGTTTTTTTCAGCTATAAATTTTGTGAAATCAATACCAGACATTCCTGACATCAAAATATCTGAAATCACTAATGAAAATAATTCTCCTGATTCGATTCGTTTTACAGCATCAGATGCAGATTCAGAAAGTTCAATTTGATACCCCTCACGTGATAAAACACGTTTTAATGCGATACGAATGTCTTCTTCATCATCGATAATTAATATTTTATCCATTTTCATCCGCATGAGCAGGCAAAAAGATTTCGACCTTTGTTCCTACACCATTCTTTGTTTTGATATAAATCTCACCACCGTGTTCGGCGATGATTTTTTTGGAAATTGATAAACCCAATCCTGTTCCTTGTTTGTTTCGCCTTGTTGTGAACAAGGGTAAAAAAACTTTTTCCAATGTATCGTCATCGATTCCTGGTCCGTTGTCTTCCACAGAAAATACGACCCAGTCTTTCTTTTGACTCCGAAGAAAATCAATTCCCAACTCAATTCGAGGATTCTCTCTGGGAATTTCCATTTCTGACAAAGCATTAATCGAGTTTACCACACAATTGATCAACACTTGTTCGATTTCCTGCCAACGTACAAAAATTCCAGGCAAATTGGGACCAGCATGCCTTGTGAATTGGATATTCTTTTTACGACAACTCACCTCGACGAGTTCACTGGTTCTAACCAGTATGTAATAAGGAGAAACAAAATCACGATTTGGACTTTCCATTCGGCCCAAATCAAGTAAAGCCTTTACCAAGTCGCGGATTCTTAAATTGGCAGCTTCAATTTTCTGAAGGATATTTTTTCGTTCGTTTGGATCGGTTTCATCAACTGTAATTAGATCTTCTAAGTAGAGTAATGCACTTTGGAGTGGATTGTTAATTTCATGTGCAAGCCCTGCGGCAATCTCCCCAATACTTGCAAATTTCATTGATTCAATTAGTTGCCTATCTAATCGTTTTGCCTCGGTGATATCAGAAAATACCAACATTACCTTTTTATCATTTGGATTCAGTTTTCTGACAGGAATAAACTTTATTTCAAACGTTCTTTCCTCACCTAATAAGGAATAATCAAATTCAGCTCTTTGAGTGGTTTGTGAAGTTATTGATAGGTTTAGAACTTCAATGAGTCTACTTTTTTCACTGACTTCAAAATATTGAAAAATGTTTTCTCCTACCTCAAATGCCAACAATTGAAATAATAAAAACTTAAAAATAGGAGCTACTTCAATGATAATTGCTTCTTGGTTAACGATTACAAATCCATTGTTGATAGTTGCAAAAAAGGTTTTTAATTTCTCTTCTCCGTACCTGATTGTATTTTCTGCATTTTGTAAGGTAGATAAATCTAATAAAAGTATAGTAATATTATTGATACCATTTGAGTAATTTGGTGTAACAAAACTTTGCAATTGAAACTTTTGTTTTTCACCTAGTCCTGAATGAATATCTATATCATGTTTTATATTTGATTTTAATAAATCAGATTTAATGGGTTCAGGTAAAGTGAGTAGATCGAAGATTGATTTTTTTTGGATCTGTTCCAAGGTAATGGAAAAAAAATCTAAAAATCGTGTATTGGCAAACTGTACTATTCCGAATGAATCAGTGATTAAGAATGGAATTTCTAATCCCTCATTTTGTGGCAGGTGAACAGTCTCTGTTATTTGTTTCCATTGTATGTAGAGAATATAAATTTCATCGAAACCATTCAAAACATCATCAGTCGATGAAAACTGAACAGATACTGTCAAAGTTTCTAAATTTGCTTTTTTACACTGGATTTGGTAATTTTCTTTTTGATTAGGTCTTTGTTTCAATAAACTAGATACTTTGTTTGAATCTTCAAAGATTAAATCCATCGGGCATGGAAGGGTAAAATTCAAACCCAAAAGATTTTTAATTTGATCATGACAATACAATACATTTTGGGATTTAAGATCGACGAAAAGATAGGGAATCGAGGAATGGGAAAGTAACTCCGATAACTTGTGAATTTTTGTTTCTAACATTATGTTTAAAATTTTTTACCGAAGCCTATATCGAAATTATCAGTCCCAGAGACGTAAATCAATGAAAAATATGGGTGGAATTCCCTCTTATGTCAACTTGGGAGGCCACAAAATTTTTTATTGGAAGTTTGGGAAAGGAAACCAAAAACCTATCGTTTTTTTACATGGATTACTAGATGAAAGTTTTGGATTCCGAAGAGTCGTAAAAGAATTGTTAAATGATGGATACCCATTGTATGTTTTTGATTTACCTGGCTATGGAAAAAGTAAACTTCCACTCGTAAAATACCTCTATCAAATCGATGTATGGGCAGATTTACTTCTTGAGTGTTTAGAAAAACTCAATTTGAGTCAAATTTGTTTAGTTGGACACTCGATGGGTGGACTTATTTCTCAACACTTAGTCCTTCATGACAGAAATCACCTTGTCGATAAATTGATTTTACTCGCACCAGGTGGAATTGCCCATCCGGAGCGCGAAAAAATGCGAAAGATTCTATTTCCAAAAACGGAAAGACAAGTGGTATCGTTGTTACGTTATTTATACGGCGAAGAGTTTCCTGAACCAGGTTATTTATTTCGTCATACACTTGTTACGATTTGGAATGATAAACCAAATGAATATTTACAAGAAAATACTCTTAGAAGAGAAGATGAGATTTTTTTCGGTTCTAAAATGAAGGAAATTAAAATTCCAACTTTGATATTGGCAGGTGCTGAAGATGAAATCACACCACCTTTTATGATGAAACAAATGAAATCATTTATCAAAAAAAGTAAATTGGTCTGGATTCCAAAAATAAGACATGCCATTCATTTAGAAAAACCTGATGTTGTAGCAAAGAATATTAGAGAATTCTATAATTCTTAATTACTCTCCATCATCCCCAATCGCATCGACTGGACACATTGCCATGGCTGCCTTTGCCTGTTTTTCCTCAGTTGGAGTAGATGGTTGTTTTTTAAAGAAAATGTGCGTTTCGTCCGCATTGTATTCTAAAAGGTTTGGAGCTTCTTTGACACAATCATTGCAGGGAACACAAGTCTGGTCGACATAGTATTTTCCTGGTACATTCTCGGGTTGTTTGATATTTTTATCTGCCATACAGTATTTTTACTTTTTAACAGACCCCCCCCTATAAAATAAAGCATATATGACGAAAAAGAACATCCTCATCGTCGAGGATGAACCATTCCTCGGACTCAATATCAAACAGAAAATCGAATCATTTGGTTTTCATGTGATTGCTGTTGTACCTTCTGGGGATGAAGCCTTTCAAATTGTCTCAGAAAAGGTGCCAGACCTAATCCTTATGGACATCAATTTAGAAGGATCACTCGATGGTATCGAAACGGCCGAATCTTTACGTGACCAATTCTCAGTTCCTGTATTGTTTTTGACCGGATTTTTGGACGAGACTTCAAAACAACGAATCAATCAAAATCCGTCTTATGCCTATCTCATGAAACCATTTTCAACGGACCAATTAAAGGAAGCCGTTACTGGTTTTATGGTTTAGTTCTCAATTTTCCTTTCCCAACGTATTAAAAATTCTCGATTCCCGTCGGCCCCCTGGATGGGAGATTCCATAAGACCAACAAATCTAATTTTTGGATCAGCTTGTTTGATTTTGTGCCAAACATTTCTGATCGCATAACCAATCAATTGCGAATCAATCAAAACACCTTTCTCTAATTTAGAGGGATGTACTTCAAACTGAGGTTTAAAAAGTGTAATTCCTTTCCAGTGAGTCTCTGGGTATTTCACAAACAATGAATGCAAAAATGAAAATACAGGTACCAATGAAATAAAACTAAGATCCATTGTGATCCATGTTTCATTTGTGATAGGTTCTAAAGGTAATAGCGGTAATTCTTTTAAGTGAGTACGGTCGAACACAGTTACTCTTGGATCATTCGCAATCTTTTGAGCCAATTGGCCATATCCGACATCAACTGCAAATAGTTTGGAAGCACCTTTTTCCAGTAAAACTTGGCAAAAACCACCTGTGGAAGCTCCCAAATCAATACATGTATTTCCATTGATTCGAATGTCTTTCCAATGTTCAAATGCACCTAACAATTTATAGGCACCTCTCGAAACATAGGATTTGATCTTTTCTTTGGTTCTCACCTTGTCTTTCAATGAAATGAGAGTCCCCACTTTTGAAATGACAGTATCATTTACGAGAACAGAACCAGATAGAATTAAAGATTGGGCTAATTTTAAATCGGTAACAAACCCTTCCCTTACGAGAAATGTATCGAGTCTAATTTTTTCTTTCTGCAATGTATTTAGGTAATCCTAAAAAGAATTCATGATTCATAGAAGAAAGTTCAGAGGCAAGTGAGATGGCTTTTTTTACAGACTCGGATCTGAGAGATTTTGTTTTTTCCATTCCATACAGACTTGGATACGTCAATTTCCCTGCTTTTGCATCCTTACCTGGGGTTTTGCCAAGTTCTTCTAAATTTCCTTCTACATCGAGGATATCATCTGTGATTTGGAATAAAAGTCCAATTTCTTTCGCATAACTTGAAATTACGGATTCTCTTTCTTTCCAATCAGGTCGTAATCGATTCCCTAATAAAAAGGATGATTCGATTAGTGCTCCTGTTTTTTTTTCATGGATAGAGTGAAGTTTTGATTCTCGGTCGGTGTTACTTGGATTTTTTTCTTCTTCGATGTCTTCCATCTGTCCTTGGATCATCCCCTTCATACCGGCACCATTGTGAAGGATTTGTATGGAATCACGGATGAGAAATGGATCTTCCGTATCCATCATTGACAATAGATAAAAACTAAGGGAGTTGAGTGTATCACCGGCTAAGATGGCCGTTGCCTCATCAAATTGTTTGTGGCAAGTTGGTTTCCCGCGGCGGGTGTCATCATCATCCATTGCAGGTAAGTCGTCGTGGATGAGAGAATAGGTATGAATGCATTCAACTGCGAGCGAAGCAAGTAAAACAGAATGGTCTTTAGTTTGGATGTTTTGAGATAATTTGTTAGGTTCAAAAAAAGAATTTAAAACAAAAATTGGTCTCACTCTTTTTCCACCAGCCTTTAGGCTATACAAACAAGCTTCTGTTATGCGAGTTTTTGGTGAAAATAAAGAAGGGGTATAGGATTCAAAAAATGAATCAAAAATTTGTTTTGAGTATTGTAAGATTTCGGTGAAGGTAATTGGCACGATGGACTGGAACCGGTTCTGATTCAGAACCGATCCTTGTTTTGATCTAGAACTTAGTTAAGTTCGTAACCTTTGAAGAAAAACGCAATTTCTTGTAATGCGTTTGCTACTGAGTCAGAACCGTGAACCGCATTTGCTTCTTTACTTTCAGCAAAAAGAGCGCGGATTGTTCCTGCTTTTGCTTCTTTAGGGTCAGTCGCTCCGATTACGTCTCTCCAGTGAGCCACAGCATTGTCACGCTCAAGGGCACATGCAACGATTGGACCGGAAGCCATGTAAGTGCAAAGGTCATTGTAAAAAGGACGAGCCGCATGGACTGCGTAAAATTGTTTTGCGTCTTCTAGGCTGAGTTTTAGGAATTTCATTCCTAGGATTTTAAATCCTTCTTTTTCGATTCTTTGAAGGATGTCACCGATGTGTTTGTTTTTCACTGCATCGGGTTTAAGCATGATAAAAGTTCTTTCCATATCTCCAGTTGCTTGGAGAAACCGAAAAAAGCAATCGAATCTTTAGGCAGTTAAAAAACGTACCAATAGAAAAGAAGTAGGGAGAAGGTCCATTTTCTCAAAACCTAACTCTTCCCATACATTCAAATCGATGAGGATCAGTGAATATCCTGTGATCTGGTTGATCGCAATTGGATAAGGGTTCAAATCTGTTTCCGGTTGGATCAGATTTTCCACTTTGATTTTGTTAGATTTCATTCCTTTTAAGGAAGTGAGTTTTTGAGCAAAACCCAAAATTGGATCTTTGTCCCCTTTGTACAGGATGGCTACCCGTTCAATGGTTTCAAGGCCATTGTCTATGAGAACTCCAACGGTGGCGGGGCAATAGTTCAAAATGCCTTTGATTTTTCCACCAGTATAACTACGAGAGAACAATGGTTTTGCCGCACCAATGAGGAGGATGTCTGAGTGTTTGATTTTGGCAAAGTTTACGATTTCGTAAGTAACATTATCGGTAATTCGATATTCGGTTTGGACTTGAATGCCCAAACTAGAACCTGTTTGGCGAATCGCTTCAAAACTGGCATCTCTATACTTTCTGATTTCCTCATTCGAAAGGGAGTCGTTAGGTGAAATGTGCAAAGCAATGAGTTCTAAATTTTTCTTTTGGTTTCCTGAGATGGAGAAAGCAAACCTGACCAAACTTTTTCCCATTTTTTCTTGGGCAAAAGCAACTAGCACTCTCAGTTTGCTATCGGATGGTTTCTCTGGATAGGTTGTGTGAATCGTCTTTGTGAAAAACTTTTGGATTCCATCAAGCAGTGGTCCAGTCGAAAGAGTTGTGACTAACGCCATCATCACAAACACTGCAAATATTTCAGGACTGAGGATTCCTAAATCATAACCAATATTTAGGACAACCAGTTCCATAAGGCCACGTGTGTTCATAAGAGCACCAATGGATAAAGAGTCTTCCCAATTGGATCCTGCTACTCTAGCAGCAAAGGCACTTCCTAAAAACTTACCCACTACAGCAACAAGTAGAACAAGTCCAAACACAAGCCATAGGTGAGACCCATTCAAAAGAGTGACTTCAGTACGAAGACCTGTGATCACAAAGAAAATAGGGAGGAATAAAATAACGGCAATATCTTCTATTTTTTCAGCGATGAGTTTTTTTAAGTTTCCTTCTGCAGGCATGATGACACCCGCAAGGAAAGCACCAAAAAGAGCATGGATCCCAATCACTTCTGTCGTGAGAGAGGATAAAAATAATATCATTAATATGAGAGCAACTGCCGTTCTTGTTAGGTTTTCGCGTGAAATATAAATGGAACCCAATCGTTTGAGAAATGGTGCCACTAAATAAATCATGGTTAAGATATAAGCAAAAGACAATCCAATCGTGAATAAGGCAGTGTTTAAGTTTCCTGCTTTGGAGATTGTCACAATGATCGCAAGTAATATCCAAGCGGTAATATCATCGGCTGCTGCACAAGTTAACACCATGGCACCGAGTGGTGTACGTGTGAGATTTCGTTCCTGTAAGATTCGTGCAAGGACAGGGAAAGCAGTGATACTCATTGCGATCCCCATAAAGAGTGAAAAGGATAAAAATCCTACGTTTTTGGGAGCATAATCCGTATAAAAATAATAAGCTAAAATCATCCCCAAAAAGAAGGGAAAAATAATACTCGCATGACTGATGATAATCGCCGAGTGGGCTTTGTTTTTAAGAACAGAAAGGTCTAGTTCCATTCCTATGATGAACATAAACAAAACGAGGCCAATTTGGCTTAAGGTGCCGAGTGTTGGTAGGCTTGCAGGTGGGAATAAAAATCCCATCGTTTCAGGGAAATAATAACCAAGTAGGGATGGACCAAGTAAAATCCCAGCTACGATTTCACCCATGACAGATGGTTGTTTCAGTTTCCTCGTGAATAGGTAACCAACAAAACGAGCACTTCCACAAACCACAATGATTTGAATGAAGAGTAAGGCTAATGGATGGTGGAAACGATTGAAGAAATTTTCTGTGTCTAAATGTTCACTCGCAGTGACAGTAAGATTTTTTGCAGTTTCTAAAACACTCCCAGCTTGGAGTAAATAATATCCTAAGGATCCGAACAGAAGTAAAGTGAAACCGTAAAAAACAGAAGAACGAGTTTTCATAGACCCTCAAGGTTCCGATCAAACGGAGAATTTTTTCACAAGTGCTTCGCCAACAACATCAGGAACTTGGTTCGATACTGCTCTGCCGTGTCTTGCTACTTCTTTGACGATTGTAGACGACACAAAAGAGTACTCATTGTCAGCCATTAGGAAATAAGTTTCAATTTCTGGGGCTAATTTTTTATTCATGAGTGAAATTGCATATTCATAATCAAAATCTGTGACAGCTCGAAGGCCACGTAGGATGACCCTAGAATTTTTATCCTTACAATAATCTACAGTGAGTCCTTCAAAGGAATCAATTTTGATTTTGTCCCAACCATGGAAAACCTTTCCAATCATCTCTACTCGTTCTTCTGGTGAGAATAAAGATGTTTTTTTAGAATTGATGGCAACAGCGATGATGATCTCTTCAAAAAGAGGATGAGCACGCCGTATAATGTCTAAATGTCCATTGGTAAATGGATCAAACGAACCGGGGTATACGGCGATATTTTTCATCTTAGTGGTTCACCCTTGCCCATTCTTTCATTGGTAGGCCATACAAATTGATGAATCCTTCTGCATCATATTGGTTGTAGAGTTCTTCCTTTTCAAACGTAGAAAGGCCAGCGTTGTACAAGGATTTGTTGGATTTTCTTCCGACAACTGTACAATTTCCTTTGTACAATTTGATTCGAACAGTTCCATTCACATACTTTTGTGTATAATCCATATAGGCACGGAGAGCATTCATCTGGTTAGAATACCATTGACCATTGTAAATGTATCTAGCAAATTCTTGGGAAAGTTCGTCTTTTTTATGTTGTGTGTCCCGGTCTAGTGTGATGGATTCTAAATCACGGTGAGCAATGTGGAGGATGGTACCACCTGGTGTTTCATATACTCCTCGAGATTTGATTCCAACGAGTCTGTTTTCGACAATGTCCACACGACCCACTCCATTTTTTCCACCTAATTCGTTTAAGGTTTCCATCACTTCGAGAGGATTCATTTTTTTTCCATCGATCGCAACACAATCTCCATTTTCAAAATCCAATTCCAAATACGTTGGTTTGTCCGGAGCTTTTTCTGGCGAAACAGTCAGGATAAACATATCTTCTTTTGGTTCATTGAATGGATCTTCTAAAATCCCACCTTCAAAGGAAAGGTGCATAAGATTTCTATCCATACTGTATGGTTTAGCGGCTGTTACAGGAACAGGAATCCCTTTTTTCTTTGCATATTCAATCAGGTCTGCTCGGCCACCAAAATTCCATGTTCTCCAAGGAGCAATGATTTGTAAGTTAGGCGAAAGAGCTTTGAATGTAAGTTCAAAACGTACTTGGTCATTCCCTTTTCCAGTTGCACCGTGTGAAAAAGCATCAGCTCCTTCTTTTTTAGCAACTTCTGCCATTGCTTTTGCGATGAGAGGACGTGCGAGAGAAGTTCCAAGTAAGTATCGCATTTCATAAATGGCATTCCCACGAATGGCTGGGAAAATAAAGTCACGTGCAAATTCCAATCGTAAGTCTTGGATGTATACCTTGGATGCTCCGGTGTTTTTTCCTTTTTCTTCAAGGCCAGTCAGTTCTTCCTTTTGGCCAACATCGGCACAAAAAGCGATGACTTCACAACCATAGGTATCTTTCAACCAAGCAAGGATGACTGAGGTGTCGAGTCCACCTGAGTAAGCGAGAACGATTTTTTTGGGAGCAGGTTTCTCTTTCATAGAATAAGGTCAAAATAAAAGAAAAAACCAAGAACACAATTAAATATTGTCTGAATTGAAATACTGGTGTAGATTTGGTGGATGCGTTTTTTTGTCTCTTTGACTCTTTTACTGTCCATTGGATTGGCCAATCTCCAATGCAAAAAACAGCAATTAGAACCGAGTGTTCTTTCCGATGCCCTTCCTAAGCTTAAAATTTTCATACAAATTGAAGGCAAAGGCAAACGAGGAACTGTCATTGGTTTGGAACCTTTTCTCAACAAATACAGTTATGCAACGGAAGAGAGTTTTTACTCGAGTTTGAAGGAATACTTTCAAAAAGCAAAAGTTGAAGAAACCATCTATGTGGACAGGTCCATTATCGTTTTACCAGAATACATTGGTACTTGGCTTGTTGTCACGGCAGAAGACAAATCCATTTTTGAAAAGACCACCATTGCAGAGGCAATGGAAGAGTTAGTGAAACAAAATCTTGGATCATTCTTATGGCATTATCTGTTTAGTAATTCCTTTTCAAAAGACCACTTAAAGGAAACTCTCTTTCGGATGAAAGCTTGGCAGATGGCCGATCGATACCAAAGGATTTTTTCCCGTTTGGCATTGGAATACCGCGTGGCAATTGTTGCAGGTTCCATAGTTTTACCTCGTCCTAAAGTCGTAGAAGGAAAAATCACTCCTACTGATGGTCCTTTGGAGAATGTGAGTTTTTATTTTCACCCTGACGGAAGAGTGGATGAACAAATTGTACGTAAACTTTTCCCGATTGAAGAAGAAAAACAATTTTTAGTCGAAGGAACGTTAAGTCAAAATCCAACATACCGAACACCTATTGGAAAATTATACACGATGATTTGTGCCGATTCTTGGTTCCCTGAAGTGTATCAGGAATTAGAAAACTCGGAAGCAGAAATTTTAGCGGTACCTTCGTTTGTTGCTCCTAGTGACGCCTGGCAGACAAAATGGAATGGATACAATGGTTATGCGAATCCAAAAGATGTCACAACAAAAGATATAGGTTCCATCACAGAAAAAACAGCTTGGAAAAAGTATGCGATGTTAGGTCGGCTTAAAGTTCCTAGTGTAAAACTTGGAATCAATGTTTTTTTCCGAGGTGAAATTTGGGATATGACTGCTGGTGGTGATGCATTTTTCCAAAAGTTGGGAAAACCAGTGATAAATTTGGTCAAAGAAGAAAAAAACCAAGGTAGGTTGTATGTATTCTATCTCTAGAAAAACATTTCTCACATTGCTTTTGTTTTGTGCAGGAATCAAATCCAAAATCAAAACATTTTATTTTAGCGAATCTGAAACCAAAACTGTCACAAGTTTTGCCGAGGTTGTTTTACCAATTGGCGAAACTGGAATGCCGAATTTAGAAGAAGCAAGTGTTATGCGAAGATTAGATGAAGAGTTGTATTTTGTTTCCGATGAAATCCAAGAAGACTTTCACTCTGCAGTTTTAGTCTTGGAATACCTTCCTTTTTTTTACGGAAGATTTCGTTGTTTTTCGAATTTGGAACCAGAAGAACGAATTCGGTTATTGGAAATTTGGGCAGAGACAGATTCGGATACAGTTCGTGCAGTTGTTGGGAATTTAAAACTTTTAGTTTGTCTCGTGTACTATGGTCATAAGTCTACTTGGGAATTGATCTCTTACCCAGGTCCGTTTGCGAATCCACCTGAGAAATGGAGTGAGGCAAGACTTCATTACCAAAATTTACTCAAAGGAAACTAAGGTAAAATATGAAAAAATCAGGTATCTATCGAGATTATAAAAGTTACCAACCAGGGGAAGTCATCCAAGTGGATGTGGTGGTAATTGGTTCCGGTTGTGGTGGTGCAACGATGGCTTACGAACTTTCCAAACGAGGGATCAAAGTAGCCCTCCTCGAACAAGGTGGAAACTACCATACAGGAACCTTTGATAACAATGAATTGAATATGGCAGGAAAAGTATCTGCAGAAAGGAATTTTCATACCACAAGTGATGGTGGAATTAATTTGGTGTATGGAAATAATTTAGGCGGAGCATCGGTTCATTACTGGGCAGATAGTTACCGAACTCCCGAAGATCGCCTTCTATTATGGAATCGTAAATATGGGATCGAATACCACCTTCCCGAAGACTTAAATCCATATTGGTTGGAACTAGAAACAGACTTACATGTCACACCTGCAACAGAAGAATACTTTAATCCCATGAATCGTATCTTCCGAAACGCATCACAACGATTAGGTTGGGAAGGTCATCATGTCCCACAAGCAAGGAAAAATTGCCAAAAGTCTGGCCACTGTATGCAAGGTTGTATGTTCGGAGCGAAACAATCCCAACTCATCACTCATATTCCAAGTGCTGTTCGCCTTGGAACCGACGTGTATACTGATTTACGTGCTGAACGATTGGACATCGTCGGAAACCAAGTGAAGGGATTCGAAGCTGTAGTGATCGACAGACGAACTTTAAGACCAACCCAAACCAAACTCCGGTTCCAATCAAAAGCAGTCTGTGTATCAGCTGGAGGTTTTGGAAGTAGCAAATTTTTACTGAAGAATGGTCTCAAAAAAAGACTTCCAACTCTTGGAAAATTTTTGGCCATCAACCCGTCTCCGATGGTGCATGCACTTTATGAAGAACCAATTGTCCAATGGCGGAATATCCCTGCTGCTTATGGAGTGGAAGGTTTTCGTTTGGCAAAATTCCAAAACGGCTCTTACAAGGAAGGTGGGTATATGCTCATGCCAAACCAATTACAACCAGGTACCCTTGCCGCATTACTACCAAGTTTTGGTAAAGACCACTTCCGTTATATGAAACAACTAGAGTATTTGGGTGGAACCATAGGATGGATTGATGATGTGGATGGGGAACTTGGATCCATAGACGTGGATTTTTTTGGAAAAACTAAAGTAAACTATCCATTTGGAAAAATCACCAAACAGATATTTAGCGACTTAACATATAAACAGATGAAATTGAATTTTGAAGCAGGTGCCAAAGAGGTCTTCCTTGCTGGAATGAAATTAAGGAAATACACAAAGTTACCTAAAAAAGAAGAAATTGATGCCTTGGCTTGGAGGCCAGCAGAGTTTCCAATGGCGGCTCCTCACCCTGCTGGGGGTTGTCGGATGGGAAAGTCGATTGAAAATTCCGTGGTCAATTCCAAACACCAAGTACATGGATTTCAGAATTTGTTTGTAGCTGACTCTTCTGTATTTCCAACAGGAGTCAGTGTGGATCCAAGTTTTACCATTATGGCGTTTAGTAAAAAAGCGTCAGAGTTCATAACGGAAGTTATATGAGATTTTTATTTCGAAAAACTGCAACTGTTTCTACATGATCTGTCCTTGGGAACATATCCACCGGTTGTAAGGAGTTTAAAAAATATTGTCTCGCTAATAGGTTTGTATCTTCTCTGAGGCTCATGGGATCACAGGATACATAGACAATTTTTTTAAATCCCATACCGAGAATGGTCTCTGCGACTTCTGGACCAAGGCCAGTTCTCGGTGGATCGATTACAATGGTATCATAGTTTTTTCCATATAGGGAAGGTAATACTTCTGCCACTCTCCCTTTACGAAACCTAACATTATGCACTTTGTTGAACTTCACCGATTCCAAAGCAGTTCGATGTGAATTTGGATTTTCTTCTATGCCAAGAACTTCTTTACATTGGCCTACAATCCAAAAGGAAATGGTTCCTATCCCCGAATAAGCATCAATGACACGTGAGTCTTTTTCAATTTCATCCAATACTAAATTGTATAAACTCGGAGTTTGGATTGGATTTACTTGTAAAAAGGTTGAAAGACCTACACGGAATTTGTGTTTTCCAAAATGTTCGTGAATATAAGGTCTACCCCATAACAGATGTTCTTCGCGACCAAGTGCCATCGTTGTGTGTTTGGTATTGATATTATGAATGATACCCACTAGTTTTCCAAATTTACCCGATTTTCCAATTCGATTTTGGATAGCAGTGTGAAGTCTTTTTGATGCATCCTTAGCGTGAGGTAAGTCTTCCTTGGCAGTAACAATGCCTAGAATGATTTCCCCAGTGGAAAAAGACTTCCTTGCAACAAGGTACTTCATCATACCTCGTTTGGATTTTTCATTGTATGGTAATAATCCTTCTCGCCTAGCCCATTGTTTGACGGCGAGTGCCACTTCTGTTAAACCAGGGTCTTGGATTTGGCATTCTGTTTGGTCTAGAACAAATGTTGCTTCCCGGTTGAAAAGTCCGAGTGTGAGCAATGTTTTGTTTCCGACATTACGTCGGCCAAATGGCAACTGGATTTTGTGGCGGTAGTATTCTGGTGAAGGACTTGGAACTATGGTTTTGAATTCCACATGGCGGTATGCCTTAAAGAGTTCTTTGATGTTTTGTTCTTTTTTTCGAAGTTCTTTTGTGTAGTCGATGTCGAGGAAATTACATCCACCACAGGTTCCGAAATGAGTACAGATAGGATTGTTAGTTTTTGTTGTGTTCATTTTGGTTTTCCTGAACCAACCAGTTGGTCAATGGAATTGTATCCACGTTCTTTCACTACCTTATCCAAATAGGCACAAATTTGATACGGTAAAAAAGGACCTTCGTATATATAACCAGTATAAATTTGGATGAGATTGGCACCTGCTTCTATCATCTGTAAGGCTTTTTCTCCTGAATCAATCCCTCCCACACCGATGATGGGAATTTTCCCTTTTAGAGTTTGGTACGCAAGAGAAACAAATCGAAGTGATTTTTGGAATAAGGGGCCACCTGATAAACCACCTTCGGGAGGATTTGCTTCACCTAAACTCTGTTTATCGAGAGTGGTATTGGTAAGGATTACACCACTTATTTTGTATTCCAAACAAACATTGAGATTTTCGATAAGTTCTTCTTCGGAGAGATCTGGAGCAAATTTTAAATACAATGGAATAGGGAATGAATTTGAAAATTCTTTTTGGATCCCAACAATTAGATCTATTAAACTTTGTTTGGATTGTAAGCTACGTAATCCTGGAGTATTTGGTGAACTGATGTTGATTACCGCATAATCTCCGTAAGGTAGTAATTTTTTAAAAGTATAAACATAATCACTGACAGCATCTTCTAAAGCAGTGACTTTCGATTTTCCAGCGTTGATCCCTCTTACTCCCATTTTGGATTGTTTTTTTAATTGGATCTCCGCATTGTCAGCTCCTGGGTTGTTAAAACCCATTCTGTTTACAAGAGCTTTTACGTTCGGGAAACGGAATAATCTTGGTTGTTCATTACCTGGTTGTGCTTTTGCAGTGATGGTTCCCACTTCTATAAATCCAAATCCCATGTGGATCATGGTTGGGAAAAGTTCTGTTGTTTTATCAAATCCCGCTGCAAGACCAACTGGATTTGGAAAACGGATCCCTTGGATGGTTTGTTCCAAACGTTTGGAGTTGTATTGGAAAAGAAGGCTTAGAGTTTTATGGAAAAACGGGATTTTTTTGGATAAAGAAAGAAAAGTAGCGACTAGATGGTGCGCTGATTCAGGGTCTAAATGGAAGAGAATGGGTTTGATCAGGTGGTGGTAAAACAAGGGAAAAATCCTTACGTTGATTCTTTTTTCCCCGCGATTTCTTACAATTTCTTTCCGAAAATAGCAATGTTTCCTATATTCCTTCCAAGGACAGTACTTGATGCCATCTAATTCCCCTATATCACGTATTTGGCAAAATCCATCTGCCTTTCCTCAGGAAGAAGTACTCCGGGAATTAGAAAATTTACTCAGATCGAACCCAGACTTCTGGCTTAAAATCAATCGTGATGGCATCATCGTTGATTATAAAACTTCAAGGTTTGTCAACATAGGGGACAAACCAGAATCTCTTTTAGGACAACATATCAGTGTTGGTCTTCCTCCTTATTTACGTGAAATTACATCAGAAGCTCTCGCTTACTTATCTGACAAAAAAAGTTTAGTATTTTGGAAAGAATATTCTTATGGCGAAGAACCTAATATTCGTCATGTGGAAGTAAGGTTTGTGGTTTTATATGATGGTTATATCATGTCCAACCATCGTGACATTACGGAACGTAAAAGATTAGAAAATGCTTTTTTAGAAAGTGAATCAAGATTTCTTTCCATGGCACAGAATGCGGCTGATTCCATTGTGATCATCAATGATGAAGGAATCATTCAGTTTTTTAATAAAACAGCGGAGAACACATTTGGTTATAAACAAGAGGAGGTGATTGGAAAAAATGTTACAATCATCATTCCTCCAGAATACAAAGACAAACATGATGATTATCTGAAGCGGTATAAAGAAACTGGGGAAACTCATATCATAGGTGTAGGCCGAGAGGTGTTCGCACAACGAAAGTCAGGTGAAATTTTTCCATGTGAACTTTCGGTAGGAGAATTTAAAACAAAATCCGGAAAAATGTTTACGGGAATTCTAAGGGACATCAGCCAAAGAAAACTCCAGGAAGAAGAATTATACCAGTACAGAAATCATTTAGAAGAATTAGTCGAAAGACAAACTATGGACTTAAAAATGTCCAAAAATATTGCAGAAGAAGCTTCCTATATGAAGTCACTCTTTCTTGCCAATATTTCGCATGAGTTAAAAACTCCTATTCATGCAATTTTAAGTTATGCGGAACTCGGTGCAGAAAAATCAGCCACTGTTCCTCCTGAAAAAATAAAGGAATACTTTCACATCATCGATTCCTCTGGGAAACGGTTACTCGCTCTTCTCGAAAATTTATTGGATATTGCCAAATTAGAATCAGGTAAAATGCGATATCTTTTCGAACGTAATTGTTTAAAAGAAACTACCAAATTTGTGATCAACGAAATGCGTGCTATTTTGGAAAAAAGAGGGATCACAGTTGTTTTACTAAATAATGAGGAACGTTGGGAAGCTGATTTTGATTATGAGCGGATCCAACAAGTGATCAGAAATATCATCTCCAATGCATTAAAATTCATTCCAAATGACACTAATATTGAGATTAGTTTGATAAAAAGAGAATTTATTCCAAGAAAATCTCAGTCGTATGTGAAAGGAATTGGCATCCAAATCAGAGATTACGGTCCAGGAATTCCTTCCGAAGACCTTGATAAAATTTTTGAAAAGTTCATCCAATCCAAACAAGTAAAAGCTGGAACAAAAGGAACTGGGCTCGGGTTGTCGATCTCAAGAGAAATTGTAAATGATCACAATGGATTGTTATATGCTGAAAATCATGAAGATAAGGGAGCAGTTTTTACAATGTTAATACCAAGTTCCCGTGAAGGAATTCGATGATCAATTTACTCGCTGTTGATGATGAGATGATCAATTTGATGATCATTGACGAGTCTTTGTCAGATAAAGGATTCACTGTTGTCAAAGCAAAAGACGGAGAAGAGGCATTCCAAATTTTAAGCTCTGGTTCGATGGTTTTTCATGCCATAATTTTAGATCGATTGATGCCAAAGATGGACGGGATCGAACTACTAAAAAAAATTAAACGATCAGAAAAATACCGAGATATCCCTGTCATTTTCCAAACTGCTATGAGTTCCATCACTGATATGACAGAAGGGCTTGATGCAGGTGCTTTTTATTATTTAACAAAGCCATATTCACGTGCACTTCTTGTGAGAATTGTGCAAACCGCAGTTGAACATTTTATCAAATTACAAAGGGCAAAAGAAGACCTTCACAAAGGAATGGGTGCCCTTCGTCATATGATCACTGGTGAATTTCGGATTCGCTCTATCCGTGAATCACATGAACTCGCTCCTTTACTTGCCAATGCTTGTCCTGATCCTGAACGAGTGTTAACTGGTATCATGGAAATTCTAAACAATGCGATTGAACATGGAAATTTAGGAATTTCATACCAGGAAAAATCGGAACTTCATGATAATGATAAATTGATGGAAGAAATTTTTCGACGATTAGACACACCTGAGTACAAAGATAAATTTGTAAAGGTAACCTTTGAAAGAAATTCAGAACGTATTGAAATTCGTATCAGTGACCAAGGAAATGGATTTGATTGGAAACGATATTTGTCGATTGAAGCGATGACTAAAAATGCGTTTAAAACGCACGGTCGTGGGATCTTTATGGCAAAAAAATTATCCTTTGATGATCTTACCTACATAGATGAAGGTAGAACGGCCATTATACGCATTGATTTAACCAACAAAACTAGTAATTTACTCACTGACTTTCAGGAATAAATTTATAATGTAAACACTAGTGGATCAGTAAAATCAGAAATGATTTGTTCTACATGAGGTTTTAGTTCTTCTACTGTATGGGAAGTGGCTACACCTAAAATGGAACAACCTGCTGCCTTTCCAGATTGTAATCCAGCAATCGAATCTTCAAACACGATACAATCCTTTGGACTCAAGTCCAATCCTTTCGCACAAAGTTCATACACTTCAGGATGTGGTTTGCCCTGTGTCACCATGGAACCATCAATGATCACATCAAAGTAAGATCGTAAGTTAAGGTTATCCAATGTAAAACTGACATTCATAGTTGGTGCGGAAGTTCCAAGTGCTAACTTCATTTGTTTGGATTTCAAATACTGAAAAAATTCAATGATTCCAAGATGAGGTTTCATTTCTTGTTTGTATAAGGTTTGGTATAAGTTTTCTTTTTCCGTACCATAGTTTTGGATTTCCTCTAAAGAAATCTCTCCAAAAATCATTCTGAATAAATCAGCATTTGTTTTTCCATTATAAGTATCTCGATAGATTTTGGAATCGAGGGGAAATTTATATTTTTTGGAAAATTCCATCCATGCTTTGAAGTGAAATTTGTGATTGTCTACAACCACTCCATCCATATCAAAAATAAATCCTTTATGTTTCATCTTGTTTCCTTTCGTAACCACCCACAAGTCCTGTGATAAAATTGGGAATATTGGTTATAAATGTTAATGGTTTTTTTTGAAAAGGATGAGTCAAGGTGATGGAAAACGAATGGAGTGCCATTCTTGGAAAGGATTTTGATTCGTTACCATATTTAGTATCTCCAACAATAGGATGCCCTTTTTCTGCAAAATGAACGCGAATTTGATTTTTTCGACCAGTGATGAGATCAATTTCAAGAAGTGAATACAAATTGGATTCTTTTAAAACTTTGTATTTTGTTTCGGAAAACTTTCCTAGTTTGGGATCATCAACTGAATAAACGCGGTGTGCCTTGGACTCTGTTAAATAAGATTGGATGGAACTTTGTTTGAGTTTCCAGATACCATGTGTAACTGCGATATAAACTTTTTTGGTGTTGTCCCAATTTTCTTGTAATGTTTGTTTGGCGACTTCTGTTTTCGCGAATACCAAAACACCAGAAGTATCTCGATCCAAGCGATGAACGATAAAAATTCGATTTTTAGAACGATCACTTCCTTTTTTTACATAATCCATAAGGGAAGCGTAAGCAGTTTTGGATTTTTCAGAATCAGTTGCAATTGTGAGTAGTCCCGCAGGTTTATCAACGACGAGGATATCTCGGTCTTCAAATAAGATGGTTAAGCCTTTTGGTAAAAACCGAGTGTTTGTTTTTTGTTTCATTCTTTTTTGAGGAGTTTTAAAACCTTGGGATTGTTTTGTCTTTCGGCAAATTCAATCGCAGTTTTCCCCCATTTATCTTTTTTTTGCGGATCGGCACCTGCGTCGAGTAGGAGTTGGATCAATTCATATTTTTCATTTAAAATAGCACTGTGCAATTTCGTAGCCCCATATTTGTCCCATCCATTGATATCGGTTTCGATTGCCAGAAGGAGTTTGGTAGCTGGCCAATTTTCATTGGTAATTGCTTGTTCTAATGCTGTTATTCCTTTCGAATTACGAATACTGGAATCGATATTTTGTTTGGTTAAGATGGAAAGGATTTCAAGAGAATCACCTATCACACTCAAATGGAGGGCTGAATTTCCTTCTGCATTTGTATGGTTCACATTTGCATTCGCATCTAAAAGAATTTGGAATAACTTTGGTTTATCAGGATGATAGTTTCCCATATTGATCATCGCCAGAAGTACAGTATTGCCATCTGTGTTTTCGAGTTCGATGTTTGATCCTTGGCGAATTAGGATTTGTACAAGTGGGAAGTTGCGACTGAATACTGCACCCATAAGAGGTGTAATTCCAAATTTTGTTTGGGCATTGGGATTGGCACGAGCATCTAATAATGCTTTGGTATGTTCTAAAAATTGAAATTCAGAGGAAGCAAGAGTAATGAGTGGAGTTTCAGTAAACGAATCTTTTGATTCTATATTTGCACCCTTTGAAAGGAAAAGAGAAAAAAGATTCGGATCAAATTTTCTAATTTTTGTGATGTAATAATGAAAGTGTGTTCTGTTATAGTTTCTTTCACCTAACACATAATTTGGATCTACTCCTTCTTCCAAAAGTAATTTTATCATCTCATTTTTACTAAATCCAATGGCTGTGGCAAGCGGAGTCGTTCCATCTTTCATGGGAAGATTGAGACCGGCACCTTTCGAAATTAAAAATTTTGCCAGATCAATGTTTCCCAATTCTGCTGCATAGTGCAGTAAGGTATATCCATCTTCATTACGTTTAGTATTGACATCAAATCCTTTGTTAACTTTCTCTTTGATGGTTTTTGGATCCTTCATAGAGGAAATATTAAGATCATTCGCGTATAGTATGTTAAGTGATAGTATAACATAGAGAAAAAAAACTAAGAAACAATGAATTTGAGTTCTTTGGATTACCATGGAGTAGTCCCTCCTTGTGGGCGTAGGAAAACAATTTGATTGCCTGTAGATAGTGCTAAAATTTCTTTTTGTTTAGGGTGTGTGATGAATAAATTGGGATGGATGTAATTTTCATCATCATCTGAAGCAAAAAGAATTTCTCCTTTTTTTGTATCCACGATGTAAAATTTACCTGAAGGAGTAAAACTACCAAGGACTAAGATTTGAGAAGAAGGAGCTAAAATTTCTCCAACATCAAATAAAGAAGACCTAAAGATTTCTTTTTTTGTGGTTAGGTTAAATGCATACAATTGGATATAACCTGATTCAACGCCTCCTGAACAATATAGTGTATTTCCATCTGGTGTGATTGCAATGGAACGAATGGTTTGTCTATCTTTCACTTGTATGTCTTCTGAATCACTTTGAGGAATGTAAATGATGGGGCCTGCCGGTTTTTCTTCGACAAGACTTATCTTACTATTTTGGTTCATAGTAGTATCATTCAATTCATGAATTCTTCCGTGGGCATTGCCATACAAAATAGTGTTTCGTTTTTCTAAGTATTGGTAAGGGAACTGGTAGTGTGCAATTTCAAATCCTGCTGGTTGAGACCAGTCAGCGGAATTTGGGTCAGCAGTTAATTGAAAATCATTTAACTTCCTTCCGGTATTCGTATCATATACAATTAACCTACGGTCATAAAAATGAGGTCCATCCATATTATGTTTGTATGAAGCCAAAATTCGTTTTCCTTGGTCTATGAACTTTGCATTGTCAATCGTTAAAATCCAGTTAGGTGCTAGACCAGATTCTTCACGACTTAACCTGACTTCATCTCCTGGATATCGATAGTCAATATCTGCTGTGATGGAATGAAATAGAGAAAACTCTGGTTTAAATACTTTCGTGATACCTCCATTCTCTGTAGATCGAATGAGTAAATAACGTTCGGAGGTTTGCAGATTAGGATCAGATTGTCCGAAACTTAAGAATGATTTTCCATCCGGAGATACATCAAAAATTTTTGGACCATCAAACTCCTTTTGGTACATCATCTTGGCTTCTGTTTTCCAAATCATACTTCCATCTAACAAACTGATGCGATATAGATAAAAATCCGTTGTTCCAATGATTGCAGATTTACCATCAACATGGTAACGGATGTTATAAATTGTCTGTCCATCAATTGATGGTGTGATTCGACTCTGGATTTGCCAGGAACTGCTAGAGTTCATCACGTTTGCACCTTGGTTCGAGATGAATGGGAATTTGACAACTGACTGTGCGTACGTTGCCAATGAGATGAAAACAAAGGTGAGGACTAGGTTTGTGTATCGCATTCGCGAGAGTCTAACGGAGAGTGAAACCTCGGTCAAGACATCTCTGAAACCAGGAGTTTGTCTGGAAAAGGAACAAGATTCGGCCGAAAATTGTTTAATTTATTGAATATATTTCTGTTAAAACAGAAATGGGAAAGGGGAGAAATTGATGAACATGATGGCAAGTACGAAAGAAAAACAATATGTCCCATTACTCCAACCCATCTTCTCAGTGGAAGAACAGACAGTCATCGGTTATGAATCTTTGGGCCGAGTCCGAGATGAAAAGGGTTCACTTGTTGTGGTACCTGAATTTATGGATCCACATGTAACTCCACTGATGATGACTGTGATTGATCGTAAGTTACTCGGTCTTTCTTTGGACAAAATCAAAAATAGTAATGACCTACTTTTTGTGAACATGTCTCCAGATCAGGTGATTTTGGAGTATGAAGAGAGTAAAGGGAACTCACTTCCCATTGCTGAAATTGTAAAGGAATCTGGAATCCAATTAAATCGGATTGTTGTGGAGATCACAGAAAAATCTGGGAGTTTTGGGACCGATGTTCTTGCAGCTGGTGTGGATCTACTTCGAGAACAAGGTTTTGGTATTGCTTTGGATGATGTGGGATCAGAATCTTCCAACTTAGAAAGGTTAGGTGCAATAAAACCAGATATTATTAAAATCGATTTAAACCTCTTAAAGAAGTCCATTGAACAAAGAGAATACCAGTCAATTTTAGAATACTTGAAACAAATTTCACTTAGCATTGGATCTCAGTTATTATTTGAAGGTATTGAATCAGAAGAAGAATTGTACCAAGCCGTGAGTTCTGGCGCCACATTTTTACAAGGTTATTTTTTAGGAAGACCCTTAGAATACAAAGAAGACAAACAAACCATAAGGGATGTTGTTGTTCCCCATTTACATTTGTACCATGAATCAAAACGGATAGAAGTTGCAAAAGAAATTGAATTCGAAAAACAAATCAAATCCAAGTTGATGTCACTTCCATTAAAAACAATTACATTAGGGAATCGAGTGATCATTGACCCACAAAGTTTTTTCAAATTGGACCCAATGATCCAAAGAGTGTATGTTACAGATTGGCAAGGAACCCAAGTTTCACCTTATTACGAAAGGACAAATGATTCCGGTTTTATTGAGAATATGGCATTTTTGCAAAAAAACTGGTCATATATGCCATTTTTTTATAAACACGTTAAACAAGTGTTTCGTGATAACGGAAATTGGCAAGTCAGTGACCCATATTGGGACAAAACATTAAAAAAGAAAGTGATCGTATTTTCCCATGTAAATGAAATGGGATATTCCTTTTTTGTGGATTTAGTTTTGGAAGATGGGAAATAATTTGTTAAGATTCAAAATATTTACGTTGGAAGTTTAATCGCATTCCATAGTAAATCTTCTGTTTCTTTTAAGAATTGATCATCCAATTTTATTTTTCCATTCCGAGAACCTTTTACGAGTCCAACGAATGCCCCCCATACAATCGCAATGAGTGCATCAGGTGGAAATTTGATAAGGATATCTCGGTTGTCATGAGCAAATCGAGTTAGAAATTTCAGAAGTAACGCACGTTTTGCGAAACTCTTTTTGTCTAAATAGGGAAGATTGTATTGCATTTCTAAAAAATCAAAAGCCACTGGGTTTTCTCTTTGGAATTCGGCCATGGATTTCCAAATTTGATGGAATTGTTCTTTTGGTTCTGCATCGTGAGGAAAATTATCTTTGATTTTTGAATAAAGACTTTCCTGCCATTTTTGAAAGAGTGAGTTCACAAGTTCTTCCTTACTGGCAAAATAACGGTAAATCGTACCTGCTGCTACATTGGCTCGTTCTGCAATGAGGGGAACTGCCGTTCCATCAAACCCTTTCGCCGTAAACAATTCTAATGCAGCAGATAAAATCTCTTCACTTTTGTTCAATTTAGAAGCCTTTTCACTCAAATGGTATACCTATCCAATCCCATTTCCCTATGGGATGTTCTTTTTTGGATAGGGGTCATAGATACCTCGAATCCATTTCTTTTCATTCTTTTTTTAAAAAAGTACTTGTAAAGTAAAAAAAGGAATGAATATTCATTCATTAATTTGTGAGTGGAAATACGGATTAAGAATGGCAATTTTGAATCAAAAGCTGATTTCGAGACGTACTCTTGTCAAAACTTCGTTGATGGGAGCTGTTTTTTTGTATCTGAGCACCAGTGGTTGTCAGGCAAAGGATGATGTCACAACACGTGATCGAGAGTTGGATTGTCAATTTTTGGACAATCGAGGGCAGAATTTATTCTATTATTTGGCGGATGCTCTATTGTTTACGTTTTTACCAAAAGAGGAGAAGGAAAAAGAAATCGTACTGAATGAAGTTGTATTAAACATCGATTCATACTTATACAGCTTACCTACTCACACACAAGCTGAAATTTTAGAAGCAATTCAATTTTTAAACATAAGTGCTGTTAGATGGTATTTATTTGGTTCAAGTTCTAGTTGGAAACTCAGCAACAGAGATACTGTGATCAAAACATTAAATCAGTGGAAAACCTCCTCCATAAGCTTACTTCGATCAATTTTCTTTCTATTACAATCAATGGTCACTATCGGATACTTTGAAGCCAGTGTTTCTTGGAAACACGTCGGTTATCCAGGTCCAAAACATGCATTAGGATTACGTCATGGATAAACTAATAGATGCTTCTTATTTACAAAAAGACTTAGATCTCGAAGCGGATTTTGTCATCGTCGGTTCCGGTGCTGGTGGTGGAACAAGTGCAGAGATTTTATCGAAAGCTGGTTATTCCGTCATCATTGTGGAAGAAGGAAACTATGAACGTAGTAAGGACTTTGATTTAAAAGAACTTTCCACATTCAATCGATTGTATTTTGAAGGTGCAACGCGACCAACAAAGGATAAAGCTTTTACAGTTGTTCAAGGAAGAACGGTTGGTGGATCAACTGTTGTGAATTGGACAACGTGTATTCGTACACCTAAGGAAACACTTTCCTATTGGGAGACTGAATTAGGAATTAAAGGTTTTTCAAACGAAGATATGGAACCTTGGTTTGATATTGCATCAAAACGATTTTCGATCCAACCTTGGGAAGCTCATAACCAAAATAATAACCTCTTAAGTGTAGGAGCTAAAAAACTGGGATGGAGATATAACTCAATTCCACGGAATGTAAAAAACTGTAATATGTTAGGTTATTGTGGTTTGGGTTGCCCAGTTGATGCAAAACAAAGTCAATTGGTAACTACAATTCCATCTGCATTAAAACAAAAAACAACACTCTTATTCCGTGCCAATGCGGTTAAGTACAATTGGAAAGAAAATAAAATTGATCATTTGTATTGTAAACCAAGTGTCCAAACTGGTGAGACACTACCTAAAATTCGATTGTTTGCAAAACATTTTATCACAAGTGCTGGTGCCATCAATTCACCTGCTTTGTTATTACGTTCGAATTTACCTGATCCTTATGGATTGATTGGTAAAAGGACTTTTGTACAACTACACAATTACTCTGTTGCGGAAATGCCAACTCCTGTGTATGGATTTTTTGGTGCTCCTCAATCCGTTGCATCCGATGAATTTTTATGGAAAGATGGGGTAAAAGGGAGAGCAGGTTATAATATAGAAGCAGTTGGTGCACAACCAATTGTATTAATGAATTTAAGAAAATTGGTTGGTGAGGAATTTGATGCTTATGTAAAAAGTTATCCCAACTTACATGTACTAGTTTCTCAAATTCGTGATGGTTTTCATGAAGATAGTCTTGGTGGAACTGTTCAATTGAATGAAGTGGGTTATCCAATCCTCGATTATCCACTGAATGATTTTATAGTCGATGGAATTCGAAGGTCTTATCTGTCTATGGCTGAATGCCAATTTGCAGCAGGTGCTAAAACTGTTGTTCCAGCCAATAATGTAGTGAATCCATTCAAAACTTGGGCAGAGGCCAAAAAAGGCATCGAAAAAATGGTGATCCAATCTCCAAACACAGTAGTTAATTCCACACATCCGTTAGGTGGAAATGCTATGGGAAATTCGATGGAATCTTCTGTAGTGGATACGAATGGAAAATTCCATCATATTAAAAATTTATCTGTTATCGATGGATCTATTTTCCCAACAAGTTTGGGTGTGAATCCAAGTTATACAATTTATGCCATTGCAAGTAAGTTGGCAACGAATCTTTCGAAGGAATACCAATCGAATGTTAACTAAGACAGAAGAATTATTATTCGCAGCTATGATTTTTTTCCTCATGGTAGCTATGGGTAGTACTTTAACATTAGAAAACTTTAAAAAAGCGATCCATTCTAAAAAACCGTTACTTGTTGGAATGTTGTCACAGTTTGGATTTATGCCTCTCATAGCATTTGGGTTAGCAAAGGGTTTAAACTTATCTCCGTTATTCTCAATTGGATTGATTTTGGTTGGTTGTACTCCAGGTGGAACTACTTCCAATTTACTCACCTATTATGCGAAAGGTGATGTCGCTTTAAGTATCAGTATGACATTTGCCTCAACGATTCTTGCCATTGTGATGATGCCATTTTTGTTTTGGCTCTATTGTTCTGGTTTGGTAACTGATGAGATTCAAATTCCATACAAAAGTATCATCGGTTCGATTTTATTACTCATCATTCCCGTACTAATTGGAATCAAAATAAGATCATATAATACGAAACTTGCTTTGAAAATTGAGAAAATTGGCAGTTTTTTAGGAGTCTTGATGATCTTGTTTTTGTTAGGTGTTATGGTTCCTAAGAACTTAAACATTTTACAAGTCACAACATGGCAAATGTATTTGGCTGCAATATTGATTACATTGCTTGGATATAGTTTTGGTTATCTGTTTAGCAAAATATTGAATCTTTCGGAAAAACAAGCAAGAACTGTCTCCTTGGAAACTGGGATTCAAAATGGACCTTTGACGATAGCAGTAATTTTACTCAGTTTTTCAGGATCAAATGTGAATGAAATATTGTGGATGCCATTACTGTATGCCCTCTTTGTTCCCATTACATCGGCAACTGCAACTTACTATTTTTATTTAAAATCAAAACAAGAATTAAAAGGATCAGTTTGAATGAATTTCTATTTTACAGAAGAACAAAATGCTCTAAGAGAAGCGGTCGCAGCGTATTCAAAAATTGCAGGTAGTGACCCTAATCGAGATGTGGAAGAAAGAGATAGCGAGTTTTCGTGGGATGTATTGCACGCGCTAGGTGATAGAGGTTGGACAGGAGTCATTGTTCCTGAACAATACGGTGGTTTAGGTAAAGGTGCAATGGAATACACCATCATCATGGAAGAGACTGCAAAAGAATTAATCTATGGACCTCAAAATTTAATCCAAGCACAACAAGGATTATTAGCTGTAGGTACTGAAGAACAAAAAAGCAAATGGTTACCAGAGCTTGCTAAAGGTAAAATAATGGCGGCCCAAGCGATTTCAGAACCAGATGCTGGATCTTCATTTCAAAATATCCAAACAACTGCAGTTAAAGACGGAAACGAATGGGTGTTAAATGGACTTAAAGTTCATATCAATTTAGGAAAAGAAGCTCAATTGATGATGGTCTTGGCAAAAACTGATAAAGGATTAACTGAGTTTTTGGTGGACCGTGACTCAAAAGGTATTCGATACGAAAAACAAGATCCTATTGGTTTAAGATCGGCTCCTATGTATGATGTCCATTTTGAAGATTGTCGTATACCGGCTGATTCGGTTTTAGGAAGAGAAGGTAGAGGGATCGAAACCTTTATGGCAATTTTTAAATTGAGTCGATTGGGAGTTGCATCGCAATTGATTGGGATTGCACGTGGTTGTTTAGAACATGCAGTCTCGTTTACTAAATCTAGAAAGGTTGGAGAGAGTCGTGTTTCCGATTTTCAAGGAATACAATGGATTATCGCAAAACTGACTTCTGAATTAGAAGCTGCAAAACTGGCAAGAAACCAAGCTGCTTGGTTACATGACCAAAAGGTTAATCATAACTTAGAAACTTCAATTGCAAAATACCTAGCAGGAGTCGTTGCTGATGAAGTTGTTAATAAAGCTTTTACATTAACAGGATCCCATGCATGTTATAGGAATCGTCCATATGATCGATATGTTCGCGAAGTAAAATCATTGTTAGCGGGTGGTGGAAGTTCTGAAGTAATGTTGAATAATGTTGCCAGAGAGATTCTAAGGCCATCATACCACTATTAATATGAAATACACCGGAATCACATTAATCACAGGTGCCAATGGTTTTATTGGATTTGAACTTTTGAAGGAATTATCAAAGGATTCAAATCTTAAAATCCGTGTCACAGATATTCGTGATGATAAGATAAAACTATTTCAAAAACCGAATATTGAATATGTAAGATCAGATATTCGGGATGAGAAGGAGTTAAGTTCTTTAGTCAATGGTGTTGATCGTATCTTTCATGTTGCAGGAATTTGTAATCTAACCACTAGTTATGAAAAACTGAAACCTATCAATGTTGATGCAGTTGATAAACTTACAAAAATTGCATTACAAAATAGTGTAAAAGCATACATCCACTTTAGTTCTTCCAGTGTCTATGGAACTTACCAAGGTAAACCTTTTAAAGAAACGGATGATTGTAATCCAAAAGACGCTTATGGAAGAAGTAAACATGCCGGTGAACAAATCGTATCAGAAAAAATAAAAAAAGGACTAAGGACAATCATCCTTAGGCCTTGCACTGTTTATGGCCCTGGATGTAATGATGGAGCTGGTAAAGTTTTTTCAAGACCAGGTAAAATTGCAGGCATACCTGGTGACGGAAAAATGAAACTCGCAAATGTTAGAGTAGAAGATGTTGCCGGGTCTGCTATTTTCCTTTCCGAACAAGAACAGTTTTTTGGAAATATTTACAATATCTCTGATGATAGTAATCCAAGTTTGGAAGAAGCACTGGACTTAGCATCAAAGATGTTTGGATCCAAGATCAATAAACTTCATATTCCATTATCATTACTTAAGGTGATTGCAAGAATAGAATCTCCATTTGCAAAGTTACAAGGTAAAATTCCTGATTTAGAGTATGAAGCAATCAAATATCTGTATAACGACTATTATATGGATAATCAAAAGTTGAAATCAACTGGATACCAATTGCGATATCCAAACTTTGTTTCTTCAATGGAATCGATGAAATTAATTTAAGAGGATAAAAATGAGTAAAGTAGTAGTTATTAGTGGAATTGCACAAGGTATGGGTAGAGAAGTTTCTTTGATGTTGGCAGCACAAGGTTATACAATTTGTGGCTTCGATATTGAAAAAAAATATTTAGACAGTTTATCTGATGAACTTAATAAATTAAATGCAAAACACCATCTTGAATCATTAAGCATCACTGATTCAGATAAAATTTTAAAATTCAGAGATGCCGTACTCAAAAAGTTTGGTGCAGTTGATACAGTTGTTTCAAATGTTGGGATTGGTTTTTTTGGTCCATTTGAAGAAGTAAATTTGGTCAAAGCATTACAATGTTTTGATATCAATGTGATTGGTTGTGCGAGACTTTTACAAGCATTTGTTCCTTCCATGCGTAAGGCAAAAAGTGGAAAAATAGTTGTGATGTCTTCTCTTGTTGGACAAGTTCCATTTCCTTTTGAATCCATTTATTCTGCTACTAAGTTTGCGATTGAAGGTATGGTTTCATCTATGCGATATGAAGTAACACCTTTTGGAATTCAGGTTGCAATGATCCAACCTGCACAAGTTTCCACAAATTTTGCTGCAAAAGCTCAACAGTTACCAGAAACAAATTCTCCCTATTATGACAGATGTGTTCGCTTTATCAATCGAGACAATGAGCTGATTAAAAAAGCAACGAATCCAAAACAAGCAGCTGAAAGAATTGTAAAGGTCATTACAGCAAAAAAACCAAAATTATTCAATCAAGTGGATTTTATGAGTACATTCTTTTTGGGATTAAATCGTTTTTTACCTCAAAAATTGAAGGATAAAATTTTACTCGATCATATGAATATCAATGTATAGGACATAGAATGAAAGTTCCGAATCTGAAACAATTGACTTTGTATCATTTACTCCAAGAGGGAAGGCGACTGTATGGAAACCTTCCTGCTCAAAGTTATAAAAATCAAAAGAAAGAATACCAAAACATTTCCTACGAAGAATTTGTTGGAAATTCTGAATTCATCTCCAAGGCATTAATTCACTTGGATACAAATGCAGGGGATCGGATTGGAATTATTGCGGATGTTGGACACCAATGGTTACAAGTGAGTATGGCAATCACTACCATCGGGTGTGTTGATGTTCCTCGTGGTACTGATGCAACATTAGATGATATAAGTTACATTCTGACTCATGCAAAATGTAAGATCATTTTTGTTGAAAATGAAAAAGCACTTAAAAAATTTTTACCTGAGTTACAAAAATTAAATCTACAAACCATCATTTTGTTTGGTGATGCAAAAGTCGATGCTATATCCATCAATTGTCCAATTATTAATTTTAATGATTTGAGATCGTTTGCAACAAATATAGAAGATAAAACATATCACGAAATTGGGGAAGAAATCCAAGAAGATGATTTAGCTACCATCATCTATACTTCTGGAACCACTGGTAAACCAAAAGGTGTCATGTTAACACATGGAAGTATACTTTTTGAAATCCAAGCTCTTGTTGCCGAATTTAGAAAAACAGGAGTAAAGGTAGGTGAAGGTGATGTGACGTTGGGTTTTTTACCTCCATGGCATAGTGGTGAAAGAATTTTTGAAACTATTTGTTTTTATTCTGGTATTAGAATCGCCTTCACAAGTATACAAGAACTTGGTAAAGATCTAGCAAAAGCAAGACCTACAATTCTATTTACTGTTCCAAGGGTATGGGAAAGTTTTTATGATAAAATTAAAGATACGATTCAAAAAAGTCCTGCTGTCAAAAAATACTTTTTAAAGTTACTTGTTTGGAATTCTGTAAATTTTTCGATTACTTATGACAAAGCATTTGATCGTATTCCGAGATTTAATTCTCCTAAAACGACAAAACAAATTCTAATTCAATTCATCAATTTAATTCAACTACTAATATACCTTCCTATCTTACCAATCTCAAAACTTGTGTTATCAAAAATATTATCTGTGTTAGGAGGGAAATTGCGATATGCATTTGCTGGAGCAGGTGCCTTACAAGCAGAAGTTGATCGATTTATGTACGCAATCGGTATGCCAATTTTAGAAGTCTATGGAATGACTGAAAACTCTGGACTTTCTACAATAAGACATTTTAACGATTTTTCAGTAGGAAATGTTGGGAAACCAATACATGGTGTAACCATTAAACTGATTGATGAATTTGGAAATGAAGTTACAAAACCTGGCGTTAAGGGTGTGGCCCATCATCATGGTCGTCACAATATGAAAGGTTATTATTTAGAAGAAGAAAAGACAAAAGCTGTATTAACAGAAGATCGGTGGTTGAATTCGGGTGATCTTTTGGTATGGACTGCTCAAGGGAATTTGAAGTTTGCGGGGAGAGCAAAAGACACTATTGTTCTTTCTGGAGGTGAAAACGTTGAACCTGAACCTATCGAGATTTGTTTGAAACAAAGTGATTATATTGACCAAGCTGTTGTTGTTGGTCAGGATAAAAAAACTCTTACGGCTTTGGTTTTGTTAAATTTAGAAAAAATTGAAAACTATCTACAAGAACATTCAATCAAGTTAGATTTAAAAAATGTTATCTTTAATGAATCAGATGTGATTCAGAAATTGATTAAAGATGAAGTAAAACATTTTATTTCAGATAAAAATGGATTTAAATCATTTGAAAGAATATCAAATGTTTACATACTTCAAAATCCTTTTGCAGTTCATGATGAACTTACACAAACACAAAAAGTGAAAAGGAACCGTGTCCAAGAAAAATACCATGAAGAAATTGAATCAATGTATCGTAAGTAAAAGGATTTTATATGAAAAGTTATCAATCATGGAAATTGGATATTGAAGATAGGATAGCAACACTAACACTACATACAAATGATCTAAATATAATGGATATGGATACACTCTTTGAGCTAAAAACAATTAGCCAAGAGTTAGATTCAAATCCAGATGTTTGGGCGATTATTTTGCAAGGCAATGGTAAACATTTTTCATCTGGAGTCCAATTTGATATTCTAAAGAAGGTGAATCAAATTTCGAAAGATGAATTCAAAACAAACATGCGCGAGATGCAGTCATGTTTCACTGCTTTTGAATCAATCTCAAAACCTACGATTGCAAAAGTCCAAGGATTTTGTATGGGTGGTGGTTTTATGTTAACTCAATGTTGTGACTTTAGAATCGTAAGTGAAAAAACAGTTTTTTCGATTCCATTAGTCAAACTCGGATTAACTGTACTCATGGGAACCAATCGAGTTACAAGAAATGCAGGCATTGGCCCAACTAATGAACTCATCATGTTAGGTGATAAATTCAATCCTGAAAAAGCCCTCCAATACAACTTAATTAATAAAATAGTTTCTCCTGACGAATTAGATGAGTCGGCAAAACAGTTTGCCAGAAAATTTTTACAATTACCTCCCAAAACAATCTCTATCACTAAACAAATCATCAAACGTGGAGATAAAATCTCACTTGAAGAAAGTTTAGAATTAGAAATTGAATTACAATCTACTTTGATAGGTACTTCCGACTTGGCAGAAGCATTGGATAGTTTTGCCAACCAAAGAAAACCCAAGTATACTGGTAACTAAATATGAGTATCGAATCACTTTGGCAAAATGGTAAAATCACTGTAAATCGAATTCGGATTGTATTATTCTTTGTATTTTTTGCCGCACTTCTGGGTACAAAAAATAGTATGCCCGAGGCTATGTTTTATATCCATCTCTCTGGTACCCTTATCATGGGTATCTATGCAAGTATTTGTCATATTTGGTTAAGGAATGGAAATCCTCCAGAATGGTTTCATAAGTTATTAATCATACTTGATATAGGAATCCATTTAATTAATACATCAATTGATTGTTCGATGGGACCAATGGAAGCAAAGTCTGCAATGAGCAACACTGCTGTACTCCTTGTTGTATTTTTTTACTTAATTTATTCTGGGTTTTTAGGGAATCCAAAATTTGTTCTTTTTAATGGATTTTTAGCTGGTTTTGGTGTCATATTATCTTATTTTATATCGGTTCACTTTGGTGGACTCATTCCTTCAGAAGATCCAAATTTATACATCCAGACAGGATATGTAGGTACTTCCGCGGAAATTGTTAAAGGGATCTTTGTGATGGTAAGTGGGATCTTGTTGTCTCGACTTATTGCTTTATTAATTTTGATCAGTGACAAAGGTATAGAAAAAGCCAAAGAATCTGAATATTTATTAAACCAAAGTTTAAAACAAAAAAAAATCATACAAGATGCAGCAAAAAATTTAGAAAATTCGATTCAAAGTTGTGCCAATTATATTTCGCATACTGCGGAAAGATTAGAATCACAAGCTGCGTCACTAGAGCAAGTAACAGCGATTAACACAGAATTGTTTTCATCATTTGAATCAAATGCAAAAATTATTGATGATCAAAATGGAAAAATCACTGATTTGTTTTCTGGATCAAATGATTTAAACCAAATGGTTGCAACCATTAGTATGATCAACCAAGAGCTAATTACGATTGCAAATGAAAACAAAAAAGATACAACTGAAATTGCTGGTGTCTCAAAGAAAACAAGTGAATATTTAGATTCAATTAAAACTTCCTTTGACAAGGTAGATGAAATCAATCAAATCGTTGCTGAAATTGGAGAAAAGACCAACTTACTTGCATTAAATGCCTCAATTGAAGCTGCACGTGCTGGTGAAGTTGGTCGGGGATTTGCAGTGGTAGCTAGTGAGGTCAGTAAACTTGCTGATTTTACAGCAAAAAACGCAAAAATGATTTCTGATGTTGTCAGCCATTCTAGAAAATTTATTTATGAAGCTGCAGAGGTTTCCATCAAAACTGGAAATTTGACAACCAATCAAATAAAAAAACTAGAAATGACAACTGAAAAGGTGAGTCATATGCATCGATTATTTGAAAAACAAAAATCAATTATTTTTGATACGATTAACCAACTAACGGAAATCAATGATCTTTCTTCTCAAATTTCGTTTAGCACGAAAGAACAAATTTCTGGTCAAACAGAAGTCAATAAAGGTATTATGGCATTAGAGAACGAAGTGAATCAAATTTCAAATGCATCCAGAAGTTTAGAACAACATGTGGAACAAATCAGATCTCAATCTTTAGAATTATTGACGTTAAGCGAATCATAATCATAAACTTGTATTTTTGGAGATATTCATGTTAGAAAAACGATTTCAAATTCTTCTAAAGATAGGAGTTTTCCTTTTGACAATTTCAATCTTTCAATGTTCAAGAGCTAATTTATCGCCAGACCAGGTTGTTGATGAACATGGAAAAATCATTCAAGTGATTCCCGAACCAGATGCAACTGAAACAAAACAATTAGAGTTTACTTCATCTGTTGCACTACTAAAAGAAGATGGGACTCTGAATGTTTCAGGTTGGTCAAGATTTCCACATTTTCAGATTAACGAGTCATACATCAAAGCAGAACCTAAACGTTATAAACGATGGGAACATTACACATTCTATAATGAAAATTTCGGAGGTGCAATCACCGTAACTGATATTGGAAATTTAGCGATGGGTAGCATCGAGTTATTAGAATTTAAATCAGGTAAAACAATATTTTCTAAAACAGAGCTTGTGAGACCAGGTGCCATTCTTTTCCCAACCAATACAACGGATCCAATTGAATTTACGAAAGGAAACCAATTCATTCGTATTCAAAAACAAAAAGGCAAAAGAACTATCACTTATTCAATCCAAGGTGATTCCTCCAATGAAACAATCCAAGGTAATTTTGAATTCACCGAAAAATCGAATGAAGCACTTGCCATCATCACTCCATTTTCTAAGTCAGATTTCTTTTATGAATACAAAATGCCAAGTTTGATCTGTAAAGGAACAATCTTATACAAACAATCTATTTATGATTTTAAGGAAGATAGTTACGCAGTCTTAGATTGGGGAAGGGGAACTTGGCCTGAGAAAAATAAATGGCTTTGGGCTGCAGGCGCAGGAATGGTTGGTGGAGAACTTCTTAGTCTAAACTTAGGTTATGGTTTTGGTGATCCAAAAAACGCTACAGAAAACGGTATCGTTTACAAAGGGAAAGTACATAAACTTGATAAAGTAGTTTGGAAGTATGATGTTACAAATTACAAAAAACCTTGGAAATTTGTGAGTAACCAAGGTAGATTGGAGTTAAACTTTACTCCAGTTTATCTATTGTATTCTGATATAGATCTTATGGGTATGATAGGTTTCTTAAAACAACTAATCCAAAATTTTTCATTGTCTGAAATTTTTGAATTATTAAAAACCGAAGCCTATTTGAATAAAGCCTTCGGTGTTTATAATGGTTATGTGGTCTTAGATAACGGAACAAAACTAGAAGTTAAAAACTTGTTTGGTTTTGCCGAACAAATGTACCAACAATGGTAAATCAAAGCGTATAGTTTCGAAGTGTCTTTAACCTGATTGTGGTAAAAATCACAATCAGGGTTAATATAATTCCTGCAGATACAACCGCTGTTGGAATGGAAACTTTTACAAGAATGATACCCGATAAAAATCCTGCAAATGCCGGCACCACTTGGCTTGTAATTGTATACAGACTCATTAACCTTCCTCTGTATTCCTGACTCACTTCTGATTGAAGGATGGCAACAAGTAAACTGATACTAGCTCCAGCACCAAATCCACTCACCAGTAATAAACATATCGAAAGCCATAATTGTGAACTGAGTCCGATACCTAAAAGACCAAGTCCACATAACAATCCAGAGGTGAGGATCAATTTTCCATAACCAAACGGTTTTGCCAGTTTTAAAGACGTACCTCCTCCCAAAAGTAAAGCTAAGGCAAGGGCTCCTAAAAAAAATCCACGTTCCATTTCTCCTAATAGTAATACACCTTTTGCATATCTAGGCATCATCACCTGGACTGGACCCATGGAACAATAAATCACGACTGAAAATAAAAGTGTTTGTCTAAGTAATGAATGGTTTTTTGCATAAGATACCCCTCGTAGGATCCTATCCCAAGCAGAAGAAGTTTTTCCCTGTCCTTCCGTTTTAATTCCGATGAGTAAAGACATTGCAATTAAAAATAGACTAACACCAGTAATGTGAACCATTTGCCAAGAACCTATACTCCTGCAAAAAGCCAAAATTGGTGGAGCAGAACCAAAACCTAACATTACCAAAACATTAAAAATCACTGCCATTTTTTTTTGTTTTTCTCCTGCTAATCTTCCGAGTAAAGACATCCTAGCGGGAGCAAGGATAGACCAACCCACTCCAACAAAAAAAGCTGCTAGTAAAAATAAAGAAACAGAAGTGATGCCAAACAATTGTGATGAAAGGTTTAATAGGCCCAATGCAATTAAAAATGATCCATGGGCAATTTGTGCTAAAATTTGTGGTGAGTGAGAATCACACCAAGCTCCTGCAAACCATCCGAGAACCAAGGGCACGCCAAAACAAAGTCCAAATCCAATTCCTGCCAATGCATCTTGGTTCCATACATCTTGTGCATATAAAATGACACTATAATTCGTTAGGTGACCAGCTAAAAATCCTAAGAAGGAAGCTAACAAAAATCGAATCAATTGACCTTGGTTATAAGTATTAGAAGAACTCATTTTGCTTGTGTAACTTCCATCAGAGTTGGTTGTCCATCTTCAATTTGCCAACTTGGGAATGCACCGTTTGATGAATATGCTTTACCATCTAGCGAAAATTCAATATCACGTGTGAATGTAACTTTACGACTCATGGGATATACTTTCCATATTTCTGTTTTGATATCCATTACCATTAAATTATCTGATGAAGTTCCTGTGACCCAAACAAGATTTCGTTTTCTATCCACATTCAGAGAATAAGGTGTCTCAACTCCATCAACCGCTGTAGGAAGTGGGTATAGTTTGAACTTTCCATCTTCTGGAGTGTATTTAGCAATTGAGCCTTCCGGAAAAACTGAAATCCATACATGATTGTCTCGATCCACTCGAAGCCTACGTGGACCTTGGAAAGGTGTTTCAATCACCTGAAAGGAAAAATCCTTTGGATTGATTTTACCAATTGTGTCTGCATGTAGTCTTGTAAACCAAACCGTTCCATTAGGTGCAACATCAATCCCATATGGCAATGGCATACCACTCACACGTTCATCAACTGGCAACAAATGCATTGGAAAACCCCAATTCATAAGTTTTACAATGAAACCACTGATCCATAAACTAAAACTTTCTTTTTTGGTTCTTGCAGGTAAATCGAAGTAATGGAAAGAAAGATCCTTTCGATTAAACATTCCAACCTGGTTTGAAAGCGCTAATGTAAACCAAACTCGGTCTTCATCGTCAATACGAATGGTATGCGGATATAGTCCATTTTGAAACATATGGTCTTTGAACTGTTTGGTTTTTGGATCAAACTCTGTGATACGTTTTTGCAAAGAAGGAGTGATAAAAATATTTCCGTCAACTGGAGATTCCGCAAGGGAATGTAAACCAACATAGGTTTCATGTTTTTGGAATGATCGTAACCTTCCTGGTAATAGACCACCCAACTCATCATCTGGTTGTTTAGGAACTTTATATACTACCGTTTTACCAGTGTTAGGATCAATTTCCCAAAGACGATCTTGGATATTGTCACCTACGTACACTAGACCAGTTTTTTTATGGTATAATAGATCATGCATTTGAGAGAAACTATCTCCCATAGGCCATTCTCTGATGACAGCTCCGTATAACTCTTTTCCCCATGGACGACCAGGTGACACTCGTTCGGGGTGTTTGAGTAAATCAACATATGCATTTGAAAGTAAACTAGGAAGTTTTTTCTTAGCTTTCCCATGTGGTCTTGCGCCATAACCCATCATTCGATTGATGATTTCTTCCCAATCACCTTCAGAGAATGCTCTTCTCATGAAAAAACTTCCTTGTTGGTGACAGAAACCACATTGTTCTAAATATGTTTTTCTTAAATCTTTGTCTTCACCAAAGTTAAGTGCTGCAACCCAACTATTTGAAGGGTATTGCCCTACTAGTAAATTTAAATCTGTCTGTTTTTCCATTCGAAACGATACAGAACTTTGATTGGAATAAGATCGTAAATTAACATCCTTATACCCAATTTTACGCAATCGAATGTTTACTTTAGGTGCATAAGGAAATGAGATACTTACCTTACCGTTGGGATTTGTAAACATTGTCACTTCAGGTGTAATAAAGAATTCGAGTCTTTCAGGTGGATACCCATGATCATCACGTGGAGGCACTTGTGGTTTTTCTGCTTTAATCGTAACCATTACAAGATCTAAACTTTTTCCACTAGTATCTTTGATATCCAACTGGATTGCAAATAACGAAGAGTAGGTGAATATAAATCCAAAAACAATTAATTTAAATTTCATCGTATGGAACTCCTTTGGCTTTTAAATACATAATGAATGTCTCTTTTGAATTGTACTTGGGAATATAACCAAATACCGTTTTTAATTGTTTGTTTGATAAAACAGGTCTATACCGTAAAAAATCGATTTGATCGGGACCATATTGTGTGAGCCGAAGTTTCCTAAGTACCCATAACAAAGACTGTAACAAAAAGGCAGGTATTGGAACATACGGTTTTCGAATCATTTTGCTGATCACTTTTAGACTGAGAGCACCATCTCCAGCTAAATTAAACTTACCTTCTTTTTTTTCGGCGATTCCTTTAGTGATGATCTGAATCACATCCTCATCCCAAATAAAAACAAATGGACTTTTGTGGCCTAAGATACCCATCACAAAAGGTTTTTGGAACATATCGGTAATTAGATTATTCACTGTTTTTCCAAGGATAGTTCCTGGTCTTAAGATCAATTGTTTGAGTTGTGGGAATATGGATCTGTATTCTGTTAATAATTCTTCCACTTCGCGTTTGTGTTTGGAATATACAAACGCCGAATGACCTCTTATGGGGTCTGTTTCTTCAATCCATTCTTTATTTTCTTTATGATAACCGTATGCTGCACCTGAACTTGTGATGATCACTTGTTCCGTTCGAGCATATGCTGCTCCATCTAACACATTTTTGGTGCCTTGTACATCAATTTTCCACTGTGTTTCCTCACTCATACCTGGCGGAGGATTGAGAATTGATGCAAGATGGACTATCGAATTGGGTTTCCAGTCTTGGATCAAATCTACAACAGAATTTCGATCACTGATATCCAATATTTGAAATTCAAATTGGGCAGAAACAGGGGAATTAGACATTGGTTTGATATCCGTAGCCAAAATTTGCCAATTTTGATAGGTATTTAACAAATGTTGGATGAGAGTGGATCCAATATAACCCGCACCACCAGTGACTAAAACTTTCAATTTAATTTCCTTCTACAGGTGGTCGGCTTTTCCAATAAGCCACCAAAATCAAACCAGAAATAATATGCCATATTCCCCAAAAAGCTGCCACCAGCGCCATGTTAGGTTCCGCTTGGAATTGTGTGAGTATGAGCCCCAAGGCAAGTCCTGAGTTTTGCATACCTACTTCAATGGTAATAGCACGTTTATTTGCTTCGTTTTGTAAAAATACTCTCGCTATTAAATTACCGATGACTAGAGCAATGAAATTATGAAAAACAACAATCACAAAAACAAAACCAAGATTATCTAAAAAGATTTTCCAATTCCCACCAACAGCAACGACTAGAAAGATTAAAAATGCAAACGATGAAACACGTTTAAAAAAGGGTGTGATTTTATGAGCGAAACCAGTGACAAAATTACCTAGGAACATTCCCAGTAATAATGGAATGAGTAATAATACAATTAATCCTTTGACGATCATCAAACTATCAATCCTAAGATCTCCTGAACCAGAAATCATAGCATACGTTACAGGATTCAAATTTGCCGTTAAAGTAAAGTTAAGAGGTAATGTTATGATAGCAAATAAACTAGAAACAGCTGTCATGCTCACAGAAAGTGCTGTATTTCCTTTACCAAGATGAGTGATGATATTGGATAGGTTTCCGCCGGGACTTGCGGCAACTAATAACATCCCCAATTCAATTCCAGCAGGAAGGTCCAAAACTAACGTGATTAACAAAGTAACCCAAGGTAAAAAAACCACTTGGCCGATGAGACCAGCAAGAGCAGCCACAGGTCTCTGTAAAACAGCTTTAAAAGCAATGAATCGAAGTTCTAAGGCAACTCCAAAGATCATCAGAGCCAAAACCAGACCCAAAACAATTTGGTAATCATTATTATAATTCATATTTGAATCTTCCTAGCGAACCTTCATAACCAAACATAAAGCAATTGAATTATGAACGGATGTTCATCGGAGTAATATTCTAAATCAGAAAGAAGAGATTCTATCTTTTTTTGTCATCTTAGAGCCAGAAACCAAAGTTATTTCTGAACACTACATTACATTTTTAGAAGTGAATGGATTAAAATAAGAGGGATCATGACAAAAGACACAAAAGGATAGTGGATTTATCCTTTTGTGTAACTGAAAAATTATCTGTACAACGAATTCATCAGGCTTGATTAGAATCCAGATGCAGAAATTGCAGATCTCGAACAAGGATTGTTATTCGGATCACAAGTATACATTCTAAATGTGAAACCATCATTTGGGTTAGGTCTTTGCGATGTAGAACCAAAATTAGTTCCACTTGCAAATCCTAAATCTGTACAACTTGATGTGGATACATTGTATTTTTTAATGTTCGTATTCAATAATCCCCCAGCACCACCAGGTGGAGTGTTGAAATAAGATGTAGGTCCAATATTTCCACCATTGAGTTGGAAAGTATCAAAACAATTTCCTGTGTAAGAACCACCTAAATCGGCAACTTCCATAATTACAAGAGACTTGTTTCTATCAACTCCGCCATTGAGGATATTGTTGATGATAAGAGATGAGATTCCTTCTCTGTCTTGTTCCTTCGATTGGCAATTAAAAAGGAATACAGAAAGTGAAAGTGTTAAAATGATTCTGGTCATGAATGTTAATTTAATTTTCATAAATATTCCTTCTAGTTTGGCCTATAACTGTAAGCTTCTGGAGAAACAACTCCCGTCCAAAAGTTTGCTTGGAATTGTAAATAAACACGTCTATCGTCAATTGGCATTGAGTTTCCTGTGTTAGGATTAACATCAAATTGATTTCCTAAAATTTGATAATAGAGTTGTGCTTTGAAGTGGTGTTTATCACCAAACAAGTTTAAACCTGCCCAATACACTCTTAAAGAATCAGTAGGATCTACCTTTCCATTTCGATTGAAGTCTCCTTGGATGTATTCATATTTTAACAATGGCATGATATAATAACGATCCAAAAATGGAATGTTATAACCAATCGTTCCATGGTATCCATATAAATCATTTGATGCAGCTCCACCAAACTTTGTATAAGCACCAGATAAATAAATACCTTTGTAGGTAAACGTTGTATCGTAAGTGTGTCCCACTAAACCCATTTTTGGTCGAGCTAGTGTAGGAACGGAATTCTGGACTAAAAAGTTTGGATTTCCATTTGCATCTAAACTCCCTCGATCTGGATTCGATCCTTGCGAAGTTAATAATTGAATTCCACTTGTAGTACCAGGAGTGTATTCAGGAACGTAAAGTGCTGGTGTAATTAAGTTTTGGGTTTGTAGATACCCTGCACCCAAAGACCACTTTATCTCACGTTGGAAAATTTCTTCTCCTTCTTGCCAATTCACCATTTTTCCGTCAGATTCTCGTTTTAATCCACCAAACACATTCACTTGTGCTCGTGCATAATACATAGGAGATGTATTAATTGCTCCATAACGATTTGCGGTTGTTAAGTCCTGTCTTCTACCAGTACCATAATCACCACCACCACCTTTTCCATTACTCACCATCAAGGAAACTTGTAAGTATCGTTCCCATTTGTGATCTAATTCTTTCAGTGGAGTTGCTTGGATCATAACACCATGATCAAATTGTGGAATGGCATTTACGATCATACTGCGTTCTAATGTTACGAAGTTAGCTGAGGATTGTAAGTATTCACGGCTGAATTGAGTTGGCAATTGTCCAAAGACAAAACGTAATCCAGCATAAGGTATTTTTGCATAACCAAATGCTTCGTGAATGTATCCACGGTTGTCTTTTAATCTTGTGTTGGATACATAACTCGTTGTTGCTGGTCTACCATTTGCATCTAAATAATTTAATGTACTTGTTGTTTGGACAATATCAGGTCGATTCAACATGTTCTCCAATCGGAGTTGGATATTAGTTCCCCACCAATCGTTTTCGTATTGAGCACCTAACCGTAAACGTCTGAAGTTCCAATCCACATTATTAAAATCTCTATGGCCATTGCTGTAGAGAGAATCTTCCGAGCCGGACACTCCTCTGAATTGGATACGACCATAGATTGTTAATTTCTCTTTTGCCGTATCATCAGGTCTGTGTGCATATGCATCAGGTAGGGTCGTGGCATTTCCGTTGGAAAGGGGGCGGTTATACTCCACCTTCACACGATTGGGTCCTGGTTTTGAATAAATTTGACCAGTTTCGGTATCTTCGTAGAGTTCTTGGTAAACTTTTGTTTGTGGTTTTTTCGATTGGTTTTCTGCGGGATTTGGCTCGTTTGTACGGGTCACTTCTGGTTCGCCAGAAAGTGTGCTAACAAATAGTAAGAGTCCCAATGCTACTTTTGTGATGGTGTTCATTCGATGTTTGTCTGTACTGATTTGGATTCATTTCAATAGAGGATACCTCCATTACAATGTTTCAGTCTGGTTACAAACATATTGAATCCATGTTATGATTCGATGACAAGAATATTACAAATTGGTTACAGGGGGCAAAACTGCCCGTTTGGTGAGCATTTTTTTTCGAAAACAGTAGTTTGTCACAATCGGAGGAGTGTTTTGTGACAAATTTATAACGATTCCAAATTCAAAAATTTCCGGATTTAGCGGTTTGATTTTCGGATCACCAGCTTGAGACCCAACCAAATCGGATCGTTGGCAGAGACTTTGCTATCCATAAGTCCAAAACCAAAGGCTAAATTCTGGATTCAATTCATTCCGATTCAGTCACTTGAAACTGATCGCAAATATCCTTTAATTTATCAGCCGTTGTCGAAAGGTTTTTCGCTGAGGATGACATCTGTTCTGCTCCAGCAGCAGTATTTATCGTATGTTCGTTAATTTGAGTGATGACAGTCGAAATTTCTCTAACCGCACCCCGCTGTTCATTGGCAGCGATTTTGATTTGGTCCGACTCTCCCTTCACAATGGTCGAATTTTCGAGTACGGCTTGGTTGATTTCTGCTTGAGAGCTCATATTGCTGTAGAGTGAGTCCATAGCCTCGGAAACTCCATTAATGTTTCGGATAATATCCTGAAGTAGTGTTGTGGAAGTCTGTATACTCTTGGCACCTCCATTTAATTCTTGTGCATTTTTACCAATCATTTCAGAGATTGATTTGATTGATGAAGCTGTACGAATTGAAAGTTTAGATATTTCTTCAGCAACGACGGCGAATCCTCTACCAGCATCCCCGGCTCGAGCTGCTTCAATCGCAGCGTTTAAAGCCAATAGCTGAGTTTGGTCAGAAATTTCATTTATGATCGCAATAATTTCCTTCATTTCGTCTGAGGATTTCAAAATATTATCAATCATACTATTCATTCCAGTTAACGAACGTTCACCTTCCGTTGCTTGGATTGAAATCGATTTCATTCTACTCAAGGTCAAATTAATTTCATCACCGACTCTTTTAACACTATTTGCAAGATCCTGAATTTTAATTTGGAATTGTGAAATGTTATGGTGTTGAATATCGATTGATCCTGTAATATTTTCCATACTTGCTGACATTTCTTCAACAGTAGCTGACATTTGTTCTGCTGATGCTGCAGTTGCTTGTGCACCTCCAGAAAAACTATCTGAACTCGAAGAAAGTTGGGCTGCACTTGAAGCAAGCTCTTGTGATATAAATTGAATCTCGGAAATTATTTTTTTAAGATGATTTAAGAAATAATTTGTGTCTTTACTAAGTTCACCAATTTCATCTTCATAGATGATCTCTAACGACTGACTCAAATTGCCAGTTGTCATTTTTTTAAAAATATCCCGTAAGTTAGAAATTGGTTGTAGTCTATTCTTAACTAATCTGTAAAATGAAAAAACGGAGATAGTTAATATAATGAAAGCAAAAATGCAAATTTTAAATAACATTTCATGAACGATTGATAAAATTTCACTCTTTGTTGCAATCGCTGATAATTTGATATTGTATCCTTCAACATCCATAACAGTTGCAATTTTTTCTTTACCAAAAAAATATTCCATATGTTCGTTTGATTTGAGTTTAAGTAATTTAGTTCCCCATTCTAATTCTTTTAGATTTAAATTTAGAATTAAAGATTTATCCGGGTGACCAATGACTTGGCCTTCATTGTCAGTGATTGCGATAAACCCATCACTTCCAATTTTTACTTCATTAATTACTTCGTCAGTAAGATGATTGAGTGAAATAGCAAATCCTAAGATTGCAATTACTTTGTTACCTTGAAAAACTGGCACGGTTAAAACAGCAACAGGTTCTTGTGTAACAGGTGAACGGTTCACCTTACTTAATAATTTTTTCCCACCTAAGGCAGCTTTAATATTATCATCAAATCCGGTTTTTCCCCAACGGAATCCGATTGCTTTGCCTGATGCATCGGAAAAAACAATTGGATTCTCTTCGGCAGACGAAAGGAAAACATTTTCATAAAAACCATATTTTTTACTTATATTCATCATGATAAGATCAAGGTAATTACGATCTTGTTTGATACAATGGTCCGAAAAATCAGGGTTACTTGAAATTAGTTCTGCTAAAATGAATTGTTCATCGAAGAAATTTTTAATTTGTTTACTCGAAAGTTTTGCAACGTTTTTCATTTCTCCGATATAAGCATTTACGATAAATTCTTTTCCAATGAAGTATGAAAATGAAGAGATACCAATCGTTAAAATCAGAATGATGAAAGTACTAAATGCAATAATGATCGTTTTCAAATTTTGAATCTTCATTTTAACCAATCCATGGAATTATTATTAGAAATTGAGACATATGAAATATACGAAATTGAGGATTTGTCAACTCACCTATCGTGAATCAACAATGTTCAATTTGGAATTTCAGCTTATTAGGCAAATCGATACTAGAATTAATGATTACTTAGCGGTTTGATTTCCGGATCACCAACTTGAGTCCCGACCATGTTGTATCAATGGCGCAGACTTTGATGTCCACAAGTCCCAAACCTAATGCAAAATTCCGGATTTTGTTTTCATCTAAATCAGAGGTTATTTTGGAAGTTTTTTTAGGCCATGAAACCCATATCATACCGTTGGATTTCAAATGGGATTGGAGATTTGGGAGTGAGGTTTGGTATTCGATAAGAGAAGTAAAAAAACAATGGATGAAGTCGAGTTCCTTCTCGAGAGATTTGGTAATTTTGACTGGAGGCATATTCCCCCAATCTGCCAAATTGATTTCTTTGGGAAGATTTTGAAAGTAAAGGGACATATTGTCCTTGATCCCCAATTTCTCAATGACCGACTTTCCAGAATAACCCGCTTGATTTGCCACCATCACAATCCTTTCCCATGGGAGATTGGTCCCATGCGGACAAAAAAACCAATTCGTAAGTTAAAAATTCAAACTCGACAGTAAGATTCATTCCTTTTTTTTAGTAGACTATTGTCGATCACCAAGTTATTGCCTAAATTCCCAAAAGGATAGGTAAGTTTGTATTTTGAGGGTATAAAGTGTTATCAATCGCAGATCTTTGGAAACAGGGAAAAATCATCATCAATCGAATTCGTTTTGGATTAGTTTTACTTTTCCTACTGGCCATGATAGGGGCCAAAGATGAATTCCAACCGAAGATGTTTCTCATCCATATGATTGGAACTTGCACAATGGGATTTTATTGTGCACTTGCTTATGTATTAGAAAAAAAAACAAACCCACCTACTTGGTTTCATAAAATCCTCATCCTAATGGACACTTTAGTTTTATCGTTAACAATCATTTTAGATTGTTCGTTAAGTTTAGAAGAAGCAGAAGCAGCTCTTTCGAATGCGGTTGTCTATTTTATCTTTTTCTTTAATGCTATTTATTCTGGATTTTTAGGGGATCGTAAATTTGTTTTAATGAACTCACTTTTGGGTTCTGTTTTATCAGCGATTGCTCTGGTTGTTGCTGTGAATGTAGGCGGTATCCAACTTTCAGTGGATCCAAAACAATCACAAGAAATTGGTTATGTTGGACTCGCAGGAGAAGTGATGAAACCAATTTTCATCATGATTGCAGGATACATTGTCAGTTTATTAGTCCAACTTCTGACAAAAATTAGTTCATTGGCTGATATCAAAGCGGATGAAGCAGAAGTGCTCCTGAACCAAACAAAAGAACGAAGTAAAGTTTCTGCAAATGCAGCTCTCAAATTAGAATCTTCTATCAATAATTTTAGTAAATTTGTGTCTGATACATCTGTCAAATTGGAATCACAAGCTGCTTCTTTGGAAGAGATAACGGCTGTAATTTCTGAACTTTCAAGTTCCTTTGAATCCAATGGAGTTTCCATTGAAGAACAAAATAATAAAGTTCAAAGTATGGTTGCTGATACTGTTGAATTAAAAGAAACTGTGGACCAAATTTTAATCCAAAGCGAACAACTCGTGGAAATAGCAGAAATCAATAAAAAAGAAAGTATGTCCGTCACTGAAGTGGCAGACCAAACTGCTTCTCATTTGGAGTCCATCCAAGCATCATTTGACCAAGTGAACGAAATTAATAATATTGTGGCGGAAATTGGGGAAAAGACAAACTTACTGGCGTTAAATGCTTCAATTGAAGCTGCTCGTGCTGGAGATGTTGGTAAAGGATTTGCTGTGGTTGCCAATGAAGTGAGTAAACTCGCTGAATTTACTAAGAATAACGTAAAACGAATTTCAAGTGTTGTTAAAAGTTCAAAAGAGATTATCACCAATGCAAGGAATGCATCAAAAAATACTGGAGAACTTGCAAAGTCGCAAATTGATCGTCTAAACCAAACGTTAGTGCAAATCCAAAATATGAACCAACTCTATATCGAACAAAGAAACACTTTGTCATCGATTTTATCGGAATTATCTCAAATCAGAGAACTATCAAATCAGATTGCTGGTTCAACCAAAGAACAATTGTTAGGTCAAAAAGAGGCTTCCAAAGGGATCATCCAATTGGAGATGGAAGTAAATGAAATTAGTCGTGCTTCAAAAGACTTAGAAGAACATATCCAAATGATCAAAGAAGAAGCCAATACCTTGGCTTCTATGGGAAATCAATAAAAAGATCCCAAACGTTTTAAATGTTAGTTTTGAGATAAAAAATGAAGAATCTCATCCTTCACTGAGTCGGCTCGTAAAATCATTTTATGACCTAAACCATTTGTCGTGATGAGTTTTCCTTGTTTCCATGACTTTGCTACGACTTCACCCATACTGTAAGGAATTTCAACATCATCCTGGTCATGGATCACTAATAGCTGATTTTCAAAGTTCGGGCCAGAAGTTTCCAAATCAATACTTGCCATGGTACGATTTACTTTTTTCTCGAGTATATAACGCATATTGTTTTCTTCTGATTCAGTTAATTCAAAATGCCGACTAAAGTCTTGGATCAATAATTCCAATTTGGATGGTGGTGCAATATAAACCAATTTAGTTGCACTCACACCTAACTCCTGTGCTACTGTTGCAACTGCTCCACCAAAAGAATGTGTGATGATAAAATTTGGATCTCCAATATTGTTTGTAAGTTCCTTAACAATTTTTGCTGATAAAACAATATTAGAATACCGGCCCGATGAAAATCCATGACCAGGTAAATCAATTCCTACAACTTTGTATCCTTCTTCGATGAGAGAAGGGATGAACCTTGAAAAGTTTCCAGTATGACCATTCCATCCGTGGATCAGTAAAACAGTTTCTTTTGTATGTCCATCCGCATTCCAAGTATAATATTGAATTTTATGTTCTCTTACTTGTAACAATGATTTGGTTGCTTTTTCTAATACATCCATTTCCTTTCTGGAAGGACTTTGTTTCTGTGTTTTCAAAAACTTTTGAACAGTGACAAATCCTATCCAATTGGGATTCTTTTTTGCAAACTCCCATTTTTTTTCCATGGAGATTGGGTATTCTCCATTTAAAGAACGAACGATCGTGCTAATTATATTCATAAAAATCTCCTAAATTCCTTTGTTTTCACATCCAAATTCGTATTCAATTATTTCATATGGCGTTTGATTAATTCGTTAAAACATTGTTTGGTGCGTTTTTCTGAAGATTTATCTTCTAATAAACGATTGTAAAAATGAAACGATAACACAAGTCCCCAAATTTCTTGAACCAACTGTTCCACATTTGTTTTTGAATCTAACTCTCCTTTTTCTTTGGCTTCTTCTATAAATTGTTTTAAAGAGGAATGCCATGAGAGTTGGATTTTTCGTAAATGATCTCGCACAATCCCTGGTCTGTCATCAAACTCGGAACTGGATGCAAGGAACAAACACCCACCTGGCAATTCAGAACGATTGGACCAATCAAGCCAATTTACAAACGCATTCCGTAATCTTGTAATTCCCGGTTTGGATTTTAAGGCGGGGTATAACACATAACGTCGAAACAGTTCGCTTCCTTTTCGTAAAACATCGATTTGGAGATTTTCTTTCGAAGAAAATTTAGCAAAGAGACCACTTTTGGACATTCCCAATTCTTCTGCAAGTGTTCCAATGGTAAGCCCTTCCAAACCATGCACACTCGCAATTTGCACAGCTCGGTCTAAAATCAATGATTTTGTCTCTTCGCCCTTGCTCATAATATTAGTACGATCGTTCGTTTAGATTTGTAAAGTCTTTTTTTAAGGTTGGGGCGCCTCAAAATGATGGAATTTCAGATTCAATTGAAAAATGACCGGGCCTTACGCTTCCATCTTTCGTTTCCCGAAAGGATGTCCGCTACAGTCCCTGGCGCATAAATTCGCTTTTATCAAGTGATTTTGGTGTAGAAAATGGGTAGAAATATGTTTTGCCATTTCCTTTGGAATCTTAGAATAATGTCAGTTAGTATCTTATAACACCATCCCATGGCATCACAAAAAAAGAATCAGGAACTTTCAAATATTATAAAATCCCTCAAACAGAATGGAAGAGAATCAGAAGTAGAAACTCGGTTAGTTTTACCACTCATTCAATTGTTCGGTTTTAACAATGAAAACTTTCGAGATAAAGTATCATTGAAAAATTGTGGTGAAGCAGACTTTGTTTGTTATGTAGATCAAAAACCATATGTAGTCATTGAAACTAAATCGAACTCAGTCAATTTATCTGATCCCAACGGAAAACCTTACTTAGATACTAAATTTCAATTATTTGAATATATGCGCTCAAAAGAATTGAATCGAGTACCTTTTGGATTATTGATCAATGGAAAAAACGCACAGATTTTCAAAAGGAAAGAAAATATAATTTTTCCTTTAACTGAAATTTTAAACTTAGAAACAAATATAGATAAATCGATCACAGCCTTAAAAAAATACTTAAAAAAACCATTTCAATATGAAGAAAGTTTTAATTCTGCCATTATCGCAATTTATAATAATAAAGGTGGAGTTGGTAAAACAGTCACATCAGGTAACTTTGCAGGAGTACTATCAGAAAAAGGGAAAAATGTTTTACTCATTGATTTAGACCCTCAACAAAGAGACCTAACCGATTCCTTTAAGATTGACCATAAAAAGATGGATTCATCCACGAGTATTTTTGATATTTTACTTGGAAAAGAAATCAAAGAGGGAATTAAAACAATTCCAATCAAAAAAAATTTACACATCATTAAAGGTGATGAACGATTTGATAGTTCTACATATGCTACAAAATCAATAAGCCTTTCTATGATTAAGAAATTTAGAAAGTTATTGGAGATGTTTAGTAGCAGAGGTAAATTTGACTATATCTTGATCGATTGTCCGACAAACTGGAGTTTTTTTAGTAAAATGGGCGTTTCTGTTTCGGATGCAGTATTAATACCTGTAAATTACCAAGCAGCGCAAGCAATCCATAACGCAGTACAAGTAATAGAGAAATTTATTCCAGAAGTATGGTATGAAAGAAATGGAAATGGACCAGAAGTTTTGCCCATTCTATTCAATAATGCATATACGGATCAAACTAGTAAAAAACATTTTGATGATGTAAGGCGTGATGAAATTAGAAAATTAACAAAAGACAAGTGGTATTTAAAACTATTTGATGAAGTTATTGAAATCAAACACCATCACGAAATTGCAACGTCGCTTTTTCTTCACATTGATCAAAATGGCCCATCTCCTTATACTTTAAAAAACAAAAACTCAAAAGTATTCAAAGAATATGAAGATGTGATAGAAAAACTTTTTGGAATATAAACCAAAAAGTTAAATCCAATCATATGAATTATGAACCTACTTTTTTAAAAAATGTTTCCGTAGCTTTTGCTTCTTCTCCTTTAGGGCTGATATTATAGGTTGTAAGGGAAAATTCTGATTCGCTCAGGATTTGAAATTCTGTCCTCCAACCCCACAGATCTTCTCCATATTCTGGGTTTCCATAAGATCCAGTCATAACGAATCCATTTCCTTTTTGTGGTCCACTCGACAACATGATTTGTGTTCCCATATGAAAACTATCAATCCAAGAACTCGTATACCTTTGGTATGGGATATCATAACCGACGATCATTTTTCCTTCGAATGGTTTTCCTTCTAAACTACTTTTGGTATCCAGGCAAATGAATCGACCACCTAATAGACTTGAGATGGTTGTTTCTGCTGCCGATTCATCAGCCAACACATCTTTTTCAAACCAAGTTTTTGTGGAGCCTTGCCACTGCCCTAGGAGTTGTTTTAATAGTTTGTGTGCTCCCTCTTGTAATGAGGTATCGAATTTGTTTGTTGTCATAATGAATTTTCCCTTCTGGTATTTTATCTTTTCAATTACTAATTTGTCTCAGGAGTATAACGAAGGATCACTGCACCAGACGAAAGTGAATTTGTTTCCATTCGTTTTAAGGGAATGTTTGGAATTCCTTCTTGGAATAGTTTATTTCCCTTTCCTAAAAATATAGGTGTGATGCAGATCCTGTATTCGTCGAATAAATTTGCTTTCATCAAAGATGCCGATAAGTTTCCACTTCCAAAGACAAACATATTCCCTGAACCTTCGTTTTTCAATTTTGTGACTTCTTTTACAGCATCTTTGGTAATTGTAGTATTTTTCCAGTTTGCGGATTGGAGTGTAGTAGAACAAACAAGTTTAGGGAGACTGTTCATGAATTTGGCAACATCCCCTTCATCCTCTGGGGCATTCGTCCAATATTCGGCCATCCCTTGGTAAGTAGTAGCACCAAACACAAGATAATCGGCTGATCGTAATTGGGTGAGACTGAGTTCTTCTAATTCTTTGCCCCAAACAAGTCCATGGAAACTTAGGTCCCATTTTTTTTCACCTTCGAAGTATCCGTCTAAGCTTATTAAATTCCACATGATTAATTTTCTCATAGAGACCTTCTTTTGAACTGATTTGGAATGGGCTGTATTATGAATGATACAAAACGTTTTGTATCTGCATTCATTCCAAAAGTTATATCGGTTTTTTCATTTTACGTCAAGAAGATTGTGAGTGTAGGGAATTCATTTACAATCAAAATGAAACATATCAAATTTCTGGATATTATGTTTTCAGATCAAATCGATGTTAATTGATTCGATTTTGTATCAAAGTGAAAGGTGGTTGCTTTTTTAGGAACAAATATGGAAATCTAAATGTATGGATTCAAAGATCGTAACAATAGAAAAAAAGTATTTGGTTGGGAAAAAATTGGAAATGTCTTTAACCAATCAATTAACTTCAATACTATGGAAATCGTTTCAACCTATCATTCCAACAATTCAACATCGAAATTCAAATGAACTCATTTCTTTATCAATGTATCCAGCTGGTTATTTTCAATCGTTTGATCCAAATGCAATGTTTCAAAAATGGGCACTCGTAGAAGTTTCGAAGTTTTTCGATTTTCCTCCTGAAACAGAAGGATTCACACTTGATGGTGGTTTGTATGCAGAATTTTTGTACAAAGGATTACCAAGTGAAGCTGGGCCTTTTTTCCATTCCATTTTTATGGATTGGTTACCAAATTCAAATTTCCAATTAGACAATCGTCCTCATTTTGAAGTGATGGGAGAGAAATATAAAAACAACGATCCAGAGTCCGAAGAATTGGTTTATATTCCGATTCAAGAAACCCAGAAAGGTGCCTGATCTTTCCTTTTTGGAAGAGAGTAAATGATCAATGATTCTTTTACACCAATGGTGGCCAAACGCTACTTTTGTTTGGTTCATCTGGCATATAAACAACCCAAAGTTTATCTCCGATTTTTTTTGTTAGATGAACGGATTCATAAATATTTCCAACGGTTCCAACATGTTTTTGACCGTTGGCTTCGAATAAAAATTCCACAACAGTGGGTGATTTTCCATTTAGAGACTGAGTGTAATCTTTTCGTATTTCTGTGATTTCACCTACTGTTGCTCTACCAAGTTCCAATGGTTCCAATTCCTCTTTTGCAGTTTGTAAGCCCTTTCGCCAACAAAAGATTCCAATGATAGGTAAGAGAATTGTCCAACAAAATGGGACCGTAAAAAAAATTCCAATGAGGGTCATCACATTCCCTGTGTATTTGATCCTTCTTACAAATTGACTCGGAAGGGTCCTTGGTGTTTTGGGAGGTTCCGCTCCCAGTTCGTCTGAGTTGTAAGAATAGGCAAGTGTCCCACCGCAGTTTTTACAGTTACTCAAACTTTTGTCTGTGTATTGTGATTTGCACCAAGGGCATTGGATGATGAGATCAAAAGGCATATAGGTTCCTTTCCCAATCAATCGATATCTTCTGAGAAATTGTCAAGAGTAGTTTTGTGGAGATCTGAATCGATTGTAATTTGCTTTGATTGGGTTCGGTCAACATTTGATTGAAGTAATGAAACGATTTCGAATAGCATATAACAATAGATAAATTATGAACAGTGATCGTTGGATAATTCTAAACAATTGTTGATTTTCTTTTTCGATGGTTTCGGAGTTTTGTGTGATTCTAATTTTTGTTTGGAACCAAAATGATTTTGTAAGATATGATTTCTGAGTTGCTTCGAATTCATATGAGTTTATAATCAAAGTATGCAGTATCTGTTTTTGCTTTTGTTTTTCCTAATGTTCCAATGCACACAACCAACACTCAACAATCCGAGTGACATCCAATCCGATGCATTTAAGGAAAATGAGACACTGCTGTGTCTCACGGGGCAATTATCTGCTTGTAACCTCCCTGTACCCGTCTGTACTGAATGTAAATTTTATTCCACAAGTATAACGTATGTTGGGAATAGAAATGGAATTACAGGTGCTGACGCCATCTGTATGAGTGATGCAAAAAAACCGCCACTTCCAAGTCGAGCAGTCTATAAGGCCTTTCTTGTGGATGATGTGAATCGTATTGCTTGTACAACTTCAAATTGTACCACAGGTGGAAATTCTGAACATAAAGATTGGATTTTAAAACCAAATACCTCCTATTATAGAGCTGGAGACTCCCAAAAGTTTGCGGTTACTGATAATTTTGGAATCTTTACTTCACAATTATTAGATGTTGATGTCAATGCACTATCAAGCATACATACTGGTCTTGCAACCGGTGGTTGGACAACACGCACAAATAACCATTGTAATCGTTGGACGGATGGAACTGGTACAAACAATTCAGGTGTTGCAGCAACGGGATCATCTATTTCTACTTCAACATTAGGGAGTTGTAATGCACCTTCCGTTATCTTGTGTGTGGAACAATAGAAAAAAGACTCACTTTAATTGGGTGAAGTTTAGAATTCAATGGGTGTATAAAAAGACATTTCAATGGTAGTGAGTGAAATTTTATAACCATTTTGATTATAAAATGGACCACCAATTCCTAATCTCCAATTGATCACACCGATTGGTATTTCCCAAAATACATAATAACTTTTTGCATAATTGGAGGAGGAGTTCGCACGTCCAATCCCTAACGTCAATAGAGCATACAATTCAAGGGGACTTAGTTGGTTTCCTGTGAGTTGAGAGTAAAATAAAGCTAGCAATGGATCGATTGATTTAGGATTCACATCACCTTTTAAAAGGGTATAAAGACCAAGTGCCTCTAAGTTATTTCCAGATGATAAATTCGACAAAAGGTAAACACGGTATGGGTCTGCATCAATGTTTCCATTATTAAGCAATGAATACCTCCCCATATTATCAATTTTTTCATCTAAATTTCGACCTGAACTAAATACCAGGAAATTGTTAAAATAACCATTTCCATCGTTAAAATCTGCAGTACCTTGGATGTTGACTTTTGAATAACCAAAACCAGCACCTAACCGAAAGTGGTCGTTTCCTTTTTTTCCATAATAAATTGCAGGAAGTAACATGTGGTAACTACCATAAGTTTCTGTTCCTAAATCCTTATTGGTATATTGTTTGATTGGAGATGAGCCCTTTGAAGAATTTGAATCTTCACTTGATGAACTGTTAGTTGCAACGACATCCGTAATTTTTTGTTTTGTTTGTCTAAAATTTACGTTACGATTTAGTATGAATAACCCCCAATTTTCACCTATTTGCCATTCAGGAGATTTTAAGTCGTAAAGAAAGGTTAGATTTTGGTCCATACGTTGGTCATCTTTCATGACTGCATTTCCACCTGTATCGGATTGGATGGTAAGATCTGTTAGATTTGCTTGTACGCCAGGATAAAAGGTAAGGAAACGTGATCCATTTTCCTTTTTAAACGAAAATTCCTTTGGTGGTTCATAAGGTTTTTTAGGTGTAAGGGGAATGATTGTCTGGTCATTTTGAAACTTTATTTTTAATTCTTGGACTCCATCATTGGAAAGTTTCGAATTTAAATTTTTTGCCGGAACTTTTTGGTTTGTTTCTTGGGATTGTATTGGAATTGAAATTATGATGAATGAAATGATAATCGATTTAAAAAAAGTTTCCACTAACGCATGTTTCAAACCAATCAATAAATAACCAGCATATTTTCACGTTAGGTTATAACCCATTTTGATCAGAATCCTTTCATTCCTACACCAACAAAACATCTATAGACTTTAGCGTGGTAACCATTGTGGAGGTGTTTGCTTCGAAAAGCACCCATGGATGGGTGCGGGCGGGAGTTCTGGCCACGGAGAGCCAGGCGAACGCGAGAAGCGAATGCCGAAACTTGGAGACGCCGGGAGTCGAACCCGGGTCCTATCGTCCTCAAATGCAGCTTCTACACGTTTAGTTTGCAAATGAATTTCGGAAAGACTTACCCTACAAACGGGGGACTCATTCCTATCCTACTTAGAGTTCAATCCGGTTCGAAGCGGGCGACAAATCCGAAAGGTCCTTAGAGAGGTGTCGGTTTCTAGGCCACCCAAGGAAACAGCCACCGAAACCGTAGAGCTTAAAATTAAGCTGCTAGAGCAAATTCGTTATTTGCAGTTATTGTTTTGAAGGTTTTTAAGAGGTCCCTCACCCCTACGTGCCACTGAATCCAAGCCAACAACAGTCGAAACCAATGTCGTCCCCAATTCTTAATACTTAGACGATGATAATCGTTTGGATTGTCACGAAAAGCAAAAAAGGTTGTGTTGGGGTTTTAGTGTGCTGGAATGTTTGTATCCTTATGAATTTTTCCCTGCATACACCTTTCTTTTTTTCATTCGCACTCATCTCCCTCCTGTTTTTTCCCAATTGTTCCCCAAAAGAACACCCTTCTGAGAAGGAAATTCGCCTATCTGTGTATGGAAAGGAAGACGGTGATCCCATCCGTATCTTGGGACAAAAACAAATTAATTTGGATGAAACACCTGAAATGGAAACACTTGTTTTGTTTCAGTCGGGACAAAGTGAAGTATTATCTGCGTTTCGCAAAGAGGGATCCAGTTGGACCTTTTTATGGAAGTTGGAATTTTTTCTCAAAGATTTGGGACCTATGTATTATGATGGCAAACAAAATAAGTGGATTGCTGGATCCATTTCAGGAAAAGAAAAACCAACGTTTGCTGGTGATTGTTTGAGACGAATTGTCGTTGCAGAACTTCCTGGAGATAATTTTAACTCTGTATTCATCGAAGTATTGTCCGAAGAACCTCCGTTAGGTTTATTTTCTGTTCCGATGGGATACCGAAAGGGCAAAAAAATTTGGGATGGTTACCAACTTAAAGAACACGAAGAATTAAAACGTAGCAAACGAGTAGAATTTGAATATAGCGCCAAGGACAAATCATTTCGTATCTTTCCAACAAATCCCAACTATTCACAAGAGTTTGTGTTTAATGGTTGGGAAATGATTGCAAACCTGCCGATGCAACCTGTTCCTTCCTTTGTTTCCCTCGAAGTAGAACCAAAGTTTGAAATAGGAAAAGAATCTCTTGTGACTTTACAACTTAAGAACAGGGGGAATTATGTGAGTTTAACATATCTCTCCCTTTCCTTTCCCGATTCTGGATCTCTTCGATTAGCAAATGAAACCCAAGGTGTTCGTTTGTATAAAAAGGGAGATATCGTATATAATGTTGTGCAAAATAAAAAAATCCCAGCAGAATATCCATTATTAGAAGTTACAAAGGAAGGATGGGCAAACAACTTTCGTTATGGTGTTAAGTTTTACTATACGCCAAGTTCTACCGATGTTCCTCGCATTTTATTTCGATCCACTTATAAATTTTACCAAGAGATCATTTCGATTCCCAATCAATATTCAATCGCACCTTATGAAAGAGACCAACAAGGTTTCCCATCTTACATCTTGAATGGGATGACAAAATAATTTTTGAGATGAAATCAATCAAAATTACAGAGGAAATCTTAATAGCGAGGCGAGAAATTGTTCGAGTCCAAGTGGAACGATTTCATTTGTTTTATACTGATTTTTTTCAAAGATCAGAAACGATAGCCATGGCAAAGTTTTTCTTTGAAACAGTTTATAATTTGGATGGTAAGGAAGAATGGGAAAGCCTAGCATTCCAAACTTATGACAAAGTGAAAAATATGTTAAAGGAAGGTACTCGTGAAAGTATCGAACGATTGATGGAATTAAATTCAATTACTGATGAATTGGATATCCAAATGGCAAAACTTTTATTAACAAAAGGTTGGGTATATGGTAATGAAATTAGCCAAGACGAATACTTTCAATTGTTTTGTGAATTGGACAAACGAGATCTACGCAAAAAACAATTAGAAGTGGTACTTTTCAATTTAAAAAAATTCTATGAACTTGCACATAAACCAGTTAGTGCTTATATCATTAAACCCGCTGCAATGATGTCAAAACTACTAGGTGTATATCCACTTTTTAAAAAAGTAGAACAAGGATATTATGCAACTTTGCCCGTCAATCAAACGTTATTCGAAGAATTTTATGCATTAGTCCAAGAGAAAGAGTGGGACTTTTTATACAAAGCATTTCCATCACTTAAAGAGGAATTATGAGAAGACGGTCACGTTTTGTTTCCAAAGAAGAAGAACATATAGAAGCACATGATCGATGGTTGTTAACGTATGCCGATATGATTACACTCCTATTGGGATTGTTTATCATTCTTTATGCAGTGAGTAAAGTTGATTCCAAACGATTAAACGAAGTTGCAAAAGACATCAAACGAGGATTTGGATTGAACGTGAGTTCCGTTGGTGCACTTCTTGATGGTGGTTCAGGTATTTTAGAAGATGATACGATGGTTCCAAAATCGGAAGTATTTCGACTATGGGAAAGAATTGGTTTTGCACTCAAAACTCTGAAAGAAAAGGCAAAATTAAAACTGGGCCTTGCTGAAACAGAAGAGCTTAAATTAACTTTTGCCGGTTCCGATCTTGCTTCTGATGATGTAATAAAGTCAGATCCTGATCTCAAATTTGCCTTTGAACAATTAGCTGTTTTATCCAAAGGCATGGATATCGATATTGTTGTGAGAGTTCATATTCCTTACGAATCTCAAATTGATAAGTCCAAATTCCAAAACTCTTGGGATTATCATTCTAATCGTGCATCCTTACTCGCGGAAAAATTGGTAAATGAATACGGAATTCCCAAAGAACAAGTATCTGTACAAGGTTATGCGATGTTTCAAAAATCTAAATCTTCCGATACACCTGAAAAAAAAGCAAATGAAGAACGAATCGAAATTTTAATTCGAAAAAAAGAAACTGCCGAGAATACAAAATGATAGAAAATACTGACAAATTTTCTTTTCAATTTGAGAATGAATGAAACGATAGCAAAGCAGTTACAATCATAGTAGAATCATAATTATTATAGGCATAACATAATGAAACCAATCCTATTCGCCACAGAACACCGAATCAATTTGAAACAAGGTGCAATTTTATATTTGTTTTTTATATTAATGTTACTCTTTGTCTCTTGTAAAAAAGAAAAAGGTATCAATCATATCGAATGGCAAAACGAATCTTTGAGTTTGACATCTGACTTGTGTAAAAAATTTCGCGAGTGTGCTGATACGGAATGGAAATCAATTCCTGAAAATTTAAAAAAATTTACGGAAGGTCGATTGGAAGAAACAAACTGCCAAAAACGATTCCGTGAAAGTAATGCATATAAATTGATAGGTAACGATCCTAAGTTAATCCAAACTTCTTACCAAGAATGTCACAAGTTGGTTATGGCCATGACTTGTTCGGAATTACAATCTGGAAAAATGGATTCCATCAATGCTTGTGTTACATTCCAACAAATTCAAAATCGATAATAACTATTAATAAATTGATTTCGTAACCTTAAATGATTAAATTTGTCCACCGACACCTTTAAACTTCTCAACAAATGCTGATATTTTCTGAAAAACATTTTGTTTTATTTTGAGGTAATCTGGGTTTAGGGGACTCATTTTTGGTAGAATTGCATTTAACTCTGTACCATTGTCGCTTGCGTATTCTCGCTTTAATGAAGTAAGAATATATCGTTTCGCCGCTTCTTGATTTAATTTTTCTGCTAAAATTAAATCATCCGCTTCTCGTTTTTGTTCTACTTGGGCAAACGCGAAAAAAGCTTCTATGATACTAGCTTTATCGCCTATTTTTTCAAGGTCAGTTTGGTTGATAAAATCAACTAACAAACTTTCTTTTGCACGGTTGCCAATGCTTGTACGAATCACACGACGTACATCTTCGATTAAAGTAACTTTGTTTTTTACCTTTTTGTTATTTTCAAAAATCAATTCTAGAATATAATCCAAGTTAATTTCTTGTGATTTAAGAAGGTCTACTTCAAATACTACATCATCCCAATCAATAGAGGATTTTTCTTTTTCAGAACTTGTTTTTTCACGACGGAGCCAATCACGAATATCATTATATGTGGAACGATAATCCTGAATTTTTCGTTCAGCTGGAATTTCAATCGTTTGCAATTTTTCTATGTCTTCATCGTTTAGATAATGCTTCGCTTTAAAAGAATCAACTGCTTCTTTGTCTTCAAGGTTGATCTTTTGCAATGCCTTTAGGCTAGCGAATTCATCGTAATTTTGTAGGATATGCTCCACTCGTAAATATTCGCCAAATAGTTTTACGAAGGCTTTTTTGTCTGATTCCTTTTCAATTGCGTCAGGATTTGGAAAGTGCTTTTGTAGGTCAGCTACTACATCTTTATAACCACGTCTAGCTTCACCAGTCACTAAATCGGTGAAACCTTCCATATATTCTTTATAACTTTTTTCTAATACGACATTTTTAGTATTTTTATCACCAAACAGTGTAATGGCTGCTTTCGTCGCATCCTCTAAATCTCGAAAGGTGACAATATTTCCAAATGTTTTGGTAGCATCGTAGATACGATTCGTTCGGGAATACGCTTGTAGTAATCCGTGGTAACGCAAATTCTTATCTACAAATAAAGTATTGAGTGCTGGTGCATCAAAGCCTGTCAGAAACATTCCTACGACGATGAGTAAATCAACTTCTTGCTTTATGACTCGTTGCGCAAGATCACGATAATAATTTTGGAACCCATTACTATCTAATCTAAAATTTGTTTTGAACAGAAGATTGTAATCATCTATTACTGATGTTAAGAATTCCTTGGCACTACTATTCATGGCGGAAACTTCGAAACTCTCATCAGAAATTTCACCCACTGCAATTTGTTCTTCATTGGCGGCAAAAGAAAATATTGTAGCTACTTTCAGAGGTTTATCTTTGTCTTTTTGTAATTGTTGAAAGGTTTCATAATAAGCTTTTGCAGCATCGATGCTACTTACAGCAAACATAGCATTAAAGCCTTTAGAATTGGCTAATAATCGATGGGTTTTCTGGTGGAAGTGGTTTAGTATATATTGAGAAATTTCCCGTATGCGATCAGGGTGTAATAAGGCTTCTCTGTTTTCGGCAGCTGTAAGTCTTTCAGCGTCTTGTTCGCTTTCAATAGCTTTAAATTGCGGTCGTACATTGTTGTAATCTACTTTGAACTTCAATACTTTTTCATCACGAATGGCATCTGTGATTACGTAAGAATGTAATTCGCTTCCAAATACGCTGGCCGTTGTCTCAGCACCCATTGCGTTTTGTGGAAAAATAGGCGTTCCAGTAAAACCAAACTGATAATACTTTTTAAACTTTTTCTTTAAATTTTTCTGTGCTTCACCGAACTGTGAGCGGTGGCATTCATCAAAAATAAATACCACATGTTTTTCATAAATAGCTAAGTCGGATTCACTTTTCATTAAGTGATTCAGCTTTTGGATTGTTGTAACTATGATTTTATTGTCATCTTTGTCGAGGTTAAGTTTTAAACCCGCCGTACTTTCGGAGCCATTGACACTATCTGGAGCAAACCGCTGGTATTCTTTCATGGTTTGGTAATCCAAATCTTTTCGATCCACCACAAAGAACACCTTATCGATGAAAGGCAATTCTGTTGCGAGTCTTGCCGCTTTAAAACTAGTGAGAGTTTTTCCAGAACCTGTGGTATGCCAGATAAAACCGCCACCTTCGGGTTTACTCCAGTCTTTGGCTGTGTTTGAACTTTTAATCTTCCACAAAATCCGTTCTGTGGCTGCAATTTGGTAAGGACGCATCACAAGCAAAGTATCACTTGCATCAAATACCGAATAGTTGATAAGCACATTGAGTAGGGTGTTTTTCTGAAAAAAAGTAGCAGTGAAGTCTTTTAAGTCTTTGATGAGGCTGTTGTCGGCTTTCGCCCAGTTCATCGTAAAATCAAAACTGTTTTTGTTTCGTTTTGTGGTATTGGCAAAATACCGGGTGTCTGTACCATTAGAGATGATAAATAATTGTAAATATTTATATAACGAATGTTCGCTATTAAAACTTTCTTTGCTGTATCGATGTACCTGATTGAATGCTTCCCTGATAGCAACACCACGTTTTTTCAATTCGATTTGGACTAAAGGCAATCCATTTACCAGAATTGTAACATCATAGCGGTTCGCATTGGATCCAGTTTGTTCGAATTGTTTGATCACCTGCAACTGATTGCGGGTGATATTCTTTTTATCCAGTAGATAGATGTTTTGAATATGACCATCATCAAACACGAAGTCATGAATGAAGTTATCATGAATTTTTCGGGTTTTATCTATGTTATTATCATTTGGTTTATCCAAGTAATCATCGACAAAACGCATCCATTCGCTATCGGAAAACTGCATTTTATTTAGCCCTTGCAACTGCTTACGCACGTTGATGAGCATCTTCTCTGGTGTGTTCAGCCCAGGAAGGAAATCATAACCTTGGTTTTGGAAATCTTGAATGAGTTCTCGTTCGAGATCGGCTTCGCTCTGGTAGTTTTCTTGGGTTTGCCATTCTCTGGTGTATTTATCGAGAATGATGAAATTTTTTGATTCTGCTATGGGTTTAGTAATATCAACCACTTTGTGACTCCTCCAGAAAGTATCCATAATTGGTTAGCAAATGTTTTAGTAAAAATGTGACTATTTACTTTTCTTCTAGACTTGGTTCTGCAACAGCTTCATTGGATAAAGTTGAATGACTCGTAAATTGAATGATACGATTGTAGTAGGTCTGTTTTTCGTTGGGCAGGAGTTCTTTCCATTCTTTATAACCTAAAAAATTAGAAGTTTTCTCATATAAATTACGTAAAAGTGTAAAATGGTATTTTTGTATCTGGTTATCGACGATTGCTTGTTCAATGGTTTGTCTTAAAAATAAATGATACGAAAAACTTTTATTTGAGTCTCCTTTCTTTTCCGAAAGAACAAAGGTTTCATCCTCATATCTTTCAAAAAAATAACAGGTTTTATTGCTAAGTTCATTATAGAGAACATTATAAAATAAAGGATTATGAGTTGTAACAATAAACTTAACTTTCGACAAACTTGATTTGATTAAGCTAGCTAAATTAACCGCTAACTCGATCAAGTGATTTTCGTCTAAGGAACTAACCGGATCATCAATAAACACATATTCTAGTTGATCAAAGTCATTAGTTTCACGATCAATGGGTTCTGGTACATTTAATACGTTTATGACTTGGGTGAGCATTGTAAAAAAAACACTCCAAACAAAATGACTTTCTTCTCCTTTGGAAATTTTTAGTTTGTCATTGTCCCTATCATCTCCACGTTCCATTGAAAATGTAACTTCAGAATTTGCCTTTACCGTAACTTCTTGACCGTCTTTGTCTGTCGTTATATATTCTTCGTTAAACCGAGGAGTTAATTTCTCATGAGTATATCGCTGAAAATTAGCAATGATTTTTTGATCTTGTCCTTGTTCGTTTATGATCCAATCTGTAAATGTATTTGGTTGTATCCTTAACTTTGGTTCCGAATCATTTTCTAAATCATTATCCCAATAAAAAAGATCTTCCGTAAAGGCGTTATAATAGAGAATCTTTTCACGTGCTAACCAAGGTCCTGTTTCCTCTTCCTCAATTTCCGTTTTTGGTGCAATTAATTGTTTAAACTCTCGTGACAAACGAGTTTTCCCTGTTCCGTTAAACGCATAAATTAACTGTACTTTAGGTACAGGTTTCGTTTCTTCAATTTCCGTAGGTGGAATATTGGTTGTTTGCGTAGTTATTGTTTTATTAGTTACTCTTGGCGAACTTAGCTGTTGCGCAATTTCAGAAAGCGTATGACTCATTCTAATTCACACCCTCTGGCTTCGGGAAACTGAACATCATATCGCGGTAATATTCATATTGTTTTTGGCGGAGTTCAATTTCTCGAGGTAAACCTTCGTTAATCGAAGCAGTAAGGGCATCGAATTTATCGAGTATGGCAACAATGCGTTCTTGTTCAGTGAAATCTGGGATTGGGATTTGAGCTTCTAATATTTGGTCTTTACGTAAATTAGTTTGATCAACTCCATTGTCGAATTTTGTTAATTGAGGTGTGCGATTTAGGAAATAATATAAAAACCTCGGCAACAATTTTTCTTTGTTTATTACGCTGATAGCACCTATTCGCTGATTTAAAGTATATTTTTCATTTTTATCAACAATGAACGTTTTTGCGAGTGCTTTGCCATTTGGTAAGTCACTCATTACAATCAAGATATCGTCTATAAAAAGAGGGCAGATTTGTTTGTCTGAGTATTTTGCAACCCGCGAATCAGTAGATATAAATTTTGAATTTACTACTATGTATTTTCCGTTATCGGTTATATCCTTTTCATGACCCTTTCCATTCATGAAGATCGCTACCTCCCCTAACGTCTTCCATTCCACTTCCCCTTCTTCAAAACTCAATAGCTGATCCCGATAGTATTGGTACTGTTTTTTCCGCGTGGTAAGCTCGGTGGTAAGCTCGGTGGTAAGCTCGGTGGTAAGCTCGGTAAAGGCGTCCAAAATGCGAACAATTTCTGTTTGGATTTGAAGTGATCGATCTGGATTTTTGGGACAAGGGATGGGGATTGGGATTTCGACCAGCTTTCCTTTCGTCAGTTTTGCTCTTTCACCACCTGATAAAAAAGGAATGAAATTAACTGTGCGCAAATAATGGAATAAGAACCTAGTATTTAAACCAGTTTTGCCGCGGACTACGTGTACATGATTATTCGCCCAAAACCTTCCATTTGTATATTGTATTGAATAATTTTCAAGGCTTGCTGAGCCGTCTTCAGCGATTAAGACAAAATTTCCTACATGGGTATGACCTTCAACATAGTCCTGGATGTTATTTGCACCATAATATGGTGTTTCACCTGAGATACGCAAAGAGGCTTTTATGGGAGTTCGTGCATTGTTTGCTATTTCAAAAAATTCTTCATCTCCCAATGGCTTCCATTCAATCTTGACACCACCTAACAATTTTTCCATAAAGCGTAACTGATTCATATTTGGGTATTCCCCTTGATCGCACCATGCTCAGTGGTTGTTTCCATTTTGGAAATAACCATTTCTTCAGCAAGTTCCCCTACTTCGAAGATATTTTTTTGTGTGTTATAGATCAGGAACTGAAGTTCTTGATTCATGTTTCAATTTCCGCTATAATCTTATCAATTTCCGAACGAAGCCTATCAATTTTTGTTACAGTTGTTTTGATCTCAGAATTCAGTTTTGTGATATCAATCACCTCTCGATTGTCTTTGCTTTCCACATAACTGCTGACAGATAGATTATAATCATTTTCGGCTATCTTTTCATTTGGAACAGACTTTGCAAAATGTTCAAGATCTGCTTTTTTATCAAACGCCTGCATCATCTGATCAATATGTTCATCGGTGAGGGTGTTGTTATTAGTTTCTTTTTTAAACAAACCACTGGCATCGATAAACTGGGTAGTGGTATCTTTTTTGTGTTTGGAAAGAACAAGAATATTGACAGCGATCGTAGTGCCATAAAACAAGTTAGGTGCCAGTGAAATCACAGTCTCTATATAGTTGTGATCTACTAGATACTGGCGGATTTTCTGTTCCGCACCACTCCGGTAAAAAATACCAGGAAAACAAACAATGGCCGCACGGCCTTTACTCGACAAATAGCTAAGTGCATGAAGAACAAAGGCAAAGTCTGCCTTGGATTTTGGTGCAAGAACTCCCGCAGGAGCAAATCTTTCGTCGTTGATGAGAGTAGGGTCATCACTACCAATCCAATTGATCGAATAGGGAGGGTTTGATACGATCGCATCGAAAGGTTTTTCTTCCTTGAATTCAGGGTTTATCAATGTGTTCCCAAGTTGGATATTAAACTTATCATAGTTGATGTTGTGTAAAAACATGTTCATCCGCGCTAGGTTGTAAGTGGTATGGTTGATTTCCTGACCAAAAAAACCTTCTTCAATGATATGTTCATCGAAGTGTTTTTTTGCTTGAAGTAGAAGAGAACCAGAACCACAAGCAGGATCATAAATTTTGTTAACGCTTGTTTGTCTGTGCATGGCAAGACGTGCAATTAATTTAGAAACATGTTGGGGTGTAAAAAATTCTCCGCCTGATTTACCAGCGTTGGCCGCATAATTGGAAATTAAAAACTCATAAGCATCGCCAAATAGATCAATTTTGCTTCCATGAAAATCGCCAAAGTCGAGTCCAGCTACCCCTTTCAGGACAGCGGCTAGGCGACTGTTTTTGTTTTCGACTGTGTTCCCAAGACGGTTGCTGGTAGTGTCAAAATCGGCAAATAGGCCTTTGATATCATCTTCTGACGGATAACCAACAGCGGAAGCTTCGATGGCTTTAAATATTGCAGCTAATTCTGTATTTAAATTTTCGTTTTCATCAGCATTTGCTACAACATTGGTAAAAAGCTGGCTCGGATAAATAAAGTAACCTTTTGTTTTGATCGCATCATCCTTGATCGCTTGTGTAATCTTTTTATCTTCGAGTTGGGCATATTTGATGTTTTCGTCATCACCTTCCATATAACTAGTAAAGTTCTCGCTGATAAAGCGGTAAAATAGAGCACCCAGTACGTATTGTTTAAAATCCCAACCATCTACGGCGCCTCTTACTTCATTGGCAATTTTCCAGATTTGACTTTGTAGGGCGGCTCTTTGTTGACTTCCTGTCATTTGGTGATTCCTGTTGGCTTCAGTTTGATATTTTTATAAATATTATAATTCTTTAAATACGTGCTTTTTAAGCTCTCTAAAAAAACACACTCGAACATTGTAAGCATAAAAATGCTGAGAATATGTACAAATACTTTCTGAAAGCCATTGTATATTAGCCTTTTTCGATGGAAAAGAAATCTTTTACTTAAAATAATGAAAATTTAATCCTGCAAATGGAACTAGTTGTTAAATTGAAGGTAAAATTTCTAAGCTCGAAGGAATGTTTCGGTTATGCGGGAGTTATCGTTATGGACTTTTTTTGTAAAAACTTAACCAGTAATAAAAACTAAATTTCTCTATAAGAAAATAAATATGTGAGAAAATAAAAATAACATTCTGATTAAATTCTTTATGTTCAATGTCTATATTCTCTTTTGAAATTATTTGAATAAAGTGATGAGTATATTGGGTATTTTCTTTACAAGAAGGTAATTCTATATCTTTTTGAGCAATGAAGATCTCTTCAGGAGTTTTTGCTTCTTTAACAATGAAGGCTTTTAATATATACAAACCAAAAATAAAACCTAACATTTCATTGGCAGCACGCTCTTTGAAACTGGGAAGTTTATCTGGTGATTTATTTTTACTAGTAATTGTAAATGACAACGGCTTTGCTTTGATTATCGAAAATAAAAAACAAGCAGCTATTTTATGAGAATCTACAAGAGTTCCAGTTTTGCTCATCTCAATGTGAGTCTTTTGGTTATACAGCAAATAATATTGAAATACTTTATCAATATTTTCTGGGACAATCTCTAAGCGACTATCTTGAATTATGTCCCTTGATATTTCTAAAAGTCTTTCTTTGAATCTTATTTTACTTTCACCATTCATAGAACTTTAAATTTTATAGATACTTCTTCGCGTTAAATGAAATTTCTTTATTAACTAAGTCAACGGAGATAGAAGTGTTGTCAGGTTTCAATGATAGTTTAAATTCTTCTTCTGAAAGTGGTCTCGAATCTACTATATATTTATTAGCATTGAAAACCGGTTGTGTTGCAAATAGAGAAGAGTCTAAATCAAACGGGGTATCCATTTTTCTGCCTTTTGTCCTATTCTTATTTTTTTGAAAATTAGTGAAAAAACTCAAATTTTCGAAAATTTGATGAAACTTTTTACATTTATATCTCATCTTTTCAAATGTCGACTATTATACGAGAAAATAAAGCATACTTTCTTAGGAATTGAGACTATTTATCAAAACAACCTTTCCTAAGGCGATTTTCGAATCCAGAAAAATCTCCTTACGCCAGTTACAAGATCCCCCACCGAATCACAAGCGCTGCCAATCCCGCACCCACTAACGGAATCACTACGGGAAGCCATGCATATTTCCAACCCGAATTTCCTTTATTGGGAATCGGAACAATGGAATGTATGATCCTTGGTCCTAAGTCGCGCGCAGGATTGATCGCATACCCAGTGGTTCCTCCCATGGAAAGTCCAATCGCCCAAACGAGGAGTGCTACAAAACCAGTGCCTGCGATTCCACCTGCTCCACCGTTTGCAGGAGAAAAAATGGCATGGATTCCGAGGATGAGAAGGAAAGTTCCAAACCCTTCACTGATCACATTGGAAAGAGTGTGTTTGATGGCAGGTTCTGTCGAAAAGACGGCCAAAATTTTTCCTGGGTCTTTTGTTTCTTTCCAATGGGGAAGGTAGTGCAAATACACCAATAAGGCACCAAGGGAAGCTCCCGCCACTTGGGCTAAGCTGTAAGGTAAAAAGATCGAAAAATCACCTGATTGGATGCAAACAGAGAGTGTCACTGCAGGATTTAAGTGGGCACCTGGACTCCCAAAGGTTTTTGCCACGAGCACTCCAAAACAAACTGCCAAAGCCCATGCGGTGGTGATGGTGATCCAACCACCATCTTTGGCTTTGGATTTTTCTAATAAAACACCAGCGACAACGCCATCCCCTAATAAAATCAAAACAGCAGTTCCCAAAAATTCGCCAACTAGTTCCAAAATAACCTCCGTTTTTAAAAATAAAAAATTAGAGAGCAACTTTCAAATATGCAAGTAAGAATTTTGGTAAATATTGAGAATGTTATTTTACTTTAGTGGGAAGCCATTTCTTTAAAGTTATACTTAATTCTTTTAATGAAACGGGTTTTGTGAGATAATCATTCATACCCATTGCGATACATTTTTCTCGATCACCTTCCATCGCATTTGCTGTCATTGCGATTATCGTTATGTTACTGATTGAAGAATTTGAATTTCGAATTCTTTCAGTTGCTTCAAATCCATCCATCTCTGGCATTTGACAATCCATTAAAATTATATCGAAATGAATTGTATTTAAAATTGATAATACTTCAAAGCCATTTGCCACCACTTGACTTTCATAACCCAGCTTTTTCAATAAAGCAATCGTTACTTTTTGATTTATTATATTGTCTTCCGCTACTAAAATCTTAACGTTAGGTTTGATTTCACTTTCATCAATTTTAAAAATATCTTCTTGATAATTTAAATTTTCGACACCTATTGGTAACTCTAATTCGAACCAAAATGTAGAACCTTCACCTAACGTGCTTTCTAATCCTATGATTCCCCCCATTCTTTCGATCAATAATTTTGAAATAGATAAACCAAGACCTGTTCCTCCAAATTTCCTATGTGTAGATGAATCAGATTGCGTGAATTTATGAAATAATTTAGGAATATTTTCATCCGAAATTCCAATTCCAGTGTCAATGACTTCAATACGAATTTTTTGAGTTTGATTTGAAGTGGCTATGATATTTGTTTTTACACGTATTGATCCTTCGTGAGTGAATTTTATTGCATTATTAACAAAATTTAATAGAACTTGTTTAATTCTTGATGGATCACCTTTGTACCAACGTGGAAAATTAGAATCATATTCATTACTCAGATACAGACCTTTGTTTTCAGCCGAATATTTCAATGTACTTAAAACGAAATCAATTGTTTGTTCTAAATTAAAATCAATTGATTCTATATCAATTTTTCCAGATTCAATTTTTGAAAGGTCTAGTATGTCATTGATCAGCGATAATAAAATAGTCCCAGATTGGTTAATATGTTCAAGATATTCTTTTTGGAGATTGTCTAAGTTTGTGTCCTTTAATAATTGAGAAATTCCTAAAATACCGTTTATTGGCGTTCTAATTTCGTGGCTCATATTTGCCAAAAATTGAGCTTTTGCCATAGAAGATTGTAAGGCTTCAGATTTAGCTTTCTCTAGTTCTATTTCATTTAATTTTAATTTTGTAATATCTAAATTGAAACCAATCATTTTCGAGGTATTCCCTTCATTATCTTGGATTAGCTTCGCTCTTGCTAGTATATAGGCAATATCACCATTTTCTTTGACCACCCTAAATTGAGATTGGAATGGTTGAAGTGTTGAAAGTGAATGATTTATGTCATCGGTAGCTGATGCAAGATCATCAGGATGTAAGCTTTTCGACCAAGCTTCGTATGCATTTGTAAAATTCTCTTTCTTTTGGCCATAGATAATAAACATTTGATCATCCCAAACAAGTTTATTTTGTTTTACATCCCATTCCCATATACCTATGTTAGCACCTTCTAAAGCTAATTCTAATCTTGCTTTGGTGTCTTCTAGTGTTTCTTGTATCGTATATAACTCTTGAACATTTGTATTGGATCCCAACCATCTAATTATCTTTTGATTTGAATCTTTGATAGGAATCGCTTTTGTATCAAACCAATTGTAAATTCCATCGTGCCTTTTAATTCTAAAGCGAATGGAAAATACGTTCGCAGTAGCTACATTTGTTTGCCATTCTTTAATAACTCTTGCTTGGTCATCAGGATGAATTTGTTTTAACCATTCGAATCCAAGTTGCTCTTTTTCTGGTATTCCCGTATACTCAATCCACTGCTCACTCAAATAGTCGCAAGGACCCTCTGGTTCGCATGTCCATATTAATTGGGGTAATGAGTTGGCTATAATTCTAAACCAGTCTTCTGATTTATTTTTTAATTCTAAAATTTTTCGATCTCTTTCAATAAGATCTTTTTGTGTTTTTTCAATAATTTCATTTTTCTTTTTGATTTCAGTAATATCTGTGTTTGTTCCAATCGCTCTTATTGGTGAACCATCTTCATCCCAATCAACGACTTTCCCTTTAGATAAAACCCAAACATCATGACCATCTTTGTGAATAAATTTAACTTCTTGGCTAAAAGGAAATGTTCCTTTTGAATTGATATGTTTTTCTAAATTTTCGAGTGTTAATTTGAGACCTTCTGGCGAAATTACTTTTTGCCATTCACTTGGATGATGTGGTTTTTCCAATGGATTGTAACCTAACATTTCCCAAAATTTTGGAGACATGTATTGGTAATCTATTTTTAGATTCCAATCCCAAAATCCATCGAAAGTATTTTCTAACATGGAATTGATTAATATTTCTTTGGTTGCAATTAGTTCTTCAAATTCTAAATGATCAGATATTTTTTCTATAATTTCTACATATCCTTCAATTTCATAGTTTTTACTAATTAAAGGATAAATCGATACAAACGCTTGTTTTCTAATTCCAGATTTTGAAATTATGGTCCAAATGTTTTTTTCAGTCTGTCCAATTTTTGATTTTGCAACAATCACCTCAAAACCAGGAACTAATTTAATCCCGAATTCTTTGAATAATTCATTCGAAAAATTTAGTACTTCCTGTTCATCATGCCACAACATGGGATTTTTAATTCCAACCAATTCTTTCTCATTATAACCTAACATTTTTTGTCCGGAAGTATTGATGGAAACCACATAACCATTTTTGTCCGTTGAAATGACTATTAAGTCAGTATTATTTAATATTGCATTTTTCCAAACATTCTGGGAGTATAATTGTGCGGATAAACTTTGAGATTTATTATATAGATATAATATAAAGATAATAACAAAAGTAAGAATTGATGAAACAAATAGAGTCCAAAAAGTGAAAAGATTTATCGTTTGCTTATAATAATTTATAGATGCAACAGTTTTGAGTTTCCAATCGATACTATAATTTATTGATTTTTCTGAAATTGAATCAACGTCTTCAAAATTTTCCAAATTTGTTTCTATATTCGAAAAAACAATCTCATTGCCTGAATAAATTTGGTAATAAAAATTTTGATCTCGAACCAATTCTGGAAAATAATCTTTGTATCTACCGACTAAGTACACAAACCCGTCGTGTTTTCCATTTTTAAATACTGGATATAAAATTAAATACCCTCTACCTCCTTGTTTTAAATTTATTGGTAAAGTCATCACAAGTTTTTTATGATTTAGTGCTTCGATTGCCGCCTGACGTCTGCGTTCTTCGGTATTTAGTTGAAAACCAATGGCATTTGAATTTTTTTCTATTGGTTCAATCCATTTGATTTTTGTACTCGAATCGGCATAGCCTACACCCACAATCCCTAATAAATCATTCGAATAGGCTCTCGCATCAGATCTCCAGATTTTTTCATTTGTTCCATTGTTCTGATTCCATCGGTTTCCCATTCTTTTTAACGATAATTGTGACTCACGAAGGTTGTCTACGATAGTGATTTCCATTGATTCACGATGATTTTGGATTTGCTGTTTTAAATTCTGTAATCCAAGGCGATATGAAAAAATGAATGCAATTAGATTGAAAAATAATAATAGTAAATAGGCTATTTTTGAAAGACGATTTGGAATCAGACGATCGAGTAATTTTTTGATTCTCATTTGAATTTTTGCAGACAATTTTTAAAGATAAGACGCTAATAATGCGACTAAAAAATTTATAAATTTATGTTTAATTTTGGTTCATTTTGAGAATCGAGAGATGGATTTGGTTTTGAATTCGATATCAATTTAGATCCAACTTGGCAATCAAATTTGAATTGAGCTGATTTCTTCAAAATAATCTTGAGTGACATAAAAATCTTTGGATTTTTGGAAGGCAATAGCCCCAATTTATTCTAGGATTTTCCATCGAATCATAAATCATGGGAAAATAGACCATGAAAAATCACGCGCTTGAGTATCACTCTAGGTTTCCGAAAGGAAAAACCAAAGTAGTTCCGACAAAACCAACGGAGAACAGTTATGACTTGTCACTCGCATACTCACCTGGTGTCGCATACCCTTGCCTTGAAATTGAAAAACAACCTGATCTCGTTTATGAATACACCAACCGCGGAAATTTAGTGGGGATCATCACCAATGGAACTGCCATTTTGGGTCTTGGCAATATTGGAGCTTCTGCTGGGAAACCAGTGATGGAAGGAAAAGCTGTCTTATTTAAAAAATTCGCAGGCATCGATGTGTTTGATATTGAAATCAACGAAACCGATCCTGAAAAATTCATTACCATTGTAAAAGCCCTCGAACCAACGTTTGGTGGAATCAATTTAGAAGACATCCGTGCTCCGGAATGTTTTCACATTGAAAAAACTTTGGATGAGAGTATGAAAATCCCAGTGTTCCATGATGACCAACATGGAACTGCTATTATATCCACTGCTGCACTTCTCAATTCACTTGTGATCACTGGTAAAAAAGCAGAAAACTTAAAAGTTGTCATCAATGGGGCAGGGGCTGCGGCCATATCCATTGCCGAGATGTTAACTCATATTGGAGTGAGACACGAATCCATTTTTATGTTGGATTCTCGTGGTGTGATCAATCACAAACGAACTAATTTACATGCATCCAAACTTCCTTTTGTTCGTAACACAGAAGCCGAAACACTAGAAGATATTTTTCCTGGAACCGATCTATTCATTGGAGTATCAGTTGCAAGCGTTGTGACGGAAGCAATGGTGAAAACAATGGCTGAGAAACCTGTGATGTTTGCTCTTGCCAATCCAGACCCTGAAATTCCTTACCCAGATGCAAAACGTGCAAGACCAGATCTCATTATGGCAACAGGTCGAAGTGATTATCCTAACCAAGTGAATAACGTACTCGGATTTCCTTTTATCTTTCGTGGGGCACTTGATGTCCGTGCAAAAGTGGTAAACATGGAAATGAAACTTGCAGCCGCGTATGCTCTCAGCGAACTCACAAAAATACCAGTTCCTGTCGAAGTATGTGAAGCATATAACGAAGTCGAAATTCGATTTGGGGAAGATTACATCATTCCAAAACCACTCGACGAACGCGTGTTATACCATGTTGCACCTGCTGTGGCGGAAGCTGCTGTCAAAACCGGTGTCAACCAAGTGGAATACCCTGGTCGCGAAGCCTATGTGAAGTTTTTGGAATCGATCATGGCCCAACAAAAAGAACCCATCAGTGCTTTAGAAATCTAAACCCACTTTAAGTCTGATCCCATAGTATCACCGTAGAGATCCGAAAAAAATTTCAAAAAAAACGATCTAACCTAGAAAAAGTACTTGTTTAATTTTGTGCAACGCACATAACTGTATTGTGCATTGCACAAATAGGTGAAAACCAGGAGCTAAATTATGGAAAAACAAATCATGGACATTCTTAACGCTGGAATCGGTCTTTTTCAATCTGGAAAAGAAGGTTTAGAAAAAGCAAAAACACAATTGGAATCTACTTACAACGAGTTAGTTTCTAAAGGTGCTTTGGACAATACTGAAGAATCAGTTAAGATCCGCCAATCTGTGGACAAAATCCTAACAGACATTAAAGAATTCTCTAGTGTTGCTGGAAAAAACTACGACGAAACTCGTTCTAAAATCGTAGAAAACTACAACAAAATTGCTGAAGAAATCAAAGCAAAAATGCCTGAAGGAAAAATTGAATCTGTAAAAGCGAAAATCAACGAAGTAGCAGAATCAATCAAAAAAACAGGTGCTGCAAAAGCATAATCATCATTTACTAAGAGAGGGTCGGATCTCCGGCCTTTTCTCTTCTTTCTTTTTTATCTCATTCTTTCTCGTAGCACTTCCAAATGTTCACTCGAATCAAGTCTAACCAATTAAGATGCAAATGAAATGTAAATGAACCTTTGTCAGAGGGTTTACTTCCTTTCACTTTCCCTATTGACATCTTTCCATTTATGATGCAAGTTACCCTTATGTTTCGTTCTAATGTAATCTTTCTATTTTCTCTCCTTTTATTTGTTTCTTGTGGCACGGCAGACTTAAGACCACCTCATTTGTCATATGACAAAGTGGATGTAGATCTAAAAAAGAAAGGCCTAGCAGTTGTTACAAACCCGCCCATCAAAGAATTAACCCCTGGTGATTGGAAACAATACAAACAAGTTCAATTTATCATCAAGGATGTATGGCACTCTAACTTTGTTCGATTTTTTACTCCCATCAAAGAACCTGAATTGAGGATGCGAGTGTATCTCGATTTTGAAGCAGATGCCATGCAGGTTGAGTTCCTTGGCGGAGAAAAAAAAGGCCTAATTTATGGTTTAGAAAAAAAATCCACATACCAAATTGCAGCTGACACTGGAAAGGTGTATAGTGATGACACGGAAGTTAGAATCTATTTGGAATCATTACGTCTATATCTCACTTTGCCATGGCGATTAAAAGATTACTCAATCATCCAATATGCTGGCACAAAAGAGAAGTTAAATCAAAGTTACGAAGTTGTTTATTTTACATCAGTGCAGATGAATGCCAACCCAGATACGGATCAGTATGTTGGATACTTTGAGAAAAAAAGTGGTGCTTTGGAATGGATGGAATTTACCTACCGAGAATTATTCGGTTTTTACCAAGGTGTTTTAAAATATGGATTCTATGAAACCTGGAACAACCAACAATACCCAAGAAGGATTTCCATCTTAGATAAATTTGAAGATGGAGATTTTGTTCATGAAATCCGAATCGAAAAAATCGAAATTCCTGTGAAACCTATGGAAGAGGTGGATAAGGTGTTAGAATTACCGGAGCCAGGGAAGTAGGTTCCTTAAACGTGATTGCGAAAGGGATCGTAGCGGAAATCCTGCAGGTATGCAGATTGAAGCGGAGAGCCCGGTCCACCACTGCAACAGTGGTGGATTCGCCCCCAATGATTTAATTCAATGTAAATCGAATGGGAACCAATACTTTTACAGTAATTGGTTTTCCTTCTAATACGGATGGGGAAAAACGTTTTCTTCGATAAACTTTGATCGCTTCTTCTTCAAGACCACCACCTAACTGTTTACCTACGGATCTAACTCGAAGCACTTCCCCTGTATTGGAGATAATGACTTCTAAAGTCATGGTTCCCGTCACACCTAAAGCTTTTGCATCGGATGTGTATTCTGGACGAACATTCGGTGATAAATCAACAGGTGAAGTAGCACCAGATACGATTGGATCAGATGCTCCAGCAATGCGTGGGTCTTCTTTTTTTTCTTCTTTTTCTTTGTCAGTTAGATCAAAGTCACCGTCAGTTGGTTTGGAATCGGTTGTTGGTTCTTGGATTTGGACGTTGTCAATGAAGGCAACTTCTTCCACAAGATCATCCAAACTATCTGTTTCCAAATGAGGAGTGAACCAAAAAAGAATGATTAACGCCTGTATAACGGCGGATATAACAAGACCCGTTTCAATACGATAACGATCAATGAATCTATGGATTCTTTCTCGTTTGGATCTTTTATGTGTAACAACAGTTCCGCTCACGTTACTTACCTTTTAATCCGCCACCTTGGGTGGTCTTGGTAACAAGAGAAACCTTTAGGGCACCAATCTCTCGGAGAGTTTCAAAAACATTGTCTAGTTCTTCATACGTTAAGTCTTGGTCTGCATGGATCAAAACTTTTAGGTCAGGAGTAGTGGCAATCTTAGCTCTGATTTCACTCATTGCTTCGTTTAATTCCATCTTCACTGAATTGAAATAAACAGTTCTTGTTTCATCTGCAGTTAGGTAAAGATTCGCAATCTTTTTGTTTAACTGCTCTCCGCCAGGAACATCTGGTAAATTGATGGGAAGGTCAGGATCGGAATCCAATACGGAGGTTACCATAAAGAACACGAGAAGTAAGAAGGCAATGTCTGCCATCGAACTTACTGGAACTGAAGGTGCGACTCTCTTTCTTCGTAACATATTATTTCTTCTTTCTCACTGAGATTTTTTCAAATCCGCGAAGTTGCACTGCTGATAAAGCATCTAACATCTTTGCATATTTGGTATCACCGGTTGTAACAATGAGTGCTAATTTGTTTTTGAGGTCAGGGATTTCCATTTGGTTAAGGTCATCACGAAACTCTTTTAAACTAGCATATTCTTTGGTTCCGAAAGCAGGGTTACGCATCTTGTATCTGTCTTGTGTGACCAAAATTTCATATACGTTCTTGCGTAAAAAAGGCTGAGGTTCGGATTGTTTGCGTGGAAGTGATATATTCAAACCTTCCTTTACAAAGAATACAGCTGTTACCATAAAAAATACCAAGAGTAGAAAGGCAATATCCGACATGGATGCTGCCGAAATTTCCTCTAGTTCTTGTTTTTTCTTTAACTTAATCATGGTTCGTTACTTACCGAGCGTTACGCTTTTTTTCCGGCTTTGAGTTTTAAGTATTCTTTATAGATTTTGTTTGCCGCTTCTTCTACTTCAGAAGTAAAGAAAGCAACTCGACCTTGTAAGTATTGGTAAAATGTCATTGCAGGAATCGCAACGATAAGACCAGCGGCAGTTGTAATGAGGGCTTCTTTGATACCACCAGCAACTACTTTTGCGTTTACTTGGTCTGCATTTGCAATAGCATCGAAGGCATTGATCATACCAGATACAGTTCCTAGGAATCCAACGAGTGGTGCAATGGTTGATACTGCAGAAAGTACTGTGAGTCCTTTTTCTAAAAGTGTCATCACTTCACCTGCTTCTCTTTCAATACCAGCAGCAAAAATTTCAGGATCGTTTTGAGAAACTTCCATACCATTTTTTAATACGTCAGTGATTTTTTGACCTTCATTTGCTTTTAAGAATTCATCTACTCCATTCATACCAGAAGCATCAATGGCATCTTGTAAGTCTTGGTTGTATCCTTTTCTAATTAGTTTTGCAGTGAAGAAAAAGTACATCCTTTCTAGGATCACTCCAAAACCTACAATCGAAGAAAGTAGGAGTGGCCACATAGACCATCCACCAGTTACAAATAATTTTACGAGTCCGATTTCTGAATCTTGCGTAGGAGTTTGTTCTGGTGCTTGGGCTACTGGTGCAGGAGTTTCCTGTGGTGCTTCCGTTGTTTGCGTAGTTTCTGTGCTAGGTGTTGTAGGATTCGCTTGTGCTTCGATTTTTCCAACAATTGTAAAAATTGTGATAAGTGCGATCACAAAGGACAAAGTGATATTTTTCTTTGCCAGGTTACATGAAACGTTCATGAATGTCTCCATATCTGATTGATATGTTTCAAATCTAGAATATCTCTGTTACATTTAGATGACAGATGGATGACAAAGAGGGTAATTAAGCTTTTGAAAATAGTTCTCTGAGTTTTGGAATGCCTTCTAAAAACAAAGCAGGGCCTGGTTGTAATATAATGCTTGGGTCCATCTCATAAATTCGGTTGTTTTGGATGAAACCTGTGGATTGCCATTCGGGTTTGTTTTTCACCCAATCCCAGTCCATCGCCTTCCCACACCAAGAGCCAACATAGATGTCGGGGTTGGCGTCTCTTACATCCTCGGCCGTGATGATTCTGTCTTTGGCAAGTTTACGATCTTTTAGGTGGGAGAAACTATCAATCCCACCAGCAAGTGTAATGGCTTCGCTTACCCATTGGATTCCTGTGATCATAGGTTCGTCCCATTCTTGGAAAAATACAGTGGGTTTTTTAGGAATGGATTCATTTTCCTTTTGCCAGGTTTGGATCTGTTTCTGCCAATCATCTGTGATGGATTTGGCTTTGTCTGATTGTCCTACAAGATTACCAATGATTTGCATATTGGAGATGATTTCGCTTATAGAACGTTGGTTGAAGATAAGAACATTTAACCCACGTTCGATGAGGTCTTTTGCGAGTTGTCCTTGGATGTCTGAAAATCCGATGACCAAATCTGGTTCAAGAGAGAGTATTTTTTTAAGGTTACCACTGATAAAAGCAGAAACTTTTGTTTTTTCTTCTTTTGCCCGGACAGGCCTTTCCGTATAAACAGAGATTCCTACGATCCTTTTCTCTTCACCTAACAGATAGATCATCTCCGTTGGTTCTTCTGTTAAACAAATGATTCTTTCTGGACCCATATGATTTTTAGGTTTCTAAAAATTTTGTCAGATCTGTTTGGGATCCAAATAAAACAACAATGTCATCTTCGCGGAGAACAGTATTCCCATGAGGAATCCCTAATATTTTCTCTATTTTTGAATCAGATGTGCGTTTTGAATCTTTATTTGTAGTTGGTCGTTTGATTGTAATCACATTGATATTGTATTTGTGTCTTAAGTCTGCTTCAGCAATTGTTTTGTTGATGTATCGTTTGGGAACGGTAACTTCGACTACACTATATTCATCAGATAATAAAAAACTCGATCGCATTCCAGTAAAAGAAAAAGTTTCTGCCATACTTTTAGCTGCTCTTTCTTCAGGATTGAATAAATCGCGTATCCCTAAAAGTTCTAATACCTTTTTTTGAAGTTCTGTTTGGTATCTGGCAAAAATTAAACTCACTCCAGATTTTTTTAAACTATCGGCACAGATGATGGATGTTTCAAAATCGTCAGCTAATGCAATCACTGCATAATCTACATCACCAATTCCTTGTGAACGGAGAGCATGTTCATCTGTTGCATCAAGTGTAACCGCTACTGTTACAAAATCCTTTATCGAATCTATGACAACTGGATCTTTATCAATTGCAATGACTTCGTGTCCATCTTCAAAAAGGTAACGAACAAATAGTTTTCCAAAACTTCCAATTCCAATAACTGCAATTTTTTTTCTTTGCATAGTATCAACCAACCACTACATATTCTTTTGGATATTCGTAAGAAATATGATCTACTTTCTTAGATACGGCAATGAGTAGAGTTAATATTCCTACTCTTCCAACAAACATCACAATACATATTAAGATTTTTCCAAAATCAGATAAATGAGGAGTCAGACCTCTTGTTAAACCAACAGTTCCAAATGCCGACACTACTTCATAACATAAGTCGATAAAATGAGCATTTTCTGTGAGCAATAGACAAAAGATCGCAATAAAAATCACAAATAGAGATAATACAATCGTTGCACTTGCCCTTGCAATTGTTGAATTAGCAATCGTTCGGTATCCAATTTCCATTTTTTCTTTTCCTCGAATTTGATTGCTAATATTCATAAAAGAGATTGCAAGTGTAGTTGTTTTGATCCCTCCACCAGTTGAAACTGGCGATGCACCAACCCACATCAAAAAAAATGAAATGAATGTCATTGGATATCCCATCAATGATAAATCAAAAGTATTAAAACCAGCTGTTCTTGTAGTCACTGAATAAAATAAGGAATGAAATATCTGTTTTTCAATCGGTAGATCTTTTAGTGATAAATGACTTTCCAGAAAATAACAACTTACCGTTCCGAATAATAGTAAAAAACCCGTTACGAAAAAAACAAGTTTAGATGTAATTGACCAACGAAACTTTGGATCAAACGGATTTAATAATTTTGTACGTAACTGGTAGATAACAGGAAATCCCAGACCACCAAAGACAATGAGTAACATAATGATGGATAAAAATCCTTCGGATTCTTTAAAGGCATCAGTTGCCAATCCATTTGGCATTAAACTAAAACCAGCATTACAAAATGCAGAAATTGAATGAAACACTGAATAATAAATTTTTTCAGGTAAAGGAAGAGGAAAGTTTTTTGGAAAACTATAAAATAAAAATACAGCTCCAATCAGTTCGATGGCTAAAGTTTGTAATGTAATTTGTTTTAAAATTTCTTTAGCACGACCCATTGTTTCTTCAGAAAGAAGATCTTTGATCATGAGTGTGTCACTTACCGAACCTTTTCCAGTCAGAAAGATGGAAAAGAAACTAGTAAGAGTCATAAGACCGAGTCCACCTACTTGAATCAGAAGTAAAATCACAAGTTGACCAGTGAGTGTGAATTGACTACTAATATCCACTGTTGATAAACCTGTAACACAAGTAGCGCTAATCGTAGTAAAAATAATATCGATTGTATTTACGTGTTCGAGAGTTGATTTAGGAAAATGTAAAAAACAGACTCCAACAAAAATGATGAATGCAAAAGAAGTGACAAAGACTATTGATGGGTTGAGTTTTTTAGAATCTCTTTTTTTGGACAATCGAAAGAAGTGAGCTAAATTGGAGAATAAAAATAAAAACTGATTTGCTGATAAAAAAATCAGTGTAGTGTCATTACCAGAAATGTGATAGGATTTTAAGATTTGAATGATATTTTCTTCATATATCATTTCCAAACCTAACATTAGCAAGATGATCAGTTCAATCTTATGTAAGTTTAAATATTCCTTCCATTTTTTATTTGTAAATGTTAAGTGCAGAGTTTCATAACAAATAAAAAAACTCACTAAAGTTCGAATTGAGATAGTTACATAAAATTTCCAATCTTCAGGGTAATAAAAACCAAAATCTAAAATTAAAATCGTTACAGATAAAAATCCAAAAAATATGTAAAACACTCTGCCTATGGGCCGTAGGTGTTCCATGTAAAATTTACGAATTTCATATCTCTGGACTTGTAAGTATTGAAATAGGTGGTGTAAAAAAACAAAAATACGTTTGGACTTCAAGGTTTAACGTCTGCTAATTGTTTTTTCTTTTCGCGATGTTCTTCGAGTCTTTTTTGGTCAACATATACATTGGCACCAGAAAGGCCCGTGGATCCACCAATCATGATGATACTGCCAGCTAACGTTTTTTCCACAGCAAATGCCCCTGCAACAGCGGCCGATACGCCAAGTGCAAAAGGTAAAGTTAAAAAGAAGATGATGTAACCTCTTCGGAATTTGGTTTCTTCATAAACTGCATCTTCATCAAATTCTTCTTTTTGTTTTTTCTTTAACTCTTGTTTGGTTCTACTTTTCTGCAATTGGTTTTGTAAGGCTTGCTCATTGATTTCACCAGTAAGGGGGTTAATGGGAGAATTTTGAGTATTGGTCAAACTATATGGATTGGATGCATTATGGCTGGAATTGCCAGTGGTTCGAGAGTTCATAAGAGCACCGGCACCTGGTATGGATTCAATACCACTGTATTGTGTTTTTACGTTTTTTGGAGTTGCAAGGACTGGTGTTTCAAATTTGGGAGGAAGGGTGACATCCTTTAGAACATTTGATTCGGGATCGGAATTAGGGATGTTTCTTAAATCATAATTATTTGTGTCATAAAATCCTTCTTTGGTTTGTCCATAAACAGGACCAAACACCAAAGTAAAGACAATCATTGGCACAAAAAATCGGGAAAAAATCCGCATACATTCCAGTTTACTTGATCGTTGTGAGGGTCAATCCAAATCACGCCCAGAAAGTTTGGTGGAACGGTAATCCAATGAGACAGAACGTATCAACTCCAAGTCCTTTTCTGAGACTCCTGCCGTATGCGCATGTTGGTATTCCTCTTCCATCGTTGTACCAAATAATCCGGGATCATCGGATCCAATGGTGATTTTGACATCGTTTTGTAAGAACCGCGTGATTGGATGATCGATATGGGATTCTAACATACCTATGTATAAATTTGAAGAAGGGCAACATTCGATCACAACATTTGTTTTTGCTATTTTTGACATCGCATAGTTTTGAAACGTATGAAGGTATTGGGATTGAGTTTCATCAAAAGGAATCGTCAGTATTTCTGAATCAGGTTTGGTTTTGATTTCTTTTCGTTTTAGTTCTAGTTCTTCTTTGGCATAAAACGGACCATAGGTGGTAATTTCGTCATAGAACATCAGTTCATGTTCTATTTGGTCTTTTGCTTCAGAAACAAGTTCTGTTCGTTCCTCTCCTAAAAAATAATCAGAATCAATACCGAGTGCAAGCGCATGTCCAAGTCGATGTGCACCATTTTCAGCTGATTCGATGATCCAACGTACGGCAGAGAATGGTGTTTTGTCTCGAAAACTTTCGCCTACATGGTAGAGAATGGACAATGCAGTTTTTGGTTCTGCTTTGTTGTCTTTGTTTACCGAATGAAAAAAAGATCGTTTATCTTTAGGTGGAAAACCTTCTTCAATATGACAGAAGTCAATCCCCACAAGTCCATCCCGAACGAGAGATTCTTTTTCCATCCAGTTTTTCATCCAATCATAGTGCCGTTCAAAATTTAAGTCTCGGTGTAATGACATCACAAGTTTTGCTTGGATTGGTTTTCCTGCATTTTTTGCTGACTCTTCTCCTTTTTTCAGTCCTTCAAGTGAAGCCATTAGTTTGGTATAAAAACTTTCTTTTGGTTCTTCTTTTCCAAACATCAATCGATATTCAGCATAACTTACGTCTTCTAAACTATTTGAGTATACTACATCATGAGAGACTTCTGTAATTTCCCTTTCATCAAACTTTACTAAGGCGATGATCAGATTAAACTTTGCTTGGAAATGCAAAAATGGGGCTTTTTCTTTAAAATGGTATAGTTTTGAAAATTCTTTTATGTCCGAATAATCATCAAAGAATGTAGAGGGACGAATTTTAATTCCATAAGCTTTTTCGTACGACTCTAGGTATAGATGCCATCTTGGGTTTGGATTATTTTTTCCAATTCGAAACAATGTTTCAGGGGGTAAACATCCATAAAGGTGGTTGTGTAGATCGATATACATATAAAAATGACAAAACTATGCTTCACAAAATTAGACGCATCTTGAAGCCAACTAGACTCAATCAGAAAATTCTAAGTTTAGCAATCCCTGTTTTTTTTGGAATGATCAGTTATACAGCCATTATGGTAGCGGATACTGCTATGGTAGGTAAGTTAGGGGAAGTGCCTCTTGCTTCGGTTGGATTTGGTGGTATGGTGTACTTTTCCATCTTTGCTTTTCTCATGGGTGGTTCCATGGCTGTTCAGATCATCGTAGCACGAAGATTTGGCGAGAAAAATGAAAGAGGGGTTGGAATTACCCTAGTCAATTCAATTTACTTATCATTGGTTTTAGGTTCGTTATTATCATATTTCGGTTACATCTATGCGCCTAATTTAATGGCTTGGATTGGAGACGATCCTGAAGTGATTGAAGTTGCTGGTGTTTATTTGTCCTATCGATTTCTCGGAACTGTATTATTTTTTGTTGGATTCGCTTTACGCGGATTTTTTGACGGAATTGGTATCGTACAAGTTGGGATGATATCCTCAATCGTAGCAGCTGTTACGAATATTTTTTTTAACTGGTTACTCATCTTTGGAAACTGGGGATTCCCTGCAATGGGAGTCAAGGGAGCGGCGATTGCATCTAGTTTGAGTTCTGTGCCGGCTCTTCTCGTGGTTATTTTTTATTTCTTTCGAAAGGACGTAATCAAGTTCTTTCGTTATCAAATATTTTCACCAAGTTACGAAATTTTAAAAGAACTTTGTGTGGTTGGTTTTGCACCAGCATTGGAAGGAACACTCGTTAACTTTGCATTCTCTGGTTTTTATAAAATCGCTGGAATGATCAGCACAACAACACTAGCTTCGGCTAGTGTTGTGTTAACCTGTCTTAGTTTGTCTTTTATGCCAGGTTTTTCATTTGGAATTGCAGCGACTACAATTCTTGGCCAAGCCATGGGCCAAGGGAAAATTCGTTTGGCTTACGAAGGTACCATGCGTTCTGCAACATTCTCTGCAATCGTGATGGGAAGTATGGGTCTCTTTTTTATCTTAGCTGGGCCTTGGCTCATCAGTTTGTTTACCGATGTTCCTGCAGTTATGAAAGAAGCTTACCCTGCATTGTGCATTGTGGCTCTCATCCAAGTCGGTGATGCGTATCATATGGTCGTCGGGTCGGCACTTAGGAGTGCTGGGATGATGTACTATGTGATGTATGTGTATTTGATCGTTTCCTTTCTCATCATGTTGCCACTCGCTTATTTATTCGGGATTGTCCTAGCATGGGGAACAATTGGGATCTGGTCTGCGTTTTTTATTTGGATTTTACTCATGGCAGTGCTTTTTGTCGGAAAATTTCGTAGAAAGGAGTGGGTAAGTATACGAATTTAATAAGGTGAGGGAAGAATGAAACGAACAGAATTAGAGCGTCAAGCGATACAGAAATTTTTAAAGTCTGTGGAGCTTTTCAAAAAACTTCCCACATCTGTTTTGACAAGGCTTGCCAACAATGTCCAAGAAAAACTCATCCGAAGTCATGAAGCTCTCTACTACAAGGGAGAGTCTTCGGAATCCATTTACATCGTAAGGTATGGTGAAATTCTTTTAGAAAATGTTGGTGGCCAGTCACATGTGTATGTAGGTTCAGGCCAAGTTTTGGCTGAAAACTCACTCATCTCCAGCTCCAATCATTCTACTTCCGCCATTGCTGTTATCGATACACTTGTGTACGTGTTAAATGGTAAATTGTTTCTCCAATTAGCTTCTCAGGAAAAAATCTTTGCCCAAAACATCATCCAAATGATGGGAACAAGGATGCGCGAAAATTTAGACCGATCTAATTCCAAAGATAAATTTACAGGCTTACGAAGGTTATGTGTTCATATTCCTTTAGAACCAGAATACCATTTTGGTGAAAAGGTAAAATCCTTTTTGGATGAGTACGGAGAAGTGACTAAAAAACTTTCTTCTGCTATTCCGATTTCAACTTTTAAGGGGATGGATCCCACTCAAATTTCTGAATACCTCACCAATTTAAGAAATAAAACACCACTTCTTCATATCTACTTTGACGAATCCACTTCAAGAGTCGACTTACACTACTTAGTGGTGCAGTCAGACTTTTTAGTTTTTTGGGAAGATGAACCCGAAAAGTTTTACAAAGAAAAAGAAGAGATCATTCAATTTTGGAAAAGTAGGATTCGTAATTTTGAAGGTCGTGCCATTCGTATGATGGAAAGTGGAGTACGTAAAAGTTACCTACCACAAGACCAAAGTCTCAAAACATTTTACCAAAAAGATACACTCGCGCGTTATTTAGTATCAAAGACTAGAGGACTTTCGTTAGGTGGTGGAGGTGCGAGAGCTCTTGCACACGTGGGACTTCTTAAAGTATTACATAGAGAAGGTATCCATTTTGATTTTGTGTCGGGTGCTTCCATGGGAGCTGTGATTGCTGCATTGTATGCAAGAAAAAATAGCCCTGAAGAAATCGAAGAGATGATAAAAAATTTCTTTGGTGGTCTTGAAAGTGCATTTGATCCAACACTTCCAGTTGTTGCTTTTTTTAAAGGCAAACGTATGAAACGAATGCTCAAAAAAGGTTTTGGAGACCAAAGGATAGAAGAACTTCCACTTCCGTTTGCAACTTCTGCAGTCGATTTACAAACAGGAAAAGAACATATCTTTGACCAAGGTCCAATTACAGAAGCTCTTACAAGTGCAATGAGTTTACCAGGAGCATTCCCTCCTTACCGACTCGGCGAAAAGTTGTTAGTCGATGGAGGAATGATCAATAATGTCCCTGAAAATCTCATACGTTCCAAAGGTGCTGATGTTGTCATGGGAATCAACGTCTCTCCATTACAGGAAATTGTCCCTGTGAAACTGTTTGAAGACCGTAATACCACTGAAAAAGGTTTTTTCCGTTACATTTGGGATACATTAAAATACCCACCCATTTTACAGATTATGACAAGGACCATCACATTAGAGGGAAGAGAGATCACTCGACTCAAACGTCCCAAGATGGATTTATTTGTTCATTTCCATTTAGAAGAATTTCAGTTATTTGATTTTGCTCGTTACCAAGAGATCATCGACAAAGGGGAAAGAGAAGCTGAGGCAAACTTAGCAGAAATCAAACAATTGTTTTCGTAAGTTTGGAGTTAATTTCCAATCCCACCTAACTGAATTCTTGCGGTAAGTTTGGTAGGATTGGAAACTCGAATGTTAGGAATTTTTTAGAATTACAAGGACGAAAGAATCTCCTTTTTCTTTGCCTCAAATTCTTCGGCACTGATAAGACCTTGGTCAAGTAATCCTTTGAGTTTGGCTATCCTTGCCGCAGGGTCATTGGCAGCTTGTGCACCACCGGCTTGGTTTTGTCCACCTTGGTTCATCATATTGCCCATCATTTGGCCCATGTTCATTCCCATTCCCATGCCCATTCCTGCACCCATGGCACCACCACCTTGGCCCTCGTTTTCCGCAGCAGCTTGTCCAATATCGAACATTTTTTTCTGTTGGTACTTATCACCTAACATATCAATTTCAAATTTATCAGTGATGATTTTTTGGATTCGTTGGTAGTTAGGATCATTTTGGTCAAAGTTTACCGAAGATACATTAAATTCTGTAAGATCAATACCATACTTTTCAAATTCGGGTGCCAGTTTCACTCGGCCAGCAGTCGAACTTTCATCACGGTATTTGTTGATTTCCACAACAGAGGTATTATTATTTAAAATAACTTCAGAGATAAAATCACCAATCCCCCGTACGATATTTGGTTTTAAAAATTCATCAATGGCTTCATTGGTAGTTCGATTTCCACCTTTCACCACATTCAGCAAAAATGACCTTGAATCTTTGATACGGAATTTATAGTCACCAAACGCCCGTATATTGAGAACAATTTTATATTTTGGATCTTCAAGTGGAATTGGTGTGGTGGTTCCCCACTTTAAGGCCATGATGGATTTGTTTACATAATATACTTCTGCTGTAAAGGGTGTTTTGCCACCAAACGGAAGATTGACGAGAGCTTCCAAAATGGGAATATTCCCTGTTTTTAAGGTATGAGTTCCTGGTCCAAATGTATCTAAAGCCTTTCCTTCTTTGAAAAAAATTGCTTCTAGGTTTTCATCGACTACAAGTTGTCCAGCCGTACTGATTTCATCAGATGGGTATTTCCAAACGATTTCACTTGGATTTCCTTCAAATTTAATTCTGTCTATTAGTGCCATGTTTTGTTCCTTATTTTATGATTTTAAAAAGATTGAGTTTCTTGCTTCGAATTGTGATTCAAAATCGAGTAAGAGTTTGTTTATCGATTCAATCGCTGCTTCTGGATTAGTGGCAAATGAGGTTGGTAACGTTTCTAAAATTTCTTTTTGTAAAACTCCAACTTTTTCCAACATCGAAAAGTCGTGATTGAGAACTTTTTCAATTTCTGCAGAAGTTGCTTGCATTCCTGTCCCAAGTCCGTTCAGACCATAACCAGCAGAAGTCACTTTCATGATGATACGATCAAGTAAAGTTGTTGCGGGATTGGTTTTACCGATGTTTTGGATTTGAGCTTTTTGAACAAAACCTTCTTCTAGTTTACGAAAACTTTCTTTGAATGTTGTGAGTAAACCAGCTAGTTCCTTTCGGATCAGTAAATCTGTTTTTTCAAACTCTTGGTTAGCAAGAGCCTCTTCAAATAGTTTTGTTTCTTTTAAAAATTTTCGAATCGGATCTTGTTCATTCTTAAACCGTTCTAATGTCGTTTTTAACCAAGTTTGGTCCATTTTATTCCTCTGTTCCATTTTCATCTAACATCTGTATGCTGTCGCAAGTGATATAATTAAAAATGACACTTTTTTCTGTTTGGTATTGTGCTTTAGGTAGAACTGATTTCCATTTTGCCAAATCATACTCACAATCGTGTTTTTCACCTTTGGTTTCCCCGCTGGATTCGACAAAATAGACCAAATACTTCTCTTCCTTTTTTCCAAGCCGTTCACAACCGATGGAAGTGCTTGCACATTCTTTGATTTGTGGCGTAGGCCAATATGGTTCCTGTGTTGTGCCAAATCCTTTTGTCACTGCATTACGATCGAAGGCCCATTTATCAATCTGGTAACTACAATGATAATCATAAACAGGTTCTTTTCGATACTTAGTTGTACAACTTTCACTTTCAGAAAATGTACCATCACCCTTATCCGTACGAACTGTACGGCAATCTTCGCCATCGGGGATACTATCATAACTTCGGATCTGCCGACTTCTGGAAACACTATAGGCTCCCATCGGCATCGAATCACACCAAGCTGATTCCGATACAGGTTTGAATTGGTCTATGGCAATGGTGCGGGACCACTCATGGTGGGTGACTTGGAGTTCGACTTTTTCTGTCCATAAAATACCCAAACAAACAAAACCGATTCCACCAAACAAAATAGAACCAAGCATCCAAAGAACCCATTTTGGTGTTTTGGGATGTGGTTTGACCCAATCAGAATTTTGGAATGCTAAATCTTCTTTTGCTTTTTGTACAGAGTCTTCTGTGACACCATCGTGTTCGGAACGAAGTTTTACATTTTGAGCTCCGTCTAAAGGACCACCACAATTCCCACAGAAGGTTGCCTTGGCTCCATTGGCAGTTTGGCAAAACGGACAAACTTTATCGGCACCATAATAGATATGGTCTTGGACGGCAACTTTGTCTTCTTCCTTAGGAAAGTACCTTCGGTTTGGGTCTTGAGTGGCTCCACAATTAGGACAGTGCCTATGTGTTTTTCCCAGTAACTTTTTAGAACCGCAAAATTCACAGTCCCAAAGCATTTCATAGATTTTTTCTTCTGCCATCGCAACCAAGGTTTATCCGCAAAAAATTGACTTTTGCAAGAAAAATATTTTCAATTCACAAAATCCAACATAGAATCTTTGCCATATGAGAATGGTATTCCTTCCAATCCGAAATTACGTTCTACTCATTTTATCCGTGTTGTTCCTAGTTGGATCTTTGAGTTATGTTTTTTCACGTTCAAAACAGAATGCAGTTCATCCATTGGATCAATTGTATCTTAAGTTATCACCTAATATAGAAAAGGCGGACAAAAAAACAATCTTCCGTCGATTATCTCTTCATTTACGTGGAGTGATTCCCAATGTATCGGAATGGAGTGAATTAGAAAATTCTAAAGAGGAAACATTAGAATCTTTTGTGGTTCGTTTTTTAAAACAGCCAGAATTTGCCGAATATTGGGGGAATCAATTTGCTGCCATGTTCCGTGATAAATCCAAAGGGAGAAAAATCCCAACCGGAACTTTTTTCCAATACTTAGCCAATTCCATTCATTCTAATAAACCATATGACCAATTGGTAACAGAGATGTTCCTTTCCACTGGTTCAGTGAAAGAATCTCCTGCTACTATCTTTTACATTCGTGACGGAGCAGACCCGTTACAAACCGCAGAGTATGTTGGTAGATTATTTTATGCAAAACGAGTGGCATGTGCGAGGTGCCATGACCATCCCTATATTTCCGATTTTACGAGAAGAGATTATTATGCACTCGCAGCATTTTTTAGCCAGCAGTACTTTCGGGATGGTAGTTGGGAAGCCAATCGATATGGAAAAACAGTCAGTTATGTTCCTAGAGAGTTAGAAGTTCATTTGCCAATGGAGGAACAAAAAAACCTCCAAGATAAAAATAATGAATGGAACCGAGACAATTGAAACAAATGGACCGATGAACAAAGGAAAGACTACCAAAAAAAATACGAACTAGAATATGCTACTTTGTATTTCGAACCTAAGTTGGGCCTTCGTTTCCCCCATACTGATGATGCTCCTGGAGGAGATTTAGTAAGACCTAAATTTTTAGATGGTAAGGAAGCGATCCTAAAACCAGGTGAAGATCGAAGAAAGGTTTTTGCATCATGGTTAACAGACAAATCGAATGATAGATTCCGCAAGGTAATCATTAACAGGGTATGGACTGAACTCATGGGATGGAGTTTTTTTACTCCACTTGATGATTGGAATGAAGATACAGTTGTCCAAGGAGAAGAAATTCTAAACCATTTGGACGGATACTTTTTAGCAAACAAACTAAAACTAAAAGAATTGGTATTGTACATCGTTACTTCCAATGCCTATATGCGAAGTGTCATTAGCCAATCAGGAAAGGATGATCCAATCCAATTTTTTACTCCAAAACGATTGGACAGTGACCAACTCCTTAACTCTCTCATCCGAGTTTCTGACTTACAAAAGGTAGGGAATATCAGAGAACGAAATCTTTCCTTTTTTACCAATCTCATGGGTCAAAAACCATATGATTTAACAGGTGTTGGTACCATTCGGATTCCTTTAGACAATCCAAAAGAAATTGCAAATGCAGTGGAAGTTGAAAGGCCAGCTCCCTATCATTCCATCCTTGCCGTGTTTGGTTCTGGACAAAGAGTTGATATATCTGATGACATTTCTGAACTTACGATCGAACAGATGTTAACCTTAATGAATGGTCGTGTGGTTGGTAAACTAGTTTGGGATTTTGGTAATAACCAATCCCTTGTGAAAGCCGAATTTGATCAGTCAAAATCGATGAACCTTGTGATTCAAAATTTATACTTTCGATTGTTAGGTCGTTTCCCTACAAAAGGGGAAATTGAAAAAATAAAATCCTACCAAACGAAACCAGATACAGTTTTCGACAAAGATTTGTTACAAGATCTCTTTTGGGCTCTTTTAAATAGTCAAGAATTCCAACATATCAATTAAGGAACCATAATGGATCGCAAAGAATTTTTAACAAAAACAATGTTGAGTCTTGGAATGGGATCGTTTCTTTTTTCCCAAAATCCATTTGTTTCCCTTCATGCTGATGAAGATGAAAAAGAACCTGAATCCATAACACTCCCATCAAAGGTAAAATCAGTTATCTTTATAGAGATGATGGGTGGGATGAGCCATGTAGATACCTTGGATCCAAAACCAAATAGTGTTTTTTCCAAAGTGCCATCCAGTATCTCTGGTCTCTCTTTACTCGAACCATTTTCTCTCACTGCAAAACAACTCCATTCGATAGGCATCATCAGATCCACATGGAGTGAAGACGGAGACCATGGATTTGCACAAATGTTACTTGGAACAGGATACCGAATGACGGAAGCGATGGGTTTCCCTGACATTCCACATTTTGGATCTGTGATTGCCTACGCCAAAAAATCAAAAGTTAAATCTTCGTATTTTCCAAGTTATGTGTCAATTGGTGGGAGAGGTGGCAAAAATGGAAATTCTGGATTTTTAGGAATCAATTATTCAGGTTATCATGTGGGGAATGTGGATGAACCCATCCAACATTTAAACCCTTCATATGGTAAATTTTCTGATGAAAGGCTTTTAAGAAGAAAAGACTTAGTTTCCTTTATGAACGATGAATTTTCTAAAACGTATCCATCGAAGGAAACAAAACATTGGAAAAAAATGTTAATGGCAGCAGAAGAATTTCGAAATTCAAAAGACATTGATAGTTTTCGAATTAGTTTAGAGGACGAAAAAACAAAAGCCCGTTACGGAACCACTTGGCAAGGAAAAGCAATGTTACTTGCGAAACGCCTCGCCAAACAAGAAGTTCCCTTTATACATATTTCGATTGGTGGTTGGGATACCCATACAGGCAACAAAGCTCAAATTACAAAAATAATGAAAGAAACCGATATGGGAATTGCTGCTCTTCTCGAAGATCTGAACCAAACAGGTCTCATCAAACAAACGTTATTTGTTTTAACAAGTGAGTTTGGACGTACTCCTGATGTTGGTTCGAGGGATGGACGTGATCACCATTCCAAAGTGTGGTCCACTCTTTTGGGAGGTGGTCCCTTTGACAAAGGATTTGTGTTTGGAGAAACTGATGAACTAGGTGCCAAACCAACAAAACCAAATGAAGCCGTCCATCTAAGGGATCTTATTGCGACCATTTACAAAGCAAGTGGAGTGGACCCAGAAGGAGAACTTACTAATTCCTTTGGACGACCTTTTTTACTCACAACGAAAAAAGCCAAAATGATCGAAGACTTGTTTTGAACCAGTCCCCATTTTGGGCAGTTTTGTTTCCATCCTGTCCATATCTCAGAAACCCTCTCAAATTCGTTGGAAGTTTCCTTCGGTATCCCCTAAATCCAAAGGAAACATGGTTTGTTTTGGTGGGAAATTTGGGATTATTCGCCAGACTTTCTCCATTTTTCCTTTTCTTTCGAAAGAATTTTGAAAAACTGTTCACTGATCTATGAAAAAAGCACTTATCACAGGAATCACAGGCCAAGATGGTTCCTACCTAGCAGAACTCCTCTTACAAAAAGGATACGAAGTCCATGGTATCGTCCGCAGAACGAGTTTATTCAATCGGAACCGCATTGAACACCTCCATGGAAACCCAAAACTCCATTTACATTATGGGGATCTCACCGATTCTTCCAATCTCAATCGTATTCTTGAAAAAATCCAACCATCGGAAATATACAATTTGGCTGCTCAATCCCATGTTCAAGTGTCTTTCGAAGTACCTGAATACACTGCTGAAGTGGATGCGGTTGGAACATTAAGAATTTTAGATGCAATCAAACAAACAGGCATTAACTCAAGATTCTACCAAGCATCCACATCTGAATTATATGGACTTGTCCAAGAAGTTCCACAGACAGAAAAAACACCATTTTATCCACGATCCCCATATGCCGTCGCAAAATTGTATGCATATTGGGCGGTCGTGAATTACCGAGAAGCGTACAATTTGCACGCATCAAATGGAATATTATTTAATCATGAATCTCCAAGACGTGGAGAAACATTTGTTACTAGAAAAATAACTCTCGGTGTTTCGGCAGTGAAAGCTGGCAAACTTCCTTTCATTACAATGGGAAATATTGACTCTAAACGAGACTGGGGTTATGCTCCTGACTACGTTGAAATGATGTGGATGATGTTACAAAAAGAAAAACCAGATGATTATGTTGTGGCTACCAATGAAACTCACACAGTTCGTGAATTCATTGAAGAGTCTTATAAAATAGCTGGGTATGAAGTGGTTTGGGAAGGAAAAGAAGATAACGAAATTGGAAAGGACAAAAAAACTGGCCAAGTCCTTGTCAAAATTGATCCAAAGTACTACCGACCAACCGAAGTGGAACTACTCATCGGAAATCCCGAGAAAGCGAAACGCCAATTAGGTTGGGAACCAAAAGTAAAGTTCAAAGAACTTGTGAAAATTATGATGGAAGCAGATTTAAAAGCACAAGGTTTCTAAACACAGGTCACAAAGGTAAATCCTAAGAGAAATAATAAAATCTTAGGGTTTATCTCCGAGAGCTTTGTAACGATTGATAAATTCCTGATTTGGAATTTTGGGATGCCCTTCCCTTTGTAATTCGGGAAGTAATCCTTCTACAAAATACATTTGGATTTGACCTTTGTGTTTGGCGGGGATTTCACCTCGGTATTCACATTCGAAAAAATCCTTCACCAAAGTATAGGTTTCAGCCGAAATATTGATTTTCCCTGTCATTCCAGAAGATTCACACCGACTTGCCGTATTCACTGTATCACTCCATACATCGTATGCGAATTTTTTATCACCAATCACACCAGCGATAAGTTCTCCTGAATGAATTCCTAAACGAAGTTGCCAATAAGGTAATCCTTGCCCTTCTTTGATTTCCTTCATTTGATTCATAAAAGCTTGGATTTCAAGTGCGGCAAGAACACAGTCGACAGCATGTGTTTTGTTTGGTTTTGGTATTCCACCAACAAACATATAACTATCACCTATGGTTTTGAGTTTTTCCAAATTGTGGCGTTCCATAAGACTATCAAAGTAGGAAAAACATCGATCCAATTCCTCTACAAGTTCTGTCGGTGATAATGTCTCAGCAATTTTCGTAAATCCTTCAAAATCAGTAAAACATACTGTGGCAGACCTAAAATGTTTAGGTTTACTCACGCCATTCTGTTTTAATTCTCTTGCGACATCAATCGGTAAAATATTTAACAATAAACTTTCAGATTTATGATTCTCTGCAATGAGTTTATCTTCTGCTTGGTTTACTGCTTTTACAAATTGATTGATTAAAAGTATAAAAAAGAAAACAACCATAACGAGTGGAGGCATTAGATAATCAGCAGGCACAATCCATTTTGGAGGACCATAGAGTCCTTCTCCGCCCATTACTCTATAATAATACATTGATCCTAAAAATAAAGAGGACGACAAGCTAACAAAGAAAATACGTATATATTTGTTTTTTCTCGGAATCATGATAAAGGGGATAATTGAAAAAAGTAAAAATCCCAAGGGTGCGGGATCATCTGCTTGGAAATAAGTCAGTGATAGAATATGAAAATTACTAGCTAGCAAAGTGATGATAGCACTTAGAGTAAATTTATATCGATAGAGTAAAATACGAGCAATTCCTAATGGGATCACGAGTAAAAAGTAAGAAATAAAAGATGTGAGATGGGTCTCTTTTGGTTCCGTAAAGATGATGACGGGAACTAGAAGAGTTGGTAATAAAAACATTACCACTTGGAAAGTCGCATTCACGCGTAACGCACGGGCAGTTTCATCATTCAAACCTTTGGTTAGGTGTGCAAGTTGTATCCGGTATAATAGTTTCTGAACACGTCTGGACATAGGTGTTGAAGAAAAAACGATTCAGAAAGAAAATCAAATCAAAATGTGAAGTGAATTGGTAAGTAGTTAGTAAAAATTCAAGTCTCCCCAAGAGAATTCCAAACGATGATATGTGTTTGGAATACCAAGTGGGGTTTTAAGAAAGAGTGAATTGTTTTTGTGAGTTAAATTCCAAAAAACTGATCTAACATCAATTTTTTCAAAGTTTCTTTTAGTTTGTCTTGGATGTTCACAATTTTAACTACCATTTTCTTTTCGTCAGCTTTGTTCTTAAACGAAAGGAGACGAGAGATCCCGAGGGAACTGACAATCACAACCTTTTCCAAATCCAAATAAATCTCTTGGACATTTTTTTCCAAAATATCCGCTAAAATTTCCCGTAACTCAGGTGCATTTCCGTCCAGGATTTGGTCCATAAAGCGAACACGGATCGTGTTTCCCTTTTCTTCCACTAATATCTTATCGCTCATATTTCCTTGGCCTCTAACTTAAGTCAGGAGAAATCGTTTGGCAAGAAGTTATTTCAACTTCTTGAGCTTATTCTCCATATTAGCCTTTTTATGATAGAATTGGACGAGTTTTTCTAATTCCGCCATGTCGGAACAAACAATTTTTCCCATGTCCATTCGAATAAATTTATTATTTTTCATGATATCGGAAATGATCAGTTCGTCCTTTGGATCTGTGAGACCCACCATTTTCAGAAGGTCTTTGGTTCCAATCTCAAAATTATAGGCTTGTTTCGGAGCAACTTTGATTCGATTTTTTTCTGCGAGGGTCATGAGTGTGTCCACAATTCGACCTTGTGGGTCTTTGAGGAGAAGGTTTGCTAATTGTTTGTAAGCAATCCATATCCGTTCGGACAAAAGTGTGATGAGTCGAGTCGCAAGTTGTGGTTGTGCTTTTACCATGCCTTCGAAGTTGGCTTTGTTAATCGCAAGGAGTTCCACGTCACCTGCGGCCACTGCAGAAGCAGAACGTGGTTTATTATCTAAGATTGCCATCTCACCAAAAATGTCTCCCGCTTGGAGCACCGCGAGCATCACTTCGTTTTGGTTTACGATTTTCGAAATTTTAACCTTTCCACTTTGTAAGATGAAGAGTTCTTTACCAGGCTCATGTTCACAAAAGATCATTTCACTGTCTTTGTAATTCCGATTGAACTTTGTATAATCAATGGGAGCTGATTGGAAAGGTTGGTTCATGGTTTGTAATCGCAGTTTTGCCTGTGGTACAAATTGACCATTTGGAAGGTGTTTTAAATAACTTTGGTAAGCAAATGTTGCGTGAGAAGTATTTTGCTGTTGGAAATAATATTCCCCAATTTTGAAAAGTTCGTTTGGATCTTCTTCCACTGCATTACGAAAGGATAATCGTGTGATTGTGGTATCAAATTGTCGTAACTTCATTGAGAAGAAACGAATGATATTCATCGCAACTGCAGTTGATTTTTGGATGAGGGTTCCAAATTGGTCGTAACTAACAGAGATTAAAGATACATTGGTAAGGGAAGTAGCAGATTCAATCTGTGGGTGTTGGCTCATCGCAGCAACAACACCAAAAAAGTCACCGGGTCCTAAAACCTGATTGGGGTCCTCACCGACAACAGCTGTCTCACGAGTGACACGTACCTTCCCCTCACGGATGATATAGAAATTGTTCGCATCCTTTTTCCCCTCTACAATGATGTAGGAGTTCGCTGGGAAAGTAACCATTTGAAAAAACGACATTCTTAAATCTCTGGACCCTTTTTGCTCAACGTGCCTAGTTTATTATCGGAGATCCCTAGGGCAATATTTTCGTAAAATTTACTTATTTTTACTCTCTCCTAAAATTTCCATCTGAGTCAGTTCTAATTCTGCTTCTTGGGCAATTTTACTCGAATACGTATTTTTGATAATGTCCTGAAAAATCTGATAAGCTTTGTCTTCTCTGCCCATACGAACATAGGCTTTACCAGACAATAAGTAAGATTCTAGGCCTTCTTCCGTATTGGGAAATTCTTTGTAGATTTTGAGTTCATTCTCCGCAAGAGCCAAAATGTCACCAGTCATTCGGTAATTGGCACTTAGAGTTTTTCGAACCTCTCTCGTTTTGGGATGCCCAGGGTACAAAATCAAAAAACTTTTGCAGGTTTCGACTGATTGGTAATGGTTACGGTCTTCTAAAAATTCATTTGCTTTTTGGTAGAGAAGATCTGCTTGTTTGTCTCTTTCTTTGGCAAAAACAGATTGGGTGGAACGTTCAGCGTGTAAGGGATGGAAATCTCCAAATCCCAAACCGAAAAGGAATAAAATTCCCAAACCAAAACACTTCCGAATATTAGAATTCTGTCTCATTACTTCTCATTTCGGTCAAAATTGGAATTATCGTGAATGGGTTTTTCTTCCGAAAGGGCAATAATTTTGGGAACTGCTGTCATATCCCAGAGTTCGAGGGATGATTTCATTCGTTTTCCAGGAGGTAAGGGGATCACAAATTTTCCTTTTCCTTCTTTTCCCAATTTCAATTCAATTTTTTGGCTAACGAGGTCTCCCATTCGCCTTTCCCGAAGTGGAGGGATGGGAAAACTCCTGCGTTTTTCATCTGCAGGATAGAGATAAAATTGGATCATGTATTCGGTAGGTTGGGTTGCCGAATATTCATAATTTACGATATACCCATTTTCGGATCCATCTTCATACGGTAAGATATTGACGATTTGGATTTTACCAGTGTTTGGAGTGGTTGGGGAATCCATTAGGGGTGTGATAGGAATGTTTGTGAAGTTTTCATTTGTTTCTGGGGTTTGCAAATGGGAAAATATCTTTTGGAAGGAACGGTCGTAGTCTTCTGGTCCTTTTAAGGGAAAATAATTTCCTTCTCCTAAAATGGAGAGGCGTTTTAAATCTTCTTCACCTCTCGGATCAATGTCAATGCCAAGGATCTGGAGACGAAATTTTTTTCCTGACTGGCGCCAATTGTACAAAACAGATTTTGGATCTCCTTCACAACTTTCCACTCCATCAGAAATAAAGATAATTTCTGTTTCAATTTGGTCATTTAATAAGTATTCGCCTACTACTTGTAAGGTTTGAGCGATGGGAGTAGAACCTGCAGGGACAATCGTCGCGAGTTTTTGGCTAACGACATTTGCCCCTCCTCTTTGGATGGGGTGATACAATCTTGCAGATTGGCAACCTGCAATTCGGTTTCCATATGCCACAAGACCAACACTTGCATCTTTAGGCAGTCCACTTAACACTTGAATGAGTTTTTCTTTCGCAACAGCCATTCGTGTTTTGCCATCCCATTTTTCGGACATGGAACCACTAGCGTCTAGAATAAAAACATAACGTTTGTTATTTGAAACTTGGGTAAAAATGGAATCTGGATAAGATAAAAACAAAAATAGTAACAATACAAACAACCTTCCCAAAAAATGAGTCTGTAAATATTTTGAATTCTTACCTTTTCGTTTTCGCACCTGTACATCATCGGCGAAAACGAGAAATGACCTTAGAGGGATGTGGGATCTAAAAAAGGTGGTTTTGTCAGGTTAGGTTTGACTAATTTGGGTGATCGATCAAAGGAAGAATGGTCTTTCAAAAAACGAAGGATCATTTCACAGGTAGCTCCCCATAAAAGTCCATCAGGTAAATCAAAAAAATACGCAAAATGTTTTGGTTCTCGATTGGGGATTTCAATTGCATAAAAAGGTTTTGTCCAAAGTTCTGAAAATGGAAGGAGTATCACTCGTTCCACCTCATCAACATTTTTGGAAAAAGAAAAATCCCCATTGTATTTCGCTAAAAAGGGAGTGATGTGAAACCCCGTGCGAGTGTGGAGTCCTTCCAATTTGCCGAGTACATCAAGAGTGGTTTGTTTGACACCCATCTCTTCTTCCCATTCCCGAAGGGCAGTGACAAGTAAATTGGGGTCTGATGTTTCCATCACTCCACCTGGAAAGGAAATTTGACCAGGGTGGGATTTTAAGTGTTTGGCACGTTCTGTGAGGATGATCCCCTCGGCGGTTGTGTTAGAACCAAACAAGGGGAAAATGACACCGGATTTAATTTCCGATGTCTCTGGGATCGAATCAAAGTCCCTTGAAAGTTTTTCGACAAAGGACTCGTAGGGTAACATCAACCCTCATCTTTCGAGTTTTGGTTTTGTTTTTTCCTACGTTTGGCAACAAATGCTTCTTTGGAACGAATCGCCACCAAACGGTTGATCATCGAATCAAAAGGAAGTCCTTGGATGGCAGCGAGTAAACTTGGGCCATAGTTTTGTACTTTCCAATCGGAAAACACATGGAGCGCTTTTAACTCTTCTAAATCTTTAGGAGCGGCTTTTAAAATTGTGATCAATTGTTTATTCGAAGGAAGAAGTGAATGTTCCATTCGTCTAGCGCGCATAATGCGAAGACGCCATTTTTTAGCATTTTCGAATTTACGATTTTCGTCTTCGTTGAGATCTTCACCGTGTCGTTTCGAGAGTTCTGAAGTATCAATAGGATCATTGTATTCAGCAGTCAATAATTTGAAAATTTCAGTTCCATCTTTTTTTCCAAACCATTCCACACATTTTTCTTCGTTTGGATGTCCCTTAACTGCTTGTGATAATCGGTCATTATTAAAAACACGAAAACTTGCTTTATTGATCCGTTTTGCTTTTTCATCTCGGTAACGAAGGAGTTCTAAAATTTTCCTTCGTTCCAATGGGGTGAAGTTTAGGATGTCAGGAAATTTTCCAAGAGAAAATCCTTCTCCTTCCTTTGCCACGTAATCTTCGGAAGCAATGAATTCAAATTCTGAAATTGCTTCTTCGTAAAGAGTCCTTCGTTTGAGTTCCTCTTCCATTTTCAACCAAATCGATTCTAGATATGCCGTATCAAGCGCTGCATATTTGAGTTGTTGTTTTTGTAGAGGGCGAATTTCCCAATTGGACTTTTGTTCCACTTTGGAAAGAGTCACTTTGTGGTAGTGTTCCACGACAAATGACAAGGAACTTTGTTCTAAAGACAACAAACGAGAACTGATCATTGTATCTGCCGTGTTCACAAATTTGAACCCAAAGTCTCTTTTGAGGGCTTTGATGTCATCTTGTGCAGAATGGAAAATTTTCAGAATATTGGGATCTTCAAACAATGGACCCAAACTCGACAAATTTGTGATCTTTAGTGGGTCAATTAAGTAGTTTTTGCCATTGGAATTGATCTGAATGAGACAAACTTTGGGGTAATATGTGTAATAACCCGAGGACTCTGTGTCAATCGACATGATTTTGGACTGTCTTAGATTGATCAGGGCCAAATCCAAAGCTTTTGCTGTATCGACGAGAATATAGTTGGAATTGATTTGCATCTAATTGGGATTTTGGAAATACTGCAATTGTCATTCTAACAATGATTCTCCAATCTGACAAACCAAAAGAAGAATGTGCCATATACGGCATCTACAATAGCAAGGAAGCTGCTAATTTTACCTACCTAGGTTTGTACTCGATGCAACACCGTGGCCAGGAGTCCAGTGGGATTGTCTCTACCGATGGATCCCACCTATACCGGTATGCCAATATGGGTCTTGTGGCAAATATCTTCACCCAACCGAAGATCAAAGAGCTCATAGGGGATTCGGCCATTGGCCATAACCGGTATTCCACAACGGGAGCGAGTTTTCTTAGGAATGCTCAGCCCATCCGAGTGGAATCTCACTTAGGACCTGTGGCGCTTGCCCATAATGGGAACCTAGTGAACTCTTGGGACATCCGAAACCGCCTGGAAAGGGATGGTTCGATTTTCCAAACCACTATCGATTCTGAAGTGATTGTTCACTTGATGGCTAAAAGTCATAAATCAGATTTATTAGAAGCTCTTTGTGAATCTCTCGCGCAAGTGCGAGGAGCTTATTCTTTGTTAGTTTTAACTCCAAGATACCTCATTGCTGTTCGAGATCCGAATGGATTTCGACCTCTTGTGATGGGGAAACGTTCTGATGGAGCAATTGTATTTGCATCCGAAACATGTGCTTTTGATATAACGGACACAGAATACGTTAGGGATGTCGAACCTGGAGAGATGGTTGTGATTGACCATACGGGAGTGCGCTCTCTTTACCCATTTCCAAAAGCAAAACCAAGCCTATGTATTTTTGAATATATCTACTTTGCAAGACCAGATTCTTATATCTTTGAAGAATCCGTTTACAAAGTGAGAAAGTCTCTCGGTCGCCAATTAGCGCGTGTTATGCCTGTGGAAGCCGATGTCATCATCCCTGTTCCAGATTCAGCAAACATTGCTGCGCTTGGGTATAGCGAAGAATCAGGTATACCTTACCAAAGTGGACTTGTTCGTTCTCATTATATCGGTCGAACCTTCATAGAACCAGACCAAAAGATCCGTGACTTTGGTGCCAAAATCAAATACAATGTAGTGAAAGAAGTTGTGAATGGAAAACGTGTGGTCATCATCGATGACTCGGTGATGCGTGGGACTACTAGCCGTAAGATCATTAAAATGATCCGAAATGCTGGTGCCAAAGAAATCCATTTCCGTGTTTCAGCACCACCAACTGTTGCCCCTTGTTATTATGGAATTGATATTCCGACTCATAAAGAACTCATTGCTTCAACACATACCATTGAAGAAATTCAAAAGTACCTTCGTGTTGATTCACTTGCCTATTTAACATTAGATAAAATGCACAAGGCAGTAGAAGGGCATAAAGGTGGAGGTTTTTGTGATGCATGTTTTACTTCCAATTACCCTGTCGAATTCCAAGACCATGCGGGAAACCAAAAGTCTCTATTTACAGAATACGCAACGGAAGAGTGATGGAAGAGATTGAACTTTCCAAAACCTTTGGTTTTGAAGCTGCCCATTTTTTACCAAATGTCCCAGAAGGACACAAATGCAAACGAATGCACGGACATAGTTTTCGTTTTGCCGTGTATCTAAAGGGTGAAATCGATCCTCATACAGGATGGATTATGGACTTTGGTGAGCTGAAATCCATCGTTAAACCAATACTAGACGAACATTTGGACCATTATGTATTAAATGATGTGCCAGGTTTAGAAAATCCTACAAGTGAAAACATTGCTGTTTGGCTTTGGAACCAACTCAAACCAAAACTCCCACTCCTCGATAAAATCACTTTATACGAAACTTGCACTAGTTCTTGTGTGTATAGAGGTCCTAAAAAGTAAATGGTCTCCGCTTCGGATTCCAATCACAAATCCCAATCTGAAAAAAAAGGTGCCGTCGTATTGTTATCAGGCGGACTTGATTCCACCACTTGCCTCTATGTTGCGGCAAAAGAATTTGGATATCCAAAAAACAAAAAACTGCCAATCCTCGCGCTTTCGTTTGATTATTCCCAAAAACATAGAATTGAACTCATTAAAAGTAAAAAAATAGCAAAAGAACTCGGAATCAAACATGTGATCCAAAAATTGGATCCAGGATTTTTTTTAGGAAGTTCTCTTACTGAAAAAAGAATCAAAGTGAGAAAGAACGCCAAATCTTTGTTTAACGGCAATGATAAAGAAATTCCGAATACCTATGTACCTGGACGCAATATTTTGTTTTTATCTTTTGCTCTGTCGCTGGCGGAAGGACATGGGTATGATTCCATATACATTGGAGTGAATGCTTTAGATTATTCTGGTTATCCCGATTGTCGGCCTGAGTTTATCGAATCCTTTCAAAAGATGGCAAATCTCGGGACAAAAAAAGGGGTAAGTGGTATTGGGGATTCCATCCAAATCAAAACACCTCTCCTTCAACTTGGGAAAAAAGAAATTATTGAATTAGGATTTCAAGTAGACGCACCACTCCACCTAACGCATTCTTGTTATGATCCTGTTGTTGGGAAACCTTGTGGAAAATGTGATTCTTGCATTTTAAGAGCAAAAGGTTTTTTGGAAGTTGGACTTCCGGATCCAGCCTTAAAAAACTAAACATTCCATTTTTAATGTTACACTGATGATTGATTTTATAAATCTCAATTTAAAAATGAAATTGAAAAAATTGATGCGAAAGTATATTTTAATATTCTTTTCTATTCTTATCATTAGTTTTATATTTCAATGTAAACCATCGGTATTAAATAATCCTTCTGATCTCCAATCAAAATCATTTTTGGAAACACAGATTTTGAAATGTATGTTGAATGGTTGGGATTGTATTGAGTTGCCACAAAACAACCAAGGAAATAAACAGTGGACCAAAATTTTTGGTCAATCCGGAACTTTCCAAACATTTGGAAATTCGTCTGCAGTAGAACGAAGTGGAAATGTATACATGGTAGGGACTACCACTGGATCTATTTTTGGACAAACAAAAATATCACCCACTTCAGAGAACGATCTTCTAATTGCAAAATTCAAACCAGATGGCCAGTTGATTTGGGCAAAACAGACAGGTAGCACTGTTACAAGTTCAACCTATGTGGAGTTGTCCCATATCGATATATTTGGTAATTTATATCTGATCGGTTCTGCTAACACTCCATTCAATGAACTTGGATCAATTGGAGCTGGATCTTTACTAATCAAAGTGAATAGTTCTGGAGTGATTCTTTGGACAAGAGTTGTCCCTACTGGTGGGGAAACATTGGGATATGGAGTCACATCTGACCCATGGGGAAATGTATACATTACTGGAAACACAGAGGAACAACTGCTAAATGGTCAATCGGCTACAGGTGCACGAAATACTTTCATTTTTAAATATAATCCTGTTGGAGATTTAGTTTGGACAAAACTTTTTGATAGCACTGGGATTTCTTCCTATGGTCAAAACATTCAGTATGAAGTCACTACTCAGTCACTAATTGTCTCTGGGCAAATTAGTGCAACAGCTCAATTTTTTAATAAAACTCCTCCTGGATCCATCACTGATTCATACATAGTGTCATTTGATTTAAATGGTAATTTAAAATGGGTTCAATTGATAGGTGGAACAGGGTTTGCAACTCAAATTCGGACTATGTCTGTTGATCAAAAAGGATCCATTTACGTCGCAGGTGACACCAATGGAAATTTGGAAGGTAATACCATAGATGGAGCTTCTGTTCAATTTTTAACTCGTTTGAATGTTTTCGGAGATAAAATTTGGACAAAAATGTTAGGTGGTGGTGCCTCAAGTGTTACTCTTGTGGGTGGCCTCTACGCAGATAATTCCGGTCATGTGTATTCATTTGGTAAAACAAATGGTAATTTATTGGGGATTAGCAAATTAGGAAACAATGATGCTTATTTGGCGAAATATGATTTAAAGGGAAATTTAGAATGGATTCGGTTGTCAGGGAATACATCCATTGATTTGACAGGAAGAGGGATTTCATCAGATCGTTTTGGTGTATTGTATGTCACTGGTTTTACTTCAGGCAGTTTTGATGGACAAAGTAAACTTGGGACATACGACGCATTCCTCATCAAATATGAATGATCTAACCTATCTTCTCCATTTGGCTGGCCTCGAAAAATTTTTACTTCGCCCTGGTTTGATATGGAATTTGGAACGAGTTACTTTTGGTGCATTAAATCGTGCCGAATTGAATTTAAATCGACCTGGTTTGAGATCCAATTTTCCTTTGGGAATGTAAGTTCTTTCTTTTAAGATCGAAAATAGACCACCTAAATCGATTTCACCACCCGAACTAAACCCAGCTGCGACTTCTTCTTCTCCCTCTTCCCCTTCTTCGTCATCATCATCATCTTCTTCTTCTTCGTCCTCTTCCTTCTCCGACTTGGATTTGGAATCATTCATACTGACTTCTAAATCCAATGGTTTTGGTTCGATGTACTTGGAACGGAAATTGACTTTGGAATAAAAATCGATGATTTCTGCTTCGGCCATTTGAGGAGAAATGAGTTCGTTGTATTCTTTTAGAAAAGTTTTGGAAAGAATGAAAATCTGACTTTGCGATTTAAAACAGGAAAAAACAAAATATTCTTTTTTAAATGTTTCTAAATTTGCTTCAGGTTTGTTAATTTCCAAAATAAAAGTATAAGTTCCATCTCGATATTCGGGAGTAAAAGATTCGTGAACAATAGTTGATTTTGGATATTTTTTTTGAATTTTTTCAACTAACTTTGTTTTAATGAAATCTTTGAGGGTTGGTTCAATTCCATTTGTAATGATATCAGAGTTGATCTTCTGATTTACATTGATGGCTTGGATTTTGTAAAGGCCGTGAATCGGATCATAAAAACTGACATTTACTTTTCCATCGCGAATCACAGCATACCGAGCATCCACTGGAATTTTGGTATCAAATAAACCTGAATCAGAGATATAAACATTATCCTTAACATCACCATAAACAGGATTTAGGTATTTGATTGGTAGTGGTTCGCTATTTTTGTTTTCTAGGGAACTTAGAAATTGATCTTTGGTATGATCAAAAAATCGATAGTCTTGGTTATATAATCTGACTTCATTAAAGAAATTAAACGTAGGTAACAATAGTAAGCTGATGAGTCTTCTGTAACCATATTTATAGGTTACAAGATTCAATTTTTTTTCTAAAGGTTTTCTTGAATACACTGCATAATAATGATTCTCATAATTTACTGTTGGTAAGATTCCCAAGGTCAAAAAGAATGTAAGGAGATTATAATTATCTTTTTCCTTTTTTTGATAAACGATGTGATAATAGTACGAACAGTCTTCGTAATCGTTAAATAAACTTGTGACATCATCCACTTTAAGAAAATACGTATTTTCATCTGTAATCTCAGCAAACTTGTGTAATTTCGTTTTTTCCGATTCATCAATTGGCATAGATTCAATTTGTTTGAATCGATTAAAGTTAGGAGATGTTCTGAACGATTGCATTAATTCGAAATGGGGCCAGTTTTTGGGAATACCAAATACTTCCTTGATATGTTTGGTCGGAATCCCTTTCAAATTTAAATTCGTGCGTAAGTTTTCGATGAATTGTCGATCGATGATCGGCCTTGTTGAGAGTTTTGTGCTTGGATTTTCGCCTTCCATGGCAAATGGGATACTTGAGATAAAACAAGTAGTTCCGCTTTCATTGAAAACTGGACCTGTTTGGGAAATTGGGGTTTCATCCCCGTGGTTGATCGAAACTCGTGTATGGTACCAACTAATTTGGCATTGGTATAAAAAAAGGAAGAGGAAGAAATAAATTTTCATTCAGGGAATCAGCAAAGAGGGTAGTGATTCCCTTAATTCTGTCAAAACAATTAACGAATGTTTTTTTCCTATAGTACCTTAGGTTTTGACATTATTGTTCTACACAAATGGCCTTCGCATTATAGAAATCTTCTAGGTCAGCGCATGTTGTACCAGCAAACGCAAAAGCACGCATATCTGTTTCTTGATGTTTTCCAAAGAGTCCATTTGGTGATGTAGCTGGAGCTCTGGTCGTCCAATTTTCACAATCATTGCTATTGATCCAGTCGGCATTTAATCCTGTAATCACATAATTGGTAGAATTTAGTAAATTTGGTTCCATTGAATTGGTCAGTGGAATAGGAAAAAGACCATTTGCATTGGTGGTCCCAATCACAGTGGTTCCATCCTTTCTTTTGTATTGTTGGTTTGGTTTGAGAACCCAATCAATATGTTCAGAAGTCCCACCAGTTGTGCAATTTGCTGAAGTACAAGCTCTTCTGGAGGTTCCATCAGTTACCAAAGCTTTATAAGTACCTCCACCTGAGGGTTTGTTTGTAGCATTATTACAGTGCGCATCAATGCCAGAAACACCTGCAGTTACAGGAGCCGTTGAATTTGTAATGAAAATTTTACAAGTTCCTGTTGTTGCACAAGAAGGTGTTGCACTACTAGAAGTAGAACTGTTATTTACCAAGATTGCAAGTGTGCTTGTGGTGACTGTATTGTCAGTGTTATTAGTTTCGCACGAAATGAGTGTGAATAAAATTAAGCTAACTATGATTACATTTGATTTGAAAAAAGAATTTGCTATGTTTTTAAAAATTTTCATTTAAGATCTCCATTGAAAGGTTATTTCCCAAAGTTATAACACCAAGATAAGTGTTCTTGGTAATTGCATTCATTTGTCTGGTAAGATTTTTGATAGTCATCTAACAGGAATAAAACAATGATTCTGCGATCCTCTGATCACAAAACCATCGTTCACGATCATCATTGTTCCACGCAAAGCGCCCTTGTCGTGGTTGTACAGCCATAAATTCCCTTATTTATTAAGTTCGAACTAGTATTATTATACCCCCCACCAGCAAAACTTTGAGTATTTCCTGACCAACCCGAACAGTCGTCAGAACTATTTGTCCAGTCTGAATTCATCCCTGTCACAATATTGTCTGTAAAGTTGACAACATGATAAGGTGAATTCGTTAAAGGAAACGTAAAAATACCATTTGCATTGGTAGTTCCCACAACAGTAGTTCCATCGAATCGTCTATACTCTTTATTGGGTTTTAATACCCAATTGATATGTTCTGATGTTCCACCAGAACAATTTGCTGTCGAACATGCCCTCCTACTGTTTCCAGTTGTCACCATTGCTTTGTATGTACCACCACCAGAAGGTTTATCTGAGGCATTATTGCAATGATTGTCTAAACCACTGATACCGAGATTAATCCCAAGATTCAGTTGGTTAGCGGGAACAAACATTTTGCAAGGGCCATTACCAGTACAAGAACTATCAGAAGTGTTTGAGGTGGCGTCTTTAGTAGAACTGTTATTTGCAACGAGTGCAAATGCACTAGCTGCGGTCGTATTGTCAGTGTTATTAGTTTCACAAGATATAAGTATGAAGCAAAATAAGCTAACAATGATTAGATTTACATCTAAACAAAAAATAGATATGTATTTCAATTTTTGCAAAAACATTCTCCAAATTAAGGGTTTTGTCCAAAAGATTATCGACTAGAGTCGACTATTTTCAAAAACCGGTCAATATATTTTAGGGAATTCCATAAATATTTTTTCTCCAAGCGAATGAGATAAAAAATACGATAGAAATATTTGTTCTTTGATGATTTGAAAACTTAGCAAAGGCCGCTACAAATTGATGTAAAATCCATCAAATCAATGTTATAAGAGGTAAAACCATTGAACTGAGGTTTCTTATCATAACCAACTAACTTTAATTAAATTAAATTTTGGCCTCAGAAAGGATCATATAATAACTGTTTGCATTTGTATTTTTTGAACCTTTATATTTTGCGTGGATTCGTTAATTAAAGTTTCTAAACAAGATTCAGTCTATGAGGGGTCATTTGAGATAAATCCCAGTTTTGCCTAGTTTGTACCTGGAAAATTTCGCCTTGGTGCAGCGAAAAAAGTGAGTTTGTTTCTATTTTCGATTCAGGAATCACATTCATTTCTTGGGAATTAGGCTTCAATTTTGAGGATCAGGCCCTAGTTTGCGTAAAATTCCCGAAAATATTGTTTCCAAAATGGCCATTTTTTCCATAACTACTACTAGTTTATGGAAATATTTGTTACAGCCGTCACGATTTTCGTTTTAGCGATCTTCGTGGGATTTGAAATCATCACAAAAATCCCTCCCATCCTCCACACCCCACTTATGTCGGGTTCCAACGCCATTTCCGGCATCACCCTCATCGGTGCATTGTATGCTGCTGGAATCCAAGAGAGCAATATCACCAAAATTTTGGGCTTACTCTCTGTTATTTTTGCTACCATCAACGTAGTGGGCGGATTTCTCGTTACACATAGAATGCTTGGCATGTTCAAGAAAAAGGATGCACCGAAATAATGGAACTCATTAGCATTTTAAATTTATCCTACCTAATTGCTTCCATTCTATTCATCATTGGTATCAAACAATTAGCACATCCAAAGACAGCCACTCGGGGAAATCTACTCGGTGCACTGGGGATGCTCATCGCAGTTGTCGCAACACTCTTCGACAGGGAAATACTTTCTTATGAATGGATCGCTGTCGGTGTTCTCATTGGATCTGTGATCGGAATCATTCTCGCAATCAAAATCCAAATGACAGCAATGCCTCAACTTGTTGCCGTTCTCAATGGATTTGGTGGTATTGCGTCTGTATTTGTAGCTGGTGCTGCATTACAATTGTCGATTCCAAAATATGCGACAGCAGTGAATTACCAGGAAATCGTTTCGATTGTTTTCTCTGCCATCGTGGGTGGGATTACTTTCTCAGGAAGTTTTATCGCATTTGGAAAGTTACAAGGTTTTATAACTGAAAAAGCAGTTCGTTACCCAGGTGACCAACTTGTTAAAATCTTAGTTGGACTTACTGCAGTTGGTCTCGGTGTCTATGGTTGTATGGAACCAACAGATGAGTCTATTTATTGGATCTTAAGTGGTGTGAGTTTACTTCTTGGGATTTTCCTTGTGATCCCAATTGGGGGAGCCGATATGCCAGTTGTGATTTCCCTTCTCAACTCATACTCAGGGATCGCGGCATCTGCTACAGGATTCGTACTCAATAATAATGTTCTTATCATTTCAGGATCACTCGTAGGAGCATCTGGAATCATTCTAACACAAATCATGTGTAAAGCGATGAACCGAAGTTTGACGAATGTTCTCTTTGGTGGATTCGGGGCTGTCGCTACAGAAATGAAAGATGATGGCGATTTTTACTCTGGTAAAGTCAAATCAACGAGTGCAGAAGAAGTGGCAATGTTACTTGATGTTGCAAGAAGTGTTGTAATCGTTCCTGGTTATGGTATGGCTGTGGCACAAGCACAACATACAGTAAGAGATTTATACCAACTTTTAACTGCTCGTGGAATCGATGTTACTTTCGCAATCCATCCAGTAGCTGGTCGTATGCCTGGTCATATGAACGTATTACTCGCTGAAGCAGATATTCCTTATGATCGCTTGAAAGAGATGGACGAGATCAATAGTACTTTCGAAAATGTTGATGTTGTAATCGTTAATGGCGCTAATGACGTAACGAACCCACTTGCAAAAACAGATCCAAAATCACCAATTGCTGGTATGCCGATCTTGGATGTTGGAAATGCAAAAACGGTAGTTGTGATCAAAAGAAGTTTGAGTGCTGGATTTGCGGGAGTTCCCAATCCACTCTTCATTGCTGACAACTGTTTGATGTTGTTTGGTGATGGTAAAAAAGCTACGCAAGAGATGATTGCAGCGTTAAAAGAATCTTAGAGCCGGAAGTTATGAAAAAACAAGTCTATATCGTTGATGACCATCCTCTTGTAGTAGATGCATTACAAAATCTAATCGCTAAATCTGATGATTTAGAGTGTATTGGAAGTGCAGATAATATTGAAAAAGCCTTTAACGATATAGAACAAATGCAACCTACACTTGTTTTGATTGATATCCAACTCAAACAAAACCAAAACGGTTTACAACTTCTGAAAAAGCTTAGAACAACTTTTCCAAATATTGCCGTCATCATCATCAGTATGTTGACGGACGATACTTTTGTGGATCGTGCCTTCAAATTAGGCGCAATGGGTTACGTGTTTAAAGAGGACACAACCACACAAATTGTAGAAGCGATTCACACCGTTCTGAAGGGTGATTATTTTGTGAGTTCTTCACAAGCAACAAGACTACTTGGGCATTTGTACCGTGCTTCTCAAAAAGACGAAAAAGATCCAATAGATCGATTGTCCAATCGAGAGTTGGAAGTATTTCTCATGATTGGAGAAGGAATGCCAGTGAAGGAAATTGCTGCCAATATGGGACTTGCACCATCCACTATTGAAACCTTACGTTCTCGCATCAAATCCAAACTAAGCATCACAGAAAACGAAAAATTGATTCGTGTGGCAGTGGAGTGGAAATACACCCAAGCCAAAACGGATATCGTTGTTTCGTAGTCTTAATATCTCAATTTAAAGTAATGATAAAGTAAATCTTTTCCTTCGCGGGAAGAGAGTAACATTCTGTACGCTTCGGCAATTTTTGACTCGTTTTGAGATTGTTTTTGGATGAAATGAAAAAAGTCATTGGCCCTTTCATCAAATCCTAAATTGAGAAGTAAGTTTAAGTAAAAACTTTGGTCGTATTCATCAGCGAACGGAGAATATGCGATCGGTCTGAGCAAATTCTCCGCTTCTCTCCATTTTCTCATTTCAAAAAAACAACGTGCATATACTTTTTTTTCTCTCCAACCCAATGCCCTTGGGTTTTTCAAAAAGGAAAGAGATTTTTTTGGATCTTTTTCGAGTAAATACACCACTCGTCCCATAAGATGAGATGCTAACATATGTTTTGGATCTTGTTCTAAAATAGTGGTTAGTTCAGACTTTGCCTTTTCTACTTGGTTGAGTTCCAAATAGGTTTTTGCTAAAATGAGTTTTGCTTCATTATAGTTCGCTTTGTATTCCAAAGATTTGCTTAAAGAAGTAATGGCATTATTATAGTCTTTTAAAATGTAATACGCTAATCCTAAGTTATAATGATAAAAAGGATTATAGGGAGAAATTTGGTTTGTTTCTAACCAAGTTTCCTTCGCTTCAGACCAACTGTCCTCTTGCGCATAAATCATACCGAGTAGGAAACTAGCTGCTTCATGGTTTGGTTCTTTTTTTAGAGTTCGATTTAAACTTTCTTTGGCTTCTTGCCATTCCATTCTCGAGTATAACAGACTTCCATTCAAGTAATCATACTCAGCAAATGATTTGTAAACATCAGACTGGATTTTTTTCCATTCAGCATCTGCTAAACCGAATTTACCATAACGTAATGCATTGATGATATTTCGGCTTACCTTTTCGATTTCAATTTTTGCATTGATTTCGATCGATTCCTGATCTTCTGCATCAGCAATTAAGTTATATTGAAATGTTGCAAAAAAGAGTAGGGTGAAGATGAACTTATATTTTATTTTCATATCGTGTTTAAACAATGGAATTTAACCAATTTAGAATTTTTGTATGAGCATCGCGAACCAATTTGATTTTCTTTGAGTTCGTTTTGTTAGGAAAATGATTGATTTGATTCAATTTAGATAACGGACCAAGATATGGAATTCCTAGTTCTTTTTCGGCAAACAATCCAAGAGTTTCATGGATTGCAGAAATTCCAATTAAAGAAACCTTTTTGGATTTTGCCATTCCTTCGATCATCGTTTGACCAAAATACGTGCAGACCCATTCGGAAGAATCAATTTCTCTGAGGAATTCAGAATACGAAATTCTTGGTTGGTATTCAATGTGTGAATCCTTTGGTTTTTGACCACCAATACGTAGGATGGAATGGAACTGTGGATTCACTTGATTTTTGGATTGGTGGAATTGTAATAAAAACTCATCAATCTGTTGTGATTCGGTTTCATCCAATTGTCCTGCATAAACCAATAATTTTCCAGATGATTCTGGATTTGTTGATTTGAGTTCAGATAAGGGTGAACTATAGTAGGAAAGTGAATTATCATTCGAACTTGGAATTGAAGGATGTGGTAGAAAAAAAGTAGCATTGGTAGTGTTTGGTAGATGATTCAAGTTATCGATATAAAAAGCATTTTGAACTGGATATTCGATTTCCCTTGTATCAAAAATATGGGGAATGTTTGATCCTTCTTCTAAAAATGTATCTTTAAGTTGAACATCATATCCATTTAGTTGCAAATAAATTGATAAGGATTTACATCGTTCAAAGTGTCCGTACCCAAATTGAATTGGGTTTCCATACAAAACATTTATCCTTTTTTTGTTTTTTTCCGTTTTGGGTAGTGTGAATACAACCTGTTCTACGTTTGCATTCAAATTAAAAAAATTTGGATTAATATCATATAACTCTAATACTTCTTTTGCTCCAAAAAAAGGATTCGTTTCTCCCAATTGATTCCAAATTTTGCAAATCAATTCAAAATCTTTTTTCTCATCAACAGTAATTCTGAGATGAGATAACTCTCCGTTTTGAAATTTTCTATATATGTCTAGCGGTTGTAAATGGGGTGGTGAAAGTCGATATTGTTTATGAACTTCAGGGAATTCTTTGATGTGTAGGGATACATGTTCTTTATGTCGTTCTAATTGAGTTTCTTCTGTGTCATAACACAATGAAGCGGTTGAAAAACATTCCACTCCCATTCCGAGGGGCAAACCATACATTGACAAACTATAATAAGTTTCCTTGATTTCTAGAATTGCTTCATATAAATAACGAATAGAATCAATATCTATAAAAGGGTTATCAGCCGTTAGTCGAAAAATATTTTTTGCACCAAAATGGATTGCCGCTTTACGGAATCGGTCTCTGACATCTAATTCAGATCCACAGAAATAAAGATATCCTCTAGTGTTTAGAAATTGAATGGATTCTTCATCTGACTCTGGGATGAGAAAAATAATTTGGTTATGTTCAAATACAGTTGATAATCGGCGATGGATATGATCTAAAAATGTGATTCCTGAATCCTCAGGAATTGATTTTAATATTTTTTTCGGAAATCGTGTAGAGCCAAGTCTTGCCTGAATGAAGGCAAAACTATCATGCGTTGAATGTATACCACTCATCACAATTCAAACAAGGAGCAGGTATTTTGTCATGTTCACCATTAAAACTATGGCGAAAGGAATCATGGCCTTTTTTCCAAACATCAGATAAGGATTCCATATACAGATTTCCAATGCTTTTAGATTGATTTTGTTTACAAATTGAAACGTCACCTTTTACAGATACATATAAATCGCGTGTTAAATGCCAACAAAAGTCTCTATGGATTGGTGTAAGGTCACTGACTCTTCGTTCTGGTAGATGATTGGCAAAACGATTGTATTTTTGTAAAATGATGTTGATTCCTTTTTTTTCAAATGAAGTAAAGTAAGGATCTATTTCATCTTCTACTTCTTTAATTTTAATCATTTGCACATATAAAGAATTTTTTGGTAACAGTTTTGAAAGTGTATCTACCGCTTCTAATACAGTAGTTAATCCTTTTTTGCCATATAATGTTTGGTATGTTTCTTCTTTTAATGTACTGAGATTGGTAATGATACAAAGTTTTTCTTTGTTTGTTTGATCCAGTTCCTGGATGAGAGAAACTAAAACATCAACATTTTTGTATAGAGCTGTTTCAATGATGAGTTCTTTTAGTTGGGAAAGAGTGAGGATTTCTTTTATAATTGAGGTAAACTCAGGGTGTAAAAGTGGTTCCCCATTTCCTGATAAACTTATGGTGATAGGAGAATTTAATTCCTTTTGGAATTTTGAAACCATTGTTTTTACAGAAGTGAGTGGAACAAAACTTCCATCATTTGATTTGTTTATGAACTCGCGAGGGCAAAATACACAGGAGAGTTCACATCCTTTGTAAATTTCCCATTCCATATAAGATGGGGAACTGCGAAATAATTCGGGATTTTGTTTTAAAGTGGAGTGTAATTCTTCATAAGGTATTTCATCTGCAAGCGCAAGTAATCCGTTGATGAGAATTTTGGAACGTACCGAATTATAACGAAAATCCAAACGTAATTGTCGTAAATCAGGAGATTGGAAAAAAATATCTACATCATATTGGTTGATATTTTTAAGAAAAAAGGAATGAATATCGGTTGTTAGTTGGTCTGGTAATGAACTTAAAAATTCTCTAGTGATTATCGTTGGAATTAGACCAGGTGGAATGTTTTCCGAATAAGAATACTGTGAAAAAAAGTTTTTATGGCGATTCCAAATTTTCTCAGTTAACGACGTATTGAGTAAAGGTGAAATTCCAGTAAAATATAAAAAACAAACTTCGTCCCATTCGGGATCTTTAAAAATTGATTCAGGTAATAAACTTCCAAATTGTTTGAAGAATTCAATTTCTGTGATGTTCGGTTCGTAAAAAACAAATGAATTTACGAATTTTGAACCAGATAACTTGGATTTAACGGAATCATTAACATTTATATGAAGATTTAAGGTAGGAAACACTTTGTGTAGTTTTAAAACAAATGTTTCAAATAAATTTATATCAAAGTTAGATTCTAAAAATGAAAGTGTTTGGGTGTCTAAATAAACAACAGCAAAACTAGGATTGTATTCTTTGCGATTAATCATTAATCTGAATTGTACTTTTCTTCGGGATTGTTTATGTTATGTTCTTTGATGTAAATTGGATCAAAGATTGTGATTGCCATATTTTTGCGAGTCACAACAACCCATTCTTCAAAAGAAGTTTGTTCCTTTTCACGAAATAAAAATCCCTGGATCCCTTTTCTAACAGCATCAAGAGGTGTTGGCCTCATTCCTTCAATATAAACTAGACAATATCGTTTTCGATCGTCACGGAATACTTCAGAGAATTTTCCTTGTCCACCGACTTGTGCTAACACAGAAGCAGTGGAAGGTTGGGTTTTGTACAATTCAAATGTAGGCACCCAGTTAACAAGTCCCCCATTCAATCGATAACGAGATTCATTTCTTGGACCAGAAGCCACAAGTTTAAAAAAGGAAGGGTCATTGATCGATTTGTTTCTAATTTCAGTGAGTTCGTTAAACAAACGAGATTCTTCTTCAATGGAACCATTGGCCGGTGAAAAAACAAGCTCACGAAATTTAAATTCATTTCCAACCTTCGACTTATTTTTGTTATACCATGATTGTACTTCTTGTTCTGAAGGAAGTGGGGGACTTACTTTAATTTGTAGAAGTTGCCCCTTTTTGATTTGGTAAGGAAGGTCATCCAACCAAATGTCGTACGGTAAATTAAATTGGTTTTGAACCGATTTTTTAAATTGTTCTAAGTCACTGATTCCTTGAGCATCCATTCTTTTTTGAATTTCTGCTTCGATTCGTTTTTCATTGACTTGGATTGATTCTTCTTCTGCAACAATATCAACCACTGCACGATCAATGAGAAAGTCGATCACCTGTGAATGGAGAGAACCTTTTTTGCGGTAATTCGGGAAAAATCGAGAAAGGTTTTTATACCGCTCTACACCTTCTTCATAATCCAAAGTGGATATGGATTTTGGACCAACAATGGCGAGAACTGCATTGAGTGATTCATAGGAGTTGAGAGGTTTTGTGGGAACAGCGAGAGCAAAACAAACAACCGCTGCAAAAACTAAAACGAAGTTACGTGAGATTCGAATTCTTTTTTGCATACGGTCATAAAACTACCCAATAAAGGTAGTGTGTAAAGCTTTTACTGCATCTTCCGCTTGGTTTTGTTTGATGACACAAGAGATTTTAATCTCAGATGTGGAAATCATTTCGATGTTGATGTTTTTTTCTGCGAGCGATTGGAACATTTTTGCAGCCACTCCAACATGTGATTTCATTCCAACACCGACTGCAGAAACAATCGAAATATTTTCGTCAATTTCTGCCTTACCGTTTCCGTGTTCTTTTGCATAGGCTTCAATGATTGGTTTTGTCGCACCAATGTCTTTTTTTGCAATTGTAAAGGAAATGGTATTGATTCCATCTCTTGGTGAGGATTGTACAATGACATCTACGATGACATCTTTGTTGGATAGTTGAGTGAAAAGATCAGCAGCAATTCCTGGTTTGTCTTTTACATCCGCTATCGTAACACGCGCTTGGTCACTTTTTGCTGTTACTCCACTCACTTTCATTTTTTCCATAATTTTATCCTCACTCATTACTAATGTTCCCGGTTTGTCATGGAAACTTGATCGAACGTGGATGACCACGTTATAGTTCATTCCTAATTCCACACTTCGTGAATGAAGGACACCAGCTCCTAAACTTGCTAGTTCCAACATTTCTTCATAAGTGATTTGTTTGTGCATTTTGGCAGTTGGGATTTTTCTAGGGTCGGCCGTATAAACTCCGTCCACATCTGTATAAATTTCACATTCGTCTGCACCGAGGGCTGCAGCCAAAGCCACAGCAGAGGTATCACTTCCACCTCGTCCTAATGTGACAATGTTTTCGTCTTTATCGATTCCTTGGAAACCGGCAACGATCACCACCTTTCCTTTGTTAAAGGCTTCGTCGATTCTAGACCTGTCGATCATTTCAATTTTACCATTGGAAAAGTTTCCATCTGTTAAAATTTTTAATTGAGAACCTGTAAACGATTGGGCAGGAACTCCTAATTCATTGAGAGCAATGGCAAGTAAGGCTATGGATACTTGTTCCCCAGTAGAAAGTAACATATCCATTTCCCGTTTAGGGGGGTTTTTCGAAATTTGATCAGCAAGATCCACCAGTTCGTCTGTAGTATGTCCCATTGCAGAAACTACAACAGCAACCTTTTGGCCTTCGTCGTGGTAACGTTTGATACGTTTGGCCACATTTTTAATTTTGGTGGTGTCACCAACAGAGGTTCCACCGTATTTTTGGACAACGATTTTCGATGACATGGGTTTATGGACAGGGTAGGAGAGGCAAATCGGGAATCAAGTAGAATGAATTTTTTTGCAACCAAACCCTTTGGAAAGACTCCAATAAGTATAGGTTATTGAATGAATTCTGCATCTTCTTCGGTGGAACCTGTTGTCAAAGAACAGGCACCTTTACTTTTCCTCGTTTTATTTTTTCTTGTCCAAGCGACTGTCTTAACGGTATTTACTGTCCCCTTTTCCTGGACTCTGGTTTGGGTTGCGGTTGGTTCTTATTTCCTTCGTATGTTTGGAATCACAGGTGCTTACCATCGTTACTTTTCCCATGCATCATTTAAGACTTCGCGGGTTTTCCAATTTGTCCTTGCTTGGATCGGATCCATGGCAATGCAAAAAGGTGCTCTATGGTGGGCAGCTCACCACAGAAACCACCATAAATATTCTGATACGGAAAAAGACATCCATTCCCCAAGCCGAAAGGGATTTTGGTATTCTCATATGTTCTGGTTTCTAAGAGATGATTATAATGATTATGAAGCGAAATTAATTCCTGATTTTTATAAATACCCAGAATTACGTTGGCTTGATCGGAACCACTGGATCCCTCCTCTTTCCTATGCAATTCTATTGTATGCGGTTGGTGGTTGGGCTTGGCTTGTGTATGGTTATGCTGTATCCACTTTTATCCTTGGCCATGCCACATGGACTATCAATTCCCTTTCTCATGTGTATGGGTCGGTTCGTTATGATTCTAGAGACACAAGTAAAAACAATGTTTGGTTAGCACTACTCACAATGGGTGAAGGTTGGCACAACAACCACCATTACTACTGTTCGTCGGTGAACCAAGGTTTTTATTGGTATGAAATTGATATCACTTATTACATTCTAAAAGTATTAAGTTGGTTTGGGATTGTTTGGGACTTAAAAAAGCCACCTAAAAAAGTGATTGAAGAAGGCATTCAAAGAGACCGTCTAAAAAAAGAAGAGATGGCAAATGTTCGGAAACAAAAACAAGAGATCAAAAGCAAAAAGAAAGTAGAAGTACTTTCGACGTAAGATAAAATTAAACACCTAATCGTTTGCGTATGTCTGCCGGGATACTTTGGATCGAGTCGTATCTCTTCTTTTTTCCTCCTGGCAGGGATACATAATAAAAACCATTGATCATTTCCAAAAAATAATCCTGTCCTTTTTCCCCTAACGAACGATTATCGAGTTCCTTTACCATCTTTTGGTATTTTGATGGCAGGAGATTCCAGTTCATATAATTGGTAACAACACCTTGGTCATTGACAGTGTAAGCCCCATCTTGGTGGAGTATTTTTGTTCCATTATAATCAAAAATTTCCATCACCTTTAAGTTGTTATCTTTTGGTGATTTGGAATCCTTTTTGGATTTACCATCTACATTCTTGGTATTGTCATCAGAATTGGAATTTGATTTAGATTTTAGGTTCGTGGATGATTCTTTTTTTCTGAGTTTTCCAAATAATAATAAAAATACACCGGCAAGTCCAAGTGCCGCGAAAAGAAACATTTCTGCAGTTGATAAATCAAATAAATATCGCCACATAGTTAACGAAAACTGGTTCCAATCGCCTTACAAGAATCTGGTGTGTACCCTTCGGTATTCCAAGCAGGGCAAGTTGTGAGTTCGATAGCCCGAAAACAAAGATTTGCATCGTCGATTTTGACTCTGCCTAAAGCCAGTGCACCAGGTAATTTATTCGAACCACATGCCGAGTTTTTTAAAGTATACTTTTCAAAAATCTTTTGGTTCCCTTCTTGCGCAGAATAAAACAAATCATCTCGTTGTTGGATACAACCAGAGAATACACAAGTGATGTTAGCGAAGAGAAAAATAGAGAGAAGTTTTTGGTTCATCGTTTCAGTTTGATCCGAGATACTTCCCGAACAGGGACTGGTAATTTTCCAAATACACTATCAATTTGTACGGTTCCATAAATTTCAAACTCTGCTTCTTCCCCTTTTTTTGCAGCCTCTCCCAATTGTTTTGCTAACAAAAGTAATTTGGGAATGAGAGAACCTTTTTGTTCGGGAACAAGTTTTAAAACAACAAGTGTTTCCGAATTTGGTTCTACTTCCACAGGAGTTTGGTTTTGTAGTTTTCCAATGTATTCTTTGCCTTGGTTTGTTACGAGTTCGATATCCAAATCAAATTCGTAAATGTTGACTTTTGTTGGATTTGGATTGGTAACAGAAATTTGGGGGTACAAATCAAGAAGTGGTAACAAAGGAAAACTAGGATTTGGTTTCAATTCGACACGAACGTCCACCAAATCAAACTTACACGCCTTTAGACTTTCTAAATTTTTTTTGGTATCACTGATACAATTGATGAATACCAATGATATAAAAAAACAGATTTCAAATTGTTTTACAACGTTACGGACCAAACACTACCTTCCCTTCGGTCATATGTTGTTTATAAAATTCTAAACCTTCTTTGTATTCTTCAAACTTAAATCGTTTGTTGATTTTGGTTTGGAAAACAGTCTTTAAGTATTTTTGAGCTTCTTTTGCTTGTTTTTGAAACTCTTCCAAACCAATTTCATAAATCCATGAAGACAGCCAAAAACCTTCAATTTTTTTGTTTTGGAAAAGGATGATCCCTGAGTTCACCGAAAAAGGTTTTTCAGACAAAGCACCATAACAAACTATTTTTGCACCATAGGGCATACATTCTACTAAGGATTGTGCTGTTTCCCCAGCGACTGCATCGATGGCATACGTTGCATTTAGTTTTTTAGAAAGTTTGAATAAGTCTTTTTGGTAATTAGGTGAACTGGAATTTAAAATATGTTCTGCGCCAATTTCAGTTAAGGTATCTTCTTGTTCTTTTTTTCGCACGATGTTGATGAGTGGAATTCCTTTCTCTTTGCAAAGGCGAACCACCATTTTACCAAGGGCACTTGCAGCAGCAGTTTGGATCATTGCTTGGTGTCCTTCTTTTTGGCATCGCGATACCATCGCCCAAGCTGTCATTGGGTTTACAAAAAAACTAGATCCTTCATCGAGAGTGACACCATCCACTAACGGTAAACAGTTGTCTTCCGTTGTGATCATATATTCAGCCCAAGACCCATCATTTTGAGGAGCCACGCAGGAAACTGCCATTCCCACTTTTAATGTTTTGATGGCACTTCCGACCGCATCGACGGTTCCACTGGCTTCAAATCCAGCTGAGACAGGAGCTTTTTTTTTGAATCCATACAAACCACGAATGAACATCAAATCCGATGGATTGATGGGAGAAAGGTGGATTTTGATCCTGACTTCGTTTTCTTTCGGTGTTGGAATTTCTTTTTCACGGAGTTCCAATTGTGGTTCGATTTCATCGTATTTGAGGATGGTAACTGCTTTCATCTCATCCCATTCACTCACGGAAAATCTGCTTGCCAACTCTTTCTTTTGAGGGAAAGTACTTTGAGTCCCCCGTGAAATCAAAAAAATTAAATAACGAAACCATCACTGGTATCATTTTTTTTTCGATTTTAGTTTTTGCATTTTTTACGACTGTCATCCAACCAGACAGGCCCACTAAAAAATACCCTTATCGACTTTCGTTATTTTATTCACGTATCGATGGGATAAAAGAAGGGACAGAAGTAAGAATTCTCGGGATCCAAAAAGGGTATGTTGCTCATATTGACTCAAGGCCACTCATGGATGTTCCTGACAGGCGGTTCCTCGACCATAACATGGATCATGCGATCAAATTACACATTGCTCTCGAAGACCCACTTACACTTTGGGATAATTATGAAGTGGATTTTCAAACAGTCACATTGTTTTCAGGAAGGATCATCAATATCAATCCAGGTAGTTCCGATGGGAAACGTCCTTTTTTTAAACCTACGTTTCGCGAAGGGGAAAAATCACCTGATTACTTACCATCTGCAAGGTATTTTGATGATTTTTTCAAAGCAACTTCCGCCACGATGGAAGAAAATCGTTCTGATCTAAGACAAATCACATTGGATTTTCGGTCCATCACCGATAAATTAAACCAAACAGAAGGTACAATTCCCAAAATCATTGGAAGTACTGAGATGTATGATGAACTTCTTGCGACGATCAAAGACGCAGAAACAATAGGAAAAGAAGGAAGAAGGTATATGGAGAGTTCTAGAAATTTGGAGAACACCATGCCTATTCCATTTTTAATAACAGCCTCGTATTACGGTCGTACAACGCCGATTACAGGAAGAAGGATTGGACCACAAGAATAATGAAAGTTGCAATTATACATGACTGGCTCACTGGAATGCGAGGAGGAGAAGTTGTCCTTGATAGTATGCTAAAAGCTTATCCAGAAGCTGATTTGTTTAGTCTATTTTACTCCAAAGGCAAACTCAATGCAAGAATTGAAAATCGTAAGATCACGACTGCCTTCACTAACAACTTACCATTTAAGGAAAAATACTATCGGTATTATTTACCATTATTTCCTACAGCGATTGAAACCTTAGACCTAAAAGGATATGATGTAGTCATTAGTTCTTCTCACTGTGTTGCCAAAGGGGTGATTCCTCATCCTGACACATTTCATTTGAGTTATGTTCATAGTCCGATGCGGTATGTCTGGGATATGTATTATGATTATTTTCCGGCGAGGAAGGGATTTAAATTTTTTCTATTACAATCCATTGCCAATTACCTCCGCACTTGGGATGCTGCTTCTGCAAACCGTGTGGATTATTTTACATGTAACTCTCATTTTGTGGGAAGACGAATTCAAAAGTATTACCGACGAGATTATAAAATTATATATCCACCTTGTTTGCCACAAGACTTTCGTGTGCATGACAATTCCAAAGATGATTATTATCTAATGGTATCTGCCTTTGCTCCTTATAAAAAAATTGACTTAGCCATCGAAGCCTTTCGTGAAAATGGAAAACCGCTCATCCTTGTGGGTGGGGGGCAAGAAGAAGGGAAACTTGTCAAAAATTTGCCAAAAAACATCCTTTGGAAAAAAGGACTCCCCCGCCCAGAAGTGATTGAACTCTACAAAAAGGCACGTGGTTTTATTTTCCCAGGGATGGAAGACTTTGGGATCACACCAGTGGAATCCCAGGCGTATGCCACTCCTGTCATCGCCTATGGAAAGGGTGGTGCTCTTGAGTCGGTAAAAGATGGCAAAACAGGTGTCTTTTTTGAAGAACAGACCGTAAAATCCTTAAACGACGCCATCAAACGGGCAGAAAAAATCCAATTCAAACGTTGGGATTTCCAAAATTCCATCAATCGATTCACGGAAGAAAAATTCGTAAGCGAAATTCGAAAGGTAGTCGATAGACATAAATAGAAATCTCTGAAGGGGGATCTCTTGGTCATTTTACACCGACTCAAAGGGGCTGAGTTTGTTCTCAATGCAGATTTGATTGAGACAATTGAAGCCAATCCAGATACGATCATCACTCTTGTGAATGAAAAGAAATTCATTGTACAGGAGTCTGTTGCGGACGTTGTGGAAAAGGTAATCACTTACCAAACAAGAATCCACAACCTGCCTCGAGTGAGTGATAGAAGGCCTGAGGAAACATAAGAAATGGATATAGCTACAGTCATTGGTTTGGCCCTAGGAGTGGCCTTGATGTTATTAGGGGTGGTTTCAGGGGGTCTTGCATTAACAGACCTTATCGATATTCCCTCGGTAATGATTACATTTGGTGGGGCTGCTGCTGCCACGATCATTTCATTTCCTTGGACATCCACCATTGGAGTAGGTGCGGTGACCAAAAAAGCCTTTCAAAATCCACCTTCAGATTTACCTGGACTCATCACGACACTTGTTAGTTTCTCTGAAAAAGCACGTCGGGAAGGTTTACTTGCCTTAGAAGATGATATCAACGAATTACCAGAAGAATTTTTAAAGAAAGGAATTCAACTCGTTGTGGATGGAACGGATCCCGAACTTGTCCGTAACATCATGGAAACGGAAATTGGAAACACTGCTTCACGTCATGCGTATGGTCGTGGTTGGTGGGATGCTTACGCTGGTTTTGCGCCAGGCTTCGGAATGCTTGGGACCCTTGTGGGTCTTGTGGGGATGTTAAAGAACTTAGGTGGTGGGGATGCGAGTGCCATTGGACAAGGTATGGCGACAGCTCTTATTACAACATTATATGGATCTCTTGCTCAGAACTTATTTGCGGCCCCTGTTGTAAGAAAGTTAACACGTAGATCAGAAGATGAACTTGTGATCAAACAAGTGATGGTGGAAGGTACTTTATCAATCCAATCAGGTGATAACCCAAGGATTGTAAAAGAGAAACTTGCGAGTTTCTTAACTCCTGCAGAACGTGTTGCCTTAAAAGATGATGGAGATTAATCCTTAACCATGGCTTCCAAAAAAGAAAAATGCCCTGAGTGTATCCAAAAAGTTCCCGAGTTCATGGCAACTTACGGGGACATGGTGACACTTCTTCTTTGTTTCTTTATCCTTTTGTATACAACGGGGAAAACAGATGCAAAGGAGATGCAAATCATTCTCTCGGCATTTAAATCCACCACGGGATTTTTCACAGGTGGACAAACATTATCAAAAGGATCTTTGGAAGAGATGGGAATGCAAATTGAATCTTTGCCATCCCAAGTGGTAGGTCGTAACCTATCCAAATCTAAAAAAGATGCACAAGAAGTTTTTAAACCAGAAGTAGAAGCAGGAAAGGTGCGCATTTCGGAAAACGAAAGAGGCCTTGTAATATCTCTTGTGGGTGCTGATTATTTTTATCCAGGTTCTGCAATTCTAACACCCGCTATTCGAGAGACATTAAGAAAAGCTGCTGGTCTTATCAAAGGACTCGAACGTTTTGTGCGAGTAGAAGGGCATAGTGATGATGATGCTGTAAATCCAGTGAGTCGACCTGGTCGTGAAGAAAGAGAGTATATCAATAACTGGGATTTGGCGGGAGCAAGGGCAGTGAACGCCACTGTGTTTATGATCAATGCAGAAGAAATTGAGCCTAGTTGGTTCCAAGCAGTAAGTTTTGGATCCTATAGACCTCTTGTGTTGGAAAATGAAGGTACACCAGAAGCAAAGGCTTTTAACAGAAGAGTGGATATCATCATTTTAACTGAGAAGTCTACAAAGCGAGGTCCAGGTGAAAGCAAATACGGCCTTCCTGACACTCGTTTGCCGAACACTGAAACAAATGTAGAAGGAGAATTTTAACATGGGTGACCGTGAAGTAGATGAAGAAGAAGGTGGGTTAGCCGAAGGTAGTTCCGCCTCTGCTGGGATGTCCCCCATTGTCAAATGGTTATTGTACATCGCTGCGGCCATTTTTGGAATTATCATTGTAACCGTTATATCGATGTTTGTTGCTCAGAAAACAGCAACAAGTGTGTTTAAACAACAAAAGAATATCTCACTTGTGAAAGCTCCACCTCCTTTGGAAGTTTACACATTTCAGGAAGAGTTCCGAGTGAATACTTCTGATGTTGGAGAATCACACTTTGTGAAGTTAAAGATGTCTTTAGGATTTGAATCAGGCCAACCAGCACTTTCTGCAGAACTTGCAGCTCGTGTGGCTCAAATGCAAAACATCATTAACTTGGTGATTGCACGAAAAACAAAAGATGATTTAAAATCCATTACGAACCAATTGGATTTACGTGAGGAAATCAAAGCCCACTTAAACCACATTTTAACGAATGGAAAAATCAAAGAGGTTTACTTTACCGAGTTCTTGGTAAACTAGGACTATGTCCGACCAGATTCTCGGTGTAATTCCTGCTCGTTTTGCGAGTACACGATTTCCTGGAAAACCACTGGCCCTCATTGGCACAAAACCAATGATCCAGTGGACTTATACGCATGCATCAAAATCAAAGTCTTTCCACCGTTTGGTGGTAGCAACAGATGACAAACGGATCCATGATTTAGTTTTAGGATTTGGAGGTGAGTCTGTTCTCACAAGTCCCGACCATCCAACGGGAACTGATCGTATCATTGAAGTCGCTACTCAATTTCCCAATTATGGAATTATTGTGAATATCCAAGGGGATGAACCAGGAATGGAAACAGACCTCATTGATGGAGTGGTGAATTTAAAAACCAAACATCGCGATTGGGAAATGACAACTGCTGCTGTTCCCTTTTCTCCCACCGAAGATCCGAAAGATCCTAACAAAGTAAAGGTGGTCTTCGACAGAAACGTAAGAGCCAATTATTTTTCTCGTTCTCCCATCCCTGCTTCCTTCAAAGGTGATGCCAAATACCATAGACACCTTGGCATTTATGCTTACGAACGAGATTTTTTAATGTCTTATAACCAATTACCTCCTTCCGATTGGGAAACTGTGGAATCATTGGAACAACTCCGCGCATTACAAAATGGTGGAACGATAGGAGTGTTTCTTGCAGAGAAAGCCAATTTGGGAGTGGATTCTCCTGCTGATTTAGAAGTGGTGAAGAAAGAGTTTAAGGATAAAGGGTTAATCTAAAAAGTAATCTTTTGGATTATCATCAAACACTTGTAAACAATTTTGATAAGTGTAACGCTAAAACAGAATTTCTCTAACCGACATTCTTCTTGATATTTCAACCAATTTCACTTTTGAATTTCGATTGTTTACTTCAAATTAGATTTTACCTGGGGATACTATGGAAAATAACTCTTGTTTTATATGTAATAAACCGTTTAAAGAACATCAATTAATTAGCGCATCAGGTATCGGAAATGAAATTTCAGAATTGATCAAATTTGATTTTCCAAATTGGAATGATGAAAACAAAATTTGCAAAAATGATTTTAATCTTTATCGAATGAAGTACATTACCCGATTGGTGGAAGAAGAAAAAGGAAATATTGAAAATTTAGAAAGGGAAGTAATTAAAAGTATTAATGATAATGATATTTTAACTATCGATACTTCATTAAAAACGGATACTCTTACATTTGGAGAAAAGATTTCAGACCAAGTTGCTTCATTTGGTGGCAGTTGGAAATTCATTATCGCTTTTTTTTCAGTTCTCATCCTTTGGATATTAGGCAATAGTTTTTATCTCTATCATAAACCATTTGATCCTTATCCATTTATATTATTGAATTTAATCTTATCTTGTGTTGCAGCAATACAGGCGCCCATCATTATGATGAGTCAAAATAGACAAGAGGTAAAAGATCGAATACGTTCCGAGAATGATTACAAAATTAATTTAAAATCTGAAATTGAAATCAGAACCTTACATGAAAAAGTGGATCATCTTTTGCTCGACCAGTGGTCAAAAATGATGAAAATCCAAGCCATACAAATCGAACTTTTAAGCGAGATTCGTAGTAAAATCAAATAAGGTTCTGAAACTTCATTTTATGATTTAGTTCTCTTAGTTGTTATTTCGCATCCCTCGAGAAATATATTCATACAAAAATTCACCTGTAATCACACCAGGTATGATTACTTTTTGTGCACCATCAGCTACTAACTTTTTTGCTTCACCCGGCTCATCACTTGTCAATATGATTTTTGCATTTGGTGCTAATTTACTGAGAGTGGAAAGCAAACGGTTGTTATTTGTTCCTTTGAGAAAAGAATCAGAGATGGTACAAATGACCATCGAAGCATCATGAAGCCCTATATGAGATAAAGAATCGGGATGAGCAAGGTCAGCATAGGCCCATTGGAACCCTTTGTTCGTGAGTTCCTCTTTGAATGCAGGATTGTAATCGGCGATGATAATACGTTTGATGAGAGATGGCGATAAGTCCTCTAAGTATTCTACAAAGGCACGGGCAATCCGAAAGTATCCAAGCACGATAATGTCTCGCACCATTCCGTCTCCATGACCACCATGACCAGCTTTTTCTTCCTTCCCAGTGTCTTCCGTTTGGTCGGAGATTCCCACTCGAGCAAGTAATCGTTCGAAAGTAGCAGCAATATTATGATTAAACATAATGATATAAGTAGATAAAACAGAGGCGATGATTGTCGAAGTTAAAATGACAGCTTGTAGTTTGGGTGTGATGTGTTCGAAACCAGCACCTAATGCTAAGATTACGAGTGAAAATTCGGAAATTTGAGCGAGGTTTAGTGCCGTAAGAAACCCATTCCTAACACCCTTGTTCAGTTTGATGATGACTGGTGCAATGGTGATCATCCTAACAAATAACATGAGTGCGATGATCGCAGCAGAAAGACCAATCACTTCTAAACTGGGAAGCGGAACTTTTAAGCCAAGTGCCACAAAAAATAAAGTAACAAAAAAGTCCCTGATACCAATTAGTTTGGAGATGACGTCAGCTCCATAAGGGAAAGCGGCAATACTCATACCGGCAACGAGGGCACCCATTTCTTTGGAAAGACCGGCTTCACCAGCGATTCCACAAACCAAAAAACACCACATTATTGATGTTAGAAGGATTAGTTCTGGGCTACTCGCACAAGCTTTGTATAACTTGGCTAAAACATATCGGCTGACACTAAAACTAAAAGCAATGAGCAATACAATGATTCCAACTGAAGTGAGGATTTTCAAAATTTCAGGGTTGTTTAGGTTGGGTTGAACCCCCATAAACAAAATGGCCCATATATCTTGGAAGACCAAAACACCAACGGTTAATTTACCAGAGAGAGTGTTAATCTCTACCTTATCTTGTAATAATTTAACAACGATTAATGTCGAACTTAAGGAGAGGGCAACAGCAATATAAAGAAGGTCAAATTTTTCTGAACCAATTGAAAGACCGAAAAATGGAAATACAGAATAAACAAAAGCAACGGATAAAGTGAATTGTAAGATGCCGAGTGTGAACATCGCCTTTCCCATTTTAGCGAGTTCAGCAAGATTGATCTCTAGTCCAATGATGAAAAGAAGTAAGATGAGTCCAATTTCGGAAATGAGTTCAATACTTGCTTCGTTGGTAACTAGTTCGAATCCCATCTCTTTCCCAAGCATCGCACCACCGATAATATAACCTAGGATTAACGGCTGTTTGAGAATGCGAGCAATATGACTCAAAACTGTAGCAAATATAATACTGAGACCAATGTCTTGTAAAAGTGACTCTTCCCCGTGCATAGATACCTTCTTTAGGGAAAATTTTAGGAATTCAGTGAGATGTGAAAGTCGTTTTTTTTTCTACATTAGAAATACGACTAAGGAGAAGGAGAATTTTGCAAAAAAGTTGCCGTAGACGCTTGGAAGTTGGCAACAGCGACATGATGATCGTACAATGCCTTAATTTCACGCACAGCTGCTTCCGCACTTGTCTGTTCGCGAATATTCACAAATAAAAGAGTAGAATCTCCCAAGGCAAAACGTTCCCGTTCCATCTCTTCTAGTTTTCTTGCAAGTTCGACTTCATTTTGTGTAACGTTCACTCGTTTGGCTGAAGCAATGACTTCTGAGATTGCGTCTTGTACTTCGGTTTTGATTTTGTCTTTTGAGAATTGTAATTCCTGGTCAAGTTGGGCAATTTTTGCTTCTGCCGCTCCAATCATCCCACGAGGCCTTCTTGTTTGGATGGGAACATTCAAAACTAGTGACGCTTCTAGTTCTGGCTTAGACCTTGTGACTGAACCTGGCCCCAAGTCCTGAGATCCTGCTACCACCAAATCCACTTGAGGTTTGAGTGAGTTATAACCCATATCTTGGTCGACTCTTGCTTTTTCACGTTTGAATTCAAAATCTTGGATTTCCGGACGAAACTTCCAAGCTATTTTGATGCTTTTGTCTAATTCAAGACTTTTGTAATCGATGGGTTTTGGAAATCCTATGGGCAGTCTGTCTGTGGTTGGTAAAATCAAATTCCCATCCGCAGCTCGTAAGAATAAAGACAAATCAATCGCTGCTTTTTGCATTTCACGTTCTGCAGAAACAAATTGTGATTCTCTTTGTAAAATGGCACGGTCATTTTCTGTACCTTCCATTTTGGGAATATCACCTAACTTTATCCTCTGGGTTATTTGTTGTTGTCTGTTCTTTGCAATCTCTAACAAGTCTTTGTTGACCAAGTATTCTTGGCCACTAGCAACCCATTTCCAATATCGTTTGGTGGCTTCTTTGATGACTTCAATTTTTAACTTTTGGATTGATAACTCAGCAAGTTTACGATCAATATCTGCTTTCCTGAGATCGGCCCTGTTTTTATCAATCTCACGGTTTCTCATGAGTGGAACAACTGCACCCGCTCTTACTTCTCCATAATCATTGGTTTCTCTTCGTCCGTCATAAACAGGAAATTTTCCACGACCAATACGGTAACCAGCAAAAAAAGATGTCCCACCAAGTGGAGTTGGTTTTTCGAACACAGTGTCCGCTCCATTATTAGTGTAATAACCAATTGGTTTTGTTGTACCCATAGCTTTGAATTGTAAATCAAAAGCACCTTCGGCAGCTAAATAATTGTATTCTGTTTCCGTTAATAGTTTTTCAGCAGCAAGTACAAGGGGGTAGGATTTCTCAACAGACCTTAAAAGTTCAGTAAGAGTTAATACTCCCGGTTGTTGGTTGATATAATCTTGTGTATAAATATTTGGTCCATGTAAGGATTCAAACGGATCTTTTGTTGGATCTGCTTCCAATAAAAAAGAAAATAACATCCCAAATGGGCATAACAACGCCAATAAAAATCGATTTAAAAGCGTTTTCATTTTGATTTTTCTCCTCCTCCATTCTCATCTAACAATGATTTCATTTCAGGATCATCCATAGGTAAATTAGGAGGGAAATCATTGAACCTTCTCCACAATTCATAACCAACGCTAACTCGATTGAGAAAAATCCATCCTTTTGCTCTTACCCCTTGTCTTAGGTAACGACTGGATGGCCACTGTCGATCTTCATTATCAGGGACCACAAGGACACGGAAATTTCCAGAACCATTGTCTGTGATGTCCACAAGTTTAACCACTCCACCAAAAGTACCAACAGCGGTTTCTGGCCAACCACTGATTTGTAAAACTGGATACCCTTGGAATTGTAATCTTACTTTCCTTCCTTCACCTACTAACGGAATATCATTCCCTGAGATAAATAATTCTACAGCTTTGTCTTCCGCATCTGGGACAAGGATGGCAACTCCATCACCTTCTTTCACTTGTTGTGTGTCTGGATTTACAAGGATTCTCATGATGGTTCCATCTCTTGGTGCAAACACTTCTTGGTTTTCTTGCCTTGATAATCTTGCTTCTAATTTAGGGAGGTCTTCTAAGACTCTAGCAACTTCAGATTGTGCAGATGCAAGTGATGCTTTGGCATCATTGATAGATGCTTCTGCATCTTGTTGGACTTTGCCTGTATCACTATTTAATGCACGTTCTTCTTTGACAGCAGCATCATAAGCTGCTCTTGCACGATCGAGGCCAGTTTCCGCATTTGTATGGTCAAGTTCTGCTAATTCTAAAGTACGTTTGGATGTTAGACCTTTTTCCCATAATTGTTTTTGACGGTCTAAATTGAGATTCGCTGTTTTTAAGGCTGCTTTAGCTGCATCTACGGCTTGTTCGCTGGCACGCACTCTGTCCTTTGCCATCATCCTACGTGAGTCTGCCGCACTCACTGCACTTCCCATCGAAGAACGTAAACTTAAGATCCTAGAACGGATGTTATCTTCTCTAGAACGAGCCGCTTCGAGTCTTTGTAAAAGTGCATTTCTTTCTTCTCTGATCCTAGTGATAAAATTGGGATCATTGTCTGAAATATCAATGATAGGATCTCCTTTTTTCACACGAGTCCCTTCGTGGACATGCCACTTTACAACTCTACCGCTGATTGGAGATTCAATTACTTGTTGGCGATCCAGTGGAGCATACGCCACCACTCTACCAAACCCCATAGTGGTTTGTTGCCATGGAACATAAAGTAAGATGAGAACACTGAGAAAAAAAATAACCGTTAAGATATAGGCTAAACTTTGTGCAGGAAGTGCAGTTTGTACCAAACGATAGGATGGTAGGTTTTTGCGAAGTTTCCATTTGGGTGACATATTCGTTTTCATAGTGATTTATGAATTAACCTTTAAGGAATGAGAATCATCTTCCAAGCGCAGGATTTGGTCTGTTTGTCCCAGAATGGTTGGTGATTTGGATACAATGAATACTGTCCATTCCCGATTCTTTTGGAACAAAACTTTCAAACAAGATGTTAACATTGGTGGTGGTAATTGGTCAAGAATTCCATCAATCAGGATCAGTTTCGGATTGCCAATGATTGCTCTCGTTAGGATTAACAATGCAGATTGGACATTGTCAAATGGATGCCCAAAGGTTAACAGTTGTGTGTGGATTCCTTGCGGTAATGATTGAATTGTTTTCCAGAGACCTAAATCTTCTAAATGATCTCGTATAGTAATGAGAGAAATTTCTTCTCGTCCCACACGGATATTTTCCAAAATGGTTCCTTCAAATATTTCATTCCCTCGGATGAGAACTGTATACGTTTGGATCTGTTCTTTGGAAACTTCATGGATATTTTGGTGGTTGTATTCAACGATTCCGGAGTTTGGTTCTCTTAGACCACTGAGTAAATCAAGTAAGATATGAGCATCATAAGGTGTATTGGAAGTGACACCAATTGTTTTTCCTGCTTGGACTTTCAAATTGAATTGATTGAAAATTTTATGTCCATTGGCCAGAGAATAATCCACACCTGATAATTGTACTTGGATTGGTCCTTTCGGAATTTCAAATGGAACTGTTTTCGCAGTTAATGTCGGTAAATGGAAAACGGAATTAATTTTATCTACTGCTGCTATCAAACTATAAAAACTATCCAATTGTTTTCCAAACTTGGATATATCATTGAGAACTTTTGCAATCACTAACTCTGCTGCAACTAATTGACCAATTGTCAATTGTCTATGAATGACCAAATACCCACCAATTCCGAGTACGATCGCACTTGCTAACGCTTGTATGCCGACTAGTCCAATGATTTGTTTGATGTAAATAGAAAAGTATTTTTTGCGAGCAAAAAGATAATCGCGGATGATAGAATCTGCTCTTTCAATCGCAAAATGAGATCCAAAGGTGGAATGAAATAAAGCGGAATGCCTTGAAATTTCCTCGAGCCATGCAGCTACCTTATACTTTTCTTTAGAAATTTTAATGTAGTTTTCGGAAGCAGGTTTGCCTAATTGGTAGATGACAACGTAACCACCAACAACCAATATAAACAAAGAAAAAACTATAAAAATAGGATGGTAAAATGATATGAGTACGAATCCTATAACGGTTGTTAATACAACTGCCAATCCATCAACCAATAATGAATGAATTGATTTTTGAATCGTCATTGTATCAAAAAATCGATTCACAAGTTCAGGATTATGGTGTTTGTCTAAGGCATCTTGTTTGATTCTTGGAAAACGAACAGCAAACTCAGTGGCAATTCTAACAAATACTCTTCGCTGTAAAATTTCTACCACATAAATCTGAATGGTTTGCATTGCCCCTGCAAAACCTAAAAAGAATACAACTAAGAATGTGAGGATGATGACAGGTTGTAACAAAACCCCGAAGGCAACAATATTCACTAAGGAAGAGGTAGCAACTGGAACTACTAAAGATAAAATTCCAATTCCAATTCCATATATAAAAACAATCCAAACATCTTTTGACTCAATGCGTATGAGGTGATAGATTTGTTTGATTGCATTTTTGACTGCAGACGATGTGGAATGAATTTCCTTTTGAGATGAAAAAGGAAATATTGGTTCTGCGACAATCCAATCCACAACATCCTTTGTTGATTTGATTTCGAAGAGTTTTAAAAACTCTTTTTCTGAAACCCATTCTTCTTCACCAATGTGATTGTGTAGTGGTCGAATGAGGTATGAGGATGCATGGTATCCCAAAATCGCATAAAATTCAGGAAGACCAAGTTCCTTATTTTTAATTTGAAATAAAAAAGGTGCTTCTTTTGTGATATAACTTCGAATCTCTAAAATAGATTTTTGGACAAAGTTGAGTTTGATTTGGTATTGGTGAGAAGCCGCAATTAAATAGTCTAAAAATTCCAATTTCGCTTCGTGTGGGAATTTGCTACGAAGTGATCGGAATCCTTCCAAGATTTGGCTAGGGACGGTTTGGATACTTAAAGAATCAGATAAAAAATCTAAAATGGACTGAGCGAGAGACTCACCAGTCGAAAGTCGTATGGGAAGTTCGATTTCCTTTGTTTTGAAGAGTTGGCTTCGAAAATGGCGAAGCAACGATTTTATTAATTTTAACATGTGAATTTCAATTCGTGCTTTAGACTCCTCTTGACAAAACTTAGTTTTTGATTTTCTATTTTTGAATAGAGGATTCTATGAAAATTTTTTATTCTATTTTAGCTTTATTCATTGTCGGCATTTTCGGGCCAATTGTTGCAGAAGAAAATTGTGAATATGAGTATGATCCTAACAAAACCAACTTAGAATGGACAGCGTTCAAGTTTACTGAAAAAACAGGTGTTAAAGGTAAATTCGACAACATTCGAGTCACGGGAAAAACGAAAGACAAATCAAAGTTTGGTGTCACAGAAAAAATTCGATTCCAAATTGACAGTTTGTCCGTAAACTCATCGAATCCAGACCGAGATGCCAAAATCAAAAAGTTTTTCTTTGGATCTGTAAAAGGAAATCAAAAGTTAACAGGTCATTTTTCAGACCTCACATCGGGAGAAACTGGCACTGCAAAATTACACTTACAATTTGGAAAATTCAAAACATTCGTTCCCGTAAACTTTGTATGGAAGGATGAAACAGTAGAAGTTGTGGGAACAGTGGATGTGGCAACACTCGGTCTAACACAAGGTTTATCAAAATTAAATGCAGAGTGTAATGATTTACATAAAGGATCTGATGGTGTGAGTAAACTTTGGCCAACAGTTGATGTGAAAGTAGTTTCTACAGTGAAGAAGGTTTGTAAGTAATATCGTTCTGTTAACTGATGTTTGGGTAAGGACGGTGAGATTTTAGATGGACAAAGAAATTCAAAACTATCACCAATCTTTATCCCAAACAGATCAAGAAATTTGTAATCTCTTGTATGAAGTGATCAACACAATCCTTCCAAAAGCTGAGAAAAAAATTTGGCACGCTCATCCAGTTTGGTTTTTAGAAGGAAATCCAATTGTTGGTTATAGTAAGTTAAAGTCATGTATCCGACTCCTTTTTTGGAGTGGGCAAAGTTTTGAGGTAGAAGGGCTGATTCCAGAAGGGAGTTTTAAGGCAGCCGAAGTTCGCTATACGGATGTAAAACAAATCAAAAAAAAGGAACTAAAACTTTGGTTATCCCAAGCTAAAAAAATCCAATGGGATTATAAAAATATTGTAAAACGAAAGGGGAAATTAGAGAGAATCAAATGAATTGGTATCATGGTCCAATCAAATGTTTTAAACTGATAGATTAAATCGTTTTCAATGCAACGTTTAAAATCAAATATGCAAAAGGATTCATTTGTTCATGTTACCTGTAGAAACAAAAAAACTATCGGCAAATGAGTTAAAGGAATTTATCGAACTCATTCTCGTATTTGAAGATGTATTTGAAATGAAAAAGTTTCAAATGCCGAATCAAGCTTACCTCCAATCCCTTTTAGAACGTGATGATTTTTTTGTATTTGTTTCGGTGATCGAAGGAAAGGTAGTTGCAGGACTCACAGCTTATCTGTTGAGACAATACTACTCGGAAAAACCACTTGTTTACATTTACGATTTAGCGGTGCAAACACATTTACAAAGGAAAGGCATTGGTAAATCGCTCATCGCTTCCATCAATTCTTATTGCAAAGAGAAAGGAATGGACGAAGTATTTGTCCAAGCAGATTTAGCTGATGATTACGCCTTGGATTTTTACAGGTCGACCGGGGGGCGTGCAGAAGATGTGGTACATTTTTATTACCCACTGAATTGAAACGATTTCAGATAAAAAGGAATAATGGAACTTAGAAACAATATGAATTACAAGTATACTTGCCCTCATTGCCAAACAAATGTTAATTTTATACGAGTGATGTCGTATCCACCTCCGTTCACGATCAAATGTAAAGAATGTGATCAAAGAATGCAGGTTGAAAATAAACCTGTTGTTACTTTCGCAGTTTTACTTTCTTATTGTATGAGTTTTTTACTTTATTTGGGATTGAAATTCTTTAAACAAATTGTTTGGATCCAAGATTTAGATGATACTACCGCCTATTTACTGATCATTGGATTCATTTTTCTCACCACTGAAGGCATCATCTATACTTTATATAAGTTGAACTCAATTAAGTTAGTAAAAGAAAGTTCGTGGATTTCAAATCATAATCAATGGACTCTCCTTGTTCCAATCACATTGGTTTTGTATTTGATTTATCAATTTAATTGATACCAATGTATGTTTTGTACTTAAAATCTTTTTACATTCATTAACTAAATCATTCGTTTATCTATTCACGATGCCATTAGAATTTAATATTTACAATGATCCAAAACAATTAGAAGGCACTGCATACATTGAATTTTTACCAGGGAGATACAATGGTAAGTGTTGGAATGAGAATTCGATTTTTATGGACGAAACTACGTTTTCCATTTTTGAAGATGTCATCGAATCAATTTTAGAGGGGTATGATCATTATGCATTTAATGAACTCCCGGAAACAAAAATTCCAATCCTTCAAACTTTATTGGAACAAAGGTTGATCGAGATTTGTAATGAATGTTTATATACCATAACTCCAACATTGTATTCAGCAGTGAAAAAGGATTTGATCATAAAGGAAATTTCAGCAAATAAAAAAGGAGCAATTGAAGTTTTAGAAGGTTTTATTGTATGGATCCAAGGGTTAAAAAAACAAAACTTCCCATTATCAATTTTAGGTATCTAGTGTTTTCTATGTTTCCGTAAAACATTCTGAGGTCACAGATAGGTTTGATTCTATTTGGTTTTGAACCAGAAAGCGTTGGTTCCAAAATCATCCTAGAACCATAAAATGATACAAAGTGAAAAATCAAAATTTGCCCTTGCGCCAGCGATAGAAGCGGAAATCCTTTCCATCTTCGATTGAATTTGATGATTTTATAGGATTGGAAAGATTGGAGCGAATAGCGCGGTCGGTTTTGAAATAAATAATTGCCAACTAACCAAATCGAGGCGCCCAAAAGGGTTAACCAGGGTATTTTAAGGCTGGCATCACCACTTGGTCAATGAGGGCAATAAACAGAGATTTGTCGGGTGGTTTTCTTTCGATGAGAGCTCGGTAAGTAGCCATAGAATTCATCACTTTACACACAAGTTCTACGTTTGCTTTTTTGGATATTTCACCACGTTCCATGGCCCGTTGCATCAAGGTTCGGTTCACTTCCATCCACGTTCCAAAGATTTCAGTGATTCCTTTTGTTTCGATTTCTTCATCTAACCAAAACGTACCGAGACCACCAAGGATTCTAAGTTTTGCATTGGCTTCTTCCATGGAATGGGGTTTTAGTAAGGCTAAAAAATCATTTCTGAGAGATCCTGTGTCAGGGATTTTTTCAAGCTCCAATTGATTTCGATTCATCCAAATCAATGCATCTTTGACGAGTTTGACTTTGGAAGGCCAACGGCGGTAACACGCAGCCTTACCTGTTCCCACCTTGGTAGCAATTTGATCCATTGTCATTCCATCAAAACCTTCTTCGGCTAAAATTTCAAGCGCAGCGTTCATGATCGAAATATCAAGCGATGGGTCTCTTTTCCGGCCAAGGGTTGGCGGAGGTGGTGAGACAACTTTTGGAACGGATACTTTCTTTTTCTTAACCATTGGAATCCAATTATACCAGTACAAATCTCAGAAATCGAATTTCCTCAGGATTTGCAACTCATATAAAACGAATCGAAATTCGATTAGTTTGGCAAATGATTTCTGTATAGAGAATCTATCTTTTTTTCTTGACCGAGAAATCTCAAATTTTCAATGTCAGAATACGGTACTAATTAGTTCCGAAACTAATCGGTACCGTATATGCCCAAGGATACAACCTTTTAGGGCAAATACAGAAAAGTTTTAAAAAGAGGATTAAAATAATGGAAAAAAACGATAAACGAATCGCTCTCGTAACGGGAGCAAACCAGGGGATCGGTTTCCAAGTGGCAAAAGATTTGGCTACAAATGGGATGCTGGTGCTCGTTGGATCACGTGATTTAAAACGAGGTGAAAAAGCTGCGCAGGAAATTGGTTTTGGAAGTATGGCCATCCAATTGGATGTTACCGATCGTAAATCAATATCAGATGCAGCGGAGAAAATTCAAAAAGAATTGGGACGGCTTGATTTACTCGTCAATAATGCAGGAATTTCTAATACGAGAATGCAAAGGCTTGGATTATCCATGGTCGAATATATGGAATCTGCAAAAGCAAGTATCGCTTCCATTGATGAGATGCGTACGGTTTGGGATACCAATGTTTTTAGTGTATTAGCAGTGTACCAAACCATGTTACCACTTCTTCGTAAATCAAGTGACGCGCGTATTGTAAATGTATCGAGCACACTTGGTTCTCTCACCTTAAACTCAGACCCTAACTCAGGTTATCGTTCGTTTTATAATCCTGTTTATGCAGTTTCTAAAACTGCCTTGAATGGGATTACCTTGTCGATGATGTTAGAATTAAAAGATTCTAAGATTAAAGTGAATTTAGTATCTCCTGGTTTTACGAAGTCAGCACTGACCAACTTCGAAGGATTCGAAAGCCTAGAAGATGGTGCTCGTGAAGTTGTGAGGGTTGCGATGTATGGACCTGAAGATCCAACAGGAACGTTTACGACTTGGAACAATGAGGCTGTTCCCTGGTAGGAAAAGCTGAGATTTTTAGGTATAACTAACGCCTGCTAAACTTGGTGTTAGTTATATAGAATATGAAAGATTGAAATGAGCAGAATTTTTTAATTCTAACGGATCGTAGCAAACACATTGGTCCAGTAATACGAATAACTAGCGTTTGCATTGATACTTTCCCGGGCTGTATAGCCGATCCCGACATGAGTGTAGTTACAATTCTCCATATTGGAACGGTGGCCAGAGGAATTCCACCACTGGTCGAATGTTCCTTCGGCCGAAGATACACCTGCAGCAATATTTTCTCCTGCCCCAATATCCAAACCTTCTGCTTTCACTCGTGTGGTTGGAGTGGAACCATCTTGGCCAGTATGGGAAAAGAAATTGAAACGAACCATGTTGTCATTGTGTTTTTGTGCGGCAATGTTCAATGCCCTGTGTTGGGATGTGGAACCAGCGCATTGGGAGGCATTTAAAAACGTTCGAGTGGTTCCATTGGAAAGTGTATAAGAACCATTCCTTCTGTAGGTTTCCAAAATATTGTAAAACTCTAACGCTTTCCCAGATAATGTTCCCTGTGAACTCAAAGCAAGGCTCGCGATTCCTAGCAGGTTTGTTCGTTTATTTTGTGTTTCCTTTTTTTGGCTTTCGCATTCCGTATTTAACGTTAAAGTATCCACAGGACATTCCGCTAGATTTTGGATGCAATTGCTGAAAAGAAAAAACAAAATCAAATATCTGATGAGGTATAAAAATTGCTTCATGATTGTAGTTTAAAAAATGGAAACTTAAAAGTCACCTCACAATGGATTCAAAAATTGAAAATGGAAATTGATTTCAATATGTAATGACTTCAATTTGTCACTTGATAAATGAAATACAGTCCATTTTGTGATTTTGTACGATCATTGGGATCACTGATTTGGATCAACATCGGAGATTTGTTTTTTCCATTTTGCGTGGTGAATATATGTGTATGGGCCCAATAACGAATTGGTAGTCGCCAGATCGTTTTACGTGCGTTTGCTTGAAATTCTACTACTTCCTCGTTGAATAGAAAACGAAATATTCCTGTACCAACAATTTGATTTGGAATTAGATTTAGTACTAAGGCATAAGGACTCCAATCATCCTCTAAATATTGTCCATAAAAGTCTGTAAGAATCAAGTTTTCATTGTTGTCCTTCCAATCAACCGTTCCCCAATCATATTGTATTTTACGATGACTGATAAAAACATATGGATCCTTTTCTTTTTTTAAAAAATGGATGACCCCATCTAATTTGATAGGATCCATTTTCTTTTTTTCGAAAAGGTATTCTTCGAGATTTGCATATTCCCATTTTGGTTTTGAATTTGAATACTTCTCTTTGTAGATTTGCATTCCCTTGATTAAATCTTCTTGGGTATAAACCATTCGTTCTTCACCAGTAATCGTTTGGTAGTGGCTAAATGGTAAATGATCAGAGATTTTTACAATGTGAATGGAATGCGATTCGGATTTTTCATCAAGGCGAGGAATCTCTCCTACGTATTTCGATAACATACAATTAAAAAAGAATAATAAAATGATAGGGTATCGTCGATTCAATTTTAGAAATCTGAATTGATTCATATCGATAGAACCTATCATTTCTAGTTAGGTGATCAACTTACTTCTGATTGTTTTCAGAAAATAATTTCATTTTTTCTCATTGATATGACCTGCGAGAGGTAATCCTGTTTCCAAGTATGTTTTTAAATTGGATAGAACACTAGGCCAACCATTTGATATGCCATTAAACATTTGTGAGTCTAAACCTTCATGATTAACTGCCAATCGGACAAGACCATCTGCATAATGGGAAATTTCAAATGTAACTCGTGAATGTATGGATTCATCATTCATTTCATCTGGTCTTGCCCAAGAAATAACCAATTTAGTTGGAGGATTGACTTCTAATACTTTACCAACAAGATCAACGGTCTTATTTTCATCCATTCTCACATGTTTCCAAAAAGAACCAACTTTCCATTCTGATACATTAATATGAGCAGGATTTTTGGACAAAGGATCGGACCAATATTTTTTTGTCACCTCGGGATCGACGATTGCATTCCATACCTTCTCGGGTGTGCTAAGAATATAAGTCACATAAACAAAGTTAAGTGGTTCCATGATTCTCTCCCTCCAATTGTGTTTTTAATTCGTGTAAAAATCCTAAACGATTCTCTTCAAATTTGCGCACCCATCGCGCATACACCTCGTAAATTGGGACGGGGTTTAGGAAATGAAGTTTTTCACGTCCTTTCCAAACCACTGTTACCAGGTTTGCCTTGACCAAAATCTCAATGTGTTGGGTTGCCGATTGCCTTTGCATGTCGAGTTGTTCGCATAGTTGGGTCAGAGTTTGTCCATTTTTAGAGAATAGAAGGTCTAGAACCTTTCTCCGGTTCGGATCTGCCATTGCCTTGAATATGAGGTCTGTCCCTTTTCCTTCTTTTTGCACGTAAATTCATCATGCAGGTAAATACCTGCATGTCAAGATTTAAATGAGACGAATTGGGATTTTTTGTTGGTTCTAATAACGGAGGAATGGATGTAAATTGACTTACCTCTTACAAATGCCGAAGGGGTTTACCAATTTATATATTATGTTTGTTAGATGAGAATGTAAAAATTCTAGATTATCAAATGCATAAATTTTCGATCATTGCCATAAGCAAACATAAGGTTTGGAATATAGAGTAAGCGACCATTTCATCATTTTTTGCCACTTGTCTCAGTAAGTCAGAATCTAGGTGAATTGTTAATGCTCCATTTGATCCCGCTCTTACATTTAAGACATGTCCTTTATTTGCATCTTTTTTGATGAAACCGAATATATATCCTGGTTCTAATCGTAAGATAGGGATTTCTTTTGTTGGATCCTTTGGGTCGTTAACATAATGAACAACTTCTCCTTCAAGTATTAAGTATAAATCAGAATCAACTAAGTTCTCTTCCGAATAAACAAATTGGCCAGGGTTTACTAAACGAAATCTGGAATGGTAGATTTGAGAATGAATCCGTAAATTCTGCTCTTTCATTTTGGCCAAACGATTTTGATCAACTTGGTCTAAAATAGTATTGAGCTTGAAGGAACGCATTAAGTCATGATTTGTATCAATATTAATTGTTTGAATGTAATTCATCATGTATTGAATTGCTCTAATGATAAATTGAGAATCTGCATTCATACAAAAACTAAAATCGGATTCGGAAATGAATAATACTTTTGTTCCGTCTTCCATCGCTTTAACAGTATCCATTCTAATATTACTAACAAACGCAGATAATCCAAAGAATTTAAACTGATTAAACACTAATTTGACAATATGATTCTCTTGGTCTATATGATCCGTTTCCACCTTTCCATTTAAAACAAAACAGATGCCTTCAGATGAAGATTCTCCTTTTTGATAAACAAATTCACCTGAATGGAAAGATTTAATTAAAAGAGAATCTTTAGGTAAAATATCTAAGAACATCATTTGTTTTTATCCTTTCGTGTATCTGGATCGTTGAAGTTGGGATCTATTAATGGAATGAAATGAATCAGATCAATCCAATAATATAAATGGCTTATATCGAAATCCCTTCTTTTTTCAAAAGGTTTAAGAACTCTGATTCCGAAACCAAAGTCACTCCAAGTTCCTTTGCTTTGTCGAGTTTGGATCCAGCACCTGGTCCATAGAGTAAGTGAGTTGTTTTGGAGGAAACACCTGTTACTTTTTTGCCACCATGTTTTGTGATGAGATCCATGGCTAGGTCTCGAGGTTGGAAATTTTCAAAACTTCCAGTGACACACCAACTTTGACCAACAAACGGTTGTAATTCGCTTTTTTCGGTTTGGTCTGCTTGGAATTTAAGGCCAAGTTTGACGAGGGTGTTTACCAGTTTTAATGTTTCTTTGTCTTTTAAATGGTTGAGAAGGGCATCAATGGTTCGTGGCCCAATTCCATGGATGGCCGTAAGTTCTTCGGTTGCTGATTTTGATTTCGCTAATGTGAGCAGTTTATCCCAGGAATCATATCCATTTTCGATGAGGATTTCTGTTACCTTCGGGCCAACTTCATTTAATCCAATGGAGGGAAGAGTGAAACGAAAATCCTTTTCCTTGGATTTGTTTATGGCATCAAATATGATTTTGACTGATTTTTCGCCAAAGCCATCTAACTCTAGTATGGTTGTTTTGTATTTTTCTAATGTATATAGGTCAGGAATGTCTTTTACCCAACCTTTTTCAAAAAAAATCTGAATTTGCCTTTCGCCTAACCCTTCGATATTCATTTGTTTTTTACTACAGAAGAATATGAGTTGGTTGAGTTTTCTTTCTGGGCAGTGACGATTTGTACAAAACAAATCAACAGAATCGTCTACTTTCGTTAATTTTGTGTTACACGATGGGCATTCTTCTGGTAAAACAAAAACTTTCTTTGGGGGAAAAGTTACTTTTTCGACAGCGGGAATGATTTCTCCTCGTTTGGAGATGAGTACTTTTGCTCCAATTCCAGCACCAAGTTGGTCGATATAATCTTGGTTGTGTAAGGTGGCGTAAGTAACAGTGGTTCCAGCGAGGGAAATGGGAGTCACTCTTGCTCGTGGTGTGACTTTACCAGTGCGCCCAATCGCAAAATCAATTTCTTCTATCGTTGTCTCTTTTAGAAGGGCATCAAATTTAAAAGCCCTTGCCCATCGCGGAGAATGGCTTGTTTCTCCGAGGTTTTCACGTAAGTTTAATGAATCGAGTTTGATGACAAGTCCATCCACAGGGAATGGCATTTTGTCTTTTTTCTTACGGAACGATTCAATTTCTTTAATTAATTTGGTTCCTGAAAGTATAGTTGTGTCAGGAGCGAGAGGGAATTTTTCTTTTTTTAATACATTTAAAATATCTTTATGAGAATTGATTCCTTTTCTTGAACTAGAAAAATAAACATCATAAACAAAAATACGTAACGGACGTTTTGCGACTTCGAGAGGATCTTTTTGTTTGATAGAACCTGCAGCTAAATTTCTAGGATTTGCAAATTTTCCACCATACTCTTCGTTAAACTCTTCAAAATCAGCGAAGGTCATAAATATTTCGCCGCGAACTGTGAGGTTCATAGGTTCAGATAGGTTTTGTGGAATGGAAGAAATGGTTTTCACATTTTCTGTGACAATATCACCAATTCCACCAGTTCCTCTTGTCACACAATGAGTCAGTTTTCCATTTTCATAGTATAACAAAATGGAGGCGCCATCAATTTTCCATTCTAAGGAATAATTTTCTTCTATACCGGTTTTATCTAGCCAATCGGAAAGTTCAGATTCATTATAAGTATTTTCTAAAGATAATACAGGAACTTTGTGTTTGAATTTACTAAATTGAGGGCTAAGGTCTGAACCAACTTGCGACGTAGGAGAAGAAGAATCTGCTAATTGGGGATTTTCTTTTTCTAATTTTTGGAGTTCTTTAACAAGAAAATCAAACTCTTTGTCAGAGATGATAGGTGCATTGTTTTTATAATATAAGTCATTGTGTTGATTGATTTCTTTACGAAGTTCTAAAATTCTTTTTTTTGGATCTTCGGATTTTGTTTTTTTAGGCAATCAGTATACTCCCGCTTGCATGTATTGTTCTGGATCCGTTTTTCCTTCTTCCGAAATAAAAATTTCATAATGAAGGTGAGGTCCAGTGACATTTCCTGTTGCTCCAACTTCTGCAATTTGTTCTCCCGCTTTTACTTCTTGTCCAGAACGAACATAAATTCTAGAGCAATGACCGTATAACGTACTAAAGCCGAAGTCATGTTGGATGATGATATGATGTCCGTAACCTACGTTTGAGTAAGTGACTCGAACAACTCTTCCAGGTGCAGATGCATATATAGGTGTTCCAACAGCATTTGCCATATCCAAACCGTCGTGGTATTCCCAATAACCAGTAGTAGGTGATTTACGCATTCCAAATGGGGAGGTTAAATTATAGGAATACATAGGATTAAACAATGGAGAACGAGATAAGATATCAGATCTTTGGTACAAAAATTGAAAATTTGCTTCTACCAATCGTTGGTAATTATCCATTCGGTGTTTTAATTGTCGCAATTCGTAAATTTCACTCAGATACTTACGACCTACATCCAATTGTTTGTCTTCTTTTTCTTCTTTTTGTAAGGATTCAATGGCTGATGATTCAATCCAATCCTCTGCTGGAATTTTTAAAAGTTCATCATCATTCCCATCAATCAGAGTAAAAAGTTCCAACATGTTTTCGTTGAGTTTGGAATACTCTTCTTTCATTTCTTCTAATTGATTTGCATGAGTGATGTAAGTATCAAAATAGGTTCCATAAATTTTGGAAAGTTGGTTGATTTGAGTTTGTGTATTATTGGAACCAACAATTCCATAAATTGCTAAACTCAATAGACCTAAAGTGAGGCCTAAAAAAAATAGGATGGTAAAGTGTGAAATCTGGAAGTGAAAGGAACTATCATAACCATGGGGAATGACAAGAATGGTCATCCGCTGGTGACCTTTTTCTTTCACCTTATCAATCTGTTTCTTGATTTTCGGATTGTCTTGTGAAAAAACAGACGTAATCTCTTTAATTTTTTTCTTCATGACGAACCGCGATTCCTACATAAATAAGACGCTCCGATTCCTTTCACGGGTCAAGTGGAAATCCCTGTTTCTGGGATTGTTGGTTATTTTTGGAATTCTTAGTTTTGTCACATTGGCATCCAATTTAGGATTTTGGCTTCTATATGAAAACTCTGTTCACACCAATCATCCTTCGGAAATCCCTGAGGCAGATGTTGCCATTGTTCCTGGTGCTGCCGTGTATGGAAAAACACCATCTCCTATCCTCATGGACCGTTTGGCTTGCGGATTGGAACTCTACAAAGCAGGTAAGGTCAAAAAAATCTTACTCTCTGGTGATAATGGGAAAACAGATTATAACGAACTGCGACCAATGCTCGAGTACATGTTGTCCCACCAAGTGAAACCCGATGATATTTTTGTGGACCATGCTGGTTTTCGGACATTGGATACACTCATCCGAGCAAAAGAAGTGTTCCTGGTTACTAAAGCTATTTTTGTAAGCCAGTCCTTTTTTTTACCGAGAGCCATGTATCTTGGAAAAGAGTTAGAACTAGAGTTATACGGTTACGAATGCAATTTACGAACCTATAAAAAAGAAACCTATTATATGTTTCGAGAATTTTCGGCGAGGATGCTTGCTTGGTGGGACATCCAATGGGACACACCTCCCAAGTATTTAGGAAAACCGTATCCTATTGAAGGGAGTGGGATGAGCACTTGGAAAGGATCAATACCAATCTCGATTCCGAAATGAAATTGAACTTAAAACTCTCTTTTCCATTCGTTAAAACATTTTTAGTGAGTATTATTTCTTTCGTTATCTTACTAAAGTTACCACCAGTATTGTTTGATGCGAAGATGGAAGCTAAGGTTTTTAACTTTGGTATTTATCAATTGATTCTGAATCCTTGGACAGAAAATACACAATGGGATCAATTTTTAACACCTTGGATTTTATGGGTCTCTGGACTCATTTCAAAACCAGAGGATCTTGTTTTCATTTTAAATTGGTTCACAATCCTTTCAGGGGTCATTTTTGTAGGATTTATTGCACATCGATTGGATTGGTTGTTGGCTATCTCCTTATGTTTCATCCTATCCTCTTCCCCTCTTTATTTAATCTTTCAAACTTGGATTGGTTTTTCTGATCCTATTACATTTTTACTGATAACTTTGTATTTGATTCTTTTGTATTCAGAATTTTTACCGAAGTTAAAGATCCTATATTTGTCTTTCGTTCTATTTTTAGGAATGACCAATCATCTATTTCAAATGTTGGCACTTGTATTCCTCGTGAATGTATTTTATCTGGTATACCACAAAGATAAAACCAAGATTTTATTGGGTGCTTATGCCTTTGCATTTGTTATGTATGGTTTGTTCCTTTTTTATATATTGAAGTGTACGCCAATTGGTTGGAACCAAACACGTGTTTCAGTTTTTTCAAAAATGTGGGGTAATGAATTTATCCGCATGAACCAATCGGAATTTTTACTTGGAACCGTTGGATTATTCCATGGACTATGGCCCTTTGTGGTTTATATCATGTATCGAATGCCAATCTCTATCTTAGGATTTGTTTTTTGTTATCTGCTTTCCATGATGACTTATGATACTGGGCGAGTGTTTGCAATCCTATCCACTCCGATTCTTTTACTCTTTTCCATTCAAAATTGGCAAACAGCAAACTTCTTCGAAAAAAGAATTTCGATTCTTTTCTCAATTGGTTCCATCATCATCTGCAAATTATATCCATTATTTTATAAATGGGATGGAAAGATTATCTATTTACAATAAAGAGTTCGTTTTCTAAAATTCTACTCATGAGAGTATACTTTGTTCTGTTGGTTTGTATGTTTTATACTTCAACAGTTTTTGCCCAGTCTATACCATACTTACAAAACGACCCAAAACCAAGTGTTACAAAAGAGTCACTGAAACGAAGAAGGAATCTTTTAGAATGGCACCAAATTGCAGGTCTAACAACGTTAGCCCTTTGGTTAGCTACCAATTTGGAAGGTGATAAAGCATCTGATTCTCTGTATCGAAAATCAGACCAATTTGCACAGGGCCTTCTCCTTGCAAACCCACAATACGCAACAAATGATCCTATGTACTTGGTCGCGTTGAGTCCTCTCAATCGGCATAGTATTGCAGCAGATTATTTTTTACTCAAAGACCCAACCAACAATGCCGGATTGTATTTTGCCTTAAAAGCAAATGAAGAATGGGAGGCAAAACATTCCGGTGATCTTCATAAAAACTTAGCGATGGCAACGTTTAGTATGTATGCCATTACGGCAGGGTTGGCATTTTTTTCTCCTTCAAAAATTGACACGGATGTTGAAAACGAAACCGATGGGCCAAGAATTTATAGTCCAATCTTTGCGCACAAAGCAATGATTCCGATTCATTTAGCTTCCATGTTACTCTTACCTGGACTAGGAGCAAGAATCGAAAAAGAAGGCCCGAGAGCTGCACACCAAATGGAACAAGTTGGTTGGGCGGGATTTGGTGCCATGTCAATTGCACTGCTTGTGATTACGTTTTAAAAGGAAGGAAGTGGTTTTTAGAATGAAAAAGTTAATCATAACATTCATCATTTTATTGTCTGGAATGCAATTGTATGCAATTGAAGTTTCAAAAAAGAAAATTGAATTTTTTGTCGAACATACAACTAAAAATGTAACAGGTGTTTGCAATGAAATCAAAATGGGAAACCCTAACTTACAAGGCTCAAATGGAAAATACAATCTAAAGAGTCCGTTTGAAATCAAAATTCCAATTTTAAAAATTTCAACCGGTGATTCCAATCGTGATTCCCATATGCAAGAAATTTTAGGTTACCCCGATACACCTTTTGTCCAAGTCAAAATAGAATCGATTTTACCTTCGAAAACAAACGAACAAAACTATACCATCAAAGGTAAATTGATGATCCATGGAAATACGAGGGATTTTTCGACTGATGCAAATGTAAAAGTTTTGGAATCAGGTGAGTTCCAAGTAGACGGTGTTGTGGTTGTAAAATTTTCTGAATTTGAATTGGAAAATCCATCCTTACTCTTTATGAAAGCAAAAGATGAAATCCAAGTGAGATATCATTTCGAATTCAAATAAAACAGTTTTTTACATTCAATTGGAACCAACTAGGTTCCTATCAATTCTACCAAACGATTGTATTTTAATATAATTCGTTTGGTCATCTCTTCTCCCTTTTTGTTGATATCTGGATGGTATTTTTTTAATAATTCTTTGAATTTCTTTTTTACATCAACGATCGTTGCACCAGGTTCTAAATCAAAAAAAGTGAGAAGATCTTTTACTTCTGAAGATACAGATTGAACGGCTTTTTTCTTCTTTTTCTTTTTGGTTTCTCTAAATCTACCATATAATTCATAATAGGTGCGATCTCGGAATTCTCGAGTGATATCACGAAAATTTAATATTTTTGTAGGGATCAGACTTTTTAAATATTCATACAAAAATTCTTCGGCACCAAATTCAGGATGGATTTCAAATTTTTCTAAAAACTGATGGATAGACCTACGTACAAAAAAATCAATCTCAAACTTATCCATGAGATAAGAATCCACTGCATCATCAAAATCGATAGTTGCAGCAGTCAGTAGAAGCAAAAGTTCTTGGTCCAACTTGTGGTTAGCAATTGTTTTTTGGATGAGAGATTTATAGGATTCTCGGAGTTCATATAACGGTCGTTCGCTAAAAAAAATACCACCCTTTAAAAATTCTTCCGCGACTTCATCTAATTCTAAATTCCAAGCTAAAAAATCGACTAGTAGGTCACCATCAACTTCATGGAATCCACCAGAAAGTGTCATTTGCGGTTTGTTTGCTTTAAATTGGTAAACTTTGCGTAGGCATTCTTCCTTTCGGATTTCTAAGAGTTCGGAAAGTCGGTCATATGACAAAAACCACTGCATGGCTTCGGAAACGTTTTGCAGTTCAAAAATGACATCGTGCAAAATCTGTTTGGACTTTTTTGTTTCCGTTTTTTGGACCATAAATTTGTCTCTTAAACCAATTCCATATCGGGGTGACTTTTTTGCTAGTGAATCCTATTCCATTTTCTGAACTGGAGATATGAGTCACCATATTTCTGAACATCCATCTTTACAACCTTTTGATATTTCCGAGTACAAAGGACTACGTGGTAAGAATTTTTACGATATGGATCCAGCCTTACAAAGGATGGTAGAAAGATATTCTGAAACATACGATCCATCTCACAAACAAGCGATGGTAGATCACATCCGGAAATACGGGGAGTTGGTAGGTGGGATATTAGATGAACTCACCGAAGAGTGCCATAAAGAAGGAAAGTATGGGGAAGTAATCAAATATGATCGAACTGGAAAACGAATTGATTTTGTAAAATACTCTGAGGAACAAAAATTAGCACGGAAAATATCCTATGACCATGGTGTTGTCAATTTAGACTTCCACCCAGAATGGATATACGAATTCACACATATCCATCGTTATGCGCTAACGTATTTAATGAATCTAAATGGAGAAGGTGGAGTCGCGTGTCCGTTGGCTATGACGGATGGAATGATCCTTGCTTTAAAAAAAATAGGAACAGAAGAACAAAAGAAAAAATACTTACCTCTTGTTGCTGGCAAAGGAAGTGAGTCTCATTTTATGGCGGGTCAATATGTGACTGAACGAGTGGGTGGAAGTAATGTGTCTGCCAACCGGACGATAGCGAAAAAACTTCCTAACGGCAAATGGGAGTTAACGGGAGAAAAATGGTTTTGTTCCAATCCAGGTGATTTGTGGGTAACAACTGCAAAAATGGAAGGAACGAATACAGTTGGAATGTTTTTGGTTCCACGAATCAAAGAGAATGGAGAACTGAATGGCCATCATATCCTTCGCAAAAAAGACATCATTGGTTCTCGTGGAAAAATAACTGTCGAGATCATTTATGATCGTGTGGAAGCTGAAGAATTTGGTCGTCCTGGCCATGGACTTGTCAATTTAATTCGATATATCATCAAAACATCTCGTCTTCATGTTGGTCTTGGTTCCTGTGGAAATGCTAGGCGATCTGTAATGGAAGCATCTGAATATGCAAAGTTTCGAACAGCTTATGGGAAAAAAATCTTAGAATTTCCATCCTTTGTGAAAACACTTGCTGAGATGCAAATTCTACAAACGACAAATAGTTTTGTAAATTTTCGCTCAGTTCACCTAACCGAAATTTCACATGATGCAGCAGAAATCACAGTTCCACTTCTCAAATACAAATCTTCTTCACAAGCAAGTTATATCACACAAAAAGCAATATTAACATTGGGTGGAAATGGTATTATTGGAGATTTTTCTCCATTACCTAGATTACATAATGATTCCATTATCAATGAAACTTGGGAAGGAACACATTTGATCATTACTGATCATTGTTTGCATGCGTTACAAAAACCAAAAGTATATCTTGCATTCCAATCCTTACTTGATGAATTAACGGCCCACGTTGGAGAAATTTCAGAATTAAATACTGTCAATACAATCTTCCAAGAAAAACGTAAAGAGTTAACTCATTGTTTGAAAGAAGAGTCCAAAGATTGGAAAGACATGAACCGTGTATACATCGCAGATTTAACGTACCAAGTATTTGTTTTGGCAGAATTGATAGAACAAACTGTCCACGATGTTAAGGCAAAATTACCTACAAAGTATTTATATCTTGCGAAAGGATATGCGGAAATGGTTCGCGATGGAATGGAGGCACCAAGGAAAAAAGATGGTGTGTTTTTTGATCCTAAAGCGCTTGAGACGTTTCTTTCTTTTTAAACTAAAATGGAGAATTTTTTATTATTGGGAATTTGTTTTGGTCTTGGATTACTCTTTCGAAGACTGCCACAGTTTCCCGAAAACACTCCTAAAGTTCTGAATGGATTTATCCTTTTTGTTTCTTTACCTTCACTCGTCTTGTACCATGTACATGAATTAAAAATCAATATATCTGCACTCATGCCAACATCAATGCCCTGGTTGGTATTTGGATTTGCATTGGTGTTTTTTTTGATTTTGTATAAACTTAATATTATGACATTCCCAACCACTGTTTGTTTGGTATTAACAGCAGGTCTTGGAAATACTTCCTTTGTTGGATTTCCATTATTAGAAACATATCTTGGCAAGGAATCGTTGGGATATGGAATTCTTGCAGACCAACTTGGTACCTTTATGGTGCTCAGTTTTCCTGGGATCATACTTGCCTCGATTGCAATGGATGGTAAATGGGATATTGTAACCTTGGTCAAACGAGTCCTTGGTTTTGCTCCTATTTATGCTTTGGTTTTTGCAATATTAACCAGACAGATTGAGTATCCAAATTCATTAAAAATCGTATTACTACGACTAGGTGATACTTTGACACCTCTTGCTTTGGTATCTGTAGGATTTATGTTAGATCTGCGAACAATTGCAGGACATGGAAAGTATTTACTAATCGGATTAGGATTTAAATTGGTATTAGCTCCTATTCTAGTATATTACGTTTATAGACCAATCCAAAACGACCAATTATTATTCCAAACCATACTATTGGAATCGGCTATGGCACCAATGGTCACATCAACTGTCATAACAATTGAAAAAAACATATCACCACATTTAGCGAGTCTTATGTTAGGAATTGGAATACCATTGTCTTTTCTTACGACATATTGTTTGAATTTTTTAATTAAAGGAAACTTCATTTGAACATTAAATTTTTATTACTTCTGATTCTTGCGATGGTTTCTTGGGGATTCTCTTGGCCTATTGCCAAGATGATTGCAGGTTCTGTTCCAGTCCCAGTATTAGTGTTTTGGAGGTTTCTTGCTACTTTTTTATCTGTGATACCAATTTTGTTTGTTATGCGATTGCCAATACGTTTAAAATCAGGAAAGGATTATTGGAATGTCCTCATCGGAGGAATCATTTATACGTTATACAATCAATTTTTCTTTTTGGGTTTAAAGAATGGATTACCAGGAGCTGGTGGTGTACTTGTCACAACTTTAAATCCAATTGTAACGTTTTTTATCGTTTTTCTCGTTCAAAAAAAATCAATCAGCAAACGACAAGTATTAGGTCTATTTTTTGGATTTATTGGTGGTTTGGTGATTCTACAAGTTTGGAAAATCAGTATCGATTATCTTTTGTTATCTGGTAACTTATTCTTTTTGTTATGTTCCTTTGTATGGGCAACACTTTCACTGAATAGTCAAAAAACAGGGAAATCAATGTCTCCAATTACTTATAGTTTTTATGTCTATGGTGTTGGATCAATTTTAGAACTTTTGTTCTGTTGGAATGACCCTAACTTTTGGAAGGTTTGGGATTTCGGTTATACCTTTTGGTTTGCAATTTTTTATCTGACTGTGATCTCAACTACCTTTGGAACAACTGTTTATTTTTATGCAGCCACAAGACTTGGATCCGAAATTGCGAGTAGTTTCATTTTTATCGTTCCTCTTTCTGCTTATTTGAGTAGTTATTTGATTTTGGATGAAGTGGTACAAATCCCTGTTATCATTGGTGGTGCGTTGGCAATGTTGGCAGTTTATCTGATCAACTCAAAACACAAAAAGAAGGAAACAATCATTTCATGAGATCAATCTCTTGGAAAAAAAGATTAAAGATTTGGTTGTATAATTTTTATCCACCTTACGTAGGTGCGGGGATACGGATTAAAAAAATAGCAAAGGATTTAACTTCATTCGAAGTGGAAATGAAGTTAAGTTTTTACAATCAAAATTACGTTGGTGTACATTTTGGTGGTTCTTTGTACTCAATGTGTGATCCATTTTTTATGTTAATTCTATTGGAAACTTTAGGTTCTGATTATATTGTTTGGGATAAAATTGGATCGATGACCTTTATCAAACCAGGTAAAGGAAAAGTAAAAGCCAGATTTTTTATCCCAGAAGAAGAAATCCAAAGGATCAAAACCGAAATTGAGGCAAAACGAAAAGGAGAATTTCATTTTACCACAAATGTATTGGATGAATCGAATCACATAGTTGCTACACTAGATAAAACAATTTACATTCGGAAACGAGGAAAACTTCCGATTCAGAATGTATAATTTGGATTCTGTTATCTAAAGTTCTCATTCAGTTACATCATCAAATTGGAGATGATTAGTATTTTTTGTCTTCATCTTCTGGAATCATACTTGCGTAATACAATAAAAGAGCGTCATTTTTGGAATGAACCATACGGTTAGCCTCTTCTATCATTTTACGTTTTTCTAATATCTTTTTACCTTTCTCCCAAATTTCCTCAGGATCCCGGATCAAATAATTACCTTCATGTCTTGAAATAAAGTCTTCAATTAACATCGTACTCTGAGAAACTTCTACCGAATAATCATTCTCCACTAAGATCTTTGCAACAATTTGATTTGGTAAAATCTTATGGTATTGTTTCCAACCCTTTGTGATACGATAACTTAATTCAATGGTAGGATCTTCTGTATGAGCATATTCCGAAATCGGGATCGGGTCACAAAATTCAACGTATACATTGGATCGTTTTGCTAAAAATCCTGCCATCCCAAGTTCTTCTGGCATATTGCAGAACTGGTTATCTTCAGGAACAGTTTCATATGAGACAGAAATTGGTACGATCACAATCTCTGTCCCGGAACTTCTGAATGCATTCACTGCTGTCGTTAGGAGTCCAGTTTTTACTGGGACAATTGCACCTGTTCTTGATCTGGTTCCTTCTGGATACACTAGAGATGGAATCCCTTGTTCAAGCATCACTTGCGAATATAATGTCAAACATTCAAGATACAAACTATTCCTAGTTCGTTCTCGATCCACTGCATATGCACCCAACGATTTTAACATCCATTCCCAAAATGGGTTGGACATTAAATTGATACCAGCCGCATAACGAGGAACAGGTAATCCTAAATGAAAAAGCGAATAGGCAACTTCAACTGAATCTAAATGAGATCTGTGAGTTGGTGCATATAACAAATTATATTTGGAAGAGAGAGCTTTTACAACTTCCGTTTTACCACCGATATGTGGGATCATTGAACCTTTGAGAAAACCACCAGAAAACAATCGAATTGGTGCAACAAATCGTAAAACAGATTCACGTACAGTTGGGCTATAATTATCGGCGATTTCGCTTACATAAAAACGAACCAACTCTTTGATGGATGTGAGTTCTTCATCTTTCTGGCAATTTTGGAACCGTTGCCAAATTTCGATTTCTGATTCAAACTTTACTTCTTCTAGTTTTTGTTTTTTACGTTTTGCTTTTGTGAGTCGTTTTTGTGTGGATTCAATGACTGCAGAAGATTGTTTTTTCACTCTGCTAATGGTTCCTGGAACATTGCTGATTTGTTTCATAATTCGATCTACTAATAGATTATGAAAATCAATTCCAGAAGTAAGATTGAGCCCCACTTTTTTTTGAACTACAAGTGGAATGTTTTTTGCTTCTGTTTTTTTACCACAGATTAAATCGATAAGTGATCCAGGTGGTTGTTTACGCGTTAATACATCAAATAAAGTTCTGTGCAGGGTAAAGGGTAGGCGAATTTCATTGGCAAGTTCGATGAGAATGCTGAGTGCGTAGGTTCCTTCTACGTTATCATGCCATTTTGTGGATTCTCTCTCAATGAAAGAACGAGGAGCAAAAAAGATTTCAATTCGATCTTTGATGCTTAATTTTTCTCCACCTGACAGAAGTTCACCGACAATCTTTTGACCAAACCCTCTATTTCGACTTTTGTTACTTGTTGCAGTTGTGATAAAATCTGCGAGTCCAGATCTACCCATCACAGTGTCAGGTCTTGCACCATAACGCATAGCAAGGTCTCTCACTTCTTGGAAACCTACAGAAAGTATTTCTCCAAGTAAGTTCGATCCATAACGAGGCAGTAAGGATACAATTCCACTGGCAATCGCCATTGGGTTTTTAGCAACACCCACAATTTCCATACCAATCACATCATCAGTGATAGAAGTGTTGATGAAATGGGATGTATAAACCTCAGATAAGTATTCAGCTGTGTATTTATCAGATGAACCTATATTGAAAAAACTGAATTTTTCTTCTAAGATTTCTCCTAAAAGAGAAGGGCCGTTAACGACAGCCACAGAAGCATTATTAAAATTCCTTTCGCTTAGGTAGTTTTGTAAATATTGAGAGTAGGTGATGAATCCAGTTTTTTTACGATTTTTAGAATCTAAAATTCCTTTTGTCAAAAAGGAAAATACATAATTATTAAATGGTTCCAAAACTTCAATGAGGCTGTGGACACTGTCCAAAAATGACCGGGAAGGAACTGCTATATGAAATGCCCAATCGTCTCGCCCAAATGCATCTAAACTTGACACGATGTCAATGTGATCGGGAAGTTCAATTGTCTTTCCCATAATTTCTGTTTGGCGGCGTTTCTTTAGGAGTTCCACAAATTCTTTGTCAGGAATCCATAAAGTGATAGAATCATACTTTTCAGCCAGTAGGGAAGCGATAATGATACCCATTGGGCCACTACCCAAAACTGCTTGTTTTAAGTCGTTATAGGTTATTTGCATAAAAAATTAACATTTAAAAATTTCGGGAAAGTCTCATTGTATTTGTTTGCTTGAAACGAATTGAGTCTATCGAAAAAGTATCAGGTGAGTGTAAATCGTCAAGTCACAATGATTCGAGCAGGCCTTCTATTTTCGACTCTTTCCGTTTTTCCAGCCATCTTTGGCTTATACCAAACTTGGCTTGGTCTTACCCCCGCCCAAGAAATCAATTTAGCGATTGCCCTCGTCGTATCCTTTCTTTGGGTCACAGAACTCATCCCATTATATGTCACAGGATTTTTGGTTCTTTTTTTAGAGTTGGTCTGGTTAATTCCTGGTTGGGGTCCAGGTGCTCCAAAAACGATTACTTTTTTATCTTGTTATTTTTCAGAGACCATCTTACTTTTCTTAGGTGGATTTGTGATCTCAAGTGCGATTAGTTTTTATGGTCTTGATGTGGACATTGCCAAATTTGTGATCAAAAATACGAAAGGTTCAGCATTTTTATTAGTTTTATCATTAGGTTTTGCCACTGCCTTTTTGTCCTGCTTCATGAATAATACGGCAACAGCCGCCATGATGTTAGGACTTGTCTCTTCCATGATGAAATCGTTGGATGAGACTAGCCCTTTACGAAAATCAATTTTGTTTATTGTTCCTTTTTCCGCAAATTTAGGTGGGATTGGAACTCCTGTTGGTACCCTTCCCAATGTGATTGGAATTGCCTATTTACAAGAAAAAGGATTTCAGATTGGATTTTTGGATTGGATGGCGTTTGCGTTTCCGGTCTTCATACTTTCTGTTTTGGCTCTTGCTGGAATTTTGTACATTGTGTACTTAAAGAAAGAAAAATCCATCCAATCAATTCGGTTGATCCAAGTAAGAGAGGAGAACACATCTGTTTCTTCCCAGAGAAAATATATCTCGATATTGATCATTCTCATCACAATCTTCGGATGGATTAGTTCTGATTGGCACGGAATTTCGAATGGAACTGTCGCTTTATTTCCAGTGATCATTTTTTTTGGTTTTTCCCTTTTGGATCTGAAGGAGTTTCGAAATTTATCTTGGGATGTGTTAATCCTAATGGGAGGTGGAATTGCCCTTGGAAAAGCATTTGAAGAAACTGGACTTGCCAAACATTTTGTTACCTTGTTAATGTTAGGTGACTCGAGTCAGTTAGGATTGTTTTTATTTTTTTCGATTTTGTCTTTGTTTCTCTCTTGTTTTCTCAGTAACACAAGTGTTGCCAATTTGATCCTACCCATTTCCATGGGTCTTCCTACAGATCTCATTTTACCCGCGGCCATTGGCGCAACCATCGGTGCCTCTCTAGCGATGCCACTTCCTGTCTCAACACCTCCCAATGCATTGGCTTTCAGTTATGGTGGCATTCGGAGCTTAGAAATGGTAAAAATTGGTGGGTCCATTTCTATCGTAGCATGGGTCTTTTTTACCGTTGTGGGAGGATTCCTTTTGCACCAATTACACATTGTGGATTTTTCTAAGTTTTAAAAAAAAGACTTTTCCTTGGTTTCTCATCCGTTAGCCTTCTCACGGATTATGATTCGATTTCGAAAATTCGCACTTCTTGTCTTATGTTCCCTTTTTTTTCTCTCATCTTGTTATAATTATATGAGTGAAGATGTGCCCATTGTCACAAGGCCCGATTTTAAACAACAAATCCCACTTTTATCCATCAAAGTTTCCACTCCCGAAAACAATAAAAACAAAAGGGAAATCACAGCACTGTATACAAAGTATCTCTCAGAAACTGGATATTTTGGAAGGGTATTATCTGATGGAGTGAGAGCAAACCATCACATTGACATTTATACAAGTGAAGTGAATGAATACGAACATTTCTGGGTTTCTTCGATTTCAACAATCTTTATGATCGGAACTGCGGGATTATTACCTTCAATTTACTCGAAAGAACGTGTGTTACATGCAGATTTTTACTTAAACGATAAACTGATTGGCCGAGAAAAATATAGGCAAAAACATTCTACATTATTTGGAATTCCATTTATGTTTATTTGGGAAACAGGAATCAAAGAAGCTAAAACCATCCAGTACAATAAAGAAAAAAATCTCATCCACAATGTCGTACAAGATTATAACCGTTACTTATAGGAGTTGCCATGAAATTACACACAATCAAACACCAAACACCAAAACAAAAAAAACATTCTCTTTTAGGAATTAGTTTTTTAGTTCTCTTCGTTTTCACTTTGTGCAAAACTCCGGAAGTTAAAAAGGCTCCTGTTGTAGTGGTGGAACAACCTAAAAAAGTAGAACAAGTGATTGAAAAACAAGATCCTAACTTAGCATTTTTAGAAAGTATCGAAGATGGAAGGGAACTTCCCGATTCAGACAAATGGAAAGTAGAACAATATGAGTCTTTTAATGAGGATACATTTCCTTCCTATGGCCCTGCAAATGCCACAATCGATTTTGCAAAAGTAGACTATCCTTTGTTAAATGCTGCTATCTTTTATGTAACATCGAAAGAAAGAAAACAATTGGGATTACGACCATTTAAGTATTCAGAACGTTGTGAACAAGCTGCCTTTGGACATGCACAGGACATGGTAACATATGATTTTTATTCACATACAAGCACAGTGAATGGTAAAGAAACTCTAAAGGATCGGTTGGATTTGGTAGGTGTTTCAGAAACTTATTCCGCTGAAAATATCATCAATGCATTTGGAATCCAATACCAAAGTGGACGACCTGTTTTCACACCTGCACAAAATGGTGGTCCATTTTTCAGTTACACAAAGGCAGGAACACCTATCCCAAACCATACTTACTTAAGTTTAGCAAAAGCTGTGGTGGAAGTATGGTTCAATTCTCCAGGGCACAGAAAGAACATTCTCAATCCAGAGTTTAATTATATGGGAGCAGGGGCTTACTTTTATAAGGATAAAAAATTCTTTGATGTAGATAAAGTCAAAGCAGTCCAGGTTTTCACAGGAAAACCATAAATTTCATAGCAGGTTATTATATGGAAACCTGAATTGGTTACTTTACAGTAACGCCTGCTAGTTTTGTAACAATCTCAAATTCTTTTTTGGTGACCGGTTGGATCGAGAGTCTCGATCCTTTCTGAGTCACTACCATCTTTTCTAATCCCTTCGTTTTTTTCAAAAGGTCAAGAGGAATCAGTTCATCAAATTTTGTATGAGGTTTGAGATGGACACCAAACCACCTTGGTTCCGTACCTTTCAGTTTGGGATCAAAATATTTGTGGTTCGGGTCAAATTGGTAGGGGTCAGGACTTGCTTCTTTTGCGATTTCTGCAATGCCTACAACGCCTGGTGGTTCTAAGCGACTGTGGTAAAATAAAACCAAGTCACCTAACTTCACTTCATCGCGAAGGTAATTCCGTGCTTGGTAATTTCTGACTCCCTCCCAATACGAGAGTTTTTCTCGTATTAGGTCCTCGATGGAAAAAACATCTGGTTCTGTTTTAAAGAGCCAATATTTCATTAAGCCGAATAAGCTGGTTTTGTAGCAGATGATCCTTTTCCTTTTTTGGATCCAACTCCTGATTTGGAATCAGAGAATTTATCAAAAGAAGGTTGTACGATATCTGTTAATTCTTGTGCATCAATGGTCTCTTTTGCGAGAAGTGCCTTTGCAATCGCATCCAATTTCTTTTGGTTTTTCTTCACCAAATCACGACCTTTGTCGAGACAAGTTTGGATGATACGTTTCACTTCTTGGTCAATCATAGCAGCAAATTCTTCTGAGTAAGGTTTGCTTGTATGTCCATAGTCCCTTCCCATAAACGGAGAAGACTCTCCAGATCCATAGTGGATGGTTCCTAGTTTTTCAGACATACCCCATTCACAAACCATACGTCGAGCAATGTTGGTTGCTTGTTGGATGTCATTGGAAGAACCGTTTGATGGGTCACCAAAGATCAGTTCTTCGGCAATGTATCCACCCATGGACATCACAATACGATCCAAACAATAGTTTTTACGATACGAATGTCTATCTTCCACAGGAAGCGATTGTGTTAAACCAAGCGCTCTTCCTCTTGGGATGATGGTAACTTTATGAACTGGTTCGGTATACGGTAGTAAGGTGCCGAGTAGGGCGTGACCCGCTTCATGGTAAGCTGTCATTTCTTTCTCTTTGTCAGAGATGAACATAGACTTACGTTCTGGTCCCATCATCACTTTATCACGAGCTTCTTCCAGTTCTTCTTGGGTCACACGTTTTTTATTACGTCGTGCCGCAAGGAGGGCTGCTTCGTTGATGAGGTTCGCAAGATCAGCACCTGTAAAACCAGGAGTTCCGCGAGCAATGGAGTTTAAAGAAATATCAGATACTAAAGGAACTTTTTTGGCGTGAACCGCTAAAATCTCTTCTCGGCCTTTTAGGTCTGGAAGGTCAACGATCACTTGTCTGTCAAAACGACCTGGACGAAGAAGAGCTGGGTCAAGTACATCAGCACGGTTTGTTGCTGCCATGACAATCACACCTTCATTCATTTCAAATCCGTCCATCTCAACTAACATCTGATTGAGGGTCTGTTCTCTTTCGTCGTGTCCACCACCAAGTCCTGCTCCACGAAGGCGACCGACCGCATCAATCTCATCGATAAAGATGATACAAGGTGCATTCTTTTTCCCTTGGTCAAAAAGATCACGCACACGAGAGGCACCCACACCCACAAACATTTCCACAAAGTCAGATCCAGAGATGGAGAAAAAAGGAACTCCTGCTTCCCCTGCAACTGCTTTGGCAAGTAAGGTTTTTCCTGTACCTGGAGGACCAACGAGAAGAACTCCTTTAGGAATTCTTGCACCAATGGCTTGGAATTTTTTTGGGTCTTTCAAAAATTCAATGATTTCGAGAAGTTCTACTTTTGCTTCTTCACAACCAGCCACATCATTAAATGTGACTTTTACTTTTGGATCCACATTCATCTTGGCACGAGACTTACCAAAGGTAAATGCTTTGTTGCCAGATGCTTGGAGTTGGCGCATCATGATGAACCAAATGATCCCAAGAGCGAATAACCAAGGTATGATGCCTGATACAACACTCCAAAACTTATTTTCTTCAGTTGACTTTGCTGTGAAACTAAGGCGTGACTTACGAAGTTTTGTCACCAAATCATCGTTCACTTGTGCTACATTGGTTTTAAATGGTTTTGGTTTATTATCCTTACTATTTTCAGGAATGTACCAACCTTCGATGAGTTCTTTATCAATGATGATTTGTTGTTTAGATGAAATGTCTTTCCCATCTTTAGAAGTGATTTTCCCAATGGGTTTTTTCCCTTCAATGGGTTCTACCATATTCAAAAAATCGGAATAACTGATTTCGTCGGGTTTACCGGCAAAGTCTTGGCCTTTGTAAACCGTTGCCAAAATGACAAGGAATACGAGTAAAAATAGGAATACGGTTTTGATGTTTTTATTCATGTAAGACTTCCGAAGATTAGACTACAATCAAAGGTGATATTTCTGAATCACTTCGTCGATATCCCCCATGGAAATCGAACGAATCGCCGCTTCGGCGTCATTGATGATCTGTATCAAACTCAGGTTCTCTAAAGGCTCAAAATCTTCACGTAAAAAATCTTCTCTTTTTTTCGGATTGTAGCTGGAATTAAGAACGCCGATCCGAATGCGGATGAAGTTAGGAGAACGTAATGAGACAGAAATCGAGTTTACCCCAGGATTTGTGTCATTTTCGCCACCTTTTGTGACTACGATTTGGCCCAGTTCCAGTCCCACATCTTCGTGGATTACGACGATGTCTTTGACTTGGATTTTGAGAAAGGAGGCAATGTAGAGGACAGACTCACCAGAGAGTTCACTGAAGGTTTGTGGTTTGAGTAAAACCACTTCGTCCCCTTCAAAGTCACCTCGTCCGATGAGTGATTTTTTCTTTTTAGTTTTGATTTCGATGCCAATGTTGTTCGCAATGACATCAAGAATCTTAAAACCAATGTTAGATCGATTGTTGTTATACTTATCGCCAGGATTTCCCAGCCCTACAATTAACTTCATTGGTTCTTAAAAGTAGTTCTTACTTCTTAGCCGCTTTTTTAGCTGCTGGTTTGCCTTTTGCATCAGCTTCTGCTTTTTCAGCTCGTTCTGCTGCTAGGATCGCTTTCGTTTTGTTACATGATGCAACAATCGGATCACCATTCACTAAGATTTCCCATGATTTTGGGTGTGGAAGTTCAGAAACTTTAATCATCATTCCAACATCAAGACCACTTACATCAACAGTAATCACGTCAGTCAAATCTTCTGGAGTGGATTTTACTTTGATTTCATGAACTAAGTGTTCGAACTGACCACCAGCTTTTGATCCTTTTGCAACACCTGAAGTTTTGATCGCTACAGTTGTTTGGATTTTTTTACCTGGAGTCACTTTGTAAAAGTCAATATGACGAATTTGTCCTGTGTGAGGGAATCTTTGGATTTCTTTTACGAATACTCGTTCCGATTTTCCATCGAGTTCAAGGTCAATGAGAGTTGCCTTACGAATTCCGGAGTCGATAAGTCTTTGGATTTCTTTTTCGACAACACTTGCCGATTTTGCCTCACCGTTTCCGATGATGTTAGCCGGTACTAAACCTTCCACACGCATTCTTCTAGCAGGACCTTTTCCTGTTGAAGTTCTTGGTTGTGCTTTGATAGTGATTTTTTCCATGATTATGTTCCTTAAAGTTATGAAAACAGACTAGAGATTGATTCTTCGTTATGAATCCGCTCGATGGCTTTTGCAAAGAGTGGGGCGATAGAGAGCGTTTTCAAGTGATTTATTTTTTTGCTCTCGGGAATGGCGATGGAATTGGAGAGAACAATTTGTTTAAAATTGGCCTCATTGAGCTTTGTTGGTGCTTCACCAGACAATACTCCGTGGGATGCACAACATAATACTGACTTTGCACCATTTTCATAGAGTGCGATTGCCGCTTTCGCAATGGTTCCACCAGTATCGATCATGTCGTCGAGTAACAAACAGTTTTTGTCTTTGATGTCACCGATTACATGCATGACGACCGACTCGTTTGCTTTTGGTCTACGTTTGTCGATGATGGCAAGAGATCCGTTTACTTTTTTACCAAAATTACGGGCACGTTCTGCTCCACCAGAATCGGGAGATACAATGACTAAATCATCCATCCCCAGTGAGTTGATGTATTCTGCGAGTACTGGTGAAAAATACAGATGGTCTACCGGAATACGAAAGAATCCTTGGATTTGGTCTGCATGCAGGTCCATCGTGAGAACACGATCAGGTCCAACAGTTTCGATTAAATCAGCAACCATACGAGCAGAAATCGGAACCCGTGGTTCTACCTTTCTGTCTTGGCGTCCATAACCATAATAAGGAATGACAGCAGTAATACGACGAGCGGATGCCCTTCTTGCCGCATCAATGATGAGTAAAAGTTCCATCAAACTGTCGTTTGCTGGGTAACTAATGGATTGAACCACAAATACATCACGGCCACGTACGTTTTCTTCGATTTTAACAGAACTTTCTCCGTCAGAAAATCGTTTCACCGAGATTTGACCATTTGGAATGCCTAAGTTTTTGCAGATTTCTTCTGCTAAAGGTCTATTTGCATTACCAGAAAATACTACGACTTCACTAGGATTCATACTCCAACCAACCCATTATCTATATATTGTTTCGCAAGTGCCAGATCATCAGGGGAATTGATTCCATGACTTTCTAAAGCATTGGTTAAAGTTTGTGCTCCAACCTTTTTCCCTTCGTTTCGGAAAATTTTGATCACATCAGTGAGGTAATATTCTTTTTGTGCGTTATTGTTTCCAATTTGTTTGAGTGCACCAAAAAGATCTTCAGTATTAAAACAATAAGTGCCTGTATTCACTTCGTTTACGGCTTTTTCTTCTGGGTTTGCATCTTTTTCTTCTACAATGCGAAGTAAACTTCCATCATCAGCAGAACGAATGATACGACCGTAACCAGTTGGGTTTTCCATTTTTGCAGACAATACTGTTGCTACATAACCATTTGTTTTATGGTGTTCGATCAGATTCGAAAACGAGGATGCTGAAATGAGAGGTGCATCACCACAAGCAACTATCGTATAACCAGAGTATGGTGCGAGTGACTTCTCTGCTGAAATCACTGCATGTCCTGTGCCGAGTTGTTCTGTTTGTTCAGCAAACTCAACACCTGGGAAGGATTTTGCAATGTCTGTGACAATGTCTTTGCGGTAACCGACAACTACTACTTTTCGAGTGATGCCGGCGGATTCGATATTACGAAGAACGTGGAGTAAAAGTGGAGATTCGTTCAGTACAACCGCAACCTTGGGAAGCTCACTCTTCATTCGAGTTCCTTTCCCCGCCGCCAAAATAACAGCAGTTACAGTATTATGTAGGTTCATCGTTCGTTCTATCGGATCTTTTAAAACTGGCTGGCCTGCTAGGATTCGAACCTAGGGAATGGCGATACCAAAAACCGCTGCCTTACCGCTTGGCTACAGGCCAGTTTCTAAAAAGAGAACGTTCGAAATTCCATTTCGGGGAATCGATGGGAAACATTGGGAAGGGCCTCGTTTCGTTTCTCCTCAGCCTTGTAAATGCCATAAAGACAAGAACCAGAACCTGAAAGAGAAGCAAAATCTGCTCCCGACTCAAAGAACCCTAATTTCAATTCCTTTAGTAAGGGTTGGGTCTGGAAAGCGATTTTTTCAAACTCGTTCTCTAGCCTGTTTTGCAGGTAAGCCCAATCCCCGACGTGAAGACTTCGAATTAAATCCTCTGCCAGAGATTTCCATACTTCGGAACCATAGGGTTTTTGTAAACTTTTTTGAAGGCCTGCGTACATAGAACCTGTAGATAATCCAAAAGGAGGGATGGCCAAAATGCCATACCCCTTGGCAACAGAGATGGGTTCTAAGACCTCCCCAATCCCACTCACAAAACAAGGAGAGGATTGGAGGAAAAAAGGCACATCCGCCCCAATGGATTTGGCAAAACCAATCTGTTCTTCCGGGTTTAAATTTGTGAAAGGGAAAAGTTCACGCAAAAACACACCAGCATTGCTACTCCCACCACCAATTCCTCCCTCAGGAGGCAGAAATTTTTCTAAGTGGATGGTGATTTTGACAGGTGTTTTGAAATGGGGTTTTAATTTTACGAAGGATTTTGTGAGGATATTCCGAGAAAGGTCTCCTCGTTCCGAAACGGCTTCAAACAAAACATGCCTATACCCTTGTAAATGGTTCACGGAATGGAATTCAAATGTGGATTCATTTCCACCGGGTAAGGATTGGATTTGGATGTCCATGGGATCACCCAAGTCAATGGGAACAAATACACTTCTGATTTCGTGTAGACCATCTTCCCTTTTATGGGGAATCACCAAACCAATGTTAATTTTTGCATGGGTGGTGGTTAACAAAGCAGATCCTCTAGTGTGAGACGGACTCGTTTTGATTGGAAAGGGAAATGGATTGTAAATGGAGTTTGATGGAGTCTTTGATTTCTTTTGGTTCCGCTACTAAAACGGAAGGTCCATACCCAAGGATGGTTTGGATGAGCCAATTTTCATCTCGCATCGGAGTTTGAAACTCTCGATACATTGTGTTTCCAATTTGTTTTGTATTTCCTGTTTCTTGTAAAGGGAGTTTGAGTCCTAGGTGATAAGAAGCAGAGTCCGTCACCCAAAGGGTTACAATTGTTTCGGCACTTACTTCTTTCTGGAACTTTTGTTGGAAACCTACTAAAAACTCACCAGCAGTATCTGGTATGTTTGGAAATTCTATATCGGTGTGATTTACATCTAAAATATAATCCAATCGGAAGGAACGAAATCCTTCCTTTTTCAAATCATAAGCGAGTAAGTAAGATTCATTTTCTTCCAGTAATAACCAAGGAGCAAGTGTTCTTGTTTCTTTTTCTTTGGTAATTCGTTTCCAATAAACAATTGTTAGTGTTTTTTTGGAACGAATGGCATCTTGGATGATCTCTTTTGTTTTTTGATGTGGAGACCATTCTCCCGATGGCAAAACAGAATCTATTTTTTGTAAGATGGATTGTTTGGTTGAAGGATTTTCTTGTCCTTTATCAGAAACAAGTAAAGAGCGAAGGTTTGCCCATTCTTTAGGGGAAAGGGGAAGGGCAGAGTCAACTGCAATGGGGAGTCTGATTTTTACCTTATCCCCATCAAAGTCTAAATCCACAGCATCTGTTGGCGAATAAGGATACATCTCAATCATATACAACTCTCCCAAATCTTTTTTGAGAGAGGATATGGATTTGTGTCCCGTCACTCCTTGGATTTCTTCTAAAGACAGTCCTTCTGGGTGTGAAGCCAGAAGGCGAATTAGGTTTAATTTAGAAGCGGCCCGAGCTGTAGAAGGGTTCATTAAACTTCGAGAATCACCTTTAATTCTTTTGCGTTAGAAGCACATAAAGATTGTTTTTCGATATTTTTTGCTTTGAGGTGTCCACCTGTAAGTCTTTGGCTCACAACACTTGGTCCAAAGTCAATGATAGTAGTAATTGCACTGTCATTGAAGATAGGTGCGATCGCCAAATCCCAGTAAAGTGGTTCAATGAGTACCATTTTGAATAGGATATCACGAAGGTTTCCATCTTTTTGTAAATTGTGACCATCATAGATACTGTATACAGGAACTTTTAAATCCGCTCCAGTGTATGGGAAAGGAACCACTGATGCATCTTCTGCATTGAATTTATCAAGAGAAGATTCCATGAATGGGCAGTGGAAAGGTGCAGTTGTTTTTAAGTAGACAAACTTAAATTTCTTTTCGTCCATCTCTGCTTTCCATTGTTTACGGAAGGCAAGTAAAGAAGATGGAAGTGCAGAAAGGATCATAGAATCAGGAGTGTTATAAAGAGAGATAAACACTGTGTCTTGTCCTTTGAGTCCAAGAGATTCGTTTGTTTTTTTCACTCGGTCTTCGAGTTCATCTTTTGTATAACCAATCACAGCCACCATTGGAGCTGGGTTTTTATCACCGTTTGTCTCGTTTTCTTTGACGATGTCTTCGGAAACTTGGAAGTTAGGGTAAACTTTTTGTCCGTTGAATCCAAGATAAAAAACAAATTTTAAAAAGTCAGAGTAAGCCTTTAAGAAATCTGTCCCTTCTTTCCCAAGACCAATGAGTGCAGATGCAATCACACCTTGGCTATGTCCACTTGCAGCACCCGTTGCTTTCATCAGTTCAGCTGTAGGGTAACCACGTTTAGAAACCAAAACATAGTTTGCAATTTGGGTCATAAAAATCCCAGGAACAGAAATAGGTGCACGTGCCAAATAATCTTCGTTTGGTGCTCCATCTGGATTTTCAATCCATGATTTAAAATCGAGTCCTTCGTTTAAGAGTGGGTTTTTTCCATCTCGAGCCGCAATTTCACCAAGAGTTTTGAAACTAGTTTCGAAAAATTCTTTTAATTCTGGTTCTGCATACAATTTTACGAGTTCTTTGAGGTAAGGGGAACCCTGTCCTCCGAATTGAAGGAAAAATTTTTGCGAATTTTGGAGGGTACCGGTAAGGAGTTTTGCCGAAGTCATTGGATCTTCCTGAGAAATGATTTTTCTGTTACCGTACAGAGAGGACTTCCCAGAACAAGGAGAAAATTCCTGGAAGGACTGGTTGTACAGCCCCAGGATTTGGATAGGAGAATTCGATTTAGGCGGCTTTGCTTTGTTCTAAATTGGATTTGATGCGTTCGTGGTCGAGGGCAAGGAGAACCGTATTTTCAAAATAGGTAGCAAAATCAATTCTCCCAGAAGCATAATCTTCATGGAGAAGGGCTAAGAGAAGGTAGAACATAAATCCTCCTGGTGGTTCCGAATCTATCAATGTGACATAATTCGGAAAGTCTTTTTCAAAGATAATGTTACTAGGTTTGTCGGCGACTTGTGAAAATTTTTAAGTAAAATATGGGAGGAAGTCTCCTGTTTGGGATTTCCACTTTACAAAGTCTTTTTCTCGGATTCCCTTTCAAACCTATGTTTGTTGCCCTGAAGCCCATCGATTACACGATCATCCTTGTATTTGTAAGTTTTATGGTGGTGATTGGGGTGCTTTTGAAACGATCCATGAACCATTCTACGGATTTTTTATTAGCAGGCAGGAAAATCCCTAGTTGGATCACAGGGATTGCCTTCATTTCAGCCAATATATCCGCCTTAGAATTGTTAGGAATGAGTGCGAGTGGGGCAGAATACGGGTTTTTGACCTTCCATTTTTATTACTTAGGTGCCATTCCTGGAATGATCTTTCTTGGGATCTTTATGATGCCGTTTTATTATTCCACTAAGATACGCAGTGTTCCCGAATACTTACGATACCGTTTTAACAGACCTGCCCATCTTGTGAATTCACTCATCACATTGTTATCCCTTGCTTTAGGCTCTGGAATTTACCTCTATTCTTTGTCCCTAGTGTTTGAAACTTTATTCGGTTGGAACCCACACCTTTCGATTTTATTTAGTGCATTCATTGTTCTGATTTATACATACTTCGGTGGACTCAGTTCTTCCATTTATACAGAAGTGATGCAGTTTTTTCTTACGGTTCTTGGACTGTTTCCATTGGTCATTGTCGGATTGACAAGGTTAGGTGGTTGGGACGGCCTTATGCAAAAAATCCCAGAGTCTCACAAACATATGTGGGTAGGTTTGCCTGGCGGACAAAATGAACTTGGTTGGGATATTCTCAGTGTCACGGTAGGACTTGGATTTGTTTTATCATTTTCCTATTGGACTTGTGGGTTTGCGGAAGTGCAAAGGGCTATGGCTGCAAAAGATTACCGAGCGGCGAGAAGGACTCCCCTGATTGGTGCGATGTTTAAATTGTTTTTACCATTTCTCACTGTCATTCCAGGACTCATTGCCCTTGCGGAATACTCCACTGAGATGAATGGAGAGTACAATAAAAGTTTTCTCATTTTATTAAAGAACTTTTATCCATCGGGTATGCTCGGGCTTGGCACCACTGCACTACTCGCTGCCTTTATGGCGGGCATGTCTAGTTCTGTCACAGCAATGAATACCATTTTTACATATGATATTTACCAAACCTATATTAATAAAGATAAGGATGACAATACCTATTTAAAAATTGGAAAACAAAGTACAATGGTTGCTGTTGTGTTTGCCATATTTACTTCTTACATTGCGATGCAATTTGAAAACATCATGAATTACATACAGTTGTTGTTTTCCTTTTTTAATGCTCCTCTCATCTCCATTTTTTTACTAGGGATGTTTTGGAAAAAAGCCTCAAAATGGAGTGCCTTTTATGGGATGTTAGTGGGGACAGCAAGTGGGCTCTTGCATTATTTTTTCTATGTTAACGATATGTTATATTACAAATCAGAAATGGTATCTAATTTTTATGGTGCTATTTATTCGGGAGTGTTTTGTTTTCTGGTGATGGTTGTTGTTAGCCTCATCGAAAATGAGGATCCAAAACGAGACTTACATGGGTTAGTGTATGCCGATAGAGACAAAACCAATGTCTTTTGGGATCCACGGATTTTGGCTTGGGGTGTGATCTTACTTGTCCTACTTGCTGGGTTTAATGTCGTTTTTGCATAAAGATTTATACATCCGTAATAAAATAGTAATTGAATGCGAGTATTCTGATTCCTATGTTTGTTGCAGTATACACCAAGACTATGAAACCAAATCATTATACCGAAATACCCTCAACTTTTGAAGTTCAATTGGAATCTTTAAAGGATTACGATTCGAAAAAACATATCAGTGCCCGGGGAATCAAATTTTTCCATCCTTATGACATTGAAGTGCCTTCGATTTTAAAAATATCTTTAAAAATGATTTCGATGACAGGATCCATTGACTTTCTTGTGAAAACCTTAAAGTCAGAGAAGGTAGATCAGGAAGACCTTTACGAAATCCATTGTAATTTTTATGACACAAATGCTGAAAAAGAAGACGAAGTGTTGGAGTTTATCAGAAGCTTTTAAACCTTAAATTCGGTTTCTTGTTTGAAACGTTAACTCTAACGACACCATTAAAGGGTTCCGTTTTTTTCTCCCATCCACTGGAAGGTTTCTTCGCTAAATGACTTTTCTTTAGGACCATATTGCATAAGCCACCGAGTTGGTGGTAAAAATCCATCGGTACTCAGTCCATAACCCCCACCTAACGGGGCACCAATTTTAGATCGTAACTCGAAGTGAAGGTGGGCAGGATAACTTCCCCCCGCATCACCAATGGTCCCTATCCATTCTGTTTTTTTCACAAGTTGGCCTGGTTCCACATCGATGGTGTGGAGATGTGCATAGACTGTTTCTAAATAATAGAATTTTCCATTTGGCAAATTCTGCTGGTGGACAATCCGAATCACCTTTCCCCAACCACCACCATAATCTGCAATTTCGGAAACGACCCCATTTCCAAAAGCATAGACCGGGGCCGCATAATCAGAGTCCCCACCAGTGAGTGCATTCCAATCCTCACCTAAATGTTTTCTCCCACCAAACTTTGCATTTTCGGTACCAAACTTTTGTGCTAGGTAATACCCATCTGCATACTTTCCCCCAACAGGGAATTCAAAATCAATTGCATGGAATGTTGGATACCGTTTGAGGATTGGAAATGGGTCAGTGGTTCGCACTTCCCCAGAAGCTTCCATCCAACCAAAAAGTGGGTTTCCTTGGTAAGAATACCCTTTGGAGGCACAACCTGTACCTAGCATGAGTAGTGTTAGGAAACAGATTGTGTGTTCATACAAACGCGACAAATGGATTGTTTTACTTGGATACCAACTGTTTTTGTTTGCGGGAAGGAAGAACATGGCTCTTCTCAGAATAATACATGGCACGTGCTTCGATTGGCAAATGGTTTCCTTCTTTGGCTGCTCTTTTTTTGCCTTGTTCCTTTTCCTTTTTCATATCGTACAGAAAACTATCGTAATCCACTTGGATGGTATGCCTTGTACTATTCACATACCGTTTTTTCATCGCCTTCTCATCTTTTAGAATGCTTTTTTCCATTTCTTCTTTGGATGGCAAAACATAGTTTCCAGTCAAGTACTGGGAGATCCATTTCCCTTGGCATTCGGCTAGTGGCATAATGGCACCTAACGGTTGCATGAGGCCCACAAAAAACAAATTGTTAATTCCGGGTTTGATCATTTTGTAATAAAGTGGGATATAATTGTTTGGCGCAGAGAGAAAATCTTCTTCAAAAAAAGGAAATTTGATATTATACCCTGTGCAGTAAATGAGAACATCCGCTTCTTCCTCGGTTCCATCCGCAAAGGCAATTTTTTTGCCTCGGAGTTCGGTGATGACTGGTTTCGGTTTGATATCACCGCGGCCAAGTCTCACAAGTAAGTCTTGGGAAATGGTAGGATGAGCAGACCCAAATTTATGATCTGGTTTTGGTAAACCAAAGTCTTCCATTTTCCCCACTCCAAAACGAATCAGAAGGTGAGCGAGTGTTTGTTGGATGAAAAAAGGAACCCAGTGCGGCGTGTATTCGGTTAATTTGTCCAATGGTTTTCCAAAGAGATAATTGGGGATGACGTAAGCTCCTCTTCTTGCAGACAAAAATACTTTTTTGGCAACACCTGGTCTTGATAATTCGACAGAGATATCCATGGCACTGTTTCCCATACCGAGTACCACTACGTTTTTTCCTTCACAGTTAACAGGTGTTTTTGGGTCTACATAGGAATGCGAATGGATGGTTTGACCAGAAAATTTACCTGGGAAAGCTGGGTCGGGCCAACGTTCACTCCAATGGTGGCCATTCGCAACAACTAACACATCATAGATTTGTGTGGGTCCCTTTTCTGGAGTGATCCTCCAAAGTCCATCTTCTGTACGTTCTGCTTTTTTCACTCCATTTTTGAATTGGATGTGTTTACGAAGCCCAAAGTGGTCTACATAGGATAAAAAGTATTGTTGGATGGGCTCATGATTGGGATAATCAGGGTAGTTAGTTGGCATGGGGAAATCACGGTATTCCATTCTGTCCCGATGAGTATTGATGTGTAAGGATTTATAAATATTACTCAGGCCATTATCATTTTTGTAACGCCAGTTGCCACCTACATCACTTCCCTTTTCATAACAATCAAACGGAATGCCGTGTTCTTTTAAGGATTTGATGACGGTGATTCCAGAAGAACCAGCTCCAATTACACAGACTTTAGGAAGTGCCATAAGGGATCTCTCTTACTCTTGTTACAGATTTACTTTAGGGACAAATGGTTAGAATCAAGAACATCGTTATCAAGAAGATTTTTGAAATTTATTAAAAAAAATAGCTATATTGGGCTAACAAATACGATACAGAAATCCTTGGAGAAGGGAAATGTTGTGAGACTAAAAATTGTAAATATTACATTTAAAAAGAATCACGATGGCTTTCGGAATTGGAATTTGGTTTCTCTTAGAAGAATCAATAAAATTTGAAGGGAAAAGGAAAAATAAAAGTATAAGAAGATAAAATAAAAAACAAACAAATGTTTTGTTAGTTCAAAAGTTCCATCACCAAAAATGGTTGCATAAAAGCTAAGATAGAGTAATACGATTGTGATTAAGTATTGTTTGACGGGAAAAATTTTCCTCACATTTGGAGTTAATAAAATCAAAAAAATAAGTATTGGAATATAAAATAAATACTTAAAGTACTGACTTTGTAACTCTATGATTTGATGGTTAAGAGTAAAAATTCGATCCTCTAATCTGCCTTCTTCTGTCTGTGGGTATTCGAAATTGATCCATCCTTTTGTTTCAAGTAGTGCCTGATGGGTTAAATCAAAAAACAAATTTGGATATTTCATTAAATATAATATTATTTTTGAATAACTGATATCCATGATCTCAGGACATGGATGACCATTCCAGAATTCACCTTCAAACCAGTTTTTACCAAAGTATTTCTCGCATTGTATATCTAGTTGAAAATTTTCTTGTATTTGGGTTGGTTTGGAATATTTAAAAATAAAACCTAAAATTGTATTTGTTTTATTAATTTCTTTAATAAAGGAATCATCATAATGACTTTTGTTATAAATTAAAACACTGCTAACAAGAGTTATGGATAATATTGTGACATATTTTGCAAATTGGGTTTTTCTTTTGGCTCTATTCCTTTTAAGAAAATAAAAAAAACTTACACCAACAAAAACAATGGCTAATGGAGAATATTGTTTTTTCGCAAAAAATAGCAAAATAGCAAAAAAGAATAAAAAGAAATTCAGTTTATTGTTATAACTGATTTGAAGTTGGGATAAGATAATGAACAGAAATGTTAAAAAGATGATTCCTGAGGGTTCAGCATAAAATGTATTAAAATAGAGTAAAACTGCTAGGTCGGAAATTAAAAAAGATAAAATTAAAATCTGAACTTTCTGAAAAGTAGTTAGTCGATTCTTAAAATGAAATAAAAAAATAAATATAAAGATAGAGAGAATACGAACGATACCTATCGATGGTAATTGAAATTTTTCATTTAAAATGGTTGAATATAAAAAAGTGGGGAATTGAAAAATAAGTTCACTACTTACGAAACACGAGTTAAAATCGTATTCGATTAATGGATTGTCAAAAAAACCTTTGTATTCGTATTCTCTGATCGGCTTACTATGTGCTTTTTCTATCAGTGAGTTATCTGCAGGGAAAACAGCATAACATCTTGTATATCGATTCGCATCAAAATTGTTGGCATATCCTTTTAATGGTGAAGAAACGAGAAAAAAAATAGATTTGATAAGAAAAAAGACAAGGATAGAATAATATAGGTAAGTTTTTAGCTTTGATTGAAAAATTTTTTCCATTTGGAATCGGATTTAATTAACTTTTTGCTATCATAATCCTTCCAAAAATTCTTTCACTTCCTTTTCTACATTCGAAATTTGAATTTTTGTAATTTTCCCTTGTTTCAATTGGATCATTGTCACCGAACCTTTTGTCCTTGGGAACGGATCTGCTAATTTTTCTTCTCTCACCAAACGAAGGGTATATGGATAAGATTTCATTTTAGGAAGAGCGACAAATTTAGTGATGAGGCTTGGCATTCTATGGATGTCGGAAATTAGAACTGCTTGTTTTGATTCCAAATACCCTTTATTTTCTTTCTCTAAGATTGGATGGATGATTTTACTCGCATCCATATCCGAAATGAAGAATACTTTTGTGGTTTCCTTTGGGATGGGACTTGGTTCTTCCCATTGGTTGGTATATGGAATTTCAGGGAGTGGGTCACCAACTTTCAAAGTTTGTGTTGCCTGCTCCTCGGCAAAAAGAGAACTAACAACCAAAATACTAAAAATGAAAAATAGTTTGAATCCAATTGAGAAGGAACGTGTTAGATACATTGAAGTAGTTAGTTTCATGGTGTTACCTTTTTAAAGTTTATACAAATATGCGAGTACTTGTTCTTTTGTCATCTTACTTGCGTTAGAGAATTCTCCACCTTTTGTCGAAGTAATGAATTCGCCTTTTGGTGAGACAACAACAAGTGAAGGAATTCCATTTTGAATTGGATTTCCTAGTTGATCATTGAGACTCAGGTTTTTATCAAATCGACCAACATCAACCTTCATCACCACAAATTCTGAATCGAGTAAGGTTTTGGTTTCTGGGTCGGCAAAAATTCCATCTAATACCCTACAGTCGGGGCACCAATCCGCACCAAAAACGATGATCAGTTTCCGATTTTCTGATTTTGCTTTAGCTAACGAAGATTCATACTGAGTTAGAATTATGTCTCTTTGTTTCGAGCAGTGAGTAGGAAGGAGGAGTGTGGTACTAAAAAAGAGGAGTGAGAAAATCGTTTGGAATCGGTGTTCCATAAAAAATGCGGAAGAATCCTTCCGCTTCGATTATTTTTTCGCGATTTCTTTTAAGATTTCTTGTCTTTTTTTGTCTTTCTCAATGTGCGAAAGACTCAACCAATCACGTTTCAATTGTTTCTCTGAAACACCTTTGAAGGTTGCATATTTGCCGAGGATTTTTGCTGTTTTTGCGTTCATGCCGACCAGATTCTTTTAGTCCAGCTTTCTGTCAATGCGAACCTAAAGGACTTTGTTTCATCCTTGACCCCAATACTCACTGCGAAACATAGTAAAGTCCAAGAAATCGATCGACCTTATGAAATCACATCTACCTGACCGTTACGATCCTGAATCTGTAGAACCAAAGTGGAACCAAATCTGGGAAGAAAAAAAAACCTTTGCTCCTGATACATCACGCAAAGAAACATTTTCCATTGTCATCCCTCCACCAAATGTCACTGGGAATTTGCACATTGGGCACGCACTCAATCATACCATCCAAGACATCATCATACGCATTGAACGGAAAAAAGGGAAAAACGTGGTTTGGGTTCCTGGTATGGACCATGCTGGAATTGCCACCCAAGTCGTAGTAGAACGTGAGTTAGCTAAAGAAGGAAAATCCAGAACTGATTTTACTCGCGAAGAATTTATAGAAAAAGTTTGGGAATGGAAAGCTCATTCCGGTGGAATGATTGCCAAACAACAACGGTTACTCGGTGAGTCTGTGGATTGGTCCAAGGAACGATTTACATTTGATGAAGGATTATCCAAAGCAGTTATCAAAGTTTTCCGCACCTTATTTGATGAAGGATTGATTTACCGTGGGGAACGAATCATCAATTGGTGCCCAGTTACCAAAACTGCCATTTCAGACATTGAAGTCGAATACAAGGAAAAACAAGGCAAACTTTATCATATCAGATATCCCAAAGCAGAATTCAAATCCAAAGACCCAAAAACATTAGGTGCAGGGGAATACATTGTTGTAGCAACAACGAGACCAGAAACAATGTTTGGTGACGTTGCGGTTTGTGCTCACCCAGATGACAAACGTTATTCGGCTTTAAAAGATAAGTTTGTCTTTTTGCCAATTGCGGAAAAAGAAATTCCTGTTCTCTTTGATTCTTTTGTAGACCAAGAGTTTGGATCAGGTCTTGTGAAAATCACACCAGCACATGACCCTAATGACTATGAAGCCGGCCAGCGTTTAAAACTCACTCCAATCAACATCATGAATCTGGATGGAACACTCAATGAACATACAGGTAAGTACAATGGTTTGGATCGTTTTGAAGCACGTAAACGTGTGGTAGAAGAATTAGAATCCAAAGGTTACATTGAAAAAATTGAAACACATATCCACAGTGTTGGCCACAACCAAAGAGGGGGAGCTGTCATCGAACCATTGTTATCGACACAATGGTTTGTCAAAATTGAATCCCTTGCAAAACCAGCAATTGAAGTTGTAAAATCAGGAAAGGTACAGTTCCAACCAAAGATGTGGGAAAAAACCTACTTTGAATGGATGGAAAACATTCGCGATTGGTGTATCTCAAGACAATTGTGGTGGGGTCATCGAATTCCTGCTTACTATGCACCAAACGGTGATATGGTGGTAGCTGAATCTTTGGAAGAAGCAATTACACTATTCCAGAAAAAAGGAATCTCTGTTTCCGCTGATACCATCAAACAAGACGAAGACGTATTAGATACATGGTTCTCTTCTGGGCTTTGGCCATTTTCCGTTTTTGGTTGGCCAGAAAGAACAGAAGAACTCAAACAATATTACCCCACTTCAGTTCTCGTCACTGGTTTTGATATCATTTTCTTTTGGGTCGCACGTATGATAATGAACGGTCTCAAGTTTATGGGTGATGTTCCATTTCATAAGGTGCTCATCCATGGTCTTGTTCGTGATAAAGACGGAAAGAAGTTTAGTAAGTCACTCGGTAACGTAGTGGATCCTTTGGACATGATGTCGAAATACGGAACGGATTCTTTCCGATTCTTTTTAGCAGCAGTGTTACCAGAAGGAAAAGATATTCTTTTCGACGAATCTAGGTTAGATGGTTATCGTTCTTTCTGTAACAAAATTTGGAATTCGAGTCGATTCATCTTTATGAATTTGCCAGAAGACTTTTCTCCTAAAGAACTTGACCTAAACTCATTGGAAGATACGGACCTTTGGATTTTACATGAGTTTGATTCAATGCTTGGGCGGTATGAAAAAGCATATTCTGGTTACCTATTCTTTGAAATGGCGAATGCGATTTATGATTTCGTATGGGGTTCGTTTTGTGATTGGTATTTGGAATTAACAAAAGCTCGGGTGTATGGAAATGTGACTCCAGAGTCTGCTGAAAAAGCAAGACAGGTACTTGTGAGTGTTTTAAAAAAATCACTGGGTCTCCTTCATCCGTTTATGCCATTCATCACTGAGGAAATCCATTCGCTCTTAGAACCGAAGGAACTCGCAAAAACAGAATTTCCAAAAGCCTATGGAGTATCTGATACATCTCCTGCTGTAGTTCGGATGGAACTGGTCAGAGAGATCATTACCAAAATTCGAAACATGCGCGCAGAGCTTGGAGTGAAACCTGAGAAAAAATGTAAGGTCATCCTCAAATGTGCAAACAAAGAATTAAAAGAAATGATGGAACGAGAAAGTAAATCCATCCTTCAACTTTCCAAAGCAGAGAGTTTGGAATTCTTAGATTCGTATGAATTAAAAAACACAGACTCGGTAGGTGCCTTCTCGATTGGAGAAATCATCCTTCCTCTCGAAGGGATTTTTGATTTTGAAAAGGAAAAACAAAGATTGGAAAAAGAGAAAAAACAGATCCAATCAGAAATGGAAAAATTAGAAAATAAAATCAACAATCCTTCCTTTTTGGAAAAAGCAAAACCAGATGTGGTAGAAAAAGAAAGAGAAAAGTATAATACTTGGAAAGAGAAATTAGAAAGTACGATTAGGGCGTTAGAAAAAATTGGAACATAAATATAAAGTTTTACTTCTTGGAAGTGGTGGTAGAGAACACGCGTTAGCGGACGTGATCTCAAAATCTAATTCTTTGGAATCTTTGAAAGTATTTCCCGGGAATGGTGGATTTGCAACGGAGCTCCTACTAGGAGCAGATGAAATTTCCATTACCGATAAATCTAAATTCTTAGAGTATTTAAAGGTTTCGAAAACCAATCTTGTTGTGGTGGGGCCAGAAGATCCACTAGTGAATGGAATTGCCGATTGGTGTGCTGAAGTAAACATTCCTTGTTTTGGTCCATCTGCATATTGTGCACAGGTGGAAGGCAGTAAACATTTTGCAAAAGAAATGATGAAACGGGCAAAAGTTCCCACAGCTTCTTTTGCTGTATTTACAGACCATGAATCGGCTTGGAGTTATGCTCAAAAAGAAATGTTGCCCCTCGTTGTCAAAGCAGATGGTTTAGCTGCAGGAAAAGGTGTGACAGTTGCTTTTGATTTAAAAGAAGTCAAACGAGCATTAGATGAAATATTTTTAGAATCAAAATTTGGTCAAAGTGGAAATAAAGTTGTCATTGAATCCTTTTTGGAAGGAGAAGAAGCTTCTTTATTTGTCATTACAGACGGACAGAGGTATATGTGTTTGCCAGCCGCACAAGACCACAAACGTGCGTATGACGGTGACATTGGACCAAATACTGGTGGAATGGGTGCTTATGCACCAGCACCAATTGTGACTGATGTTGTGCTTTCAAAAGTAAAGTCGAGAATCATCGAACCAATGTTAGAAGACTTTCGTAACTCGGGACATCCTTACAAAGGGCTATTGTATGTCGGTCTAATGATCACAAAAGAAGGAGAGCCCAATGTAGTGGAATTCAATTGTCGCTTTGGGGATCCTGAAACTCAATGTGTATTACGTTTACTTGATGAAGACATTTTACCGATTTTTTATGCATCCGCTACAGGTAATTTACCAGAACGGAATTTAAAATTGAAATCCGGTTCATCGGCCATTGTAGTGCTTGCGGCAAAAGGATACCCTGATAGTCCCGAAAAAGGAATGGTGCTAGAAATTCCACCAAACGAAGGGAATGTGGTGGTCTACCACGCTGGGACAAAAAAAGAAAACCAAACCATCCTAGCAAGTGGTGGGCGAATTCTTGGGATCACATCATTTGGTTCCAGTTTAAAAGATGCAATCAATGATTGTTATGTTTTTCTCTCGAAAATAAAAGCACCAAATACATTTTATCGAAAAGATATTGGAAGGAGAGCTCTGTAAGTGCCATTTAGTCTCTCAGGAAATTTTAAATATTGCGAACGTTCTAAACTTCGCAATTTTGAAAAACACCTAGGGATTATTTTATCTGAAAACCAAACCCAACTCCAACAACATTTGATGATCAGAAGGGCACTACAAAACTTGAGTGGTTCTGTCAGTGTTTTGTCAAGTCTTAGCAGGCAAGAGTTACTTTCCTTCATCTTCATCTTAACTCAGTTTGGTGATATCACTCGTAATGAAACACCACCGGAGTATTTATTATTAGAATCCATTCCTTATGTGATTGAATGGTCCAAGGGTCATTATATGATCCCACTTGAAATTTTGGAACATTTGGCACATGAAAGGATTTTTAAAGACCAAGGGTATTTGTTTGCACTCATTCCTGCACTTCCTATCAAAGAAAAAAAATCTTGGATTCGTTGGATTGGTGTAGATTTTGAAAAAGGTGGAGATAGAGATTTAAATTTTGAAATTTATTTCCAATGCCGTGTCTTACAAAAACCTTTTTTAGGTAAGTCACTTGTGCAAGAATCAGAGATTCGATTGGAACAAATTTGGCCACGTGGCAAAAACGAATACATTGATTGGTTTTATAAAGGTTTATCTACATTTTATTATGCAATGGAAGAGATGAGCCGAAAAGAAAAGGATCCATTTTTACTACATGTGATTGAACTTATCAAATCAGGAAAATTCATCCTGAAACGATTGCCTGATAGTTATGGAAAAGAATCGAGTTATTCTTTAGTTGGAACAGTAGAAGGAAATACTCCTCAACTCAGAGAAATCACATTCCAATGGGAAGTGGAACGATTACGTAAAGATTCTTTGTTTTAATCTACACTTCGGATTTACGCATTATGGACAGATCATTAAAAGACTTAAAAAAACAAACAAGTGAAATGATAGAAACATTTCAAACCTACTGGGCAGCTCAAAATTTCCAAGAGGATTATGATCGTTTGATGTCCTTAATTGAAAAGGCAAACGATCCAAAATTATGGGATTCACCCGACCAAGCCAAAAATGTAACTCAAAAACGAAACGAATTACAGTTAAAGTTGGATCCATGGTTGGATTTAAAAAAAGAACTTTTAGAATTTCCTGATTTAATCGAACTCACCTCAGAAGAAATGGGTGAATCTGGATTAAAATCATTAAATGATGATTTCGAAAGAATGTTTGAGGTTTTTGAAAACTTACAAATGTTAGATGCTCTTTCTGGAAAAGATGATGGAAAAGCTGCATTCATCAATATCCACCCAGGTGCTGGTGGAACAGAATCACAAGATTGGGCCGATATGTTACTTCGTATGTATACTAGATTTTGTGAACAAAAAGGATACCGAGCAGAACTTGTGGACTACCAACCAGGTGAAACCGCTGGTATCAAGAACGCTACACTTTACATCCAAGGGGATCATCCATTTGGGTATTTAAAATGTGAATCGGGAGTTCATCGTCTTGTTCGTATTTCTCCTTTTGATTCCAATAAACGTAGGCATACATCGTTTGCATCAGTCTATGTCACACCAGATGTAGATGATGATATCCAAGTGAATATCGAAGAAAAAGATTTACGCGTTGATGTCTACCGATCTTCGGGTGCTGGTGGTCAGCACGTGAACACCACAGACTCTGCTGTTCGGATCACACACGTTCCAACAGGAGTTGTTGTCTCCTGCCAAATGGAAAGGTCACAAATCAAAAACCGTGATACCGCAATGAAGATGTTAAAAGCACGTCTTTATGAGATGGAAAAACAAAAAGCAGAAGAAGAGAATGCAAAAAAAGCAGGGGAAAAACGTGACATAGCTTGGGGTTCACAAATTCGTAGTTATGTGTTCCATCCTTATAACTTGGTGAAAGACCATAGAACCGATTTTGAAACTGGAAACGTTCATGCGGTGATGGATGGAGACCTGGAAGATTTTATCATTGCTTATTTAAAATACCTGACAAATCAGAAGGCAAACGCTAAAGTATAATCCCATGTCTGTGAAACAGGATATTTCCGGTGCCTTAAGGAAAATCCAAAAAGAAATCCAACAACTTCCGAATATTACGGATCGGTTGAATTTCATTTTGGATATGACACTCACTTTATTTGGTGCTTCAACTGGAAGTATATCCATTATGGACCAAGAAGAGAAGGTCCTTACCATTGTTGCGGCTAAAGGTATGGACTGGGAGAAAAAAATTGCCGCAAAACTACCCTTTAACTTAGGTGTGACTGGTCGCGCTGCATCCACAAGAGAAATTACCTATGTTCCTGATGTTCTCTTAGACAAAGATTATGTAAAACTCATTGAGACTGTTCGCTCAGAGCTTGCGATTCCACTTCTAACAAGAGACTCTGTTGTAGGAGTTCTCAATTTAGAATCAGACAAAGTTAACTTTTTTTCACCCGATATCATCAACCAAGCGACACTCTTTGCATCTCAATTAACAATTGTTATTCTAGAAGAAAGAATTGCAAAAGAAGCCTTCGAAAAATCCAAACGAGAAGAAGACCCTGTTGAAGAAATTTTGGGTTATGATCCAAGCATTTTATTTTTGAAACATAGAATTAGGCAAGTGGGTCCATCCGATATTTCGGTCATGATGATTGGAGAAGAGGGATCTGGGAAAAAATTAGTAGCGAAGGCACTTCATTATATTTCTCAAAGGAAAAATGCTCCCTTTCATACGGTTGATTGTTCTGGGCTAAGTTATGAATTATTGGAAGCAGAACTTTTTGGAAGTTTTAGTGGTAAAATCTTCAATCCAGGAAAATTGGAACAATCCAATACTGGTTCCTTATACATTGAATCTATAGGAGATTTACCTTCCAATTTACAAAACAAACTATTTCAAACTTTAAGTGATAAAACCATTCCGAATCCAACATTAAAGAAAAAAGACGAAGTTCTTAATATCAGAATTTTTACAGGTAGCAAAAGAGACCTTTTGGAAGACATTCAGAAAGAAACGTTTTCAATGGATTTATATTACCGTCTAGCGGAAGTTCCACTTCGTATGCCACCATTACGTGAAAGACGAGGTGACATACCTCTTCTTGCACACCATTTTTTATACCAGTACAATAAACAATATGGAAGAAACAAATCTTTCTCCACCGAAGCCCTAAAGTCATTAACAGGAATGCCATGGAGTGGGAATGTAAGGCAATTACAAAGTGTCATTCAATATGCAGTCCTTGTTCCACAAGAGACAGTGCTTGAGCCATATTCTTTCCAACAAGATGGCAAACGTGAGGAAGAAACACGGACGAAAGTATCGGGGTTCGGAGTAGGGACAGAAATTCTCACTCCAAGTGAGAACTTATCTTTGAATTTAGCGATTGAAAAATTAGAGGCAATTTGGATCAAAGAAGCCTTTCAAAGGGCCTCCACCCAAGAAGAGGCAGCAAAACTTTTGGGGATCAGCCGTGGATCTTTGCAATATAAGCTCAAAAATAACCAATTTCTGGACGGTTTCAGCGTTTGATCCTAAGAAAAGGATGGATCGATAGACCTCATTGGTCGATAGTATAAGAAAGGAGCTTCGAAGTGGCAGAAAGTTATTACCGTACCATCAATGGTAAACAATACGACAATGAATTGTTAGAAATCGTTGAGAAGGCCACCAAACGTAGCAAAGCTCCTATTGGCAAAAACATCGCAAAAACATTATTTGATGCCATCAAAGATGGTGGTGATTATACTGATGTTGAAAAAAGAACAGTAAAACACATCCGCGACAATTTTAAATTTTCACCTGATGCAGATGAATACTTACGATCCGAAATTCGTAAGTGGGCAGCTAAGATTTCTGTTCCAGCCGCAAAGAAAAAAAGCCAATCCAAATCTTCAAATACCAAAGAGTCTTCTTCTAAATCAAAATCCACTCGAACCAAAAAAACATCTATCTCTGTAAATGAATCCGAATCTTCTTATATGGAAATTTATGATTCCAGAGATGAAGCTGGTTACGAGGTAGCACCAACTCCAGAATACAATGAACTTGTTGCACTCAATAAATTCCAAATCACTCCGAAACAAAGCCAGTTAGGTAAATTCATAGTAATCGGTCTCATTGTACTATTTTTTCTTTTACTCATATTCTTTGGCATTCGAAGTTGTAATCGGAATTCAAATGCTAATGATTCCAAACCAGGTAACGTAACATCACAAGGACAAGAGTCTAGTTCAAGATCCTTAGAACGTATTACCTTACAATCTGGAACCGTTTCGAATCGATTTGATTCCCAAGCAAAAGCCATTCGTTATATCAACGATTTACAAATTCGTTTTATCAAACAAAGTATGGCAACTGAAGAAACTGCCTCTGATAAAATTGCAACTCTTGCTGAAGCTTTAAAATCCTATCCAGGAATCAAAATTCGAGTCAAAGGGCATACTTGTTTCATCGGCGAAATGGACGAAAATAAAATTTTGTCAGACGAACGTGCGAAATTCATTTATGATGAACTCATCAAAAATGGTGTGAACCAAAGCCAACTCGACTACCGAGGGTTTGGTGAAACAGCAGAAATTGATACGAACCAAACGGAAGCCGGTCGAATCAAAAATAGAAGGGTAGACTTTACCGTTCTATCTGTCCTTCCTAAAGATTAGACTGTAAACGATACAAGGATTTTGTGAGCATCCGTTTGGTGGAACGAATGGACTCATATAATCCTTCGTATAAAAGTAATGATTTTTTTGCCACACCTAGCTGGGCGTTTTCCTTTTCTTCCAAACTCAAATGTTCATCATACCCTTCTGTAATTGTAAGAATCACTCGTTGGATTCCCAAACTTAATATTTCATTTAAACCTTTTTTTTGAGATACCTCCTCATCGATCAAATCCATTCGTTTGATATCTTCTGAAAATGTTTTTGGATTGATTTGGTTTTTTTGGATTTGTTGGTATATCCTCTGTGATACGGTTAGACCTTGTTTCACAAGGATCAGAAAATCAATTAAGGAAGTGATTGTCTTTTGGATATCTTCGATTAGTAAGGAACGTTCAAAAAAGGGAGTATTATCCTTTAATTTTGATTGGATCAATTTTTTTACATTCACTGTAGACTGGATTTGTTTTTGATTGGAAGTGTTCTCAAATTCTATATGAAAACTGGAATGTTCCATCCCTTCTAACTTAGCACCAAACTTTGTTAAGTTGGTCCACGGGTTTTCTTTGGAGTGATCTTCAAACCATTTTTTAAAAATTAACATCTTTTCATTGGTAATATAAGTTTCATTTTGAATTCCCAAAACTTGTTTTTGGGGAAGGGCAAAAAGTTGTTTGTAATTGTGTTTTTCCCTACGAAACTTTCGGGACTCTATATAATTTAATCTTTCTTCTAATACTGCTCCTTTCGAATGGGCAAGTCCTTTTGAGAAACTTAAGTCTTGGCCTACTAAATACACTTTTTCTGCTCCCATTAGAGTTCCAAGACTTGCAGCATTTGTGGAAACAGAACCACCGAAGGGAACGGAACCAATTTCTGCTGAAGCTGTTTTTTCTAATAATTGGAGTAAAGGAAATGGAGAAGACGTCACAAAACCTTTGTTTGGTCCCTTTTCGAATCTCAAACTAATATATGTGGAAGTAGGATCAAAAATTAAAATCCCTTCACCACTGTAGTCTTCTAAATACTGGCTATTTAAGGTTTGAGGGTCTACTGAATAAATTAAATCGGGATCAACGCCAAAAGATGTAAGGATGGGAACTGCAGTGTCCACTGCTAATAACAAAAATTGGTTTCGGTAACGAAGGATTTCAGGAATCGATTCGGATAAACTTGGACCCGCACAGGCAATGAGAACTTTGATTCCCTTTGCAATGCCAAATAAGTCTGCTACAGGTCGAAACTCTGACAATTCAGGTAGGTTGTAACAAATGTTCTTTGCCCAAATTTTTTCAAATCGAGTCAGTGTTGCTAAGTTTACATCCTTCTTATGAAACATTTGTTCGGCGATAAGTTTCAATTTAAGGTATTCTGTTTCTTTCCATTGCCATGACCCACGGTGGGGAACAAAACTAATTGGATGTGTTCCTTTACCCTTCACTGCATCTGAAAGTTGGTCTTCTAAATTTTCACCTGTAACGAGGACCAGTTTACCATTTAAAAATGCTTCTGAGAAATCAAACTTTGCCAAAGCCTCTTGGATAAGAAAGGAAAAAGGTTCCATCCATATGATCGTTACTTTCGATCTTTCTAATAAATAGGGTATGATATAACCAATGCCAGCACCAAACAATAAATAGATCCGTTCGGTTCCATCGTGAGGAAGTTCCGCTACAAAACGTGTTGCTTCTTTTTTTGGATCAAATTGACTGTGGATCCAGACTCCATTGATTTCCAAAGTATCATCGCCAACTTTAGATTTGATTCGTTTGTAATGAGTCCCTTCCAACATGGAGTGATCATTTTGAATTAATTCAGATACTTGCGAAGGTAAACAGGCTAAATTTTTGGAAAGAAAGGATTCGTTCACTTACGGTTCCAGGATAATTTTTACAGTTATGTTAGGAGTAATAGATGTGTTTGGTTTTGGATCTTGAGATTTGACAAAACCAGATCCATCTAGAGTGTATTTCACTTTTAATTGTTTTAATACTTGGATCACTTCCGATGCGGTAAGACCTGTCATATCAGGCATTTGTTTGGGATCTACTTTAAAGATTTTGTTCTTTTGATTTTGTAATCGGTAAACCAGTGCCTTTTCACTTCTTTCTACAATGGGAATGATACTTTCTACAACTTCACGAAAAACAGGAGCAGCAATTCCTCCTCCCGTATGCGCCTCACCACCTGGTTCATCAAAAACGATGAGACCAACATACTTTGGTTTGTCGGCAGGAAAAAAACCAAGGAAACTGGCAGTAAACAAACCAGCCTGGTATCCTTCACCCGCTTTCGCCTTTTGGGAAGTTCCCGTTTTCCCAGCAATGAAGTAGTTTTCTAAATAAGCTTTTTTTCCTGTTCCTTGGGAGACCGCTTTTCCCATTGCATTTAATGTTTTTGATGCTGCACCAGGTTTAATTCCTATTAACTCAGATTTGGTGGAAAATTCATGCACCAACTCTCCGTAAGAATTGGTGATCTGAGAAACAACACTTGGTTCAAATAAAATACCACCATTCACCACCGCAGCTGCTGCAGTGATGAGTTGGATAGGAGTGACAGATACTCCTTGTCCTATCGACAAAAAGTATGGTGTACTTTTGTTCCATTTGTTTTGTGGAGGTAGGTACCCTTTTGCTTCGTGGATGGAAAAATTGGTCCTCTTGCCAAATTTGAAACTATCCAAATAACGATAGTAAGTTGCTTCGTCAATTTTTTGTGCTGCCTTGATGATTCCAACATTACAAGAATATTGAAGGATTTCATCTAAATTGACATGGCCATGGTTGTCGGTACAACGAATCACAGTTTTACCAATTTCTATATAACCTGGGCAATGGAATCGTTCTCCTGGTAGAATTTTTCCTTCATTTAACAACATCAATGCGATAAAAATTTTCATTGTGGAACCAGGTTCATATACATGCCGGATTGACCAATTCGTATGGGATTCCACTGGAAAATCTTGGAAATGATTGGGATCAAAATTGGGAAAGGATGCCATTGCCAGGATTTTTCCTGTTTCTGTGTCCATAATCATTCCGATTCCGCGTTTGGAAGCGGTTTGGAGAAATGCTTTTTGTAAGGATTTTTCCAAACGGTATTGTATGATACTGTCTATTGTTAGGTGAACATTATTTCCTTTTGAAGATTCAGCATCTGGTGTTGATAACAGTTCCAAGTTATATAACATTTCAAGACCAGAAAGGGCTTTGTCATCATCGTAACCTGTAAATCCTAATAAACTAGCAGCAAGACTTCCCTGAGGGTAAATTCGTTTGTATTCTTTTTCGACTCTAACACCTGGGAGAGAAAGGGCTTTGATTTTTTCTGCTTTGGATAATTCAATTTCTCTTTTTAATAGAAAATAGTTTTGTTTGTCTCGAATGGTTTCGATCAGTTTGTTTGTAGGAATTCCAAGTACTGGACCTAACTCTTGTGCGGTGAGTTCGGGATCATAAATATTAGATGGATCAATTCCAACAGTTGCTGATTCTCGAGAGATCGCAAGTTCGATCCCTCGTCTATCGTAAATGGTTCCTCGTTGTACAAATTTATTAGCTTTTAAATTGATAATGTTTTCATTAAAGTAGGTGAGATACACAACCCTGAAAAACAAAACGACAAATAATGATAAAATAAAATAGAAGATGTATTTAAAACGAAGTTTGTATTCTGTCATTGTTAAAAATAAAAGATTACCTTTCCTTTAATCTTTTCAACTGGTACGAGTCCAAACGATCTCGAGTCAGTTGAATACTGACGATTGTCACCGAGTAATAAATAATAACCAGGAGGGATTCTTCCTTGTTTGTCCATTGCAAGAAATGGAGAATGATGTCTGTTTAAAAATACAGAAGTTGAAGGTTCACTTGTGTACGTTCCTTTTGGAAGATAATTTTCCAAAAGTTCCATCGAATCGATCAGTACCCTGCCTGATTCAATCGAATAAAATTCGCCAGGTAAACCTATCACACGTTTGACGACAAGTTCGTCTTCCTGGCTCACAAATAAGACCAAATCTAATTTATTGATACTTGGATCTGTGTACAATAATTCCGTTCCAAAAAATTTGGCAGAGATGGCATATCCTCCCTTCCAGACAAAAACGACAGATCCATGTTCCAAGGTAGGATACATGGAATTCCCTTGGACCGAATAGATTTGGAATAAAAAGATTCGGACAAACAGTAAGAAACAGAGAAATAAGAAGACGAAGAGGCTTCTTCTCACGTAACGTTTGATTTTACTCCACCAGTGGGGGCTTAAAGTTTCTGTTTCCATATCCATCAAAAAACGATAAAAATCATTCGTGCATTTTTCCCCTTTCCAAAGAATGGAAAAGGAAGTTTCCGTAAATCTGAAGCCTAGAGAAGTCTATGTCACTTACAAAATATCAATTCCGAGCACAGTTTCGCTGTACCAACGAATCCTGTCGCAAAACATACCCACTCCACCAGGTTATCTATTCCTGTTCCAGTTGTGGAGAACTTCTAAATGTAGAACATGATTTAGACAGCTTAAAAAAAATCCCAGCGGAAGAGTGGAAGTCCACATTCGAATCCCGTTTCCGTTCGAGCCAATTTCCCAATGCTTCTGGGGTTTGGGGCAAAAAAGAATGGGTTCTCCCCGAAATCAAAGAGGAAAACATCATTACGTCCGGGGAAGGGACAACCCATTTGTATGACGCTTCTCGTTTTGCAAAGGACCTTGGATTAAAGAGCCTTCATGTCAAACAGTGCGGAGTCTCACATACTGGTTCGTTTAAAGATTTAGGGATGACCGTTCTTGTCAGCCAAGTGAACCAAATGATTGCTGATGGAGTTCCCATTAAGGCAGTCGCTTGTGCATCGACGGGAGACACTTCTGCTGCTCTTGCTTCTTATGCTGCCAAGGCTGGGATTCCTGCTATTATTTTACTTCCAGCTAACAAAGTTTCAACGGCTCAACTCATCCAACCTGTTTCCAACGGTGCCATCGTGCTTGCCTTGGAAACTGACTTTGATGGATGTATGGCAGTTGTGAAAGAACTCACGCAAGAAAAGTCAATTTATCTAGCAAATTCCATGAATTCCCTTCGCATCGAAGGTCAAAAATCTATTTCTGTCGAAATCACCCAACAACTCGGATGGAATGTGCCTGATTGGGTTGTCATCCCTGGTGGGAATTTAGGAAATGTTTCCGCACTTGGAATGGGTTTTGAAATGATGTTCGAACTTGGTCTCATTCAAAAACTGCCAAGGATCATCCTGGCTCAGGCAAAAAATGCAAGTCCTCTCTATGAGTCGTTTAAGAAGGGTTTTGCGGAGTTCTCTCCTGTTACCGCAGAAAAAACCTTAGCCTCTGCGATCCAAATTGGTGATCCTGTTTCCGTGAAAAAAGCGATCCGTGTTCTGAAAAAATTCAATGGGATTGTCGAAGTGGCAACGGAAGAAGAATTAGCGAACGCTGCAGCAAAAGGGGATTTGTACGGACTTTATAATGACCCTCACACGGGTGTGGCACTTGCTAGTTTATTAAAATCAATCCAATCGGGAGTGGTCAAACAAGGGGAATCTGTTGTTGTGATCTCCACTGCCAATGGTCTTAAATTTACCGAGTTCAAACTTGCCTTTCACGAAGGGAAAATTCCTAAAGTGGACGACACCTTGAAGAATGTGATTTTACCTTGTAAGCCAACCTTATCGGGTGTGATGGAAATCCTCGGTAAACATTTGAAGAAAACATAAATCGCTAGACAAATCTCCACTTCGCTGGCAATTTTTTTAAGTTTACCGGTATGTCCCAAGAGATTTCTCTCAGTCCAGATTTTTGTCGAACTGTGGATCAGGCTGTAGAGGCTGGGAAAAAAATTTCCATGATCACCTATGTGATGGGAGACATAGGTGAGGCAAAACTCAAATACATTTTGTTACGAATTTTGCGTTCCCTTGATCGTGAAGACCTGATGGAACTCTTCTACACTGCTGCAAAAGAGTTAATTGTCAATTCTACTAAAGCAGCGATCAAACGAATTATTTTCGAAGAACTCCAACTCAATATCCAAAAATTAGAGGATTATGAAGAAGGAATGAAACTTTTCAAATCAAGTTTGAATGAACGCAAATTTCCCACTTATAAACAAAAAATGAGAGAATCGGGACATTTTGTTAAAATCACTTGTATTTACAAAAAAGACAAAATAGATTTAGAAATTCGAAATAATTTTCCTTTATTGCCAATTGAAGCAGAAAGGGTAAAAGAAAAGTTTATCAATGCTAAAAAGTATGATAATCTATTCGAGTTCTTTATGGAACATGGTGATAGTACAGAAGGAGCGGGAATGGGAATCACAATGGTAGAAATATTATTGTCTCAATCTGGTTTTGATCGTCGATTATTTTCAATATACTCATCAGAAAGGAAAAAGGAAACAGTAGCGCGTGTGGAAGTTCCATTACATGAAATACCAACATCAAATGGAATTACTGAACAACTGTTTGTAGAATAATGTCAGAATTAAGTACAAAAGCAGACCAATTAAAAAGACAAGCAGACCTTCTCGGATTAACAAGAGAAGCTGTGTTTACTGATGAACAAGCGAAAGAAGTTCTACAGGGAAAAATCACAGATGGTTACTTGGTAAAAGTAAAAATTGATTTGGACAGTTTGAACGGAATGGTTCTCGTTTTAGTATCTTCCATCCGTAAACACATAATGGAACTTTATGCTGTTGTGGGAACATCTCCCACCTTTCGTAGGATTCGAACGTTTGCGGATCATGTACAAATTTCAACAGACTTAGGTGACATTGGTAAAACGGGTGGGTATGATCCTGCTATCTCTGAGAATATTGGTCGTGCTGTTCACCGTGCCTTCACCAAAGAGAAGTTAGAGGAACTCCTACCCCTTTGGCAAAAAAAGGATCCTTCTCATATCACAGAACTTTTAGAAAATCCAATTCTTATGGCAACTAAGGGAAGGAATATCAAACTCCAAGCCGAAGTAGATAAAATTTCGACAGCAAAGTTTCGTTATGAAAATCCGATGAAAGGAGTCATCCTTCCCATTCCCAAACCAGAAGACGAGGCACCAGCTGCACAAGATGCTGCTGTTCCATCTGTTTCCACCGAACTTCCGAAAGGTGAAGGTTCTGCTTTGGATCGACAAATTGCACAATTTCGTGCAAGTTTTCCAAAAGAACTCAATATGAAAACAGTCATCTCACCCATCAATGGAGTCGAGTTTGATAACCTAATGGAAGGAATGGAAATTTTATTTCGTGTTCCAACGGAAACTCCTGAAGGACTCACAAATGCACAAATATTGGGTCTCATTGACGAAGAAGGTAAAATCAAAAAGGAACCTGTTGTAGGCAAATTCCTTGGGATTGCGAGTAACAAAACCGAATACCATATTTTTGCTGAAGGACCAAATCAGTATTTATTCCATTCGATTGAAGAACACCCAGTAAAAGTGGCAATTCCTAAACCTGCATCCATTGCGGGGACGGGAAACAAAACGGGAGCTGGACAAACTCAAAAGAAAAAAGTAGGGAACGCACAACAACAAGAGTCAAAATCTTCAGGTGCCAACTTATTTATGTTAATGGGTGCATTCATCACAATCGTACTCATTGGAGTTTTGATTTTTGTGATGGTGATTTTGTAAAAGTAATTAACCCGCAACTACAATGTTGACGAGTTTGCCTTTGACATAAATTTCTTTTTTGATTTCTTTTCCGACCCAGAAAGGTTTTGCCTTTTCCACTTCTTTGGCAAGGGATAAGGCTTCTTTTTCTTCGATGTCTCTAGGTGCTAAAAATTCCCCACGCATTTTGCCATTCACTTGGACAACGATGGTGATATTAGCATCTATTAGATACTTTTCTTCCCATTTTGGATACGGATGGTAAGTTAGAGATTCCTTGTGTCCTAATTTTGCCCATAGTTCTTCTGCTAGGTGGGGTGCAAAAGGAGACAATGCCAAAACAAATGGTTCTAATACTTTTTTAGGTTTTCTCGGATTACTTGTGAACTCATTGATGAAGATCATCATTTGGGAAACTGCAGTGTTAAATGAAAAACCATCGATATCGTCTTTTACTTTTTTAATGGTACGATGTAGGGTTTTTAGCTCTGCTTCATTTGGTTCAATGTCTTCTACAAAAAAAGTTTCGTTTTCCCCTGAGTGAAAGAGTCGCCATACTCGATTTAAAAATCGAAAAACACCATCCACACCATTTTTACTCCAGGGTTTGGACATCTCAAAAGGTCCCATAAACATTTCAAAGAGTCTTAGGGTATCAGCACCATATTCAGAGACTACGTCATCTGGATTGACTACGTTTCCTCGTGATTTGGACATTTTGCCTTTGTCTTCCCCAAGGATGAGACCTTGGTGGACTAATTTTTGAAATGGTTCTGGTGTGGATACGTGACCCAAATCAAAAAGGATTTTATGCCAAAATCTTGAGTATAACAAGTGTAATACGGCATGTTCTGCTCCACCGACATACACTTCTACTGGCATCCACATCTTTTCAAGTGTTGGATCAATTAGTTTCTCATTGTTTCTTGGATCGATATATCGAAGGTAATAATAACAGGAACCTGCCCACTGTGGCATTGTATTGGTTTCTCGTTTTCCAATTTCACCAGTGACGGGGTCTTTATAAACAAGCCAGTCTTTCGCAAGTGCAAGAGGAGATTCCCCTGTTCCAGAAGGTTTAAACTCTTCTAGATCTGGTAATACCAATGGTAATTCTGAATCTGATAATGCCTTTGGGGTTCCATCTTCAAAATGCACAAGAGGGATGGGTTCACCCCAATACCTTTGCCTTGCAAAAAGCCAATCTCTGAGTTTGAATTGGATTTTTTTACGTCCTACAGATTTTTTCTCTGCCCAAACAACCATGGTTTGGAATGCATCTTTATAAGACCTTCCATCTAACTGCACTTCTGCGGAAGAAGAGTTGATACAAACTGATTCTTTGGAATCAAAGGCAAGATTTGGTTCCATTTTTCCATCAATCACTTGTTTGATGGGAAGTTGGAATTTCACGGCAAAGTCATAGTCTCTTTGGTCGTGAGCTGGAACCGCCATAATCGCACCAGTTCCGTATGAGATTAATACATAGTCAGAGATGTATATAGGAACATTGACGGAAGGATCCGTTGGCAAACTAGCATAAGATCCAGTGAATACACCTGTTTTGTCTTTATTAAGTTCGGTTCTTTCTAGATCACTTTTTAAAGAACAATCTTTTTGGTAAGATTCGACTGCTTTTTTTTGTTCTGCAGTTGTGAGTTCTGCAACCAATGGATGTTCTGGGGCAAGGACAAGATAAGTGGCACCAAAAATGGTATCAGGACGAGTTGTGTAAACAGTGATGTCTTTTTTTAAGGAAGGAACATGGAAATTGAGTTCTAATCCTTCCGACTTCCCAATCCAGTTCCTTTGCATCTCAAGTGTGGATGGTGGCCATTCACATAAAGATAAATCACTTAATAATCGTTCTGCGTAAGAAGTGATGCGCATCATGTACTGGCGCATGGGTTTTCGTTCGACAGAATACCCTTTGGATGTCCATTCTTCTACTTCTTCGTTCGCAAGAACCGTTCCAAGTGCCTCACACCAATTCACTGGGATATTGGCTTCGTACACCAATCGGAAATGGGACAAAATGTCCTCTTTTTCTTTCCGAGATTTGGATTTCCATTCAGAACCTGTAAATTGGATTCCTTTGGGAAGTTCAATTCCTTCAAATACTTGGGAACCCTCATTTTCAAAGGTTTTGATAAGGGTTTCAATGGGTACGGCTTTGTTTTGTTTTCGGTCAAAGTAGGAATTGTAGATCTGTAAAAAAATCCATTGGGTCCAACGGTAATAATCGGGGTGAGTGGTGGAAATTTCCCGTTCCCAGTCATACGAAAGTCCAAGGCTTTTGATTTGGCGTCGGAAGGTATTGATGTTATTTTTTGTGGTGGTACGTGGGTGAATGCCCGTTGTCATCGCATATCGTTCTGCGGGTAGACCAAATGCGTCCCAACCCATGGGGTGGAGAACCTCGTATCCTTCCATACGTTTGAGTCTTGAAATGATGTCAGTGGCTGTGTATCCTTCTGGGTGGCCAACGTGAAGGCCTACACCACTTGGGTAAGGAAACATGTCTAAACAATAGTATTTAGGTTTGGATGAGTGTGAGTTTGTGCGAAAGGTCTGGTGGTCGTCCCAGTATTTTTGCCATTTTTGTTCAATATCTTGGAATGGATAATTCATCGACTAACGTAGAGAAAGTGTAGTTAATTCTACTTTCTCACGGAGTCGATGATTTTTACAAGCTTTTTGAAACTCTTGGACAAACAAACTTTGCAGAGATTGTATTGATAAAGGGTAGTGACGGAGCCACATTCCGCACAAGGTTTAAGATTGTTGATTTTCACATTCATAAAGTCTGCAGTATTTATCTTTGTATTGCATTCGAGCATTCTATATTTACCTGTATGAGTCCGCTTATCGACAGTGCTGTTCATAACTTCCCAAAAATCCCCAAAAAACGGGAGAGGGGAAACACTACGATGAAGTTACTTTATATGAAACCCACCCTTTGGGGTCAAAAAAAATTAGGATGTACACAGAAAAAGATAAGGAATTTTTTCTAAGTTTTTTTTTGCCGAGGTGCAATAGAGTTGGAACGAAAATGAGAATAAAAAAAAAGATAACTGTAATCAAAAAAATTGAAAAATCGATGTTAGGTGGCATTTTATTGAATAAGTGCCCGTTATTAGTCATGCATTATGTGTTAGGTGATAAATTGTTTGGGGGAAAAACCTAGTGTTAGAATTTAAAAATGTGTTCAAATCATTTCACAATGAAGAAGAAACGATTGATGTGTTGAAAAATATTTCATTTCGTATGGAAACTGGTGAATTTGTAGCGATAATCGGCCCTTCTGGATCAGGTAAATCCACTCTTCTTGGTGTTGCAGCTGGCCTTGATAAACCTGATACTGGGATCGTTTCACTCGATGGAATTGATCTCACCAAACAAAATGAATCAAAACTCGCTGACATACGTGTCGATCAAATTGGATTTATCTTTCAAAACTTCCAATTATTGCCTGGACTCAATGCAATTGAAAATGTTGGGATTCCATTGTACTTAAAATCATCACTTTCCGAGAAAGAAATCTTAAAAAAAGCAGAAACCATTTTGGAATCTGTGTCTATGTCTCACCGTGCGACACACTTCCCAAAACAACTGTCAGGTGGAGAAGAGCAAAGGATTGCCATTGCTCGAAGTTTTGTTAACGATCCGAAGATAATTTTTGCAGATGAGCCAACTGCAAACTTAGATTATAAAAATAGCAAAACGATATTAGACCTATTATTGTACAGGAATAAAAAACAAGGAACAACTCTTGTAGTGGTCACACATGATCCCGATGTTGCAAAACTAGCAGATCGTGTTTTGGAAATGAAAGATGGTGAGATCATTTCTGATTCAAAGAATAAACAATCCTCAGTCAGCCGAAAAGGTTCCTCTAAGTCCAAATCATCTTCGCAAAAAACCACCACCAAACAGAAACAGACGACTAAACAAACAAAGAAGGTGAGTCGATGAAGGCTTCTCTCTTTCGTTTTTACCTAAAACGTGAGCTTTTTTCACGGTTTCGGTATTCTATCCTCATTGTTGTTTCCATCACACTTGGTGTGGGTTCTGTGATTGGCATCCATTCCTATAAGGATAATACGGCAAATGCCATTAGGAAAGAGGCAAAATCCATCATGGGGGCCGATCTTGCATTACAGTCCCCACAGGAAATCACCAATTCTGCTAAGGATTTATTGAAAAATCGCCTTCCGGTAGGAGCCAAAACCAGTGCTTCGATCCAATTTTTATCCATGATCTCCAATGAATCTGGTTCTGAAAATTCTCTCAGTTTTATCAAAGGGATTGAAACGGGTTATCCCTTTTATGGGGAAATGAAAACCGAACCAGAAAATGCGTATCGGAATCTGAAACCAAACCAAGTACTTTTAGATCCTACTCTTGTCGAAAACTTAAAACTAAAACTTGGTGATCGAGTTCGATTGGGTGATAGCCTTCTTGTCCTTGCTGGTGTTGTGTTAAAAGAACCAGGTGCTGTTGGTTCCTTTGTGGGTTCAGCTCCCGGTTCTATCATTCGCAAAGACACTGCGATCCAAACTGGGCTTGTGCAACGAGGCAGTCGCATTCGTTATACGATCTATTTACAATTCCCTGAAACAACCAATACTTTGGATTGGAAAGACAAAGAGTTTGAGTCCTTTATCAAAGAAGACTTAACCATTTATCACAATACAGAAGTGAATTCTGGATCTCAACAGTTCATCAAAAACACATTTGATTATATGGCTCTTCTTGCTCTTGCTGGATTTTTTCTCGGAGCCATTTCTGTGTATACAGCAGTTCGTACAAGGTTACTCGAAAAACGCAATGAAATTGCAATTCTTATGTGCCTTGGCGCCAAACCGAATGTGATCCTTTTGTTAGTATTTTCGGAAATACTGATCCTTTCGTTATTGGGAACTGTGTTTGGACTTTTACTTGGAACTTTCATACAATCTTTATTACCAGATATCAGTGGGATTTTGTCGGTAGGGAATAACGTAATCCTTGGACTTTCCGCTTCTTCTCTCTTATGGAGTGTTGTGTTAGGTGTGATTTTGCCACTCCTCATCTCGATTCCACTTGTATTAGAAACAAGATCTGTAAAACCTTTAGCGGCACTCAAAGAAGTAGAATCACAAACAAGTGGGAATTTATCCTCTTCCTATTGGCAATTTGGTAGCTTTGTATTGATTTACCTTCTTTTCACAAGTCTTGCGATCTTAGAAACAGAAAGTATCTTTAAGGGAATCCTCTTTACACTTGTTTTACTTACCTTACCACTCCTTGTGTACGGATTGTACATCTTATTCGGTACGTTCCTTCAGAAAATTTCAAAACTGGGATGGTTATCAAAAGAATGGAGCCTTGTGACAAAAAAAGTCACACGAAAATCTGGTGCCCTTCGCCTTTCGATCATTGGACTTGGATCAGCACTCTTTATCCTTACTCTTTCTCTGATCTTACAAGAAAGTTTACTCGAGTTAAGTGGTGCCAGAGAGATCGAACGAAGGCCAAACATGTTCCTTCTCGATATCCGAGAAACACAAAAAGATGACCTCTTACAATCCATCACCAAGTTCCCAGTCGAAAAACAATATGTGGCTCCCGTGATTGGAGCTCGTTTGTCCAAGGTGAATGGGGAACCTGTCAAAAAAGAAGACACCATCAAAAATGCAATGGACCGCAATTGGCGAGCCACAGCAAGAACCAGGGAATACTTTTTATCCTACCGTGATGAGTTGTATGATACTGAAGAAGTGACAAAAGGGAATTGGTGGCAGGAATCAGCGCGAAATGAAATCTCCGTGGAACGTGATTTTTCTAAGTACTTAGAAGCGGGTGTTGGAGACGAACTGACCTTCAATGTGCAAGGGAGAGAAGTCTCCGGAAAGATCACTAACCTTCGTTCGGTGAACTGGGCGGACATGAAACCAAACTTCGTAGTTTTGTTTTCCCGTGGGATTTTGGAAAAAGCACCTCGGTTTTATATTGTTTCCTTACTCATTGACAAAGGATCGGACCGTTACCAATTACAAAAGGTTATTGTGAATCAATTCCCCAATATCACCGTCATTGACACAGAAAAAACCATCCAAGCCTTTATAGGGATTTTGGAGAAAGTTACACAAATGATGGCACTGATGACGATGTTTATCCTTGCGGCTTCCTTTGTTCTTGTTTTTACAACACTCTATGCAAGCCAATCCGAACGAAAACGAGAGTTTGCGCTCTTACGAGTGATTGGAGCAAACAGTCGTTTTATGGGAAAACATTTTTTGCGAGAAGCAATGCTTGTGTCTGTGATTTCGTTTTTATTAGGACTTGTGTATGCAGTGCTTTCCAACGAAGTTTTGAACCGTTCGGTGTTGGAACTTAGAAGTGTGTATCCTTATGGACAACTCAGTTTGGTATTTTTGGGAATTTGTTTTGTGACAGTGGCCTTGTATACATTAGGACTTTTTAGTTTCTTTCGAATGCCTACAAAGACGGTGCTGAAGGAAATTAAATAGTAGAATTTTGAAATGGTTACTACGCAAAATTTGTAATAGTTTTTGAAAATTCCGATAATGAATCTTGATAAAAGATTCTTGACAAAAGGCACACATTGTCATCAGATTTTAGAGTGTGAAAAATTTTCGATGGGATTTAGAGAAAGATGAAATTTTAAGAAAAGAACGTGGTATTTCTTTTGAATTGATTCTATTTCAAATTGAAAATGGATTTCTATTGGATATCATCAAACATCCGAATAGAGAAAAATATCCGAACCAGTCAATTTTCATTATTGAAATGGAAAACTATGTCTACTTAGTTCCTTTCATAGAAAATAAAGACGAAATATTTCTCAAAACGATTATACCCAGTAGAAAAGCGACTCGTAATTATTTGGAAAAGGAAGGCGATCATCATGAAATCTAAAATCAAAAAAGAATCTAAGTCACAATCTTCCCTTTCTAAAGAGGAAAAGGAAATTCTTGCATCTTATGAAAATGGAGAATGGAAGTCCATCGGATTGAATTCTAAAATTGTAAGTAGTTATCAAAAAGCGGCTTCATCTACATTGGCAAAGAATAAAAGAATCAATATCAGACTAAATCAACTCGATTTACAATCGATTCAAAAGAAAGCATTTGAAGAAGGATTACCATATCAAACTTTCATTTCTAGCCTAATCCATAAATTTGTTACGGGAAAATTAATAGAGAAATAAAATTACAAACCACTATATTAGAAACAAAAACTGTATCTCCAAACAAAAAAGCCCGGGGTTTGAAACCGGGCTTTCTCATTGAAAGAGATGTATTCGGGATTATTGTGCTACCGAAATAACCTCATCTCGGTTGATTACGTTAACGATATGTTTGTATTCAGGAGAATCCTTTCCATATTTTAACTCGGTTGCACGTAATAAGTGAACGTTCTTTTTGTAACGATACTTGAAGAGCATATCATCTGGACCTTTTGTCTTTTTGATCATGTTTTCTTCGAAGCTATATGCACTTGCAAGATACTTGTGAGCAGGGTATTCTTTCTCGTTGTCATCGATTTCGATGTAAAGTTCAAGAATTGGGATACACTGAGGAAGGTTTTGTAAGTCATACTCAGCCATAATCCATGAACGATAAACGTCAGAAAGAAGTCTTTTGAACTCAGGTCTTTCTCTTAAGTCAGGGTTTTTAATTTCGTCAAGGTGATTGATCGCTTTAGAGAAGTAGTTAAGTGCATCTTGTTTCGCTTTCATTTTTTCACGGTAAACAACACGCTCTTCTCTTGCTTTACGATCTACTTTTTGCCAGTACCATTTTTCATCTAAGCGTTTTTTCTCAGCTTCTTCTTTGCGGTACTGTTCAACCCAATCTCTATTTTTCATAATGGTGTTAACACCAGATTGGTAGTTTGAAAGAGCCAAACGGAATTGGTTGTTCGCGAAAGTTTTAGAAAGTTGGTGTAACTCTTGGAAAGTTTTGTTATACCCTTTGAAATCAGGGTTCTTCCAAAGAGATTCCTGTTCCATAATTTCTTTCTTTCTTTTCTTTTGGTCTTCAGTGAGTTCCGCATCGTCATTCTCAGGAACGAGTTCGCCTTTGAGAAGTTCGTCGACTTGGTCTTTAGCCGCTTGGCTTTCTTGAGCGTTCGCAGGCTGAGTTTGTGCGAAAAGCACACTAAAGCCGGACACCAGTTGGAGAATAAGGAGATACTTAATAATCTTCATAGTCGTGTGACCCTTTTGTCTCTTTCAATATTTTGAACAAATAGGTTTATCTATTTCTTCAATGAAAGTATCGGTTTGGGATGAGTCAATAATAACGAATTAAAGAGGAAAAAAACCTAAATGTGAACTTTTTCTTCTCAAACCCTTGGTTTTAAAGGGACATAAGTCGATCCAGACCTAAAAAATCTCATTCCTTGACAGCCTAGTGAATTCGAGAAGATTGCTCATTGGAGATGAATTTATCCGAAATTACTTCGATCCGAGACGGAAATCCGCAGTGTAAAACATGCGGAGGAGTGGGCATTACCTTAGCAGAACATGTAAGGGGATCTCGTTCTGGAGCCCTTGTTTTATGCCATTGTATCGGTAGTGACTGTAACACTTGTGAGGCGAAAGGGCAACCTCCCTTTATGTCTTTCGACCGTAAATTGGACAAAATGCTCCCTTGTGTCTGCCATAATGCAAGGTTTTCCCTCCGCAATTTAGAGACTTTAGTCGAAAAAGCAAACATTCCAGCACGTTACCGTTTCCAATTTTTATCCACAATCGACATCGGGGACACAGCAAACGACCCTGATATGTCGTTTATCATTGCTCACGACTGGGCAAACGAACTGGTTCATAAATTTAAGAATGCAGATTTTACACCACAGGGGTTTTACCTTTGGGGTGGGACAGGTTCCGGAAAAACCTTACTCGCATGTGTCATTCTAAACGAACTTATCTTTCGGTATGGAATCACTTGTAAGTATGCGAAGGTAAATAAAGACTTTTTGTCTGCCATTCGTGATACTTACCAATCTGATAGTGAAACACATGGCCAGGAACGTTCCATCGAACGTGAATTTGCCAATGTAGACGTCCTTGTGATTGATGACTTTGGCGTGCAAAAAGAGTCGGAATTCAACAATCGTAAGTTATACGACCTCATCGACAGTCGATATGAACAAGAAAAACTCACTCTTCTCACATCCAATCATTCTCTTGTGGAATGGCGAGACCGTGGCCAAGGTCGGATTTACTCACGACTCATGGAAATGACAAAAGAAATTGAATTAAAATGCCCTGATTATCGTACGAAGTTTGTGAAGAGGTAAGACCATGAAGTATTCCAATATTGCCTTTCTTTCTTTGGGTTCCAACATCGGAGACAGGCACCATTTTATGGACCAGGCAATATGGGAAATTTCCACCTTACCAGAGTTACAGATTTTGAAACAATCCGAACGATTGGAAACTGCTCCGCTCGAAAACACAAACCAACCTTACTTTTTAAATCAAATTGTAAAGGTAATGGTTTCTTCTGCCTTTACACTTCCTTGTTTACTTGATTCCTTACAAGGGATTGAAGACAAATTGGGACGCAAACGTAGGTCTTGGAAAGGACCACGCGAAATTGACATCGACATTCTCACATATGAGGCTGTTGTCATGAAAACAGATTTTTTACATTTACCACACCATTCCCTTTATTCAAGACCATTCATTAAACAATTGTTAACTGATATGGGAGAAATTGGTGTGTATGCTCTTTTTTCGGAACTAAACCATGAAAAACATTATTCTACAGTATAAAAAGAAATACGATGCGGGGGAACCAATCTCTGTCATCACTTGTTATGATTATACCTTTGCGACCCTTTTCAATCGCACAGATGTGGATTGTCTACTTGTAGGTGATTCACTTGGGATGGTCATCCAAGGAAACCATTCGACACTCCCTGTCACACTCGATGAAATCATCTACCACACGAAGGCGGTCTGCAAAGGAGCTCCTGACAAAACCATCATCGCCGATTTGCCATTCTTATCCTACCAAACCTCCATTGAAGAGGGAATTCGTTCTGCGGGACGAGTATTAAAGGAAACCAACGCCTCGTGTGTGAAACTGGAAGGGGACTCTGACTTTATCATCGAACTGACAAAACGAATGACCGAATCAGGGATCCCTGTATTTGCCCATTTGGGACTTACCCCTCAATCGGTACATACCCTTGGTGGACACCGTGTCCAAGGGAAAACAGAAGCCGCACGGAACAAAATGATCCGTAAATCAAGAGAAATTGCCGAAGCTGGCGCCTTTGCTTTGTTACTCGAGATGGTGCCCGAATCATTGGGGAAAGAAATCACAGAATCAATTCGCATTCCTACCATTGGAATTGGAGCAGGAAAGTATACCTCAGGCCAAGTCCTTGTCATGCAAGACCTACTCGGTCTCAATGAAGATTTCCATCCGAAGTTTTTAAAGAAATTTGGGAACTTGAGTGGTGCCGTGAAAGAAGCAGTGAATGCCTATCACAAGGAAGTGACGAAAAGAGAGTATCCTTCCGAAGCCCATGTGTTTTTAGATCAATAATCTAAAAAACAGACACAAACCTCGGAGAGATAAGGGCAGTCTTACTTACGTTTGTTTGCTGCCTCAGCCAGTTTTTCGAACATTGGCACTGTTGTTTCCCAAGACACACATGCATCGGTAATCGATTGTCCATAAGTCAATGGTTTAGCGTCAATGGATTGGTTCCCTTCTTTTAGGTGACTTTCAACCATCACTCCCAAGATGTATTTGCTTCCTTTTGCAAATTGTTCCGAAACGGAATCCACAACACTTGGTTGTTTGCGAAAGTCTTTTTGGCTATTACCATGGGAACAGTCCACCATTACTTTGGGAGGGAGACCTGCTTTTTCAATTTGGGCACCCACTTCGTTCACGGACGCCTCATCAAAGTTAGGTCCTTTATTTCCACCACGTAAGATCACATGTGTGTCTTTGTTTCCTGCAGTCTTAAATATTGCACTACTACCTTGGTTGGTCACAGAAAGGAAATGGTGGCTAGAACTTGCGGAACGAATGGCATCAATTGCAATTTGAACATTCCCATCAGTACCATTTTTAAATCCAATCGGTGCTGAGAGCCCCGAAGCTAACTCACGATGGACTTGGCTTTCTGTGGTCCTTGCACCAATGGCTCCCCAAGCTACAAGGTCAGCAATGTATTGTGGGGAAATCACATCCAAAAATTCGGTTCCGCAAGGGATTCCCATTTTGTTGAGATCTAGTAAAAGTTTACGGGCAAGTTGTAACCCTTTGTTAATATGAAAGGAGCCATCTAAATCAGGATCGTTGATAAGACCTTTCCAACCAACAGTGGTTCTTGGTTTTTCAAAATACACTCTCATCACTATGAGAAGTTCTTTTTCAAACTCTTTGATTTTTGGTTTTAGTTTTTCTGCATATTCCATCACAGCGCCAATGTCGTGGACAGAACAAGGACCAACGACAACTAACATACGCTTGTCGTCTTTTCCGTGAATGATGTCTGAAATTTGGCTTCTAGTTCTGACAACAACGTCAGAAGCTTCATCTGTTAAAGGAAGTTCTTCAATCAAAACGGAAGGTGGAATGAGACTGTGTTGTTCTAAAATTCTTAAATTCGCAGTTGGTTTCATAATTAATACTTTTGCATGTTCGGGTCAACTAGGTCAGAATAAGCAAGGATTCCCCCAGCAACATTTTTATAAGATTTAAAGCCAGCTTGAGCCAAAATTCCACAAGCCATCCCTGATCTTCCGCCAGAACGACAATACACTAAAATTTCTTTATCAATTTGGCTTTTGATTTCTTCTATCCTTGCTGCAAGTTCACTCACAGGAATGAGTTTGTCTGTACCAGGTACGAGTGCGATTTGTTGTTCATTTGGATTGCGTACATCCAAAACAAAAAAATCATCCTTTCCTTCCGCTCTTGCATCCAGACGTTTTTTAAAACTGACAACATCGATTTCCGGTACCATTATGTAACTCCGCCCATTTCCTCTAGTTCTATTGTCGCATCTTCCCAACGTTTTGTCAGGAGTGTGATTTCTCTTTTAATATCGTTATAAGTGTCCATTTCCAACTGAAAACTTCTGTTTTTAAAGAACTCTGGGTCTTGTAAAAGTTCCTCTTTGTCCTTTTTATTTTTTTCCAGTCTCTCTATTTGGACTTCTAAATCGGAGATTTCTTTTTCTAATTTTTTCCGTTTGTTTTTACTTGCTTGGGGATTGGGCTTTTTTTCCTCATTTTTAGATTTGGAGGAGGTTTGGTCCTTCGCGTTAGTCCCCAATTCGTCTTCTTTGTGGAATTTGAGGTAATCGTCAAAACTACAATTGAGGTTTTTTAATTCTCCCCCAGAGAGTTGGAAGGTGCGGTTACAAAGACCCTTCATAAAATCGGGGTCGTGACTGATGATGAGTAGGCTTCCTGGAAAATCGATGAGAGCACGTTTGATCGCCTCACGGATGACGATGTCCAGGTGGTTTGTGGGTTCGTCGAGAAACAAACAATTGGATGGGTGGTTGACAAGAAGAGCCAATCGAAGCCTACTTTGTTCTCCACCTGATAAGTGTTTGACGGACTTAAAAACTCCATCACCTGGAAAGGCAAAATGCCCAAGAAGAGTCCTTGCTTTTTCTTCATTCAGTTCTGGGTATTTTTTTAAGACTGTCTCTACAAGGTTTAAAGATTCATCCAAATCTTCCCCATGGGTTTGGGAAAAATAACCAAGTTTGGTTTTGGGACCATAATACAATTTTCCCGTATCGAGTTTGTGTTGTTCTAACAAACACCGCATAAGGGTTGATTTTCCAGCTCCATTGGGACCAACGAGCGCCACTTTATCGCCAGCAGAAATCTCAATCTCTGCATTTTCAAAAATGGTTTTTTTCTCACCAGTGTTTCGATCTGGGTAGGAAAAAGATGCATGTTCCAAACGTAATATGATATTACTAGAAGGGACAAATTGGAATTGGTAATCTGGTTTTTGGTTCCAAAAACTATCTTCTGGATTGTCAACTTTGTCCCGTTTTTCCAAGCGTTTGATGACAGACTGCACTTGTCTTGCTTTGGTTGCTTGGGCACGAAATCTTTCTACCCATTCCATACGTGATTTTAAATACGTTTCTTCTTTTTCAAATTGGACTTTCAGTTTTTCTTGGATTTCGTTTTTGGCTTCAAAAAACTCTTCCAAACTCCCTTGGAATTCAAACGTTCCATGCGGATTGATTTCTATGATGGTATCAACTGTTTGGTTTAAAAATTCAGGGTCATGGGTCACAAGGACAAAGGCTTGGTTTTGAGAAACCAAATAATCAGCTAACCATGATTTGGTTTTGTCATCCAAATGGTTTGTTGGTTCATCGAGTAATAATAAATTATGAGGATTGAGCAGGGCGATTGCAAGACCAATGCGATGGTGGTATCCAGGAGAAAACTCTTTTGTTTTCCTTGTGAAATCTGTAGTTGCAAATCCAAGTCCCGAAAGGATTTTTTTCGCACGAGCTTCTAGACCGTGTAAGTCGTGTAAGTGGGCAAACTCTTCTAAATCACTTTGTTCATGAAGGAGTTCTTCGAAAGCCGGATCTTCGTGGTCAGTGGTTTCAAACTTGGATTCGATTGTCTTTCGTTTGGCATCATATTCCGCATACAATTTGTTTTCATCGAGGACTGTTTCGATGACGGATGCATCTGGTTTGAATTCAGGGATTTGTTGGAAGAGGGATAAAATTGTGTGTTTGGAACGAATCACTTCTCCCGACTCAGGTTTGAGTTTCCCTGCGGCCATTTGGAAAAGAGTGGTTTTCCCAGACCCATTTGGTCCCACAAGGGCAACACGGCAACCTGGTTTGATGTGCCAACTGAATCCCTCAAAGAGGACTTTTGGACCGAAGTGTTGGTGGATTTGGATGAATTGGATCAAGGTGTTTGCGAAAACCCGCCGTTTCGGCGGGGAATTTAGGAGGGACTAACCTTATTTCTTGGCTAGGAGTTCCGCCTTTCTTTCGCGAAGGTGTTTCACATAAAGGCTTGATTCGCCGTTCATGGTTTCAACCGACTTTTTAATGGCAGAGTCAATTTCCTCGACCGTCATTTTCGCGATTTTTTTGTTCTTCTTTTCTTTTTCTTCTGACATGGAAGTTTTCCCCTTTTAGGTACGTCACTGAGATTCTTCCAGGGTTTCCTCACGAATCGAGAGGGCAAGAAAAATAAGACAAAAATACAGACAACTGCCAAACTGACCGCATGAAACGGATCCGTCGATTTTTCAGTGAAGTGTATTTGTATGATGTCCATGGCCTTGCCTCAGAACTTTCATTTACCTTTCTTTTGACCCTCTTTCCCTTACTTGTTGTATTTGTGACCCTACTTGGGTTACTCCAAGATCCAAAAACCATCAATTTGATGACGGACCAAATTGGGAAATTTTTACCAGCCCCCATTTTCCAACCCATCGACAAAAGTGTTGAAAACCTAACAAAGGTAAAAAGTTATAATGTCATCGCGATTAGTATCGCTATTTCCTTTTTTTCAAGTTTGACCATTTTTGGAACCATTTCCAAGGCACTTCGTTTCATTTCCAGGGATGAAACTCAAGTTGGGTTCATCGCTTCCCAGTGGATTAACTTTCGACTGCTTGTGATCTCACTTGTTTTGCTTGTCTTATATTTTTATCTGACATATGGAATCGTTTCCGTTGAACGAATGTTATACCGTTCATTTCGATTTTCTTTTTTTAGAGAAAATCCTTATCTCTCGGTTTCTCTCATCATTTTGCCATATAGCATAGGATTATTTACATTTTATTATGCATATATCACAAAAGCAAAAACAACGTTAAAAGAAAATTTACCAGGTGCCATTTTTGCATCATTACTTGTTCTTGGTATGAGTTTTGGATTTCAATTTTATTTAAAAATGAAAAACGTAGGTGTGAACTATTCTTTGGCGTATGATTTGATTTCAAAAATGGTAGTTCTGATGTTGTATACTTACATCAATTCGACATTCTTTATCTGGGGATTTTTGTGGAATCAGGTTCTTTCGGATGATCGAAAGAAAAAATCTCAATCTAAAAAATAATCAGGTTCTAAGATTCGAGGACAATAAGAGATGATGATGCCAAAATAATGTCTGGCCAAAGAAAAAAACAACCATTCTCCACCAGAAGATAATATGTCATCAGCATCTAAATCCGTGTAACCTTTTTTATGGAACAACTGATCGAGACTCCAATTTTCTTCTCCAGGTATCACTTGGACTTTTAAATGTGCATAAAATTTATGTTCCAAATGGTGGTACCTAAAGACTAATGCTCTACCACCTAACGGATTTCGTATGGTGAAGGTTAACCAAGAAGGAAAATCATTTTCAGGTTCGGAGCTGAGGTGGTATAATTCCCAACCAATGTCTTTTGCATTTCCAAAAAATTCCTGAAAACTGGAAGCGAAGGCAGATTGGTATTCAGCAGTTATTCCCATTCTTTTTTTAATTCATTTTACAATCCCATTTTTTAGGCAAACCCTATCTCTTTTTTTGTAACTGTTTGGATTCAGAGGGTTCAAATTTAATCCTAAAGAAACAAATTCAGGTTTCCTAAACAAGTGAAGTCCTTATGATGGGAACTCGAGGTTCGTAAGTTATGATCGAAACCATCAACATTAACTGGCCAAGTGGTGCCATCGACCCAACAATTCATTGCCCTGCCTGCGGAAGTATGGTTTTAAGTCCTCTCGAAGAAGAGGGCCCTGGTTGCCACCATGTCCAATTCATCATCGATAGCGAATCAGGCGAATTTAACTACATAACAGAATCTTTTGATGAAATCCTTAAAGAATTTCGTAAACCAGATGTAGAAGAATTTGATGAATGGGATGCGACAGAAGTGTTTCTGGAAGAAGCAGAATCGAATACCTTTTATGTGATGAACTTGATTTTACCAAGTAATGTTTCGATGGAAGATGATCCTGTGTGTTTGCGCATAGGATATGAATTATTTTTTACGGAAGACCAAGAAGAATTATACGAAGAATTAGAAAGAAGGCATGACGAGGAGGGTTTACATGACCATAGCCAAAACTAAATCAAATATTGTATTCATCACAGGAGTTGTATTGTCTATCCTGTTGGTGTCAAATTGTATCATCAGCTACAAAGATTATCCTAAAATTTTGCCCCTTCCTTCGGAAGAAAAAACATTAGACACATATTTTGTGTATGTCCTACCAACATTTCCCCAACTCAATTTAGGGGGAAGAGAAGCTTTAAAAAATTACTTCGAAAACAAAACCAGGTTTAAAAAAACACAAGAAGGAGTTGATGTACCTAAGGTTGGATATTTGGTAAATGTAAAAGTCAATTACCGATCTCCAACACCAGTTGCGACTGCTTTTTTAGGAGTGTCAACTCTCACTGCAACATTACTCCCTGCTTGGTCTACACAAGATGGTTATGACGTTCAGTACATTCTGTACAAAGATGGGAAAAAAGTTGGTACTTATGATTACCACATCTTTCGTAATTATGCACAATGGCTTCTATTTGTTCCAATCTCATGGTACAACTTTGAGACAGCGACTGAGAAAGAAGTATTTGAACGTATGACATTTAAGTTCTTTGAAGATGCAAAAGAACATTTTTAATCCACTTGGAAGAAACCTTTCAAATTTTTAACCATTTTGTCTGGGGGTTTTGGCCCGGAATTTTTGTTGTTTTTGGTGTTGGATTTTTTGTTGGATTATTGGCCTCCTTCCTAGGTTTGGGAGGAGGTTTTATCTACACTCCCTTCTTTCACAGTTTTTTTCATTTAACCGCTGTTCAAGCTGTTGCTGTATCACTGGCACAAATGCCAGTTTCTGCTTTGTCAGGTTTATATGTTTATTTTAAAAATGACAAAATTCGTTGGAAACAAGGGTTTTTATTGCTCATAACATCCATTCCTACTGCTCAATATGCAGCTTTAGCATTTGGAAGGTTTGAAGATACAACTCTCGGTAAACAACTGTATTACGGAATTCCGTTGTCTGAATTTGTTTATCTTATTCTTTTTACGATTTTTTTAGGAATCCTTGCTGTTTATAATCTATTTTCCGCTTTCAAAAAAAGGAAACTATACTTTCAGAATTTATCCTTAGAAAATCAAAATCATGTAGTAACTCAAGAGGATACACAGTCAAGAGCAGATTCTAAAACGAACCAAACTTCTGTTTCCCATTCGATACCGGAATTTCATTTTACGAATCGATCAGTTTTGATTGTTTTAATTGTGGGAATCTTTTTTGGACTCTTCTCATCCTTATTTGGAATTGGTGGAGGATTTTTGGCGGTTCCATTATTTATTTATTATTTTCGAATGAGCCCTGTAGAAGCCGTTGCTACATCCTTTCTTGGAATTTTTCTGACTTCGTTTGGAACTACAGTACAATTCCTAATTTTAGGAAAATTGCATTGGGAACTGGCACTCATTGGCAGTTTTGGAGGTATCTTTGGCGCAAGGATTGGTTCTTTAAAAGCGGTGAAGGCAAAACCATATACGATTTTATTCGTTACATCTTTCTTTCAATTTTTAGTAGTCACTTGGTATCTTATGATGAAACTTCCAAAATTTTAATGTATAAAACAAAGTTGCAATCTAGACGATACCGTCTAAATTGGGTAACCTAAAAAGATGAGACCAAGTTTTCCAGAAGATCAGTTAATTGACACTCCTAATGGAAAAGTGCCTAAGTTATACAGTTGTGCCGAATGCCGGAGTGGTGCTGGATTGGACTTTGCCTTCTCCATGGCATTCCAACCTATCATTGATTGGAACCAAAAGAAAATTTATTCACATGAAGCATTGGTTCGCGGAACACAAGGAGAATCAGCGTATTCGATTCTCTCAAAAGTAAACCAAACCAATCGATACCAATTTGATCAGTCTTGTCGGATCAAAGCCATCCAACTCGCAAGCCAAATCCAAATTCCTGCTTTTCTCAATATCAATTTCTTACCCAATGCTGTGTACCAACCGGAGACCTGTATCCGCACCACTTTAGAAGCAAGTCGGGAATACAATTTTCCATTGAATCGGTTGGTCTTTGAACTGACAGAGGGAGAGGAAGTCCAAGACCACAATCACATCATCAATATCTTTAAGACTTACCAAAAGTATGGGTTTTTAACCGCGATTGATGATTTTGGATCAGGGTATTCGGGTCTGAACCTTCTTGCCAAATTCCAACCGGATCTTATCAAATTGGATATGGAACTCATTCGAAATATCAATGCCAATTCCGTTGCTAGAAAACTCACAAAAGCCATCGCAGATGTTTGTCATGAGATAGGGATTCTCGTCATAGCAGAAGGTGTGGAGACTGTGGAAGAATTGAAAGTTCTTGTGGATATGGGAATCAATTTGTACCAAGGGTATCTGTTTTCAAAACCAGCGTTTGAATCCGCTGGCGAAATTCAATTCCCTTCTCTTTAGTGTTTCCATTACACAAGAAAACTTTTTAAATCTCTCCTGAGTGAATCAAACTGATAAGAACTCTTGCCTAACCTTGCAATCAATTGGATTTCCTGGTTTGGTTTTAGTTTTAAAATTTGTTTTAACTTTTTTGTAAACTCTCGGCTCTCAGGATAATCTTCGACTGCTTGGTTCATCGTATGGAAGGCAATGTTTTTGACTGCGCATGACAATGTATAACGCATAAAATCTCTTCCTGTTTGGATCCAAGTTGTTTCGTCGTCTTTTCCTTCCGACAAAAAAAATACTAACGCTTTTGAAGAATACACTTGTGAACGAAACATTTGAATTCCAGCTTTTTTAGATTCTTCGGAATGCCATGATTCCTTGGATAAATCCACAAAGAATTTTTTAGCAAACCAAAGTTTGAGACCAGACAATCCATTTCCTTCCAACGTTAATCCATCTCGGTTTGTAAACATAGATTCTTCCGTTAAACGAAACCATTTACGATTGAGTTCATTGGATTCGTAACGATTTGTTTCCATTGCAAATGCTTCGTCTAGTACTGGTAATACGGAATTCATTAAGGAAGGATCATTTGTCCATCGTATGTTTTGAAGAAAGGGGCGAGCCAGAGATTGGATTTCTTCAAGTTCCTCATTTCTGAGAAGTTCACCAGAGTAAACGGAACGATTCATCCTTCTTTTGTTAATACCAGAGAACAGAAAGTCGTGCACACATTTTGTTTTGGGTTGGATAGAGACCTTTGCAATTGGAGTTTTGGAAAACGAATTTGATTTTGGTTTTCCATTGGGAAAAAGTTTGATAGTGGTATCGAACATTAATGAATCAGCAGTTAGGTGGCAAAGTTCTAGAAAACAACCCTGTGTATGGTAAAATTGACGATTGATAGGATCAATCTCTGGTAATTGTTTGTCTCCATCTCCAAATAGATAAAACTCAGAATCAGATGTTTTTTTGAATTTCCAGGGTTGAGAATTATGAGAGTTTGGTGCAAGAATCGCCGTCAGTAAAATTTGATCGATAGGGTTTGTGTAACCTAGGGATTCTGCATATGCGATTGGGTTTTCCCTGTGTTTTTGATTCTCTTCACTTCCAAAGGCATAGAGGCTTTTTTGTAACGACGGAAACGAAATGATGCTGCCAATTGCTAAACTTTTTTTTAAAAAACTTTCTCTACTATGTTTCATCTTTTTCCTGGATATAGAATCATTCCCATTATGAATTGGAGTCTAATCTAAAATGTCAACCAACTCTGAATTATTTCCAATCGATATTGTTTCCGATGTAGCCTGTCCTTGGTGTTATGTAGGTAAAAAGAAATTAGAAAAAGCGCTACAAATTGTAGGGAATACCATCACTCCTGAAATTCGATGGAGACCATTTCAGTTATCACCAGAAATTCCAGAAGAGGGGATTGACTATAAATTACACCTAACACAAAAATTTGGAAGTTTAGATCGATTGGATGGAGCTTGGAAACGACTTACTGACATTGGAAAAGATGTAGGTATTCAGTTTCAATTCCAAAATATTCCTAAGGCAACAAACACTTTGGTTTTACATGCGCTTGTTTCTGCCCTTCCCACTCTGGAAGCACAACAAAATCTTGTGGAAAGGTTTTTTGCTGCAAATTTCGCGGAAGCATTGAACTTAAGTGACAAAGAAACAGTTTGGAAGGTTGCCGAACCCGTTTACCAAGATCGAAATTTATTCGAAACCATTTATTCAGATTCCAAATTGAAAAACGAAATCCAACAAGAAATCCAATATTACCACCAAAATGGAATTAGTGGGGTACCGTATTTTATCATTGGTGGAAAATACGCAGTGAGTGGTGCTCAGGACACTTCCGTATTTGTTGAAGTGATCGAAACCGTCATAAAAGAACGGGAATCTGAAAATAAAGGTCAATAAATTTCCGAAACATCTTGACTCACTGGTCAATATCTTAATATTTCGTATTCAATAGTGTTATTATGAGAAAAGTTATCCATTTTTTTGTTTATAAACCGTTAGTTGCAAACTTGGTGTTTATATTTTTGTTTCTTGCTGGGATTATTTCCGTTCTTTCTATGAAACGGGAAGCATTTCCTCGCGTCAACTTTCGCCAAGTTCGTGTCCTCACGGTGTATCCAGGTGCAAGCCCCGTGGATGTGGAAAAAAAAGTAACGATTCCCATCGAAGAGAAGTTACGCGAAGTAGAAGGTCTTGATTCAGTTCGTTCCATTTCCAGAAATTCCGAATCCGACATCAGTATCAAAATTGATTTAGAACACAATAACCCTGATGGTGTTGTGAATGACATTCGTCGTGCTGTGGACCGGGTAACCAATTTACCAATCCAAGTAAAGGATAGGCCCATTGTCACGGAACAAAAGAGTTCCAACTTTCCTGTTCTGGAAATCGCAATCCATGGAGCGATGGATGAAATGGAATTACAAGAAATGGGGCGTTTCATTGAAGATGAGATGCGTAAAGTTTCTGGAGTTTCTCGAGTTGATGCGTTTGGAAAACGAAAAGAAGAATGGCGGATACGTGTTGATCCCGATTTAAAAAAACGATATACCATTGGATTTTCTGATATTATCAATGCGATTTCCAAACGAAATATCAGTGTTCCTGCGGGTTCTTTTTTAAGACCCATCACACAAGACATTCGTGTGACTGGTGAAATTGCTGAAATCAATGATATCAAAAACATACCAATTCGTTCGAATGAAACTGGGAATTCAATTTTACTTTCACAAGTTGCCAATGTAAAAGATACATATGAAAGACCACGTGTACTCGCAGTAGTCAATGGTGAACCTGCTTATGTTTTACAAATCATTAAAAAAGACAGTGCTGACATCATCCGTACTGTTGAAGCAGTCCAAGGTCGAATTGAAGAACTAAAGAAACAAATTCCAGCTAACATTCAGTTTACGGAACTAAATAACGAAGGGAAAAGAGCTATCAAACGACTGGACGTGGTGATTACAAACTCTCTTCAAGGTTTGTTTTTAGTCGTCGTAGTGCTTATTTTGTTTTTTAGTTTTAAGGATTCACTATTAACTAGTTTATCTTTACCTCTTACCTTATTTGCGACGACCATAGCATTTCCAATATTTGATGTATCTTTTAACTTAGTTTCGATGCTTGGGATCATCATTTCTCTTGGGATGCTCGTGGATAATAGCATTATCATCTCTGAAAATATTTATAAGTATCGTTCGAAAAATTTTGAGTCAAGAGAAGCTGCTGTTTTAGGTGCGAGTGAATTGTTTGTTCCTATCATCGGATCTTATCTAACGACGGTAGCAGCTTTTTTACCAATGGCTTTTATGTCTGGGATCATGGGAAAGTTCATTTGGCAGATTCCATTTATGGTGATTGTTGCTCTGACTTTATCACTGTTTGAGTCATTTCTTTTGTTACCCGTACGTTATGCACAGTTTACATCGAATGAACCAAAAAAAAGATCCAAACATAGGGATCGTTTCCGTTCTATCTTAGAAAATGGATTTGAGTCGTTAAAGAACAAATTTACAAAATTTATTACGAAAGTAGTAGGAAGACCGTTCATAACACTTGGATGTATTCTCATCGTATTTTTGTCCTCTTGTGGTTTAGTGGGTCTTATGAACTTCAATTTATTCCCAAAAGAAGGAATTGATTACGTATTGGTAAGGGCAGAATTTCCACCTGACTTTTCTGCACAAGAAACCGCCAAACAATTGCAATACTTCCAACCTATCTTAGATAAAATTCCAAAATCAGAAGTTCAAAGTGTCATTTTAAAAATTGGAATCCAACAAACGGATCCTACTGACCCACTTACTCGAATTGGGGAACAATTGGGTATGGCTCAAATTATACTTGTTCCGGAAACAGAACGGAAAAGAACCGCCCAAGAAATATTTGGGGAACTGGAACCTGATTTAAAAAAATTACCAAATGCCATTTCCGTTATGGTGGATTTAGTTGTGAATGGACCTCCGATTGGAGCCGCAGTTACTGTTGCCATTGAAGGCCGTGATTACAAAACATTAAAACAAATATCCAATGAGATGCAGGACTTTCTTCGAAAACAAGATGGTGTTATCAATATCAATGATGATTATAAACCAGGTAGAGAAGAAATCCAGATCCGCGTCAAAGACACTGCATCGGCCATTACAGGGATTGATACAGAAATCACAGCTTATTATGTGAGAACTGCCATGGAAGGACTGGAAGCTTCAAACCTTAGGAAAGGAAAAGATGAGGTACGTATCATCATTCAGAATGATGATCGATTCCGAGATGGGATAGAAGACTTAGATTCCATCCAAATTTCCAATAAGTTTGGTCTGCTAACACCGATTACTGCCGTCACAACAAAAACGACTGTGCAAGGGATTGAGGCTCTTTATCATAACGACTATGAAAAAGCAATCACCGTCCTTGCTGATGTAAATGAAGCAATTACAAGTTCTTCCATCGTAAATGGAAAAATTGTCGATGAGTTTGGAAATATCGGGAAAAAATACCCTGGTTATAAAATCAAATTTCGTGGTGAACAAGAAGAAACTGCCAAGTCAATGGTCTCCTTGTTAGTTGCAGGTGTGTTGGCTTTTTTTGGAATTTTTGCAATCCTTGCAATCATCTTTAATAGTATCAAAAAACCTGTGTTAATCTTATTATCGATTCCACTCGGATTTGTGGGTGTTGTTTTTGGATTTTTAATCTCTGGAAAGGCTCTCAGTTTTCTTGCGATGATTGGTATCATCGGTCTTGCTGGTGTGATTGTAAACGCCTCGATTGTGTTAGTTGATACGATTGAAGAATTCCAATCCAAAGGAGAGGGACTTTTGGAATCTCTCATCACCGCATCATCAGAACGTTTTCGGCCCATCCTTGTCACAACGATGACAACCATGGCAGGGATGATTCCGACAGCGTATGCGATTGGTGGATCTGATCCACTCCTCATCCCTATGACATTGTCACTGGCTTGGGGCTTAGGATTTGGAACGTTTGGATCCTTAATTTTTATCCCAGCAAGTTTTTCTGCTTATTACAAATTGAAAAAACGAGCATAATTGAATGGATACTTTTTCTTTAGGTTGATTCCTCCAAAAATGCAAGAAGAAAGAGCGATGGCATCAATTGTGATCGCTCTTTCTTTTTTTAGTAATGATTGAGAACATCCTCAGCAAACCCAAGTACGTTTTCTAGTTTGATTTTTTTCCCATCATCCAAAACAACTGTTCCATTAAATTTTCCAAACACTTGGTGTTGCTCCGATTTAATGAGCACAAAGTTCATATAAGAATTTCGATCGACTATGGGTTGAAAATCTAAATCCAAACGGTTGTTATTGGATACAAATTTCCAAGGTGCCAAATAATCCTTTGTATTGATGATGAAATTTACTTCATCTAATTTGTGAATTTTACCATCATACAAAATGACATTTTCGGAAGCAGGTGTCCTGTCTGAAAATCCATATCCTAAATTGAGTCCAAACGGTTTTCCATCAATCCAAGCAGATACAGAACTCCAATACCAACGATTTTTATATGTCCAAACACCTCTCCCCCAATCCAAAGCACCAAAATCAGTTTTGGAATCAAATGATAGAGTCTGGTTTCCAACGACTATATTACCTGTCGCAGGCATACAATTGATTTTGGTATTATAATAAAATGCCTTTCTGTTTTCCTTCCAGGACGTGGCAATGTTCATTGTATCCATTTTTGGTACGGCCAGTTCAATTTTTCCTTTTATCCCACGGGAACCATCTGGTGCGACAAAGTCTTTGGATTCAAATTCTAAAGTCCGCTTGCCGTTAATTGTTTCAAAACGTAAGGATAGTTTTTTGTCTTGGAAGGAAACAACTCCACTATCATTCACTTTTGGAAATCCTGTATTGCCGAGTGGCATTACCGATAAGGTATCAATTTGTTTGAAACTTGCTTTTTTAAAATCTAGATAACAAATCGCAAAGAGTCCCGCATAACCTAAGTCTGATGCAGTCAATGTGATACCGTATTCTTTCGACGGAGAAAGAATCGAATAATAATCCCATTCCTTAATCCTAAGTTTGGAAGCGGCAATATTTTCCCGGTTATAAGTCCAATAAGGTGAACGTGCCCAACCTTCTTCTGTAATTGTTCCATCGGAGTTGAGTAGTGGAATTTGTTTTTTGATTTCAGGCATGAACCGATTCAAAACCAATGATTTGATTCGACCAGAAGTTTTTTCAGAATTCCTAAGAGCGAATTGACAGAAAATGAATTCAATCTGAGAATCGGATTCGCTCATTCTCCACAAACAAGGAAAAACGAACCATGAACCAAACCATTCCAAAAGAACAAAAATTTGATTACGACGTGATTATAGTTGGGTCAGGCTTTGGTGGTTCCGTTTCTGCATATCGTCTTTCTCAAAAAGGATATAAAGTTTTAGTCATTGAATCTGGCAAACGATGGAAGGCAGGAGATTTTCCAAAAACCAATTGGAGTTTACGAAAGTATTTATGGATGCCAAAACTTGGGTTTTATGGAATCCAAAGGATCAACCTACTAAATGATTTTTTACTAGTGAGTGGATCAGGTGTTGGTGGTGGATCACTTGTCTATGCTTGCACTTTATATGTTCCTTCCAGTAAAGTTTTAAATTCGCCATTGTATTCCAAAATGGGAGGAGAAAAAGCATTATTACCTTATTACGATGTTGCAAAACATATGTTAGGTGTAACTGAGAATCCTCAGTTATGGGAACCAGACCATTTATTATTAGAAACTGCTAAATCATTTGGAAAAGAAGATACATTCCGTAGAACGCCTGTTGGAATTTATTTTGGAAATAAAAAAGATCCTAAGGATCCATTTTTTGATGGAGATGGTCCAGATCGTGATCCTTGTAATTACTGTGGTGGGTGTATGGTTGGTTGTCGCCATAATGCTAAAAACACACTCGATAAAAACTATTTATATTTAGCAGAGAAATTAGGTGCTGTTATTTTACCTGAAACTAAAGTTACCTCTCTTATTCCACTCAATGCAAAGGGAATTCCTGATCCAGAAGCAAGTGGCGAATTTGGATATGAATTAGAAACCAACAGCACAACAGGTTGGTTTGGATATCCAAAAAGAAAATTTCGCTCCGAACAAGTTGTACTTTCTGCTGGTGTTATGGGAACTGTTGGTTTGCTGTTAAAGATGCAACAGGAAAACAAAATGATTCGTTTGTCAGAGAAGTTAGGTGATACTGTCCGCACCAATAGTGAAACAGTTTTACCAGTGACAGTCCCATCAAGTCATAATGCTGATTATTCACGAGGGATTGCCATCACGTCTTCTGTCCACCCTGATGAAAATACTCATATTGAACCTGTTAGGTATTCGAAAGGATCCGATTTTTTTGGTGTTATGGCGAGTGTGATGACAGATGGTGGAGGCAAGTTTCCAAGACCACTAAAGTTTTTTTGGACAATGGTACGCCATCCTCTTTATTTTTTAAAAGCACATAACCCATTTGGATTTGCAAAAAACTCCATCATCTTGCTTGTCATGCAAACTGTAGACAATAGTGTACGACTTGTTCGGAAACGTCGTTTTATTTGGCCTTTCCAAAGGACCTTGACTTCGGCACTTTCCACAGGAGAGCCAACACCAACTTACATACCCATTGCAAATGCCTTCACTCGTAAATTGGCTGAAATTGTTGGTGGGATTCCTAGAAGTTCTCTTAACGAAACGTTATTGTCTGCTCCTGTTACAGGGCATATTATGGGTGGATGTATCGTGGCCGAGTCCCCAGAAAAAGGTGTGATCGATTTGGAAAACAAAGTGTTTGGTTACGAGAACTTACGTGTTTGTGATGCATCCATGTTGACAGTGAACTTAGGTGTGAATCCAAGTTTAACCATCACAGCCTTGTCGGAAAGAGCAATGAGTCTCATCCCACCAAAGGAAACATCTGTTCCCTATTTAAAATTTGAACTGAAACGCGGATTTGATAAAATCATTAGTTTCAAACCGACTAAACGTACGGTTAAAAAATCGACAAGAGTTAAGTAACTTTTATCGTAACTGGAATGAGTGTCATTGATGTTGCAAAGTCAGGTACAATAGAAGATTGGGATTTACTTCTTAGAGAGGGGGCCGATCCCAATGAACTAGATTCTTATGGAACGAATGCTCTCACATGGATGTTGAAAGTAGATAATGTGGATTTGTTCCAACATGCGATCACAAAAGGTGCGGATCCTAATTCACCCTACAGAACTCCTGGTAATGTGATCTTTGATGTGGTCAGTCAAAACCGCACCCAATTTTTAAATGCACTGATCACAACCTCTCCCATTTGGAAAAACTCACCTAACCTTCTCACTCGCGATAAAGAAGGGAATACGATCTTCCATATAGCTGTTTTAGAATCCATGGAAACTCTTTGGGAGTGCATCCACCCGTGGATCACTGACGAAGTGATGGCATTACGGAATGAAGCGGGTCGATCTATCTTTTTGGAAGCAGTGGTAGAAAATCGGATTGAGATCGTATTGTATCTTTTAAAAACCTTTCCCCAAGTAAAAGACCATCTCGATTTGGAAGGGAAAAATGCTTTGCATTTAGCTGCTGAGCGCAATTTGGATGAAGTGTGCGCCATCCTTTTGGAAGAGGATAGTCTCAATTTGGAATCAAAAGACCAATTTGGAAATACTGCTTTGTTTTTATCCGCTTCCTGTGATGGAGTGGAATCATTGAAAGAACTCCTTTACGCCGGTGCAAATCCCTTTGTATGGGGTGAAAATGAGGAATCGATTACAAGGTTACTTGACCGAGAAAAATTTGGGCATTGTCTCAAAACATGGAAAGACTTTGTGATCCAAAAAGCCATCTTAGGAGAAACTTATCCCTTTAGAAAAGAGATGATCCAATACATCCAAATAGAAAAACCTTTCAAACCCGAAGAACTCGCCAAAGCAAAGTTAGTGGATCTGATTTAATACAATCAAATCCTTTTTCAATAGAATCAAACGTAAATGTCTCATTTGGAACTCAACTGTAACAAAACCATTTCGATTCGATCGAACCAATAATACCATTGGATGATATTTGTTAGTTTTCGTTTTACAAAGCTGACTATCATTTTTGAGGAGTGGAATCATCTCCATAAAATTTAGGACCATAATTTCCTTCGCGGTCTGTATGGTTTCGTTCCATCCTAGGACGTTCAAATGTAAAGTGTTGTTCGATATTGGTTTTGAAGGGTGCATTCTCCGGTGAAGCACCGTACTGTTTGAGTTCCGCAATTTTTAAGACAGTCCTTGGGTGTTTGCCAAGCCTTCCTTGGAACTGAAAAAACGAAGCAACCGATGGATCAACTCTATGGTGTCCATCTGGGTCTTGGGAGGATTTCTGGTTCACCCAACCTGGTTCTTCCCACATCACAAGTTTCTCGATCCTTTGTTTTATCATATTCCTTGCATCCACATAGACAGTAGTAGTACCTTCCAATCCATTTGAATTCGTTTGTTCTTGTGATTTTAATTTTGGTGTTCCAGGTCCTATTTTAACTGATGTTAACTCTTTTTCGGATAATTCTGCTGGTATCACAAGAATTGATTCCTTAGGGTCAAAGGATGGAAACACGTCCCAAGGATCTGAGATATAATTGAATAAAAAATTCCCAGCATTTAGTTTTACCGTATAACCACCATATGCTGACGTTGGATTGCCTCCATCGGCTCCCATATTTCCTTTTGCAACATACAATATAGGATGATTTTTTAAGGAATTGATATTACGAAAGTCCGTATCGAGTAAGATATGATCGTGCCCAGTGAGTAAAATCCGTTTTGGTTTTCCTTCTTTTGAAATGAGTAGGGCATAGGATTCCAAATCCCCTTGGTGGATGTTTCCAAATTTGGTAGGACCTTCATTCCAATCATACCAAATCCAATAGGAAATCACCATATCACCATTTCCAACTTCATACCAATAATTCAAATCATCTCGAAATCCTGGTAAGGCTTCTGATTGTGTCCCAGACACAGTTGATTGTGCATAACGAACATGATAATACAAATGGGTTGGATTTTTGATTGGAATAAAATCCGGAAATTCTACGTAGTTCCAAGTAGTTTGCCCTTTGGTTTTCCTACGAATATCCTTTTCTGGTAATGTGTATTCTTTTTTGGCAAAGAAACTAGAATACTTTTCAATGTTAGATGGAAGGTATTTTTTATCTTTATGGAAAACAAGGATAGGAGTAAATTTTTTGGCGATCTCTTCTTGGATTCTATTTGGAATTTTGTTCTCTTGAGAGAGAAATCGAAATTCTTTTGTGATGTTAGAACCTAATTTGGTTATGTCTGCAGGTGAATACCAAAATGGATTATGGCCTGGTGAAAATTTCCCATGTACTTTTTCGATCCCTAAGATACGAATCGCAAAATGAGTCCAATTTTTCGGTAAAGTGATACTCGTTTTCCCTTCTGTTACATTTGATTTTATTTTTCCAACTTCAAGTTTGTTTTCTAAGATAGGAACATAACATTCCTTAGATGTTGTTTCAGGGCAACGATAGAATTGGAATGATAACGAAATGGATTCTCCCATTAATTCTTGTGGAATTGATGTTAGTTTGATTGAAAACGTAACATCATTCGGGAGTTTCAAATCCGAATTTTTTTCGGGTGTGGAGTTACATCGTAAGAGTGTAAGGAATAAGAATGTGGAAAGGATTAGGTTTTTGTAATGCATAGTTCGTATCAAATCGAAACGGAATAAAAAAACCCCTGGAACCAGGGGTTTTTGGAGTTAAAGAGAGAAAGGATTACTCAGCGTCTTTTTTTTCTTTTTTCTCTTTTTTGGCTTTCTTAGCTTTTTTAGCCTTTTTTTCGCCATTTTTGTTATTCTTTTTTTCTTTTTTCTCACCGTCTTTATTGTTCATTTTATCTTTCTTAGGTTTAACGGTTTCAGAAGCCTCTTCTGATTGCATGGTAGGCTCTTCGTCTGCTACTGCTTGAGCAAACAAACCAAAACTGCTGAAAGAGAAAAGAGTGAGAATCACAAGAAATTTTTTCATTTTTTACCTCGTATTGAATGTGCGACCAATTAGATACTAATTCGATGATTATACAAGATTAAATTTTAAATCGGAACGGAATTATTTTCCGACACAAAATTTGCTAAAAATTCGCCCTAAAATTTCCTCATTTTCAACGATGCCATTCACATGACCAATTTCTAACAATGCAACGTTGATTTCTTGGATATAAATTTCAGCAGGAGCATTGTTTTCCATCAGTTGGATGGATTCTGATAAACAAGATTCAATTTTTTGAATGTGATACCTTTGGCGGTCTTCTAACAAAACTAAATCTTCCGTATTCTCTTGGGAGGTAAGTTTTAATTTCAATAAATTCAATAATTCAGAGATTCCTTGTTTTGATTTGCAGGAGATTTCTGAGACGGTAAGGTTATATTCTTTTTGGATGTTCTCTAAATTTTTTAAATCCCATGTTGGATGTTTTGCATCTATCTTATTGGCAACAAGAATTGATTCAAATAAACGATCTTTATGTTTAGTTAGAAACGAATTGATATCAAACGGGACAGAAGTATCGATCAAAAGTAATTTCACATTAGCACTGTCAGCTTCACGTTTACTCCTTTCGATGCCCATTTGTTCGATGTTATCAGTCGTTTCTCTGATCCCAGCAGTATCCACTAAACGTATTGGGATTCCATCCAAACTCAATTCTTCTGCAATATAATCTCTTGTGGTGCCAGGTACATCAGATATAATCGATCGGTCTTTTCCAATCAGTAGATTCATTAGGCTCGACTTGCCGGTATTAGGTTCTCCGAATAATACGACAGTTGATTGTAAGATGAGCGATTCCGCTCTTTCAGAATTTTTAATTAATTTAGAACATAAATTTTTAAGATCTACCATTCGGTTTTTTCTTTGTTCTAAACTTTCAAAGGTTAAGTCTTCAGTCGAAAAATCAATTTCTGCTTCACATTCTGCTTTCAGTGAAATTAAATCACTTCTGATTTTGGAACTTAATTTTGTGATCTCGCCAAACACGTTTTTTTGAGCAAGTTCCAATTCGTATTTAGACCTTGCTTCAATGAGTCGACTAATGGCTTCGGCACCAGACAAATTGATTTTTCCATTTAGATAAGCACGTTTTGTAAATTCACCTTTCTGTGCAGGTCTTGCTCCTTTTTCAAAAAGGATATGTAGTGCACGTTTTAATAGAATAGGATTTCCATGAAGATGGAACTCTGCTAAATCTTCACCGGTATAGGAGTTAGGTGCTGGAAAATAAAAAAATACAATTTGGTCTAATGGAGTTCCATTTTCGACAAAGTCACAAAAAATGGCGGTGCGTTTTTGGTTTTGTATAAATGATTCGGTGAGGGAGTTTCCGTTTTTTTCTAATACGGCAAGGGAGATGGGCAAAACCAAAGAACCCGAGACCCGAAGGATACCAATCGCTCCGGGACCTTGGGCTGTGGACAATGCCGCAATGGTATCAATCAAGATCTTCTTGGTCTACTCCATCAGCAAAGTCTTCCACTGGTAGACCTTTTTTAGAAGGATCTTCCAAATCTTTGTATTTGTGTTTTTCTTTTGCAGAGATTACTCGAACTCGTTTGAATGTTCCGTTACCTTCTGATCTTGTGAAGACTCTTTCATCATCTTGGATCGCCATGTGAACAATTCTTCTTTCAAAAGGATTCATAGGATCGAGTAGTTTTGATCTTCCGGATTTAATCACAGAAGCTGCTACCGATTTTGCCAATCGAATGAGAGATAACTCGCGTTTATCGCGATAAGATTCGATATCTAATACAATTTTACGATTGTGTCGGATTTTTGGGTCTACCATCAAGTTGAGGAGGAATTGGAGTGAATCTAATGTACCACCACGTTTTCCAATGATGAGCCCAGATTCTTTGCTTGTGAGTTCGACATAAATTTTTCCGTCTACATCACCCATTCCCACGACTTCTGCAGGGATTCCCATTTTTTTCAAAATGGTGATGATCACACCGTGTATGATTTTTTCAGAAGGGATATCGTTGTTTGCAACAAACGCGCGTACAACGGCTGGTTTTTTTTGTGTGATTCCTAAAAAGCCGGACTTTCCGGAATCTACTACTTCGAAACGTAAATCGCCTGCTTGGAGACGAAGGGTTTCGAGAGTAAAATCTTCTGCTTCCCCTTTCGTTTTTCCTTCGGCTTCGAAAATGTAATTATTCATCTGTGATCTTCCTTGTTAAACAATGATTTCATTTCTTCTTTTTGTTTTGGTTTCTAAAACCTGGTCTTGCAACCGCAGAAGCGTTGTTAGCAGGTGTTGGCCCACTTGGATTCGGTTTTTTATCATCTGACTTAACAAACTTGTTTGTATACACTTGTTGAGCGATGGAAAGTATGTTTTGCATGGTCCAATACATAGTAACCCCTGCAGGCATTGACCAGAAGAAGTATAACATGATGACAGGCATCATGTACATCATCATCTTTTGGTTTGGATCGGTAGACACAGTTGTCATTTTGGACTGAACTACTTGTGTTGCGACCATGATGAGTGGCAGGATGTTAATTGCAAGAGCACCAATGAATGCTAACTTTGGAGTTGTAAAAACAGTGTCTGGTTCACTTAAATCTTTGATCCAAAGGAAAGGAGAATTCCAAAGGTCCACTGTATCAGAGAATGCCGTATAAAGAGCGATAAAGATTGGAATTTGGATGAGCATCGGAAGGCAACCCGCCATTGGATTGGTGCCATTCTTTTTATAGAGTTCGATTGTTTTCTCTTGTTTGAGTTTTGGATCATCCGCATACTTTTCGTTGATGAGTTTGATTTGAGGAGATAACTCCTGCATCTTTTTCATCGACTCTGCTTGTTTTTTGTTTAACGGATAAAAAGCTAACTTAAATAGAATTGCGAAGATAACGATAGCCCAACCGTAATTCGGAATCACTAAATAGATCTTTTTTAAGATCCAAACAATTCCGTTTCTAAGTGGTGTTGTGATCCCTTGGTTAAAGGATTTATCCAGTGACTCACTAAGACCTGCAAATACAGAGTCCTTATTGATTTTTGGATCGAGTTTACTGTCTCGGAAGGCAGTACCGTCTAACTCACGTACACCAACATAAGCAGCATAATCTAAGTTTACTTCTTCACCAGGTCCTAGTTTCCAATTGTCATACACAAGAAGGACACCTGTTTCATTTCCTTTTCGGTTATCTAAAAGGACACCTGCTGGTTTGTCATCGAGTGGGTCAATCACACCGATGAAATAACGACTACCAGTTCCAACAAAGTCCACTTTGTCGTTAGAACCTTTTTTGATTTCATAACGAGCGTCTTTACCTTCATTAGAACCAAAAAGATTGTCAAAAAATCCTTGGGTCGTTGTGCCATCTATATGGTCTTTAAAACTTCCATCTAAATAGTAGTAACGGAAGTAATGAGCATTGTCTCGGTCATTGAAATCTTCTTTTTTCTTTAAGATGGGACCAAGGGAACTAAAGGAACGAAAGTAAACATCAGACTTAGTTGGAGAGATGTGAATGGTCTCTCCAGTTCTGTTTTTTAAAGTTAAATGGAACTTAAAGTAATTTTCTGATGGGAAAAATTGGAATTTTTTCTGAATTGTGAATTTACCATCGAGCGATGGTGCTTCAAAGGTAACAGTTTTTGTTTCTGCATTATAATTTGAGCTAAAGTTTACGAGGTTATAAGCGGAATAAGGAATGGTATCTTTGTCTTCAATGATGTTGAAGTCAAAACCTTGGCCTCTTGTGAGTTCCACTGCTTTTTCTGTTTGGCCATCAAATTCAATTTGGAATTTCGGATCCTTTGCAATTGTAAATTCGGAACCGTCTGGTTCTTTGTGATCTTTGATGTAGTATTCTGTGATCCTTCCGCCTAAGCTCGAAAAACGAACCAAGAAGGAATCAGTTTTGAGAGAGAATGTTTTTTCTTCTTCTGGTTTGACTGGTTTTAGTTTGGGAGATTCCGTTGTAGCTTTTTTGATTTCTGCTTTTGGATCAGTTGTTGCTGTTTTTTCTTTATCAGCACCTTCTGTTTTTGTGGTTTCGGTTACTGTTTTTGGTTTTGGAGTTTGTGGTGGAAAAAAGATATAATTAATTCCCATCCATACTGCTAAACTTAAAAATAAAGCGAGGAATAAGCGACCTTGTCTGTTGTTGGTATCGTTTTGCATAGTTTAACTCTTGTTATAAGATTTCGGTAAAGGATCATGTCCACCTTCATGATAAGGGTGGCATTTAGAAATTCGAATGATGCTTAGAACAAACGCTTTGTACCATGGATAGGTTTCAAACGCTTGTTTGGCGTATTCAGAACAGCTAGGAGTGAATCGGCATGACGGAGGTAATAGTGGGGAGAGCAGTTTTTTGTAGAGGAAAATGAGAAACAAAAACAGCCGATTCATGGGAATTGTTTTAGAGCCGAAAGGAATAAAACCTCTCGGTCTTCCTTAGATAACTTCGCAAATCCAACCTGAACGAGTAGGGCACAATCGTATCCTACTGGCATAACAGAATTATATTTCCGAACCAGTTCCCTTAGGATTCGTTTCGAACGGTTCCGAAGAACGGCAGTTTTGTGAGTTTTATCGGGGCAAAATAAAAAACTGGCAAAAGGAAGGCCGTTTTTCCGAACAAGCCAACGAAGTGGTGGCTTGCCCATTTTTCGATTCTGACGAAAGAGTTCCTGGATCCTGGTTTGGTCGCGAAGGGTCTCCGAAGGAAGCTCCTAAATTAGAACTTTCTCCCGATTTTTTCGTCGGAAACAGTCAACTTAGCGCGTCCTTTTCTTCTTCTGTTCGCTATCACATTTCTTCCGCCTGGGGTAGCCATTCTGGCTCGGAATCCGTGAGTTCTCACGCGTTTAATTTTACTCGGTTGGAATGTACGTTTCATGAAACACCTAATTTATCTATATATGATCGCAAAAATATGAGGTCTTTTGAAAGGTTTTTGGTACCCCCATGGAAGTCAAGGGGAATTGGTAAAAATGATTGGACAGTGTATATCTTATGAGACATAAGACTATTTTTGCAGGTTTTTGCCTCTAAAACTCGGCTCGCTTTTTTCCATCGTTTTGAAACAATTCCCGTAACAGTGGACAGAATGAAACGACTCCTCATTTGCCTATTCTCTCTCTCTATGGTTCCGTTATTTGGGACCTTACTTGCAAAACCCACAATACAAAGTCATAGAATTCCACATAAGAAGTCAGAATCAATTGCCTTACAACTCGCAATCCAAGAATCGATCCAATACTTGCAAAAACTCCCATTGGATACAAAATTTTTAATCCAAGGGGAAACCATCACTCTAAATGAAATTTTATTCCCACTGAGAGGACTCCACAAACAAATTCGGGGAAACAAAAACTTGGATTTACTGAGAGAGATTCGAAAACAATTCAAAGAAGTTGAATTAAAAACCAATTCCGAACCACCACTCATTACAGGTTATTATGAAGTGCGAATCCAAGGGAGAACAAAACCAATTGGGAATTATGTATACCCGGTTCTTGTCCCACCAAAAGAAAATTCCAAAGAGACTCATTCAAAATACTATCCTAGAGAGTATTGGAAAGAAGAATCCCACTGGAAAACGGTTTCCCAGCCGATTGTCTACCTAACATTAACCGATCTTCATTTGGCACAATTGGAAGGATCTGCCCTTGTCCAAACAGAAACAAAAGAAATATTTAGGATCAATTATGCCACAGACAATGGATTTGATTATTTGAGTCCTGCAGTTCATTTAACAGGAGTTTGTCCAAGTTTAAAGCCATATGAATTAAAATTTTGTATGGAGACAAATCCTAAAGAAGTATCCGAAGCTATTTGGAAAAATCCAAGGTATATCTTCTTCGAAAAAGAGATCCTACCGAAAAAACAACTTACGGATTTAGTGATTGGACCTTTGGGAAGTGGAGGGATCCGACTTGTTCCTGAACGTTCGGTTGCGATGGATAAACAAATCCCGCTTGGATTTCCAGTGTTAATGAGTTTTAAGTCAATTCAAAAAACATATAACGACCATTTGGTGTTTGTTCATGATAGAGGAAATGCCATCCAAGGAGAAGGCAGGGTTGATTTTTATTTAGGAAATGAAACCGGAGTTGACAAAATTGCCAACCATTTACTCACAAAAGGAAAGGTGATTTTGTTTGTTCCTAAGAAATAAGACCAAAGCAGACCAATCATTGTTCATTGAAATGATTCTTCATTTCCGTTCTTTATGGTTGGATATACCTTCGTAAAAAATTGAAAATATTGATTCAATTTCACGATCAACATCAATTGGAAACTTAGGTGCTAATATAATCTTTGTGATGATGAAACTGGCTCCTAAACTAAAAGAAGCTCTGACAATTTGATTGAGATCTAAATCTTTTTTGATTTCACCTTTTTTCTGAAAATTTCGGTAAGCTTCAATTGAAGTATCATATAAATTTGTTTTCCATAATTGCCCAAAAATTTCTGCAAAGTCTCTTGAAAAGAGTATGGCTCCGAGTAAAAGTTTTAATTTTTGAGGTTCTTTTGCAACTGATTCAAACCTAGCTTTTAAGATCGATATGTACCACTCTCTAAAATTCGGATTTTGTGATTGGATTTTATCTTTTAAGTCTGACATATGATGCGGCACAATAGTCGATAATAAAAGACCAGCTAGTACACGTTTGTATAAATCAAATTTAGACGGAAAGTATTTGAATAAAGTACGTTCTGTAGTACCTGCTCTTTTGGCAAGTTCTGCGGTGGTTGCGCCACTAAATCCTAATTCGGCAAAAATTTCCTCTGCAGCATTTACGATCTCTTTTTCTTTTTCAGATTGTGGGTTTTGATAGGCTTCAAATTCACTTTGTAGCAGTTTTAGGGTCAGTTTCATTCTATCTGTTGATCTCGTTTTACATCATTTTTTTCTAACGTGAATATTTTTCGATTGATTTTTTGTATAGTGTTTACTTTACCATATAAGAAACGAAGTATAGTATTTACTATACTAAGGAGAGTAAAATATGAAATCTGTAAAATTAGGGTTACCACCACATAGAGGCATTTCATGGAATCCAAAGAAGATGGAATCTGCGGAATCGGGACGGGAAATATTACCAGATGGAAGGGTCAAATATTGGATTAGGCATGATATCCTGAAAGGTGTATTTCCAAAAATGTTAGTTTGGTGGTTCCAACATTTGGAAGGTAAAATGGAGTACCAAGGTAAGGTACTTGAACGATATCATGTTTGGCATCCTGAAGATCATGTCCATGTCAGTTATGAAAAAACAAATGAATCGGGAAATATTGGCCCTAGTGCGGTGTTAAGGATTGTAGAATACTTAGGAAGACAAAAACGATATTTGGTGAATGTGATTAGTCCAATTGAAAAATTAGATGAAACTGGATTTATCCACAATCCGAAATTGTATGGAATTCTTCCTATCGCCCGTATGGAATATCAATTCCAAGAAACGAAAGAGGGAACATTTTATGAAAATTGTCTAATTGTTGGATGGAAGGGAATTTCTTTTCGATTCTTAAGACCTGTATTTGAATTTTTATTCTTTGATCGAAAACATGGTCAATATTGGATCAAACATAATATTGAAGAAGTAGGACAGTTTCAAAATTTTTTACCCGAATTGTTTAGGAGTCAAAATGAAAATTTACGGTGATCACCAATCAGGTAATTGTTACAAAATTCAGTTACTAACGTCTCTCCTCAACATTCCATATGAATGGATAGAAATAAATATTAAAAATAGGGAAACACAAACAGAATCCTTTTTGCAATTAAACCCAAATGGAAAAATTCCCATACTTGTGTTAGATGATGGACGGGTCATTTCAGAATCGAATGCTATATTACATTTTTTGGCTGAAGGGAGTCATTTATTGCCAAATGATCCTTTTTTAAAGGCAATGGTATTACAATGGCAGTTCTTTGAACAGTACAGTCACGAACCTTATATCGCTGTTGCTCGGTTCATACAACATTATTTAGGTATTCCTGAAGAGAGACGTTTGGAATATGAATCCAAACAATTAGGAGGACACAAAGCATTAAAAGTGTTGGAATTCCAACTACAAAAATCTCCGTTTTTGGTAGGAGACTATTTTACTATAGCAGATATTAGTTTATTTGCTTACACCCATGTTGCTCATCAAGGCGGTTTCGACCTAACAAGTTATCCAAATATTCGCAGGTGGATTAATAGGATTCAAACAATGGATTCCTTCCAGCCGATGAAGGCCGATTAACTTTATTTCGAATGCAGTTTACATTGTTCTGCGTCAGTTTCAAGTTCGATTGTAGTATGGATGATTTCAAATTCAGAAGCAACTTTTCTGATTTCTTCTTTTAAGAGTTGAAACTCATCTAAATTTACCTTTTGGTCCATCAACACATGAAGGGATGCAACATGATGGTTTCCATCTAAACTCCAAATTTTAATATCGTGAACCGATTTGACACCTTTGATATTTTCCCAATGTTCAATGAGTTCAGATCGATTGAGTGAGATAGGTACACCTTGCAGAAATACACGCATTACTTGTTTGGTATTTCGATAGGCATTGAATAAAATCCATACTGCAATTCCAAGTGACAATAAAGGATCAAACCAAGGTAAATTCCAAAAATACATAAATATACTTCCGATTAGTACGGCAACCCAACCCAAAATATCTTCGAGGAAATGTAAAAAAACTGCCCTTTCGGAAAAACTAGATCCATGATTTAAACGTATCATTGCAATTCCATTTACAACAACACCAACAATTGCTAGAACAAACATGGCATCAGCCTTTGATTCCGCAGGGGAAATAAATCGTTTGATGGATTCAATGATCATAAAGATTGATCCAACTGTTAACAATACCGATATGAACAAGGCACCTAATATCGAAAAACGTTTGTATCCATAATCAAAATTTAGATCATTTGGTCTTGTTGAAACCTTTTGCAGATACCAAACAAATGCAAGTGAAAGAGCATCACCAAAATCATGAAACGCATCTGATATAATGGCAATGCTATTGGAATAAACTCCTCCGACCAATTCAAATAGGGAAAAAAATAAATTTAAGAAAAAGGCCCAAGCTAAGTTTTTGGAAGAGGATGAGATGTCTGTATGCGAATGGTTGTGGATTGAATGTTGTTGATTGGAATGATTGTGTCCATGTCCCATTAGGATAGTCTAACACTGATTGAGTTTGTGTGCAACTAGTAAAGTGTTGGAATATAATCGTTAAATACCACCACTAAGTTTTGTAATGCAATTGGATTTCATTCAAATAGGATTTTTGGTTTGGAGTAAAGATAACCTTGTACGATATGACAGGATGTCTTTTTTAAAGATTGGATTTGTTCTTCTCTTTCAATTCCCTCTGCAATGGTTTTTAATCCTAAAGAATCTGCTAAATGGCATATTGATTCCAAAAGTAAAAAATTACGATCAGATGTTGCAATATCGTCTAAAAACGATTTATCGATTTTTAATTCATCAAATTGTATTTTCTGCATATAGTGTAATGATGAATATCCTTTCCCAAAATCATCTAACGAAACAGAGATTCCATTTGACCTGAGATTAGAAACAATACTTTGGATTGTTTCAATTTCATCTATAAAGATATCTTCTGTAATTTCAAAGATTAGATTTTTGGGATTTATCGAATTTTGATTTAAATAGGTGATGATATAATCTGTAAAATTAGGAAATAAAAAGAAGATTGGTGAAATGTTAATCGAAACTTTGATTTCATTGCCATAATTTTTCCGTAAACTTGGAATTTGACTGACAACTTTTTCGAATATTTTTTTACCGAAAGGAACAATCAAATCTGATTTGGTAATGATAGGAATAAATTCATCTGGAGAGATATCACCTAATTCGGGTACTGTCCATCTAGCGAGTGCTTCTAACCCAACCACTGATTGGTTTGAAATATCTACCTTCTCTTGGTAGGCAATTTTAAAGTGATTGAACTCGATTGCTTTTTCCAATTGGTTTTTTAATCTTTGTTCCCTTTCAATTTTCTTTTCCATTTCTGGTTGGAACCAAACCAGATGGTTCATTGATTTTTCTCGAGCAACATTCATCGCAATGGAAAGTTTTCGTATGACTTCGTCCAAATTATTTGCTTCTGATGGAAAATGAATTCCAGAAACTCGGTATTGGAGTCTGTGGCCAAGTCTGTCTGGTGTTAGTGATTGATTGTTGTTTAAATCAAATTTTACAATTGCTTCCTCAATCCTTGTCCGAGAAGAATTTTCGATCCATAAAATAAATTCGTCACCACCTAAACTAGCAACAAGTGTGTTTGGTCTTTCAGAAGTGTATTGTTTAAGAATACTCCCGATCAGTCTTAAAATCTGGTCACCAAAGCTAATTCCATGCAATGCATTTATAACTTTAATCCCTTTGATATTAATAAGTAATACAAATGCTTCTTTCTGACCTGAAAAAATCCTATTATTGATTGATTCTTCAAATAAATAACGATTTGGCAATTGTGTGAGAGAGTCGTAAAATGCTAGTTTGTCGATATATTGTTTTGATTTTAAAATTTTTGATCTAGATTCTTTTAAATATACAATATTTTTAATTAATTTTGCTCTTAACCTTTGGATCAAATAACCAGAAAGTATAGAAAAAATGATTAAACTAACAGATTTAAAATACCATTCTCTTGGACTCTGATTTCGTATTCCTAATTCGTCTGGAAATATAATAATCGATTGGTACACACAAATTCCAAAAATAGCAGGAACAATTGAAATGAATAGTGCAGACAATAAACTGGGAATGGGAGGTAAAAATACAAAAAATGAAATGATGATAAAGGCAAGTGAGATCTCACCTGTCCCAAGTAAACCACTTCTTAAAAAAGATAGAACGGATATGAAGATTGCAGTGGTGATTAATGTGAGAATCCGAATGACTAATGGAATTTTATTTTTTAATAGATATTCGATAATGAATAAAATTGAAATTCCTAAATCGACAACAAAAAAGATAAAATCAATTTCACCTGACTTCGTAAAGAGGGGAGTTAGATGTAAACACGCTGCAACAAAAAACAACCCAGAAGTAGCGATTAAAAATTTCCTCAGGAGAGGACCGGTATCTTTTCTGAATTTTAACCAATAGACGTAATTTCGTTTGTCGGTGATCATATGCCCTTTACTTCCAAAATCTGTCTTTTGCCGGTTGGTTTAAAAAAGTCTTTTCGAAACAAAACGTCAAGACTAAGTTATCCTCATTGTGTCCTCTCCTAATGAATTATCCCCCAAGTCACCTCAAGAATCGGCTGTAGAAACTCGACATGTCGTTCTTCCAAACGATGCCAACCATTACGGAACTGCATTTGGTGGTGCAATTATGAGTTGGATCGATTTAATTGCGGTCATGGCCGCCCAAAGACATTCTGGTAGAGAAGCAGTGACTGTCAGCATTGATCGTATCAATTTTATAACACCCATTCAGATCGGAGATCATGTAAATTTAAAAGCTATGGTAAACTATGTAGGTACTACTTCGATGGAAGTGGGTGTGCAAGTGAATCGTGAAAATCCTTATACTGGAGAAATGGTGAGAGCTACTACCGCCTATCTTTCGTTTGTTGCATTAGATGAAAATAAAAAACCTGCTCCAGTACCTCCTTTAAAATTGGAAACGGACCTCGAAAAACGTCGGTTTGCAGAAGGAAAAATGCGTATTGAAATGGCTAAAGAATTTGCAGCGAAAATTAAAGCGAGTCGAAAGATCAGTTAGTCCATATAACGTTCGTATGTTGCAATTTGCGTTGTACTTGCGACAGAAGGTACAAAATACTTTTCTCTGATTTTTTGATATTCAGGGTCTGCAAAAAAACTAAGTTTTCTTTCTTGGTTTTTGAAATAAATGAGAAACACTCTATTGATCGGATTTTCGGTTTCGGACTTTAGAGTTTCTGCAATTTTAAAGTCATACCGAAACCCACCTTCGTATTGTTCCAAAAGTCCTTTCATTGCGTTTCTATATTCTGAATATAATGTTTCGTCTTTGATATGTAATCCTACGATGGATTCAAATGATTGTATTTCTTTTTGCATAGCTAAACTCGTAATCTTACACGCTGTTATTTTTTTTGAAATCTACCAAAGACAAAATTTTGAACTGTCCCAAATGGTGTATGATGATCTTCCCTTTGGAACTCAATTGGTGAAAATTCTGGGGAAAAGGTATCTGTTAGAGTTTTTTCCGTATACTGTTTGATTTCAAGGCCACTACATTTTTTGGGACCTAGATCACTAAAGGTTCCAATGATGAATTGGCCATTATCATTTAAAGCATTGATCAAATTCGATTTATACTTTGAAATCGTATCAGGTTCTGTTTGGAAATGAAAGACTGCTCTGTCATGCCAAATATCGTATTTGATTTCGGATTGGAATAAAGTGATGTCAGAAACAATCCACTCAATATTTTTTCCGCTTTCACCTAATCTTTGTTTGCATCTGTTTAAAGCATTTTGGCTAATGTCTAACACTGATAGATGATTGTAACCAAGTTCCAATAGATGATCTACTAAATTGGACTCTCCACCACCCACATCAATGATTTTTGCTGACGTAGGTAAATTTGTACTTTGGATCATTTGTAAGGAGATTGATGGAGTTTCCTGAGTCCAACTGACTTGGTTCGGTTGTTTTTCTGTGTAAATGATCTCCCAATGTTCTTTATGATCCATGTGGAATGACCTTCCTTTTTATTATGACGTAATAAATTGTCACAATTGAGACAAAAACTAAAAATGGAATGCTCACCAGATTAAGTGACAACCAACCTATTTTGTGTTCCAAATACCCTGCGCTATATGTGGATAAGATGGCGATCGAATATACAATCGTGTCGTTGACAGCTTGGATTGTATTTTTTTCCGCTGGATGGTATTGTTCCACAAGGAGATTTGTACCTCCTACATACATAAAGTTCCAACCAATACCAAGTAATATCAATGCAAAGGCAAATGGTAAAAATTCTGTTCCTTGGATAGCTGAAACTACTTCTAATCCCATCACAAAAACTCCCATCAAAATTAAGTAAGGTGCTGTCATTTTACGAACTAAAACTCCAGAGAAAAAGGAAGGGATGTACATTCCTAAAACATGCCATTGTAATACCAGTGTGGATGAATGCATTTCATGACCATGTGATTTCATCGCAACTGGAACTGCTGTCATAAGCATTGCCATCAGTCCAAATCCAAAAGAAGTTGAAAGAATCGAAACCCATAGTCCTAAATTTCTAACATGATAGGAAAATGGTCTTACTTTTTCTCTTTCACTTTCTTGGTGTTCCAATTCGTGTTCTGTCGTGAAACGTTTACTAGGTGAAGGTAAGAAGGTGATTAATAAAAATTGTAGGGAAAGAGAAACAATTAGGATGAAATAACATCCCAAAAATAAGGATGTGGGAAAGAGTTCTTTCCCTTGTAATCCAGCAAGTGGGCCGAGAAACGCTGCTGGTATTCCTGCGATTAAAATCCATGACAATGCACTCGCCCTATCATGGGTTGGTACAGATTCCATTGCAACAAAACGAAGGTATTGGATAAATGATTGGTGAAGTCCGAATAACAAGTGTGCTATGGAAAATAAAATAAAACTTTTTTCCCAAATCGCATAGGCCGCAAGTATGGCTCCAAAGATGCCAATGATTGTACCAAGGAGAAGTCCATATTTACTCCCTTGCCTTTTCATAAATCTTGATGCGGGGACCAAACCTATCAAAGTTCCGAGGATCACAAAGGAAACGGGGAGTGAGGCGGATTCCGGAGAAGGGCTAATGGTTTGCCCAGCCAGTGCAGAAACCGCCATAATCATCACTGTCCCAATTTGGAATACGGTTTGGGTAATGGAAAAGATACCAAGGATTTTGATTTTATTTAAAAAGGAATTCATGAATCAGTAAATTTTAAAATACTAAGGATTAGACAGTTGAATCAACGAAATCAATCTTTAGATTCCAAGTTTTGTCAGAATTTCTTTGGCTTGTGATACAAAATGTAATTCTTCTTCTTTTTGGAATGGTACAAAGATATTTTGTGCAAAACGTACGGAAAGATGTGCATACTCAATACAACCTGCTACTGTTAATTCTGGTTTTGCCTTTCCCGGGAAAATTTTAATATCGGATCCATTGGGTACAACAAGTGAACGTGGTGGAATTTTTTTTCCTCCACGGATCATACATCCTGCCGCGATTTGAGATCCATCTCCTATTTCTGCATTATCCAAAACAATGGACCCGATTCCGACTAATACTCCTCTTCCTATTTTGCATCCATGGATCATGACATTGTGACCAACTAATGTCCATTCGCCGATAGAGATTGGACTTGTAGAATCGGTATGAAGGGTGGAATTATCTTGGATATTCACATAATCTCCCAGTTTGATTTTGTTCATGTCAGCACGAACAACAGCACCAGGCCAAATCGAAACAGAAGTACCAAATTCTATCATCCCAAATGCTGTGGCGTTTGGATGGATAAAAGGTTTTGCAAAATCAGGAATTTGATTGTAGGACATGGATCAAAGTCAACCGAGACTTTGAATTTCGCAACCGATAAATGTAATGTCGTCTTGTTTTGCTTGTCCATCAGTGAACAAAGATAGTTCACTTAACACTTTTGCCATTGTATGGTCTAAGCTTAGTTTTAAGTTTTCTTTTAATATTTCGTAGAGTCTATCTTCACCAAAGAGTTCTTTTTCTTCATTGAATTGTTCAAAGATTCCATCTGTGAATAAAAAAATCCGATCACCTTCTTCAATTTGGTGTTCAATGAGCCTATATTGGGTATGGTCCATAAGTCCAATGATTTTACCAGTTCGGGGTAAAAGTTTGATATCATAGATTCTTTGGTGGATTTGGTCTGGATGTCCTGCAGAAGCATAAAACAACTGTTTATTCTTTAAATCAATATCACAGACGGAACAGGTAAAAATTGTTTGTATATTGCTATATTTATTGATGAAAATTTGGTTCATATGAAAAACCAAATCATCGGGATGATCATAAATCATTTTGAGTGATTCATATTCCGCCTTGATTGCCATTGTAATGAGTGCTGCTTGGATTCCGTGTCCTGTTGCATCTGCAACAAAAATTCGATAGTAGTCAGCTTTCACTTGGGTAAGGTCATAAAAATCACCTCCCACTTCGGACATAGATTGGTAATAGGAATGAAAATGGATTCGTGGATCACTGGTTTTGATATCAGAGAATAATGTTTTTTGGATTTTTTTGGCGACGTTTAAATCCTTTTTGATTAGGTTCAATGATTCGTCTAAAGTTTTGGTTCGTTCTCTTACCTTTTCTTCTAAAGTGACAAGTGCTTCTGCTTGCGTATTTGCCTTTTCTTCTTTTAACTCATTGATTTTATTCGCGAGGGCAAGAGACAAAATGCCAGCTTCTAAGGTAGAACCAATTTGGTTTCCATAAATCGTGAAGACATTAACAGGAAGGACTCCATTTTGCATCAAAGTATACATCAAAATTCCAAAGAGTAAGGTACTCCAACCAAACAAAAACAATCGAGCTTGTTTATTTCCTGTGCTGTAGTTTACGAGAGCTACAACTAACACAGACACTACGAATAATTGCGCAATAAAATTTCCAATCCGTACCGCAATCTCAATTGGTAAATAAGCATAGGGAATTAAGATATAAAACAATACGATGAATTTAAGGCTTTGGATTAGACGATTGGACCAAGGATTAAAATCACGTAAGTTTAAAGTTTGTTGGGCAAATGTCCAACCCGTGATCGCAGAACATGTCACAATCACACTGCCAATTCGATTGTGTATTTCGGGATGGTCTAAAGTGAAAATTTGATTTAAAATTCCATTCAGGTACATTTGTAACAATAGATTACAAAAAATTGAAACTGAATAAGTGATGTATGCTTTTTCTTTTAAAATGAAGTATATGAATAGATTATAGATCACCATGATAAAGATGGTACCATAAAAAAAACCAAGAATTGTATTTTCTAAATTCTCCTTTAGATAAAATGTTTCCGTGGAATAAAAGCGAATTAGATAACTGATATTTGATGATGATTTAGTTTCTAAAATAAGTGTTTTGGTTTCGCCAGCGGGCCAATTGAGTTCGAAAGCAATGGATTTGGAAAATGCATCCCAATGGGAATGAGCTATAAAATCGCCACCTTCTTTGATAGGTTCTGGATTTCCTTCTTCAAACACTCGGATGAAGTCCAAATGTGGGTTTCCTAAATCTAAAATTAGTTTATTAACAGACGTTAGATTGGTGGCTTTTATTTTTAAATAAACATGTTCCGATTGAAAACCTAAACTTAAGGTGTTTTTGAAAATAGGTGTCCATCTGAGTTTTTGTTGGTTGGTTTCATTTCCTGATTGGATTGCATAATCAATCTTTTGAGGAGTAAAACTTTCGTCACTGATGGACTTTTGGATCTCCCATCGGGAACAGGAAAACAAAGTTCCCAAAAGAATGATCAAATAGATTAGTCGCATAAACTCGAATGATTTCCCAATAAAAATTGGGATTTGTCAAAGCAAATTTATCGTAAGGTATAACCGTTGTCTTTTGCCGTGGTCACCAAACTGTCTGAAAGTTCCTTAAAACGTTCTTGGGTAAACGTTTTATCATAGGACATAAGTCTGAAACGATACGTAACCGATTTTTTGCCTTCTCCTACCGATTCACCTTGGAAAATCGTTTGGACATACACTGACTCTAATTCCGGAATTTGTAATGTTTTGACCAAATTAGCAAAGGATTCTGTTGCATCCGTTTCATTCATGAGAAGCGAAAGATCCAATTGTCCTTGCGGGAAATGGGATGGCGGATTGAAATGAGAAGTCCTTCCGTGGGTTTCCCAAATTTCAGCTAACACTTCCATATTGATTTTGGACAGTATGACCCTACGTTTGATATCGTACACATCGGCAAATCGAGTATGAAGGATTCCAAGTTCGACAACTTCTTTTCCATCATAATGTACCACTAAACTTGCATTAGGGTGAAAATGATTTCGTGTTTCTTTTTTCCAAACTAAATTTGGTAAGTTTAAGAATAAAAAGAGTTCCGTAATTGTTTCTCTAATTTTTAAGAATTCTTGTTCAATGGAAACAAGGTCAATTGGTTTGTGTTTGGATAAGGAAAGAATGGATATCCAACGTTTTTCATCTGCTAACTCAGGACCATTGCCTTGTTTGTGGTATGTTCTCCCCAATTCAAACAAGTTCACCGATTCAAATCGATCTTGGTTTAACTTTGTTTGTTTGATGAGACCTGGGTATAAACTGTTTCGAAGAATCGAATGTTCCTCTGGCATTTCATTTGCAATTTTTAACGAAGTGGATTCTAAATTTGATTCTAGTTTTGCATCAGTTGGAGAAGCGAAGGAATAATTGTATACTTCATTAAAACCAACTTCCAATGCTAAGAAATTTTTAACTCTACGTTCTAACTCTCGGAGTGGATTTCGAATCGGAGTTTCCACTGCCATGGAGAGAGCTTCTGTTCGGATGGAAGCATAACCAATTGTCCTTCCAATTTCCTCAACTAGATCTTCAGGAATTGTTACATCGTAATTTTGTCTGTATTTAGGAACAACTACAGAGAGGGATTCCTCTTTTGAAGTGACCACAAAACCTAATCGTTGTAAGATGTCTTTGACTTCTATTAAAGTGATCTTTTTTCCAAGTTTATGGCGGAGAAATTGTAAATTTGTTTCAATGATTACCGTTTTGGATTCAGTATGATTGAATCCCTGAGGAGTAAAAACCTTCACATTCGGATTGCCGTTTTCTATTAATAATTGAACCGCTCTTTTGATGACTGGCAGACAAGTATAAGAATCTAAGCCTTTTTCATACCGAACAGCAGATTCCGTACGAATATTGGTTTTACGAATCGTATAACGAACATCTTCCCTTTTGAAGACAGCAGATTCCATCACAATGTTTTTTGTTACATCTGTGACCGCTGAATCTTTTCCCCCCATCACTCCCGCTAAAGCAACAGGTGTGGAACCATTTTGGATGAGTAGGATATTTTCTGGTAAAGTAGGAGAAGTATCATCGAGGAGAGCAAAACTATCTTTATCTTTTGATTTGGAAACAGTAAAGGAAGTTGATTCCAGTTTCGATCGATCAAAAAAATGAGTAGGTTGTCCTAGTTCTAACAAAAGATAGTTGGAAACATCCACCACATTATTAATAGATCGGATCCCACATTTTTCAAGTCGTGATTTGATTTTTGGAATCGATGTTGTGATGTTTACATTTTGGATTGAAGTAACATAATATGCATGTGCGTGATCCGATGTTTCGACTTTTAATCCATCGTTTCCTGATTCCCATTTTGTTTCAGCTTGGAGAGGAAAAGGATGAAGTGGGATTTGGAGTTGGCTTGCGAGTTCTCTTGCAAAACCAAAATGACTCCATAAATCAGGTCTATGTGTGATGGATTTATTATCAATTGTGAGAATTGTATCTTCCCATAAAAAGTATTTGCGTACGGAAATTCCAAGAGGTGTGTCCTTTGGAAAAATAAGAACACCTGAGGATTCTAAAGCCATACCCAATTCTTTTTCGGAACAATACATTCCTTGGGAACGAACTCCTCGTAGTTCCGAATCTAAAATTTCCTTCCCATCCAATTTGGTGCCAGGGAGAGCTAACGGAACAATATCGCCAACGTTTACATTTGTGGCTGCCGTGACAATTTGGTAGTCCTTTGATCCATCAGTCGCAATGGTTGTTTGTAATTTCTCAGCATTGGGGTGTTTTTCCAGTGATTTGATTTTGACTGTAATCACAGATGTTAGGTGGGATTTGTATTCTTCCACATCATCAATTTCACAAATTGACGTATTAATTTTTTCCAGAACCGATTCAAAGGGAACCTGGGAGAGCGGGGTAAATTCGTTTAACCAATCAACTGAAAGTTTCAAGAGAAATCCTTATTTGTTAAAAACAGTGGGAAAGCGAACGGGTCAATCCGAAATTCCAAGTTCTGTTTTCAGAAAATGCAGGCAATCTTCAGAGGTCATCGGCCTTGCAAAATAAAAACCTTGGATTTGGTCCACTCCACTTTCGGCGAGTAATTGCACTTGTTCTGCTGTTTCAGCACCTTCTGCAACTACGCTCAAACCAAGGTTATGTGCTAAATTGGAGACAGCATGGATGATAGTTTTGGAGTCTTTGTCCGTTGTGATTTCGGATACAAAGGAACGATCGATTTTTAAAGAGGAAATGGGAAGTTTTTTTAAGTAACCCAAACTACTATAACCCGTTCCAAAATCATCAATTGCAATTTTTGCCCCAAGTTTTCGGATTTCCTGCATAGTACGAACTGCGGCATCCGCATTTTCCATGACCGAACTTTCTGTGAGTTCGACTTCCAAATCATGTGGGTCCACTTTGAATAATTTTAGATTTTCGGCGATTGTGGAAATCAGTCTTTCGTGTTTGAATTGTTTGGTGGAAATATTCACAGCCATAGAAATATCTTTAATCCCTGCATCTTTCCAAACACGCATGGTTTTGATGGCAGACTTAATCACCCATTCTCCAATCGCAAGGATCATCCCTGTTTCTTCCGAGATGGGAATGAATACATTTGGTGAGATGAGTCCACGTTCTGGATGGCGCCAACGAATAAGTGCTTCAACACCCACAGCTTTTTTCGTGTACAAATCAATTTTGGGTTGGTACATCAAAGTAAATTGGTTTTCGATGATGGCAATCCGCATTCGGTTTTCGATTTCCAAACGTTCTGCCACGACAGTCTGCAGTTCTTCTGTAAAAAACACATAACTGTTTTTCCCTTGCGATTTTGCCAAGTTTAATGCACTGTCAGCATTTTTAAGAAGTGTATTTGAATCTTTTCCGTCTGTTGGATATAAGGCGATCCCTATCGAGATATTAACAAAAATCCTTTCCCCATCAATTACAAATGGATGTGTCATTGCATCTAAAATGGATTCCGAAATCACAGCTGCGTCACGTTCATTTGATAAATCAGGTAAAACTACAGTAAACTCATCACCACCTTGCCTGCTAATGAGATCATACACACGTATACTTTCGCGAATACGATAAGCGACAAGTTTGATGATTTTGTCCCCAAAGTCATGTCCTCGGGAATCGTTGATGATCTTAAAATTGTCCAAATCAATCGCAAGAATTCCAACCAAATTTCCATGTCTTCTTGCTTCTTCGAAAATTGGAAATAGTTTATCAATGAGAGAGTTACGATTGGGAAGGTTTGTGAGTTGGTCAAAAAAAGCCATATAGGCAATTTTTTCTTCGGCATGCCTTCTTTGGGTGATGTCAAGAAACGCAACCGCAAGTCCAAAGTTTTCAATTGGTATCGGTGTTGCTAAAATATCAAACCATGTGATTTTATCTTCTTTGATCATCCCAATTTCCAAATTACGAATTACTTCTTTGTGTCGTAATGCTCGCATCAAACTTGATTTTCTTGGGTATATTTTTGTGCCGTTTGGTTGGATGAGAGTGTACTTTCGAATGTTGAGCGTACGATTGAGTAGTTCTCCATCTTGGATGTCAAAATAGGTTCTTGCTGTTTTATTGGTTTCAACAATTTTACCTTTTTCATCTGTGATGGCGATGCCCATGGGTAAGTTGTCAAAGATAGATTTATACTTCTGTTGTTGGAGTAAAAATTCAAAGGAGATATCTTTTTGGATAGTGACATCACGATCAAAACCTAAAATGATTTTGGACTCTCGTAATGGGATGAGTAACCAAATGATCCAAACTTCTTCTTTTGATTTGGTAACAAGGCGATTTTCGAAATTTACTATATTCGGATTTTTGCCCAAACTTTCGAAAGTATTCTCTGTATTTTCTTTGTCGTCTTCTTGAGTGAAGTGGAGAATTGATTTCCCAACAATTTCTTTAGGTTCAAATTCTAAAAATCGGGCAAACCGATCTGTAACTGAGACAAAATTACCTTCCCAATCCAATACCTGGAAACTATTGGGATATTCGGTCAATAGGGATTTAACAGTGAGACCAGAGAGAATTTTACTGCCTAAAGGCTCATTTCGCATGTATTTCTTTGCCTAAATAATAAACCGCTTCGATGGATCCAGGAAATTGGAATCCTTCAAATGGTGACCATCCGGACTTACTTTTAATCATTGATTTTTTAAATTCAACTGGTTTTTTTAAATTTAAGATAGAAAAATTTGCCGCATAACCTTCGTTAATGATTCCGACGCCCTTTCCGAATTGTTTTGGTAAATAAGGAGCCACAAACTCCCCTGGATTTTTAGAACAGATTTTTGCTATTAAAGTCATCGGAATGTTTAATTTCAATATCATATATGTGACAAAAAGTCCATATGTATCCAATTGAGAGATTCCACTTGTTCCTTTTTGTTTTTCTTCGATCGAATGAGGTGCATGGTCGGTGGCTAAATAATCAATATGCCCATCGAGAATCCCTTTCACCATCGCTTCTCTATCTTCACGGCCTCGAAGAGGAGGATTCATTTGGAACCATTTGTGATTGGTTTCTGTTAACATTTCAGTATCAAACATCAAATGAGTTGGGGTCACTTCACAGGTAACATTCACTCCTCGTTTTTTCGCTGCAACGATCTTAGAAAGACCATCTTTTGTCGAATAATGGCAAAGTTTTCCTTTTAGGTTGTATTTTTCGATCAAATACAAAGCAAAATCAGTTGCGATTGTTTCCGCTTCTTTTGGCCTTCTTGTTTCGTGTGTGGGTTTGTTCTGATTTGCGATGAGGATTTCTGGATCTTCACAATGGAAACTCACATCCTGTCCCTGGTAATGTTTGATCACTTCCTCGAGTGATGGGTTGTCATGGAAAAAGAGTTCTCCTATGGAAGGACCCATAAACACTTTATAAGGAACTTTGTTTGTGAGTGGTTTTGTATGAGGACCTATCCCTGCATACAAGGTAATGTGAATTGGAGCTTTTTTGGTGAGCGCTTGTTTGGCGGAGTAAGATTCATCATCTATCGGAGGAACTGGATTGTTTGGCATATCAGCCACATGGATCACTCCCCCATTAATGGCAGCAGCACTTGCTGATAAAAAATCTTCTTTGTAAGTATGTTTTCCACTCACATCTTCCCTTGCGTGAATGTGAATGTCACCAAATCCAGGAAATATCACACATTCATCAGAAAACTGGCGGGCATTCGGATCGATGCCTTCTTTTACTTTTGTGATCAGACCAGTAGTGACATCAAATTCGATCGTACCCAAAAATTCTCTTTCGTGGGTTACGATTTTTCCTGCGATTTTTTCCATAATGACCCTTTGATTCAGCAGATTCTAAGAGGGAAGGAAAGTTTCAAGGGAATTTAAATTCCCTTTCATAGAAGAAAATCCCAAATCGACAATTGTTGATTGGTAGATGGGATATAAATTAGATTAGTCCCACTTGGATAATATTTCGATGATATCATTTCCAAAACGTTCTAATTTGGCAGGTCCAACACCTTTTGTGGCTTCCAGTTCTGAAAGGTTTTTTGGTTTTCTTTCTGCAATCCGTTTGAGCACTGGATTTTGAAAGACCATAAACTTTTTCCATTTAAGTTGCCTTGCTTTACGATCACGGTAATTCATGAGTTCTCTTAAGATTTGAGAATGCAATGTCGGAACTTTTTTTGGTTTTGTATGTTCCCCATTCGTCTCATTAGAGTTAGATGATGATTGTTTGACTTTTGTTTTGGAAAAATTCGGAAGGTATAATTTTGGGTATTTAGCGCCAGCTACCAAAACTTTTTTTTCTTCTACCCAGGTTTCTAATTTTGCAACAACTGCTTCTTCAGGAATTCCTTCCAATTTACCGTGGAATGGATTTCGTTCCATTCTGTAACGTAACACATCCTTCGTTCGTTTCCCCACTAAAGTTTTCGCAATGATGTTTTTTCCAAAAACGGCAGGGTGTTCTTTCAAAAAATTTTGAATGGTTTCTTCTTCCCATTCGGAGAGTGGATGTTCTCTTTTTTCATTTTTTTTCTGAATTTTAACTTTTTCAGATTCTAAAAATTTACTCCGATTAATGCTAACACCTGTTTCGGTACAAATGTCACATTTTCCACAAGGAGAAATTGATTCTCCAAAATAGGAACAAAGTTGGACTTGCCTACAAATTTCATTGTTTGCATATTCTTTGATGTATTTGAGTAAGGTGTCTCCGCCTTTGAAGTTTGTCTCCTTTGACAACATAAACACTTGGGTGGCAACATCACCTGCTTTGTAAAACAAAACACATTCCGATGGTAAATTGTCTCGGCCAGCACGACCTGCTTCTTGGTAATAGGCTTCGAGTGAGGCAGGTACTTGGTAGTGGATCACCAAACGTACGTCAGGTTGATCCATACCCATCCCAAATGCATTGGTGGCAACTAAAATAGGAACTTTTCCAGATGTATAGGCATTTTGTGTTCGTTCTCGGATCCCATCAGTTCGACCTGCATGGTACTTTCCTACCGAGAATCCAAAGTCTTTTAATAAATCATACACTTCGTCTGTTTTTTTACGAGTTGCACAGTAGACAATGGCACGACCAGGGAATTTCCTTCCATCTTTCCAAGGTTCGAGTAGTTCCATCAATCGGTCTGCTTTGTCCCGTTCTTGGTTTGGGTATTCCACACTGAATTTTAGATTGGGGCGAAAAAAGGTAGATAAAACAACGTTAGGTGAACGCATTCCAAGAGAGGATTGGACATCTGTTTGTACTTTTTCTGTTGCTGTTGCCGTGAGAGCTAAAATGGGAAAATTGGGATTGGGATGTCTTTCTCGTAAAACATGAATTTGGCGGTACTCTGGGCGAAAGTCATGACCCCACTGGGAAACACAATGTGCTTCATCCACAACTAAAGAAAATAATTTCATCTCACGAAAAATTCGTAAAAACCCATTAGAAAGAGCTCGTTCGGGGGATACGAGTAAAACACGAAGTTCCCCTCTGACTGCTCTTGCAAGAATGGTCATTTGTTCTACTTCGTCTTGGGTGGAATTACAAAAGGCAGCTGGAATTCCTTTTGCAAGTAAACTTTCCATTTGGTCTTTCATTAAGGCGATGAGTGGGGATATGACAAGCGTTAGTTTGTCTTTTTGGATCGCAGCAGGTAATTGGTAAATGAGGGACTTTCCAGCACCAGTCGGTAAAATGGCAAGTGTGTCCTGGCCTTCTAAAACCGATTGGATGGCTTCCCTTTGGCCTGGGCGAAATTCTGAAAAACCGAATTTGGTTTTGAGTTCCGAAAATAGATCCAAAGTAACTCTTAGATTTTTGGGAAATAGGAACGGGTCAACGATAAGATTCTCCCTTTTTGGCTCATTTTTGAATTTTACAGAAACGGCTAACCTAGAAATTGTAACGAAGACCGATGCTTTTTAACACTTTTGTCTTTTTATTATTCTTTCTCATCGTGTATTCGGTCTTTTTATGTTTTGGTTGGTTTGCCAAAAAACAGAAATGGGCATACCGAGCACAAAACCTTTGGTTACTCTTTGCTTCTTATTTTTTTTACGGATGGTGGGAATGGTTTTTTCTCACCCTCATTTTACTCAGCACCATCATTGATTATGTAGCAGCGAGGTCCATTGAATCCTCTCAAAACCAAATGTTTCGAAGGATCTACTTAGCAGTTTCGATATTTGCAAATTTGGGCCTACTTTTTACCATGAAGTACTATGATTTTTTTGCAGTGAATCTTGTTGATTCCTGGAACCAAATTGCCATTTGGCTCGGTGGCAGTGTCGCTACCGATTCAAGTACATACTTACTCAAAAACATTGTGCTTCCTGTAGGGATTAGTTTTTACACCTTCCAAACGATGTCGTACACCATTGATGTGTTTAGACAACAAATCAAAGCCGAACGTGATTTTTTTGATTTTGCACTCTTTGTGAATTTTTTCCCACAACTCGTGGCAGGTCCTATTGAAAGGGCACAAGACTTACTGCCCCAACTCAAAGCACCTAAGTTTCCTACCATGGATGGTGTACAAAAAGGTTTGTATGATATTTTACTTGGATACTTTATGAAAGTGTATGTAGCCGATAATTTGGCTACATATGTGGATCAGGTATTTTTTGCAGGCAAATCGTTTTATACCCAAAATCCAACAATCATCCAGTCTATGGACGGCTCACAAGTGTTTGCCGGTGGGTTTTTATTTTTAACTCAAATTTATTGTGACTTTGCTGGGTATTCCTTTATTGCTCTTGGGATCTCGAGGTTACTCGGTGTGACCCTCACTGTGAATTTCGAAACTCCTGAATTTTCAAAAACACCTACGGAGTTTTGGAATCGCTGGCATGTAACACTAAACAGGTGGTTTCGCGATTATATATATATTTCACTTGGTGGCAGTAAGTATGGAAAGTTTGCCCAATACCGAAATTTATGTATCATCTTCTTTTTGTCAGGACTTTGGCATGGAGCCAATTGGACATTCATCACTTGGGGTTGTTTACAGGGTGTCTATACCATGATTTACCTTGTAACCTTTTCCAAAAAGAAAGAAGATTTGGGAGACCAAACAAACGAAACTACAATTTCCTTTTCCTCTAAACTCTCACAAATTCTTACTGGAACATTTAGCCGTGTGTTGGTATTCTCACTTGTAGCGTTTAGTGCAGTTGCATTTCGTTCGTATGATGCCAATATGATGTTTGTTTACCTTCAAAAATTTTTAAGTGTTTGGACTTGGGACCTTTCTCCCAATAATAACGTGAAAAACATGTTTGGACTTTGGGAAGAGTACTTCAAAATTTTCCTTCCGCTGCTTATCTTAGATGGAATCACGTATTTCAAAAAAGAAAGGTATTGGATTTTTATGACTCACCCGCTCATCCAAACATTTGTCTTATCGTTTATGGCATTTCTCATCCTCATAAGGGGAGTATTCGGAAAAGAGGTAATTTACTTTGCGTTCTAAATTTTTAGGCATCGGACTTACTCTTTTATTTTTTTTAATTTTAGAAATCACTGTACGAGTGACGGGAATTCATTATTTAGAACAACCAGAAATCTTTTTTGTAAACTTGAAAAAAAACTTTGTCGAATCTGGCAAAGGTGACGCCGACATCATCGTGTTAGGTGACTCTAGGTCTATGGCACTCGCCGGATATGCAAAAGACGATAAAACAGAATATTCGGTTTACAACCATAGTTTGCCTGCGATGGGACCGAAGTATTACCGATTCTTTTTGGACAAATACTTAAAGAAGGGAAACAAAAAACCAAAAATGGTTCTGTTTGCCGCCTCGCCAAAGTTATATGCAACTGGTTATGGCCCTCCATTGTATGATCCGGATGCAAAGGTTGTGAAGGAAAATGAATCCATCTCAAACTTTATGAAACGGAGATGGAACGAAGGAATTGAAAAAAACTTTTTTAGACCACAAACAAAATCCAATGTAATTAGTTATAGTGGGAAACAAGAAGATGCCAACCAAATCCTTTGGGAGTTTTTTGGACATAGATACCTCCACCAGTTTACCTTTCTTGAATTAGCAGAACAATATTCTGGTGTAGAACGATTGTTTATTTTATCAAAAGCCACACCTCTTTTGTACGAATCCTACAGATTCCATGGTGCCATTCGAAATTCACTAAGTTATTCCAATTGGAAAGTAGACAAACAGTACAAAGAAAAATCCATCTTTTGTGAATCCTGTGAAAACATAGAAGCTGGTTTATGCAAACCATCACCTTCGCAACTCGAAGATAATTTGACCATCGAAGACCAAATCAATCGTCATTTTGGGAAATATAATATTTCCAATCGGTTGAAACCAGAGTTAGTCTACTTTTCCAAAGAAATGATTCGAAAGGAATTAGATGCGGAATTAAAAAATCCAAACGATCATTTTAATCCCAATCCAGATTTTGTCGTATTGGAAGATTTGATCCGTTACACAGAAGAAAAAGGCATTCAATTTGGAATGGTGTATTTGCCTTGGATCAAAGAACGCCAAGAATCTCCTGAATCAAAGGTCTTACTTTCCAAGTTAATCATTTTTTTCCAAAACCATCCGGCTACAAAACTCTTTTTCTTTCCTGAATCTTCCTACCCCGCAGAGCGTTTTGTAGATAATATCCATTACGATTGCCGGGGAGAAAAACGGGTAAACGAAGAATTCCGCCAATTTGTTCTCCCTCAGGTCTTTCGTTTTTTATCTTCTAAATAAAAATCCAATTGATTTCCGATTTCGAGTATTGGAGAATGAGGCACTCCATTCGGATAAGAGGAAACCCAATCATGTTTTCGTTTCGAAACATATTTGTTTGTATTCTATCTGCCTATCTCATCGGATCCCCGATACTAGCGCAGAACCGTTATGCGTTGTTCATAGGAACGAACTACAAAGGGAACACTGCCAAAATCCCTGAGTTGAATCTCTGTGAAGCCGATGCGAATTTTTTAAAAGAGAAAATCCAAAAAAAAGGTAACTTCAAGGATATCAAAGTCCTGTTAGGTTCCATGGTAACTCGGGATAATGTCAAAAATGCAATCAGCCAAATTGGAAAAGTAGCTGGGAAAGAAGATTCTGTATTTTTGTATTTTTCTGGTCATGGGATGTACATGAAAGATGCGAAGGCCAAAAATGGAATGCGTAACTACTTAATTTGTTATGATCGACCGCATATTTCCGATGAAGAACTCAACGAATTTTTAACAGATATCAAATCCCCAAAAACAGTTCTTGTGATGGATTGTTGTTATTCGGGTGGGATTGCCAAAAAGGGAAAAAACACTCGTGGTGCCGCAGAGATTCCCATTGCCCAAGGCAATGACGGGGTTGTCCGCCAGAATGCAGAAGATTATTTTTTCCAAGACAAAGCTGTCATTTCGTCTTCCGATGATGACCAAACTTCCATCGAAGTAGGGGGAACCATCAACCATGGTATCTTCACCTATAATTTTGGAAATGCACTCGAAAAGGCCGACCTCAACAAAGACAGTGTGGTCACGGCGTTAGAGGCATTTTTTGTCGCAAAAGAAGAAACCGTGAGGATGGCTCGTCAATTCAACCACGAACAAACCCCACAAGTTTCTGGGAATGCTGCAGGGATTTTTCTTTCTGGGGCACCACAACCACAAACCCCTCCACCAAAACCACCCAATGTAGTGGTCAACGTTCCGATCACTCCTGTGGAAACAACCACACCTAACAACAACCAAACCACAACTCCAGTCACACCGGAGCCAGAACCAACACCTGCGAACGAAACCACTGTGGTCATCCCACCGATCACGGAAGTGGAACCACCAGCTCCTCCCTCTGTCTCCACTGGAAACATTCTCATCCGGACATCCATCATCAAAGATAAGTCCTATGGTGGAGCCGCAACGAAGTCTCCTTATGACCTACTGAACAAACAAGGCAAACTGAGATCTTCCACTCCGGAAGGCAAAGTGCGTGCCATTAAAGTGTTAGTAGATGACCAAGAATACAATGCACAAGTGACAACGGAAAAATCAAAGATTTGGGGTTCCATCACAAAGAACGGAACCCTCATCCCTGGTGATATTTACAATGTGAAGATCGATAACCTACCCGCTGGTGTACACCAAATTGAAATCCGTGCTGATAATTATCCCATCTACAAAACAGCAACTGCGGTGATTCCAAAACAAACGGTGACTGTGGATGCAATGAGTTCCATGGATGGATTTGGTGCCATTCGAGGGAGAGTTTTCTTCAAAACATTGGACAACCCCATCGAAAAACACCCGATTTATATGCCAACAGTTGTGTCTACGAACCAAATCTTTAAGGTCACAACAGACAAGGATGGATACTTTTGGTTTACCAATCTAAAACCAGGGAAATACGAAATCAGAGCCAGTTTTATGGAAGAAATGAAACTCGAAAACTCTGAGATTGTGGTCAAACCTGGCGAAGTCACAACGGTTGAGATCATCCTCAATAAAAAATTGAGTTATACCAAAACCAAATACTAAAACAAACCAATGCGAAGCGGAAGGGATCTCTCCCTTCTAGCCATTTGCTTTGGGAAAAGGCCCTCAATTGAGGGTCTTTTTTTTAAGAGCCTTGGTTTTCCAGCCATCTGAGGTTGTTTTTTTGAACTGCCTTTACCAAAAAAAAGCACCCATTCCACCATTCCCCACCCTGATAGCGGTCGAAAACCCCCAAAATGATTAATATTAATCTAAAAATGATTAATATTAATCCAAAATGAAAGATTTTTCCCTGATTTGATTGAAATGGAGGTTTTTTTCAAGTTTTTACGATTGAAATTAATCCTTATTTTTGGAATCGTATAGTCATAAAGAAAAAGGGAATCGGAAAAAGAGGTTCCCGATCTAGAGAGGATCACATGAAAACAACAAAAATAATCGCAACAGGGATCTTAGCAATGGGACTTGCAACAGCAAATCTACATGCTTTAGACACAAACGAAAGATTAGAGCTTTTGGAGTCTGCTATGATTGAACAAGCAACAACTCCAGCGCAAAAATCTGCAGTTTCAGAATACCTTGCGAATGTTGCAAAAGAAAAAACGGAATTGGCTCAAGCTCTTCGTGATAGAGCTGGATCAACTCGAGGTGGTAAAGCTCTTAGCCAAATGAACGAGAAGAAAGAACTTCTTCGCCGTGCTGAGGCTCTTGAAAAAGAAGCTAAAAAATACCAAACTGTCTCTATGGACATGCGTGCAGAGTCCATGCAGGTAGCTCACAACTAAGCACTCAATTTTTAAGTTGAGTCTCGCGAGAAAGGTCAGGTTCGCCTGGCCTTTTTTTATGCCCCGCTGATAAATGCTTTCCAAACTATCTAACTATGTGACATAATCAATATATGGTTGACACCCCCCAAGAAATCAAAGAAAAACGATTTGGGCGTGTGATTCCGATCCTCCTTGTTTTCTCAGGGCTTTTGGCTCTCGGATTGGTGTTTAGATGGGGTAGGCCAGTCAAACCAGTTGTTCGTGTGGAATGGGAAGGTCAAAAATACCTAACTCCAACGGACCTTTTGGTTTACTTAGGAACGGATGCAGAGTCACCCAATATGAGTGATTGGAAGGATTGGGAAACCAAACTCTCCCGTCATCCTCGGATCAAAAAAGTTCGAATCACAAGAGATCCTGATGGATTTCTCTTGGTTCATATAGAGGAGAAAGTCGCAGAATTTGTCATACATGTAGGAAGTTCTTTATACGAAGTGGATGAAAATTTGGAAATCTTATCCAAAGACCAAGTTTTGAATGTTCATTTAATTGTCATTAGCGGGTCATTCGTTGTTGGAGAACAAAAACTAGAAGGCAGACAGATTTTTGATATTACCAAAGAAATGCGATATGCTCTATCTCTTTACCCTGCTCTTTCCACCCGAATTTCCGAACTTGTCGCTGAACGTGACGGTAATTATACAATGTACTTAAAATCACCAAAATCAATGAAAGTTTTTATAGGTGATAAATTAGAAATAAACGTATTTCGTAAGTTATATGCATCTCTTGCTTATATGGAAGCAGAATCCATCAAAGCAGTCTCTATTGATTTGAGAGGAGAAGACGCAGTATACCATTAATATGATTGAAGATGATTCACCTATTATAACTGCTTTAGATCTTGGATCTTCTCTTATCAAGGTTGTCATTGGACGACTATTAGGAGATCATGAAATTGAAATCATTGGAACTGGAGTTTATCCTTCTACAGGGATCAAAAACGGATCAATTGTTAATATTGAAACAACAACCAAGTCCATCATAGAGGCGTTTGGTGATGCAGAACTCATGGCTGGCCAAGAGATCACTTCTGTTGTTGTGAATGTTTCTGGAAAATCAGTACATGGTTTTAATGAAAAAGGAATCATAGCAGTTACTAATAGAGAACGTATTGTAAGTGAGATGGATATCATGCGTGTTGTGGAAGCAGCACAAGCAGTACATGTTCCTAATGACCAACAAGTAATTCATGTCCTCACAAAAGAATTCAAAGTAGATGACCAAGTGAATATCAAAGATCCAATTGGGATGACTGGTGTTCGTCTAGAAGCCGAGGTTCATATTGTATCTTGTGGAAACACTGCTCTCAATAATATAGATCGTTGTGTGGAACAAGCAGGGCTTTTGCAAATGGATAAAGTTTTATCGAGCCTTGCCTCTTCCGAAGCCATTTTGACAGCAGGTGAAAAAGATTTAGGAACAGCAGTTGTCGATATTGGTGCAGGTATTTGTGATATCATCATTTATGTGGATGGGGGAATCGCATTTTCTTCTGTTGTGCCATTTGGTGGGTTTCATATCACAAGTGATATCTCCATTGGTCTTAAAACCACAGTAGAAACAGCAGAAATCATCAAAAAACGATACGGCCATACAAGAATTGATATGGTGGATCCAACAGAAAAATTTGAAATTCCATCTATATCAGGTCGACCTTCACGATCTGTGTTTCGCCAAGAACTTGTTGAAATTTTAGAACCGAGGGTTCGCGAAATTTTAGAAATGATCGATCATGAACTCGTACGATCAGGCTATAAGTCGAGTTTGGCGGGAGGAGTGATCCTAACAGGAGGCACTTCTTTATTACAAGGCATTGAATCCACTGCAGAAGAAGTATTTCGATTATCAGTCGGACGTGCAAAACCTGCTGGAATGAGTGGTCTTGTGGAAAGAATTGCTAGCCCTGAATATGCAACAGCAGTTGGCCTTATCAAATACAGTTCAAAAATACAAAACTTGGAACAAAAAAACATGCATTCCGTTTCCGAAGGAGAGGGATGGATGAAGAAGGTTCGTCGTTGGATGGAGAATAATCTCTAAGGAAAAATGAATGTTATACCTAGAAGAAGAAAAAACTAGCCCAGCTATTATCAAAGTCATTGGTGTTGGTGGTGGTGGAATGAATGCCGTCACAAGAATGGTCCATTCCAAAATGACGGGTGTTGACTTCATTGTAATGAACACCGACGAACAAGTATTACTCAAATCTCCTGTTGAAGTTAAGATTCAACTTGGTAATAAAGTGACTCGAGGTATGGGTGCTGGTGGTGATCCAGAACTCGGAGAAAAAGCTGCCTTAGAAGATAAGGAACGAATTGTATCTGCTTTAAAAGGAGCGGACATGGTGTTTGTCACTGCCGGTATGGGTGGTGGAACTGGAACAGGAGCTGCTCCAATCATTGCAGCCATTGCAAAAGAATTAAAATGTTTAGTTGTTGGTGTTGTGACTGTCCCTTTTTCATTTGAAGGGAAACGAAGAGCAGAACTTGCCAAACAAGGAATTGACCAACTCCGTGCGAATGTAGATACCCTCATCACCATTCGTAATGATTCTATTTTCCAAGTTGTTGATAAAAATACACCAGTGGACATGGCCTTTCGAGTGATCGACGATATCTTGTTAAATGGTGTTCGTGGAATCAGTGATATCATCAACCATCCTGGAATCATCAATGTTGATTTTGCTGATGTGAAAACCATCATGAAAGATACGGGTGATGCGATATTGGGAGTAGGGGAAGGACGTGGGGAAACCCGCGTGAGTGAAGCAGTAGAACAAGCAATCAACAATACCTTACTCGAGGATTCGAGTATCCAAGGTGCTAAATCCCTTCTCATCAATGTGACAGGTGGTAATGACCTCACCATCCATGAATGGAATGAAGTTTCCCAAATCATCACGGCCCAAGCAGATCCAGATGCCAATATCATCATTGGTCTCAATGAAGACGATAGCCTAGCCGACCAAATCCGAGTGACAGTGATTGCCACAGGTTTTTCTAAAAAAGGAAAACAATACCAGAGAGAACAAAAGGTTGTTGGATCCGAAGAGTCAATTTCGCCAATGGTGTATCTCAAAAAATCGGATGAAAAAGAATCTGGTTTTTCAAAAGAATCAGAAGTCCCAAGAGGGATTCGTCAAAGTAATCGAAGTTTTGGAGCGCAAAAACAATCCTCCCCATTTCAGAATTATGGAGAGGATTATGATATTCCTGCTTTTTTACGTAGGAAAAATGATTAATTTAAAATACGAACTGTTAGTTGGAGTAGGATCTCACCGATACGAATAAAGGTTTTCCTTCTTCCACTAACAATTTTCTAGGTGCACTTGTCACAACAGAACCTGGTGATTCTACTTTAAAATCATATTCACCTGGTGCTAAAAAGATTCGTTTTACTTGAAAATTGGAAGGAATGGTCCGCCAACAACGAAGGTCTGGTGCAATGGTTTGTGAAACCGCAAGGCCTGCTGCAGCACCAGCTGCCACACGGATGAGACCAGAAACTAGGTCATTATTTTTCCCTTTTCCACCAGACTCAATTGCTCGTGCCATTGCTTCCGATGCAATCACGGCTGCAACTACCTTCAGTGATAAGGAAGTTAAGTTTTTGGTGATGAGAGCTTTGTAGTTCTCATTAAAATTGTTCATTGCTGTTTCGGAGTAATTGTTCATGATATCGGAATACCCAACATCCACTCCATTGATGTAATAACGTTTCGGAAGGGATCCTTTTGGATCTCTTTCTTTATAAATAGGGATTGGATTCTCAGCTACAGAAAGGGCAGCAATGGCACCAGCAAGGGAAGCACCTGCTCCTTTGGCACGTAATCCAACTTCTACCGCACCACGGAGAGCAGCTGCAAAGTATTCGTCTTCAATAAGGCGTCCTCTAGACATTTTGATCGCAGATTTTCCAGCCTCGTGAATGATGATAACTTCTGAAAGTTTTTCATTTTCGGGTGAAGTTCTTTGCATAGAACGATTGTAAGCTTGTAAGCTTGATCGACCAGCAGAGTATTTTGATTGGTCTGAGGAATCTCCTTCCCTATAAGCTAACATATATCTGTCGGCAATTAGGTTTTGGCTTTTGCCAATGAGTTGTTCCATATTTTTGTATTGGACTCTTGCATCATTATAACGACCAAGTTTTTCCGATACATAGGCATCGATGAGGCGAGCTGCATTGTTTTGGCGGTATTCTGCTGCCAAAAAACGCATTTCTTTCAGTTCAAAATCCAAACGTCTGAAATAAATTTTTGCGTTATTGGTGTCACCTTGTAACAGGTAATTGTTCGCAATATAAAACTTAATCATCACCCTTTCAAAATCTTCCCCGGTATAATTGGATTCGTTATCCGAAAGGATGAACGAAAGCCCAGACCGTGTCATACTGACTTTGATATTGTCTGCAATGTCTTCTGCTTCTTTGAAAACTTTATTGGAAGTAACGTAGTCACCTTTGGTATGAAAGATCATACCAGCTTCCATCAAAAATAGAAGTTTGTCCTTATTCGATGAACCTTCAAACAGTTCTCTAATTTTAGGAATGGCAGAATCATAATCCTGTCCGTAGTATGCTGATTCGGTTGCTTGGATGACTTTGTTGTAATCACTGGCACAACCGAGAATGAGAAGAAAAAGAAAGAGAAATGATTTTTTCATGCAATAGTGGAAGGGATTACCAACTAACCCCTTTGTTTCCTCGAACTGCTAATTTTCTATACGATACCTTTTCTGACCAAACCGCAATGGTGGTTTCCACTTCTACGAGTTCGATGTTAATCGACTGCTCAACGATTTTTTCTCCATTCGATGTGAACATGTTTTCGTTGATATCACAACGTACAAAAAAGTTAGGAGACTTCAATTTTCCAATGGATAAACGATTGGAAGTGAGTCCGGACAAACTGAACTGAATTTCATTGAGAGATTGTTCTCTTGTTTTGGTACGAACTGTGTAAATTTTGTTTTTGATGAGTTTGGATACAAACGCATTGTCAAAGAGTTCCGTTTGGATTTGTTCCGATGTATCGTTACGTGTAGGGAAGTGTGCCACAAAAACACCTTCTTCATGTGGGTTTTCTTTGAAATACTCCCCAATTTGGCCTGCTAATTTTTCGGCCGCTTTCACCAATTCTTGGCTAGTCAGTCCACCTGAGTCGGAGATATAATCATCAGCATTGTCGAGTCTTTTGGGACTAGAACTGCATTGGAATAAGAATCCTACTAAGAGAAAGGAGAATAGAATTTGTTTCATAACCCCACTTATATGGGGGATGGAAACATGTCTTGTCAATTCCAAAAATCCGATTTCAATTCCTCGATTTTAGAACTACGATAAAAAGTTTTTTCCTCTTCGGACATTTCCTTCATTTCCCTCTCGTAGATTAACTCGACTACCTGTCGGTAGAAGGAAGGGCTTTCCCAGGATTGGATGTCCCATTTTTCCTCTTGGTAAAGTGCCGCTTTTTTACGAAGGAAAATGCGTTTTCGTTCCCTTGCATAACTATAGGGATTTCTCTGAATGTAATCTTCCAAAAAAGACAATAAAATCACGGGAGGCGATGTGGGGTGTTTTGGAAAAATAAGTTCATTTAAAAATTTGGGAAAAATTTCTTCTTTAAGGCGGTTTACGGCCGTTAGTTTTTCATATTGGGAGAGGGAAGGAGAAGATTCAATTTCCAAACTTTTGTCCTTCCAATTCATAAAAGCGACATAGACAGCATATAAAACATGCCCTCTTTCATCTGGAAATTCTTGGAGTAAATAACGGTATGTTTCTTCTCTGTCCCCTTTCCAAAGAAAAGATTCCTTCCCTCGAATCGTTTCCAAAAAATCCCTAAGGTCACTTGGATACCCTGGCCCTTTTAGGACCTCTGGGCGATTTTGTAACCTCTGCCAATAGATCTCGGATCGTGAATCAAAAGAGGATTCTTTGGGATTCTCTTTGGTTTTTTTGAGAAAAAGGATATAGACAAGACCACCAAGTAAGAAGGAGAGTAGAATTGTGATGAATAGGATGAAGATGGTTTTCTTTTTGTTCATTGGCATTGTGTGTTTGTACTTTGCCTGTACGAAAAAATCCAGTGAAGATTCAAATTCAGAACTATTGAGTACGTTACTCACTCAAGGGAGCCCTGTACAATCTGCTTGTCAAAGATTTATTCTGACAGAATCAAATTGTGTGGCAGTTGCGGATCTCAGCACAAACGTATGCCCAGGTCTTATCTCCAAATTAAAAGCACAAATCCAACCAAGGGAATTGAGTACGGATTCAGTCGCTGTTTTGTATTTTGATTGTTTTTCGAAAATTAACTTAACTTATAATATTGCAAAAACATGTAACCAAAGTTCATTTGCCTCCAATTCCGAATATAGAAGAGTCCAACGTACAGGTACATCCTCTGCGGAAACTTCATGGCAAGAAGCAATGAACCAATGTGGTTCTCTTGAGAATTCCGTTCCACCCGTTGATTCGGGGCTTCGTGAAACAGACACCGTACTTGGGTCTGACCCTTTCCAATGATTGTTAATAGGAGTATAAAATGTCACTAGTCACCAAAGACCAATTGGTTCAAAAATTAAATCCCATTTACCTTCCTCATGAAATTGAGGAACGTATCCTCCCTCTTACCGAAGAAATCAACCGTTTGAAAAAAGAAAAAAATGCCGTGATCCTCGGTCATAATTATATGACACCCGATGTGTTTTGGGGAGTGTCTGATATCATTGGTGATTCATTGTATCTTTCTAAGATGGCAAAAGAAACAACTGCCTCCATGATTTTGTTTAATGGAGTACATTTTATGGCGGAGACTGCCAAAATTTTATCTCCTGAAAAAAAGGTACTCATTGCCGATCCCAAAGCTGGTTGTTCACTTGCTGAATCCATCACACGCGATGATGTCAAAGCATTAAAAGCAAAATACCCAGGTGTCCCTGTTGTTACGTATGTGAACTGTTCGGCGGAAGTGAAAGCAGAAACTGATGTTTGTTGTACTTCAGCAAATGCCGTACAAATTGTAAATGCAGTGGAAGGGGACACGGTTATCTTTTTACCGGATGAATACTTGGCAGGAAATGTTAGGAACCAAACTACCAAAACCATTATCTCTCATCCCGGCCGTTGCATGGTTCATGAAATGTACACTCCAGAAGATATCCGTTCCGCGAAACGTTTGTTTCCTGGTGGTGTTACTGTCATCACTCACCCTGAGTGCCACGAAGATGTTGTAAAAGAAGCAGATTTTTCTGGATCTACATCACAGATGGTTGATTTCATTCGTAAGAGTAAAACTGATAAAATCATGTTAGTGACAGAATGTTCGATGGGTGATAATTTACGTGCTGAATTCCCTGAAAAAGAATTTGTATCAACATGCCAAACATGTCCTCATATGAAAAAAATTACTTTGGAAAAAGTTAGAGATGCATTGTTAAAAGAACAATTTGAAATCTTTTTGGATGAGGAAGTGATTTCACTTGCCCAAAAATCTGTAAATCGTATGTTAGAGTTGAGTTATAAAAAATAGTATGTTTAGAGTTGGAAACGGAATCGATTTTCATAAATTAATCCATGAACCATTTCGCCCCCTAATGCTTGCGGGTGTGGAAGTGAAATCGGAATTTGCTTTTTTGGGGCATAGTGATGCGGATGTAATTTTACATGCAGTGGCAGATGCTATTTTAGGTGCATTGGCCCTTGGTGATATTGGAGTTCATTTCCCTGACACTGACCCACAGTATAAAAATATGAAATCCTCAATGATCATTGATAAATGTTTAGATCTTCTAAAGGAAAAAAAATTCAAACTCATCAATGTGGATTGCACCTATGTTGGTGATCATCCCAAAATAAATCCAATTCGTGCTGAACTCAATGAATCTTTGGCAAAAATCACAAAACTTCCGTTAGACTGTGTTTCCATCAAGGCAACTACCTCGGAAGGGATGGGAGCTTTAGGTAGAAGTGAAGGTGTGATGGTGATGGCAACTGTGCTCATCGAGAGCACAAAAAAACACGATTAAAATCTTTTTTCTTTCCCAGTGGCGATGTGGTTTAAATCAGCATCGCTAAAGAATAAAAATAAAAGTTTCGAAAGGAAATTGGGAGCTGTTTGGATTTCTAAAATTCCGTGGATACGAACACCGTTCTCAGTGGGATCCAATTGGTAGGTTTCTTTTAGAACTCCGTAATGTTTGAATCCTTGGCTTTCGATTTGGAAAGAAATTGTCGGTGTATTTGTGACAGAAATTGTTTTGCATTTCACCGTTTCGCCCAAGGATTTTGATTCCCATTCTTCACCCACGACAGGTGCTCGAAAGGATTTTGGTTGGAAGGATTCATACAAATTCTTTAAGGTTTGGTCAGGTTTTAATTTTACCTCCCAAGTACGTTCCAAACGAGTTTCCTTTTGGCTTACGACGGCAAAAACAAAAACAAAGAGAAAGATTCCAAAAACCCTTAGATACCAAATCATATCTCCATTGAAAAATCTATTGCCTAGGGATCGATTGAAATTTATTTTTCTCCTACCGAAGGGGAAACTTCGGGAGGGTTTAGCCACTGCATTCTGCTAGAGAAATATCATCAAAACGCGTATCAGGCCTCATCCAAGTGTATGAGCGTGAACAAAATCTATCGATTCACACGAACCCTTTTCCAGAGATTTTAGATGATACCACCTACAATCGTATTCTTAAGGATCCCAATTATTGGATTTCTCAGTCTTTAGAAGATAAAATCATCCAACAAATTTCCACCTCACTCGATATTTCAGGAATTTTATACCATGTAGGAACTGAAGCATTGATTACCAATGCCTATGATTTGTTACCACTTGATGATTCTAGGATTGATTTAGTGGAAATGATTTATAGGTTACCAATTTTGATTGGTCGCCTAACAAGAGTAGTTTATTTAAATGTAAAACCGATTTCAGACAAACATGTGAAATTTGTTTTTACCTACCTTCCTGAGTTCCAAGAAAAATGGTATGATGCAGTATTTTTCCAAGGAATGTTAAATGGCCTAGCTGTCCTTTTTGAACTCAAAGAATTTAATATCCGAATGACAAAAACAAAACTTTTTGGCATTCACATTTCTCATAAAGAACTGGGTGAAGAAATACAATTTGGTTCCGATGCAAACGAATATGAATTGGAATGGAAAGATGAAGTTTTGTATTTATCTAGATCACATCTAACAAAAGAAAACGTCTCTTCTCGCCATCGTGTGATGGTTACCTCTCGCTCAGAAACAACATTGGAAGAGATGTCTATAGTTGATGTAAGAGATGTTGTTGGTAAATCACGTGAGCTTGCAATTGAAAATCGTGATTTGGAAGCAGCCGTTGAAGTATTGAAGTCTTTCAAACAAGAGTTAGAAAAAAAACAACTCTCGATGGCAAAGGATCTTCGCCTTGCCAAAAACATCCAAAAAGGATTGATACCTGAAATTATCCCAGATTGGAATGGGATTCAATTTTGGACGGGATTTAGTCCCATGCAAGAAGTGAGTGGAGATTATTACGATTATTTTCCATACCATACTGATAAGTTAGGTGTTGCTGTTTGTGATGTATCGGGTCATGGAGTCCCAGCTGCCTTTATCACTGCACTTTCGAAAATGTTATTTTCGAATTTTAAAAAACCAAAACCCTCTGAAACATTTAAACTAATCAATCGAGAGTTACTAGACCTTGTCAAACAACAAGGTTACACCACTTGTGTTTATCTGCTCATCCACTCTGATTATAAAGTTGTTTATTCAATTGCAGGCCATCCAAGACCCATTTTATTCCGCAACCGAACTGGTAAAGCAGAGTTCTGTGAAGGAGAAGGAACATTTTTAGGAATGTTTCCTGATGCTGGAGATACATACCGTGACTTACACCTGCAATTAGAACCTGGAGATAAATTATTCTTATACACAGATGGTTTAACAGAAGCTGAAAATGATCATGGTCATGCATTTGGAGAAAGTAAACTTTTACAAATGATCGAAGAAAATGCAAATGCCACAATCCAAGAAACAGTTGAATCCATCATGAACCATCATAGAGAATTTACGATGGGAACAGACGCAATGGATGACATCACTTTACTCGGATTACAGTTGTCACCACGACTAGAGGAGTTTCATCAGATTAAACGACAAGGTGATAGAGCCTATCACCAAAAAGAATACCAGGTTGCAGTCAATTGTTATGAAAAGGCACACCAAATTTTACCAAGAGAACTGAATACTCAGCTCGCGTATGGAAAGGCTTTGGCATACTACGGTAAGTTTGATGAAGCCATTGGTATGTTGGAATCTTATAATAAATTTAAAACCAACCATTTTAAATCACATGCAATTTTAGGTTATTGTTATTACCAAGTGGAACAATACGAAAAAGCCGAATTGGAATGGAAAAAAGCTTATTCCATTAATGATTCGAACCTATCTAATTTATATAATTTAGCACAACTTTATCGTAAATTGAATCAAAAACAAAAAATGAAAGATGTGATCGATAAAATGAAATACATAGAATCCACGTATTTACATATCCTTCCACTGGAAAAAAAGTGGGAGTCGTTGCCTGATGAATCAAATTAAGGTTATTTTACTTTCTCTTTGTTTTTTTCATTTTAGTTTTCCAAAAGACCATAGTTTCCATTCTGATTTTAGTTTGGAATGGTGTTATTTTGTCGGCCAACTCCAGACCGAATCAGGAAATTCATACGGTTACGAACTTTCGTTTTTTCGATTGAAGTTTTCTGATGATGAGAATTGGAATCCCGAATTGTTTCCTGTTCATTTTGCAATTTCGGATCTTTCGGGACGTAAACATAAAACTGCTCAAACCATCAAACGGAACTTAAGTGGTCTAGCTGGTTATGATCAAAGTAGAATTTATAGTGGTGAATACGAATTTCAAATTCTTTCAAAAGATAAGTTTTTAATCAAAGCAAAACCTAAATCAAATGAAATCGCAATTGAATTCACTTTAGAAGGGGATGGAAACATTTTGTCCCAAGGAAAAAATGGAATTTCCATTAAATCAAAACGAAATCCAAATATTTTTTCGTATTACTATAGTTATCCGAGATTAAAAACTAAAGGTCAATTGGTTTTTTTGGGGAAAAAAGAAACCATTGTTTCAGGAAACTCATGGATGGACCATGAGTGGAGTGAAAAATCATCTCAAAACATTCCTACCTTAGCAAAAGGCCAATCAGGTTGGGATTGGATTTGTCTCATGGATGAAAGGGGAGGTGACTATGTATTTTTTCGGTTTAGAGAATCACCAGAACAAACACCTGAAATATTTGGGACTTATCGTGATGCAAAAGGTAAAGTAACTTATTGGAATGATCCAAAAAATATCCAAATGGTTCCCATTGGAACTTCCTGGAAAAGTAATCAAACAAAAATCACATACCCTTTACATTGGAAGATCAAATACCCTGGTGGTGAGTGGATTGTTTCACCAATTTTCAATGAACAAGAGTTTGATGGAAGTGTTTCCACAAAAACTATCTATTGGGAAGGGGCGGTTTTGGCCAAAGATCCAATGGAAAAAAAGTCTGCCAAAGGATATTTAGAATTGAAAGGTTATCAAAAATCGAAAGACTGGTGGGAGTTCTAAGCCATGTGGAAATATTTTTTAAAACGATTTTTATTAATTTTTCCTACTCTATTAGGAATCACTTTTTTAGTTTTTCTCATTTCTCATTTTGCGCCCGGTGGCCCACTGAATAGTGAAATTGCAAAACTCAAAGGTGCGGGTAACTTAGCGGGAGCATCAACCAAACAAATTTCCCAAGAAGAAATTGAACTCATCAAAAAAAGACTTCATTTGGATAAACCTGCCCCTGTTGCCTATTTTTATTGGTTAAAACAAATTGTTCAATTTGACCTTGGAGAGTCTAGACTTCATTCAAGAAAGGTTTCTGATCTCATCGTTGAAAAACTTCCCGTATCTTTGTTTTTTGGACTCTCTGGTTTTTTTCTTACCTACTTTATTTGTATCCCACTTGGAATCCAAAAAGCACTGAAAGAAGGCAGTCATTTTGATTTCATTTCAAGTTTTATCATCTTTTTTACTTATTCATTGCCAGTTTTCGCCTTCGCAATGTTACTTTTGTATTTGTTTGCTTCAGGAGAAGTTTTTTCTTTTTTTCCATTGGGACATGAAGTATCGGATTTTTATGAGGATTTAAGTGTATGGGGCAAAGTAAAAGATAGATTGGCACATATGTTTTTACCTGTGATTTGTTATGTGGTTGGTAGTTTTGCTGTGCTGACATTACTCATGAAAAATAGTTTGTTAGACCAAATTGCAAAAGAATACGTACGCACTGCACTTTCCAAAGGCCTAAGTTTTTCAGATTCCATTTTTAAACATGCATTCCGAAACTCACTCATACCCATTGCAACAGGATTTGGAAGTAATCTAACTTTAATATTTTCTGGATCCTTATTCATTGAACTTGTTTTTAATATTGATGGAATGGGTTTACTTAGCTTTGAAGCCGTGCGAGAAAGGGATACTGATTTGATGATGGGCCTTCTCCTCGCACAAAGTTTTTTAGGTCTTATTGGTAAAATTGTCTCAGATTTTTGTTACATTCTAATAGATCCAAGGATTGATTTCGAATGAAATTTATCTCCAACCCGGCAAACATTCGTAAGTGGGAAAAATTCAAAAAGAATAAAAGAGCCTATTATTCATTACTTGTGCTCTTTTACACATATCTAATTTCTTTGTTCTCTCCACTTCTCATTAACAACAAACCATTGTTTGTATTGTATGAAGGTTCAGTTTCGTTTCCCATTTTTCAGTTTTATCCAGAAACTAAATTTGGTGGGAATAATTTAACGGAACCAAATTATAAAAAATTAAATCGAGAACCCAGGTTCCAAGATTCTTCCAATCGAATGGTGTTCCCACCGATCCCATTTGGTGTGAATGAAGATAATTTGGATAGTTTAGAGGAAGGAACCAATCCACCTTCCAAACCAACATTTCGGCATTGGATGGGGACAGATGATCGTGGTCGAGATGTGTTTACTCGTATTGTTTATGGGTATCGATTGGCGATGACATTTAGTTTGATTCTCATCGTAGTTGAAATATTGCTAGCTTCCTTTATTGGAGGGGTACAAGGTTATTTTGTTGGACGATTGGATTTATTTTTGCAGAGGTTGATTGAAATCCTATCAGCAATACCATTCCTCTATTTAATTCTCATCATGGGTTCTTTTTTTGGCAGGGGATTTATGGTTCTAATTGTCACTTATGGATCACTCAGTTGGATTGGACTTAGTTATTATATGCGTGGTGAGTTTTTAAAGCTCCGCAAACAACAGTTTGTTGATGCAGCAAAAACTTTAGGTGCCTCATCTTATTCCATCATCATGCGTCATTTGTTACCAAATTCACTGACACCTCTTGTTACCTTTTTGCCATTCATACTCATCTCTGCGATTTCTGTTTTATCCGCTTTGGACTTTTTGGGATATGGAATCCCTGCTCCCAATCCGTCTTGGGGGGAACTCATTGGCCAAGGGAGAGAACGATTAACAGCTTGGTGGCTCATTACCTTTCCATCGGTTGCCTTATTTTTAACGATCTTGTTCTCTGCATTTGTGGGAGAAGGATTAAGAGATGCATTTGATCCAAAAGATAAGGTGGTTTACGAATGAACCCCAATCAGATAGCGATTGAAGTTGAGGATCTAAATGTCCATATCAAAACAGATGATGGGACGTTACCAATTGTCAGTGGGATTAGTTTTCACTTAAAAAAAGGGGAAACATTAGCGTTAGTTGGCGAATCCGGTTGTGGAAAATCCATTACATGTTTGGCGTTAACCAAGTTATTACCTACTAACACTACCTTATATCCTACGGGATCCATCATGTTTGAAGGAACCAATATATTAGAGTCATCCAGTGAAAAACTAAGGTCTATTCGTGGAAGGGAAATTGCCTATGTATTCCAAGAACCTTTTTCTTCTCTCAATCCATTACACAAAATTGGAAACCAATTAATAGAAAGTTTTTTACTACATGGACTTGGTTCCAAAGAAGAAGCTGAAAAAAAGGCAATTTATCTATTAGAACGAGTTGGAATCACAGATGCCAAACATCGATTGGAACAGTATCCTAACCAATTTTCTGGTGGGATGTTACAAAGAGTTTGTATCGCAATGGCACTTATGTGTGATCCAAAAATATTGATCGCAGATGAACCTACAAGTGCCATAGATGTCACCATCCAACTTCAGTTAATTGAATTGCTGAAAGAACTAAGAAAAGAACATGGAATGTCAGTATTATTCATATCACATGATATTGGTCTAGTGAGCCATATTGCAGATCGAATTGCAGTAATGTATGCTGGTAAAATTGTGGAACAAGGAAGTGTGGATATGGTGATAGATTCACCTAAACACCCTTATACCAAAGCCTTGATCTCTGCTTATCCATCTCATGAAAATATTGGAAAAAAATTAGTAACAATTGAAGGTATTGTTCCTTCACCAAAATCGTATCCAAGTGGTTGTCGCTTTCACACTCGTTGTAAAGAAAAAATAGGAATTTGTGATACAGTAATCCCGAAACCAACCCAAATATCCGACTCTCAAATAGTGGAATGTTTTTTATATGGAGGAAAAGAAAGTGCTTAATGTAACAGACTTAGTTGTTTCTTACAAACAATCCCAATCTCTTTCCTTTTCGACAAAACGCCTCGTAGCAGTTGATTCCGTACACTTTTCCATTCCAAAAGGAAAAATTTTGGGACTTGTTGGTGAGTCAGGTTGTGGAAAATCAACTATAGGCCGTGCCATTCTTTCTTTATTGCCAATTGACCAAGGTACCATTCATTTTGAAGACAAAGACATCACAAACATTTCAAAAGAAGAACAAAAAAATTTAAGGCGAAAAATCCAAGTTGTTTTTCAAGATCCTTATTCTTCATTAAACCCTCGTTTTACGATAGAAGAGATCATTACAGAAGGTTTACAAATTCATTTTCCAAAAATGAGTTTGGCAGAGAAAAAAGAAAAAGCAATCAAAGCTTTATCAGAAGTCAATTTGCCAGCTGACATTTTACATCGGTACCCACATGAATTTAGTGGTGGGCAAAGGCAAAGGATTGCGATTGCAAGAGCATTAATCTTAGAACCAAATTTAGTTGTTTGTGATGAAGCTGTATCTGCTTTGGATATCTCCACACAAGCCCAAGTGATCAATAACCTTCTTTTTTTAAGAGAGAAATATGGATTATCGTATTTGTTCATATCTCATGACTTAAATATCGTAAAACATGTTTCAGATCGAATTGCCGTGATGTACTTAGGCCAAATCGTAGAAGAAGGGAGCCGGGATGAAATCAGCAATCATCCACTCCACCCTTATACCAAAGCTTTATTTTCCGCTAGTTTTGATTTAAAACAACGAAACAAAATTTCAAAACCTCTTGTTGGGGAAATCCCAAGTATTATGAACCAACCAAAAGGTTGCCGGTTTCATACAAGGTGTCCGATTGCAAAAGAGATTTGCAAATCAGAGGAGCCAAAGGAAATTTATCCTTCGGAACTACATCGTGTGAAATGCCACTTTCCGATGTTATGAATTTGTTGTGAAATTATCCTTGCGAGATACAATCAAAGGTGTAATCGGGAAAACACTTTTAACATTTATATTTGTCATATCAATGACAATGTTTTTTATATTGTATCCGCTGTTAGCTGATCCCGATTATTACAAAAATTTAATTCTTGAGTCTACCTATAAAATGACTCAACTGAATGTGAATTACAAAAATTCAGAACCAGTATTTTTCCCCTTTCCTGGTATTGAGTTAAATGAAGTTACAGTTTCTAAGGCTGATGATGAAATTATCCACGTCCAAAAACTTCGTATTGAAATATATTATGGAGTGTTTGTTGGTAAACCATTAGAATTAAGAAAAATTTATTTAAATACTGGCACAATTGAAATCACCAGAGAAAAAGATGAATCATTTCCATTATTTGAAAAACTTTCAGAACAATCCTTAGGTGAACCAAATTTATCATCTAAAAACAAATCCAAAGTTCAAATTGATAATCAGGAAGAATCACCTGAGGAACTCTATTTTTCCAAGGTGTTTGTTAATTTAGTGAATCAAATTGAAATTAAAAACATTACAATTTTATTCGATGATAAACTGTATTCTCGAAAAATCAATTTATACCTTTGGGGAACAACGCTTCAAATAGACCATGATTTACGGAATATTGATTTTTATTTGTATGGAAAATTAAATAATGAACCCATTACTTTAAGTGTCGATTTTCTTTTTGCCGAAGATAAATTAACATATGAAACGTTAAGATTAGAAGGTGAGTTCCAATTTCAAAACGTAAGAGGCATCGATTTACATGATATTTTAATCATTTTTACAAGAGGTGATTTACGTTTTGTAAAAACATCAGGTACAATCCCATTTTATAAAAGAGATGAATCTAAAATTTATGCTGTAGTTGACCAATTACATGTACAAGACTTGGCATTAAAAGATGGTAAAACGTTTGCCGATGGTCACGTTTCGACTCTTATCAATTATGATAGTAACGAAGATAAATTGTCATTTGCTAATATCATTGTTGAGTGGAAGGGAAAGTCAAAACTTTACGGATCAGGTTATGTAAACTTTTTAAAACCTCCACTTTCACCAACAGTATCCTTTGAAGGAACTTCCGACTATTTAGATGTTCCTAGTATCATCAAGGTTTCGAAAATTTGGATCGATCCTGATTTTGAAAAATCAATCCTGACTCGTGGTTTGCCAAGTACTGGATATGTAAATCGAATGAATGTTTATTTGAACTTTCATTTTCGAAATTTAACCATCGTCGATTTTAAAGCAGATTCATTAAAATTAAATGTGCATTATGCAAAACGAAAGTTAAACATCAATCGATACGAATTAAAAGTTTATGATGGAGAAGTCATTGGTACAGGTGAATATCGTTGGTTACAACCTGTTGGTCTTACATTAAAAGGTGAAATTAAACATGTTTCGATTGCGCCAGTTTTATCAGACATTTTTAAAATATCCCCAATCACAGGGAGTATAGATTCGGAATTTGTAATCCTTTCTCCTTCTGATACCGAAGATGGATTGGTTGATAATTTACAAATTGTTGGGAATATTAATGCAAAAAATGGAGAATTATTAAGTTATACAAATATATTAAAACCTATCAGTTCCATTGGTAGTGTTATCAACTTAAAGAAAATTGATTTTAGCAGAGCAACACCTTATAATGAACTCAAATTTGATTTTCAGTATGCAAATGAAAACATTGAAATTAAAAACTTTGCTTTAAAAGCTGATGGCATCGCAGGTTCAGGTGGTGGAAAAATAGGATTTAACAAAGCCATTGATATGAAGTTTACGATTGGTTTTCCAGGAGTTGCAGGTAAGGCATTAAAACTTCCCATTATTTACCGTGGTACATACGGAGTTTCTTCGCCGTTCATTGATCCCATTTGGTTAGGTTCAGTATATGCAGGTACAATTTTTTTAGCTAGCCCTGCAGGTGCAGCCGTTGGAGGTATTGCTGGATCTGCTATGTCTGACTATGTAAACCGAGCGGTGGAAAATGTAACAGGTGGTGTACAAAAAAGTTGGAAAGGAATAAAATCTATATTTGGTGGCAAGGAAGAAGAAGAGAAAAAAGAAGAAAACACCAAAGAGAAATCTCCTTAGTATTTTTCTTATATAAAGTTTGTTAGCTGATCATTTCCAAAATTACTCTAAATAATTCAATTTTCCTTATCGTTTCGAATGGGAATTCCTTCATTTTGTAAAATCTTTAGCGCATTTGTGGACCCAGAAACTCCATCTCTAATCTGATAATCAAAATCCATCTTACCATTGGTTTCTAGTTCCGTGAAATGGTATCGTTTTGCCGAGTTCATCTCAGCAAGTTTCAGATCATGTGTTGTCAAAAACACGATGCAGTTTTTTTCGCGGAGTACAGCCAAAATTTCTCGTGTAGCTATGTATCTTTCTTTTGAATTTGTCCCTTTTAAAATTTCATCTAAAAATAATATGGGGATTTTCTTTGCGTTGTCTGCACTGTGAATGATGGAAGCGAGTCTTCTAACTTCTGAATAAAAAAAGGAAACTCCATCTTCCATTGAGTCTTGTGAACGTATTAAGGTATGAATTTGAAACTCTGGGTATTCAAAACCATTTCCTAAGACAGGTGCTCCTGATCCAGCAAGTAACAATGACATGGCGATCGATCGCATATAAGTTGTTTTTCCACTCATATTCGAACCTGTGACGATCATCAAATCCCCTGGATTCATTTTTGGTAATGGATTGAAGACACGATTTGTTTTAGGAATCATGGGATGCACCAGTGAATCTGATGTAAGAGTTCCATCATTGCTAATCGTTGCAAATTTTGCTTCAGGGTTTAAGAATCCAAAATTGACCATAGGAAGAAGGGAATCAATTTTGATGATTTGATTTTGTAATTCATTCCAATGGAAGGAATATTGTTGTTTCCATTTTTGTAAGGATTTGATTTTCCACAGGTCCCATAAACAAAGAACATTTAGCACCAAATGGGGAAGCGGAGAAACCAAAAGTTCTGAAGAATCTCCTAGGTTTGCAATTTTTGATAACATTTTTTTTGTGAAATTTCTTTCCTTCGAAAGAAATAAAAATGTTTTTTGAAACCGAACGGATGATTGGCTTAAGGTTTTAATTTCCTTCCAAATCAAAGTGGATTCTTTTCGATAACTTAGGAATAAGATTCCATTGGTGAGTAATAAAAGAGGAATGAATGGTAGATCAAATAACAAACCTAAGATGATGTAAATTGGTGAGAAGATTCCCCATATAGGAAACAACCAACGTAGCCAATTTCGTTTGTTCCAAAAATTGATTTCGTTTTGAGTCGAAGGGATTTCAAATTTTTCATTTGGTTCCCCCTCCAAAACTAAAAACTTCCTCATCAACTGGAATGTTTTGTTTTTTTGAGTTAGGATTGTTTTGACTAAGGATTTGTCTGAAATGGTATACCGATCTTCGATTGGTTCTTGCAAAAATCGGAATAAGTAGGAATGGAATCCTTCATTTGTGATGGTAATGTCAAAAACTCCCAAAAACCCTTGTTTGGTGCAAAGATCCAAATCAATGGATAATGGATGGTTTCTGACTTCAATTGGATATTCCCAAAGTTCTCTTGTTTTTAATTTTTTAAAATCTCCAGAAAGACGGAGTAATTCTCCATCTAAAAATTGAAGGGTTCGTTTCGCAAAATCCAATTGTGACTTTCGATTTGAGTACAATCGAACCAGGTATACAAAGGGAAATAACACGAGAAGGGAGAATCCATATTCTTTCCAGGTGAGTTTGGTAAGATAACAAAAAGAAATCGCAAATAAAAAGGTTATAAAAGTAGATAATCGAAAAACCGAAACGATTCTAAGGCGGTTGGATAAAAACTGAATTTTGGATTTGTATTTATTTTTCCTTAAGGAAAGGAAAACATAGGTTGGATTAGTGGAAAAGTGGTCGTTCGTAATTTTCTTCTTCCCTACGAGAAATCTCTGTATCGAGGACACGGATAAGACTTCCTAAGTCATTTAATCTCCATTTGTCGATGAGTCGTCCTTTCTCGCGACCAGAAAACTTATCCAAATACAGAGTACCAAATAGGTCTTCTCCATACTCATAAGCGACAAAGCGACCGCTTCGTCTCCCTGTAGAATTTTCCAATCGAATCGTCATGAACGAATACCAAAAATCAGAGAAAAAAAAATAGTACAAGCAAAATTTTTTACTTCAGGATATTCATTTTTCGGCGATACATATATCGGGGGGAGGCTACCTACCACGGATGGTGGGAACCTTCAAAATACAGAAACCCCGGAAACCGGAAAGCACGGAGGCTTGTATGGATTTCTATCCTGATATGAATTTGGAGTTTAAAAGCTCTTTCGTTAAAACCAACCAGTTTTTTGCTAACACAGAAGACGAATCCCTTCTCCCACAAAAAGGTCTTGCGGCACGTAACCTACTGAACCTTTCGCAGATGACCAAACTCCACGAAATACGCAAACGCCATTTGAAAAAAGGACACCAACGCGAAGGGTTCCACTGGGACTAATCATCTAAATTTCTCTTGACCATCTGAAAGTAGAGTCTATCATAAAGACCGCTTTTAGATGGAGAGATATGGCAAATAACCTAGCAGAAGTTTATAAGGAATCCGCAGAAAAATTTGGTCCAAGACCAGCATTTTGGTATAAAAATGCACAGAAGGATTACCAAGCACTTACCTATAAACAACTTTACGAAGATGGTATCGCACTTGCAGAAGCCCTAATTGATTTGGGTGTAAAAGCGAGAGAACATGTTGGCGTATTAGCTGACAACCGAGTCGAATGGATCATAGCCGATTGTGCTGTGTTAACTGCTGGAGCGGCAAATGTTCCACGCGGATCTGATATCACTGATTCGGAAATCGTTTACATTTTAAACCACTCGGAAGCCAAAGTTGTTTTTTTAGAAAACGATAAGGTTTACGAAAAATACAAAAACAACAAGTCCCAGGTGAAATCGGTAAAAACCGTGATCATCATGGACAAAGACACCAAACTCAAGTCAGGTGCTGGGATTTTACACTTCTATGACCTATTAGAAAAGGGAAGGGAACTTCGCTCCAAAGGGAAACGAGAAGCAGAAAAACGGATGTCTGGAATCAAACCAGATGATTTGTACACTCTCATTTATACATCGGGAACGACTGGGATGCCAAAAGGTGTAATGCTTATGCATTCCAACATGATCCACCAGATGCATTATGTGGTACCTCGTGTTGCAAAAGTGACTCCAGACGATCGTATGTTGTCCATTCTACCAGTTTGGCATATCTTTGAGCGAGTTGTGGAATACTTTGCGATCATCAATGGTGGTTCTACGTATTATACAAAAGTAACTGAACTTCGTAATGACATCCAAAAAGCAAGACCTACCTTTATGGCATCTGCTCCAAGGGTTTGGGAAAGTATTTATAACGGGATTTACACTCGTATCAATGATCCAAAACAAACACCTCCTGTCAGAAGGTTTTTGTTTAAGGTTGCATACTTTTTCTCGAAACATTACCATGCAGCGGTTCGATTTCTCAAAGGTTGGGAAGTGGATTACGAAGGAAGAAACATCCTTCAATCATTATTTCTTTCCATTGTATCAGTCGTTAAATTGTTGTTAACTGGACCGTTTACAGTAACAATCCTTTCCCTAATTGCGTCTCAGTTTTTGGTGCCAGAAGAAAGTGCCCTCAAAACTCCACTGTATGTTTTGGCTGGTCTTGGAGTGCTTTTTAACTCTTTGACTTTGGATCGCATTGTGCTTTCTAAAATCAGACAAGCGACAGGTGGCCACTTACGTGCTACACTTTCTGGTGGTGGGGCTCTTCAGAAACACGTAGATGCTTTTTTTATGGATATCGGGATCACAGTCCTCGAAGGGTACGGTATGACCGAAACGGGACCAGTGATTTCAGCTCGAACATTTGACCGACCTATCATGGGTTCTGTTGGGGATATTGTTCCTCTCAGCCAAGTACAAATCCGAGATGATGCTGGGAATGTCCTTTGCCACATCGACGACAAAAAGAATATCATTTTTGGAAAGTTAGGTGTCAAAGGTGTAGTCCATATCAAAGGGCCTCAAGTGATGAAAGGGTATTACAAAAACCCAGAAACCACTAAAAAGACCATCGTAGACAATTGGATGAACACGGGTGATATTGGGATGATCAATTTCAAAAAAACCCTGACACTCACTGGCCGTGCAAAAGATACCATTGTCTTACTCGGTGGGGAAAACGTAGAACCAGTACCTATCGAAAACAAAATTGATGAGTCACCTTACATCAAACAATCGATGGTTGTGGGACAAGACCAAAAAGTTCTCGGAGCAATCATTGTTCCTGACTTTGATGCTCTCATCCCTTGGGCTGAAGAAAATGGAATCACTGAAAAAAGTCCTGAGAAACTCATTGTTCATCCAAAGGTAGTGGACTTCTACAAAAAAGAAGTTCGCAATTTTAACAGTGTTAAAACTGGATTCAAAAACTTCGAACAAGTACAATACGTAACTCTCATCACAAAACCATTTGAAGTTGGGGACGAACTCACAAACCTCATGAAGATGAAACGACATGTGATCACAGAAAAATACAAAGACAGAATTTTGGAGCTCTACAAAAACAGTTAATATGACTCCTTTTGCAGAGATCTTTCATGGAGACCGCATCTTGGAAATCAAGATGCAGTCCAATGAAAAAAACACATTTGATTTTGAAGCCTTTGTTTCATTTCAAGAAATCTTAAACAAACACGCAAACAATCCAAACCTGCGTGTTTTATTATTCACATCCGCTCAAACACAATTTTTTTCCAATGGGATCGAACCAACTCTCATGTATGGGAAATCAGAATCTGATGTCAGACGTTCCGTAGAACAGTTGTTACGAACGGCACAAACCTATTTCCATTTTCCAGTTCCTACCATTGCAGTGATTAATGGTCATTGTATGGCGGCAGGTGCTGTTTTTGCTTTGTTTTCGGATTACCGTTACATGGTGGACAAAGGGGGAAGGATCGGTTTTTCAGAAGCAATTGTTGGTCTTAATTTTCCTTCGATACCTACAATCGTATTGCAAGACTTAGTTGGCGTGAAAGCCACTCGAGATTTATTGTTCACAGGGAAACAAATCAAAGGTCCAGAGGCGAAAGAAATTGGTCTTGTGGATGAATTGTTTAGTGCTGAGGCTTTAGTTCCAGAGGCAATGAAATTTGCGGAATCCCTTTCCAAACTCACTTACAATTCAAGCCGTGGGATGAAAACTGCCTTACGAGAACCTTACCGAAAACAAATGGAATCCTTATTCCAATTGGATGCAGATTTATTCACAAAAGTGATTTTATCTCCCGATGGTCAGGAAGGATTTTTATCACTCATCGAAAAACGTAGACCCAAGTTTAGCACATGATGCGAATCTTGATTGTATTTGTGGTACTAATTTTTATAAATTGTGCCACAAAAGCAGTCATAAAGAGATCCAAGATTGTTGCTACAAAAATCAATCATTTGGATTCCGTTAAGCTCATCCAACCTAATTATCATTTGCTCTTTGAATCTCCTGAATTGAAAACCGAAGATGGGACAACATACAATCCTTCTCTCAATGCTTGGGATCGAAGTTCCGGCAAATGGTTTACACCACACCCGCAAAGTGACTTAATCACATTAAAGATCAGAGAAATTGTAAACCAGGGGGAAACAACACAGAAGGGTGGTATCTATTTCCGTCCAAATTCATACATTCATTCTTGGTCGCTTTATTTATCAAAGGAGTTCCCTGTTGTATACAAATTATCGACAGTTGATTACACAGGGATTCCAAAGGAAATTGAATATGTTGAATATGAAAATTCCTTCGGTATTTGTTTTGCATTAAAGTTTGGAAAAACATGTTACGAAGCGATTCCGATCGAAGATGCTAAGGAAAAAAATTCCTTTGCTTTGTCTCTTTGTGATTTTTGCCAAACGAGAATTCGCAAGACCATTCGCATTCCCAAAGAACCTACAGAAGACTCCCTTGTCATTGCCCTTGTGGATGAAAAGGGAATCGTAGGTAAGATGTACCAAATAGACATAAAAGGATATGGATACCTCCTCAACCAATATATGGAAATTGATTCTATAGAAAAATATGGAACGAATGTTAAATGGTATCCTGTTTTGCCTTTTGCCTTCCTTTGGGATGCTATCACCATTCCCTTCCAAATCATTTGGGAGATTCTGACAGTCATTGCCTTTAGTCGTTCTTTTAGCTAAGAAAAGAATGGAAAACCAATCCTTAAGAATTAGAAACTTTGTCTAAGATATTGACCCAATAGAAAGTCTTTTTGGATACCCTAGTTCGGGCTTGCCCTTGACGAAATCCTAAGGTCAAAAAACTTCATTCTATCGAGAGGAAAATCATGTCAGAGAATCATTATTACAATGCAAAAGACTTAGGAAAATTTGGAGAGATTGGGCGTACAAATCCCGCTCTAGCAGATAAATTTTTTGGGTATTACAATGCTGTGATGGCAGAAGGAGCACTCACAGAAAGAGAAAAGGCTCTCATTGCATTGGCTGTGGCTCATGCTTTAAAATGCCCTTATTGTATCGACGCATACACTACCACCTCACTCCAAAAAGGTGCTGATGAAGCCCAAATGAATGAAGCTGTGCACGTGGCTGCGGCTATGGCTGCGGGAATCAACTTGGTTCACAGTGTACAAATGCAAAACAAAATTGACGAACTTTCGTTTTGATTTATGGACTTAGCCGAACAACATTCCACCTTACAAAATTATAGCGGGAATCCATTTTTAAAAACGGTTGGAAAACCAATCCAAGCTCGATCGATTAAGGTATTTCAAATCAATGTTGGCAAATGGTGTAACCAAGCTTGTCGGCATTGCCATGTGGATGCGTCTCCCATTCGTACGGAGATGATGGATCAAAGTACTGCGGAACTTTGTATCGAACTCATTTCGAAAATTCCAGAGATTGAAACAGTTGATATCACGGGTGGTGCTCCAGAAGGGAATCCACATTTTAAATTTCTAGTAACAGAAGCAAAACGGCTTGGTAAACGAGTGATGGATCGTTGTAACCTCACCATATTAGAGGAACCAGGTTATGAATGGTTGTATGAATTTCTAAAAGAAAATGAGGTTGAAATTGTTTCTTCCTTACCTTCTGTTTTGGAAAACGTGACGGATAACCAAAGAGGAAAGGGTGTGTATCAGAAATCGATTACCGCCTTAAAGAAGTTAAATGCTCTTGGGTATGGGACAACCCTCCCGATTCATTTGGTTTATAACCCCAATGGACTTTTTTTAAGTTCAGGCCAGGCACAATTAGAGAAAGAATACAAAGACAGTTTGTATAAAAAATATGGAATCGTATTCAACCAACTCTTTTGTATCAATAACCTTCCCATCAATCGGTTTTTAGGATCTCTTGTCCGAAGTGGTAAGTTTGAAATGTATATGGAAACATTGGTAAATGCTTACAATCCAGCAACAGTGAATGGACTGATGTGCCTCGATCAAATCTCAGTTGGGTATGATGGGTCAGTTTACGATTGTGATTTCAATCAAATGTTGGAATTAAAATCAAAGGTTGTAAAACACATCAAAGATTTCGATTTGCACTCCTTTCTTGGACGTGAAATCGTTGTAGCAAACCATTGTTATGGTTGTACAGCTGGAGCTGGTTCTAGTTGTGGTGGAGAAATTGTATAAATGTCGATTCAAAATGAAAAAGACCTACAAGGGATTTTAAAAGCTGGCAAGTTTGTCGCAAAAGTACGTGAACTTTTAAAATTATTGGCAAAACCAGGTGTATCCACATTGGAACTTGATCTGGCCGCCAAACAAGAGTTTGAGAAGGCTGGTGCATTTTCTGCTCCCAAATTTGATTACAAATTCCCTGGTTACACTTGTATCAGCACTAATTTTGAAATCGCTCATGGGATTCCAAAAAAGGAAACCATTTTGAAAGACGGGGATTTGGTGAACATAGATGTTTCAGCAAAACTAGACGGTTATTATGCTGACACGGGGATTTCCTTTGTTGTTGGAAACACAAATCCAAATTTGACAAAACTATGTGATACGGCAATTGAAGGAACCATGCGTGCCACAAAACAAGCGTATACTGGAAATTATTTAAGAAATATTGGAAAAGAAATACATTCTGCAGCCAAAGACAATGGATTCACTGTCATAAAAAACTTAGCAGGTCATGGAACTGGAAAAAAACTCCATGAAGAACCACAAGTGTTGGTTTACGAAGACAAACGTGACCATCGCAAACTGAACCATGGCCTTGTCCTGGCGATAGAATCCTTTATCTCCACTGGTAGCCAAACTGCCTTTGAAGAAGCTGATGGATGGACCCTTGTGGCAGGGAACAGGTTAGGAAATTTAAGTTATGTAGCACAATGTGAACATACTGTCATTGTGCAAAATGGTAAACCCATCATTGCCACTTTGTAATTTTAGATTGGATATTCGATACCGAGGATTCTTTGACTTCTTTAGAAATCATTGAACAAGGAGTTCCACCTGAAGGAGCACAAGGGATTCTCATCCTTTGGCCAAGCACAGGTGGAAATGCACGTTCTTTTCGTATCCGCGATTCAGAACTTATCGATTACGGACTCAGGTTAATCCGATTCAATCCACCATCACACGGTGATTCCACTGGAACTTATGATCCAAAAACCGCCATTACTCTGTTAGATGAATATTTAAAGAAACAAAATTATATAGGGAAACCATTGTATGGAATTGGACACAGTGGGGGAGGCGCAGCTCTTCTCTTATACGCAAAACAAGTCCAGTTCCAAAAATTGTTTTTATTATCTCCTATACTAAATAGTGTCAAAAGTTTAGAATTTTTGTATGAATCAAAATCCATTGAAGAATTCAGTCGTTTATTACTTTTACCAAACATTTCAGATGATGATTCTCCCAACAAACAGATATTAGAGACTTTATCCACTTCTCATTGGTTGGAAACGGGTAAGGTAAACCATCTTTCTTTTCCAGTAAAAAATACCAGGATACAAGTGGGTTCTCTCGCAGAGTTCTTACAGAATTTATTCTTACCAGGGTTTCAGGTGGAAAACTATGATTTTGAAAAAAGAACCGTTATAACCATTTTTTTACCAGCAATGGACAAATGGTTTCCAAAGGAATACACTTCCGAATTCGCAAAACGGAACCATATTCGTTTGGTAGAAATCCTAGAAGCACCCGATCATTTTTTTTCTCAGAGTTGGCTTTCTGTTTGGAAACAGATCAAATCGATTGGATGGGAAAATAAAGAATCCTTTCCCTCATAAATTTTTTTCAATAATTGGTTTACAGATGAACCAGAGTCAGTTAGAATTCTCGCCTGTATCATTTCACTTTAAATAGGTGAAAGGTTACAAAGGAGAAATTGTGGAACCCATCTATTTAGCATTGATTTTATTTACTCTTTGGACTTTGGGCCTCGGAGTTACATTGATTACCTATCGCAGTGTACAAGTGTTACTTGGTAAAAAAAAATCCAATGAATTTCCAGCAGGGATACAACATGGAAGTGATTTTAATTGGAGGCTAAATCGTGCTCATCTTAATAGTTTGGAAAACCTACCTTTATTTGTGGCAGTTGTATTCTTAACTGTGAGTTTAGGAAAGGTAAATGAATTTGTGAACCAAGCAGGTTTTGTGATTTTAGGAGCAAGAGTTTTACAATCCCTCACTCATTTAATTGGAACGAATGTCCTTGCAGTGAACATCCGTTTTACATTTTATATGATCCAAATTATAACTTATATTGTTTTACTCATCCAATTGTTTTAAACACCTTCCCGTTTGAGGTCACGACCCATTAGAGCTTTTACAACTTCTTTTGGGTCTTTGTCTTCGTATAACATACGATAAACTTCTTGCGTGATTGCCATCTCTACTCCCAATTTATCAGAGAGATTTTTGGTGGAGAGTGTGGTTTTGACACCTTCTGCCACTTCATTCATCGATGCCAAAATTTCTTTTAACTTCTCTCCTTTGCCCAATCGAAAACCTACAGTTCGATTCCGAGATGCTTCCCCACAACAGGTTAGCACTAAATCTCCCATACCAGATGGCCCAAGAAAGGTCATTGGGTCTGCTCCCATTTTGATTCCCATCCGAGTGATCTCGTTTAACCCACGTGTGATGAGAGCAGCCCTTGTATTTTGTCCAAACCCAAGACCGTCGGCGACACCTGCGGCAATGGCGATCACGTTTTTCAAAGCACCACCCACTTCCACACCAACTACATCGGGAGTCCAATAGGTTCGAAAGTAAGTGAAACTAAAGATCTCTTGCACTCGTTTGGCGGTTGCTTCGTTTTTGGAAGCGATGGAAACAATGGTAGGTACTCTTTTTACCATTTCTTTCGCAAAACTAGGACCAGAAAGATAGGAAAGTTGAGAATGGTACTGGCCTGGAAGTTCCGATTCAAAAATCTCCGAGACAAGTCGTAAGGATTCATTTTCAATCCCTTTTGATGCGGAAACAATGGGAACCTTATGGGGAATGTGGTCTTTGATTTCCTTTAAGATGCCTGATAGCGCATGGCTTGGTGGTGCGGAAACAATCATTTCCTTGTCTTTTACCACCTGGATGAGGTCCGTACTCGCCCTCAATTTTTCAGGAAGGACCAAATCAGGCATATGTTTGGAATTCATATGGTTTTCATTGATGGAACGAGCTTGTTCCTCACTCCGTGTCCAAAGGGTGACGTCATAACCCTTATCTGCCAAAATACTACCTAGTGCAGTGCCAAAACTTCCAGCACCTATGATTCCAATCTTCATGAGTTCAGTATTCTAAATCTGCTTTCCAAAAAGGCAATAGAAAATAAAATTAAAATATGCTTTTAACGGATCTCTTCCGTTTCAACCCACTCAACCTCTTTTTGCCACCCAAAGTGGTCCCAAAGAGTAATTACAAAGTTACCTTACTGCTTGGTAGCTTAAAAAAAGTCATACAAACAGAAATCATCGCAGAAGACCCTGATTTAGAGAGTATGGAAGTTGGTTCTGCAAAAGGGGAAGTCATCTTAACAGGGACTTACAGGATGGAATGGCTTTGGATTGCAAGAATCCTAAAAGTAACTTCGATTCGTTACCGTGTGCGACTCAAACCAGTGTTAGTAAAAGATAACAAAGCAAGGTTAAAAATTGTTGGATACCGTGTATGGGACACAAAACCGAGGCGATTTGACTTTGTTAGGTGGTTTGTTAAAATTGATCCTTTTCATAAAAAAAAGGTATTTGAATCCATCATCCATGCCGCTCCCCATATATTATCAATCACAGGTCTACAATGGGAATTATTATTTGATCTCAATTATTTTCTAAATTTGGTTCCGACAATAGCAGGAAAAATCGAAATCCAATACCTAGTCGCTGATCATAATGAATTGTATATCTTTGTGAGATCCTCTACCATATTAAAACCTCTAGTTGATTTTTTTGGACCTGAATATCTAAAGATCGATTATATAGAAGAGGATAGAGATATTCAGATGTTACTTTGGGAAAACGAATAAATGAAAATCATTTATCTTACGGATATCCATGATGGTCTTCATGGTCTTAAAAAAATTCTACAATCTACAGAAGCAGATTTGTACCTTTTTTCCGGAGATATTATCTACAAAGCATTTTTTTCCTTTGATCGAATCATCGATTTTTGTGGTGTACAAGAAGAATTGTATTATTTGTTAACGGAAAGAAAAGACGACTCAACTCCCTTTGATTTCACAACTCATGCCATTCGTTTTCCTGAAAAGTATTCAACGGCCATCGTTGAAAAGTCACAAAAATATAGAGACTTATATAAGTTAGCTGCCAAAACGATGAAAGAAAAATATGAAATCATCGAAAAATTGATATTGAAATACGCAAAATCACCTGTTTATTGTTTGCCGGGAAATTATGATTTGGATTTACAATACACGGAATTGTACCAAAGAGAAGTGCATCGTAAAAGTTTTGATTTTAGAAACATTAAAGTATCTGGGTATGGTGGTGCTCCTATTTGGACTTCGGGGATACCTGAGAAACTAACGGTTGTTTTTCACGAATATACCAAAAATGGAAAAAATTATAGTGAACCTGAGGACTTTTTCCGAGAGGAATTACCTGACATTTGTTGGATTCACAATCCTGCTTATGGATACTTTGATACCATCCCTGGAGTAGGTAAGTGTGGTAGCCAAGGGATACGTCGTTATTTAGATGATGAATCTCCTTCTCTTGTTGTTTCTGGACATGTTCACGAAGACCAAGGGATCAAAAAAACAAAAAATACTGTTTTTATCAATCCATCTAACTTCGGTGCTGTGGACTCTTTACATGGTTTCCAAGAAGGTGGGTATTATGCTGAAATATTTATGGAAGGAAAAGATGTAGTACAATCCAATCTGTGCCAATTAAAGGAAGATGTATGCCATACTTTAATTGAAGTGGATTGTTCGGAAAAACAATTAAAACTCATTTCCCAAAATCCAATTTCAACTGTGAGTTCCGAAGATTACATTCGAGGAAATTAAATGGTCACCTTTCTAACGATTTGTGGCGTATTATTCACTGTAGCCTTTTTTCTATATGCTCTTTCTGCAGTTGACAACCAATCTCTAAACCAAAATGAAAAAGAACGCCTTAAAAAAGAAGAAAATCTTCGGGTGGGGGATCCACGAAAGGTTTACGGGAAAGAGAAAGACCCAAATCTGCCAAGACTCCGCCTATGCCCTGTTTGTGGAACAGTTCTTAGAAAAGATGAATATTTATATGCTGCTATTTCTACTTATACAAATAGTGAAGGGAAAAAACAGGCACAAATATACGGATGTAAATATTGTTATCTGATTTTAGATTCTGAAAAGAATAATCATGATTCAAATGTTGGTAAAGAGAATCCATTTGGACCACCAAAGCCTACGGATGAAATATAAATTCTATGTTTGATCTCACACAAAATTTATCGAATTTAAAAGGAATTGGCCCGAAACGTAAAACCGTTTTGCTAGAACATGGAGTCTCCACGTACTACGAGTTATTAACTTACTTTCCGAGGCGTTATTTAGATCGAAATTTTACAAAGGATATCATTTTAAAACAAGGTGATCATGTTACTTTACTGGGAAGTATTGTTGATAGTTACATTGTGCACGGTAAAAAGAGCAGATTACTCGTTGGTTTTCGCACTTTAAATAATGAAAGGATCAACTTAGTTTTTTTTCGTGGAGTTAATTTTTTTCACAAACTATTCACAATTGAGAAAAAAGTTGTGATCTCTGGTAAATTGGAATATTTCAAAGGATATCAAATCGTTCATCCTGAATATGAATTTTTATCAGACACGGATGATCCAGAAGATTCAATACATGCTGGAAGAATTATACCCTTGTATCCATCCACTGAGGCACTCAAAGAAGAAGGATTGGATTCTAAAGGTTTACGCAAACTCATCCACCAAGTATTAGAAAGTGGTGAGATCGGAGAAAACCTTCCGTCAAAATTGATCAAAAAACGCCAGTTACTCGGTCGTGACGAAGCATTCCGTAAAATTCATTTTCCCGATTCGATGGAAACTGTCCAAGTTTCCAGAAAACGATTTGCCTATGAAGAGTTTTTTTATTTCCAAAGGCTCTTATTGTATAAACAAAGAGAACGCCAAAAAGTAAAACGATTGTTGTGGCCTCTTCCTAATTCACCGTCTCGTGTTAATTTAGAGAAAAATCTTCCTTTTGAATTAACAGAAGATCAAAAAATTGCAGTTACGACAATACTCTCCAAAACAAATACAGATACACCATCAGCGTTTTTGTTACAGGGTGATGTAGGTTCTGGAAAAACAATTACAGCACTCCTGATCGGTTTACATTATATTGATAACCACATCCAAGTGGCTTTTTTAGCACCTACAGAAATTTTAGCCAGACAACACTACCAAACAATTTATAAATTTATGGGCAATATGCCATTCCTTGGTATAGAATTGTTATTAGGTGGTGAGAACAAAAAATCCAGAGCTGAAAAATTAAATCGTATCAAAACTGGCGAATCTAATATTATCATTGGAACCCATTCTTTATTACAAGAAGATGTGATTTTTTCTGACCTGGGACTGGTTGTCATTGATGAACAACATAAGTTTGGTGTCGACCAAAGGGAGACCATTCGTGCGAAAGGAAAAAATCCTGATATTTTGGCGATGACTGCAACTCCAATTCCCAGAACACTTTGTCTCACTTTATATGGAGACCTAACCCTCGTAAATATCAAAGCAAAACCAAAAGGTCGTAAACCTATTGATACACGTTGGTACAAAGAAGACCGACGAACAGGCGTATACAATTCAATTCGAAAGTATGTAAGTTCTGGTAGGCAGTGTTATATAGTTTATCCTCTCGTTGAAGAATCGGAGAAGGTTGATTTAGAATCTTGTACGGTTGCTTATGAAAACTTACGAACAAATATTTTTCCTGATCTTAAAATTGGATTATTACATGGAAAAATGAAAAGTGTCGAGAAAGAATCTGTAATGGAAAAATTCAAATCAGGTGAGATCCAAATTTTAGTTACTACAACCGTTGTGGAAGTCGGAGTGGATGTACCCAATGCTACAATTTTAGTAGTAGAACATGCAGAAAGATTTGGAATTTCCCAATTACACCAGTTACGTGGTCGAGTGGGACGAAGTGATTTGGAAAGTTTTTGTATATTGATGACAGGTGATTTTATCAGTGATGAAGGGAGAGATCGATTAGAAGCACTAGTAACCTCCAATGATGGTTATTTTTTGGCCGAAAAGGATCTCGCCATCCGTGGTCCAGGTGAACTTTTAGGTGTCAAACAAAGTGGACTGCCTGAGTTTAAAATTGCTGATTTGGTTGTGGATCGTGAACTTTTAGAATATGCAAAAGAGGATGCAACATCCTTTCCGTTGGATGATCCAAACGAGGTATCTGAACTGAGGATCCGATTCAGTGAAGGTAAATTTTTATTTGCGAATTAATCGATAATTTTTAAATGAACCTTACCATGTTCAGAACGAAATATCTATTATTGTTTTTTCTCTCAATACTATGTGTATGTGGAGAGAAACCTGTCAAACAAACTCAATCTGATTTGTATTTGGGTATTGATAAAGTTTCCTATTTAACAGGCAAATTCAATTCTCCAGGACCATTAGCGCCTGTTATATTAGAAGAAAATGCAAAAGAACATTTCCTTAGACCAGATGTTAAAAAAGCGCTTCACAAAATGATCAATGATTTTGAAGATTCAAAGCCAAGTTCTTATAAACAACATATTTTTTTAGTATCGAGTTTCCGTAATTTTTCACACCAAAAAGGAATTTGGGAATCCAAATACTCTGGTAAAAAAGCGATGCGAGTTCCGATCACTGGTAAATCACCTGAAGAAATCATTAATTTAATTTTAGAATTTTCGAGTGCTCCTGGAATATCACGTCACCATTGGGGAACCGACTTTGATTTAAATGCACTGGATAATGCTTATTTTGAATCGAACGGAAAGGGAAAAATTCTATACGATTGGCTAAAAGAAAATGCTTCCAAATATGGATTTTGCCAACCATATAGTCCACTTGCTTCACGAAATAACAAAGGTTACCAAGAAGAAAAATGGCACTGGTCTTATGCACCCATCTCAAACCAACTCACTAAAGAATGGGTAAAATCATTTCAATCTGGTGAGATCAAGTTGACCGGAAGTTTTATGGGAGCTGAGGTGTTAGGTGACCGGGCTTTGGATTATGTAAGGTCCATCAACCCGGATTGTGAAAAGATCAGTTCGCAGAATTTATAGATTTTTATACAAATTCCACATACTCGATAGTAATGTTTCTGCATCACTATAGATTGGTGTCCAGTTCAGAATTTCCCTAGCTTTTTGGGAAGAAGCTAATAATTTCGCAGGGTCTCCTAAGCGTCTAGGCCCTGTTTTGTGAGGAATTTGTTTTCCAACTACCTTCTCTGATAAATCAGCCATTTCTTTTACCGAATATCCAGCTTCTGACCCTAAGTTTACGGTTAGACTTTCATTTTTATCCATGATATAGTTCAAAGCCAAAACATGTGCTTTTGCTAAATCACTTACATGAATGTAATCACGAACACAAGTTCCATCTTCTGTATCATAATCATTTCCATAAATCTCAAAACCTTTCCGAATGCCTGAAGCTGCTTCCATGATGATGGGGAGTAAGTTGGCTGGAGTTTTTTCGATTCCTTTGATTCTACCTTTTGGGTCGTAACCTGCAGCATTAAAGTAACGAAGTCGAGCTGACTTTAAACCTTTCAGTTTATCAAACCATTCCAAATTTTCTTCAATACAGAGTTTGGTATAACCATAATAATTTTCTGGTTGTAAAGGATGGTTTTCGTCTATCGGCAAATATTTGGGAGCACCATATACCGCGGCGGATGAAGAAAATACAAAGTAATGGCAACCATATTCGATCATGGCATTTAACAAAGTGAAGGTTCCATTTAAATTATTCATTGTATATTTTAATGGATCTGTCATGGATTCACCGGCTGCTTTCCAAGCAGCAAAATGAAAGACAGCATCAACCTTTTTGGAAAATGCTCTTTTTAGAATATTTGGATCTTGGATTTCGCCTTTAATAAATTCATTTCCAGGAAACAAATTGGCTTCATTTCCTTTTTGCATATCATCTACAATAATGATTTCATGTCCTAGTTCCATCAGTTCTAGGACAATATGACTGCCTATATAACCGGCTCCCCCGGTAACGAGGACTCTCATTCTTCGTCGGATCCACCAGATACAAAACGATGGTCAACAACTCCTCGTTTACTTGTTTCAAAGAATTCGATTACTTTTTGTACTTCAGGAGCAGGATTTGGGTCTTTTTTAAGTTCAGCTAATGCTTGTTTTGTGTTGAGGCCGCTATGATAGATCGTTTTATAAACTCTTTTGATGGCAAGACGAACATCGGCAGAAATTCCGGCTCGTTTCATTCCGACAACATTCAAACTCACCACAAGACCAGGGTGACCGTCAACAGTTGCATACGGAGGAACATCTTTTACTACCTTTGTTAGTCCTGCTAACATTGCATAATCGGAAACCCTAACGAATTGGTGAACCCCAACAGAACCCGATATAAATACTTTGTTCCCAATCACAACGTGACCAGCAAGCATCGTGTTTTGGACTATGATATTATGGTCACCTACAATCGTATCATGTGCAATGTGCACATTACCCATCATATAATTATGGTTTCCAATGGTAGTGGCTTTTCCTTCAACAGTGCCCCTATGAAAAATAACGTTTTCTCTAAAATGATTATGATCCCCAATTTCCAAATAGGTTTTGGTTTCGGGTTTGAAGGCTAAATCTTGAGGCAAACCACCGAAACTACCACCTGAGGAAATTTTATTAAACTTACCAATCCGTGTCCCAGACAAGATTTTTACGTGGGATTCGATGACGGTTCCTTCTCCAATTTTCACATCTTTTTCGATGATACAAAATGGACCTACTTCAACGGATTCATGTAATTCCGCCTTTGGATCGATGATGGCAGTGGGGTGTATTTTCATATTGAATTACAAAAAAAACCAATTGGAAAGACCTGCAAATGATTTTTTAAAATGTAATTTACACGCTTTTATGAGTCTGTTATCTTTTGAATGGGTGGTGTGAACTTGTTAATAGACTGGTCGCGAATCGAATCTCTTGTGGATATGAATGATCCTGAAGACCAAGCATGGCTTAAGGAAATGATTACTTCGCTATTGGAAAATATGGCGACTCGGGTTGAAAATTTGGACCGATTGATGTTATCCAAAGATCCAAAAGAACTTCAATCCGAACTCCACCAAATCAAAGGAGTTGCTGCCAATTTTGGACTGGCAGGTCTTTCGGAAGTGGTGGTCAAAGCAGAGGCTCTTGTGAAGTCAGGAGACGTGGACTCATCCATTACCGAAGGAAAAAAAATTCCAGGGATTTGGGAATCCACGAAACTAGAGTTAGAGAAAAAGTTCTCCTCTTAAATCTTCATGTTGCGGTCGCCATTTCGACGGCCGTTTTACTTCCGTTATAGATCCCTTCGATTGTATTTTTGATAATGGATTCGTTCATTCGGAGTAACAAATCATCGGACTCAGTGAAAATTTGAACCAGTTCCTTTGCATGCATCACTTCCCTACATTCCACAGTTCCTTCTCCTAGTTCCAAAGACCTTATGACTGATGCCGCTTCATGGTCTCCAACCCTTCGGATAAACAGTTTGGGAATAGGGAAAAATGCCAACTCAGATGGTTTGGTTACAAGGACATCTGCAATTCGAATGAGCCTATCTGTTGCTGAAAACGCTTCTGTGTGGGTTGGAAAATGAAACAACACAACAGGAGGATTGTTTTCATTGTCATCTGACCTGAGCGGATGACGTGTAATGAATGTTAGGAGGTCTTCCCAGGAATCAATCGATAAATATGGTATTTTCTGAAAAATCAAATACTCTTCAATCGCTTTGAGCACTTTCACATGGTCACCAGTGTTAATCCAAAACACAGCTTTTCTATTAGTGAGATATGACTTGGTCAAACGAATGAGATCTAAAATATAACCTTTTTGTGCACCTGCTCCACCAATTGGGATTAAGAACCTTCGGATTTTTTTGGAATCAATCCTTCTCACTCTATTTTCAGAATCAGTCACAGCATTTGATACAATGTCTTCTGATACCCAATGCCCAGCAACAGCGAGGTTGTCTTTAGGAACACCCATTTCGATAAACTTGGTATAAGAGGAAGGAGATTGTACTAAGTTCAATGCTCCTGGAACAAGTAAGTAGTATTGAGGGTAGTTATCACAAATCAAATGAATGATTTTGTTAAAACCAGAAGCAACAGCAATTTGACCATTTAACGGGTATGAGGTGATGACAGGTGAATCTTTTGGAATTCCATTCATGAGTCCTTTGTAAAGGGCAGCAAGTTGACATGAAAGTTCAAGTGAGGTTAAATTTCCCTGTGACATAAGTTGTCCCCAAATCCATTCCACGGGTCCACCTATCTCAGCACTCATCCGAGAGAAAAAACTATAACCAGAATCGATGTCGGCAATGGCTTTTGATTCAGGAGAGGTGATGGCAAGTAAATCGTGTAAGTAAGTGGGGATGTTTTTTTTCAAAGAATGGGAATACACAGAAAGTGCCATCCGGTGGTGACCGTATCCCATCCGAATGCTTCCTACGAGCAATCGTGATTCAATTGGGTTTTCTCCTTTGTCGGAAATGAGTTCTAGACCTGGGTACAAAGGGGAAGGGGAAGAAAATAAGGGAATGGAGCTTTCTCCAATGGAATAACGTTTTTGGAGGATCCCTCGAATGAGGCCTGCGGTTTGTTTGGAAATAAAACCTGTGTCTAGGCCGAACATTGGTTCTCGATTCATGCAGGAAGTCTATTGAACTGGCATTCTCTTTCAAGTGAAATTTCAATTCTTAGCTGACAGGTGACCAATTTTGCCCATTCCTGGTATCTATGGAACAAGTTTACATTTTGGGCGGACTGAGATCCGCATTCGGTAGTTTTGGCGGAACTCTCAAAGACATGAGTGCCGTAGACCTAGGGGTCGAAGTATCAAAAGCAGCACTCCAAAAAACGGGTGTTGATCCTTCCTTAATTGAAGAAAGTATTTTTGGAAATGTTATCCCTACTGGTAAAGATGGAATTTATTTAGCTCGTCACATTGGGTTAAAATCAGGAGTTCCAATCACAAGTCCAGCCTTAACACTCAATAGACTTTGTGGTTCAGGAATGGAAGCAGTGATCCAAGCTGCCAAAAAGATCATGTTAGGTGAAGCTCACACGGTTCTTGCAGGTGGAGTGGAATCCATGAGTAATGCACCTTATGTTGTACGCAATGCAAGATTTGGAGTTCGTTATGGAAATGCAGAATTCGAAGATTCACTTGCACAAGGTTTAACAGACATTTATGTAGAACTTCCTATGGGGATGACGGCAGAAAACTTATCTGACCAATACAAAATTTCCAGAGAAGAACAAGATGCTTGGGCAGCAACTTCACAAGAACGTGCAGAAGAAGCTACTAACAAAGGAATTTTAAAAGATGAAATCCATCCTATCACGATCAGTGGAAAAAATCCAATTGTGTTTGATAAAGATGAATTCATCAAAGGTAAGGCTGGTGGAGCAAAACTTGCCACATTAAAACCTGCCTTCAAAAAAGATGGATCAGTGACTGCAGGTAATGCCTCTGGGATCAATGATGGAGCTTCCGCGATCATTGTTGCATCCGCATCCCAAGCAAAAAAACTCGGTAAGGAACCACTCGCGATTGTAAAATCTTGGGGACATGCAGGTTGTGATCCTGCTAAGATGGGAATTGGACCTGCACTTGCAATTCCAGCTGCATTACAAAAAGCAGGACTCAGTTTAAAAGACATTGGACTTGTCGAAGTGAATGAAGCATTCGCAGCTCAGTACTTAGCGGTACAAAAGGAACTTGGTCTTGATCCAAAGATCACGAATGTGAACGGTGGAGCCGTTGCAATTGGACATCCACTCGGAGCATCGGGTAATCGTGTGACTTTGACCTTGGCTCTTGAGATGCAAAGACGTGGAGTGAAGTATGGTGTTGCTTCTCTTTGTATCGGTGGTGGACAAGGAATCGCGATTGTTTTAGAAAACCCTAAAGCTTAGTACAAAATGTACCTACTCCTTCCGGGGCGTCACCATCTCCTCACCAGGTACCAAAAGGAATACTTACTTCGTTTGGTAAACATGGGACTCTCGGAAGAATTGGATGTGTTTGGAAATCCATTACAAATTTCCAAACACCCATGTGCCATCATCTTTGCCGTTACATCGGCCAATCATAACAACACAAGGCGTAACCCACTTCCCCTTTACCAAAGGGCGATGATGATTCAGGATTTCTCCAGAGAACTCAACATTCCAAGTTTTGTCATTCCAATCGATGACATTGGTCAGTCACCTAACTTTGCTTCGTATACAATTAAAAAAATTGAAGTAGAAACTGAGTTAATGTTAAAGTTAACTCCCGAGAATACAATAGTCCTTTGTTCCACTCCAGTGGCGAACTTGTATCTGGAACTTGGCTTCAAAGTTTTACCGGTTGAAAAAGTCCCTGGTTCAGCGGATTCGTTTTTGGCAAAACTTCCTTGGGAAGAATTAGAAAGTATTGTTTTAAAACAAAAAGAATCAAAACAAAATCTTGATCCTGCCTGTATACGTTTGTGGAAGGATTATGGTTTATTTGAAAAAGTAGATATGTTGTTTTCTGATTCTCTGATCGGAGATGATGGAGACCTAACCGAATCTAGGGATTATAATACCTATGTCCGTGAGATGGATGAAATCGCCGAACTAAAATTCCAAGAAACAGTTCCCTTTTTGAGACCAGGTCGGATTGGGGATATCGGATGTGCTGTTGGTTCTTGGATCAAACTTGTCTGTCAGGATCCTAAGTATACAGAATCTGATTTTTATGGAGTGGAAATCGCACGCCATCTTTACCAACTCTGTGAACAAAGAAAAGAAAATGGTGAGTTCCAAAATCCCAATGTCTTTTTTCTGCGTAAAAATGCTGTGAGTGGACTTGTTTATCCACGTCTCAGTATGAATGCCATACATACCTCATCGCTAACTCATGAAATCGAATCATACGGTGACAGGTCACAACTCCTGGCATTTATCAAAAACCGTTTTGAGGAACTTGTTTATGGAGGGGTTTGGATCAATCGGGATGTTGTCGGTCCAGAAGACAAAGAAAAAGAAGTTTATGTCTGGATGGAAGAGGATTCGAGTACAAACCAAGGGTTTGGTCCTGAGAAATTTCCAAGTTTTAAAGATTACCTGGAATCCCTATCGACCAAAGAAAGATTTTTCCAATTCCAACAAGACTTTCGCAAAGAGCAAGGTTATGTGCTTAGGACGACTTCCATTTTAGTCGATGGTATAGAATACCATTGTATGAAACTCAAGGATATCTGCGAATACATCTCAAAAAAAGATTATACTGACAATTGGAAAAGTGAAATGCACGAGTCCTTTTGTTTTTGGAGTTTTGATGAGTGGAAAGAACAATTAGAATCAATTGGTTTTAAAATTTCCCCGAATTCGCGTGCCTATCGAAATGAATGGCTCGTAAAAAATCGATATGAAGGTAAAATAAAACTTTTTTTACCAAGGATCCCAAATCCAAAACTGACCGCAGACCTAATCCCTTTTGATTTCCCTGTGACTCATATGCTCATGTTAGCGGAAAAATAGATGCAATCAGAAGTTAGGCGTAATCTTGAAAAAATTCGTAATGTATTTCGGTCTAATTATTTATTAGCAGAGTTAGACGATTCGGAACGAGAGTCATTAATTCCATTTATTGAAGTTAAATTTGTTCGGATTGGACAAATACTAATCAAAGCAAACCAAATGCCTGAGTACATTCATTTTGTTCTCACAGGCAAATTTGGAATGAAACAAAACAAAGAGGACCTTCATTTAGGAAGGTATGCATTCGTTGAAGAAGGTGAGTCGATAGGGGAAAGGATCACTTTAACAAAAACTCCATCAAAACATGATTATTACGCACTTGAACCTTCTATTGTTTTATTATTACCAACTTCCCGTTTTTTAAAGTTAGTTGAATCTCATCCTGAAATAGCTGAAAAAGCAAAACATAGAGAAGAAGAACAAGAAAAATTTCATTACGTTCGCAAACTAAGTTTTTTTGATGAATTATCCCCTGAAGAAATCAAATCCATTCTAAAATCGATACAACTCATTAAAGTTCCACAAGGTGAATTCATTTTTGTTGAAGGTGAGTCTGGAGAATCAGCCTACATAGTCCGTTCTGGAAAAATTCAAATCAGAACTGAAAATCCTAGGAAAATCATCTCGATTATGAAATCCGGTGATATACTCGGTGAAATTGCGATCTTTAAACAACAAAAAAGATTAGCAAGTGCCATCACAGCAGAAGACTCCGAACTCTATCAAATTCCAGGAAATGTTTTTCGTAAGGTCATTGGTGCCGAAAAAGGAAACAAACTTGAAGAGATTGTTCAATCAAGGCTCTTACGATATTCCACATATAAATCCAAAGAAAAAGAAGAAAATTCAATTCGTCCTTTTGTCTCCAAACGATTTGAAATCAGAAAAACAACTCGGACAATTTTAATTGAACAGGTGACAACAGACCAAATGAGCCTAGTTGGTTTGGTTTGTTCCGAATTGGCATTAAGGACTTTTGATAAAGCTCTCCCATCTAATTGGAAAATTAGAATTAAAAATGAACTGAGTCGAAATATTGTTCCTGGGATTTTTGAATTAGCAATTGAATTAGAAAAACTTGGTTTTTTAACAAAACAACTTCATATTCCATTTTCAGAATTAACTAGTTTAGAGAATCCAGTATTCATCACTGACGATGAAAATATTCCATGTTTATTATATTTAGTTGATCCTGAATTAGATGCAATTTTAATCTCACATCCCATTAAAGGAGTATATGAATTATCTACTGAACAATTTCTAAAACTTTGGGATGGAGTGATCTTACAATTTTCTCTCGCTCCAAGCAGTTTGTCAGCAGAAGTAAGTTTGATTAGTTTTTTTAAAGAACTAAGGATGTTATTTAGCCCTAAAAAGAAAGAAATTCGTTGGGTAATGGTGGCTACTTTTTTTTCAGCAATCTTATCTCTTTCGTTGCCTTATTTAATTCGCCAGATTGTTGACCAAGTTTTAGTTTTTTCTGATCGTAACTTTCTATTTACAATTGTATTTGGAGTAACTCTTTCCGTATTTTTTCAATCATTGTTTTCCCTTTTCCGAAATTTGATCTCGATTGGACTCATGCAAAATTTGGAATATAATTACTTTGTTCGTTTTTTTCAACATATCTTGAATCTAACTCTTCCAGAGTTTCGTAAATTTGAAACCGGAGATTTTACACAAAGACTAAAAGAAAACCAAAGAATTTTGGAAATCACACAAAGATCTGGTTTGTTTTTAATTTTGGACCTAATCACACTTCCGATTTATTTATTCATTTTATTTCGATTGGATGGTGGATTATCAATTGTCGGATTATTTTTCTTAATCGTTTATGCAATCGTAGTCGTTCGTTCCAGTTCAAAAATCAAAAAGTTGCAAAAACATAGTTTCGAATCGAAGAAAAAAACAACTTCCTTTTTTCTATCTTTGTTTTCAGGCATTCCATTAATCAAAGCTTCTTCTATCGAAAGTCGTTATCTTGCAAAAGGTTTAAATGAAATTGCAAGGACTATCTTAACAAACTTAAGAGTGGGAAAAAGAGTTCACATCCTTGAATTGATTAGCAAATTCTTTGAGCAAATTGGTTTGATTTCAGTTATCGCCTATGGAGTGAATCTTGTTTTAGATGAACAATTATCACTTGGAAGTTTTTTAGGTTTTCTAATCCTTTACTCCTTACTTATGGAGCCAATCGTAAGATTATGCCACTTGTATGAGGATTTACATGAATTAAGAGAATCTCGCATGAGACTCACTGAAATTTATTCGCTTCCAGGTGAAATTGTCAGTTTACGGCCGTTTGGTGAACTTCCTAGATTGTCAGGTAGAATTAAATTGGACAATGTAAGTTTTCGATACTCAGAAGGGTCTCCTGAAATTCTAAAAGAGATCAACTTAGATATCGAAGCAGGAGAAAAAATTGCAATCGTAGGCCGAAGTGGGTGTGGCAAATCTACACTCATGCGAATTATGATGGGAACACTTTCCCCAACGAAAGGCAAAGTTTTTGTCGATTCATTTGATTTATCTACACTTGATCCTGAAGAAGTTAGAATCCAATTCGGTGCAGTCGAACAAAATCCAATTTTATTCTCTGGAACGATCACAGAAAATTTATCTAAAAAAAATCCCTCACTCCATATGGAATCATTATTAGCTGGTGCTAAGTTAGCCTCTGTTGATCAGTTTGTGGAAAGATTCCCAATGAAATATGAAACCAAAATTGGTGAGTCTGGAGTTGGGTTATCGGGAGGTCAGAAACAAAGACTTGCGATAGCACGTGCTTTAGTCACAAATCCAAGTATTCTATTTTTAGATGAGCCTACTTCTGCATTGGATTCCGAAACGGAAGCTCACATTCAATCACAATGGGAAACTGTTTTTTTGGATCGTACTGTGATTCAGATTTCTCATCGACTACATACTACAGTTAGTGCAGATAAAATTATTGTCCTTGATGAAGGTCGAATCGTTGAAATGGGAACTCATGCTGAACTGATTCAAACAAAAGGTTACTACTATCATTTGTTCCCTACGTTAACCGAAGAGGAAAGCCATGTTTAAAAAATTTAAGAACCTAAAAGAAACAGATTCTAATTGGGAATCTAGGCATTCTGCTTCGTATTATGATGAATTACTGAAACATCCAGCACCTAACTGGGAAAAGAAAGGTATTTATCTTATCGCAGTATTCTTTTTCTGTTTTGTTTTGTTTTTAGTTTTTGGACGAGTCGATGTTGTCGTACAAGCAAACGGTAACATTCGCCCAAAAGGTAATTATCATGTAGTAGAAGCATTAGAAACAGGTACACTCACCAATTTGTATGTAAAATCAGGTGATTTTCTTAAAAAAGGAGATCCCATTATGGAATTAGAATTCTCCGAACAACAAATTGAACTTTCAAAAGATGCGAATAATTTAGATTACGAAGAAAAAAAATTACAAAGATTAATTCGTAATAAACGTGAGGCTGAAAAAATTTTAAAGAGTCTTGCTTCTAATTTAGAAAACAATTCTGGATCATCCTTATCGGGAGGTGTACTAAGTAAGTTTGTAAGTTTAAAAAAAGCTTATATGGATTTTCAAAATGGAGTTGGTGCAAAGTTCATTTATGACCAAAGTTTATTAGAGTTTAATGAAGAATTTGGAAATTTAAAAGATGAAATTCAACGAGAAGAAAATATAATCGCAAGTCTTCGCGGAGATACAAAATTAAAAAAGGAAAGAGTTGCCAATGCAGTGATTCGTATGCCTTTTTCTGGAGTGATTGGTGAATTAGCAGTTAATAACGTAGGTCAAAACATCATTCGAGGCCAAACAGTCGCTTCACTTATGGAAGAAGGACAGCCTTTAGAAGCCATTGTAGAAGTGAGTAGTAAGGATATTGGTGCAGTCAAACTTGGACTGACTGCAGTGATTAAGGTAAAGGCTTTTCACCAAAATGATTTTGGTGTTGTAGAAGGAATTGTTTCTCAAATCATTCCCAATACAAAAGATAAGGATTCGTTTAGTGTGATTTTGGTTTTGGGAACACAGGATTTAAACCAAGATGGAAAAAAGTTTCAATTATTTCCAGGTTTAAAAGTTGTAGCAGACATTGTAATTGATAGAAAAAACATTTATCAAATTTTATTTCGTTACGCTGATCCAAGGAATTAAATTTGAAACGAAATTTCAAAGATATTTCAGACTTAGTAAAAGAAGATAGTTTTTTATCTCTTCTTTCAAATTCAGATCAGAAAAAATTAATTTCACTATTTGAGTTTAGATCTTTAGTCGCAGGAGATAAAATTGGAGGAAATGAAAATGATCCCACTCCTATTTTATTACTAGAAACAGGACGAATTCAAATCAAACTTAAAATCAATCAAAATGAGTTATTGATTAAAACATTAAAAGAAGAATCACTTTATGGAATTTCCGAATTCACTTCCGATTCTCTTGGAAAACAATTATATTACATTGAAGAAAATTCCAAAGTATTAACATTATCAACTTCATCTTTTTTGAAATTTATCAATTCAGATAAAGATCGCAAACGAATTTGGGATGAATATAAAGAAAATGTACAATTAAGAGATGAACTTAGAGTTCATCCTTATTTTCGAAAATTATCTAATTCTGAAATCCAAGAACTATCAAAATTATTAATCAAAAGAAAAATAAATTCTGGGCAAGTTTTGATTAAAGAAGGTTCAAAAAGTTCATCATTATTTTTTATAAAGTCAGGAAAGTTTAAAGTTACAAAAACAACTTGGCAAAAAGATTATTTTTCATTTGTAGAAGCGGGATCCGTCCTCGGTGAAATGGGTGTTCTGGAAAAAAAAGTAAGGAATGCTACTGTAACAGCAGTGGAGGATAGTTTCGTTTATGAACTTTCTTCGAAGAGTGCTGAACAATTCTTCAAAAAATCTGAGAGTTTATTAATTACAATTCGCTCCATTATGAGTGAAAGGAAACTTAATTTAGGTGAAAAATCAAATGATGATGATTTTGAACAAACGAATGTTTATGAAGAAGATAAGTTCCATTTTTTACCAAAATTAAAATTTTCACCACCTATTCGGAATCAGATTTCTTTTCCATTTTTATTCCAAGAAGGGAAATTCCAATCTGGTGATGTTTGCCGTAAGATGATCTTAAAATATTGGGGTTATTCATTTGCTGAATACGATTCAGATCCAATGTTTCCAGATTTTGATCCAGATATTTTGCCATACCATTGGAAACAATGTTTTGGTGAAGAAAAAGGAAATTGTTATTTTGTTAATTGGCGTGAACATGAATCGGAATTGAATTCAATTCCAACCATTTCCTATTTAGAAAATTCAAAGTATGTCATTGTGAGACACATTGGAGAAAAGAATGTAACAATTCTTGATCCAGAAATTGGTGAAGTTGTTATCAATCGAAAGGAATGGGAGAAAAAATCATCGGAGATTGTGATTTATTTTGTGCCCAAAGTCATTCCAAGTTCATCTTGGGAATGGAAAAATCGTTTTTTTAGTGGAATCAGTGAGTACTTTTTACCTGCGATACAATATTTAAAAGCAGGTATACTTGCTAGTTTTATATTGAAGGGACTTGAGGTATTTATTCCTTTAGTCAACTTGTACTTAATCGATGCTGTATTATTACAGGAAAGTCGTGATTTTTTCTTACCTGTCATTGTGTCAGTAATCGTATTAAGTTTAGCACAATCATTTTTAGGATACTTTCGATCGAATGTAATCTTTTTTACAAGTAATCGAGTTAATCAAACAATTGCTATACGATTTTTAGTTAAATTAATTTCACTTCCAATTTCTTTTTTTGAAAGGAATAGAAAAGGTGAAATTCTAAATCGATGGGAAGAAATTGAATCAGTAATTTTGTTTTTTTCAGACCAAGGAGCGATGAAAATCTTCGATTTGATTTTTAGTTCATTGGTTTTTGTTATATTTCTATTTTTATCTCCAGTGTTATTAGTCATCATTATGTTGTTTATCATACCTGAGATTTTGGTTTTACGTTTTTTATCACCCAAAATCATTGAAGAAACAAAAAAGGAATCTTTAAAACGAGCTGAAACATTAAGTTATTTTATCGAATCAATCAATGGATTTGAAACGATCAAAAATTTAGGGGCAACCTATTCCCATAGATGGGATTTTGAGAAAAGATTAACTGCACAATTGAATTCAGAAGGGAAAAAACTTTTATATTCCAATTTACTTTCGGCGAATACTGAGTTTTTTAAACAAATAACTATCGTCATTGTTTTATTGGTAGGTAGTTTGTTGATTTTACATGATCAAATGACCTTGGGAACTTTGTATGCTATTGTCGGTTTGATCACCTATATCCGAACTCCATTGATTTCTTTATATGAAGATTTTTTGAAATTTCAAAAAGCAAATGTAGCTTGGAATCGTCTCAGAAGTTTTGAATCTTTGGATAGTGAAATCTCTGATAAGGACAATTTATTCAAAGTTGATTTACCTGAGGTGAAAGGTAATATTGAATTTAAAAATCTTTTTTTCGCGTATGACAGCCAGAAACCAGAATCAGGAATTCGTAACTTATCTCTCAAAGTTCAAGCTGGAAAAAAAATTGCCTTTGTTGGACGGAGTGGTAGTGGTAAATCAACAATCATAAAATTATTGTTAGGTTTGTACAATCCTAGCCAAGGGGAAATTTTCATAGATGATATTCCACTCAATGAAATTTGGTTACCGAGTTTACGTACCAAAATTGGTGTATGTTTCCAGGAAAATCCATTTATTTCAGGAACGGTTCGAGAAAATATATCCATCACAAAACCAGAGGCAACACTAAGCGAAGTAGTAGAAGCAGCAAAACTTGCCTGTATCCATGATGATATTGTTAAGTTACCATTGGGATATGATACCGAATTTTCAGATCGGGGATTTTTGTTCTCAGGTGGTCAAAAACAAAGAATATCTTTAGCTAGATTATTTTTACAGAGGCCTAACTTATTATTATTGGATGAACCAACATCCTCACTTGATAAGGAGACGGAATCGCGTATTCTGTCACATATCAATTCCGTTTTTGTGAATTCCACAATCATTACTGTCGCTCATCGTTTGGACACAATTCGAAATTATGACCAAATTTTTGTATTAGAACGTGGAAAATTGGATTCAAAAGGAAATCATAAAGAGTTACTTTCCAAAGGCGGAATTTACCAATTGCTTCATTCCAAACAAGAAGCGATCCGATAATTCAATTAGTGACAAATTCTCGGAAAATTCTTAGTTGTATCATCTTACTAATTATGTCAAATTCACACCTTTTGGCAGAGGTGGTGGGTTTTTATGACTTACCAAAGTTAGTTGGAGAAAAATCCTATGAATTAAAACTTAAGGAAATGGAAATCCAACGTAAAAAAGTGGATATCGATACACGAAACTTACGTTATTTGCCATCCGTAAATTTGGAACATTCTCCTTTTTTTGAATCACTTCGAGGTGATGGCTACAACCGAAAAGGTTGGAGTACAACATTAAATCTAAACTGGAATTTTATGGAACAAGGTAATACAATCCTTACCAACATGATTCTAGAATTGGAATATGAACGATTACTCCTTGAATATCGTGCTCTTTACCAAAAAGAACTTTTTGACCAAGCATACCAGTATGCAGAAACTTTGAAACTTTTGGCTTTTTACGATTATGATTTTTCCAATGAATCAGATGCAGACAAACAATTTCAAACTGTACAAAAACTTTATAAACAAGGAATTGAGTCTTATTTAGTGACTCAAAACTCAAAAGTAGACTATTTCTTTTATAAATACAATGCGATAAAATCTAGACTAGACCAACAGAAAAGCCAATCAATTTTTAGAAGAAAGTTTTTATTAAAAGATGTTACCTTGAAACAGATTCCAGAAAGAGAATACAAAATCCTTCCTCTTGAATCTACGTTAGCTGAATATGAAAGAAATTTATCTGATGTAAATTTTGATTTAATCTTAACAGTAAATCAAATCAAAATCTTAGAAATTCAAAAACAGGTTCGATTCAATGAATTGTGGGTACCTGATTTTTTTGTAAACATATACAATCAAAATACAAGAGAATCTTATTCTGGTCTCAGTGGAACTTGGACAAATCCTATGCAAGTATATGATTATAGTCGAAATGATTATAGTATTTATGCAAGATCATCCGATGCAGATTTAAATGTAGGGGGAAATTTTGGATTTCGATTTCCTTTATTTAATCGATGGTTAGACAAAAATGAATTCGATAAATCCAAAATTGAAGTGAAACTTGCAAAATCCCAATCTCAGTTTTTACGAGAGAACACCGGATTGTATTTATTTGAATTAATTCAACAACATAATAACCTAGTTGAGTTGTATGATATTTCTCGTGAAAGTAAAAGAATAGCAGAAGAAAATTATCAAATTATGGAAAAAGCTTATAAAACTGGATCGGCATCGATTATTGAATTACAAACAGTCGATAGGCGACTTAGAGATGTAATGCGCAATGAAATCCAAAACCGTTATGATTTAATACAATTACGACTTCAGATCGGTCTTTTGTTAGGTGATACGATGAAGTTTTTAAATAATTAAAGCACAATTGGTGGTCTATCAGAATTTGTTTCTTTTTTTCCAGTCATACCACATTTTTCCGATTTCCATTGGTTCAAAATTTCATCTGATTTGACTTTGTTTTTATAATGAATGTATGGCGTTGTTAGGATTGGTGCTAAAAATATCGGAGAAAATGCAGAATTGAGTAACGAAAGAGTTACCACGAGTCCAATGGTTAATGTATTTTCATCAAAAACTTCAGTCACTTGCCTTTTCGTTTGAAAATAATATGCCCTACATTCTTCCGTGTGATTTGCCGGTTGGAAGGGAATGCTCACACATCCAGTGAAAGAAAAGATTGTTAGAGTTATAGTGAAGATTCTAAATTTTTTAAACATACATTCACCGCTTCTAAATTTGTCTCTTCGATCATTCTATGAAAGTTTCTAACCTTAAAGAAGCCATACAGAAATTCTTCGGCATTTCCTTTTTTGATGATAGTCTCTTCTTTTAGTAAATCTTTATTTAAATAGAGTTTGTAATGAAATTCGACAGAATATTCACCTAATCGATATTGTATGGGCCAAATTGCAATGAATGGATATACAGCAGGCCAAGTATACCACCAATTATACCTGTCTGAATAGATTGTTTTCATTTCTACATCAATTGTATAAAAATCTTTAACTTCTTTAGGATCCAATTCATTGTATACATTTGTGAATATACCTGATGATTGTAAATGGCCTTTCCAAGCCATGCGCCATGAATCTGTGTAAACACCTCGATCCGCAGAAAGTATCTCAAACTTACCGATGACAATCGGCAGAGTTACTTTATTTCTCGTGAGATTACCATTTTTGGTTGGAGGGGGGACTTGGCGAAGGTCAGTGGAACATTGGAATAAGAGGGATACTATGATAAGGGCGTAGTAATGTTTCATTTTCGGAATCATAGAATAATCAAATTGAATCAGGAATCAATCCATTTTCTTATTTGGTGAATTGGCCAGTGAGTGCAGCTTCTGCACATTTCATTCCATCAATGGCTGCTGACACGATGCCACCTGCATACCCAGCACCTTCGCCACAAGGATACAATCCGTGAGTCGTAATGTGTTCTAAAGTCTCTGGATTTCTTGGAATCTGAATCGGAGAAGATGTCCGTGTTTCAGGAGCGTGAAGGATCGCTTCATTTGTAAAGTATCCTTTCATTGAAGAATCAAATTCTTTGAAACCTTTTTGGAGAGCATCTACAATGAGCGGGGGTAGAACTTCCGACAAAGAAACGGAAACAAGCCCGGGAGTATAAGAAGTTTTAGGTAGATCTGTTGACACTATGTTCTTTGTAAAGTCGACCATACGTTGGGCAGGTGCTTTTTGTGTTCCACCATTGATTAAAAATGCTTTTTGTTCTATTGAAGATTGGTATTGTAAGGCAGAAAAAACTCCAAAGGATTCAAATGATTTAAAATCATCTAATCGAAGTTCTACGACAATACCTGAATTTGCTGTTGGTCTAGAACGTTCTGCGCTAGACCAGCCATTGGTGACAACTTCTCCTGGTTTTGTGGCACATGGTGCAATCACTCCACCTGGGCACATACAAAAACTATAAACACCACGACCATTGATTTGTTTTACTAACGAATATTCAGATGCAGGTAATAGGGGATTCTTTGTTTGACAATGGTATTGAATGGAATCGATTAAACTTTGGGGATGTTCCACTCGAACACCAATTGCAAGTGGTTTTGTATGAATTTCGATACCTTTCTCATGTAATAACTGAAATATTTCTCGTCCAGAATGACCAGTTGCAATGATGACTTTATTTGCCATCCATTTATGTCCATCTGCAGATTTAACTCCAGTGATCGAATTTCCATTCATGATAAGATCGGTGACTCTTGTGTGAAAATGAATTTCTCCGCCTGCTGAGAGAATACATTCTCTTATACTCTGGATGATTTTTGGAAGTTTATTTGTTCCAATATGAGGATGAGCATCGACTAGTATTTGTTTTGTGGCACCAAATGAAACCAAATACTCGAGAACTTTTCGGATATTACCTCTTTTTTTGGATCGGGTATAAAGTTTTCCATCAGAATAGGTCCCAGCACCTCCTTCTCCAAAACAATAATTAGAATCTTCGTTCACAATGTGGTGTACATTGATGCCACGTAGATCAGATACTCTGTCTTTTACATTCTTTCCTCTTTCCAGAATGATTGGTTTTTTACCGAGTTCTAAAGCGCGTAAAGCGGCAAATAAACCCGCAGGTCCTGCTCCAATGATGAGAATTGGTTCTTCCAGCTTTACATTCTGAAAATCTGGAATGGAATATTGAAATGGGATAAATTCTTCATTGATGTAAACATCTAATCTTAATTGGTACACAACATGTTTTTGTCTTGCATCAATGGATCTTGAGGTACATTCAATATGTTTGATGTCTTGTTTTGGGATTTTATTCTGTTTGGATACAAACTGTAAAAGGTGATCCGGATTGGAAGCTATCTCAGGTGTAACTCGGACATTTAATTCTAGTTTCAATGTATTTCACTAAACTCAGTTGATCGATTCAAGATAAAGAAATCCAATTCAGAAATTGAAGAGAACAATTCTTATGAATTTTGATCTAAGGATTGTTTCATTAATTTGGCAATCGCTTTTTCATTGTCACCTGGCTTTCTCTCAAGATTCTCAATCACTCGTAACCTTCGTTCGATTGAGTGGTTTTGGCTTAACTTCTGTTTTCCTTCCATTTCTGTGATTTGAATTCGAAACGGAACAATTCCTTTTTGTAATCCGATCAAATAATCTTTATTTACTTCACTTAGCTTGTAACTCGAGTCGTGGGACTCAAATGTTTGTACGAGAGTTTTTAAACTATTTTGGATTTCCTGTGGATCTTCCATATAAGTTAAAATCCCTTTGATATGAACTGCCGTAAAATTCCATGTTGGAACAGAACGATTGGTTTCATACCAAGAAGGTGAGATATAAGAATGAGGACCAGGAAAGATACAAAGGACTTCTCGGTTTAAAGAATTTTTTTGTGGGTTTGGTTTTGCAAAATGTCCAATCAAATACTTTTGATCTGCAGAAACTAATAGAGGTAAGTGGGTAGCTTCCATTTTCCCATCGACATTTGAAACAAGAATTCCAAATGGATTATCTTTTACAAAATGAAGTATAGAAGAAGACTCCATTCGGAAATGTTCGGGAATGTACATCGCAGTTTACCTTTGCAGATTATTTTGATTAATTTGATTTCCAGAAATAAGATAAAAATTCTGTTTCCTGAACAAATCCTTCTCTTTCATATAAGGATCTAGCTTCTTTATTGTGCATAGAGGTAGATAATTCTAAGCCTTTTCCTTGGAAAAATTTTGTAAAAGATTTTGCCTCATGGATCAATAGTTTGGCGATCCCTTGTTTTCTATTTTCCGATTTAACATATAAATCATTTAGTATGTAAGAACGTTGCATAGAGATAGAGGAAAAAACTGGATACAATTGAGTGAATCCTAAAAAATTTCCAGTATTCGGGTCTTCCGCTAGGAATAGAACTGATTGGCCATGTTCCATTCGGTCTTGTAAATACCGTGAAGCACCTGCTAGGTTACTTTTTTGGCCATAAAACTGACGATATAGATCGAAAAGTTCTGCGAGTTTTGAAATGTCTGAATAGTTAGCTTGTCTGATTTTCATATTTTAGTACCAAAGTGAAACTAATCACTGATAAAATGGCAGTGATTGGTGTAGCCAGTAAAGTTTCTAAATTTGTAACGGCAACTAAATTCCCAATTGTGTTCAGAAAAAATACAGCGGAAATAAATCCGAATAAAATACGAATCCATATCGGAACAAAACCATTGTTCATGTATTGTAAATATAAATGACTACAATACACAAAAAAAACATTAGCAATTAAGGATATACTCTCCATCAAATACATCTCTTCAATTGATTGGAGTCTGCCACCCCAAAGGTATTGGTAAGGAATGATTTGCAATAAAGCAAATACGTGAAAGACTGATGCCAAGGAGAAAATAACAAATAAGATCTTGCTTGTGATGGTTCTTGTTTTTTTAGATGGATTCCACATTTCATTTTCCTAATGATTGTAAATAATAAACATAATCAATTTCAGGTGCATCGCCACCTAAATGGGTTATGGCAGCTGTGATTTGTCCACGATGGTGGGTTCTATGATTCATATTGTGTTGTACAACATCACAATATAATAGTTCAGCTTCGAATCCTCGCATGGTTTTGTAACGAAAGATATTTTCCCATTTTGATTCATCGAAATTTTGTATCCAACTGTTCCATTTTTCAATGTGAATTTGAAGTTGTTCTTTTAGTTTGTCTTTCTTTGATTCTATTTCTTCTGCGAGCGATGTTGGAATAAATACTTCCCCAGAGAGTCTTGAGAACCATACTTTTTCAACAACTAACAAATGATTGAGTGTTCCATGGATTGACTTAAAAAACAGCCCAACATCTTTTTTGTAATCATCATCGGATAAGTTCTCGATGGATTGGTAAAGAAGATTTGTTGCCCAAAGGTGGTAAGCATTATTCCGAAGGAAAAAATCTTTCATTAAGAAAGATTTTTCCCTATTATTTAAGGAGACAATGAGAAATTTATTTTTTGTGTCCTTCGTTGGCGGTTTCGATATCAATCCTATTGGTAAACGATAAAACTGACTGCAACTGTAGCGATGACCACTAACCAAGAAGGTAGTTTCCAAAACTCCAAAAGTAAAAATCCCACGATCACAAGGGCAAAGTCTTTAGGAGAATACACGGCGCTTGTCCAAACTGGATTATAAAATGCTGCCAGTAAAATTCCCACAACGGATGCATTGATGCCTAACATAACCTTTCTGATCCATTGATTTTTTCTCAATTGTTCCCAAAAAGGTAAAGCTCCAACTATGAGTAAAAATGAAGGAAGGAAAGCTGCCACCAAACAAATGATAGCCCCATACCATCCGTTTGGTGATGCTGATGACACGGCCCCTAAATAACTACTAAACGCAAATAAAGGTCCAGGGATCGCATTTGACAGACCATATCCTGCCATAAATAAATCATTACTCACCCATCCAGTTGGTACAACTTCCGCTTGTAATAAAGGTAGTACGACATGCCCACCCCCAAACACAAGGGCACCAGCACGATAAAAGCTATCTAGGTACTGAACTTCTGTTGTATTTGAAATATTTCGTAAAAGAGGTAAAAGGAATAAAAGAATAAAAAATAATGCTAAAAATAGGAAGCCAAAGATTTTTTTGCCAGTGTGCATTGATTCATGAGGTAATGTTTCATTTGATTTTAGAAAATAAACTCCAAATAATCCAGAGAAAATAAGAAGTGATATTTGTAAAACTGCTGAACTAAAGAATAACAGAATGACACTTGTTATGATAGCAATTGTTAACCTTTCTTTGTCAGGACAAAGTTTTTTTCCCATACCAAGGATTGCTTGGGCAACGACAGCAACAGCTACTACTTTTAATCCATGTAACCAATGTTTATGGTTTGCAACATCAATTGTCCCTAAACCTAAACCAAACAATACGAGAATCAAAAAAGAAGGTAAAGTAAATCCAATCCAAGAAAGGATGGCTCCCAATAATCCACCACGAGAAAGTCCGATTGCCATACCAACCTGGCTACTGGCAGGTCCTGGTAAAAATTGACAAAGCGCAACTAAGTCTGCATAGGCATGAGCACTGATCCATTTTTTTTTGGTAACATATTCATCATGGAAATAACTCAGATGAGCGATAGGACCACCAAACGAAGTACATCCGAGTTTGAGAGCAGTGAAAAAAATTTGTAAATGTTTCATAATTATCCTATTTTGATTTGTTTCCCGTTAACTTAGAATTTCACCGATCAATTCCTTTAGTTTGATTTTTGCAGAAGTAAGTTCTTTTTTTCCTTTAGGTGTGATGCGATAAAATTTTCGTTTTACCTTACCCAATTGTTCAATGCGAGAACGAATGAGTCCTTTTTGTTCTAAGTGTTTTAAAAGTGGATATAAGGAACCAGGACTAATATTATAACCATGTTCTCGCAATTCTTCCATCATCCAAACACCGTAGATTTCTTCTTTTAGGCAATGGTGTAAAATGTGAATTTTGATAAAACTGGAAAAAAATTCATTGATACGCATTCAAAATCAGATTACGATATCGTAATTTGATAGTCAAATGGAAAAAATGAATGTTCTAATGAGATATGAAACGAATTTGACATTCCAATAATCAGGAATGGGGCGCCTCGAAAGGAATTTGTATTCGAAATCGATTCTAAACCGACCGCGCCTTGCGTTCCAATCTTTCCATTCCGGAAAGGATTTCCACTGCAGTCGCTGGCGCTACAATTTATCTCTGTTTTATTATCACGAATTTTTGTAATATGGATCTCTATTAAATCGATTTTTCCATATAGTGGTGAGATGGGATTTTTCCCTCCCAACCTTTTGGATGCCTTGTTTCTTTGATCAAAAATCCTAATTTTTGATAGAGGCCAATCGCAGAGGGATTTTCTACAGAAACATCTAAAGCGATGGTTTTGTATGCCTGATGATTTTGGATCATAAACTCGATGAGTTGTTTTGCGATCCCTTGGTTTCGATGTGATTCTAATACAGCGATATGACCTAAATACAAACATTTTGTATTAGGTGGTTGTATGACTGTTTCTGTTTTTAAACCACGTGCCATTACCTTTGGTGCCTTCCATTTGTATAAAGTAAGGATTTGTAAGGCAGTTCCCGCTGTCAGAGCTAAAAAACTTGGTTGCGAATATTGTAAGATAGATCCAACCACTTGTCCCTCTTTTTCAGCAACATAGTGATTTGTATACGAGATAGTGTTTCCTCTTTTTGGGTAAGTGGAATTTAAAAAATCAAATGCAGTTAGATTACCTTCTTGGAAAACAAAATTCCATGCGAGTGGTCCAGAGGAATGGATGAGAGGAACAATATGTTTGATATCCTCGGGTTTTGCATTGCGGATGGTAACGGGGTTTGGTTTCTCTTGGGATGGCATAATTGAAGTTGTAATGGTTTTTGGCTTGTATACACAACGAAAATTTATTGGATTCGAATGAACCGCGCCCCGGATTGCAGCGGAAATCCTTTGTGTGAACAAAGATTGGAGCGTAAAGCCGGAGATGTGCGCCCCAATCTTTGGAAAACAATTTTAAAAACTGTAGGAGGCAAACACATTGAATAGTTCACGTGTTGCCAATTGTGGACCATTTAAGTTTTGATGGAATGGTCTTCCATATTCGAAACCAAATCTTATGCCGGATAACATTCCTTTGGTGACAAGAAAATTGAGTCCTACAAACCAATCACTCCTCATACCACCTTGCCGATAAGGATCGTTTTGGGGATCCATTTTGGGGTCAAGTCTTGCATCTAACCCTTGTAAATTGAGCCATCTTTGTTTTGCTAATCTGAAGGAAAAAGACATTGAATCAAATAATAGATACGATATCCAACTTGAGATTTCATAACGATTCCCAAACTTATAATTGTTATCATTTTTTCCCATACGTAAATTTGCCTGAGATAATACTCCCCAAGAAAATCGGTCATATTGTCCGTTGTAGGAAAGTTGTGGGAGTAAATTATAAGTTCCAGTTCCCAGTAACATATTGTAAGGAACTTTTTGTTTTCCCATCATCGGCATATTATCTCGTTCATCAATTGATCCAGTTGGCATGGAAATTCCCATTCCAGTAAAAAAGTTTTGATGGTCTGTTTTGATAAGCCTGTAGGCAGCACTCACACTAACGTCACCAATCCCAGCTGAACTCATAGGAGCGCGATCAAAATTACTAGATAACATTGTCATACGATTTTTGACAACTGGCACCATGAACATAATCATCCATCTGTCTGAGATTGATGTCATAACACTTGCCATATTCATTTCCATCACCATATCTGTTGGCACAGACATATAATTGTATTTGTTCTGAGATAGTGTAGGAATCGTAGTTCCAATCGGCGAACTTGTGATCAAACTACCTGTTGGCATTGCCACTGTTGGATCTGTATAAGGAAAGTACAATGTACCTAAATCAGATAAACCTTTTGTTCCAGATTGTAATCCCCACATCTTCATACCCATATACCGATAATCAATCATCCATTTACCTTTTTCATGAATGTGTGGGTTCATGATGCCGGCAGGTCCAATCATATCAGCTCGATGGTGTGAATGATGATCACCATTTCCATGTTCGTCGTGATTGGAGTGGTCTTCTTCTTCGTTTCCATCTCCGTTTGTGAATTGATGATCTTTCATTTCATCTTCTGTAGAAGTTGGCGGTTTTGAATTTGAATCTTTTGTGAATGGTGGATTATTGTTCTGTATCGCGTTAGGTGAAGAAGATTCTACTGGAATTTTTATTTCAATTTCAGATCCATCGCTAAAAACCAATCGTAATGGTATCATTTCTTTTAGTTTTAGTTGAGATTTGATTCCAAACACCATGATATGAAATCCTTGTGGTGATAACGTAACCGATTTTTTTTTAGGAATGGGGATCTCAGCGACAGGGACCATCTTTTTCCCATATTCACTTTTTTGCATGTCATACAATTCAACTCGATTTGCGACATCTGAAATTGATTGGATCAGTTTTATATCTTTATTTGAAACATTGGATATTGTAAGATAAATGGCAGAATTTGATCCATTTGTATACTTTAAATAAGCATTGGTGATGTTTATCTCTCTTGCCATAAGTGGGGAAAAAAGCAGTATGAATATACTGATGATTATTTTTTTAAGTTTCATAAAATTAAGTTTTCCTTTTCCAAAAAAGTCATACTAACGAACATCATCCGTTAGTATGACGAGTGTTTGGAGAGCGGTTTACATTTCTGTATTAGAAACGATGGATCCAATTGTAAATGAAGTGATAGTTGCTCCATTTAAAACAAATCCCAATGAGTTTCCGCCAGTGTAGGCAGGAACATTCATCATTTGCATGATGGGGTAATAAGACATGGATCCTCTTTCTGTGGATGTCAATTCAGCACATGGTTTATTAAATCCATTGAGAAATCGGGAACCACCTGAAGTGTATTGGAAATCTAAACAATATGTGTAGGTTGTTCCAACACTTGGAATAGGAGCAGAAACAGAACCTCCTTTCCCTGTATTTCCATAAACACCTGAAGCATTTTTATATTGTGTTTGTGCACCAGCAAGCAAACGATATGTGGGGCCTGATGTTGGTGTCCCACTTCCATAGGCTATGACATCAATTGAACTTGATGCCGAATTTAAAGTGAATGTTACTTCAATATTGGTTCCTCCTTTGTTAGTCGCCAACATCACATCTGTAGTTGTAGATAAAACAGAGCTTGAAGAAGAACCAGTTGCTCCTTTTGTGATTCCTGATTGGGTTAGGCCCAAATTTGCAAAACCAACTTCATTACAATCGGAAACATTGTACTTAACCCTTGATTTACTTTCAACTTGGGTTAGGTTACTAGGAATTGCTTGTGATTGTGTGATTCCACAATTGGGATTTAAGTTTGATGCAGCAAGAAGAGACAATAGGTTCGTTGTTTCAATGCCAGATTTGTCTGATGTCAAACTACATTGTGTGAAAAATAAACTGATAATACAAATTCGAATTGTTTTTGAGAACATAAAAATACCTTACTAGATTGATCCAAGGTTCCATTGTTAATAGATTCCAAGTGACTTGTTTTACATTCAGCTATCAATAGAGTGAATGAATGACTTAGGTTGAATTAAGTCAAAAGTCTTGGTGGTTTATCAGGAAGATGGTCATAACCAAGAGTCAAAATTAGAGAGATTGAAGATGTTATGGAAAATAAATCGAAGAGAATTCTATTTTGGATTTTAATAGAATTCACATAACTCGGATTCATTGATTGGGATTGAATGATTTTTGTAGCCATTTTTTTCTTGGAGCAGGTACAAGTATGTGTTCCTGATGATTTTTTCAAATGACAGGTCATTCTTTTTTTAGGAGTGGATTCTGAATCATGATGAACTTCGGATTCTGAGTTATGGTTACAATGGCAAACAATAGATAATTGGTACAATGATTGTGCGAAGAGCCCTGATTCCAAAAAGAAGATTTTTCCTAAAAATGGAACCAAGACTAATATCGTGATGATTGTGATCCAACATTTCCTCATGGTTGGACTTAGTTTGCATTAAAAAAGGAAATCCTTCCATGATCTAAATCAAGATTCTAAAAAATTGAAGAAGTTAGTATTAGATCCTTTTTAAAAATTTCGTTTTTGAAACCGTAGATAAGAGATCAAAAGAGGGATACTCACCCATAAGGATAGGAACAAATTGGTGATTAGAAGTACACCTGTCATCCCTAAAGTTTTGAGCAAAATAGCCCCAGAAAAACCAAGTAGAGCTGCTGCACTGGTTTGTAATAGAATGAAAATTCTTACCAAATCAATTGGGTTTAGCAAGATGATGATGAGTGATGGAATTTCAATTGGATAGTCACCAAGATACAAACTAAACATAAATACAATAGCATCAAAGAAGATAAAGAAATATAACCATACTAACAATGATATGGTGAGCACGATTTCTCCTCTTCGGATAAACGAGGAGGTTAAAAAAGCTAATGCTACAAAAATGTTAGTTAAAAAGATTCCAAAAATCAATAGTTCCAAAAATAAAAAAAGAAATTTTGGATCACTCATAAACAAAAAGAAACCAGGGATTCCGAGACCAAGTAAAAGTCCGATGGACAAGGAAGTTGTAATTCCAAAAAATTTTCCAAAGAATAAGGACTTACGTGTAACAGATTTTGACAATAACACTTCGGAAAAAGGCATTGATTCTAAGAATGTCATTCCAGAGAAGGTAATGGAATACAGTGGAATCACAATTAGAGTTAAGTTCATTGTGCTCACAAGTAATCTGATGCCATTTTGGTCTCCAAAAAAACTCAATACTAACATTACAAAGGCTAAGAGTCCTGAATAAATAAAGATCCATCTGCTTCGGATGTTCTCTTTGATTTCGAAAAGTAATATTTCTTTCATACTTTGGTTTTGTATTCCTCATTCCAGAAATGCATCAAAGCTTCGTCCATTGTCACTTTGTTGTTTTTTTCTAGGAAATTTTTAGGTGTATCATCAATTAATATCGAACCCTCAGATAATAATAGAAATCGATCTGCCAATTCTTGTAATTCGGATAGAATATGGGTGGAAAATAATACAAGTGATCCTTGGTTTTTTTGTTCGACCAGTAGATTTTTTAATAAATGTGAAATATAAGGATCCAAACTTGCAGTTGGTTCATCTATCACATATAAGTCTTTTTGCTTTGAAAAACATTGTAAGATACTGATTTTTTGTTTTGTCCCACCGGAGAGGTTGCCAATTTTTTTCTCTTCATGGTGTTTTAAATCAAGTAAATTGAATAATTTTTCAAATCTCGATTCATCAACGGTTTCTAATTTTTTAAAAAATGAAATGAGTTCCTTCACTTTGATATTGGTAGGGAATCGAGGAGTTTGTGGCATATAACCGATTGTATACGAATTTTCTTCTTTCCCATTAAATTGTATGGAACCTTTATTTGGTCGGACGAGGCCAAGGATACCTTTGATCAGAGAACTTTTCCCAGAACCATTTGGACCAATGATGGATACAATGTTTCCAGATGTTACGGTAAAGTTTACATTTTTCACTGCATATGTATTGGATCCGTAACTGATAGATAAATCATTCACTGTTATCATATTCTAACCTTCATTCTAGGTTGTTTGTCTTCAAACTCAATTGGTGTGACGATGGGAAATGCCTTTTCGATCCCTTGTAGGAATAATACAACAGGAGATTCATACAAAATCATGAGAAAAGGATAAACAGCAATCCAATAACCAAAGAAGTGAATTGTTTTGTGAGGAACATCTCCAAATTGGTCTAAATTTAAATCATAACCTTCATAATGATCCCAATAGTTATTTAGAAATAGATTGGTTGTTGATTTTGTATTCGTACTAATATCAAAAACGTTTTGAATGAAATTATTATCTTGAATTTTGTTATGATCAGTATTTCCTAAAATTTTGATTCCCCATCCGTTATCAATGAAATTGTTTTTTAGGAATTCTATTTTTGTAATACCATCTGCAAATACTGCAATTGTATTACCTTGGAATAAATTTTCTGATAATACACTTTCTGTAATATCTTTTAACAAGATTCCATTCGAACTTTCCCCCCAATTTTCGATAAATTGGTTTTTTTCCATAAGAATTCTTTTGCTATACATCACCGCAACACCAGCGGAATTATTTTTGAAAATATTTTTTGTAAATTGATTTTCACTGGAGAACATAAAATGCATTCCATATCTGATATTTTCTTTTGATTCGTTGTTCTCAATTTTTAGATGTTCAGAAAATTCTAGATAAATTCCATCGCGATGTTTTGTTAAGTGATTTCCGATAATTTGATTGTTATGGGATGACCACAAATGAATTCCATTTCCTCCCAAAACTTCGTTTTCTGCATTTCCAATGGATGAACTATTTTTGATCATACATTCAGATGATTCAGAAAGATAAAAACCATACACATTGTCTTCCAATTCCAAATTTTCGAAATAACAATGTTTTACTTTTTCTGCATACACACCTGCATATTCAGCCAAATCAGAGATCCCACTTCCAATGATTTTTAAGTTTTGAATTTTCACAAAATCATGGTAGATTCCAAACACATGTTTTTCTTTTAATCCATCAATGGTGACTCCTGGTTCTCCACTTATGGTAATAGATTTTGCGATGGGAATGAATCCTTCCTGGTAAAGTCCTTTTTTAATTTGGATGGTATCTCTTTCACTCGCAACTTGTATCGCTTGTTTGAGAGAGGATATTTGGCATGTTTTGCAAACTGTGATATTTTTACCAATGATTGATGATGGAAATACATGAATGGAGAAGAGTATTAATATAAAAAAAATGTAATTCAATTGGTCTCGTATCTCACTTGAGAATAAGCCATCTCCATCAATTTTGAAAGGGTATTGCATCTTCATGAGATTTGAAAGCGGCTAATCCTCCGCCCATAGGTGATCGAATTTTATTGGTTTGGATGATGATTGCGTTTTCTTTCGGTATCAATTCGTTTGATTGTAAATAATTTGAAACCCAGATTTGTTTTGGTTTAATTTGTTTTTGGTTTATAAACTGATTTGCACATTCTATTGCATCAAAATGAAAACGTTTGCCTTTATATGTAATGATTTGTGTATGAAATCTCATATCAACTATTGACATGGAACAATGGTCACATTTTTTTTCTCCTACTGTGAGAGCCTCTGGTTTCACTTCCCCACAGTTGCAGAGAACAACTGTGAGTGTGAAAAAAACAAGTTTCTGTAGTTTAAACCACATTTGACTTTTTCCTTCTTTTTTCATCCCATACGATATAGACAAGTAAGACGAGACTTAAAGCTAAAATCATACCACCATAAGAAGGATAACTACAAGCAGTGATATTTAACATCACTTTACAACCTAGAAGTGGAGGTTGGTAAGCCATTCCTTCAATGATGATAGGAGCATCTGGATTTAAGTTGTGTCCATAATTGTACTCCCATCTCCAAAAATCAAACAAACCAACGAGCCCAACGATGATTAGATTGATGATACCAAGAATTGCCATTCCCACTTTTGGAATTAATTCTGTGATAAAAGCACCAATAATCAAATATGCTAATACATAAGGCATAAAAAGAAGTTCAGGGATTGATTCTGAAATGATTTCTTTCATGCCGATGTAGTGATTTAACAAATTGATATTTTTTAAATCATACGGAGTTGCGCCAGTGATTTGATTGATCCATATTTGCATTCCAAGTCCCTCAGGGTATTGAGGTGCAGAAATAGAGATAGCCCAAATTGGAATAAAATAGACCAATACGAGGAATAAACCGACCCCTAAGATTAGGAGTCGGTTTTTTTTACTTAACGTTTGGAAAAGTAAAGCTTTCATATTGATCATGGACTTACACGGATGTATTGTTGCATCTCTTGGTGTAGAGCAGAACAAAAATCAGTGCAATAGAAAGGATAAATTCCTGGTTTAGGAGCTACCCATTTGAAGGTTCTTGTTTCACCTGGCATGATTAGTAAGTTAGTCATGTTAGGTGCACCACCAATTGCGAAACCATGAGGGATATCATAGTCTTGTTCTAAGTTAGTAACATGGAAATACAATGTTTCTCCAGTTCTTGCTTCAATGATATCTGGTTTGAAGTGAGATCTGATGGCAGTCATGTAAATGTGTGTAGTGTTACCTAGTTTTACAATCTTTGCATCATTTTCACTTTTTGTCGCATAAGGGTGTTTATTCTCTTCCAATGGAAATAACTTCGCAGTTTTATCCATGATGAGTTTTGCTGGAATCATTTGTGAATAATGTGGTTCTCCCACAGTTGGAAAATCGGAGAGTAACTCTGCTTTTCCAGAAGAGATATCATAAAGTTGTGCACTCTGTGGTAACTCCATACCTACTGGCAAATAACGATCTTTTGTGATTTTGTTCATCGCAATTAGATATTTACCGTAAGGTTCAGTAGAACTTCCTCCAACAATTGATAAGTGACCAACGCTATAATAAGCTGGTAAGTGTTGGACTACTTCCCATGTTCCGAGTTTCCATTTCACAACTTCTGAGCTCACAAAACAAGAAGTATATGCATAACCTTGGCCATCAAATTCTGTATGAAGTGGTCCAAGACAAGGTTTTTGTACTTCTCCAGCAAGTGTTGATTCATACTTAAGAACTGGAATACCTTCAATTTCAGTGGAGTGATGTTCTTTTTTATCCTTCACTTCCATCATTTTACTGAATGAGTGAACTGGGATTACAGAAGCCAATTTACCTCCACCAACAATGTATTCTCCAGTTGAGTCAACATCGGTTCCATGTGGACTTTTTGGAGTAGGCATGTAGTACATCATACCTGGACAATCCTTTGGATTTAACATTTTGACGCCACTTAACTTTGTTGAGACGGCAGGTTTGTTTTCATCTTTAAAGTTGTTAACGTATTCTCCACCAAAATTATAGGCTTTACCTTGGTCTTTACATTCTTTTGCGCGAACCCAGTTGAATGCTAAGATAAAATCTTTATCTTTTTTCGAAGCACCAACTTCTAACATTTTGTGTGCTTGTTCAGAGTTATAACTACTGAAAAAACACCAGTCATGAGATTTCTTTTTCCCACAATGGGATAGATCATAGTTGAAACCAGGAACTAATACTTGTAATTCGATAGATAGTCTTCCTGAGTTTTTGTCAACTTTTACCATAGTGACAGTTCCTTTGAACCCACCTTTGGAAAAACTATCTATAGAAACATTACTTTGTGGAACTGGAACAGAGAACCGTGTTGCTGCCATCAAGTATTCGGTGTTTTCAGTCGCAAAAGGAGACGCGTGGTTACCAGCAGTGTTTGGAATTTCCAAAATTTCTTTTGTTTCAAAAGACTTTAGATCAATCCTTGCAAGCCTTGGAGTGTTGTTTGCGTTTAAGAACATCCAACGTCCATCTTGTTTTCCATCTGTCATCGAAGCTTCAACGTGATGGCTATCATCCCAAGGAACATATCCATGAGTTGTTTTTAACATGTCTTTAGTTTCTTCGTCAAAACCGTAACCATTTTCTGGAAATACAGAGAACACGGGAATGATTTTGAAAAGTCTAGCGGATGGAATTCCATACACAGACATCTGGCCACTAAATCCACCAGATAAAAAGGCATATACTTCATCCTTTTCTCCTGGAGCTACGTACACTCTAGATGCCGCGTCAGATGCCAATGTGGCTGTTGCAGCACCCTTTTTACAATTTGGTAAAAAAGTAAAAAGGGCAATTCCTAGTGTAACAACGATTATGTTTGATTTTTTTAACATATGGTTACCTATTTTAAATCCATTTTACGGAAGTATTCGAGTATCTCTCTCGCTTCTTCCTCTTTCACATTTTGGAATGTCATTTGTACGAGGTGTTCAGCAAGTAACTCTTGTCCAATTGGATCTTTTTGGGTCATCTCCATTGGGTTGAGAATCATATTCATGATCCATTCAGGAGTTCTGCGTAGTGTAACATCTTGAAGAGCCGGACCAACTACCTTTTCTTCAAATTTATGACATGCTGAACACTTTGCTTCAAATTGTTTTTTCCCTCTATCAGCCATTGATTGATCTAATGCACCAATTGTGACTGAAGACACGGGCCCAATACCCTTTGAACCAGCGTTAGATGCAGGTGTTTCTTCTGTTTTCTCACCTCCACAAGCGAAAATTGTTAAAAACGATAAAAGACCCATTGTGATTCCGATTTTTAATCGAATGGATCCTTGTTTTGATTTGTATCGATTCATTGTTACTGCTCCTTTCATTGATAGTGACTTATTTTTTTTCTGGTGGAAGTAACACTGTATCCACAACATGGATGATTCCATTTGCTGCAGGTATGGAAGCAATGATGGTTGCGCCATTGATTAGTGTTTTTCCATTTTTAACGGTTACTTTGGTGTGTGCGCCATTTGCCATTCCAAGTTCATCATCTTTTCCAGTGAATTCAGACTTTAGGATAGCTTCTGTTAGGTTTCCAACTACCACATGATACTCTAAAATATTTTTTAACGAATCCTTTTGGCTTGGTTTCAGAAGATCATCGACTGTTCCAGCTGGTAATTTTGCAAAAGCATCATTTGTTGGTGCAAAGACTGTAAAAGGTCCTTGGTTTGCTAGTGAATCAACAAGACCTGCCGCTTGGACGGCTGCAACGAGTGTGGTATGGTCTTTTGATCCAATCGCAATTTTCAGAACATCCTGTTGTGACTTATCATCAGATACAGCAGAGATTCCTTTTCCGGTATCTGCATCGTCACCCTTTCCACAGTTTGTGCCAACAAGAGCAAAACTGAGGAGGATCGTAATCATTGTTATATGTGAGAATCTGTTTTTCATTTGTTTCCGCCCAATTTTTAAATCTAGTATCATTCAATACCAGTCTCAGATGAATTACATTGATCTGGATCAAGCGGAAGAGGGAAGAATTGGTTGATATTTATCAATCGATGGTCTAGTTGAATTGGGAGGTTTTAAGGATTTAAACCTTGTTTCTAAGGGTGTGAGGAAAAAATGGAAAGTAAGAGGTAGTTATGATCGCAAATTGGGATGTTAAATATGAGACCAATATTTCAGAGATTGACTCTCAACATAAAAAACTGTTTCGACTCATCAATCAAATTGAAACCATATATGAGGAAAACAAAAATCACTTATCAGTTAATTCAAAGTTACTGATCGATGCAGTTTCAGAATTAGAGGATTATACGATTAGTCATTTTTTGATTGAAGAACGAGTGATGGAGTTGAACCAATACCCCGAATTGGAAGCTCACAAAAAACAACATGACCGTTTTACTGATAAAATATTGGAACTGAAAAAAAGATTAACATCTGGTAATTTATTAACAAATGATATCGAACTGAATCAATTTTTCAGCGAACTGATTCAATTTCTAAGACTTTGGTTAACAAATCATATTTTAAAGGAAGATATGAATTATAAACCGTTTATCAAATTAGATTTATAATCTTTCTTATGAATTGTATGAAATAGATCTAACCCACATTAATCTAATAAACATTACAATTGCTAAACAAATTAATATTTTGGCAAATCGTTCAAAATCGTTTGGCAATTGATTTAACTGAATCAAAATAAAAGAGACTAAACCGATATTATAGGAATAAAACAGAAACCAAGCTTGAAAGTGAGAACCTCTTGGTAAATCTGATAAATGTTTGGGAAACATCCAATATGCCGTTCCCATAATGAATTGAATGAAAAATCCCCAAACCATTATGGTATAATGTATAGGCAATAAAAACCAAAGAGAATGATCCCATAAAAAAATTTTCTGAGTCATGAGAAGTGCACCTAGTAAGGTACCAAATAGAAAATAAACTAATGAACTTCTCAATAACCAAACCGACTGAATTGGGAACATAACTTATGAAGGTTTCCTATTCATAGTTGTAAGTCTTGGCCATATCTCTATGATAAAACATAAGATACCCAAAACTTGTAAAATGATCGAAAGTAAAAATGGTATCTTGACAATTTCTGAATTCCCATTGATAAATGGTTCCGAACAAAATCGAAACAAAAGTCCGAGATTTAAGGAAACAAATGAAATCCAAGATAAAATGGATCCATTTTTAGAGATGGAGTTTTTTCCTTTTGGAAACATCCAAAGTGAGACTCCCATGATGATTTGAGTGATCCACCCTATGGAAATCATATGCCAATACACTGGTAGGAGTGGAACATTAAAATGTAATCCAGGAAACTCGCTTAAGGTATAAATGAGAACACCAAACAACAAAAATAACATCCCTGATTTGATAAAGTACCTAGATATTTTTGGCATGTGTCTATATTGGGAATTATTTAGCTTCTGTTTCTAATTCGATTTTATAACCAGCGTGACAAGCGACACAGTTTTTTGTTAGTTCATCCATTTCTTTCAAGAGAGTATGAATTTCTTCTTTTTTGCGAATCTTTGAAGCGATTTCATCAAATTTTTCATGAGTGCCAAAACCTAATTTTTTGAAGGAAACAGGAAGTTTTAACAAAATCGTTTTTTCTTGGTGTTCTAAACTTGTCACAAGTCCCATACCAACTGCGTCTGCAGACTTTGCTGCTTTTTCATAATCTTTCTCTCCAAGACCAGCCAACATACCATTGAGTGCTTCCAATAAGGCTCTCATTTCAGTCAGAACAAGCTGTCGTTCAGCAGGCGTTAAACGAATTGCAGTCCTTGTATCAAGAGACTTTGTAGTATTACCAAAGTAAAAAAAATAACCTATGGTTATCATAGTGAATAACCATAATAAAATTGCAACTTTTGCCAAATGTAGATGTTTCATAAACTTTCCTTTAAATGTATTGTTCTAGCCCTAAATAAATGCTAAAGACACTCATCGATTTTTGATACGAATATTGTAGGGGATGTATTTCAGAAGTAGAAAATATAGAGTGTGATAATGTCCAGTCAGAAGTTTTACCTCCAACCGTTTTTTTAGGGAATCCATATTCGCAAGCAATATGAAATGAAGTTTCATTCCATGTGATACTTCCACCTATCGACAAATGATGTTCTATACTCGCGCCTAACATTGGGCTCACACCACTTGCTGGGATAATATTATTTCCGTAACTATAGCCCATTCGTGTTTTGTATTTTTCATTCCATTTGTATTCTGTTCCCAATGCGAGAATCGTTTGATTTCTCCAATTTAAATTAAATTGAAATGCATTTGTTTCTACCCCGATGGGAGTTCTCACCCAAACATCTTCTAATCGAAATTTGCTAGAATTAAAACTTTCAGACCATGGGATATATTTAATGTCCATGTCGATAATCCATCGGTCATTATGATAAGAGATTCCCGCTACATGTTTATCTGGCCAAATCATATAACGAGATACTCTTGTGCCAAAGGATCGTTCTGGCATATAAGAATCTACATGCATGGTTCCATCTAATGGTAATACATTTCGTGAAGTATATGAGTAGGCGATTCTTATGTTTTCAGTTATATCATAAGAAAATCCAATTTTACCTCCAAGGGTAAAAGCTGAATCACTTTGGTATCTGATACCACCAGGAATTGTAAGACTTCTTGTTTCATCTTGATAGGTTCGTTTTAATTGCATAAATCCATAAACAAAATCGAGTCCAAGACCGAATGCAAAATTACCCTTTTTAATTCCAACACCAAATGTTGATTTGACGGTCATGAAGCGAAAGGTTAAGTCTTCTACTGCTGAATTTTTTTCTCCAATGACTGGAATTACCGTATTAAATGTATCATTGAGTGTACGACCATCTGGAGTGAATCGTTTGATATCTTTAAAATGACCACCTCCACCTCCTTGTGCATACAATGCAAAACCGATACTTATGTTTTCAGTGATTGGTTTGATGATCCCTAGATAAGGTAAAACGGCTCTTGGGCTTTCTACAATTCTGTTTTGGTATGATTTTAAAGGATTTTGATCGATATAACTATCGTTATATTCAATTGTTGGAAAATGGAAAGAGGAACCCAATTCCCATTTTGTTCGTTGTACTCTTGCAAGGTGAGACGGATTTGACTCTAAATCCATTACGGATCCTCCAACTGCTTGGAATGCCCCACCCATGCCCGCTTGCCTTGCACCAAACGCTGGTTGCATGATTCCTTGGAACGCCTCTATTTTGGAAGGGATATCTGGAATGATCCCTATCCAAATTAGAATCAATATAAATTTGAAATTGCGACTCGGAATCATTAATTTGAGTCGATTTTCCAGACCGTAAGTGTCAAGAGGATTTTATTCTAAAAGAACGAGACTCCTCTTGAAACTAAGATTCCTAAAAATGCAATGAATAAGGAGAGTAATAAATTGAATCGGCCAAATAAACCAGACATCCTTCGATACCGTTCATATTGAACGGGATCAGATTCTAAATAGAGAAATGTTTTTGGACCAGAAACAAAATCATGGTACACAGAAGAAACAAATAAGAATCCAAACAATCCAATCTTTAGGCTAAACATAAAACCAATTGAAGACGTAAAAAAAGTAAAGAGATTGTACTCTCTTAATAAACCTTTGCTAAATAATATTCCGAAACCAGTAGTGATCAAAATAAAAAATAGGATATAGGAAATTTTTCGAAACTGAAGTGCAGTTAATTGGAGTAAGGTTAACTTCTGTTCCTTCAATTTTTGGTTTCGAATGACAGGCATCACTACAATCACATAGAAGATCATACCTCCAACCCAGACCATTGCCGAAAGGATATGTAAAGTTAAACAAATGAAATAAGTCCACATCGTGGTTTCAAGTTTATGTAGGAGAATCTTTTGTCTTTCTATTTTTTATTTTAGAAACACTCTAAACGTATAGAATCATATTTTCCTTTTAGACAAGGAATCACTTTTTTCGAATGGAATATGCATATGAAATCTTTTAGAAACATTCCAGAACTTTTATTACCTGCTGGGAACTTAGATAAGTTAAACATTGCTTATTTGTATGGAGCAGACGCAGTTTATTGTGGAGTACCACGTTATTCATTACGTGCCAGAGAGAATGAGTTCTCAATGGAGGATTTACATACAGCGGTAACAATTGCAAGAAACCTAAAGAAAAAAATTTATTTTACTGTAAATAACATACCTCGTAACTCCAAACTTGGTTCCTATCATAAGTATTTAGAGCAAATGGTAAGTTTAAAACCAGATGCTTTGATCATGGCGGATCCTGGATTGATTCATATTACCAAAAATGCATACCCTGAATTAGAGATCCACATCTCGGTTCAAACAAATACAATGAACTATGCGGCAGTTGAATTTTGGAAAACATACGGTGCCAAAAGAGTCATTTTGTCTAGAGAGGTATCAATTCCTGAAATTAAAGAGATAAAAGATAAAGTACCTGATATGGAAATTGAAGTTTTTGTACATGGTTCAATCTGTATTGCTCATAGCGGAAGGTGTTTTATGAGTAATTATTTTAAAAATCGAGATGCAAACCAAGGATCTTGTAATAATGCATGTCGTGATTTATATAAAGTGTATGTTACGAATCCAAAACAAAATGATGAACCAATGGAACTGATAACTGATGAGGATGGAACATTTTTAATGAATTCCAAAGATCTACGTGCCATTGAGTTTTTACAAGAGTTATGTGATGCTGGAGTAGATTCTCTAAAGGTAGAAGGGAGAACCAAAAATGATTTTTATGTTGGCATGGTTGCCAGGAGTTATCGAAAAACATTAGATGGAATCAAACGTGGAGAGAGTTTTGATCGAAAATGGTTGGAAGAATTGGATAAACTTTCTTCCAGAAAGTATTTTTCAGGTTTTTTAACAAGAGGTATGGAAGACCAAATACCAGTAGAAGAACAAAATTTTCAAAACAATGAGTTCGGAACAAGTCTACAAAAAACTCATCATTACGTAGGACTTGTCAAGGAATACCAACAGAAAAACCAAAGAGTCATCATTGAAGTGAAAAATAAAATTGAAATGGGAGATGTTTTAGAAGTGATTAATCCACTTTCAGAGGATGTTGTTCCATTTGTCGTCAATGAAATGTATTACAAAAACAACTTAGTAAATGTAGTGAGTGGAGGAATTGGATTTGCTGAAATTACAGTACCTTTTTCAATCGCAAAACAATCTTTTTTAACCAAACGAATCTCTTAAGATCATCAGTATCAATAGGAGCACCAATCGTCTTCTAACAGGATCATTCCATTCTTGTTGAGAATGAATTGCCTATTGGTTGTTAATGATAATTAGATTGTTTTGATTAGGATTTGTTGTGAAAAAAATAAAATTACCAATTTACCTTCTTATTTTATTCCTCTTCTGGAGCTGTGGAAATGCACAAGAGGAAAGTGTGTCCGTAACATCGGAAGATAGAAAAATTGCGAGTGCATCTGCTGAAAAAAAGTTGCTCCAAGTTCTCCTTCTTTGGAAGAAAGTTCCGATTCCACTCCGCAGATAAAGGAAACTACGATAGGGCCTGTTTTCCTTCCGATTCAAAATAACCAAGATCGTTTATTGGAATTCCAAGTGGATTTAACGTATCAAACAAAAGATTTAATCAAAACCAGGAAAGATTTTTTGTTATTTGTGAATAAGTATGGGTTCATTGAAAATAGTTCTGCAATGAATTCGGAATCACCTTATATGAATGTGAAAATGCACATTCGTTCTGACAAACTATACGATGCATTATTGGAATTAGATACATATGGCACATTACTAAGTGAAAATATAAGCACGGTTGATCACACCGAGGGAATGGTTTGGGAGAAAATTAAAACCAACCGAGAAAAAATTCGTTACCAAAGAAGGGTATCTGCCAATCACCAAACAACCGTTAATTCAAGGAATTGGTCTGCAATTGAAGAAACAATTACGGAGAGTGAAAATGAGATCGACCAAACAGAACTTCAAATCTGGAAAATTAATGATAAGGTAAAATGGGCTACCTTAAATGTCAGCTTTAGCATCCCCACACCTGCTGACAAAATTATCGTACCCCAATACCAAAATGCATTCGTAGGGATTTTGAATTTGTTTTTAGAACTCACATATGTTCTTGTTTGGATGATCCCAGCTTTTTTATTGATTGGTTTATTGTACCTTCCGGCAAGGAAAGTACTGAATTGGATCAGAAAAAAGGATTAACCAAACATTTCATTCAGTTCCACAGGATTGTGAATTGATGTTAAATGCTTTTTTTTCATCTAAATCAGAGATGGTTTTTGCATAATCACTCTGTAATTTAAAACATCCCATGCGATTTTGTTTGGTGGCATTTTTCATACAATCACAAACGATTTTAGTTTTTTCTTCTGTAGACAAATTTGGATTTGCCTGCGGAAGACCAGCTAATTCTTGTTCGCAGGAATTTAGGGAATTTAAATAACCTTCATGTTGTTTTGAGCCTTTTTTTAAGGCTTTGACATGTTTTTCTCTTAATTCTAAACAAGATTTTTTATCCGCTTCATTTTGCGAAGTTTTTGCATTTTTCAGACATTCACACATCTCTTTTGCCTTTTTCTCAGCATTGGCAAAAACAATGGTTGGGATCAGAAGAAATAAGAATAGGATCGTAGATTTTTTCATAACGTGGTTTGTAGCCTGATTATTTGGTATGTCAATCTAGATTTTATGGATTCAATTAGAGAACGTAATTCAAATAAATAACCAATCTTCCCGATTCAGAAAATCAAGTTTGATTGTTTTATGTTTCCTTTAAGAAAGGAGGTGTTTTGGTTTTAATCATCACATAGTTTTTCGTCTGTGAATACTGATTGCATTTCCCCCGAATATTGATCCACTATGGTTTGCGTGTTTCTATTCATTCGAAAGGGAATTCATTTACTTTTTTATGGTCAAAATTTTACTCATCGAAGATGAACCAGGTATACAAGAAACCATTCAAATTACTTTAGAGTCTGAAGGATTTAAACTAACAATTGCGTCCACAGGATCAGAAGGACTCAAAATGGTGACAGCTGATGTCTCAATTGTGATCTTAGACATTGGTTTACCTGACTTAAATGGATTTGAAGTTCTAAAATTGATACGTCAAAAATACCAAATCCCAGTGATATTTTTAACAGCACGAAACTCCGAAATCGATAAGGTACTTGGATTGGAAATTGGAGCTGATGATTATATTGTAAAACCATTTAGTCCGAGAGAACTATTGGCAAGGATTAGAGCTATCCTTAGACGAACACAAAATCCCGTGTCTAGTGAACAAATATCCAATCAAAAAATTAGGATCTCTTTAGATAAAAAACTAGTTTATTACAATGGAAATTCACTGAATTTATCACCTTACGAATACAAAACGATGGAATTGTTCTTTAAGTGGCCTGGAAGGATTTTTACTAGAGAAGAAATTATGGACATTGTTTGGACAGAACCTGAAGATAGTTTTGATCGTGCAGTGGATACTGTGATTAAAAATATTAGAGCTAGATTTAAAGAATTAGATCCCAATTTTGATCCAATCGAAACGAGAAGAGGTCAAGGATACGGATTAAAGGAAACCATATGAATCTTTGGTTACGAATTATCATCAGTTTTTTTTTATCTTATCAATCGGTTTTTATTACTTAATCGATAAAACCGAAGAATCAATTCGTCCTCGATATATGGAAACTATCGAGGAATCATTAAACGACACAACTCATGTTCTTTCTGCAATTGTTGAAGAACGAATCAATTCAAATCCAAATGAAAGGTTCCATCTTAAATCTTTAGTTGAATCATTATTTAGAAAACCATTTCAAAATGTGCGTAATCGCAGTTTTGAAGCAAAAATTTATTCATTATTAAAAACAAATGCAGATCTTCAAATATACATTACTGATGCAAATGGAATCGTGATTTTTGATTCTGAGAGTTATCGTGAGGGCCTTGACTATTCCAAATACAATGATGTTTATTTAACTTTAAAAGGAAAATATGGAGTTAGATCCAGTAAAATGATCGAAACAGAAAAAGAAGGAGCATTGTTCATTGCCTCTCCCATTCGTTTTCAGAATCAGATTATTGGTGTATTAACAGTCATCAAACCGAAAATAGGTGTCATTCCATTCATCGAAGAAGCAAAACATAAATTTTGGCGAATCTCATTACTCGTCGCCTCGTCCATTGCGATTGTATTTAGTTTACTTGCTTATATTAGTTTTCGCCCGATTTTACGTTTGTCTCAATATATTACGGCCTTACGTAATAAGGAGAAAAATCCGTTCCCAAAATTAGGGATGAAGGAACTAAACGAGTTGGGAAAGGAAGTAGATCAATTGGTAGTTGAGTTGGAAGGAAAAAAATATGTAGAGTCATATGTGCAAACTTTAACTCATGAAGTGAAAAGTCCTTTGTCTTCGATACTTGCGGCAGTAGAACTAATACAGTCTCATCCAAATGAGATGGATCGACTAACAAAAACAATTGATTCGGAGGCGAAACGGATCCAAAATCTTATCGATCAGTTATTGGAATTATCTTCATTAGAAGGTAAAAATTCAATCGAATTAAATGATACGATTGATTTGGTTTCTTTTTTAAATGAAATATTGTTTCGTTTTGAAATTGAATTAGAAAGAAAATCTTTATCACTTAAAAAAATATTTCCAGAAGGTTCAGTTATGATCAAAGGAAATCAAAACTACCTACGGATGGCCATAGAAAATATAATTCGAAATTCTATCGATTTTGCAAATCAAAATGATTTGATTACCATACAATTAGAATCTACTTCCAATCTTCAAACAAAATTAATCATTTCTGACCAGGGGCAATTGATACCTGAATTTGCATTAACAAAAGTTACAGATAAATTTTTTTCCTTACCTAGGCCAATTGGCCAGAGAAAAAGTTCTGGTCTTGGATTAAGTATCGTAAAAGAAATTTTAGATTTTCACAAAGCAGAATTGAAGATACAAAATAGGTCTCCGAAGGGAGTGGAAGTGAGCATTTTGTTCCAAAAATAGTAATGCTCACACAATCCTCACATTGCCATCATAATTTGCTCACTAGTTTCAGTTACAGTAAATCTGTAGGAGTTTTGTATGAGCAAACTAATTTCGTCTATCAATTTACGTCTTATGATCCTCGGTGTGATGATCATATTATTTATCATTCCCCTTTCTATGGTTGGTTCCTTAATTGAAGAGAGAAATCAATCTAGACTAGATGCAGTTTCTGAAGTAGGAGAAAAGTGGAGTCAAAACCAAACATTCCTTGGACCAATTTTAGTCATTCCGTATAACATAAGAATTCCAAAGTCAGGGAATGCACAATCCAAAGAAAAATGGGATTATATCACAGAGTATGCATATTTTCTTCCAGAAGATCTTTCATACCAAGTAGGGATGGTAACTGAAGAAAGAAAAAGAGGAATTTATCATATTCCACTCTACACAAGTAAAATTAATGCAAAGGGAAAGTTTGCGCCCGTAAAATTAACAGATTTTCCATTAGATACGACCTACATTTATTGGGATGATGTCAGAGTTATTGTTTCAGTAACCGACTTAAAAGGTTTAGGTGGTGATCTAAAATTAACATGGAATGGTAAAGAAAAAACATTTACACCAGGTACAAAATCAAATTTTTTTCCTTCGGGAATGAGCCTTCCCATTCAATTAGAGGAGAATGAAGGAAATTCTGTTTTTGCTATGGATGTTTCCTTAAAAGGATCAGATACTTTTTCAATCATTCCGATTGGAAAAAAAACAAAAATGATGATGGAATCTAATTGGAGAGATCCTTCTTTCAATGGAAATATTTTACCAGTTGATAGAGAGATTTTTGATGGTGGTTTTCGTTCTCTTTGGGAAACATCATATTTTTCACGTTCATTTCCACAAGTGATTCATTCATTGGATGATTCGATTCTTAACTCAATTCATAATTCTGCATTTGGAGTGAGTTTATTGATTCCGGTTGATCACTATCTAAAATTAGAACGTTCAGTAAAGTATGGATTACTTTTTATAGTTACGAGTTTTACACTATTTTTTCTCATGGAAGTGTTTGGTGGAATTTTATTACATCCAATTCAATATGTGTTAATTGGATGTGCTATGGTTATCTTTTATGTTCTCAACTTATCCTTATCTGAACATATTGGATATTTAGTTTCCTACATGATTTCGTCTCTCTCAGTGACTTTTTTAATTAGCTATTATGCAATCCATGCGTTAAAGAATAAGAAAAAAGGGATTATGACAGGAATTTATTATCTCTTTTTATATTCATTTTTGTATATCATATTAGCATCAGAAGACCAAGCGTTGTTACTCGGATCAATCACACTCTTTATGATATTGGCACTTGTAATGCATTTTACCAGAAAGGTAAATTGGTATGAATTCGGAATGAATATAGAAAACAAATAGATCAAATATTCTCTGTAGTGAATTTCAAATTTGCTACAGAGTTCATTTTAATGATTCTAGGTACTTTTCTGGACTTTGTCCTATCATTTATTGAGGTGTTTTTACAATCCAAAACTCCATGGAACAATTTTAAATTTAGAGTTTCAAAAAGAATTTAAGTATTCCTATTTTTCAAGTTTCTCGGGAATGCCAAACATACCAGAAAGCTATTCCGTCATTACAATGAATTTAGTGGAAAAAAAAGAAGGTGTCATTTTATCTCTTTGCCAAACAGGATTTTTTTCAGAAGAACAACAAAAACATTCAGAGGAAAACTGGAGGCAAATATTAGAAAAAATAAGAATACTCGCAGAAGATGGATCTGTCTGATTCTTGAACATTTTTTGTGATTTCAATTCTATATGTCGCTAAAAACTCAAAATTGATTAAAATTTCGCCTTCACGTTTTGAATTGGTATAGATTCTTAATTTTTTACTCGTCTCTATAAGAGTATGCACTCTTTAGATGATAGGATGAGTTATTTTTTTCGGAAAATAGGTGCATTTTTATTTGTTTTTGTAGTTTATTTCGCTTCTGGAAAACTAAGTTTATACCTATCTTCGATTGATGGTTACAGCACTCCCGTTTGGCCACCTGCAGGATTTGCTCTTGGTTTTATATTAATCTTTGGTAATCGAATTTGGTTTGCGCTTTTTTTAGCAGCTTATTTTACTAACACACATTTTTTTGATCCAGATTTCAACTGGTTCAAAACGATCACAAACAATCCTCAAAATATTTTTATCTCGATTGGTAATTCCATCTCAGCATTGTTTGGTGGATATTTACTTAAGAAATATTCAGATTCAAAATTGAATATTTTTTCGGTAAGGGATCTATTATCTTTTTTTGTTTTAGCTGGTCCATCCGCAGCGATTGTGTCTTCCCTGATTGGTAGCATTTCATTATTGTCTTTCGGTATCATTTACAAAGATTTTTTATTTCAAACATGGTTTACGTGGTGGTTAGGTGATTCAATTGGAATCATCATATTTACTCCCATTCTCATTTTGACATACAAATGGTTATTAAAAGAAGAAACCGGAATGCGTTTAGTTCTTTTTACTTCCGCAACGATGGGAACATTTCTTCTTACACTTACAATTTTTTTTGTAACAAGAGATTGGGAAAAAGAATTTATCCAGTACAGAATTAAGTCTGATGGACAAATCATATCTTCAGAAATCGAAAACCGTATTTTGGAAAATTTACGTGTTGTAAAGTCATTAGGTTCTTTTATTAGCCTACAAAAAAACATGACTAAAAAAGATTTTGATACTTATGCAAAATCTATATTGGATGAAACAGAAAGTGTTTCTGCATTATCTTGGAATGTTTTAATACCGAATGCAAAACGTATTGAATACGAATCGAGGTTAAAGATCGATTATCCTAGTTCAATAGGAATTAATTATAAGGAAGGAAATGAATCCAAAATTTCACAAACCAAAGAGAAATATATTTTTATACGATATATTTATCCTATTCTTGGCAACGAATCTGCAGTAGGGTATGATGTTTTCTCAAATCCAATTCGAAAAAAAGCCTTACTAAACGCAATGGAAACAAATCGATTGGAAATGACTGGAAAAGTAAATTTAATCCAAAAGGGATCAGATAATACTGGTTTGTTAGTATTTTATCCTTTGAATAGAAATGATGGTGAATATGGATTTGCAACTGCCGTTATTAAAATCATTACAATTATTAAAAAATCATTAATTGGAAGTGATCAAAATAATCTTTGTGTGCAAATATTGGAAAGTGATGATGAAAATACTAATGAAGTATATAATCGTAATTGTATTGCTTCACAGGAAAAAATATTCTCTGATTTTTCTCATAGTCATAGAATGAAGATTGGAAGCCATCTTCTGACATTTAGAATTGTTGCTACAAAAGAATATTTTGAAAAAAACTTAACAAACGCTTCTCGATTTATACTCATTATTTCTTCCTTGTTAACGGGACTTCTTGGAATACTAATGCTCATCATTCTTGGAAAAGAAAAGAGCATCCAAGAAATTGTTGAAAAAAGAACTTTCGAATTGCAAAAAGCAAACCGAGTAAAGTCAGAGTTTCTTGCAAACATGAGTCATGAGATTCGCACCCCTATGAATGGGGTTTTGGGGATGTTAACATTGTTAGAAGAAACCAATGTGGATCTTGAGCAAAAGGATTATTTGGACAATGCTAAAAAGTCTGTTTTATCGCTTCTAACGATCATCAATGATATCTTGGATGTATCCAAATTAGAAAACCATAAATTAGAAATTATCCCAACTGAAACAAATGTATATAAACTTTGTCGAGACATACAGTTGTTGTTTCAATCTGATGTGATTGAAAAAAATCTAAAATTTAATTTGGATTTTACAATTGAAGACACTAACTTACATATTTTGGTCGATGAAAATCGATTGAGGCAAGTATTAAACAATTTGATTAGTAATTCATTGAAATTTACGCCGAGTGGAATTATCACATTAGCAGTAAAATTAGATCCAAGTCGAAAGTTTATTGAATTTTGTGTTCACGATACGGGGATAGGAATTTCAGAGGAGAATATTAAAAGATTATTTGATCGATTTGTCCAATTGGAAGATGCTAGAACAAAACGATTTGAGGGAGCTGGTTTAGGTTTATACATTTCAAAACAATTAGTGAATTTGATGGGTGGAGAAATCAATGTTGATAGTATTTTGAATATTGGATCTACCTTTAAGTTTACGATTCCATTCCACCAAGTATCTGTTCCTAAACAATTCATCCCGCGAATTGAATCACCTGAGACCTTTAATTTAAAAAATATAAACGTGCTTGTTGCAGAAGATAATCTCCTGAATCAGAAATTTGTTAGAAAGGTTTTAGAGAAGGAAAAAGTTCATGTAACGATTGCTTCAAATGGCATAGAAACGATTCAACTTTTAGATGCGTCTCTTGTTGATGAGAGTAAAAAATATAATTTAATACTTATGGATATTCAAATGCCAGAACTGGATGGATTGGAAACTACCAAACGTATCAGAAATCGTAAAGATGAATACCAACGTATACCAATTATTGCATTAACTGCCAATAACATGGATTCTCAGATACAAGAGTACTTAGAAAATGGAATGGATGATTGTGTCAAAAAACCAATTATTCTATCTGAGTTACTTAATTCGATTTATAAAATATTTTCAAAATCAATTGATTCTAAAATGTAATTGAACATCTAAAACCTCTGACAGCATAATAGGAATCTGCTCCATTATGATAAACAAAAACTGTTCCATATCGATAATCACAAAAGAGTGCACCACCTAACTTTCTAATCTGGCTCGGAGTTTCGATCCAACTGGATGTTTTTTTGTCAAATTCTCCAAGAGATTGTAAGTATCGATATTGTTCTTCATTTAACAATTTTGCACCAATTTTGTTTGCAAAATCAATGGCATTGTTTTTAGGTTTGTTCATTTTTCTAGATTGGAGAGCATCATTGTCATAACAACAATTCCTTCTGCCTTCTGGTGATTCTTGTGAACAATCAAAGAAGGTAATGAGTTTATTTTTTTTATCGTAAAAGACAATGTCTGGTTCGCCACCAGATTCTTCCATTCGCTTAAGCACAGTTACTTTGTCTGGATGATTTTTTAATTTTTCTTCAATCCAATTCCATTGAATTCCCTTGTGACGGTTTGGGAAACTTTCAAATCTTTCTTTTAAAATGTGGAGGAGTTCATCTTGGTTCATATGGGTCAATTCAAAAGCTTTTGTATGATACATTACCAATAATAGATAAGATCATTGAAACTTGATAGTAGTTTGATTCTTTTTTAACATTTATGCAACCATAAAACACCATCTGTCTGTTAGGGCATCTCCAATTTTTATCCACCCATTCGAATTTGGAATGACAAAAAAAATCCGTTTTATGTATGTTTGTTGAAAGTGTTGAATATAATATTTTTTGTACAATAAATAGGGATTAGTTTTGAAATTTATTTTACTGTTTTTAACTATGTTGAGTTTGAATGCCTGTCTTCTCAATCCCATTGTACAACAGGTGTTATGTACCGAGAAAAATAATGATTCTCGAGATTCTCTCCTCTTTTGGTTATTCCTTGCGAATCAAAATTATTATGTCGAACTCAATCGAAATTGGGCAGGTATCAAGAAAGGCCAAACCTTACAGTTATCGGCTCAATACTTTGTTTTCGGTCAAAATACTAGTACAAGTTTTCAATGGTCTAGTAGTGATGTTTCAGTAGCAACAGTTGATCAAACTGGTCTTGTGCAAGGGATTGCGAATGGTAAAGTTTCAATCATTGCCTCGACTCCTGATGGAAGGGCGAGTGCCGTGAGTGCCGTTTCCGTCTATTCTGGATATGTCTATACGACTCTTAATTTTATCGATAGTGTTGGTCACTTAACGATGGATGAGGCCAGCGGTGTTTTAACATCGAATGGTACAGCTTCCGTCCTTCCAGGAAGTGACCCAAATGGAATTTTGACAGATCCAGGTGGAAAGTATTTGTTCACTGGAGATTTTGGGAGTGGGAACATATCGCATTTTCTCATCAACCAAAGCACAGGGGCATTAACAGCAAATGGTAATACAATCGCTGGTGCCAATCCTCGCAATTTAGTAGTGACTCCTAATGGTAAGTATGTGTATCTTGCATCAGAAGGTACACAATCAATTAGAGCCTTTTCTATAAATGGGGATGGTACTCTAACATTTATTAATTCCTTTTCTACTTCTATTGGGCATTCGCAAATCCAAATCTCGCGGAATGGAAATTTTATTTTTTATCTCAGTCAAAACCTAACGGAAGTTGTATCCTATCGAATTAACTATAACGATGGAAATTTAACTTTGGTTGGAACCAGTCCAACATTTGCCAATGATGGGTCAGGGAGCATTGCCACTCATCCCAATGGAATCTATTTGTATGTAGGTTCCTTTCCTTCAATCACAATTTTAAGGTTTGATAGCATATCAGGTAACTTGAGTTTTGTGGATTCTGTCTTACACTCAAAGACAATCAATGGTTCTGCCTTTCATCCGAATGGTCGATTTTATTATACTGTAGATATCAATAATTTTTCAATCTCAGGTTATTCTGTTGATCCAAATAATGGTAGAATATCATTATTCCAAACTTTAACTGGATTTGTTGGGAGTAGTTTACGGTTTATCATCATTGAACCAGCAGGTCGGTATGCGTATGTTGCTGACAACAGCGGAAATATTAAACATTTAAATATCAATGAATCCACTGGTGAGCTCACACTAGTTGGGACTGTAAATCCAGGTAGTGCTCAATGGAATTTGACTTTTTTATAGAAACGAAAATTTTTTCGTAGAAATTCTAAAACTTACTCACTTCAGAATTTTTTTATGAGAAGATTCTGAATGGAAACTTTCTATTTTGTCCTTACGTAAAATGTCTATATTTCGGTTCGAATTCGCTGGTTTTCTTTTACGATATATTCTTCAAATTCATTTTCATAGGATTTTACTTTTTCAGAGATATGTTTTTTTGTTTGATAAAGTGTTGGGTATTTTTCTAGTGAAAATGTCTCTGGTTCTATCATCACTTCACTTTCCTTTTGTTCTATATCGTAAACTAATTGGTCTAATAGTAAATGATATGTGAAATAAAATGCTATTATCTCCATCTTATTCTCATAATCTTTTAAGCCTTTAATTGTATCAAATTTCTCAATTAAGTTTTTTCCAATGTCGTTCAATGAAATGACTTTCTTTTCAATAGAATCTTTTGAATCTCTGATTTCAAGGAAGGCATGTAATAAAGGTAAACTGGCAATTTGATTGATCAATATGATTTTTGTTAATTGTGTTTTTTCAAAATCATCCAATAAAAATTGTTCGAATTTTGTTAATTTGATTTTTTGAGAAACCAGATAATTTTGTATGAATAATGATTCAATTGCGTAAGCATCAGCTTCAAAAAGCGCCTTTACGATTCGATTATTTTTATAAAATATGAAATAACGTTGGCTATTAAAAAAATCATAAGCATGAGTGAATTCATGCACTAATGCAGAATAAAATATACTTGGATGTTTATCAAATTGATCTAAAAAGTAAGTTCCTATGACAATTGCTGGTTTTTTGTTTTCATTGTAAAAATCAACAAATCCCATTGCTGATAAATCTTGATTTCCATTTACATCGATTAAAAAAGTAATTTCGCCTTTCATGGCTTGGTTAATCATAAAATTAACTTTTTGTTCAACGAGATCATGTTTTTTCGGAGAAGATTTAAATACAGTTTCAAATTGTGTAATTGCATTTCTTAATATAGGTTCGTAATCAGTTAGCGTCTTTGTATTAGTTTCATCTCCCAAAAGTATCGTTGGGAAAATGAATAAGAGTAATAGTAAGGAATATTGTTTCATTTTATGTACATTGTTTGAATACAGTTTCATTGTTTCGTTAGTTTCCTTTGGAGATCTCATTCGGAAGCTTTTAAAGTAGTTTCGATATTGACTTCTTTTAAAGTCCATCCTTCGTACGTTTTTAAAAAGAATATATGGAAAATTTCTTCACCTGATTTTATTTTTAAATACTTCCCAAAAATGTAATTTTGATTGTTTCTTAGGTCTACGTTTTCTGAAATTTCATTTGGATTTAAATTGATAAGGGAATTTGGGAGATAAAAAATTCGATTGGAGATTTCATTTTTAGAATTGATGATCTGAATTGGATTTCCAGAGATTTTATATTCTTTTTTGTCTTTTTCTTTTAATACAAAATTTTGATCCATTAATTGTGCAATGTGGTATATGTTTTTATCCTTTAAGATTCTAAATGTTTCATTGATATCGAGTGTTTCGCTGACACTTGCCGATCCTTTAAAAGAGAGTTTGATACTTGAAACCTTTTGGTTTTGAACTTCAATGCTAAAATTTCTACTACGATCGTATGAGTAATATTGGATTGTCGACAATTCTTCTTTCGTTTCTTCATCAAAGGCATTTCTGATTTCGTCTGGTTTACCAAATGAAGAAACAACTTTCTCAATTGGATCACCTAGATTGATCTCATTGAGTCCATAGTATTTTGGATTTTTATTTCCTTGGATTTGAATCGCCCACACTAAGTCTGGCCTTTTGTTCTCGGATTCCACAACTAATATATGTTCGTCTAATTTGTAGGCATCATAACTATACCCATCTTCAAATGTATGTGATTTGAATGGTTTGCCATAAAGTTCGGAAACTAAGTTTCGTTTTTGACCGAGTTTAATTCCATACATCATAAAGAGCTTTAATTCTCCAAAAATAGTGAATGGGAAAAGGACAATTATGAAAAGAAGAGGAGCTGTTATTTTTGATTTCATTAGATATTGGTTAGGTTCTGTCTATTTTCTTAGGATTTTATCGATTGATTTCCCTTTGGCCAACTCATCAACAAGTTTATCTAAGTACCTCACATTTTTGGTCAACGGGTTTTGGATTTCTTCGACTCGATATCCACAAATCATTCCTTTGATTAAAGAAACATTCTCATTCAATGATGCTCTTGAAAAAAATGTATCAAAGGTTACATTTTCTTTGATCAGTTCTTTAATTTTTTTTTCATCAAAAGAAGTGAGCCATTCAATCACTTGGTTTAATTCTTTTACAGTTCTTCCTTTTTTTTCAACTTTTGCGACATACATAGGATATACGGAGGCAAAGGACATTTTAGCAATTTTTTGATGGTGTTCTGGCGTAGGTTCCATACTTTAATTCTCTCTTCTAGTTTTGTAATGGTGTGCGATATTTCCAGAGGAAAACGTTTTGGTATCTATCAAATCTAATCTAACTGGTGTTTTTAAAGGGTGATCACTAAATAACCTGGGACCTTGTCCAACTATGACCGGATGTATGACAAATCGGTATTCATCAATGAGTCCTAAACTAGAAAGTTGAGATGCGATACTTAAACTTCCAATACTAATATCCCTACCGACTTGTTTTTTAAGAAATTTCACTTCTTCCTCGAGTGACCGAGTAGCAATGGTTGTCTTGGGATCTGTTACCTTCGTGACCGTATGAGAAAACAAAATTTTTTCAAGGGAAGTGAAAACGTGAGCAAATTCATTACTAACGGAAGACATAGATTTATTTTTTGAGACTTCAGGCCAAAATGGAACCATCAGATCATAGGTGATTCGTCCATATAGAATTTGATCCGATTGTTTCAATAAATTGGTGAAGTATTGGTGTAGGTCTTCATCGACAACCATTCCTGTATGACCATAAAATCCATCCGACGATACATTGATTCCAAAGACAACTTTTCTCATTCGCCTTTTTATATAAACTTTGTCTTGTCTTGGAAGTACATTTTGGACTTTGGAAAGGCCAAATTAGAAATTTTCTAAGCAAATGTTACATAAAACTTTTGTTTGTAAGAGATATTTTGGATCTCAATTAGGAAGAAATCATTTTGAATTCTGTTCAAGATTTGCAATCAAGTGTCAATTGTCCTGTATATAAACAATAATATAACAAATATTTTAGATCATTCATTCGCTAAATTAGGGATAAGTATAAGAATATAAGTTTTATGGATATGTATTTTGCATTAACGAACAATAGTTGATATTTAAAAATTCTATGTTATGCGAAAAATTAGTTGACTGTTTCTTTCGGATTACTCAGATTTGGCGACATTGTCAATTATTGGAATCAAGAAATTCCTATAATTGATTCGTATATTTGAAAAAACTAAAAGGTAAAAAACATGCGCAAAGTATTGATTGTGATCTTTGTTGTTAGTTGTTGCAATTTGATAATGTGTAGCAGCGAAAACAAGATTTCCAATTTTAACAAAATGTTTATGTTTGGTTCTTTTTTTGCATCTAGTTCGGTTGTTGTTACACCTGAAACTGGCGCTGTAATCCAAGCTCCAACCATGAGTTTAACGATACCATTAGGTGCGTTAGATGAAGAAACTGTGATTACATATTCGGAAACAAGTCTGCCACCAGCAACTGATTCGATTGTACCTCTCCAAGTTGCCTATAAATTCGGGCCTGAGAATTTGCAATTCAACAAACCAGCAGAAATGAAAATATGTTATGATGGTCGACCTGAATTTTTGCAAGGCAAGAGTGAAAAAACGTTACAGATCCAGCACTATGATCCGGCAACAAAACGATATATAAGTTATGGTGGTGATGTTGACTTAGTGAACCATTGTGTCACAACTTCTATTTACCACTTCTCAAATTATATTCTGACAGCTCAAAACTTAGTATTAACTAACAATCCTCCTACAATCGGTGGTGCTACTTTTTTTCCTGGTCGATTGATCGAGGGACTACCAGCGGTTGTAAGAACGAGTATTCTTGATTGGGATGCATCTGCAATTGTGACTGCAAGATTTTATTATAGAACCCAAGGGAGTGGTTCTATTTTCAAAAGTATTGTTATGTTGCCTGATGAAAATGATGGTACTGGTCAGTTTTACCAGGCTAAAATTCCTGCAACAGATATTTTTGCAGCTGGTTTAGAATACTATATTGAAGTATATGATTCGTTAAATGCAAGAGTCACTCGGCCAACAACTGCACCAACTTCTTTTGATACCATAAGTGGTGATATAAGAGATAGTGTAACACCAATTCGGTTTCAAAATACAATCACCAAGATGACAGCTGGTTTTTCAAGAGACTTGACCATTCAAGTGAAAGGAAATTCCTCAGCAACGTATTACCCAGTGCCAGCGGAAACAATGACATTTGCAGGTGGAAAGGGGGTAACATCACGACCGAATTGGTTAAGTGCTCGTTATACTGCCCAAGTGATTGGTGGATCATACATCCAAGCAAGTTATGGAAATCTAAATCTTTCCATGCCGATTAATGTATATCCAGGTCTTATGGTGAGGATGATTGTCCTATATAACTCAGCTGAGTTACCGAATCCATTCCAAGTTAATGCTGGTACGACAACTGCGTTAGATGCAGCAGGGTATGATGCATTTAATAATTTCATATTTGTACATCCCACATTCACTTCGGAACCAATCATTGGAGCCTTCGGTGATCCATTTTCTGAATTTGGAAAGTTCACGGCATCGTATCCTCCAACAGACAAAACAGGCACAATATCAGTAAGTTTAGGTGGATTTACATCTACATACAATATTTTAGTCAAAGGGTTTGGAATACTTTGTCCGTATGATGTAGGAACTTTTGATTCTACATGTATTTTTAATTAGAACGTTTAAATAATATAAGAGGAAAAAACAAATGAAAGGTAATATTAAAGAATATTTGAGAAGCGGATTTTATAAAGGTGTTGGGATTACTTTAGGATTTTTTACAACAAGTTTAGTGGCAGCTGCGGCAGCGATGAACTTATTTGCTCCAGGAGAAGTGATTAGTTCTGCAAGGATCAATCAGAACTTTCTCATTGCTGCTCCCGAAGGTGCGGTTGTTGCATTTTATCTTAACAACTGCCCTGAAGGTTGGGCACCTGCAGATGGAACGAACGGCACACCAAACTTAAGAGGAGCTTTTGTAAGAGGAAGGGATGATATCGGAACAGGTGCAGCAGGTAGAGATGAAGCGGGTTCAAGACCAATTGGAGATTTTCAAAACGATAGTTTCCAAGGTCACTTTCACCAAGTTACAGGAATTTCGGCCAGTGTCATGCAACAAAATGCTTGGAGTGGTGCTGGAACCGCATATGTTGGTTCTGGTTCTGTTACTATTGGAAGTCCTACAGATGGTGTTAATGGAACAGTTCGATATGGAAATGAAACTCGTCCTAAAAACATAGCTTTGACTTATTGTATGCGAAAAAATTAAGCGATTAAATTCGTTTCAAGAATAAAACACAATCGATAATTACAATCGATTGTGTTTTTTCCTCACTCAGTTCCACCCAATCAAATACTCATCAGTAAAAATGAAAATCCAATCAAAAGAGAAATTGGATTATACAATCGTTTTGTATAGCGTACAAATATTGGCTCCCAATGTTTGGTGACCCAAGGAGATAACCGATTATTCCTCTTACAAGGAAGACAATGGCTACAAAAATCATGCTATACCGAATCAGATTGGTGATTTGCGGACTTAGATCTAAATTGATTCGAACCAACCATAAAACTGGTAAACTTGAAAACAAAACCAATCCAACCGCTACCACTAAACAGCTGAATGGTGATGGAAAATGGGTTCCTCTTCCAAAAACTTTATTAACTAAATCTTGTTGATTCTTTCCTGGCCATAAACCACCAAACGCCCAATACATATGGATAAAAGCGAGTATGATGAGGAGGAAAGAAGTGGAGATCGGAATTATTAAACTTAGATTCATATCGGTTTGAATTTATAAAATTTTGAAAACACTAAAATTGTATACAGTTGAATTGTAATCTAAAGAGACTTAGAATCGATTTTGACAGTGGCAATCATTGATTTGATTTCATTCAATCTAGGTTCGAAGTCATCAAATGGAATTCCAGAACCAATGAAATAATAAAAATCTTTTTGAGGGAAAATCCAAACTGCTGAAATAATTTTTTTTTCTTCTTCTTTTTCATTATAGATAGAATAGGAAAAAAGACTATAACCTGCTAAATTTCCATTGATCCGAACTGTTTTTGGTTCAATTAAATAGTCAAAATTTTTCAACTCAAGTGAAACATAAAATAACAATTTTCGTAATGTCTTAGGTATGTTTCTAAATTCCAAATTGTTTTTTTGTATTTTGACATTGACTGTAGTCAAATACTCATCATTCTCTAGGTCTCCTTTTCGAAGTGAAATGATCGGAATCTCTGAATTTTCTTGTAACAGTTTATTAAACGTTGGCGAACCTAAATTGACACGTTGGAGATTTTCCTGAAACTCTTCTGTTGATACTTCATCCCATATAACTGGAACTTCCATTGAAAAACCCAATGATTTTAGTTGTTTGACTTGGGGTGGAATCGCAATTAAGATTGAAGTAATGATCGTAAAAATCAATAACCAGGTAATTTTTTTCATCTATGAATGCATCCTCTTAAATTGACAAATCCCCATAAATTGTTTAGTTTATAACTGAATATACCTTCTTTGATTTCACTAACATTTTCAAATATAGGTGGAACTAACCATTCAGCTTCTAATGTGATGAAGCCCTTTTTTTTCTTTTCTTCCGCAATTGCGATCCCATTTTTAAATGAACCAATATAATCTATGTTTGGTTCTATTAAATAATCTCCTCGTTTATTGATCTTTCCATATTTTTCTTTGATCTTTATTGTTGCGTATCCTTCTGAAAAATCATAAACATCATCAAATTTTGGTTCGATAACAATTTTCCCCGTTTCGTCCAAGAATCCCCATTTATGATCCAATTGAAATCGTATTAATCCTTCCTTTATTTGTCCCAAATAATCATATTTAGGTGGTATGATTATCTTAAAATTGGAATCCATTAAACCCATTTTTTTGTAATGAGTAAACGTTAGATGCCCTTCATAAAAATAAGATTTTATATCATAAAGATCATGAACAAATTTTTTTTCGATCCCATTTGTATTCACAAGACCTTGGTGTTCTTCTCGTTTGAATACTGCCCATCCGTTGTGAAAATTGGTTAGAAAATCATATTTTGTTGGTAAAATAAACTTTCCCTTTGTATCTATAATTCCGTATTTATCGTCATTTTGAACTAATGCATAACCATTGTGAAATGAATATGCCTCATCAAATGATAAATCCCCTAAAAGATTCCCTTTTTTATCTAAGTATGCCTTGGGATCTCTAAAACTGGCACCATCACGGTATACGGCAAATCCGTTTGAATAATCACCTACGAATACGAGATCGTAAGCAAAAACAAGTTTATCTTCTGTATTGATAAATCCGTATTTTCCATTTTGTTTGGCTCGAATCCATTCTTCTGAAACATCAGATAAGTCTTCGTATCTGCTATGATAAACTTTGATTTTGGGATCAGGAGCATACAAATAATTATTTTTTTGGCTACCTGAAGACAATTCTACTAATCGGAAGCTCATATTGCAACCCTTGTAAATTGGATTTACTTTTTCGGGTAAACTTGAACAGCTTAAAATCGCTGTTAGACTCCAAAAACATAAGAAAATGTATATCTTTTTCATTCAGATAACAATTGTAAAATTATAGTTTGGATTTGAACAGTCTATTTCTATTGTTCAAGATACAAAATGATTTGAATGTCAGATATGGAATCGTGCTGCTGCGCCCCGGATCGACTGAGCGCCCTCGCCGAAGGAGAGCCGGAAATGTGCGCCCATATAAAAAATCGTACATTACATTGACTCCCGAGCATTTAATTTACAGTTAGCTTTTGTTTTGTGGTAATGAACTGGAATGCATTTTCAGATAAGGTTTTACCATTGATGGTAGCTGTCCAAGCCCCATGGCCAGCACCTACCAGTGGATTAAACTCATAGGATGCCCCAGAAGCAATGTATGCATCTCGGAGTGCTTCTGCTTGTGTAAAGGGAACATCTGCATCAGCTGTCCCATGTACGATGCTTACTGGAGGATCGTTACTATCAAACCTAGATTGCCCTGTAATGGCTTGGAGGTATGTCATATGATTAATCCCACCCCAATGGTCAATGATGGTGTGGATTTTGGAACCTGCTGAAAGGTTTGTCGTCGAAAGAGTGGTATCAGTTAAAGTTAAAGTTTCATCTCGAAAATCACTTACATTGGTGATTCCTAACATATTGGCTAAAAAAGAACCAGCAGAACCACCTAATGCAGTTACATAATTAGTGTTAATTCCATATATGGAAGCATTGGCATAAAGCCAACGAACAGCAGCCTTTGCATCCCGAGCAGCTGGATACATGGCATAACTTTGTTGTTTTTCTGTGGGTGTAAGTGATGAGTTTAACACATACGTTCCCCAGGCAGTAGAAAGTGTTCCGTAAGCAGATACCAATCGATAGTTGATGGAAATACATACCCAACCACGACTGGCAAAATAATTGGCAATCTCAACGATGTTTGTATCTTCTTTTGATCCTGTTGTGAACCCTCCACCATGGATGAGGACCATTGCGGGTCGGTTTGTTGGTGCGTTCTCGGGTAGATATAAATCTAAACTTAAATTGACAACGCTGGTTGTATTTGTCCCCCAATTCGAATGACTAAGGGCTTGTGCATACACAAATGTTGATTTGGAAACAGTATAAGTTGAATTTTGTTTTACAGTCGGTGGGACGTTTGTTTGGGTAAGTTGGACGAGGAATAGAGTGGAGAGTAACATGTTATTGTCTGCATCCGATTTTCCTGTGATTTCATTTGGGAGGGCTGAACAAGATAAGGCAAAACCAAGAGTACTCAATACCAATGTGAATGAAATTTGAAACCGAAAACAATTGGGAAGGTGTAAAAGTTGATTCCTTTGTTTCATACTTACTACGACAGTTGGTATCGTAAATTCGAATGAATTTAAATGGTGTTCAGTAATTTTTTTATCAGGAAATCTCCTGAAAAGAAGATTCCATTTTTTCAATGTGACAAAAGAATTCCCGTCAAATGTTGGGAAAAAAATTATTTCCTAAATGTTAAAATTAGAGAATGATGATATGAAGAGTTAGATGTGACCATGGATTCAGTGACCTTATCTATTTTTCGAAAGGTCAAGGTCCAGAACAAGTGCTATTGCAAGTGTCACCGTTGTTCACATTACCATCGTCACATGCTTCGCCGGCTGCTGCGTTGCGAATGCCGTCACCACATACTGGAGCTGTACAATCCGAATCGCAAGTTACTGCATTAACACCTGATGAGTCACAGGCTTCAAAAATGCTCTGTCTTGTACCATCACCACAGAAACCAACACGTTTGCAGGTAGTTGAGCAGCCATTGCCGTTATCAAGCGTATTGCCATCATCGCATGCTTCTGATGCATATGTCTGGGTGATATTGTTTCCGCAAAGACCTGCCGTAGCTGTTTGAATGCTCGAAGCTGGTCCTTCTTGCCCACCACGTACTGCTGTAAGGATATATGACCTTGAAGCTGCATCCACTTGACCTGTGTGTACATAAGGAGAGGTCACCCCAGTAATTTTTGAACCTGTTTGAGATGTAAAACTTGCTGAAGTTGAATGATAGAGGTTATACGATTCTGCACCTGCGACTGTATCCCAAGATAGTAAAATTTGGAGATTGCCACCTGTAGCTGTTAATGTAGGAGTGACAGACCCTGCTGTGGCTGATATGGCAGCTAGTAGTGCGAAAATTCCGTTATTGTTATTGCCGTCTTTTTTTGACATGGAGCAGGCAGAAATGAAACTTGAGATTGTGATACAACCAATTCCAATTTTATAAAATAAAATTTTTCTTATGTTCATGTTATGTCCCAATCTTACCTTGAATTCATACATTCAATTCAATTAACAATTTGTTAGGTGTTTATCTCAGATTAATATCTGTCAAATCGATTATTATTTTCAATGCTCATTTATCAAAAGTTTTCAGGCTACCTGCAATTTAATTGTATCTGCACCAACAGGGATTTGGACAGGGATCAAAAAGTATTCATCTTGGGGTTTCCAATACAGATAAAAGATTTTTCTAAATTCAACAATTAATTGACTTTATTTTGATTGGTTCCATCTGATTCAGTTATATTCTCCATGGAATCGAAAGAACCAAAAATTTGGATCCACAATTCATTAGGATTCATACTAAGGAAACCCATCCATCGTCTATTCGTGTTAATTTGCATTTTAGTAAGTATGGAAGTTACCTTTCATTGCAAACCGACGGAGCTCAATTCTGTCTGTGATTCGAGTTCAAAATCATTTAAAGATTCTATGATACTACTTCTAGCAACGAGTGAACGATTTCAATTTTGTGGCGGAACAGTTTTCCAAAAGCGAATTAAGACCCCACGTTATTTACTTGTGTCGAATGTTGGAACTAATTTCGCAACAAGTAACATCAGTGTATTTCGGATCAATTCTAATACTGGTGAAATTACCTTGGTTCCAGGATCTCCTTTTCAACTAACAAATCGTCCACGGTTTACACTTACCAACACTTCTGGAACAATCGTTTATGTTGCCAATGTTGGTAATACTTCGGTGTCAACCTTGAGTCTGAATCCAGAGAATGGTGTATTATCGACTAAATCTTCTGATTTGGTTCTACCATCTACTCCCTATTCATTAGCGATGGATCCTTCCGAAAAATACTTATTTGCCAGTTCTGAAACCACCCAACAAATCCATAGAATGGCAATTGATCCCTCTGGAAATCTATCAATCGTATCACCTGCTACACCAACTTCCAATCCAACCGCAGGTGCCGTCGGTAGACTGGCATTTGATTCCACTGGAAAACATTTGTATGTTGGACTTACAGGGGCAGCAGCAAGTGTATCTGGAATCCAAACATTTAGTTTGGATTCATTGAGTGGATTATTAACATCCATTAGTGTAAATAATACAAGTGAGAACAACATTTCCGTTGCAATCTCGCCGAATGGACAATTTGTCTATGGAGCCAATTATTTTTCGCAAGATGTTTTTCCATTTGTTAGAAATCAAACAACAGGAACTTTGACAGCTCAATCAACAATCATGGCAGGATCAGCTCCTGCTTATACTCTTGTCGATCCATTCAATCGATTTTTATATGTTGCGAATAGTGGAATTGGGCAAGGTACCATTTCTGCATACAAAATTGACCAAGTAAATGGAACATTAACGCCTATTAGTGGATCTCCATTTAGTTCTGGATTTAGCCCTATTGGAATCAGTATAGACCAAAGTGGAAAGTATTTGTATACTTCTAATACTCAAGATGGGAATCTATCAGGGTATACGATTTCAGAAACAGGAGCATTATCTCCGATAGTTGGATTTCCTGTTTCAGCAGGAACAAATACTTTTTCCGTTGAGATAGTATCTTATTAGGGAAATTGAAAACATTGGAGACTAAAATATGATTGAATTTGAAAAACATTCCTTTTATCAGAAGTTAATTTGGCTTTTTCCGATTGCATTTTTTTTTCATGTGATCGAAGAATCAAACGGATTTCCTTATTGGGTCACATATATCTTAGAAGGACAAATGGATGTTAGTGTATTTTATATAAACAATTTGATGTTTATGGTTGTCCTACTCCTACTTACTTTTTTTGCATTCAAAAAGCAGAATTCAATTTCTACCTTTTTATTATTTTTATGGGTATCGGGGCAACAGTTTTGGAATTTTGTTTTCCATATTTACACTCAGTTTCAGTTTAACGCGTATTCTCCTGGTTATTTCACTGCTATCTTCTTATATTTTCCAATCTACATGTACTTAACATACCTTGCACTCAGAGACCATCATATTGAATGGAAACAGTGGATACCATGTTTTGTGTTCGGTTCGTTAGGGATGGTCTTTACCATTTGGTCAGGTTTATATCATTTTGGTTCTGTTCCTTGGAGTAAATGGATTTAATGAAATCATTCAATGAGTATTGAATTTAGTTTTTAGAATATACTTTGGAATGAATTCGTAGTAGTTTTCCACATTTGCGGAAAACCACTATTTCGAAACTGGTTCGGTCATGTAAAAATGCGAGCATGAAGCGAACCAATTACCTTGTTATCAGTATCCTGCTTTTGACAATCCAATGTGCAAATGTACAAACGAGATCAGAAGATCGATTTTATAATTTGTATTACCAAGTTGCAATTGGAAATACAGAAAGAGTCAGACAATTAATTGTTCAAGGGTACGATTTAAACTCACCTGAAGATACGTTTGAAAGACTGACTCCTCTTATGATCGCTTCTAAAGAAGGTCATACAGAAATTGTATCACTCTTAGTTTCTATGAGAGTAGATTTAGATGCAAAAACAAGAAACGGACATACTGCCTTAATGATGGCAGCTTATAATCGTTATCCGAAAATTGTAAAAATATTACTCGATGCTGGAGCAAATCCAAATGTAGTCACAAATGAAGGTCACACCGCTTTGTCGGAAATTCTCCTTTCCGAAAGGGAAGAGATAGTTAAGTTACTTAAGGAGAAAGGTGCGAAATGAAACTCTTCATGTTCTCACCTAAATTGTACATTTCTCTAATGTTCTTATTGTTAACCGTTCAATGTTCCAATACATTTTCCAATCATTCAATCGATAGTTGTCGGAAAAAATGTGTCGCAGACCAATCACTTTGTTATCTGATTACGATGCAAAGTTCTACCACAAACACAAACCAAATGAATCTTACCTGTCCAGTTTTGTATTTGGGATGTTACTCCAGTTGTGATTCAAAATACCATTCCTCCTCATCTCGTAGTACTTCCTCTCGTTCAGGCAGTCGCTCTGGAGGTGGAGGTCATTCCTCTTCCGGAGGAGGGCATTCTTCATCTGGTGGTGGCGGAGGGAGTAGTGGAGGAGGTCACGGAGGAGGAGGACATTGAGAACTTTAATCTGCACCCCAAGCCCATTCAACCGTAACACCCATTTTGTTTTTTCGGAATGAGATTGTGTTTGGAATTTGATCTAAAGAATATTCGGCTGATGTTTCTTTTACATAAGTAAGATCATTTATTTTAAAATCAGGTGATGAAAAGATAGAGTAAAAAAATACGATTGTCGTATCGAGTTTCCAATTTGGTAAAAATAAAACAGCTTTTCCCCAACCATATTCATTTTCACTTTGTTCAACATTTAGAGTGACACCTAATTCCGATTTGTAAGATTCAAAAACTTGTGAGTATTTGGTTTGGTCTTCTGAGATGAGTTTTTTATCAGAAGATACTTTTTTGAGCATAAAGATTCTAACAAGATATGGAGTGATATCATAGCCTGTTCTAAATTCATTATTTCGAATTGGTTGGTAAGGGCTAAGGAGTGGACTGAATGCAAATCCTTCAATACCATTGTTTTCTACTTTAACCCATGTTCCTTCCAGAATGATTTGGCTAGGTTTATTGGTTTCTTGCGTGATCGCATCTAAGAATTTTATTTTCGCTTGGACTAACTCCTGATTTTGTTTTAAAATTTTGACGCTACTTTTGTTAGGAAGTTTTGATACTACTTGTGATTTTTCTGAAGGGTTTGATCGTAAGTTTAATCCGCGAGGGCTTGTTACATACCAAATTTCACCTGGAATTGGAAGTCTTTTGATACTCTCATTCTCCTTTGTTTGGGAGAGAAGGTGATAGGATTGTATTGTTGTTAGAAGGGAGAGTAAAAAGAGTCTGAGAACGATGTTTTTTATCTGCATACCAAAATCCAAACTGATTTAAATCGAGTGATATTCCTTTTATGGAATGAGTGCGTAATATTTCATCTAGATTCTACTTCTTTCAAATTCTTTAACAACAATTTGTTGAAGTTTTCTGGTGATTCTAATTGTGGAATGTGCCCAACTCCTTGGATGAAATGCAATCGAGAATTGGTGAGAATGGATTTGATTTTTTCAGCATCTGCAATAGGTGTCACAGTGTCCAAATCTCCCCAAATTAAATCAATGGGCATTGTTAGATTTTTTCCATATTGTTCGGAATCTTTGGCTAAGAGATCATCAGAGTGGAAAATAAATTCACCTAACCAATCACCTAAAAAAGAAGTGGTTCCCTTGATTCGCATTGGCATTTGGATTACCTTTACTTTTTCTTCGGTGATACAATCAGAGGAATGAACAAATTGGCTAAACAATATCTTGGTTAAATGTGGGTTTGTTGCCGTTACTTCGAGGAGTCTATTTCGTAAGAGTGAAAAATTCCAGAATGTTTCGAATCGATTTGGTTCAGAAGGAATTGTCTCTTTTTTTTCATCTAGGTTAACCGCAATATCTACTAATTGTAAAGAAAGAATACGATTGGGGATTAGGAGTGCGGTATGTAGAGTTGCACCACCACCAAATGAGTGTCCCAGTAAATGTACGTTTTGTAAACCTAATGCATCAATTACCGAGACAATTCGTTTGGCCTGTTGGATTGATTTTAGTTCAGTAGGTTTTGGCCTCTCTGAAAAACCAAAAGGAGGTAAATCAATTGCGATCGCATAATATCCATTTTGTGATAAAGCAACCATAGTTTCTCTCCAGAGTTCACTCCAGGAACCCATTCCATGAATCAAAACAACTGCTGGATTTTTTGGATCTCCCATCTCTTGGATGTAGATGTTTACATCATAACTTTGGATCCATCTTCCTGTTTTAGGTGCGATTTCTTCAGGAGTAAAAGATTCACGATAAAATCGTAAACTGGCATAAAAGGCAAAAATGGAGAAAATAACCAAACTAACAAACAATACAAAATATCGAATGAATTTCATATAATCCTAACGTTACTGGTTTCTTAAAAATCGTAAATATGTTCGATTTCTATGTTTTGTTCTCTTAAAATTTCCAACATGGATTTTAAGTTTTGAACTTTTGAGACGAGTGCATAGCGGTTTTCACCGGGCCTTGTCATGATGTCTTGTCTGAATACCGTTTTTGAATCGGGAATCTTAGGTAAACTTTCATTTTTTTTCAATAAGACAGTCACCAAAGTAGCCGAAGAATTCCCAGCTATCTCCTGTAATTCGACAGTTTTTCCGATCAGGATTGATTCCAAAGTGGGATGGAAATCTGCATACCTAGGGATCAAATACACAGAATGAAATGGATCATTTCCATTGAGTAATTGTACTTTATCATTCGTTGGGATACTTTCATCCAATACAATGGCAGTTCCTAAGATGGGATCTTCATAAGTGGCTTTTGTCGCTTTTTTAATCAAAAAACCATAAACTGCTTTTACAAAAATATCAGTGGTCAGATAATAACGTCTTTCCCATTTTCGGATCATATGATCGCCAAACAAAGGAACATCGATCCAAAGTGTTTTAAGTTCTTGGAAAAAATTATATTCATACCAAGGTGTTTGTAAGATAAAATCTACATAAGATTGGGTGAATTTTGCGTTAAATTGATCCTCTTCGGTAAGTGCCTGGTCCTCGCTATTTGAAGTAATGCGACCAATCATCTTTTCATATACTTGCTTTGCTCCATACTCAACTGTTGTACTGACAGTCAATACAACAATCATTAGATGGTATCCATAGTTAAATTCATATGATTCTAAAATTTGGTCAGAAACAATCATATATGATTTCCATAATTGTAAAACATGTTCCCAGTAAGGAAAGGTGCTAGATGTATTGGATCGAAAATACATTGCCTGTTCCTTGGGACTATGAACCAAATACCATTCTGGAAAGGTTAAGAATGTTTGGTCACCGGGACGAATGTGTTCTTTCGGAGTGTATGTTTTGGTATCATTTACCATCCATTCATTTGGAACTTTTTCAATGTATTCCGTACTAGTTTGTTTTGTTGTCCAAATGCAAATGCTAAGGGAAAAGGAAATTAGAGTTGCGAAGATCAATCGACTCATTTTGATACCTTTGTAAAAATCATTAAAATATTATCAGAAGGGTCATCCTTTTGAAGGAGTCTCTCTGGTCCTGCTTGGAGATTGTACTTTTTTAGAATCTCTATCCATTCCTCGATGGAACGGAATTTTTTAAATTCAGCAGATTCATATTCCCATGTTTCTTTTAAACCTGCGTTAAAAACTGTATGGATAATGGAAACAAATTCAAACATTTCTGGATCTTTTACATCATGATCTCTTAATATGAATTTACCTCCTACACGGAGAACACGATTAATTGATTGGATGAACGCATCCAATTTATGTAAATGTATATGGTGTAAACCAATCAAACATGTAACAAGGTCTAGGCTCTCTGAAGGTATTTCATCCGTGATTGGATCATAATCATTGAGTGGGAAAAAGGTTCCAATTTTTTTAATCCCACCTCTTTCGAGAATATCGACAGGATTGTTTTTAGGTGGAACCGAATTTACTAAATAGTTTTTTTGATTCAATTTTAGTTTATGTTGTAAGCTGGAAATGTATCTACCTGTGGTTCCAATTTCCAAATACCCATTAATGGTTGTTTTGGATCCAAGAAGTTCCATTATCTGAAGAGATAATTCTCTTTTTTGTTTAAACAGTGCAGGTAATGCATAGGTGAGATCAGCATGGAAAGGTTTTACTGAATTTAAGCTTTCTACAATTTTTGAATAAATTTCCTGATCAGTTTTGTATTGTTTGGTGGTATCGTAAATCAATTGGAAGAATTTTTCTTCTGGATAAAGATTAAAGATCACTTGCAAAAAACGATAAAGTGCATCACTCCAATGAACATTCGCAAAAATTCGGTGAAATGCAGAATCTGGCAAATCTGGTTTTGGATTTTCTTTATAGTAGGTATCCCAGAAAATATTTTTAAATCGAAACTTAGGATCTAACTTGTCTTTTAAGGCAAAAATTTCTTTGTACTTTGGGTAGGCTTTCTGAAACATTTCTCTGGATGCATGCGTTTGGTACGGTAAATAATATGTACCTCCAAATTCAATACTTGCGTTCATTAGTTCTCGAGTCCAAACTGCTACTTTAAGTTTATCAGTTTCGTTTACTTTTTGTTTGTAATACAATACAAAGGCAAAACTCTCTTTAGGTGCCCAAGACAAATAGGTTTCCTCATCTGCTTTTGCATGACGAACAGAAATATTCACCATATTGACTTTGTGTCGTTTTAAAATATCACACAAACGATCTGAGAACCCATTGAATTTTTCAATAGGAACAAAGTATTCTTGTAATACGTAAGTTGATTTTTCGCGTGCAGATGGTTCTAATTCTAAAACATCATAACCAGCTTCATAATTTCTCCAGTGCACTTTTTTGGAAAAAAATAGAAGTGGATCAACAATATACTCTCTTCTCCATTTCCCAAATGGAGATTCTGTAAAATCCCAGAAAAAATATCGATGGATCGGATAAGATGATTGCAGAGGCATAAATCTAGATTTCACAGTAGGTTTGTCTAATGTAAATTCCCAACTAACGGCTCTAATGTTTTGGTATTGTGGAGGGTAAATATCGGCATTGTGAAAAATTACCTTTTTGTCTTCCCGAATGTTATATTTAAAAAACTGGAAGTATTGGTTTCTTTTCATTTTTTTACTGACTTGTTTGACTTTGACATTGTCATCCAAATCAAATTCTACAGTAACAATGATACCAACGGAATTGTAACCACCAATCATTCCAAAAAAGACATCTGCATTTTCGTTTCTGTTTGCTTTGATCAAACTGCCATCGGCAAGGATGACTTCAATGGATCGAACCGATAGTACAACGGGTCCGAGTCCCATATAACGTCCATGGCAATTGACACTCAATGCACCACCCACAGTGAAGTTTGCATAGGTTTGCATGATCTTAACGGATAAATCATCTTTATCGATATAATGTTGGATGTCACACCAGCGAATACCCGCTTGTACTTTGATCCACTTTTCAGATGGATTGTAATCGATGACCTGATTGAGTTTTCTCATATCAATATGCAAGGAGCCTGGACTTGCCGTTTGGCCACCCATACTAAAACGCCCACCTCCAACAGAAATGGGAGCAGTGGATGATTTTACAAATTGGATCAATTCATCCAATGATTCTGGACGAAAAACAGAGGATACAATCACAGGATTTAAACGAGTCACATCATTGATGATGACTTCCGTTGATTTTAAGTGGGGGATACTTGTTCCATCATCGTTTTTATAATAATCAATTTCTGAGCCTGGAACGGAACCATACTTGTTATTTTGTGGGTCTCCTTTTTTGAATGCCAAAAAGTAAATCACAACCAAAGGACCAAGTATGGGAATCAGTGTGAGTAAAATTGTGTTTCCAGACTTTCCAATATCATGAAATCGTTTTGCGGAAACAGCAAGAATCCCCCAAAGCATCAGTGGGTAAATGATCCAAGTACTTGTTTCTCCCAAACAATAATCCAAAGTTTGGTAAAATACGTAAAAATTGGACCACATAAACAATGAGGTAATCCAATACACTTTTCTATCAATTCGGCCCTTATAATTTAAGAGTAGGTATGTGACTGGTAGAAGTTGTTTGATTTTCAAAAAATCTCTCCTGGAGGGTTCATCTCTAAATGGATGGAAATAAATTGCAATCAAAAACTCTGATTCCCTAAACTTCTTTTAGTCTAACAGAGGATTAATCCCATCGTAAACCAGGTGATTGAAATTCTGTATCGATTGGAAAGGTAAGATTAAAATTTTCTTTCAAAACTTTGATTAATTCTTTAGGTGAGTTGATGGTTGTTTTGTTAGCAGATCCGTTTTTGTCTCGTTCTGAAAATTCTCTGTTGACGAGTGTAAGCCTTTTTCCATTATCTCCTGCTCTAGCAACGATTAAACGATCTTTAAAATGTGATTTGGGATGGTTACTCGTATACCAATTGGCTAACTCGCGATCGATTTCATGCATTTCTTCTAGTGTAAATTCGCAGACATCGACCCATCCAGTTGGAAACAGAACCTGATGGAAATAACGATTCCCTTCATAAACAATTCTTCTTGTTTCGTGATTTGTGATTTGTTCTGTATCTTGAATGAATTGTATCGCAGATGTGAGTGATACCCCACCTACACCAACATCAGTAAACCATGTAGTTCCAGAAAGTTCTACCTTTAGAAAAACATGTGTTCGTGGAGGGGTAAAATCCCTCGGTCTATCGAGTCGAACCCTCGCACTGATGGGAGTCACATCAAAACCAAGTTTTTGCAAAACACATAGTAGAAGTCCATTTTGTTCAAAACAATACCCACCACGTTTTTGATTGATTAATTTCTCAATCACAGCATCCAAACTAATGTTGATACTTTTACCCAAAAGAATATCTAAGTTTTCAAAAGGGATACTGCGAACATGAGCCAATGTGATTTGATTTAGAACATCCAAGGAAGGATTGTGTGGACCCTTGTAACCAATACGATGAAAGTATGCTTCTATCAATTGTTGATCGTTCAAAAATGAATTCCTATTAACTGTGTTGATAGTAACTTAGAATGGAGGAATGTAAATGAATTTTCGAGGATTTACATATAACGAAGAGTTTATGGAAGTACCGATAGGATAACAAATAAAGTTGGGAAAAAAAACAAGCTAACGCGCCCCGGATCGAAGCGGAAATCCTTTGTGGAAACAAAGATTGCAGCGGAGAGCCGGAAATGTGCGCCCCGCATTCTTTTAGTCTGACAATTTCTGTTGCCAGACTAAATTTCAAAACAATGGAGCTGAAATTATCTTGCGCCTTCGTTCATGATTTCACTGTGATTTTTATTGAGTCCAGCTGCTGTCAAAGACGGTGCTCGGACGTGACCAGAATACTGAGTGTACGTTGTGTTCCCACTTACAAATGAACTTTGGCATTTGTCGAGACCACCTGCACGGTTGTATCCGCATGAAGAGTGAAACGCAACTGCATAATCATCAGCACCAGGAAGGATGAAATTGGCACCAAATTTACTTTTGTATCCTGGAACATGGTTGATCGTAACAGAAGCAGTTAGGTTGTGATTGTAAGCTCCACGTGCAGTCGTTACCTGAAGTGACTGATCCATTGCGTTTCCGCCACCACCAATTACATTTGCAAGTTCAGAACCACCAGAAGCAGCTGCTAGTGCAGTTACTTTTGTGATATTAAAACCTTTGGAAGTTGTTGTATCAGCTAAACTAGCTAACCAATATTCAATTGCATAACATCCAGCGGAATGACATACAACCTTACAAGTGTTTGTTCCCTTGCAATAGCTCATGAGACCAGTTGTGATATTTGTTTGGGCTCTAGCAGATCCGTAGGTTCTTGGGTCAGTGCTTCCGTCGTAACCAATGAATATTTTGGCACCAGAAACCGCATTTGCGTTTGTGCCCCAATAACTGTTTACATCGGTAGTTCCCACACCATCGTGATTTTTGCTGGATTTACCATGAATGAACACGGTGTAAGTTTCGGCACTGATGCTCGTCGCAAACAGCAATGCCAGTATTAGGTTGATTGTATTTTTCATCTTTCTCTCCTTTTTCAAGTAGCCCAGACTTATAAATTTGGTGAAAGTATGTCAAATAATTATTCAAATGTCATAAATATTTCTAAAATATCGCTAAATGACACATAAAAAGCTAATAATTCGGAGTAATACTCAACACTTGTCAGGAAATTTAGGTAGTATTTTCCCATTCTGGAATGGCTCTCAAGCGAATTCTCCTCTTGGAGATTCCCGAGAATCAGGTGGAAAATAATTGATTGCTATTATATGTGTAAATATAGTATGTATACATACTATAGGAGCTAATATGATAGTGAATACATATACATACACCACAAACGAAATCAATCAGGAACAAATTTGGAAACTGATGTCAGATGTGAATCGGTGGAAAGATTGGGATTCTACTCTTGAAAAATCAGAATTGTTGGGAACATTCGAAACTGGGAATTTTTTTATGATTCGTCCAACAGGTGGACCAGATGTAAAAATCCAATTGATAGAGGTGAGACCCAATTCTTATTTCAAGGACTTTACAAAATTTCCTTTGGCAAAAATGGTTGGGGAACATTTTTATGAGAAAACATCTGAAGGTCTAAAGATTACAATCACCATGTCGATGTCAGGCCCACTTGCGTTTCTATGGGATATGATTGTCATGAAAAATATTGTAAGTCATTTAGCGGAAGATGTGAAAATGCAAATCAATGAAGCAAAAAAAATCAAATAGTACAATCGTTAAGAGTGACTTTAGCGTAAATAAGGCAGAAGATAGCTCTGGGTTTCTATTATGGCAAGTAACGAGTCTTTGGCAAAGAGAGATTCGTTATGCACTAGAACCATTGAAATTGACACATTCACAATTTGTATTGTTAGCAAGTATCCTTTGGTTAACCCATCAAAATATGGAAGTGACTCAGGTTTTATTGTCAGAACATACAAAAATAGATCCAATGACTACTTCTACTGTCATTCGTACATTAATCCAAAAAGGATATGTAGATCGTAGGGAACACAGTTCGGACACCAGAGCAAAAATTGTGAGTTTAACTAAAAGCGGAGAAACGATTACAAAGAGTGCTGTGAAAAAAGTAGAAACCTTTGATCATGAATTTTTTTCTGCATTAGGTGTCACCAAACATGAATTTAACGAAAGTTTATTGAAAATACTATCTAAATATTGATTGTATCGGTTTCATCTAGTCAATGTCTAAGCAGAACAACGGTCATTATCATCGGTAAAACTATGATCAAAACCTTGAATTTCTAATTTACCATCGGAATAATTTACCCGTAAATTTTTGTTTTTTCCGCCTTCCTTCATTGGACTTGGATCATAAAATTGTATTTCCAATTTGGAGTCGTTTATCCATTTATATCTTCCTGTAAATTCTAGTTTTCCTATCGGATTTGATTCTGTCATATCTAGCTTTTGATAGAAAAAACTGCCATCTTCCTTAAACTGAAATTGATCCATCGGGCCATACGCTCCTGGACTCGGTCCAAACCAGGTAATACTTGTTAGAATTTCTCTTTTTGATTTACCAGATAATTTCTGAAAATGGTATTTCCCTCTAAGAATGAAGAAGTCTGAATCCGTAAGCAGTTTTTTTTGATAAGAAGGTTTCGATTTGATCGCTTCCTGAATTAGATGATAGATATGGACTTCGCTTTCTATATCTTCACATTGTGCGAGCAAAAGTGAATATGTGCATGCTAAATTATAATTTGCAAATGCATCATTTGGTTTGTCTTTTAAAGTTTTTTTAAATGAATCAACAGCAGTAAGAAAGTCTTTTTGACTCAGGGCATTGATACCCTTTTTGTTCCAGTTTTCTGTTGTTTGAGAGAAAATAGCTATCATGCAAAAGAAATAAATGATGAACAATCGAAATGACATAAAAACTTCCTCAGATACAAACTGTTGGCTGTAGCGCTTAAGAGTGATGACGATCCATTCAAATTGATGGTTTTTTCAGAACAAAAGCGCAACCAAAAAAATTTAAATCAATCCCAAATCTTATCAACCAATGGATTTCACTTGTTTAGGTAACCACTTCACAAGAGTTTCTCTTAAGTTTGCCAACCTTGCCGGTTTGATCAAAAGCTCATCCATCCCAATCGACAAACAATAATCCCTTTCTTCCGCCAATGCATTCGCAGTGTAACCGATGATTGGAATTCGTTTCGCAAAGTTAGATTTTTCGATATTTCGGATCTCTTGGGTTAACAGATAACCATCTTTTATGGGCATATGGCAGTCGGTGATGATAAGGTCATATTTATGTTTTAACCACAATTGCAAAGCCTTATCTCCATCATCTGCTCCATCAACTTGTAAACCAAAAACTTTCAATTGGCGTTTGATGATTTCTAAATTCACTGAATTGTCATCAACAGCTAAAATACGAGGAATATAAGATTCGCTGAAATGTAATGGTTCAATTGTTACTTGGACTTTTTCCTTCGAATTCTGATTTTCGGTATCTATTTTCGATGTGGGAAGTGACAATGTGAGACTAAACGTAGAACCATTACCCAGAGAACTATCAATCGTTATGTTCCCATCCATGAGTTCGGACAATCTCATACAGATAGAAAGTCCAAGTCCAGTGCCACCGTACAATCTTGCTGTGTCAGCTGTGGCTTGTGTATAAGACTGGAATAATTTGGATTGATCTCTCTTACTGAGACCTATCCCCGTATCGGTTACGGAAAACTGGATTTGTTGTAATGTATCAATATTTTTAATTAAATTTGCTGAAACTTTTATACTTCCTTTCACAGTAAATTTAATTCCATTGCTAACAAAATTATTGATAATCTGAGACAAACGTAAGGGATCCACTATATGCGCATCTGCAATGTTTTCATCCACTTCATAACTCAAAGTCAATCCTTTTGAACTTGCGATTTGTAAATATGTTGTCACTACTTCAGATAGTAGTCGTCTAATCGATGTTGGTTGAAGGGATAATTCTAATTTTCCCTCTTCTATTTTTGAAAGATCAAGTATATCGCTAAGGATACGAAGTAAACTATTCCCCGATACCAAAGCATTATTCACTAAACTCTTTTGGTCTTCATTGAGATTTGTTTGGTACAGTAATTCTAACATACCGATAAGCCCACTGAGAGGTGTACGGATTTCATGGCTCATTGTGGCGAGAAAAGAATCTTTTGCTTTGTTTGCCATCTCGGCATTTTCTTTTGCTTTTTCTAGAAATGTTTTTGCAGCAAATTCTTCCGATATATCACGAAAAACGAGAATTGATCCAATGATTTCACCGTTTTTGTTTCGAATGGGTGAACATGTATCCGCAATATTGATTTTTCGACCATAACGATGGATTAAAATTCCATCTTGGCTACTTTCTTTGGCAGATCCTTTTGAGATGACTTCGAAGATAGGTATACTTTTGGGTAATCCTGATGATGCATACACTAACTGTAAAACTTCACTTACATTTTTACCGATAACTTCTCTTTCTGTCCAACCGGTAAGAGATTCTGCAACAGGATTCAAACGATTGATGACTCCATGTTCATCGGTAGCGAGAACGGCATCTCCGATCGAACTGAGAGTGATGGAAAGATTTTGTTCGCTATTGAGTAATGCTTCATTCTTTTCAATCACTTCTTTTGCACGGGTAATCACTTCTGATTCCATTTTTGAAATGCGTTCTGTCATTTCATCTGTGAGTTCCGATTGTTGTACTTTTTGTTGTTTTAGATAAACAAAATCGGTAACATCTTCTGCTGTATGAACAATACATACTAAATCACCATTCAAATCGAATACTGGTGAATTCCTAGGACTCCAATATCTAACTTCGAAGCCACTTCCATCTGGTTTCGTTATATCATATTTTTGTAAGGCCATTGTACTTGTGCGTTTATAGTTAAGCACTTGTGTCAGTGAGGAACGAAGTTGTTTGACACCATCAGCTGAGTGATCATCTGGATTGTCAGGGAAAACCTCAAACAGATTATGTCCTACGACGTTTTCTCTTTTGATCAATGTCGCTTTTGCATAGGCATCGCTGATATCAATGATACAAAAATCTAAATCCAACAACATGTATAGTTCTGGTAAGGATCGAAATATAGTTTGAAAATCCAAAATAGAAGAATGATTCTTTTGGGAAGTCGATTTCGACTCTCGTTTTTTTTGATCCATGGATTTTTCCAGATCAGAGTTGAAAAAACAGACTAGCATTAGAGAACATAAAAGTTTTGTAAGATCAATCAATAAATATTCGTGATCTGATACAATTGCAAATTAAATGAAATACTTAGGATAGTCCCCAGTCTTTTGGTAAGGAGTCGGCACTAAAATTAAAATTGGATTTTCAAAACTTGTGACAGATTGTTCCCTTAAAAAAACGTTTTGTATCGTTATTAAATCGTTGATCAATTCATTTCTATATAAATTTGAATTTAGATCATTCAATTCTTTACAGTTACGGTTAACTTTGAATCCCAAGTTGTTTTTTCCAAGTTTTCGCATTGGTTTTCCCATAACGGTATCCGATCTCAACCAGTTCATAGAACTTTTTCCAATCAAAGAGTCCATACTGTTCAACAGGTAACTCGGCAAATATATCAGACTCAGCCTTTGCTTGTGCCATTGCCGCATCGGAAGCAACAAAAGTCGCACGCATCAAAAGGCTAAGAAGGTTCGGTGCTTCTTTAAAATTCTGCGCTTTACGGAAGAGTCGTTTGAATAACAATCGAAGAGCCGAAGGTAATGCTCCCGAATTATTTTTAGGATAAATGCGACCAAAGAGTTCATCGGCTGCTGAATCCCCTTCGGATGCAAGTGCCACAGAAATCACAAAATCAGCTCCCTTTTCTCGCATCACAGCACCGGGAATATTGTCTAACATTGCTCCATCGACTAACAGTTCATTGTTCTCGAAGAAGGGTGGTAAGATTCCTGGTATTGAAGCGGAAGCTCGGAGAGCTTTCCATAAGGGACCACGGTCTATGATCACTTTTTGTGCCTTTGAAAGGCTTGTTGCAACTGCAAAATAAGGAAGCCAGAGATCTTCGATCATTGTTTCACCGACAAAACTTTTGATCACAGTATTGAATTTTTTACCACGAATGAGAGAGACAACGGGAATGGTATAGTCGTTTAACGTCTTTTTGTCGCTCATGAGAGCCTTGGCGATCCGTTCCAAACTAGGAGCATCATTACCCAAAGCATAAATACTTGCCATAAGAGCCCCTGCACTTGTTCCACCGATCATGTCGATCGGAATGTTCTCTTCCTGCATGGCTTTGATAAGCCCAATATGTGCGAATCCTTTTGCACCTCCCCCTCCCAGAGCAAGACCAATGGAACGACCAGTGATGAATCGAGTTAAACTTTCAAATCCGTGGTGACTATATGTACGAATATGTCTGACGACATCTGTTTTTCTAATGCGAGTTAGGTTAGAAATATTTTTTGGTTTCTCATTTGGGTCAGAGTAGAGTAAGACAAGTTCTCGGATGGGACCATGGGATTCTTCCGAATCTCCAAGAAAACGGATTTCTTCTGGAGAAAGTACATCCGCTTTTTTTGCATCACTTAACAGTAAAATACGGTTTGTATGATGGAGAATTGTCTCCGTCCAGAGTTTGTCTTCAAAGTCGGGACAGAGGATTAGGAAATCATGTGTGTCCTGCAAATGGTATAATGATTCGAGGATGTCCGAGACTGCATGTTCGCGGTCTCCCTTCTTTTTTTTGAAGTCTTTACTCTCTACGATGATTGTACGTCCGATTTTTTTCAGAGCACTTGCGAGGTTATGAGCAAAGTCGCGAACGGAAAGATCTTTTTGGAGGGGAAAAAGAGTGATGATACTTCTTGTTTTTTTAACGGTTCGTTTTCCCATTCGGTCTTTGGTAAAACGATCAGCAATGAGTTTGGTGATCGCAAGCATACTAGGAGGATGTTTGGAAAAGACCGCTTCGAATGCGACTGTGCTAATTTTTACGATCTCACAGGAGAGAGTGGCGACTACTGTTGCCGTCCTCGGTTCCCCTGTTAACAGTGCCATCTCACCAATGATATCACCTTTTGAAAAATTACCTGTTGATACGACTAGACCCTGGTCGTTTCTCACCTCATACACCAAACTACCGTTAACGACGACGTACATTCCGTCGGCTTTGTCTCCTTGCCGCATCAGAGTTTCGCCACCTGGCAGAAATATCCATTCCATCTGTTGTTCCAACTCTGAGATGAGTTTTGTTCCTACACCTTGGAAAAGTGAAACCGAAGAAATGAGTTCTTTGATGCGCCTAGGTTCTGGACGAAACACACTTCTATGCAGGGCACGGGATCTTCGGCTGATGAGTCTGACAAAGGCTTTTAGCTCTTCCGATCGATCCTTAAAGGCTCTTTTGAATTCGTTTCGATCGATGCGGTAAACGATGCCAGATTGGTCACAAACAACTGTGGCGTTTCGGGGTTCATCTGTCACAAGTGCTCCTTCTCCGAAACAACTGCCAGGTTTCACCTCACCTAATTTCTGCTTTTTCCCGTCATTCGTCACATAAACACTGAAACTACCTGTCGCCACTAGATAGAGTGCATTGCCATGTTCTCCTTGTTTGATCACAACTTTGTTCTTAACAAAATTAACTTTATGGAACGATCGCTCCAAGTGTTCTTTTGTTTCTTTGGAGAGGTTTAGGAATAAATCAGTACTGGAAATGATTTGTTTTAGGGTTGGAGTAATTGTTTTTGAACGCATAGAAAATGGATATTAGCCTTTTTGCGACTTCGTTCCCCATGTATCAGTAGGTGTACAAAAAATCGCGACACAATGTCGATCATGGGAATCGAATGAGTCTGAAAGCGACTCTATTTTTTTCGGGGAGATGGAAAAATTTTAGCACGAATAATACAAGGTAACCAAACACATACAAGTCGAATTCTTTGGTCCATATTGTTTGAACTATCAAACACTTGGAATGATGAATTCTCTATAGGGAAGTTAGTCCATCATTTCCAGTGAGTCATTTTTGTAAGTTGGAAACATTTGTAACTAACTAGTGAGGAATTTGATCCACCAAAGTATTTGATCATCCAAATAAATTGAACGTATAGATAGAGCCTATTTTCTCTTATCCCATATTGGATATATTTCGTTTCCTGTATCAAATTAGTTTGAAAAACTGCTGAAATATATTTCTTTCAAAAAAAATCTGGATCTTGGATCGAATTTTAAAGTTCAATTTTAGGCGTATCTTAATGTAGAAACAAACTACATTAGGATAAAAACTAGTCATTCTGAATCGATTGAAAAAACCTTGAAATTTAAATAGCTTGGAGTTACTCACGTCTTTCGGAGCAGATTTAATCTAATCAAAAAATAGTGAAAGAATATTTATCGATTCTTTTCAGGTTCTCTCATGTTTACAAGGGATCCCTAATTTTCTTTTTTATCAGTTGTCAATTGGACTTAAATAGTCCTTATGAATTCGGAACCAATGAATACTACAAAAATCAGTTAATCTCCTGTATCATCAATCGTTCTAGCGTTTGTAATCAGAATGTGTCGAATGGACCTTTTGATTTGAACCAGGTTCCTGGACGAAAGTTTTGGATCCGCGCGGAAGGGTTACCTCTTGCTAACGGCACTACAGTGACAAGCTGGACAGATCTCAGTGGGACCGGAAATGACCTGATTCCTGGAGTAGCACCGACTTTTTATTCGGCTACGAATACAATCAATGGAAAACCAATTGTCCGTTTTTTGTATGGATCTGGTAACAACTTATTAAAAACCTCTCCAGTCGGTGTGAGTGCTTCGGATTCAGGAAGTGTATTTTTTGTGGTGAGGTTGCCTTTAACTGTCAATAGTAATGTGCTCACTATCGGAACTTCAGGTGGTGCAGGAAGAGAAGTTCAAATCACAGCAGGAGGAATCGTTGCACTCAATAAATCTGGATCATTTACTGTAGCATCGTATAACTCAGGTTGGGTGGCAAATGCTGTGCACCAGGTTTCGATTTTGCAAAATGGGGGGACAAACGTTGTCATCAAATTTGATGGAGTGCAAGTTGTCTCAACGGTTCCAGCAGCGACGGGATATGCTGCGGGGAATTTGGGTCTTGGAATTGGTGGAGCAGAAATGGATTTGGCTGAGCTTCTATATTTTGACAATCGAGTTTCGGATGAAAATGCAACTGGCATTGACTGTTATTTGGGGAAACGTTACGGAACCTTCAACTGTCCATGAATTGATGATCTTGGTATGCTCAATTGAAAAGCGACCGGATTTTCCGATGAATCCAAAGTGTGGGAAGGGGAAGAAATGTAATAAGCAATCAGATCAATCACCCAAAATGGGATGATTTATTTCGCTTAAAAATTCTTTATTTGGATTCGTACTAAGTGCAACAATCACCAATTCTAATATTTGTGAATTTAGTTGCCTGTATTGAAAATTATACATAATCAAATTTCTGAAAATTCCATATCTAGGATTCGAGTCGTTGATTCTTTTTCGTTCATCAAACACGAGATTGATGAGCAAAGTATATGCGAAGGATTCATTGAGGAATTTAATATTTGGAAAACTCATCAGTAAATCATCTTCAATTGGCTTTTTCAACTGGATTGGTTTTCTTCTAAAAATCCAATATGACGTGTATGCAGCCACTTTTTGTGGCTGAGCTTTTTCAATATCATGGAAGTCTTTTAAGCGAACTAAATCAGCAAAGTAATCAATGACTGCTTCCTCGATGAGTTCGTTACTTACAAAAAAATAATCATCAAAAGTAATTTCGTGATCTTTACAAATTCGATTTAGAAAATCAATAGCTCGATCACGAATGAATATAAATCTATTAAGAATTTTCTTATCGCCGAATTTTTCGATTAAATATTCGTAGTCCGCTTCAGGCATGTCAAGAAAGGAGGGACCTTATTTTTTATTGATCAAATGAGCAAAATCATCAGAGTCTAGATAAGCTTTGTAATTATCGGATGCCTTTTCTAATGGATAATCTTCCGATTGATTAGGAAGAGTGTTCTTCTTGATAACACCCGATCTAATCCTCTGAATAAAGCGCTCCCCTGCCTTTAGAGACTCAGGACTTGCATCTTTTAGAATATCAGCCATATTGTAATCATTCGACAAAGTTGCTTACTCTCAAGCACTAAAATCTTTTGTCTTTCCTCTCGAATTCAAATGATAGAATGCCGTGATTTAAATGTACAGCAAAAATGAGACATAGTTCAGTTTTTTTTCAATACTTTATGTGATCATTTTAATTTATGTTTACTTTACATCCAATTTGTTTAGCTTCATTTTGTTCGAATATAATAGATGATATGAAACGACTCTATTTTGTCTTAATTCTGCTACTAAATGAGTGCATGGGTTTTAAAAATTTAATTAATAAAAAACAAGACAACGTTCAACTAAACTGCCCTATCGAATATTCGCAAAGCTATACTATTGTGAATGGTAAAAAAATTTTAACAATCAGTTTAGGAGAAGAAACAGTTTTGTTGCAGTTCGATTATATTCGCCCTTTTCATGAGGGACTTGCAGAAGTTCAACTAAACTGGAAACGATCTTTCATCGACACTTCTAATCGTCTTATCACGGACCAATGGTTTGATGGAGTGAGCGATTTTAGCGAGGGTTTGGCTGTCATTTCACTCAATGACAAATATGGCTATTTAGATAAATCAGGTAAATTGGTAATCCAACCAAAGTATGAATCGGCACAGTCTTTTAGTGAAGGTTTAGCTGTCATTTCACTCAATGACAAATATGGCTATATAGACAAATCAGGTAAATTGGTAATCCAACCAAAGTATGAATCGGCACAGTCTTTTAGTGAGGGACTTGCAGCCGTGAAAATCCAAGGTAAATTTGGTTTTATCGATAGAACATATAAATTAGTTATTAAACAAAAGTTTGATGAAGTTAGTGAATTTCATGAAGGACTGGCTAAAGTTTCGATAGATGGTTATTGGGGATTCATAGACAAGACTGGGAAAATCGTAATCCAACCACAGTTCGAAGATGTTCGTGATTTTGTAGAAGAGTTGGCATCATTTTCTGTTGGAGCGGTACCTGAGTTAGAAGATGAGGGTAAATTTGGTTTTATCGATAAAACCGGAAAGATTGTTATAGAACCAAAATTTGATAAGGTAACCGATTTTGAGGACGGATTGGCTTCTGTCAAACTAGACGAAAAATATGGCCTTATAGACAAATCAGGAAAGTTTGTAATTGAACCTAAGTTCCATGATTCGATTCTATTCAGAGAAGGTCTTGCACCAGTGAAAGAGGGTTTTAATGGTAAGACGGGTTACATAAATAAAACTGGATCATATATCATCCAACCTTTTCTTTATGTTGGTTATCATTTCAACGAAGGTCTCGCTGTTGCTTCAATCAATGGCAAAAGTGTATTTATCGACAAAGGCGGAAATGCAGCGATCGAATCAAATTACTTTTCAATCAAGAGATTTCAGGAAGGACTAGCTGCAGTTCAAGTAGAGAAAGGTGGCAAATATGGTTATATTGATAAAACAGGCAAAATTATCATCAAACCGCAGTTCGATTCTGTGAAAGAATTCGAAAATGGATTTGCTTCGGTTCTTTTGGGCAGCAAATGGGGAGTGATCAAAAAACCAAATTGTATTTAATGAACTAAAACAAGGATACCAGCATTTTTTCCATTTCTAAAATTGCGGAACTTTGTTAGTTGAGAATGGCAGTGATATTTTGAATCAAGATTGCGGTTCCAAATTCATCTTTGAACGTTGATATTTTTATATAATTTTTTTAATTCAAAATTCTAATATTTTTCCACCAACAACCCCCGCGCCCCGGATAGAAGCGGAAATCCTTTGCGAATGCAAAGATTGGAGCGGATAGCCGGAAATGTGCGCCCAAAAAAAAGGGAACTTTCGTTCCCCTTTTTCACCTACCCATGTAACCGATGTTTATCTTATCCCTGGCTTAATGTATTTCAATTCATCCAAGTAACGTCCGGTTCCGAGAACCACACAAGTGAGTGGGTTTTCGGCACGGAACACAGGAACACCTGTTTCTTTGGTGAGGTAGTGTTCGAGACCACGAAGGAGGCATCCACCACCTGTGAGAACGATCCCTCGTTCTACGATGTCGGCGGCAAGTTCTGGAGGAGTGCGTTCGAGAACCGATTTGATCCCGTCTAGGATTTCGTCTGTTGGTTCTTTGAGGGCTTTACGGATTTCGTTGGAATCTAGTTCGAGGGTACGTGGGAGACCTGAGATCGCGTCACGGCCTTTCACTTCCATTGTGTCGACACGTTTGTCAGCAAACGCATTTCCGATGGTGAGTTTGATATCCTCGGCAGTTCTTTCTCCAACGACTAGGTTGTATTGGTTACGAAGGTATTTGACAATGGCTTCATCAAATTCGTCTCCCCCAGTTCGGATGGACTCAGCGATCACCATACCACCAAGAGAGATCACAGCGATTTCTGTGGTTCCCCCTCCGATATCCACAATCATGTTCCCTGCTGGTTCATGGATCGGGATGTTGGCACCAATGGCAGCAGCAAGTGCTTCTTCGATGAGGAAAATTTCGCGGGCTCCCGCTTGTTCTGCGGACTCACGAACGGCACGTCTTTCTACTTCGGTAATCCCAGAAGGAACCCCGATGACGATGCGTGGTTTTACAAATGTAGTGCGGTTGTGGACTTTTGCGATGAAGTAACGAATCATCTTTTCCACAGTTTCGAAGTCGGCGATCACCCCGTCTTTCATGGGGCGGATGGCAACGATATCACCAGGAGTCCTTCCTAGCATTCGTTTTGCTTCTTGTCCCACTGCGAGGACTCGACCAGTAGAGGCTTGGACTGCCACGACCGACGGTTCTGATAGGACGATCCCTTGTCCTTTCACATGCACGAGGGTGTTCGCGGTTCCCAAATCGATTCCCATATCGTTCGAGAAAAGTCCATAAAGATTATCAAATATCATATCAGATCCTGTGAAAGAAGTACGAAGGGGGGAATTTACGGTGGGTTAACACCAAAACTTTACAATTCTTCCCGTTCCCCATAATTTTCGGCTGGTTTTTGCTTTCAACCGTAAAAATTTTCGATAGGCTAGTTAGATACAAAATGCTTCCTTTCTCACAAATCTTACGCAAACCAAACCAGGCATTTCGCACGGAAAAGATCCTTGCTGCCATTGATTTGGGCACTAATTCCTTCCACATCGTTGTCGTAAAACTAAGACCGGATGGTACACTCGAATACCTGACCAAAGAAAAGGAATCCGTTCGTTTAGGAAGCGGTAGCAGCGATTATGCGGTCATTACAAACGAGGCTATGGATAGGGGTCTTGCTTGTTTGAAACGATTCAAAACACTTGCCGACAGTTACAAAGCGGAAATCAGAGCTGTAGCCACGAGTGCACTTCGGGAAGCAGAAAATAGGCAGATATTTCTTGACCGAGCGGAGAAGGAAACGGGCATCCAAATCCAAGTGATTTCTGGGAACGAAGAAGCAAGGCTCATTTACCTTGGGATTTTACAAGGGCTCCCCGTGTATGAAAAACGGATCCTTCTCATTGATATTGGGGGAGGGAGCACGGAACTTCTGATAGGGGAAAAAGGTGAAATCCTTTTTTCCACCAGTATGAAGTTAGGTGCCATTCGTTTAACAGAGAAATATTTAAAAAAAGATCCGATTTCAGCCACTGATTTGCAAAAATGTAGGATCCATATTGAATCCGTGTTATCTGCTTTTTTGCCCCAAATTGAAACTTGGAAACCCTTTATGGTTGTAGGAAGTTCGGGAACCATCACATCGGTGACCTCCATGGTTTTAGAAAAGAAGGGAGAAAAACGAGAACGGTTAAATGGGACTGAGATTCCAATCGATTCTTTCAAAGAGATACGCAAACAGGTATTAGATGCTGAAAGTATCAAAAAAAGACTCAAAATCCCTGGTTTAGATGCTAAACGTGGGGATATCATTGTGGGTGGGATTTTGGTGTTGGATGAAGTGTTACAAAGGATTAAAGCACCTTCCTTTACGGTGAGTGATTTTGCGCTTCGGGAAGGAATTGTGTATGATACAATTGAGTCCTGGTACAGACATACTGACACTTCACTTCCGAGACTCGATAACATCCGTGAAAAAGCGATCAAAACTGTTGCAAACCTTTACCCGCAAGGGAAACATCATGCTGAAACAGTTGCAAAACTCACATTGCAGTTGTTTGATGATTTAAAGGAATTACATGGTCTTGGAAACTTAGAAAGAGATTATTTGGAAACAGCTTGTTACCTCCACCAAGTTGGACTTTGTATTTCCCATCATAATTATCATAAACATAGTTATTATATTATTCGTAACTCAGAAGCAATGGTTGGATTTTCCAATTCTGAAATTGAAATCATTGCTCTTCTTGCTCGTTACCATAGGAAAGGTGGTCCAAAAGGCAAACACGAAGAGTTTAAAACCCTTAGGCCAGAAGACCAACTTTTGGTTCGTAAGTTAGCTTCCTTTTTACGAATCGGAGATGGATTGGATCGTTCCGAAAAATCCATTATTGAAAGATTGGATGCAGTTTTGGAAAAAGGAAAAGTGAATTGCCGTTTGTATTTCAAAAAAGGAGAAGATCCCAATTTAGAAATTTGGTCTGTGTCAGAAAAAAAGGATTTATTCGAAGATACATTTAGTACAAATTTAGAATTTCACTTACATCCATTATGAAAAAAACCTTATACCTTATTTGTTGTTTTATTTGTTTTTCCCAAACGATTTTCGCACTTCCCATTGATTTAACAAAAAATTGGTATGTCACCAAAGGATTTGAAACCTCAGAAAACCCTGATGGTAAAAAATGGAAAACGTTAGAATCTTTGCCTTTAGCATCAATACTTTCAGAATTTGAATGGGAAAAAGGAAAACTCCGAAAGGTAACGATGGCAAAGTCCTTTTTGTTATCACAATCTGATTTTCAAAAAACGGAGGATGATGCCTTCAGCCTTCACATACCGTACATCTCAAATTATTATGAAATTTACATTAACCAAACTCTTGTTTCCTCTAATGGCAAAATCAACAATGAAACCATAGAAAAAAGTGGGTATAGACGACACATACTCATCAGAATGAAAAGAAATCAATTGAATATTGGACAAAACCAAATTCGGATTTTGATCGCAGCTGAAGAGGGAGAGGAATTAAATATATATAAACTCTTTAACGATTATCCAACCACTATCGACTTAGCATCTAATCATCTTAAAATTGAAGATGAATACGAAACATACATGTTGTTGTTTTTGTATATTTTTGTTGGAATTTATCATGGGTTGTTTTATTGGAAACGGAGGCAAGAAACCTATAATTTATATTATGCTTTATTTTCTATCTTCTTAGCTATTTATATGATCTTTCGCTCCCAAGGAGTGTATTCATTTGGTTTGGAACCATTCACACAAACTAAAATAGAGTATTTTGTTGTATTCCTAACGCCAGTTTGGTTACTTTTATTCACTGATGTGTTTTTCCGCTCAAAAATTAGCATCGTATCAAAGGTTTACTTTCTATTTAGTTTGGTTTTGGCGATCACTCAAATTTTTGTTAGTCGAGCTACTTCCGTTACCTTACTTCGTATCTGGCAAATATCAGTTTTAGTTTTTGGGGTGATTTTACTTTACCTAATGATATCCGCTGTGCGTGCAAAAAACAAAGACGCAAAACGTCTGTTAATAGGAGTTTTGTTTTTGCTTGGGACAGGAACTTGGGATATTTTGGGAGCATCTGGACTTCTTCCCATTCAAAATCTTAATTTATTACGATTTGGTTTTTTGGTTTTTGTTTTGGGCATTGCTGTTGTCTTGGCTAATCGTTTTTTACGAGTGCATAGGCAAGTGGAAGAACTCAATTTGAGTTTAGAGAAAAAAGTAGAAGAGCGGACAAACGAATTACAAAATACACTCACAAAAGTCCAGGAACTGAAAGTCCAACAGGATGGTGATTATTTTTTAACATCTCTACTATTGGATCCACTTAGCCAAACAAAAGTTGAATCTACAAAAGTTTTGCTTCAATCTTATGTGAAACAAAAAAAGGAATTTGAGTTTCGCGGGAAAAAAAGAGAAATTGGTGGCGATATCATCATCAGCGATAACATTACTTTAAATGGAAAATCTTATTTAGTATTCATCAATGGTGATGCGATGGGTAAGTCCATTCAAGGTGCTGGTGGTGCACTCGTTTTAGGAGTTGTGTTTTTATCTTTTATCAAACGTACTCAAATGATTTTGGATAACCAAAACAAATCACCTGAACGTTGGATCAAAGAATGTTTTTACGAATTACAAACCATCTTTGAGTCATTCGATGGTTCGATGTTGGTTTCTGTAGTTTTAGGTCTTATAGAAGAAGACACAGGTGTTTTGTACTATCTGAATGCAGAACATCCATGGACAGTATTGTATCGCGATGGAGTGGCTTCTTTTATAGAAGAGGAATTGGAACTTCGAAAGATTGGAACAAAAGGAATGGATGGTGATGTTCGAATCCGAATCTTTCCTTTAGAAAAAGGAGATATATTATTCATTGGATCGGACGGTAGAGATGATTTAGTTTTAGAGGAAAGCGGAGATGGCAATCGCCTAATCAATGAAGATGAAACTAAATTTTTGCAAGTTGTTGAGAAATCAAATGGTGATTTAAATTTACTTGTCGAAAACTTATTAGATGTAGGAACATTTTCGGATGATCTTACATTACTTCGGATTGAATGGTTAGGTTCTTTCAAACGAGTTTCAAAAGATACTCTCTCCAATTTATCAACAGATGATTATTTATATGCAAAAGTGAAACTATTGTTAGATCTTGGAAATGGTGAAGAAGCATACCAAAACATCGAATCCTTATTATCAAATGAGTCGTTAAATGATGATATCAGGATTAATTTAATACGAGAAAAATCCCGTATTTCCTTACTGTTGAAAAAATTCGATGTTGCCGTGGAATCCTTAGAATCGATTTTTCCCTTCTTCGTGACAGACAATGAAATATTATTGCAACTCAGTTTCGCATACCGTAAATCAAAGAACATTAAAAAAGCAATCGACCTTGGGGAAAGATTACGTGCAAGGGATCCAAAACACGTAAGGAACCTGATCAATTTAGTAGAATGTTACCGATTGTTAGGGAATGGTGACCGAGCTAAAAAGATTTTTCATCGGCTAGCAATGATTACACCTGATCACCCTCAGGTAATCAAATTAAAGGAATTATTGGAACAAGTACCAATTTAGATAAAAATTTTTAATTTTGGTCCAAATTTTTAAATTTTTTTATCTAAAACCGTTAAAAACGTTCTGAAATCGCCTTTCTGCCGTTTTTAGCGGTTTGAACGACCGTCGCTTACGATCTAAATTGTTGAAATTTTGGGGCATTTCTGTGTTTCTTGTTATATGCAAAAAACGGATGGGATGCGAATGGATTCAACTAACGGAAATCGAAAATTAACCTTACTCTACTTACTTAGTCTGACATTATCTATCATTGGATTTGTCAATTGTAACCAGTTGTCTGGTTTAATCGGAAATCAAGCCTTAGAACAAGAACTTCAAGATACGCGGACCTTAGCTTTGTTGGGACTAGTTAAACCAGGCGAAACATCGAATACTTGTAATGGTAATAATGGAAATGGTAACGGTAGCGGGAATTGCACTGGTAATGGCAATCCAATTGACAATCCCAATAATAATGCCGGTGGCATTCCCTCAGAACCACTCATACCTCCACCAGAACCATTAAAGAATATATGGGCATCACTAAGTAATTTACCTAGATTTTTTTCTTCCTCAACATCTCAGACGATTGGAGACAAAATTTATATTTTTGGTAATCAGGATGTAGGTAGAACTGGGTCTGCCGCTTATTCCTACGACACCGTAACATCGCGATGGAATAAATTGAAAGATATGCCTGAGTCTCGTTTTGGATCCTCTTCTGCAACAATTGGAAATAAGATCTATATTCTTGGAGGATTGGAATACTACTATGGAGTAAGTTATGATCCGCCTCCTTATTGTGCACAACAAATCTTATCGGTCTGTTTACAGTATATTGATCCACCACCTCAATACGGATATTTATCAAGAAACGTGAATTCAGTTTATATCTATGATACATCTACAGATACTTGGACGAAGGGTGCTGATATGTTAATGTCGTCTTCTTTTAACTCGTCTATTGCATTTAATGGAAAAATTTATTTATTCAAGGATGGCAAAGTTGATGTTTATGATCCTTCTGCTAATCAATGGAGTCGTCTTTTAACAAATTCTCCAATCTTAAGTTATTACTCAATTCAAGTTTACCAAAATAAATTTTATTTCTTTGGAGGTTATTCTAACTTGAATAGTAACTTCAATAATGTATTTGAATTTAACCCTGCGACATTGACTTTTACTCAAAAAACGAACATGCCGACAACTAGGATTTATGCAGTCACAGCGGTAGTTGGTGATAAAATTTATATAATGGGTGGTAATGATTATTACAACTCAAGAGCGATCGAAGAATATACTCCCAGTACAAATTCTTGGACAGTAAAACCTTCGTTACCCGAAGGTGCAAATCTCTCATACGGCATGGGTGGGTATGCCAATGGTAGGATTTATGGTATAGGGGGATGGCATAGTGTTGTCACTTTTTATGATCCTGTCTCTGAAACTAGTACTCATCTAAAAGTGAGGATGGGCCAAGCAAGGAATTCTTTCGCTTCTGCAATTTACAATGATAAGTATTTTGTATTTGGAGGATATGGTGGAGGAACATCATCAAGTTGGATTGAAACCTACGATTTGAATACGAATTCGTGGTCAAAAATTGGCGATTTAGCAAATGCAAAACATGGATTTAAGGCTGCAGTAATAGGAAATAAAATTTACTTGGTAGGTGGAATTCGAGGAACAACTTCGCTTTCTGAAGTTGAAATATACGACCCAGCGACTGGTACTTTTACAGCTGGCACTCCACTGGATACTCCAAGGGCTTATCTATCACTATGTGTAAATAATGATAAAATTTATGCAATTGGAGGTAATAATGGAAATACATTGTTAAATACAATTGAAGAATTTGATCCTAAGACAAACCAATGGTCCTACAAACGAACCATGACCAGTGCGAGGACAGAAACTGCTTGTACATTCCATGAAAATAATTTATATGTATTTGGTGGAAGGACAGGTGATGCGAGTTATACAACCACAGTTGAATCTTATAACCCACAATCGGATTCATGGTCACTTCACAGTCCAATGAATACCGCAAGAGCATTGTTTGATGTTGTAAAATTACGAGGAAGGATTTATGCAATTGGTGGATGGAGTGGTGGTTCTTTGGCACAAGTGGAAAAGTATGATCCTAACTTAGAGCAGTGGATACCAGAATACCCAATGAACTCCGCGCGTCATGGTACTTCTGCCATAGCACCCGATACCAATCGCATCATTGTCGTTGGTGGGCAAAATGGAAATATACAATTAGATACAGCAGAAGTATTTTACTAAAATTAAGATTTTGAAGATGAAGCGGGAAATATGTTTCCCCGCTTCCATCACTCCTTTTCCGGCAAGTTTTCTTACCTTTAATGTGAAAAAACTTTCATCTGTTCTCTATTGATGATTCCATTTCACAATTTTAGTTTATATTAAATACCCTGTACATTGTTAAAGATAAGACAAATTTTAGAATCAATGTAAATTTGGAAATTGTATGGATTTCAAATTTACACCTTACCACATCTTTGTCGTTGGCTTACTCGCTTTTTTACAATTCACAGTTGTACTAGATTTTATGATCTTATCACCTCTCGGTGTTTTGGTCATGAGCGAACTACAAATTCCAACTGAAAAATTTGGATATGTAGTTTCTGCTTATGCATTCAGTGCGGGAATCTCAGGATTACTTTCTGCTGGTTTTGCCGATCGTTTTGATCGTAAAAAGTTGCTCTTGTTTTTTTATATTGGATTTGTGGTGGCTACTTTTCTCTGCGGAATAGCCGTACATTATGAATTTTTACTTTTTGTAAGAATATTAACGGGGATGTTTGCTGGTGTATTGTCTTCAATTTCATTTGCTATCGTTGCAGATTTGTTCCCCTTACAAGTGAGAGGAAGGGTCATGGGTTTTATCATGACTGCCTTTGCAGCAAGCCAAGTGTTTGGACTACCCATTGGAATTTATATTTCTAATATTTGGGGATGGCAATCTCCATTTTTAATGATCGCAGGTGTGAGTGGAGTGGTTGGTTTTTTTATATTCTTTTTTCTAAAACCAGTAACAAAACATTTAGATAACAAAACAGATACACATGCTTTCCACCATTTGATAACTACATTAACACAACCAAGATATTTGCCTGCCTTTATTGCAACTACCTTACTTGCGACAGGTGGATTTATGCTGATGCCATTTGGTTCCGCATTTTCCGTTCACAATTTAGGTGTTAGGCTAGAAGACTTACCTTTCATCTATATGGTAACGGGTATAGTTTCGATGTTGGGTGGCCCACTTATGGGAAGGTTAAGTGATTCGATCGGTAAGTACAATATGTTCTTTGGTGCATCAACAATTGCAGCGATCATTATCCTCTATTTTACTAGATTAAAAGTGACTCCACTCCCGACGGTTATCATTATCAATTCTCTTCTATTTGTTTTTATTGCAGCCAGAATGATTTCTGCAAATGCAATGAATTCAGCGGTTCCCGAACTTCATGACCGTGGCGCTTTTATGGCAATTAGTTCTTCCATCCAACAGATATCAGGTGGAATTGCGGCTTCTGTTGCTGGACTCATAGTCATCCAAACTCCGAGTGGTTATCTAGAGAGATATGAAGTTTTAGGTTATGTGGTGGCGACAGCGATTGTTTGTACCATTTTGTTAATGTACAAAGTGAATGAAATGATTTCGACAAAGAAATAAAGGTTTCACCAAACTCAAATCCATCCAATCTTTTACAATGCATGAAAAGTTCTTTTTTCCTTCGTATATGGGAAAAGAAGTACTTTCAATGTTTGCTTACGATTCAATTTTGAGTCAAAGGATTCAAACTGATATCCGTTTCGGTCTGATTTTTTGATGAGTACATCTACTAACACTGACGCTACACTAGTGAAACCAATTGTTTACCTGAATATAGGAGAAACTTTTTTTTCCAATGGATTCCATGAGATTAGAACGATCTTGGGATCTTGCGTATCTGTTTGCCTATTCCATGAACAAACAAATTTCTCGGCTATTAATCATATCCTTTTGCCAAAAGTATCCAATGTAAAAGAAGAACAAAAGAGTTTACGATATGGTGAAAACTCGATGGAAAATCTAATTTCTTTTTTTGTCAAAAGACAGATCCCACGTTTTGAATTAAAGGCAAAGATCTTTGGTGGAACCCAATCACCATTGTTTCCCAATTTTACAGCGGGACCAAAAAATATTCAATTTGTGACTGAATATTTAAACTATGAAAAAATTCCAATCGCAAGCCAAGACATTGGTGGTGAGTTCTATCGTAAACTTTCCTTTCATACAGATTCCTTTGATGTTTATATCACCAAGTTAAACCCACAATCAATTGGAGATGTTTCGGTCCAAGAAAAACATTTTGAAACGAAAGTCAAAGAACGAATGTTAAAGAAAACTACGATTTTTACGTTTAACCAATAATTTTAGTTAGAACTTCAATCAAGTCTTCGTCCTCAAATGGTTTGACAATCCAAGCTTTTACACCTGCGTCTTTGCCAGCTTGCCTTAAATAGTCACTTGATTCAGTAGAAACAATTAATATTTTTCCACCTTGTCCTTTTGGGTGAGCTAAGTATTCTTTTGATAATTCAATTCCATTTTTACCAGGCATGTTGATATCAAATACACAACCATCGAAAGGTCCATTTGCTTCTAATGAAACAATTGCTTGTTCTGCATTTTCAGCTTTGTAAATTTCATAACCTTCACCTGAAAGGATTAATTCCATTAGTTTGAGTGCTGTTGGTGCATCGTCACATAATAATATTTTTTTAGCCATATCTGACTCCTTCTTACGTTTCTAAAATTTGAATGATTTTTTGTGGAATATCAACTAATGCAGTTTGGTGGTTTATGCCACCTAACAGGAATGCTTCTTTTGGCATCCCGTATACAACTGAAGATTTTTCATCTTGTCCAATTGTGGTTCCTCCAGCTGTCCGAATGTTTTTAATGCCCGACGCACCATCTCTTCCCATTCCCGTTAAAATGATCGCTAGACAATGATTCCCCATTTTCCCTTTTGCAATGGAGTCAAACATGACATCAACACTTGGCCGATGTCCAGATACTTTTTCGAAAGTTTCGAGTTCTAAATACATCTTTCCTGCCAACCGCCTAACTAAAAGATGTTTATCTCCAGGAGCTAAATAAACACCACCAGTTTCCAAAATGTCTCCATTTGATGCTTCAATTACGTTTAGACCACTTGTTGTTTTAAGGCGCATTGCAAACAAACTTGTAAAATACTCTGGCATATGTTGGACAATGACAATGGGAGGTAAATTGGAAGGTAATCGGCTCAAAAGATAATCGATGGCCTGTGTACCACCAGTTGATGCACCAATAGCAATGATTTTGATACGATTATTTTTTTCTTCATTGAATTTGAGTTTTGTTGTTTTTGCAAATAAGGATTGTTTTTGAAGTTTGACTTCAGTTCCATATTTTTTGATTTTTGTGGTAAGTTCTTTTAACATACGTAAAAAATCAGATTCACTTCCGTCTGGTTTTTGGACAAAATCAACTGCCCCATTGGAAAGTGCAGCAAGAGTTGCATCGGCTCCAGATTGTGTAAATGTGCTAAGCATGATCACAGGAGTAGGGTATTTAGGCATAAGCCAATTTAAAAATTCTATTCCACTCATACCTGGCATCACAACATCCAAACTAATGACATCAGGGCGTAATGACTCGACTAGTTTTTGTGCTTCATTTGCATTTGCGGCTGTACCAACCACTTTGATTGTTGGATCATCTTTAAACGTATCAGAGAGAACATTTCTCACGATATTTTGATCATCCACAATCAATAGTTTGATCATGATGCTCCAACAAATTCAAGTTTGCTAAAAATCGATTTAACATCTAAAATTAAACTGACATTCCCGTTTCCTAATATGGTAAATCCATTTACACCTTGGGCATTTTCCATAATTCCCATGAGTGGTTTGATCACTACATTTTGATTTCCGATGATTTCATCGACTCTGATTCCAATGAGTTTTCTTTCATATTCAAGTATGATCATCAATGGATCTTCATTATCATATATGATCTGTTCCTTGTGATTAAGGATTTGATTGATATTAAAAATAGGAATAAAAGTTCCTCGTATGTCTAAGACTTTTTGCCCTTCATCTAACTCTATTTCCTTTTTATCTCGAAGGCTTACGAATTCGCGTAGTTCAATGGTTTGGATTGTAAAAAATTTCTGACCAACCCTGACAACAGTTCCTTCCATGATTCCTAATGATAAAGGGATTCGTAAAACAAATGTTGTCCCTACTCCGAACTGACTATGGATTTCAATTTTTCCACCTAATTTCACTATGTTTTGGCGGACAATATCCATACCAACACCACGACCTGAGATATCAGAAACAACTTTTGCAGTTGATAAACCAGGTAAAAATATTAAATTAAAAACCTCTTGGTCACTGAGTGCAGAAGTATCTCCAGAGATAAGACCATTTTGTTTTGCTTTCTCTAATATTTTATTTCTATCTAAACCGCGGCCATCATCCTTAATCATCACCCAAACTTCATTCACAGATTGTCTGGCACTGAGATAAATATTCCCTGTATCAGATTTTCCTCGGTTCATCCTTTCCTCTGGAGCTTCTAAACCATGGTCGATAGAGTTTCGAAGGATATGAACAATTGGATCTGCAATTAAATCAACAATGGACTTATCAATTTCGGTATCTTCTCCTTTGATATGTAAGAGTACTTTTTTACCTGATTGTTTTTGCAGGTCCCTAACCAAACGTGACATCTTTTGGAATACACCTGAGATAGGAATCATCCGAGTGGAAAATGCAACTTCTTGTAAATCTAAAAGTATTTTATGAAATCGAGTGAGTGCTGAATTTAAACTCTCGTTACGAATTGATTTAATCGTAGGGTGTTGGGTTACATTTGATTCTGCGATGACAAGTTCTCCCACTAAATCTAAAAGGGAATCTAACTTATCATTTGCGACTTTGATTTCTTTTCGAATATTGGAGATAACAGGTTTGTTTTGGTCGCCTAAACGTTCTACCTTGGAGTTATTTGATGTAACTTCTGTTTGGGTTTGTTTTGGTTCTTCTTCAAAAATTTCAAATTTTTTGTTTTTTGCAACAGTTTGGTTTGTTTCTTCATCGAAGATTTCATACACGTTCGATTTTTTGTTAGTTTCTTTCGGTGGTTCTTCTTCGTCAAAAATCTCGTATATCTTTTTCTCTTTTTTAGGTTTTTCCGAAACTGTTTCCACAACCGAGTGTTGTTGTAGTTTATGGATCTCACCTTGTAAGGCTTGGATCTGCAATTCAGTTGGTGGATCCATTTCAGGATTTGCTCTTAAAGTTTCCACTTTTGACAATAAAACACGCATCCGATCGAAAGTATCGATGAGAACTTGTGTTAACTCATTGGATGGTAAAAGTTTTTGGTTTCGGAGTAAATCCATCAATGTTTCCGCTTCATGCGTTAACTTGACAAGAGTTTCTAATTTGAGAAGTCCAGAGGAACCTTTAAATGTATGAACCGAACGAAACAAATTGTTCATCAGTTCTTCATCAAAGTTTCCATGCGAATTTTGGATTTCTTCAATGGCAAGGATTGCATTTTCGCAATCCTCAATCAATTCGAAACCTTCTTGGATGAATCCGAGTAAGAGATCTTCTCTATTCATATTGATGGTTAAAATTTTTCAGTTAAATTTGTTTCATGTTTCAAATCGTGTGTAGATTTTGATTTCCCTCCGTTGGAATTGCCAAATCCAACTTTTGAATTTTTACCAAATTCACTTGCTATCGATTTTAATTCAGAGGAGTTAATTTTTTTAGAACTTACTGATTGATTCACATTCAGTTTCACAAGAGATTCCATGATTTCCATCAAATGAGTTGCTTGTTCTTTTAATTCGTTGGAAGTTGCAGCCAGTTCTTCTGATGCAGATGCTGACACTTGAGTGGTTTGGTCCATTTGTGTCATTGCCATTGAAATTTGTGAAATTCCTGCGGATTGTTCTCTGGAAGAGACCGCAATTCCAGAAACAAGTTCTGCTGTTCGGTTGATGCTTGGGACAATTTGTTCGATGATTCTACCTGCTTCTTCGGCAAGTGAAACACTATTGGTGGACAAATGGTTGATCTCTTGTGCTGCTACTTGGCTTCGTTCTGCTAGTTTACGAACTTCGTCGGCGACAACCGCAAATCCTTTTCCATGTTTTCCAGCTCGAGCAGCTTCAATCGCAGCATTTAACGCAAGTAAGTTTGTTTGGTAGGCAATTTCTTCAATGATTTTAATTCTAGAAGAGATGTTTTTCATCGCTTCTAAGGTTTTTAAAACCGACTCTTGGCCAACTGCGGCTTCACTTGCTGATTTGCCTGCAATATTATTGGTTTCTAATGCGGATTCGGCATTTTGTGTCACAGAAGCAGACATCTCTTCAATAGATGCGGTTGTCTCTTCGACAGAGGCTGCTTGTTCACTTGCTCCTTGGCTTAAGGAAAACGCTGTAGAGGAAACTTGTTCGGATGCCACAGTGACCATGCCAACAATTTCCATCGCAGCATTCAATGATTTGGTAATGCCAGTAATGATCCAGATTGAAATAGCTACAGCAAGAATCACCGATACAGTAAACATGGTTAATAAGAATTTAAACATACTTTTGTATAAATCATTGGCTTCTTTAGTCACCTGATCCATTTTATTAGATGCATCTAAGGTAACATCATCTAATAATTTATCTGTAACATTCGCAGCAGCTCTATCTTTAGTGGAAGAGTTAAGTTGTGCTTCATCAGGTTTTTTGTTAAGTGCAAAAGCTTTTGTGACTTCGTATTGTTTCACAACTTCTTCATGATTTTTTCGGATCTGACCAAGGAGGTCTTTTTCTCTTGGAGTATTTGCAATAGCTTCAAATTTCTCTAGAACCTCAAAAAATTCGTTAGTGAATTTAATTCGATTATTGAGTCTCTTTGTAATATCCTCTTCCGTTTTAGCTAATATCAGGTTTTTCTCTTCACGGACCATCCAAAGAAATTTACTTCTCATCATTTCTGAGAAACGTCTTTTTTGAGCATGAATGGAAACAATCTCATTTAAGGTATCTGTGATTTGATTGAGGCTACTGATACCAATGATAGTATTAATTGCAACTAGAGAAACTAGTATTGCAAATCCTAAAATTAGTTTTGATTTTACTTTCAAATTATTTAAATATTTCATCTCTATGTTCCTTTATTGATTTTTGATGGCGAGAGCGTTGTCTAACGCGAGTTTGTCTTCGTCTTTTAGAAGATTTTCAATGTTGAGTAAAACCTTTACATCCTCATTGATTTTGGCAATGGATTGTACAAAACGATTGTTCTCCGATTCACCAAATTTTGGCGCTTCTTCGATGTTTTGTGCATTGATCCGTATCACTTCTTTTACTGTATCGACTATGAGACCTACCAGTTGATTTTTAAAATTGAGAATGATGATACAAGTTTTATCATCATAACCAACATTTTCCATTCGAAACCTATCTCTTACGTCGATGAGGGCGATTACCTTCCCTCGGAGATTGATCACACCTTTGATAAAAGTAGGCATATCAGGCACTTCAGTGATGTTTTGCATTCCGACGATTTCGGTAATGTATTTAATTTCGATACCGTAACTTCTGTCCGCAAGTGAGAAGATTAAAAATCGATTCTCGAGGGTATCTTCCTCGTTTTCGAAATCATCATTATCATCTGTCAGTGAATCAAATTCACTCGTATTCATTGAAATGCCTCGTAGGTTTGATTGTTTTAAATCGTATTTAGCTTATTGAAATTAAGTACGAACTGTACTCATTGGGAATTCTAGAGAAACAGAAACTTCTTCGCTAGAGTTAGAATACAGGTTCGACTTAAGGAGGTTAAAGTATACCTTTCCGTCCATATCCTCAACCATTTTTTTGATGATCGGGAGTCCTAAACCAAGTCCAAATTCTTCTTTCGAATACCTCTCATCTACATATTTGTTATGGCGGTAGAAAGGTTGGAACAAAATGGTTTCTTGTGATTTGGTAAAATCCAGTTTGTGAATGGAAGTATCAAAAGGAGGGTTTAATACTTTTACGATGATATGATCACCAGCACTTAATAACAAAACATAAATCACACAATGATCATTCCCATATTTCATCGCATTGATGAGTAACTCACGGATCACTCTTTTAAAATTGTTTTTGTGAATGTTGACATGAAGGTTGTGTCCATTTTTTGAATTTGAAATTTGAACTTGTTGGGCTTTGATCCCTAACATATCAATGAGACCACTTACTTCTTCCAATATCAATGTATGTAATTCTTGTAAATTCACGAGTTCTGAAGTTCTTTTTTTATTTTCAAAAATCAATTGTGCTTCAGCTAACGTTTGTACTAGTTTTTTTGTACTTTTGAAGTTTTCTTCCAACATTTCGAAGATCGCAGTGGGAATGGTCACCTGATCTCCTTCTCGTTTTGCTTTCCTAACCATGGCACCTACGGTAGTCACAAGGGCACCAAGGCCAGAACCTTGCATGAGTGATGTATTGAGGTTGGGTAAAGCTGTTTCCATCCATTCACGTGAAATGGTTTTTCCTTCAATTTCCTGCCTCCAATCGAAAATACGGATGATCTCTCTGTGCAGTGATTCTTCGTAATGGATTACATTTTGTTCTTCCACATCCAAATCTGACGAAGAAACGATGCATTCATCTGAAAGGATCAAACTTAAGATCAAATAATTTTTGGAATCAATGGGAATGGGGGCAATTTGCGAACGGATTTTTTGACGGTTAAACAGAATCTCCGCTTCATCGGGGTGTTGTTCGTCACGGACTTTTGCTAGGGATAATCCCCATCGATTGGCAAACTCCGGATTCATGTCTTGGATCGTTTTACCAACCTCCGTTTCAAAATTAATTCCTTCATTCAGAAAGTAGGGTCCTAAATAATTTTTCAAACACAAGGAATCATCGAATACAAAAAAGGATGCTTTGGGTGTGACAATCTCTCCTAGGTTATCGTTTGTTAATTGGTGATTGTCCATAAGGTTACTTGGCATAGAATGGAATATTACAATAAGGAAATGTTAAAGATTTAGGCAATCATTTTGATAAAATAGCGAAAAAAAGGACAAATCATACAAACTAATTTTATTAGGATTAGTCCGAAGTGACAAATTAAGATTTAGAATCATTCTTGTTTCTGGTGCGTTAACATTCCTTAAATGATAAACCAAAATGGATAATTCATTTGTGTAAATTCTTTTATCTTTGTTAGTTGGTCTTTTTCATTAGGAGAACGCAGGTCAGGTGACATAAGGAAAACCCTATTGGTAAAGGTAGTATTCTAGTAAACAGATAGAAACTGTTAGTTGGTGGACAGATCGGATTGAGTAGGGAAGGGAATCAATGGGATTTGGATAGAGAACCGAATTTGGCTCGTTCTCTATCCAGTTCTTACATGTGAAGGATCTTTTTTACTTACTTGCTAATTCCTTTGCTAGATCCACTAACAAACGTACGCCGTAACCAGTAGGTCCATGGAATTGGGTTCCCGATTTTTTCTTTCGCCAAGCAGCCCCCGCAATGTCGATATGAGCCCAATTGATGGATTCATCTACAAACTTGGAAAGGAATACACCTGCGGAAATCGTCCCTGCACCTTTCCCACCACCTGTGATGTTTTTGAGATCAGCGATGTCAGACTTTAAGTCTTCCCCATATTCTTCCCAAAGCGGTAATTCCCAAACACGATCATCTGAAGCATCGGAAGCTTTAAAGAGTGCTTCTCGTAATGGATCAGAATTTGTCAGGATGGCAGCAGCTTCATGTCCAAGCGCAATGATGACGGCTCCAGTGAGAGTTGCCAAATCCACCATATAATCGGGTTTGTAGTTTTTGGAAACATAAGAAAGAACGTCACCTAACACGAGTCTTCCTTCTGCATCTGTGTTTTGTACTTCAACAGTCGTTCCATTATAGGCAGTATAAACGTCACCAGGTTTGATTGCTTTTCCATCTGGCATATTTTCCGCAACACCAATGGCTGCAATGATATGGATAGGAATTTCAAGTGCGGCAATGGCACCGATGGCATGGATGGTTGCCGCGGCTCCACACATATCATATTTCATTTCATGCATTTCACCAGGAGGTTTTAAAGAAATTCCACCTGTATCAAAGGTTAATCCTTTACCAACAATGGCGAATTTCTTTTTGGCTTTTGCCGGTTTGTATTCCAGAATCACCATTTTGCCTTCTAACTCAGAACCACGTGAGACGGCAAGGATACCACCTAACCCCTCTTTTTTGAGTTGAGCTTCATCCCAAACTTTTACAGAGAGTTTGTATTCCTTTGCTATCTCTTTTGCTCTAGAAACAAAGTCATTTGGAGTGAAGTAATTTGCTGGTAAGTGAGCGATGTGGCGGGCACCATTCACATGTTTTGCGACAACTTTACTTTTAGAAAGACCACTTTCTGCTAAACTACTAACAGATTTGTCCTCAAATTTCAAAAAGACGGCTCCCACTTTCTTTTTTTCTTTGTCTTTCTTTTTTGTTTGCAATACAGAAACTGGATAACTTCCAATATAAAGTGTATTGGCAATTTGATAGGCAATTCGGTCTGCAGAAAACTTTTTGGAAAGTGTTTTCGAAATATGAATTTCCAATCCCATTCCATCGTAGTTAAGGATTTTTTCTCCATACTTAAAAAAATGAGAAATGAATTTGCGGAAGTTTAATTTATCTTTTTCACCTAATCCAAGATAAATGGTTTGATCTGCCTCATCTCGAAATTCTTTTCCCAGTTCTCCTGAAAACACTTTGGTTTCAATTTGTGTTGGGAATTTTTTTCCGAGTTCCTCTTTCACATCTTCTTGGAAAATAGGAATTAATTTATAAAAGGAACCAGATTTGAAGTTTCCGATTTGGATTTGGAGTGGAGAGATTTCGATTTTCATTTCCCTTGGATTTCCTGAATGTCTTTAATGATTTCTTCAACGTGTCCTTTTACCTTCACGCTGTCATAGATTTTTTTAATTTTGAGAGAACTGTCTAGAAGGAAGGTCGAACGAACAATTCCCATTCCTTTGCGTCCCATAAATATTTTTTCGCGCCACACACCATATGCTTCACAGATTTCACCCGATTCATCGGAGATGAGATCGAAATTGAGTTCTTGTTTTTCGATGAATTTGGTATGGGATTTTGGGTTGTCTTTGGAAATACCTACGACATTATATCCAAATTTTTTGAGACGGGCAAAGTTGTCTCGGAAGTCACAGGCTTCTGTTGTACATCCAGGAGTCATGTCTCTTGGATAAAAATAAACAACGACTCCATTTTTCCCTGTTAGATCGGCGAGTTTCACTTTTTCGCCGTTTTGGTTGACACTTGTAAAATTGGGGGCTTTTTTCCCTACTTCCAACATAATTTTCACTCCTGGTAAATTCATTCTTTTAGACAATTTTCAGTTGTCAATTTCTGAAAATGGTTCGATACTCTTTGTATGGATTCGAAAGAAAGGGTACAACTCATCCGGGAAGGAAACACTGCCTTTAATGCAGGTGATATCCGGAAAGCTCGTGAAATCTTTCTGAAAACAGACTACAAAGATGGACTCATTCGTTTGGGCGACCATTTTATGTACGACCGAAAACTTCCTATGTTGGCCTTTGGGTATTACAAAAAAGCAGGTCGGCAAGACAAAGTGGATGAAATTTACCAACGAATGGTCTATGCACTTTCTGTTTGGTTAGGCCGCGATAAGTGGAAAGTTCCGACATCTGCCAATCAATCAAACGAACCACAACAAAATTCAACACCAACTTTAAATCCTGATGATTTTAAAGTCCATCCCATCTTAAAAGCAAAAGCTCTCGAAATACTTTCTTCCAAACATTAATCGGTTTGGCTTCGTCTAAGGACAAAACATGATCGATAGTTTTACCTTACAAGCACTTGTAATTTCCACTTTAGTTATTTTTTCCATTCTTTCGAGTAAACTTTTTTTTCGATTTGGATTTCCTATCTTACTTATCTTTTTGACCTTCGGTATGTTAGCTGGTACAGATGGTCCAGGTGGGATCGACTTTAGCGATTATAGTTTAGCACAATCTATCGGAATTTTTGCTTTAATTTACATCCTGTTTTTGGGAGGGCTTGAGAGTGAGTGGGATAGTTTAAAAGATTTTCTCGCAGTTGGGATTCGACTTTCTATTTTTGGAACTATTTTAACGGCTCTCATATTGGGAGTTCTCATCCATCTTTTATTTCCAGTCCTTGGGTTTATGGAATCCTTTTTACTTGGATCAATTGTCAGTGCGACTGATGCAGCCTCGGTATTTAATATTTTTAAAACAGGTTCTTCTGACCTTCCTATCCATTTAAAAAAAATCATCGAATTTGAATCAGGATCCAATGATGCAGTGGGTGTACTTCTCACCACAATATTTATGAATCTCATCACTGCAGATGCGAGTTTTAGTGGATTCCAATTCTTTCGCTTTTTTGTAATGCAAGTTCTTGTTGGAATGATGATGGGATATAGTATGGGAATCCTCATATTGTATTTAATGAATTCCGTCAAACTTGGGTATGACGGTCTATATTTAGTATTCATCACTGCCTCAGTTCCCTTCATTTATGCTGTCACAACTGTATTCCAAGGGAATGGATTTTTAGCAGTTTATATCGCGGGGATTATCGTTGGTCGCAATAAGTTCATTCACAAAAAATCCATTTTTCGGTTTTTGAATGGTTATGTTTGGATCTTACAAATTGGTATGTTTCTTTGTTTTGGATTACTTGTGTATCCTACAAGAATGGCAAATATTTGGGTTCCTGGACTTCTCATTGGGGTATTACTCATATTATTAGCAAGACCACTCGCTGTTTTCATTTCCTTATTTAGAGTTAATTTACCCATCAAAGAAAAATTATTTATCTCATGGGTGGGACTCAGGGGTGCATCGCCCATTATCCTTGCTACCTTTCCGATTGCCCAAGGTCTTGTATGGGGGGATTTACTCTTTCACATTGTATTTTTTGTCGTTTTGGTATCTCTACTCATCCAAGGGTCTCTCATTCCAAGGGTGGCACAGTGGTTAGGAATTTTAAAAGTAGATCCAGATCGTAAAATTTATCGTCCTACAGACTTTGATAACATCGAGTTCCCAGGAATGACCTTACAAGAGTTAATCGTTCCATACAATTCAAGTGTTGTTGATAAAGCTTTGTTTGAAATCAAACTTCCAGACCAGTCACATATCCTACTCATTGCGAGGGGAGAACAATTTTTAATTCCTTCCGGCAACACACAAGTGAAAGGTGGGGATGTCGTTTGGGTATTAGCAAAAGATGATGTAATGCCTATCATTGGCAAAACCTTTATGTCAATCGCCTAACAAAGTTTTTGTTAGGTTACAAACATTATTTTTTAGAAGGTTTCAGTTTTTTGTCCAATCGAAGTAAATAATACACAGGCAATGCGATGAGTGTGATCATGAGCCCCCAGGAGGCAGTGATTGGTTTTTCGACAAATAAAATTACCATCACAGCAATGTTCGCAAAGATATACAAAAAGATTGGTAGGGGATAAAAAGGAATTTTATAATCGGATTTCATTCCCATCTTTTCAAATCGAAATGGAGTCGCTGCTGTGAGACAAGACAGGATAAGAATCGAACAAGTGATCATATACAGTAAGGCCTCAATTTCTTTTACAAACAAAAAGAGAATCGCAACAAAACCCTGAAAGAAAATGGATACATATGGACTATGCCATTTTGGATGGACTTTGGAAAACGAAGGTAAAAACACTCCATCCCTTGCCATGGCAAAATATACCCGGCTTCCTCCAATCAGAATAGCGGACATAGATCCTAAAATCACCCATGCAATAAAACTTGTTGTTAAGATTGAGTAATTAACTCCGAATAACTTTTGAAAGGCGATAGCTCCAATCCCGTCTTGTCCCGCCAATTCATCGATAGGAGCCGAAATGACAAAAAGTAAATTGATTGCAAAGTAAAGTCCTGCGACAAGAAAACAAGCTGTGATGGCTGATCGAACAATGGTTTTTTCAGGGTTTTTCACTTCTTCGGCAATGTATGTGATCATATTCCACCCGAGGTAAGAAAAAGATACGGGTACAATTCCGATGAGAACTTTGGAATAAAAGGAAAGTTCCAAAATGTTTGGAAAGGGAGAGTTAAGAAGGTAATTCCAATGTGTAGAACCTATGGTGAACCCAAGTGCCAAAAATAATAGAAGTCCTGTAATTTTTAGAACAGCAAATACATTTTGTACGCGAACCGCAGACTTAATTCCAAAATAATTCAATCCACTAAAAAACAGAATGGGTAAAATTCCAATGAGGGTAAGGGAACTCACTTGTAAATCAAGACCTAATAGTGTATAGGTGGGCGATTCAAAGTAAGGGAGTTCGGGAAATAAAATTTGTACATACTTACCAAAGGCTAAGGCAAGGACAGAAACACAGGCAGAAAAATTAGTGAGTAAAGATGACCAACCACTCATAAAGGCGATGGCTGGCGAATAGGCAACTTTTAAGTATACATAATCTCCACCTGCAAAGGGGAGGAGTCTTGCGGCATAAGCGTAAGTGATGGAACCTGATAAAGCAAGCAGACCACCAATGATCCAACAGAGGAGGACAATCCAAAGGTTTCCTGTTTCTTTGATTAAATACCCAGAAGTGAAAAAAATCCCCGATCCCACCATCGATGAGAATAAAACGGAGATGGAATCAAAAGTATTAAGACTACGTTTTAATTCCAATTAACCGCCAAGGAGACGTTTGACCATTGTTTCGGAAATAGGTTTCATGGAAGCAGTGGAAACCGATCCAATTTTTCCTTTAAACTCTTCTGGGTTTAACATCATACCTAGAGAAAAGATATTTTCACTTTCTACTTCTTTTTTCTTAAGTTCAGCAAGAAGGCCAGAAACCGTTGCCTTACTTGTTTCCAAAATTTCAGGTTTGGATTTGTTTCCTTCGGCTAACTCTGGAAAGAGTGGCTCTCCCTCAAACAAAAGTTCTTTGAGTTTGTTTTCTTCTTGGGTATTGTCTTCCAAAAGTCCAATCCGAGATTGTTCCTTCGAAAGTTGTTTTTGTAATTCTGTGAGCCGTGATTGGATATTGTGGTACTGAACAGGAAGGCTTACCACAAAATCAGATTTTTCATCTGCCTTCTGGGTTTGGTTTCCTGCTTTTCCAGAGACATCTTTGGTGTCTTTTTTGTCCTGGATTAATTTTTCGGCTGAGTTGAGGAGACGATTGAGACGAACATCCATGTCCTACCTTCCTTGGTAAAGGCCTTATGTCTCGGCGGTGCCTGGACATAAATCCTGTGACTACCTGTCTAATTTTCGGCTGACCCGTACAAGGAAAATAAACTTTTTCTAAAAAAAAGTAAAGAATTATTAAAGTTGACTCGGGTTTTTACACAGTTTTGCTAGTGAGAGTTTATGGAAAGAAACCAATTTCTTCTCTTTCTCTCCTTTTTGTTCTCCACCATTGCCACAATTCTAGGAATTGCGATCCTTTTCTCTGGATCTAGCCTTGCTCGTTATTCGAGTGGGACGGGTGGAAGTCTTTTCCAAGCCAGTGAAATCGGTGCTGTCGTCATTCCAATCGTAGGCGAAATCCATTCTGGGGAATCCACATTTGATTCCACTGGAGCCGATACCATTTTACGCCAATTACGCGATCTGGAAGAGGATGGTAACATCAAAGGGATTCTTCTCGAAATCAATTCTCCAGGCGGAACCGTTGCTGCTTCCCAAGAGATTTTTAACGAACTTTTACATTTACGCAAAACCAAAAAGATTGTGGTGAGTATGAAAGATGTCGCTGCTTCTGGTGGGTATTATATCGCCTCTGCTTCCGATTATATCTTTGCTGAAAACGGAACCATCACGGGATCCATAGGTGTCATTTCGTTTGCACCGAATGTGAAAGGACTACTCGATCGTTATGGTGTGGGAGTTCGTACATACAAAGCAGGAAAATATAAAGATATGTATTCTCCGTTTCGTGATTCCACAAACGAAGAAGATGATATGATTGGAAAACAGCTCCAAGACACCTATCGTAAGTTTGTCGAAGATGTTGCCAAAGGTCGAAACAAAACGGTAAAATCGATTGAAGAGTTAGCAGAAGGAAAAATTTATTCTGGGGAAGATGCTTTCCGCAACAAACTAGTAGATGATATTGGTGGAAGACGAGAAGCCCATAAAAAACTCTCAGAACTTTGCCAATACGAAGGTGAAATCCCACTTTTTGAACAGGAATATTCACCCTTTGAACGAATGATCCGTTCACTCGGTGTTAAGTTTTTGGGTGAAGGATCTCAAACTGCAAAAATAAGATCTCTTTTGCAATCACAAGTTTTAGTGATCCTTCCTACTTCCCTTGGAAAATTGATGTTATGAGAGATTTTTTCTTTGATTTGGTAGATACTTTGGAGTTGGTCTTTCTTGACCCACTCCGTTATTCAGAAGAAGTAAAAGAAATTCCTTTTGCCCTAAGTCCAAGTTCCAGTTGGTTGTTTTCCATTTTGTCAGCTTTGTCGCTCTCAGTGGGTATGAGCATATTATCTGCTCCTTATACGGTATCCACTTTGTCATTTCTGTTTTTTGGTTTTATTGCCAATTTGATTTTGTTTCGTTTTTTCCCATTTTTTTATTCACTGGTTGCTGACTATTATGTACAAAAAAAAGGAAGATCACAAAAACTTTTGTTCCTTGTGATGTTTGCAAGGCACGCGACCGTACTCTTTTTGTTATTTGCTCCTATTTGTATTGTAATTCATGCCATAGGATTATCAGGTGTGGGTTCAGGATTTTTTCTATTACTTACATTCATTGTATTGTATGGTTTGGTCATTGCACGTGGACTCAAATCCATTTATGAACTAAAAAATCGGGATTCGATTCGTTTTTCCTTTTATGCATTGGGATTAACCATTTTGTTTCCATTTTTAATGAATTTGTACACAGCAACAAGTGTCCTGCAATCGGTATCAGGCGGTTTTTAATTGAATTTACTCATCACGAATGACGACGGAATCTCTTCCGCCGGTATCAAAGCTTTGGAACGAGTCCTTGGCAAGTCTTACAAAACATACCTCATTGCTCCTCTCAAAGAACGATCTGTGACATCCATGGCTCTGACTGTTTTCCAAGGCATGCGGGTGGAGCGGATCAATGACAACCATTACATCGCTGACGGATTCCCTGTGGATTGTGTGAACATTGGTTTGTATGCAGAGATTTTTCCAAAAATTGACTTTGTGATCTCTGGGATCAACAGAGGTGTGAACATGGGATATGATGTACATTATTCAGGGACAGTTGGTGCTGCCAAACATGGTGCTTTACATGGGATCCCGTCGCTTGCTGTGAGTTCTGGTCGTATTGATCCTGAGGATGGGTATGAAAAAGAAGCCGAACTCGTGTTAACCTTTTTGGAAACATACAAATCCCAAATCCAGTCAGGTGAAATTTGGAATTTAAATTTTCCGCCAGAAATTAGCGGAACGGGGACGATCAGTGAACTCGTTTTTACCAGACTTGGTCGTAGGCGATATTCAGAAAAATATGAGAAAAAACAAATCATTGAGGGTGTCAGCGAATTTCAGTTAAACGGAAGTTTACTTGGGCACGATGAAGAAACAGGCACAGACTTTGAAGCCTATTACCAAGGAAAAATCCCTGTGACACCTATCCAATTGGACCTAACGGAAAAAAATCGACTGAAGGAATTACAATCCAAATAAAACCTATGGCTGTAGACAACGATTACCTTTCTTATATGAACAAAGGCAATTATGCCATGGCCTTAAACCTTCTTGACCAAGCACTATTGCAAAATCCAGAAGATCCTATCCTCTTATACAATTTTGCTCTTTGTTGTTTCCAAACCAAAAACTTTAAAAAAACAATTCAGGTTTTAGATCGGATCTTAAGTGAATACCCAGGTTTTATCGAACTAGACAATGTCTACCGTTTAAAAGTGTTTTCTCTTGTAGAACTGAAAGAATGGGAATCTGCAGAAGGGATCATCAAAGAACGATTGCAGATTGCGGTAGATGATGCCAAACTCCTCTCCTTTTTAGCCCATGTATATGAGTATACTCACCGTTTGGATGATGCGATCAACATCCACAGACGGATTTTAAAAGCCAATCCGGATTATAAAAATAGTTTGAATTCTCTTGGTTATTTACTCGCTTTAAAAAAGAAACTAAACGCAGAGGAAAGAGCAGAAGCCATTCGTTCCTTAAAAAAAGCCTTAGAACTGGATCCCTATAATCCTGCTTATTTGGATAGCTTTGGGTATTTTTTACAAACCAATGGGAAACCAGAAGAAGCATGGAAGGCATATCGTAAGGCCTTACAAAAGAACCCAAACCACCCAGTCCTCCTCGAAAGACTCAAGAACCTAAAGAAATAAATCTCCCTTTTGTTGACACAGTCCTTCTTCCAAAAACACTGGTGTTTCAAGGACTTTCTCGGGATGTAGCGCAGTGGTAGCGCATCTGTTTTGGGTACAGAGGGTCGCAGGTTCAAATCCTGTCATCCCGAATCAGTTGGTTCTATCTGACCCGGTAGCTCAGCTGGATAGAGCAACTGCCTTCTAAGCAGTTGGTCGGGGGTTCGAATCCCTCTCGGGTCGATGATTGTTCTAGAAACGGTGGATGTAGTTCAGCGGTAGAGCCCCGGTTTGTGGTACCGGTCGTCGCGGGTTCGAATCCCGTCATCCACCCACTAAAATCGCCTTCGGCGATTCAAACTCCAAACAACTTACATAGATAACCAAAAGATAGGGATTCGAACGATTTTTCGATAGAGTTCGAGTAGCCAATTTGGCAAGACACCTTGCCTAATTGGCGTTAAGCGAGAACGACCGAGCGCAAGGACGCGCGAGGGCTCGGAAAAGACGGCCTGGAGCGAGTTCGACCTGGATGGGAGAACCGTGTAAGGCGAATCCCGTCATCCACCCACTTGTAAATTTCCCCTTCAACGATAATACTTTCTTAAAAATGGCATGGGCGCCTCGCGTTCGCCTGGCCCTCCGTGGCCAGAGCTCTCGCCCGCATACATCCGTGTATGCTGTTCGGCCCCCATGCCATTTTTAAGAAAGGCTTCGATTTCATTGGGAAATTGGCTACAAGTGATGAAGTTACTTAAGAATCAACGGTATAGGGATTCGAACGATTTTTCGATAGAGTTCGAGTAGCCAATTTGGCAAGACACCTTGCCTAATTGGCGTTAAACGAGATGCCATCGGGTTATCTTGTAGGTTCAGCTGATTTTTCTATATTTTGGAAATTTTTTGCAAAAATAGATTCGCCTTGAATCCAGTCCACTTTCAATAATGGGAACTTCATAAAGAATTCCATGAAAACCTTCTCAATTCGTCTGCGATGAATGATCGAACATTGAGAGGGAGATTGTAGGTGGTGTTAAATGATAGTGTTCCCAATTGTTTGGCATCGATCGATCCTCTACTTTTTTTTTGTTATCCTATCTCTATTTTTTTTCAATCATTGCAAAGGGGAAAATTTTTCCAATGTTTGTGACCCACAGAGCAAAGCATTTTATCAGACTATTTTTTTAAAGTTTGCATTGAATGATAAAAGTGTCGCTTGTGGAATTGGTCCTATACCCGGAAAAGAAATCACATCCTTCTCGATTCCTTCATTGGGAATCAATGGAATTATATCAGATTCCAATATTAGCCTTTTGTCGGACACTCTCACAACTTTTACTCCGTTAATTGCCAAATTTACCACGACTGGGAAAAATATTTCGATAGGAGACGTAACGCAAACGAGTGAAGTAACATCAAATTCGTTTTCGGCAAATCTAGTCTATACCGTGACTGCAACGGATGGTACGACTAAGGATTATACTGTCACTCTGACTGCTCCTAGAACCTATGGAGGTTCTTCTTTGGCACTTTGGTTTAAAGCAGACAGTCTTAATTTATTGGATGGAGAAAATGTTCAAACCTGGAATGATTTTAGTGGGAAAGGCAATCATCTAACACAAGTAACATTTCCAACAAGACAACCAGTTTATAAAACAAATCGCGTAAACGGACTACCTGCGCTCAATTTTGCACAAGCATCATTGACTTCGATGAGTTATAGTGGTGGAACTGGATTTTCATCTATTAATAGTGGATCATTTTTTTTAGTATTTCGAATGCCAGAAGTTCATCCTGCGACGAATTTATTGTTAGTTGGTCCTGCAAACGGTAGAGAGATCAATATTGGTGCATCACCTGGAAATGAATTGTTTCTTTGGAGAAATGGTTCTGGAATGACTCCAGCATCTGTTAACTCCATACCGGTGACTTCATTTATAGCCATCGCCAGCATTCAGAATACTACCGTTAGTTGGCAAGAGTATTGGAATGGAGATCTAAAAGGCAATGCAACTTCCAATATTGAAAGTTATGTGACAGGTACCACTGGATCCCTTTCCAACGGAAATTTAGATGGTGATATAGCTGAATTTTTCTATTTTGATTCAGCCCTCTCACAAAATGAAATCGATAAAGTATTTTGTTACTTAAGAGCGAAATACAAACTGATTGCTACGACTAGAAGTTGTGGAATATAGACCAATCTAAAATCTCATAAAATCAAACTGTAAAATTCCAAAGTCTAATTTTTCTCCCACTCAGAAATCCATTCTGACGTTTTCCTTAAAGTTTCGAACTAGTTTTTCTTTCGTACGAGCTTGTCAGCAAATGACATAATTGTTTTAGATTAGTACTAACACCGAATATTAAAAACTAGGGAGAAGGATAGGCATTAATTTAATTTCAGAATTTTCAAATTCGATATTATTTTATTTTCTAATTCTCTGCAGGTATTAAACTGCCTACTACTGAAAGAGGGAAATTACTTGTATGCATTCTTATTTTTCCAATATCACCATTCGGTCTAGACTGATCCTTTTACCTCTTCCAATCCTTTTGTTTTTATTGATTGTGCTCGCTTTGTACATTCAATCACAAAACAAGGAAATTGATTTCTCAGCAAAAGAACAGCAAGGTATTGAGATCATCAAACCTGTTTATTTCGCCTTTAAGGTTGCATTGCCAAAATTTAAAATTGGTAACGAGAATGTAGATGATTTAAAACCTGTGATGGAAGAAGGCAAGGCTACAATCCTTAAATCAGGAATCCTTTCTGAAGATTCAAAACAAATCCAAAAATGGATTACCTATTTAACTCGCGAACGTTTTGACCAAGAAACAACTCGCAATTTTTTGGAAGATACACAAGACTTAGCAGTTAAGATTGGAGACAATTCGAATTTAATACTGGATCCAAAATTGGAATCCTATTACCAAATGGATATCATACTATTCCAAGTTCCCATGTTATGGAAACATGTAGGACAACTCAAAGAATTAATTAGAGATGAATATCTAGGAGAAAACCAAAAACGGAAAACCTTTTCGAATATCAGTTATACAAAATCAATCATATCCATCAATGCAATTGAGAACATTTGTATCAACATAACGAACTCTTATAAAAAAACAATGGAGAATGCTCCAACCTATCAAGGTGAGATTCAAAAAAACATAGACCAAACAAACCAAGCCTGTAATGCTTATGTTGATGAATTGAAAAAAGTATTAATAACAAATGCAAACAAACCTGATTCATCAGATGAATTATTCAACATCATCCATAAGGGAACATTTTTAGGATCGGAAATTCAAAATTTTTCCATTTTGATTTTTGAAAACTTAATTAAAGATCGTTTATCAGAACAAAAATTCCACAGGTTGGCCAATATCCTCATTCTTGTATTGGCACTGAGTGTTTCCATACTTCTGATTTTTTTCATCTTTAAAAGTATCAACATACCTTTAAAAACTGTTTTGACGAAAGTTGAGGAATTGTCGAGTGGTGATGCCAATCTAACAAAAAAATTACCATCGTTTGGTGAGAATGAAATTGGTGAAATTTCCGGCTCCATCAATCGATTTGTGAGCCAATTGCATGATATCATTGTCCAACTGAAACATTCAGTTAACCAAGTTGAAAAAAGTTCTGACCAATTAAAACATGATGCTCTATCGGTATCTGACAATGCATCTGGACTTGCTTCCACTTCGGAAGAGGCTGCCGCTTCTTTAGAAGAATTATCATCTTCCTTTGAAGTTATGTTTGGATCTATTTCTGATGAAACCAAAAACATTGCAAAAATTGCAGAAGAAATTCGAAATATCGAATATTCCATCGTTAATATTGAAAAGGAACTCAATCAGTTATCAATTGAGTCTGTTGCATCAACTAAATTAGCAGATAACGGAAATTTATCGATACGAAGTACGGATAATTCAATGGAAGAAATCCGATTGGTTACAAAAGAAATTTCTGGAATTGTTGATTTGATCACTGATATCTCTGAACAAACAAATTTACTTGCACTCAATGCAAGTATCGAAGCTGCAAGGGCTGGTGATGCAGGAAGAGGATTTGCAGTAGTTGCGGAAGAGATTTCAAAACTGGCAGATAAAACAAGAATTTCAGTGAAAAATATTATGACATTAATTGCGAAGAGTGATTCAGCAGTCAACATTGGAGTGAATCATGTGAATGATACAGTAAAAGTTCTGAATGAAATTGTTGGCCAATCCAATCGGATTCAGACAGGTGTTGAAAAGCTAAAAGGCGAAATTTCATCACAATCCAATAGTTTAACCAATGTATCTCACGAACTCAAGGAACTGCAGTCATTGGCTGAATCAATTGAAACATCATGCCAAGAACAAAAACGAACTTCTGAAGATATGGTGGTCAGTGTGAATTCACTTTCAGGTAGTGCTCAGGAACTTGCTCAAAGTTCCGAAGATTTAAACCGAGTGAGTGTGACGATCAGTAGTGTGGCAAAAACAATTTCTACGATTGCCAATTCATTTGAAACAAGTGTTAATTCATAATATTAGAAATGTTTGTTTGTCGTGTGATAGTTTCCATCTGTTCCAAACGATTCAAGAGAATTGACTGACATCGGTAACTTACTTTTGTTTTAACTTAAAGAGGGTTAGTTAGGAGAAAAATTATTTGTTTTTTGGATTCTATTTCCTTCTTGCCGTTTCAGAAATTAATTTCAGTAATGAATCCATATGCCCACGAATTCCACTACAAAAAAAGACTATTGGATCATTGGTTTTTTATTATTTCTCAGTTTGGTTCCAAGTATAGCTGGACTTGTTCGAATTTTCCAACTAACAACTGGTTCTGGTTATACGGTTGAAAATCAGCGTTTTTTTAATGACCCAATACCCGTAATCCTCCATATCATTGCTGTTTTATTGTATAGTATTTTAGGATCATTCCAATTTGCACCTGGTTTTCGAAGCCGTCACCTTCGTTGGCATCGGATTTCTGGTAGGTTCCTCGTTGTATTTGGACTTCTTAGTGCGGGCAGTGGTTTATGGTTAACTTGGGTATACCCAAGGGTACCTACTGATGGAGATTGGTTATTTGGAATTCGAATGGTTGTCGGAGTCTGGATGTTTGCCTGTATCCTACTCGGTTTTTCATTTGCTTTGGGGAAACAATTCCGAACCCATAGCCATTGGATGATCCGAGGTTATGCGATTGGATTAGGCGCAGGCACACAAGTATTCACTCATCTACCTTGGTTTATCATTGTGGGAGGCGAACCATCGGGGATTCCAAGAGATTTAATGATGGCAGCAGGTTGGCTTATTAATTTTGTATTTGCAGAATGGATCATTTGGAAGGAGAAATTGTTCCGAAATTAATTTACAAGTTGCCAATTTTTCTCTCAGGGAACACCATGAGTCACTTTCGGCTAACAAAGTGACACAGTGGTGAGAAGTAAGAATGTTTCCAAATTTCAAACAACTTCTATCTTCCTTCCTCTGTTTTGGTTTGATCCCTTTTTCAATTCCCCTTTTTGCTTCGGATCATATTGATTTATATTTAAAATGGTACCACCAATTCCAATTTGCAGGGTATTATACTGCGTTAGAAAAAGGATACTATAGAGAACTTGGATTGGATGTTTCCATTCACGAAAGTAAAAATGGATTGGAAGGATTACACCAACTTATTTCGGAAAAAGAAGCACGGTATGGAGTTGGTACAAATGAAGTTCTTTTACAATGGCATGCTGGTGCACCCATCGTCGTCATAGCTGTTATTTTCCAACATTCTCCTATCGTTCTATTCACAAAAAAAACTCATCCTGACCAATCTGTACAAGATTTAGTTGGGAAAAAGATCATGTTATCTCCTCATGTTTATGAAATTTTAGCTTTGCTAAAAAAGGAAAAATTAGACCCAAGTCGATTTCGTCAATTACCACATAGCTTTCGATTTTTGGATATAGTGGAAGGTAAGGTAGATGCTTTGGATGGTTATTCTACCACTCAAACCTATGAACTCGAGAAAATGGGATTCCCTTTGATAGTGTTTTCACCAAGAACCTCTGGTATTGATTTTTATGGAGACAATTTATTCACAAGCAAACTCGAAATAGAAAATAACCCAACAAGAGTCAAAAAATTCCGTGAAGCAAGTCTTCGTGGATGGGACTATGCAATGAAACACAAACAAGAGATTGTAAATCTAATCTCAGAAAAATATGCCAGTTCCATTCCGAAAGAACAATTATTATTTGAAGCAGAACAGATGGAACCGTTGATCCAACCTTCGCTTGTCGAGATTGGATATATGTATGAAGGGCGTTGGAAACATATCAATGAAGTGTATGCAGATTTCGGTATGTTACCTAAAAATTTGGATCTGAGTGGATTCCTCTATAACGCCAATCCAAAACCAAATTACGAATCTATTTTTTCGATTTTGATTTTACTCTTATGTATTGTGTTAGTTGCTTGGATGATCCAAAGGTATAGATGGAACAAACGGTATTCAGAAACCTTAAAAACAGAAGTTTTACTCAGAACAGAAGAATTAAAAATCTCCAACAATGCTTTGAATTCAACTAATCTTGTTTTAGAATCAAAATTAAAAGAACTGACGGAAGCACAAGAAAAGTTATTAAATCGGGAAAAATTAGCGACCATAGGTAATTTAACAGCAGGGATGGCACATGAATTGAATACACCATTGGGTGCGATTGTTTCCTCTAATGGTACTATCAGCGATTTTTTTCAGAATCAATTTCAAACAATCATAAATTACCTTTTTACTTTTTCGAATGAAGATAAAGAACGATTTTATTTCTTAATAAGAGAGTATCAAAACATTCAAAATGTTTTTTATACAGGTAAAAAAGAGAGGGAATTTAAAAAAGAGTTAGAAATTGAGTATGCAGAAATTTTCCAAAAATACTTAAAAGATGATAGAGAAGAATACTTAAACTTAATTGTTGATTCTTCCGCTTTTTTGCTCGGGGATCATCTAAAATTTATCTTAGAAAGTGATCACAAAAAAGAAATATTAACTATGGGTTCAAAGGTAGCGAGTGTCTTCCGTTCTTGTTCTATCATTTCGACTGCTTCTGAAAAATCATCTCATGTTGTAAAATCTTTAAAAAATTACTTAATTTCTGATGATCTTACCCATTCAGATCAAAGTAAAATTGATATCACTAGCGAAATCGAAACGATCCTCACTCTTTATTATTATAATATCAATCATAGAGTAAAAGTTCAAAAACATTTTTTATCACATCGGAAATGCAAAGGCAATCGGGATAATTTAAATTTAGTTTGGGTTAACTTATTAAACAATGCTTTATATGCAATTTCATTTGAAGGAATCATTGAACTTACTATAGAAGATGATGGCCCATGGATCAAGGTCAGCTTTATCGATTACGGGAGTGGAATTCCAAAAAATATCCAAGACCGAATTTTTGAACCTTTTTTTACAACGAAATCAAAAGGTGAAGGAGTTGGATTAGGATTGGACATTTGTCGAAAAGTGATCAACAAAATGAACGGTAAAATTGAATTCGAAAGTGAAGTTGGAAAAACAAAGTTCACCGTTTATTTGTTAGCTGAAGAATAAAATACTTTTGATTCACTTTTTTACTTTACTTTTTTTGGAAAAAGAATCTTATTTTGCCAGTTTGGTTTTACCATACACAAATCAAAGTAGGTAGGTTCATTTTATGTCATTCCAAGATGCAATCAAGGTTTGCTTTCAAAAATATGTCGATTTTAATGGAAATGCAAAACGTCCAGAATTTTGGTATTGGGTAGCATTTACATTTGTTGTTAGTTTTATCTTACAGATGTTCCTTCCCATTTTAGGAATGGTATTTTCTTTGGCAGTTTTTTTACCAAGCATTAGTGTTGGTGCAAGAAGGTTGCATGATGTAGGAATGAGTGGTTGGTGGCAATTAATTGGTCTTACAGGGGTTGGATTACTTGTATTGATTTACTTTTGGGCACAAAAAGGTAAATAGACCAAATTTTTTTCTTAACGCATTCCTATAGAATTTCGGTTTGCGTTAGGGACAAGTAGGGCTTGGTCACCTACCATTGGGTAGGTGACGGAAGCGTAAGCGAACCCCGGATTGGCCCGCCCTTGTTTCGAAAGGTCAACTGCATCGAAAGATTAGGAACGCCCTATCTCTTCTTTTTTTCATAAATGGTTTCATCTATCCGAATTGCATTTTCTATAAACGCTATAAGGGTATTTTTATCGATTTCATCGGTTGAGTGAAAAGTAAGACAATAAACTTGTTTTCTCTTTTCTCGTTCTAAGATATTCTTAGGATCATCTAACAGATAACCATTGCAAAATCCAAATTGCACTCCTGATTTTGGTCCTGGTTTTATAGAAGCGGGCCAAATAAAACAAACTCTACTATTTTGGAAATAATAAAGAACCGAATAGGATATTTTCTCTTCTAAATTGCTGAATAACTTAATGATATCCGTTAGTTTTGTAACGATCTCCAATTCAGATTTTGTCAGACTTGCATAAAAATATTCCAATTGATTATGTTTTAGAGAATCTGATTGTTTGATTTTACTTTTCATTTTCCAAAATACTTAAATAAATTTCCTTTTGATTTTTGGAATGTTTTGTTTGGTTTGAGGCAAACGTAAATATTAACGATTGTTCTTCATTTGATACCATACGACTAATTTCGGAACCTGTTGGATAACCACCACAACCATCATGAGACCATTCAAAAATAATCTCTGAATCTGTTTCTTTGAGAATATTAAAATATAGATCACTACAATCTTTTGCTAACTCTGCTTTTACAGCATCCACAAATATATAACGTCTTGAAGTGCCGATTTTTTTTAATAGAGTGAACCGATAGAGTTCCGACCAATTTTGGTTTGTGACACCTCCGGGGAACAATTCTATCATTGAGATATTTTCGTCATTCTCTGAGTGTCCGATCACCCATTTTCTTCCGTCAAAATTTCGATGGAATGGAACTTTCGTTAATTCTTTTTTGATTCCAAAATTCTTATCGATAACCAATCGTAAATTCTCTTTGTTTTGTTCGGAAAAATTGATTGGTATGTGTAAGGATTTGATTTCACCATCTTTGTTTTTCAATTCAATCGTAAAAAATTTGCTAGTATTTCCAGATTCAAAAATCCATTGGTATTCAGTTTCGTTTAACGCTTGACTCTCTAGGTATAATTTTCCTTTTTCTATTTTTTTTTGTTGGATAAAGTAATCTTTTTTATCCTCTCCATTCCTTTCAAAACCGCGAACAGAATCAATGACATCAGTTTTTACTATTGCTAAAAAGCTCCAGCGAACAGATGTTCCATCAATGATCGGTCCTAAATTTTTTGCGACTGCCCATTCGTTTTCCAATTGAGGTTTTACTTGTGCCTGTAAAAAAACATGGGATAAAAATATTGTGAATAAAACTAGATAAGAAAGACGTTTCATTGTGAGTTCCCTTTTTAGTAACTGACTAAGGATTTGATTTTAAAGGAAGATTTGGGATCCGTCAACGAAATCCGAGATCCAATTTGGATTTAAAGTTCAATTGTAGGAAGGAAATGAATGGTGAAGTGAAGTGATGTTAATAGCAGGAAAGGTGAGTTTTTTTAAGTTTTTGGTTTTGGCATTTGGTCAAGAGGGCTTTTGATATTTTCCAATCGACTCCTTGCAACTTTTGTGTATATTTGTGTGGTTCGGACACTTGAGTGTCCGAGTAGAGTTTGGATCATTCTTAGATCCGTTCCGAGTTCCAACAGATGTGTCGCAAATGCATGCCGCAAACTATGAAAGGTGACTTTTTTGGTGATCTTTGCTTTAGCGGCTGCTTGGTTAAAAATAGATTCAGCCGTTCTGATGTGAAGGGGTCTTTTCCCAGCACCCGGAAATAACCAAGTTATATTTTTTACCTCATTAAAACTATATTTTAAAAGCAAATTGTATTCTCTTACCTGTAAGTATTCTTTAAGCTCGAGAATGAGGGAATTGGCAAGAATTGTGTATCTATCTTTTTTGCCTTTTCCCTGGGTGATACGGATCATGTTCCTTTCTAAATCGATATCTTTTAATTGTAAATGGATCACTTCACCTACTCGTAATCCAGCTGAGTAACTAATGAGGAGTAGTATTTTATGTTTTAAGTTCGGAAGTGCATTGAATATAGCTCTAGTTTCTTCCGCTGATAAAACTTCAGGTAATTTGTTATCGATTTTCATTTTTGGAAATTTAAGATTTTTCATCTGCTTACGGACTTCCCGAAAATAGAAAATGAATGCTTGTCTTGCACTTCGGATGGAAGCAGAACGTAATGATTTTTCTTTTACTTGAAAGTCCAAATAATTTTCTATATCCTTCGATACAATATTCATTGGTAATTTCTCTGTAAAAAGCAACAGTCTGTATAGATGTGAATAATATGTTTTGGTTGTGAAGAATGAAAAATTCCTTTCCCTGGCCGAACGAAAGAAATCTTCCAAAATCCCACATTGTTTGGGGATCTCATTCGCTAGATATCGAATATCATATTCAGAAAATTCAAATAACACGCGTTTAATGGATGAAACTTCATTAGGATAGGACCAACTCTTATCTTCCGGGTGGTACATTGCCTTTGGAATCGATTTTGCGATTTTGATGTACAATTCCGAATACGGAAAATATAGATGGAATCGTTTATCATTTGATTTGTATTTGAGTTTGATCATAGAACACCTAACTTAGTTTGTTTCAATGGAATAGGTGAGGGCTTACTCTTTTGGTCCTGAGATCCTTTCGATTTTTGTTGTTCAGTGAGAAAATTTTGGTGATTGGGGATGGTTCTTGAGGGGCGTTTGCGAATCTAGTATCCCCGCCCTTACTAGGGTGGGGTTCTAGACCCGCCACCCAATACGTTCCCTCTATCACGTCCACGGGCTACAGACAAATGAAAATCAAATTAAGGATTTTTTTTTCTTGGAAAGTTCATGCTATAGCACAAACTGAAATCTTTGGGAGTTATATGAATTTAGTCACAGTCGGATTAGGCATTTTTTTTATCATTTATGGTATCACTACCTATATTTTACGTCTTTATAAACCAGGATTTTTTTGGAAACTAGAACCGATGAAACAAAAATGGGGCGAAAAAAGAGGATACTTCATTCATGTTTTTAGTTACTCTATCTTACCCGTCGTTTTAGGAATTGTGTATACAATTTTAGGATTAAGAGGTTAATTCCGGATAACTATTGTTATTTGGGCGCCTCCAATCAATTCCAGAAAAAAACAAAATACAATATGGACCGGGCCCTACGCTGCAATCTTTCTCAAATTGAGAAAGGATTTCCGCTTCGGTCCCTGGCGCAGGGATTTTATAATTGATGGGAAAGGATTGTGTCTTGCCTAGAAGGAGTTCGGTCTTCCGGGTAATCCGTACTATAATGAAGACCCCGGCTTTCCTTACGTAATAACGCGGATCTCACAATGAGTTCGGCAACTTTTACTAAATTTCGAAGTTCTAGTAGACCCAAAGAAACAGTCGTTCGATTGTAATAGTCTTTTACTTCTTGTGAGATCAGTTTTAATCGACGAAGGGCACGTTCTAATCTCATATCAGATCTAACAATTCCAACATAATTACTCATGATGGTTTTAATTTCGATTAAGTCATGGGAAATTAATACCCATTCTTCCGTGTTCGTTGTTCCTTCTTTGTTCCAATCAGGAATCAAATCGGTTTCCGCAGAATACTCTAGTTTCCCTTCTAATTTGATATCATTTGCAATCCGATGAGAAAATACCAAACATTCCAATAAACTATTGGAAGCTAACCGGTTCCCACCATGGACACCCGTACACGTTGTTTCACCACAAGCATATAAGTCTGCAATGTTAGTTCGTCCTAAGAGATCTGTTGCGACACCACCACACATATAATGTGCAGCGGGAACAACTGGAATTGGATCGGTTGTGATATCGATCCCTAGTTTTTTACATCGTTCATAAATAGAGGGAAAATGGCTTATGATGTCATTGGCAGGTCTATGAGTGATATCAAGGAGTACATGTGGTTCCCCTCTTTTTTTCATCGTATCATCAATTGCCCGTGCCACTATATCTCTAGGTGCTAACTCTCCCATTTCATGATAGTCTTTCATAAATGGCCTGCCACCTATCTCGCGTAAGATACCACCATGGCCTCTGACAGCTTCTGAAATTAAAAAACTATTTCCCTGTTCATGGAAAAGCGAAGTAGGATGGAATTGGTAAAATTCCATATTTTTGACAATGGCACCAGCTCTGTAAGCACTGGCTACACCATCACCAGTGGCAATGTTTGGATTAGTTGTGTGCAAATACACTTGGCCAGCACCGCCAGTTGCTAAAATTGTTTTTTTCGCAAGCACTGGAAATACTTCACCAGTTTCTGTATCTACAATGTAGGCTCCATAACATCGTAAGGGTAAATTTTCTTTATTTTTTAAATGGTGTTTAGTAATTAAATCTACACATGCATGGTTTTCTAGAATTCGAATGTTTTGGTTTGCATGAACATGATCAAGTAACGATTGTTCAACGGCACTTCCTGTTCTGTCAAGAGAGTGGATGATCCTATTTTTGCTATGTCCACCTTCTCGCGCTAAATCCAATTCACCCGTTTGGTTTCTTGTGAAAGGAACACCCAAGTCCAATAGTTCTTTGACTCGGGTTGGACCTTCTTCTACCAAAACACGAACCGCTTCAAGATCACATAATCCTGCTCCCGATTCTAAAGTGTCTTTGATGTGTTCTTCGAATTTATCCTTATCATCAAAAACAGATGCAATCCCACCTTGCGCATAGTTGGTGTTTGATTCGTAGTCTGCTTTTTTAGTAACAACCACGACCGAACCAAGCGGAGCTAATTTTAACGCGGTAAAGAGACCACTCACTCCGCTTCCTATGATCAGAAAATCTGATTTAATTCGAGTCACATTGCATCCAATTCATGATAAGTTTCAAAAATAAATGATCCTAAAATCTAGAATCATTTATTTCGTATTCAACATCCCTTCGATAAAGTCCAAACTTCTAATTAACATATAATCAGGTTTGATCGCATCGTTTGCGTGTTCTTTCAAATACGTATCAGCTTTGCCATTTTTTTTGGCATAATCCTTAATCGCATTCAAATTGAATTTTGATTTCACAACGCCTTCATGTGGAATGAGAGGTAAGTGGTTCCACATATCCTCTTCTCTGTACCGGAAAGGGAAGGTTCCATCTGGTTCTTCTGAAACTTCAATGTCAGGTGAAACTCCAACTACTTGGATGGTTTTTCCGGAAGGAGAATAATACCTAGCATTTGTGATTTTCAAAAGGTAATTTGGATTGTTGTCCAATTTTTTTAATGTTTGAACAGTTGCCTTTCCGAATGTCCTTTCACCAAGTAAAATACCACGTCCATGGTGTTGAATCGCACTTGCCACAATTTCAGAAGCAGATGCTGATTTTGAATTCATAAGAACAGCTAGCGGAAGTTTTGTGATGTCTTTGATTTTTGCATATTTTTCATCATCACTTCTTCCAGGAGTTTTTGTAGAAACAATCAGTCCTTTTTCGATGAACATATCAGCGATATCCACAGCTAAATCCAAAAATCCACCTGAGTTTCCTCTAAGGTCTAAAATCACAGCTTTTAACGGTTTGCCATTCTCTTTGGCAGTTTTTTCCATTTCTGCTAAAGCTTCTGCAATTTGTGTATCAATTGGTGGTTCACCGTTTCCAGGTTTTACAAATCCAGTAAGTTTGATATAAGCAACTTGTGGATTTTCTTTTACTAAGTGATACGTTACGTTTTTGATTGTGATTTTATCACGAATCACTTCGATATCAATTTTTCCTGTATTCCCTTTCCGAGAGATGGTAAGTACAACTTTTGTTGCTTTTGGTCCTTTGATTTTTTTAACTACTTTATCAAGAGACAAGTTTTTGATGAGTTTACCATCAACGGCAACAATATTGTCTCCACTGCGGATCCCAGCTTTGAGTGCAGGACTTCCTTCCAATGGATTTTCAACAATCACCTCACGACTTCCACCACCAGAGAGGATGGCACCAATCCCTTCAAAAGATCCATCACTGATTTTGGACATGGATTCTTCCCAAACTTCTTCCAAAAAGACATTGGAATGTGGATCAAGAGAGTTTAAATAACCATTCGCAGCGGCAACAAACACTTGTTCCATGCGGAATTCTTTTTTGTCTTCTTCCTCTTCATCAGGAAGTTCACCATCAAGTTCCACGAGTCCTTTCAGTACAGGCGTTTTGTATTTATCCAAATTGTCTTGGATGTAAGTGACAACCCGATCAAAATCCTTTCTTGAAAAATTAATTTCTTCCCAACGAGCAGAGATCACTGATTTTTTCAGTTTTTCTTTTTCGATCAGTTTTTTGAGTTCTGCATCAGATAACTTACGATTTTCATTTTTTTTCCGTTTCTCTTTTTGGATTTTTTCCACTTGGGTGTAATCAGGATCAAATACGACAAACTTGTCAGATGGAGAGATTTTGAAAGTAGTCCCTGGCCAGAGGTCTTCCTTATCATCATATTTCTCTCTTTCTTTGAAATAACTTTCTGGGTAAATGTAAAGAGGGTGAGGTAAACTTAAAAAAGCAAAACTTGCGGCATCGGTATAAGCACGATTTACATTGATATGTTTGTCTATGTACAGTTTGTCTACTGTTCGAATGACAGTTTCAAAGTCGACATACGTGAAATTGGTCTCGCGGTTTTGTGCTTTTTTCGCTTCTGGTTCGCAGGAAATAAAACCAACTGGTAAAGCAAAACTTAGAAGGGTGAAAAAGGATAGTAGATAAACAAATCGTTTCAAGGGATCTCTCGTTTCTTGGATAGATTATCCTAAGAATTTCCGAATTTCCAGCCTAGGCAAGACAAAAAAAATTGGGACAAATCCAGGACACATGCATAACATAGACGGTGACATGCGCTCATTCGTTGTCCTGATTTTTGCCCTTTCTCTCTGGTTTTGTTCCTCCGAGCCAGAAAAGAACCCAAATCGTGATCCTTATAGTTTGGAAACCCTACTTTTTTTGGAAGAGGTATTACTTGATGTTTGGGAAAACCCTTCCGCAAAAGAAGATGCAATGTCTCGACTAAGATATGTTTGCCGAACGAAAGATACTTACGATGGATATTTATGTTACATGTGGGGACTTTTGGAATACCAACGTGGCAATTACAATGAAAGTTATGCCGGTTTTCGAAAGGCTTTAGAAAAAAATCCAAACGACACTCTTTATAAAAACATGTTACGATTATCCGCTGAAAAATCGGGAAACTTAGCGGATTTAAAAGCCCATTCGTATGATGGGGAAGTCCTCGCTTCTCTTTCTGAATTGGAGAAACAATGCAAAGAGGAAAAATCCCCGAACATTTCCACCTTTCAATTTTTGATCGAACGGGGTGTATTCACCAAAGAGTCATTAAAACGTGGTAGTTTTTCGACTTGTTTCCAAAAATTAGAACCGAACGAACAAATTTCTCTCCAAAAACAAATCCGTAATCCCAATGTATCCTATAAAGAAAGATTGTATGCGGACCAAATGAAGTCGGATCCATTTACCAAAATTTGGGATACATCTTCTTACCACCGAGGGGAATTGGGAAAGGAAATGGTGGGTGGAACACAAGGGGCAGTTTCTGCAACTGTCTCATCCAATGCTGATGGGAATCCTTCTCTTGTTACTGGTTCCATTCGCCCCTCTCCGATGACGGAAGCCTGGCGTAAGGTAAAACTAACTTCTCTTTCCGGGAACGAAGCTCAGGCAAAAGAAGCTTTTAAACAGTTTCTGACCGAAGTCAGAGTCTCCAAAACAAAGGGTAAATCGGAAGCGATGATGGCAACCGCCTTAGAACGAGCTGCAAAATTATTACTCGAACAAGACCCGAGTTACGTTAAGATTCGTTTCCTTGCGAAAGAACTTTAAGATATTCTTTTACTGTAAACCCTAAACCATCTACCAAACTTTGGGCCATGAGTCGATGCCCAATCGAAACCTCAGCAAGAAACGGTAGTTTTGCAAATACTTGTAAATTTTTTGTATCGAGGTCATGTCCAGCATTTACACCTAATCCTCGTTTGTTTGCTTCAATTGCGGCCTTTTGATAGGATTCAAAAATTTGAATGCCTTTCTCTACATCTTTATCAAATGCGTGGGCAAATGGACCTGTATACAGTTCAATCCGTTCGGCACCGAGAAGAGTGACCTGGTCATAAAAAGTAAAATCAGTTTCCATAAAAAGAGAGACTCGGATCCCTTCTTTTCTGAATGCCTCTACGATCGGTTTTAGAGTCGAGAAGGTATTGGGATCTCTAAAATCAAAACCATGATCCGATGTGATTTCGCCTGGTTTTACGGGAACAAGAGTGGCTTGGTCTGGTTTTGCCTTAAGGACAAGCTCCAAAAAGCGTTCACTTGGTTCTCCTTCAATATTGTATTCTTTTTTAGAAATTCCTAATTTAGTAATTTTTTGATTGTAGGATTCCAAAAATTCCTTTAATTCGAATACATCTTGTTTGGTGATATGCCTTTCATCAGATCGAGGGTGAACTGTAATCCCATGGGCACCAGAATCTAATATGATTTCTGACAATTTCAGAACATTTGGAATGGATCCTCCCCTAGAATTGCGGAGAGTGGCGATCTTGTTGACATTGACACTTAATTGGGTCATAGGAAAAAAAAAACTTTCCTTTAATTTTCATCCAGGAGAAAACCGTCCAATTTCAAAAAGGTTGTCCCAGAGAAGGGATTTCCAAAACTGTCAAAAGTACGTTTATGGTCGCAAAAAAAGCAGCAAAGAAACAAGCACCGCCGCCCAAAAAGAAAGCGGTTGCCAAAGAAAAACCGAATAAGGACGCCAAGTCCTCTTCCCCGAAGGAAGATAAAAAAAAGGCCGTAGTCGGGTCCAAAGCCCCTGCTACGAAGGCAAAGGTCGTACCTGCGCCTAAAACAGCCACAGCAACCAAGGACAAACCGGCACCACAAGCCAAAGCTCCTGCTGTGAAAATTGATCCGAACAACCCTCTCGGAAAGAAGTTTAACTGTTACTCCTGTGGAACGAAGTTTTATGATTTGAATAAACCTGAAAAAAAATGTCCGAAATGTGGAGCTGACCAGTTGGCAAAACCAGCGATCAAATCCCGTATGGCTGCCATTCGCAGTTCGGAATACGAAGTGGAAGAAGAGGAAGAACCAGTCATTGAAGATGATGAACTCTTAGAAGAAACTGAGGAATTGGAAGAGACCGAAGAAGAGGAGGTCGTTGCCGAGGAAGAGGAGTGATCCTTCCCATCCTTGGTGGACCTACCGGTTCCGGAAAAACCTCTCTTACCCAAGCCCTTGACCCAAAACGTTTCGAAATTGTTTCTTTTGACTCTCGCCAAGTCTACCGGGATTTACCGGTAGGCACAACGGCACCCACTCCCGAAGAATTTTCCCATATCCGCCACTGGCTTGTTGGTTTTTTGAATGCAAACGAATCCATCAATGCCAATCAGTTTTCCCTGCTTGCAAGAGAAGCCATTTCCGATATCCAAAGCAGAGGGAAAATTCCCATCCTCATTGGTGGGACAGGATTTTATCTCCGCGCTTTTCTCTTAGGGATGTTTCCCGTACCAAATGTACCGAAAGATACCAAGGATTATGTTTTGGACCTACCTTTGGAAGAGGCAAGGACAATGCTCCAAACAAAAGACCCGAGAGCCATGGAAAGTCTTTCTTCACAAGATGGATACCGTATCAAACGTGCTCTGGAAGTTGTACTCACAGGAGTTTTGTGGTCAGAGGTATCAAAACAAACTGTAGGTGGGTATTTACAAGACCATCCAGAAGTGAAATTGATTGGGCATTGGTTGGATTGGCCAAGAGACATTCTCTACAAACGCATCAATACACGAGTGAATCAGATCGTTAGTGGTATGTTAGAGGAAACGAAAGAAGTCATTTCGAAGTATGGACCAAACTGTCCGGGGTTACGAACCTTGGGTTACAATTTTGCGCTTGCATTCCTAAATGGAACGATAGACATTAATACATTCATTGAACAGTTGGCGCAAAGTCACAGAAATTATGCAAAAAGGCAAATTACTTGGTTCAAAAAAGAATCATTCCTTTCGCCCATTTCTTTTGATGCCGCTGTCCAATTGTATACAAATATAGAACAAAGATAGAGAGAACACTCGGGATTTCCAATGTCGGCAAAAAATAACATCCAAGACCAACTTTTAAACACAGCAAGAAAAGAGAAAATTGATCTCACCATCTACTTGTTAAATGGAGTTCCTTTAAAAGGAAAAGTTGTCAGTTTTGACAATTTCACCATCATTTTAGAAAATGAAAACAAACAGAATTTGGTCTACAAACATGCCATTTCGACCATCATCCCCGCAAAACCGATCAAACTTCACAGCGAGGAAACTCCAAAAGAAGCAGGTGGGGCATAACTCTTTTCTAGTTTTCCTCTCTTTCCCTTTCTAAATTCTGGTTCCAAACCCTATGGCAAAATTACCAAAAGAAACCCCTGTTGTTTTGATTATGGCAGGAGGGAAAGGGGAGAGGTTTTGGCCTCGTTCCCGCACCAATTCCCCCAAACAGCTCCAGAAAGTTTATTCGAACAAAACCCTTCTCAAAGAGACAATCGACAGAGCCCTTACCATCACATCATTGGATCGCATTTACATTGGGACCAATGCAACTCTGAAGGCAGAAATTCTTAAAAAAGATCCAAAATTCCCATCTGGAAATTTTATCATCGAACCAGAAGGAAAAAACACAGCTCCCATCATCGCTCTTTCTGCATTGTACTTCCAAAAAAAATACGGAAATCCCAATCTCATCGTTCTCTCTGCGGATGCGTTTATTGATCCTGTCAAAGAGTTCACAAAAACCATCGAACAAGCCTTGTTCGAAACTGAAAATGGTATGGTTTTACTTGGGGTTAAACCAAACCGACCTGAAGTTGGATATGGATACATTAGCACTGGAAAACCAACTGATGTAGGTTATACGGTAAAAGCCTTCTTTGAAAAACCTGATTTCAAAACTGCACTCAAATACATCAAAAAGAAGAATTTTTATTGGAACCCAGGGATCTTTCTTTTCCGCACGGAAACCATATTGTCGGAACTGGAACGCCATGCTCCCCATATCCTTGGTCCTTTAAAAAATGGGTTTCCATTTAAGAATTTTGGGGATTTAAAAACCGCATTCCAAATGTTACCTTCCGAAGCCATCGACACTGCGATCATGGAAAAATCCAATCGTATCCGAATGGTGGAAGCTACTTTCAATTGGGACGATGTAGGATCTTGGATGTCTCTTGAACGGATTTTGCCAGGGGACAAAGAGAAAAACCACCACCAAGGTAAAGAAGTACATTACCACAAAGCATCAGGGAATATTTCCTCCGTTCAAAAAGAGCTCATAACATTTCTTGGTGTGAAAGATCTGATTGTTGTGGAAGAACCAGATGTACTCCTCATAACTTCACGTGAAGGTGTGGGTGATATCAAAGCGATGTTATCCAATATGAGGAAAAATAAAGTTTTACAAAAGTACCTCGACTAGAAATTTGACAGAACAGGCTTGATATAAGGAGGAAGGAATGCCTTCCGGAAAAAAGAGAAAGCGTAGAAAAATCGCAACCCACAAACGTAAGAAAAAACGCAGAGCCAACAGACACAAAAAGAAGAAATAATCTTTCTTCAGTGACTTTCTTTTTCCTCCGATAGATTTGTTATGAAACAAGTCTGGAGGAAACAGAAACCCCGCACCCCCGGTTTCATCCGAGCATTTACCATGGAAACACCTCTCGGGGATGTCCTGGAGGCTGAGTTCAACTTTCACGAACGACTCGTTCGGTTAACTGTCGAAATCAAAGAAGAGAAGGGACGTATGTACGGAGCCACTGTGAAAAACGGTACCGTACAAACAGAGAAGGATATTACTTCTGGGCGTGCTTACCCCGTCTTTCGAAAGATATGGCCATTCCGTGAATACTTCAGTGCACTTCCTGATAAGGATATGCTTGTAAGCATTGGCGGAGCGTATGAAATTTACCCTCCTTTCCAACCAGAGGTTTCGGAAAAAACCAGGACCTCTCGTGGGCCATTGGAGTCGGCATTATTCCCCTCCACTCGGTATGATTCCATATTTGGCATTGTCCGTGAGACCCGGTTCCAACGTTGGAGAAGGGAACGGAGAGAGGCAAGAGAGGCACGAGGATCGCTCTGGACACGTTTCAAACGCAGGGTCTGGGGAGATTTACAGGATGTCTGTCTTGGCATTGGATTTGGATGTTTGGTCTATTATGTTTATTATGATTATGTCGTATTAGGACTCAGTTTAGCAGTCTTAGGGATGATCGCGGGCCTACTCGATTTTCTTGTGAGAAAACGTTCTGTCCTAATGACAAAAGTGTTGTCATTTCTCAGTTTCGGTTCATATTTTTTCTACAACGGCTACGTCTATTTTTAGACGTAGTAGTAGAAATTGATATGGCCAAAGAAACATCCCAAGCAAACCAATTCATCCATGAGCAATACATCATTTTCAATTTGGGAGATGAAGAGTATGCCATCCCCATCACAATTGTTGAAGAAATTGTTAAGATCACAAATTTAATCCGCGTTCCACAATCCAAAAGTTACTTTGCAGGGATCATGGACATCCGAGGCAAAGTGGTAAGGATGATTGACCTTGCCAAACGATTGAACATCAAAAATGTAACAGAGTCCGCTGACCGTGCCATTGTCATCAATGTGTCTGGCAAATCAATAGGTGTGATTGTGGACAAAGTGTCCCATGTAGTACATTTTCCAGCCAACCAAGTGGATCCACCACCTCCTTCTGTAAAAGGGATCTCGTCTCGTTACATCACAGGTGTTGGAAAAAAAGACAACCGGTTCATCATCCTAATCGATATCGAAAAAATTCTCACTGTAGAAGAAATGACGGAACTGGCTACCGTATAACGGAAGTAAGTAAGATGAGAATGGAATCTAAATTCGGTTTACCATTGGAAACAAAATCAAAAGATCAAATTTCAAATTCCAACCTTAACATTTTGGATCTTAGATAAAAATTCACATGATCATCTCCAAATTTTATTACTTAAGAAAAAACTTATATTCCATGGCGGAACTTGTTTTGGAACAAGTAATCCTACTCAGCGAAGCTCTCGAATCAGACGACTATGCACAAGCTGAGAAAATTGTAGAACGAGATGACCTGATCGACGATTTAGAAAAGGAAAACGATAACCTTTCCCAAAATGCCATATTAGAAGCCGTAAGTAACCGTAACATTCTCGGCATGGGGGATGTGGACAATGACATCGTATTAAAAAAAGATCCTTTGCGATTTGCTCTTTCTGCCATACGAATCACACGAAATATGGAGCGAATGGGAGACCAAGTTGTCAACTGTGCGGATGTGTTTCGTCATAAAACCATCCGTAAAGGTCTCTTTAAAAATGAAGAACCAATGACTTTGATTCTATCGAGGGTCACAACTCTTGCGGGAATGGCGATCGAATCTTTAGTAGAAGAAAAAGAAAGGTTTATGGGAAGTGTAAATTCCTTGGAAGATGAACTCAACGACCTCTGTGACCAAGCATTCCAAAAGTATCGATCTGTACCTGATATGGAAAAACAAGAATTTGCCGATGTGTATCGAATTATTCTCGCCTTAGAAAGGTTAGGTGATTATGCGGTGAATGTGGCGGAAGAACTTGTCAGGTTGAATACAGGGAAAGACATCCGCCATTTAGAAAACGTAAAATCAAAATCTTCCTCCTACCCTTAAACCTTTCCCAAATTCAATAACAAACAATTGTCCATGTTTACGCACAAACTGTACGATTGGAATGTTTCTTATTTAGAATATTTCCGAATATAGGATCATTATGGAATTCATATGAAACTTTAATTTCAATTGACAAAGGAAAATCGTTTTGATATAGAATTCACTGCCAATGAAACCAAAAGAGTATGTTTCCCAACCGAAACCAAAAAGTTTTTTCCTGCCTTACTTACTCATTACCAATCTAGATCCTTTTCTTTTTTTTGCTGGAATGTTACTTATCTTTGGTTTGGGAAATTTTGAATCCATTTTGAAAATTTTACTCTACTTGGCCCCACCTATTATTGGTGCGCACGCCATCATTTTCTTTTTCAAAGATAGAAGTTTCAAAAAACAAATGAATCGTCCGGAAGGAATCATCTATACAGATAAAGAACTTACACTCATTCGGAGCCATTCTAAAAATGGAGCTCTTAATATCCTATCCACCAATGTTGGCGGACCAATTCTCACGATGGTATTATCGTTTCATTTTGGTTTGGTCAAAACGTACGGGGAAGTTCTGTTTTTTTCCCTGCTTGGTGTATTACTGGCAATGGCGATTTCATCCTTCTTCTACATATATGTTGAGAAAAAGATGTATGATGTATACAATGAATTACGTTTAAAACCCCTTAGTTTGTTTGCGAATTTGCTTTTTCCAATTTTTTCAACATTTGTAATCGAATACTTTCTATTTTCGTTTTATATTTACTCACAATTTCGGAACTTCGTAAGTGATCAGCAGTTGGAATTGATCTGTTTGGGTTTAAGTGCATTCATTCTTTTAATGATTTCTGTCTTGTTATTTGTTTTATGGAAACTGACAGGGAATACTTCTGCAACCATTAGGGATGTATCCAATATTTTAAAATTATTTGCGGAAGGAGATTTGCGATCAGATCTTCGCATCAACCAAACTAGAAATGAAATTGGTGTGATCTCTCTTTATTTGGAAGAAGCAAAAATCAAACTCAATCGATTATTAACATCCATTACCAAACATTCTACCAAAATTCAGACAGAAGCAAAAACACTTGAAGGATTATCCAGTGATTCAGCAGAACATTCACAAGTACAAGCAGCATCTTTGGAAGAGGTAGCCGCAGCATTAGAAGAGAATGGTTCTTCTATCAATGGTATTTATTCCGATGCACTAGAACAAAAAAAATTAACCGCTGCCACAAACGAATCCATCGAACATCTATTTACCATTTCATCAAGTGTGAAAGAAATATCACTCCATGCTAAATCAAAAGCAGATTCAGTCGAAGCAGAAGTGATTAAAAGTGGAAAATCAATTTCTAGTGCGATCCAATCTATCGAAGAAGTAGATAAAAATGCTTTGGAAATTGGAAAAATATTAGAAATCATTAAAGATATTTCGGAACAAGTCAACTTACTTGCATTAAATGCTTCCATTGAAGCAGCTCGGGCAGGTGACGCAGGAAGAGGATTTGCTGTTGTTGCATCGGAAGTAGGTAAATTAGCAGAGAGAACTGCTTCCTCCACAAAAACAATTTCAGAACTCATCAAAAGAGTATCTATTTCCACACATATGTCAGTTTCATCAGTTAAATCGGCAAGTGAAACATTTCAATATTTATCAGAGAGTGTCATTGAGATTATCAACAATATCGATAGAGTGAACCAAGCAAATTTAGAACAAATAACCGAAGTTGAGGAAATTAGAAAACAATCTGAAAATATAGTCAACAGATCCACTTCTGTTTCCTTTGCTACCGAAGAACAAAAGAAAGTAAATGAAGAAATGGGAACCTCTGTCCATCACTTGGCAAATGACACAGCAAAGTTATCGATGATGTCAGAAAAAACAGCAAAATCTTCAGCAGAATTAAATTCTCTCATTGTCGAATTGAATCAGGAATTATCTATGTTTAAATTATGATTTCTGCTACCTTTATTTTCAAACAAAAATCTTCCGACCATGAGTTTGACTCCTTAGACCAATCTATAGAAAGTTTTGTCATAAAACACCCTGAGTATTTAGGAAGAGACCAGTGGTCAAATGAGGAAAAAGGTACGTTAGCAGTCGTGTATTATTTCCAAACTGAAAATGGATTAAAAGCATTAAAAGATTTTTCTGATCACAAATCAGCTAAGTCACAGTATCACAAATGGTATGAGGGATACCAAGTGATTGTTTCACAAGTTTTACATACGTATGGGGATGGTAATTTGGATCACGTGACTAAGCAAAAATAATAAATTTGAAATAATTAAATATATAAGTTCATTCAAATCATTTTTATTTGACTCGTTTGTTATTTAACACTTTCTTATATGTCTGCAATAAATCATCGATATAAAATGGTTTGCTGATAAAACCATCCATCCCTACTTCTGAACACCTTTGTTTATGTTCATTTAACACGTGTGCAGTGACAGCAATGATGACTGATTTTTGTTCTTTATTTTTTTCCATTTCCCTAATTTTGGTAGTGGCTTCAAAGCCGTCCATGATTGGCATTTCACAGTCCATTAGAATTAAGTCATAGTGTTTCTTTTGGCACATTTCAACGGCTATTTTCCCATTCTCAGCTAAATCATAATTGATGTTTTGTTTTTTTAACAGGCCACCAATGACTTTTTGGTTGAGTACATTGTCTTCCACTACCAAAAATGATTGGTTGGAAAAATTTTCAGAAATATTTTGAACTGTGAATTTATCTTCCGTATCTTCACGATTTAGAATTGGATTGGTAACTGTTTCCTTCGGTGTGGAGAGAGGAATCATACACCAAAATGTGCTACCGACACCCTCAACACTCTTGACACCAATTTTTCCATCCAATAACTTTACCAATCTTTCTGAAATAGCCAAACCAAGTCCTGTCCCACCATACTTTCGTGAGGTGGAAGCATCCAGTTGTGAAAATGTTTGGAATAAAGAGGAGAGTTTCTCTGAAGAAATTCCAATTCCAGAATCCTTAATTTCAAATAGAATCATTTGGTCTTTGATTTCGACATGAAGGATGACGTATCCAGTTTCAGTAAATTTGATCGCATTTCCAATGAGATTGAACAAAATCTGACGAATCCTGCTTGGATCTGATATGATCATTTCGGGAACTTTGGGATCAATTTGATAAGAAAATTCTAACTGTTTTGCTTGGGATTCGATCACAAATAAATCGAAAATTTCTTTGATTAAATTTGGTAAATGGAAAGGTATATTTTCGATTTTTAATTTCCCAGCATCAATCTTAGAGAAATCTAAAATATCGTTTAAAATATTTAAGAGAGCTTTTCCTGCGTCGACAATGGTTTTTAGGTAGTTCTTTTGTTCTGCATCTAAATTGGTTTTAAATAATATTTGGGTGATACCAATGACTCCATTGAGAGGAGTGCGAATTTCATGGCTCATGGATGCTAAAAATTCTGATTTTGCATGGCTTGCCATTTCCTTTTCTTCGTATAACTCTTGTAATCTTTTTTGTGTAATATTTAAGCTGTTTAAGATTGAATTTTTGTTATTTGTAGTCTGAATTTCTCCTGTAAATTTCCCTTCACCAAGTAATGAAATTCGGCGGAAAACTTCATCTACACTTCCCCCCATAATAGACACTAACGATCTATGGGTTAAATATAAAGTAATCCCAAAAATTATACCAGAGAGGATTAAGACAGTACGTAAGAAAAAAACTTTTTCTTTTGCATCTAAGATTGCTTGTGAAGTCCTCTCGTCGAGTTGGACATACAAATCATTAATCGGTTTCATGATTTCTGCTTTGCACTTCAAATAATGATCATCAAATAAGATCCTGATTGCTTTTGGGTTGGACCTTCCTGTTTTTAATTCTTCTTCAATCAAAGACATAGATTCAAATTCGATTTTGGTAAGTTGGTCCGATTTTTCCTTTGATAAGGAGAGTAGTGCATAATCCGATTCCTCAAAATCAGCTTGTTTCATTGCATCATAGATACTGATCTGTTCCCCTTCTTCTGGTGGTGGAGGTAATTCATCGGCAATGACCAAATCCCAATAGGCATAATCGTAACCCTTTGGTCTTGGTTTTTCTCCATTTCTAATTTCTAAAATTCGTTGGAAGTATTCTTTGTATTTCTGTTTTTTCTGAATTGCATACAAACGTACTAAATTTGTTAGTTGGTCGGAAGATTGTCTGAGTTCGTTTGCAATTTGTAAGGATTTATATCGATTTTCTTCTGCAGCATCTATGTTTCGTTCGCTTGCTGTATAAAATGCGAAGGCTATAGAGACAAAAATAAATAAACTAAAATTGGTAAGTAGGTAAGGAAACAGTCTCCTTTTCGGCATCCAACTTGCATCCAACATGGCGATACTCTAGTCAAAAAACAAAAGTAGTAAAGAAGAATATTCAAATCAATGCTAAATTTAGTGATGAGACAAAATGGATCCTCAATTCTTAATCTTTGTCTAAAGTTCAGACATAGTAATTGTTGTTTCTACTAAAAATGCTATATTCTAAGACTCACCTTCCATATAGGCTTGTAGTTCTTGTTGTAATCCTTCTGGAAGGCTTAGGCCTCTTGCGCGGATTCTCTCATTGTACTTATTAAAAGACATACGATGTTGGTTGGTATTTAGATACCCTTCCAAAGCTTCTGAAGCCCAAGGAATGATTTCTTTTACAAAATCATGATTTTCTTCTAACTGATCACAAAAAGGAATAAAAAGCGGGCGATTGACAGGTCTTCCAATATTACGATAGAATAACAGACAATAAAGTGTCTCATCACCGAGAACAGTTTCTGTTCTGATTTTTTCTTCTACATATTTTAAATTGATAGAATCTAAATAATCAATATTAAACGATTCAGGTGATAGTCGTTTTGTAACAAATTTTGAAATTTCGGCTTTAACGAAAGTTAGGTTGTTGCAATGGTGGGGACATGAACCTTGGTCTTTGTGCAAGTCACATTCGAGTAATAGTATGCAGTCCACATCGGAAGTTGGATCAACAATCCCAAAATTGATGGAACCGAGTAGTTCAAGAGCAACTTCATAACCTTTTCTGGAAAGTTCTTGAGTCGCAAGTCGAAAAGCTTGCATCCGTTTTAAGGCATATTTTGTATCATAATTCCGATATTTATTTTTGAGAACGAGATACCTTTCGACTATATTTTTTGACATGTGATTTTTGTTGATTGGGTTTGGATTTGTTTTTTAGTGAACGCCATCTGGCAAAAGAATACAACACCTTTTGTATTGGGAAAATTGAAATTTCGCCGATAATTGACTACAGGTAGGAATCACAATTGGAGTTTTCTCTCTCGGACAATCAGGTTTCAAAAAGAAATATGTCCAAGTTGTGCATTTGGTTCCTTTTTTTCATTTTACAATTTTCAATTTGGGCAGGGGAGGAAGACCGCAGGAATCCACTCTCAGGTTTGTATCTTTCCCCACTCCAGGTGATTTCCATGGAGGAAGTCAAATCTCTCGACACTGAAAAAAGAATCAACATCGATGAAGATTCTGGAATCGCCCTTCGAGATGAGCCAAAACCTGTGGATCCGAATGCACCTGATGTTCCTGTCATACCTGGTGCTGATTTACCTGTGGATCCAGGACAGGAAACAGGTCCCAAAAATTTGGAAACTAAGATCCGTGAGGCGGAAGGTCTCTTAAAACGATATTATAGCCAATTCATTGAAGAAAAACGAATTTGGGAAGATCGTGAAAAAGGTAATGTTTATAATTCTCGCACAGAGATGAATGACATTCGGTTATTACTTTGGCAAAGTACACACAAACATTCTGAAACCTTTATTGTTCGTGACTCACCACTTTTGTATTATTTGCATACCAAACTTGCAAAACTTTATGTAGAATCCGAAAAGTTTGCACCTGCTCTAAGACATTACATCGCGGCCTTTCGTTACCATCCACTAGAGATGACCGAAGAAGGTTTCCGTATGGGCGAATGGCAAAAAGAAGATGTGCTTGGATATGATGAAAGTTCTGCCAAAGAACACGAAAGATTGTACACGGAGTGGATCCAAGCAGAACAAAAATTAAAAAAAGCAAAGGATGACATTCATCTAAAAGAAAGTAATTGGATTCGAGAAGGAAAACAGTTATCTGAATTGGTATCTCAAAGAAAACTTTGGAATGATGAAGTTCGTTTGATTGAAGAATCCAGAAAAAAAGCAAAATCAAATTATGAAGATTCTTATAATAAAAGGTATTTGGCTTATCTAAACAAACGAAAACAAATCGAGTCTAATGATCTTTATGCTTTTGCCAATGCTGTAAAAAAACTTGAAGATGATAACAAAGAAAGACTCAAAATTGTAAATAAATTAGGAACAGCAGGAAAAGGAATTTACGTTCTATTTGATTATAAAAGAAATACTGATTTTTTTGCTTATGAGTTAATTTTAGAAAGAGCATATCGCATATGGAATGAAAACCCCAATGTATTAAATGACATCGCCGAACAATATAGGCAAGATGGGAAAAAAGAAAAAGCTGCTGATTTTTATGAAAAGGCTTTAACCGAGTATTTGAAAAATCCTAATCCAAGTGATGAAGAAAAAGAAAAAATAATAAAAGCCAATTTGCGTTTAGCAACGATTAATGCTGACTTAAAAAGAAATATTTTAGCCGGAAATTATTATGAAACATTTTTTAAATTAAGTCCAGATACACCTGAAAAAACAAGAGTTTCCTATGAAATTGGTGTATTTTTCAATCATAAGATTGGAGATCCTGAAAGAGGTGCCAGTTTTTTAACCTATTGGTTAGAGAAAAATAGTAAAGATTGGAATCCATCCTTGACCCAGGATACAGGTCTTCCAGAAATGGAATCCATTGCATATTTTTATCTCAGTAAAAAAGATAAAAAACTCAAAAGATTCGAATTAGAACAAAACAAACTGAACATTGCACTCATGCAGTGGAAAAAAATCGATGAGAAACTCATCGTAGCAGAAAAAGAACGCTTAGAATTAATTGAGAAAAAACAAACTTTGAAAAAAGATTTAATGGTCACAACTCTTGATGATGCTTTATCCCAATATAGATTAATGGATTTAAAAATCGAAGACCAAGAAGCTGTGATTCGTGTTTTAGAAACGAAACGGAATAAAATTCCTCTTATTAAAATCTTATTTCGATTAGGAGTTCTTGCAGAGGAAAACCGTGATTATAAAAAAGCCCAAGAGTATTACGAATTCGTAATCAAAGAAGGTGGGGAAACAGATATCCGTGTTGCATTAAAAGAATTGGAAAGAATTAAAAAAATATTAGAAACGGGAAATATAGAGCCACCAATTAACGAGAGTATTTAATGATTTCATCGGTTTGATCGCCAGCTAATTCTTGTTCTAGATTTTCCTGTGTATATCCTTCATCAGGCAAAACTCTAAATTTTACTTCATCAACCGTATCACCTTCATGAACGATTTTAATTAGGTATTCGCCAGTTCTTAGTAAAGAAAATTCATCTCGTATCGCTAGACTATCTGGTTCTACTCGTTTCTTTTTAATATCAATTTCCACAAAATCCAATTCATAACGATTGAGTGAAATATGGAAATCTGTCTCGAGTCCAGGATTCCTTGAAAATTGGTAAACATAATGAATGGTATCAGTTGGAGAAAAAATAAGATCATCCCTCATCATTTTATAATCAGTGATGGTTTGGATATGTTGTTCCAGAATATCCATTTCTTCCATTTTGGTAGTTGTCCAACCAAATTCACCTTTGGGAACACCACATTGGATAAAAACTAACAAAGATAATGTGATAAGGAAACGAGTGGTGTTTTTAAGTTGATTCGTGTGGAAAAAATGGGTTAGTTTGGCCGACGAATTCTGTCTCATCTTATTTAGAATTTCGTCCAATTTGGAAATTTTCTCGTCTGAAATTGGAAGTTATTCGATTATTTTTCCACGGTCTGAGATGTCTTTTTCATTGGATTGGGGGGCTTTGGGCCTATTTTGGAATGTTTCCCTTTGGTTTTTCCCAAGTTCTTCCGCAATTTTTGCAGGTAAGATCAAAATGCGACTCACCCAACGTAAAATGAAAAAAAGTAAAATCGATAGTACAATGATTTTTGCCATATGGAATCACCTAGAACGGAGTGTGATCGGAAGGTAACGATCTTCTTCATTTTCACCCCAACCGAGTCTTGTTACTCCATACAATCCAACGAGCAAAAAAAGGAAAACAGAAACATACAATATTGGATTGTATTCTTCTGAATAAAATACTTTTCCTTCTCCTGGTTTTGGAACTTTTTTTGGAGTTAAAGGAAGTCCGAATTTTCGCGCTAAAGATTCAATTTGAATGAAATTGATAACAGGGATCTCCCGTTCTAAAAACGACTTAATCACAGAATTGGGAATATGTACTTCTTCTGGTAAATCAGTGATCAATCCATTTTTAAAAACTTGTTTGCCCAAACTTGTTCCTAAAATCGTTGTACCTCCACCTACATTGATAAAAAGTTTGATGGGTTTTCCTTGTGATAACTCATCATAGTATTTCATTCTTTTTTCAATTGAGTCTTCAAAGTGGATTGGATCTAATAATTTAACTTTATTTCGTTTGAGTGCGCGTAAAAGCATTTCTTTCCCTTCTTTTGAAGTGCCTGCTGCTTTGTCTTGGATTCCACCTAATGATGCATAACTAGAACGAAACGAAAATATACCAGAAGATTCTAATTCATTTTCCATATCAAGCCATAACATCTGAGGATGGTTCGCCCCAAATTGAGATGCTGAAGCACTAGATACAATGATTGGTTTTAGTTTTAATGTATCTAATGCAGCAAACAAACAAATGTTCAGTGCAGGGAATGATCCAGAGATAGCAACAGCCACTGTGTCACCTTCCTCTACTTTAGCTTTTTTAAGGAATTGAACCATTACTGCGGCAAAGTTTGGGTTTACTGAAGTTTGTTTTGCCTGTAAAGAACCACTGTTACTTGTCACTGGAGTTAAAAATTCGCCTATTAAACCAGAGTTAGTTGGATCAAACTCTCTATAATCAGGTTTTTTATGTTTTAAAAGTTCGGGTTTTAGGATCTGGAATCCACGTTCAGCTAATTTAGCAGCATGTAATTTTTTTTTGAAGTATGGTTGCTCTTTTTTTACCTTACAAGTTTCGATTAATAGTAATCCCATTACACCAAGGACGGCCAGTAAAAATAAAGCGACACGTGAATGTTGCCAAGGTGACCAATAAACTTTTGTAATCATAAATTTTCTAATTCATTTCCTAAAAGAAAAATTAAAAGAATTTTCACAAAGATAGCCGCTAAAATCAATACGGAAGTCGTTTCCAATACTCCTTGTCTTTCGTACCAAACAGCAATGAGTCCAGGAATGATGAATCCGATTCCTCTTACTTCCGATAAATATAATAAATCAATGTCTGGTAAAATTTGATAATTTAATAAATAACCAAAAAAATAGCCAAATAACAAGATAAAGACTATTTTTCTTTTGCCAAAGATCATTAAAAATTTTGAGAGAAGTTCAACACAAATAAATGATAAAAAAGCGATAAGAAAAGTGAGAGCGATGTTTTTAGGATGTGTGAGAGATAAGGCAAGGTATCCAGGCACAACAAGTCCCGTTCCCAAAATACCAAATAATTCTGAAAAAACCAGACTAATCACCAAACTAAGTCCAATCGACAAAGGGAGAATTTCATTCATATGTTTGTTCTGACCTATTCTTAAAATACAAAGACAAATCCATGCCAAGTCCCACTATATTCCCCATTCCAAATACCAAGGATTGTTTTGGAAGTATTGAAAGTAATGATTCAAATATTCCATCTAAACTTAAGTGTTCCCATACATAAACAGGAACTTCCGTATTCGAATATGATTTTAAACATTGAAACGCAAATGTCGTAGATGAACCTATTAAAATAATGGCATCATAACCTTCCCAATTGGCAAACTCTTTTGTGAGTTGTATCGTTCGTTCTGGACGATCTTCTCTTGTATGGAATAATATGAATCGTTTTTTAATATTTGGATACCTTTGCAAAATTGAATTCCAAATGAGTTTTGTGCTACTAGGATCATTGGCAGCCATTGCATTTGCGTAGATAAACTCTTTCCCAAAAAAGTGAATCGGTAGTACGGAAAGTGCTCCAGGATCTGGATTTACTTTCCACATTGCATTTAAGGCATCATTTCGTTCCACTCCTAATAATTCACAAACTTTAAGAGCGAGATATACATTCTCTTTGTGTTCCCAATATGGAAACTTTAAGATTTCTTCATCAGTAACAGTTTCAATTTCTTCTTTCGATAGGATGATTGCTTTTGTGTTTCGGTCCAAACAAACGTCTAGGACTTCTTTTTCAAAATCGTTTGGACCCACAAATAGTGTCCCATTGATTGGGCTTGCAGATAACAATGTTTTTGCGACATCAATTAACTTAGGTCCCATAATTTCCAAGTGATCTTCTCGAATGTTTGTGATCACTCCTATGTCAGAATGTAATATTTGACCTTCACTTGCCCACTGGTATCGAGGTTCCAAAGCCATACATTCCAAAACAACTATATCGGCTCCAGATGATTTTGCTTTTTTTAGAATTTTGATTTGTTCCAATATGGATGGTTTCCCAAATCTTGTAATGGATTTTTCGGAACCATCCGGGAATATCATACGAGCAAGTGTTCCTGTCGTTTTTGCAAAAACAGAATGTCCTGAGGATGAGAGACCAGCTCGTATAAGTCTTGTTACGCTTGATTTTCCCCTTGTTCCGTTGACATGGATTCTATGTTTGAATTTTTTTAAAGTCAGATTATGTAAGATAACCTCAATAGTATAATAAATTACTAAAACCAAAATAATGAGAAAAAATAAGGTGGCATTTGGTTTCATATTAAAAATTCCAGATGATACATTTCCTTCAAAGGAATGTCATTTGATTGTAACGTAAATTTGCGAAGATGCACGTAGTTTTCTATGAGCATACGTTACAAATTCTTATTAATATTGAGTGTGAGTCAAATTCTTCTTGTAATTGCTCTCACAACTAGTTTTGCCTACTTATTACAATCTGTCAAAAATATCCCACAAACACAAAGAGCGGAAGATTTATCACGAAACTTTCAGCGAGAGTTAGAGTTTAAAGAAGAAAAACTCAGGTTATTATTGGAAGAAATTACCTTTAATGCAAGAACAAGGGAGATTTTGGAACGAGGACTTAATGATCGTCAAGTTTTACAAAGAGAACTTCCTTATTTACAACAAATTTTAAAACGTTATGGTCTTTCCATTTTTGAACTCGGTGATAACCAAGGAAAAGTAGTATTTCGTGTTCATAGGCCAAAAGATTTTGGAGATGATAAAAAAAACCAACCCATTATACAAAATGCCCTGAATGGCCAAGCGACAGCAGCCTTGGAAGATGGTCATAGTGGACTTGGATTTCGTTTGGCGGCACCACTTTTTGGTCGAGGTACAATTCTCATTGGCCAAGTGGTTGATGATAATTTTACAAAAACAATTTCAAAAGACAATCGAATTCATCTAGCAATTTTTCAGGAAGGAAAGGTGAAAACAGTAGGATCAGATATGATCCGAATGGTGATGAATGAAAATCCAGACTTACTTTTAGAAGAACAAAGATTTCATTTCCAAAATAAACCTTATTACTTAGTAAAAATTCCATACGTAGGAAGTTCACAAAAAATCAAACAACTCGTATTTCATGTGATGATTGATGAAAACGAGGTAGAATCTAAAACTTGGAAAATTTGGTCCTTTTTCGTTGTCGCTTCTCTAGTGTTATGTGGCGTAATCTTTTTGATTTCCTTTTTATTTTCTCGAGATATGGTGGAAGCAATCAAACTCCTTACTTCTGCGATGGTTGATTTAGACCAATGGAAACCTGAAACTTTGCCAACCCATAGAAGTGATGAAATAGGGCAGATGGGGCGAGTTTTTGTTGAAATGAAAGAGGAGTTAGCAGAACACCAAAATCATTTAGAAGAGATGGTAAACCAGCGCACTAGAGAACTGAATGATACTTTATCTGAAATGCAAAAGATGCAGGAAAAACAAGATGGAGATTATTTTTTAACATCACTACTCATCAAACCACTAAAGGGATCATTTGCAAAATCAGAAACTGTTTCGATTCAAATTTTTGAAAGGCAAATGAAACAGTTCCAATTTCGTAATAAACAATCCGAGATTGGTGGAGACTTATCTGTTTCTGATTCTATTTATCTCATGGGGAAAAAATACACTGTATTCTTAAATGCAGATGCTATGGGGAAATCCATACAAGGTGCTGGTGGTGCTTTGGTTATGGGAACAGTATTCAAATCCATTATCACTCGTACTCAGAAACTAAGGTACATGCAGGACAGACACCCCGAACGTTGGTTAAAGGAATGTTTCCAAGAAGTACATAATGTGTTCATTAGTTTTGATGGGCATATGTTACTTTCCGCTATTTTAGGTTTGGTGGACGAAGAAACAGGTACATTGTACTACATCAATGCAGAACACCCTTGGATTGTTTTATACCGTGATGGTGTAGCAAGTTTCTTGGAAAACGAACATTCGTTGCGTAAGATTGGTTTTACCGAAATGAGTGGTGATGAAGTAGTCATTCAAATTTATCCATTACGTCCAGGTGACGTATTGATTTTGGGATCCGATGGCCGTGATGATTTGTTTGTAGGTCATTCTGGTGGAAACCGTATGATTAACGATGATGAAACAGTTTTCCTTCGTCATGTCACAGAAGGTGCAGGAGACTTAAAAGAGATTTGCCGTGTGATGATGTTATTCGGTGAATTAACTGATGACTTGAGTCTGATGAGAATATCCTTTTTAGAAGAAGTAGCATATGCTGCAAAAGAATCTACAAAGAACAATACATACTACAAAATGTTAGGTGAAGGAATACAATCCTACAGAGATGGTGAATGGAATAATGCTATTTTTGCTTTAGAACTTGCCTTGGAATCAGAACCAGATGATTTATATTGTTTGAGAGAATTGTCCAAACTCTATATGAAATCTAAGGATTATGAAAAAGCGATTGTTCTCGCAAATCGATATCTACAACTAAATCCAGGTGATACAGACTTTTTATTTTATATTGCTTATGCACATAAACAAAAAAGAGATTTTGTACTTGCGACAGACTATGCTGAGCGACTCAGGTATCGAGATCCGAAGAATTTTAACAACTTGCTTTTGTTAGCTGAAATATTGATGCATAGAAGAGACATCGAACGATCTAAAGAAGTTTTACTTGCATTACAAGAAATGGCACCAGAAAATCCCAAAGTTTTAAAACTAAAAAACTTTTGGAAAAAAATGGTAACAACTTCTGTCACGTGAGGTTAGAGTTTGTTAAACGAAGAAAATTTGAGAAACAATTAAGAGTGAAAGGACTCGATTGCTTCTTCTGTGGATTCGAAGATTTGGATCACGGATGAAATTTTTGAGATTCTAAAAATTTGACGGATGGTTTTGGAAACGTTTACGATTCTTAAACCTCCCCCTAATTCGGTGAGTTTGTCATTGAGAGACATGATGAGTCCAAATCCAGAGGAATCGATAAAACTGACTCCTTCCAAATCAAAGATAAATCGATGTTCGGATTGGGACGCAGATTCTTTGATCCTTTCTTTGAGAATGCCGGCATTTAACATATCTAAGTTGCCAAACAATTTAAGAACTACAATTCCGTTAGATTTAGATTCTGTATATTCCATCGAATCGCTTAGAGAATAGCCAATTTAAAAATTTGGTCAATAGTTTAATTCACAAACTTATCCCATTTTTCATCCACAGAAATGGTCCGTAAAATCCGCCAGATCAGTTTGGAACCATTTTCTGAATTGGTCATGATGACCACTCCATACCCCTTTTCAGCGTTAAATATGGCCAAAGACTTATGTCCCTTTGTATGGCCTCCATGGAAAAAATACTCTGTTTTTCCAGTCCGATTGAGAAAAAATCCATGAGCGACAAGTGCATGTACGGTTAAACTTGCCGCACTCATTTTAGGTGAAAGTAGGTATTCAGCAGATTCTTTAGTTAAAAATTCAGAACGCCCTTGTTTGGCTTTTGCCACTTCGTTAAAAAGAGTTCCAATGTCCTCTGGGGTTGTCCATAATCCACCAGATGAAAGTTCTGGGGTTACGAATTTTTTTTCAGGTAAAATCTTTCCGAGTTCATCGTAACCATCACATCTATCATCTTTTTCCGTTAGATTTTGACGGAACGTACTTCGTTTCATATGTAATGGATTGAATACATATTCCTCCATCAAAGTGGGAAATGGTTCTCCAGTTCGTTCTGTTAAAATTTCTTGGACAATACTATACCCACCACCCGAATAACGAGACTTTGTTCCAGGTTTATAATATAGTTTGAGTCCGTTTCCTTTGGAAACATTGGTATCCTTTAAATCTTTAAGGTGTTTTTTACCTGAATTAACTGGATCATCCCAATTCCCTTTTTCAGTTAAACCACTCGTATGCGATAAGAGTAAATCTAAGTTAACGACACTCCTTTTTTTACCCTTCGGAACGGACACTTTGTACTGTTTTAGTTTGTTAATCCAATTGGAATATAAATCTAACTGTCCCGATTCTACTAATCGTAATGTTGCAGTTGCTGTCATCGTTTTGGACAAAGAACCAGCGCGAAATAGTGTTTGTTGTGTTTTTGTTCCATACATCTTTTTCCACTGTAAGTTATAATTTTTAAATACAGCAATGCCTAGAGATGGAACTTTCTCTTCTTTCATAAAATCTTCAATGTACAATTCGTTTGGAGAGTTTGTCTTTTTTCTGAGATTTAATTTTTTTGCACTGAATATAATTTCTGTTAAGGTGGACTTGATAGAAGATAAATCACCTTTACTAACTCCGTAAGGACTTACGATGGTGATAAAAATTCTACTCTTTAAATCGTGGTAAATGAAATTGGAAACTCCATTTTTTTTCCCATATGCCCAGTAAAAATAGTCTCCAACATAAACTCCTTCTCCAAAAGCGATTGGATCTTCTGATATGGCATCAGTAAGAACAGTTCTTTTGATGATTGATTCTTTTGCTTCTTTGGAAATTCCTTTGGTTGTACGTATCGCTTCTGAAAAAATTTTTAAATCTTCTGGGGTACTTAAGATACCACTGTTGCCAAGGAGTAAGTCGTTTGGATCCACTTGCGAATGTTTCATTTCCAAAGGTTCAAAAATTTCTTTTTTCACAACACTTGCATAAGGTTGATTGGTTACAAACTCGATGAGATAGGCCAAAAATAAATAATCCAATCGACTGTACTTCCAATATTCACCTGGTGCAAAGTTTGGTTTGAAGTTTGATTCTAAAAATGATCTTTTGATATCATCTCGTTTTAAGTTTGATCTTTCAGAGTCAAAATTAGGCATAAACTCAATAATTTTTGGAAGGCCAGATGTATGACGTAACAAATGTTCAATTGTGATTTTAGGATTTGGAAACCATTTAAGGTGTTTTTGTATGGGATCAACAATGGATATTTTTTTTTCTTCTGCCAATCGATGGATTAAATATGCAGTGAATAATTTGGAAGATTCACCTAACGGAAAAGCATGTTTTTGGAAGAGTTGTGAACGTTTCCTGCGTTTTCCAGAATATATGGTTTCTCGGAATAATACTGTATCATCCTGAGAGATAAGGACTACACCTTGGAACCCTTCCTGTTTGATTTTTTTACGAATTTTTTCTTTGGTTTCTTCGGAGAAAGATCCAATCCCATCTTCTGAACAGTTCCATACAAATACACCGAACAAAAGATAGGTAAAGATTCGAAACATCATAGGAAATAGGGAAAATTAATTTCTATGAATTAGACTTGGGTGGTAACCTTCTGGAGCCTCAAAACCTAATAAATCCATCATGGTGGCGGCTACGTTTGCTAGACCTGCTTCCTTTAAATTTGATTCGAGTTGGATTTTACCTTTCGGATCATACAGTACAAACTGTACTGGATTGAGGGTGTGACTTGTTTTGGGAACAGGTTTACCATCTTTTGCAGTTTGAGCATTTCCTTTTTTGTCTAATTGGTACATCTCGTCAGCGTTACCATGGTCGGCAGTGATACACAAAACCGTATTTGTTTCATCACAAATTTTTTTGATTCGATCCAAACAAACATCTAAGTATTCCAATCCTTTGATTGTTGCATCCATATTTCCAGTATGTCCCACCATATCTCCATTGGCATAATTCACCCTTAGGAATGGAAATTTATGTGATGTTAGAGCAAGAACCAAATTGTCAGTGATCTCTTTTGCTTTCATTTCAGGTTTTTGGTCAAAAGGTATGATATCTGATTTTACTTCTTCATATGTTTCTAAGTTTTGATTGAAGTAACCAGAACGGTTCCCATTCCAAAAAAAAGTTACGTGGCCAAACTTTTGTGTTTCGGACAATGCGTATTGTGCTATCCCTTCATTAGCAAAGTATTCACCCATCGTGCGGTCGATTGTCGGTGGAGCAACTAAGTATTGTTTGGGGATAAATAGATCACCATCATATTGCATCATACCTGCAAATTCTACTTTTGGATATCGTTTGCGGTTGAGAAGTGGTAAATTTTCTTCTGTAAATGCCCTTGAAATTTCTATGGCCCTATCACCTCTGAAGTTAAAAAATACAACAGAGTCATTGTCTAAAATTTTTCCAACAGGGTTACCACTTCCATCACCAATCACAAATCCAGGAAGGTATTGGTCGATCACAGAAGGATTTTCACTGCGGAAAGTTTCGATCGCTTCTTTTGCAGAAGAGAAAATCCTACCTTCACCTTCCACATGGTGTTTCCATCCTCTTTCAATCATGGACCAGTCTGCATCATATCTGTCCATAGTTAACTCCATCCGACCACCACCAGACGCAATTAATATGTCAATGCCAGATTTTCTATGGGAATCCAAATATGTTTCGAATGGGATAAGGTAGTCTAACGCTGATTTTTCGGGAACGTCTCTTCCATCTAATAAAATATGTAATCTTATTTTCTTTATATTTTGTTTGATCGCATTGTCGATGAGTGCTTTTAAGTGATCTATATGGCTATGAACGTTGCCATCAGAAAAAAGTCCGATCAAGTGAAATGTGGATTGATGATCCAAACAATTGGAAACAATTTTATTCCAAACAGGTCCATTGAACAAACTTCCATTCTCAATGGATAAAGAAACAAGTTTTGCCCCTTGGTCAAATATACGTCCTGAACCAAGCACATTATGACCGACTTCTGAGTTTCCCATATCTTCGTCACTTGGCATACCAACGGCTGTCCCGTGTGCTTTTAGTAATACAGTTGGATGGTTTTTCCAAAGTCCTTTTAAAACTGGCATATTTGCCTTTGCAACGGCATTTCCATTTTCAAATCCTTTTTCTGTGTAACCCACTCCATCGAGTACGATGAGTAAAACTTGTTTGGTCAATGCACCTTGTGGATGTTTCTTTAGAGTTAACATAAATTAGATTCCCCTGCCTTTTTCCATTTTGAAAATTAGGGAAGATTTTGCAACTGGAAGATGTCGAAAGGAGTTAACTCCACGGAACTAGGAATCGGGTTTAACAAAACATTTCCAATGTTTGTGTCATAAACATAAATCCCTGGTTTTGTAAAATCCGTGGAACCCACAAGTAGTTTCCCTTCGTTTGTGAGTAACAAACCTGATAAACTAATCCCAATATTTCCTGGGATTTGTAATAGTGTTCCAATTTTTTCACCAGTGCGTGGACGAAAGACTTGGATGGTTTTGTTAAATCCTGCATCTAAAACCGAGGCATAACCATACTCATCATTTTTAATCTGAAACGAAAGGATATCTCCACCAGCTGTTTGTTCCGCAAACAAACGATTGGGATGGAACTGGCGTGTACTCAATCGGAACGCAATGATACCTGCATCAATTTGTGAAATGAAACCAACTCTTCCTACACATGAAAATACCAAATGGGGTTCCCCAAATAAAAAAACTTTTTGGATTTTGGAACTTGGATTTCGATAGGGAAGTGTATACACTGCTTTGATTTGATTTAAATCCATATCCACTTCTACTAAATAAGAATCGGTGTTAGGAGGAAGGTATCCTGAGACATCGTTTCGATCAAGTCTTTGCAGTAAAACAAACAAACTCGAACCATCTTGGATCATATAGGAAGCTTCTACGGAACTATCTGGAATTCCTGATGTGGAAAAAGTTTCACGAAGAGATGTAAATGATACACTTCCAGTTTTGATTCCAGAGGAGCGGTTATAAATCACAAGTTCATCAGCATTGTACAAACTGATAAAATATTTATCATTCCAAACCGATATATCTTGAGGATTTTTCCCTTGGCCAACGCTAAACTCTTGTTCGGTGAGAAATCCAAATTGAGGATTTAAAACTTGGATGGAGTCGCGATTCAATCGATTGACGATAAAAACTCGGTCATTTGTATATCTGCCAACTGCATCAGAATGAATAGGGATCGAAGTTGGAAACGTGGTAAACGAATTTGGTTCAAAAGTTTTGAACCTTCCTCCACTGGCAAAATCGGAAGTGACAACTCCAACAGAAGTAGGGGATGCAGATAAAAATAAAAATTGGAATAAATTTGGTTTTTCAATTTCTAACTGGCTACAATGGGAAAATAGGAGGAGTGTAAAAGGTATGTTAAGTAAATGTTTCCAATATCCGGATGAACTTTGCATTTTCATTAGAATCGATAACTCCCTGTCACATAATAACTGCGACCTGGTAAAGGATAACCAACCAAATCTTCTACACGTTTGTCTGTAAGGTTTCTAACTTCAAAACTTAAAATCAATTCATTTCCAGTCTCCTTGTTTTTGTAAGGTGAATACTGGATATAGAGATTCCAAAATTGACGTGCTGGTAAATAACCCAAATATTCATTGGTTCTGTCTCGGAAATTTGCCCCAATGTATTGGTATTCAATCCCCAATTCCGATTTTTCATTAAAAAAAGCGAGTAAAGCACTCCCTTGGCTTTTGGAACGAAGTGGAAGGTATTTACCGTTTAGCGCAGGTGATTCGGAGTAATTTTTCGCATCTTGGTAAGTATAATTTAAGTTAAACTTTATTCCTTTTTTCCAGATGATGTTTTGGTTTGTTTCAACACCTCGTATGAAAGCTTGGTCGACGTTTTCTGGGCGTAACGTAAACTGAGAGTTTGGTAAAAATAAAATCATATCGTAAATTCGTTTTTGAAAATAGGAGATATCGGACTGAATTTTCCAATTGGAATCAATTTTTGAATTTAGGTAAAATCCAAAATCACCATTTCGACTTTGTTCAGGTCTCAGTTTTGTATTTCCTACAATACTTCCTCTTTCACCGAATAACTCTAAAAAGCTGGGAATCCTGAAGTCCTTGCTGATATTTGCAAGTGAACCAAATTCTAAATTCTCTTTTTTGATCCAAATCAATTTGATTCCGAAACTTGGATTAGTGAAGTTTTGTCTGACATAAAAAACATCAGAAGTAGGATCAAGAAGTTGGTTTCGTATACTTGTTTCATCTTTTCCAAAACGATCGGTGTATCGTTCAAAACGTACTTGTGGGACTAAAAACAATCGGTTCGAAAAAAGTCGGATTTCATCTTGGAAGGTGAAACTTTGGGTATCCCTTCTTTTTTTCGGTTCCTTACGTTCTGTTTCGTGATTTGCTCGTTTTTCGTATCGTGTAAAAAACTCTTGTTCTGTTTGGATCGATGTTCGTAAAACTTGATAATAATCTAACAAGTACAAAGTGGGAGAGATTTGAAATCCATATTGGTTGGTTTTTGTGAACGCATCAGGTGTTCCAAAACTAAATTCTGATTTTGGATCAAACAAATCATCTTTTGCAAAATTCCCATAGGTTTTGGTTTCCAATGTCAAATTTGTTAATAAAAATTCATTCGTTTCTGTTGTAACTGCTGAAGATAATTTACTAAAAACTCTACCAACAGAAGTGGTTTGCCGATTGCCAGGACCAGGTAACCCTTGTTTTCTGTGGATATAATCATTTAAAAAATTAATTTTTGTTTTACCAACTTCAAATGATACATTACCAGTGAAGCCAGTTTTCCGAAACTGTGCATTTCTCCTTTCATCGATGGTATCATCATAGGTATTGAATAAAACAGTTCCTTTGTTGTTTAGGTAAGCAAAGTTTTGGTCCGAAGTTTCCTGTAGTGCCTGGATAAAATAAGAACCACTTGAGAATTGGTCCATATGGGTTACAGTTGCCTTGGCAGTTTTAAAACTACCTCCCATCAAATTCACACGAGTGATAGGTTTATCAATTTTAGTTTTGGAAACTAAATTGATGCTACCACCAATGGCTGATCCAGAAAACCCAGCTGGTGTTCCTGATTTGTAGATTTCAATTTTTTCCAAATTATCAAAAGGTAAATCTGCAAGGTTGATTTCACCACCTAACGAGTTGTTGATAGGAACTCCATTCCAATACACTTTTGATTGATTGGGGTTTGTACCTCGTAAGGAAAGTGTTGAGTAGGAACCAAGACCACCATATTGACGAACTCTAACTCCCGCTTCTCGATTCAAAATATCTGGAAGACTCATGTAGCGAGTGTTTGATGATTCGAGATTGATTTCTTTTTGAAAGCCAGTTGGGTTTTTGCTAAAATTTGTATTTTTAGAGGAGGATTCTACATTCGCTTTGATTTCTACTGTTTCTGGTTCTTTAGAAGGAGAAGATTGAGAAAATAGAAAATTTGATCCGAGGAACAAACAAACGAGCAAAAATAAATTGAATTTGGAAATCATGAAGCCGTTTTTTCTCGGTACTTAGCCAAACTGGAATAGGAAAATTGAGTGTCAATTCCCTAAAGGAAAAAAGCATTGTACCCATGAGACATTACGACGTATTCGGCGTAGGAAACGCCCTGGTAGATATCATTGCATTCATCGACCCAAACTTTTTAGAAAAACAAAATATCACAAAAGGAGTGATGACCTTAGTTGACGAAACTAGACAAGGTCAAATTCTTGCCGACCTCCATAATGAGAAAAAGGAACTTCGCTCTGGTGGAAGTGCTGCCAACACGATGATTGCGATCGCCAATTCAGGTGGAACTTGTTGTTACACTGGCAAAGTCACTCACGATACTTACGGTGAATTTTATAAAAAAGATATGGAAGATGCTGGAGTTTTATTTGAAACTACTCCTGACAAAAATGGTCACACTGGTACTTGTGTTGTCCTCACTACACCAGATGCAGAAAGAACAATGCTTACAAACCTAGCCATTTCGACTTCTCTTGGACCGAATGACATCGATGCAGAAAACTTAAAAAAAAGTAAGTATGTTTATGTAGAAGGTTATTTGTGGGATGGGGATTCTACAAAAAAAGCAAGTGAACTCACGATGAAACTTGCAAAAGAAAACAATATCAAAGTTTCCTTCACTTATAGTGATCCATTTTGTGTAAATCGTTCTCGGGATGAATTTATCCACCTAACAAAAGAATATGTTGATGTAGTTTTTTGTAATTCGGAAGAAGGGCTCGCTTTGAGTGGAGCAAAAACTCCAGAAGAAGCTGTCAAATTTATCTCCACACTTTGTCCTTTGGTGTTTATGACTGCCGGAAAAGAGGGAGCTTACGTAGCAGAAAATGGGAAAATCACTTTGGTTCCAGGATTTCCTGTCAAACCGATTGATACAACGGGAGCAGGGGATGCTTTTGCTGCGGGAGTTTTGTATGGACTCACACAAGGTTATTCAGCACAAAAATCAGCTAGATGGGGCAATTATGTTGCTTCGCGAATTGTTTGTGAAGTAGGACCAAGGTTATCTGTAAGGCTCATGGGCCGACAAGATGAAATTTTAACTGGGTTCCAAGACAAATAAGAAATCGATTTATTTTTTGTGAAAGTCCATCCATAAGGTATGGATTTTCTCTGCAATTTCAAGAGGGGCAAAGGGTTTTTCAATCACACCAATGCCCCCTCTTTTTTGGTATTCTAAAATCTCATTCTTTAACACACGTGATGTGATAAACGCAACGGGAATCTCTTTTGTTTCTGGAAAAATTTTTAATTCTTCAATCAGTTCCATTCCATTCATTCCAGGCATAAGTACATCAAGTAAAATTAAATCTGGTTGTAGGATAATGGCTTTTTGTAAACCTTCTGGACCAGTTTTTGCAAAACTCACTTCATAACTTGAGTTAAATGCCAATGCAATTCTAAGAATTTCAACTATATCTTCTTCATCTTCTACGATTAGTACATGTTTTAAATTAGGAAGATTCATTGTCCAAATCCTGCCGGAATTTGTCCTGGTTTTACAATGGGTAATTCAATCGTGAAAACAGTCCCCGTATCATCTGATAAAAAATAAATGTTTCCTTTCATGGCTTCAACAAAACCTTTTGTAATCGATAATCCAAGTCCAGATCCACCAACGAGTTTGTCTTTTGGAGGTGCACCTTGTGCAAACCTATGAAATAATCTGGGTGCAAAATTGGGATCGATTCCGGGTCCATTGTCTTTGATGAGAATTTTTGCCTTTGTGTCATCTGATTGAACTGAGATAGTCACTTCCGAAAACTTAGGTGTGTATTTAACGGCATTGGAAATCAAATTGGTGATGCAGTGATTTAACCGATCTTCGTCTACATAAACAGTTGTTTGTGGAAAATTAGAATCGAAGTTTAATAAAACATGGTATTGTTCGGCAAATGTGCGCATACCATCAACAGAAGTTTGTAAGATTTCTTTTAATGAATATGTTCTGAATTTAAAATTGATATTCCCTGAGTCTAAGGCTTCTATATCAAGTAAATCCGTTACAAAACGAACGAGCCTTTGTGTGTTTTTCCTACAGATATTGAGTAAGGACTTGGTTTGGTTGGAAACTTCTCCAGCAACTCCCGCAAGTAACAAATCAATTGATCCTTTGATGGAAGTAAGTGGAGTTCTCAGTTCATGACTTACCAAACTGATAAATTCATTTTTTAATGCTTCTGCTTTTTTTCGTTCCGTGATATTACGAATGATGGCAAGTGCGTCAACATCTCCGGTTTTGGTAAATCGCGCTTCAAAACATTTTTGTCCATCAGAATCGTGAAGGGAATATTCAACTGTTTTGGTTTCTCCTAAATCAATAACTTGTTCCAGTATGGAACGAATTTCCTCTAATATATTTTCAGGGAAAATTTCGCTTATGTCCGAATAACGAAGGTTTGTTTCTTTGTCCTTACAATCCCAACCTGTAAAATGTGGGAATTCTTTATGATTAATCGTTTTTCCATTCCGATGGATCCCATACAAGGAGTCTGGTAGGGCATTTAAAATGGTTTTGTTTTTTGTGATGATTTGGCTAAATTCATCTTTTGCATTTTTGGCGTGTGTGACTTCTGTGGCGATGATGATTGTGAAATTTTCTTGTGGGAAAACTTGCATATCATACCAACCCATTCCATCAAAGTATGTTTCTTCTGAGCGAAATGTTTTTTTTTCTTCAATCGCTTCCTGGAGATGAGTTCCGAATTCGAGGGTTTTTAACACTGGAAATAAATTCCAAATGTTCTGCCCTAACATTTCTTCAGCGGATTTGCCTGCCATTTCTTCCCCTTTGGCATTGACATAGGTATAATTTCCTTCTCTGTCTAAGACAAACACCGAATTCGTACGTGTTTCTAGGATTTTGTCAAAGTATTGTGGGACAAAATTGTGCCAATTTTGGCCTAGAAGTTGCTTTGCATCAAAAAAGCTCTCTTCATCCTTGAAAAAGCTTTTGATTTTTTCTAGAAATTCATTCATAGGTGCAGGTATACGAAAACTAAACCAAAGTTATGATACAAGTCAGCAATTTATCCAAATTTTACGGCGAAAAACGAGCCATCTCAGGGCTTAATTTTAAATTAGAGAAAGGTGAGATTGTGGGCCTCCTTGGTCTCAACGGCGCAGGAAAAACCACAACCATTCGTATCCTCACAGGGTATTTGATCCCAAGTGCAGGGGATGCTTCCATTGATGGTAAGTCTATCTTTGACTATCCATTGGAAGCAAAACAAAAGATTGGTTATTTACCAGAAACTCCACCTCTTTATGAGGATATGACAATATCCGAATACCTCCAATTTGTAGGTAGAATCAAAAAAATTGAAGAATCGAAATTACCTTTAGAAATCGAGAAGGTGATTGAAAAAACAAACCTCGGTCATGTGAAAGATAAACTGATTGGAACCTTATCTCTTGGTTACCGCAAACGTGTGGGGATTGCACAAGCGATCCTTGGGGATCCTGAAATTGTCATCATGGATGAACCTATCTCTGGTCTTGATCCCAAGCAAATTGTGGAAATTAGAAGTCTCATCCGAAGTTTAGCTGGCAATCACACAGTTCTCATTTCGAGTCATATTCTCACTGAGATATATAAAACTTGTGATAAGTTTTTGTTCCTCCACAAAGGGACCTTAAAACAAGAACTTTCTCTGATAAGATTAGAGGAAGAGATGAACCGACTTGCGGGTTGGGAAGTGGGACTTTCTGGCAAACCAAAAGATGAGTTAATTTCATTTATGAAATCAGTATTATCCGATGCAGACACTGTTTCCGAAATGGGAACAGGTAAAGAGGAAGAATTGTTTATGGTACACACAACAAATCCAAAACAATTCAAAGAATCTTTGTTTTCCAAAGCATTGTCACTTGGGATTCAAATTGAATCCTTAAAAAAACAAGAAGTATCACTCGAACAGATTTTTATGGAGAAAATATGAACTGGCAAACGGCTGTTTGGATCTATAAAAAAGAATTAAGATTATTTTTTGGAACATACATGGCTCCACTTGTGTTAGGTGGAACTGCTTTTTTGAATGCATTATTTGTGATGATTCTCAATTTTAATGGAACTGCCAATTATGAAATTGCGACTTATATCACGTTTATTTCATTTATGACAACTATCCTGATTGCCATGGTGATCATTTCTATGGGATCCATCGTGGAAGAAAAAAACAAAGGAACTCTTGAGTTACTGTTTACCTCTCCCATTACGGATCTAGAAATTGTCTTCGGTAAATTTATGTTTGGTGTGACTGTTTGTGGTATCATTACAGTTTTCATCAATGGACTTTTTCCTCTCTTACTTTATGCGTTTTGGAAGGCACCGTTTTATATGGTGGCATCCGGAAGTGTGGGAGTATTTTTACTTGGAGTTTTTACTTTCGCGATTGGAATGTTTGGTTCCAGTCTTGGCAAAAATCAAATGATCTCACTTCTCATCTCAGTGCTCATCATTTTGACACTTTGGGTAGTGGGTTATTTTTCACATTTGTTCCAAGCAACTACAAGAAAGGTTTTATTCCATTTGCATATATTTTCCCACTTCGCTGCATTTGCCAAAGGTGTTTTGCCTTTGACTGGGATTGTATTTTTCTTAAGTGGAACATTCTTATTTTTATACTTAACCGTAAAGGTCCTGGAATCCAGGAGATGGAGAGGTTAGATCATGTTATTATCAGCTGATAGAGTTTTACCGTTTGTAAGCTTAGTTTCTCTTTTCGCCTATTTCTTGTTTGATGGAATGGTAGTGGATCCAAAACGAAAAATCATCTTTTTAGGTGTGGTATTTTTATTTTTGGCATCAGACACCATCGTTCGTGCTTTTTCGAAAGGGATCAGAAAAGAAGATCAAAACAGATACATCGCTGCTGTATTTGGAATTGCTGCCTTTTTGTTATCTGTATTACGTGATTTTTTGGATTTAAAACCTGTTGTAGGTTTTAATGAAGAAGTAAGCGCCATTCCAAAAGTAAGAGAATTCCTTCTGTTATGTGTGGTTCTTTTTTCTTTGGTTTTCCTCTTACAAATCATCCTTCTGGAGATTGGCAAATCATCACTGGAAGCACAAAGTAATTTAGCAAAATCCAAAAGTTCCTTATTACAAAATGCGGTATTAGGATTTTTGTTTGTATTACCAATTCTTGTAGCAGTGAATTATTTTGCGATCAAACGGAATTATAACTTTGATTTGAGTAGCCAAGGGAAGTTTTCTCTTTCCCAAATTTCAAGAAACCTCATCAAACCGATTTCTCAAGATGTCACAATCACTGCCTTTTACCCAAGGCCTCTCGAAGCCGATGGGCCAGCCAATGGGGATAAACTAGCAGCATTTGCCTTAACACGTGTAAGACCAGACATTGAGATATTACTCGATCAGATAAAGTCCGAAAATTCTCACATTACAGTCCAATTCATCAATGCGGATGTGGAAATTGATTTATTAAAAGAATTTGGGCAAGTTTCCAATGGAACCATTTTTGTTCGTTCTAAAAAACAATCAGTATTAACTTCTGCCATTCCTTTTGCAGAAGAAAGGGTGATTGCTAAAGAACCCAAAGATTTGGAAGACTTAGAACGTAAGTTAGTTGGTGCACTTCTAAATGTTACAACCGAACAAAAAAAAGTTTATTTCACTGTTGCCAATGGGGAACGATATGGAATGGCTTTTCGAGCACTTCCAAATGAACAGGTAAATCGATTTGTATCTGCTTTACAGTTCTTAAATTTTAAAGTAGCGGAACTCGGATTTGCACAAGGTTGGCCTTCCAAACTTCCAGAAGATGCAGATATGCTTGTGATCCTTGGACCAACGGTTCCCTTTTCGAAAGAGGCAAGAGATGAAATCACCAAATATGTTTTAGAAAAAAATGGAAAAATTCTGATCACCATGGAACCAAAAGGCAGTGAAGATTTTGGTTGGTTATTACAATCTGCTGGTTTAAAGTTTAACGTTTCTCCAATGATTGAAAGGGAAGAAAAACCTGGATTTATCGTTGCAAAACGTTTCCCTGAAAATCCAATCACAGAACTTTTACAAAAAAAAGATATGGGGATCTTGTTTCCTTACAGTGGTTATTTGGAAACTGAACCCAATGCACCAACTCCTTTTGTTTGGAAATCGGCTACCTTACTTGAATCTGGATATGATGCCTACCAAGACTTAAACAAAAATGGTAAAATGGATGCAAACGAAAAGAAAGAAAGTAAAATCCTTTCGGTAGTCTTATCACCCATGTCACTCACTGGGGAAAAGTCAGGAAAGATCATTTTACACACAGGAACGAGTTGGCTTACGGATCAATTCATTCCGTATGTAATGAACTCTCAATTTTCAACAGTTTCCATCACTGGCCTATTCCAAGACAATATTGTCGCTGAAATTCCATTAAAAAAGGAAGAAGTAGATACCATTACATTGTCCGACAATCAAAAGTTAGTTGCTTGGGTCATTGGAGTATTCCTTTTCCCCGGATTTATATTGGCAGTTGGGTCTTACTTTGTCTACACAAGGCGAAAACATTCTTTAATAGAAGTATGAAACAAAAAATTAGTTTAGTTCTAGTTGCATTTATTGGATTGTTCCTCCTATTTTATTTGATGGAGGATCATCCAGAAAATATTTCTGAAACCAATTATTGGAAAGAAGATTGGAAATCAATCCAATACAGTCCTCCCAAGTCCGATTGGTGTGGAAACTTAGTTCCTAGTTTTGCCGAATTCCCAATGGTGTTTCGAAAGATTTCACGCGGGTGGAATGAACCAGCTTTGTATACAGTCACAACTCTTGTGAATGGAAACAATGTTGCATATGAAGGGAATTACAATGTGAAAAATAGTTTTTCCGAACTCAGTGTTCTCAAAACAAAACTCATTGAATCCTCAACAGACGAAATCAAAAAGACTTACTGTTTGGGAGAGTTTTCTCCTTCTTTGTCATTGTCCGAAGAAAATGGAACAGAGATTAAATTTCAACCTAGTAAACAGTTGTTATTCGGAAAAAAGATAGGTGCTGAAGAAGGACGGATTGCAGTTTTAGTTAACGATGAGATCATTGCACCTTATCAGTATATCATTGAAAAATTCAGAACTCCCGTTTCGAATTTTAGAGAAAAAATGTATGTTACCATGAGCGAAGGTTATATCCAAGAACTCAAATTCATTGGGCAAGGGATCACGGTCCAAGTCGAAAACAGAGCCAAAAAAAACCAATACAATGTATTTGTAAATGAATGGAGTCGCACCACTGGGGAACGGATTGTATTACCTCCAGATGTGGGTAACCAATGGGAGTCTGTAGTCAAAGGTTTAAAGGTAGAATTTTATCCTGACGAAGTAGGGGCTCCGAAATTTCCGAGTTTGACGGAAACAACAAACCCAGAAGCTGTTCTAGAGATAACCATTTCAGGCGGGAACAAAATCCGATTGTCGCTTTTCCCTGTTTGGGAATCCGAACAAGGAAAGTGGCGGCCAGTCCAAAGGCAGTTTCCTCCCTATTTCGATGAGTCAGTCACTTGGATGAAAGAAGAATCCTTCCAAAATTTAGTGAATGCAGTCATGAAAGTGAAAAGTGCTTCCCGATACGAGCGTCCCAACCAGAAAATCCAATAAGGTGCAAAAAGTTTCAACCATCACACAACGGATGCAACTCATCCGTGATTTGTTTTATTCCCCAATGTCTGCTTTTGAATCTTATTACCACAAAGCAGATTTGGGTGGACGTGACCTATGGTTTGCGCATTTGCAGTTGATGTTACTTGCACCATTTGCCAAGTTTCTAGGCAACTGCATCCAAATTCTGATTTTTAAAGTTTCGTTTGTGGAAGAGGAAACTAAACTCACTTATACCCAAGGGGTGGGAACGGTTTTCTTTTTTTACCTCGGATTCTATTTTGTGATTAGGCTTGTGGATAGTTTTCGGATGTACCACCAAATGCGTGATCGTACAAAAGATTGGGATGGACCTGAACCACATGTCTTTATCATTTCTTTTTTGGCTTTTACTGCGACATCAATCTTTTGGATTTTTCCCGCACCTATCCCCTTGTTTATGTTAGCTGTTGGTTTCCTATATTCTTTACATTTGTCTTATTATTATTTATCCATTCGAAGGACTTGGAGTTCTTTTGATTTTTTGTTTTTTTTAATGAAAGTAGTTTTATTCTTTTTGGTTCTACTTTCGGTTCCTTTATTCCTTTATAACCTCATTAGGACGGTACTCTTTTGAAGATATTTTTGGTCGGAATCGGCGGAATTGCCATGGGCAATTTAGCATATATGCTCAAACAACAAGGTCATGATGTTTCTGGTTCAGACCAAAACCTATACCCACCAATGTCAGACAAATTAGAGGAATGGGGTCTTTCGCCTAAGTCTGGTTATCGTAAAGAGAATGTGAAAGGGGCAGACCTAGTCATCATCGGAAATGCTATCTCACGTGGGAATCCTGAAGTAGAAGAAGTTTTAAACACAGGGATCGAATACATGAGTATGGCAGAAGCCATCGGGCATTTTTTTCTAAAAGGGAAAAAACCAATTGTGATTTCTGGGACTCATGGCAAAACCACTACCACCTTTCTTACCCATTGGATTTTAGAATCCATTGGTCTGAAACCCGGCCTCTTTGTAGGTGGAATCCGAAAGGATGGATTCCCAGGGTTTGCTCTTGGGGCAGGGGATTATTTTGTCATTGAAGGGGATGAATATGATTCTGCTTTCTTCGATAAAAGTTCCAAGTTTTTGCACTATCGGCCTTATTACCTTGTAATGAATGCACTTGACTTTGATCATGCTGATATTTTTGCCAATTTGGATGCGATTAAAGTGATGTTCAAACGGTTGTTAAACTTAGTGCCTAGTCGTGGAAAGGTTTTTTATTGGAAAGGATCTAAAAATTTAAGTGAAATTACAAAAGATTACCAACATGCACCTGTCGAAACTTTTGAGTTAGGTGACAAAAATTCCATTTTTAAATATGAAAAAGGAATTTTAACAGAGATCCGAACCAAATCCAAATTAAAACCATCTTTAATTGGATCACATAACTATCGCAATGTGGAAGTGGCAGTACGTGTTTGTTTGGAAATTGCTCCGCAAAAACGAAAAGAAATTTTAGAAGCAGTGGAATCTTTTCCAGGTGTCAAACGTAGACAAGAAAACTTATATGTTTCTGAAACAAGTTTACTTGTGGAAGACTTTGCTCACCACCCAGTTGCGATCCAAGAAACCATCAAAGCCCACAAAGAAGCCTATCCTGGTTACAAAATCATCTCTCTATTTGAACCAAGAAGTGCTACCTCACACAGAAATGTGTTCCAAGAGGATTTTGCCAAATGTTTTAAAGGAAGTGATGTGAGTATTGTCACCGAAGTTTACCAAGTGGACAAAGTGAGTAAGTCTCTCCGCCTCAATGTGAAAAAGTTGGTAAAGGACATCAAAACCAATACCAAAAAAGATTCCATCTACGCACAGGCACCGAAAGACATTCCTTCACTTTTAAAAAAGATCTTACCCAAATACAAAAAAGACAAACTCATCATCCTTGCCATGTCCAATGGTGCGTTTGGCGGAATATATTCTGAACTAAAATCCATTATAGAATCACGAGAATCAATATGAGCCTATCCCAAGAAATCGCATCACTCGTCAAAGAGGCCGAAACTGTATTAAGTTCGGCTACCAATGAACAAGAGTTAGATGCATTTAAGAACCAGTTTCTCGGCAAAAAAGGAAAACTTACCTCTGTCCTCAAGGGTCTTGCCTCTCTTTCTGTAGAAGAAAAAAAGACAGTTGGAAAAGAAGCAAACGAAGCACAAACACGTCTCGAATCCTTTGTCGAAAGCAAACGAATTTCCCTCAAAGAAAGTTTTTATGAAAACCAATTGGGAAAGGAATTTTTTGATACACTCCGCCCACTTCCGAAAAAGGAAAGAGGGAGTTTACATCCCATTTCCCAAATCCAATATGAGATCGAAGACATCTTCACTTCCATGGGTTTTTCTGTAATGGATGGACCAGAAGTCGAGACAGATGAAAACAATTTTGCTGCCTTAAACTTTACTGACGACCACCCTGCGCGTGATATGCAAGATACATTTTATACGGTGGATGGCAATTTACTTCGTACTCATACATCCGCCATCCAAGTACGTGCCCTTCGAAAACTAAAACCACCGTTTCGTATCATCGCTCCTGGTCGTGTGTTTCGGTATGAAGAAGTGGACGCCTCACATGAAAATACCTTTTACCAAGTGGAAGGGATGGTGGTAGGGGAAAACATTTCGGTTGCTCATTTGATTTATACGATGGAGACACTTCTCTCTCGTGTGTTCCGAAAGGAAATCAAAACAAGACTTCGCCCAGGATACTTTCCGTTTGTGGAACCAGGATTTGAACTCGATATCAATTGCCTTGTTTGTAATGGAGATGGTTGTAGTGTTTGCAAACAATCGGGATGGCTCGAACTTCTCCCTTGTGGGCTTGTGCATCCGAATGTATTAGAAGCCGCTGGCCTTGATTCCAAAAAATGGACAGGTTTTGCTTTTGGACTTGGACTTGACCGATTGGTGATGATGCGTTACGGAATCCATGACATCCGTTATTTCCAATCAGGGAACTTACGTTTTTTGAAACAGTTTTAAATGATAAAGTTTCGATTCCAATCGTATGGAATCGTATAAAGCCCATTCCATCAGATTCAATCCGTAAGCGACTACGAAAACCAGTGAAGGACAAACAATCCTCACTGGTTTTTTTGTATCCCTACACCACCACCGCTTGGATTTTGCCATCGATCACTTGATACTCCACTTTGGTTTTTCCGAGTTCCAATCCCTCTTTGGATACGATCTCTTTTCCGTCTTTGTCATAAAGATTGGTGAGAACCATTTCTCCATTGTCTTTTGTGGAACAGACGATGAGATACGGTGGTTTTTTTTCTCCGCCTGGATTGAAGTAAATCGTTGTCGCTGAAAGGATGGTGGCTTTTTCCTTTTCCTTAGGACTTGGAACATTCACTTCTAATGGTTTTAAGTTCATGGGTTCTTTTGGTGTTTTATCGATTTTGTCTTTGGAAAAAAGGATCACAGAATTGATACTATCAATCCCACCGTTTCCTCCAAGCAAACTTACCTTAGGTGGTTCACTCAACACATTCGGCAGGGGATGGACAGAAAGTCCGTATTGGCTACAGACATCCACAAGACCCGTTGCACCGGAAAGTGCCATCGCCGCTTGGTAATTCAAAATCCCGCCACCCAAATTGATGGGGATTTCTTTTGTTCCATTGGAGATTTTCCCTTGGCGAAGGGAAGTGGCTGTTTCTTTGGGAGACACTCCAAAATACAAAGAGGCTTCATGGATGATCATCCCTGTAAAACAATCATAAATCCAAGCATATTCGATCTCGGAGCGATTTATGCCACTCGAAGCAACAGCTCTCTCACAAGCAAGGCCCGCTGGGCTCTTTAAATCCTTTTTTTGGATGAGGTATTCCGCATGGGCACTGTGACCCGATCCAATCACAAAGATGTGTTTGGCGTCGGCCTTTATCACTTTATTGTCGATTAACTTCTGTTTCATGGCCTCGGAAGTGATGAGAGTGGCAAATCCATGGTCAGTGACGATGGCAATCATCGGTGTACTATAAACACCCGAAAGTGGTTTTTTTAGTTGTTTTTCCACCAATGGTTTTTGGTATTGGAAAGCACGAGGATTGGTTTCTGCTAACGTACGAAAGTGTTTGGTAATTTCTTCCAAGTCTTCACTTGTCACACCTGTATCAAACATCATTCGTTCACATAACAGTGAATAGAGACCAATGAGTGTAGCTCCATACGGCATCTCCCAATCTTTATGACAAACAGTCGCTGTGAGTCGTTTCAGGTCGGATACTTGTTTGAACACGGACTTTGGAATATCAGCAGCTGCGACTAATACCACAGCATAAGGATTGGCTTTCACAATCGTATGGGCCTGTTGGAGCGCACCTCCCACACTGGCACCTCCTAGGTCTACTGTATGGCAAGCAAGACCACCAAATCCCATATCATTTGCATCTTTGATGGTAAACCCATACCCTTCCCTGCCGAGAGACTGCGCTTCAATAGAAACAAAATCAGTGAGATAGGGTTTGAGTTTTTCTCTGTCGGTTCCTAAGAATCCAAACAGTTTGTCTACTGAGTTAAAAAGTAAAGAATGGTATTTCTCGAGGGGAGTTAGGTTTTTATAAACTTCCGCATCAAATTCTGATTCAATTGTGTCGCTGACACCAAGTAAAATAGGGTCCATGAAGCCACATTTGAATCAACCTTCAATATTCATCAACGCATTCATTCGAAAATCTTGTATGATTTGTTTGCATCGTTCAGTGATACGGTTCAAACTTTCTCCAAACTTTTTGCCGTTGTATGCATTAAAAGAATTTGGGTATTCTTTTTCATTCACTTGGACGATCATATCTGGATTGATTCTGTTTTTGGCAGTCAGATCTTGCACAGCCACAATGATATTCTTTAGTGCAATACATCCGTCTTTTAATAGATTTTGGGATGCTTTTTCGATAACGATCGCATTTCCATTCGCATCTAACAAGGTCTTCATGAACTCTTGCATTTTCATGGATGGAAGTCCTCGGCGTGTAAGTCCAATTCGTTCCACTTGTAAAACAGCATCTTGTAAATGTGTATATTCTGGAGTTCCCTTAAAGATATAAACAAGGACAGGTAGTTCGATTTCTGTAAAATCCAACATAGCACCGTAAAAATAACGAGTTTCTACTTTTGCCAAAGGATGGAAGTCTACCTTTTTATAATTGGCCAATTTCTCAATCGACTCATCCATAATGCGGTTGAGTGTCTGGGCTTTTGCAGCTTCTTTTTTAGCAGCAAGTTCTTGGAATTTTGATTTAAGTTGTTCTAAAAAGGTAACTTCTTCTGTGAGAAATTTTGAAATGTTTCCACGAAGTTTCAATACTTGTAAGTATCGTTGTTCAAACCCAGTTTGGTCAAATGCTTTGGGATTGAGTTTTCCATGTTCTCTATATTCTGATCGTATTTTTTCTAAAATGGCTTTTGTTTCTGCTTCTGACAGTTCTTTCATTTCGATTGTTTCCAGTGTTCAATTTCCAAAATGGTTTTGTCCAAATCCTGTGCAAAATAAAGAGACGCGTTCTTTGCATCCACAAACATCAATTGGTTTGCATATTGTAATTGTTTGACTTGAATTTCATTTTTGAGATTCAATATATTCAATAACTGCAAACTCAATTTTTTAAGATCTTTGATGATCGCATCTGTATGCCTTTGCATTTCAAACAAGTGAAGGTTGTTTAATTTTTCTTTATCCGATTCGATTAACTTCATCTCTTCCCGTTTTTCCACAGGTGCTTTGGAAATGTAATAGGTAATTGGACGAGGATAAGAGGTCATTTCTTTATGCAAATCGATCATTTTATCGATGGCTTCAAAAACCGTTGCTTCCATTTCTCTGGAAAAATTCCCTACAATATTTTTATTTTCGGAAGGATCCCCGGTGAGCTCAAAAATACGAGAGGATTGTAAGTTACGAATGATGGCAGTGATTCTTTCTCTGTAAGTTGCGATGATTTTTAAAAAATCATCAATACGTTGTTGCGCTGTTTTTTCCCCTGACCCTTCTTCGAGTCTGGTGTTTGCATTGATTTGAGTGTGGTCAATCTCTTCCTCAGGTTTAGGAGGTTCGGGTGTATTTAAGAGGCCTTCGTGAGAGAGTGTTTCTTCTGGTTTAGGAGGTTCTTCCCCTTCAAAGATATCCAAATCCACATCCTCACGCATCAGGTTTTCTTCAACGACCGGAGAAAGTTTTTCTTTGGAAATCTCAATTGGTTTGGAGGTTGTATCAGGTGTGTTTGGTTTTGGGTCTGGTGTGGAAATTAATTTCCCTAAAATTGGATTTGCCCGAAGGTCCTCTGAGATGATGGGTGGGGGAGGTGGAGTTTGGTTACCAGATTTTGTCTCGTTTGGAGTACCTTCCCCTTTGGGATTTGTTGTTTGGTGGTGTGGGACAAGCTCAAAATGATTTCCTACTAGTTTTAGGATCTCAATCCTACGGATTTCTTTGTTGAATCTTAGGGCATAACGATTGTTATCTTTGTCAATATAACGTTGTTGGATTTGTGAAATGGATAATTTAAGTGGGTCGATATCTGAAATCGAATCAATTTTTATATAATGATATTTTGATTTTTCAGGAGTCACAATCGTAAAATTTCCAACAAAGCTTCTGTGAAAGCATATGAGAGTAACACGTTCGGGTCAACTTCCTTCTCCCTAGAAATCATACTTAATGTAAAAAAATCATACCGAGATAATTCCAACCTCTCGTAATGCCCCATCTCACCTCTCGGAAAGACCCCAGGTTCCAAACCCTCTAACTTTAAGGATAAGATAGCCATTTTTATGACAAGGCCGAGGTCTAAGTGGCGTTCTTTCAATATCTTGTAGAGTTCGGAATCAATCCAGATCAGTGCAGAAAACATACAACCCTCTTAGGAGGGAGGTTCGAATCTGGGGATTTGGTTCTCATTTTTTTCTCTTTCGCCTTGACCGTCAGAGTGGTACTCAAAAGATAAGTAAAAATTCCTCATAGGGGACATTCCTTGGCTAATTTAAAATCATCTAAAAAAGACATCCGTAGAACCGCTCGTAGAAAAGAGCGAAATGGGGAAGACCGTAGCGAATTACGCACTTACGCACGCCTTCTCATCAAAGCCATTAAATCTGGCGACAAAACGGAAGCATTGTCTGTTTTTTCAAAACTTTCTTCCAAATTGGACCGTGCAGCGAAAACAAAACTCATCCATAAGAAAAATGCAGATCGTAAAAAATCTCGTATGGCACTTCGCATCAATTCAATTGAGGCAAAAGCCGCCTAACATTCGCTCTTAGCACCTTGGAATGAGGCCACCACCGTGTGGCCTTTTTTATTTCTATTTCTCATTTACAGAATTCGAACACCTAGTTTACTGGTCATAACAACGGGCGATTAGCTCAGCTGGGAGAGCAGCTGCCTTACAAGCAGCGGGTCGGCAGTTCAATCCTGTCATCGCCCAAACCGTTTACCTCACACTCTACTTTTTATTTCCACATCACAGACACATCTCACAAAGCAAAAAGATAGACTTACAGTGCGAATCCACGAGCCTTGATAGTATTGTATGCGTTTTACAAAAGAGTATGATCTGTCCTCCCTTATGATTTCGATCTCCGGTGTTCGGGGAAAAATTGGACAAGGTTTTGGATTGGAGGAAGCACTCGCTTTTTCAAAATCCTTTGCAACCATCATGAATGGTGGAACTGTAGTGATTGGAAGGGACTCACGACCAAGTGGCCCTTATTTAGAATCCCTTCTCACCTCAGCTTTGTTAGCCTCTGGAAGTTCTGTATTAACCTTGGGTCTTGTTCCCACACCCACAACAAAAGCAGTTGTCAATTTAGCAAAAGCAAATGGTGGGATTATGATTTCTGCATCTCACAACCCAATGGAATGGAATGCCTTTAAATTTATTTCCAAAAAAGGGTTTTTCTTTTCGGCAGAAGAAAATCAAAAATTACTTTCGATCCTGCAATCAGGAAGTTATACCAAAGAACAAATTTCTCCTAAAGGTTATCTTGATTCTGGTGAAGACTATATCGACTTACATTTATCATCAGTTTTAAAACGAGTGAACGTAAACAAAATCAAAAAGAAAAAGTTCACAGTATTTGTAGATGCAGTGGGTGGAGCTGGGTCTTATGTAGTTCCCAAGTTTTTACAAATGTTAGGTTGTAAAGTAATCTCACATAATTGTAAACCAGATGGAACTTTTCCTCGCCCTCCAGAGCCTACAGCGACAGCTTTAAAAACAGTCGAACCAAGTTTTAAAAAATCCAAAGCAGATATTGGTTTTGCTCTTGATCCAGATGCTGACAGGTTAGTTTTATTCACTCCAAAAAGAGGAGCAATATCAGAAGAATACACTCTACCTCTTGCCCTTATGAATGTTCTCTCATCAAACAAAAAGAAATCAAAGGTAGTGGTAAATCTTTCGACTTCTTTTTTAAATGAAGAAGTAAGCTCTCGGTTCGGCGCGGAAGTGATCCGAAGTAAAGTAGGCGAAGCCAATGTTGTAGAAGAAATGATGAAAACCAAAGCAGTGTTTGGTGGAGAAGGGAATGGTGGAATCATTGATCCGAATATTCCATCGTTTGGTCGAGATACATTATCTGGAATTGCTCATATCCTAAACATTATGGCAGAAACTGGGAAGTCCATTGATGCACTTATGGACGAGTTGCCGAACTTATATATGGACAAACAGTCCTTCCCGTTGGCAAAGGGAATGTCTTTAGAAACTTTATATGAAAAATTTCAATCTGAGTTTTCTCCCAAACTCATTTCCGATAAAGATGGATTGTGGATGTATGTTTCCGATTCTTGGATCCATATCCGACCTTCCAATACGGAACCAATCTTTCGAGTGATAACAGAAACAAAATCCAAGTCCGATTTGGAATCTACCTTAAAGAGGGTAAAACAATGTGTGGAATCGTAGGTTATTTAGGAAAAAGACAGGCATTACCTGTCATCATCAAAGGTCTTAAACGTTTAGAGTACAGAGGTTATGATAGTGCTGGTGTTGCTCTTTTAAATGGCGGTTTAGAAATCGTCAAAAAAAAAGGAAAGGTTGCTGACTTAGAAACTGAAATCGGGAATCGAAAATTAGAAGCAAGCCTCGGAATTGGACACACTCGTTGGGCGACACATGGGGAACCTAATGATCGTAATGCGCATCCACATACGAGTTCCGATGGTAAGTTGGCCATCATTCATAATGGTATTATCGAAAACTATAGTTCCATCAAAAAGGAACTCGAAAGTAACGGCCATCTTTTTAAATCTGATACTGATTCTGAAGTCCTCATCCACCTAATCGAAGAAATCAAAAAACAAAACCAATGTAGCATCGAGGAAGCAGTTCGACTGGCTTTAAATGAAGTTGTTGGTGCCTATGCAATTGTTGTACTTTCCAAAGACAATGAAAGGAGTATGATTGCGGCAAGAAAAGGATCACCCTTGGTCATTGGTATTGGAGAAGATGAATACTTTGTTGCTTCCGATGCAACTCCCATCATTGAATATACAAACAATGTTACCTATCTTAACGACCAAGAAATGGCCATCATTAAAGACGGAAGTTTGGTTGTTAAAAACTTAGAAAATGTAACGAAAACTCCTTTCATTCAAAAATTAGAATTAGATTTAGAAGACATTGAAAAGGGTGGATACCCTCACTTCATGCTCAAAGAAATTTTTGAACAACCAAAATCAATCCAAGATGCAATGCGTGGGCGATTGGTTTCTCGGGAACACCATTTGTTCTTAAGTGGAATTGACCAATACTTAAATCGATTTTTAAATGCGGATCGATTGATATTGGTTGGTTGTGGAACATCTTGGCATGCAGGGCTCATTGGAGAATATCTATTTGAAGACCTAGCACGGATTCCAACTGAAGTAGAATATGCATCAGAGTTTCGTTATAGAAATCCAATTGTAACAGAAAGAGATGTAGTGATTGCCGTATCTCAGTCTGGAGAAACAGCAGATACACTTGCAGCGATTGAACTAGCCAAATCAAGAGGTGCTCTGATCTTCGGTGTTTGTAATGTTGTTGGTTCATCGATTGCAAGGGCATCACACGCAGGTGCTTATTTACATGCAGGTCCTGAAATCGGAGTTGCTTCCACCAAAGCATTTACATCTCAAGTTTCAATCCTAACGATGATGGCTTTGTATTTAGGATTAAAAAAAGGTTCAATTTCTTTGTCTGATTACCAAACACTTTTATTAGAACTTGATTCCATCCCTGATAAAGTAGCCAAAATTTTAAACAAAGACGAAGAGATACGAAATATTTCTGAACATTTTTACCGTGCATCTAACTTTCTTTATTTGGGACGTGGATTTAACTTCCCAGTTGCTTTGGAAGGTGCTTTAAAGTTGAAAGAAATTTCTTATATCCATGCGGAAGGGTATCCTGCAGCAGAAATGAAACATGGCCCAATTGCACTGATTGATGAAGATATGCCTGTCGTTTTCATTGCCACTAAAGATAGCTCTTATGAAAAAGTGATCTCGAATATCCAAGAAGTAAAAGCAAGAAAAGGAAAAGTCATTGCAGTTGTTACGGATGGTGATACAGAAATCAAAGGAATGGCAGATTTTACTTTCGAAATTCCGAAAACTGCGGATGCATTAGTTCCATTGCTTGCAGTAATCCCATTACAACTTTTGTCTTACCACATAGCAATCCTTAGGGGATGTAATGTGGACCAACCTAGGAATTTAGCAAAATCTGTAACTGTGGAGTAAACTGTGAATCTCCTGTTAGATGATTCCAAACGCAATCCTTCACTAGAACCACTTTCCAGGTTCCATTCCTTTTTTGAATGGAATTTGGGAGGTATGACACTTCTTGAAAAGTTAGAAAGAAAATACCCTGGTGCCAAAATTTATTATAAAGGGCCCAACGAAGATTTTGAAACTTTAATTTTTAATCGTTATCCTCATGTTATACCAGCTAACTTAGATTCGTATGATTCTATTTACAGCGCAGATTCTTTTTTGCCTTGGGAGTTACTGGGAACAGTCACATCCATCATCGAAGATACACTTACAATCGAAAAAGAATGGAAACGTTTTAGGCAAAAATACAAAGCAAAACAATCTGGATTTCACATTGTAGGAAAAGACAAACATTTATACATCCATGCAGGTGCCACTGTGTATCCTGGTGTAGTTTTTGATACAGCTCATGGACCAATCCTCATTGAAGATGGTGTCAAAATTTCCTCCTTCAGTTTTTTAGAAGGACCATTGTATGTTGGCAAAAATAGCCAGATTGACAATGCACGAATCACTGGAGGAACTCTCGTCGGGAACCAATGTCGTATTGGTGGGGAAGTGGAAAATTCTATTATTTTGGATTATACCAACAAACACCATGAAGGTTTTTTGGGTCATAGTTTTGTTTCGAACTGGGTCAACTTAGGAGCCTTATCAACAACAAGTGACTTAAAAAATAATTATGGGATCGTAAAACTAAAAGTAGGTGATTCGGTTGTTAACACTGGAACTATCAAATTTGGTTCTATCATTGGTCCATTTACGAAGTTAGCGATTGGTGTGATGTCTAACACAGGCACAGTATTTGATATCGCTAGTAATATCGTTGAGTCAAGGATCCAGGGGTATGTTCCTCCGTTTACTTGGATCAAACCAGGTGGTCGTTATCGTCTTGAAGAGTTTTTATTCGATACAAAAAAAATAATGGCTCGAAGAAGTATCAATTTATTTGATTTCGAAGATTTTTATCTGAGAAAACTATATGGAAAATGTACGGAGTGAAACATGACACCTAGTTTACAGTCACATATCAATTCCGGAAAATCTGTAGAGATTGATGGTTTAAGTTTTTTTTATTTAGATGAAGGAAAAGGGGATGAAATCATTCTTCTATTGCCTGGTTTTTTGACCACTTCCTATAACTATCGTAAACTGATAGAATTGTTATCAACTCATTACCGAGTTTTAGCTTTGGATTTTTTAGGAACTGGATTTAGTAGTCGCCCTGATGGTCCATTGTCACATCGATTACAAGCTCATTATTTATCTCCTTTTTTAGAAAAAGTTGTGGGTGATAAAAAGGTCCATGTTGTTGCTTTTGATTATGCATTGCCAATTATGTGTTTTGCATTTAAAGATCAGACAAACCAGTATAAGTCATTATCCATTTTGGGTGGGTTTATGAACTTACCTAAATTTAAATTTTATTTTCCCTTACATTTTCTACGATTACCAATCATTGGTGAAATTTTTTCTTTTTTGTTTCGCCCACCTCTACTTCGATTTTTTTATAAATGGTTTCTCGTGAAAAAAAGCCATCATTTCACAAGTGAATGGGAGAAAACCATGTATCACTTGTTATTCGAAGGAAAAAACCGCAAAAACACACTAGAATTCATTCGGAATGTAGACAGGTCTACTCACGCTCTTCGTGAGATTGAAGAAGGTGCTAAACAATTTGTTGGATTACGGCAAATTTACATTGGGGAAGAAGATTTTCGTATTTCTCCAAACCAAACAGAATACATGAAAGAAACTCTAAGAACCAGTAGTTTAGTGTTTTTGCCGTGTAAACATCTAGCTATGGAAGAATGCCCGACAGTTGTTTTTGAAAAACTTCATTACTTTGTAGATAGTTTTTCTCATAAAAAAACCAAAACATTCCATTTTAACAAAAACAATAAGGACTAATATGGAAAGACTGATCTCAAAAATTAATCCCCTTTCGTCTGATTTTATATCAAATCGAACTACTTATTTAGAATCCCTCGTACCAATACGAAAAATTATCGAACAAGTGAAGTTAGGTGGTGGAAAAAAAGCCCTTGAGAAACATAAATCAAGAGGTAAACTCACTGCTCGTGAACGAATTAATGAATTGATCGATGCAGATACTGAGTTTATGGAAATTTGTGGCCTTGCCGCAGAAGGTGTTTACCCAGACCCAGTTCCATCTGCGGGAATTATCACAGGAATTGGAAAAGTAGAAGGTGTAGATTGTATGATTGTTGCCAATGATGCAACCGTCAAAGGGGGAACATATTATCCCTTAACAGTCAAAAAACATGTAAGAGCACAAGAGATCGCAGAAAACAATTCCTTGCCATGTATTTACTTAGTAGATTCAGGTGGTGCATTTTTGCCAATGCAGGATGAAGTGTTCCCCGACAAAGATCATTTTGGAAAAATATTTTTTAACCAAGCGAGAATGAGTGCGAAAGGTGTATCCCAGATAGCAGTTGTTATGGGTTCATGTACGGCTGGTGGTGCTTATATCCCTGCAATGTCAGATGAGTCAGTGATTGTAAAAGGGAATGGGACTATTTTTTTGGGTGGTCCTCCACTTGTGAAAGCAGCAACAGGTGAAGTAGTGACGGGAGAAGAATTAGGTGGTGCTGATGTTCATTGCCGTATATCGGGTGTGACCGATCATTATGCAGAGGATGATTATCATGCATTGGAAATTACTCGATCCATCATTAAAAATTTAAATGCAAAAAATCTAACCGAATCGAAAGAAACAGAAGAGCCACTATACCCTTCTGAAGAAATTTATGGGATCATAGAACGTGATTCTAGGAAATCATATGATCCTAGAGAAATCATTGCTCGTTTGGTAGATGGTTCTCGGTTTCATGAATTTAAAAAACTGTATGCAACCACTATCGTAACAGGGTTTGCTGAAATTTATGGATACCCAGTTGGAATCATTGCCAATCATGGAGTTTTATTCTCTGAATCTGCACTGAAAGCATCTCATTTTATTGAACTATGTGACCAACGAAGGATCCCATTATTATTCCTCCAAAACATTACTGGTTTTATGGTAGGAAAAAAATATGAAAACAATGGGATTGCGCGTGATGGTGCAAAGATGGTCAATGCTGTTTCAACAACAACAGTTCCCAAGTTAACGATTGTTACAGGTGGTTCGTATGGTGCAGGGAATTACGGAATGTGTGGTCGTGCCTTTGCTCCTGAATTTTTATGGATGTGGCCCAATGCACGTATTTCTGTGATGGGTGGTGAACAAGCGGCCAACGTTTTATGGACTGTTAAAAAAGACCAAAAAGAAGCAGCGGGTGAAACCATCCTTCCAGAAGAAGAATCCACCTTCAAAAAACCAATTTTAGATGATTATGAAAAAAAATCCTCTGCGGTATACAGTTCAGCAAGGTTATGGGATGATGGAATCATCGACCCTGCAGACACTCGCAAAATTTTGGGAAGGGCATTGTCCGTCCTCAGTAGAAGAAAAGAAGAAAGAAAACCATTCGGTGTCTTTAGAATGTAATTTTTTTCCTTTTCATTTCTTTTTAAGGAGCCAACGTACATCAAATGGTCATTCACGAAACGTCTTCCAATCAGGTAGTTGTCATCACCATTGAAGGTGAAGTCGATTTGTACAATGCAAAAGAATTAAAAGACATTCTAGATGACAAAATGCGCAAACACCAATACGAGATTGTTGTGAATTTGGAAAAGGTCCCCTTTATGGATAGTTCTGGAATTGGAACACTCGTAACCGCTATGTACAAATTAAAAAAATACCATGGCAATTTAAAAGTTTGTAGTGTTCATGGATCCGTTGCAAAAGTTTTTAAGATGACTGGAATGGAAAGTCACTTGGAAGTATTTGAAACAGAAGAAATGGCAGTCACTTCCATGATCAAGGAACGTAACACGCATACGGACTAGGGTAATAACAAACCTTGTTTTACCTTTTCCATCACCTCTTTCCCTTCGAATAATTCTAAAAGATACAAAGCAAATTCAAAAGCAGAACCTGGCCCTACACTCGTATGGATGTGGTGATAGGATTCAATTCGTTTGCCCGTATACTTTCCACCTGCTCCCACTACCAAATCCTCAGTTGAGGGAAAAGATGTGTATGGATTTTCTCCCGACAGAATTTGAAATTTTCTTAAAACGGCAGGTGCTGCACAGATGGCACCAATTGTTTTTTTCGATTGGTGGAAGGATTGTAATAGAGATTCGATTTCAGGTTCGGCCATAAGGTTCTTTGTGCCGTTAAGACCTCCCGGTAGAACGATGGCATCAAAATCTTTTGGATTGATTTCTGAAAATGTTTTGTCTGCCAAGTGAATCGTATGTCGTGATGCAACCACTGGCTCTTTTGATTTACTAATGGAGACAACGTTTACATTTCCTCGACGTAGGACATCAATCAAAATGATTGCTTCCATTTCTTCAAAACCAGAACAGAGAGGAATTAAAACCTGAGTTGCCATACAATGACTAGTTTGGCTTGTTACAAAATGTTCAAGTTTTTTTATGAAAAAACGATTCCAAGAAATGGGAACTTTCCCCCCGTTTCTGGGGTCTGATAGAATAGGAGAGAGTGTTCATTGTCTATGACTGAGAAAAAAACGAATCCTTTACGATATATCGCCATCGCGTTTAGCTTTTTATTACTGGGGACATTTTTGTCTCCCATCTTAACGTGTGGCAATTCAAACGAGAACCCGTTACAACTCAAAGCAGATGGTGGAGAAAAATTATCACCAGCTCAAACCCAAGCAGTTGCATTAGAAGATGCATTCCAAGAAGTGTTTGATCGAGTTTCTCCGAGTGTTGTTTCCATTGCAACGGAAGGAACTGTGAATGTTCCACTCCATCCGTTTGAATATTTTTTTGGCAGACAAGATCCAAGAAGGAGTTCACGTCAACAAAAACTTTCAGGCCTTGGTTCTGGCATTGTTTTAAACGAAGACGGATACATTATGACAAACCACCATGTGATCCAAAACATGGATAAATTCACTGTTAGGTTAAAAAACAAAAAAGAATTCGAAGCAAAATTGATTGGTTCCGATTCGACAGCTGACATTGCGATTTTAAAAATCAGTGCACCAAAAGGAAGTCTCACTCCCAGTCTAATTGGCGATTCCAGCAAAGTGAAAGTGGGGAACTGGGCGATAGCCATAGGTGCGCCACTTGGACTCGAACAATCCTTTACTGTGGGTGTGGTATCTGCCATCCAACGCGGAGGACTTGATACTTCTGGACTTTCCTACATCCAAACGGATGCTGCGATCAACCAAGGGAATAGTGGAGGTCCACTCCTCAATATCCGTGGAGAAGTTGTGGGGATCAATCGTATGATTGTGAGCCAATCTGGCGGATCAGAAGGAATTGGATTTGCGATTCCCATCAATGAAGCGCGACGTGTAGCAGAGGAAATCAAAACCAATGGAAAGGTCACCAGAGCTTGGATTGGAGCAGGTGTTGACAATATTGGAGATGAAGACATCCGCCAATTCCAATTAAAAGACAATAAAGGTGCCATCATCCGCCAAATTGTAAAGGGATCCCCAGCGGATAAAGCAGGACTCACATTACATGATGTCATCATCAGTTTTGATGGAAAACCAGTCCGCTCCCCAGAAGAATTGGTGAGTTTCGTTTTGGCGTCGCCGATCGGCAAACGAATTGAATTAAAAATCATTCGAAATAAAAATGAAATCTTGACTTCCATCACTCCAGAGAAGAAACCCAATTGAGGTGAGTTTACGAGAAGATTGGATGCAAGCGGGCGAAGAGGAACCAAACCTTCGCCCCACAAAACTGTCTGAGTTCATTGGACAAAAAGAGGTTCTGGCCAATCTATCGGTTTATGTTGAGGCAGCTCGCAAACGAAAGAGCCCACTCGACCATGTTCTCATTTCGGGTCCTCCGGGCCTTGGGAAAACAACCCTCGCCAATATCATCGCAAATGAACTGGCTGTTGCCTTCACACCCACCTCGGCTCCTGCCATTTCAAAGGGTGCTGATTTGGTTCGGTTTCTTACCTTACTCAAAACAAACGAAGTCCTTTTCATCGATGAAATCCATGGTTTTATCAAAAAACAGGAAGAACTTTTATACCCTGCCATGGAGAACTTTTTTGTGGATTTGGTTGTGGGAGAAGGTGTCACTGCCAATGCCTTACAAATCCAACTCCAACCATTTACCTTAGTGGGTGCCACAACAAGGTCCGGGCTTGTCAGTGATCCTTTAAAATCAAGGTTTGGTATTCACCTCAAACTTGATTTTTATACCGATGAAGAAATGCAAATCATCGTCGATCGTTCTGCAAAATTACTCGGAGTGAACCTCGGAGAAGGTGTGGCGATGGAAGTGGGGAAACGCAGCCGAAAAACTCCAAGGATTGCGAACCATCTCTTAAAACGAGTGCGAGATTTTGCAGAAGTCAACAATGAAACATCCGTTAGCTTAAAGACTTGTCGTTATGCATTTGATCGTATGGGTGTGGACCATTTGGGACTTGATGCCGTGGACAGGCAAATCCTCGACATTCTCATTTCTCGTTATGGAGGTGGACCTGTCGGAATCAAACCAATTGCAGTTGTCTTAGGGGAAGAAGAAAGAACCATCGAAGATACTTATGAACCCTTTCTCGTGCGAGTGGGTCTCATCGACCGCACTCCGCAAGGTCGAGTGGCTACGAAAAAAGCTTACGAACATTTAGGACTTCCTTATATTGGAAATACGGGAGAAAATCGTGAAAATGGCCCCACTCTCTTTTGATTTCCGATTACCCGAAAAAGAAGAAGGGGAAAAACGTCTCTTTTTTGCATTCACGTTTGTGATCTTACTTGCTTCCTTTTTTTTGGCTCACCTCATCACAAGGAATATGTTGTGGAAAATGTGGGCAGAAGAACAAACTGCCGAAAACCTAAGCCCCAAAGAACAAGAAAAAATATACGAAGTATTAGTGGAGCAACAGTTCATCAATCCAGATAAAAAAGATGAATACAAAGCATTGTCTAACAAGGATTCGGCGGGTGGTGGAGGGATCACTGAGAAACAAGGGTTCCATACATTAACACAATTCCGAGAATTCATTATGGGAAGTGCCACTTCCACTCCAAGTAAAACCCAACCCAAATCAGAAGAATCCAAAGAAGATGAACTGTTTGAATTTGGTATTTTTAAAGCAGACCCAAAAACCAATTCCAATTCAGAGGAACGTCCAAACCAAGCTGCAAACGCTGGTCAGATGACAAAAATTCCATTTAATTATCGTTTCCAACAAGACTTCTTGTTTCGTTGGGATGGAGCAAAAGCTCTTACAATTCCCACCAAACAATTAGCAGGTTATTATTATTTCAAAAATATGTTAAAGCGGATAGAAGAATCCTTTGCCCCTCCCGGTGGTGGGAATTTTGCATATCGCGATATGGCAGGAATTGTTGCCAGAGAAGGAATTAAGGAAGGAGAAACCAAAGTATTGTTTATGTTAAGTGAACAAGGACAAGTTTTGGATGTTCGTCTGGTTTCTTCTCAAGGACAAGTTGTTGTCGACCAAGCCTGTATGGATTCGATACGAGGTCAAAACTTTGGCCCTGTCCCAGAAGAAGTGAAGGCCAAAGGTTTAATCTTTGGAATCAATTTTATTTTCCCTGGGATGCGTTATTACCGATAAGGGTTATTCATTCAGTAAGGTACAACCATATTCTTTGGATTGGAATTTTGCCGTATTGGTTCTACCAAGACCTTTTACAGTCACAGATTGATTTTCTTTATCTAATTTGAATTCACTGATGGGAACCCACTGTCTTGCGAAATCATGGCACTGTTCTTCTGATAACTCCATCACAAAGTAACAACTACAGTATTCCTTTGAGTAAAAACTGGAAATGATAGAAGGAAAACTCGATAGATGTTTCCAATTCCATTGTGACCAAATCAAAACGATTAAAAAGAATAAAGCTAAGAAAATTGAAATTTTACGTTTCATAAGATTACCGAATCACTGATTCCTTGATCAATTTTAAAAATTCATTTTTGATAAACGCTTTTTCGCGGTCATCACCAAACCGAACAACAACGAGATCTAAACTCGGGATCACATACATCATTTGTCCCCAATGTCCAAGAGCGGCGAAGGTATCTTTAGGAGCATCTGGCCATGGTTCATGGATACCTCGATCAGGAACTCCTGTATTTGCATACCAATGCGCTGTGTAATTATCCTGCGATAAATCATCAGAATAGGGAGTTGTTTTATAACCTGGTGACGGTGTCCTTGTAAATGTTAACCAACCTTCGGGTAAAAATCTTTCTCCATTCCAAACACCATCGTTTAAATACAGATATCCAATTTTCGCGAGATCCCTTGCTGTCATATAAAGATACGAAGAACCTACATATGTTCCGGAAGCATCTCTCTCAAACGTTACATTTGAAATACCAAGTGGTTTGAATATTTTTTCAAAAGGAAGTTTATCATATTCTTCTTTGCCATAGACCTTCTTTAAAATCGCAGAAAGGATATTGGTATCACAACTTGAGTAATATACTTGTGTTCCCGGTTCTGCGCGAAGGGGGAGGTTCGCACAAAAATTCCCCATATCTTGTCGGCCCCTTGTATACAACATAGCAATCACAGAAGATTTGAGTGGACCACTTTCATAACCTTCTTCTGCAGCGAGTCCTGAAGACATGTTCAATAGATGACGAATGGTGATCTTTTTGTGTGCTTCATCTCTACTCAGTGGTTCATAATGATAATAACCAGGGTCATCTAATTTGATCAGTCCATCTTTGACTGCAATTCCATACATTGTTTGTAAAATACTTTTAGAAACTGACCAAGTTAGGTGAAGTTTGTCTTCCTTAAAATTACGTGCATATTTTTCATAAATGAGTTTTCCATTACGAAGAATGACAACTGCATCAGTTCTTCTACCTTTTCTATCTTTTTCATCGCCAGTTCGTGCAAATGCATACTCTTCAACTAATTTGAGTTTTGCGGAAGAAACACCGACTGATTCTGGAGTGACAATTTTCCAGTTTGGATTTGGCCATTCAGGTTTGATACGTTTGGGGAGTGGAGATACATTTACTTCTCCACCGAAGGGAGAAAGGTCTTTACTACATTGGATTGTAAAAAGAACAAAGAATAGAATCAGAATTTGTTTCATAGAAGTCCTAACGTTCATTCGAAAGAGAATTCTAAGCAGATAAAACTAGTTTGCAAAGGAAAAAAGTGAAGTGTTATGCTTTTTCTGCATACCCCTTTAGTTTTTGTACCATAGAAAAAAGGCCATTCCGTCTTGAGATCGATAAAAACTTTGCAAGACCAACTTCTTCTATAAATCCAAGTGACGCTTTCGCTATATCTTCTGGACTTTGTCCTGAAAATACTCGTATGAGAATGGCAATGAGTCCTTTCGTAAGTGCTGTATCACTATCTGCATCAAACTCCAGTTTCCCGTCAGTAAGTCTTGGTGCGACCCAAACCCGAGATTGGCATCCCGGTACTAAATATTCTTCTGTTCTTTTTTCATCAGGAAACTTTGGTAATTCCTCACCTAACTCGATTAGGTATTGGAATTTTTCTTCCCAATCAGTCAGTTCCGAAAACTCAGAGATGATTTCTTTTTGGATTTCTTCAATGTTTTGTTTCATCATTAGAACTTCCTTTTGGGATATCAGTGAATTTTTCTTTTTTTCTCATGTAGAACTGATTAAAACCAGAACGGGATAAATTTTTAATTTCGACTCTATTGACTGTAGCGACTGTTAGTTCAAATAAATCTTCGTTTTTATGAAAGAAATAATCCATTCGAAGTTTTTCTTCCAAAGAATATTCAACATTTTCCCAGATGAGTTTTTTCTCTTCAAAATTGACAAACAAACATTCAGGTGGTTTTGAAAGTACATAACAAAATTCACCAGGTTTTGGGACTCCTTTGTAAAAAAGTCCACAACCAATACTTGTGATGAAACTTAAAATCACAACAAGCAAGTGTAAGCTGGATGCATTGTATCTCATTCTTTTTTATCCAAACTTAGATCAAGTTTTGTTTTTAGGCCTGGTTTTTCTTTGATGAATTGGGAAATTAAGATTGGGATTTCTGTATTTTTTTTACCAGTGGCAAGGTAAAACTCTTCCAACAAATCAATTCCTTTCTGCGATAAATTTTGCAGGTGGAAGATGGTTGCTTCTGTGATGATGGAAGTTTCGGTGATCGTATCTGGATTATTGGTTTTTGCTTGTCTGAGTAAAGATAAGGCTCCCACATAATCTTTTTTATAATACTTACCAAGACCTCGTAAGAAGTTTTCTTCTCTAGGAGAAAATTGAATTCCTAATTTAAAATTCGGATCTTTTGTGATGGTGATTAGATGATCGAGACCACTTGCATCACCAGCCAACATCGTATTAAAGGTTAGTAACCAAATGTAAACAGTTTGTAGTTCGGGAGATAATTTAGAACGATCGATGTTTCCATATTCTCCTACCAAAACTTGAGGTCGTTTTACACCACGATGAGTTTCTCCGAGGAACAATAATACTCGGTTATTTTCCCAATCCGTAAAGGGAGAGGAGGAATAAGATTCTGCAGTCCTTGCGTTCCAAAAGATAGAGTCTAATGTGGATTCGGCGAGAACGGAACTTCCTATGAATTCACGAAATGGAGATCCTAAATGTAAGATCAAACTGTCGTGGTCAAATTGGATTCCTAATCGATTTAAATTCCAAAACAAACTCCTTGCGATCAAATGAAAAGCAACAGGATCGGTTGGGTCTTTTTCAGAGTAGTTGGTCGCAATGGTCTGGAAGTCTTCTATCTCTTTTTCTTTGAGATTCCCTGATTTCCAGAGTTCGATTGTTTTTTCTTTGGTTTTTTCTGCTCTGACACTTTGGTCTTTGGCAAAAAGAAAATAAAATTCTTTTCTATAGGCAAACCCTAAAGCGGAGAGGCCAAGCGCTAAAACCAATAAAAATAGCGGTGCCTTTGATTTCTTCTTTCTATGTGGTTCGTACCGGGAGTAAATCGCCATCGTTTGTTCCCATTTTTTTTTGCCCTCCCCACTTGACACGGCTTTTTCTTTGTGATTTAGTGAGAAGGGTATGGAAGATGATTTTTTAGATGATGACGAATTCGATGCAGAAAGCCTAAACGAAGACGTTGTAACGTATGCTTGTGAGGACTGTGACCATCGTTGGGAAGCCGAAGGTGAGGATGAATACCTCGATTCATGGGAATTGATCTGCCCAATGTGTGGATCAGCCAATATCACCGAACTTTAAATTGACTTTTACGCATTCTCTTTTTTGTATTTTGGTCGTTCCGTCCATTTTGTGGAGCGACTCTTCTTCATTTTCGACTCTGTATTCAGAATTCAAAAAAGGAAATTATTCTCTCGTATCTAAACAATCGCTCCAGTACTTAAATGGACGAGAATCGGAAAAAGATCCGCGGATCTTTTTTCTCTATGTTTCGACAGAAGAAAACTGGTCAAAACTCAAATCCAATTTAAGTAAGGAAAATTCACCTAACTTTAGATTGTCGCCACATTACTGGAATGCAGTTTATTTGTTTATGGAAAGAGCATTGGTATTTGGAGAGTCTGATTTACTCATAGAATGGGGAAAGGATTTTCAAAAAAATGGAAAACAAAGTCCCAAATACAATGATGCACTTTTGTTATATGGACTTGGTTTAATGGATTTAAAAAACGAATCCGAAGCCAAGAAGGTCTTTTCAGAAATTGAATCAAACTCTCCTTCTAAACATATTTTGGTCCAATTGGAAGAGATCAAAACAGTTGGGAAATAAATGAAAGGTCTTCGTGTTTCACAAGGTAAGTGGAAAGGAAAAGAAATACCATCACCACCTGATGTATCAGGTCATCTTAACTTTACCAATAGCCTCGTTAAAAAAGCAATTTTTTCCCTTATGGATTCACGGTTATTATCCTGGGGACTTAGTTTTGAATCAGTTTTATTTTGTGATTATTTTGCTGGTAGTGGGCAAATCTCGGCGGAGGCATATAGCCTTTCTGTCAAACGACTTCTTACATATGAATTAGACCAAACAAGATTTCGAAATTTACATACTTTATTTCGTGGACTACCGAATGTCCAATTGTTTCGAAAGGACGCCACTAAACATGCATTAAAGTGGGAATTGGGAGAAGAATCAGCATATATTTTTTACTTAGATCCACCTTACACCTATTGGTCGGAAACACCAATGCGAATGAAAGAAATGTTGGAAGACTTATACCAATTTTGTCTTTCGACAAATAAACCATTTTTGATTCTTTGTCAAATTCCTGAACACCAATCCACAAAAAACATTTGGGTCAATGTTCCTTACAAAATCAGAGAGTATGGAAGTCATTTCATCATCGAAACAGGTTATGAATCCATGGAAAATTTGGAAGAGTAATCTTTTGTTGAAAATGGTTGGGTGGAATTGGAAACATTGATCTCATATTTTCACCAAGTGGCCTCGGCAAATTTTGATTGTGTTGGTCTATTCTTACGTATAAAGTTATTTTTCAGTTTTTTTTCCCAACAAAAGAATCAGATACGACTATACTTTGTTATACTATTCTTCTTATTCCCTACGATTGTATCGGCACTTCCAACGTATCAGGAAGTAAAAGCCAGTTACGTACCATCTGACATCAGTTTGTATGATCGAAAAAATGAACTCATCCAACGCCTTCGCATTAGAAAAGATTTTCGATCAGAAGAGTGGGTAGAGTATGAAGAATTCCCGAAATTTTTAATCGATTCGGTCATCCATGCGGAAGATAAACGATTTTTTGAACATGGTGGAGTTGATGGAAATGCAATCCTATCTTCCCTTTTTGCTGGGTTAAGAGGTTCTACCTTACGTGGGGCATCCACCATATCAATGCAACTTGTTACTCTTCTTGATCCAGAGTTACAACCAAGGAAAAACCAAAGGAAATCAATTTTCCAAAAACTCAAACAAATCAATCGTGTGATAGAATTAGAATCAATTTGGAACAAAAAAGAAATCGTAACTGCTTACCTAAATTTGATTTATTTTCGTGGGGAACTAAAAGGAATTGCTTCCGCTTCTAAAGGATTGTTTCGAAAATCGGTTTCATCGATCACTCCGAATGAAGCCTATTTACTTGCAGCATTAATTCGTTCTCCACAAAGTCCCATTGAAAAAGTATCTAAGCGAGTTTGTGCTCTTAAGTGGGAACGAGATGGGAAAACTTCTGATTGTAGGGAACTTTCCCGTTTTGTTAGGGAGAGTTTGTTTCGTAATTTAGATTACCCACAACAACCTTCCCATGTCCCTCTTTATGCAAAATCTGTGTTCGAACTAGGTGAATACAATCAATTGCAAATTCAAAAAATTGAAACCTCTTTATCCTTTGTTTACCATAAGAAAATTGAAGAAATCCTGAGAAGGAATATTAAAACATTAGAAAATAGAAATGTAAAAGATGGTGCTGTAATTGTTTTAGAAAACAAAACGGGAAATGTAATTGTTTATGTGCCAAACATTGGGAAAGAAAGTTCCGTTTCTCAATTGGATTTAATACGTACTAAACGGCAAGTAGGATCCACCTTAAAGCCGTTTGTGTATGCACTTAATTTCGAACAAAAAAAACTCACCCCCAATTCTATTTTATCTGATTCTCCCATAGGAATTCCTGTTTACCAAGGTATTTATAGACCTCTGAATTATGACAAATCATATAAAGGAAACGTGACTGTCAGGGAAAGTTTGGCGTCATCATTAAATATTCCTGCGATTCGAGCTTTGTCTTTTTTAGATGTAAATGAATTTGTATCCCTTTTAGAAAATCTTGGAATCCAAGGATTACAATACCCTGAGTTTTATGGTCCATCTCTAGCATTGGGTGCAGCAGACATTAGTTTATTAGAACTTACCAATGCATATCGAATGTTTGCAAATGCAGGTATTTATTCTCAAATCCAATGGAAAAAAGATGCAACTAACCGAATCCAAAAAAGAATTTTTTCTAAAAGGGTAAGTTATATGATTTCTGAAATTTTATCAGACAGAGAGGCAAGGTCTCTCGGATTTGGATGGGATAATTTTTTATCCACCTCTTATTTTACGGCGGTAAAAACCGGTACAAGCCAAGATATGCGAGATAATTGGTGTATTGGATATTCAGAACATTATACTGTAGGAGTATGGGTTGGAAATCCCACTGGAAGTCCAATGTTAGATGTTTCTGGTATCACTGGTGCAGCACCTGTTTGGCGAGAAACGATGGATTTACTACATGAATCACTCAGTTCAAAATTACATCCTATCGAAGAAACCAATGCGTCAGAGATGGAGCTGAATCTTGAAATTTTTTCGTCTATTGAACATCAAATTGAGAAAACAAAATCATTTCGAATTTTGACACCTGTGAGTGGGAGTATTTTTGCATTGGATCCTGATATTCCGAATGGTCGGCAAAAAATCCTCTTTACAATCAGTTCCTACGATGTTTCGTATTCTTATCATTTAAACGATGTCTTTCTTGCGAATGCAAAAGAACCATATCTCTGGGAGCCAAAAAAAGGAGAGTATCGATTGGAAATCAAAGACAAAGAGCAAAAGGTTGTATCCTTATCTTTATTTGAAGTTCGGTAACATTCATGTCAAAACCATCTAAGTACAAACATAAATTCACGCAACAAGTGGTCTGGGGAGAGATGGATGCTTTTGGCCATGTCAACAATGTCACCTACGTTCGTTACTTTGAGTCTGCTAGGGCTGACTACTTTACAAAAGAAGGATTATGGGATTCTCCATTAAAACCTGTAAAAGCAGGTCCAGTACTCACCCATTTGGATATGGATTATCGAAAACAAGTTGTATTCCCTGCCACTTTGGAAATCACTCTTGAAGTAAGTGCTATTTCATCCCGAGCATTCTCAGTGATTTGTTCCATGTGGAATGAAGAAAATGAATGTGTTTTAACTGGGAACGCATCCTTTGTATGGTTTGATTTCACAATACAAAAACCTTCCGCATTACCGGAACATTTCAAAACAAAATTTGGAAATTCTAATTTGGTATGATGTTACAATCAATACAAGATCGATTCAAATTAGATGATGAGGTTCTAAAAATCTCTAGGATCTGTCTTGTTGTATTTTCTAGTTTTATCGGTTTTGGTATCTTTGCTCCCGTAGAGGAATTAGGATTATATGACCCTAAGTGGATTCGTGTGATCCATGCCTCCATTACGATATCATTTTTTGTTGCTACCTATTTTGTAAGTTGGGTACGAAAAAATATCCAATCCATTATGTTAGTATTTTTTTATACAATGAGTGCTCATTCCTTAATCTTATTGTATTGGAATTCTTTATACATCGGTTATTTGATCGGAATGATTTTGGTTCTCTCTTGTATTGGTGTGAGTTTTGTGGATAGACGTTCCCTTGTATCCTATTTGGGGACTGTTACTTCCTTTGGGATATTGGTTGGAATTTATACAAAGGATCACCAAGTAGACCTATCTTTATATTTATCTGCAATCATAACACCTGCCTTAGTTTCATACCTAACACTCAATATACGACTTAGTTCAGTTGAAAAATTAAGAAGCTCAGAATCCCAACTTAAAAAATTCCAGGACAGAATGTTAAGTGAATTGGAATTAGCAAATGAAACCCAATCAAACTTAGTTACAACCGAGTGGCCCAAAAAAAAGGGGATTAAATTTTATTCTTTTTTTCGTTCCTTTGACCAAGTGGGTGGTGATGCGATCAGTTACTTTGAAAGAGAAGATGGTAAAATGGCATTATTTTTTGCTGATGTATCGGGGCATGGAATTGCATCTGCGATGGTGTCAGCGATGGCTGTTTTGGCATTTAAAATTCATGGGAACCAAATCCAACCATCAGAATGTTTGAAAGCCATTCATGATGATCTACAAAGTTTAGTACCTAACAATCATATTAGTGCCTGTGTACTGTTTGTCGATTTAGAAACAAAAGAAATCAAATATTCGATTGCAGGTCATCCACCGATCATTCATATCCAAAAAGAAAATGGACCAAAGTTTTTAGAAGGACTGGGTACTCTCATCGTTTCCTTTCTCAAACCAAGCTTAAAAAACTACCAAATCACACTTGGATCCGGAGACAGGATTTTGTTGTATTCCGATGGAATTTTGGAGGTATTTGACGAATCAGGTGAGATTTATGGTGAAGAACATTTGTTTGATTCCATCAAAAATCATTCTGACAAAAAAGGTGATGAATTTTTAAATGCTATTTATGAAGACTCAATGTCATTTTCTGCAAAACGAATTTCGGATGATATGAGTATGTTATTATTGGAAATACAATGAACCTTATTTTAACACCGTTTCTCTGGTTCAAACGAGAGTTTATTCCTTTTCGAACTCTCGACAGATATTTATTTTTTGATTTTTTCAAAACTTTCATTGGCACACTGATCATGTTAACGTCGATGATTGTCATTTATAAATTCACAGATGTGATGAAGTATTTAGTTTCTTCAAAAGTGAATCAGTCCCATGTATACTTACATGTTTTGTATTCTTTACCATCAATGGTGGATCAAGTAGTTGCACCTGCACTCATGTTTTCCGTTTGTTTTGTCATAGGCCAATTTAGCGTAAACAAAGAACTTGTGGCAATGATGGTAGCAGGTGTATCCTTCATTCGAATCATCACACCAATTTTATTTTTTGGAATCGCCATGTGGCTTATTATGACATTGTTTGGGCAAACGGTTGTGATTCCCGCAAATAAAAAAGCTCAAATTGAATTTAGCATTATGGCAAAAGGTTCCAATCGATTGATCGATTTTGTCTACCAATTGCATATCAAAGGTAAAAAAGGATTTTATTACGTATATTGGATTGATGAAAAGGAAAGTACAGTGAAGGGAGGATTTAATTATATTGAAATCACTCCTGATGGATTTCCAACCTATACAGTCTCATCCCAAAAAGCAAAATTCATTCCAAATCCACATAGTTGGGTTTTGTATGACGCAGAAGAAGTTAGATTCAATGAAAATTTAGAATTGGTATCAAGAACCAAATATGCAGAGAAAACATATGATTTTCCAGAAGACTTAGCTTACTTTTCTAAACCAGTTCGAAATCCAGAGGAAATGAATTTTTTTGAACTTGCAGACGAAATTGAATCTCGAATTACAAAAGGGATTCCTTTTCGGAATGTGATTGTACAACAACATATGGCATTTGCGATGCCGCTTATGTCCTTTGTGGTTGTAACACTTGGTGCACTTGCTGGTGCGATCACCAAACGTTCGGCAGGTGTTGCAAGCCTTGGACTTACAATTGCAGTAGTGTTGTTATATTATATTCTAAATTCAACTGCTAAAACGTTAGCAGAAAATGGGGCATTGCCGATTTGGATTGGGATGTGGATCACACCTGTTATCTTCACTTACGCAGCTTATTTTCTTTACCGAAGGATGAACATTTAAATTAGAAGTAGTGTGAGTTTGGAAACAAACACTACTTCCATTCGTAGTTTAACTTAAAAACACTCGTTTGTACAAATCAGTTTGTAAAATTCCTTTTGGGTCATACTTTTTCTTTAAAGAATAAAACTTTTTTAAATTGTCTTTTGGAAAATATGACTCCATCACACGTTTGCGGAGAGTTGAATCTTTTGCAAAATAGAATCTCCCTTTGTGTTTTAAGACAATCTCATCGAGTTCATAACAGAGAGACCAAAGTTTTTCACGATTCCCTTTTGTGACAGGGAAATCCATCGCCATTGAAAATCCATCTACAGCATGTGTGAGAAGGAATGGATCTGGTTTGTGTTTTTTGAAAACGGATAGGTAATTCACAATACCACGTTCTTGGCATTTTGTGAATATTTCACTGAACGCTTGTTTTGCGTTTTCTTTGGGAATGAACACTTGGTATTGGATCATCGATCCAGGTTTATAGACAAATTTCCAATTCGGAACATAGTCTAGTAAAAAAGCGTACTCCGCATGACCTTGGTAATACGCTTTGTTGTTTACCAAAATACTTGCGATACATTTTGCTAAATTAATCATGCGCATTCCAAAATTAAAACTGAATGGGCGCATAAGGATCCACATCCATTTTTTAGGAATCACATAGAACAAACGGGAAGGAAGGTGTTGTCTTTCTAACAAACAATTCCCAGGAAAATCTGGGTCTTCTCCCGCTTTTAAATTGGTTGCTTTATGGATTTGGCCACGGCCTAAAGATTTTCCAGAAGCAAATGCATCAATCCAACCTACCAAATAATCTGCGGTTTTGTAGTGTTCTTCAAAATAGGCAAATAGTTCATCGAAGTTTCGCACATACACTGGATCAATTTTCATCTTACCTGAATAAATCGGTTTCATTTTGATTTGAACTGTCAAAAAACAACCTAACATTCCAAAGCCGGAAATTGCAGAATAAAATAGATCCGAATTTTTTTTAGGAGAACATTCTAGGATATCACCTTTTGCTGTTAAAAAGGTAAATTCTTTGATGTGTTCGCCAATGGTTCCCACTTTAAAATTATTTTTTCCATGAATGTTCATGGAAAGGGCACCACCGAGTGTTGGCATCATTGTTCCAGAAACAACAGGTGGCCAAAATCCATTTTCGATCCCTGTTTCCCAAAGGTCTTTGATACGAGCTCCAGATTGAACGGTCATGACACCCGATTTTAAGTTAAAATCTAATACTTTATTAAAACGAGTTAAATCTAAAACAATTCCATCCGTATTGGTTGAAGCATCACCGTAACTACATCCACCACCACGTAACGCTACTTTGGTGCCTGTTTGATTTGCCCAAACAAAAAGTTCTTTGATCTCTTCTTCGGTTTCTGGTCGAAAGACAGGTGACATGGAAAATGAACTCATTCCCCATGCTTCCACCTTTTCTTTCATTGGGACTTTTATATTAGGGATGGATTTTGTTTTTTTTGTAACCATATTAGATACTCAGTTTTTTGAAAATAAAGTTGGGAATGTTTCGAATGATAAGAGCAACAAGAGCCCAAATACCAGGAACAAAAGCTTCGTCTTTGCCACTCGCAACGATGGCACGAATTTTTTCTGCTGCTTCATCCGCAGTAATTGCCTTGAGTAAACCTTTTTCAGGTAAAACTAAACCATCTGTCATTTCTGTTTTGACAAACCCTGGTTTAATCGTTGTTACTTGGACATTTACTTCTGATAGACGATTTCGAAGTGCTTCTAAATAAGTATTGAGGCCTGCTTTGGAAGTGTTATAAACAGGATTTCCCTTTCTTCCTCTTTCCCCTGCAATGGAAGAGATTCCAATAATCTTTCCCGATTTTTGTTTGGTAAAAAAAGTAGCAACAGGATTTAAAAAGGCAACAGCTCCGAGAAGGTTCACATTTAACATTTCCAAGTCTTTTGCCACGTTGTATTCTTCCTTGCCAATCTCCGGCATCACACCAGAGGCAAAATACACTTCGTCCACACCACCAAGGAGTGAGACTGCTTTTTGGAAGGTTTTTTCTGCAGTCAGAAATTTAGTCACATCAAAGACCAAAGGGAAGGCTCGTTTCTCTTTGGAAGAATTGGCTTTTTTGGCAATGGACTCTAGGGATTTTTCCCTTCTCGCTAAAAGGACCACGGAGGACCCAGCGTTCAATTCTTGTTCAGCAATGGCTTTTCCGATCCCACTCGAGGCACCGACGACGATTATTTTTTTCCCCATGTTTACGTTTTTTTGGTTTAATCGAATCTGGCAAGTGGTTTCAATAGGGTTGTGCCCGTAAATGAGAGAATCCTGATCGACGGGATGAATTTGATGTATAAATTTCCCGACCTGGCATTTTGTTTGGGGGAATACCGCCTCCAAGATGCAAGGATTGGTTTACTCGTTCATTTAAAACGCCATTTTCCAGACCTGGGCCTACGCAAAGTTCTTGTCTTCTTTGACGGAAAGAAGGAGTTACTTTCAGAATGTTATTCTGAGGAGTGGGAAGGTTTTTCCATTCATTATAGTCATGAAAAAAAAGCGGACGAACTCATCATTGGGTATTTAAACTATTGTCAAGTACCTTCTCAATGTTTGGTGGTAACATCAGACAAAGAGATTTTGAGTTATGCAAGAAGGTTACGGGCAAAACGTAAAACTTCTGAAGAGTTTTATGTGGAATGGGTCAAACGGGAAACAGAGGTGGATGAAACTGAATTTAACCACCTGAAAGAAGGATTGACACCTAGTTCGGAAAGCGATTACTGGGAGAGACAATTCCTTCCTTGATATGTTGTTCAATTCAATACCATTTTTAATCTTCTTTTCTTTCGTTTACCTTTTTTATTGGGCCATCCCCAAAGAATATCGTAAGGGTTTTCTTCTTTTTGCCGGGATTTGCTTTTATGCATATTTTTCTTTGGCACTCACGGTTCACTTCCTCGTTGTCATAACAATCAATTACCTTCTGTATCGTAAGATCCAATCGACTCCGACTCGGTTTTGGGTGGGTCTCACAGTTTCTCTCAACTTGATCAATTTAGGTTTTTTTAAATACGTTTACTTCTTTAGTAAGGTTCTGGCTGACCTAACAAGTTATCCTTTTTTCCAACAAGTTCCAAACCTAATCCACATTGCTCTTCCACTTGCGATCAGTTTTTATACCTTCCAAGTCATTGCAGCAGCAGTTGACACATATCGAAATCCCAATTTTCCGACTGTGAAAGTGGAAGACTACTTCTTGTTTGTCGCATTTTTTCCTGTGTTAATTGCAGGACCAATCATGCGTATGTCAGATTTTTTTCCAAATTTAGACAAACTCACACCTAGCAAAGAAAAGATGTATCGAGCATCGTATTTGATGATGTCCGGTCTCGTTAAAAAAGTGTTAGTTGCTGATCCAATGTCTCTTACAATTTCACCTGTATTTAATTCTCCTTCAGATTATGATTCTTTTTCATTGTTCATTGCAGGGATTTGTTATTCTATCCAGGTATTCAGTGACTTTTCAGGTCTTACCGATATGGCGAGGTCAGTTGCATTGTACTTAGGATTCGAAACTCCTGAAAACTTTAAAGCACCTTTTTTCTCAACATCTGGGCGGGAACTATGGAAAAGATGGCATATCACACTTTCTTTTTGGTTACGTGATTATATTTATTTCCCGTTAGGTGGATCAAAGAAAGGTGAACTCAGAACATATCTCAATTTAATTATCATTATGACATTGGGTGGGTTTTGGCATGGTGCTGATTATACCTTTATCTGTTGGGGATTCTATTGGGGTGTAATTTTAGCCGGTGAACGATTTTTAGAAGGGAAATTAGGTCTCAAATTAACTCCTGAAAAAAACAAAGTTTTAATCGTTCTGAAAGCAATGATTGTTTTTGTTTTATTTTCCATTTCAGGGCTTATGTTTCGTTCCAACAATGCAACAAATATGCTGGATCATTTTTATGGAATTTTCACACATTTTTCTCATAGTCTAGAGCGATTGTTAGATGGCAGTTCCAATCATTGGTTAGTTTCTGCTACTTCTTTATTAGGTGAAGGTTCTTCTTTTAAATACTTACATATTGAAAACTTGGAACGTATATTCTATACTTCGTTTGCTGTATTGTTTTTTCATCATCTACAATACTTTCCTGAATTTTGGGAAAAAATTCGTAAACATGATGTTTGGTTGGTTCCAACACTTGGTATCATTACAATCTTTTTGTTAGCCACATTATCACAAGATGGTGGCGAGTTTATCTATTATCGCTTTTAGGGGGAAACTGTGGATTTAATACGAAATCGATATTTGTTAGTCCCATTTTTAGTTGTTTTTTTAACGTTTTGTTTAGATAAATTACTGGTTTTAGAAAATGTTCATACTTATTTTTCAAAATCTTTATCAGATATCAATTACATCCAAAAAAACGAATTATACGAAGACTTAAAAGAATACCTTAAACTTAAAGATAGAGACAAAGTAATTGTTTATTTTGGAAATTCAAGAGCTCTACTTTTTGATAACGAATACATTCATAAAAAGTACCCTGGTTGGGTAATGTTTAATTTTTCTGTTCCTGGTGGGAAACCAGATTATGTTTTACAATGGATGGAGCAGTTTGCAAAAGATGAAGTAAAACCGGACTTCTTTTTATTCGATCATTCTGTAGAAATGTTTAACTCTACTGCCACTTTAAAGGTAGATGAAACCTTAACCAATGGCCTAAATGTTTCATTTGTATTAAAACATTTTTTCAGATTTTCAACAGATGATATATCAACTCTAATCGCAAAACGTATGTTCCGTGCATATCAATACCGTCCTAAATTGGAAGTTATCATCACAAGAGCCAAAAATAAAGACACCTTATTATATCCTTATAGAAGTTTGCGTAATAACCTTATGGCAAATTTGAAAAAGGGGAAGGGTTCCGCAATGACTCCAGGGACACACCAGGCAGTCCTTCCACCAGAATTATTAAAAAAATCAGCAATTGGTGATTTTCATTCTTATCTAGTTCCATTTCGATTTTCTGAGAATATACTTAGTTTCACAGACCAATCCTTACAATTAGCAAAACAATTGAATGTTCCATCTGCAGTCATTTGGGTTAGGTTATCTTTGCCCTATATGGATCATATAAGGCATTTAAAAGTATCAGTAGCAGAAAATAAAGTGGGAACTGTTTATGAAGATTGGTATCCGCGTATCGTGGAGTATCACAAACAAAATGGTATACCATTTTGGAATATGAATGATGATCCTACATACACCTGCAACGAGTTTAGCGATGCAGGTCACATGTCACCATCGTGTTATAATGATTACACTGACTATATTTTTAGAAACCTAAATCAATCTTTGGTGATGGGAGCTCGGTAAAATTCAGTACGATTCTGAATGTCATTCGGAGAGAGTTTTTCCGGTTCTGTTGGGTTGGGTTTTGTAGGATTTTGGGATTGTGGTTTGTTGTGATTTTCCTTATCAACAGAATAACCATAATAATAACCATGAATGATCTCTACGACTGCCACTGGTGTTTCTGAATTGGCATTTTGGATTTCGATGGTGATTTCATCCGGTGGAGCGAGTAATTCAAATACCCACTGGGACTCTCCTTCGATTCTCTCCTTACGTAAGATTGTCGAATTTTCATTTTGTCCATTTCCAGAATAAACTGTTAATACCCATTCTTTCAATTTACCATCAGTTGCTACACCGATTCCAATGGATTGAGGGGAAGATTCTCCGGCTTTCAGATCAAATCGAATTGCGCCACCTTTTGCAACCGCACCATAAAGCCTTTTTTTCGAAAGGGTGGGGTAGAGTGCTAAGTCTTGGATGCGAGTGGTAACTTCCTTCACATTTTGGCTTAGGACTGAAGGTTCGGAATGTAAAGTTTGCAAACTTAAAAAACAAATTCCGAGGAGTAGATAAAACGAATGTCTCATTACCTTCATTGGACTAAAAAATAAATTCATTACAAGCAAAAGATATCTATTTTATCTCGAACAAGAACGAAATTTTGGCAATTCTTCCGCCAGTGATTGGCGTTCTTCTGGATCCAAATTGGTTCTATTTTTCCATTGGAGTTCCATCCTTTCGATGGCAGGTCTGAATTTTGGATTACAATGACTTGAAAAGTATCGGTAGGCGCTGTTTCGATTGGTTTCGTTTTCGCTAACTAATTTGTAAAATTCAAAAACAGATTGATTGTCTTCACTTGAAAAATTTAATATAACATATGTTTTGTGACATTCGCTTAAAGTGAATGCTGGTATTTTTGTGTTTTTACAATTCACTGCAACATCTGATTCTAAAAACAACATCATTTCTTCATACGAAAAATCTCGAAATGGTTTTCCCTTTGGAAGACTTACTTTTTGTTTCTGAGTGTTTGAATTGTTACCATTGTTTGTTTGGATATTTGAAACTTGAATTGTAGATTCTGGAACAGTTTTCACTCTTTCGTTCTTTTTGATTTCTTCAAGGTTTTCTTGTTTTGTTTCCGATTTAGGAACTTCCACTTGCACAAAATTTTTCACTACTTTGGGTTTTTGGTAAGGATTAGTGACAGTTAAATCATAAGGACCAGTTTTTGCTTCTGTTGTATCAACTTTTAATTCAATTCGTTCGGATGACTTAACTTCTTTACTAACAATTGGTAGTTGGTCGTCTTTTTTACTTAAATCCACCTTTGTGGCTTCTAAGAAATGTTCTCCTTCAATTGTAATCGGAGAGATTGTTTTTTCTTTTTTGGATTCGGTTTTTGGAAGTATGATTGGTTTTTCAACTTCTTTCACAATTTGAGGAGGTTCCGAAATGATGATCTCAAGATCTTTCCATACTGACCAAACAGCAGGTTTTTTGAACAAATTGAGAGGAGCAGTGCGTACCATGTAAATTCCAGAAGGTAACTCTTCTATCGAATGATAAGCGGTATCGATTTTTTTATCCAGGATCAACTTTCCTGATTTGTCTTTAATTTGAATTTGGTATCCATTTGCATCGGCGATGGGTTTCCAAGCAATGAGTTTCGTTCCTTCTTGTGATAACAAAGAGGAAACAAACAAAAAAAGTATAACAAATATTTTGAAGTTATATCGAATCATTTTTTTTCTTTATAGAGTCTTTTCGGAGAGATAAATTCGATATCAGTTGGCTTTAGTGATTTTAATTGGTCCAATGCCAAAATGAAATTTCCTTTGCGAGACAAAACAAAGTTTCCATTTTTATAAACACTTAAATCCCATGAAAAACTCCCTTCATCCAATACGCTTAAATCTTTTAGTTGGTAATGCGGTTCTTTTGTGCTAGTTTTATAAATTGCAATTTTTTTATCAGGGAAATGTTGGTATAAAACCAAATCAAATTTGTCAGCAGTGATACCACTCAACTTCCAATGGAAATCTAAACTCGATTTTCCTTTCATTTGGACAACAGATCCATTTGGTGAAAGAATTTCTAATTTTGTTTCTTGCGAAGATTGATTTTTATTTTCTACACTATTTACAATCACTTCTTGTTTTTTCTTTTTGTCTATGATCGTAAAACTAAGGATAGCGGATGGTTCTGTTTCCTTTCCTTCCTTTGTTTTACCAGTGATGGTAACAAATAATTGCCCCAACCCAAGTTGATTCCAATTGGGAACTAAAAAATTCGATTTTGTTTCGGTATCAATCACTACATTCGAAAGTTTGGAATCCTTTGCAATTTTAACATGATAAGATTGAATTTCTGCATTCCCTTCCCATATTAAGATGGCTTGGTTTAATTTAATTTCTTCTAAACTAATTTCAGCACCTGGATTTGGTCTTTGCCATTTGGGTGCTGGGATTGTGTTCTGTTTTTTAATGGAGAAGGAATAAACTTTTGTTTCTCGGTCTTTGGTATCAGGAAAGGATGATTTTGCAATTACCTTCCAATAATATGTTCCTTCCTTTAAATCATCGAATGAAATTTGATTCGCAGAAGTTTCCATACGTTTGATTGGATTTTGAAAACTATTGTTATCAGATAGAAAAAAGAGATAAGAATTTGCGGTTGTCAATTTTGTCCAAGAAACAGTGACCAACGGATATAATTGCACAAAGGGAATCACCGTTCCATGATTCGGTGATTCTGCCACAAACGATTCTAATTTTGAAACAAAAAGTTTATTTGTTTCACTTGCTTCTATACTGTTTGATTTTTGATTTTTGACTTTGATTCGCCAATAAAATGTTCCTTCCTTTAGGCTAACAACAGTTTTGCCGTCAGGAACTGGTTCCGAAAAAAACCTAAGTTTAAAATTGGGAGATCTTGAGATTTCTAAAATCGGCGAATCATAACCTGATTCCATTTTCCAAGTGAATGATACATTCACTTCATCAGGTTCTGCATAAAATAATTTTTGAGAAGGGGGTGTGATGAGTACGACTGGAATTTTTTTAATTTCAATTCCACTTTTTTTAAATTCTGCTTTTTTGCCTTGTTCTACATCTAAGGCTTTACCGTTTTGTTTGACAGTCGTTTTGCCTTTTTCCACAAAAAGGCTTAACTCTTGGTCTTTTGCTCTTTCAATTTTGACATTTCCGGAATCGACATTGATTTCGTTACCTGAACTAGTGATTTTAATTTGATTCGCGTTGGAATCATTCTTTTTTACTTGTAAAGAGCCTTCTGAAAATTCTAAGTTTGGGTCTTCACCCGTTAAATCTAAGTTAAACATTGAATTTTCATCAATGTTGATCTCCGTTCCATCTTTTAAGCGTATGATGGCATCAGAAAATGCTTCCGAACGGATGGTATCTTTATTGATGAGTGGACTATTGTTTTCCAGCTTTTCCCAAATGACTTCATCTTCAAATTTACGTTGGACTATATTGTTTTTAAAAAAAATAGTACCTACAACTTCACGATCACCAATATCAATTTTCCGATTCAAATCTAAGTAAAATAATACGCTAAAAAATAATGCGATACTTGTTAGGCTCAGTAGAACAAATGAATCTCGTTTGTCTAAATTCATTTTTTTCCCTTTTTGGAAGTGACTTCAATTCCTACTAATTTTTGTAACTCAACCAAATTTTTAGGAGCATTCACATCTGATTTTTTACCCAAAACTGCATACACTTTTTGGGCTTTGGATTTCCCTTTAAATTCAATTTCTCCCATACTGACAACATTAAACTCTGATTTTACTTCATGGTAGGTGGATTCTGTAATTAGAATATCGGTATGAGTTTCTTTGTTAAATGACTCAACTCTGGAAGCAAGGTTCACTGAATCTCCAATGACAGTGTATTCCATTTTGTCGGAACTTCCGATTTGACCAGCGATCACATATCCTGTGTTAATGCCACATCCAATTTTAATGATCGGTTTTTTCGCGGAACCTCTATTTTGATTAAACTCAATTAATTTGTCACGCATTCGTAAAGCTGCTTCGACAGAAGCAATTGCATGATCCTTGTGATCACGAAGGGCTCCCCAAGTTGCCATGATTGCATCACCAATAAATTTATCTACCGTACCTCCCGTTTCCTGAACACATTTAACCATTTCTGTCATGTATTGGTTTAAGAACTCAACCACTTCTTCTGGTTGTAGTTTTTCAGAGATAGCAGTAAAACTGCGGATATCGGAAAAAAAGATGGTGCAATACTTTTTTTTACCACCAATCGATAACTTACCTTTGGCGGCAAGTTCGGCAATATCTTGGTTTACGAATCGTCCAAATGAATCTTTTAATTTTTCCCTTTCTTCTAATCCACGACCCATGCTAACGAATGATTTTGTGAGAGTTCCAATTTCGTCATGAGTTGTCGCATGTAGAGTGATGTGATAATTCCCTCTTCTGATTTCTTCGGAGGCATCTACTAATTTTAGAATAGGTGTTGAAAGTGATTTTGCAAAGATATATACAACTATAAAAGAGAGAGATAATGAAACAATGAGTAAGTATACGTTACGTTTTTGGATATTATTTACTTCTTCGAATATTTTTGATTCACGAACTTGTGAGATTACACCAACACCACCAAATCCTAATTTTTTGAAAGATGCAAGGTAAGACTCTCCATCTTTGTTTTCATAACGGAATTGTCCATTATCAACCGTTGACTTTTTCATTCGATCTACAATCGGCAAATCATTTAGATTGATACCAGAAAGAACTACTTTTGCATCAGGGTGAGCAAGAACACTTCCATCTTCACTGACTAAAAAAGTTTCAACAGGACCAGAAGTTTGAAATGCATCCAATAAACTATCCAACTTCACTAATGTTACGAGAATGGTATGTGTGTCTTTGGTTTCTGATAAGGGAAAACTAATACATAAGATGGGATTGCGAAAAAATGGACTGATGTTCCATATAAGAGTTGTTCCGCTAAATGATTTTCTCAGTTTAGGTTGGATGTTTTTGATGATACTTTTGACTTCCGTCTTTTGGTAATCATACTTTTCTAAAAATTGATCATTTACGACTTCAAATTTTGGATTAAAACTAGAATCAAATGCACCAATAAATACAAAGTTTTGATCTTCTTCAAAAAGTTCTTTTGCAATGCTATTTGCTGATTGTGTACTTCTTAATACAGCTGAAGCTGTAATGTGTACATCTTGTTTGATAGAGTGTAAGTCAGATTTTACTTTTAAGGAAAGGATTTCATTGATTTTGATATTGTTTTCTTTTACTCTTACTTCACTATCTTTGCGAAAAAAATAAGAAGCAAGAAAAATCACTCCAGACATCGAAATCAAAAGTACAATCGAAGTGATTAACAGCAGTTTGTAACGAATCGGGAATTGGAATTCGCCAGGTGTATTTGATTGATTCCCGAAAAAGTCTCTTAGTTTGATCAAAATCGTTTTCATGACATTGGTACTTTTACCAATTCATTCGAAAACTCTAGGGAGAAAAAGTAAAATTGAAGTAAGAAACTATTTTTTTCCTAAGGGCAGGACAAAGCAACATCATATGTCTGTCGGAATGGATAATCAGGAATCGTAAAAGCGGTTTCTCTTACAACCGTATCAGGATATCCGTCTCTTTTTGACAAATCTCCCAAACAGACAACCTTATAAGTTCCTGGATTTAAGTATTTGATCTTTGCATTTTGTTTTGCGGGAGTTGCAGCAAGAGGTAATACATTGAGGTATTCTGTTTCTTGGAAACGGAAAATCCCATAATAATGTAAAAGAGAATTCCCTCCACCACTGATCGTTAAACTAGAAGCAACTTCTGGGTAAATGACTCTTGCTCTAGTTAATATATTTCCACCAGCATCACCTTCACCTTTGTGATCGGAAAAAATATCACTCACTCCAACATATGTAACAGTCGTTGATCTACTTGATGTGTAAGAATGTAACATCAAGTTTTCTTTTAAGTTAACTCTGACTTCTAAAATATATGGATCAAATCCATCACGAATCCTCATATCTGACTGAACCGATTGAGTTGGTAATTGAGTGAATAATGCGGGGAATAACTTTGGAACGATATTACTTTTTTCGGCAGTGGTTGTACCTGCTACGTAATTATTTCTTGGAACGATATTTAATCCATTCACAATTGTTCTATTATCGAATCTTCCTCTCACTGGTATTCCTGCATCTAACGCATAACCAGTCACAAGTGATCTAAAATAAATCGCAGCATAATAGTATTCTCTTCCTAACCATGGTTGGCCAGAAGCATATGCTTGTTCCCAGCTAAGAGTTTCTGCTGATGGATCATTTGATGGGAATTGGGCACCAATCCCTGTGAAAAAATCATTAGCCTTCAATATACCGTTACTTTCGGTACAAGTATTGTTATCGAATGAGTAAGTGACGGTACAAAAAACTTGTCTGTTAGGAGCAATGTAATCCCAAAATTTATTTGAGTCTACAGTATCTCTAATTTGTGTTAATTCATTTAAACCTTTTAAGTACTTACTGGAAATTCTTACTTCACCAATATCCAAAAAAATTGGTAAATTACCAGCTTTTGGTAAACTGGTTAAAGTCATCGTTGGATCGAGACCTTCCCCCTGAGAGTCAACATACAAATCCCCAGTACCGTTATTCAATTCATTCCAATCGAGTGGATTGTCAGTTGCATACGTACCTTTTAGGAGGAGTAACATTCTATTATTGAAGAGAGTTGAAATAACGGGAAGTTTTGATTCATCACCTAAATCAAGTTTGGTTTTGCAGTCCAAAAGTACGGATACCACAAGAATCAAAAAACAAGTATGTAGGAATTTAGATTTCATCAGAACAATACTCCTACTGTTAGACCAAAATAGAAAAAATCAACGTTTTGTAGGGTATAATTCGAAGGATTTTGTAAACGTGGATCATCATATGGGCTGGCTAAAGGATAACGGTATTGGTTGGGAATGTCCATTTGGGTTTCAAAAATCTTATAATAATCCAATCGTACCCCAATTCGAATTCTACGACCAGCAATAAAACTAGCTTCTAACCCAGCAAAGGCGGTAGGGTTCCAACGAGCTGTATCGGCAGGACGTGCCACAACGTAAGACGAACCACCACCACCTTTTAGAAAAAATTGAATGGGAAGTTCGAGTGGGATTTTATAGGCAAGGGCAGCATATAATGGCATTGCTGTGAGTGCTCTTTCCGAGCGGGATAAAAATACCGCATAAGAACCACCCACTTCGGTGTAAAAGATCCATGGCCATGGCATTCTTGCATAAAATCCACCACCAAGTGTCGTTTCTAGGACACGGACAGTTGGTGTTCCAGGCATTGGGTTTGCCGCTCCCACCCAACCACCGATCTCATACCGGCGTTTGTTGTACTCTTCTAGGGTTTGAGCGGAGAGCAGTCCAGAAAAAAGAGTGAGTGATAAAAGGATACTAAGGAAGAGAGATTTTGTACAATTCATGAATTTCCGGATGATCTTCGTAATACGCACGGACAAAATAGAGTCCATCCGGCGGGAGAGTCATCCCAGCTCGCGAACGGTTCTTTTCTTCCAATATGGAGTCTATGGATCTAGATTCCCAACGTCCCTTTCCGATGTCCAGTAAAGTTCCAACGGTAATTCGCACCATATTGTGCATAAATCCATTGGCCCGGATCCGGATTTGGTACCAATCGGGAGTCAATTGTTCCAAATTGATGGCCAAAATCTCCCGGATGGATCGTTTCCCCGACATCGATTTTGCTTTTGCCAGGGATCGGAAATCTTTTTCGCCTACTAAGACATCTAATTGTTTTTGGACCAAATCCCAATCAATATGGTGTTTCACCCAATACGCACGGCCTTCTATGAAACTACTTTCATATTTACTATAGTATAATTTATATATATACTCTCGGCCCGTACAACTGAACCTTGCATGGAATTCGGGTGGTACTTCGACAACATTTTTAATCGAAACAGCTTTTGGAGTTAAAGCATTGAGTGAAACTAATAATTTGTGAAAATTGGGAATTGGAAATTCTGTTTTAAAATTACAAACCATACCAAGAGCGTGTACACCAGTATCTGTTCTTCCTGCAACTGACAGACGTGAAGCGGGATTCCTTCTTAAGATGATCTCAAGTGCAGATTCGATCGAAAACTGGACGGTAGGTAGGTCTTTTTGTTTTTGCCACCCATAAAAATAGGTGCCATCATATTCGACAAGAAGTGCGTAATTGGGCAAACCCTTACTTCTCGCCTCCCATTTCTTCTAGAATCGCATTGTATTCGTCGTACAATTCGCGTGTCATTTCAACAATTGGGCCTGGTTTTCCTTTACTTGCTTTTCCTGAACCGTACAACCTAGCAAGTGTTCGTTTAGCACGTGATAGAAGTAAAACCTGGTCTTCTGGTTTGGGAGCCATTTGGTCCTTGAATTTTTTTGTAAGGAAAGCATTTAGATAAATAACACCGTCAAATCCCCAGTTGTTATCTGTATCAGGTCCAAGCATACCTGCAGCTTGGTCAACAGGTTCATTTCCATTCTGCATGAGTTCTAATGTATAACCATAAATCACGGCAGCTTTTTGGTAGAGTAAGTCTCTAATTTTGTCATACCCTAAATTTGGAAATTCATCATGTAAGTCAGAAAAATACCAAGCGGCCCTTATCGCACAAACTGCCTTTTTAGGAGTAGGGGCAACACTCACACCTCGTAATTGGTAACAATCCATTCCAAGTAAATAGGATGCGGCACCTAACACAATTTGGCGGTCCTGTGTGAAATCAAGAGGTCCAAGGATTTTTTCGATATAACTACGGCGAGCGTCAGTTGCCATTCGAATGGCTTCGTTGTCTGCTGGGTTTAGTGCGTTCCAATCTTTGGGAAAGGAAGAATAGAGGCAACGAGGACAGACAGTCATGACATAATCCAGAGGACTCACACGACCAAATTTTTTATTTTTTTCATACAAACGGCGTAAATCTTGGGCTAATTTCCCAGCGATGAGCCTTCCTCCCCCCTGGAACATCTGCTCCTTTTGGTGATTTTCATCACAAATCGGACAAGCTGTAGACTCTTTGGCACGAAAAGATACTTTTTTTGACTGGGCGGCGGCTTGGGACATAGGAAAAATCTAGGAAAAGGCTCAATTTTAAAATACAATCTGTCAATCCAATATCATAAATCTCCGATAATACTCACAGGGGACACCCTGAAATTACTTGTAAGATTCTTCTAACGAAGGAAAGTACGGAAACGGAATGAATGGCAGAGCAATGAAACAATCCCTTCTTATTCTCATGATGAGTCTCGTGATGCAATCACCTATGTTTGCAGAATCAGTCTCTAGTAAATCCTATCAAAAACGTATCGAGCTTTTGACTTACCTCCGTGAGCTTGAGCCAATCGTCAAAAACTTTCGTGGTGAAGATGCGGAAGGAAAACCAACAGAGCTCAATGCTCCAGAAGGAAAAGAAGGCTTCCGTATGAAAAAATACTTAGAAGCCAAACGCATTTACCAAGAAGGGTTACAATACCATTTTGAAGGTAATTTTTCCTCTGCCTACCAAAGGTTCCTAGAATGCCAATTGGGAATTGAAAAAATGACAGAAGAACTTTCCCAGTTGTACATCCTCCGTGCTGAAGAAATGATGAAAACGGCAATGGAACGCAAAAATCCAAACAACCCAATGGACAAAGCACTGCTTGATATTTCTATTGAGTATGGAAAAGGATCTTACTTCCGCCAAGATGTGATGGATCTTCCACGTGAAGCACCTTACCAAAGAAGGATGTACGATCCAAAAGAAGCACATTATAGTTACAATAAATACGATATTGAAAAAAATATGGAACTTGGTTACAAACACTTAGGACTTGCAAAAGAAGCAAGAGCCAATGCGTTAAAGGTGGAAAAAAATCTTGAGAAACACCAAAAACTCCAACCTTCACATAGAAAGTATCGTATTGATTTGTATTTTGGTGCGATCAACTTGGCTCGTGATTCGAAAGCCAATGCGATCAATATCTATAAATTAAAATACCCTTATGATAACTATTACCTCAATAACTCACAAGCAAAAACAGAAGCATCCAAAGATGAAACGGGTGCAACTGTAGAAGGCCAACCAGTTAAAATTGATGGAGTAACTTATGATTTCACAAAAAACCCTTATATCAAATATGACAATCGACTCCAAGCGATGTTTGATGTAAGAGTGCCGGAAGAATACCGTGTGGACCATGCAGATGTAAGAGGTCGTGTCTATGAGTTGGATTCCAATAATATGGTGTTCATGAAATACGACCAAGAACGTAAAAAAGCTCTGAATGTGCCTGCGAAACCAGCCCAAGGAAGCACTACCACTCCGCAACAATAAGAAACAATATCTAACACTGTTTCCGAATGCATTAGCCCAAGAAATTTCTTGGGCTTTTTTATATCCATAGAAACCACTCTTTTGTCTAATTGTTGCTATGGCGAAAATTCCAGTTGTAGATAACTTAATTGAAAAAAACTTACACGGACTAAGCGTTCACTACGGGCGTTTGGTGATGAAGGTATACTTACGGATCACTCTGTTAGTATTCGGAAAAGCGAGTCCATACTTAATTCGTGGTTTGTATCATGCAATTTCAGGGAACAAAGAAAAGAGAATAAAGGAATTTTTAGAAGGCACTAAAATTTGGGCCGAAGATGTCAAAAAAATTACAAAAACAAATGTAATAGTCTTCAATCAATTTACAGTTCCTGAAAAAGGACATATGATTTTTTTGAATCACGTAAACGAGATGGATTTTCCTTACGATTGTTATGTGATCAGAAAGCCATTTTTAGCTAACCAAGTGATTAAAAAAGCATGGTTTGCTTATTGGTGGATGACTGCCATGGGTTCCCAAGTATTTGATAATTCAAAGGCGATGTCTATTGCCGTTTCTGTGAAAAATCTAATCGAAGGATTAAAAACAACTTCTTATATCGTTTATCCAGAAGGGAAAAACACATATAGTGAAGAAATCCAACCCTTAAAAAAAGGGATGGTGAAAATTGCTTTTGACCAAAAAATTCCAGTCTTTGTGGCAATCAAATCGGGTGTTACCACATACCAAGAATACCAAAAAGGAAATGTTGTCGGTTATTTGGGACTTGGCATCCATCATCCAAGTGATTTTTCTAGTTGGGAATCATTCCAAGATCACCTTTATCAATTGATGCATTCCAAAAAACTTGAGTTAGATGGAATGTTAGAAGCAGAACGAAACAAACTCCGATCTACTTAGTCCTTGTAAATTTTTCCCACTCTTTTAGGAATCGGATTTGTTCGTGTGATTCTACTGCACGTTCACTTCTCGATTCTCTCACCTTTTGGATCGCAGATTCAGAATCCATTTTATATTTCCAGATTAAATAAGCACCTGCAACGGTTCCAGAACGCCCAAGACCACCAACACAATGGATTAACACTTTTTGATCTTGGGAAAGGATCCTATCCATCCAATTCACAATATCTTTCATCTGTTCCATACTAGGAACCTTTTGATCTAAGATTGAAATTTGTTTTTGTTCGATTCCGAATTTCGGAATTTCAGTTTTTAGTTCATTCACTCCGTATTGATTGTATTCTTGTTCTGTAATGAGACTGAGAACGTGTGTGATACCTTCTTCTTTTATGGTTTGTAAATCATCTAACAACACTCTTCCGCGGTCTTTTCTTCCTGGTAAAATGGTAAGACCAATTTTAGTAATGGTTTCATTTTGATTCTTGATTGGTGATAAATAATCAATGCGTAATACCTTTGATTTTTGGATGTACGATTTGATTTTATGAATGAGTTGTCCGCCCACATACAAAGCCCATTTTTTTTGCCAATCATTACATTCATCGAAGGAGAGAGTGTGCATCGCATATCGTAATGCACCTACATGCATTTGGTATGGATCTCTGTCTAGTTTGACAAGTTTTGGATAATAAGATCTGAGTTTGGCGATCACTCGATAAGCTTTTCGAAGTTTTTCATTGGAAAGTTCTTTGGGAGGATCAAAGGAAAGTGGAATTCCTAAGTCTTCTTGGTTATGTAAAATATTTGTGAGAACAATCGCTTCTTTCCATTCAGATTCAGATTCGATTTTACAAAAAATATACAATACATCGTTTTCTAATTTTAGCAAATCTCTGAGAATATGCCCTCTGTGGGTGTGAAAAAAATCAATCATCCAAACATTGTCTTGGGCATCGATGATGATGTTTGCTCCATTTAGGTCACCATGGACATAGGAAGTATTGTGTGTGATCGCATTGTATTCTTTAAGAAAAGAAAGGTCTTTTTCATAAAAGGAACAAGGATTTAAAACCTCATACCCTGGGAATATGGATATTGTATCTGTTGTCTGTGGACCACCTAATAAAGATTCAACTCTAGTTCGTACAGATTTTGCATACTTAGATTGGAAATCATAATATTCGAGCAAATTTAGTTTTTCTGCGGAAGTTGCTTCAAACAATCGGCCAAGTTGTTCACCAAAGACAATATCAATGATTCGATCCAGACCAGTGCCATCTGGCATTAACCCATAAAGTTTTTGGAATGTCCTTACATTCCCATCTAACATGGCAGCATATCGGTATTTGATTGCCCCACGGTCATTGAGTTCACAAAAATCGACTATTGAAGGAGCATTGTTTCCTAAAACTTCTTGGATCCTTTCAAAGGAAGTTCTTTCTTTTGCAATCAAATCACGGTTTCCAATTTTGACTACACAAGGTACTTGAGCATGTCCTAAGTGGTCTATGGATTTGGATTTTAAAACTACATTGCCTGAAAATCCTCCATCCAAAGTTTTGAATTCAACATCTTTACAATCACGGAATAGGTAGAGTAGGATTTGTTTGTCTAAATCCGAAATTGGATATTTAGGATCCAATTTTAGTTTATCACTTGAGATTCTTGCATTGGTTGTAATACGTTTTTGTAAATTTGGTTGTTCTCCCGTTAAAAATTCAGTAAACGCACCAATGGAAGAATACACTTTTACACCTAAGATTTGTTTGAGTTGGTCTAACGCGATAAAATGCATTGATAAAGAGGAACTAGCAGTAAGAGCAGAACAAACAGCGATATCAAATTCTGGGTATCTTGTTTTTAAGTCATAACATAAAAAGGTTACTTTTGCTTCTGTCCAAACACCTGTGATACCCACTTTTAAAGGTTTCCCTTTGTATGGTTGTAAAACAGATTCTAAATTCGTATCTACAAAGTCATTTAAGCCAGAAGCATTGATAATTTCTGCACGATTGGGATCAGATTCGATCCAATTTTGAAATACAAATTCGGCTCCTTTCGTATCCTTTAGACAATGGTAACCAAACTGGACTAAATGGTCTTCTTGTGATTTTGCATTTGGATCATGCCAATCACGTATATGGATTATCTTTAGTTGTTTTGGATTTGATTCATATGCCCAGTCCATAAGGGAAAAAACAGGACCGTCTTCCACCATTTCACCTAATAAACGATTGGCTTCAGCATACCCAACGTGTAATGAATTGGGAAGTGGATCATATTTATCCAAAAGAGAAGTAAAATCATTTTGTAAACATTGGGTAAATAATATTGCCGATTCTGAATTCATGAACAAAAGCATTGACATCTTTAGAAATAAATCGAGAATTTATTTCTCAAATTTTGGAGGGACTATGAAACTTGTTTTGGTATTTTTACTAGGTGTTGTCATGACTTTTGGAGTGACTGCAGGTGAAGTTGGATCCGATTGTACATTCAAAGGAAAAAAATTAGCGGGCAAAGTGCAGTTTGTGACAAGTTTCCCAGACTTTAAGGTGCAAGTGGTTGAATCCTTCCCTGACCTCAAAGTAAAAAAAGTATCTAGTTTTCCTTCAGACTGCGGGCAGTGGCAAGAAGTCACATCCTTTCCTGATTTTAAAGTCCAAATTGTAACAAGTTTTCCTGACTTTAAAGTGAAGTATGTGGATTCATTTCCTGGAGTACCGTAGACTACCTTCCAATGGATAAATTGAATTCCGATTCATTAACTCCAAAGACAAATTAAAGAAGGCTTTTGCTTTTAACGTTTGTGCCGTACAATTTGTTCGGTTTGGGTTGCAGATTGGATCCTCTGCATATGGAGGCACCATTTGAAATATAAATTGTGTGTCTCCATCAACACTTTGGTAAAGGATCTTTTCTTCATCGATCCAACCACAAGCGCTTCCATAAGCAAAGTATGTACTACCTGATTTTACATTAGGTGCGAGTAAATTTTTACCAAATCCAGCAAAATACGTTTTTTTACCAATGGCACCTAAAATTGTAGGTAATACATCTAATTGGGAAGAAATCCTTTCATCTAACTTTGGTTTAATGTATTTTGGTGCATAAATTAAAAATGGAACCATCCGATCCTCAAAATAAGATAAATACCGATGGTGTGTATGGTCGCCAACAAATACAAATAAGGTATCTTCAAAGTATTTTCGTTTCTGCATTTCCTTCATAAAAATTGATAAGGCAGCATCAGAATAATGATAGGTATTTAGATAATCATAGTCTGTAACATTCTTATCAAAAATTTCATATTTTTTGTCTGGTACTTTATAAGGATAATGGGTTGTCATGGTAAGGATCGTCATCACAAATGGTTGATTCCTTTTTTCATATGCATCCATTGTTTCCAGTGCTTTGGTATAAAGATGTTCATCATCATACCCCCATGCACCAATTTTATATCCTTCTTTACGAAAGTCTTCTTTGCCGATTAAAGTTTTAAAACCAAAATGGGGTAAAATGGTTACCAAACTATCAAACTTCAAATCATCACCAGTGATAAAACTAGTTTCATAACCTAACTCTGAGAAAATATTTCCTAAAGCAGAAAAGTTACTTAGGATTTGTGGTGTTCGAATTGCTGTCAGTCCTGGTCTGTCTGGGATACTTGTTAATATAGATAATAATGCATTACTTGTCCTTCCCCCATTGGCATAAAAACGTTTAAAACTATGACCTTTTTTCGCCAATTGATTGTAATACGGTGTGACTTCCTTTCCTAAAAAAATACCATCCGACATTGGCCAAACAAATTTTCCTGTCCATGATTCTTGGATCACAAGCACTACATTGGTTGGTTTTTTCCCAGAAATTTCATTTAGTTTTCTTAATAAGGGAAAGTTTGGATCATTCACAAATTCAGAACCTTCAAACTGAACTTCCTCTTTTACGATCGAAAGCATTTCTGCATCACTCATTTTGAGATGTTTGGGAATGGATTGGCTTTTAAAATCATTGATGGTGGTATAAATTCCATTTAATGCAATCTGATTGATGAGGGCATCGTCAGAAATGATTGCTTCACTTGCCCGGAGAGGTGATTCTTGTGGTCCACCACGTAAACCAAGAAAGAAGAATAAAAGCCAGAAAACTACCTTTGCAATTGAGTAACCTTTAGGTTCAGATTCATTTCCTTGGGTACCTATCTTCTTTTTTAGAAACCAAAAACGTATTCCATATACATAAGCACCTATGAAAAATAAAAATGAGAAAATTTTGAAAGGAGCCTCTGAAAAGGCAGAGGAAACTAATACATCTAAATCTCCTAAAAATACGATGGCTTCATAACCAATGTGTTTGTTTGCATTTTCAAAATATAATAAATCAGCAAAAAGATGTAATACTCCAAATGGGTAAAGGATGAGTGGTGTTACGAGCCACAGATTTTTGTAAAATTTAAATTTGGATGCAAAATCCCAAATCGATAAAATGTAAAATCCAACTAACAAGATAGAGACTGTCACAAGATCGAATCGAAACCCGATGAGAAATGCTTTGAAAATTAAGAGATAATCGAATTTTTCTAAACGGTAGGAATATACATAAAAAAATAGAATTCGATGAAAGAAAAGAGTTAAAAATCCAAAGCCTACATATGTTAAAAAAATACGGTCTGAAAATCTAGGTTTCAAAAACAACTTCAGCATAAAAAAAGAATTTGTGAATGATTGGGATGGTCAATTCACTTACGATCTTTCTGTTGATTTATTTTCGCTATTCTTTAGTTTTGATCCTACTCACATGAAGCCGATCCAAAAAATACTCATCGCCAATCGTGGTGAAATTGCTGTACGAGTCATACGCACTGCAAAAAAAATGGGGATCAAAACAGTTGCTGTTTATTCTGATCCCGATTCTCAAAGTTTGTTCGTTTTAAACGCCGACGAAGCCTACCCTTTAGGCGGAACAGATGCGCGTTCTTCTTACTTAAATGTGGACAAAGTGATCGAAGCTTGTTTGGCAACAGGTGCCGATGCAGTCCATCCTGGTTATGGATTTTTATCCGAAAACACAGACTTTGCTAAAAAATTAGAACAACACGGAATTCGATTTATCGGACCTAAACCCCACTCGATTGAAGCTATGGGTGACAAGATCGGCTCACGCATATTAGTTGCTAAAAGTGGAGTACCAGTGGTGCCAGGTTATGAAGGCCAATCCCAAGAGATGTCTGTTTTCAAAAAGGAAGCTGATAAAATTGGATATCCTGTCATGGCAAAGGCGAGTGCTGGTGGTGGTGGAAAGGGTATGCGACGTATCAATTCACCAGAAGAGTTGGAATCAGGAATTTTATCTGCGAAACGAGAAGCGATGTCAGCTTTTGGTGATGATCGTATCTTATTAGAAAAATACATTGTGAATCCAAGGCATGTTGAGTTCCAAATTTTTGGTGATACCCAAGGAAACATCATCCACCTTCACGAAAGGGATTGTTCCTTACAAAGAAGGCACCAAAAGGTTGTCGAAGAAACACCAGCTCCCAATTTTCCATCCTCTTTAAAATCTAAAATGGCAGAGGCAGCTGTCATGGCAGGTAAATCTGTTCAATATGAAGGTGCAGGCACCGTAGAATTCATATTAGGTGAGAGTGGTGAGTTTTATTTTTTAGAAATGAACACTCGTTTACAAGTGGAACACCCTGTCACAGAAATGACAACGGGACTAGATTTAGTGGAATGGCAAATTCGAGTATGCCAAGGAGAACCACTTCCGATTCTCCAAACTCCTCCCCAAAAAGGACATGCGGTCGAAGTGAGAATTTACGCAGAAGACCCCAAAGAAGGTTTTTTACCTTCAATCGGAAAAATCCATCATTTGTCCTTTCCTACAAGAGAAGACTTAAGGATCGATTCAGGAGTGGTGACAGGATCAGAAATCACAATGTATTATGACCCCATGATCGCAAAACTAATTGTCTGGGGAGAAGATCGTGAAACAGCCATTCAGCGATTAATTGAATGTTTATCTGAGACGATTGTATTTGGCCCCAAAACGAATTTGCAGTTTTTGCAAAAATTGGTATCAACAAAGGAATTTTTCCAAGGAAAGGTTTCCACTCATTACATCGCAGACCATGAAGTGGAACTCTTAAAAGAGAATACAAAAGAAGAACTCAAATTTGCGTTAGCGGGTCTTTTTTTCTCATCAAAACAGAACGTAGATCCTTGGAACGCATAAGGTAGCAGAATGGATTTTTTATTTGAAACTAAATCGAAACCAACATCGGTACATGTTAGTGGCAATCGCATTCGTGTACGTTTGGAAAACCAAACCTATACCATTGAATCCGATTCTCTGATAGAAGGTATCAAACCCCAGGACCAAAATTTAGTCACTGTACAGATGAAAGACGGTTCCTTACTTAAATTTCTCAAGATTCGAAATGAAATTTTTTTCCATTGGAAAGGGGAATCTTGGAATGCAAAATTAGCAGAACGTTCTTATGAAGTTTCTGGCCAAACTTCCCCTGAGATCAAAAGCCCGATGCCAGGAAAAGTAGTGCAAATCTCTACTGCAGTGGGAAGCGAACACGGTTTAGGGGAAACGTTGTTAATTTTGGAAGCCATGAAAATGGAAAATGCCATCAAAGCTCCTTACCCTTGTCGTGTGGAAGAAATCCGGAAACAACAAGGGGAACTTGTCCAACAAGATGAGGTACTACTAATTTTACACAGAATCGAAGTGGAAAAAACATAAATTTTCGAATCTATTTGACATATTTTGCAAATTTCCCACCATAAGGCAGTTTCTTTGGCGAATAGGTAGAGAATGTACAATTCTATTTTGAGAAGTTTTATACTTCTGTTATTTTTTTCCCTGGTTTCGGGTGTTTCTGCACAGGACAGACAACCGCGAACCGACCTTCCGTTCGAAATCTCTGAAAAGAAGAGATTGAGTGAGCGTGATTTTAAGAATAAAAAAGAGGGGGGTTACTTCACTGGACTCCCTCTCATCAACTCCGATCCAAACGTAGGGATTGGGTATGGTGCCCGTGTATTGTATTTTTACAATGGGAATCGAACTTCCCCTATGTTTGAATACACACCTTACCGCGTGAGGATTTTTGCTCAGTATTTTAATACGACAAAAAGTGCTCCTTACCACCAGTTAAGTTTAGATGCACCCTATATTTTTGACACCAAATGGCGGTTACGTGCGGATGCAGTATATGAAAGAAATCCAAACTCCTTATATTTTGGCATTGGGGAAGGTACACTCCAACCTCTTTCTTACTTAGAAAGAAACGATCCAAATGGAAGGATCCGTAGGAATGCACCATTTGCTGATTACGAGGATAATCTAAGTTATAGAAGACCAGGGGATGCTGGAGTTGGTGAATCTCCAATTGTCAGTGATAATAAATACAATCGATATGACATTGAGAATCCTAACTTTAGTACATCAGGAGAATACTCGTTCTTTGGCGGAACACTTAGAACAGTAACAGGCGTTCGTTTATCAAAACAAATCATTCGAAGATTTGATGGTACAAATAACAATGCATACCTCGGACCTGCTGATGGAATCCTCGGACTATTAGACATCGATCGAACCATCACAACTCCGCAAGGGGAAACAAAACTAACACGTGATGCGAAAGATGGAAAAGTATTAGGTATAAACGGTGGTTATACTAATACCATTCGTGCTGGTATTGTTTATGACACACGAGATTTTGAGCCAGATCCAAACAGAGGTTTGTTTTTAGAATACACTCACGAACGTTCTACAAAAGCAATTGGCTCTAACTATGAGTTTAACAAAAACTTAGTATCCGGCCGTGTTTTCTTAAGCCCAGTTACTTGGTTTACCAATAAACCTCCTGAGCTTTTAGAGAAATTTGTATTAGCGGCACGTGGTGCAATGATCCAAACAAACGGAGATGCACCATTTTACGAATACCGTAACATGTGGGGAACGGAAGTGAACCAATCAGGTCTAGGTGGTAGAACAACCATTCGTGGTTACAAACAAGATCGTTTTGTTGGCCAAACAATGGCATATGCAAACTTTGAGATCAGATGGAAATTTGCCGAAGCTGAATTTGGTGGGCAACACTTTGATTTCCAATTAGTTCCATTTTATGACGTAGGGCGAGTTTGGGATCGAACGCAAGATGCCAACTTAAAGAACTACAAACACTCAAGAGGTATTGGTTTAAGAATTCCTTGGAACCAAGCAACAGTTATCTACTTTGATCATGCGATTTCAAATGAAGATAGACAGACCTTTATTAACTTTAATCACATATTTTAGGGAGCACTTTAAGATTATGAAAAAAATTCATTACTGTTTTGCTCTTTTGGCAATTTCTTTATTCATCAACTGCGAAATGAAACCTGTAGACGATGTCTTTGGATTAAGTCCAGAAGAAACCAACCAACTTTTCGCAGGCCTCTTGGCAAACCAGAGTTTGCGTGATAATGGCAATGGAACCGTGACCGATGCAATTTCCAATTTAGTTTGGCAAAAATGTTCACACGGACAAGTTTACCGATCGGGATTTAACGATTGTTTGGGGGCTCCTCAAGGATCCATTTACAATCCTTATGATTCCAGTCGTGCTGGTGCAATCCAAGTTGCGTTTTGTGATTCCAAAACTCATGCTTGTAATTCCATCAACTTCCCACAAGTCATCCAAGGATTTTCTTCTATCAGTATCCAGGGAACAAGTGAGTTGTATGCTGCATGCCAAAATAATCACTTTTTAGGGCAAACTTGGCGAGTTCCAACACCCATTGAATACCAAAGATTGGTGATTCCTGGACGTGCGGCAACATTGCAGTTTTTTCCATCTACCCAAGAGGAAGATTATTGGACTGCTTGGTCTAACCAAGACGATTTACCAGGTGAAACGGCGTTTGCCATTTCGTTTGACCGCCAATCCTATGGAGTCCAACGGTCTGTCGTAAAAACACAAAGGAATTATGTCCGTTGTGTGAGACAAGGTCCTTAATTTCTCAAACCAACCAAAAACTCTCCTAATTTTAGGAGAGTTTTTACTTTTCAAAAAATCAATTTCATACTAAACTTTTATCCATACAGACCGAAGTACCAATTAGGTGGTTAGGTTTTCATGAGAATAGAAGAATCCACATTCAGCCGTATGAATGTAGATCTCCAAAGAGATCGAAGGGTGAACTATGTCGGTCATGGACAATTAGAAAGTGCCCCTGAAACAATGTCTGCTTTACATGTCATTTCGCATGAATTAGGACACGCTCAAGAATTTAAGAATGAAGCCTTCCGAGAAGGAAGAGAAATTCAATCCGTTCAAGTCAAAATCAATTATGAACTTCGAGATGGTCGAATGGTTGCAGTCAGTGGTGAAACACATGCAGTGACAAAACCAAATTCCAAACAAGAAGACGATCCAAGTTTACAACCCTATTCAGATGGGAAATCGATACAAGATTTGTTCCAACAAAAAGCTGAAGAAGAGAAAAAGGCAAAAGAAAAATCTTCAGAACAAGTAGATCGAAATAATCCAAAAGAAATCCAAAAACGAAGTTATGAAAAAAACTTAGAGTCAAAAATCAAAGAATTGGAAACTCGATTAGAATCAGAAAAAAGTAAAAAAACTTCTGATATCACTTCGACAGAACGTCAAAAAGAATTGGAATCTGAAAAAAAACGATTGGAAGAAGAAGTCCGTTTGCTTCGAATCAAAGAACAATTAAAAGAAACTTTTGCTTTACTTACTGATTTTCGTAAGATGATGGCTTCCAATGTTTTTGGAATGCTCAATTATAAAATGGACTCAAATTACGGTTCCACTTTGGATACGTTTGTTTGAATTCCTAGTGTTTCTAAGATAAACTCTCGTAATTCACCAATCCCTCTTCCTGTAGTTGCAGAAATATAAAACACCCGAAACGGAACTCCAATTTCATTCATTGCTTCTTCCATTTCTGTACGTACTTTGTGTTGTCCACTTTGGTTTAATTTATCAATCTTAGTTCTGATCACAACGGGTTTAATTTTTTTTTCCATTGCTACTTCGATTGTAGATAACTCTTCTTCTGGAAATTCTCTTTGGGAATCACATAATATAAATAGAACTTTAAGTTGTTTCCATGAATTGAGAAATCCTTCTAGTAGTTTCATCATTTCTTTATGTTCTTTATGAGATGCTTTTGAATAACCAAATCCTGGTAAGTCGATTAAATTAAAGCCAACTTTGGTTCTGAAAATATTGATTAGTTTTGTTTTTCCAGGAGTTTTTGATACTTTTGCAAGACCTCTATGATTGGATAATGCATTGAGCAAACTAGATTTCCCAGAGTTGGATCTTCCCATAAACGCAATGGATTGAACCGAATCTAAATCTTCCTTTTCTTCCAATTTGGCAATTGAAGTGAAAAATTTGGTTTCAGGAAAAGGAATTTCTTTGGAATATTTGTGCATCTAGATCACCTTTCCAAATAGATTCGTTTGGGATAATTCTTTTCGTTTTTGGAGAAGAGTGAAAATAAAATTTGAATCGGTTCATTCTCAAAATAAAGGATAGGAATAAAAGTTCTAAGGAAAAATGGAATACCATTCTCCCGCATACATTCTGAAATTTCCTTGTTTCCTGAACGAATTTGAATTTTTTGACCATGGTGCCATGATCCAAGTGAATACCTTTCTTCAGGGTCTTTGATTCTAAATTGGTTTTGATTCCATTCAATTGTAAGTTGGTTCCCTTCACGATATGAGATTGCTTTTTTAAATGCGGAAGACTTTTTATCAATGATAAAAAGATCACCAAACTTTGATTTGTATAAATAACAATTTTTGTTTTCTAAAAATGCTCTTTCTCCTTCCGATTGAAGGTGGAAATTCTCAAATCCAGATTTATAAAGTGGGTACATTCCCATCAGTTTTAAATGAAAGTCGATTAATTCTTTTTTTGCAGGTAAAGTTAAACTCATCCATGTTTCATGAGGAATCCGAAACATTTTGGGTGATATCGTTTGATTTGGACTCGTGAAACCATCAAATTGGATATTGAGTTGGGTTCGATCATGGAAATTCCAATATGTTTTATGAAAATTCCATTTCTCTCGTTCCAGAATGGGTAATAATTCCATTCGGATTCGATTTCGTTTGTAAACGGGATCTGAATTTGATTCATCTTCAAAAATTCGCGTTTGAGTTGTTATATATTCATATAGATCCTTTAATTCATGGTCTTCTAAGAATACTAAAGGTAAAAAACGTTCGCCATCAAAGGGAGGAAGTGTATAAAACGATTTTTTTCCACCTCCTCTTGTTAGGTGTAAGAATATAGATTCCGTATAATCTTTGCAGTGGTGACCTGTAAGAATCACAGATGGATTTGTTCTCGTAATTTTTTTCAGTTCATGGTAACGGACTAATCTACCAGTTTCTTCGAGCCCTTTTTTTAGTTTTAAAGCGAGTTTTGGAATTTTTTTTTTACAAACGAAACGGGGAAACCAAAGTTTTCTAGATAAATTTGCATTTCAGACTCTTCTTTTTCGATCTCTCTGATTCCATGAGAGAGATAAAACAAATGAGGAGTTTCGATTTTGTATTTATCTTTTAGGTATTTAAGAAATAAAAGAAGGATACTGGAGTCTTTTCCTCCGGAATAGGAAAGTAAAAATTTAGTTTTGTTTGAAACCCAATGATTTGGTAGATTGTTGCCCATTCGTTTGAGCATTGATTCAAAATGGGCAGAGATGGAGGCTGGAATATCAAAGTTCATATTTTTCTCACAGCCACCATAGTGATATCATCGTGTTGTTCCTGTTCTTTGACAAATTCTTTTAGATCCAAATAGATATTCTCTAGAATCTTTTTTGGTTCTAATTCTATATTCGAAAGGAAACTTTTTTCTAGACTTGGTTCACCGTATTGTTTTTCCGATGCATTGAGTGCTTCCGTTACCCCATCTGTAAAAAGTAAAATTGTATCTCCTGCATGGAATTGTAATTTAGATTCATTTTTGAATTTTGATATATCGGGACTAATTCCCAAAATGACTCCACCTGTTTCAATAGATTGTAAAGACTTTTGGTTCACTTGGTAATGGTAAAAATTTCCATGACCTGCACCAGACACATCAACTTCATCGGTCACTAAATTCCAACGAATCAAAATCATACTCATAAATCGAGGTGTAATGGCTTCCTTATAACTAGAATACAGATAATTGTTAATGTCGTTTAGAATTTCCCAAGGTGAATCTTTGACTCTCACAAGCGAATGTAATATGGTTCTGACAGTAGCCATCACAAGTCCGGCAGCTACACCTTTACCACTCACATCTCCGATACAGACAAATAATTCATTTCGATTCGGTGAAAGGATAAAATCGTAATAATCACCACCAATTCCACGCGCAGGAACCATGAATCCACCAAAGGAAAAACCTTCCGCTTCAGGAGTATTTCTGGGTAAAAGATTACTTTGGATTTCTTTTGCAATTTCAATTTCTTTTTCCAATCTTTCTTTGTTTGACAGGTTTTGGTACAAGTTGGAATTTTCCATTGTGATTCGAGCGAGGGAAACAAATGCATTTAAAGCTTCGATCTCTTCATTTGGAAATCTACTATCTTGTTTTGCTAATATGAAAATACAGATGGTTCCATTTTCTAATTTGACTGGAACAATCATTGATTCTTTCCCAATGATTCCTAATGTTTTTAAGATTGGAATTTTAGAGGGATCAGTTGTCATAATCTCTTTTGTTTGTAAAATTGAAGTTAATTCTTTTGATTCAATAGATTCTGTATGAGTTTTTAATTCATAATTATCCAAATCTCGATACACTTTAAATACCTTAGCTTTAGCGCTATCAATTGGGTATTCAATTAAACAGGAAATAGAGGAGTCTACAATCCCAGACAAAGTGAGTAGGATCATTCGTATCATTTCATTATGATTGTTTAAATAGAGTTGGCTAAGTGTAAGAGCCGCTGTGTGCAAACTTCTGAAATGTTTTGACTGATTTTTTGATTTGGAGAATAAAAGAGAATTTCTTAGAGATACCGCAAATTGTCCGACTACAATTTTAAGGATTTCTTCGTCTTCGATGTATTCGGTAGGGTCCTCTTCTTCGTAATCAATTGTAATCATCCCAACAGCAATATTTGCATATAAGATTGGTAATACTAATTGGGACTTTGTTCCTGTAAGTTTTGAATAAAAGGAATAAAAAGGATGAGCCTGGTCACTAAACTTATAAAAACATGGCTCACGATTCGCCATAGCTTCCACAAGGATTCCGTAACTTAAATCATAATCAAGGGTAAAACGTTTAATTGCTCTTTGTAAGTATTTCTGTTTTGAGTAATAATGTGCTAATTTAATTTCACCTAACTCTAGGTTTGTGATAAATATTGCAATTTTATCTTTTTTTAAACGATCTGCAATCAGCTCACTGAATCGAAACATTAGGTCTTCTAAACCCAGTGAAGAATTAAAGAGGGATAGGTTTTCTAAAAGGAATTCTGTTTTTTCTTCTGAATTGAGAACATTTTTACCAACACGAGGGATTTTCCTTTTCTCTAAGATCCATTCCCTTTGGCATGTTTGGCAAAAAAAACGGCCTTTTTGGGTGAGTCCACTGGGAACACGAGGTTCGGCGCATAACAGACAGATCCTTTCAAAATCCGATTCCTCGTTCATCACAGTGCCAGGGTATCCGATTTCTTTTTTCGTCTGCTACAAGAATTTCGTGTCGTTCCAAGAAACCTGGTACGATTTGTGCTTAATCTATAAGCAAATGTTGTTTTTTCTGCTGAAATCGAAAGGAAGGCAAGTGAAATGTTGAAAAAATCGTTTAATTGTTTGCTTACCGTACATTATGATGAGAAAATAAGCAAATTGAATCTGTGTTCCTTTCCAGCAATCCGTAATAACAAAGAGCAAAACCTATGAGCGCGAAAAAATTCAATCCGATCCAATCCATCCACGAAGTAGCCACGGCAATGAATTCCACCCAGGACCCTGACGGTCTACTGGAACTCATTTTGGACCGTTGCATTCAAATTTGTGGGGTAGAATCGGGGTCTCTCATGCTCATCGATGAAAAGCAGAGTGTCCTTGATGCTGTTACCTCTCGTGGTATGAACCAACAATTACTCAGGGAGACCAAATTGAAGATTGGCCAAGGGATTACGGGGATGGCTGCTTCCACTGGAAAGGCAAAATTGGTAAACGATGTTTCCAAAGATCCAGATTACATTCAGGTCAAAGAGGAAATTAAATCAGAACTTGTGGCTCCTATGATTGTTGAAGACGATATCATTGGAGTGATCTCACTCGATTCCAATCGATTGAATGCTTTTACACCAGATATGTTGGAGATTGTGAGTGTCCTTGCAAACCAGGCGGGTCAGATCTTTAAAAACTTACAAACGATTCGTTCCTTAGAACAACGAACCAAAATCCAAGCAACCCTCATCGAAATTTCTAAAGTTGTCAGTTCCACACTCGACCAAAACGAAGTGTTTGATTCCATCATGGTGACAATGGAAAAATCACTTCGTTTGGAGAAGGGTAGTATTGTCCTATTCAATAAAGAAGAAGCCTTATTACGCATTGTTGCTGCATCTGGATTATCTCCCGAAGAAATTGAAAAAGGCACCTACCAACCTGGTGAAGGTATCACAGGAAAAGTATATGAGTCAGGGGAACCAATCATTATTGAATCGGTTGCATCACATCCTGATTTTTTAAATCGAGTTGGTTATTTGTCTCATTTTAAACATGATCCACATAACGTAAGTTTATTGTGCGCACCTATATTAAGTGAACAAACCACGCTTGGGGTAGTGAATGCTTTTATTGTACAAAATAAACATACTGATTTAAAATCTTTTTTAGATTTTTTACAAGTTGTCGCGTCAATCATTTCGCAATCGATTAAAATTCAAAATCTTGTGGAAGAAGCTAAAAAGGAAATCTCTCGAGAGAATATCCAATTAAAGAGAGAACTCAAAAATAAATATAAATTTGGATCACTCATTGGAAAAGCTGCGAGTATGGAAAAGATGTTTGAAAAAATCCAACTAGTTGCTGATTCAAGGGCTTCTGTTCTCATTACTGGAGAATCTGGAACTGGAAAAGAAATGATAGCAAATGCGATTCATTACAATAGTTCTCGTTCAGAAAATCCATTTATCAAAATCAATTGTGCAGCAATACCTGAAAATCTACTAGAAAGTGAATTGTTTGGTCACAAAAAGGGATCCTTTACAGGAGCTGTGACTGATAAAAAAGGAAAGTTTGAACTCGCCGATACAGGTACAATTTTCTTAGACGAAATAGGTGAAATGGATTTAAATTTACAATCGAAGTTACTGCGTGTTTTACAGGAACGTGAGATTGAAGCCATTGGGTCTACAAAAGCAAAAAAAGTAGATGTAAGGATCATAGCGGCAACAAATGCCGAATTAGAACAGTTAGTTGCTGAAAAAAAATTCAGAGCGGATTTGTTTTACCGATTGAATGTTGTTAAAATTAATACTCCACCACTTCGTGATCGAGTTGAAGACATTCCACTTCTAATGAATCACTTTTTAGAAAAATACACAAAAGATAATAATAAAGCGATCAAAGGAATCTCAAGAGAAGCATCCAGATTATTACTTAAATACAGATGGCCTGGTAATGTGAGAGAATTAGAAAACGTAATTGAACGTGCTGTCGTACTTGCGCAAGACGAGATATTGAATGAAGAAGATTTTTCTGACATTCTATCGAATATGGAAGAGTTGCCTGAAAGTACAGTAGAAGTATCCAATACAAATCACGTTGAATCAGTTTCTGGAATGGAACCACTGGATTTAGGATCTGGTCGATTGACTTCAGGACAACTTGATGGATTGGATGGACGAGCAATGGAAATTGTAGTGAGTGAAGTTGAATCTCGTTTGATCCAATATGCAATGAAAAAGTTTCGTTACACCAAAACGAGAGTAGCAAAATTTTTAGGCATTAATCGTAACACATTGGATAAAAAAATTAAAGAACTCAATATCGAGTATTAAAATGATATTGAGTCGATTAATTTGTTGGTTCTGGGAAATGATTTAAATGATGGATGGGACCTGTCACAATATCATCTTCCAGTGTTAAGTGTAAGTATTCTTTTGCAGAACCAACAGCCTCTGCTAAATTTTTACCATGAGCCAGGAAGGCAGTGATCGCTGCCGAATAAGTGCACCCAGTTCCATGAGTATGTTTGTCTTTTAGATAAGTTTTTGCAAATTCGTAAACAGAGTTTCCATCAAATAAAACATCAGTTGCTTCACTAGCGTTTGGCAAATGACCACCTTTTAACAAAATAGGCACATTAAATTTTTGGTATAATTTTTTAGCCATTGGCACTAATTGATCATATTGGTTGATTGTCTCACCTAACAAAAGAGAGGCTTCGTCGAGGTTGGGTGTGATTACCTTCGATAATGGAATTAAATCCTCAATGAGAGATTGGATTGCATCATCCTTTAATAGTTTGGCACCACTCGTTGCCACCATGACAGGATCCAAAACCAATTGTATATCTGGGTTCTCATAAAAGAATGTCGCAACGACTTTAATGATGTCTTTAGAATATAACATTCCTGTTTTGGCTGATTTGATTGGGAAATAATTGGAAACAGCTTGTAGTTGTGAAGAAACAAAATCAGGAGAGATTTCATAAATCCCTGTAACACCATCAGGATTTTGAGCTGTTAAACAAGTAAATACGGTGGTTCCAAATGTCGCTAAGGATGAAAAGGTTTTGAGATCGGCTTGGACTCCTGCGCCACCACCCGAATCCGAACCAGCAATTGTGAGTGTGATTGGGAAATCTTTTTTCATTTTATGGAAACCATCCGTACTTGCCAAAATCCAAATGATCACCACCTAAATCAAAGAAAACACCTTCTGTTTGTAAGATTTTTTTTTGTAAATCGGCTCGAAAACTATCTCCTTTAAACGAAATCCTCCCTTGGCGATTGATCACTCTTTGCCATGGGATTTTGGACTCCCTATCTTTTTTGAGTGAATTTAATGCGTAGCCAACGGCTCTGGCGGCTCTTGGGTTACCTAGTAATAACGCGATGTGTCCATACGTAGTCACTTTTCCTTTTGGGATTTTTATTACGATATTGTAAACGGATTCGTAAAAATTAGGACTTTTCGAATTGGAAGTGGTCATTGAATTTGGATTTATCTATCATTGAATTTGGATTTTTGTAAATCCATTTTCTTGGTATCAATGTATGAAACTTTCCGAATACGCAAAACATCTGTTACTTGCTCCAAATTTGGAAGATAAATTACTTCCTCCTTCAAAACATTGGGAAGAGGAGTTTGAAGAAATACCTCTTCGCATTCAAAAACCTGGAAGGAATCAGCTGATTCAGTTTTCTGATAAAAAAGTGAAAATTCCAAGACTTGAACATTTGAATTTAGAATCCAATAAAGGACTTACTCTCCATCATTTCGCAAACCATGAACTTATGGCAATTGAACTGTTTGCTTGGGCAATCTTAGCATTTCCAAATGCTCCCAAATCGATCCGAAATGGTTGGGTCAAAACAATCGAAGAGGAACAAACGCATTTAAAATTGTACATCAACAGGATGAATGATTTTGGTGTTCAATTTGGAGATATCCCTTTAAATTATATTTTTTGGAAACAGTTGGAACAGTTTCAAACAATAGAGTCATTTTCAGCAGTTATGTCTTTGTCTTTTGAAGGAGCTAACTTAGATTATTCGCAAATATATGCAAAAGTATTCTCCTATTTTGGGGATGTAAAAACTGCCGAAATTATGCTCATCATTTTCGAAGATGAAGTGAAACACGTCAAAAGAGGAGTGCGTGCTTTTGAAAAATCAATTCCTCCCGAAAAAAACTCTTGGGAACATTACCTGACTCTCATTCAATTTCCATTCACTCCAAGACGAGCAAAAGGATATTTGTTTTTTCCAGAAACACGATACCTGGCAGGTTTGGACCAAAATTTTGTGAACCATTTGTCCCATTATGAGGATGAATACACGGGCCGGGTCAATTTCGAATCAGTCAAAAAATTTGGTCTTGGATCAGAACTGATGCGTAAAAACAGACTTGATTCTCTTTCCAATCGACTTTAGAATTTCGCAAGAAGGTAGATATGAAATTAAAATTACTTTTGAGTATCTTGATGGGTTTTGTTTCTTTCGGGTTTGTACTAAATGCTGAAAAAAAAGCAAAGTCAGTCACAGAGATGAATCTCCATGATTTTATGGAAGAGTATACAAAACCAGCGACGAAGTTGTATGACAAAAAGGATAATGCTGATTATCTCAACAAAATTCTCGCAAAAGTTCCAGACATGGCTCCAGAAGACCAAAAAGCAGAATGGAAAGAAATCATCGATTCTAAACTTGCTGTTGGAAAACCAGATGAAACTTGTAAATCTTGCCATACAAAGTTTAAGAAAGAGTACAAAAAGAATTATCGTAAAAAGTTAATCCAAGTTCCTGAAGAGTTACTACCATTTCCAAAAGAGATCAAAGAACTTCTTAAAAAATAAGTTTTAAACTCCGCTCGTGATGGGCGGATATACATGCCAACACGGAATCAATTTCTTTCATTACTTTCCATTCTTGCCTTTATTTTCCTCTTTTCAGGAAATTTATTTGCTGAGGACACGAATGAAACAAATCCAAACAAAGATACAAATCAAACTGTTCAAAAGAATCAAAACGATTCAGCCAATCAAAATCAAGACAATCATATTGTATTACCCAAAAGTTTAAAATTTGGTACCTTTGTTGATACTTATTATTCACATAACGCAAATCATCCTCGGTCTAAAGAACGAGCTTATACAACACAAGCGGTAAGGAATGATGAGTTTAATATCAATTTAGGTTTTGTCGATGCAAAGTGGCAGGAAGAAAAAATCCGAGGTAGAATTGCATTACAATTTGGAACTTCTGTGAATACAAATTATGCAGCAGAAAGTAACCGAGAATTAAGTTCGAATCAAAATGCTGTCAAACACATCCAAGAAGCCTATGTAGGTTTTAAGTTAACCAAAAACACTTGGTTAGATGCTGGGATTTATTTCGGTCACATAGGGCATGAATCTTGGATTTCGTCAGATAACTGGAATTATACGAGAGCAATGGCACTCGACTATGTTCCTTATTACTCTTCAGGAGTCAGAGTAACAACTAAGTTTACTGAAAAATTTCAATTCCAATTTCATGTGATGAATGGTTGGCAAAATATAACAGAGCAGAATAAAGATAAAGCACTTGGAACTCAATTTAAATACCAATTTACTCCCAATTTGATTCTAACAGCGAATCAATTTGTAGGAAATGAAGCACCAGACTATGAACGCAAACAAACTAGGTTGTATAATAATACGATTGTAGAATGGAAAGTTTTAGATTGGTTGTCATTTGCTATGTCTGGGGACATTGGAGCACAAAAGACAAAAGAATCTTTATCCTATGAACCATGGTGGAAAGAAATCAATCCTGTTTTGCCAATGTATATCAGCAGGGAGTCTAGAGTTTATAACCAATGGTATCACGGCACTTTTTGGACAAGTTTTCGGTATGAAGATATTTTTAGGCTTAGTTTACGTTTAGAACGATTTTATGATCCAAAACAAGTGTTAGCACCAACATATACCAGAAATGGTTTTTTAACTAATGGATATACGATCACTTTTGATTTATTAAATTGGTTACCTGGACTTTTACGTTTCGAAGCCATCCAAAGAGAATCGATGGATCCTGTTTTTGAAACAGATAATAACAAAAGGACTAGAGTAGAGCGATTGTTTGTGGTCGCGGCAACAGTTAGGATATAAAAAAAACCTCTGGAATTTGTTTCCAGAGGTTAGTTCTACACTCTACTTACTTTTTTATGATCGGTTCTTTTTTTAAGTTTTTTTCCTTTTTTTAGCGGGTTTTTTCTTCTTCTTAGAAGGAGAATCATTGTCGCCTTCATCTTCTTCTTCTAAAGGTTCCTCACTCAGTTCGTTCACAAAATCTAGAAATGGAATGTGTTTTTTGTGACTCATCTCTTCCAATTCTTTTGCATCTGGTTTTCTTTCCCCAACTACGACTAGGTAAAGAGAAGGTAAAATGGTTAAGACGAGGCACATAGCGGAAAATAGTCCACCTACAATCACTGTTGCCAATGGTCTTTGTACATCTGATCCAACTCCTGTTCCCAAAGTTGCAGGAATCAAACCGAGTAACGCAAGTAACATTGTCATTAGCATTGGGCGTAACTGAATGACTGCAGCTTTTTTAACTGCTGCTTTCGTTGAAATATCTGGTTCTTCTATGAGAAGGTGGTTGGTCCTTGAAACGAATAATACCCCTGCCATGGTTGCAATTCCAAAGAGTGAAATAAAACCAACTCCACCTGATACGTTGAAGTAATACCCTCGAAGTAATAATGCATAAATTCCTCCAAGTAAGGAAAGAGGAATACATGCAAGTGCAACATATACATACTTTAGGTTACGATACAACAAATACAATACCCCAAAGATGATGAGGATTGTAATGGGGATGACAATTGCTAATTTTTTCCCAACCCTTGAAAGGTTTTCGTATTGTCCCCCAAATCGGATTTCGTAACCGTCTGGTAGTTTGATTTTTTTCTTAACACGTTTTTGGAGTTCAGAAACAAATCCACCTTGGTCTCGGCCTCTAATGTTTGTTCTAACCGTAACAACCCGGCGACCTTCTTGTCTGAAGATCATTGTTGGTCCATCAATCACTTCAATATCTGCTAACTGTGATAATGGGATCCTTTCTCCTTTGGGAGAGATGATTGGCATATTCTCAATCGCTTGTTTTGATGCACGGTAATCTTTTGAAAATCGAACAACAATACCAAAACGTGCAGGAGTTTTTGGCGGAATGTCGGAAGGACCTTCATACAAAGTGCTGATTCTTTGCATCCCAATCGCAGCTTCAATCATTTGTTGGATATCGATTACATTGATACCAAAACGTGCAGCAGCTTCGCGATTGATATTGATTGTTAACTGAGGACTTTCCGCTTCTTGTTCGATACCATATTCACTGGCACCTTTCATTTCTTTGATTTCTTTTAAAACTTCATTACCGATCCCACGCATGATTTTTAAATCATTTCCTGAAACAAACACTGCAAGGTCGGCAATTGTACCCATGATTGCTTCGGACAAGTTGTCCATAATCGGTTGCGAAAAACTGATCCTTGCACCTGGTAAAGTGGCTTCCAGATCATTTTTCATTCTGAGTAGTAATTCTTGTTTAGTGATCTTTTCTTTCCACTTACTATAGTCTTTTAAACCAATCAATACTTCGAGTCGGTTTGGTGGAAGTGGATCTGTTCCATCATCATTCCTACCTAACTGAGAAATGACCACACTGACTTGTTCATTTTTATATACAGTCTGCCGAATCTTTGGCATAAACTTTCGAGCTTCTGGTAAGGAAATCCCTACTGGAAAAAAGATACGAATGTTAAATCCACCTTCGTCCATCTCAGGTAAAAATTCTGTTCCTAAGGTAAACATACCAATGGCTAAGAAGATGGTCACAACACTGAAAGTATAACGAACTGCTTTTTTAGAACGATTGACAATGAATTCAATGAGGCTTTTGTATTTTCCTTCGATCCAATCATAAAATGGATTGTGCCATTCGATTGGTCCAGGATTTGCCGATTCAAAATAATGTTTATAGATGATCGACATGATCACAGGGATCACGGCCATTGCGAAGATGAGTGCTCCTAATATCGCAAAGGAAATCGTAAACGCCATTGGTTTGAATAATCGACCTTCGATTCGTTCAAACGAGAATATTGGAAGATATGCTAAGATGATGATTAAGATGGAAAATAGAATTTCTGTTCCAACTTCAGATGCAGCATCTCTAGTAAATGCTAGGATTCCATGTGATTTTTCTTCAGGTGTGGCATCGCGATAACGCCGCATGATATTTTCCACCATAATGACAGCACCATCAACGATAATACCGAAGTCAATGGCACCTAACGAAAGTAAACTTGCCGGAATTCCTGACATGTTCATAAGTAAAAATGCAAATAACATGGCAAACGGAATGGTTGCCACAACGACAAGACTTGCTCTTACACTTCCAATAAAGAAAATTAATACTAAACTTACGACAACAACCCCTTCAACCAATGTTTTTCCAATCGTTCGAAGAGTATAATTTACTAGATCTGTTCTGTCATAAGTGTTACGAAGTTGAACTCCTTTTGGAAGATAGTTTTCATTGATTTCTTTGACTTTTTCTCGGATACGTTCTCCCATCTCATTGGGATCACCCCATCGTCTCATTGCCACCAAACCTTGGACAGATGAGTCAACATCAATTAAACCTTCATCTTCGTTTTGGACTGTATAACCCAAAACCCCACTTGGAATCGGATGAGAAATTTCGACCGAACCCAAATCACGGATAAACACAGGAACTCCATTCACAGTTTTTACAACGATGTTTTCTATGTGTTTAGGATCTCGAATGGCTCCTAGAGAACGGATAGGAAAACCTTGTTCCCCTTGGAGGAGTAAATTTCCTCCTGTATTTAAGTTGTTCTCTTGAATGGCTTTGATCACATCACCGATTGTTAATTTAAAACGAATCAGTTTGTCAGGTGACGTTACAACATGATATTGTTTGGGTAATCCACCGAATGTAACAACATCCGCAATCCCAGGAATTTGTAACATTTTAGGCATCACAATCCAATCTTGGATGGTTCGTAATTCCATTGGGGTGTGATTCTCGGAAGATTCTAAAACATATCGATAAATCTCACCCACAGGTGAACTCATGGGTCCTAATGCAGGGTGTACATCTTCTGGAATGTCAGCATCTGCGACACGTTCCATAAGTCTCATACGTGCAAAATAATCATCAGTTCCATCTTCAAAAACAAATTGGAATACAACAAGACCATTGATCGTTCTTGAACGTCGCACCGCAACCTTCGGGATAGCGTTTAATACGCGTTCTATGGGAAGAGTTACCCTTTCTTCCACTTCTACTGCTGCTTTACCAGGAAATTTAGCAATCAATCGAACTTGTGTGTCAGCGATGTCGGAATATGCTTCTTTACGAATGTCTATCCATGCCCAAATTCCAAATAATACAGCAACAATTGCTGCAATGATTGTGGTAATTCGATTTTTAAGTGCTGTTTCAATAAAATCTTTAATCATGATACTCCCTCGTATTGAAGAGGTAACCCATTTGCAGCAATAGCTGAGGGTTTCTATAATCGCCTTGTCCAACTCCTCCACCTAACTGAAGGAAGAAGTTTCCAAGTAAAAAGTCGTAGGTAACTCCAATATATCGTTGAGTTAAATGAACTCTTTGTCTCTCTCTACTTTCGTATTCAAGATATGTAGCCACATTGGAATCGATGGAGTTAATATAGGAACGAATGAGCAAATCTTCCTGTGTTGGATCTCGTCTATTGTATCCAGGAATATTGACTCCTGTTGGGTATGAAGATTGACCACCACGACCCACTTCGGGAGCAAATGGATTTACTTCAAAATAACCACCTACAATTGAGATACTGTGAGTGATTACAGGTGTTTTCCAGAAGGTATAACCTAAATCGATTTGGCCACCTTTCCATTGTGGTCCCCATACACCACCAGACCCTCGTAATACGATGTCTTTCCAGTAATAACCTAAATTAAAATTTATACTCGCAGGAGAACCAATCGATGCACCATAAACCCAAAAATTAGTCGATTTAGGTAATCGTTTTTCATCTAAACTATTTTGATTTAGTTTTTCATCTTCACCAAATGCAGATTCATTAGGTTGAGTAGGAGTCCATTCCGGTTTGATTTCATTCCCATTTTTATCCTTTGGATAAGGAGAAGTTTGAGAATATAAATTAGTTCCTAGAACGGTAAGTAATAAAAGACTAAGAATTATATGCTTCATCTTAGAAACCAAAACTGAGACCTTTTAACAATATGGAACCTTGGATCGCTACTTTTTCACCAGGAGAAAGTCCTTCGATAATATTCACTCGTTCTTTTGTTGAGATTCCCAAAACAACTTCTCGTCTTTTGAATGTTAATGGCTTTTCTTCGACAAACACATAGTTTTTACCTTCAACAGTTACGATTGCAGTATAAGGTAATACAACACTATCTCCACCAGTTTGTTCAGGAAATTTTACAACACCAAACATACCTGGTTTTAATCTGTATTTTTCGTTCACTACGATGATACGCATTTTTGCAGTTCTAGTTAATGGGTCTACGTTATCCCCAATGGCTTCTGCTGTTCCAATAAACTCTTCGTCAGGGAAGGAAGCAAAAACCACTTTTACTTTTCTTCCTTTTTTTAAGGTAGAAATTTGTGATTCAGGAACATCAGTGATGATCCATGCCTTTAAACTTCCAGCAGTACTTAACTCACTTGGATTTAATCCTTGCGCACGAAGTTTTCCTTCGAATTCTGCAAGTTCCGCTGCATCGTTTCCGGCATCAGTTTCAGATTCGACCAAATCTTTTTCTGTAGCAACTCGGTGAACAAACATATCCTTAATACGATTTAGGTTTTTATTGGACCTGTGGAGTTTGTTTTTTGCATGGACATAACCAACATACAAATCGTTTAACTCTGCTGATTCGAAGAGAATGATTCTTGCTCCATTACTCACTGAAGGAGAAGTGGAAGCAATTAGCCTTGCAGGTGCTTCTAAACTTACAAACTCTCCACCACCACCAATGACTGTTGATCTAACGATCTCAAGGCCTGGGCTATTGGGTTTAAATACTATTCGCAATCCATCATCAAATACTTCAGCTTTTTCAGGATGTTTGTGAGCAGGTTTTGCACTTTTGGAAAACACCAAAAACAAAACAGCGATAACAATTAATACAACTCCAGAAATCAGGAGGATTTTTGCTTTTTGATTTAACGATTTTAAGGTAACTAACATTTTATTCCTCAGATTTTGGATAAGTTTGGTTTTCGGACTTGGGGATGAAGATTCCTTTTCCCACTGCATAATTTACATTTTCAATGGCTTCCATACGATCAGTTTGGAGTTTTAACATCTCAACAACACTTGATCGGTATGTTTCAAAGAAATCTGCGAACTCTAGGATCGTGATGTATTTCTTTTCATAACTCATAATCATATCTAAAGATAAACTTCCGTAATCCTTGATATAAGCATCGATGAATCGTTTGTATAAAGCGTCTTTGATACGAGCAGATTGGTATGCAACAGCTACTTCGTTTTCTACTTCCAAGATATTGTTTTTTAGTTCTTGTTTTCGAACTAAAATTGCTTTTTCTGCTGCTTGGATATTCCCTTGGTTTCGATCAAATAATGGAACTGTTAACTGTGCAGTTACTCCCCAATAATTCTGAAATGCTGTTCCACCTCTGTTATATACTGGACCAAAAGATAAATCGGGAATGGCATTTGCGTATTGGAGTTCGAGATTTGCTTCTTCGTAACGTAATGTTTGTAATGCTTTTTTTAGATCAGGTCGATTCTCACGTGCGATCTCAACTAAATCTTCGAGTTTAACATTATTAGGGACAATGGAATCCAAATGTTTTTCATCGATTTTGGGAGAAAATTCAACCCTAGCATCTCGATACATATCATCATTGAGTAGTACTTTTAATTCAGCTTCTCTTTCGTAGACTTTAATTGCTAAGTCTTCTCTCTCTTTTTTCAGAAAAAATAATAAGGCTTTAAGGCGTAAGTGTTCTGCTTGTAAAAGAGCCCTTCGTTTGTAAGCAAGTTCGGAAGACTCTACTGTTTTCTCAATCGAAGCTATACTTTGGTCATAAAAAACCACAGCCTTTTTGTAGAAATAAATTGTATAAAACGTTCTTCTCAGTTTTGTAATGAGTGCTCTTGTTAAGTCATAAAATTCTTGTTCAGAAATTTTCGCATTGAGTTCTGCGACTTTTACTCGTTTATCAATTTTTCCACCTAGCAAAAATACTTGTTGTACTTGGACAACAGATTGGCCTGAACGAGTTGTATCAAAATACCTCTGAGTAGGTTCCGCATAAATACTTTGGTCAATGGCAATGTTTGGGTTTGCATATAACCCTGCTTGTAAAATTCCAGCTTTTTTAACATCGATTTGGAACCGAGATGCAATGAGGAGTAAGTTGTTTTTCCATAACAAAGATTCAGCTTTTTCTAAATCAATCTCTCTGGTATATTTTTGGTCATCTGGGTACAAACTAGATCCAAGGGAAGTCCTTGGGTTTTCATCCGTTAGTTGTCTCCTGAGAGCCTCACTTGCTTGTGCGACTTTCATTTCTTCTGAAAGAATGGATGTCACAAACAGAAGGGAAAGGTAGATGCCGATTTTGTAATAAACGTTCATAAGGTACCAAATTTTTTAAATTCTTGAATGCAACGAATACAGGTATGCCTTCCTTGTTAGGTGGTCTACTTCCGGATTCGTAAGTGCCGAAAAAGGTTTAAGCGAAAGAAATAGGGGGAGGAATGTTGAGAAGTAGAGATGAAAGTAAATTGGGAATTAAGATCCCAATAGAAAGTAAGTCAATATAGGAAATGATTAAATCTTCTGAGAGAGTATAGTTTTTATACTCATTGATAAAATCTAAAAAGTCAGCTCGTGAACGACTTAAAGTTGCATTATCATCAATTGAAGTGATTTGAGGGACATCAATTGTAGTGTCCTCAGGTGCCTCTAAAGCATTCGCATAGGATTTTTTGATGTGTTGGAGGTTTGTCTCAAAGTATTCGGAAACGGCGTCTGAGTTGCTATCAAATGGGAAACCTACGGTTGCCACAAGTAGCAGTGCAATCAGTTTGTTTGACCAGTTTCCCGTCATAATGTCCACATATTCCTACCGAAGTCTATACTCAATCTTTAAATCAGAGCTAATTCTGGAGAATGTGCAATGGATTTCACATTCTGCGCAATTGTTAGTGGATGAGACGAAAAAGAATGCAAAAAAAAGACTGCCCAGAGCGCGAAACCACTCTGGTACAGTCGGTTGAGTTTTGGCAAATGAGAAACAATTCTAATGGAATAATAAAAACATCCTGTGCCCCTAACGGGACACAGGTTAAAGCGGTAGAGAGGAGTTATACGGGTGGAGGTAAATTTAGATATTGGTAGGAAAGGAGCTTTGAATTCCATTGAGTGGATTCAGATGCATCTTGGGTGACTGCGAAGGCCCAAAATCCAGTGATTCCCTTTCCATTCCAAGTGAGGATGTCTTCTAAATCTTTTGTGCCAGTCCCTTCTTCTGAAGTTGTATTTTGGCTCACAAGGAAGTGAGATCCCGAAAGTTGGGATTTCCCTGTCACTCGGCTGGATTTTGCCCCGCGAGTGCGTACCAAAACATTTTCTTCCGAAAGGAATGCACTGCCCAGAGAGATTGTTAGGAGAGTGACTCCCACGATTTTTGTAATCTTTCTGAACATAGTTACAGTTTAGACCATCTCTGATTAAAATCTAGCATTTTTTTGGCCATTGCTTACCAAATAAGCAGAACGACCAAAAAAAATATCCGATCGAAGAGGGTTGTCTCTGTTTAGAGCACTTTCCCGGGGTTCAAAATCCCTTTGGGGTCAAAGGCCAATTTGATTGCCTTCATGGTGTCCAATTCCCCTTGGGAACGTGAAAATCCCAAATAGTCTTTTTTGAGGAGACCAATACCATGTTCAGCAGAGATGGATCCTTTGAATTTTTGGATGAGTTGGAACATCTCAGGGTCCACTTGTTTGCATTGTTTGAAGAATTCTTCATCCGAGAGGTCTTTTGGTTTCACTATGTTTAGGTGAAGGTTGCCATCTCCAATGTGACCAAAAAGGGCAATGGAAAATCCCTGGTATTTTTGGGAAAGAAGGGCAGTCATTTCTCCTAAAAATGCCTCCATATTTCGGAGTGGGAGGGAGATATCATTTTTGTGAACCGTATACGCAAGAGAAAGTGATTCCGAAATCCCTTCTCTATACTTCCAAAAGGTTTCGTTTTGCCTTGAGTTTTGGGCAATGGAACCATCAGTGATGAGTTCTTTTTCCGTGATGGATTCTAAAATGGAATAAAGTTTTTCTTCATCGGTTTCATTATTGACTTCGAATTCCATTAGTACATAATACTTGCTAGGTGCCTGGAATGGGTCTGGAACACCTAAGTGTTCTTTTACTTTATCCAAACAATAATCAGTTAAAAATTCAAACGCTAACAAAGGTAAATCGAAGTTATGAGTTTCTTTGAAAATCTCTAAGATGTTTTTATATTCTGGCACTGCCAAAAAAATCACACGAATGTCTTTAGGAGGTTTGGTGAGTTTGACGACAGCTTCTGTGATGATACCAAGAGTTCCTTCCGAACCTATGAATAAATGTTTTAGATCATAACCAGTATTGTTTTTTAATATTTCTCCGTTAAAACGAAATACTTCCCCTTTGCCTGTAACAACAGTTAGTCCTAAAATCCAATCTCGGATGAGTCCATACCGTACAACTCGAACACCACCAGCGTTTGTTGCAATGTTTCCGCCGATATGGCTTGATCCAGTCGCTGCAAAATCAACTGGGAAATAAAAGCCTCTTTCTTCTGCTTCTTTGTGAAGATTTTTTGTGATCATCCCAGCTTGGATGTGTAAGGTGCCAAGAAATGGATCAAAGTCCATCACCTGGTTCATTTTGGACATTGATATGACAATTTCCCCGTCCTTTGCAACAGCACCACCAGCATAACCAGTCCTTCCACCAGATGGGACTATCGAGATTCCATTTTGGTAAGCATAAGTAACAATGGATGCTACATCTTCTGTAGATTCAGGGAATACTAATACTTGGTAATTCGGAGGGTATACTTTTGTACGATCGGTTCCATAAGAATCGAATAAAGCATCATCCATGGTTCCATCGTTTTTTTGGATGACTTTTTTTTCTCCAATGAGTTTTCCTAGTTCTGTTTTTGTTTTTGTAAAATCCATTTTGGTTCCTTTAGATATCTACCATATCAATTTGTGAATTCACAGCAGGATCATCATCACCTGGTGTGAGTCTCGTATAACTTCCGTCTGATTCCAATACCCGCGCTTGTGTATTGTCCCTGAGGAGTAATTCTAGTATTTTTGCGATTCGTTTTTTATGTTTATCTTGTAAGATTGGAAACATCACTTCAATCCGGCGAAGGAAGTTTCTTGGCATACAATCTGCAGAAGCTAAGTAAACTTCCGGTTTCCCACCATTTTCAAAACTATAAATTCTGGAATGTTCCAAGTATCTACCAACAATCGAACGAACATTAATACGATCCGAAACACCTGGAATTCCCGGTCGTAAACAACATATTCCTCTGATAATCAAATCGATTTTGACACCTGCTTGGGATGCTTCATAGAGTTTTAGGATCACATCCGGATCCACTAGAGAGTTCATTTTAAAAATGACACGAGCCTGTTTTCCTGATTTTGCGTTGTCAGTTTCTCTTTGGATGAGTCGTAAAAACTCTTCCTTGAGAAATGTCGGTGCTGCATAAATTTTAGAGAGCCTAGGCATTTTGCCTGAACTTGTGATTGTGTTAAAGAGAATGGCCACATCTTCTGTGATCTCAGGATTTGCTGTGAACAAACTAATATCAGTATAATACCTTGCAGTTGTTGAGTTATAATTCCCTGTTCCCAGATGGACATAACGGTTTAGTTTGTCTTCTTCTCTACGAACAATGAGTAACATCTTACAATGGATTTTAAGACCCACAACTCCATAAACAACATGAACACCACTGTCTTCTAATTTTTTTGCCCAACGGATGTTCCTTTCTTCATCAAATCGAGCTTTTAGTTCCACAAGTACGGTTACCTGTTTTCCATTCTCGGCTGCTTCACCTAAGTATTGTATAATGGGAGAATCTCCTGAAGTTCGGTACAATGTCATTTTGATCGCAAGAACTTTTGGGTCTTGGCTTGCAATCTTTAACATGTCTTCTATCGATTTAAAACTTTCATACGGGTGATGGAGTAAGTGATCGTTTTTTCGTATCTCAGAAAAAATCGATTCACTTTTTTTGGCTGCAAAACCAGATTTTGGAACTGGATAGGAATACTTTAAATGGCTTGTTTTTTCCAAACTTTGGAAAAACATCATATCGTTTAAACTGAGTAAGGTGGGGATCTCCATTACTTGGTACTCTTCGAGTTCCAACAAACCACGGAGTAACTCTTTGATATGACCTGCACCAGAGTGGACATCCAAACGAACAGCATCACCCCACATTCTGTTTTTTAATTCGTTTTTCATAGTGGTGAGAAGGTCACCAATGTTTTGTTCTTCATTGATTGAGATATCTGCATCTCTTACAATTTTAAAGGTATGAATTTGTTTTACATTCATTCCATAAAACAAGTCACCTAAATGGAGTTTAATGATCTCTTCGAGAGGGAAATACCTTCTGGTATCGGACTCATTATTTGGAGGCAATTGCAAAAAGCGAGGTAAAACACTTGGCACCTGAACAATTGCAAACAGTTCCTTTATTTTGTTTTTGTCATCATCTGAATACAATGTGATCCCAAGATTCAAAGTTCGATTGAGAATATGTGGGAAGGGGTGAGACGGATCAATCGCAAGTGGAGTGAGGATGGATGATACTTCGCGTTTGTAATAATTTTTTACAAACTGAATGTCATCACCTGCAAGTTCACTTGGATCTTGTACGACCACAATTTTGTTTTGTTTTAATTCTACTAAGATGTCATCAAGAGATTCGTATTGTTTTTTAACGAATTGACCAACTTTAGAATAAAGTTCAGCGATGGTTTCCGAAGTTCTTTTTCCATTGAGGCTTTTTTCTTCGATTCCCGCATTTTTCAAATTGAGTAGGCCCGCCACACGCACCATAAAAAACTCATCCAAATTGGATTCAGTGATGCATAAAAATTTAAGGCGTTCGAGGAGTGGATTTTCTTTATCAAAGGATTCTTCGAGTACACGGTAATTGAAGTCGATCCAGGAAAGTTCGCGGTCGAAAAAGATATTTTGGTTCCCCATTTCTATTTTTTCTGTAGGGTTAGCAGTCATAATTCTAGGATTTGGGAAGGAAAAAATTCTGTAAATTCCTAATCCTTTTGTAGAATTCGACGACACTAGATTCAGAGGGATTTGGGACGATATGCCAGCATACACCATGCCGGGTCTGATGACCGGGCAAAACACAAACGATATCGTTAAAAAACTGGTCGAATTGGAACGCCGGCCCATCAAACGATGGGAGACCGAAAATGAATATGCCAAAATGCAGATTCAGATTTGGGGAGAGGTCAAAAATCTAACGACCAACTTACAAACCAAAACCAGAGCCCTTGTTTCGTTTACAGCTCCATTTGCTACCAAATCCGTGTCCTCTTCTGTGGAAGGAGTGATCACAGGGGAAGCATCCCGTGCTGCCAAGTCGGGAAATCGCGCACTTGAAATCATTGAAATGGCGAGTAAACACCAGTTATCTGGTGTTGAAATTGATACAGACATTCGACTTCCCGAAGGAAGTTTTACCGTGTATTCTGGTAAATCGAAAGAGACAGTGACATTCCCGGGTGGAGGTCTATCTGATCTAACGAGTGCCATTAAGAATATGGCTGGTAGCCTTGTCGAAACATCCGTTATCAAAATTGATAAAGACTCATCTATTATTACTTTAACATCCGTTAAAACAGGCAAAAAAAACGAACTTCAGTTTTCTGATCCCAATGGAATATTGAAACTCGCTGGACTTGTTGGCGAAAACAAAGCTGCTTCCGAAGATACAAAACAATTGCTTTCTCTGGATGGAACGAAGGCCAAGGTTTGGGACCTATCAAAATTTAAAAAATCAGAATTAGAAACTGAAAAAATCGCACAAACAGAAGAAGGAATTTTTCTAAAACCAGACACTGCCTATACAATTCCCATTGCGGTTACCGAAATCAAGGAACGTGCTTACCTGGAAGTGGAAGTGATCGGAGAAGCACCTGCTGTGATGGAGATGGGGATGAGTTTTGAGAAAGAAGGAAGTGTGCGTAACAAATTCCTTCCGATTAACAAAACTGAATTCAAGTATATTTTCCAAGCAGGTGATTTTGCGAGTGATAAAAACCTCACAGGGATCATTGTTTCGAATGCGGCGACAACTCCGATCCAAATCAAATCGGTTACACTTGTGACTCCGCAAGCGCCTGGAACTGCCGAACCTTTAAAAGTATTACAAGAAGCAAAAGATCTCAAAATCAAAATTGATGGTGTTGAGATCACTCGTGAAACCAACGATGGAATCGCAGATGTATTAGAAGGAATCTCGTTTAATGTGCATAAGGTGACAGAAGAACCTGTGACTTTAAAAATCCATGTAGATCATGCCAAAGGTTCTGCTCTGATCAAAGAATGGGTAGATGCTTATAATGATCTCATGAAGTTCTCCAAAGAAGTGACTTCGGTTGAAAAAAATGGAAAAATTTCTGATAAAAAAGAAAGTGATGATTCCAAAGCAGCTGATATTTCCAGGGATTTTTGGGATAATAAATCCAAATCTGGGCTTCTTGCTGGTGAAAACTCAATTTTACGTTTAATTGCTTCTCTGAAAACGACAGCTAACTCGTATTATCCTGCTACGAAAGAAAATGGATTTCGTGTTTTGACTGACATTGGGATTTCGACAGGTGCTGTTGGATCCAACTGGGAAAAAATCCAAGATGGATTGTTACAAATTGACCAAGAAAAACTCATAGCTGTATTATCTGAAAATCCAGATGGAGTTAGAGATTTGTTTGCATCTGATCCGAATAATGATGCGAAGATGGAAGAGGGAGTAGGGATTCGACTTCTCGAAATTCTAAAGCCGTATAACCAGTATGCTTCTGGTATTGTGACAAGTAAGGTAAAACTCTTAGAAGAAAGTGTTGCTGGAAATAATAAAAAAATCAAAGAACATGAATCCCATCTAATCAGTTTTGAAGCCAAATTAAAACAAAGATTTCTCTACATGGAACAAGGTGTAGGAAAAAACAAATCAGTTGGGAACTATTTACAGAATAATATGTTTAGAGGGAACGGTGGAGAATGATGAATATTTATATCAATGAACAACAATTAGATACTAAATTGGATGGAGAAACCAACCTCGGCCAAGTGTTCGATCAAATTCAAAAATGGATCGAATCAAATGGTAAATACTTACGCCATTTTACAGTGAATGGAAAAGAATTAAATAGGTCAGACCTTGACTCTGTTGGTATTGAAGATACAGAACGATTGGATTTATATGTCGGTGAAGAATTGGATGTTATTGAGGATAGCTTAGTCGAAGTAGATAATTACGTAGACAAAGTGGGTTCTACTCTTGTGGGTCGTGATTCCTTAACTGAAAAAGAAGCTGAGGATTTAAAAGAAGGTATCCCATGGATCATTTCTATGATTCGAACAACAACAAAACTTCTCAACCTCAATCTAAACCTCATCCAACCGATGGGAAAAGGAAAAAACGTAGAAGAAATCCTTGAATCCTTAAACAGCGGTTCACTTGCTCTAGATTCCACAAAGGCGATCGAATCATTTTTAGAAGACCTTCGTGATGTAAAATTGTTTTTGATGGACTTAAGCACAAGACTTGCCGTGATGCGATTGGATGAATCCGAACTGATCGAAATCATTTCTAAATTTGTAGACCAAAAAGACAAAGTGATCAAAGACTTTATGTTAGTGAATGAAAACTTTCAATCGGGAAAAGATCATTTAGCATCAGAAATCTTAAATGATGCGGTTGGTCGTTTAACGGGTCTTATGTCGGCACTTGTTTCCATCCAAACTCGTCATACAGAGTTAAATTGGCAAGAATTGTCGTTTGAGGATAAAAAACTTTCTGATTTAGTCGGCCAATTGAATACTACTCTTTCGAACATTGCTTCTGCGATGGAAAAAAATGATATCGTATATGCGGGTGATATTCTGGAATACGAACTTCCTGAAATTTTAGAATCGTTAGTACCATTTCTATCCTTAGTGTTAGAGAAAGTAACCGTTTAGTTTTTTTCTTTTTGGGGGATTTGGTTGGAAAGCCAATTCCCCAATCCAAATAAGATTCCTACACAAAATACAACACTCCCCCAAATCAAATTGAGATTCCAACCTAAGGATTTTGTATACATGGGATCACCATTGGTGATGAGTCCATATCCAAATAAAATAGAACCAAGTAAAAGGAACAAAGTGGCGAGGATGGACGACAACGAAATCATCCAACGATCTTCTGCAATCTTTCACAACATGACAAGCCATAAATCCTTCTCAAACCGTTGACAGAATCGAATATTTTCGTTTTAACATTCAGATATGGCATTATTTTTAGATTTAGATAATACAATCCTTCCATCCAAAGAAGCGTATGCATATGCAATTGAAAACTGTGCAAAGGACTGGGGAAAACGAGGATTAGGTGACAATTTCTTGGAGTTGTACGAAGTTGCTAGGAATCAGGTTAAGTCTCAACTCAAACACCATAGTTCGAATCGTTTGCGATTGTTATGTTTTAAGATGTTATGGGAGACACAGCGATCTACTCATAAGAATGGTTTTCAAACCCAAGACATCCAAGATGTGCTTTGGATGGAAGAACGGTATTATTACCATTTTCTATCCTACTATGCAGAAGAAAAAAAGAAAGATAACTATCTAAAATCCTTATTTCCCTTGTTGGTTTCTCTTTCGAAAGAGATTCCAGTTTTTCTCACAACGAATGAAACCCTTCGTACGCAGTTACTCAAGATCCAAGGGTTTTTGCCAGACGAGTTTCGTTTCACACTCATCACGTCCGAAGAGGTGGGTTTTGAAAAACCCACGAAAGAGTTCTTTCAATATGTGATCAGGAAAGCGGGCGATAATCCAAAGGACTGTATCATTTTGGGAGATAGTTGGGAAGATGATATCTTGGGGGCAAACTCTCACGGAATCGCAGGCATCCATATTCCAGAGATGTGGGGAGAGGGAGATGAGGTGAATGGTTTGAGTGTAGACGAAATCTCTGCCATTCAGAAGGATCGGAACGCAAAGCCCAAAACAAATCAGGCAGATCTAGATACGAATGCCCATCCAATTTCAATTTGGCGGGCATCCAATATCGTAACTGGGTTAACGTTTGCTAGATCATGGCTTCTTCAAAGTCAAAAATAAAGTATTGTTCCAGTTAATGGTTTTGAAACTGAGTGTAAACACGAGTTTGGTGAAATAATAATACGCTAACTTTACATATACAGCGATTTTACTTTTACTACCTGATACAGAAAGGATTGGCATAAGAACTTTGTATTCAGGTTTTGTGAATCCACATTGTTTGCCAAGTTCAGCGAGCGTTGACATTTTATAATTGTTCACATGGTCTTTTGCTTCTAAGTAATGGACACCTTCTTTCATTCCTTTTAACTTCACCTTCAGATTGGCTTTTGTTAATTGGATTGGGAAGTTTGGTGTTTGTAAAAATAAAACTCCACCTGGTTTGAGGAGTCCATGTAAATAAGTGAGAAGTGAGTGTGGTTTTGGAATGTGTTCAATCACATCCCATAATGTGATGATATCAAAACTTTCTTTTGGGAGTTTCGAATCTTGTACAAGTCCTGCATACACAGTCTTTATGCCATTTTGTTCGTTCGCAAACTTGACAGCTTGTTTGGAAATCTCATAACCAACCGCCGTCCAACCTGGTTTTTCTGTCAGGACTGCTCTCACAAAAAATCCCAACCCACAACCCACATCCAAAAGATTTCCTTTGGATTCTTTTAGATACGTTTTGATAAAGTCAGCATATACGGCTCTGTGGGCATTGTCCCACCATTCCAAATCATACGTTTGTTCTGCGCCGTCCCAATACCCTTCGTAGTGTTCTTCTTGTTCATAAGAAGAATAGACATGGCCACAATTTTGGCATTCCAAAATGGGAGTTCCATTTTCATTAAAAACAGTTTTGGACTCGGTTGATTGGCAAAGGATACAAGATTTCATGTTCGATTCTGTCAGTCTAATCCTCTGGAACAAGGGTCAAACTAAAAATCCTTGATAGAACTTGCCAAGGACACTGACCAAAAAATCATTGGGTGATAAGAGAGGAACAGATGAAAATCAACTTCACCAAAATGGAAGGGATCGGAAACGACTACGTATACATTGATGCTACGAAAAACGACATCCGACTCACACCAGAACAAATCCAAAAACTATCCGACCGTAATTTTGGGATCGGTGGCGATGGAGTGATTTTCATCCGTAATTCAAATTCCGGCGAATTCCAAATGGATATGTACAATTCCGATGGAAGTTCCTCTGAAATGTGTGGGAATGGAGTCCGTTGTGTTGGTAAATTTGTGTATGACCATGGTCTTACCAAAAACCAAAAACCGACCATCGAAACGGGAAAAGGGGTTCTCACTTTAGATTTAAAAACCGGTACGAATGGAAAAGTCGAAATGGTGACTGTGGATATGGGCGAACCCATTCTCAAACCTTCATTTGTACCAATCGTTTGGCCAGGGGAAGAACCTGTGATCAACCAAGAGATCGAAGTCCAAGGGAAAAAATATCGTTTTACTGCTGTTAGTATGGGTAACCCACATTGTGTGATTTATGTGGATGATGCGGATTCCTTCCCTGTGAGAGAAATTGGTCCCATCATTGAAAACCATCCACTTTTTCCAAGACGTGTGAATGTGGAATTTGTATCAGTCCGAGGAAAAGACCATCTTTACCAAAGGACTTGGGAAAGGGGAACGGGAGAAACTCTGGCCTGCGGAACAGGGGCGTGTGCTGTGACAGTTGCTTCCATTCTCAATGGCAAGACAGGACGTTCTGTACGCATTGACCTAAGAGGTGGAACTCTCCATGTGGAATGGAAAGAAAATGGATCTGTGATGATGACAGGTCCTGCCAAAGAAGTATTTTCGGGAGAAGTTGAAATCTAAGTAAAAGAAGCCAGCAATTCAATATAGGATAGCTGGATTCATTCGCATTTGTATTTTAGTCAAAAAGTGTTTTCTCTTTTTGTAAAATTTCATTAATTTGAGTTTCAAGAATTGGGATTTTGTTCTTAACAAGATCCCAAACAATTTCGTAATCTACAATAAAATAACCATGGATTAAATGGTTCCTCGTTGCTGAAAATTTTCGCCACTCAGGTTTATTATATTTTTTCTTAAAATCATCCGATAGTTTGTTAGAGGCTTCGCCTATGATTTCAATACTTCGAACAAAGGCACTTTTCAATACATTATCTTCTAGAAATAGATTCTCGTTAGTTTCTGTTAATGCTTCTTTGATGAATAAAATTTCATTATAAATATGTTTGATATAATCAACATCAGACTTCAATTAGGATAGACTCACTTTCTACAGAATTTTTAAAAGAGCCTGAGATAGAATCAGTTGTGAGTAGATCTACTTTCACTTTAAAGAGGTCTTCAAGTAGAAACGTTAGCCCCATGAAATTATCAAAATTTTTCTTTCCATTTATAAATTTTACAAGAAAGTCTATGTCACTATTTTGATTGGCTTCATTTCTTGCAACAGATCCAAAAAGATGGATAGACTCAACACCTAGGGATTCCAATTCCACTTTGTGATTTTTTAAGGAATTTTGAATTGTGTTTGAATCAAGAAATTCAACCGTTTTCATATTTATAAAATGATAGATTTTAAGTAAATGTCAAGTGATTGAATCCAATTGCAGTTCAGTTATTTCTTCAAATAGTCTACTTTTTGTAATTCACCCATACGCCGTTTCGTTTCTTCAGAAACGGCCAACATACCTTTGTCAAGCGGGAGGTGGGCATAGTTTTCATACTTGATCACTTCACCAAACACCACATTGATCTTTTTATACACAACCCTGCGTTTGATGTCACAAACTTCTTTGGGCATTCCCATAAAGGCACGCACAAGTGGTGGGATTGGGTAATCAGTAATGGTCTCCTCTTCGGGGATGATGACGGAAGGAAGGATGTCCACTTTGTTCCGCAAACTAAACGCAGCAAACCCAGAGTGGAATTTGGCAAGGGGAGCAGAAAAATCATTCTGCACCATGTAATCATGACCTTCTGGAAAAATCCCAAGCACATCTCCATTTTTGAAGACCTGTTGTACCTTTTTGATACTTGCCATGGAAATGTTTCCATCAATGGCCATGGGAATGGTTCCTGTTTTTTCCACAAAGTCTTTGAAGAGAGGAATCCTTGTGGTATACTCGGCCGCGATCCAAGAGATAAACCTTGGGAACACAGAACCAATCACAAACGGATCCATATCACTTCTATGATTGCATGTGAGGATGAGTTTGCCTGTTGGGACAATATTATGGTATCCGTAAACCGTTGTGTTCACAGCCAAATTAAAAAACGGAGTGACAAACTTTTTGATGTTCTCGACGTTTTTTTTGACTTGGTCTACGGTATTTTCCATTTCAATCTCCTAAAATTTTTTGCCACCAAGATTTTGAGGCATTCCCACTACTTGGTTTTCTCGGCTCGGCATTTGGATTTTCGCCACTCATCTCTCTTGGGTCACTGGTAGGAGCATTTGGCATCCGTCTTTTCCCAAGATGGGGGCTTGGCACGGTACGTTTGATTTCCTCCAATTCTTTTTGGGCAGAAGCATTGGACTTAATAAAGGCGCGGATTTCATCCCATTGGGGATCAAAATCATTTCCATACATGGCATAATTCATTAGATCAATACGATCAAAATCGGGCATGTTCAAGATTGAAAGTGATGCCCTAACAAATTCAATCCAATTTTTATTTGGGCACTCTAGAATGAGGGAGGCCAATTCCGAAAATAATAAGGTGAGAGATAGAATCGAGTCGAAGAGACATAAGATCAAAAAAACAAACCAGAACACATCCCCATTGCCGAGAAACGTAATTCCATTTCCGGTCCAACCGAATAAGGAGAAAATTTTCAATTTATGTGAAGATTTGTTTTGCGAACCGAGTGAGGGGAAAGAAGCTTAGAGATGATGCCAAAACGAGTCTTGTTATTATTCTCTTTTTTCCTATTGTTCCAAAACTCTATGTGTTTGAAACTTTGGATTGTTTCTGCCAAATTGCGTACAACTGAAGATGCAAGGGACAACAAGTCCTACCAAAAAACGAGAAGTTTTCTGAAAGCAAAACAGTGGTTGGAATACAAATTAGACCCAGAACTTTCCAAAATCGAATTTGAAAACCAAGACTTGGGGGAACTTCGTGGGATTGGTCTCATCAAGTGTTACGTTCCTTACGGGATCGGGGAAGTAGATGCCAATGAACATGAATTTGAATACATTGTGAAGGTAAAAGACGGTCATGCAGAGATGCAGATCAATAAAATCTTTTCCTTCATCCGCGATCCGAATGATATCATACTCAATTATGGTCCAAAAAATGAGAAGGTGGCGAAGGTAACCATTCGGTCCTGTTTCCGACCACTGCTTGATGACTTCTTTGAGTTTATCAAATAAAAAATAGGGTTTAGTAACCGAGAGGATTTCCTACAGTGGAACCCGTGGAACCATAGGTATTGGTTCCCGTGGGTGAGTCTGTTAGACCATAGTAGTTTAAGTTTTGAGAGTTTCCATTGGGAAGGGAAGAATTGGTTGAGGAGGAAGAAGAGTTCGATGCAGAATTGGCATTGGATCTTCCATCATCTTTTAGCAAATCAAGCACATCTTGTGAGTTTACCAATTTGATCTCGTTACAGGAAGAAAATACAAAACCCATCAAAACGATCCCAAACGCAAATTTCATATTCACCATTCTGAGTTCATTTCCAAAACGATTCAACTCTAAATTCCGATTTTACACTAACTTATGTGATGGGATAAGAATAAATTTTTTCTTTTGATTCTCTTCCTTTGAGTTCATATTCCCCTTCAAGTTGCAGTTGGGAACGAATGGATGGTGATATGAGGTTTGCAGTATTCTCTGTGATGAGGAGGTTTTTTTGTAACCCTTTACAAAGTCCTTCCACTCGAGATGCGGTATTCACTGTATCTCCGATCACTGTAAATTCCATTCGATTGGTAGAACCTATGTTTCCCACAAGCAAACTTCCAGTATGAATACCGATTCCCATTTTGAGTTCTGTTAAACCTTCCTTCAAAAATTGTTGGTTGAGTATATCCAAATTCCTTTGCATCTCCAATGCAGTTTGAAAGGCACGATCCGCGTGGTCCGCCATGGGCATAGGTGTTCCAAATACGGCAAGGATCGCATCCCCAATGAATTTATTGATAAATCCCCCGTGGACTTCGATCGCATTACTCATTTCTTGGAAATATCGATTTAAGATATATAATACTTCTTCAGGAGTTCTTTTTTCGGAAAGTTTTGTAAAGTCTCTTAAGTCGGAAAATAAAATTGTGGCATCAACAACTTTACCACCAAGACTATGTTCGTTGGAAAGGAGATAATCCCTTACACGAGGGTCAACAATTCTACCAAATGTATCTTTGATCCTTTCTCTTTCCGCTAGTCCTTCTGCCATTTCATTGACAGCGTCTCCTAAAAGTCCAAGTTCGTCAGAACTAAAAATCGTAACTCTTGTATCAAATTTTTGTTCTTTGATGAGTTCCGTTGCCTCTTCTATTTGGTTGAGTGGGTGTTGTAGGCTGATGGCAAATGTGACAGAGAAAACAAAAGAAAAAAATAACATGATTGCGATCACTTCAAACAAAACATCTGTATGAACTAACTCATGTAATTGGAATATATTATGGTTTGTTCGTTGTAACAATCCAAAGACCAACAAAATGATTGGGAATAAAGTAGAAGCGGTCCAAAAGATAATTTGTTTTGTGACAATCGAAAACTGTTTTCCTTTGGCATATTTTCCAAGACCACCTTCTGGAAACACACAAGGGATGATTAATTTTCGATTTAAATAGTTGGTTGTTGCATAGGAAAATGCAAATGCAAAGAGTCCCCAAAATGCAAACAAAATAGTAACAGTAATGATACTTTGAGGGGGTGAGGATGGAAACAAAGTATCAATTCGATATACCGATAAAAATGTGGATAATTCCCATCCAGTAAATCCAAACAAACTGATGATGAGAGGAGAGTGTACAATTCGATGGCGTGCTCTTTCTTCCGATAAATAATTACATTTATTCCTTTTGAATAGGTAGTTTGAAACGGGAAGGCTATAAAAAAACAAAATGACAGTGATGATAGGAAACGGAGCCCATGTTAATGCAAGTAAGGTGAAGTCTTGTGTTGTTTGTGTCGCTTCAAACAAGACTAAAAACCTTTCTGGTAAAAAAACATTACTAGTGTAATTTGCAAAAAGTAATGTAAATAAACAGGCTGAAAAAGGAACTATAAAATAAATCAAAAAAAAGGCAAGGAATTGAAGTCTCTGTTTTGTTTCCATGAGTTTCGAATATAACTTACCGATGGATCTTTTTCAATGTTCTTTTTGTTAGGATTCTTTGCACTTGGATGTGTTTTGCATCTGTAAGGGGAAAAAATAAAAAAACAATCGAACCCAAGATAAAGAAAAATCCAACTCCTGGACCAAAAATCATAGCAAGGCGAAATCCTACTTCTCTTGATTGTTCGGTAAGTCCATTTTGAAAACCAATGAAATCGAGTAAAAAACCCGTGAGTGCGATTCCAAAGGCTTGGGAAAATTTTACACCCATCTTCCAAATTCCAAAATAGAGGCCTTCCCGTTTTTCACCCGTTTTGTATTCATCATAGTCGACAACATCTGTTAGGATGGAATCCATAATGAGAATGGATCCAGCAAAGATCCCTCCAAAAAAAGCTGCGATGAGAGGGGGCCTTAGTTCTCCATAAGGGAATAAGGGATAAACGATTACCGTTAGAAGGCCTAGTCCAAATACACCGAAAAATGCAGGGATTTTTTTCCCTATCCTTTTGGAGATCCAAACCCAAAAACCAATGGATAACATGAGTACAAGAAAAAAAGGCAATAAGATATTGATGACTACCTGGGATTCCTTTAGGCCCAATCGGTATTCATAATAGTACAAGGCAATTGCGGAGTTAAACGTTCTTCCAATCGTTGCAATCACAAAAGCAAATAATAATATGAGAAACATTTTATTTTTTAGGACAGAACCAAATGACTTAAAAAATGGGAGTTGTTTCGTTTTGTCAGATTGGATTGTATCTTTTCCCTTTGTCACTAAAAAGGTGATGACTGAAGATACAAGGATTACGAGAGAAACTATTTCCCCAGCTACAGTCCGTGAGGTGATGATGTTTTCCTTGGCACTTTCATCACCTAGAGATTGTAAGATGGCAGCTGGTACAATCATTCCAATTAACATTCCAATGTTACTAAAGAATAACCTCCAACCAAACACAGAAGTTCGTTCGTTGCGTTCAAAACTTAGTTCTCCACCAAGTGCAATATGTGGTACTGAGATAATTGTCATCGCTGTATTCACTAAAAGATAAACGCTTAGTAAATATGAAAATTTACCCAGTTGGGAGGAAATGGATGGTGGCGAAAAAAGTAAAAGAACTGATATGGATAATAAAATTCCACCAATGAAGATATAAGGTCTTCGTCTTCCGAAACGAGTGATGGTATGGTCAGAAATCCGGCCCATAAGTGGGTCACTAATTGCATCCCAAATCACTGAAATTGACAATGCAATTCCCGCTAAACTGGAATTGAGTCCTACAATCTCTGTATAGTATTTGAGAAGATAAATTTGAGTAAAAAGTTGAACGGCTGTTATGCCAGTCTCTGCAAACCCATATCCCATTTTAATGGGAAGTTTTAGTTTAGAATGGTTCATTCATGTTTCCAAGTATTGGACGGTCGAAACCACGTTTTTTGGGAAATAAATTGGCTTTTAGAAGCAAAGGGAGAATGCTTTTTTAATCTTTTTCAAACTTGTTCATTCTGTTTCATAAGAGATTCGAATGATGGAAATGTCATCAATGACTTGGCCAATCGAATCAATTTCACTAATAATGGATTCTAATTTTCCTTTTGTGTTTTCCACAATTTCTAAAAAATTTTCATCTTCTGAGAGAACTTCCCATTCACCAACTTCATTTTTCGTGAGAAGGTCATCTTTTCCATCTGATCCAATGAATAGTACGTCATTGGGTTGGAGTTGGAATTCATTGACCTCTTTTATGGGAAGGGCTCCCAGTGTGCCTAGTTTGCGATAGGATACAATGGGATATAAAAAGTTGGCTTTACCATTTCGCAGTAGTACGATCATGGGGTGTTCTGCATTCAGAAAAAACAATTTTCCTGTTTTTTCTTCGATGAGACCCATACTTAAGGAAACTAACATCGTTCCATCAAAGGTCTCAAAAATCAATTGCAGTTCTTGTAAATTGGACCTTAGCCAGTCTTCAGGACTTTGGTTTTTAAAACCAGGATCTGTTTTTGTTCGTTGAACAATGGATTGGAATACAGATCCAAATACCAGTGCTCCGCCAGCACCTTGCATGGATTTTCCCATTGCATCAGCATTCACAAACAAAAGGTATTTTTGTTCGTTTAGATAAATTGTGTGAGAGATATTAATATCCCCACCGATTTCATATTTCTGATTTTTAAATTCAAAAGACTTTTTTTGGCGAAGGAAATGATTCACCAAAAACTGTTTGCTTTTTGTATCCTGGATGGTAAATGGATTTAATAATTGGTAAATTAAGTAATAATCACCATCTTGTTGCACCTTTAATTTGCTAATATCAATTAAGGATTGGTTTAATTCATCAGTACGAAGTGTAACTTTTTCTTCTAATCCTTCGTTTAGATTTCGAATCTCAGCATACATATTTTTAAGGGTGCCAATGACAGAATTTAAATAGAACGCTTGTTTTGCGAAATCATCACTGGATTTTGGAGTAACAATGACATCAAAATTTCCTTTGGCTAGTTCCCCGAGCGAACGACTTGTTTCATTCAAACCCTCATTCACTGATTTTGCGACTACATAGGAACAAACGATTAGAGGGATGATGAATATAGAGGAAACAGTCACTATGGGAATCATTGGATCTTTGACTGCAATTTCACCTGTTGCCAGGGAATATAAAATATAAGAAAAAATCACAAAGGGAAGGGCGGCCAAACTAAAAAATGCCACAAGGATTCTTGTGAAATAATTAAATTTAGGAATGTCTCTCTCTTGGAGTTCTACATTTTTAAACTGAGGTAAGTCAAACAGGTTTCGAATTGCACTTTCACTGATAAAATAATAAGTAACAAAGGAAATTGGAGCAATCATGACAAACGTAAAGATCGCTGATCTAGCTACCGATGGTGTATATTCTACTAAATAAAAAAACAATAAACTGATTGGAATCACACCAGATAACCAGCGTATTACGATGATGATAGCTTCTATGAGTGGATAACGAAAGAGGAGGATTTTAACCGATTTTGCATATTCCTTCTCCTCCAAAGTGAGTGGAATGGAAGAATCGGAAATTGGTTTCATTTTTTCGATTTTAGCAAATAGGTATTTTAAGAGTAAGTGTCGAACAAAAGTTCCTAAGAGGCCAATCCCAGTGGCAAACACGAGACATAACGCAATAAAGATTTTCCAATGGTTTGGTTCCATCTTTTGTGTGATGATCGCATAATAAACAGCAAATGGTACAGGAACTGTATGTGTGAATGCTTCCAGTTTTAAGGTCAAATCCCAGAATAATGTTTTCCTGTTCCTATTCATTTGCGTGGAAACTGTCACCAAGGACGATACTATATCATAAAAATTAAATCAAGATATTCGGAAATTTTAATCTTAAGATTTGTTTCCATTTTTTTGTTCGTTCCAGTTCGGTTGGAAATTGGGTTTCCCATTCCGTTAAGATTTCTTTCGCCCGAATTTGGTTTTCTTTTTCCAAATACAATCGAATCAGATGAAATGTATTTTTGGTAGCTTTTGGTTCTCTGAGTCGGATCCGCTCGGCGATTTCGATTGCTTGGTCTAACCTTCCCGCTTTCCTAAGTAAAATTGAACTTAATTCCATAAAACTCAGATCATACGGGTGACTTTCTAAATAGACCTGCGCATGTTCGGTAGCTTCAATATAATCTTTTCGTTTGAAGTGAAGTTTTGCGAGTAATTTGTGAAATCGTTTGTTGGTGATTGGTTGTGATAGAATCTGTTTTTGAAGGGAATCAATAGCCGCATCAATATTCCCAACTTCCACTAGTTTTTTTGCTGTCTGATATGATTTTGATACATCTGTATTCGAAACTGTATCTAAATTTCCCTTATAATAAACTCTAATGAGCGATAAATCGTCAGTGATCTCACCATTTTTGGTTAATACTTTAAAAATTGGTTCTAATTCACCTTTACCCTGTTCAACGTAGGATAAAATTAAATTTTCGTCTTGGTTGATTTGTCTTTGGTTGGATTCGTTTTGTTCATTAAAGAGTAATAAATCATCCCTTCCATCGGATCCACTGATGATTGTATCTCCAGGTAACAACCGAAAGGTTTTAATAAAAATTCCAGAATTGAGACCTTTGGTTCCTAATTTTCGGTAACTCAGTTCATTTTCCAAAAAACTAGCTTTTTCATCTCGGTATAAGATGAGCCATGGGTGTTCTGCATTGATAAAATATAGAAATCCTGTTTCTTCTTCAATCAGCCCAATCACAAGAGATACCAACATACTTCCATCAAATCCTTCAAAGATTTTGTGCATTTCAATGAAGGCGTTTTTTAACCAACGTTCTGGCGATTGGTTGAAAGTGGCGGAAGATAAATAGGTTCTTTCAATGATCGATTGGAAAACAGCTCCGAGTACAAGTGCACCTCCTGCACCTTGCATCGATTTTCCCATTGCATCAGAGTTTACGAAGACAGAGAATTTTTTTCCTTGTAGAATGACATTATGGGCAATGTTTAGATCACCTCCAATTTCATATTCTTTGCCTTTGAATTCGAATTTCTTTTTTTGTTTTAAGAAAAAATCAATACTGACTAGTTCACTACTCACTTGGTTTTTCCCAAGTGGTTTTAGGAGCAAATGTGTCAAAAAGTAATCTCCGTCCTGTTGGAACTTAAGTTTTTTCACTTCCTCCAAAGAGTTTTCTAATTCCATTGTTCTTTCTTTGACTTTACTTTCTAAACCAACATTTAAAGTGAAAATTTCCGTATACATTGTGTTCAGTTGTTGTATGACACGGTTTAAGTGGAATGACTGTTGTCCAAAATCATCTCCAGAAGAAGGCATAGAAACAACTGAAAAATTTCCTTTGGAAAGTTCATCTAGGATGTGGCTAGTTTCACCTAATCCCTGTCTGACGGCTTTTGCTACCAAATAGGCAACAAAAACTAAAGGAAATATAAATATGATACCAATAATCAAAACTTGTAGTGATGGGTTTTGGACATTTAAATTTCCGTTTGCACTTGAGATTAACATGTATCCAAGAACTGTAACAGGTAACGCAGCAAGGGCAAAAAATGAAATTAGAATCCTTTTGAAATAATCAAATTTTGGGATTTCATTAGGTTCGATCGCAATGGGACGGATGAGTGGAAGTTTAAATAAATTTCGGAAAGCATTTTCTGTGATGAAGTAATAGGCAACGAAGGAAATGGGTGGAATCATCACCATATAAAGGATAAACGTTGTCCATAAAGTAGGTCGGTATAAATCAAAAAAGGGTGTAGAAAAGAAAATAAGCCCTACACCAACAAACCAGCGAATGATGATGATAAATCCTTCATAAAAAGGATATCGGTATAAAAACAGTTTAAGTTCTTTTGCTTTTGAATTAGATCCAATTGTATATGTTTCTTTGTTTTTTTCGAATTGGAGAGATTCAAATTGGTTGGATAATTTTTTAAGTGTGAGGTATCTCCATAAGCACCCTCCTAACACCATTAAGGTTCCACTGGTAATGCATAAAACTAAAAATAACAGCCATTCGTTTATGCTATATTCTTGTGTGATGGAAGCCATATAAATCGCAAATGGAACAGGGACCAAATGTGTGAACGCTTCTAAACGGATAGTAAGAGGTAAAAATATAGTTTTAAACATGAAGGATTTAGAATATCGTAGGAGATTTTAATAAAAAATGAGAATTGTCAAGTCATTGCAGAAGAATCATTCTTAGTTTGATTCTATTTTGCTTGCTAAATAAGGTCTTTACCTAAATCCTTTCTCCATCTCCCTAAAACTGGATCCATCATCCGTGCGCAAAAATTTACCAGTCACTCAACATGAAGTAGAATTCCAAGAAGGAACAAAGATTACTTCCAAGACAGATTTAAAAGGAATCATCACATATGTGAACGAAGACTTCTTGAAGATTAGTGGATATACGCAAGAAGAACTCATCGGCCAACCACATAATCTCATTCGACATCCCGATATGCCTGGGGAAGCCTTTCGTGATTTATGGGAGACGGTTAAATCCCAGAATTCATGGGTAGGACTCGTTAAAAATCGCTGTAAAAATGGTGATTATTACTGGGTCGATGCCAATGTTTCTCCTGTTTACGAAGACGGAAAACACATCGGTTATATGTCGGTTCGTACAAAAGCGACAAAAGAACAAATCCAAAAAGCAGAAGGATTGTATGCAAAGCTGAATCTTGGGCACAAGATTGAGTCGCAACGGTTTGAGAAGTTGTCTGCCATTTCTAGTGAATTAGTTTATTTCATTCAATCTTTCATCAGTTTGGTTTTGTTACTATTCTTTGGTTCTTCCTATTTTGTAAACATTCCTTTCCTTCATAACCCATGGTTTTTTGGAGTTGGGGTTTTCGTTTTTTCTTTGAGTTATATATTAGGATATTTTAAAATTCAAAAAAATAAAAATTCTATTTTAAGAGTAAATGAATATTTGAAAAACTTATACAAAGGTAATTTGAAGTTTGATGTAAATACGGACAATGCAGGTGATCACTCTGAAGTTTTGGTGCTGATCAAAAAAACGCAGTTTGAATTCCGAGGGATGATTTCACAACTCATTGGGAATGCTGAAATCGTAAAAAGCCAAATCAAAGGACTCACAAAAGCTGTAGAACATATTCATGTTGCCTTCCAAGAGTTATCTTTTGCCATGCAATCATTATCGGAATCCAGCAATGTGACAAAAGAGAGTTCTGAAAGTATCTTCCACCAAATGGATGCTCTCAACCATTTGATCCAAAGCATTCGATCGGAAGCAATGGCAGTTAAATTTGAATCAACCAATGCACATCACATTGCTATGGAAGGAAAAAATCGTTCCGACAAGGCTATGTCCCAATTTTTAAAAGCAAAACATCAGATTTTTAAAACTTCTGAATCAATCAAAGACCTTGGTGAGAAAACAAAAGTCATCCGAAAGATCACAGAAACTATTGCTGCCATTTCAGAAAAAACCAACTTACTTTCCTTAAATGCATCAATCGAATCTGCAAGAGCAGGTGATGCAGGAAAAGGTTTTGCAGTGGTTGCCGGTGAAGTAGGACTTCTTGCGGAACAATCAAAAAAATCGGCAAAAGAAATCTCATTATTTATCAGTGAGCTCACTTCTAAAATTTTGCAAACTGTAACAGATATTGAAGATGGTTTAAGTGAGGTGGAATTAGGATCCAATGAATTTGAAACAGTGCAAGCTGAGATGGGAAAAATTCTATCCAACTCTGAGGGCACAAAACTTAGTTCCGAAAAAATCAATGGATCCACAGAAGGGACACAAGAAAAATCCACAAGTGTTCTTTTTAATATAGAGAAGATCCAAAACCAATTGACTCATACATCTTCTATCGTGGAAGAATTATCAGCAGCTGCTCATGAACAGAAACAGACAGTTGCAGCAATTGAAGAATCCATTTCCAATTTAGATAAAGTGGCGGACAGATTGGATTCGGTTGCCTTTCGATTTAAATTTTAGAAAATAAAAAACCCAAAGATTCCTTTGGGTTCATCGATGCATTAGTCTTCTGTGTTCCAACCCACTGAATAAATGACAGCAGTCGATATCGTAAAGATTGAGTAGTAAGCCACCCAAACCCAAACAAGTTGTGTTGGCACAAAGTTTGTGAGAGATAATGTCCATAACATTGGCGATACAAATCCAATGATGGCTACTAAGATTCCTACTAAAAATCCACCGACAAGTCCTTGTGGTAAAGATTCTTTCATCAGTGCATAAAGGAATCCAAAGGATAGTGTGAATAACAAATCGCTGAACACAGGTCCAAGCCAGAAAACATCCGTGATAGGGATAAACATCGATTTTAATGTTGGATCAAAGTAAAACTTTGCAAAAAACAACATACGAACGGGGATCGACACTGCTTCCCAAAACGAAAAGGCAAGGAGGAACCGGACCAAAATCCGATTCCATTTTTCTGTATTCAGCGAATTCACAAGTTTACTTCCCTAAGATGAACACGAAGTTCGTTGTTGCTGATCCACCAATATTGAGCATCAGACCATTCTTAGCCCCTTTTACTTGGTAGTCACCAGCTGTGTTTGTGACTTGTTTGTAGAGGTCGAGCATCATACGAACACCTGATGCACCCACTGGGTGACCCACACCGATCAGTCCACCAGATGGATTGATTGGTTTTTTACCACCAAAGTCAATGGTTCCTTCTTCGATCGCGATGTGTTCTTTTCCTGGTTCTGAGATTCCAAAAGCAGAAATCGCAGCATACTCAGAAGAAGTAAAACAGTCATGTGTTTCAAACACATCGATGTTTTTTACATCTAGGTCAGCACGTTTGTAAGCATCTTTTACTGTTTGGCGAGTCCATGGAAGGATGTATTTGTCCCCAACAGATTCCTGTTTTTTTGCTTCAAATGTAATTGGTGCCACTCGGTGACCCCATCCTTTTACACGAGGGATGTCATCAATTTTACGGCCAGTTTTTTTAGCGTATTCTTTCGTGTAATCTTTTGAAGCAAGGATGGTTACAGCAGCACCATCTGTTACTTGTGAACAGTCAGTGATACAAAGTCTTCCACCGACAGCCATATTATTATCACCACCACGAGCCATCGCATGTTCCTTGTTCATGAACCATGTGCGAGTTTGTGCTTTGGGGTTACGTTTTGCGTTTGCGTAGTTGATACGAGAAATTTCAGCAAGAGCATCCATAAAACGTTCTTCTTTGAGTTCATAACGTTCGAGGATTACGTCAGCTAATTTTCCGAAAAGTTTAGGGAAAGGAAATTGAACTCCCTTCGCTTCTTTTTCATAGTAAGCAGCTGTTCCAAGGAAGTCACCACCCACAGAAGAAGAAACAGTTTTCATTACTTCCACACCAAGAACAATCGCTAGATCGTAGTCTTCAGCACGGATGTGTGTGATCGCTGCATCAAGTGCAACCGATCCAGAAGCACAGGCTGCTTCATAACGAGCACCAGGAACACCATAAAGAGCTGGGTTCACTTCTGTAAGGAAAGCACCCAAATGTCCTTGGTTTGCATACTGTTCTGCATCAAAGTTTCCAACAAAAACAGCCACACGGTTTTCTTTGTTCAATCGTTTGATTTCATCATAACTAATGCCAACTTTTTCAAGAGCATCATCTAATACTTCACGCATCATGGACATGAAGGTTTTTCCTTCTTTTGTCCAATTTCTTTGGAAGTCGGTTTGTTCCCCGCCTAGTACAAATACTTTTTCACTCATATGATACTCCTAATTAACCTTTGAAAAGAGACCTTGCGTCTAGTTTCTCGCCAAGTTCGTAGAACTTTTTGCCTTCTTTTGCGTCTTTTAAAAGTTTTGGAACTGGTATTTTAGACTGCTCCATCATCTTAATTGTTTCTTTTGGTCCACCAAGGAAATCAACAAATGCAGACGCAGGAACCCAGTTAAAACCAAAACCCATTGCTCCATCAGTGTTTTCTTTTGTATCCACTACTTCTCCTACGAGAGAGAGCGAATAACTGATGTAACGTGAAATGAAGTAACGTGCGATTTCTGCTTCGAAACCAGATGCATTTTTCACGATGTCCATAGCACCTTTGTAATCGGAGTCTTTGATTTTTTGGCGAGCTTCTTTGATAAAAGGAATATCAAATTTTGGGTACGGATCGTACTCACCAGTTTTGATATTGTAAACAAACTTCTCACGTTTTCCGTCAGCGTGTTTCACAACTTTAGTGAGACCACCGCCAGATTTCATACCGAGTTTGCCAGCATCGATTAACTTTTGGAAGTAACCAGGAAGTTTAAATGTTTCGTGAGCTTCGTCTTTTGTATTGTCGTAGATGTTGTCAACGATGGCTTTGTGAACATCAAGTCCAACGAAGTCAGCAGTTGCCAGTGGGCCCATCGCACGTCCAGTGTAACCAGACATGATTTCGTCCATAAGGGCGATTCCACCTTTGTCAGCATACTTTTCTGCAAAGTGAGCTACTTCGTTCATCAACTGAAATCCAATTCGGTTTCCAGCAAATGCAGGTGTGTCGTTTGTATAAACCACAGCACGGCCGAGTACTTTTTCTAAGTATTCACCTAACGCTTGTGTAACTTTTTTGTCATTTCCAGAGTGAGTTACGAGTTCACAAAGGATCATTTTATAAGGAGGGTTAAAAAAATGCGTTCCGTAGTAGTGTTTTTGACCATCTTCATCGTAAGCTTTTGCCAAACGACCAATGGAAAGTCCAGAAGACACAGTGGAAACGATGGTTCCCGGACGGCGCGCTTTTGCGATACGAGTGTTGATCGGTTCTTTGACTTCGTAACTTTCCGCCACGAGTTCGAATACCCAATCTGACTCTGCGACTGCTTTTTCCAGATCCGCATCGTAGGAACCAGGGATCATTCGTGCGCGAATGGTATCCGTTTTGACGGATGCGACAGCGGCTTCGATACCCTGTTTTGCTTTTTCTACATCTCTAGCGAGCATATGGACTTTAGCGCCACCGAAGGCAGCAATAACGCCTGCACTTCCAGAACCCATGGCTCCGTTGGCACCTAAAATCGTGACAGTTTTGATTTCTCTCATGAAGGAATTTCCGAATCTAATTTTTACTTACCGTTCTAGAAAGCAGAGGTGACAGGAAAATCGTTTTTTTTTGTCAGATTTGTTACAAAATGGGGGCGGTGGGGAGTTGGGCGCGGGGTACACTTTCCCCGCCCGATTTGAGGGTGGGGAACTAGACCCGCCACCCAATGTGTCCTCTTTACCACGGCACGCCAATCCTTACACGCTCATTCTAAAAACCCCCAATTTTAATTTCCAAAAGTTCATAGTTGGGACACTTGGGCACCCAGGCGGGCTCACTTCGGGGTCCGCATTCGCTCCCGTCTTCGTCAGGCACACCTTCCGAAGACCAAGCCCTACGGATCCCTGGTGCGGGGGAGTGCTTGGATGCCGAAAGGATCGGAACGAGATATGACTCAGGTTTTGAAACGAGTGACTTCTTGGTAGGGCAAGATCCAAAATTCTTACCATCTTTCCTATTTCAAATTATTTACATCAGGAATAAACTTCGTTAAACAAATAAATTGTTTGACCTAACTTATGTTTTACTGTCAATTTGTTCAATGAATTGGAAAGAAAAACTATCGTATAAACTAGTCATACTAATTTCAGTTATCAGCTTTGGAACCTTTCATAATTGTATTGCCTTTGTGAAATATGAAAATCCGCTAATTGAAAAAACACCTAAGCCCGAATTCAAAGACAAAAAAACTATTCTTGTTAAGTATTATGGTGACCAACTGAAAAATGGGAAATATAGTACAGATTACAGACATTTGAGTTGGCTTCAAAAAGATTTAGTTGAAAAACTAAACGAATCAAATTTGTTTAAAAAAGTCATAACTGATGAAAAAGAATCATATGACTATGTGATGTACTATGAGTCCGATATAAACGATAAAAGCTCCTCAGTTTTATTTGTATTGTCTGCTTTAACTTTCATGATTATTCCTTTTAATGTAAATTTAGATTACGATATCAAAATTTCACTATACGATACTAAAAACGTACGCCTAACATCGAAACAAGAGAAAATCAATGCTAATGGGTATGCAGGCTGGTTACTAATACCAATTTCACCACTATATTTTATTCAAGATCCAGAAAATAAGGCCCTTGAGAATATTCTAAACAATGCATTGAATGATTGGAAATCAAAAGGATTCATCAAATGAAAAAAAAATTAATATCTATTTCGCTTCTATTGCATTTTGTCTATTGTGCAGAACTTCCACGAATACAATATAAAAATTCAAAAAATGGAAGGTTCAATATGACATTGGAAGTCATTGAGCCTGGGATCACGACCGATAGTTTTAGTAAGGGTAGTTCTCAAATCTCAACGCGAGCCGTCTTGAGAAAGGGACTGATTGAATCAGACTTATTCAAATCGATTGTAAATTTTAATGGAGATCTTCAGCTTCGTGTTTTGAATAATGAAAAAGAAGAAGTGCAAGAGTTTAATGGTTTCAACGCTAAACATAAGCTAAGTTTGACTTTTATTCTCCTGAAGGATAAAAAGGAAATTTTTTCAAATACCTATTCAGCTGATGAAACTGCAACTACAATCGAAAAGTTTAGTGGAAATCAGCGAGTGGGGTATGCTACTATTAAAGCTACTGCTCGCTGCTTAGAGCAATTTTTAGAGGATATCTCCAAACAAAAACTTTGAACCCATATTGATGTATCAAATTTTTGAATGTAAATTAAAAATCCAATCCATGCGCCAGCGGTAGTAGCGGAAATCCTTTCGCCATGCGAAAGATTGGAGCGGATAACGCGGTCGTTTTTCGATTGATTCTACATGTTCGAAAGGTTTCGAGGCGCCCAAAAGGAAAATCAAAAATTCTTTTTGGGCTTTGTTTTTAAACTCGTTATTTCAATTTTTCTTGGATTCCTCTTTCCAAAAACTCAGTAAATTCAATTTGCCTGTTAATGAAGGTTAGGTTGTATCGGCTTTCGTAAAAAAGAAGTGCACTGGCAAAAAACAAACAGATCCCACCAGAAAGAGCAACCACAGTGGGAATCCAATTGAGATCTTTTGCGAAAGCAAGTGTAAACGCAAGAGCCAAACTGGAAATGATAAATAAAGATGTTGCTAAGTATAAAAATGCCATCGATCGCTGAATGAGAACAGCGCGTTTTTTTTGCACAGACAGTTGGTGTCTCATATACACCATTCTTTGTTCATGAAAACTTCGTTTTCCCTCCAGTAAAAGTTCTACTTCTGATTTCAAAAGATTCACACGATCAAAAATTCTCCCAAGCCGATTCGCCGTAGAAAAAATCAAACTCGCACAAGCAGACACAAGGACAGCTGGTGTGATCATACCTGATAGGATTTCGGAATTGGAAAAAGATTCAAACATATAGATAACTTCATACAAAATTGAGATGGATATTGCTATCATTTTCTGATTGAAAATAAGTCAGAAAAGTAAATAGATTCCAATTCGTTGGGTTTCGAAAGTTGTTTCACTTTTTGGAAATCAAAACTTGCTTCCTCATACTCTCTGGAAAGGTATTTTAACCATTGTTTGATTCTACCAGTTTTGCTAATTCCATCGATACTCATTTCCATTGAATTCCAATAGTTCAGTAATAAATTTTTAATTTCGAACCATTCAAAACGATTCTTTTGGATTCCTTTAATCATCAAAGCAAGAGCAGGGTTTGCAACAGCACCTCTACCAATCATAATATCCTTACATCCTGAGATTTTTTGGCATCTGATAGCGTCTGTTACGGTCCAAATTTCTCCATTGGCAACAACTGGAATTTTTATATGTTCAGTTATTTTAGAGATCCATTCCCAATAAGCAGGTGGTTTGTATCCGTCAACTTTTGTCCTGGCATGCACAACTATCTCTTTTGCCCCACCTTCTTCCAATGCTTTCGCACATACAAGCGCATGTTCGGTGGTGTCATAACCCAATCTCATTTTTGCAGTGACTGGAATTTCTTTTGGTACAACATTTCTAACTGCTTTTACGATCGAATACATTAAGTTTGGTTCTTTGAGTAGAGCTGCTCCACCTCGGTTTCGATTTACCGTTGGAGCAGGGCAACCAAAATTGATATCGATTCCATAAGCTCCAAGTGATGCCACCTTACTGGCGTTTTCTGCCATACAATTGATATCTGATCCTAATAATTGGACCTTAACGGGGATACCTGATTTTGTACGTGAATTTTGGTATAGTTCTGGAACATAGCGGTAAAACCGATGAGAAGGGAGTAGTGTATCATTCACTCGGATGAATTCGCTGACACATTCGTCATATCCACCTACGCGTGTTAAAGTATCGCGTAAACGAAAATCAAGAAGTCCTTCCATTGGAGCAAGTAGAATACGCAAAAGAAAAAAGTTCCTATCCTGTCACTTTTCTCACTAGGGCACGGCTAATCATTCTTAATTTCGCAGAAAAAGGAAGTTAATTTTAGTTAGTAATGTCAAATCTGTCGGGATTTGTAAAAGAAGTTTAATCACGCATGAAACCCTTTAGTTCTTTTCGAGAAAACTTTATGCAACTAACAAATTTTGATTGTATTCGTTCAAGGGAACTGAGTATATTTTGTTTCGCCTTATGAAAAATTGGATTTTGATACCCGTATTATTCTTCTCACTGAATGGTTGTTTTACGAAAGAAGTAACGATCCCTAAAGAAAATTTAGCCCAATCTTTAGATGTGCCTGTGTATACAGATTTGTTAGAGCTTGATGAATATTTGATTCCAGTATTTACGGAAATCAAACGTCCAGTAAAAGATGGAAAACAATACCATGCGATTTTAAAAGGGAAGGAAACAGGTAAGATCCTGCGAACCATTGCTATTCTCATTGATGACAGATCGATCAATTTGAAACCTGAAGAATACATCCATTATCCGATTTATTATGCAAGTAGTGTCTCAAGAAATTTTCGTTTTTGGCCTTATTATAAATCAACCTATGATATCAGAAGAGCATCCGACAATTCACCGGTATATATGCCTGTATATGCTTCAGCAGGTGTTGCCTCATTGGCAGCTTTTGGTATTGCCTATGTGGCTTCCACTGGGACTGCATTTATCGTTGGTTTAGGGAAAGGAACTTATGAGTTTACAGAAGATATTTTGGAAGGAGTTGTCATTTCGAACCAAGAAATCGTTTTAGCATACAATGATTATCTTTATGATGAAAACAATAGACTCAAATCAATTTTAACCTATTTACCATACAGGTCTATATCAAAATCTGTGATCCCTTTGTATGACCGAGAAGGAAAAAAACAAATAGGGCAAATGTATCCTACATCCAAACCAATTTTAATTTCTCAATTAGATTACAATTATAAGCAAATGAGTTTGAATCCAAGTTCTGTTACGATGATTGAATACTTACCCAAAAAATTGAAAAAAACAATTTCCTTACCCGTCCGAAATAGAATTAAATAATAATGAATCAAAAACTTGATGTATATACATTACAATTGAATCATCTCCTTCCATGTCTCATTTTATTTTTAGTATTTCCCATTACTGCGAAATCTTGGCCAGATTTAGAAAGTGAAAGAGAGGTTCAGATTTATGGGAGTGAAAGGAGTAAAAAATACAAAGCTAGTAATATTGTATATGACATCGAGGATTGGAAGGATCATTACTCGGTAAAAGCAATGGGAATCTATCGTTATTACGATTATCCACTTTCGAAATCAAAAACATTTTTTCCATTTTATGATCACCTCCAAAGCAAAATCGATAATCGTGAATATAAACGTGTCTTAAACTATAATGTAACAAGAGAAAATGATTCTCTTCACAAATCCATCTATCCTTTTGTTTTTTGGGGAAATCATGCCAATAACTCACATTTAATCGCCATTCCTTTTTTTTATCAGAAAAGAAAGGAAAATCAGAATACTTTTGGTTTTCCAGTATTGCCATTCATTTTTTACAAAAATAAGGAAGAATTAGGTGAAGATGATTTGAATTATTACAGGCTCTTCACTTTGTTTCATTTTGAAACAAGTAATAAACGAGGATTAAGTGAAGTTTCATTTACTCCTTTGGTTTATTATTCAAAAGAGAATTATTTGTTTTTCCCACTCTTACTCTATTATCAAAATTATCGTGCGAGTTATCATGAGTATTGGTTGGGTCCTTTGTATTATTCTAAAGATCAATCGAAAGAAGAAAGATTATTTGTTTTGTTCCCATTTTTGGGAAGTTATGTTTCGCCTAAAAAAGAGTTCGATTTCATTTTTCCTATTTACTTAAATCTAAAAGACAAGGAAGACGATTATCATATCAATTTATTCTGGTATACAAAGGTTCACGATACAAGTGTTAACTTGGTAACAAATGAAGGGAATGTGTATTTGGATTATGATTTTGGATTATTCTATAATTTAATTGGAATTTCGAAACGAACTCGAATGATCAAAGGAAATTCTCTTAAACGAAATGAGGTCATTTCTTCAAATCCAGAGATAAGAAAAAAAAGGGAATTTAACCGAGAGAATAGTGATCAGTTTACTGGTTACCAACTTTTATTTGGTATCTTTTCTTATGAAGTAGCAGACACGCGAAAACACATTCGTTTATTACCTTTTGCTTGGTTTACTTGGGATGAAGCTTCTGAAGACAGAGTCGTTTTACTCCCTCCATTTTTTCCAATTTGGCTTAGTTATGTTTCTGATGATTTAGAATACAAAATTATATTTCCATTGTATGGAAAACAAAAGGATAAGTCATCGGAAATCCAATCCTATCTTTTGAATGGTTATATCCAAGAGGAATACCAACAAAATCATCGGATTGAAAAATCATTTTTTTGGCCAATTGTAAACATATACAATTCTGATATTGATTCTGGGCATCGTGTTTTACCTTTTTATTTGCACAACCAGACAATGACAGATGTAAGTTCCAAAAGTAATACCTATACTCTTTTTTCAAATTATAAAAAAATTAATAATAAGAACTATGATTCTAAGGAATTTTTGATATGGCCCGTATGGATTTCTTATCATTCTTATCAATATACAAATAAAGAATCTAACACGACATTATGGATCACACCATTTTTCTATCGAAATCAGGAAACTTCTAGTACCAGAACAAATTTATTATGGTTGATTGATTGGGAATATGAATATAACTCTCCCATTCCTAAAAAAGATAAAATTGAAGTGGATCCCTCTGAAAAAAAGGAAAAATTATCACATCTTTTGTTTTTTCCATTTTATTATTCGGATTCAAGTTTTTCGATCATTCCATTGTCCTTTAATCATTGGGGTGATGGAGAATTTACTACCTTTACCTTACTCAATTATTATCAGCACAAAAAGGAAGGACATTATTATAATCTCTTGTATCTATTGGAATCGGAAAACAATACTTCTGTGTACCGATTGCGCAGTCTCTGGGATTATTTGTTTAGTTTCCAAAGAAGAAATAAGAAAATCGATCGTCTTACATTGCTTTGGTTAGGCTACGATCAAACAGATTCAAAAAAGATAATTAATTTTTTCCCTCTCATCAGAACAGTAGACTCGGAAGAGGAAACATCAAAAATGTATGGTCCTTTTTTATATTATGTTTCCAAATCAAATGAAGAAATGACAGAATTAGGGTTTCTTGGAATTGGCTATTATCATAATGAAACAAAATCAGATAAACAATATGCAACATATGTATTGTTAGGTGTAGTATACCAGGAAAAAACAGAATTGGAGAGAGGGTTTGTGAAAAGGGGAAGCCTTTGGGGTTGGCTTTGGGAATACCAAACGGAAGAGAATGGGTATGAAAAATTCTCTATTCTAAAGTTATTTTCTTATTCCAAAGAACCTGATGGATCAAAAAAAATTCTGGGGATTAGTATTTAAATTATGAATAACAAAAAACCAATCCTTTTAGCGATATCAGGTGGAATCAGTGCATCATCGTATAACAGAAAAATACTAATTAATCTAAAAGCTATTTATGAACCAGTTTGTGATATGATCATTTATGATAAAATTGTCAATTTTCCATTTTTCGATTCTGGAATATCGGAAGAGGGCACTCCTGACATCATAAAAGATTTTTTGGGTGAAGTCAAACGTGCAGATGGAATTCTAATCTGTTCGCCTGAATATGTTTTTAGTATACCTGGTGTCCTGAAAAATGCATTAGAATGGGCAGTAGCTTCCGTTGTGTTTACTGATAAACCAGTCGCTGTCATTACTGCTGCTTCAGTTGGTCAAAAGGCGCATGAATCATTACTTTTGGTATTAAAAACGATCGGTGCCAAATTAATGGATGATACAAATTTGCTCATTTCAGGAGTAAAAGGTAAAGTATCAATAGAGGGACAAATTCAGGATGAACAAACTGAAATTACAATTAAAAACTTAATGGAAAGATTTTTAGAATCACTTCAATAGTGTTCTCACCTACAAAATATCTATATTATGTAATTATTATACTGACATGATTGAAAAAATAAATAATTTCATTCGTTAGAAGTTAGTTGGCTATCACATGTTTAATACTTAGATTCAGATTTTGAATTACAATCAAATGCTGAAGCTAAAAGTTGACCTGATACTGGTTGCTTATTATGATTGAATCAAAATGGAATTTGTTCATTTTTCTAAAAAAAAATCAAATCTTCTTCTCAACACTCTTACTGCTTTCATTGTTATCTTGTGAAAATGAAACCTTTAATAATGCATGTGATACAAAATCAAAATCTTATTTTGAAACTTCAATCTTAGCTGCTTCTATTGGCGAAAAACGTCACCCATGTTATCCGGATTTTACAATCGTAAACCAACCTGGATTAAATGTAACAAGCCAAATTTTAGCCTTAACCGAAGCAGGTGGTAACGTCTCCATTGGAACTTCCTCTACAGTTCAATTGTTTTTAGGTAGTGAACCTAAAGAAAATGTAAATGTTCAAGTAATTGTTAGCAATGGTTCCTATGTAACACCTTCCCAAACATTTTTTACATTCACAAAATCAAATTGGAGCCTTTCCCAAAATCTAACACTCACTGCTATGAATGATACTATCATTAATGGCACACGAACAGTATCTGTAAGATTGGTACCAAGTTCTAATGATTCGTCATTTCGACTTGAAGAAAGAATGATCCAAATTGAGGTTTCTGATAATGATAAAATTATTTTTCCGACGACAGTTGGTCAAATAGGAGCTTTAGGTGGAATCTCTGGAGCAGATAGTTTATGTCAGGCGAATGTCAATTGTCCTGTTGGTAAAATATGTAAAGCAATGATGGGTGACAGTAGTTTTTTGTTGAGAAGGGCATCCTTAAGCGCAAATATCGGAGATAGTCAATTTGATTGGGTCTTAAAGCCATATGCTTCCTATTATCGATTGAATCGAACTGATTTAATAGGTACTACGACAGGTGCATCTTTATTTACTTTTAATTTAACATTTGCTATATCAGGAACTAGCTCAACTGCTTGGACTGGATTAAATCCTGACTGGACAAATAACGCAAACTCCTGCACGGGTTGGACAGTCTCTGGGGTATCTGGATACGGCGGAGATACTGGGAGCAATACGTCGTCAGCACTAGGTTTTAATTCATTTAGTTGTGGAAGTGCACTTGTACATTATTGCGTGGAACAATAGTTATAAATTATCATCACTTCCTAGTATGTTGTAATAGGACTCCATCACCATCATTGAGTATGATTGATTCTTTAATGATTAACTAAACCATCATACATATTCGGAAGAGACCGCGAAATCATATGGATTTTTTCGAATCCAGTTATTTCGAAATTTTCCAAAAGAATCCAAACGAAACTAGAAAAATAAATTGACTTTTTATATCTAATAGATATAGCTGATAATTATATCTGGTAGATATAATTATGCAAAACAAAAAGATTTTGATCATATTGGGGCATCCGAATCCTAATTCATATTGTGCAAAACTCGCTGATTCCTATTTCCGATCTGCCAAGAGTTCTGGATTTGAAATTCAATTCTTAAAGTTAAATGAACTAAATTTCGATTATAATCTAAAATTTGGGTATGATAAACCGTTCAAACAGGAGTTAGAACCCGACATTTTGATGAGCCAATTATTGATACAGAATGCAGATCATCTTGTATTTGTTTACCCAAGTTGGTGGGCAAGTATGCCAGCAATATTAAAAGCGTGGATAGATAGAGTGTTTTTACCAGGTTTTGCCTTTTCTTATCAAAAACGTTCTCCACTCCCCAAACAATTACTGAAAGGAAAAACTGCTAGAATCATAATTACAATGGATGCACCAACTTGGTATTACAAATGGTTCAATCGAAGTCCTGGAGTTCAGTTACTAAAACAAGGAACTTTAAAGTTTTGTGGATTTAAGCAAGTGAAAGTTACTTATTTTGATCAAATTAGATTTAGAAATTTGGAAAAGTTAAATCAGTTTATAATAAAAACAGAAAAGTTAGGTACAATGGGAGCGTAGGATGGAAGGAAAGTTTATTAATGCTTCTGCTCTGAAAGAATTTGGAAATTTTTATGATTACAACGGTAACTCCATATTCTATGGAACATTAGGAGATGGGGAACCATTACTTTTGTTACATGGATATCCATTTAACAGTTATGATTGGAATTGGGTTATAGAAGATTTATCTAAACAATACCGATTGGTATTTATCGATTTCTTAGGTATGGGATTCTCCGATAAACCAAAAAATCATACCTATTCCTTTGAAGATTATGTTGAAACGATCAAAACTCTATTAAATAAATTAAAAATTAAAAAGATAAGAATATTAGCACATGATTTGGCCGTAAGTGTCGTTGAAGAAATGTTGGGAAATATAGATAGATTGGATTTTGAAATTCTATCTGTTGCGTTTATGAATGGTGGTTTGTTTACTGATGTGTATCAACCAAGAATGATCCAAAGGTTATTATCTCAAACGCCGAATTTTATCGGTAAGTATTTAAGTAAAAAAATAAAAAGAAATTCGATTGAGAATTCTTTGAAAAAAATGTTTGGACCCGAAACTGGTCCAAATACAGAATTATTAAATGAATATTGGAATATTTTAAATTACAAACAAGGAAAAGATATAGCATATTTAATAGGTCGTTTGGTCTTTGATAAAGTTAAATACCAAGACAAATGGATCAAAACACTTAAAAATACCAAAATTCCATTTTGTTATATATGCGGACCAATAGATCCTAATTCTGGAATCCATATGGCAGAACGATTTAAAAAAGAATATCCATTTGCTTCTGTATACTTTTTATCTAGTAAAATTGGCCATTGGCCTCAGGTGGAAACACCAAAAGAAGTAATCTCTGCATTGATGTTATTTCATAAAGAAATCAATATACGTAACAAACTACGGGAAAAATGAAAAGAGAAAGTAAAACACAATATGCACTTTTAGGAATATTATCCCAATGTGAAATGAATGGGTATGAGATTCGAAAGTATATCGAATCTACGATTAGTTTCTTTTGGAGTGAAAGTTTCGGACAAATTTATCCTACATTATCCAAATTAGAAAAAGATGGATTCATTAAAGAGTGGGAAAAAACGGATTCAAATGGAAAGAAAAAAAAAGTATTTAAGGTTACACGTCCTGGTTTAGAGGAATTTCGAAAGTGGATGGACCAATCTCCCATTCAAACAAACAAAAGGAATGAATTGTTATTTAAAGTATTCTTTGGTAGGCATATGAACCCCAAGTTACTTATGGAACAATTAGAAGGTGAAATCAGAAAACAAAAGGAAGATTTAAAATCATTAAAAGTATTTCAAAAAGAACTAAAAACAGAATGGGAAAAACACCCGGATACTGAGTATTGGAATTTAACTTTGGAATATGCGGAGAAACAGGCTTTGTTAAATTTAGATTGGATACAAAAGGTAAAGGGAAAAATCCAAGAAAAAGTTTAAAAATAATCGAATTAATATGTTATTTCATTGATTTGCACTGCTAAATCAATAAAACATTAATAGAATGGAAACGACTTCGATTTGTCGCAGAATGAACTATGTCTTATTCATTTTATTTATTATCTTACCTTTCCAAACACTATTTGCCTTAGATAAGGTAACCCTACATCTCAAATGGTTTCATCAGTTTCAGTTTGCTGGTTATTATGCTGCTTATGAAAAAGGTTTTTACAAAGATGTTGGATTAGATGTTGAACTTATAGAAAGTACAGTTGGGATACGAGGTATTCACGAAAAAGTTGTAAGAACAACAGGACAATATGGTGTTGGAAGTAATGAATTATTATTACACCGACATATGGGAAAACCCGTTGTTGTATTAGGAGTTATTTTCCAACATTCTCCATCTGTTTTGTTTTTTAAAAAGTCATCAAATGTTCAGAGCATTCATGATTTAGTTGGAAAACGAGTTATGTTAACTCCTTGGATGGAGGAAATTGTTGCCTACCTGAAGAAAGAAGGAATTAATACATCAGATCTTCAATTATTGGAACATCGTTTTAACCCAAGAGATTTAATTGAAGGTCGAGTTGATGCTTATTCGGGATATGCAACTACACAGGCTTTTGATTTTAAAAAAGCTGGATTCCAAGTCATTGCTTATTCTCCAAGATTAGCAGGGATTGATTTTTATGGAGATAATTTTTTTACAAGCGAAGATGAAGTAGAAAAATTTCCAAATAGAGTGAAAGCTTTTCGCGAAGCAACACTACGTGGTTGGCAATATGCAATGAGTCACCAAGAAGAAATTGCTGAACTCATTTATAATAAATATTCTAAAAAAAATCCGAAAGAACGCCTACTATTTGAAGCTCAGCAAATGACTCCATTGATACAACCTGTGCTTGTTGAAATGGGTTATATGAATCCTGGTAGATGGAAACATATCAATGATATATATTACGAACTTGGAATGTTGCCTAGGAACATAAGTTTAAAAGGGTTTTTGTATGATCCTAATCCTCCTACAAATTATGATTGGCTTTATTATACTTTTTTTATAGTTTTAGTTGGAGTAGGAGTTATTTGGTTAATTCAATGGAGAAGGTTAAATAAACAATACTCAGAAAATTTAAAAAATCAAGTTAAACAAAGAACAGAAGAATTAAGACAATCGAATGAAAGTTTACAAATTTTAAATCAAAGTTTGGTAAATACATTAAAAGAACTTACCGAAGCACAAGATCGATTACTTGCATCTGAAAAATTGGCTGTTTTGGGCCAGTTAGCAGCAGGAATGGCTCATGAGTTAAATACTCCTTTGGGGGCAATTGTTTCATCTAATTTATCACTTTATGATTTTCTAAAGAATAAGTTGCAATCTGTAATCTCAACGATTATCAATTTTAATGAAGAAGATACAAAGCGTTACCAAATCGTTTTAAAAGAAAGTTTGGATAATCAAGTATATTTGGAAGGTAAATCAGAAAGGTCATTAAGGAAAGAGTTACATTCAAAGTTTTCTCAGTTGGAAAAAATGGAGTTGTATGGCGATCATATACAACTAGTGATTGAAACGGGTTTGTTTCGAAGGTTGGATCAGATTGAATATATATTAGAAAGTGAACGATCAATGGACATTCTTCGTTCAGTGGCGAGTATCAATTCAGCATATCGATGTAATCAAATTATTTCAGTAGCTTCCGAAAAGGCAACTCACGTTATCCGTGCTTTGAAAAATTACCTAGTATCAGAAAAAGAAACAACTAGCAACGAATCGGTGATCGATTTAGAAACTGAGATTGAAACTATATTGTCACTTTATCATTACAACTTAAGTAAGATAACGGTAGTTAAAAGTTATGGATCTGAACTTAAATGTAAGGGAAATCGTGATAAACTTAATCAAGTTTGGATTAATCTAATTAATAACGCTTTACATGCCATGTCTTTTAACGGCACATTAGAAATTAAGATAAATACTGATCAAAATTGGATCAAAGTCTCTATCATTGATTCTGGTGTTGGAGTTCCAGAGAATATTAAAGATAAGATTTTTGATCCATTTTTTACGACCAAACCAAATGGCGAAGGAATGGGACTAGGACTTGACATTTGTAAAAAAATGATCATACAAATGGGTGGAAAAATTGAACTGGAACCCAGTAGTCAAGGTGCATGTTTTTCCGTATGGTTACCAAAAGTTAATCCTTAAGTATCGTAAGTATTTGTTTGGTTCTTACAAAAATAAAATTCAATTGATAGTAATGCATTAACAATGGAACCATTAAAAGAAATTTATTCATCTCATTGGATTCAAAATTTAAGTTTTGTCGTTTCCCAAATCGATCCAAAGATTAAAGCTTCCGATTTTCAAAAAAAACTCATGGAATCTCCTTGGAAAAATTATGAACTAAAGGAAAGGATCAATCGTATCGCAGATACATTTTTATTTTTTTGGAATGATCCCTTGGTTAAAATTGAGCCAAAACTTATGGCATTAATTAAATTATTAAGAAAACAAGGTGTTAGTGATTTTAATTTCCCATATATTTTTCTGAATGATATTGTAGTTAAATCTGGAATTCAGGATTTTGAAACTTCTATGCGAATATTAGAAAAGACGACTGTATTTTCAAGTGCAGAGTTTGCCATTCGATTTTATTATATCAATTTTTTTGAAAAAACAGTAAGACAAATGGAGGAATGGTCAAACCACAAAGAACCATTTGTTAGAAGATTGGCAAGTGAAGGAAGTAGGCCTATTTTACCTTGGGGCATTGGAGTTCCTGCAATCAAAAGGCAACCGGAAATTCATCTGAGTATTTTAGAAAACTTATGGAATGATGAAAATGAAATTGTCCGAAGAAGTGTATCCAATCATCTGAATGATATTTCAAAACTTCAACCTGATCTTGTGCTAGAATTTTGTAAAAATAAGTTTGGTGTTTCAGAAATTTTAGATAAGAATTTGAAACATGCATTACGCGGATTACTCAAAAAAGCGGATGTCAGAGCATTATCATATTTTCAATATGATACCAAGTGGAAACCCGAAGATTTTAAGTTAACTTTAACGAAAAATAAAATTAAAATTGGAGATTCCTTAGAGTTTAATCTAAGTTTTTTGAATCCCTCCACTAAAAACATAAAGATTAGGATAGAATATAAAATTGGTTTTTTGTTGGCAAATGGCAAACTTGGAAACAAAGTTTTCCAGTTAGGTGAAAAATTATTAAAATCAAAAGAAAAAATTGAAATTAATAAAAAACATTCTTTTAAACCTATCACAACAAGAGTGTATTATCCAGGAAAACATAGCATCACAATTGTTATGAATGGGAGTGAATGTAAAACTGCTCAATTTGAATTGTTAAATGGTAAATAAAAATGAAAAATATAAAGCTAAAAGTATTTTTTTTAATTTTCAATTTATGTATTTCGTGTTCGGTTTTTTATTCAAGCGAACGACGAAAAATTGAATTAAACGAAGAAATACACAGTCGATCGTTGAGTTATGAATTAATCGGATGGGATGAAGAGCTTGATAGAAGGCGTGTAACTTACATTTTATCAGCTTTAGAAAAATCAGGCAAATTTTCTTCTGTTCGGTATTATGATCAAACGAAAGCAGATTTACATTTACAAATCATATTAGAGTCAAGTCCTAAGTTTAAATTTTTTTTGGGAGAATCAGCTGAGCCAGTTTCGTATTTAGCGGAACGGAAACAGGATCGATTTTTATTGTATTTAGTTAACCGTTTTTTAGCAGTTAGCACATTCTTTGTTGTTCCTGATATTGATCGCGATGATGATTATCTTTTATTTCGACTCAAAAAAAATGGGAAAATAGAGAGAGAATATCGATACCCAATAGAGTCTTATCGTGTATTTGGTTGGGTATCGATTTTATTCATGTGGGTAGATGACAGAGATCAGTGGAAATCTATTTTAACGGAAAAAGTTTTGGAATTTTTAGGAGATGCAAAAAATGAACTTTGATCTGAAAAAAATTCTAGTTTTAATGCCTGTTTTGTTCTTTTTAAACTGTGCTGCTTTTCCCGATCCTGTCACTTCCAAAAATCGTAACAAACTTAAAATAGAAGAAAAGAGAATCAGACTCACTTTTACAGGATTCTATCGATATGAATCGGAAAAAGAAATTATTTTTGATTATATCAAGAAACAAGGGTTAATCGAGGACCAGTCTGCTTCATCCTCGTTGGAAGTGATATTACAAAAAAAAGACCCGAAGTATCAATATCCATTTTTGCATAAAGTGCAGTTTCTTCTTACATTTTTTTCAGGTGGTATTTTTCCATCCCATATTCGGACAGAACAATCACTAACATTCCGTTATTCGCGATCAGATGAAATACTTTTTGAAAATGAATATTCCGTTGGTATGGACCAATGGAGAGGGATTCCTGTGGTAATACTGATGATTACCAATTGGCCAAACAGAATTTACAAAGAACAACTTCTTGAGGTAACCAAATTGGAGATGACTCATTGAAAGAATTTAAAGTAGGGATTTTTTGTCTGATTACATTATTTTCTTGTATGGGTTACTTTTATAAATTAAAACCCAATGAAAAAAATGATTATTTCCAATTGAATGGAGTAAAACGCACATACACAGTACATTATCCAAAAAATTGGAATGGGTTGCCCATACCGATGTTAGTTGCACTTCATGGTAGATTCGGAACTGGGGTTACGATGATGAAACAAACTAAGTTAAACGAGGTTGCGGATTTAAAAGGATTTATTGTCGTATTTCCTGATGGATATAAGAGGAGTTGGGCTGATGGAAGAGGTAACTCACCTGCCGATGAGGCTTCAATCAACGATGTTTTATTTATCGAATCGATTGTAAAACGTATGATTGCAGAGGGTTCAGTTGACGAACGTTATGTGTATTTGGTTGGTCATTCCAATGGTGGCTTTATGGCCCAAAGATTAGCGATTGAAAAATCGGAACTATGGAGAGGGGTGATGAGTGTGGCTGCTCAAATTTCCGTGGCATTATTAAAATCAAAACAAAAACATAACACAGTGCCTGTCTCTGTTGCCATTATGGCTGGCACTGAAGATCCATTGGTTCCTTTTAATGGAGGTTATGTAAAAGATGGTAAAGAAATTCTTTCGGTTACAGATAGCATCTTTAGATGGAGGGAATGGAATCGTTGCGAAGATACAGTTAGCAAAACGACTAAGGATTTTGTGGAAGATGGAAACAATATTCAGATTCAGTTTGAAAGGTTTTCAAAATGTTCAAATAACAAAATTGTTGAATTGATTCAATTGAATGGTCTTGGCCATAGTTGGCCGGGAGAAACAACAATGATTCCATTTATCAATCAAGGAAAAACGACAAAGGTAATTGATGCCTCTTTGTTGGTATGGGAATTCATGGATAGTTTAAAATGAAAAAGGTTGCAGTCGTAACAGGAGCATCACGAGGCATTGGACTCGCTATCTCAAAAGTCTTGCTTGGAATGGATTTTATCGTGTATGGAATTTGTAGGAATCCAGAAAAAAACCAAGAGTTATACGAAGATTTTCATTTACTGAAAGGAGATTTAAGTGATCCAAATTCGATTCCCAAGATCCTAAATTTGATTCCTGATAAAGATCGTATTTCATTGTTAATCAATAATGCTGGAATTGCATACTTTGCACCCATGGAAGAATTATCTCCTGAAAAAATATCAGAAATGGTGCAAGTTCATCTGACTTCCTCTATGATTTTAACTAGTGCTCTCACGCGTATTTTGAAAAAAAATGAGGGTAGAATTATCTTTATTGGTTCGATTTCAGGAAATGAAATATCTCCATGGGGAAATGTTTATGGTTCACTAAAGGCTGGAATTCACCAATATGCTCGGTTATTATTTGATGAACTTCGAAAATACTCAGTTAAGGTACACTTAGTGATACCTGATATCACTAAAACAGATTTTTATAATCATTTGAATATAGAACCAGATCAAGATCCAAAGTCATATTTGTTACCAGACCAAATTGCTAATGTGGTTAAACATTTAATCTTGGATCAATCTGGATTTGTAGTTCCTGAAATTGTTGTTAGGCCAGAAATATTTAAAATCAAAAGAAAAAAATTCAATTTATAAATCATTCACCAATTGATTGTACATCATCTGTGAATGTTTCTAAAGGTACTACCCCTTGGTTCTCTCCATTCGAATCTGAATCAGAATTGGAGATAGTGGGTACAACTTTGGAAATCATTGAGTCTTCATCTTGTTTCCTTTTGATTGCTCTAATTTTTCCATCAGTTTCATATAATCTTTCGATTACTTTTTTCAGTAACAAAAATAAAAACTCAGGGCTTTCCTGACTCATTTGCACAAAAGTAGTTCGATTGATGATACCAAGTTTTGCCGATTCAGAGACCACTACAATTGATGCCGCTCTTGGGCTATTGTTGATGATAGCCATTTCACCGAAAAATTCACCAGGTAATATACTTCTTAGTTTGGTGTGTTTACCTTCAATTTGTTTATAAATGTCTAACTGACCTTCAAACAAAAAGAACATAGCTCCATTCGAAGGAACTCCTTCCTTAAAAAGGACTTCTCCTCTTTTGATATTGATCATACTAAGTTTTGCTAGAGATTCTTTAAGTCCCATCACTCGCCTCGGTAAGATCTTTTAGCTTTTGTTCGGCTTCAATGAGTCGTTCTACATAAGTCTGCAATAGTGCGTATACAAACATTGGATTTGAATTTGCAATTCGAATCAAATTTTGTTTGTCTAAGATACCTAGTTGTGCACGATCCGATTCTATAAATACTGTCATCGCTCTTGGGTGAGCAGAGATAAGTGCAATCTCTCCAAAAAACTCTCCTGTAGAAAGTTTTCTCACTTCATGAAAATTTCCTTGGTCAGGTGCACCCATTCCTACTGATAAAGTGCCACTTAAAATAAAATACATTTTCTCATTTGATGGATCACCTTCTCTTACGATGATCTCACCTCGTTTGAATGTCTTTGTTGGGACTGTATTAACGAAGTCGAATATGTTGATACGATTATCTTTTTTAGGAATGGACATTAAAGACCGCGATAAATTTCTAAGAGTTCTGGAATTTTTTTCTCATCAGCATAATCTAATGCAGACTTACCATTTTTATCTTTTAGCTTCGGATCACCGCCATTTAGAACCAACACTTTTGCCAATTCCAAAATAGGATCACTTTTACCAGGATCAAATTGAATTGCCAGTTCGGAAAGTATAGTTTTCCCTAATTTATCCTGTTGGTTGAGGTTCGCACGTCTTTCTACTAGGAATAGTACTAATTTTTTATATAATTCAATTTGATTCGTATCTTTTGCATTTAAAAACTTTTGAATCGCCTTGTGTAATATAGAATATCCATTATTGTCTGTTAGGTTAGGATCTGCACCCATGGTCAACAATGTTGACATGGTTTCGATTCGATTTCGATTGAGTGCTATATGAAGAGCACTTAACCCTCGTTTGTTTTTTGCATTTGGGTTCACACCCTTGCTAATCAATAACTTAAGAGTTTCATCAACAAACTTTTGTTCTTTTTTATCTACCTCTAATTTACAAACTGTTGTGATTAGATTTTCATCTTCATCATTCAGTGTTAATAAATTTGCACCATTGGATACCAATAGTTTAAACGCTTCAGCATCTTTTCTTTCTATAGTTGAGAAGATTAACCCAGCTCCATCTTTCAATTGATGATTTGGGTTTGCCTTCTTTGATAATAGGAGTTTTGCGATGTTTAATTGTTTGTTGTCTAGTGCGAGTGACAATGCAGTTTCATTTGTTTTTGCATTTATGATATCAACGGGAACTCCCTTTTTTAAGAGAAGGTCTACGATTTTAATTCCAGGTTTTCTTGAAGCTAAATGGATGGGTAAGTAACCGGAAAGATTGGGTGATTGAATCTCTGCATTTTTTTCGATCAATAACTCTGCAATAGCCCATTTTGAACTTTCAATGGCCTCTTCCAGCGGGTTTTTATTAGTTGATAATGTTTGGTTTGGGTTTGCACCCGCGTCTAACACCAGTTTTAATAAATTTGAATCGTTTTTAGTTAATGCGATTTCAAACAATGTTTTTCCATTGGTGTTTTTGGAATCAACATTGAGTCCTTTTTTGATTAATAGATTTGTAACAACTAGGTTTCTTTTTTCAACAGAATAGAATAATAAAGATTCACCTTCAGGTGTTTTGGATTGGACATCTGCTCCTCGGTTTAATAAAGTTTCTACTCCCGCAGTGAAACCTTTTTCAATCGCAAATACGATGGGCCGAATAGACTTTGTATCTTCTGAGTTAGGGTTTGCATTTGCATCTAATGCAAGAGTTAGTAGTTTGATGTTTCTTTGTTCAATTGCAACAAAGATGGGTGTACGACCAGTTAGATCAGGTAGATTGATATCAGCACCATTTTGTAAAAGAAAGTTAATAGAATCTATTTTGCCTTTTTCAAAGGCTAAATAAATGGGTGATTTTCTTGGATTGTTTCTTAGATTCACATCTGCTTTACTTTCTACAAGTAACTTCTGTACAGCTAAGTTTGATTTTAAGATTGCAACGTGTAACGCTGTGTTTCCATCAGCATCATAAGCATTTAAATCTGCACCTTTCTCAACTAATGTTTTGATTTGGTTGGTGAATTTGGATGTGACAACATAATGTAATAATGTTTTGCCGGAAAGATCACGTTTGTTTAAATCAGCACCCTGGTTTAATAAAAACTCAAATTGTTTTGTTCGATTTTTTTCAACTGCTAAGATGAGAAGTGATTTTCCAGAATCGTCTGAAGCGTTGATGTCTCCACCATTTGTCACTGCGTTTTCAAATTCCTTTTGATTTCCCTTTAATAGAATTTGCACCATATCAAAACTAGGTGAAACTTCTGTCGGAGTTGATAAAGGTTCTTCCGCAAAAAGGTAAGGTTGAAACGATAGGATCAGAATAAAGAAAATAAGATTTAATTTAGATTTCATTTGGGTAAATATGCTCCTGGATCCAATGCTTGTTGGTCTGGGCCTTTCCTAACTTCAAAATGGAGATGAGGACCTGTAGATTTGCCAGTGTTTCCTACGAGACCAATGATGTCGCCAGAGCGGACTGTGTCACCTTCTTTTACTTGTCGGTCACTCTGGTGAGCATAATAGGTGTAGATGTTATTTTTATGGCTAATAATCGTTAATACCCCATAACCACCGCTAGTTGTAATTGTTCGCCATACTTTTCCATCACTCACCGCCTTGATAGGTGTTCCCACTGGAGCAGGTAAATCGATTCCTGAGTGGAAGGCTCCAATTTTGCCAGTTACTGGATCTACACGTGTTCCGAAACTAGATGACACATAGCGGTCGTTATCTACTGGAATCTGAAAGTATTTTGAGATATCATCAGTATCAACGAGAGGACCACGTTCTTTTGAAACAAATCCCCCAAATACCCAACCTTCCCACTCATCATTCCAATTGACATAAATCCATTTTGATCGAACTCCACCTATGGTTTCGATTTCCTTTTTGGCATCTAAAATTTTTAGTTTTTCATCTCCAGGGATCGAAGTAACTACAGAGCCGTATTCGTTTGGTTCATCTCTCATTCGTAAATTTGTGGATCTAACAAAACGTTTATCTCCAATTTTTAAATCGTCTGGATTCTCTTGCGGAAAAGATATTTCGCCTGGTTGTACTTCGTAAGAGACAACTTCTGAGTTACTTAAGTATCCACCAAACACCCAGCCATTGCCATAAGCAGAAGAGACTTGGTGCCAGTTTGAAGAAATTCCGTCGATCGTTTCTTCATTTGATGTGGAACTTTGAACGGTGACTTTGATTCCTTTTGGCAACCTTGCGATTACATAACCGTTCACATCGGGTTCTCCTCTCATATTTAAGGAACTTGCGTTTACCCACATCTCTTTTCCTTTTTTCGAGTCCGTATAACCTAGGCTAGCTGGTTCGGGAGTGATTCTGGAAGGTATAGCAGATACATCTAAAGAAAGTCCTTCCGTATTTCTGGATTTTACAGCTGGTTTTATTGGTTGTAGAAAGTCTTGGGTGGTATATCCTTCTTGTTTTGATTTTGTTCGCACCAAAACCCAATGAGAACCTTCTTTTTTTTCTGTTACATCTTGTTTTAAAACCAAAACAACTTCGAGGGGATCCCCTTTTTTTACCTTTATTTGCGAACGTGCATTAGGTTGTTTATTTGGTTCTAGTTGTAAATAAAAATGATCAGATGCAATGGCACTAATCGATTTGGATTTTTTATCAGTGGCTCCCGGTGCATTATTATGATCAGATATTCCTTCTGCTAATTTTAAGTCGATGGGAGAAGAGGAAATTTTAAGGCCAGGGAATCTGCTTTGTACTTTTGAAACAAAGTCGTTATACTTTTGCAGAATTTCCTCCTGTTTTTTTTGATTGGTTTTGATCAACCCAGACTGTCTTTGTTTGTCACGGTCTTCTAATTGTGATTGGGACCAAAGTGAAATGTTACATAATACAAATACGAATGTGAATAAAATTACGTTTCGATTTTTCATAAAACAAACTTAAAATAACCAAAAAGAATCACTTTGGTCAAGGTTTTTTGTTCAGTCTTCTTCAGGTAAAAGAGGAGTCAGGAAAAAAGAAATAAATTCCAGTTTCCCCCTCATAGAAGATTTTTCGTAGATAGACGCAGTTTGGTTTTCGATGGTCCTCAGACTTTTTTTTCTGACAGCAGCAATTTGTTTTTGGGAAAAACCTCTTAACAAAAGAATAGCAATCTCTGTTTCTGCATCTGTTAAATTCCATTCCAACATTTGGGCTTTTGCTTCTGCCCAAAATCCTATCTCAGGATTTTTTAAAATTCGATTGGTCCTTTTTAAGTCATGGATTTGTGTTTTTGCCTGTTTGTTTTCGACAGCTTCTTTCTTGAGTTCTTTGTATAAAATAAAAACAACAAGGAAGGAAGAGATGGCAATGAATGATTCTATGGTTGCGATGATGACTCGAAATCGGTCGAAGTATTCAGGTGGTTTTGTCAGTGTGTATATTTCTTCAATGATCCACACAATTAATGAAATCACATAAAAAACCAAAAAAAGGATACGTATGGTGCGAGTTTCCATCTAATGATTCAATTTCAAACTTCTCTAATGTAGAATCAAGTATGTTTCATAGGTAATTTCCACATTTGCGGTTTTCCTCTATTGGAAATCATAAAAATGTATGCGATTCTAATGACATGAAACGTTTGTTCTTTGCCACTTTTATATTGGGAATTGGCCTTGGTTTTGCGAATTGTTCCAATACAAAAAGTTCTGAAACCCGATTGCAGTGTATGGATCGGTGTATGAAGGAACAATACATTTGTGCCATTGCTCTAGCTCCGCAATTGAACAACCCAGTTGCAACAACAACTTCTTGTATTTCCTTGTATGTGATTTGTTATGAAAAATGCCCAGTTGCTTCTACACGGACAACGACAACGAGTAATAATAGACGGTCATCCTCAAGTTCCAGTTCAGGGAATCGAGGCGGTAGCTCTTCTAGTGCAAACTCAAGTTCTGCAACAGGTGGTTCGTAATGGAGAAAAATCTAATCAAGAACCAGTTTGGCGGTAGATGATTTTTGCACCGATTTGCAAATTTTTATATAAATCTAAAAAGATTTGGTTGGGAACCATCCCTTCCTGATCTCTTGAAAATTCAGGACGTAAACGTTTTAAGAAATACATCCCCATTTCCCCTTTGTTTTTGGCTTTGACTTTACCTCGGTATTCACATTCAAAAAATCGTTTTACTTTATCATAAGTAGTTTCTGACAAATTGATTTCACCAGCATCACCTGAGCTTTCCATCCTGCTTGCAGTGTTCACTGCATCTCCCCAAACATCATATGCAAATTTTGATTTTCCCACAACACCTGCAACCACAGGACCAGTGTGGATACCAATTCGAATTTCCCAGAAATCTTGGCCTAACATTTGTTTGAAGGATCGAATTTGTGTCATAAATGATTTGATTTCCATGGCAAACAAACATGCATCTACGGGGTGGGTGAAATTCCCTTGAGGAATACCACCAGCAGCCATATACGAATCGCCAATTGTTTTTAATTTTTCAAAATTGTGCCTTACAGCTATATCATCAAATTGCGAAAAACATCCATCTAATTGTTCAATCAGATCTTCTGGTGACAATGATTCAGCTGCTTTTGTGAAGTTTTTGAAATCAGTGAATAATATACTAACGGATTCGTATTCCATAGGAACAACCTCTCCGCGTTCAATGAGTTCATCCGCTAAATCTCCAGGAAGAATGTTTCGAATGAAGTGGATTGTTTTTTCTCTCTCTTTTTCCAGATCTCGGCGTAAATTTGCATTGTGAATTGCACCCGCAACTTGTTCACAAAATGAAATGATTTCTTGGAATTCAATTTGTGTCCAAGGATTTTCTTTTGTTAGGCGAGTGACACAAACAATCCCAATGGTTTGGCCTTGGACAACAAGAGGCACATGTCCAAAAATTTCTAATTTAAAACTTTCAACAATTGAAGTATCAATTGGGGTTAATTCTTTCCAGCGTGATGATTTTTTGAGATAAATTGGTTTTTGTTTTTGAAAGGAACGATAGAGGGAACCGATAGATGGAATCAATTTCGGACGGAATGTTCTTAAAAAATTTGTAACCAGTAATCCCTTGTTAAAGACTTCAGCACCTTCCATAAGAGGGACCAATGAGTTGGATTTTGGATCTACTAATAAGATAAAACCTAATTCAACACGGTGATTCGCTTTTAAATAACTAAATACTTCTCTTGTGATATCTTCAATTTCGGAATAGGAATTGATTTTCCGATTGAATTTGTGAAGGTTTTCCAGTTTCAAACGATTGGATTCTATATTCTCTTTTTCTTCTTGGATTTTGCTGTTTACCGTTTTTAACTCATCAAGAAGATAACCAGTTTCAATTGTACCTGCAATGTAATCGGCTATGATTTTGATTTGGTTGAGTTGTTGTTCATTTAATAAAAATATGCCTGAGTAATCTAATAAATCCAATGTTCCGATGAATTTATTGCGTAAGTAAAGTGGGACAATGAGAAGGGATTTTAAATTTGCAGATTTTTTGTTCTCAAGTTCCACACCTTCTGTTTTATAAGTTTCAAAGTCTTCTATATAAAAACTTCGTTTTCTTTTTCGAACATACGCGTGTGCATACTTAGTCACATAGGAATCGGAAACAGGGATTGTCCTTCCCATGATCTCTAATTTTACAGACTCTGAAAGTTCTTCTGGAAAGTTACTGTGAAAAAACTCTAAGGCATCTAATTCTTTTTTATAAACGTATAAAAGATAATGTGGTACTTTGAATTTTTCTCTGATATAAAAACCAAGGATTCTCAGTACATCTTTTAAATCAGTTGCTGAGTTGATTTCTCTTAAGAGACCATCGAGGTCAGATAATTGACCATATGAATCAACAAGTTTGTTCGAAAATTCTTCTGACTGCGTTTTTGTTGAGAGTAGTTCTTTTTCTTTTTGTTCTAATTCTTCATTCAGTAATTGAATTTTAGATTTTAAGACGGTAACGGTATTTTGGTTTTCTTCATTTTTTTTGTATAATTTAGTGATTCCATAAAGAATTCCTAAAAATAAAAAACCAATCAGATAGATAACATTGATCATTTGATTAGGATTTTTGCTCCCCGTTTTTGTTGGGTATATAACCTTTCAAATTTATCATTGGGAAGGATTCCTGAATCGTCTGCTAAATCCGATTTTAATGCTAACAATTCGTAAATAGGGAATTGTTCCCCTTCGTAAGTATTGATCATTCTTTGGTTGTCGATGTGGAACAATCGTTTCACTTTATCCATTGTTTCTTGGGAGATGTTAATTGAAACACCAACACCACCACGTCTGATGGCTTGTGTTTGTGTGACCGTTTTCCCCCAAACATCATAATTGAATTTTGATTTTCCAATCACGCCCGCAACAACAGGCCCTGAGTGAATTGCAATGGTAATTCCATTCGGTTTGAATGGAATGTCTTTAAAATCTTCCATCATACGTATCACTTCATTTTTAATTTGTAAGGCAGCAAGGCAGGCATCAACTGCATGAGTGAAGTTTCCAACAGGTAAACCTCCTGCAGCTAAATACATATCACCAGTCATCCTTAATTTTTCCATTCCCTTTGTTTTGATGATCTCATCAAATCGAGAGAAATACAAATCAAGGCCTTCAATTAATTCTTCTGGTGTGAGTTGTCCTGTAATTTGAGAGAAACCAGGAAAACTGGTCATGAGTAATGTTACATTTTCAAATTCAACGGGATTCACTCGCCCTTTCTTTTGCAGTTCTTCTGCTACGTTTTTGGGGAGAATGTTGAGTAAAAGTGAATCGGATCTTTGTTTTTCCTCTTCAATTTTTTTCAGTAAAAAGTGATTGTTGATGGCACTTGCAATGTGTTCCGAAACACCTACGATGGAATTTACTTCTTCACTGGTAAAATGTATAGTTTCATCATTGATTCCATACATAGCCATTGCCACAACTTCATCGTTATTCACTAAAGGAGAAATTAAAAAACCTTTCATTCCTGATTTTTCAGTAATCTGTTTATCAATTTGATAAGGCATTGATTTAGGAACATGTTTCATGTAAAAATGTCTTTTTCGTAGGTAACATTTATAAACGAATCCACTTTCCTCTTTGAGTGGGAATCTTAGGGTCTTAAAAAAATTCACGTTTTCATCATTTAACAAATCAAAACCGGAATGGTTTAAATAACGAAACTCATTGAATTCTTTGTCGAGAAAATACAAGACACAGTTTTCAATTTTATAGTTTTTGCGAATGAACCCAAAAATTTCGGCGAGAATATTTTCTAAATTGTTTTGAGAGTTTATCGTTTTTGCAAACTCATTCATTTTTTGAATTTCTGCTTTTGCTCTTTCCGATTTTTTTCGTTCATCTTCCGTTAATTGGAGTAATAGTGAATTTTGAATTGCACCTGCGATTTGGTCGCAAAAACCAGATATACGTCTTAGTACTTCACGAGTTACTTCCAATGGTTTTTGGTAAGATGTAAAATAGGCAATTCCTATCACTTCGTTTTGTACAACAAGAGGCACCGCTATAAAAGAAGTTAAACTTAATTTTGAAAATATTTGTTCATCTAACTCTGATTCGTATGTTTTGGGAGGTTTAGGAACAAATAATGTTTTTTTTCGTAAATACGTTTTATAAATGATCCCTCCTCTTTCATTTAATGGAACTCGAAAGGATTTTGCGAAATGTAACTGTTCTTCAGTTGCATATGTAGGAATGGTAGTTTTGTATGTATACAATTCCTTTTTTTTAGAATCAATTAGTTGTATGAGTGTAGCTTCAATTTCGAAACTCTTTAGTATATAGTCAAACATCTCATCTATAATTTGAGACAAACTAGATTCAGAGTTTATTTTTTTGGTGAATTCATTGAGTTTGACAACTTCGTTTTTGGCATCTTCTATTTGCAAACGAGCGTTATCCGCAATGAACTTCTCTCGGTTCATTTCTTCCACAAGAATGGAATTTGTTACTGCAGTTGCGATGTTTTCAGCAGTATTTTCGACCAATTGTAATTGAGCTTTCGAAAAACTTGATCCCTTGTGTTCACTGAAAATCGCCAACATCGCGATGACTTTCCCTTGTGAACTCAATGGAATGATCATTCCTGGATTTTTCCCAATCAATTGGATGAATTTTTGATTGGATTCATTTAAACGAGATTCCCATACTTTTGCAAATCGAAAGGGACGATTCCGTTTATAAACATGGTAAAACAATCCAGCACTTGGGTCTAAAGGGAAACTGACTCCGCGAAATTTTGATTCAAGTTGTAATTCGGATGTGGAAGAAACTAAAGCTTTGTGGTATTGGAGTTTACTGTTTTCAGAATCAACAAGTAATAGAATCATCGAATCGCAAAATACTTCTTCTTTCAAATAATCGAAAGCTTTGTTTAGGATACTATCTAACTCCAGAGATGTGTTGAGAGTTTTTGCAAATTCATTGAGCCTTTCGATATTTGCTTTTGAAACTTCTAATTCTTTTGTCCTTTCGACAACGATATCTTCCAATCCCTCTTTTAGGATATTGAGTTCTTTGTTTGAAATTTCTAAACTTTCTTTTAATTTTTCGATCGATAAATAAGCTCTTGTGAATCCATAAGATAGAATATATCCTTGGAACAAAATAAAACCTAAAAACCCAAAAGGAGTGATATTCATTGTATTGATGATATTGTTTTGGTATAAGATGTCGTGGACAACAGTCCCAAAAACAAAACTAAAACCAATGAGTGATAATCCTGCTCCAACCGTATCAGAACGATAGGCCATGATAATAGCAATGGTGATACGAACACAAACAAGTATGAGGAAAATTTGGAAATAATGGATTTGTGAAGTAAATACAGAGACAGGTAAAAACAAAGAAACTAAAAAAGGAGTGATGAGAGTGTAGAGAACATACATTGTCCTTTGCCCCACGGTATTCGGGAATACCAATCGATAGAAGTATGCAAAAACTATGGTTGATATGTAAATTGTTGCAAATTCCAATCGAATGAGAGCAGACATCGGGAGAGATGGTATGATGTCCAAAATATTTCTCTCACCAATTGTGAGAAGGCGCATAACAATGAGTAAACTAAACAGTGCAATAAACAAACTAGCTTTGTCTTGCCTGCGCATGAGAAACAAACCTAGGTGATACAATGCCCAGAGGAAAATACTTCCCGCTAAGAAGGAAGTGATTTGGTAACTGCGATTGACTTTGTCATATAACTTACGTCTTTCGCCAATTTCCATACTTTCCCAAAATCCACCCTTCGAATAATGGAAATTGGATATTTCATAAACAATTTCTGTTTCGCCAGAAACTGGTTCGAGATCCACCAAGATGGATTTGTAGGAAGGTTCAAAATAGTTTGGATTGATTCCAAAACTACCTTGTTCGACCACCAATTTCCCATTGATGTACATTCGGTACGCAGAGGAGAGATCCAAATTATGAAAGGCTAAAGTAGGTGTGTTTTCTGGGAAAATTACTTTTAGTTTATATGTCGCATATCCATACCCACCAAGTGTTTCTCCAAACCAATCCACACCTTTCCAATTCGATGGAACCACTTGGTAGATGAACTTTGGTTCTTTACCTAGTTCTTTTTCAATTTGAATGCCACTTAACGTCTCTTTCCAATAAAATTCCCATTCTCCGTCCAAGTTGATGTTTCCATCACGGAGGAAATCCCATGAAGATAAGTCGATTTTCCCTTTCTCCGCAATTGGTTTGTTCCGATTGACTTCTGCACAGGAAAAAATGGAAAAGAGAAGGCAGAATGAGACAACCAAATGAAACGTTTTCTTCATAGTTAGGCTACACAGCCTATGAGAACGAAAGGAAATGGAAAGGAAAAATTTAAGGATAACTCAGATTTATTTGGGATGGATCAAAATGTTTCTCTAACGAAGGAATTATTACATGTAAGATCTCTTCCGTCTCTTCTTTTGAATACGAAACAATTTTGTCTTTTTTTTCAAATGGATGAAATAAAATGGAAGAGTCCTTTCGTTTGTCTGTGATCTGTTTTAAAAAATCGAGATTCATACGAAAACCTCCCACACTGAGTTCCGTGATGCCTTTTGGATTTAGTTCTTTCCCTAATAATTCGGCTAACGATTGGTAATGGATTTTCCAATCAGGGATACGAAGGACGGGATCAATACAAACTCTTACTTTCCATCCGGCCTCGATTGTTTTTTGTATTGTTTTGATCCTAGCTTGTAAAGAGGGAGTTCCGTGTTCGATCGTATCAATGACAATTTGTGGGCTGATTGTCCAAGCAAGGATGATGTTAGGGTTTGGTGTTAGATGGGAAATGGATTGGAAATTGGTAGATTTTGTTCGGATTTCCAAGGTTAAATTTGGTTCCGTTGAGGCAAATTGGATCCAACTTTTTGTTGCGGGGAAAAATGATTCCAAAGCCAACAAATCAGTGTCATACGAAAGTGCCAAATACAAAGAACCATGATTGTCTAAGAACTTTTTTGTTTCCGTAAAAAAATCTTCCCAATTTACGAATAACACAAGATTTGCGGAAGGAAACATTCCTTGTAAATAACAATACTCACAATCGTAAATACAATTGAGTGCTAATGTATTGTAATAAAAATGTTTGTGGGAAAAATTAGGTGAAAAATCACTTCCTGGATATAAAAAATGTTCTTTTTTTTCAGCTAACACCAGTTTTGGAGATTGTTTTTGGATTCGAAAGTTTTGTGAATTTCGATTAAAACTGTCTTTGTAGTGGCGAATGGGAATTTGGATCGCATTGGGAAATTTGGATAGGATTTCCTTGGTCCGAAAGTGATCGGCGACTGTTTCCTCAATATAAATATGTGAAAATGATTTAAACATGAAGTTGTTTTTTCCATTCCTCTACAAATGTTTTCATTTCTGCTTTCGATTTGATTTTGGGAACAATCTCTAAGTTGGGCATGGGTATCTTTGTATTTGGATAACGTAAAAAATAAAATCGTAAAGATTTTTTAAGATCATGTTTCATCGTTTCTGTTAGGCGAAGCTCTTTCACTTCTTTCCATATTTCTGGCCAAATTCTTGTTTCAAATGGATCTTCCTTCACCCAAGGGAGAGGGTTAGTCCATTCAAGGAATAATGGTTCCAGCAGATTTGCCAATATGGATTCCACAGTTTCTGGTTTGCAAAAATTCCCTTCTAAGTGGTCTGAGATCACTTTCCCAATCGATATGTTTTCCAGTGGAAAATAAAGGGATGCTGCTTCAAAAAACCCAACACCTTCCATATCAACAAGTGATACCGATTCTAAATCCTTTCCGTTTAAGACTTGGAACTGATTATCTGTTTTGATTTTGGCAATGGGACGATCAAATGTTGTGAGATTTGTTTCCATTCCAAATACAGATTTTGTCATCCTTTCTGGATAATAGTCCTTCCCGGTAGCATAGTCAGTGACTTTATGAATCCAAAAGAAGTCACCAACCTTCCAATTTAATTGATTGGAACCAACAATTCCCAAATTCCATACTTTCATATGGTCTCTCTCTTCTTTTGGCAAAAGGTGTGCAAACTCAGAAACGGCAAGTGCCATTGCAATTTTTCCAACGCCTGAAATGATGATGTACATGGAATCATTTTTGTAGATTCGGAATTTACCAGAGTGGTGGACTGGTTTTGCTTTTGTTTTTTGGATCCAAGGTTTTGCTTCCGAAAGAACTGCAAAAAACAATGATGGCATAGTCTAAAATTGGAGGAGGGGGTCTTAATGCAAAGAAAAGTTTTGTTTGCTATTTTTCTATTTGTTGGATTGAATCTGTATGCTGGAGGAAAAAAAATGTCATTTCATAATTTAAAATCTGTTACCATCCAAGGAAAGGAAATTTCTCTCGGAGAGTACAAAGGCCATCCTGTTTTAGTTGTCAATGTTGCATCTAAATGTGGTTATACGCCACAATATGAAGGATTGGAAAAACTCCATCTCGCCTACAAAGATAAAGGTTTAAAAGTGATCGGTTTTCCATCCAATGACTTTGGTGGACAAGAACCAGGAACGGAAGCTCAAATTGCAGAATTTTGTAAGCTTAATTTCGGAGTCAGTTTTGATCTAATGAAAAAAACAAAAGTTTTAGGAACTGACAAAGATCCAGTGTACCAATTTTTAACGGAGAATGCGAAGGAAAAAGGTGACGTAAAATGGAACTTCGAAAAGTTTCTCATCGATAAAAATGGAAATGTTGTGAATCGATTTCCATCTTCCACAAAACCTGAAAGTGTTGAATTGAAAGCAGCCATTGAAAGTATTTTATAAGAAAACATCCTGTTTCTTTTTATATTCGTTTTTTGTGTTTGGGTTGTTTGGGCAAACAATTCCTAACAACCTAAACATCATTCGAACCAAAACTTCTGAATTAGTTTCCATGGATGACATCATCAAGGAAACAAAACAATATGATGTGATTGTACTCGGCGAAGAACACGATAATCACGAATTACATCGGTTTTACGAAGGGTTCTTACGTAAATTATATGCTTCAGATGTGTTCAGCTTATCACTAGAAATGTTAGAGAAAGACCAACAATTCATTGTGGATGAATACCTCAACGGAACCATCTCGGAATCTCAATTTTTAACATCCATCGTTCATTGGAAAAATTTCAAAACGGATTATTTGCCTCTTGTCAATATAACAAAAGAAAATCAATGTAAGGTGATCGCAGCAAATCCCCCAAGAAGGTATGTAAATTTGATTTCCAAAAAAGGCCTTTTGGCATACCGAGATTTTTCACCTACTGCGATGACTTTTTTGCCACAAGCCTACACCTTAGAAAAATATCTCAGCAAAGATTACAAACAAAGGTTAACTGATCTTTTTGGCGGGATCGAACATACAAACCAACACAAAACCAATCCCCAATTCATGATACTTGGCCAAGCCACCTGGGACCAGGGTATGGCGGAGGCAATTTCCGCTGAAATCCATAAATCTGGCAAAAAAGTAGTCCATTTGAACGGTCGTTTTCATTCCGATCGGAATGGTGGAGTTGTGTTTAGGTTACGAGAAATGGGCCATTCTGTGTTGGTTTTATCCGGGTTTCCCAAGGGAAAGGAAGAGGATTCAGATTTTGTGAAAATCGCTGATTTTGTAATTTTAACAAATGACCGATAAGAATAGGGAGAACCTATGTCGGCACTTTCTCCCAAATACCTTTGTCCTCATTGCCAAAAAGCATCTCGTTTGCCAGAACCCATTCCAAAAGAAGGTAAGTTCCAACTAACGTGTGCTCATTGTGCAGAAAAAGTTGTATTAAATTTTGTCGATTATCGATTTGAAATTGTTCAAATCCTTCCAAGTCCAAAAGAAGATCTCAAACAAGCCTACCAAAGTTTTAAAATTCCAGTTCCCAGTATCTCTGATTCAATTAAAGATTCTTCGCCCAGAAAAACTCCCAGTGGAAAACCAAAACCTTTTTTCGAAAAGAGAGTGGTTTGGGAAAAAGAACCAAAAAAAGAAAATGTAAAATTTAATAACAACCCATTTCGATTGGCTCGAAAAAATACTAACACACGTAAAAATCCATCATCGTTTTCTTATTTACGTGTCGCCTTTACAGTCACATCGATCCTTTTGTTTTTATTCATTGTTAGTTTTTCTTATTTTGTGGCTGGTGTACTTGCAACCAAAAAAGAAGTTCCTATGTATTTGGAAACTTTGTCAAAAAATATTCCAACTAAAATCTTAGATCGAAATGGACAAGTTGTCAGTGAAATTTTCCAAAAACGTACTTCTACTCTAAGTTTACAAGATTATCCCGAAGATATGATTTCTATCTTGTTAAATATAGAAGATCAAAAGTTTTTTTTCCATGGAGGGATTGATTATTCAGCTATCTTACGAGCTTTTTTTAAAAATATTATCAATCTAAGTTATAAACAAGGTGCATCTACTATTACCCAACAGTTAGCAAGGATCATTTTAGATGACAGACGCAAAAGTTTGAATCGTAAGTGGAGAGAAGCACAACTTGCGTTTGCCTTAGAATCTGTATTAACAAAAGAACAAATTCTCGAAACTTATATGAACCATGTATATTTAGGGCATGGTGCCTTTGGATTTGGAGAAGGAATTAAGTTTTATTTCCAAAAAAATCCAATGGAGTTATCCAAAGAGGAGATGGTATTACTTGCTTCACTTCCTTCAGCACCTAATAAGTATTCACCATTAAAAAATCCTGAAGATTCCTATACGCGTGTTCGCGCCATTCTGAATATGTTTAGGAATCGTGGCATTTATCCCAATTTGGACCGAGATAAGTTTGTAAGTTTTTATCATAATTTATCCACAAGGTCTCCAAATGAAACTGTCTTTGGCTCTCGTCATGACATTGCTCCTTATGTAACAGAACATGTGCGTGCTATTTTATCTTCTCTTGAAGGAGAAAAAAATATTTATGAAAGTGGTGGATATACTGTAGAAACAACACTCGATCGGAATGCCCAAGAATTGATTGGTCCTATCGTAAGGGAATACTTAGCCAAAAATAAACGTTCAGGAAAAATTCAGAAAAGACGAGTTCGTTTAAAACCTGAATCACCACTCGACCTTGCGTTTCGCCAAAAGATGGAAGAAATATCAATTTTGAATGAGATGGTATGGAATCCTGACCATTTAGAGGGGGATAAGGACCAAACTGTTATCCAAGCGGCAATTGTTGGAATTCAACCTAACACTGGACAGGTTTTATTCTTACATGGTGGTGATGAGTTTAATTCTTCGAACCAGTTTAATCGAGTTACCCAGATGCGTAGACAAACTGGTAGTTCCATTAAAGCAGTGTTATATGCTTCTGCAATTGATTCAGGTTCCATTCATGCAGGAATGCGAATCTTAGATGCACCTTTGTATTACCGCGGGGGTGGAGGAAAAGAATGGGCTCCTGAAAATTTAGGGGGAAGTTTTGATGGAGAAATTTCACTTCGCACTGCACTTGTTAAATCCAAAAATACAGCTGCAGTACAAGTGGCGGAAAGACTTGGTAGTTCTGGGATTGAAAAGTATTTTACCAAATTCTTTTTTCCAAACGAAACAGAGAAAAAAAATAGGTTTCGCGGAGATCTTTCCTTGGCTCTCGGTACTCTTGAGATTTCTCCTTTAGAGATGGCTTCTGCTTTTACAAGTTTTGTGAACCAAGGTACAATCAAACGACCTTACTTAATCCAAAGGATCAAAAATTCAAAAGGGAATGTCCTCTACGAAGTCGGAGGAAGTGATGAGTTTAAGTTAAAATTACCTGAAGAGAGACAAGTGATACGACCTGATACTGCTGAAGTGATGATATCATTGTTGCGGGATAGTGGTAGAGCAAGTGGTGTAAGAAACGGCGGTTATACGGGAGATCTAATCGGTAAAACTGGTACCACAAACGATTATAAGGATGCTTGGTTTGTAGGAGCAAGACCAGACTTATCTCTTGCTGTTTGGGTTGGTTATGATAATCCAAAATTTGGGATGGGTCCAAGTGGTCTAGGTGGAGCAGTGGCGGCTCCACTTTGGGGTGAGATCCTTGCCACAATTGATAAAAAAAGTATCTTACCTAAAACACAATTTAGTTTGCCAGTTTATGCAAAACCTTACAAAATTTGTACATTATCGGGAAAACAGGCATCACCCACTTGTCCGAATACTCAAGAATTGTATTTGTCTGATTATCCACCTGAAGGTCCTTGTACGGAAGATCACAAATCTACTTCCTCGGATCATAAAGATTTAATGAAAGGATTGTATTAATTGCAAAAACTGCTGAAATTTCATGGCTTAATATTAACCTTCGTATTGTTTGTTGGCGGATATTCGTTCACTGGGATATTGTTTCCTCTTTTAGCAAATGGTGCATACGAAGAAGCTTATGAAATGGAACAAACAAATACTTTGTTTGCGATTCCCTTATATGAGAAAGCACTCAGTCAAAAACCTAGTGGAAAATTACAAAAAGCAGTTGTTTCTCGTTTATTCTTTCTCTATAAAAAACATTCAAAGTTATTAGATGCTTTATTTTTAGGAAGTCGTTTCCCCTCTCATATTCCTTCAAAAGATCGGTCATGGATTTGGAACCAACTTGCTGAAATTTATAAGCCAATCAATGTTTCAGAATTATCTTCCACATATGTATTCGCTACAAAGGCAAATGGAGAGAATTCTAGTGAATTGCGAGAGCATTTGAAACAACGAAATTTGCCTAAATTATATGAATTTTCCTCCATACTCTTGTTAAAACGCAAACAATACAAAGTGATTCTATCTCTATACGAAGAAAATCCTAGTATGTTTCTTACGCCGTTATTCATTGGGATTTCTGAATTAAAATTAGATACAGAACAGGGAAAGGAATTCTTAAAAAAAGTTTTAACCGATTCAGATAAAGAACGAACAGACCAAGAAAAATCTGATATTTTATATTTAATGGGAGTCCATTACCGACATTCCAATGAACACGAGTTATCTGCTCGTTATTTTCGGATGAGTGGGAGTTTTTTTGCAAAACCCAGAGCTGATTTAGAAGCGAGTAAATCACTCGTGATGCAAGGGAAGACCAAAGAAATGTGTTCTACATTTAAATTTTTTGTATCTCCATTTGATGAGATAGAAACTCTAATTCATTATCATTGTTCTCCCAATGGTTCACAATCAACTAGACCAATTTACGCAAGCATTCGTATCCTTGCTGAACGAGAGGGGAACGAATTTTTAAATGTGTTGTATCCAAAGGATAGTTTGTGAACCAATTGAAAGAGAAAATTTTTCGTATCAGCACTGTATCTATTTTGCTTTTTGTATGCCTACCTGTATTTTCTAATTTCCTTGTCACTCCTGACGAAATTCTAAAGTTAGAATTTCAAACAGGTGTTAGGAGCCAGATACGTTTTTGTAAACAAAATCCCACACAAGTGTTTGGAAGAAATCCAATAGGATCTTTTACCAACTGTGTAGCAGTTTTGGAAAGTGAAGTGACATTGGATTCTTTTTTCCTAGAACCTTTAGAGGAAACAACAGAAACTCAGTGGGCCTTTTATGATTCCGCAGGAAAACAAATCTTTCCTTCTGTTAGTTGGGAAGGTGTGGACCCAATGGTTTTTGTTTCTCTGGTTCGTTCCAAACGAGGACAATTTGGAGTTCAGTTGCAAAAGAAAAAGGATGGAGCTTATTTTTTTTATAGAACGAAAATTTCCAGTTGGGTGATCCCTTAAGGGTGAATTGGTTGTTAGTCGGGAGTTGTTTCTGTGTTACAAAAACATAGTATTTATATAGTATAAAATCAATTTTCATTTTGAAATATGGATTTAAACATTTCAATGAGACATGCAATTTTCATTTTTCTACTAATCTTAAATTTGAAGTGCGTTTCATTTAATAATTATCTACAAAACCGTAGCAAAGATTTGATCGATATCCCAGTCCTTGGATTTGAAAAAGATGTATATGGTGTTTCCGCATGGGTTTGGTGTTTTGGTGGGGGTGCACAATATGCGAAAAATGGATTGGGCGTTGGGATTAGGAGTGGTACGGTTGGTCAGTATAAATCTGGCGGCAGAGGCAGTAGTATTTATATTTCCACTTATGAAAATCACAATCTAACTTTGCATCAAGGTAATTCATTTTTAGTCTTAAATTCGAATTCTCATATTCCAGCAGATGATAATAAAAGATCCAACAAAAAAGCTTTTTCAAAATTCAATACGAATGTAATTTTCCCGTTAGGCGCTACAAATTCTTCCTCAGGGGAAATCGTTGGTAAATGGTGTGATTCTCCACTTTCCTTTGAGATTTCTTTGGGTATTTACTATGGAGTTCGATTCGGATTGAATATTTCCGAACTGTTCGATTTTTTATTGGGAATATCTACACTCGATCCAATGGAGGATGATGAATAGGAAAGCATAATGTATGCGCGCTTAGTTACTTAGATTGGGCAGGGAACGGACAAGCAGGGAAGTTGTCCTGATTCGCCCACCCTGCGCTTCGCCATCCTGGCTACGCTTGCTCGGGCCCGTCGTCGATCTTTTCCGCATCGTGCGGAAACTGCTCCCTATGGGTCGCAGACGATCTCCTCTATTCGAATCCTTCAATCAGTTGTTAGTTGGGGGTTTTCTTTCTGTGGTACAGAACTTAGTTTGGGCAGGGAAGGATTCGAACCTTCGAAGGTAAAACCAGCAGATTTACAGTCTGCCCTCGTTGGCCACTTGAGTACCTACCCGAAGAAGTTGCATGGAGCCGCCTGAGGGATTTGAACCTCCGACCGGCTGTTTACAAAACAGCTGCTCTACCACTGAGCTAAGGCGGCATGCATATCCAATTTTTGTGAAAAGCTGTTAAGGTCAAATAAAAATTCTTTGAGTGGCGGTGGATTCTCACAGAATGACCCTAGATGGCACTGTTTTTTGTGAATTCTTTCATGACCCTATCCGTTTTAGGATTTTATACTGGTTATTTTTTCAGGAAAGTAGACATTACAAAACATCGAATCGCAAATTTGGTTGGAATTGGTTCCAATTTAATTGCTGCGGTTTATTTATTGTGTATCAAATATCTGTTAGGTGGTATTTCCGGGTTTCAGATTTATCCAACTGCACCTGATTTTATCATTCATACCCATCGTTTTTTTGCGGCCATCAGCCTTGTTTTGATGCTTGTCATGGGTTTCACAGGGTGGAAAAGAAATCGAAATTTGCATGTAAAATTGCATTACATCTTTTTGCCTTTGTACACGATTGTTTATATCTCCGGTCTGTTTTTATTTCAATCAAAACCGCTTTAAGGAATGTTCATGGAAAAAATTGAAGTCGCAAAGAAATTTGCAAATGATATCCGAATCCAAATAATCAAAATGGTTACGGCAGCTAATTCTGGTCACCCAGGTGGACCACTTGGACTTGCTGATATCTACGCTGCCCTTTATACTTCAATACTCAACCATGACCCCAAAAATCCAGAATGGTCAGAACGAGACCGTTTGATTTTATCCAATGGACACGTTTGTGCAGTTCGTTATGCTGCCATGGGACTTTCTGGTTACTTTCCAGTGGAAGACTTATTGACATTCCGAAACATCAACTCTTATTTACAAGGACACCCTTCTACTCGTTATATGAAGGGAATTGAATCTAGTTCTGGTTCCCTTGGACAAGGTCTCTCCGTTTCCGTTGGGCTTGCACTTGGTGCAAAGTTAAAGAAAGAGACATATAAAATTTATACATGTATTTCTGATGGTGAATGTGGTGAAGGAATGACTTGGGAAGCAGCACAATCTGCAGTTCATTTTAAAACAGATAACCTCATTGCCTTTATGGATCGTAACTACATTCAAATTGATGGTAATACAGAAGAAGTAATGAAGTTAGAACCATTGGATAAAAAATTTGAAATGTTTGGCTGGAATGTGATCAACGCAGACGGACATAATATGGAAGAAATTTTTTCTGCATTTGCGAAAGCAAAACAACATACTGGTGGACCAACACTCATAGTGTTTAGAACCATTTTAGGCAAAGGTGTTTCTTATATGGAAAACAATCCTAAGTGGCATGGTACCCCACCAAATAAAGAACAAGAAGCACAAGCTCTTGCAGAATTAGCTTAATCTTTTTGTTTCGATTGACTTTTTCATTTACATCAAGATAGTTTTTGCATGGGACAAAACTCCTTTCCTGATTTTTACCCGGATGATATTACTCGTTTATTGTATGATTGGGAAGTAGCTCCTGCAGAAAAAAAACGTTTTATCTTAAAGCTGATCGCTTCACGTATTCCTTGGCAAATCCAATTAGAATCTGCCTTGGACGAAGTGAAAGATCCTTATCTTCGTGTCCAAGCGAGGAATCTAAAATCAGAAATTTTGCGCCATCGATTAAGGCATTCTTTCTTCAAACTCACGTTACGTGGGAATACAAATCATTATAAAGATTTAGAGGAGATGGTTGTTCAACTTTCAAGTATTGGTTTTCCTGATCAAAATTATGCAGAAATCAAACATGAATTAGATCGAATCGCTCTTCGTATATCTGAGTTATATGATGATCATTCAGGTTATCTAACGGATGAACTCAAAGTACAAATCCTTTGTCAGGTGATGTTCCAAGAAGAAGGTTTTGTTGGAAATATCCAAAATTATAATGATCCTGGAAATTCCTATTTATTCCAGGTAATCAAAAGTCGATTGGGAATTCCAATTTCATTGTCTGTTGTATACCTTCTTGTCGCACAACGACTTGGTTTACCTTTATACGGCACCAATTTACCATTACATTTTCTATTACAATATGAATCATATGGTTATTTCACTTACATCGATCCATTCCATGGCGGGGTCTTATTAGATAAATTTACCTGTGAGAAATTTTTGGAAGCGAATGGTTATTCCAATTCTCCAAAATATTTCACAAAGGCATCTACACTTTCTATGATCAAACGAATGTGTCGAAATTTACTCCATATTTATAGAGACAATCAGACCAAAGAAATGGAAAATATGATTAAGGATTATCTTCAAATTCTTGAAAGTCGATCCACACATGTTGAATAACGGATGAAGTCTAAAGTCAATATCCAGTCTATATTATCTAAATTTGATAAAAATATAGATAATATCATTCTCGAAGACATTCCTATCCTCAAAAAAATAAAAAAACAGGTAATTACTTCTGGTGGGAAAAGGATTCGACCTTTTGCTCATTATCTCTTTTGCCAATTTTTAGAAGTAAAGGATGTTAGTTGGTTGGATGTGGGAAGTGTTGCCGAACTCATCCATGCTGCCAGTTTACTTCATGATGATGTTGTGGATAATGCCCCAATCCGGCGGGGCAAACCTACGATTGGTGCAAATTTTGGAAACAAAACTGCCATCCTTGCAGGTGATTATTTATTAGCATGTGGAATTAGCCGACTCAATTCTCTCGGAAATCCAGAACTCATGGAAATTTTTTCCCAAGTGCTTCGCGATTTATCTGTGAGCGAACTTTTGCAAATGGAATGGGAAAAAAATCCTAAAATCACTCTTAAGATTTATGACCAAATCATTTATGGAAAAACAGCTTCTTTGTTTGGTGTTTGCACTGAGTCTGCTGCTATCTTAGCTCACAAATCAAAATCAGAGAGAAAACAGTATCGCCAATTCGGTGTTAGGCTAGGAAAGTTATTCCAAAAAAAAGATGATTGTCTCGATTATTTTGAAGATTCAAAAACAAGTGGAAAAGAGTTTTTAAAAGACTTTAAAAACGGACTTTTTACGTATCCAGTTTTATTGTTACGATCAAAACTTAACATCATAGAAAAATCTAAATTGAATCGAATGTTTCAAAAAGAGTTTCGAGATGAAAATGATGAGAAAACCATCCTAAACTTAATGAATTCAAAAAATATTCCAAACATTCTTCATAAAGAATTAGAATTAGAAAAAAATGACTTATTACTCTTTTTAAATCAATTCCCTAAAACAGAAGAAAGGGAACTTTTCATCGAACAATTGAATCGACTTACTTAATCAAAATTTCATTCTGTTTCATTCGGATCTATCAGTTCGATCGCAGGAAGTAAAATAGAAAAACATGTCCTGCCAGGTTCTGATTCTAAGGAAATAGATCCATTGTGTTTTTCAATGATGGATTTAGTGATACCAAGACCCATTCCCGTTCCTTCCCCTTGTTGTTTGGTGGTAAAAAAAGGTTCAAATATCTTTTTTTGAATTTCGATTGGTATCCCTGGTCCGTTATCGATAACTTTCACTTCAACATGTTTCCCATTTTTTTCAGAACTAATCGTAAGATTGCCTTTCTGTTTCATGGCTTCTAATGCATTTAATATCAAGTTTGTCCAAACACGCATTAGATCCTCAGGCCATCCAAGTAGAGTTGCATCTGTTAAAAATATTTTTTTTAAAGAAACTTTACTCCTCATCCGGTATTGGTAAATGGTTATCACTGTTTCAATGTTTTCGAGTAGAGTGAAAATTTTCCTATGTTCTGAATGTGTGATTCTTGAAAAGTTTTTGAGAGCTAAGATGATTTTTGAGGAACGGTCGACTGCAATTTGAATAATAGATAAATGTAATCTAAAGTTTTTTTCATCTAAAATTAGATCGGTAAGTTTTTCTTTTCCTTTTTTTAATAATAAAATTTGGTTTTCTTCAAGTTTTGTGATTCCGACATCTAAAAACTTTTCTAATGTGGCTTCGTCGTAATCCAAATCATTCTCTTTTAGTATTTTTTTAAGATCAGATTTTTTTTCCTTACGTTCTGTATAACTAGCCAATAAACCAAAGTCGGATTGGTATCGGAAAAGTTGTTTTAATGTATTGATTTCTGTTGTTGATAAACTGTCATAAATGTTTTCCTTGGATCCGAGTTGGCTTGTTTCGTTTTGTTTGGATTCCATTAGGGTTTCGATTGAAGCTTTGATGGCACTCAGTGGGTTATTGATTTCGTGAGCAACACCCGCTACAAGTTTCCCAAGTTCGGTCATTTTTTCTGATAATGCTAACTGGTTTTCAGTTTGGCTTAATTGTAAGATTGTAGATTCTAGTTTTTCTTTTTGTAATTGAAGTTCTTTTGTTCTTTCCGAAACCATAAACTCTAGTTCTTCGTTTACTTTTGTTACTGTCTGTTCTTTGATGATCCTGGTTTGAATTTGAAACTTTGATACAACTATCGTAAAGATAGTCATTTGAATTGCCGCACCAATTTCATTTGCGGAACTCAAAAAAGGGAAAGAAGGAAGATAACCAGTGTTTGTGAAAATTAGGAGTATCGTGCTAATTTGCCTAACAAGGAAGGCAAAAAATAGAACATTGGCATGTTCCTTTTTTTTGATTAAGCAATAGATCGAATATCCAAAAGTCGTAGTGGATAACATAAAACTGTTGGTATAAATAAAGCGAAAGTAGAGTTGAAGGTCTATGATTGACAAGAAGATAGAAGCCAACATTAAATATAGGTAAAGTTTTACATATTTATCAAAATTAGGATGTTCCTTTTTTATGTGTAAGAATTCTCTTAGGAATAAAACAAAACCAATTGGACTTAATGACAATAGTCCCGGAACATAACGAAAAAACCATTCTTGATTGCTGAATCCATATTCATAAAATAATCCAGATCGTAATACATTCGTGAATAGGATTGTTGATATCGCAAATGTTAATAGTAGTGAGATTTTTTCTCTGAGTAAAACATATTGTGCTGCAGTAAACAAACACAATAGGATACAAAGTCCAAGATAGAGTCCTTGCCATAAGGATAAAGACTTTGTATATTGAAATAACTCTGATTCTTTTCGAATATGAAAATTGATTCGATGGGTATCATCTGATTGGATTCGAAATCGATATAATCCCTTTTCTTTCGCTGGGAATAAAAATCCTCCCGTATAGGATACCTCTGGTAGTTTTTTTCGAAACAAACCAGTTTGGAATTCTTTTATTTTTTCGTTATTTTGATAAATCTCACAATCAATCTCTGATAACATCCCATTCTCAAAATGAATGTAACGTGTTGGATCTGCTTCTAATTGGATTTCATAGTAATGGCTTTCTTTGGTGAATCCAAAGTAGTAAATGGATTGTGATAAACATTGATTGATGGACGGAGTATTGGGACTAGTTCCAAGATGGATCAAATGAAATTCCCCTTCTGCAAAAAGCAGAAAAGGAAAACATAAAAAACTTAGTACAAAACGAAACAAACCAGCGTGTAGTTTATTTATTGTGGAACGATATTAGGAGCGTTACATTTAATGGTTCCAGATATGATCACTGATTTTGCGTCTCCACTTGTGTTTTGAACAATACAAGTTTTGTTATCAGAAGTAAAACATCTAGAAGTAGTTGTGACAGAAGTACAGTTTACACCATCAGTTGTATAACATTGGAGTAAAATGGTAGCAGTGTTTGTTGAGGATGTCGAATAAGTTCCATTGAGACGAATTTCAATATTAAAAAAAGATATTTGCTGAACGTTTTGGATGGAAGTATCAATATTGATACCCTGGTTAAACCACTTCACTGTTCCTTGTGTGCCTTGCACGGTCTTTCCAAACAATCCACCTGCAAGGATAAATCCCTGTTGAGGATCGATGTTCCCTTGGATTTGTGTGCTGTCGTATTGAAATCTGATGTTCAAAGTTTCTTTGGTTTTGAAAATTAATTGAGAAATCACAGAGAAACGAGTGTTATTCGTGCTTGTCCCTGTCGAACCAGTGGTTCCTGTAGTTGTCCCCGGAGTTGTTCCTGTTGTTGCAGTGGCTGGAGAGGCTTGTCCACAACTTGTTGTTACACTCGTGTCAACTTCTCCATTGAATGGGTATAAAGCAGGGGTACTATCATCTAAGATGCTAAGAGCTGCATTATTATCATTTTTGAGGCATCCCCAAAAAAAAGGAACAAGAACCAATAGAATTGAAATCAGTCGGAGCATACCATCCAATCGTCCCAGGAATTCCCAATTGGGTCAAGAGGATTCAGAATTTCCTTGGGAAAATTGGTGGAAATTCTAAAGTTGGCAGATGAGGTTTCCCATCGGTCTAAGTTCTGTGTTTTCGATCCAGGGACCACGTTCGATTTATGTCTATTCCCTGCTCATAGGCTTATTTTCCGGTTTTGGAGCCTATGGATTCAATTGGGCACTCACTTGGACAGAATCCTTTACCTTTGGGAATTTGATTGGGTATGACCCAGGGACTCCTTCTGGAGATTTGCATTTCCACTCAGTCGGAAACGTTGGGGAAATTTCCCCTCTTTGGATCCTTTTTTTGCCTGCCATTGGTGGCCTCTTTGTTGGTATCATTACTAGTTTTTTCTGCCAAGAGGCACAAGGAGGAGGGACAGATTCACTCATCCACGCTTTCCATTTTAATGAAGGAAAAATTAGCACCAAAGTCCCTTTTTATAAAGCACTAGCCACCATACTCACGTTAGGTTCTGGTGGTTCGGGGGGAAAAGAAGGACCAACTGCTCAGATTGGGGCAGGTTTTGGATCTAGCCTTGCTAACTTTTTGGGAGCAGGTGCCAGAGCAAGGCGAACATTGATGTTAGCTGGAACTGCTGGTGGACTGGGAGCCATCTTTAGAGCACCGTTAGGTGGTGCCATCACAGCAGTTGAGATGGTATACCAGGAAGATATCGAAAGTGATTCACTTGTCCCTTGCATTTTGTCATCCGTAACTGCTTATCTTACATACACGAGTATTGCGGGAAGTGGTTCAATCTTTTCTGTTAAAGAATATAGTTTAAATGATTACCGTCATATTCCCTTATACATAGTTCTTGGACTTTTGTGTTATGTGGTAGGTTATTTTTTTGTTAAGGTATACCATTGGGTACAGGATATTTTTTCCAAACTCCCTTTACCAAATTTCTTAAAACCTGCGTTTGGTGGACTCATTGTGGGATGTATTGCCTTATTATTCCCGGAAGTGTTAGGATCTGGATTTGGACTCATCCAAAGGATGATCAATGGAGAAGTGTTAACCTCTACAAGTTTTGGTTTTTCTGGACCGTTTTTTTTACTCGCTGTTGCCATTTTTAAGGTTTTTTCCACTTCCTTAACTGTAGGATCAGGAAGTTCAGGAGGATTACTTGGACCTTCATTTGCCATAGGAGGTATGTTAGGTGCCTTTGTGGGGACAATGGCAAATGTTTTATTTCCTGAACTCAATATCATCGTTTTCCCATTTTTACTCGTAGGCATGGGTTCATTTTTTGCAGGTGTTGCAAGAGCTCCCATTGCAGGAATGATCATGGTATGTGATATGATTGGAAGTTATGCATTACTACCTGCACTTATGATTGTCGCAATGATTGCAGTGGTTTTATCACATAAAATATCTATTTATCGGAATCAAATTAAAAACAGATTTTTATCTCCTTCTCACCATTGGGATATGAACCAAGATATCATGGATCGGATACGCATCCAGGATCATTTTACAGAATTCAGAAAGTATGCGATGGTTTCGGAACATTTATCCTTAACACAATTGCAATCCAATGCTCCTGGTATCCAAGCAAGTGATTTTATACTACTAGGATCCAACGAAGAATATAAAGGAATTGTCTCACTTCGAAAAAATAGAATCCTTCCAGAATATGAAGCAGAGCTTAAAAATTTAATCACTTGCGGAGAAATTGTACAGGATGTGCCTCCGGTGTGTCAAAAAGATACGTTAGGGAAGGCACTTCGTATCTTATTAGAATATGATGTCGACAAACTTGCTATAGTTGAAGAAAATAGATGTCTGGGTTATTTACGTTATATTGATTTATTCAATGCCTATCAAAATGAAGTGAAAAATAAAAATAAAAAATCAAAAGCAGTATGAGTATTTCTAAACATTTCATTCATCATAAAATTCTAAAGTTCACATCTAATTCTTTCCTGATTTGTATTTATATTGTAATAATAACTTTGTTTTTGAATTGTTTTGGTTCTGGGCAGGTGGTGGAAAAAAAACCAGACCAACATGTGAAACCAATTGTGATTCCTCCTCAATATTTAAAACCAATTGTGGGAAGAGTGGAATGGGTAGAGTTTCCAAACTGGAAATTAAAACTTAGAGCAAGAATTGATACTGGTGCTCTCTCTTGTTCCATCAATGCTGTGAATATTGAAAGAGTGGTTGAGAATGGTGAAACCTACATCTTATTTGATACTTTTGTAAATGAAAAACCAATTCGTTTAAAAAGTAAGTTTGTAAAGGAAGCAAAGGTGACTAGTACATCTGGAGTTTCTGAAAAACGGATTATGATTAGTGAAGTCATTAAAATTGGTAAATACAAAGAAGAAACCATGATCAACTTAAATGATCGCACAAATCTTAATTATCCGATATTGATTGGTAGGAATTTTTTACGTGGTAAATTTTTAGTGGATGTGTCTTTATCACACCAATTAGGGGATTAACTTGGATCGTAAAACCTACATCACAATTTTTATTCTAATTATCTTACCCATAATTTCTATTTTGTATAAGTTAAATGTTGCTGATTTATCTCTTTTGCCAGTAGCAGTTGATGATACAGTCAATTTACAAGTTGTTATTTCTCCCAAGGAAAATGTTGCCATCTCTGAAGTTGTATTTCCTATCCCAAAACAATTTGTACAAGCAAAGGTTTTAAAATCGAATACCAAAACCGATGATTTGGATTTCAGAGTACAAAAAAAACAGTATGGACATTTGGGAATCTGGGAAGGGGAAGATTGGAATTCTCCTATAGGTTATTATGCGAAAATCAAAATGTTGCCCTATGAGAATAAAGATCCTGAACCTGAAATCCCAACTCCTCCTAAAAAAACAGTAACAAAAGAACCTTATTATCTTTCGTTAAAACAATTTTCCACTGATGAACTTTCTTTAGCAAAAAAATTATATGAACAAATTCATCCGTATGATAAAGATAACGTAGCCTCCGCAAAACAAATCTATTATTTTATCTCAGAAGAAATTATCAATTCCTATAAAGATATCTCGTTGTCTGACACCATTCGATTGAATAGTGGGAATGCGTATACACAAGCATTACTGTTTTCATTACTTTGCAGAATGAGAGGCATACAAGCTAGAACAGTTGCAGGTTTTGACCTGAGCAAACAAACCGAAAAAGACAACAAAAACAAAATCACATTTTGGAATGAAGTAAGGTTCCATGGGAAATGGTATTTTGTATCCACATATAAAAGTATCTTTGCAAGTTCAGTAACAGGTTACCTTCCTCTTTGGAAATCAGTGGAAGAAAAAAGAAATTTAGGCGAAGATCCAGTAACATTTCGTTATACAGCGTATATTACCAAATCAAATGTAAATCGATATAATTTTAAAGAATATAGTGAAGAGATAGCTTCTAGTAATAGTTTTTTAAGATATTACTCTCTATATAGTTTACCAACACCTTTACAAAATTTGTTTCGGTTGGTGATTTTAATTCCAATTGGAGCACTTGTCTTGTCAATCGCAAGGAATATGATTGGAATTCCCACATTTGGAATTTTTACTCCTATCTTACTTGCTATGTTCTTTTATGAAACAAATCTATGGTTTGGTATTGGGTTTTTTCTATTGATGATTGCCCTTGGTTTCTTTGAAAGGTTTGCACTCGACAAGTTTTACTTACTTGCAGTGCCTAGATTGTCTATATTACTCACAATTACTGTTCTTACATTGATACTTTTTTCCATTATCAATGAAGAAATTTCTATTTTTAACCAAATGAGTGTTACCTTATTTCCGATTGTGATCACTACGATATTTGTTGAAAGGTTTTCAATTATGATCATAGAAGAAGGAGTGATGCATACAATGGTAACTTTACTTGGGACTTTGGTCATCGCACTCATCAGTTATATGATTTTTTTCTTTGGGTCTTTGCAGATTTTGTTTTTTACCCATCCAGAGTTACTTCTTATTGTCATTGCGATTCAAATTTTACTTGGTTTATACAAAGGGTATCGTATTTCCGAACTCTTTCGGTTTAGGGAAATTTTTAAATCATGATTTCCATTTTCCAAAAATTTGAATCTGCAGGAATTCTTGGAATTAATCGAAGGATCGGTGAATTCATTTTACCAAACAATCCGCGTGAGTTTTATCCACTGGTGGACGATAAATGGAAAACAGCTGAACTCACGAGACAGTTTCATGTTCCCATGCCCAAACATTATGGAGTCATTGATACTTTTGGTGGAATTCAAAAAACGAAAGACTTAGTCAAAGACCATCCTGGATTTGTGGTAAAACCAGCAAATGGTGGAATGGGCAATGGAATTTTAGTCATCACTTCTTCTGAAACATCGGAACGAGGGAAAATTATATACCAGAAATCGGATGGAAAGTTTTTACAAGAAAAGGAATTAAACCATCATATCTCTGGAATTTTATCTGGATTGTATTCACTTGATGGAAATTCAGATACATGTATTTTACAGGAACGTTTGGAATGCCATCCATTCTTCCAAGAGATTTCGTTTCGAGGGATACCTGATATCCGTGTCATTGTATATTTGGGTTACCCAGTGATGGCAATGTTACGTTTGCCAACAAAGGAGTCTGGCGGTAGAGCAAATTTACACCAGGGTGCATTAGGTGTTGGAGTAAACTTAGTTAATGGAACTCTAACACATTCAGTATGTAATGACAAACTCATTGAAATTCATCCAGACACAAAACAGACATTAAGCGGACGAGTCATCCCTCATTGGATTTCAATCTTAGAGATGTCATCGAGGTGTTATGATCTATCTGGACTTGGTTATTTGGGTGTGGACATTGTTCTCGATGAAACAAGGGGTCCATTATTATTAGAAATGAATGCACGACCTGGGCTTGGGATACAAATTGCAAACCGAGAGGGACTTGTTGGGAGATTAAAATTAGTGGAAAGGATTCGAAATTCGGCGGATGGACCAAAGGACCGTGTCCACCGAATCTTGGATGAGTTTTAAATGAACTAAGCTGTTTGTTTTGCTGTTTGGAAAACTGTGCGATTGAGAAGAGCCATTGCTCCAAACAGAATTCCTGAATACACGAAATCACCCATAATTGAGTTTTGGAAAAATGGAATCGCCATTACAAAACATTCTCTGAGACCAGAAACATTCAAACTGTACATCCCACTTGTTGCCCAAACAGCCAAGTTTGTCACAACAAAGAAAACAACGGAACCAATCAAAGTATACCCAAATGCTTTTGAAACTGAAGTTTTGATTTGTTTACCAAACAGAACAGAAAGAACCATAAATCCGTAAACAACTGGTATTAGGTCATGGAATCCGAGGTATAAATCAGATACAAACATCGCAAGGATGGGAACCACTAGGGCTAACTTTCTGTCAGTCAAATAGGCACCAGAAAAAAGAGAAACAGCCAAAACAGGCGTAAAATTGGGAGGGTGCGGTAAAATACGACTTAGGACAGTGGCAATCACCATCAGGATGGCAACAGAAACTCGAGATTGGAACATAGGGATAGACTCGTAAAGGGGGGGGGCTTTCGCAAGATAAAATTTGCGTTTGCTTCCTTGGTTGATCGGGAAAAAATACAAAGAGTGAACCCTCCCAATTCTGATTCACCGATCCAAAATCTACTCAAACTTACCAGTGACCTTCGTAGCCCAGAAGGTTGTCCTTGGGACAAAGAACAAACCCATACTTCAGTCATCCCCCATTTACTCGAAGAAACGTATGAAGTGGTTGATACCATTGAACGTGGTGATGATGCCCATTTACGAGAGGAGTTAGGAGACTTACTATTCCAAATCACCTTCCATAGCCAACTTGCAATGGAACGAGGGGCGTTTTCATTTGATGATGTGGCAAATGATGTCTTTCAAAAATTGGTATACCGCCACCCTCACGTCTATGGAAACAAAGAAGGAATTGGTTCGGGTGAAGAAATTCTTACCCAATGGGACCAATTAAAACAAAAAGAAAAAGAGAATAAAGGAATCGATAGTTCCGACAGAAGTATCCTTGCAGGAATTCCGAAAGCACTCCCTGCCATCCAACGATCAGAAAAAATCCAATCAAAAGTCACCAAACATGGATTTGATTGGCCAACTGTTTCAGGAGTGTTTCAAAAATTCCAAGAAGAAATTGGTGAGTTAGATGTAGAACTCCAAAAACAAGGTTCTCTCCAATCTAAAAAATTAAAATATGATCCAAACATTGAAGACGAGTTAGGTGACCTTTTCTTTTTACTCGTCAATTTATCTCGAAAACTCTCCATCGATCCAGAAACTTGCCTTCGCCGTGCCAATGAAAAATTTGAGTCTAGGTTTCGCACCTTAGAAGGTCTAGTGGAACAAACAGGAAAAAATTTAAAGGATTATTCCCTGGAGGAACTTGATCGATTTTGGGACCAAGCAAAATTGCAATTGAGAAATATATGAATTCCATTGGTCTAAACGATTTACCGATATTAAGAGAACTATCAATCATCGCCTATAAGTGGTTATCTGAAAACTTTCCAATTTCAGACCACCAAACAAATTTTGATCCAAATTCTGAACTTTTATTCCCCATTCGCTGGAAAACCAAAATTGAAGGTGAGATCTTTGAATGGGTTGTCTCTGATATGGGATCCATTACACTCAGGTTAGGTGGAATCGAGGGGAACCGTCGTAACCCAGCACCCATTTTTTACCTAAGCCTTCTCAAAAAAGAAGGAGCGGAGTTCCAATGGGCCGATCCCGAAGGGAATTCTGTATCGTTCCCTCATCCTTCCATCATAGATGATGTCAAATCCCGAGTGCAATTGTATTTGGATTCGGTATCTTAAATCTAGAAAATATGGTGTAGTAAGTTATGTTCATATACTCAATGAAACGATTGATAATTTTCTTTTTGATAACAATGCAATTGAACTTTCCAGTTGATGTATACGCATCAATTGGTAAAAAAAAATGTGATATTTTTCACAAAGGTATTTTCTCCTATAGTATCGATTTAGGTGAATTGATTGTTGTGAGAAATGAATGGGAAGAGGTGAGTTATCGAGTGTATCCAGATAAATTCATCAAGTCTTCTATTAAGTGGATTTCTCCTTGTGTTGCCGAGTATAAAGTATTGGAAGTTAAAGACGAACTTTTTAATGCAGATTTTGTGAAAAAGATATATAGTTCAAGAAGTTACTTACACATTACAGAAATTTTCGCTGATGGTTATTCTTATAAATTAACTGACAGCAAGTTTCCAGAAGTTTATTATGGGAAGGCAAAATATTACAAGAAACCACTTGGTACTCAATGAAATCCTTTTAAGAGTTTTAATTCACAGCCTACAACGTAAGCTGTGATATTTTTATTGGAAAGAATTGGACAAATTGTTAGGATTCTTTAACGTCCATCCCCACTTTTTTTTCAATGTTCTCAATTCGTTTGAGCCATTTGTTTAGGTTCACAATGTTTTTGATATTCACTCGGTATTTTTGGAATTCTGGGAAAGTAAGTCCTAAATCCCAACCCACATACACATCTTTTGTTTTTGGTGAAGTTCGTAAACTTGATCCACCTGCGATGATAGTACCATCTACCAGTGTTAAATGGTCACTAATGGCACATGCTCCACCAATGATCACATTGTTTCCTAAAGTGACACTCCCTGCAAGGCCAGATTGGCCAGCGATGATGACATGATCCCCCACCTTACAATTGTGAGCAACGTGAACCATATTATCAAACTTACATCCATTCCCGATGGTTGTATCTGTTAGGGCACCTCTATCGATTGTACAATTACTTCCCACTTCTACATCATCACCAATGACAACACGTCCCACTTGTGGAATTTTATTGTGTTTTCCTTCGGCAAAAACAAAACCAAATCCATCCCCACCAAAAGTGGAATTTCCAAATACAATGAATCGTTTTCCAACGATGGTATCATCAAAGAAAACACAATTTTTACCAATCCTTGCACCATCACCAATGTGAACTCGATCTCCAATTTTGACACCGTCTTCGATGATACAGTCGTTCCCAATCACACTGTCTTTTCCAATGGTTACAAAATGTCCAATGTCGGTATTGGATCCCACTTTCGCACTAGGATCAATGGCAATATTTGTACTTCGTTTTCCTGAAGGTTGTTTTTCTGGAAAAAATAAGCGAATGATCTTTGCAGTTGCGAGTTCTACCTTTGGGACAACGACCAGGGCTTTATCACTTAAAGAGTCTGCGGTTTCAGATGATACGATAAGTAAGGAGGCTTTTGAAGTTTTTGCTTCATTGACAAATGTTTTGGAAGCTACAAAAGAAATATCAGTTGTACCTGCAAGTGTCAACGATGTGAGACCAGTGAAGTTAACAGCAGAGAGGGTTTCGGAATTTAAAAATCTTGCTTCTGGAAGAAGTGTTTGGAGTGTAGTTAGATTGATTTGAGTCATCTCCGATTCCTTATCATTGGATTTAAGACAAGGAATCAGAGAGGTTAAAGTTTGGCTAACACTATTAAGTAGTTTTAACCAACAAGGATGAGATTATCCTTCAATTTTGTGTGCAATTACGTCATCTAAAGAGAACGATCCAGCACCTTTGATGATTAATGGAATCGCAAGACCCACTGCAAGGATATGGTACTCATAACCGTAACCATTATTGTTGACAAAAAAACCATTTGGTAAGTGTACAAGCACTGCTGCTACAACCATAGTGGATGCAATTCCAAACGCTGCAAGGCGAGTGAAAAGTCCAAGGATGAGTCCAATTGCGCCAAAAAATTCTGCAACGATGGCAAGAACTCCAAAAATGTAAGGGATTCCTAAACTTCCGAAAAATCCCATGGTTCCTTCGAATCCGTATCCGCCGAATGATCCGAGAACTTTTTGAGCTCCGTGTGGGAAAATGACGAGACCGAGTGTCACACGAAGGATCGTGAGAGTGATGTCTTTGTTGGTTGCGAGCAATTTGTAAAACATAGAACCTCTTATTGCTAAATAGTTTAATATCAAACTACTTAATGATAGGGAAATGGGTCAATCTAAAATTTAGAATTTTTCTCAAGTTTTTTCGTACACGAGAAAGATCTCGTTTCCTTTGGCAAAATGTTGTTTTAGGGTCCAATTCTGTTTGTCAAAACCTGGAAGTTCGGAGGTCCTATCGGCAATTCCAGCAAGGCCTGTTTTTCCAATGATATAAGGCACTACTGTGATATAAATGCGGTCCACAAGATCAGCTTCCAAAAAGGAAAAATTGAGTTTAGGGCCTCCTTCGAGGAGGACGTTTTTGTATCCTTTTCGTTTCAGGATCCCGGTCACTTTTTTCGGGTCAATGTCATCAGAATCCAAAGCAAAGATCTCTGCTTTGTTCTCTAAACTTGTTTTGATTTCTTTTAAATTGGATTTTGTGCAGATGATGAGTGGGATGTGGTCAGATTCCTCGAAGACATGTTTGTCTGGTGGAAGGGTTCCTTTTCGGACAAGGATGACAGGCCGTGGGTTTAAGGCATTGGGAACTGCGCGGATTTTTACGATCGGGTTGTCATTAATGATGGAGTTTTTTCCAATGAGGACTGCATCGGATTGGGAGCGGTAAACGTCCATTTGGGTTTTGTCTTCACTGGACGTGAGGCCATACCAACGGCCATCGGGGCGAACAACCTTTCCATCCAAGGTCATTGCCATATTAATCGATAATTTCATGAAATTTTCCTCCGAGAGAGATTCTGCAATTCGCGCTGGAGGATGTGGTAGACCTGCATCGAACAGGTCCCGCAGCCGGTAGAGGCCCTTGTTGTTTCTCTAATTTGTTCCATGGTTACGGCGCCCGCATGGATGGCACGGACTAAATCTTCTTCCGTCACCATTCGACATAAACAGACCCGTTTTGGTCTCATGAGGGAATTTAAATCGAAAGGATCCATACCTGAACTAATCATTTGACAGATTTACGAAAGGGAGGGAAACTCTTTAATTACTTTCAACTAAGGAAAATTCTGAAACCCTCTATGTCCCTAGACAAAAACCCGGAAGCCAAAAAGAAAAAAAACCGTGAAATTTTCGGATGGTGTATGTTTGATTTTGCGAACTCATCTTATACCACAGTCATCATCAGTGTCGTTTATTGTGAAATTTTCACTAGACTCGTTGTACCAGCAGAAGTTGGATCGGACAATCCGTTCCGTCTCGGGAATACTCTCTGGGCATGGGCACTGGCAGCATCTTATTTATTTGTAGTTGCAACAGGACCCATCTTTGGTGCCATCACAGACTATAGTTCAAAGAAAAAATTATTCTTATTCTTTAGTTACATTGGTTGTGTAGTCGCCACTTTTTTACTCTATTATGTAGAACCAGGAATGATTTGGCTCGGAATAGTGCTTGTTGCTTTCTCCAATTTTTTCTTTGCTTCAGGTGAAAACTTTGCATCCAGTTTTTTACCCTTCCTGGGATCCAAAGAGGATCTGGGAAAAATTTCGGGATACGCATGGGGGATCGGTTACTTCGGTGGAATTGGATCCGTTGCACTTGCTACCACACTTGGTGATTATACCTTAGATAATTTCGATAACCTAAAGTTAGTGGGTCCTTACACTGCAATTTTTTTCTTAATCGCAGCGATTCCTACATTTTTATTCTTAAAAGAACCACATCTCCCACTTGGAGTATCACATAAGGTAAATTATTTTAAAATTGGAAAAGACCGAGTGTTCCAAACCTTAAAGGATGCAACTCACTTCAAAGATTTGATGATCTATCTTGTTTCCTTATTTTTTACAATGGCTGCACTTGCGATTGTCATTTCTTTTGCCTTCATTTATGGATCCCAAGAAATTCATATCCAAGCAGAACACAAACAAGCAATGTTTATCTTCATTCAAATTTCTGCTGCAATTGGAGCACTTGCATTTGGTGTGATCCAAGATAGTATAGGTGCCAAAAAAACTTTTAACCTTACTCTTGTTTTGTGGCTCGTGACTTGCGGATTAATTTATTACGTTCATGATCTCACAACATTTGCAAATGGTATCCTTGGTAAAAATTGGACTGTTCAGTGGGTGTTTGTTTTTATTTCCTCTCTTGCGGGAATGGGGCTTGGGTCCACACAATCGGCATCCAGGGCACTTGTTGGTATTTTTAGTCCAGAATCAAAATCAGGAGAGTTTTTTGGGATGTGGGGACTTTCGGGAAAAATTGCAGCAGCACTCGGGCTCTTTTTATTCGGTTACATCCAAACCTTGGTAAGTTTACGAAATGCCTTCCTGGTTGTTGCTTTCTTTTACTTTTTATCACTACTCATTAACTTATTTGTAAATGAAGAGAGGGGAGTTGAAGCGGCCAACCGTTTCCAAGAAAAAACATGATTGTAGAAGACGAGGACGATTTTGAATTACACCAGAGCCAAAGAAATTTGGCTCTCGCTACCATCGACGAATTGATGTTAACGAAAATGGATTTGTTAGATGCCGAGAAAAAAGTCCCTCGTTTTATCAATAATGCTTTGTCTTATTTAAAAAGGAAGTATGTGACTGAGGAGCAAACGATTTCGCAGCTCCTCATGAGTCGAAGGGAAAAACAACAATCTTGAGGTTTTGTTCTTAGATCTTTATTTAGTTAGTATTATAATCCAAAATTTTTGTGATCATTTGTTTTTGATCCAACTCAATACTACGTAATTTAAAAGCAGTTTGTTTCGCAATTTTACGTAACATCTTTTTATAAGACATCATGATATGTTTTTGTTTCTCATAAGGAAGAGGATCTTTTTCGTCGTTTAACACCATCGCGATGTCAGCTTCTGAAGTTTGTACAGGATCATTTGGCCAAATGGTATCAGAAGTCAAAGAACGAAAGTACTCCAATCGAATATCAGAGTTGGTATCTAATTTTGCTTCTCCTTTTTCATCTTTTTCTGGGCTTTCTGATCTTGGAGATGGGTTTATGAGGCGTCGCATTTCTTTGACATGGATGGTTCCATCTGCATTCACTCTTCGGAATGCTAAAATGATTTTGTCTAAGTCACTAAAATCCTCTTTGGGATAAATATAAGCAATGCCATCATATAAAAATACAGTAGGCCAATCGATGTAGGATTGCCCTTGTGGAAGTTTGATTTCCAAATACGGTTTTCCATCTTTGTCTTTTTTATATAACTCTTTGTGTTCTTGTGGAGTTTGTGCTAAGTATTGGGCTGCCGTTTTATCGACACCTAACTCCTGTAATTTTTTCATCTTACGAAGGTTTTCGATGATACTTGCATGTAACGTATCAATTTCGTTGTCCCCAAAACCATTTTTCCTTTGTAGGTCGATTTGTTTTTGGGACTCCCTTTCCTTTAATGTGGCGGAAGCTGGTTTTTCTGCAAAAACTGCAGTCATTCCTAAAAAGTAACAGAGAAGAATGGAAAATCGTAGCATCATGACATACCTCTAGATGTTGTCCTTTATAGTATCGAATCTTTCTGTGTCGATTCTTGAATGGAAGTGAGTTAGATTTTTATTTGGGAAAAAAATCGCAATAAGGCCTGGAATAGGTCATCTTCTGCTTCTTTTGCCTTGGGGATAAGGCCTGATAACTGGATGTAACCATGCACTAGGGAAGGAAAATGCCTTTCTTCCACTTTGACACCTGCTGTTTGGAGGTGTTTGGCATAGGTTTCGGCCTCTTCTCGCAAAGGATCAAAGCCGGCAATGCCAATGTAGGTAGGAGGGAGACCTTTTAACTCTTTCGTTTCCGCCAAAACAGGTGAATTCTGAACGAGAAGTCTGTCCTTGGTTTGGGGGAGATAATTTTGGATGAACCATCGCATGAGAGATCTTGTTAAGACATAATTTTCACCAAAGAGTTCATAGGTATCAGATTCTTTGGAAGTATCAAGCATGGGGTAGAGTAATGCTTGGTAAATGGGTGCTTGCACATTGTTTTTTTTGGCACGTAAACAAAGGGTAGTGGCAAGAAGGGCTCCTGCACTGTCCCCACAGACCGCAATGGCCTTCGGAGACCCTCCAAAGATATAGGCAGAATTTCGGACATATTGGTACGCAAGCCATGCATCTTCATGGGCAGCGGGATATGGGTGTTCGGGTGCTAACCTGTAGTCCACAGCAATGACAATACTTTTTGTGTAATGGGACAATTTGCGACAAAACGAATCATGTGTCTCCAAATTGCCGATTGTGAGTCCACCACCATGGAAAAAAAGAACAGTTGGTAAGTTTCTCTTTTGTGGATTTGCATTGTACACACGGATGGGAATAAAAGAAGCGCTAGGTGTTGGGATGAGTTTGTCTTCGATATGAGCGATAGGGAATTCCGCTTCTTCAAACAATTTCATTTGGTCCCTGTAGTGTTTTCTCGCTTTTTCGGGACTCATTTGTTCCATTTTAGGAAGGTACTTTGCAATGTTACATGCCAGTGCACAACGTGGGTCCAAAACATTGGTTTCGTTTGTGTTGTTTTTTCGTGCGAGAGTGGATATCCAATTCTCTGGTAGGGAAAAGACAAACTGTGCGACTGATTTTTTGATACCTAACATTAAATAACCGATAATCTTTCTTGTAACATTCTATAGATTAAAAACAAACCATAACTATCTAATTTGCAGTAAGCTATCAAATCCTCCAAAACACGTTTTTTTTCTTCGGCTGTCACCTGCTTTTTTATCAATCTCAAATATTGGTAATTGGCATCTTGTCCTTCACGGATTGTAAGTCCAAAATGGCTCTCGTCACTAAAACAAGGTAGGATTTCCTTAAGAGATGCCTTCCCATTTTGCCCAGGATGGTAAATCCAAAGTTTTTTAAAAGGCAAAGCTAGGTCGATAAACATCGATTTGATTGAATCCCAAAATTCTAAGTATTCTGGAAAGACGGATGCGGATTCTTGGATGATCAATTTTTCAAAAAAATCATTAAACGAGAAGATGGTAATGCCTTTTGGAAGGTCATTTTGTAGATGTTCCATCACATTCTTTCTTGGATCACTTCCCAAATCATCATGTAAGTACGTTTTGTGCGTTAAAGTATCCGTTTCCTGGTCCCAAATGTGAAGGGAATATAAATATGGTATGTGTTGGAAGGGTTTTGTCTCTGGGTAAATTGGTAGATAGGGATTGATGGATTCAAAATCAAGGAAGGCAACAGATTTTGTCACATTAGATAGGTATTGTGAAAGTGCCATAGTATCAAAATGAACCTTTCCTGAACGATGTGACTCTTTTTGGATTTTTTGGATGGGAGAAAGTTCTGAATCAGGGACGGATTCGTACGAACTGTACCCTGATTGAAACCATTGTTTTGCCAACTCAGAACTATCACGGTAATCAAAAATTTCCTTCGCGGCCTCTTTTCCTTTGGCGCAGTGGGATGGTGACAAACATGTCTTTAAGGAACGGCAACTTGGTTTGTTCTCTAGAAATGAATAAGGAAAACTTCCTTCGTCTCCCGTTTGAATGGTTTGTAAAAATAGATTCCATTCTTCTTCTCTCACACCAAACTCTGATTCCATTCGGGGAGTTACATCATCAATGAGTAAATAATCTTCAGACGGTATTTCTCCCCCTTTGTACACAAATTTAGTTTGGATACGAATGAGTTTAAATCCAAGGACACGGTATCCTAATCCTTCCACCAATTTTTGGTAAAAGAAAAAAGACCGAAGGATGTCTTGTTTGATGGAACCAATCGGACGAAAATCCCAAAGGATCCAACCATCCCTTTCCTTATCGTATTCCATCAATTCGACACTGCCAACAAAGTTTTGGAATCGAAGTTGTGATCCAAAATGTGAAATATTTTGTTTTAAATAATTTGCCGATATCTCAATCGACTCTTCTCTGTTAGTCGACTTTTCTACAGTTGGTGTGTCTGGAAATAATCCTTTGCACAAGGAAAGAAAATCTCCCCATTCTAAATATCCACCGAAGGATGCCGTATTTGGTTTTTGTATGACTCCTTCACGGATCAAATGGAATGCATTTTGACATTTAAGAGCTTGTAAGTATAAGGATTTTGTAATGGGAGTCAAAGGGTTATCAAACGAGTTGGTATAAATTTTGCCATTCATTTACATACTTGGCAAATGTAGTTTTCCATTCGGCACTACACTCAACCAATGCTTCAGGTAAAATGACAAAAAATTGGAACAAAGCATTTTGATTTGTTGTTATCACTTTGTATTTGTTTTCAATTTTTTCGTATTCTGTTCCTTCCAAAAAAGACTTCCATCTATCTTCATAATTTTCTTGGATCGTAAAATTGATTTCTGTCTCTGGATGAACTTTTAGAGAAAGAGGATGAAAATTTAAATCTTCCTTCGAGATTTTCAAATTCGAAAAAAACTCTTCTTTGGTTTCTTTTTTCACAGTGATTCTGGGAAGAATAAAACGGCGTAGGGATTTTTTACCTCGGTCATAGGCTAACACATAAAAGTCTGTTGTGTTTTTTCGAATCAATCTATATGGTTCAATGGTTCTTTCTTTTTCGTCATAGCCATATACAATGGTGATTGCTCGTTTGTCTTTGATCGCTTGTAGGATTTTTTCTGTATTGGTTGTATCAACAGAATTTTCTTCAGAATCAACAGGAACAATTTGTTTTGTTAGATTGGGAATTAAATCCAAATGATGAGAAAATAGTTTTTGAGACAAACTAATGAGTTCTTTTGATAACTCGGAACTAAATAAAACTTTGGATAAATATTCTAATTCTTCTTTGGAAAATTTTAAGGAACGATCAATCGATTCTTTTTCAATGTAATAAGGAAAAAAGTCTTCAGATTGGTATCCATATTGAGCCACTTTGATATTAAATCCAAGGCTCTTTAATTGGTTTAGGTCACGGTATAATTTTTTACGATCCGATTCGATGTCTTCGTTTTTATAAAAACGTGGCATGATGTTGCGAAATTTCTGGAAACTAATTCCTTTGGGTTCGCGTAAAAGGTTGAACAACAAACTGAAAAGGCGAACCTCTGTTTCGTTCATTTTTTTTACTTCAATCATGGGAAAATCTTCAAAAGAAGCCATATCTTCCCAAAAAGTTTGTTTTTTTGATTCCGAAAAGTAGAAAATGAAAAAAATTGGAAAAGAATGCGTTTCATCGGCCCAATCATTTGCCTCGTATTAACAGTCAACTGTGCTACCTATTGGAAAAATCGTAAAAATGATCTAAAAGATATAGTCACAGTAGGAGCTGAGACTCCTATGTATGGAGCAGCTGTTAAAGTAGGGCCTCTTCCGATTGGATTTGTTTTCCAGGGTGGTGAATCAGATATGGGAAAACGTGATTTAGGTCGTGGTGTTGGAATCAGAGGTGGAGAAATAGGTGGGTATCACTCCCAACAACTCGTCTTTGGTATCTTAGGTGGAGAAAGTTTCCATTCTGGTTCACCCGTCCTTGATGCAAATGGCAATTGGCTTGTGGATAAAAAAGGTATTCCTCTCACGAATGATGAAAGGTCCAATTTAAAAAGTTATAAAATGAGATATTATTCTTATTTTTACGATCCAGTCAAAGATAGAAAGGCCAGAAAAAAAGAACACTTCAGACGAGAACTTACAAAAGACATAGTTGCAAGCACGGGCCAGAAAGAATTTTTAATTTACCTTCCCAAAGAAGATTTAAAACCATTTGGTTACCCTCCCGGTTATTCATGGAACGTCGAAGTTGTGGGTGGTGTGTATGGAGGAGCAAGGGTTGGATTTAATATTGCCGAAGCGTTTGATTTTTTGTTAGGATTTGCCACCGTTGATTTGTTAGATGATGATGTGGAAGGAAAGGAAAAACCAAGTTTCCCTGGTTTTCCATTCCCAGCCCCTACCGACCAAGAAAACGAAGAAGAATCGGAAGGTCCTTAATTCAATTATAGTTTGAAGTCTTTGGCAGTGATTTTGTTTTTAGGATCAAATGTTAACTTTAAAAACTTCTCTACAGTTTCTGGTTTTTCTTTGAGAGTGTAGTACTGTTCTGGAACATCTCGATCTTCAGCAAAGTACCAAGTCATTACAGTTCCACTTGGATCAATTGATTTTTCAGTTGGTTTACCAAGGACTGCTTCTGTTTTCACCAATCCATCACCTACTTTGATCATATCAATTTCAAGTTTGCGAAGTGCAGTGTGTGGGTGAACTTTTGTGCTTCCTGCTTGTACTTTGTTTCCTGAGGAACAAGCAACAAGGAATAACACGGATGTAAGTGTACTAAGGATCAATAATCGTTTGAACATAAACCTTTCCTAAAATGGATTCGGAAAAATTCTACAAGATTGGATCAGGATTGGCAAGTGTAATCTTTTCTCTTTCTTCATCGATTCGGTTGATTTTACTCAAAATCTTTTTAAAAAATGGAATTGTCATAAAAACAAGTCCAATCTCTAAAAATCCAAAAAAGAAGGAAAGGGCAGAAAAACTGTATTCTTGGGGTAAGAGGGAATTAAAAACGGACTGCATTTGCACAGAAACTATGGGACCTAACATAAATCCAAGAGAACCCACACCAGTAAATGCCGACATAGTGGTGGCCGTGAGTCCAGGTTTTGACATCTTACTTGCAAGCATCATAGAGGGAACAAACATCACACCTGCTCCAACCCCACAGATGAGCAAAAAAATAAACAAAAACCAATAATCATTGGTTGTTCCCGATAATCCTAAAAACACACCGTAGATAGTAGAACCAACTAGAACAAGTGGCAAAACGCCTGTTTTGCGAGACAATAATGCTGACGGATAGGACAATAAACTCATTGGGAAAAGGACAAGTCCCAAAAACACTCCCAACATACCTGGGTGGAATGCTAATGTTTCCCTCAAATGGATGTTAAATGATGATATGATAAATCCAACAGTAAAACGATCGATAAAATTAAATAAAAAAGGAACAAATAAGAATGGGTTTTCTAAAATAGCCAATTTTAAATCATTTAACTTAAAATCTTTTACTTTATGAATTCCTTTGTCTTTTAACATGAATAAACTCATGATTCCAACAAAAACTAAAATACCAGATCCAACATAAAAAGGTAATAGAGGATTACTCCTACCTAAAATTCCAAGAGGCATACCAAAGGCTCCACCAAGGGATAAAAACATACCTGTGATCCCCATAAGAATTCCTTTGCCATAATAACGTTTGTTTTTGGGATCATTCTCCTGGTCAGCAGCAGAACTTAAAAGTAATCCAATGATAAAAATGTGGGATGCTCCTTCCAAAAAACGAAGGAACAAAAATAATCCCATATCCGTAACGACTGTTAAAAGATAAAACAATCCAGCGTCCAAAAAACAGAATAAACTGATGAAGTATTTTCTGTTTTTGAAACGATCAGAAATGATTCCCGCAACTGGAGCAAACAAAAAAGATCCTAACATGGGTATACTTGTAAAATAGGCAACTTCCCAGTTGGATCCGAGCAAACGATCTTTTACGATATCTTTGACAACGGGCACAATCATTGTGACCGGCAACATCGATAAAAAAACTAAAGTTACGAGTGTATACGGGAATCCCAAAAATTAACCTGCTGGTAGAAGAGTTTGGTAACGTTCCATTCCAATATTTTGTTTCAGATCGGAATCAAGTTCCATAAACAAAAATTTATTCAAATCAAACGTAGTTTTTGCTTCTTCTAGTAGTTCTGTTTTTTGCGAATCATTCAAAGGCAAAGTATCCAAATTTTGGCGATAAATTCCTTTAAATGCCATTAGATCTTCGATCTCTGGAAATTCATAAAAAGCAGTTCCTTCATTACCTTCTAGACCAAAGGTTTTTGCCACTACTTTTTTAATAGCCTGACCACCAGATAAATCTCCCAAATAACGCACGTAAGCTTGTGCTACTAAAAGTTCAGGTTTGGAATTTGCAATTTTGCGAATATGATCGATGTAGTTTTGAGTCGCTTTGGAAACTTCCCCTCTGAGTTTTGTTCCAAATTTCTTTTGGAATGTGGCAATATCTTCTGCCAATGTTTTTTCGCGAAACAAACTAGGGAAATACAGTTTAGAAAGGATGGGATTGTCTTTGTTTTGGCGGTAGAGGTCTTCCATGACTTGGTACACTGCGTGTAAACTTTCCAATTGGTAGGTGTAGGTTTGTGCGTCCAATCCCCCTCGGAAAATCGCACGGATGTAAGGTACTTTTTCCGTTTCCTCGTGTTTTTGTGCCGTCCCCTCTCGTAACATCATTGCAACTGACATAATGACTCCTTATCTCTGTATGTGAGAATCAATCTCATATATGACACTTCCCTGACAATTGAGGGAACTGTCAAAGAGAATTATAGGGAGTCTTCCTGATTTGTCGAATTCCAGAATTCGAGTGGGGTGGACTTTCTTTGTTCGGGGTAGAGGAAATAAGAGAGGAAAAAAATCAGGATCGAAACAACAATCCCGATGGTGGCAAGGACTACGTCTTTTCCCACTTTACGGAAGGTATCCAGGTATGGCAGGTCCTTGTAGGTGATAACATTTAAAATGATCTCACGCCCAGCAAGGAGGCCAAGGAAGGCCCAAGTGGTGGACATTGGGATATTACTAATCGCTTGGAAAAAAAATAACAAACTTCCATACACCAAATCTACAATTGTCGCGGCCTTTGCCCATTGGATGTCGGATTTTTCAGAAACCACTTGTTGGATGGTGCCACCATTGGTTCGGATGATGACAAGAAGGGCAAAAATCAAGATGAAAACAGCAACAAGGAATTCAAAGAGTCCCAATTGTCTAGGAAGGAAAACTGCGATATTGGCTGTGTCTTGGAACAGCCATGCCACCCAAAGGTACATCGTGGACAACCATTGCAAACGTGACCATCGCCTTTCGGAAACGGGGTCAGGAGTGTGAACCTCATGGTATTCATGTGGGTCAACTTTGACAAGAATGGCCCAAACCACTATGGCAACGAGGAAGGCAAGACCATAGCCAAAGAAAGATTTGGTTAACATTTGGTCGATGCTTTTGCCACCAAACAAACCTAAGACGAGAAATGTTGTGGATACGGGTGCTCTAAGCCTTGTGATGACAACGAGTAAAACAGGTGCTAGGAGTTGGAGTAAATTGAATTCTTTTGTTTCAGGGATGGAATCCAATCTGTGAAAATGGATTTCTCCGCCATGGAAAAACCATGCAAGTAAGTGCACAAAAAATAAAAGACCACCGAATACGAGGATCTTAAGGAGCCAATGGACTGACTTTTTACTTTCGATAAAGGTCCCGATGGTTTGGACTGCATCATTACCTGCCACAGAGAACGATGCAATCGCAAAAGAAAACCATCCGAGATAATACCGAGGAATGCCCAGGAAATAACCAGCTGTGATCCCAATCACTAAAACGAAGGTAAAAACGAAAAATCGAATTTGGTCTTGTTTTGTTGGGTGCTGGTAATCAATTTCCTGGTTTTGGCTCATGCATTCATATAGTGTTTCGCATATCTCTCCGTAATTTCCTTGCGGTCGAAAAGAATGAACACGTCTGTAGTACCAAAAACAGAATCCAGTGCAGGAATTCCACAGATTTTAGCACCCACTCGGAGGTATCCTTTCAAAAGTGGAGGGATATTTTTGGAGATTGATTTAGGATCTTCCACATGAAAATTTGAATCAAAACCTGGAAGAACGTAATCAGGGTTTGGATACACACGAAATTCTTCTGGTGCAATTGCATCTTTGGCTTTTAAAAATCCATACGATTGTGAAGCAACTGATGCATCAGTGGAGTGGATGGATCCACAACCCATGAGATAACGAACATTATGTTTGTTCATGAATTCTGCAAGGCCTTGCCATAATAAAGAAATTACGGAACCATCTCTGTATTCAGGGTGAACACATGAACGTCCTACTTCTGCAATTTCATCTGGAAGGTTGTAAATGGATGTGATATCAAATTCGTTTTCGCTATAAAAACCGATTCCGTTTTTAGCATTTTGGCGAGTGAGGATACGATAGGTTCCAACAATTTTTTTATCTTCTGTTGATTTATCGATTACGATTAAGTGGTGGCAGTATAAGTCATACTCATCACGATCTTTTCTGGTAGCAGAAGATTGTGGCAGACCTTCTCCCATTTCTAGGTTAAACACTTCATAACGTAACGCAAGTGCTCTTTCAATTTCGAGTTGGTTTTCTGCTAAACGAACTTCTAAAATTCGTTCTGTTTTACTGATAGTATTTGGTTTCATAGGATTTGTTTTCCTCTTGTTTATCTTCATATTACACTAAAGGTTCTCCGTTACGAATTTGTGACATTCCAATGAAATTCCAGGAAAGAATGAGGAAATGAATTCATTACAAATCGGTGACATACTTTATACTAAAAGTAGACAATCTAAGAGAATGGATCTCTTTCTAAATAAAGTAAAGAAATTTAATTCTAAATGGATTCGAAAAAACGGGGAAACAAGACTGAACAGTTTTGTGATTCTTTATTTGCATTGTAAAGTCTGAAGGAATTTAGTAATGAATACTCTATTTTTAAGGATTCAGAATGGGTTTGGATTGGAACCGCCAAATACCCGTTCCATGAACATGTTTTGTTCTCTGTATTGGTAACTGTAAAACCAGGATGGAATTTCTGGTTGATCACAAGGATTTGTCCTTTCGGGAGTGGGCCAAAGGTAAAACTGTCTGGTTTCCAGTTTGTGGGTTTGACGGATTGTAGTGATGGACTTAAAAAAAACTCTCCATGGTAGTTCCTCGAGTCAATCGTTTCATTGGAAAAATAAAAGGTAAGGTTTTCGTAAATGTCATTTATGGATACATTAGCTCTCAATGCTTGTAACATCCGAGAGTCAGAACCATAATCAGGAATAGAACTGATTGTGATGGGATAACTTTCCTCGTTATGAATGGATTCGGAAGGAGGTTGTAAGATAAAAATTTCATTTAAATATTTGGTATTCATTTTTCGCACATCGAGTGTGTGAAGGAATAATAAGAGAAGTAGTGAAATGGAAACATAGGATTTGAATTTTGGACGAATCATCTCCAAAATTGTATCGAAACACATTACCAAACTCCAACCATACAAAAAAACAACACTGAGACTCCATCTGGGATACACTCGTTCCTGGGAGTAGATAGGTAACTGTTCTAGAAGGCCTGCAGGGGAAAAGACCGAAGTTTTACCTAACATAATCCAAATTGTAATACCAAGTAACCCTAATACAAAGTAATACCTTCGTTTGGTGAAAAATAGAAGTGGTATTAAGTAGAATGGAATTTGGCCAAGATAGTTTCCGTATTCCCAATAACGGTATTGCATTTGTGATAAGGATTGGGAAAGAAGAGGGTGTTGGGAAGTCCCAAAGAAGATGGGATATAAATCAGATATGGATAGTGGGAATAAATCAGGGACAAAATACCTTCCGACATGGTGGACAAATAAAAACATTGGTATCCATTTGAAGGAAAGAACAATAAGAACCAAGATTACAATTTTCAAAAATCGGATGAATGTTTCTTTTGGATTGGTTGAATGGTAAATCTCCCAACCACTTAAAAAAAATAATAAAAATGTAATTTGTGTGATTGTATAAATTGCACCTTCAGATAACAAAATGTAGGCGATTAAGATAACAAGGAAAACAATCCATTTACTTTTGTTTTGAATGGTGTATAAAAAATAAAAAATAAATGCAGGCAAAAACAAACCTTGGATTTGGTTCATATGGCCAGCATAGAATTTTTGAAAAAAATAACCTGAGAATTGAAAGAAACAAACAAAGAGAATAGTGATGAGTTTCGAAGATTTGTTATATAGTTGGAAGGAATGGTAATTGAATCCCGCTGCGAGTACAAAATACAATACGAAACTGAATTTTAAAGCAATTAGGCTTGGAAATAGAATGGTAAGAAGATGGGTGAAACTCCCCAATTTGCTAGAAGGATTTTCCCAAACGGGAAACCCTGCTCCGTAATAAGGATTCCAGAGTGGAAAACTACCAAAGTCTAAAAAAGATTTTCGTAAAAACTCAACATGGAAAGTATATAAGTCCCAATCAAATCTTCCGAGAAGTTCATTGGATTCGAATACAATTGGAAAGTTCCAAAGATATAAGACAAAAAAGAAAACTAGGCCAAGGATCGGCCTAATGTGCTTCATCCCAATTTCCACCAAACTTGCCTTGCGCAACAATGGGAACTTTGAGTTTCATTGCGGATTCCATTTCTTCTTTTGCCATTTGGTAAAATTCTTTTTTTTCTTTCGGATCGACTTCAAACACAAGTTCATCATGTACTTGTAACAATAGTTTGGATCGAAACGATTCCTTTTTTATTTTTTCATGGATCCGAATCATTGCCAATTTGATCATATCGGCAGATGTACCTTGAATAGGAGAGTTGATGGCAACTCGTTTAGCACCTTCACTTACCATTTTATGTGAAGAATGGATATCGGGAAGGTAACGCCTTCGTCCAAGTAGGGTTTCTACATATCCATTTTCTTTGCAGAACTCAACGATCTCTTCCATATAAGTGGCGACACCTTTGTATGCGGCAAAATATTTCTCAATAAACTCTTTTGCTTCTTTTCTGCTGATTCTTAAATTATTGGACAAACCAAAAGAGGTAACACCATAAATCACAGAAAAGTTCACCACTTTTGCTTTGTTTCGCATATCGGGAGTTACTTGGTCTTCCGAGACACCAAAAATACCTGCAGCCGTGCGTTTGTGAATGTCAGCTCCAGATTTGTAAGCATCAATCATATTGGGATCATTTGAGAAATGAGCCATGATCCTAAGTTCAATTTGACTATAGTCAAGGGAAAGGATTTCAAAACCTTTTTTCGCAATAAACCCTTTTCGTAACAATCTTCCTTCTTCGTCTTTAATGGGGATGTTTTGTAAGTTTGGATTGGTAGATGAGAGTCGTCCCGTTGCTGCAATGGTTTGGTTATAACTTGTGTGGATCCGATTGGTTTTGGGATTCACAAGTGTTGGTAATGTATCTGTATAAGTGGATTTTAATTTGGAAAATTTTCGAATCGCTAATAGATCATCGATGATGGGATGGGTGCCTTGTAATGATTCCAAAACTGAATGGTCAGTAGAATAACCAGTTTGCGTTTTTTTCTCAGCAGGGAGTCGTAGGTCTTCAAACAAAACTGTTTGCAGTTCTTTGGTAGAGTTAACATTGAATTGTCTACCTGCATAAAAATGAATGTTTTTTTCGTGTTCTTTGATTTTGGTATCAAAGGTCACAGACAATGATTCGAAGTATTTTTTGTCTACGGCAATTCCTTCAAATTCCATATCGGCTAATGTGAGTAGTACTGGCATCTCCATTTCATAAAACAGTTTTTTATGTATGTTTTCTTCCATTTTTGGTGAAAGGGCATTATGAAGTTGTAATGTGATGTCTGCATCTTCACATGCATATTCAGAAACTTTGTCTGGATCAATATCGTAGAGATTTTGTTTTTTCTTTCCTGTCCCAACTAACTCTTCGTAAGTGATGGTTTTGTAGTTGAGGTAATCAACAGCCATATCATCCATATTATGGCGTCTTTCTCCCGGATTTAAGAGATAGGAAGCAAGCATTGTATCAAAATAAATGCCCTTTAATTCAATTCCATAATTCCTAAATACGAGGAGATCGTATTTAATGTTTTGGCCCACTTTTTTCCACTTTTCATCCTCTAACATTGGTTTAAGGATCTTAAGTGTTTCTTCTGCTGAAGGGAGAAGGTGGCTGTAAATCGATTCGGAATGAGAGAAGGCAATGTAATAGGCAACACCTGGTTCTTCCGAAAAAGAAATACCAAGTATTTCTGCCATCATCGGATCTTGTGAGGTTGTCTCTGTATCGATGGATAAAGGTTTTTTCGAATTCAGTTTTGAGATGATTTTTTTTAATTCATCAATGGTTTGGATTCGTTTATAAGATTTTTTGGCGACAACTGTAGTAGAGGCAACAGAAGTTTTTCCTTTTTTAGATCCATCTGTAGACACTTCTGTGATCGATTCTTTTTTTCCTTTCGATGATTTTTTGGCAGCAGGAGATTCTTCTTTTGTGTCACCATCACTGGCAATGGGAATCCCTGCTTGTTTTGCTAAATCACGATGTAGGACATTGTAACCTTCATCCTTAAAATACTGAACTTTTTTGGGATCATGGTAGTTTGGTAATTTTAGATCCGACTTTTTAATGTCTAGTTTGAGATTGGTTACAATGGTTGCCAGTTTCCTGGACAAAAATGCATTTTCTTTTTCAGCAATGAGTTTATCGATCAGAGATTTATTTTTGACCTTATCAATTTTTTTGTAAATGGTTTCTAAATCTCCAAATTCTTGGATGAGTTTTGCGGCACCCTTTTCTCCAATCCCTTTTACGCCAGGAATATTGTCCGAAGCATCACCAAGAAGTCCCATATAATCAGGAACTTGTTCTTTTGTGATTCCGATATTTGCCTTCACCCACTTGGGATCAATTTTTTCAAACTCAGATACACCTCGTTTTCCACGTAACATGTGTATGTTTTTGTCTAATACTTGGTATAAATCTTTATCACTTGAAAGGATGACTATTTCTTCAAATTCCTTTCCAAACTTTTTGCAAAGAGATCCTATAATATCATCTGCTTCAATGCCATTGATTTTATACATTGGGAATTCCAATGCTTGTAACATTTGATATATTTTTTGGATTTGAGGTTTTAGATCTTCAGGCATAGGTTTTCTATGCGCTTTGTAATCTTCATAAAGGTCGTTTCTTTCTAACCTTGTGCCTGGATCAAAGGTAAAGGCAATATGGGTAACATGTTCATCTTGAAGCAGTTTAAAAAGCATCCTCCAAAAACCAAAAATGGCACCACTGGGTAATCCAGTTTTGGAATTGGTAAGATTTGAAGCGGCAAATGCAAAATAAGCCCGAAAGGCAAGTGCATGCCCATCAATGATTAATAATCTCCCACTCATTTGCCTTCTCCGTATAAGGAATCACCTAAAAAGGAATAATAAATTAATTTAGTTTTATCGATCGTTTTTGTGACGGAAAAACGTTTAACAGAGGTTTTGTTAAAGTTTCCGAATTGTTCCCTTAGGTCTTCTGATGAAACAAGTTTGTCGAGGCCTTGGGCAATTACTTCAGAATCTCCCACAGGGCAAACAAAGGCACCTTCGTTATGATCCAACATTTCTCCAATTCCGCCACCATTGGTTGCGACGATTGGTAAACTACATGCCATTGCATCGAGTACTGCAGTTCCAAGTCCTTCTTCTTTCGATGTCAATGTAAATATATCGAATAAGGAAAGTAAGGCGGGAATATCTTTTCTGTATCCAGTGAAAATGATTTTGTCATTTAAGTTTAAACTATCGGTGAGTGTTTTTAGTTTTTTTTCTAATTTACCTTCACCCACAATCAAAAGTCGAAAATCAAGATTTGATTTCATCTTGGAGATGGCATGAATTAAGGTTTCTTGGTCTTTGTGGTCCACGAGGGCTGCCACATTTCCAATGATCACCGCTTTTTTGGGAATATGAAACTCTTCGCGTAAATATTCATGTGCTGTGGGTTTTGAAAATCGTTTGAGGTCAATTCCCGAATATACAGTGATGATCCGTTCAGGCGCAATTTTGCTACTGATCATTACTTCTTTAATTTTTTGAGAAACTGGAAGATAGTAATCGTTAGCTGGGTGTTGGTATTTCCATTTAGAGAAAAAGCTGGTTTTTGGTTTGAAGTCCACTCTCCTTGAAACGATGAGAGGGATATTGAGATGATTTCGTTTAGCAAGTAATGCTAAAGTATGTGCGTGTGCAGTATGAGTATGAATTAATTTGATATTTTTAGATAAACAGAGAGATCGAATATTCTTATATGCTTTTCTATCCCATTCTCCGCGCATCTCAATGGGAACAAACTCGTATCCGTTGTCTTTGCATTTAGTTTCGAGTGGTGAACCTGGTTGGCCCACTACTATTTGTGGGATTTTGTAATTTGCCAAACCTTGAACGAGATAATAAAGCTGTTGTTCTCCACCGCGCCATTCGCGAGAAGTGTTGATATGTAGGATCAAATTATAAGTGTTTGGAACGGTCGTATTCGAGAGCGACGATGGATCCCATAACTTTGAATCCAGCAGGTGCTTCGTCTACCATTCCTTCTCCGTGAAACATTACTTTAACGGAGTCCATCATGGCATTGATTATTTTCAATCCTTTTCCCATGTTCTTATGTTTTTGGCCGGAACCATTATAAGGAAGGGTTTCTGGTTTTTTGCTTTGGTGGTTTTTGATGTGATCGAGGAAGGTTGAAAAACATTGTGATTGGTTGGAACGTAAAAGTTCCTTGTCATTGTCTGGAACAGGTGACTCACCTGATAAACCTGATCCATAATCCAATATGTACAAAGTGAACTTTGCAGAATCAATCCGCCAACGGCAGATGATGGTCTCATCACAATCACAAGAGACATTGGCAGCAACAGCATTGGTCAATGCTTCGTCTGCAGCGAGTTCAATTTGCATGATGTTGTCAGAGCTGAACCCATTGTCTTCTAACGTTCGTCTTAATTCACAGCGGAATTGTTTGACAGAAGACATATCGGGAGGCAGGAACATGGCGTATGAACCTGGCGAAGGGCTTAACAGATAGGGAATCACTTCAGATGGTGCTGTCAATGGCCGCCTTTTCCTCTCTCTTATCATATTACACGATACGAAGTGAGAAAAAAAGTCAAAAATACCCGAAAACGGAACGTCTGAGTAAAAAATTTACCTAAGTGAAATACCTAAGGAACCTGCCAATTGTTCCATTCGTTTGACCATCTTCTCTTGTCCCAGTAGGCTAAAGAGGATGGGAAGTTCCAATCCATGTGATTTACCAGTAGTGATGGCACGAATTGGCATAAAAAGAGTCCTTCCTTTTTCACCTGTCACTTCACCGACTTTTGCCATGATTTCTTTGTACGCATCAGGAGTGGTGAGGGAACTTCCTTTGACCATTTGGTAAAAGTGAGTGACGACTTCTGTTCCTTTGCCTTCTGTCACCAATTGTTTGGCTTCGTCATTTTCGAAACTCACATTCTCTAAAAAGAATTCTTCGATGTAAGGCGGAGCTTGGATGAGTCTGTCCAAATACACACGAACGGAATCCAAGATGGAAAGGAGTTGTGGGTTCTCACCTGACTTATACGCATCAGGGATTTGGCAGTCTTTTAAAAATGGTTCGAGTGCTTTACCAAGAGTTTCAATATTGGCATCGCGGATGTATTTATTCGACATCCAATTGAGTTTTGATTTTGGGTTTAGGTATTCAGCAAGACCAAGTAAGGAAAGTTTATTGAAGTCAACAGTTTCTTTTTCTTCTTCTTTCAGTTTTTTAAATACATCAAAGGTGGCAGGAGATTTCGAACATCGTTCCACATCAAAGACAGAACACAATTCTTCATCACTCATGTATTCTTTTCCATCGGGAGAAGTCCATCCCAGGAGAGCCATGTAATTTCGCATGGTTTCACTTGAGTAACCTAAGTCACGGAACGCAAGGACAGATGTGGCACCAGCTCGTTTGGAAAGTTTTTTACCATCAGTTCCAACAATTTCACTGGCATGTGCAAACCGTGGGAGAGGGAAACCAAAGGCTTCAAAAATTAAAATTTGTCTTGGTGTATTGGAAAGATGGCCCACACCTCGGATCACATGTGTGATTTTCATCAGTGCATCATCAATCACCACAGCATAGTTATACGAAGGGAATCCATCTGATTTTACGATGATAAAATCACCAATCAGTTTGGATTCAAACTTTACTTTGCCTTGGATCATATCATCTACGATCACAATTTTGTGAGGGGTTTTGAAACGAACTGTGAAGGGAGTTTTTTTCTCTAGTTGTGAATGTATTTCTTCGTCACTTAAATCAGAACATTTTCCATCGTAGATGTAAGGAATTCCCATGGCATCTGCTTGTTTTTTTTTGCCCTCAAGTTCATCTGCTGTACAAAAACATCGGTAAGCTTTTTTTTCTTTGATGAGTTTGTCTGTGTATTCTTTGTAGATATGAATTCGTTCTGATTGGGTATAAGGCCCGTTAGGTCCACCAACTCCTGGACCTTCGTCCCATTCCATACCTAGCCATTTGAGAGATTCTAAGATGATTTTGAAGGATGCTTCTGTGGATCTGTCTTGGTCTGTGTCTTCGATCCTAAGTAAAAATTTTCCTTTTTTTGCCTTTGCATATAAATAATTAAATAGAGCAGTCCTTGCTCCTCCAACGTGGAGAAAGCCGGAAGGGGATGGGGCAAAACGGGTACGAACTTCTGTCATTTCATTTCCTCTTTGAGTAAAAAATCTCCCATTCGTTTGTATCCAAATGGTTCTTTGGTTTTGGTAGTGAGACCATTGGTATAGGGAGGAACAAAAAATAATTGCAGATTGTTTTCTTTATAAATGGGTTTGAAAAAAAGTTTGTCTGGTTCTGTTTCATTCCATTCATAACTGAGTTGGTGGTAGTCGTAATTTGTAGATGTATGTTCGGTAACAATCGTTTGGTTGTTGATTTTAGTGTATGTACTGGAAGATGTAAAAAATTGATTGGAACCTAGATTGTGAGACCAACGATTTTCTCCACCAATTTCAGAACGATTTCCTTCTTCTAAAAGGATTCCTGTGTCACCACTGAGTTCAAACACTTCCATCTCATCGATGACAAACTTATTTTCTTTATAGGCGATTTGGTTTTCGAGAAGTACTTCGATTGTATTTGCCTTCACTTCTTTAAAAAAAGATTCCTTATAAACAAAGACAATTTTTTTCTCAAGTTTATCTCGTTGGAATTTTCCTACTTTGCGATTCCAAATGAGTTTGTATGATTCAACAATATCATTCCCAAATTCAGCATTGATTTGATTTGAAAAATTTGTGTCGTAAGCAATGAAACTGAACTCAATTTTCTCAGCATATCCACTGGATTTGCCTGGTTCCCACTGGATACAACGGTAATGAGAAGACCCATCTTTGAAGAAAGTAGAACTCATTTTCCGAGGTGATTTGAGGAATAAAACGGAAGCAGGAATTTCGGATTTAGGATCTCTCGAAAGCAGAGAATTGATGCTTTGGCAACTCCACCCAGAAAAAAAAATCAAGAACCAGATTAGCCAATGAAAACGGGAGTATTCTTGAGTTTGTGGGGACATAGATAGGTGCGTATCGCCAGTCTAAAAAGGGAAAACCGCTTGACAAGTCAATTCATCGCACCCCTGTGTCATTTGGAACCATGAAGAACGAAGAACAGTATCCGAAACGCCCCTTTGAAGACCAAGTTAACGATGACCAAAGGAAATACTCCCGCTATGTATGCGATTCGAGAGCCATTCCACAAGAAATTGATGGCCTAAAGCCTGTTCAACGACGAATTCTTTGGGCGATGTGGAACTCCGATGCGAGAAACCGTCATACCAAAACAGTAAAAGTAGCGGGTCTTGCGATGGGATACCACCCACATGGTGACAGATCGATCCAAGATGCTCTCTCCCAAATGGCACAAGACTTTGCGTTTGCAAACAACTATCCATTAGTGCACGGAGAAGGAACCTTTGGTGACGTTCTTGATCCCAATGCAATTGCATCTCCTCGTTATACAGAAGTCAAACTTTCTGACTTTGCCAAAGACTTAGGATTTTTTGAAAGTTTACCTGACATTGATTATGTCAAAAATTACGATGAAACAGAAGATGAACCGATTCATTTTGTGGGAAAGGTTCCTGTTGTTCTCTTAAATAACATCCAAGGGATTGCAACGGGATTTCGTTGTTTTATCCCTGCACACAAACTCAGTGACGTTATTGATTCTCAAGTAACCTATTTAAAAACAGGAAAACCTAAAAAGATCACTCCATGGTACAAAGGGTACGGTGGAGAAGTAAAAATGTCCAAAAATGACAATGGTAGCACTGTCATGTCTACGACATTTGGTTTCAAAAAAGAAGATGGGAAATTGTTTTTGGTAGATTCTCCCATGAATTGGAACCGAGAAAAGGTTGTGAACTACTTAGATGATTTGATCGAAAAGAAAGACAATTGGTTAAAGGACTACATTGATCATTCCAGCCAAACATTTAAAATCGAACTTGTTGCTAAAAAAGGGGAAGAACCTTCCGAGAAAGAAATCAAAGAACTTTTCTCCAAAGAAAACAATGAAGTTCTAACAATTAATGTCATCACACATGAAGGTAAACTTCGTAATTTTGTTCCAGAAGAAATCATCAAACGTTTCTGTGATTTCCGAAAAACCCATCTGATCCGCAGATTCAAACGCCTTGCTGGGTTAGAAAAAGAAAAAATTGATCGTAACTCCGAACTCATTCGTTTCATCAAAGAAAAATGGAACGAAAAAGTAACAGGCATTAAATCGAAAAAAGAATTCGAAGAAAAGTTAAAAGCTGCCAAATTCGTTTACTTTGAATGGTTGTCTTCGATTCCCGTTTACCGTATGACTTTGGAAGAAGTTCGTAAATGTGAAGAAGCCATTGTAGAAGCAAAAACCAAATACACTGAGTATACGGCTTTGCAAAAAGATGATAAAAAACTCACAGGTTTTATGACTGATGAGTTGGATGAACTGAAGAAAAAATGGGATCCGAAATAGATAATTATGGCTCAAAAAACTGAAAAAACCTCAGGAAATTCGCGAAATTTTAAGAAATTATCGAACGTAGAACACGTTCGTATGCGTACGGGAATGTGGCTTGGGCAAAACTCCCTTTCCACATTTGAACAACATTTTTTTACCAAAGATAACGCTGGTAAGTATGATATTGTCCACGAAGAACTTTCCGACATCCCAGCCAAACTGAAATGTTTGGATGAAGCATGTATGAACTGTGTGGATGAATACAGAAAGAACTTAAACGACAAAACGATTCCAGAAAAAGACAAGATGAACAAACTCATCATCCAATTGTCAACCGATCGTAAACGTGTTACGATCCAAGACAATGGTCGAGGAATCCCTGCAGACAATGCCGAAGGAGTTTACCTCCATTTGATGTATGGGGAAAACTTTGACGATAAAGTGAAAGAAGATCATGTTGCCGGACAAAATGGTGTGGGGATTTCACTTGTAAGGATGGTTTCCTCTTTCTTTCGAGTGAAAACAATCAATGGTGGAAAAGCTTACAAAAAAATGTTTAGCATCCACGATGATGTAAAAAAAGTCATCCGCAGTTTTAAACTTTCCAAAGAAGATACAGAACGTGTTCATTTATACTATGATGAACATGGAACATTTGTTGATTGCCCATTATTATCAGCTGACCAAATCAAACAACTAAAAGCACCTTGTGACAAAACAGGGATGACTGCGGTTGTGGAAACAGCAAAAAAAGAAGACCACGGAACAACTGTTGAGTTTGAACTCAATCCAGCATACTTCAACAACCTTGATACTTCTTTTAACATCAATTTGGTGAAACAATACCTCCAAGACATTGCGATGTCAAACCCTGGACTTGAAGTTGTTTTTATTCACAAAACTGGGAAAGAGAAATACAAGTTCAAAAAAGGTTTTGATGAGATCTTTAGTAACTCCGAAATGGTGTACTACAAATTGGATTATGCAGACAAAACTTCTGCTTCACAAATCCACATGGATACCTATGTGGTTGTGGGACAAAACAAAACTCTCACTTGGGTGAACTCTATTTTTTGCCCACAAGGTGGATCAGCGATTGAATACTTAGAAAACAGACTTTGTGATGAGATTCGTAAAAAATCGCAAATTGTCAGTTTAGAGAAAAAACTCAATACACAGTGTACACGCAATGATGTGCGAAGTTGTTTTCATATGTATGTGAACCTTCGGATTCTCAACCCTCGTTTTAAATCCCAAGATAAATCTTACCTCATTAACGATTTGAATGAAGACATTCGAAAGTCCGTGGACAAACATTTGGACAAACTTTTGAAGAAAACTGGCCTCATCGAAGAAATTAAGATGGTGATGGAACGTAGAACCCAGATGAAACAGCTCGAGGATGCGCAGAAAGGCCTCCGTAAGGCGTCTCGGAACAACATCCCTAAGCTTATGCCTCCAACAGGCAAACCAAACGATCCAGGCCGAATTTTGTTTGTGGCAGAAGGGGACTCTGCGATTGCGGGGTTACGCCCAGCTAGGAATCCAAAATTACATGGTTTATTCCCACTCAGGGGAAAACCACTGAACTGTAAAGGGATGTCACTTGCCAAAGCATTACAAAACGAAGAGATGAAAAACATCGTCGCAATCGTGGGACTTCCTCTCGACCAAAAAGTAAAATCCATCGATGAATTGAATTACGATAAAATCAGTATCATCACTGATGCCGATTTTGATGGGTATGCGATTCGTTCTTTGATGTTGTCTTTCTTTTATGAATATTGGCCTGAACTGTTTGATTTAGGTTTTATCAATATTTCTGCAGCACCACTCTATGAGGTGGATGTAAAGTGGAAAGATGGTAAAAAAGAAACTGTTTTCTGTATTGATGACTCCGACTATGATAAGTTAGTTGCAAGAGTCAATAAACAAGGTGCTGAGATCACTCGTAAAAAACGAAACAAGGGTCTTGGGGAAACAGGAAAAGAAGCCATGAAGTATGCTGTAGATCATTGTATGACAACAATTACAATTGGTAATAAAAAATCCGCTAAGACAACACAAGACTTATGGTTCCATAAAGATTATGCAGAAAAACGCCGTGAAGCAATTTCTGAATACTCAATGAGTGTGATCCAAGACTAAGAGAAGGGTTCGATTCGTTAGAATCATACCAACAAACACGGACCATGTGTGAAGGACAAATTGTAGTTCTTTCCATTTGGCATAGCGATCACTCCCCATTCCATAGGTTTGGGGAGTTTTGTTTTTTATAAGCTTGTTCCAATCTCCATTCATTTTTTCCTGGGGGTATGAAATCGAAGAAAGAAAAAAAGATTCATTCCATACAAACGAGAAAAAACCAAATTCAAGGAATAACTCCTTCTTATCCCTCTCATATCCAAAGTCCAATTCATGATTTATACTTTCCCTTCCGTATCCTTTTTGTGTTTCTTTTTTTCCTTCTATTCCAATGCCAATCGAATGGGGAATCGAAAGATAATTCGTATTTCCAAAACAAAGAAAAAACAAAGACCGAAATCCAAAAAAAATGGGAAACACTAGCACCTTCCGGAATCAAATCACTCACCTATATGGTAATGATGGGAGATGGAGAGGTTTACCAATCTCAGATTGGGGTGAGTTCTGAAGCCAAAATCGAACGATTTAAAATTGGAAGTATCACAAAACTATTTACAGGCATTGCCATCTTACAATTGCAAGAATCCGGTAAACTGAAGTTAGATGATCCTGCATCTAAGTTTTTACCTGAATTGAATTTGGTAAAACCGAAACAGGAAGGGTATCGAGAGATCACCATTCGTGATTTACTCACCCACCAATCTGGGTTACCTTCTGATTTGGCGAATGGTTTTTTCCTTTCTCCTGATACAAAAGAAGATGAGATTTACAAATCCTTTCGTTCTTTACCAAAAGCACTCGTAGGACTGGAACGAAATGAACCTGGAAAAATCCATTCCTATTCCAATTTAAGTTTTGGGTTACTGGGAAATATCATTGAACGGGTGTCAGGTGAATCAATCGAATCTTACTTTCGTGTCCATCTCTTCGAAAAAGCGGGAATGAAACATACAACGCTTTTGGAAAATTTAGAAGGATCAGAACTCATTACGGGTTATTCAGGGATTTTTTGGAAATCTAAGACAGTACTGCCTGTCATTCGAGATTTGACAGCAGGATCCATCTCCACAACGGCAAACGATATGGGTCTTTTTATGAAGGCTTTTTTCCGTAGTAAGGAAAATAAAGGTCTCTTAACTTCTGTTAGCTTTGGCGAGTTTCACAAAACCCAAATCGGCCCTGTTGCCAATTTTGAAATGAAACTGGGTTTACCTGTGATGAAAACAAGTTACCAAGCAGATGGAAAAACAGTTTGGTTTTATGGGCATTCTGGTTCTCTCCCACCTTTTTTTGCAGACTTAGTTTATGATCCAAATACGGAAATTGTTTCCTTTGTCGCTGGGAACACCCTTGGTTTACAAACAGGAAAACTAAAAAGTACCAATACAGAAGTGATGCAAGTGTTATGGGAAGAAAAAATGGGTATTCAAACAGAACCAAGCCTCCCACCGATGTTAGGCAATAAAGGAGCTCTTCCAGGGGAAGAAGGGTTTTATATTTCTCCTATGGGAATCCACGAATACAAAAAAGGGAATCCGCCAACTCTCAGTTTGATGGGTTTTGATGTAGGTCTCATTGAAAAAGAAAATCGTTACGGAATCGACTTACGAGTATTATTTGGTCTCATCAAAATAAACGATCCAAGTATTAACGAATTGCGTGTTGAATTTGAAACATGGGAAGGAAATCCAATTTTCACCTTATATTCCAAGGACCTTCCCAAGGGTGTCGCAGGAATTGGTGTCAAATTTACTCCTGACAACCGTTATCCAGATGCACAATATTTTGGGACTTTTATTACAAAAGAACCTTATGCCATCATTCCCAAACTCAAACTGGAAAAGGACAAACGAGGATTCCCTCTCTTGACCATTTATTATGCATTAGGTGGAATGGAAAATACACTCCAGGTCCCTTGCCAATGGGAAGGTGACAACACACTTCGAATCTTAGGGTACGGGCGTAATTTGGGTGAGAAACTCACCATTGGGAATAAAGGAGGAAAACCCATTCTCCAATACTCTGGTGGGGAATATGAAAAGGATTAGAGGCTAGAAAGATTAGGACGTCATAGGGATAGGTTGATCATTTGATATCTCCAATGTACACAGGTAAGGTTGTACTTTTATCACATTCTTTGTTTTGCATTTCTGAATAGAAACATGCAAACAGGTTTGCATTGATATGAGTTTCGTTTGGTTGGCTTTTCTTTAGTTCGGAATTGATGCCTTGCAGGGCAAAAAAACAATTTTCATTCCGTTTGTCTTCTCTTCCTTCCCCATAGTTTTTTTTGCAGAGATCTCTTGGTTCTTCCCCCGTTGGAAAACACGAAAGGAAAAGTAGGATACTGAAGGTAAAAAGATATTTAGGCAAATTAGAGACTCCAGATCGAATGTTAGGTTTCAATGATTGGTCATACTAGGCAAAAAAAAAGCGGAGAATTTGAATCCCCGCTTTTTTTTGATGAATACTCTTTATGAAACACAAAGAGTATAACAACTAACGAAATGAATCGTTATTTTTTTGCCGTAACAGAAGGTCCAGTTAGGCTAGCTGCTTTACCAGATACTGTCACACATACGTCTGGAAAGAAAAATCCATCAGTAGTCGTTGTAGTTTTGTAATCTAAAAGCACATCACCACCATCAACTTTTTTGATTGCACGGTGTACCGCTGCACCCTCAACAGAAAGTTCTGCATCAGATCCACCTACCACAGTTAACACATATACTTCAATTATTCTGTAGTAAGCACCAAAAAAATTATATTTTGCAACAAGATCTGCTGTCCTGTCAGTACTCATACCTTCACGATTGAACCAACCGATTTCGTAAGAACAAGCTTTTGCAGAAGTTTCCGTAGTGATATCATAAGCTGCTGTTGCCAATTTCAATTGAGCAACTCGTGATGAGTGAAACTTCGTAGAGCTTGTTTTACAATTGTAAAACGATAATGCCACTACAAATAGGATAATTAGATATCTCATAATTATACCTCGCTTATTTTACAGGACCAGTTTTGAGTGTGATCGCTTTTGCTTTAACTGTTACACATGTACTAGATGCAAAGAAAAGATACGATGTAGTTTCGTACTCAAACTTTGGGTTCACTAGGTAGTTAGCATTTTCTACTTTTGAGATTGCATCGTAGATAGCTTGGCTTTCGATATAGTCCGCAAACATACCAGCAGTTACACCAAATTTGTATGTGAAGCCGTAAGGGAAAATTAAGAATCTTCCACCACAAGATTTACCAGTTGTTTCGCCACTGATTGTATAATCTGCTGGTGCAAGTTCAACTGGGCTTGTGTAAAGACCAGGCATAGTTTTTGTTGTTGTTGTACAGTTAGCGATAAATGCTACTGCAAAGAGTAAAAAAAGTAGACTTTTTTTCAAGATTTGTTCCTCCGAGAGACTAAGATTAGATAGTCGATAGAAAATCAGTCAAACAAATTCTAGATCTGAACCTCAATTTCTTTCCAAATTTTTTGGAAATTACGTGAACGTTCCAGATAATTATATCGTACATTGATTTCTTCCTTCTGTTTTGATTCTAAACCTTCCACGTGTAAAACGGTCTTTGTTTCCATTTGCACCCACACTAGCAACAGTTTTGCTCTGACACCTGCCATACAACCCCAGTCTTGGCCATTGAACCATCCTGCGTTATGGGAATAAGCATATTGGATGATGGGGATGAGTAAAACTCCCTTTTTCCCTTTAAAATCAACGTTTGCAGAGAGTTTGAATTGGGGAATTTCGTTTGGGATATTGATATTGTCTACACCTTCGTCGGCAACTTTGGTTAAGTCCTTTTGGAACTGGACTTGGAAAAGTTTGGATGGTTGTAATATAGTAAATTTCTGATACCCTTTGAATCGGTTTGTCACGATAGACTGGACATAGTTTACGGACTCATCCTTAACCCCTGCTTCATTGAGGAACTCAATGTGTTTGGTAACCACTTGTTCTCCCCAGATGGTTTTTTCGCGGGAGATGCCTCCTGAAAAATTCAGATCACCAACAAACAGGTTTTTGTTGAAGGTATCTTTTTTGTTTGTCATAGGGAGGAGGTCCTTGAGTAGGAAAATCTCTTCGGAAACAAAGAGTTCTGATCCACCAAAGGATGGCAAACGAGACAGGGCAGAACTTGTGGAACGGCATGTAACGAAAAAAGAAACAAGGAGGATGAGTAAAATCGATCTGAGAATTTGCATTTCAACAATTTCTATAGGAACGGACGGTAGGAAAAAGCATTTTTTCATTTTGAGAGTACGGGGAATTCTGGCTTGTGCGAATGCAAAAAACAAAAATTGGGTGGGCCCTTGTTTGGGCATTGCAATTTTGTTTTGCACCATTTTCCCTTCTCGGGGAACCTAGTTCTCTCCTTCTCCTAGACACAGAAAAAACCAAAGAATGGGGTGCTTTTCTTCCGAAACGAGAATCCGATGAAATTTTACTACAATCCATGTTGGATGAAGCGAGTGTTAGGCGAACTGATTTGGATCCTAAGTGGCTACGGCTTGTCCATTACGAAACGAAGGGAAAAGATAACTACCAAAGTAAAATCGTAAATTCTCGTTTTTTCTTTTCTTCCGAGGGTAGAACGAATCCAAAAAAGGAATTGGAAGCAACCCTTCGGAGTTTTTTTGTAGAGGGGCCCATTCCAGAAGGTCTCATCCATCCTGTTTGTTCGTATCCAACGAGGCATCATTTCATTAAACAAACATTTGGTGTTAATTTTTTGAAACGAAGTGGAATTCGTTGTGAGCGGTATGAAGTGTGGAAAGAATCAATCGGTGCTGATTCAGTATCCATAGTGTTTGCTTCCTATTATCTCATGTCACCTGCTTCTGTTTTTGGGCATACAATGCTCAAGTTCAACCAAAAGTCAAATGAAGAGAATGGATCCGAAATTTTGGATTATGCGGTGAATGTTTCCGCCGAAACACCAAATTTAGATCCGATTCGGTATGCCTACCATGGATTGTTCGGTGGATTCAAAGCGAAGTTTTCATTGTTCCCCTATTATTTAAAAGTGAATGAATACAATGACCTCGAAAGTCGCGATTTATGGGAATACCGATTGTCGTTAAACAAAGAGGAGTTGGAACTCCTTGTTTCTCATTTATGGGAATTGTCACGTGCAGAATTTGATTATTATTTTTTGAATGCCAATTGTGGGACATTCCTTGTCGAATGGTTGGATGTTGTAAAACCAGAACTCCATCTAAAATCAAAATTAGGTGGTATTGTGAGTCCCGTTGATACCATTAAACTGTATTCCCAAAGAGAGGGATTGGTGGTGGAAACAAAATACCGACCATCGTTGTATTCGGAGATCACATTCCTTGTTGGACAAATGGAACCGGAAGAAAAAAAAGCCTTCTATCATTTGTTAGACACAAATGGGAAAGAAACCTTTGATTTACTCTTCTTAGAGAATAAAGAAAAAGGAATCCGCCAATCACTCGTACTCGATGCTTTTTTGTTGGCCTCCCGTTACCAAAGTTTCCAATCTCCAAAGCCAAATGAGATCCAAAAATCCAATGAACAAAAAACATATGAGTTTCGTTCAAAATTTCCAAACCTAACAGAACCATGGAACGAAAGAGTGATTCCATCTCCACCTGAATTGGCACACCCAAAATCAAGGATTGTTCTTGGTGGTGGGTCCTCTAATTTTGGACCATTTTTGGAATGGAAATACCGATTTGCATACCATGATTTACTCAATGTGAGTAAGGGTTCTCCACCAAACGGAGAGTTGGTGTTTTTGGATGGAAACATTCGTCAGTATGAAGGAAAAAAAATAGAACTTACTTCCTTAACATTGGTTCGAATGGTTTCGTTGAGCCCTTACAATTCCATATCCAAACATTGGTCTTATTTATTTGACTTTGGAATCCAAACCACTCTTTTCAAAGGCAAACAGAATCAATGGTGGGAAAGTTGGAAGCAAAGAGCGGAAACAGAATGGGAACGAAAACAAGTTCCAAATTTGGATCTTGCTGCAGGTTGGACATTTGCCGATGAATTTTCGAAAACCAAAGATCGGTTAGGGGCTATTTCTTTTTTACTAGGTTTTAAGTCACAATTCCACCCTGGCTTTGAACAAGGGGGAAGGTATGGTCCCAATGCCCAAACCATTTACCAAAAAGAGTGGGGGAACTGGAAATTGTTAGGTGGATTTTTTTTCCAACATTATGGAAACCAAACCAACAAAAACCAAATTGGATCGAGTGTAACTTTGCGATACTTATGGTCACAAGAATCAGAATTCCGATTGGAAATGAAAAAGGAACCAAACTACCAAGAAGTATCTGGTTCCTTTCATTATTTATTTTGAGCTGGTTCTTCAAATTTTTTTTGGTTTCTGTAATGTGCCAAATACGTGATGAGAACTAAAGCCCCCACAGGTACTGCAAAATAAATGTGAACTTGGATGAGTCCCGCAATCATTCCCAAAATTCCGCCTAAGAATTGTATTACGACCAAATTCCCGCCGGTATTGTCCAGAATCATTTTTTCCAAATCATCTGTATCAAGTGCCATCACTCTTTCTTCCACAAGTGCTGTAACATTGATATTATGAACAAATTTTTCAATATTGGTTTTGAGATACGCTTTTCCTTCTTCACTATTCATAAACTCGAGAAGGCGTTTTTTTACCCAATCTACTGCACGGAAAAAGTTTTTTTCGATCTCTTCCCAGTTGTTAGGATCATCCAGATATGATTGTAAACGTTCAATGCCCGACGGCAATAGGTTTTGTCTGGCGTAATCACCACTAGCCTCTAACCAATTGGATATTTTGCCTGTGATGAATTCTTGTGTTTCCTTGGAATTAAGTCTTTCTTGTAAACCAGCCATCATATCATCCATCATCTTCATAAATTGATCGGATGTTTCGGGGTCTTTGACAAATCGTTCCAAAAGTTCGCGGATCGCATCTTCGTTAAACGAAAATATTTTTTTCACACCAATTCCAATTTTTCCTAGTGTGCTTCGTGTTTTTAAATATTCTTCGAGACCTTCGTTTAAAAGGTTCGCGAGTTTCGGCATCTCTTCTAATAAAATGACTCGGAGTTGTTTTCCTAACTCTTCACGGTTGGTTTCTTCTGTTAGGTAATATGTTAGGCGGTTTCTTGTGTATTCCCAAAGCTTTTGTACTTCTTCAGGACGTTCTGCCATTTTTTTCATGGTTTCTTGTGAAAAATCGAAGATCACTTCTAAAATTTCAGGCCCACGTTCCTTTAACATAGAAATGATTTTGGTTACAAGTAGAGTACGGATTTCGTCGTTGTGGATGGCTTCGTCAATTTCTTTGACAATTTTTTGGATTCCCGTTTCGACTAAATTCCTTTCATAGATATATGCAATGATGATGTCGGGATGGAGTAAATTACTTTGGATACTCTCCCCTAAAGACTTTGCAATTTTAGATTTGTTTTTGGGGACAAGCCCAGACCAACCAAGCACCTTACCATGTTTTGGTTGGAATAACATTTTGATCGCAAGGAAGTTGGTGTAATAACCAACCATTCCCGCCATAAGCACAACAAAGATTGCATTGATCCAAATATTCCCTTCGTAGTATATTTGAAACCCACCACAAATAATAGAAAATAGTACGAGGAGTCTTCGATACCAAGTATCTAACTTAGCAACATCCATCTTATTCCTCTTCTAATTTTAAATATCTACCACTGAGTTTTCTTAAAAAACCTCGAGGAATGAGTTCTGATACGGTGATCGCACCTTGGTTAAAACTTCCTGTGATACAAACTGCTTGGTTATATTTGAGTGCACTTAACGACTCTTCGACGACTTCATCTGCATTTTGCCACATAAACGATGGGTATTTGGACTTACTGATCCCTGCACGTTGGTGGAAGTCAGAATGAGTGAGTCCCGGGCAAAGTGCTTGTACATGAATGCCGTAGTTTTTGGCTTCTTCGTGAATGGATTCAGTAAAAGATTTAACAAAGGCTTTTGTTGCCGCATAAATAGCACTACCAGGTGCTGGCAGATAACCCGCGATAGATGCAACGTTGATTAAATATCCTTTTTTGTTTTTTTTGAAACGGTTCAGTGCCGTGTGTGAAAGATGAACAAGAGTTTTTACATTTAAACTCACTTCATCTAATTCTTTATCAAGAGGAAGGGTTGCAAACTCACCAACAGTTCCAAATCCTGCATTGTTCACTAACAATTCTGCATCTTTATCTTTTTCTATGATACTTGATAGTTCTTCCACATCTTTCTTTTTAGTAAGGTCTAAGGCAATATACTTCAACATTCCTCTAGACTTTGGCTCTAATTCTAAGATAACTTTTTTTAAGTCCGCTTCCGTCCTAGAGATTAAAAAAACATTATAATCTTTGCCGAGAGCTCTAACAAATTCTTTTCCGATACCTTGCGATGCGCCTGTTACATATGCATTTTTCATTCGATGGGATTCCTCTTCATTAGAACGGCAGTTGATCCGTCCGGGTAGTATTTTTTACGTCTCTCAAGTTCAACAAAACCAACAGACAAATAAAGTTTGATTGCTGGTTCGTTTGATTCTTTCACTTCTAAGAAAAATTCCTTTTTTGGAAATTCCTTAAATAGTTTTTCTAACAATTGTTTTGCTAGGCCTAACTTTCTAAAGTTGGGTAGTGTTGCGATTCGGAAAATTTCTATTTCCCAAGGTGTCTCACAAACTAACGCATAACATTGTATATTTTGGTCCCCTATGCCAAATGCGGCATGGAATTCCAGATGGGTTTGGATCATTTTATCTGTCCATTCTTCACCTGGAAAACATAGAGTTTCCCAAGTAAGGATCTCTGGCAAATGGACTTCACCCAACCTTTGAAAACTAAGAGACATAATCACATTTTTTTCTTTTCATCCAAAAGAAAGAAACTAAAATCGAACCGATGGGCATAAAAAACAACCGGTTTTCAATGGTTTTCACACTCAAGTTGGGTGTTGTTTTGGGTTTGCTTCTCTTTTTTACCCATTGTGATTACTTAAAATCCCTAACAGAATCCCGGTACCGCAAACGAATTGGCGGTGAAACCACCGAAAAAGACATCGTCAATTGGAAAGAAAAATTGGCTTTGGAAGAAGCCGAAATTGAAGAAATGGACAAACGGATCCGGAAATTGGTCCAAAAGTCCAACCAGTCGGCTGCACTCTCTTGGAAAATTGCCCGCGCCTATATGCGTGCAGGTTCCGCAGATGTAGGAGTGCGATATTATGAGGAAGCCGTTACAGAATCCATTCCCAATGCAAAACAAGGTGGATTTGAAATCCATTCCTACGAATCAGCATTACCTTTTTTTGAAAAGGCCATCCAGTCAGGAAAATTAGATAAACAGTTGTTATATGAGACGGCTGTTGCTTATGCAAATGCATCAAAAGATATGGGGTGGGAACCTACACGAAGGAGTCGTGCCATAAGTTTATTCAAACAATTGGCAAAATTAGACAAAGACGATACTCGTTTCCCATTCCAATTAGCTCTGATCTATTTTGATTCTTCTTTAAAGGACGAAAGTTGGAATGGAAAACTGGCAAGTGGTTATGATGAATTGGATTCCGCTTTTTCTTTGTTAGACCAAATATTACGAAAAGAACCTTATAATGTTCCCACACGATTTGCGAAGGCCAATTTTTTATACCAAATTGGAAAGTCTTCTCTCGCTTATGATGAATATGTTCGCATCAAATCCATTTTAGAAGAAATGAAGGGGAAAGGTAGTATCCGTGAACCATTGGAAGAAAACTCTTCCTATCAAAATGTTTTAAAGAATTTAAGTGTTCTAGGGGCCCAAAACAAATCTAACTGACCTAATCCCATGTGGTACTTTCCATTTTGGGGCATCCGAAAGTTCTTTCTTTTTTGCGTAAAACAAAGATTTGGCGTAATTATAATGAATTTTTACCTTTATTCCAAGCCTTACCCATTTTTTTTAAAGAAGAAGACTGGAAATTTTGGTTATCCGAATGTAAAGTATGGGAACAAAACAAAGACCCTCGTTGGAAATTAATTTCCTATTATGATCCCAATTATCCAAAACTTCTAAAAGAAATTTATGATCCCCCACTTGTGATTGTGGGTATGGGTGACCTAACTCTTTTGCAGAAAGACCTTGTTGCCATTGTGGGCACTCGTAAATCTTCTCCCGTTTCGTTATCAGCAACAAAAGCACTTGTAGGTTCTTTTTCAGAAAAAGAAAACATTGCCATTGTCTCTGGAATGGCCCTCGGGATTGACAGACAGGCTTTTGTTACTGCACTTGAATTTGGAATTCCTGTTATTGGAGTCCTTGGCACCACTCTGGGAATCGAATACCCACCAGGGAACCGTGATCTTTACAAACGAATTAAAAATGACACCAAACAACTGTTAATCTCAGAATTCCTCCTACATACAGAACCCGCAAAGTGGACATTTCCGAAACGAAATCGTGTGATTTCTGGACTTTGCCAAAAGGTTTTCATCATGGAGTCAGGGAAAAAATCGGGCACTATTTCCACAGCGATGAGTGCCATGGAACAAAACAGGGAAATTTTTGTCTTTGATCACCCAAAACAATTTGATAACGAAGGAGGGAAGATGTTGTTACGACAAGGTGCAAGTACCTTGTGTAGGGAAAGTCAAATGATAAAAACGGAAACACTCGAACGAAACATTTATTCTTACGAAGAGTGGCAAAAACTAAAAAACACCTCCTTCCTTCAGAAAAAGGAAGAGGAGGTGTTGGATTTTCAATTTAACCTTTAAAGATAAACCCAGCGATTGTTGCGATTACATAGATCACTAGTAAAAATACACCAAACGGACGTTTGATTTTATCTTTTGAGAATACAATTCCCAAACGGAATAAAACGAGAACAATGAGCATCGACGGAAAATAAAAACTGAAAAAACTTACGGGTGCTTCGAGACCATTTTTTGTAACGGCAGCTGCTGCACCGGATACAAAGAGAACGTTTAAGATATCGGCGCCAATGATATTACCCACAGCAAGTTCAGAGTGTCCACGCCTTGAGGCTTGGATGGCAGTGACAAGTTCAGGCAAACTGGTTCCAAAGGCTACAAGAGTTGCCCCAATGATGGATTCAGGAATTGACAAACGAATCGCTGTTTCTTGTACAGAAGGGATGAGCACTTTCGAGGATAAAATCACAAGTGTGATCGCTACCACGAGTTTTAAAAAAACAATCCAAAAGGGAGACTCATCATATTCAGTTGTGTCATCGAGACCTGCTTCGAGTTCCCCTGGTTTGGACCTTGACCAACGAATGCTTAGGTAAACATAAACACCGAGCAAGATTAAAAAGACAATCCCTGTTCCTTGGTCAATTCGTCCACCAGTTGTGAAAATGGATGTCAGGTTTGACCATGGTAAGGCCGCAAACACAAGTAAAAATCCACTGAGAACTTGGATCCAACCTTGGCGGTTGACAAGGCGCTTGTCGATGTCAGGTGGGGAGATGAGAATCGCAATCCCGAGGATGAGTCCTGTATCGCAGATAATTGATCCCACCGCATTTCCCAGAGCAATGCCTGGATTCCCTTCGAGAGCTGCGAGTACAGAAACAGATACTTCAGGAAGAGTGGTTCCTAAGCTGACAATCGTTGCACCAATGATCATCTTCGGTACTCCCCATCTTGTGGAGAGGGAAACGGCTTCATCAACCAAAACATCAGCAGCTTTACCAAGGACAAGGATAGAGCCAATGATGACAAGGATAAGGAATGGTAAGGGAAGGGTTTGAAAAGTTGCAGTCAGAAATGCATCCATGGATAAAGGTCAGAATATGGACTACTTACTTCGACTGCGACTCTTTCTTTGGCTCGGAACCCTCGGTTTTTTTTCACCGACCTTCGGAGAACCACGAATGCCAAAAGAACCTAGTCTGCCTTCTATACCAAATGAAGAAACGAAAGAACCAAGAAATGCCCGTGGTGAAAAAGATTCTGGTGAACCAAAGGTATTAAACCTAACCCTTTGTGATGGGCGAACGGTTCGAGGAGAATCAACTAGCGGTAGTCAGTCGATTTTTTTCGAACATACAAAAGATGGGATTTTATACAAAAAGAAATTAACAATAGCAGAACTTGATTCGATTAAAATTGATTCTTGGGAACTCAAATCAAAACGCGAAGAAAAAAAAGGAACCACTTACGAAGTCCTGCCCAAAAAGATCCGCATCCGAACCAAAAATGGAGAAACCTTTTATAAAGAAACAGGAGTTTCGGATTTAAAACTTTTGAACATCGAAATCAAAAACAATAATGGAGAAACAACTCTCTTTACTTATTGGGTCGATTTAAAATTCCCTGATGGCAAATGGTATTCAGGTCTCCCGTCTGCAAAAGGGGACCAGTCCACTAGGGAAGATTGTTTGAAAGATGTTGTACGAATGATTGAATGGGAATAACCCATCAAAAAAAACAATCATATCATTTTGAATGAAATATTCTGAATCGAAGGTACAACGTTCAAAGATAAATCTCTCGTGCAGCATACACTGCACGAGAGATTTTTTAAGAGATTTTGTTTCTTTGGTTTTATCGACTTAAGACTCAATCACACAGTCAACGAAGTATGTCAAAATTCCTGATTCTGATTTTTCTTCTACAAGACCATGGATGTCCGTTTCGAACCCAGGGAATTTTGTATTAAACTCTCGAGCAAACTGTAAGTAACGAATGATCGTAGAGTTAAATTTTTCTCCTGGGATGAGGAGTGGAATCCCGGGTGGATATGGTGTGAGTAACACGGAAGTGATCCTTCCTTCCAATTCATCGATGGGAACTCGTTCGATGTCGCGGTGTGCCATTTTCGCAAACGCTTCTGATGGTTTCATCGCTGGGATCATCGGACTCAAATACATCTCTGTTGTTAGGTGAGAGATGTTATTGGCTCTGTAGACTTCGTGCATGGATTGGCAAAGGTCACGTAAACCAATACGATCGTATTTGGGATGTGCTGCTGTAAACTTTGGCATCACTCTCCACAAAGGTTGATTGGAATCATAATCATCTTTGAACTGTTGTAATTCAGTGACCATTGTATTCCAACGGCCTTTTGTAATACCGATAGTAAACATGATGAAAAAACTATAAAGCCCTGTTTTTTCTACGATGATCCCGTGTTCAGCGAGGTACTTGGTAAGAATGAGAGCAGGGATTCCCCAATCAGCAAATTCACCTTCCACACTCATACCAGGTGTGATGACAGTTGCTTTGATCGGATCGAGCATATTAAATCCTTCAGCAATGTCGCCAAACCCATGCCAACGATCATTTGCTTTGAGGATCCATTCATCTCGTTCGCCTGCACCTTCTTCGGCAAGGGCTTCTGGACCCCAAACACTAAACCACCAGTCTTCTTCTAGTTCCAAATCCACTTTGCGCATCGCACGTCTGAAGTCTAACGCCTCTTCGATGGATTCTTCCACAAGGGCATTTCCACCAGGTGATTCCATCATCGCCGCGGCAACATCGCAAGAAGCAATGATGGCATATTGTGGACTTGTACTTGTATGCATCAAAAATGCTTCATTGAATAAGTTTCGATCTAAGGTTTCCTTTTCACTGTTTTGGACAAGGATCTGGCTTGCTTGTGAGAGTCCCGCGAGAAGTTTGTGAGTGGACTGTGTTGCAAAGATCATACTTTCTTTCGGACGTGGTCTGTCAGATCCTATCGCGTGCATACCTGTATAAAAACGATGGAACGCAGCATGAGGTAACCAAGCTTCATCAAAATGAAGAGTGGATATTTTTCCATCTAACTCAGATTTGATGTCTTCCACATTATACAAAATTCCATCGTAGGTACTTTGAGTAATGGTTAGAATTCTTGGATTTCCTTTGACATGTTTTGCAAACGGGTGTTCGGCGATTTTCTTTTTGATGTTTTCCCAAGTGAATTCAGATTTGGGAATAGGGCCAATGATTCCAAAATGGTTTCGTGTAGGCATCAGGAAAACAGGAATGGCTCCTGTCATGGTGATCGCATGTAATATACTTTTGTGGCAGTTACGGTCAACAATCACAACGTCACCAGGTGCCACAGTACTATGCCAAACGATTTTGTTTGAAGTGGATGTTCCGTTTGTCACAAAGTACAAACTATCACATTGGAAAATCCGTGCAGCATTCCTTTCACTGGCGGAAATGGGACCCGTGTGATCCAAAAGTTGTCCGAGTTCATCTACCGCATTACATACGTCAGCTCGTAACATGTTCTCACCAAAAAACTGATGGAACATTTGACCCACTGGGCTTTTTAAAAAGGCAACACCACCTGAGTGACCAGGGCAGTGCCAACTATAACTTCCATCATGTGCATATTGAGTGAGTGCTCGGAAAAACGGAGGAGGTAAACTATCTAAATACGATTTTACTTCTCTGTGGATGGCCCTTGCCATAAACTCAGGTGTGTCTTCAAACATATGGATGAAACCATGGAGTTCTTTTAATATGCTATTGGGAATGTGGCGACTTGTTCTCGTTTCGCCATATAAAAAAAGAGGGATGTCTGCGTTTCTATGACGCACTTGGGTCACAAAGTCTTTGAGTTGGCGTAGTGCATCTGGCACTTCCCCTTCTGTTTCAGGCGTGAACTCTTCATCATCAATGGAGAGAATGAATCCACAAGCCCGGCTTTGTTGTTGTACAAAACTCGTGAGGTCTCCATAACTGGTCACACCCAAAACTTCGATTCCTTCGCCTTCTAAGGCCTTTGCAATAGCTCGAATGCCAAGACCACTGGCATTTTCGGAACGAAAATCTTCATCAATGATGATGATAGGAAATTGTACGATACCGTTTTGATACATCAACTCCATAGGAGGTATGTCCCACAGAGAATCAAATGATTTTAGGTTCTAAACTCGTTTTTTCGGAAGGTATTTGTAATACTCCATCTCAACTGTATTGATGAGATAGGTGTAGTATTTGACTAATTTTTTATCGAACTTCTTTTTGTTCATCTCTTCGCGGTAAAAATCTGCCAATTGGGTTCGGAAAAGCGCAGATTTCATATCATTTCGATTGATGAGAATTGTGTTCGGAAGGTCACGCACGGCTACATCATCGGGTATGACAATTGTCGACACAGATTGTAAAACCGCATATTCAACGGTGGAAGCAACTTTATCCTCATCTTTTTCTTTGGCGAGAGTCATGTTGTTTCGTTTGATATTGTCCAAATTTTCGTAGATGCGGGAACGTAAGGATTTTGGATCTAACACTTTGTCGGTGATTTTATTAAATCGTTTTGGAAAAACAAAATTGTCGGCAGCTTTGTAAATGTGAGAAAGTTTTTCTTCTTTTTTGCTCGTCTCCTGTTCTTCTTCATAACTTGTTGAGGAACCGGAAGAATAACTTGGTTTACCCCAGTCACCCACACCTGAAAACTTCCCTGAATTTTTAATGTCTTCTCGGATTTCTTCTGTCGTTTTTTCTCTAAAATAAATCGCTGCTAAAAATCCAAGAACCACAGAAAAAGGAACACCAAAAAATATTGGCATCGCTGAGCGTAAGTAATACGCTCCTGTGATAAAAATCATTGTACTCACAACGAAGGTTAAAATCCCTGGGATTACATTAAAACGTGAGCGGATTTCATTGGACCTTTCTTTTTCCAATTCTTCCACTTCCATATTTTTGACATCTGCATTGAGTTTTGCAATTAACTCGGGTTTGAGTTTGCTATTGAGTCCTGGATGTTTGGGGTTAGAAAGTTTATGATTGATGATTTTAGCATAACCCAATTGTTTTTTGTATTCCGGGTTAGTTCTCCCTTCAAACGCAAGTTTGTGGATGACTGCTGCCATATACCCATGGTCAACAACATAATAAACCGAACGACCATCCGGAGTTTTTTCTTCGTAGTAGGAATGTTCGGAAAATACATCGTCTTTTAATCGTTTGATGTATTCGGACACTTTAGCTGGATCCGTGATCCCAGCATTTGCTACTTCTTCTTCGAAGTTGATACGAAGTAGTGTATTATGATTTTTTGTATGTTCCGGAATTTTACTGATGACTGCATTTTTGACAGTTCCATATATACTATCATCTTTTCTGGTTAAAACAGATCCTTTTTCTTCAGCGAGACGTTTTAAGATTTTAATGCTGAGATCGATCGTTTCTTTGATGGAAAGTGCACGGTTGTTTTTTTCTGCAGGTACTGGAAAGTTTTCGATGATTGATAAAAACTTTTTCACTTCTTCTTCAGGGTTCATCTTTGCTTCTAAAGAAGAAAATTTTGGTACAGAAATGTATTCATTAAATTGTGCTAAGAACGATTCGTATTTTGCATCTTTTGCCAGTTTTGTAAGTTGTTCTTTAGTAAAATGTTCCAATCCATTTAAGTGTGCTAGGATTTGGTTTACTACTTCTGGTAATCGTTTGAAACTTCCATCTGGTAAAATATTCAGTTCATCGATGACAATATGATAATCCGTTAAGATAGGAAGTGCCAAGTTTTGTTCTCTTGCAAAGAGTGTGAAGTCTTGTAAAAAATCTGGCATCGGGATATAGGGTAAGTTTCCAAATCCTTTGCGAACCAGTGAGGATATCTCTGCTTCGAGAGAACCTAACTTTGGATAAAGCCAAGTATTCCCATCTTTGTTTTTTTGTAAAAGAAGAGAACCAGGATTCTCTTCGTCCCAATTCCTTCCTTTTTTAGCTCGGTTTTCTAATAGTACTTTGATGAGTTCTTGTGAAAATCGAAAACAAGCTTGTCTGTAAGGTTGGGTGTCCGTCTTGTTTTCGTTTTGTGGTGCAATGAGGGCAATTTTGGAAGAGATTTTACTTCCCGTACGAATGAGATATGGGTATGCATAAGCAGCCCTGTTTTGGCCACGGTGGTCGATATCTAAAATTTGGCGGAGTGCATGGTGGATGGCGTTTTCGGATCTTCCTTGTGCACCTAGGTTTGTATATTTCCCAAGAGCCTCTGGAAGTTTGTCCACTGTCATGAGGTAAGATGCGTGTTTTTCTTTACTCCCGTGTTTTTCTACACGTTTGTGCCAGTCTTTCAATTCATCTAGGATACAACGTGCTGTGGGTGTTAGGCTACCAATAGAATCAGACAAAAATATATAAGATTGAGCAGAAGGTCTCTCAGAAGAACTTTCCTCTTTGGATGAGGGATTCTCTAAGACTGTGTCTGATAAATCGATACTATCTTCACTCATTTGGATTTCGCCTGGTGAGAGGCCACAATTTCTGCAAGGATTTGGGCTCCCCTGGCTAATTCTTCTTCCTTACGGCAATATGTCAAACGTATGCATTCTTTCGTATGCGAAAAATCAGTGTTTAATCCTGGAAAGAAATAATGTCCTGAAACAATGAAGAGCCGTTTATCTTTACAAAGGTGATACAATTCATGATTGGAAATGGAGAGTGATGGAAATCGAATCCAGAGGAAAAAACCTCCCATTGGATCATGGATTTCATACGCAACTCCCATTTTTTCAAATGCCTCTGTGAACAGATTGAGTGCGAGTTTTGCTTTTGCTTCATAAAACGGACGTAAGATGTTTTCTGATAACTTGGGTAATACATTTTCTTGGAAAAGGATCTGCATCATATACACTCCCAAATTTCCAACAGCAAGGTTAGACACAGCAGCGAAGGAGGAGAGGGTATTAATCGTCTCTTCATCTGAAACAACAATTCCAAACCTGACCCCAGGTAATCCGATTTTGGAAAAACTTAGGGATAAAGTTCGTCCTTCTTTGTATTGGATAGGTGATTCCTTGCCGATTAAACTTGGAAATGGATTTCCATACGCAAGGTCAATGAGAATCGGAATGTTATGTTTTGTGGTACTTTTTTCCATCCATTCCAATTGTTCCAGAGGTAACACATTCCCTGTAGGATTTGTTGGCCTTGAAATTGCCAATACACCGACACCCGTTAGATCAAAAGTGGATTGGTTTAACTCATAACGGAAACGGTTTTTCCCAGTGGAAACTACATTTGGTGGTTTTGCCAAAAACACATTCTCGGCAATGGACTGGTCCGCATAACCAATGTATTCTGGAACCACTGGTAATAGTATTTTTTTAAAACTCCCATCTGCCATAGGACCTGAATGGAGGTTTAGTAGGAAGGAATAGGCATTTTGGCTACCGTTAAAAAATGCAATGTTCTCTTTTTTCAATTTCGATTGGAGGAGTGGTGACAAATACTCTGCAGCCAATTCACGAAAGGAGTCATTTCCAATGGGTGCTTGGTAATCACCGAGAAGGGAACGAAGGATGGGGTCTTTTGCCAATTTACCAAATGTTTCTTCGAAAATCGCCTCGGCTTCTGGGATAGGAGCGGGGTTACCTCCACCTAGGAGGATTTCATTTGGGTCACCAGTGGCCTGGCCTAAGTCTTCCATCAGGGATCGGATACCTTGGTTCTTTCGCAATCGATCGGCCCATAAAGAGTAAATTTGGTCCATGGTTTCGGTCATATTTTGGGAACTTTGTCTACTCAGAACCAATTTTCCTATGATTTTCTAAAATTATGTTCGCATTTCGAAAAATGAAGTGACATAATTCGTAAATCGAGTATTTAAGTGACATAATAAAGAGGAGTGCTGTTGGATGAGCACCGAAACAATACAAAGACCGATTCGAAAAGAAAAAAACATCGAATTCTTCAAACCTACCCTTTCGAGAGAAGATCTGAAAGGTGTTTTAGAATGTCTCGTGGAAGAACATCTTTCCACAGGTGAAATTGTAGAACGTTTTGAAAAAACATTTTGCCATACATTCAAAATCAAATACGCTATTTCCTCAAATTCCTTAACTTCTGCTTATCATCTCGCTTTACTTGCATTAGGTGTAAAAGCGGGTGATTCAGTTTTGTTATCAAGTTATTCACCAATCTCTGCTTTGGATGCGATTTTTTTAATCCAAGCAAAACCAGTGATTGTGGATTTAAAACGAAATTCTTTTCACCCATGCCCTGAAGAATTTTTACGTAAAAAAAATGAATCAGGTGCAAAGTTTGCTTTGTTTGATCACAGTTTTGGTTCCCTCATACGAATCACTGATTATTCCATCGAAGGCTTGGAAGTGATTGAAGACTTTACCGAAGCCATTGGTGCCACTTCCGAAACCATCACAGTTGGGAAACAATCCAAAATCGCCATCTGTGGACTCAGTGCTGAAAACATCATCACCACAGGTAATGGTGCCATGATCATCACGGCTGAAAGTCAATTGGCGAATGTTGTGAAATCTTATAAGTCTGGAACATCCGCAAAACGTAACTTTGGTGAACCAAAATATGATTATAATTTGGTGGATTACCAAGCAGCTCTTGGAATTGAACAGTTGTCAAAACTTGGTGTGATTTTAGAACGTAAGAAAAAAATTGCATCCGCGTATTTGCAAGCAGTTCAAAACTCAAGACTCGAAACTTTTTTCCAAAATCCAAATGAAGATACATTCCAAAGGTTTCCGATTGTTGTTTCTGGACAAAATTATGAAGAAATCCAAAGATACTTCAAATCAATTCATATTGGAACTCAAAGGACAGTAGAAGAACCACTTCATCGTGTTTTGGAAGAAAACCACTTAGAATACCCAAATGCAGAAAGGTTATTCCAAAGAGGTCATTGTATCCCGATTTATCCTAACTTAACAAAAGATAATGTACAGAGGATTGCGACTGCCATCCGACGTATCTATTGATTGGTGCCAAAGTTATACTACTTAGACTCATTATTTGAGTATAAACTCCATTCACCTCCACTCAATTTAGATTCCTCGCTTAAGAGGAGGAATCGTTGTTTGGAGAAATTGTTTTTCCCCATCACAAACGAAGAGGACTATGTCCTTGTTGAAGAACTTCCCTCTGATGAATTGTATTCGCATTGGAAAGAAAAAGGTTTCACTCCAGGCATCCCAACGTTAGTTGGCTCTTTGTTACAAGAGGTAACACTTGTTGAATGGGGTAAGCGTCATGTTTGGGAAGATGGAGAACTTGTAGTCGATCCGATTCAATTGGAAATGGTTAGGTATCTCAATTCTAAAGTGACTCAACTTGACTTTCGCAAAAACCACTCGCCACTTCCTGCCAAATTGATATCATCCGAAGAACATCTGTTTGCTGATTTGGAAGAGGCAAAATTACCTGTGGTTTTAAAGAGTGAGTTTGGACTTGCAGGCCGAAATCATATCATCTTCAAAACACCTTCTGATTCATGGAAACTTTCCCAAATAAACAAACGATTGTTTGGTTTTCCGATTGTATGTGAAGATTGGGTGGGAGAGTCACGTTTTTTTGATTTTTCTACACTTTGGGATGTGAAAGAGAGTGAGTTTTTTTATCTCACAGCTACAAACATGTGGATTGATCATGATGGTGGATTTAGAGGGATTCGTATTGGTGGAAGTCAAAGTGGATATGAAGCCTTGTTCCTTCCAAAGGTATATGATCTTGTCAAAGACTTAAAAAATCTTATCCCTAGTGAATACGCAGGGCCTTGTGCAATTGATGGTTTTTTGTATAGAGACTCTAGTAATACCGTTGTGCAACCTGTCTCAGAGTTTAATTTTCGTTATTCGATAGGTCGCATTTTATGGGAAGTTCGCAAAAAAAGAAATGTGAAATCCGGAACAATCAGTGGACTACTAGTGTTACCATATCCAAAACAAGGAAAACTTAAGGAATGGGAATTGCTAAAGAAATTAGAAACTGATTTAAATTGTGATTTGGTTCTACTCACACCGGTTCGGGATTTAACCGGGAAAGCCTACCAAAATGCTGTATTGTATTTTGAAACCACAGCAGATAAAGAATCTACTGTGGTTGAATCCATTTGGTCTACATGGACCGAAGGAAGTTTGGGAGAATCTGTTTAAACTTCATCTCTGTTGAGAACAAATTCGTGTTTACCATTGATTTCAATCACTGGGTCAGTTGCATTTCCTCTACGTTTGATTTCCAAAATATCTGTATTTGTTAGAGGTAAAGTTGCTTCTAAACTAACAATGACTTTGTCCCCTTTTTCGGTCCAAGTACATAACATTTTTGCAGTTTCATAACCCATTTCACAAGTTCCATCATTGTGAAGTTGGATCCTTGCAATGTTGGATTTAGTTTTCCATTTTCCAATTGCCCAAGTATTTTTCGGTGGAACTAATGCAGAGCCAGCTTGTTCCGAATCAAACATCACTTCTGCAATGGCTGTGTTTTCTGCGTTGGTTCCCTTGTATACTTCTTGGATTGTTAAGGAAATTTCTTTGGCTCGAATTTCGTTTTTAAATTCTACCACTTGTCTGGAAAGTGAATCTTTTAGGGTAACCACTTCTTCAATTCCACTTTCCGTCGTAACTTTTAATTTTTTGATTCTATTGTTGGCTGCCCATAGTTTGGGATCACCAAACCCATTGTAAATGGAAAGTGATCTAAAATTGATTGGAGTTTTGTATTTGAATTGGAGAGATTCGCCTAATCCTTCCCCCTCCGCTCCTTCTACCCAACTGGTTTTTAGTTTTCCATCCATAGCAAATACTGGGATGTATTTTTTGGTTTTGGGTTGGAGTTGGCTTGTGGATGTGATAACAGGTGGATTTAATGATTCGGAAAATAGTGGGAGACAAATGCTCAGGATGAGTAATGTGGATTTGAAATTACGGAGATTCATAAAGCAAAATCATAAGCATTGGATAGAATGGGCAAGTAGGAAATATTATTTATGGATATTGAAATTGAATATGTAACAGTTTATACCACTTTTCCCTCTAAAGTGGAAGCAAAAGAGACGGCAAAGATTCTCGTAACAGAAAAACTCGCAGCTTGTGCAAATCTAATTGATCAAATGGAATCGATTTATGTCTGGAATGAACAATTAGAGGAATCAACCGAAGTAGTTTGTTTATTGAAAACCACCATGGAAAAATCAATACCACTCATGCAGAGGATAAGAGATTTACATTCTTATGAAACACCCTGCATTGTTTGTTGGCCTGTTCTGAAAGGGAATCCAGATTATTTGGACTGGATCCGAAATTCTTTGTAAAATTCCTTAATTTTATCAAACAAAAAATCGTATCCAAGGTCTTTTTTCCATTGGAGGTATGAATCTGGCATTGTGACTGAAGTAAACCATGGATAAGCAGGGGACTCTTTCGGTTCTACGAGCATTCCCATCAAACTAGCAATGGTTAAGTCAACCCTGCCAAATGATTTTCCATTAAAAAACTTTTTTGTTTTATAAACTTCGATCAGTTCTTTTGCACATTCATCTAAGGCAAGTTTTACGGCATCGATGTTTTTAGGAGTAATTTTATACCTTCGTTTTAGCGACAAGGCTATCAATTCAAAATGTTCGGGTGGTGGAACAGTATCTGAAAGTTGTGCTGGTTTGAGTAAAAAAAGTTTCCCAACAATTTCTGGATAATCTAAAATAAAATGGTATAAGAGAGTTTGAAGGCTTTTTCCGATTTTTGTATCGATTGATTCTTCCATTTGTTTTTCTTCTTCGGAAGATTTAGAACCGAAGGCTTTTTCTTCTATTAAATCTAAAATTTGTCCCGAACCTTGGACAATTTCAGAATCAGTTTCTAAAACGGGAACATACAAATCACTCACGATTGGTTTTAAGGTTTGGATATGTTGGCCAGGAATTAAAGGGTTTAACAAATAAGGATAGTTAGCTAAGTCGAGGCCCCATCTTGCTTTTTCGGAGAAGTGAGAAATTGGAAATGTATAAAGCTTTGCACTCATCTGTCGACTTTCATAAAAAATAATTCTTTATGCAACTATGTTTTTATCTCGGAAAATAGATTGTCGAAACTGTTCTTTTCTATAATTTGATTCCATCCTTATGAGATTCGGTTTATTTTCAATAGTGGTTTTGTTGCCCTTAGGATTGTTATTTGCCAATGAACCACTTTCCTATTGTTCTATGAATCGTGTATGCGTAGAATTTGAACCGAATCGAAATGGTGTTGATGTTTTTTTCCAAAATAAGATTGCAACCAATGTTACGGAAACATCAATCTCTGTGAATGCTTTATACAAAAACATGAAAAGTTCGGTCCCTTTGCCACTTGTCACAATTTTGAAAGGGAAAAAGAGAATTAAATTATTCCATTTAAAAACGATTCATCGGCGAAAAAAGTTTTCATATAAAATACATTATAAGTGGATATTGGGAAATTACCATGTAGCACATAATTCGAGTTATATTTATGAACTTCCCTTTGACTCGAAACTAAAGGTTAGGGTTTTCCAAGCATATCATGGGAAAAAAAGCCATTCGGGAGATAATCGGTATTCTATTGATTTTGGACTCAAAGAAGATGATATGATTTTGGCAGCAAGACCTGGAATCGTAATTGATACCGAAGAAAAAAATAGTGAAGGTGGATTTGATCCAAAATACAAACAATCTGCAAATTTTGTAAAGATTCTTCACGATGATGGAACAATAGCAGAATATGCTCATTTACGATATATGGGTGTGGTAGTAAAACGTGGACAAAATGTAGATACAGGAACCTTCCTTGGTTATGCGGGGAGTACAGGTTATAGTGAGGGTCCACATCTACATTTTGAAGTTTACCAACCAACAAAAACATTGAGAAAAAAAACAATTCCTACAAAATTTAGAACCCAGATATCGGAAGGAGAAATCCTTTCGGAGGGAGATCTTGTTTGGCGACGGGAATCTGGTACCCCACTTGAAAAGAAGTTAGTTGACCCCGAAGGGATTTATTTATGTGAAAATTCTGAGGTAAACGAAGTTAGTCTTTGTAACCAAAACGTATTTTCGAAACTGAAACCGATACTAATAACACTTCCAATTTTAAGACCCGATCTTTATACTTTTCAATTGTATTTGCGTAAAAAAGATAGTAACATACTTTACGAATATACTTGGGATTCTAAAAAAGAAGATTGGTGGACTTCTTTTATGATTCCCATCCAAGATTTCCAGGAACCTTTGGATGGTGAATGGAACCTCACTGTATCAGTGAACCATATTACCCAAAAGAAAATTGAATTCCAAGTAACGAGTTTAAAGTGAAAAATTTTATATTATTCTTCTGTTTGATCACCTTACCGATCTTTGCTGTGCCAGAAATTGTTGGTGAGGAATCTTGTATTGTTGAAAATACATGTACAATCCTTGTTCCTATCGAAAATGGATACGAACTGTATTTAAAAAATAAAGATCCGAATCTTGCCGCTATAAAGTCAGTAACAATCAATATATCTCTCAAAAATATGAGTTCAGATCAAGTGTTCCCTAAATTTTTTGTCCTTCGAGGTGGAGATCCAGTTTTTGTGACAAACCTAAGGATTGAAGATGTGACAAAATCATTCTTTTATTCCTATTCTATCACCGTGAATATGGGAGATTGGGATGCTAAACATGATGATGCGTATTCTTATTCCTTACCATTCCCAAGTGGGATTCGTGCCAGAATTGGACAAGGATACAACGGAGGATTCACTCATTCGGGATATTTAAAGTATTCGTTAGATTTTTCTTTGCCTATTGGCACTCCAATTCATGCAGCAAGAAAAGGAATTGTTGTCTCTCTTGTGAAAAAGTATTCAGAAGGAGGAGTTAGAAGAGATTTATTATCTAAAGCAAATTATGTAATGATCCAACATGAGGATGGGACAATCGGTAACTATGCTCATTTAAAGAAGGACGGAGTGATTGTAAATGTTGGAGACCAAGTGGAAGAAGGACAATTAATTGGTTACTCGGGTAACACAGGTTATTCGCAAGGTCCCCATTTACATTTTGAAGTGCATAAACCAACTAAAGATTCTCAAATTACAACACTTCCCACATTTTTTCGAACCCAATATAACGATCACGAGATGTTATCTCCTTTTTATCTATATTGGAAACCTAGACAAGGGATTGACCCACCAAAAACGGATCTATTCGAAGAAGATATTTTGTTATGTAAGTCCAATGGAAAGGAATTGTTAACTCAATGTAATGATACAAATTTCCGGTTGGGTGACCGTTATGCATTACAATTGGAATTTTTAAAACCAACTCGAAATCAAATAGAATTTTTACTGACAATCGAAAGTGATAAAGTCGAACCATATTATTTGAAATGGTTCTCACAAAATGAAGGAGCGGTTGAATTTCGTTATTTCGAAATCCCAAAACACCCTAATTTTATTGGAAAATGGAAGATGGTTGTGAAAGTGAATGGTGTCGAAAAAAAAGTATTTTTCTTTCAAGTAAGTGCATAATCGTTTGACAAGTAAATGTATGTATAGTAGTATGGCTTTGGGCTTTCCAAGACCTTTTGGTCGTACTGTGGGGGTGCAAACCCCCTTCTTTTTTCAGATCTTGGGTAGAGAAACAACTTTCCTCAACTGTCTTCTATAGATTCCTATACATTTGGTAACAAAATGGATGAATCTCTCAATGTACTCGGCGGACCTCTTTTACCTTGTTCTACAGATCCTTTGACTGGATTTTTTAGGGACGGGTGTTGTAATACTTCCGATGAGGACTTTGGTTCTCATACGGTATGTGTATTAGCAACTGAAGACTTTTTACAATCGCAAAAAGACTCAGGAAATGATCTCATCACTCCCTGGCCTGAATATGCATTCCCTGGTGTGAAACCAGGGGAACGGTGGTGTTTATGTGCCTCAAGGTGGCTCGAGGCGTATCGAAACGGAGTAGCTCCTAAAGTTTTTTTAGAGTCAACTCACAAACGAGCATTAGAAATCATTCCACTGGAACTTCTGGAAAGATTTGCTGTAGAACCGATTGATTAACGTTTCACATTCAGTGAATCCAAATAGGCTCTCGTGTGTTTGGAAGTATTTCTAAGAAGAGTTGCTAAGATTGTATGAATCGGATGGTTTTCATCATACAAAGTTTCGTACTTAGGAATGTTTAGGTTTTCCAATTGTTCGTCAGTTGGTTCCCCTGCATCATAAGCCTCCTTACAAACATTCACACGGAGATCATCCAAACTTTTCCATTCTGTTAAGTCATTCGCTCCAAAATTCATAATCGACGTTACAACTGGATGTTTCCAATTTTTGGCAGCGATTACATTCTTAATGAGATAATATTGGTATTCTTCAATCAAAGTGTGTCGACCAGATACAAATTGAATCATGTTGTCTTTTGGAGTTTGGTAACCAACGATTGAAACTAATTGTACTCCAATTTGTTTGGAAGCGCTCACTCTTGGCAATACAGACGAGTGATATGGTTGTGTTAGATCTTGAATGTAATGTAATGCCCAACCTGCAAATCGATAACCCCAATAGGGATGTCCTTTTCTAAACGCTAATTTTGATAATTCTGTAAATTGATGGATTCTAAGTTCAGGATATGTACGTTTTAAGAATCCAGCTAAAGTAAAAATGATTTTTGGTTCATAAAAGAAACCCATATGGAAAGGTGCTTGGGATGAAAACTCAACAGCAGGATTTCCAAATGGTTGGTAACCGAAACCATATAACTTACCCACATCACTTGCATTATCTTCGAATAGATACAAGTCCAAATCATAATCAGGTTCATCAGTTGCAGAAACAATCACTTCATCTGCACCAACCATCTGTCCTTCAGTGAGAGAGAGAAACGATTCGTTTACGAGTTTACCCTTTTCATTCAGTGTTGTGAGTTCGTCCAAAGGTAGGTTTTTCCCGTTTTTTTTCGGAACTGATTGGATGTATAAACTAGCTTTATGTTTGGGATTCACGCGAAGTGCATGGTAAAATTTGGTAACAATATCCATTTCCTTTGTGTTAGGCGAAAATTTCAATTCATCCTTTGTTTTCGATAAATGAGGTAAACGATTGAGGGCCCAGTCTTCTGAAAGGGATAATGTTTCTTGGATTGAATCTTTTTCTTTTGTTAAAAATGTTTTTAAGGATTCTACTTTAACATTGGGAACATTTTGATTTTTCCAATGATCTTTTAATATAAGATAGGTAATACCTGCATGATTATTCCAAGCAAAACATGGAACGGAAAATAAGATAAGAATGCTGTAGATGATTTGTTTTTTCATTGGTGTTTATTTTTCCTTTTTCTGAAACTGAGATCCATTCCATACATATTCAGATTGGTAAAAATCATGTTGGTTTGTCTCATCTAAATCGAAACTATGCATAAGTTCAATGATTGTATTTTCTTTTCCCTTAATGAGTTTCCGATTCATTTTTTTATCTTCTGGTAAGATTTCTTTTGGGAAAACTAACCATGTTTCCGCACATGCTGGTGGATCACAAGAACCTGGATTCCACGAAAACTGCGGTGTAATTTTCAATTCTCGATTCAAAGTGAATACTTGTTCATTTGAATAACCATACTCAATTTCTGAAAAGATTAAAAATTTGATAGCAAATATTGTATGCGGGCTAGGTGAAAAAAGACTTGGATTGTATACTGTATCGTCCCATGATTCATTACTCAAAGGTCCAACTTCAAAACTTCCTTGGCTTAGGATTTTCGATCCTTGGATGATCTTTAATTCCAATTTTTTTGTTTTTGTTCCAAGATTTTTACATAGGACAATCATTTCGTTCAAAGGAAATGAATAATCAGAGATGAGACCTCCCCAAATATAACCTGTGTCGTCACCAACTTGCACTTTATACCAGTATTCTTTCAATGAATTCTGTTCTAGGATTTGGTTCGTTTTTGTCAGAATCTTAATCTCACTTCCTAGGGACAGTTTTCGGATTACTTTACCATTGAGATGATCTGATTCTCTCAAGTTTACATTGTCACCAAATATGTAGTAGGTGGATTTAATGTTTTTTTCAGCGATATAGTCATCCCAATGATTTTGTGAGAGAATTGGTGAAATAAGACTAGTTAAAAGAAGAGATAAGAAAAATACAATACCCGACATAGTGTAAAAAATAGGGAAGTCCATAACTAGAGTCGATCTCTTTTCCTAACAAAGGGTATTTTTCTGAAACAAAGAAGTCGATATTCAAAGTAAGATTGTTTTTTAGAAAAAATAAAACATAAAAAGAACTTATATGAAACCATATTCATTAGAACAAATTCGAATCATAGAAGAGAAAATGATCACTTATGAGATATGGGTATTTGCTTTGGTTTTGTTTGTTGCCGTACTTCTACTAATTGTTGTCATGCAGAAACTTGCATTGGCGAAATTTAAATCCTCTGAACTTTTTAAATTGAAACAAAATTTAAAATCCGCTGATAAAGATTCCATTGAGAGTCAGCTGGAAGATCCAAATATCATCGATGTCCATACGATCACACAAACTCCAGTTCATCATGAACGAATCGTAACTGGAAAAGATTTACCGGAACCGGGAATGATCTACAAGTATTCTATCCCAAATGAAGGAAAACGAATCATTGTGATTGGGCAGAGAGAAGGAAATATCGTTACCCATTCGACTGAAATATTAGATCACCACCTTCGAATTGATATTTTTCCTATAGATGTTGAGAATAAAGAATATTTGTCCTACCAGATAGAATTTCGTCGTGAAGGAAAAGTTCTGTGCCAATTGCCAAATCAGAAAGATTTTTTGGAAATGGAAATGAAAGAAATCATTCAGATAACAAAAACAGATTCGGAAAATGGATTTCCTATATTTCCAAGTATCAACACGGAAACACCGTTACGTTTGAGGTTAGGTGGTCGTCTGAGCGTAGATGGAAAATTTAAAATTGGTTTTTTTGAATTTCATTTTTACACAAAAGATATTCTGGAAAGAACGAGTGGTGGTACCAAACGCATCGAAAAACAATTTTATTTAAAATTATATAAGATATTTCCGGGTTACGATACGGCGAGACAGTCGCGAGATGGGGTTGTGCCGATGCTTGAGAGGTTTGGGGGGAAGGTGTGAATTTAGTATCCCCGCCCTGAATTGGGTGGGGTTAACCACCCGCCACCCAATACGTCCTCTCTATCACAGCTCTTTCCCTTTTACAAACCCCATCTCCAAATTCGAAAATTCTTTTACAAAAAGTTCATTCTTTTGCATTACATGAATCTCGCAGAAGCAATTCTGTCGGCTTTTCATTTGTTTTTGATTTTGGATCATATACTAAACATGGTTATAGATTAATAAAAAACTATTTTAAGATTTTGAAGTAAATGGGATACCTCGGTTAGTTCACTTAGCAATTGATAAAGAAGGTCCGAGTTGTGATATAATCGATTAGGTTCTGAATATATGGTATGAATTTCGTTCCACAAGGCTTCTAGAACGGATTGATTGATAATTGGATCGTTTGATACTTCGGGAACAAACCATTTTTGCATTCATCGGCAATGTTCATAATGAAGCGTTTTTAAGTGCTGGATCAATAGAATCTAAATCCCTAGCATTTTTCTAATGCAATACCGGATAGATCGACAAATTTAGATGCATTACCATGGATATCAATTCCTACTAGATTGCCCTCTTCATCCAAATCAATATTGATATCTTTTGTGATTTCTTTCGTTTCAAAAGCAGTTTTTTTTGCTAAGTCGATATAGATTGAATCTGTTTCCTGGTAATGCGTGACCTTCATGGTTTAAAACCTCTATCGAAAAAGGCATTGTGGATTGTGAGTCCATCCTCTAGGACTATGACTCTAAGGTATTTTTTTGTTCGGTCAATCCATTTCCATAACCTGATTCGTCCATCTAATTGGATTTCTATAAAATCTGGAAAATGAAATGTCTCAATTACCCAAATGATTTGAATTTCAGGGCGCTTTCTTAAAACTTCATTCAGAAAGTAAGTCGTAAATTCCACCTACTTTCGAAGGTATTGAACCATATGTTTTGGTTCTGGAATGTACAAAAAAAAAAGCCAAGGTTCCCCTTGGCTTTTTCCTTCGATCTTTCGAACGAACGTAATCGAATCTTAGATTCGAATTATGGTCTTTCTACGATCATTGATCCTGCGATTCCACCGTGTGCACAAGCAGTCACAAGAACCTTTTTTGCATCTTTGTTTTCATGGAAGTCCATGATGGCGTTGTGAAGTAATCTCACACCAGTCGCACCAAACGGGTGTCCGATGGCAATCGATCCACCATTAGGATTGATTTTCTTTGCATCAAAGTTCTTTTCCCAATCAAAGCCTGTTCTGATTTTGATTTCTTCAAGGGCTGCTACTGCTGTTGCCGCGAATGCTTCATGGATTTCGATCACATCGATGTTCTCCACTTTTTCACCAACTTCTTCGAGTAAGCCAAGAGTTGCTTCCGCTTGTCCAAGACCCATCAGGTTAGGTGCAACACCTTTCATTTTGAAACCTGTTACAAGTGCTTCTGCTTTAAGACCGAGTCTTTTTGCAGCTGCTTCAGAAGCGACGATGATTCCCGCAGCTCCATCGGAACGTGGGCTTGCATTGAAGATGGAAACAGTAGGGCCATGGGATTTTTTCAAATCTTTGCCGTATTTTTCTTTCCATGCATCAAATTTCATTGCTGGGTTATCAAACATTAACATGGCACGACCCATACGAGTTGGGTTTTTCACAAGACCTTCACGAAGGAGAACCGCTTCATCTGCTTGGAGTGGGTTTCCTTCATCGTCTTTTACTTCCATGATATATGGTTTGTAACGACCTTCTTGTGTTGCTTCGAAAGCTCTTTTGAAAGATTCGTAAGCGACTTTGTCTTGTGTTTCCCGTGGAAGAGCATAGTTTTGAGCAAGAATTTCTGCAGTTACTTGCATTCCGTATGATGTCTCGCCATCACCAAGACCATCTTCTAATGTATCACGAAGTTCTACACCTTCAGGAAGGTCGTTTGGAAGGAGTTTTACAAGTGAATCTAAGCTGTTTGTTTTTTTGTTAAGGCGAGCATTTTTCACAACGAAAGGCATAGAAGTTTGAGATTCTTCACCAATCACGAGGAAAACTTCCCCTTCACCTAACATAATTCGGCGAGATGCTTCTGCAACTGCTTCGAGTCCAGATACACAGTTGTTTGCCACTGTTAAACAAGGGATTTCCAAAGGTAGGTTCATTAGGTTGGCAATCACACGAGCAGAGTTTGGTGCATTTGCAAAACCCTCTCCCACGATCACACCGTCAATGTCAGTTGGCTTAAGGCCACTGCGTTTCATTACTTCTTCACCCACTATTTTACCTAAGTGGTGGCCTGGATACTGTGCGAGCGCCTTACCAATTTGTGCAAAAGGAGTTCGTGCAGGTGCTGCGAGTACAATCTTTTGTGTTACTTTCATATAAAATCCTTCTTCCTTTCTTTCTTCTAACTTTCGTTACCTAAACAATTACTTTGCAAGCCACTTCATCATGGAGCGTAGTTTTGATCCTACAGCTTCAATTGGGTGAGCCGCATTTTTTTCTTTGAGTTTTTTGTATTCAGGGTATCCAGCTTTTGTATCAGCCATCCAACGTTTTGCAAACGCTGCTCCCTTGTCTTTTTGGATGTCTGTTAGAACATCTTTCATACGAGCTTTGACACCCGCATCAATCACACGTGGTCCGCTGATGTAATCACCATACTCTGCTGTATCAGAGATGGAAAAACGCATACGTGCAAGTCCACCTTCATAGATAAGGTCAGTGATGAGTTTCACTTCATGTAAACATTCGAAGTAAGCGATTTCTGGATCGTATCCTGCTTCAGTAAGTGTTTCGAAACCACTCATAATGAGGTTTGCTACACCACCACAAAGAACAGCTTGTTCACCAAAAAGGTCTGTTTCTGTTTCTTCACGGAAAGATGTTTCTAAAATTCCAGCTCTTCCTCCACCGACTCCACTTGCGTGAGCGAGTGCACGAGCTTTTGCTTGTCCTGTTGCATCTTGGTGAATCGCGATGAGACATGGAACTCCACCACCTTCTGTGTAAACACGGCGAACGAGGTGTCCTGGTCCTTTCGGAGCCACCATATATACGTCTACGTTTTTAGGAGGAGTGATGAGATCGTAGTGAATGTTAAAGCCGTGAGAAAAAACAAGAGCCTTTCCTTCACTCAGGTTTGGCTCAATGTCCGCTTTATACATGTCAGCTTGGATGGTATCCGGAGCAAGGATTTGGATGATGTCTGCTTTTTTTGCAGCTTCCGCAACATTATAAACTTCAAAACCAGCTTCTTTTGCTTCTTTCACTGATTTAGATCCATCGCGAAGTCCAATAATGACTTTCAAACCAGAATCTTTCATGTTTTGAGCTTGGGCGTGACCTTGGCTTCCGTAGCCAATCACTGCAATGGTTTTACCTTTAAGGAGATTGAGATCGCAACTGTCGTCGTAATAGATATTTGCCATGGATGGGGCACACTTCCTGCGGAAAATTTAACTGATTTTTCCATCATTTTGAACTATAACGAGGGAAACAAGAACGAATTAGGGCGCCTTTCCTTGCTCGCTACGGACTTCCGCGTTCGCTTCGGTCCTTCGGACGGCTAACGCCTCCTCCGCATCAAGGGCGCAAGGTGACATAATATTTTTGTGCCTTGTTTTACACTTGGTTTGTAACCTTCTGGTGTTTTTCGAACTGTACTCCAAACTTCCAAAGCTTTTATTCGTCAGTTCCAGAACAGTAGGAAACGACTAGTGTTCTTTCGTATCTGTCATTTCCATTTCGATCCCAATCCCATAGAGTTTACGTAGGTGAAACCCGCAAATGCGGAAACCCTCCATTGGTGAATGAGTACCTCGCTCTTATAATTGATCCGTGATGAATCAAATCAATTTTGTATCGATTGAAAGACTTTACCAGCAAAGACTAGTTAGGTTTATCTATTCTTTGTTTTTGGTGAGTGGACTCACCATTTTTGCAGGTGGTTGTATTGAGACGAGTGATTCCGGTGAGTTTTTAGCACGGGGTGGTCATGAAGGACGAGGTCGAGACCTTCACCACTCTCCAAATCACAACGGAGCTGGTAATCACCACCACCCAAGGAATGGTGATTCACACCCAGGAGGAGGTCCTAGTTTTCACCCTCCTCACCAAAGTGGCGGTCATAATGCACCACATGGTCCCTCTGATCGTAACCATAACGGTGGCCGTCCTCACAATGGAAGGGGATAAACTTGGTCAAAACAATCTCTTCGAGACCCGTTTCGGATTTCAATTTGAATTACCGTACAATTTGTCCTAAGAGACCAAGGACTGAGATCCTTTTGCCTTGCATCGAAGAATTTTTAATCCCTCCCCAGTCCAAGGAATGATCTGTCTGTGAAATATTTCTTAATCTGTAGTATCTTATGTTTAACTCAATGTGCCTTTGCAAATTTAGACCACCAAATAAAACCATTTCCAAAAGAATTGGAAAGAAACAAAGTAGGTGAGTCCATTACTATCTTAAACCAGAACCGAGTATTTTTTCAGAAAGGTCATAAACGTTTTGTTGAAATCAATCCAATGTTTGGAATGCCTTGGAGTGAATACTTTCCCAAAAAACAAAAAGAAATTGGCCAGTCTCGTTATCATTGGAAGGAAATTTACATTCATAACATTGACGATGATAATTTTCAACTAACAGACGTAAAAACGGACTATGTTTTTTTTGTCACCGCAAGTCATCCCCGCAGTGATTGGGAGGAAGGACGGTTTAGCCAAGTACTTCAATTGATAACTCATTGTATTATCCCTTGCAAACAAAAATTCATCCAGGAAGTTAAGGTAAAGTTATTTTATAAGAACAGCTTATTGTCGGAAAAAGTAAGCTCAGTTTCTGGAACTAGTTATTTAAGCCCTTGGTATATTCCATTTCCCTTTCTTTTTCAAATGCGGGATAATGGGAATTTAACAAATGAGCCCAGTCTTGTTTCTGCTTTGTACTTACAAGGTTTCCAGGAAGCCATTGATGAGATTTATTTAAATCTGCCGGACGAACTGGCAAAAGAGACGAAGAGTGTGCCTTAAATGAAAGTAAACCATAAATACGAATTTGTAAGGGGAATATTAAGAGAAATGGATTCTAAAATGGCTCAATTGAAAATAAGAAAACAAATGAGACAGAGATTGGGCCGATTTAGAATTGGTCCTCTTGGTCTTTTGATTTGTATCTCCACATTTTTTTTGGTCAGTTGTGCGAGTTTACTTCCTCCAGAACGAAGGGTGTATCCCAAAAATCCCGTTTCCCTTCCGAAAGGTATGGACATCCATGATTGGATGTATACAAAAAAGAAACAATTTCCGAATCAATTACTAGTCCACACCCCGTATGGAGTTGTTTATAAAATGATGTTCTTTCGAAAACAGAAAACCTTTCTCGGATCCTACATCTCTTGTAGTGCCTATATCAGACAAATTGACGGTAAGTTCATTGAACTAATCGAAATGGCATCTATTATCAACTACTCCGATTATACCAAATCCGTTGGCAGATACAATAAAGGGGGAGAATTGGGTCCTATGAGTGAAAATGAAAGAACGGAGATTCTACTTCCCTGTATCGAAGAATTTTTGGAACCACCAGGGAATCAGCAATGATTTGCCAAAAGAATCAATTTATAATCCAACCATAACCTTTTCTTCGTTAATCCCAGTATAACGAATGAGTCCAAGGGTTAAATCATCTTGGATGGCACGAATCCCTCCTGAGAGATGGATGACGGATTGGAAAACTTCATCACGAATCGTAAGTAATGGTTTGTTTCTCAGGTCTGTCACTAACCTGAGGAGTTTATCCTCACCAAACATTTGCAATGTGGATGGCTCTCTTGCTTCAGTGAGTCCATCTGTTAACATCACAATCAAATCACCCTTTTCTAACTGAAATTTTTCTTCTTCAGCAAGGATGTCAAATATTGGTGTGATAATTCTTCCCATCGGTTTTAAACTCACAAGGGCTCCCGATTTCCGAATGATAAAAAGAGGGAAATGCCCAGCACGTGCAAAAGTCAAAACACCTGTGTCTGTTTGCAAATGAAGTAAACTTGCTGTGACAAAATGTTCCCGTAAGTTTGGCATGATTTGGTTACGGATGGATTCTAGATTTTCTTTTAAGTCGCTTGGATCCTCCTTCCATTTTTCTAGGGAGGTTTTGACTAGTGCACTGAGCAGTGCAGCAGGGATCCCATGACCAGATACATCACAGATAAAAACACCTAGTTCTTGTTTTTCGGGTCTCCATACGATATCATACAAATCACCTCCCACTTTCATCATTGGGATGTTTTTGAATTCGATTTCGACTCCATTTGGTATAATTTCTTTCTGAGGGAACAGAGATTCTTGGATCCTTTTTGCCATATCCAATTGTTTTTCAATTTCGATTCTTTGTTCTTCAATAACAGCAGTCCGTTCCAATACCTTAAGTTCCAATTCTTCATTGGCTTTTTCTTTCAGTTCATTTAATACTTGTAAGGACTTTAAGGAAGTTTCTTGGGCTCGTTCTCGTTCTCTTGTAGCTGTCACAAGAAAGTAGGCAATCCCACTGATACAAAACAAAAAAGCATCAAGAAAAATGAGTGAATCATTGATGGATAGTCCACTGGCGTCTCTTCTTGCAAATACTCCTTTCCCTTCTATGGTGAGTGTGACGGCTATATAAGAAAGCACAACTGTTGAAAGGGTCGCACCGAATTGGCGAAATCGGATGCTTGTTACAATGACAAAAGGTATCGGCACAAACAAAAGTGGCCATTCATCACTGAAAGCAATCGAACCAGAAATGTAGACAATGATGAGCCATAAAAAAAGTTCTAATTGTTTGGAAAGTTCCAAGTTTAATTTTGTTTTGGGATAAAACCAAACATAGAGTAATGGGGCAACAATGAGAAAACCCAACATCTCACCAGAAAACCAAGTGAAAAATACATTGAAGTACAATTCAGAAGATAAAAAATCCCAATACCATAAACTGGTAACACCCATCACAGCACTAAGAAAAGATCCAGGAAATGTTCCTATGCTTAGGAAATAAATTAAGTCTTTTGTGGAATAAAGTGGATCTGTTTTTTCAGTCACTCGTTTGATGATACGGTAATTGACATAACTACTGAGTGTGTTTCCAATTCCTATAATAAACGCTGTTTGGAAATGAGGGTTATTATAGAAGTTAGCAAGGGTAGCACCTAAGTAAATTCCAGGTAAAGCAGCAGGGCCTAAGAGTAGAAGGGATGAAAGTGCGACACCTTCTGGTGGCCACACAGGAGAAACTTGGCTATTGAGAAAGGCAATATTAAATCCAATTTGTGCTGAAATGAAATATCCAATCAGGATGATGGGTGTCCAAAGCAGAATTCTTGTCGTATGGACCGTTTTCATTCGGTATGAAATTTTTCCCATTCCTCCATTTTGTAAAGAATTTCCGCTTCAATCGTTTGGATTTCTTGGGTTATTTTACTCAATTCCATATGATCATTTGCGAATGTACTCAAATTTGTTTCCAATTTGGTTTTTTTCTCTTCTAAGGAAGCAATTTCTTTCTCTAAGGATTGAATTTTCTTTTGGTCTTGTTTTGATTTTTTTGGTTTTTCTTCATTGGTAACTATGGTTTTTGGTATCGTACTTTCTTTAGAAGAACTTGGTTCGTTTTCGATCTCTAATGAATCTACTTCTAAAAAGGAAGAGAAGGTTCCAATGTAATGGTCTAGTTTTCCTTCTTTGCGAAAGATTAGTAAACTTTCGGCTGTCCGATCGAGAAAGTATCGATCATGGGAAACGATCACAACGGTTCCAGGAAATTCATCTAAAAATGATTCCAAAACAGAAAGTGTTTGGATGTCGAGATCATTGGTTGGTTCATCTAAGATTAAAAAGTTTGGACCCGTCATCAAAATTTGAACAAGAAAAAGTCGACGTCTTTCACCTCCAGAGAGTTTGGCGATGGGAGTGTATTGTAACTTACCATCAAAGAGAAATCGTTCTAACATCTTTGATGCTGAAATTTTTTCCCCGGACTCTGTTTCGATCATCTCACCTGCAACATCTTTGATGTATTCCAATACATTTCGTTCCAATGGAAGTTCTGAACTCGTTTGGTCAAAATAACCAACTTTTGTGTTGAGGCCTGGTTTTAGGTATCCACTATCGGGTGTCAGTCGGCCTGCCATCAGATTTAGAAGGGTAGATTTCCCGATTCCATTGGGACCAATGATTCCAAGCCTTTCTTTGGCTTTAAAAGTATAAGTAAAATCATTGATTAACACTCTTTCGCCAATTGATTTTTTTAGATTATGGATCTCTAAAATCGTTTTCCCTTGGCGTTTTGCAGCGACACTCAGTTCCAAGTCCTTTTGGATTTCTCGTTTTTCTCTGCCTTGTAATTCGTTTGCTCGGTCAATCCTTGCCTTTTGTTTGGTAGTGCGGGCTTTTGGTTGGCGTTTGAGCCACTTTACTTCTTGTTTTAGAAACTGTTTGATTTTATCTTCTTGTCTTTGAAGTGTTTCTTCTCTTTCCACTTTTCGTTCTAAATAAATGGAATAGTTTCCTTCATACAGAAAATAATTACCTCGATCGAGTTCCAAAATTTTGTTTACAATTCGATCTAAAAAATAACGGTCGTGGGTGATCAGTAAGATGGCTTTGTCTAAATTCGCAAGGTAATCTTCTAACCATAAAATGGATTTTACATCCAAATGGTTTGTTGGTTCATCTAAGATGAGTAAATTACTTTCATCAATGAGTGACTTAGCAAGTTCAACTTTTTTGAGCATTCCACCGGATAACTCAGACATTTTTCTTTCTAGTCTTTCAACACCTAATTCACGTAATATGGATTTGATTTGCCCTTCATAATCCCAAGCTGATAATCTGTCCATTTCTTGAGAAACGTTTGTAAATTCATCGTCTAGTCCTTCTTCCCCTTCACCCATTCGTTCACAAATGTCTTCATACTTACGAATGGTTTTGACTAGTTTGTTTTCCCCTTTATAGATATGGTCGAGGATGGTTTCATTGGAATCAAAAACGGGGTTTTGGTCTAAAATCGAAATTTTAAGATTATTATTTTTGATGATCTGACCAGAATCAGTTTCTTCCTTTCCTAAGATGGCACGGAGAAGGGTGGACTTGCCAGATCCATTGATTCCGACAATGGCAAGTTTTTCGCCTTCGCTAATGGAGAAGTCAAGGTTTGAAAAAAGTTTTTTTTCGCCGATGGTTTTGGAAAGTTTAGATACAGAAACTAGCACAATGTCCATGAGATGGAACAAGGGCCAATCGGACAATCGTATTCAAGATTTTGATAAGAATGTACATCTGATTTATCAACTTTCCTTTCATTTTATCATCCCTAGATTTTTTCGCATTCTCTTGATTTCAAATTATTTCATAGCTAGATTATATGTTATCGAACGGACAAGATGGATTATACAATTCAATTTTAACTAAACAATCAATACCGGAAATGGTTGTTGGTGGCAAACAAGTTGCGAATCGGTTTCTAAAAGAATTGTTTTCCATTTTATTCTCTGGTTATCACTCCGAACGAAATTTTACTTCGAAAGACCAAATCATAGATCAATTAGAACTATTTCGAATCCGCTGGAAAAGTTTACTAGAACCTTACTCAAAGTATGCTGACAGAGAACTTGGTCGTAAAGTTGGATTGGATGACATCATGCATAATTTTATTGCCAAACTTCCTGGTCTTTACCAATGGATGTGGGAAGATGCAGAAGCGGCATTTTTAGGAGATCCGGCAGCAGAAAGTATACATGAAGTAATACTCGCCTATTCGGGGTTTTATGCAGGTGCAGTCCATCGTATCGCTAACTATTTTTTTAAATCCTCATTACCTATTTTCCCAAAACTTTTGTCTGGTGTGGCTCACGAAGCTACTGGGATTGATATCCATCCAGGTGCCGAGATTGGAAGAGCCTTTTTTATGGATCATGGAACTGGTATTGTGATCGGTGAAACCACTCGTATTGCAGATAATGTTAAAATTTACCAAGGTGTGACTCTCGGTGCCTTATCGGTAAACAAGTCTTTGGCGAAACAAAAACGTCACCCGACGATCGAAGAGGGAGTTGTGATTTATGCAGGAGCCACTATCCTTGGAGGGGAAACTGTGATAGGCAAACAATCCATCATCGGAGGAAATGCTTGGATCACCCAAAGCATCCCTCCTTATTCGGTTGTGTATCAGAAATCAGAAGTGAGAGTCAGAAGTTCGAATGAAAACCAAGGATTGGATTTTACCATTTGAATTTGAACTAAATCACTAGGTCCCTATCCGATTCTTGTTTCCTAATCCGTACAACACTCGGATGAGTGCATCAATGTCTTCACAAGAATTGTAAAAAGCAAGTGACGGTCTCACCGTTGATTCCAAACCAAATTTTCGTAAAATCGGTTGGGCGCAGTGGTGTCCCGCTCGCACGGCAATTCCTTCTTCCGCTAGTTTTTTTCCAATCGCTTCTGTTTTGAATCCATCAATGACAAAGGATAAAACACCTGCTTTGTCTTTGGCTGTCCCGATCAAATGTAGGCCTGGAACCTTTAACAGTTCTTTGGTGCCATATTCCAATAAATCGTGTTCGAAGGCGGAAATCTGTTTCATTCCAAATCGGTTCAGATATTCAATTGCCGCTCCAAGTCCTACCGCATCAGCGATGTTACCAGTTCCTGCTTCAAATCGAAACGGTGCATCTTGGAAGGTTGTATGATCAAATTTGACATCTTGAATCATATTCCCACCACCTTGCCAAGGAGGCAAACTGTCGAGAATGGCTTTTTTTCCATACACCACGCCAATGCCCGTCGGAGCAAAAAGTTTGTGACCACTAAACACAAAGAAGTCGCAATCGATCTCCTGAACATTCACTGGCATATGAGAAACGGATTGAGCCCCGTCAACAATCACAAGTGCACCTACTTTATGGGCTGATCTTGTCATCTCTTCGACGGGAACAACGGTTCCAAGTGCATTCGAAACTTGAGTGATGGATACAATTTTTGTTTTTGAGTTTAACAGACGTTCGTATTCACTTAGAATAATTTGTCCTGAATCATCTACAGGAGCAACTCGTAACTTTGCGCCTTTTTTAGCACAGACCATCTGCCAGGGAACAATGTTTGCGTGGTGTTCTAAATGAGTGATGAGAATTTCATCACCCGATTGGATGTGTTTGTCCGAGATAATATTGGAAAGAAGATTGATTCCTTCCGTCGTTCCTCTGACAAATATTATTTCTTCAGCACTCCCAGCTCCAATAAATCCTTGTACAAGTGACCTAGCTTTTTCATAAGCATCGGTTGATCTTGCTGCCAGAGTATGAGCTGCACGATGGATATTGGAATTCTCATGTAGATAAAAATGAGATAATCTTTCGATCACGGAAGTTGGTTTTTGTGTGGTGGCTGCATTATCGAGCCAAACCAAAGGTTTCCCATTGACTGTTTCTGCCAAAATAGGAAAATCTCTCCTGGCAGATGCTAGATTCCCACCACCTGACTGCGGTATGTTGATTTTTGGAAAAGACTGAAAATCAGTATAGGAAAAACCTGTGTCAGTTAATTTTAAGTCTTCTAAATAAGGTAAGGACTCTTTTGGTAAATTTTGCGATGGTAAGTCGTTTGGTGGAAAACCTACTGTCTGAACGTTATTTCCACCAAACGATTGCAATACTCCAAACATTTCCTTCGCCATTTTTTCTAAAGTTTTTTCATCAGGAAACAAAGACGTAGAAACATTTGTTAAGGAGTCCGGTTTTAGATTTAAAAAATTCGGATCATTTGTATTCATAATAATTTCCCACATCGACATTGTCGAGGGCAGCAATGGCATCGTCAGTGAGTATAGCAGCAGAACAATACAGAGAAATCAAATAAGAACCAATGGCAGATCGGTTGATCCCCATAAATCGAACAGAAAGTCCTGGAGTTTGTTCTCCTGGTAAGTTGGTTTGGTATAAACCCACAACCCCTTGTTTTTTTTCACCCACTCTCAGAAGTAAGATATTGGAAGTTCCTGCAGCAGACTTTGGATTGGTTTCACCATTCACAAGAAGTTTATCCGTAGGAATGAGTGGCAGTCCTCTCCAAGTGAGAAATTGTGCACCAAACAGAGTTACTGTAGCCGGTGGAACTCCCCGTCTTGTACATTCACGACCGAAAGCAGCGATGGCGAGTGGATGCGCCAAAAAGAAAGAAGGTTCTTTCCAGACCTTTGTGATTAAATCATCTAGATCATCTGGAGTAGGAGGGCCTTTTCTTGTATTCAATCTTTGGTGGCTTGGTACATTTTTTAATAACCCGTAATCATCGTTATTAATTAATTCTAGTTCTTGTTTTTCTTTTACACTCTCAATTGCCAAACGGAGTTGTTCATTGATTTGTTCGTGAGGTGAACTGTATAAATCTGAGACTCTTGTTTGGACATCGAGTATTGTGGAGATTAAACTAAGAGTATATTCTCTTGGTTTTTCTTCGTAGTTAACAAATGTTTCTGGAAGTTCTTGTTCCCCTTTTTGCCCACAAAGTACGTCAACTTGAGAATTGGATTTCACCCGGTTGACACGGAGAACACCTGCTTCTAGTGGTTTCCAGTCAAGTAATCGAACCAAATAACGCGGAGTGATCGCACCATATTGTGCATTGGTTTTTACCGTATTTGCCAATTGGCGAGCGGCTAAGTCTCCCAAGGCGTGTTGGGTTTGTTCTGCCATAAATGACCTCTTAATTTGAATCATCTAAGGCTATTAAAAAGTATGTGATTGAAAATGAATAATGAGGAATTTTACGAAAATAAAGCAGTGAAATGCTCTTTATTATGATTAAAATGTATATTATATTCTACAAATTATTTGAGTTCAAAAGCCAGTGTTTCAATTTATCGGCAATCGTTGTCAAAACAACAGGTTTAGAGATATAATCATTCATTCCGCTTTCCAAACATCGGTTTTCTTCATCTGACAGAGTGCCTGCGGTCAGTGCAATAATGGGAACATTTTGGCCAACCTGTAGTTTTCTAATTTCCCTTGTGGCGTCATAACCATTCATTTCCGGCATTTGGATGTCCATGAGGATAAGATCAGGTTCTGTTTTTTTAAAATGTTCCACTGCTTCCAAACCATTGGTTGCTTCAATGATAATGGCAGATTGTAAAATTTTTAATACGATTGTTTTTGTTAACATCATATTCACTGGATTGTCTTCTACGATCATCACCTTTGTTTTTTCATTGGTAATAATTGGTTTGAATGTTTCTTTTTGATTCGGGTCTTTTTTTGAATGCCTTCCTGAAATTAAGTCGTATAAACTTTCATATAATATATTGGTTTGGATCGGTTTTAATAAAATGACACCAACTCCAATTTCTTTCCCCTTTTCATACAAGGATTCTTCATTGGAAGAGGAATGAATTGTAAAATTTGGTAATTTTGACTTTGATGTGAGCGCATGTGATTTGAGTAAAGATATAAAATCCAATCCATTCATCTCTGGCATATTGTAATCAGAAATGACAATGTCGTAATCATTCCCTTCTTGGAAATGTTTGAGTGCTAATTTGGGAGAATTGAATGTGATTGTTTCAATATTTTTATAAGCCAACATTTCCCTGATCACAGAAAGATTGGTTTCGTTATCATCAACAACCATAACCTTCTTAATTGATTCCAGGTTTGGTTCAATGTTTCTTTCGTTATCAGCAATTGTTATGAATTTAAAATAAAATCGGGAACCTTTGTTCACTACGGATTCTAATTCGATTTTACTTCCGAATAATTGCAATAATTTGGAAGAGATAGAGAGGCCAAGTCCTGTTCCACCAAACTGCCGTGTAGTGGAACTATCAGCCTGAGCAAATACTTCAAATATTTTGTTTTGGTTTTCCTTGCTGATCCCAATCCCAGTATCAATCACTTCAAATAAAAATTCGAATTCATTTTGATTCACTGGATTTGCTGTTAATTTAATTTGGATTTCACCTTTGAGTGTGAACTTAAGAGCATTGCCAATCAAATTCAAAAGGATTTGCCTTAATCGAAGAGAATCAACAAATACATTCCTTGGAACTTTTGGAGAAATATTCAAAATGAGTTCCAAACCTTTTTCGTATGCTTTGTGTTTTACGATTTCAGCAATTTGGTGTAATAGATCAAAAATATTGACTCTTTCTTTATAGAGTTCCATTTTCCCTGATTCTATTTTGGAAAAATCAAGTATATCGTTGATCAAATCAAGTAGTGAAAGTGCAGACAAATGCACAGTTTCCATATACTTTCTTTGGACCTGGTTTAAGTCGGTTCGCATCAGTAAGTCCGCAAAACCAATGACTCCATTGAGTGGAGTGCGTATTTCATGACTCATGTTTGCCAAAAAATTGGATTTGGCAATCGAAGCTTTTTCTGCTTTTTCCCGAGCAATGATCAAATCTTGTTCTAATATCTTTCTATGAGTGATGTCTGTATGTGTTCCAATCACACGTAAAGGTTTGCCATCTTCAGTGCGTTCGATGACTTTCCCTCTGTCAAGGATCCATTTATAAGTTCCATCTTTGCAAAACATCCGATGTTCACTCATATACACATTGGTATCACCTCGGTAGTGTTTCTCCAATGCTTCTAAACATTGGTTTAAATCTTCTGGGTGAACTCGTTTTTCCCATTCCGATATATCAGTTCCAATTTCTGATTCTGAAAAACCTAACATCGCTTTCCATTGGTTCGAAAAATAAACTTGATCTGTTTCTGCGTTCCAATCCCAAATTCCATCACCAGATCCTTCTAGTGCAAACTGCCATCTCCTTTCACTTTCACGTAACGCTTCTTCGGTGGCTTTTTGGGCTGAGATATCGATTCCAATTCCTAAAAATCCCGTGATCTCTCCTTTTGGGTTTTTACTTGCTGTGATCACCAATTGGACAGGGAATTCGGTGCCATCTTTTCGTATATAGGTCCATTCATGTGAATCAAAAGCACCTAATCGTGCTTTGTGGACAAAGGTTTCAAATCCTGAGATGGGAACACCAAACTCTTGTGAGAGGGATTCTGCACGAAATAAAACCTCCTCCTCTTTGTGTAAGAGGGAAGGTGTATTTTTCCCGATCATTTCTTCGGCGGAATATTGCAAATGGTATTCAGCACCTTTGTTGAAATGGGTAATCGTTCCATTCACATCGGTACCAATAATTGTCACATGTGTGGTAGCATCTAAAATTGTTTCTAATTTAGACAATGCTTCTTCTTTTTGTTTGTCTAAGTTAACACTATTTGTGATGTCTTGGAAACTTCCATACACACGAATACATTTCCCATTTTCAAAAACTCCATGGCCGATGGTTCTGACCCATTTGAGTTTTCCCTTATAGGTTTTAATTTGTAAAACTAATTCGTATGATCTTCCTTCTTGAATTGTCGCTTCAAATGCTTTTCGTAAAGCGATTTGTTCCGATTCAATCGGGTAAAAGTGAAATGCATTTTCTAAACTGGGTGAATAATCTTCACCTACTTCATGGATCCGTTTGGTTTCTTTGGCCCAGAAAATGGTATTGTGAATTAAGTCTACTTCCCAAGAGCCCACATTGGCGGCTGCATTTGTTTCTTCAAACAATACTCGGATTCGTTTTAATTCATCTCTTTGGTTTTTGATTTCTAATTCTTTTTCCTTTTGTTCGCTAATGTCCGTTAGGTAGGAAATTTTTTCGGTAGGGTAAGAGTCGTAATAACTGACAACACTATATTCGGATAAATAGATGTAGTTTCCATCCGGTTTTTTGAAACGAAATTCTCTTTGGTAGGTTCTTTGTTTACTTTTGATGTATTCTTTTTCTTCGATATCAATTTGTTTTTTGTCTTCCGGATGAACCAAATCTTGGATTTTTAAATTTCCTTTTTTAAAATCTCCGGTTTGATAACCTAAGTTAAGTGAAACATTGGGTGATACATAGGTGATCAAAAATTCAGAATCAAATTTATATCGAAAAATGACATAGGGTCCGCTATCTAAAATCACACCTTCGATATTAAAATTTGGTTCTCCTCGTAAAATCACACAAGGCCCAGATTTGGTTTCTAGAAACCTTCCTAAGATTCGATATTGGTTCCCAAGAAGTGAGGTAAAAAACTGAAAGGGAATCCTTCGGCTCAAAGTTTCTTGGCATAAATTGGATAAAATTAGCCCATCCCTTGGGATTATCGGGAGTTCTTTTAGGTGTTTTCCAACACCAATGGAATCTTGGGGGAGGTAAAGATTGGGAGATGTTTGGGAGAATTGGATTTCTAAATTTCCATCCATGATGAGGATGAATTCGTCAAAACTTTCTACAATCGTTTGGTAATCGAAACTTTCTGCCATTTCCCTTTATGTCACTTGACCAAATCCCTTGGTCCTAGAGAATCAAAGATACGATGAAGAGTCGACTGTCACTTTCTATTTTTTTTAGTTTCATCATCCTGATTTCTCATACTACTATATACGCACAAAATCAGAGAAATCATGGCTGGATTGTGTCTGGTGCCCAAGGAAAATTATTCATCCAAGGAAAAGAACAACTTACCATTCGCGATGATTTTCGATTCAAATCCCCTGAATCTCTCACAACCAATCAGGAGATTGATTTTTATCTTATGCTCGGTGAATACTACCTTAGGAAAAAAGACAAGGTTGGAATTGCGAATATTTTATATGACTTAAGGATAAAAAAAGGAGAGTATTCGTTTGCTGATTTTTTACTCACTTCATTGTGGAAACATTCACAAGGTGACGAAGTCCAAGCCATCAAAACATTAGATTCATACATCCAAAAAGAACCAAATACCTATTTCCGTAATTTAGCAAAGAATATGCGAACGAATCTTTTCCAAACTGGAGAAGATGAGAAAAAAACTATGGTTCGAATGGATTGTCAAAAAACAAAACCATACTATTCTCTTTGCAGAGTTTTCCGTTTGCAATACTATATCGATCTTCCTACGGGAAAAGATAAGGATATGCATAAACATTTTGTGAACATCATGCGAGTGAGTTCACCATTTTTTGAAGATACCAATTTAGAGTGGATTCCACTCCTTGATCGGATTGATGAAGACCTACCTGCCAAATTGTCTTTTTTAGGATTTGTGAGAGAAGGGATTCATTTTCAGAGAATGATCATGGACTTGGAGCGAATCACTGATGGTGCTTATAACGAAAACTCCATGGAAAGGTTGGCTTTTTTCCAAATTTTATCGGGGGATTATAACGGAGCTGAAGAATCATATCAGAATTTTTTGAAATCAGCTCGTGGTAAAAAAACATCCATCCTCAACCGTATTTATGTGAAGTTAGGTGCACTTGCCTATTTCCAAAAAGATTATAAAAAATCCTTGGATTATTATATAAAATTAGATCTTAACAATTGGTCTTCGGACATTCATCATCCTTTTTTAAACGAACCAATGAGTTTGGCTGAAGTAAAAGATTTGATTTCCGTTTCGTTGTACAAAGTGAACGGTGCAGAATCGGCTCTAAAAGCATTACAAAAAATCAAAGATCCAGAAAAGTTAACAGAAGCCGACATTTGGCCCAAACTACGTATTTCACAAATGTTGATGGACCAAAACCCTGAGTTGTCATCTCGAATGACAGATGAGATCATTTATATGGCTCAGGAAAAAAAATGGAGACGATTAGAATATGCGGCTACCATTTTGCAAGGTTATAATCAGATCTATCGCAAGGAATATCGTAAATCAACCATTGAACTCACAAAAAGCCGTGGGATTTTAGATGAAGAAAATGCATTTTATGCTGCTGAGTTTTTACGTAATTTTGGATTTATTTTTGCTCATACCGCTTCTGGAAAAAAAGGTCCTGTGAACGGAAACATCAGAGATGGACTCAGTGATTATTTGTTAAACCATCCATACGAAGATCTATATTACATACGTAATTATAGGCCACTTGCTTTTTCGACTGATTTGTTTTTTGAATATGCTCTCAGCCATTTACGTGATGATAATGATGTATGGGGACTTTTTGATACATTATTTAAATACAATTCTGTCAAAACACAACGGAATACAAAGGGGGGGGCTCACTCTTTATTCCAAATTCCATATGTGAACCAACAGTTTAAATTTTTATCTGGATTTTCCACAGCAAGAGAATCTAAGTTTTTTGATTCCACTTATGCTGAGAGTAGGGAAACTGAAAATTTGATCCAGAGGAAAAATGAAGAAGAAAATACACGTTCACTTGAATCAGTAAAACTTCCTACAGTTTTCCTCCTCCCCTATAAAGATGAGTTTTATGTTTTCACATTCAATCCAAAAGATTCCAAACGAAACCAATTGAATTGGAAAATGGTACGAACACAAAGGCCCGATGCTTCTGATATTTTAGATGTTGTGAGAGAACTTGTTTCTGCAAATAAAGACCATGATAAAATCCAAATTTACCTGAATGATTCTGGGATGGGATTGTTTCGTTCTCTTAAAAAAGAAATGAAAGAACAGTCATTTGTCTTTTTCTTTAGTTTATACCCCAATACAGACACTCAAAAACCTCTCAATTTATATTCTTGGAAATGCCCGACAAACATGCGTTCTCTGGATGGAAAAGGAATCACACTTGTAGACACAGCTTATTTTGAAGGTTCGAGGATTTTAAAAGACAAAGAACGTTTGCACATATGGGATTTTCCAACAAATTCCAATGTTGCCAATTTAGGTCCAGTCCTCAGTTGGTCATGCCGATCGGAAAATGGTTCCACAGAGGAGATTTCATTACTCAAATTATACCGCCGGATCGATTACCGAACGGTTCCGAAAATGATCGTCTACACCGAACGAGTGTTAGGGAAATCTTGGAACGACCCTGGTCTCCACCAAGAGTGGTTACATTTTTGGTTTCGTTCTGGCACAAAAAAAATCGGTTACCTGCCAACACTACCTGTCCTCGACCAAATCTCATTACAAAGCCTAACGGAACAAACCGCTTATAAAGAGGATGGGGTTTGGGTCTATTCTACGGCTCAATGAATGTGACATAAAAGTACTTACAGATTGCAAAACTCTGAAATGGGTTATGGGCGAAGGTAGCAATTGATTTGGGTTTCCCATGTGATTTCCTGGAAAATACCCTCAAATTATAGGCGACACTAGAAGTTCGGTCCAAAATACTTAATTCTGTTCCTCATTATACAATGGACCCTGATTTTAAAACTTTAGTGGTGTTCGAGTTTCTATGGAAATAATCGGCATCTTTCTCATTTTCCTCCTTGTCTTTGTCAATGGTTTCTTCGTCGCCGCAGAGTTTGCGATGGTATCAATCCGCCCCTCTCGCCTTGAAGAACTTGTCAAAGAAAACCGGGCCATGTCCCATATCACCAAAAAAGCGGTCTCCAAAATCGATGATATGTTATCGGTTTGCCAAGTCGGGATTACCATCGCCAGTTTACTCCTTGGTTGGATCGGTGAGGCCTTATTTGCGAGTGTTGTCTCTGGATTCCTACACATGTTCCAAATTGAATTGGATCTGGTTACCATCCACAGTATCTCCATTGGTGTATCCTTCACACTCATCACTCTCCTTCATGTCATCTTAGGAGAGTTAGTTCCTAAAACATTGGCAATCCAGAATACTGAAGCAATTGCCCTCGGTGTTTCTGCTCCCATGTGGCTTTTTTATTATTTGTTTTTTCCTGTAACGTTTGTCATGAACCGATTGGCTGGTGGGATTCTCACTTTGTTCCGTTTACAACGAACAGGTGATAAATATGTGCATTCTGCTGAAGAACTCATGATCATCATCGAGGAACAAAGAAAACAAGGTCGTATTGACAATGCAGAAATGCAACTCATCCAAAAGACCTTTGATTTTTCCGAACATACAGCGAAGGATGTAATGACACATCGTCTTTCTATCATTGGAATTCCACAAGAATCAACGATTGACAAACTACTTCCCCTCATAGCGGAACATAGTTTTTCGAGATACCCCGTTTACAACCAAACACTCGATAAAATTGTTGGGATTGTCCACGTCCAAAAATTTCTAAAATGGCAAGCGGCCCATCTTTCGGCCAAAGGCAAAAAAGAAAAAATCACAGTCATCATGGAAAAGGATTTTGTCAAAGTTCCTGAATCGATGTCGATCGAACGAGTGATGACAAAACTCCGTGAGAAAAAACAACATATGGCGATCGTGATTGATGAATATGGTGGAGTCTCCGGTTTACTCACGTTAGAAGATATTATTGAAGAATTTTTTGGTGAAATTCGGGATGAAACTGACACCGATGAAGTGGACGTAACCTCCAAAAATAAAAAAACCAAAACCATTACTCTTGATGGAGAAACCGAACTTTCTAGTTTAACTGATATCCTAGAAGGGGAAGAACCATCTGATATGGAAGAGGTTCGAACCATCGCTGGTTACTTTATGGAAAAAAATGAAGATATGCCCAAAGAAGGTAGTATCGTTCAAATTAAAAAAGGTAGCCTTAAAGTGAAAAAAATGGAAGGAAACAAAATCATTTCCATCCTCTTCACACCGAAATTAGAAGAAGACCACGATTCCGAAATGGAACGGGAATTGTCCTACGAGGATCGGTAAATGAAAGAAATCATCATCGCAGTTTCGGGTTCCATCGCATCTTATAAAGCTTGTGATTTGGTAAGAGGACTAACTAAAAACGGATACCCTGTGCGTGTGATTATGACGGCTAATGCCACAAAGTTTGTGGGTAAAATTACATTTGAAGCACTTACTAGCAAACCTGTTCGAGTTGATGAATTTGATACAGGGATGGCGCATATTGAAATCAAAAACATTGCATCAGTTTTTGCAGTTGTACCAGCTTCCGCAAACATCATTGGAAAAATGGCGAATGGAATTGCTGATGATTTAGTAACATCCACTTACCTTGCTTGTACTTCACCTGTGCTCGTTGCACCTTCCATGAATCCTGGGATGTACCTTCATCCTGCAGTCCAAAGGAATTTAAAAACATTAGAAGCTGATGGTGTACACATTGTATCTCCAGACAAAGGCATTGTGGTTTGTGGTGATGAAGGGTATGGAAAATTAGCAACTGTCGAATCCATTATGGAAGAGATCATCGCGCTTCATAAAAAAAATTCATGAATTTAAAATTCAAACGTGTTGTCATTACATCAGGTCCCACACGAGAGTGGATTGATCCAGTTCGTTATATTTCCAACGCTTCATCTGGGAAAATGGGATACGAAATTGCAAAGTGTTTTTTGTTATACCCGGTGGATGTGATTTATATCCATGGGAATACCTTGGAACGGTATGCCAATGTTCCAGGGGCGAAACAAAACTTAGAAGTCGAAACAACGATGCAACTGAGAGATACTGTTTTATCTCAAATGTTGGATGATACTTTACTTGTGATGGCAGCGGCTCCCGCAGATTTTCGTCCCATCATGACAGCAGAACATAAAATCAAAAAAGAAAGAAGTTCTGAAGGGAGTAAGGGATTGTTACTCGAATTAGAAGAAAATCCAGATGTTCTAAAACAAGTGGATGAGTACACCAAAGAAAACCATATCAAAAATTCGATCCGTGTTGGATTTGCTGCGGAAACAAATGATTTGGAAAAACATGCTAGAGAAAAACTTACCCGCAAAGGACTACATTACATCGTTGGAAATGTAGTTGGACATGGAAAAGGATTTGGGGAAGTAGAATCGATTTTACGTATCTTTGGTCCCAGTGGACTTGTGAAAGAGATTGGACCTTTGCCAAAAGAGGAATTGGCAAAGTCCCTCGTTCAATTTTTAGTGACTGTTTGAATTGTTACCAAATCCAAACGCAAAAAATCCAGCAAGTAAGATCAATCCAAAACTAACAATATAGTTCCACTTGATTTTTTCACCTAAAAACAAAGTGGCAAAAAGGATAAACACAAAGATTGTGATGATCTCTTGGATGATTTTTAATTGGAAACCTTCATATTTATAAACCGTATACCCGATTCGATTGGCAGGCACCATTAGCACATATTCAAAAAATGCAATGCCCCATGAAAACAAAATCACATAAAACATTTGGTTAGATTTTGCATATTTTAAATGGCCATACCAGGCAAAAGTCATGAAGATATTGGATAAAACAAGTAAAACAACTGTTAGCATAGTTAAAGATCCTTTAGTTTAATGGTTCGTTAGGAAATACTTCATTCCAAATTTTAGGTAATACTTCTCCCGATTTTCCACCAAAGTGGTGTTTCATGGAAGGTGTAAGATTTGTTTCAGCTGGATTGATTTCAATCCCGATTGCTCCATTCCGAATGGCTGTGAGTGCCAATTGGGCGGGGACAGATACATTGGCACTTGTTCCAATGACAAAAACAACCTGTGCTTGTTTACAAAGTTCCCAACTTTTTGTAAGAAGTGTTTGGTCATACTCTTCTCCAAACCAAACAATGTCGGGCCGAAGTAAAGATTCACAATGTTTACAAAATTTAACTCCAGGATGGTCCAACCCATCTTCTTCCAGGTCGAATTTTGCCGAACAATTTGTACACCTGGCGCGAAAAATGTTTCCATGAAGTTCTATGATGGATTCACTTCCTGAACGAGGGTGAAGTCCGTCTACGTTTTGAGTGATGAGGGAAACAGAACTTGATTTTTTTTGCCATTTGGCAATTGTTATGTGGCCAGGATTTGGATTTGCATTTTTACAAATTTTCCTCCGCCAATCGTACCATTCCCAAACGAGTTCTGGATTTTTTTCGAAAGCACCAGGAGTGGCTAAATCCTCAGCTCGAAAGTTTTTCCAAAGTCCTCCTTCCCCACGAAACGTTGGGATTCCACTTTCATTTGAGATTCCAGCCCCTGTCAGAAAGATGATACTCTTCGCTCTCAGAATTGTTTCCAAAGATTCTTGTGGTAATAAATCCATTTCTTTGGTTCATTCTAACAAATTCTTATAAAAATTAAATCGGAAAAAATTTTAGCCCAGAAAATCTGGTGAATGTGAGCCATCATTGGGAAGAAATTAAAGAAAAAATTGATTCCATCAAGGAAAAACAATTATTCCGCGAGACCAAAACTTACCAGGGAATTGATTTTTGTTCTAATGATTATATGGGTCTAGCCACTAACGCTCGTATGTTGGAATGCTATCGTTCATTAACAGATTTGTATCCCTTTGGTTCGACCGCTTCACGGCTTGTGCGTGGAAATTATGATTCCATGAATATGTTCGAAACGGAATTTGCAAACTTTGTGAACGGAGAAGCAGCGTTACTAGTGGCCAATGGTTTTGTTGCTAATTTTGGTCTCATCGATTCCATTGCTGCTTCAAATTGTTATGTGTTCACAGACCGTTTGAACCATGCATCCATTTTGGATGGGATACGGATTTCTGGTGCCAAAAAAAAATACTACAACCACTTGGATTTACAACACTTACAAACGTTACTAGACAAAGCAAATGCCGAAGACCCGGACCAAAAATACAAACGCATCGTTGTCACGGAATCCCTCTTTAGTATGGATGGAGATAGTCCCAATTTCCCCAAACTACTCACATTAAAAAAACAATATGGTTTTGTCCTCGTTGTAGATGAGGCACATGCACTCGGCGTGTATGGCAATGAAGGAAAGGGTATTTTGTTTCGTGATTTGTCTCTCGAAGACATTCAATTAATTGATTACCGAGTGTATACATTAGGTAAATCGTTTGGACTAGAAGGTGGGATCATTGTAACAAAACAATTGGGAAGAGACCATTTAGTCAATGTCATGCGACCTTTTATATTTTCAACGGCACCACTTCCTATTATTTCTAAATTAGCAATGTTTGCCTTAAAACTACTACGATCTATGGAGTCTGAGAGGTTTCATTTACTTGAGTTAACTAGGGAATTAAAACAATCTTTAGTAACCAATGGTTTTGCGATTACAAATACAGAATCCCATATCATCCCTTTACTCCTTCATTCTGAAGCCGAAGCAATGGCATATGGGAAACGGTTACAAGAGATGGGTCTCGACGTTCGTGCCATCCGCCCACCGACAGTTCCCACTCCTAGATTACGGATCAGTTTGAATGCAAAGTTAACAAGGGAAGACATCAATTCCTTGGTTTCTGCTTTGGTCCAAATTCGGAAGGAGTATGGATCTGGATCCTTTTCCTAATTGGGATGGATATACCTTCGAAAGTTTTCCTTGTCCGAATCTACACTAGCCACTTTCAGAATCCCCTAAGACTCTTCAAATTTGCGAATTTTTTCTTTGATGGCTTCTGTAGTGGAAGTTGACGGTGTTTGGGAATTTACTTGGGAAGAATTCGTTTTTTCTCGCGATTTTTTAGTTCCATAACGATAGATCCCAAATAATCCAAGAACACCTAATCCAAGTAAAGTGGCATTGATCCATGTATCATCAGGTTTAGCTAAGATTTTAGGTCCAAAACCATAGACGATTGAATCTACCATACCTTGGTTTCCATTTTCTTGGAACATGATGACAATGGGGTCATTTAATACAGAAGTACCAAATCCGTTTTCCATTTTGGATATGATTTCTCCTTCTGCCATTCCTTCTTTGATTCGATTTTCAATAAAACTTTTGAGATAACTGGACGCAGCACACATGTTAAAGGAACATGATTGGATGGGAAGGCTTGGCAAACAGATACATCGGATTTTTTCTGTGACCTTAAGGAAGGTTTGGATTTGCGTTTCTTCCTTTAAGTTTGTGGTTGTTTTTTGAGAGAATACATTACTTGTGATTCCCAAAAATAACAGTATATATACAAATCCACGCATTAGTTCACCTAGCGAAAAGGAACGAATGTTTTTTTTGAACATAGGCAATCGAAATGATTTTTGAGATTCGAGCCGTTTCATGTTAGATTTCCTTTGTTTTGTTTTTTCCTTTCGCCAATGGGGAGTAACAAAAAGATTCCAGACATAAAATAGAGTAAGGATCCAATCCAAATCAATTTTACCAGTGGGTTAATCCAAACTTCTAAGTTTGCTACAATTTGCCTCGGGAAATTGAGGAAAAGTTTGAGTTTGTCTGATTCACTTCCTGGTGTGAAGTAATATTGCATGAACATGAGTGGTAAGTCAGGGTTTTCTGATTTTAAATCTGAAGTTTCGATGGCACCCAGTTGGATGTAAAAATCTTCTTTTGCCATAGAATGGATGGCTGGTTCACTTGTTGGAATATGAGTTTCGAAATCACCCGTTAGGTGAGAAATCTGTGGATAAAACCTGCGTTCTGTATCAAGTGTCGCAATTTTTTCCAATCCACGATAAATTCCGTAACTAGCTTCTTGAGAAACGATCACATTTTGAATGTTAGGTTCCCCGCCAAGTCCAGAGATGAGGACTGGTTTGATTTTGAGTGTGTTTGCTTCAATTTGGTATCCACCTATCATTGCTTTGTCTATGGATTGGTAGATGATTTCTTCTGAAGTAGGTGGTTGGAGTTCATAAAAGAATCGAACAGATGTATTGATTTTAAAGGCATTCCCAGCATAACCAATAAAAATAAGAACAAGAGAAAAGTGTACTAAATACCCACCATACCTTCTTTTGTTTTTCAGAAGTAAGTTTACCCCAGCTCGTAACAAAGATTCTTCTTTGTGTTCTTCTCGTCTGGCTTTGATTCCTCGGTAGTATTCTTGGATGATCCCGGCAATGGTAAATACACCAATTCCGACTGTGAGAACAGAATACACTTCTGCTAAAACATCTCCATATTTGGAATCTGGTTTTGTAAAGTTTTGTGAATAAAATAGGATGTAGAGACCACCACCCAAAATTCCAAAAAGAAAAGGTTTGAGTAAGGTAGAAAAAAATACGGCTCCAGCACCTTTTCGCCAAGCAAGCAGTGGTGCCGAACCCATGAGTAATAATAAAAAGATTCCTGAAGGAACACCCCAAGAATTAAACCATGGAGCCTTAAATTCTTTTCCATAAAGAAGTGGGGAAAAAACACCTAACAAAATTGCTGCGGTCGAAAGCACCAAAAGAAAGTTGTTTAATAAAAAACTTCCTTCTTTGGATGTGATGGCTTCTAAGTTTCGTTCCGGTGTGAGATTTTTCCTTCGGTAAATCACAAATCCTGTAAAAAACAAAAAACTTGCGATAATATAAACGATAAACGGAGTCCCGATTGTCGATTTGGAAAAACTATGAGGTCCTTCGAGAACACCTGAACGTGTGATCCAAGTGCCAAGTAAACTAAAGTGGAAGGCAAGGATGACAAGTAACATATTCCAAAACTTTAACATTCCACGACGTTCTTGGATGACTACAGAATGGACAAAGGCACTTGTGAGTAACCATGGCATTAACGATGCGTTTTCGACAGGATCCCAGGCCCAATACCCACCCCAACCTAACTCTTCGTAGGCCCATTTGGATCCGAGTAAAATCCCTGTTCCGAGAAAAAACCAAGAGAACAAAGTCCATTTGCGAATGAACTTCATCCAATCTTCTGAAAGTTGACCTGATACAAGAGCTGACATCGCAATCGCAAATGGAATGGAGATACTCACATAACCAATGTAAAGAATCGGCGGGTGGATGATCATGGCCCAGTGTTGGAGTAGTGGATTCAGTCCTCTTCCTGCAGCCGCTTCGGGAACAAATTCGCGGAAAGGTTGGGCATCTCCATAAAACACCGCAAGGAAACTAAAAAAACCAGATAAAACCGCAAGGATGAGATTCATCATGGGGATTCGGTCTTCGATAGACTTCCTCGTTTGCCATAACACGATGAAGGTGAATACATTTAAAATCAAATTCCAAAACAGTAAACTTCCTGATGACCCAGACCAAATCGAAGTCATTTTATAAAATAAAGGAAGGTGTTCGCTGGAATGCATCACCACATAATAGTTGCTATAGTCTGATCGTACAAGTTGTGTGAGTAAAACTACAAAGGTCAAAACAATGACAAATGGATTTGTCATGAGTGCCAAACGGCCAAGTTCCACAGCTTTTCGTTCTTTTGAAATGATTCCGTAAATGGTTTGGATGGCTGAAAAAATTAATATGGCAAGAGAGGCAGAAAGTAAGATGGTTCCTAAATTATTCATTTTTCCTCTGCATACCCTGCTTCATATTTGGAAGCACATTTTGCTTCGACATGACTTGCAACTAGGACTCCCTTTTCTAATTTCCCATCCACACGTGCCCTTGCTCCTTCTTTAAACGCATCTGGCAAAAGAGTTTCCCCTGTAAAAAAAACAGGAATGATTTGGTCGTTGAGTTCCAAATCAAATCTCGCTTTTTTTCCTTCGCGGACCAAACTCCCTACGCGAACAAATCCCCTGACTCGTAAGTTTTGTTCCGAGTATTTGGTTGGATTGGCAGCAAGTTCAGAAGCATCGAGGAGAAGATACGATGTTTCTTGTGAGGAAAAATAAGCAATGCCTCCAAGAGAGATTGCAATGAGGAATAAAAGGGTTAAAAACTTACGATTCATAGTCCATTCTTTAGACGAAATCACGTCTTTCCTCTAAGCTCTCTGATTGGTAGTTTCGGTCAAACAAAAAGGTTACAACGAATCATTCAGAAAACCTAATTTACAGGTAGGATTTGGCACGGTAAACATAATACCCAACCCATTCCTTGATCGCAAATGTGGTAGTATCAAGATAACCAGCTGATGGTAAAAATAATTCGAATGCACCCGAATCCATTTGAAATGATCTATAATCGGTAGGGAAGAGGAACACATGTAAATTTTGTTTTTGAAAACAACCGGATGCACGTTTCATATGAAAGGCTGATGTGACAAGGATATAGGTTTTAAAATTTAATTTCTCTACGATTTTTTTCGTTTCGACTGCATTTTCATATGTATTTCTCGAATTGTTTTCTAAGATGATGTCAGATTCTTTTACACCTAAATCAATTAACAACGATTTGGCTAAAGTAGCTTCTCTGAATTCGTCAGACAATAATAAACCAGACCCGCCAGTAAAAAGGATTTTTTTGACTTTGCCAGCTTTGTAAAGACGAACGGCATCTGTAATTCGGTCCGCAGAATCTGTGAGTTCTGGCCTTGCTTTTACGGAAGAAATGGTTTGGATCATTCCACCGAGAACAATAGCTACATCCGCATTGGGAGTATCCTGGATGGAAATGGGAGGGTAATCTTTTTCCAAACTAGACACAAGTGAATTGGCAATATAAGAACTGGAAGTGAGGTATAAAAACAAACAGACTAGAAAAAAAAGAAACTTCGTTTTTTTGGGTTTGATGCGAAATAAAAGATACAAACAAAAGAGGAAAAAAACAGGTAAGGGGTAAAGAAATACAGTGAGGACTTTTGAGAAAATGAAGAATAAGGAATCCATAATCTAAGGATTCAAAACACGAGCAGTTTTACCAGTCCAAATCTGGCCCAAGAACTCCTATCCCACTGCCCCAATACTGAGAAGGGTGAGGGTAACGAACAGAAACACCAAGTGGGGAACGAGAATATTTCCAATCCCTTGCGATTTGTTTTCGCAATTGCATCTGTTCTTCTGAAACTCCCATTTCAGGTTCATTTAAGAACTGTTTGGTGAGCTCTACCCATTCTTTGATTGCTGCTGGGTTTTGTTTTTTTAAATCTTGAATAAGGATTCGTAATTCGAACTCAGCATCTTCCCTGAGATCCCTAGCAATTTCTGAAATTTCAGCATTGGAACCAAAAACAGTTTCGTTTCCTTCCGTACGATCGACCGCATCTCTCCATTTTGCATAGGCGATGAACAAATTTTTTGTTTCGTCAAATCGATACATTGTACAATGAGATTCTGCTTTGGATTCAGAAAAAGGCAATCGAAAAATCGGACTTTCCATTTTTGCTTCCGAACCGTCTAAAATTCGTGAAATGGAAAACCATAATCTCCCTTCTTCTGTCAATTGGATTGTCGGCAAACATCCTTGCTGATTCCAAAATCCTAAAAACACACCATGCCGAATCTGGATACCAGAACCCAAATCCAAATTTCAAACGGAAAGGTTTTTGGGATGTTTTTGCCTGGCAATGGGATCGATTTTTTTTACCGTACAGTTTGGACGCAAAATCCTATCCAGAATTTCCCATCGTAAAAAATGATGGAAGTCTCTTACAAAAGAATCAATCCAAACTTTCTGTGACTTGGGTAGGACATGCAACCACTCTTGTCCAAATTGATGGAGTGAATATCCTCACAGATCCTATTTGGAGTGAAAGATGTTCTCCACTCAGTTTTGCCGGACCAAAACGATACACTCCACCTGGAATCTCGATTACAAATTTACCTAAAATCGATATCATCATTTTATCTCACAATCATTATGATCATACTGACATCCCCACTTTAAAAACCTTAGAAGAAACATTCCATCCTTTGGTTCTCACTGGACTTGGGAATCGAAAACTATTGTTAGGTGCAGGATTGAAACATGTAAAAGAAATGGATTGGTGGGAAGAAGTCACATTTCGTTCGCTAAAACTCACCTTCACTCCGACACAACACTTTAGTGGCAGAAGTTTATTTGACCGTGATGAAACTTTATGGGGTAGTTTTATGGTCGTTGGTGCCAAAGAAAAAGTTTATTTTGCAGGTGATACTGGGTATTACACTCATTTTAAAGAAATCGCCAACCATTTTGGACCCATTGACATTGCGATTTTACCCATTGGTGCCACAGAGCCAAGATGGCTTATGGAACCAGTCCATATCGATCCGAACCAAGCAGTCCTCAGTTTTTTAGACCTAAAGGCTAAATACCTAGTTCCCATGCATTATATGACCTTTGTTTTATCGGACGAACCTCTAGATTCTCCTGTGCCCCGCACAAAAGAGGCAATGAAACAATCGGGGATCTCCGAATCGGCATTTGTTCCTTTAAAAATTGGAGAATCTCGCTTTTTTTAGTTCCAAGTGATTTCTCTTTCGGGTATGCTGTCCTAAAAAAAATAGGATGGTGAGCACGTTGAAGAAGCTTCTCACATTGATGGTTTTCCTGGTATGTTTGTCTGTGACAACTTCCGGGATATTTGCCGAAGAACCAACTCCGGTTCCAACCGAGACAACAACACAAGAGGAAACTGGGCATTCCTCTCATGGTGAATCCGTTCACGAAGAACTCCCGTATTGGACAGTCTTACCTTTCGTGGCAATTCTCCTTTCCATTGCGATTTTGCCGGTTGCCTCTCACAAAACAGCGCATTGGTGGGAAGATAATAACAACAAACTCATTTTAGCAGTTGGGCTAGGAGCAATTTCTTTTGTTGTATTACTTGTTTATGGATATAGCCATAACATCGTACACACTGTATTCTTTGATTATATCCCCTTTATCATTTTACTCGGTTCCTTGTTTTATATCTCCGGTGGAATTGTGATTAAAGGTGATATCCATGCAACTCCGCTGAACAACACTTTGTATCTCTTAATTGGTGCGGCTCTTGCATCTTTTATTGGAACAACGGGAGCATCGATGTTACTCATCCGCCCTTTGTTAAAAACAAATAGCGAAAGAAAACATGTTGTCCATACTGTTGTGTTTTTTATTTTCCTTGTTTCCAATATTGGTGGTTCCTTAACTCCACTTGGAGATCCTCCATTGTTTTTAGGTTACCTCAAAGGTGTTCCATTCACTTGGACATTTAAGTTATTGCCTGAGATGTTAGTAGCTGTTGCGATTCTACTCACTGTTTACTTTGTTTGGGATACAATGGCTTATAAAAAAGAAACCAAAAAAGATCTCAAACGTGATGATAAACTCGCAACTCCATTTTCCATCGGGGGGCAAGTCAACTTCATTTGGTTACTCGGAGTGATCTTAGCAGTTGCTTTTTTAAACAGTAACTACATTCCTCAAATCAACGAAACTCCAACACTTGGATTCATTCGTGAAGCGGTCCTTATCATTTTGATTGTTTTATCCAAACTGACTTCAAAAGAAGAGAATCGAAAGTTTAATAATTTTACGCTTCACCCGATACAAGAAGTAGCGTATCTCTTCATTGGAATTTTCATCACCATGATCCCAGCTCTTGTATTACTAGAAGCACATGGAAAAGAACTTGGAATCACTGAAAATTGGCAATTTTTCTGGGCAACTGGTGCCTTTTCTTCGGTGTTAGATAATGCTCCTACTTACTTAACGTTTGGATCTCTTGCATCGGGTCTTCTCACACCAGCAGGATCTGCTCCTCTCACCCTTGGCCAATTCATTGGAAACGTCCAAGCAGAAGAGATTTTAAAAGCAATCTCTGTAGGTGCTGTGTTTATGGGTGCGAATACGTACATTGGTAACGCTCCAAACTTTATGGTGAAATCAGTTGCAGAAGAAAACAAAGTGAAGATGCCTTCCTTTGGTGGGTATTTAGCATATTCAATGGGAATTTTAGTTCCTGTTTTTATCCTCCTCACTTTTATTTTCTTCGTCTAAGTTGTAACAACACCAGGGAAAATTTCCCTGGTGCTCCATCATTTCATGTTTCTCCATTTATCTGATTTATATTCTTTATCTCACTCTGGTTCGTTTTCACATCTTTCGGAAAGGAAAGTAAGATTAGAAACAGAACGTAAAACACTCGAATCAATCTTATCCTCTTCCAAAGAGAAACTTATTTATGGAATTCACACAGGCTTTGGTCCCCATGCATTCACTTCCAATGATGAATTAGATCTCATTCAAAAATCACTGATCTATCATTTAACAGTAGAACCAGTGTTAACTAGTGATGGAACTCCTCATTCTCATTTAAGTCACAAAGAAGCAAGGGTTGTGGTTGCCGCAAGGCTCTTTAGTTTGTCACTCGGTGGTTCAGGGATTCGGTATGAAACCTTAGAAATTTTAAACGATCTTCTCGAATTGGATTGTATTCCCATCATTCCGGAAAGGGGTTCTTTATCTGCTTCGGGAGATTTAATTCCTCTCAGTTATATTCCTTTGGCTCTCCTCGGTGAATCTGGATTCACTGGTAAAGGAAACGAGTTAGGCCCCACAAAATCGAATGGGAAACAATCAAACATCAAAGGCCTTCCTTGGACCCCTCATCCCAAAGAAGCAATCTCACTGACCAATGGAACAAGTTTTACAACAGCCCTACTTGGTTACCAAGTGATGGAATTTCGGAATTTGTTTTTGCTTACTATTGAACTTTTACAAAACCTATTTCATTACCATTCTGTTTTCCCTGATGCCTTCCATCCAGAATACCACAAACACAAACAATTTGTTGGCCCGAAGTTTATAGCAAGTTTACTCCATCCCATTGTGTCCAAAAATCCAAAATTGAAAGTGGAAGGAAAACGAATCCAAGACATTTATTCTGTTCGATGTATCCCACAAATTTTAGGTTCCATTTGGGATGAATTGGAATCGATAAAAATCATCGTAGAACAAGAATTAAATTCATTGTCTGATAATCCTGTTTTGATACCTACTTCTCTTGAGGATCAAACAAAGTATCGATTTGCCGAAGGAGGAGGTTTTTATGCCTCCCAGGTGAGTTTTGCAGCTGACCGGCTTCAAAATGCAATGGCAGTTTGGTTTACATGGGTTGATCGATTTTTAAACTATTTGATGGAACCAAAAGAAAACGATGAATTCCCTTTGATGTTGTCTGCGAAACCTGGGACCTATGCTGGATTGTCTGGACTAGGACTCATGTCAGCTCATCTAACAGCAGAAGTACGAAGAGATAGTATGCCAGGTTCGATCCAATCAATCCCAACCAATGGTAATAACCAAGATATTGTTCCCATGGGAGCGATTTCTGTTTTACGGAATCGTAGGACAGTTTTGAGTGCAACCAAACTTCTTGCTATCTTTGGTTATGCGGTATACCAAACATCTTTATTTGCAAAACGGAAAGAATTAGTAAAAGATTTTCAATTGTTTTCTGGTATGAATACGATGGAAAAAGACAGAAGTCTGGAGTTTGAAATCCAGACTTTGGTGGAACGAATCCGAAATACTACTTCTTCTCTTGTAGCGACTCCAATCGATTGAGTCCTAAACCTAATACCAAACCAAACACGAGAGAGGCGAGTGGGATTTGTGCTTCTTCAAAATCTTTTGGGAGTATATTTTTGGCAGTGGCAATCTGGATATCACGTTTCACTTCACCTGATCTACCTACAATTGTCTGTCCATTTGCATAATCCTTAAATGGCCAAAGGATAAAAAAGGAACCGAGGATGAGGCCAAGTAAAAATGTCATTGTATGTGATTTGTATTTCACAAATAACCATTTTACGATATGAGTGAAAATCAAAAGTCCAAGTAAACATCCAATCCCAAACGCAGCTAAAAACAAAATCGAACCTGGATCTAATATGGTAGAAAGTTTACCGATGACGATTTGGTATTCACCTAATACGAGCATGATGTATGATCCGGAAATTCCGGGAAGGATCATCGCAGAGATAGCAATCACACCAGTAACAAATGCAAAGATTGGATTTTCAGATCCAGAGTTTTCTCCCATAAAAAAGCTAGGAACGATAGTGAGTAAAATTCCGGGGACTAAACATAACCAAACAACAACACTATGTTTTTCAATGAGTTTGTAAGGGACAACTAGTGACGGAATGATGAGGCCAATAAAAAGGGCAAGAGTTGCTTGTGGGTGGTTTTGTAATAAGTATTGGATGACTTTTGCTCCAGAGATCACGGAAAGTAAAAGACCAAAACCAAGGAATACCAAAAACCAAAAATCGATTCGTTTCATTTCTAATGCAAAACGGTTTCGCACATCTTCTTTCCAAAAGCCTACAAGTAAGGAAAGGGAAACTTTGATGGTTTCCAAATTTAAGGAAGTGATAGCAGTGATGAGTCTATCATACAAACCCAGGATAAGAGCAAAGGTTCCACCAGATACACCAGGGATTAAATTGGCAATTCCAATGAGAAACCCATTGAGAATGCAAAAGAGAATTTCTTTTTTTGTAAGAGGCATATCGGAAAGGATGAATTTTTACAAACTTTAGGCAAGGTTTTTTCTAGTTACTGAAAACCAGACAATACCATAACATAAAATCGAAATCACAAATAAAATAAGGAAAATGGTAATTTTCCCAAAACCAAATTCTCTTAGTAAAAAGTGGAAACAAACCACCATTACATTCAAAAGGGAAAATACGACGAGAGAACCAATTTTACCTAATTTAGTTTCGGTGAGTTTTTGGTACAAATGTTCTCGATGTGCTTGGAATAGGTGTTTTTTCTGAAAGAATCGTTTGATGAGGATTGTGACACCATCAATCCAAAAAAAAGGAAAAAGATAAAAATAGTCGCTAACATCCCAAAGGATACCATCTGAATTGTTTTGGTAAAGTAAGGGGAGAACCAATCCAAAAAATCCCAGTGCCAGGGACCCACTATCCCCCATGAATAATTTAGCTTTTGGGAAATTGTAAAAGATAAACCCAAACATGGAGACAAAGAGTACTGCGTACAGACTGTATCCTAAGTTTGGTTTGGTGTAAAAATTTGGTAAGATAAAACCTAGTGAAATAAAACAAATGGCGAATGTGGTCACCAAATACCAATCCATTCCATCCATAAAATTAACTAAGTTGATTCCAAATACCAAGAAGATTGTGAGAAAAACTATTTGTATAAAACTCGGAATCAATTCAAATCCCAAAAAACTTACATTAGGTTGTATACCCCATAAACAGAAAAAAACAATTCCTAATTCGACAAAGAGTCGGAGTTTCGGTGTTAAATGGTATAAATCGTCTACAAATCCTAGAATTGAAAATATAAAAACACCAGCTAACAAAAGATAAAGATCCAAAGGTTCGTTTAGAATGAAAAAAGGATCAATTCCTATCGATTCTGATGGGGTCAGTAAAAAGAGGAACGTTGAAAGGAGAAAAACAGGGATAAAAAACATTCCACCCGATTTTTTTGTGACCGTGTCATGCAAACTCCGTTCATTTGGCACATCTTTCACTCCAAATCGGGAAACCACATAAAATGTGTGCAAAATCAGGCTCAATATGCCCAGAATGAGGAAGGAAATGGGAAAAAAAGGAACCATTTTCGCAAAGTTTCTCAGATCGGGGTCTTTTGGCAGTTTTTTATTGCAAAAATCAGTCCCTCTTCGATGTTTAATTTATGTTTCAGGGCGTTTATACTGCGGTCATCACCCCTTTCCGCCAGGGGAAAATCGATTACGATCAATACTTTAAAATCCTAGAAAACCAGATCCGATCCGGAGTCGCTGGTGTGGTTCCTTGTGGGACAACGGGAGAATCTCCAACGTTATCCTACGAAGAACATAAGGAACTCATCCAAAAAACGGTGCAGATCGTAGCTGGCAAAATCCAAGTGATCGCGGGTACTGGTTCCAACTCTACAAAAGAGGCAATTGAGCTCACAGAGTCTGCCTGTGCCGATGGAGTGGACGGAATCCTTTCTGTGAATCCATACTACAACAAGCCAACGCAAGAAGGGATGTTCCAACACTTTACCGCTATTGCAAATGTATCATCCAAACCTGTGATGTTGTACAACATTCCAGGTAGAACCAATGTAAATCTTTTGCCAGAAACTGTCAGTCGTTTGGCAGCTCACCCTAAAATTGCAGCTATCAAAGAAGCAACAGGGGACCTAGGACAAATGGCAAAGGTGATTTCGCTTTGTCCACCCGACTTTGATTTGTTATCTGGTGATGACAACTTAACTCTTCCAGTTCTATCCATTGGTGGAAGAGGGGTTGTATCTGTAGTTTCTAATTTATTCCCACGTGCATGTGTGGATATGGTGTCCTTATACCTTCGTGGTGATCTGGAAGCTTCCAAAAAAATTTACTACAAACTTCTCCCCGTATTTGTGAATGCTTTTATCGAAACAAATCCAATTCCAATCAAAGCCGCTATGAGTTGGTTTGGTTATTGCAGTAATGAACTCAGATTACCAATGACTTCGTTGTCAGAAGGCCATGCAGCCGAGTCATTTAAAAAAATCGTATTCCAATTAAAAGAGGAAGGCATTGTCTAAAATCAAAGTTGGTGTGATTGGAGCTGGTGGTAGGATGGGGAAAGCCATCATCCAAGTCTTATCTATTTCCAAAAAATCAGTATTAAGCGCTGCTGTTGTGAGAGAGGGTGCAATTTATGCTGGTTTTGATTCTGGAAACCATGCAGGTATCAAAGAAACTGGAATTCTATTATCTTCCGACTTACAAAAAGCAAACGAAGATTCTGATGTGTTAATTGATTTTAGTACCCATACTGGTTTTGAATCCATTCTCAATACAGCATTAAAGAATCATAAACCATTGGTGATCGGAACGACTGGTCTTACTGATTCTGATAAAACTCTAATCAAATCGGCGTCTGAAACCATCCCAATTGTATTTTCTCCCAATATGTCTGTTGGTGTGAATTTACTCTTTAAACTGACTGAAATTGCAGCAAAAGTTTTACACGAAGATTTTGATATCGAAGTTTTAGACATCCACCATAGGCATAAAAAAGATGCTCCGTCCGGTACAGCGATGTATTTGAAGGAAGTATTACTTGAAGCAAGTAAACGAAATGAAGAAAATGTGATTTATGGTCGTCATGGTATGTACCCAGAACGTGACCAAAAAGAGATCGCAATGCATACGATGCGTGCTGGCGAAGTCGTTGGGGAACACACTGTTTATTTTTTTAGTCCAGAAGAACGGATTGAGATTACCCACCGTGCCCAAGATCGTAAAACATTTGCTAGTGGGGCTGTGAAAGCTGCTGAATTTTTGTATGGCAAATCGAAAGGTTTGTACAATATGTTTGATGTTTTAGGAATATAAATTGGATTTTTTTCGAGGATTATACATCATTCCATGGAGTAAAAATTATATCTCCATTAGTTTAGATGTACTCATCGTCGCATTTTTAATTTATAAAACCTACACTACTTTACGTAGAACAAGAGGGATTCAACTTTTATTTGGAGTGGGGATCATTTGGATCTCCGGAAGTTTAGCTGAATATTTGGGTTTTGAGTTACTTGAATGGATCTTAACCAATATTCGGCCAGCACTTGTTTTTGCCATCATTGTTCTTTTGCAACCTGAGTTACGACGTTTAACAGGTGACTTAGCAAGGATTCGACTCCTTCGTTTATTCTTTTTAAAACCTACTTTTGATTTGGATCCCATTGTCGAAGCCATTAGGGCCATGTCTCAAGAAAAAATTGGTTCTATCATTGTACTTGTAAAAGACATTAGTCTTAAAGATATATCAGAAAATGCGGTCCCAATGGATTCCATTGTAACCTCTGAAATTTTACAAACCATCTTCTTTAAGAATTCACCACTCCATGATGGTGCTGTCATCATTGAACAAAACCGAATTGTTTGTGCTGCCTCTTATTTGCCTATGAGTAGTTCTGTCGAAATTTCCACATTGGGTGCAAGGCATAGATCTGCTCTTGGACTTTCGGAAGAAACGGATTCTATCATCATCGTGACTTCTGAAGAAACAGGAGATATCACTATTTGTTATGAAGGGGAAATGATCCATCCAGTGAAACCCTTGGAGTTAAAGGCACTTGTCAGTGGTCTGATGTCAGGAAATAAAAAATCAAAAGACGAATCACAAAGAAAATCGAAAGATAAAGATTCCGGTGTCATCATATGATTTTGAAATTATTTGGGAAAATGGTTCGCAATTGGAAAGCAAAACTCATTTCACTTATCATTGCTAGTATCTTTTATGTAAATTTACAAAACTCCAAAGTTTTGATCAAAACAGTGAATGTTCCCATCGACTATCCAAAGTTATCTGGTAATTTGAGTTATTCAAAAAACCCAGAAAAAACCATTCCAGTTCGAGTGGAAGGATTAAAAGATGTAGTGAACTATTATTCTCAATTTATGAAGGCTGTGATTGATCCTGAAGATGTCCAATTAGGTGTCACAGAAGTTCCAATCAAAAAAATTGTTGGTGTACCGAGTGGTGTCAAGGTAACAAAGCTCAAAAAAACGGTTCCTGTAGAGATAGAATCCAGAGGACTTAAGGTGGTTCCAATTGAAGTTGTATTTGAAGGGAATCCACCTGCTAACTTTGAAAAGTTGACTCAAATATTAAGTCCTCAAAAAATCACACTCAGTGGTAAACCTCAAGACCTTGAAAAAATTAATAAAGTAGTTCTGCCAGAAATTTCACTTGTAGATCGAAAGGAACCATTTGCAAAAACGGTAAAAATCCCAGAATTACCAAAGGGTGTGAATGTCCTTGGTTCTCGTGATGTAACGGTGAATGTAAATATCATTCCCCTTTCGTATAAAACAGGAGAACAAACTGCCGCAGGAATTCCCATCGTTTGTTCTGGGTTAGATCCAAAACTAGATGCAGAACTTTCAGAAGAACAAGTTGCAATTCGTTATTTTTCCTTAAAACCAATTCGTTCAGCCCAAATCCTAACGGGCATTACGGCTCAAGTACCTTGTAATTATATCTTTGATCCGATTAAAAATAAAATTGTCCCTGAGTTACAACCACAGGTAGCAAAGGTTAGGATCATCAAAAACAAGGATTTAAAAGGGATCGAAATATTACAGATCAGTCCTGAAAAAATCGAAATTCGATACAAAGTCAAAGAACAAAATCTCGAACCTGATAATATTGATGATGGAACGGGAATGGAAGGGATCACCCCACATCCTTCCGATCGATCCTAAAGACCACTCATTTGATTATAAGAAGCGATTTTTAGATATCGAAGGGAATTTAAACTAACAACTCTTACGTTGTATTCGTTATTTTAGAAATTCATAAATTTCTTTAAAACTTTCGTCTGGGTTTTCCCACATTGGGTAGTGCCCAATATTTGGCCAACGAATCAGTTTTTTATGTTTTATGGGAAGTTTGTCAATTTCGTCTGCTAAATGACTACCGCTGACAGGGTCTTCTCCTCCATTGATAAATAAAAGTGGAACTTCTGTTTGTAATAGAGCATTTTTCCAACGTTCGCCATGGTATCGTCTTTCTTTGATGTACTTTAATAGTTTATGAGGGATAAGCACTTTATTTGGATAGGTGATGAGTTTCCAAAGGACGGAGATTTCTTTCTCTGTAGGTTTTGTGTTTTTACCAAAAACATCACTGAAAGCTACACCGAATTTTTTTTCATCATAAAATTTAGCGAGGATTGCACCTAATATAGGAGTGGCGAGTAGTTTTTGTTTGAAGGTAGGTCTATGTAAATGTGGGAATAAACCACCGTTAAAAAACACTGCACCATCTATTTCATACTTACGTTCTTTTGATTCTAAGTGACGAGCAAGGATTTCTTGGCCTACACTCACTGCATAGTCATGGAAAACAAATTTAACACGTTTGAGTGCATTTTTCTCAATAAAGGATTCGATGATATCCGTTTGTTCGACTAACGTATATTCGTGTTTGATTGGTTTTGAAGAATAACCGAAACCTAAAAAATCGATTGCAATGGTATTAAAGTATCTTGTTAATCCATTGTAAATTTTGGAATAATCCCATGAAGAAGTTGGGAAACCATGTAACAAGATTAAGTTTTGACCTCTTCCTTCTTGGATATAGAAGATTTGGAATTTTTTATATTCAAAAAATTTACCTGAGGCCAGCCATTCTGTAGCGTTCTTTTTTGGGAAATTAAGATCTAACATATCCGACATAGCACAACAATTCGAGAAGTGAGTCAAATAGAAGAAATGACTCTTTTCTCAATAATTCATAGCCGATCTTATAGAGGATGGATTCATATTCTCTAATTTATTTTGTAAAACCGGAGGGAGTCATCTCTAATTGGGAATATTTTTGGTACCAAATTCCATATGGTGCTCCTGGAATTTTGACATTTGTTGTCGGTTTATTTCTTAGTTATTTTGCGTTTCAAAAGTTTCGTAAATCAAAAGAAGACAATCGTTATTTTCATCTCAATCTGACTATATCGTTTATCAGTTTTGGTTGTGTCGGCCTTGTATTAACCACAAGAGCTTGGATCCAAGATGTGGAAACACTAGTTTTGTGGAATGATTTATTGTATTTCTTTGTCGCCCCTCTAGCTCCCACCGCCTTTTACCTAGCCTTTCACATGACGGGGAAACAAAGTAAACTCTTGTTATACTATTCTTATGTTTGTTGGTTTGCAAGTTTTGTATTGTACGTAGGAGTCATTTTAGGAAAAGGTTTTGAAACTACCGTCTTTGAATTTCCATTCGGAAAGTATCCTCGTGGAAGTGCATTTGTAAGACCTTGGGGGATCCTTGCACCATTGGGATACTTTTTACTCATTCTTCCATCGTTTATCAAACATTACCATTACATTCGAAAACATTACCATTTAACATTATTTCACGGCGTTAATTTATTATTTTTACTCACAACTTTAAATGCTCCGAGTATCTTGGGTTTCAAAGTGTATCCTGGTGGGTTCTTTTTATTCATTCCAATGTTACTTGTCGCCTATGGAGTGTTCCGTTCCGATTTTTTTGATGTGAATGAACTTTTATTCCAAAAGAATGGGATGTTCTATTTTCTATTTGCCTTACTTTCTTTTGTTTTGATTTTTATTTCCTTTGGAGTTTCCTTTGGGCTTTCACCAAATGCGTATGAATCAGCAAAATGGTATCCTTGGGGGATTCCTCCCGTCATTTCTGTGTTTGGTGCTGTTTTTTTATCAATCATCGTTGCGGGGGCAAATCCATCAGCTAGGATCAACCAACTTTGTGCTTTTGCTCTCATTCTCACCGGTTTTTATGTAATCCAGTCAGTACCATTAAAATTAAACATATCCTATGTTGTTCAACTTCGAATTTCGCAGATGACCTTTGTGGCATTTGCGTTTGCACCGAGTATTATGGTGCGACTCGTTTTTGAAGCGATTGGCCAAAAGTCACCTGGTTGGTTAAAATGGATCGATTTACTATGTATTATCGCGGCGATCTTAGCTCCTTCTCCTTATTTGTTTGTAGGGTATTATGATTACCCTTGGTCAAGAGTGCATCATGGAGGTCCCGCAGAACTTCTTGTTGGTGCCAATGGAGCCATTGCGTTAGTATTGGTTTTGATTACCTTCCTTCGGAACAAAGGGTATATCAACTTTGCCTCCAAGTGGATCATTGGATCTTTTTTGTTGTCGGCTTTGTTACTGTTAGCAGCTTTACTTCCAAGCCACGGAATTCCCATTTATCCCATTGCCGATTTTCAATTCATTCCAGCATTTTTACTAGGTTATGCAGTGCTTCGGCATGGTGCATTGTCATTAGAAGGAAGAACCATCCAATTAAGCCAACGTTTGGCAAACCTTGGACTCATCACAATGGCCATTGCTGCTATTTTGTATTTCCCTTTGATACGAGAACAATACGGAGTGGGGGAATCTGCTTTCCATCTCACAATGATTGTTTTGCCTCTTGTTCTTTTCAATTATTTGGTTGTTTACATCATGTCAAGGCCTCTTGCTGAAGAACTTGATATCAGTTATTTTTTGTTAGATTTAGAAAAACAAAAAGCAGATGAAGAAAGAGAAAAGGCCCTCATTGCACAAGACAAAGCAGAGGAAGCACGAGAAGAATCCGAAAAACTTTTACTCAATATCTTACCATACAAAGTGGCCCAAGAACTCAAAACAAAGGGGAGTGTGAATCCAGTTCGTTTTGAGAACGCTACTGTCTTATTCACAGACTTCAAAGGATTTACCAAAGTAGCAGAAGGAATGGATGAACAAAGTCTCATCGAAGAACTGGATGCCTGTTTCACTCAGTTTGATGAGATTATCCTTCGTAATAATTTGGAAAAATTAAAAACCATTGGGGACAGTTATATGTGTGCTGGTGGTTTACCTGTGGAAAATAGAACTAGTGCCATTGACGCTTGTTTGGCGGCACTCGAGATCCAAAGTTTTATGAACCAATTAAAGGAAATCAAAACGGCACTAAACCTTCCTTTTTGGGAGTTACGATTGGGGATTCACACTGGCCCTGTTGTTGCGGGGGTAGTGGGTCGGTTTAAGTTTGCGTATGATATCTGGGGTGATACTGTGAACACTGCTTCTCGCATGGAATCAGGTGGTGAGACAGGGAAAATCAATGTCTCTAAGGAAACATATGAATTAGTGAAGTATTTTTTTGTCACTGAGTATCGTGGCAAAGTCCATGGGAAAAATAAAGGGGATTTGGATATGTATTTTGTCCACCGCCTAAGGCCTCGTTATTCGCAAGACACAGATGGAAAGGCACCTAACCAATACTTCCGAGAAGTGTATTCTCGGATTTCTCGTGGTGCCAACATCCGTTGGAAAAAAGAATCTTAACTGATAAATAGTAAGTATCAGTTAACTTACGTTTGTTCCTCTTCTGCAAGCCAAGTGCGTAACAACTGCGCAACATCTTCTGGTTTTTCTTTTGCCAAGTTGATTGCGTTTTCGAGAAGTTCTCGTCTGAGTTTTTCGTCGAGAGAGAGTTCGACTTCCGCTCCCCCTTCGTCCATCACACGGAGAGCTGCTTCTCTCATCATTTGTTGTTGTGCAGCAAGTTCTTCTTCTCTGAGTCTTCTTCTTCTTGCGATTTCTTTTTTGATCGCACGGTATACTAAGATGGCAAGGATGAGTAAGATGAGAATGACAAGGGATGCAATCACCATATTTCGGATGGCACGTTGTCTTTGGAATTCTTCATCTTCAGCGCGGAATTGTTCGGTTCTGTCTTTTGGAATGGTGATGACACTGATTTGATCACCACGTGACCTTGTGTACCCAATGGCAGCTTCCAAGTTTTTACGAATGAGTTTTAAGTCTTGTTCCGCAACTGGAATGTACTTACGATCATAACCCATTCCATCCTCACGTTCTTTACGTTCCCAAACTCCATCCACAACCACAGACAAACCAATCTTTTCAATTTTCCAAGGTTGGCGTTTGATGTCTTTAACTCGTTTGTTAAATTCGTAGTTATTGATGTTTTCGTCTTTGGAATACTCAGCCTTTTGGTAGTCGGTATCTTTGTATCCAGGAGGAAGGTTTGGTTCTGTACCAGCAGGTCCATCTGGAGTAAATCCTCTTCCTTTAAAGGCTTCTTTTGTTTCCTTGGATGATACTTTTAAGGAATAACCATCAACAAGCTTACGTTCGTTATATGGTGTATCAGGGTTATCTTCTTCCGCAACAACTGGTAATACTTCGTTTTCCGTTAAGGATTCTTGGTCCCAGTTGAAAGAATATTCAAAACGAGTGATGTCCACTCTGTCTTCTCCACCTAAGTACCAACGTAAGGTATTTCGGATGTCGATGAGACGTTTGACACGTTCTTCTTCTTCGATTCTGAGTTTTTCTTGGACAATTCGTAATTCTAATCTTTCTTTTTCTAAGTCTTCTTCAAAATCAGAAATGATTTTTCCATCAGGATCGGCAACACTTACGTTTTCTGGTTTGAGTTTAGGAACCGCTCTTGCTACTAAGTTCACAATCCCTTTGATTTCTTTTTTGCTAATGCCTTCTACTCCTGGTCGGAAGTGTAAAATCACACTCGCTTTGACGGGGTAAGAGTTTGATTCAAACAAATCCCCTTCTGGGATGGCAATGTTGACATCTGCTTTTTCGATGGGGCGTAAGGTGTTAAGCGACTTCTCAATCGCACCCTTTAACGCTCTGTACTTTTTGATGTCTTTGTCAAATTGTGTTTCAGTGAATTTTTCAATATCAAAGAGTTCCCAACCGGTAACTCCCGCTGGGATCAAATTCTCTTGTGCAAGTTTGGTTACAATTTCTTGCCTTTGTTCCGGATCCACTGTGATGACACTGGTCTCACTCGAACCATACGAATACCCAAGGGCATCTAATTTTTTTGTAACTTCTGAGAAGTCTTTGGAATCCAAGTCTTTGAAGAGAACCACTCGGTTCCTTTGAGAGGAAACATTGGAGAGGATGATGATGGCCACCACCACAACTGCAAGTACCCCAGCCAAAATCATTTTTTTGGTTTTGTCGAGTTTGTTGAATAACTCTTTTAGATTATCAATGATCTTTTGCAGTGGTTCAGGCATAGTTCGGGCCTCGTAGAGATTTGAGACATAATGCCATGAATTCCCCAAAATGTACAAGTACTTTTCGGGGGGAAGGTGGGAATTGAGGGGGTGAGTCGTAGTTTTGTTTGAGTGGGAGGAGTGCTCAAAGCGCGGAATGGGTGTGCGGCACGCCAGAGAATCGGTGATTCGGATCCAAATCGTGGAAAAACAAACAAGGTAAATTTGAAATTAAATTTTGACAATTACGATCTAGTATCGTATGTTATATCGTATGAAGGTAACAGCTATTCTCCCTGATGATTTAATCACTGACGTTCAAAAATACACACAAGGTAAGAATATAACAGATTCTCTACAGAAAGCTCTTTCGGAATGGGTGAAACTTGCAAAAGTAAAAAAACTAAATGAAAAATTGAGAAAAAAACCTCTGCACTTTTCAGATGAATTTACAGCGGAAAAAGTAAGAAATTTAAGTCGATTACAATGATTTTAGTAGATACATCGGTTTGGATTGAATTTTTTCGAGGAAAGGAACCATTCGTTTCTAAATTAATGACTCTGATTGAGGCTTCCGAAGTGTTCGCTCATGAAATTGTTTTTGGCGAAATTTTACAAGGATGTAAAAATAAAACGGAACTTGCTGTTGTATTCGAATATTGGGATAGTTTAAATCAGATTGTATCCAATGGTTCCATTGTCAATGCCGGATCCCTTTCATTTGAAAAAAAGCATTTTGAACATGGGATTGGATTAATTGATTCCATTTTAATTTATGAAACAATCACTCGAAATATAAAACTTTGGACACTTGATAGGAAAATATTAAAACTGCTAGATGGTTCTAGCGTTTACCAATGGCAGTAATCGACTCACATATCATAACGCAAACATGTTACGTTAGCACCTATTTTACATACGGCCTACATGTGTAAGCCGCAAATGCATCCATATCAATTCCCAGTGAGTTTTTGAAATAGAATTTCTATCTAAATATGAATTGATTGTTGAGTCATATTTCCCCTATACCCCTTCCACTTTTTGGAACACTCGGTCAAACCGTTTGAGTGCATCATCTATCACCGCGTCTGTATCAGCAGCACTTGTATACAACCGACTCCCCGCAAGAGTCACAAGGCCTTCTGACATATACGCAGCTCCCATTTCTTCCATGGCGTGTTTTCGTTTGTGGGCTTCCGCGATTGTTTTTTTAATGGTCCAAAATTTCTTGATATCAATATCGAGTAACATCGTACCAACGGTTTCCAGATGGCAAATCGAACCTTGGTTGAAGGCAACAAAGGGAAGGTTGTATTTTTGAATGAGTTTTTGTAATCCCTTTGTGAGCCTGTCTCCGGCCCTTCCAGATTTTTCACAGGCATTGGTTTTTTCCATTTCGCATAATGTGAAGTAACCTGCAAGGGAACTGAGAGGGTTTGCCGCCATTGTTCCACCGATTAACGCTTTTTTGGTGCCCGTTTGTAATCCAGCAGATACATATTTCATGTATTCTTTTTTCCCACCAAGTCCACCGGCAGAAGGATAACCACCAGCAACCACTTTCCCAAACACAGTGAGATCTGGGTCCACACCAAAATACCCTTGTGCACCACTGAGACCAATTCGAAATGCTGTTACCACTTCATCAAAGATAAGCAGGGCACCGTATTTGTTACAAAGTTCTCGTACACCTTTGTTAAAGTTGAGATCAAGAGGTCTTGTTCCACTTTCTGGACCAACGGGTTCAATGAGAACAGCTGCGGTTCCACCAAAAAATCGATTTCGTTTGAGGACTGATTCGAGTGAGTTCAAATCGTTCGGATAAAATTCTTGAGTGTATTTGAAGATGGACCTTGGTACACCATTGGCTTCAAAATGCCTTGTGCCAGGGATCCGAAGGCCATAAGCAAGTTGGTCACTCCATCCATGGTAAGCTCCACCCATCTTTACAATGTTTTTCTTTTTAGTCGCAAGCCTTGCCACACGGATCGAAGCCATACACGCTTCTGTCCCGGAACCTAACATACGAAACATTTCCACAGAAGGAACAAGTTCGACAATTTTTTCAGCGAGTTTGTATTCGTATTCATGGAAAAGCCCTGTGACAGGCCCCGTGGAATCCAATAGTTCGATTACTTTTTTACGAACACTTGTGGGGTTACTACCGAGAACTGTGGGTCCACCTGCTTGTAAAAAGTCGATGTATTTGTTTCCATCCAAATCATAGAGGTAAGCACCTGCCGCTTTCGTAAACACAAGAGGAAACGGGAAATTGAATGATAAGTTGTGTTGGACACCACCTGGAATGTATTCCGAAGCCTTTGTGATCATGGCTTTGGACTTGTTACATTTTTTTTCAAAGTAGTTTTGGATGATGTTTTCCATTTCGTTTTTGCGAATGGAACGGATCGGTAGGGAAATTAATTTCCGCAAGTCTTTGTAAACTTGGTCTACATTGGGGTATTCATTGATGGAAAAGCCTGTGGCCATACGATGTTTCCTCGTCCGCGTTCTTTTACTTGACAATGAGTGAGTTATCACTCATTGTCAAGAAGGAAATCGAAAATTTAGAAAGTTTCTCGGATTCTTTTGGAATTGCGATCAATTTCCTTGAGAAATCCAGCCTTTTTTCAGTAATAGGAAGGAAGATGCATATGGCTGATACAAAACACTTTAATGAAAGTTTCGAACGGATTTCGGAAGAAAAACGGAATCGAATTTTATCAATCGCCATTTCTGAATTTGCCAACCGTGGTTTCACAAGCGCCAATACCAATACCATCGCCCAAAAAGCGGGGATCAGTGTTGGTTCCCTATACAAATACTTCGAAACCAAAGAGGATTTTTTCCTAACTGTCGTCGACTATGGGATCAACCAATTGGAAAAAACCTTAGAAACCGTATTGTCATTGGATTTGGATTTTTTTGGCAAGGTCGAAAAGATTGTAAGGATCATCCAAAACCATTCTCGGATGAACCAAGACATCATTCGTCTCTACAATGAAATGACAACGGAAAGTAATTATGAACTCATCACACGCCTGTCAGGTGAGCTTGAATCCTTATCCGCAAAATGTTATATCGATATGATCAGTTCCGCTAAAAAAGAAGGAACCATTGCCAGTGATGTGGATAGTAACCTCTCTGCCTTTTTACTCGATAACCTTTTTATGACCTTACAGTTTTCCTATGCCACTGTGTATTACAAAGAACGGATGAAAATTTATTTGGGAGACGGCGTATTTGAGGATGATGAAGCAGTTGTCAAAGCTGTCATGAAATTCATCAGACGTGCCTTAGGCGGTTAGGGTTAGTTTCATTTTGAATGGCTTTCCATTCAGAAGCCGTACCTTCTTTTTTCTTGAAAGCAGATAGATTTGTAAAGTTTTGACAGAGTTTATTTGTTGCAGAGATGGTTGACTTTTAACATATTTAGGCAATGCCAAAGGTATTTGAAAAGAATGGATATAAATTTTTCTTCTTTTCAAACGAGGGTAACCCTCGTGAGCCATTACACATTCACGTAAGAAAGGGTGAGAAAATTGCAAAATTTTGGGTGAAACCGAATGCAATTTTAGTTGATAATTACGGTTTTTCTTCTAAAGAATTAAATTGGATTGAAGAAGAAATAGAAATCAATTCAAATCTAATCGAGGGTAAATGGAATGACTTCTTTAATCTCTGAAGCAAAAGCACAAAAAGTTTGGTTTGATGAAGATAACCTTTGGGTTTCATTATATGATGGTCGATCATTATCCGTACCACTTGCCTTCTTCCCGCGATTGAGAAAAGCAAATAAAGAACAGCTGAATCGATATGAACTTAGTGGAGGAGGGATTGGAATCCATTGGGAAGAATTAGATGAAGATATTAGTGTAGCAGGACTTCTCTTCGGAACCGGTGATTTATCCTCTTCTAAAAAATAATTCAAAATGAATCTTAAAATCTAGTCTTCATTCAGAAATCTTTTTCATCATTTTCCATTTGACTTGCGTTTGATTGTGTCGTACCACTTCCGATAGGAGTTGTAAACGGACACTCGACAAAAACGATTCTGTTTCTTTCCTTTAGGATGTCGTTTTACGAGCTTGTTTGTTTGCAGTATTGGTAATATCCCTTTATGAAAAAAATCTGGATCCTTTGTTTCCTTATCACCTCAATGTCGGTGTTATACGCTGATGAAAAAGCAGATTTAAATTCGATTGTAAAATACATAAATGATTTCAACATTGAATGCTCATGTTACTCACTAAGACCAACGTCCAAAGATCAACTTTTATTTCCTGTCAATTATTATATTATTGATGGTCTTTTTAAAAAAGTTTTGAAGGGTGAAAACAGAGACGAATACATTCAAAAATTTGGAAACAAACGAAAGTGGCTTGTTTCCAAAAACCAAGGTGTTGGAGAATTCTTATACCTGTTTCATGCCATACAAGAGGTCGATGATAGTTGGCAATATTCCCCAAAACATAAGGTACAGAACATGCAAGACACTCATAATTTTGCATTTAAAAACTATTGTGAAGTAGAAGGGAAAATACAGAATGAGTTTGCCAGAATTAAAAAATTAAAAATAACATTTTTTGAGAGTCAATACCAAGTTATCAATAGTGGAATGAATTATCATGTTTATGATGAATTTAGAAAAACAAAAAGTTTTGAAGTCTCGTTTCCCAACCAAGCAGAAATTGTATACCCCATGCCTGCCTACAAACCAGTAGGATCTACAGAAAATGTGCCTGGGACAATCATCGTGTTGCAGTTAAACGTGTTGGAGGTATACCCGGGAGAAGAAGGAAAACCATTATGTGCCGAAGATTTTTATCTAGGGTATAAAGCACGTGGGGAATACACTGAGGTTTTAAAACAAATTGATAAAATTTAGCCTCATGTCGATTCGAGTATTTCTAATTTTTATCATGTTTTGTTTATCTTTTTCAATGTTAGCTCATGAAATGACACCTGACCCTGACTTGCCTGAGGGTTGGGAATTTCAATTCAATGCACCATTTGGTCAAATTGATGATATCACACCCATCCCAGGGCCATTCCCTCCATACCAGAAAGATGCTTATTACTTTATCATCCAAACGGAGACGTTTGCGAATTTAGTAGGAACTCATAGCAATAACGCTCAAATTACAAGATATGCTTGTCTTGCTCTAGACACCAAAAAAGGAGAGGCGGTATTGAAGTTTTTATTTGACCGCACCTTCTATATGTTAGATGTAAAAAAAATCTCATCCAATGTTTTTGAGCTCCAATACCAAGGGGATAAGGCGAAGATAAAACTGTACAAAAGCAGCCCAGAGCGAAAAGACAGGTCGGATTACCGCCTACGGTTTGCTGATGGATTCACAGGAGGAGATGCGTTTTACCCGAAAGGTGCTTATGCCGCTAGCAGTGACAGTTATCTTTTCCCAACGATGAGTGCCTGTATCAACATGGCAGTTAAGATGTCGCTCAAGTGAAAAGAAAGTTGGAATTGGAAAAATATTGACATTTATTATAATGTTTATACAATGTATAATTTATGGAATCTACGGTCCAAAAATGGGGAAACAGTCTTGGAATTCGGATACCGAAGGTATTTGCGAAAGAATTAGAACTGAATGATGGAAGTCAGGTGGAAGTGATCCAAGAAGGTAACCGAATCATAATCTATCCTTATACCAAGGAAACGCTGGAACAAAAATTAAAAAAAATCAATGCAAAGAACCTTCATAACGAAGTAGATAGCGGCAATTCTGTAGGGAATGAGTTTTGGTAAGTAAAAACAAATATGTTCCCAAACGGGGAGATATTGTTTGGTTGAATTTTAATCCGCAAGTGGGGCATGAACAAATGGGGAAAAGGCCAGCACTCGTTCTCTCACCTGCCGAGTACAATCAGAAAACGAGTTTGGCAATTTTTTGTCCCATTACAAGCAAAGAAAAGGGGTATCCATTCGAAGTAAAAATCGATGGTAAAAAGATTAGCGGAGCAGTTCTTTCCGATCAAATCAAGAGCTTAGACTGGACAGTTCGCCAAGCGGAATTCATAGAACTCATCGAAAAATCTGCCTTAAAAGAAGTAGAAGACAATATTAAACTTCTCATCCTTCCATAAACGGACTTTCTTTCAATTGGAAGACAAGTGCAAGTGTTACTACTGTTAACGCAAGTAATACATATAAAAACGATACCATTCCAAAAAAATTAAGCCCTAAGATAAAAACAATCCCTGAAACTTGGCCCACAAGGAGTAGTAACCCTTGTGAGGTGGACTCTGGGGCAGGGGATGTGATCTCTGCACAGTATTGGAATCCAATGGGTGCCCCAATCCCGAGTAAAAAAAATCCAATCACTACCGACCCAATGAGTAACGGGATAAAACCTTGGAACAAAACAAAAACAGAGAGTCCTAATAAAAATCCAACCATTGCGATGACTAAAAATAGTTTTCGTTTTTGGAATTTGTCGGAGAGGGGAGGGATGAAAATCCCACCAATAATCCCTGCGATGAGCATCACACCACCCACAAGTCCCGACTCTTCTGTATTCAATCCTTTGATTTCACAAATCTGATCAATGCAAGTACTCACGGCATTAAACACACCAAGACCAATGAGAAACAAAAATAGGATTTTTTTCATGTCCGCTTGTTTCCATAAAAAACGAATCCCATCAAAAAAGGAGAGTTCATGGTCTTCGCCGTGGGTACTTGGTGAAGTGGGTGGTTTTTCTCTTACAAGGAGTAAAAAAAGAATGGCACTTCCCATGGAAACAAAACCATACAACACCATCACTTGTGGGATTGTCTTTCCACTGTGTAAGAGGATGGGGGTGAGGATCATCACAAGGATGATTCCGAGAAACTGTGCGAGTGTTCCTAAGGCAACAGAGGTAGCACGTTCGTGGATGGGAAACCACAATACACTAATTTTTGTCACTGCATTGAGTAAGAAAGGTTGGGCAATGGCAAGACCCAATTGGCAAATGAGGACGATTGTATAATCCTCTGCATACATCCCTTTGAGTAACCCACAAACACCCGTTAGGATGGCTCCAAACCCAACTCCCATTTTGATTCCATAGGTATCAATCACATAGGAAGCCGGGATCGCAATGAAGACAAAAACAGCTAAAAACACCAAAGACAAAAGATCGATTTGGAGAGGGGAAACCATATAAAATTCTTTGGCTTCTCTGGCAATGGGAGCGAATGACAACCATTGCAAACAAATGGTCGCTGTGATCACGATGTAGGCAAATAAAACCACCCAACGGTATCCATAAACTTTTACTGGCATTTGGCTCATACGACTCACTCCCTTTATCCCGATGGTAATACGAAGATCCAAACCTCAAAGCGCCCCCGATCTGGTTTCACCATTCAGAAAAGAACAGGGGGGATGAAAAATCGATTGCCAACGGAGCTGATCCTACTAAATCCTTGTGAGTGATCACTCACTTTTTTGTCCTTTGGGCAGAAAAACACCGAAAAAAGGGTAAATGAACCCAAAATTGGTGAAAACTGGGGCAGTGGCACCCGAAGCGAAGGAGATTCCATGGATTCAGACTGTATTTTAGCCTATGACATTGGCACCACAGGTGTGAAAACCTGTCTCTTCCGGATGACTTCCACACTCACCCTGATTGCGTCTGCCACAAAGGAATACCCGATCCAACTCTTGCCAAATGGGGGTGCCGAACAAAATCCAGAGGACTTTTGGCTAGCCATGCGTTCAACCACAGAACTTGTATTAAGCGAAGCGAATGTATCCAATGAAACGATCCAAGGGATTTCCTTTTGTTCTCAGATGCAAGGCCTTGTCCTTGTGGATGAAGTGTTTCGCCCTGTCCGAAATGCGATGAGTTATATGGACCAACGTGCCACAAAAGAAATGAAGTTTGGCATTTTACATGGATTTAAAATTGAAGGTATTAATGCCTTCAAACTGTTGGTCTCCCTTTGGATTACAGGAGCTGTGGCCGCGAGTGTAAAAGATCCCATTTGGAAATACAAATGGGTGGAAAAAAACGAACCAGATAACTTTAGTAAGGTGAGATGGTGGTTCGATGTCAAAGAATATTTGATCGCTAAGTGTACAAACCAAGCAGTCATGACAAGGGATTCTGCCTTTGCTACTTTTTTATACAATTCGAGAAAAGGAAAAGGAAACTGGAGTCCTCTCCTATGTAAGTTATTTGGTGTTAGAAGAGAACATTTACCCAAACTCATCAATGCGGAAGAAAACGTAGGGGGACTCACAGAAGAAGCGGCAAAGTTTTTAGGACTAAAGACCGGTACACCCGTGTTTGGTGGTGGAGGGGATGCGTCTCTCATTGGAGTAGGAGCAGGGGCCGTTTCTGAAGGAGACACTCATATTTATGCGGGGACATCTGGTTGGATTGGCACTGTTACCAAAAAGAGGACTGTGGATATCAACGCGAGGATTGCATCCATTGTGGGCAGTCGGGAAGGGTATTATAATTATTTTGGGGAACAAGAAACATCGGGCAAGTGTTTACAATGGGTAAAAGACCATTTGGCATTGGATGAAATTGATTTGTACTTAGAAAAAAAGAAAATCACAGATGGCCCTGATGCTGTGTATGAGAGTTTATTTGAGTTTATGTTTGATTCGATTAAGGATACAGAACCTGGATCACAAGGAGTGATTTTTACGCCTTGGTTACATGGAAACCGATGTCCTTTTGAAGATCCAAAGGCACGTGGGATCTTTTTTAATATCAGTTTGCATACAGGGAAACGGATTTTGATCCGTGCGGTCATTGAAGGGATTTTATTCCACAAACGTTGGATCTTAGAACTATCCAATCAAAAAGTGCCAACTTCAAAAACCATTCGATTTGTGGGAGGAGTGGCTCGTTCCAACTTCATCTGTCAGATGTTAGCTGACATCACAGGCAAAACCATTGAACGTGTTGTACATCCGGAAAACGTAGGGGCCATTGGTGCGGCTGCCATTGTCGCTTTGGGCCTTGGGAAAATCCAAACTTACGAAGACATCAAAAAAATGATCCCAGTCGACAAAACTTGGGTTCCCAACCCAAAAGTGAAACCAGTGTATGATAAAAACTTTTCTGTTTTTAAAAATTTGTACGAAACAAATCAAAAACATTTTGCGATTCTCAATTCTTAATTCAAAGCAGGTTTTCAAGTGAACTCTTCTATAGAACAAAACATAAACAAATTAGGTGTTCCTTTTGCGATTGGTAGGTCAGCGGATTTATACGCATTACCAAACAACCGTGTATTAAAACTTTTTTTCCCATCGGCAAACCCAAAAGAAATAGAAGCTGAATATGAAAACACTCTAGAAGTGTATCGTTTGCATACGACAAAGATGCAATGTTATGGAAAGGTAAAAGTAGGAGAACGTTTGGGAATCATCTTTGACCGTTTGGAAGGGATTTCTCTCACAAAATTGCCTGACAAAAATCCAATCGAACTCTTTCGCATTGCAAACACTCTTGCAAACATACACTTTCAAATGCACCAAACCAAAACTCAAAAACTAAAAGATATCAAAGAGATCTTAAACGAATGTTTGGTGGGAAAACCGTTGGAGTTTCTGAGTGAAGAGGAAAAGAAAACCATTCGTGAATACATCAAAAACTTGCCTGAAGGGAATTCCGTCCTCCATTTGGATTTCCATCCTGAAAATGTCATCGTAAAGGATAAGGATCGTATTGTCATTGATTGGATGACGGCGGCAAAAGGGAATCCTTGTGCTGACGTTTCCTTCACACAACTTCTCTTCACAGATGCAGAGTTATGGCCTGGAACTCCCAAACTCAAAATACTTTTTTACACTCTCATCCGAAAGTTTATCTTAAGTGGGTATCTTAAGGCATACAAACACCTAAGTGGCATTACTGATTCGGATCTCAATCGTTGGAGGATATCTTCCCTTTTGTTGCGACTTGGACTTTGGGACATTGAAAGTGAAAGGGAAAATCTAAAACGACAAATTAAAACTTGGCTCGAAAGAGGAGGAAAACTTTGACTCTGAACTTAAATCGATTCATCGAAACCTATGATGGAGAGTCCTTTGATGTTACCATTATCGGTGGTGGTATTACGGGGGCGACACTCGCTTATGAAGTGGCAAGCCGTGGGTATAGTGTTTGTTTGTTAGAAAAAAAAGATTTTGGCGGTGCCACTTCCGCTGCAACTGGAAAACTCATCCATGGTGGCCTTAGGTATTTAAAACAATTTGAAATAGGACTCGTTAGAGAAGCATTAAAGGAACGAAGGAACTTATCAAACATAGCACCTAACTTAGTATATCCGTATCCGATGATCCTTCCAAAACCTGGGATCATTGCAAGGCTTGGTTTGTTTGTGTATGACCTTTTGTCGTTTGATAAAACTTGGACTTGGGATAAATCTAAAAAAATACCAAATCATAAATACCTCAAACGAAACGATCTACTCAAACATAATTTAGGTGAGTATGAAGACGCCGCTTATTTCTACGATGCCATTTGTTTAAGCCCAGAACGACTGACTCTTAGTTTTTTGAAATCTGCCGTTTTGTATGGAGGAAAAATATCCAATTATACAGAAGTGAAAGAGTTATTATGGGATGGGAATCGAGTTGTGGGTGTGACTGCTGTAGACTTATTTTCTAAAAAGGAAGTTACGATTCGTTCCCAAGTCACTGTCAATGCTTCAGGGCCATGGACACAAGATGTTTTGGCAAAATCAAAAAAAACTGAAACAAGTTTTCCGAAACAACGATCAGAAGGAATTTACCTCATCACAAAACAAGTTACACCTATCATGACCTTGTTTGTGGGTGACAAAGGTCATTTTAGTTTTGCTCCATGGCGAGGCCATTCTATGATTGGGCCAACTGAAAAGTCTTACTTTGGTAAGGTGGAAGATTGGAAACTCACAAAAGAAAGTATATTGGAATTTATCGACTATATCAACCAAACATCTCACCTAAAGGATAAACTGAAACTAGAAGATGTTTTATTTGCTTATGGTGGGTTACGACCACTTGCCGAGTCAGGTGATGATACCTATTCTGCCTCGCGGAAATCAGAATTATATGACCATGTTAGAGATGGAATTGATGGACTCATCACAGCAGCGGGAGGTAAATATACAACAAGCCGTCAGTTTGCCGAAACGATCTTTCGATCCATCCAGAAAAAAATAAAAAAACAATCAGGTAAAAGTATATCCGCCAAACAACATTTATATGGGAGTCACATCCTCGATATAGAAGCTTTTATTGCAGAAGCAAAAGAAAAACACAAAGGATATTTGCCTCAAACGATCGATTACCTCATTCGTCACTATGGTTTAGAATACGAAACAATTTTATCCATTGGGAAAGTGGATCCAAATTTAGGCACAGTATTAAACGAAGATGGTGAGATCCTCGCAGAAGTTGTGTATGCAGTTCGATATGAAATGGCAAAAACAGTATCTGACATTTTTTTACGACGTACAGGCCTTGGTACACTTGGTCTCCTTCCCAAGGAATCAATAGAGAAAATTTTACAAGTTGTCGCAAAGGAATGGAGTTGGTCAAAGTCACAAATCGAAGAAGAAACAAAATGGATCCAAGACAGATTACGATTGCCCGTTTGAGTGGTTAGAACATAGAATTTAAGCTGACAAAGTGGTTCTATTGACCATACTGTATGACTATGGGCACTTTTATCACCATTGATACGGAATACGCTGATTTAAAACAAGTTGCTTCTGCTTATCTCATCGAAGAAGAAGGGCATGGGATCGTTGTTGAAACCAATACAACCCATGCGATTCCAAAAATCCTTTCTGTGATGGACAATCAAAATGTAAGTCCATCAAACTTAGATTATATTATTGTCACACATGTCCATTTAGACCATGCAGGTGGGGCTTGGGCCTTACTCGAATCTTGTCCCAATGCAGTGTTACTTGCGCATCCAAAAACTGCCAAACATTTGATCGACCCAAGTCTTCTCATCAAAAGTGCAACCGCGGTGTATGGAAAAGAGAATTTTCAAAAACTCTATGGAGAGATCAAACCCATTCCCAAAGAAAGAGTGCGTGTGATGGATGATGGAGAGTTTTTGGATTGGAAGGGCCATAGTTTTGAATTCATTTACACCAAGGGTCATGCAAACCACCACTTCTGTATTTATGACAAAAAACTAAATGGTGTTTTTACGGGAGATTCGTTTGGAATCTCCTACCCCCACTTGGAAAATGGAAAATCATTTATTTTTCCTACTACAACTCCAACAGACTTTGATGCCAAAGAAGCCATCCATTCCATTGATTTAATTTTAGGAACGGGGGCTAGCGTTTGTTATTTGACTCATTTTGGAGTTATCCAAAATCTAAAACAATGTGCAGAAGATTTAAAAATTGGATTACATCTCTGCCAGAATGCCATCCTCGAACTCAAACAGGTGCCAAAAGAGAATCGGCTTTCCTTTATGGAAAAACAAGTGGAGTTAATGATAAAGATTTTGGCCAATCGGAATGCTGTGATTCTCACTGAGAAAGATTGGTCCCTTTTGCGTTTGGATGTGAACTTAAATGCACAAGGTTTGGTGTATGCTTTTGAGAGAAATGAAAAGAAGTGAACCATTTTAAAAAAATGACAAAACAATTTTTATATACGATTTATCTCAGTTTATTTCTGGGATTGTTTTTGTTCACAATTGGAAATTGTAAACTCACTCGTTCTTCCCATAAACCAAAAGAACCAGAAATCCAAATTCAGTTTTTGTCAAAGGATTATGAAGAAACTAAGTCCATACCGTCTTCCCTGTTTGATCGAAAGGATTTACTCGTTCTACTTGCAGAATTGTCAAAAAACGAAGATCCTGCAATGAGGTTTATCTCCACCAATCGAACAGAAGAAATTATGGAAGTGAATGGAATCCGAAATTCTTGGGATGCAGGTTGGGTGGTGTATGTGAATGGAGAACAAATTGATTCCGTTCAGATGAAAAAAGGGGTTAAAGTAGGACCTAACGACCAAATCCAAATTCGATTCGAAACCGTCGAACGAGTGTTTGGCCGCCCTATCAATTGACGGGTAGGACAACAAACACTGGTTATCAATTGTTTACATTATCTTAATGTTGTGAGTTCTCTATAAGCTCTTACAAATCCATCTGACATGGTTTTAGCAAAGGTAAGAGAGATCCTTGCTTTTTCTGCGGCAATCATCACGTCATGGAGTTCTACTGAGTTTGGATCAAACACAATTTTTTGAGTGAGTTCGTCTGCTTCCACTTGTTGGTCATTCACTTGTTCAAACGCTTTTTTCAAAGCATCTGCAAATGTGCCAGCCACTTCATCAGGAGATTTGGCTTCATTGGTTTTTCCATAATGGCGTTCATCCGAACGAAGGATTCCCACCTTGTCTCCCTGAGGGAGAAGGGAATGTGGTTTGTAAGTCTGAGAGGAAAGTGATGTGATGCGGTCAATGGACATGGTGGTTTCTCCTTCCTATCATCGGGTTTCGATGGATAACCTAAAGTAAAAAATTATGTCTCATATAAAAAAGAGTTCAAAAACCGACCGAAACTTACGCCCGGCCGATTTCCATCGCTTTGTTCATCATGGCTTTGGAACCATTGATGAGTTGGACATTTGCTTCATAGGAACGGGATGCAGAAATCATATCCGTCATCTCTGTGACGATGTTGATGTTGGGAAGTTCCACATACCCTTTTTTTGGTCCTGTTTGGATGGCATCAGGGTGAGTGGGGTCGTAGGTCAAACGAAGAGGGCTCATGTCCTTCTCAATTTTCATCACCTTGACCCCTTTCCCTTCGCCAGGGGCTACCCCAAAAGGATACACAGGGCTTTTCCATTGGGTGCGGAGGTTAATCGGTGTTAGGATGACACGGTCACGTCGGAAAGGTCCATCTCCATTGGTATTTCTCGTTGTTGTTGAGTTAGCAATGTTATTGGAAATCACATCCATTCGGAGTCTTTGTGCGGAAAGACCCGTGGCAGAAATATTAATCGAATCAAACATACCCATCGTTTACTCCTTAATTGGTTCTCATCACAATGTTAAGCAAACGGTTGTTTTGGTTTAACCGATCAATCATGATATTATAGCTCATTTGGTTTTGGTTGGACTCAACCACTTCCTTTTCGATGTCCACATTGTTTCCATCTGGTCTCATTGTAGTGAGGTAATCCAAATTGGTTTTTGGTTTGGCATCGCGGTAGTCGAGGGGTTTAAAAAATTCTATATGACGGTCGTTTGTGATTTTGGTAGGAACTGCTTTGTCTTTTTCAATTTTTTCAGATTCAATCGCACGTTTTAACATGGATTCAAATACAACTTCTGAACGTTTGAAATTGGGAACATCTGCATTGGCAATGTTATCGGAAATCACCTTTCGTCTTTGTGTCGCCGCGCCAAGCCCTCGTTCCAAAAGGTCTTGAGTTTTCATGAAATGTGTTGCTTCAAACATATTTCTCTTCCTCTCTACTTTCCCTTTCGGACGGTTTTCCTTCCTCCTAAAGACTTTTATGTCACGTTTCGATGATTTTTTTGGGGCGGCCCCAATGGAATTCTAAAACCAAAATCAGAAGTTGGATGGGTCGGGCTCTCCCTGCAATCCTCCCCAAGGTTTAATTCCAAAGAATTGATTCTTACAATCGTTTTGGGGAGGGATTTTCGCTCGATCCCTGCCGCAGAATTGGGAAGGACATGTTACAGGAATCGAAGTTAGGAGGTTACTAACCCTGATTCCGTTTTGATTTTCCCTTGTTGTTTGATTTCACGCTTTTTCTTTTCCCTCTCACCTACCACTTGTTCGTAATACTCTTCGTAGTAAGGAAAGTTAGTTCCCATCACTCGGTCCCAAACATTAAAATACAATGAGTAATTTCCATGGAACTTTTGGTGGTGGAGGTTGTGATGAGTGGAACTGTTGATCCATTTTGTGATGGGGTGTGAAGCCCAACCTTTTGGAAAAAATTCATACCCAAGATGCCACCAAATATTGAGGATCATCGCATAAAAAGTGTGGAACAGTACAACATAAAAATGAACAGGCACAAACATCACAAAAGGGACAATATAAATTGCTTCTAAAAATGCTTCCGTTGCTTGGAACCTATAAGCAGCCAGAGGAGATGGATTCACCGATTGGTGGTGTTCGGAGTGAACATGTGGGTACACTTTTTTCAAATGGGCAAATCTATGCATCCAATAGAACCAAGTTTCATGCCAAACTGTGATGAAGAAAAAACTGATAAAAAGATAACTGATTTCCCAAACACCTGAAACAGAACCAAAGTAAACACCACTAGGAACTATTTTTGCTTTCATCATTGTGATGTTTGTCACTGCCACCATTGTGAAAACAATGAGAGTGACAGCAGATTGGCGAAACTCTTTCCAAACTTTTTCCGCTTTTGGGTAAAGTTTTTGGATTCGGTATGTTTCAAAAAAATCCCTTCGCCAAACATAGAATAGGAGGAAAGCCAATCCAGCAATAGGATAATAACGAATAAAATTTAAAATGCCCTGCATAAACCCAATTTTGGTTACACAATCAAGAACCAAATCACACTGAACGGGACCACCAAACATACTTTTCTCCTGACCTACTTTAGACTAAGGACTAGCATACACTGTTTTGTCCATTGAATCGACCGAATCGGTCAATTCGGAATGAAAAATGCTTCCGAATCGGTCCGTTCGTTTTTATTTTTTTAGATTCTTGCGGTATTCACTCGGACTTTGCCCTATCTCACGTTTGAAGGCATCATAGAATGTTGATTTGGAAGGGAATCCAACTTCATAGGCAATTGTGAGAATATTTTTTTCTGGATGGTTTGCAAATAATGATTTTGCTTCGTTGATGCGGTAATGATTGACTAAGTGGAAAAAACTTTTTTTTACATGCGAATTCAGAAATTCAGATAGTTGGTGTTCTGATAAACTCATTTGTTTTGCTAATTTTTCCAAATTAATCGTTTCATCTAAATATACTTTTTTTGTTTCCATGAGAAAATTCAAACGTTTGTGAAGGTCTTCTAAGTTAAAAGATCCTAATTGGGATGTTTGGTATTTTTTTTCTTCAATGACAATCCTTTGTACTTCACCCCAAAGTTCGGGACTTTTTTGTCGTAATAGGTAAATACTGATGATCAGGCAAGATAAGAAAAAGGACACAATTTCCAAACCATGTTTTGCATGGAAAAATAAAGTATAAACTCCAATCGCACTCACCAATGCACCAAAACCAACAACGAGTCCCACCAAACGGAGGTGAGCTGACTTTTTGAATGATTCCCAACGAACGTAGTGAATCATATGAGAAAAAACATAATACGCAGAATAAAAAATAGGTAAAACAGCAAGTAGGATGATGAGTTGGAATTTAAGAGGAACTCCATTTTGCATATAAGAATTGTGAATTGATATTTTAGTTTCAGCAGAAGAAAGATAAAAAGGAAACATAAGGATTAAAACGAAAACGGCAGGAGCCAATTCCCAAATGGAAAATCTGTTTTTCTCTGGGTTTTCATTCCAAAGTTCCGAAAAATATTGTTTTAATAAAGAACCTATACTTGCAGTGAATGGTAAATGTACCAAATAAAAATGTGGATAGATTTGATACAGTTCGGTGCTTGAAAGATAGGTGTGTGTTTGGAAAAAGGCTACAAATAAAAATAACAATCCTTGTACTTTGGTCTGCTGGCTCGCATTTGTCCTAAGGAACTCGCCAATGGCAAATAGGAAGGATAAACCTGCTGAAAATGCAATCAGTTGGATCATAAAATTGCCCATAAATATAGAAGGATCTAAAGAATGCTTTAGAATGTAAAATAAAATCACTTGCCTAGTGTTCGTTCTGAATTAGTTTTACGTTTGAAACGTGGAATCTAACCAAAGACAATCTTCATTTTTGTGGGAAGGAAATACCTTAGAAATTCACTTACCCGAAATTTTTAATACAAAAGAAGTTTCAAAAGATTGGGTTACATTTTTGGAAAGTATTTCGAAAAACACTCCCAGAAATATCTCAATATTTGCTCAAAAATTAAAAGAATCAGACTCATCTGGAATATCATTTCTAAAATTAGTAAGAACCGAATGTGAATCGAAGAAAATACAGTTCGCCTTATATGGATTAGATGAAAAATTCCAATACCGACTCAACATCACGAATGATGATAGCAAAAAATACCAAGAACAATTTGCAATAGCCCTTCGCAAATCAGAACAAATTGGAAAACTAACCATCGATTCCTTATTGGAATTCAAGTATCTGATCACTTTTACAGGTGAACTCACTGTTTCCTTTTGGCGTTCTTTTTTACACCCATCCAAGATCCGATGGAAAGATAGTTTCCGTGTAGCGGAATCCATGGGTGTGAATGCGTTTCCCATCATCGCCATGATTGGATTTTTACTGGGACTGATCATGTCTTTCCAATCTGCCATTCCGATGAGAAAATTTGGTGCCGAGATCTTTGTTGCAAACCTTGTCGGATTATCTCTATTCCGAGAACTGGGTCCTCTTATGACTGCTTTCATTTTATCAGGAAGGTCTGGCTCTGCATTTGCTGCAGAACTTGGAACCATGAAAGTATCAGAAGAAATTGATGCATTGACAACGATGGGTCTTCCTCCCGTACAATTTCTCATCATCCCAAGGCTTGTTGCCTCTCTCATCGTCACACCACTTCTTACCATAGTGTTTAACTTATTTGGTCTCATTGGTGGAGCAGTTGTGCTTGTGAGTTTTGGATTCCCTCTCATTACTTTTGTCAACCAAGTGAACATTGCTGTTGGGCTTTCCGATATTTTAGGAGGACTCTTAAAATCCTATTTTTTTGGAATGATCATTGCTTCCATCGGTTGTTACCGAGGGTTAAAAACAGAATCAGGAGCTGGAGCTGTCGGTGAATCCACCACATCGGCAGTCGTAGGTTCAATCATATTAGTTTCCATCTTAGATGGAATTTTTTCCGTCCTATATTTTTACTTACGCATATGAACGAGAAACCAATCATTCGTGTCGAACACCTAACAACTGGATATGGCCACTCTGTGATCATGGAAGATATTTCTTTTGATGTTTATAAAGGAGAAATCTTTGGGATCCTAGGTGGATCTGGTTGTGGGAAATCAACAGTGCTTAAGAACATGATTGGCTTAACAAAACCATTCAGTGGAAGGATATGGATTGATGAGGATGACATCGTTCTAGCAGAAGGCAAACAAAAAGTGTCAATCTGGAACCGAATCGGTGTTATGTACCAACAAAGTGCATTGTTTGGTTCCATGTCTCTTTTAGAAAATGTCAGACTGCCATTAGAAGAATTTACTGACTTACCACTGCCTATCATGAATGAGATTGTTATGACCAAATTGAAAATGGTAGGATTATTTCCATTTGCTCATTTGAGTCCGTCTGAATTATCAGGGGGAATGAAAAAACGCGCTGCCATCGCCAGAGCAATGGCGATGGATCCTGAAATTATTTTTTTGGACGAACCAAGTGCCGGTCTTGATCCCATTACTAGCGTAGAGCTTGATTATTTAATCATCCGTTTGTCGAGAACCTTAGGTGTTACTTTTGTGATCGTAACACATGAATTACCATCAGTGTTTACAATGGCTGATCGTGTGATTGTGTTAGATAAATCAAAAAAAGGAATCATAGCCGAAGGAAAACCGAAAGACTTAAAAGAAAAATCAAAAGATCCTTTTGTAAGACAATTTTTCAATCGAATCCCACAGGAGAGTACTCCCTTATGAACCAATCCAATAAAATCTATTTTAAAGTTGGAATTTTTGTTTTAGTTAGTTTTTTTACTCTAATTCTTTTTCTCATCGTTTTCACGGCTGGGAATATTTTCCAAAGGTCAGTCAGTTTAGAAACTTACTTTGATGAGTCGGTCCAAGGTTTAGATATTGGATCTCCCGTGAAACATAGAGGTGTAAAGGTAGGAACAGTCCAAGAAATTACATTTGTGCAAAATGAGTATGCAGATAAACTAAACGAAGATACGGCTCTTAGGTATGGAAGGTATGTTCTCATTAAAATGTCAGTTCCTGATTTTGTGAAAGGTGTATATGGGAATGATTTAAAAAAGACTGTAGAAAGGATGATTCAAAGTGGTCTTCGTGTCCGTCTCGCCTCACAAGGATTAACTGGAACAGCATATTTAGAAGTGGATTATTTAAATCCTGAAAAAAATCCTCCTCTATCCATTGAGTGGGAACCAAAAACAGTTTATATTCCCTCTGCTCCAAGTACCATCTCAAGATTTACAGCTTCTGTTGATAAGTTTTTTGATAAGGTAGAAAAAGCTGATGTAGATAAAATTCTAATGGGTGTTGGTGATTTGATCAAAAACTTAAACCAAACGATTTTAGATGCAAGGCTTGGTGACCTTTCCAGGGAAGCAACGTCATTACTTGTGGACTTACGGAAAACGAATGGAGAGGTAAAAGCACTTATCGCAAGCCCTGAAACTCAAAATCTTCCTAAAAAATTAGACCAATCTGTTTCACAACTACAAACAACACTCAAACGATTGGATACATTACTCGCGGCAAACCAAGGTGATATTTCTACTTCGATTGAAAACTTACGAATTGCTTCAGAAGACTTAAAAGAAGTAACATCCAATGCGAAAAAATACCCTTCCCAATTTTTATTTGGAGAAGCACCAAACAAGTCTAAACTTTGGAAATGATTTTCATGAAATTTTTGATCCGCTTATTTACAGTTAGTTTATTGGGTATTTTACTCACACAATGTTTTGGTGTGAGTAAAACTTTCCCCGAAAAAAGATTTTTTTTAATCGAGACAAATGATACAAAACAGTTGTTTTCTCCCCCCAAACCAAGAACCTTTTTTGTGCGAAAAGTATTTATCTCGCAAAGATTTGAAGGAAAAGAGTTTGTATACCGAAAGGACAATGCCGTTTATGAATCCGATTTTTATAATGGATTTTTTATTCCTCCATCGCATAACTTCAAAGAGGAATTTTCGAAATCTCTAATACGTTCAGGAAATTTTGAATGGGATGCAAATTTACACACAAGAGTGAATGTAACTCATTACATTGAACTTAATTTATCACAATTGTACGGAGATTTTCGATCCAAAGAACCAAAGGCTGTTGTGGAATTTGAAGTTGTTGTTTATGAAGATATGAACAGTATTTCTTCACCAGTGTTTCGAAAAACATACAAACAAAATATCACGATCGAAAAAAAGGATGCAGAAGCACTTGTCATTGGATGGAATTCAGCTCTCAATAACGCATTCACAGAATTGAATATAGATTTGAGTAAACAATTAAAATAATTTCCATGTTCGTTATTGAGTTGGTATCCCATTCAATAACGAACGCAATCTTTGGGGATAAACGTAAAATTAAATTTTAGGCAAAATAGAAAATCCTAGGAAAGGTACTTGCTTTCCTTTCTTCTTTCTTATCGATAGATACATCGTTAAGGTAAGTTTATGAGACTGATTGAATCCATTGTTCCTTTTTATTTTTTACTCATGATCATCGAGATCGTTTACACTCGAATCAAAACGAAAGAATTCTATTTTTTCGAAGACTCTCTCACCGATTTGAGTTTAGGTGTGTTGAGTCGAATCTTCGATGGTTTGGTATTACTCGGTCTTGTGTTCGTTTATGATAAACTATATCATTTATCCTTCGGTGTAGATACACTTTCCAAATTCTATTTAGCTCCATCTTCCTTTCTCCATTGGTTGGTTTTATTTGTACTTTTGGATTTTTTGTTTTATCTTGCTCACCGATATAGTCATGAAATTAAGATTTTGTGGGCATCTCACGTTGTTCACCATTCTAGCGAAGAGTTCAATTTGTCCGTAGCACTTAGGCAGTCCTTTATCAGAAATATCGGGATAGGAATGTTTTATTTGCCTCTTGCTCTATTGGGTTTTCCTGTTGAATCTTATTTGATCATCGATGCACTCAATCGCACTTACCAATTTTGGGTACATACTCGTGCGATCCATAAATTACCAAATTGGTTTGAGTCAATATTTGTCACACCATCTCATCACAGGGTACACCATGCGATGAATCCAGAATACATTGATAAAAATTACGGTGGTGTTTTTATCATCTGGGATAAAATTTTTGGAACCTATTGTGAAGAAACATTTGAACCAAGGTATGGACTCACAACACAACTACATAGTTATGATCCCATTAATGCCAATGTGCATGTATTAAAAGATTTATTCTCAGATTTGATTCATACTAAAAATAAATGGCAAGGGATAGTTTCCTTTTTTTCCTATCCATCTGTTCGCCCAGATGATTTACAAGCGGTGATGGACCGAGGTGTCAGAGATCCCAAACTGTGGTTGTCACACCATTATTTAGAATTAAAAAACAAAGTACATAACCCAGTCTATCATAAACCATCAGGAACTATTTTGTATCGAGGGTTTTTGTTGATCCAATTCGTATTCCCCACAACACTCACTTTGTATTTCTTAAAACGTATGCACTTATATAGTCTTTTGGAAGTATCTTCTGTATTTGTTTTGTTAGTTTTTTCGTTCTATTCTCTTGGAAAATTATTGGAAGGGAAAAAAGAATGGCTTTCGGTTGAAATACCTAAGTATTTCTCTTGGCTATTTCTGCTCTTATATTTTTTTAAATCTTAGAAGCACAAAACTATGAAATATTTACATACGATGATTCGTGTCCAAAATCTGGAGAAAGCTCTCCATTTTTTTGTCGATATATTAGGCCTGAAAGTTTCACGCCAGAAGGACTACCCAGAAGGTAAATTCACGTTAGTATTTTTATCCACTGGAGAAAATGAAAGTTCCGAAATCGAACTCACTTATAATTGGGATCAGTCGGAACCATATTCAGTAGGTAGGAATTTTGGGCACCTCGCATACGAAGTTGAAAACATTTACGAAACTTGTGAAAAAATCCTATCGATGGGAGTTGTTATAAATAGACCACCTAGAGATGGTCGTATGGCATTTGTTAGGTCACCGGATCTCATTTCCATTGAGTTGTTACAAAAAGGAAATCCCTTACCTCCGAAAGAACCATGGGTTTCTATGCCAAATACGGGAGAGTGGTGAGGTTTGGGTAAAAAACCCAAAATAGCGATTATTGGCGCAGGTGCTTCAGGTTGTTTTGTCGCCAATCAATTGTTTGATGCTTTCTCTGGAAATGTTTCCATACAAATATTTGAGAGGAGTAAAGAACCTCTCGCTAAACTTCGTGTATCTGGCGGTGGCAGATGTAATGTAACACACCAGTTGTTTGATCCCGAACAACTGTCACTCCGTTATCCGCGAGGCCAAAAAGAATTACGATGGGCATTTGAAACCTTCCAACCTAAAGATACAATCGATTGGTTTGCCAAAAGAGGTGTAACTCTGAAAGCAGAAGCCGATGGCAGGATGTTCCCAACTACAGATAAGTCAGAAACCATCATCGATTGTTTTTTAAATGAATTAAAAAAAAATAAAATCCCAATCCACTTTGAACAAGGATTAGTTGGAATTTATAAAACGGAAAAAGATACCGAATCATTTCGACTTTTATGGGAAGGTGGTAAAGAGGAATTTTTTGATGCCGTTGTCCTTGCAACTGGATCAAACCGTAAGATTTGGAGTATGGTGGAAAAACTGGGTCATTCCATTATAAACCCAGTGCCTTCTTTGTTTACGTTAACTTTAGAAAATACAGATTTGATGGAATTAACAGGATTGGTTGTTCCCCAAGCAGAACTTAAAATTGTTCCAAAAGGGAAACCTCAAAAAGGTCCAATCCTCATTACCCATTGGGGTCTCAGTGGTCCATGTGCACTTCGATTATCAGCTTGGGAAGCAAGGACTTTATTTGATGCCAATTACCATGTTGAATTGTCAGTGAATTGGGTTGGTGGTGAATCCACGCAGTTTGTTGAAGATTTGTATTTGAAAAAAAAAGAAACTTCGCCAAGTGAAAAAATCGCACAAGATCCTAACTGGAAATTGCCTTCTCGATTTTTTGAATGGATACTAAAAGAATCCGGAATTCAGGCGAACAAACGTTATTCGGATTTGAGTAAATCAGAGATTAGAAATATATCCTTAAACTTAACACAAAAAAAATTACAAATGGTTGCAAAAGGCGTTTTTAAAGAAGAGTTTGTGACTGCTGGTGGAGTGAACCGCAAAGAAATCCAATTCCAAACTATGGAGAGTAAAGTTTGTCCAGGTTTGTTTTTTGTGGGTGAAGTGATCGATGTGGATGGAATCACAGGTGGTTTCAATTTTCAAAATGCTTGGACGACAAGTGTGATTGCCGCCCAAGGAATTCGTAAATCATTTGTTATTTGATTTTGTGAATCTGGATAAAATCAACTGTTTGTGCCACGGAACCTGGAGCACCTGACAATATCACAACCGTATCTCCCGATTTTAGTTTTCCTTCAGATTTTAAAGTTTTACTCATAAACGCGATCATATCAGGGAACTTATCCATCATTGGCATCACATAGGATTCAACACCCCAAAACAATTGCATCTTTCTTGCTGTACCTAAGAAGGGAGTGAAAGAATAAATTGGATTGAGTGGACGAAACTCTGAAGATAACAAAGAAGAATAACCGGACCTAGTGAAGTTGATAATGGCTTTCGCATGTATGGATCTGGAAATTGATTCTGCAGCACTTCCAAGAGCCGTACGTTCCACTTCAAATTCGGAACGGTCCATACTCCTTAAGTGTGACAAATAAATTTCAGATTCTTCTGCAGCTTGGATGATACTAGTCATCGTTTTAACCGTTTCAACGGGATACTTTCCAGAAGCAGTTTCGCCAGATAACATAACTGCGTCGGTTCCATCCATCACAGCATTCGCCACATCACTTGCTTCGGCTCTAGTTGGTCTTGGATTGTCGATCATAGTCTCTAACATCTGTGTGGCGGTGATCACTGGTTTTCCTCTTTGATTGAGTTTTGTGATCATTTCTTTTTGGATGATAGGGACATATTGAGTGTCAAGTTCTACACCTAAATCACCTCTTGCTATCATGATACCGTCACAATGGTCGATGATTTCTTCGATGTTTTGAATTGCTTCCGGTCTTTCAATTTTTGCGATGAGTCCTGCGTAACTGTCTTTCATAAATTGGCGTGCCATTTCTAAATCACTTGCTCGTCTAACAAATGATAGGGCAATGTAATCAACTCCCAGTGAAAGTGCAAATTGGAGGTCTTCAATGTCTTTTTCAGAAAGGGCAGGTGCAGAAATGGGTGTGCCTGGTAAATTGATTCCTTTATTGTCTTTTAAGACTCCTCCAATTACCGTTTCCAAGATGGCACGTTCTTTTGTTTTGGATTTTACGACAAACGCAAGTTTCCCATCATCAATGAGGATTTTATGTCCAACATCGATATCATTCAGAATGTATTGGTAGGTGCATCCGATTTCCTCTTTGGTTCCTATAAAATCTGCTTTGTTGTTGATTGCGATTTGGTCACCTGATTTTAATTCGATAGGGCCCGTTCCCAATTTGCCCGTACGTATTTTGGGACCCTGTAAATCTGCTAAAATCCCAATTGATTTTCCCGATTCTTGTTCACATTCACGGATCAATTCGAATATCTCTTTGTGGTAATCATGAGTGGAATGGGAAAAATTCATCCGAGCAAGGTCCATACCTGCGTAAATTAAGTTGAGAATGGTTTCCCGATTTGCAGAAGCAGGTCCAATGGTACATATAATTTTTGTGCGTTTTTGAGGGATTTTATCGTCTACAGGCATAGACCCAAAGCTTGGCTTTTTTGATTTTTCCTGCAAGTAAATTGTATGGATTGAATTGACTTGTGTCATTTTTCGCAGAAATATCAATTTAATGGCATCAAATGCACTTGCTCTCATTTACCATTCTTCGTACAACCTCGAATTACCTGGTCATGTTTTCCCTGCACATAAGTACTCACATCTTTATAACCGTGTCAAAAGAGATCCTGTTTTTGCATCATGGGATATCCTCTTGCCAAAAAAAGCAGATGATGCTGATTTAGAGTTGGTTCACACCAAAGAATACCTCGATGATCTTTTTAGTTACGAACATACAACACGTACGATGTATTCTGAATTACCGTTGAATCGAAGTATTGTGGAAAGTTTTATGTATGGAGTGGGAGGAACAATATATGCTAGTGTTCTTTCCGACAAACATCAGTTTGCTTTCAATATGGGTGGAGGTTACCATCATAGTTTTCCTGACAGAGCTGAGGGATTTTGTTATTTGAATGATGTTGCGATTGCCATTCGGAAACAAAAAGAATCCAAACCAAATCTAAATGCATTGATCATTGACTTAGATTTACACCAAGGCAATGGTAATTCGTATATTTTTCAATATGATGACAAAGTTTTCACATTTTCGATGCACCAAGGCAATCTTTACCCTAAGAAAGAAATATCTAACTTAGATGTGAATTTAGAAGCAAATATTAAAGACGATGAATATCTTTCCATTCTCAATACTTCATTAAATCAAATTCGAAAGGATTTTGATGCTAATATCATTTATTATGTTGCAGGAGCTGATCCTTATGAGGATGATTCTCTTGGAGAACTAAAAGTTTCCATGAAAGGTTTAAAAGAAAGAGACTTGATGGTTAAAAAATTTGCCGAATCACTTAACATCCCTTGTGTTGTGACTTTAGCTGGTGGTTATGCAAGAGACTTTCGAGACACCGTTGAAATTCATTTTAATACAATCGCAGCATTTGGTGAAAAGTAATGGGAGTTTTTTCTTCTACAGACAAAAAGAAAAATCAATCTGATTGGTTAAATTTAGATGATTTATCTTTAGTAGATGTATCTAAAGAACTGAATACTTCCTTAAACATGGAACCCAAACTTTTTAATCGTTTCACTCACTATGAAGTGGAACAGTTGTTAGTAAGTTCGGGGATGATTTCTGCTGTAGAAAAACGTGGATTTCACAATCCCATCATTGAACTCGAAATACTCAATGATTTTGACAATCGTATTTATATCAAAACTGAATCAAAAAAGATTTTAGTTCACACACGTCTCAAAGTGTCTCAGTTCCAGTTAAAAGGTGATGATGAACAGTTTCCAATGATCTATATCGATTGGTTACTCACACAAAACTTAAATTTTGAACCTGGTGACATTAAAAAAGAATTATACTTTGGGCAGGAATATCCTGGGCTAAATGTTCTAAATGAGTTTACAGATTTTATTCGTGTCCTTTCAAAACGACTTGGAACATCGGGTGCTTTTAATGTTCCTGAATATTTTCATGATGCTGTTTTGTTTTCTCGAAAATTTCGTTTCATTGATCCCGAAAAAGAGGGTACATTTCGTGCGCTAGTTAAAAATTTTCGAGGGACAAATCTTCGCAGTTTATCGTCTCAGATCCATCAAAACAGAGTTCAGTATGAAAATGGTGAACCTTATGAATGGAAATATGGGGAAATGATTTCCTGTACGGACCCGTATCTTGAAAAAAAAGTTTTTCATGAATCCTATTTCCGTCGTGTGGATGAGGTAAAAGGAAAACTAAAATTCCGATTGGTCTCAAAATAGGGGGATCAAATTCCGATAATCATGGTAGATGTCCGAGTATTCTTTCAAACCTGAAATTCTCATCATAGATGATGATACAGAAATCTGTGAAACATTAGAATTAATCGTAAATGGTTTGGGTTACTTTGTTCGGTACTTCACAAATCTTTTACAAGGATTGGAATACTTTGAAAGGGAAAAAAATCCAATAGTCTTCTTAGATGTCAACATGCCACAAACTTCTGGATTGGAAGTATTACCTAAAATCAAAGCAATCGATTCCAAAACCCAAGTCTTAATGATGACAGGGGAACATGACATCCAAACTGTTGTTTCCTCTTTGTATCATCGAGCATCCGATTTTATTTTAAAACCATTTCATACAAAATCAATTGAAGCAGCAATTTCAAGGGCATTCGAGTATTATAATTTTTTAAAAGATAAAGAATCAATGGATGAATCGATCAAACGAGATCTTAGGCTTGCTGCTAAAATTCAGTCCAAAACAATGAATTTACCCGTATTAAAACGTAAAATTTATTCTGAAATCAAACCAGTTAGTTTTGTATCAGGAGATTTTTTTCAAGTCATTCCACTAGATGAAAACAGAACTTTAATTCTTATGGGAGATATTGAAGGACATGGTGTGACATCTGGACTCATAGCAATCCTTATGACTACCATTCATAAAGAACTTGCTCGTACAACTACAATTGCTCCCTCACAATTATTGTCTCGATTGAATCGTGAATTGTGTAATGAAATTGGAACTCATAGTATGACAGCAATTAGTATTGTAGTCAATCATATTGAAAAAAGTATTACCTATGCAAGAGGTGGACATCCTTTCCCTATTGTTTTTCAAAAAGAAAGCCGGGCTCCTATGATCTTACAAGACCAATCTGGGCAGATCCTTGGGATTTTAAAAGAGATGGAATTTGCTGAAAATAAAATCCAGGCTGAAGTTGGAGATATTTTATTTTTGTATTCGGATGGACTCCTTGCATCAAGCACTCACCCTCTGGTACAAACACTTGTTCAATTGCCAGGTGGTGAAAATCGAATTGATGCAATGAAATCAGAAATTTCTAATTATATCCAATATTTGGAAACATCTTCTAAAGCTTCGGATGACATATCTTATTTGCTTCTAGAGATTTGAGATACAACACATTCGTTTTGGTTGCGTCTGTCAGGAAAATATTTAATTTTTCTTTTGATTGGAATGTCCTATTTAAAAATCCTTCTCTCCAATTTTTTCGATGGTCTTTCATCGATTGTATGAGGGATTCTTTTTCCTTAAAATCACATAATTGATCTGTAATGTATTCTCCCTTAAAAAATAAAAAATCACCTTTTGCAAAAAACTTTTTATCTTCCTTAGGTAGGCTTTGGATGAATGATTGATTTTCAATTGAATACTTTGTGATCGCTTTTTTTGTAATTTGCCAAACTAATTCATCTTTTGGATTTGTTTTTGATAATTCCATAGCAGATACCATAACTAAAGTTACACAAAGTAAAAGTAGGGGAATCCACTCCACTGGTAATTCTGTTTCTGAGTTCCAATATAAAAATGCCAAAACGGTAATGGGCAACCAATAAAATCCCATTAAATCCCAATCCGCAGGGAATCCTAGTTGTGGGTTGTGTAAAAATCCATGGAGGATAAAAGCAAAAGTCGTAACGAGTATTAGTTTGTGATTTGGTTTTTGGATGAAATGATTCCATTTTTCTTTTTGAAAATACCATTGGTAGAGGAGAAAAAACGAAGAAAAAGAAACATTCCAATAGAATACAGAGAAAATCTCTTTGATATGGCTAGTTGAAACCCAACGTTTGATGGGATAAAAAGGAGGATGGATGAGATGTGTACTATTTCGATCAACCGTTGGATCATGAAATACACTAAAGTAAACAAACCAAGGGAATAAAATGATACCTCCAAGGAAGGTACAAATCACTAGGTGTTTGAGTTTTTTCTCTTTTGGAGAGTGGAAAATCCATAAATAAACAAGGTATATCACCAAGTAACCCGACACCAAATGAAATAACATCGATAAGGCGACGAATGCCGTGCTTCCATACAATAGTATGTCACTGTCCTTGGTATCTTGTGAAAATCGATTTAGGAATAGATAAAGAAGTAAGTGTACGGCTGTGACTAATGTATAGTTTTCAGCATACCCGAAGGTAAGTAAAACCCCACCTGAAGAAAGTAAAACTAAGATAGAAAGGTCTTTTTGTTTCTTTTTTCCTAACCATAAAAATCCAGAGAGAATCAAAATCCCTGCAATATAGGAAAGGATTGAGTAAGAAAGGATCGAGTCTTCATCAAATTGAAAATACGAAAGAATACTTGTAAGTTTGCTATGTAGGATACTTTCTAAAATTTCATCCAAAGTAAATTGGAATCCAAAAAGTTTAGTCTCTAAAAGATTGGTTTCAAGAAGTAATAATCCATCCCCCCAATTTCGATTGCGAATTGGAAACCATAACATAAATAAAAAATAAAAACCAGCAATACACCAGTTTGGTGGAAGGTATTTTAGAAAACGAACTTCCTTAAAAATATTTTTTTTGATGAAAATCAGAACAATCGTTTGTAAGAAAATAAAAAATGAAAGAATGTAAAGATAAGTGATTTGATCACTTGGTAAAAACCAAGGTTTGGTGGGAAGATACAAAACGATGAAAAGGAATAGATACGGTAGGTAGAGGAATAAATAGTTCATTGTGACTCGTTGTGGTAATATTCTTCTGGAATTTCTTCTGCTGCTATCAATGGAAAATGACCCTTCCGTATATTAAAGAAAAAAAGTTCAGGTAAACTATAAAAGATTGTTTCCGTTCCTTTGGAAAAATTTCGACCTTTATCAATTGGTGACTTGATCAAACCGATCCCCGTATAACCCAAACCATATACCGCATTGGCAAAACCGAAAATAGGCCGATTCCAAATGGATTCTTCAGTAAAAAATAAAAACGAATGGTCCATCGGATTGGGTCGGTATATTTTTGAAGTAGGTACAAATCGTTCTACTATATATTTCTCTTCCCAAACTTTTAGATTGTTTCTTTTAAGATTGCGATAAGATGGATATAGTTTTATTTCCTTTGTAAACTTGTCCGAACTCAATTTCATTGCTGCTACGGATGGAATAAAATTGAGACCAAAAATTGAATTTGATAAAGGATCCCAAAATTGTTCTCCTCCAATTTTTCCATCGGGAAACATAAGATTCAAATAATAAAATAGTTCATTCGTGCAGTTCTGGAATATTAAATTGTATGAATACAGGTTTTGGATCTTTTTTGTATAAATTTCTGCTTGGTTTTGTGATTCTGTAATCGTTAACTCTGGTTTTGTGTTTTGGCTTATATTTGTATCAAGTGGGTATGGATTCTTTCCTACTAAATTAAATTCGATACCTTCCGTGTATGTTATACCATCCATAAAACTTTGGTAATGTGATAAAAAAGTTTCCCAATTATAAAATTGTATAGGATGGTAACCACTGAGAAAATCCTTTCGTTTTTCCAAAAATAGAACAGCGTATTCATTCTTTTTGGTGTTAAGAACGGCACTCGGCAGTTCGGTGAATTCTAAATAAGAAAATCCTGTAAAATTCTTTTTAGGGAAAACAATTTGTTTACTTCCAATCGATTTCTCGAGATACAAAACACGAAGTAATAAAGTTAACTCTTCCCAATCTTGGCATTCGTTGGAAAGGATGCAGGTTTTTAACTCTTTGATGAGTTTGGATTGGTAATCTTTATAAATATGAATTTCTTCATTTGTGAGATTAAATTCTTTTCCTTCGAGTGTGACAAAGGCTTGTTCATATAATAGAACTGGAGTTTGTAAAAACTTCCGAACAAAGAATTTTCGTTCCCATTGGATCAATTGATTTGTTTTCGTTTGGATACTAGAGACAAGCCGTAGGGGAGATGATGTATCTGGTAAGATGATTGGCTCATTTGTTTTACTAGAGATTTTACCGCTTATATTTAATTTCAGTTGCTCCAGTTGGGATTTGGTATTTTTGAGTTCTTCTCTTTGGAAGTGGAAAAGTTTTGGGATAGGAGAGTTTGGGTCTAAGATAGTTGTAAAGTATCCAAATCCAATCCTCGTATTCTGGAAGATGTTTTCTTTTTTTTGTGGTTCGTTTGATTCCGAGTCCTCTTCTAAAACTTTTTGGTTTTGGATATGTGTTTCTTGGACCAAATAAAGTTCATTCCATTTTTGGCGTAAGGTTTGTTTGGCGGATGGTGATAAGTTCCATTTGTAAAATTCAATATTTCGATTTTCGATGACTCCGTATTGGAACCGAAAGTCATTCCAACTTTCTCTCACAATATGAAAGATTTGGTCATCAAAGGAATACTGTAAATGGTAAACGCGGTCTCCTAAAAGGAGAGCAGAATGGCCCCCACTGGATTGCCCAGAATTGGAATCAATGTACAAAAAGCCATACTCATTGGGTTGATTTGGTGTTGGTTTTGACGCAACAGAGAATGAGAGAAAGAAAAAAATGCAAGGAATGAAAAGGGATTTTGAAAGGGCGGAATACTTCCGCCCAAAAGAGAAGTGAATTATAAGTTGTATCCTTTTGAAACAAGTTTAGCAACGGTTACATTTTGTTTTGAAATGTCTTCTGTTACCAATTTCATTTCGGAAGGAGTTAGGTTAGCTTGTTTTAAACCTTGTCCAATCGCAATGTAAGTAGATGGATTGGATTTCCATGCAACTACACCATGTTTTTTAGCAATCAAAGAGAGTTGGTTTTCTAATTCTTGTTTTTGGTTTTCGTAGCGAATTTGTAAGGCAACACTTGCAATGATATCTTCTTTGTATTCGTTCATTGCTTTTTCTTTTTCACTTTCAGAAATAGAAGAAATACTTTTTGAAATCGATTTTACAAGTGCAGAAGTAGAATCAGAAACTGAAACTCCTAAACGGCTAACACTTCCTGAAGCGGAATCTAAAATTGAACAATTGTTAACTGAAACGAACAAAGCCATTGCAGATAACAACGTGAAAATTTTCATGGAACGCATAAAAAACCTCTTACGTCGAATTGCAAAGATTATAAGTTTTTTTCAAAACACGTCAATGAATTTTCTTTCCTAAACAGAAACCACAACAGAACCAAAAGCTGGTAAAGTTGTTTCAAAACCACCATCGACAGGTTGTAAATCCACACGTGTGCCAGTCCAAAAGTCAAGGAACGGAGCTTTCGTTTTGACTCCTGGTGGAAGGGTAATCCTGACCGTTTTTTCTTCTTCTGTTGGATTCCAAATGCCTAAATAGCCACCAGGGTTATAAAGTGCGAGAGGGAATTCATTTTCAAAGATACCAATGGGGATGGGAGTGTATGCTTGGCACTCTCTGTTCAATTGGAAGGCTTTTTTTAAGAGATCCAATCTGTCAGTTTCCAATTTTGTTAAATCATCCGAGACTAGCAACATACCACCTGACACTGCCATGACGGAAGCCATTAGTTTTGTCTGAGCTTCGTTCATCTTGTTCTTTTTCTTTCGAACAAGTAAACAATCTGGATCATTGAGCCACAAATGTCTATGCATGGATGACCTTGTGATATCATTGATGAGAGCTTTTTTTGTACAAAGGGCATTTCGATCTTTTAAAAAGATTCTGATCCTCTCTGGATTCCAAAATGGTGCCACATCGCAAGAAATTCGCATACCATCAAAAAAACCGATGGATGGTAACATGGGTGCTCCACATCCCAATAGGAATGTATTTTTCCCAACAATTTTACGAATGAGTTCTAATGCATTTTGGTAACGTGCTTGAGGAGAAAGTGTTTTGTTGTACACATCACCTGGAAGAAGTCCCGCATACAAAAAATCAAGTTTCAAATAAGGGTAACCCCATTCTTTTACAATTGTAGTGAATACTTTTTCTATGTAGGCAAGGGCAGTCGGATGAGTGATGTCGAGTGCGTATGTGTAACCACGTCCCCAAAGTGGATTGTATAAGGCTGGGACAGGTTTTCCATTTTGGTCTTTGAGAATGGCCTCAGGGTACTTACGAAAAAATTCTGATTTTTTTCTGACAAGGAAAGGAGCAAGCCAGATTCCGGGTTTGAGACCAACTCGTTTGATTTCGTCAGCAAGGATTCTCATACCACCTGGAAATTTTTCATTGGGTATGAGCCAATCTCCAATTTCTTTTTGGTAACCATCATCGATTTGGAAAAACTCAAATGGTAAATTGAGTTCCCTAACTTTCGTTAAGTTATCCAAAATGGTTTTTTGGTCAATATTGGTATAATAATAATACCAAGAACACCATCCAGTAGGTACTTTTTTGGGTAAATTGGTCGGACCTTCTTTTTTACCGAGTTCTTCGAAGTATTTTAATAACTTAGTTTCAGGTGATCCTTTAAAAAACAAAACTTTGATTTTTGAGATATTCAGTTTTGCATTTGGACGTAAATCAGGGAGGCAATGGATATCATAAATTACTCTAACGGAAGTTACATTCCCCTCGTTACCAAAGACGACTTCGAATTTGGTTCCAAATTCGCCAGCCTCTAATGGAGCATACAAAACACCGTTTTGGTTCTCTTGGTTATAAAGAAGAGTGAGGTATTCTGATATAAATTTTCCTACTTTGGATTCATTTTTGGAATAAACGTTTTCTTGGGAATAATGTAGGAATGATAATAATGGTGGTCGGTCTGTTTCTGAACTTTCCACTTTTCTGGAAATGGACCAGGACTGGTAACCATGTTGGAACATTTTGAATCCATTCCCTTCTGGTAGGTCTGTGAGTTCTAACTCGAGATGGTCGACTGAAAATCCAACCTCAGGCCTTGTACTTTCCCGCCATATCAATTTGGGACTTAGGACAGTTCCCAGCTTTGAGTCTTTTGTCGTAGCGAGTAAAAGTTCGAATTTTTTACATTCGGATTGGAAAACACCTGCTTTCACAGGGAGGAAATTGGATATGGTGACGGAATTATGAACTCTATATTGAATTTTCATCTTGGAAAAATCTATTTGATGATTTTGTTAGGGTGGTTTCCATAGTAAGCCATTATGACCCAAAAACGTTCAACTATAAAACCAGTCGTTTTACAAGGAGATCTGAACGAAGATTTTTTTGAAGCCTTTAAAAAGGATGACCGGTTAGCAGTCGATTGTGAGATGATGGGGCTCAATCCCAGAAGGGACAGGCTTTGTGTTGTTCAAATTTCCGATTCTAAAAATAAAGTCGCTTTAGTTCAAATCCTCCCTGGCCAAAAAGAAGCCCCTCATATCCAAAAATTATTCGAATCAAAAGACATTACCAAAATTTTCCATTTTGCTCGTATGGACATGACGTTCCTTCGCGCAAGACTTGGTATCAAAGTGCAAAATGTATTTTGTACCAAAATCGCAAGTAAATTGGCACGAACATATACCGATAAACACGGGTTAAAGGAATTGATACGAGAGTTTTTTGAAGAAAACATCGACAAAAAAAACCAAAGTTCCGATTGGGGGAAAAAAATTCTCACCAAAGACCAAGTGGACTATGCTTCCACTGATGTACGGTTTTTGATTTCGTTAGAATCCATTTTGACTGAGATGATGATCCGTGAAAACCGGTTTGCCATTGCTGAAAAATGTTTTGGTTTTTTAGAAACACAAGTGGAACTTGATTTACTCGAAGTGTACAATCTCTTCGAACACTGATGGCAAAAAAACAACTCCCACAATACCAATGTAAGGCTTGCGGAGATACATTTAGCAGGTGGGCAGGCAAATGTCCATCTTGTGGTGAATGGAACCAAATTGAAGAAATGACGAACACTTCCCAAGGAAGGTTTGATTCTCCCAATATCTCAAAACCAAGGGACAGAAAGTACACAGAACCAAAGTCTATTGGTTCGATTGTAAGTGATGCCCACACAAGGACGCTCACTGGATTTAGCGAACTTGATTTGGTACTGGGTGGTGGGATTGTTCCAGGAAGTTTGGTGTTAGTTGGAGGTGAGCCGGGTGTGGGTAAGTCTACTTTGGTATTGGAAATTGCAAAAAACATCGCAAACCAAGGTACTGTTTTGTATATCTCGGGAGAAGAATCAGCATCTCAAATTGGTCTTCGTGCCAAACGGATGGGAGTGAACTCTAAAAATATACTTTTGTCATCCGAAGTGTATGCAGAAAACATCTCGCAGATGATAACGGATTTACAACCCAAAGTTGTTTTTATTGATTCTATCCAAACGATATTAAAAGAAAGTCTTGTGAACCAAGCAGGAACCATCACCCAACTCCGTGAGTCTTCCCAAGTTTTTTTAGAAACCGCCAAACGTACGTCAGTTCCCATTTTCCTCATTGGTCATATCACAAAAGAAGGCCAAATTGCAGGCCCAAAAGTGTTAGAACATTTGGTGGATACAGTATTGTACTTTGAAGGGGATCGTTTTAATTATTACCGCATTTTACGAGCAGTCAAAAATCGATTTGGAGCCGTAGGGGACACTGCGATATTTGAAATGGTGCTTGGTGGACTCAAACAAGTCCTCGACCGCCACCGTTTATTCATATCACCTGAAACAGAAGAAAGGTCTGGGAGTGTTTTATCTTCTGTAATGGAAGGATCTCGCGCCATTAGTGTCGAAGTGCAAGCCCTTGTCACCAAATCAGCGTTTGGCCAAGCTCGGCGTATGGCAGAAGGACTTGATAACCGCCGGGTGATTTTACTTTCTGCAGTCATTGAAAAGTATTTGGGTCTTCCTTTGTCAGAGTCAGATATCTTTAGTAATTTGGCAGGTGGACTGAGTGTCGACGAACCAAGTTTAGACCTTGCCATCACGGCATCGATTGTTTCTTCGTTTCGAGACAAACCCATCTCACGTGAAACAGGTTATTTAGGGGAAGTGGGTCTTTCTGGTGAAGTGAGAAGTGTTGGCCAAATCAGTTTGCGTATCAAAGAACTAGCAGGCATCGGAATTAGTCATATTTATATCCCACATGGCAATTGGAAAGAGGTAGAAGGTATGTTCCCCTCCCTTCAACTTTCTCCCATCAAACACTTACAAGAATTAGGTTTATAAACCAAAACCATCTTAAAAAAAATCCAATGGCTAATTAGCCTACAGAAACTTTTTTTTAAGGGCAGACACTCACTTCTTGGATCCGCAAATCATCATTATAAATAGAGCCAGAACTGAGTGTAGGTGAGGCATACAAACCAAAATGTGCTTGTTCCAATACTCCACATCCACCTGCAACATTTGCTGTCGAAACTAAAGTTGAATCCACCCATACCTTTGCCATCCCACCTTGCGGAGAAAAATCCAAACATGTTGTTAGTTTTTTCCATTGCCTTCTCGGAAAACTTAAGTTTGTGACTTGGTATGTATGGACATTTTGGTTATGGACTGGGACATGCATGAGGTATACATAATCACTCGCATCAATATTGACAAGAACCACCCTCCGCCATAAATCTGTGGGATCTGCTGAATACGTGGCAAAACTAAACCAATCTTGGTTACTCGTTAAATCCATATCTAAATACACATACAATTCAATTAAAACTGGTGTTTTAAATCCACCTGACGCCAGTTTGTTTAGCTGAATTGTGGGGTACCCTCTATGGTTACAATTTTGTGGATAGAAACAAGTCGGACCAAGCCCTGAAATGTTTGCTTTGTGTGAATAGGTTCCATTTCGTTTTTGTTCCGTACTTTGTCCATGTGTATCCACTGATTGGTAAGGGGAAGGAACACTATAAAAGTTTGAGAACTCACTCGTGGATTCAAAACTGGTCTGGAAAATCCTTGCATTTTGCGTTTTGTTCAATTGTTCGCTTGTACAGATGATTGATGTGGAAGCTTGGTAGGCAAGAGCTGTCCCAGCTAACAGATTTAAGGTCTCATTATCCTTTTCTTTTTGGCATTGGAAAAAACTGAGACTAAAAATGATGGTGAGTCCCAGACATTGTTGGAAACGATCAGCGTTCCGTAAAGTTTTCACATTTGCTCCCTTTGGTCTTTGACGATCCATATACATCCTTCCTAACAAACTTGGGGATTCCCTTCAGGCATTTCCCGTGAATGTGTCTCAAATCTGTCAAAAATGATAGTTTAAGTACTAAGTATGTCATGAAATAACAAAATGACCCAAATTTAACACAATTAACTTGACTTTTTTCCTACAACTGGAATACATCTGTAGATTGTTCAGAGGTGATTTATGAACTCTAAAAAGAAAAATCTTGTTTGCCTCCTCGCCCTCTTGTTGTTCACAACAGGGGTACATGCAGGCGCAAGAAAAACGGTATATCCAGTTGTGTTCGCACATGGACTATCTGGATTCGACAACTTACTCGGATACTACTACTTTGGTAACGACTATGGTACCTTCGTAGGTGATCCATGTGACGAGTTTTTGGAAACAGCGTGTAACGGTAGCATAAGCTCCAGTCAAAAAGCGTTAGCAGCAAGTGTAACTCCCTTCCAATCTTCGGAAGTCAGAGGAACACAACTAGCAGATCGCATACAAAACTATATGACCTCCACGGGAGCAACCAAAGTGAATATCATTGGTCACTCACAAGGTGGAATTGATGCAAGAAAAGCAGCTGCTGTATTAAGAGCACGTTATGGTAGACAAGTTGTCCATGCTCTTATCTCCGTTTCAAGTCCACATAGAGGATCTCCTACTGCGAAGTACATCCTTGATTTAGGTCCAGGTGTGACATCAGTTGTCAACGCACTAGCAAAACTTTTCGGAAACGCAATCTATGGATCTGGAAATGATGGGATTGCTGCAGCAAAACAATTGGTTTATAATGACTATTCGTCTACAGATGGGATCACCACTGGAATGAAAGCATTTAACACGAATTACAACGTAAACTCAAGTAATGCAGCTTATTGGGGATCTATCATCACTGCACAAGATAGTCTCAACACAAACCCAGCATTGTACCTTCTGAAAGAAGGATTTTACAACATTGATGGTGATGGATATTGTGTAGATGATTGTGATAATGATGGTGCCGCTGGAAAAGGTGATGGCACGCGTGGTAACAATGATGATGACGGACTTGTTGGGATCAACTCACAACAAATGGGTGATCGTTTGCAATACAACGAATGTGCACTTTGTTTCGACTCGATCACAGTGAATACAAGCCTTGGTTATGTAAGTAACTTAAATGCTCCAACTTCTGCTCAAATGACATCTAAGTCTTCTGTGGTAAGCCAAGACCATTTAGATGTGGTTGGTGTTCCACCAGATACATTTGATGAAGAAGAATTTTATGCTTCTATTTTAGAATTCATCGTCTCTAAAGGCGGTTAACAACCTCTTTGGCAGTAAGAACAAACTTACTGCCAGTTTCCTTTTTTTCCTAACAAATCAAGTTTCAAATTCCAATCATTCATTTAGAGTATGTTCCAAAACAAAAAAATTTTATACACAGTCCTCACTTCTCTCATCCTTCTCTTTATCGGTATTTTGATTTTACGTCCAGGAAAGGACAAAAACCAAAAGGACTTTGAGTCACTTCTCAATGAAGGTAAAGTTGCCGAATCCATCGAACTTCCAAATTTACCAGAAGATTACGCTGATCATAAATTAATGGAGTATTCAATTGAAGAAATCGCAAGGATCCTCCAAGAGAAGTATGGCAAAAATATCGATAACCCTGCCGCTCAAATTGCCATGATTGAAGAGTTGATGAAAGACCTTCCGAAATTGTATCCAAATGATTGGGTGAAAGTTCTCAATCAAATTTTGGGTTACGCCTTCCCTGACAAAGCATTGGAACTTCTTCGAATGGCTGAGAACCTGTATAATTACAATCGATTCAGGGAATCAAACATGAGTAAGGTGGGGCTCATGTCCGATGACGCACGCCGGGCTATGATGTGGAAGGAAAGGTATCGTCTCTTTGGAGACAAAGCCGATCAGATCTGGGCGATGGAAAAAAAGATGACGGTGATAGGAGACACACTCAAACGCATCAAAGAAAGCCCAGCAGGGAATTTGGATGCGAAACTCAGTAATTATGCACAGACTCTCAAGGAACAGTTTGGAAAAGAATACCCACGTCTGATGGAAAACAAACGCCAACAACTCACAGAAGGTTTTATGGTTTCTGTCCAAAAAGACCTAAAGGTGATGTCCTATGGCGAGAGAAAATCGGCTCTCCGCGAAATCCGCCAAACGATGGGAATGGACCAAGCCGCTCTTAACCGTTGGGATGCCCTCGAAGAAGAAAGGGAAAAAAACTGGCAAAACCAACAGAAGTATGCTGAGAAACGAAGCCAACTTTCGACCAAAAAGGGAGGAATGACGGCAGAAGATGAAAAACAATTGGATGCACTCAGGAAACAACTCTTTGGGGAAGAGGCCGATATCATCAAAAATGAGGAAGCAAGTGGGTATTACCGGGCCTCGGACGAACGCACTTACGGTGTGAATTAGGACCTTCTAGGAACACCGTTCCGAAACAATTGCCATAATTGTGCCATAAAGCATTGACTTATGGCATTGGTATGGGTTAATTTAGCCAAAAACATAGAAAGTTCAGGTGAAATATGAAAAAGAAAATCGTAATCGGGTTTTTAGCGACCCTTCTCTCCTTCCCCACATCGGGTCTGTTTGCTGGTCCTTTGGATGGCCAATGCATCGCTCTTGTTCACGGGATTCTCGGATTTGACGACACTCAAGGACTCGCTGGTGGTCTCGTTAAGTATTGGGGAGGCCTAGATGGTTACCTCCGTAGCCAAGGCGCGAAAGTCACAACACCTGGAAGTTCTGCGACAAATTCCATTCCTGTTCGTGCAAGCCAAATCCAATCTGCTGTTTCAACTTGGATGACAGCAAACGGTTGTTCTAAGGTTCATTTGATGGGACACAGCCAAGGTGGACTTGTGATTCGTTATATGGTTTCTAACCTTGGATTTGCTGGAAAAACACAAACTGTTACCACAATTAATTCCCTTCACCAAGGGGCACCGATGGCTGACATCGTTCTTGCAGCGATCCCTAGTTGGTTACAACCTTTTGCAAACTCAGCCCTTGGTTTACTTGCAAAACTAGTGTACCGTGACGGTCGTCCTCAAGATGCGATCGCAATGGGAAAATCTCTGACTGTGAGTTATGTAAAAACGTTCAACGCAAATTCACCTAACAAATCTGGTATCAAATACTACTCTTACGGAAGCCAAATGGCATGGGCAGACCTCATCCAACACCCAATCATGGCACTCACTCACCCAATCACTTGGGCAGGTGGATTGTTTTACGGATTAGGTGGAGCAAATGATGGAGTGGTTCCATTGAATTCTCAAAAATGGGGAACTTGGAAAGGAACTCCTTCTTCGTATTGGTTTGCAACTGGGATTGACCACCTCCAAGCAACGAACTTGGCATGGAGTGGACAAAACTATTATGATGTGCAAGGACATTACTTAAACATCGCGAAAAACGCAAAAGCTGGATTATAATTTTCCACAAAGTGAAAAGCCGATGGTACTACCGTCGGCTTTTTATTGTACACAAATCCCCATCTTCTACTCTGCTTAAATTTTGAAATGTTCCCCAAAGGTTTTTTCGATACTACAAATGGATTTTAAAAAAATATTACTCGTTGTTATCCTCTTTCTCATTCTTTTTGCCGGTTTACTTTTTTATCTGAAACAATCAGACAGTGACAGTGTTTCCAAAAATTCTTTATCACCTGAGGAACAAATGGTTTCTGACCGAATCTCTCCCTTAGGAAATGGGGAAGGGTTTTGGGATGAGGCGATCTCTCCCTTTCGAGAAGATAGAGCCAAACCTTATTTAGAGTTACTGGATGATCTTAAATCGGGTAAGATCAATTTTGTTTGGGAAGTGTGGGCCTTAAGACGCAAATGCAAACCTGATTTTACACCTGACCAGTGTAATGCGACAATCCTTGCCTATATCGATGCTGAATATGAATCCCCTGACAAAGAAAAGGTAAGGGACCTATTTGTTTCCTATTTCCGATATGAGGAAGAATACCGAAAATGGGAACAACCAACGGACCTTCCATTTTTGGAGTTGTATGAAAAAATTAAATCCAAACGCAGAGAAGTGCTTTCTGATAAAGCTGAATTAATTTTTGGAATGGAAGAATCACAAGTTAGTTTTTTGGAAGGTAGCAATCATTTTATCAAACAATCGGCAAACCTACCCGCTGATCTTCGTGTAAAACAGTACGAAGAGTTTAAGAAAAAAACCTATCGAAACTATTATGATTCTTTGGTTTCCAGGGAAGATAAGTTTGATCATTACCAAATGGAAATGTCTCTTCGTGATAAAGAGTTTTCTTCCATTTCGGATCCAAAAGAGAAAGAAAAATACCTATTTAAAATTGAATCCAAATACTTTGGGAAAGAAAAGGCCGAAAATTTAGCAAATGAACGTAAAAAAGAGGCAAAATTTTCTGAATCAATTTCATCCTACGAATCCAAAGAGAGAGAATTTTTAAAAGAAAATGCCAATCTTTCACAAGCGGAGAAAGATAAAAAATTGAAAGAACTTCGAATCCAAATGTTAGGTTCAGAAGAAGAAGCAGATGCTTATTTAAGGAGAAAGAATATAGAGGAAGCAGGGAAATAACCCCACTTCCTTTTTTTGATATTTTGTGAGTTAGCTTCTGAAACCCTAAAGAAATCAGTTTCCAAATACGTAGTTATTCTTCGTTTTTGGAAACCTTTGTGTTGTTAGGTGTTGGTTCCTTTTTGTATTTTTCATATGCATTCATAGTTTCTAGATATTCATTCCCTGCATTCCAAACGATAAATCCATGGCCTGCAGAATCTCTTGCCCCTTGCATCTGCACTTTGATGTAGTCAATGTAACTCAATTTACTTGGACCTACCATCATTTTGAATCCTTGGACCCAAGCAATGGCTTTGGTTCCTTGTTTGGCTCTTTTGACTGTTAGGTCAAGACCATCTTTGATGGTTCCATAAGGATCTGAAACACGTTTGGTCAAACCATAAAAATGGGATGGGTACAACATTGGATAAAGACCATTCAATTCCTCACTAAATGGTTCTACTTTTTGACCAATGATATCATTTTCTATAAAAGGAACTCTTCCAAAAATATCAGCTGACCACTTTGTGTCACTCGGACAACTGTCTTTGGTTTTTTCTTTGTGGTCTTTGATGATTCCTAAAATCGATTCATATCGTTTTTCATAACTCATACTAAAGTTAGTGCCACCATCAGCATATCGAATGTAATCCAATTGAATTTCAGGGAATCCTAATTCACAAGCTTTACGAATCGATTTTTGGATGGAAGAAACAAGGTTTGCGTTAGGTGTTTTTTCGAGTAAACCACCTTCGAAGTTGACAACTCTTGCCACCATATAAATTCCAAGTGCTTTTGCTTCCGCAACTTGTTCTGGAGTCGGTGGGTAAGGTTGCATATCAACAACAGCAGTATTCATTCCTGCATCTTTCATCACTTGGAAAAGTAAACTCCATCGTTTTTTATCACGTATGGTTTTGGTATTGATATAGAGCCCTTCTATAAATTCAGGTGATTCCTGGATAGAACCCGATTTTTGTTGGCTTTTGGTGGAGGAGACCGACTGGCAGGAGACAAAAACAAATAAGAGTAGGAATGTGAATAAAGGTTTCATAGTCGTTATGACAAGTTTTTCCCACATGAAAGAAAATTCAAATCGAATCGATTGACGAAATTCCCTGACTCTCCCAAAATTTGGGCATGATTGAAATCACAAATGACTTCCAGATCAAATCCTATGGTCGGTTCCCAGAAGTTTTATCCGAACAAGTCCAATTTAAAGACAGAATGGTGGAAGTCTCAAAACTGTATAAATCGATGGGTGAGTCCTATCTCCAACATTTGGGTGATGATGCAAAAATCAGCGGTACTGAAAAAAAAGATTTAATCGAATATTTAGAAAACATTCTGATCGTACTTGTGATGTTACGGAAACTTGATTTTGCACAAACTGATGAGGAAGTGTACATCCGAAAGGATAGAGGTTTGTTTGAATTACGATTACGTTTTGGTGAAGGAGGGATTTGGGAAATCACTGGTGGAATCCGGCCTGGATACAAAATGAAACAACGAGTGTTTAAGGATTGGTTTAACACAGACTTCTCAAATGATATCAAAACATTTTATGCTGTATATGGGAATGCAGGTATGGATAAAACCATCTCACCTGACGAAAAAATTCAAATCACTAAACAAATTGATCGGATAATCGCTGAGATCATTGAGATGATTGTTTATATCGAAAGGTTTATGTTATTCCAATGAAAACTGGTATCTCATTCCATTCCTCTTTTTTGGACCACAAAACTGGAACTGGTCATCCAGAAACCCATGTACGTTTAGAATCTATTTTAGATAAAATTTCTGATTTACCTTCCCAATCTTTTGAATGGAAAAAATCGTTTAAGGAAGCTCCTTTGTCATTCATTTCTATGATTCACGATCCGAATTACGTTCGTTTGGTGGGACAAGTTTGTGAAGAAAAAGGTTCCGGGTATTTGGATGGAGATACTGTTTTTTCACCAAATTCGTTTCAGGCAGCAAGTTTTGCGGTTGGGGCAGGTGTGACTCTTGCACAAGATATTTTAGATGGTAAATTAAAAAACGGTATGGCTCTTGTTCGGCCTCCAGGCCATCATGCGGAAGCAGATCATGCAATGGGATTTTGTTTATTCAATAATATTGCAATCACGGCAAAATACCTTCAGACACAAGGAATCAAACGGATTTTGATTTTGGATTGGGATGTCCACCATGGAAATGGCACCGAACACCAGTTTTATGAAGATGATTCTGTTTATTTTGTATCACTCCACCAATACCCTTTTTACCCAGGGACTGGTTCCTCACAAGACCGAGGGAAAGGGATAGGCAAAGGTTTCACACTCAATTTGCCCATGGCACGAGGTGCGGGAGAAAAAGAATATTTAGACCAATTCCAAATGGTCCATAAAGAGATGGAAACATTCCAACCTGAGTTTGTGTTGGTTTCAGCTGGGTTTGATGCTCACGAAAGAGACCCCTTAGCTGGTATGAATTTACATACATCTTCTTATGAAAAACTGACCGAGGAAGTGAAAAAAATTGCAAACACCTACTCTGCAGGCAAACTTTTATCGTTTTTGGAAGGTGGGTATGATTTCCATGCACTTTCGGAATCGGTGAAAGTGCATTTGGAGGCATTGGCAATTTAAACTTTTGGTGCCACACCAAATACTTCTTTTACCCAATGGATGAGGGGACGGGAACTAATGATGGAAAAATGGTTTTGTTTTTTTAGTTCTAATGTACGAAGTGCAGGATTGGGTTTTTTATCGAACACTTTGTCAGTTAGGTAGGTTAGGCTTTTTTTCTCAACAATTCCATCACCTAAAAAATTCTGTAATGGATTTTCAGGTCCTTCCATGAGAGCATATGCTTGGTACACATCCAAATCATCCAATTCACCAAAATAGGTCTCTGCAAAGTATCCCGAGATTGTTTCCTTCCAACCTTTTTCTTCTTTTCGGATGAGACCAAACGATAAATCTTTGATTGCATCACTTCGTAAGTTACCTATCATTCCAATGATCTTTAAGGCAACGTTAGGACTTTTTTCAAATAAAAAACCTAACCAAAAGCCAATTTTCTCCAAATACGAACCTTTGTTTGGTGCTGCAATTAGAGTGATTTTCCCAAGTCTCGAAATCCAAGTTTTGTTTTCTAATTTTGCATAATACATACAAGATCGAAAAATCAAACAACCCAAACTATAACAGATGATATCTGGATGGATCTCTTTGTTTTCTTCAAAAAATACATCTAGTAAGTGCATGAGTTTTTTTCCATTTTCATGGATGGGTAGACCATGGTTGTATCTGAGATAAAAAGAGAAATATCCACATTCCGCAAGTTCGGTAGCAAGGCCTGGAGATGTAATTTTCCTATCTTTGTAATCGACAGTTTGTTCTTGCCAAACCGTTTCGTCTGTAAACAGTCCAGGTAAAAATAATACCGATTTTGTTTTACCAGAGTTTTTATATTCTGTGATGGTTTCTTTTGCTGTGATGTCCTTTCCAAAAGTTCGAAAACTCATATCAATTTTTGTGAGTTTGAATTTTTGATTATGAGAACTTCCTAATATACTTGAAACCATACGGTTATCGAACACCATATCATCACTTTTTTTAGCTGTGAGTTCTACTTTGAAGAGTGCTTTGTCAAAGGCTTGGTTTGTGAGTTCGATTGTTTTTTGGAATTCTTCGTTGGTTCGGATTCCCTTGTCCTTCACTTGTACGCCGAGTTTTTGGAGGGCATCTCTCCATTCCGGTTTATAAAAAAAAGCATTGGAGAGTAAATCCAAACCATCTCCCGTAGAAGAGAGACTCCCTTTGACTAGGAATTGAACCCCTTTTAAAAGGGAGTCTGTTGTTTTTTGGGTGAGGGATACGGTTTTGCCAGCAAGGGAATTGATAAGGATTTGGATCACGGTGGGAAAGTGTAATGGAATTTTTGAAGAAAGCGAGAAGAAAATACCTGGTTGGATTTGTTTTTAAAACTCGAATTTGTTTTGGTTTAGGATGATCCAAAGATTCATCCACAGGATTTGGCGGAAACGTTTGGGATTATTGTTCGACACAGACAAGATGGAAAAGGCTTGAATTATTACAATTTTGTCCACCACCAGATCGAAAAGCCGAGTATGTTGTTGAGTTTGAAATACCAACTCGACCTCCATCGGAAATATTTGCATTAGTTGTCCAGCCGTTACAAGTATAATCGGTTTGTGCTAATGCTGTCGCCCAATAGTCAGGATTTTGCGCTATTCCAGTCCAATAATATGTCGACGATCCCGAATAAAAACTATGGTTGAGTATCGTTGCAGGTGCAGCTATGATTCCTGCAGTACTTGGAGTGAATAGAGAAGCAGAATCATTCGCTCTTATATAAACACGTCCAGACTGAAAGACCCAGTCAATGTTCTCACCAGCACCACCGCCACAATTTGTCGTGCTACAAGCTCTTCTGTTCGTTCCATCTGTGACCATAGCTTTGTAAGTTCCTGTACCGGGAGTGTTTGCATCAGAATTACATTTGAGATCCGCACCTGCTGGTCCGTTTGCTGCCGCACCTTGGAGATTCCCATCATAAGAAGTCGCTGTGATGAATATGCGATAAACGGTTGGTGTGATCCGAATGGTTATATTTTCTGTATCCGTATTGGTTCCATCAGTTGCGGTAACTGTATAGGTGGTTCCTGCTTGTGAATCTGTAGGTGTTCCTGAAATTACACAAGTACTTGTGTTCAATGTTAGTCCATTGGGAAGGGCAGGGGCAACAGAACAATTTGTGATGGGGAATCCAAGGACTGGATTCAGTGTAGGTGCAGAATCATCTTCCTTAAAAATAAAAGAACTACCAGTATACACAATATTTACATTTCTATGGTTGATGGTAATGGACCCAGAGACTCCTGAATAGTTTGTATCTGCACTTGTTGCCGTTACACTCAGTGAAGAAGATTCCATCAGTTGTGTGTTAGACGTAAGTGTGATGGTTTGAATTGTGCTATAATTGGCTGGAGTAAAGGTTAAGTTCCCAATTGCATTGAGTTTAGAATTTGTGAAGGCTAGAGTTACATTTGCAGTTGGTGGTGATACTAGTGAAAAACCAAATAATTGAGGAGTTCCATAATAGAGAATCACACTCGCACTTGTGACATTGATTTTGGAAGAAGTTCCAATGGTGAAAGAAGTGGTTACGGCTGTCGTAGGATTCAATCCATTGACAAGAGTTAAAAGATACTCATCGCGCCCATTCACAGGATTACAGGAAAGGAAACCCACTGCCAAAAGCAAGGAAATCATTCGAACGATCTGTATGTACATTTTCCTCCCCCTCTACCTAATCCAACAAATTAGGGATTCCCCTTTCTCAATGATCGGAGAAAAGTTGAGGACTTACAAGTGAAATTCTTCTGAGAGGTAACGAGAACTTTTTGTCTTCAGTACATCTCCTAGAAGATTACGTCCCCTTTCTGTATCTTTGAGGCTCACCACGGTTCGTAAGGAAAACACACGAAGGGCATCGGAAACAGAAAGTGTACCGTCAGCGGAATCCTTCCTTCCTGAAAAAGGAAACACATCAGGTCCTCGTTGGCACTGTGCATTCCAATTCACACGAGCCACTTGGTTCACCAGAGTATCGATGAGTTTGCCAATTGTTTTTGGGTCTTCTCCAAACACACTTGCTTGTTGGCCCATATTGGAGTTAATGATGTATTCCATTGGTTCTTCAATATGAGTGAATGGGACAATGGGAACAAGGGGTCCAAATTGTTCTTCGTGATACAGGCGAGCGTTAGGTGAAACGGGCGAAAGGATGGCCGGTGTCATAAATGATTCTGTAATCTCCCCACCACTTTGGTTTAAAATCTTTGCCCCATGTTCTACTGCATCATCCAAAAGTTCTTTTAACCATTTGGTTTTCCCTTCTTCAGGGAGAGGAGTAAAGTTCACATCTTTTTCCCAAGGCATTCCTGCTTTCCATTTGGAAAACTCTTCTAAATACAATTTGGTAAACTCATCCAAAATGTCTTTGTGGACAAAAAGAATTTTTAAAGCCGTACACCTTTGTCCATTGTAGGATAAGGATCCTGAAACAATTTCAGGAACCATGGTTTTTAAATCGGTATCAGGGAGGACAATGGCGGGATTTTTGGCATTGAGTCCGAGAACAGACCTTAGGCGGTTGAGCTTCGGGTGTTTTTTTGTGATGAGATTTGCCGTTTGACTCGAACCAATGAACGCAAACACATCAATTTTCCCAGATTCCATAATGGGGGAAATGACTTTTGCCCCATCGCCATACACAGTATTGATGACACCAGGTGGAAAGGCTTTTTGGAAACATTCAAGGAGTGGTTCTAAGAGTAAAACTCCATATTTAGCTGGTTTGAAAACAACTGTATTTCCCATAAGGATCGCAGGGATGAGTGTACAAAAAGTTTCGTTTAACGGATAGTTAAATGGTCCCATACACAAAACCACCCCATAAGGGGAACGTTTGATTTGGGCAATCAGTCCACTTTCCTTTATGTATTGGGAAGAATTGGATTCGAGTTCGAGTAGTGCATCCACTGTGTCTTCTAAGTATTCGATGGTACGATCAAATTCTTTTGTGGCATCTTTTTCCGTTTTTCCGATTTCCCACATGAGCAGTAAAATGATTTGGTTTCGTTTTTCTTTCATGAGAGAAACAAAATGATTCACTGCCAAAATCCGTTCCTGTGGTGTGGAAGTGGGCCAAACACCTGTTCCGTGGTTGTAGGCTTTGACTGCGGCATCGAGTGCCTTAAGGCTTTGCGATGTATCAAAACTGGGGTAGGAACCGAGGACCACTTGTTCCAATTTTCCATTTCGTTCGAGAAAGATCGGAGACTTGACGGTTTGTGTTTCTCCCTTCCATTCCAGAATTTCGCCACCGAGAAGGTATTTTGTTTGGTGGATGGGTGAGATGCGGTAAGCAGGGGGAATGGAATCTTCTGTTGGAAAAACAAAGCTCATGATCCATGAATCGAATGCGCACGGGACTAAAAAAGCAACATTTTACAGAAAAGATCCGCCGATAGATAAATTATGGAACCATGGATGGCAGAGAACCAGGAAGAGTGGGAGGCTTTGACCTTACGACTCTTTCGCCGAGTGGAAGAATTGGAATTACTGATGCAAGAAGTACGCAGTGATTTGACAAGGTATCGTGCGGTTCGGGAAGAATGGTACCTTTGGCACAGCGCTTGGAAGGAGGAATACGCCAAACGAGCGACCGGATGAGCTGGAAAAATCGTTTTCTGTAGGACCTCTCTTGGAAAATTAGTCCTATCCCATTCGAAAAAGGAATTCCCATGGTCGAAAAATCAGTGTCCCCCTTTGGTGAGTTAGCTCCCAAGACCCCTGCCTCTCTCTCTGACATTAAGAAGAACATCTACGGACGATACCTCGAAGAATTCAATGTCGGTGATATTTACGTTCACCCTCGCCAATTCACAGTCGACAGAAGTTTTGCCCAAGAATTTGCCACTGTGTTTATGGATGCCAATCCTCTTTACTTATCCAGTGAATATGCAAAAGCACATGGGTTCCAGGATCTACTTGTCCACCCACTCATGGTATTCAACTTAGCACTTTCTATCGGTGTTCAGAATAACAGTGAAAAGGCGCTCGCAAACCTTGGTTATTACAATGCACAATTTTTAATGCCAGTATACCCAGGTGATACCTTGTCTTCTCGCACAAAAATTTTGGCAGTGGATGACAAAGGACCTGATAAACCAGGAATCGTGAGTGTCAGAACCCTTTGCCTCAACCAAAAAAACGAAGTGGTGTTACAGTACGAACGTAAGATCATGATTTACCAGTCCAATGGAAAACCGAAAGGAAATCCAAAACCTGGTGATGCTTCTGCTTTTTTTCCTGAGTCCAAAACTCCAGCACTCAAACTTCCTAATCTTAAATTTCCTACAGAGATGAAAGATGTCACTTGGGGTCATACCTATTTTGAAAACTTCAAACCTGGCCAAATTTATGTGCACCAAAATGGTAGAACGATCACAGACGAACACTACCAATGGACGTACCGAGTAGGAAACACACACCCACTCCATTATGATAAATTGTATTCTGCAGGAATCTCAGGCCCAATGGGTGGAGAACCAGTGGTATACGGTGGACTCGTATTTGGTTGGTTAGCTGGTATGGCATCGCGTGATATTTCTGAAAATGCAATTTGGGAACTTGGTTTCACGGAAGGATACCATACTCAACCAGCTTTTTCTGGTGATACGGTAACTTGTATTTCTCGTATCCTCACAACAGAAGACAAAGGAACAGAATACGGAATCCCTGCAGGAGAAGTACAAATCCAATTTATCGGTCTCAAAAACATCAAAGCAAATGATGCGTTAGATAAATTTGGTGCTGATCTTTTCCTTAAAGAAAACGACAAAAAGAAATTGGGAAAAGAAAAAATCCCAGAAAAAATCTTCGAAATCGAAAGAAGATTGATCATCAAAAAACAACCATAAGGTGAAACTTTGAAAGTAACCATCCCTAAACGAATTCCTGAAATGGAGGACATTGGGGATGGTATCTTCAAAATTGTTCTGCCCCAACCCTTTTACGCACCAAATAATATCTATTTGTATGAAGGAAATGATGGCCTAACCCTAATTGATTCGGGTTACATTGAGTCCATACCCATGTTACAAGCATCCCTAAAAACCAAGGGATTTTCATTCAAAGATATCCGTCACATTATCTACACACACAACCATCTCGATCATATATCATCAGCTTTAGTACTCAAATCCTATGCCAAAAATGTAACTTATTATGGTTACCGAGCTATGGCAGATGGAGTGGGAAATTACCTTGAGTCGATGTTACTCTTTGAAGAAGCCACTGAAGATTTATTCCACAAAGCTTTTGGTGATAAAGAAGAATTGGATCGAATCTTAGCTGAATCTAGAAAAGGTTGGCGCCAGTTTTTTAGTAAGTTTGGAGAAACCAAAAAAGGGGATCCAGTTTTACGCATTGATGTGGCGATTGATCATAATGACAGTTTGGAGTTAGGTGGAAGGCTCTTTCGATTTTTACATACACCAGGTCATAATTTATACCATATCACACCAGTTGACCCAAAGGCAGGGGTATATTTTTCGGGAGACCTCATCATCGCCAATCTCACTGCGATTTATTCGGAGATGGATGGGAACTTGGGGGATTATTATTTTACTCTTTCTAAGTTATTAGAAGAACCCATCAAACGGATGTTACCTGCTCATGGAAGCGAAATTGAAGACCCCAAAAAAACGATCACTCTCGTGAAAAAAACACTTAGTATCTTAGAGAAAGGTGTGTTACGTAGGTTACGGGAAGGGGAATCCGACTTAAAAGTCTTAATGGAAGCTGCCATTGGAAAAAAAGTGCATAATGGTGGACACTTGCCAACGGCTCTAGGTCTTGTGTATAGCATCATCCAAAAACTTGTGTTAGAAGGTCAAATCCGCATCGAAAAAAGAGAGAATGGATACGAAGTGTTTCATATTGTTCCGTGAACTAAGAGATCCCTATCTTTTGATTCTGAGCATTCGATATACAAATAAAGCGGGTTTCTCTGTCTACTGATCCATTTGATTTTCATATAGAGAGGATTTCCATTTTCCTTCACTTGATTCTTTTGATTCCAGAGAAAGTTTGTATCGCCTAATTCCAAAATCGGATCTAAGTTTGCCTTTGGATTCTACTGTGCCAGTGCCCAAACTTCAATTTGTTTCCCTTCCCAAATTTTCTGTAACTTGAATGGTTTTGACTCAGCAAAAGTATCGAGGATTCGTTCTTTGGGCCAAATTGTTGTGTTAGTCAATTCAGGTGCCAAAACCACATAACAACTCTTCGTTTTATCACAAATTTCTTTTGCATTGTGTAGTTGTTCGAGCGGATAGAGTGTCACTTTGTCTTGGATATAAAAGGAAAGATTGTATTGGGAAAATACAATTTGTTCTTTTGATTGATTCCCTGTGTTCCTTGAAACTTTGGAAGCCTCAGATTGTAAAATTCCATTGGCGAAAGGTAAGTCCTCGCTTACTTCTGATTGTACTTTGGGGTCATACCAATTGGTATTTGTTTTGGCTTCGAGTGGGAAATTTTGGTCCATCGAGTTTTTCCAAAACAAACAAGCTAAGATAAGATACACAAAGGGAAGCGAAATTTGTTTATTGGACTTAAGCCATAAAATCCCACTGTAGAGTAAAAAAGGAAGGAGTGAATAACTATAATAGGAATACACTTCATGGTGCCAAGGCCTTGTGGAGATAACATGGGTTAGGTAAATCAAACTGATGCCAAGGAGTTCGGGAACTAGTTGTACGAAACCAAGTCCCATACTCAAAAGAAGTTCCCAATATATCTGGATGGATTTTGAAATACCAGTGACTTGTTTGAAGGCAGAGTGATACTCTTGTCTCAGAACTTGAGACCACCCTAATGTGGAATGGGAACCATCAAGAATTGGGAAAAGGAAAAAAACAAAACCTAGGTACAATACGGTTACCAGTAGAACACTAAAGAGGCAAAACGCATGCAGACGAGCCAAAGGTACCAAACTCCTATTGTCTCGTTTGGTCAAATAAACCTGATGAAGGGAAGTGAGAAACACTGGGAGGAAAAACAAACAAAGGTAAAAACCAATGTCTTCTTTTTGCAAGAGGAATAAGATAAGAAATAATCCAAGTAAGAACAAATGTTTGGTGAATTTGGTTCCACCTTCTAAAAGGAGAGTTTTGTATTTTTCCCAACGGTAAAAAAAGAAACAACCAAAGAGAACGACTAGGATTTCAAAATGATAACTGGAACCAATCCGATATAAATACAATTGATTCGTAAGAACCACCCAAATCACTAAAAACTTCAAATCGATAAATTGATTGTTTTTTTGGGAAACAACATAAGCCCAAGTTAACCAAAGAATCGTTGTGAGTTGGTAACATAAAAATACACCGACAGCAAGCCCATACCGATCGGGAATCCATTTCACAAAAGGAGAAAGGAAACCCATCCCTGGAGCAAAGTGATGGTTTAAGTAACTACCATTCACGTTTTCATTATAATAATGGCTTTGAAATCCGTTTCCTTTTACAAAAGAAAGTAATACATCGGAGATTCCAATATAGTCGGCATCATGGAATAAAAATGACTCCGCAAAATATTGGGTAAGCTCGTAGGCATGGAAGGAACTTGTGATGAGAAAACAGAATCCGCTCACCCCAACAAGATAAGGAAGGACTTTGGTTTGGTTTAACCAAGCCATTCCACTTTGACTCGAACGATCTAGCTGAAACTCTTTTTTCCTTTTCCAATAATGGAATAGGAATAGAAGGATTAAAAAAAGAGATACCCCCTTTTGAAAGGGGGCATGTAAGTGTTTAGGAGAAACAAAAAGAAAGGAGGTAACTAAACTAAAAAGAAAAAATAAATAAACCACTTATCGAATGAAGTACAATACTTTTCTTTCACCGATTCGTTCTCTGTTGATCTCAACTCGGTTACGGTAATAGTATCCTTTTTCAGGGAATGTTTTAGAGAAAAATTCGAATAAGTCCATTTCAAATACTAACATACATTCTGCGATATCGGTTGCACCAATTTTCATCGCTTGTTTTGTATCGACCATGATGTGTCTGGAATTGATGTAATCAGGTTGGATCTCATTTGCAATCAGTTCAAAATTGGTTTTGGTGATTGTCCCACCTACCGAAGTTTTTTTCCCACGGCTTTTAGCTTCAGAGATGATTTTTTTGGCAACACGTGTCACTTCTTTATCATCTGGTTTTTTGTCCATGGAGGCACTTAAGTCAGATCTAGCGGCTGTTACTTGCTCTAGCTCCTGAAAAGAAGGAGAATCAAAGATATCCATGAGATTGCGGTAACCTGTGATGGTTTCCATATTGATGGATTTGTTATAAGATTCAAATTCGGAGGGAGTGAGCAGGTTTTTCATCGTTTGGATGAAATTTTTTAAAGCGTATTCAGATTCCACCATAGGCGCAGAAATTCCTGAAACACCAATCCTTTGGCAAATGCGGATATCATTTCTTGCCTCGGGCCCACCAATTTTAACATAGAGGGGTAAAATCCCTGAAGTGATTGTTTTTAAGAGAGCAATTTCTTCCTCTCCCATATCTTCTGTTTCGGTTCCCGTTTTTACACAGACAAAAGAATAGTTTTCCTTCATCTCAAGTAGGGTATTACGTAATCCACGGATTGATGTTTCCATAAGCAGAAGATCTCCATGTATGGTATCGTCGATTCCCGAAAATAGTACAAGTCTTTTGCGCTTTTTTTCCCCCTTTCTTGACAGAAAATTCCAATTCCATAGCTTCGAACTATGGGATTATTCTCTTCTATTTTCAAGTCCTCGCCAAAACCAGAATCCAAAGAACCAGAAAAGGAAGGGGCTGCAGCCTCAGGAATTTCCTTTGGAATCATTGTTGTCCTCGTTTTTGCATTCAAATCATCCATATTAGATGCAAATAATATCCCATCAGGATCGATGATCCCTACCTTAAAAATTGGGGACTTTTTATTTGTGAATAAAATGCGTTATTCCTTCCGCATGCCTTTTACTGAAAAAGAACTCTTCCGCATTGATGACCCAAAACGAGGAGACATTGTCACCTTTATCCCACCAGCAACGGCACTTGGACAAGAAGAGTCACGTTCTGGAATTTTTGCCAAACGATTTGTCAAACGTGTTGTTGGGTTACCAGGTGATACCATCCGTATCACAAGAAAATTCATCGAAACAAAAGACAGAGGTAGAGTACACTTTGCACTCATTGAGTATAAGGAGAAGGGAGCTACAGAATTCAAATCGTATGAACCAAAAGAAGTTCCCATTGGAAAGGAACTTTCTGATTTAGATAATTTAGAAGCAACACAAAGAGCACTCTTTAAGGAAGTCAAACCTGGGTTTGAACATTATATCTTAGAAGGATTTGAAGACGATAGAAGGGCTCACATCTTTGAGTATTGTGATTTTTTACATGGTTGTGAAATCCCAGAAGGCCAGTATATGGTGATGGGAGATAACCGTGATGATTCTCATGACTCACGTGCTTGGGGATTTGTAAAACGAGAAGATATTTTGGGTAAAGCTCTCATCATTTATTTTTCCATCGATTGGAAAGATGCTACATGTGAATACAAAGATGGACAAGAATTAGCAGAAAAAGGTCCAGAAGTCGCAGAACGTTATGATGGAGATGCACTTGAGAGACGTTGCCATTATTCCGAAGTTTTTTCTTCACATAATGCTCGTTATCTTGGCGATGAGTCTCGTTTTGGTTGGATCGAAAGAACACTTCGTTACAGACTGTGGAGACTAAGCGTAAGATTTGATCGTATTGGTCGAATTCTGCAGTGACAAACGAATCCCCAAAAATTCCCTCGGGTAAGGGAGAAAAATCTCCTTTGGCCATGGCTGGAGCCGGTTTTGAATTTGTATCCTCGATTGTTTTTTTTGTCATCGGGGGGTATTACTTAGACGGGTATTTACAATCAGAACCACTTTGGTTACTCGTTGGATTTTTTTTGGGTTTTGCCTTTGCCTTTTATTCACTCATCAAACGAGCGAAAGAAAATGAATGAATCCACCACCAATTATTTTCTTGACTAAATCATCAGTGAATCAATAAAAGAACCAGAACATGGAAACGTTGGCATTAACAAATTCAATTGGAAAAAGTTCCAGTTTTGAAATGGGAATGCCTTCTTATGTACTCACAACCCTCGTTCTAGTCGTCGTCCTCTCCCCATACATACCTAGCTTTCTGTCATAATCTCCCTTTGTTTCCTCGGTCGACAGAAAGCAAAAGTCGACGGGGAAACTACAAGAGGAGACCTGTTATGTGGGAAAAAATCACAGTTAGTCAATATATCATTCAATTTTTAGAATCAAAGGGCATTCAATGGATTTCGGGTGTTCCTGGTGGCACTATCTTGCCATTATACGAAAGTTTGGCGGCGTCAAACATCAAACATGTTCTTGCCAGGCATGAACAGGGAGCAGGATTTATCGCGCAAGGAATGGCAAGAAGCACAGGGGAGGTGGGTGTCGTATTTGTTTCCTCTGGCCCAGGTGTTGCCAATCTCATCACTGCGGTCGCTGATGCTCATAGAGATTCTGTTCCTCTGTTGGTCTTTTCGGGTCAAGTACCTATGCACTTAAAAGGAACTGATGCATTCCAAGAGTTAGATACGGAACGTATCGTTTCCTCGATTGTAAAAAAAATATATTCGATTGAAGATCCAAATTTGATTCCAAATGTTTTGGAAGAAGCTTACCAATTAGCATCCACAGGGAAAAAAGGGCCTGTATGGATTGATTTACCAAAAGATATTCAATCAAAAATGATCACAATGAACGAGAATCATTTGAATGAGGTTGATCTTTCCCATTGTTTGATCAAAGAAAACCAAATATCACTGAAAGAGGATCATTCACATTCTCTAACTTCATTTTTAAAAGATTGGAAAGAGTATGTTTCAAAAGCAAAATTCCCTTTGTTTTACATTGGTGGAGGAGCCAAAAAAGAATATAAACGATTACGAGAATTGGTTCAGTTCTACCAAATTCCAGTAGTAACCACTCTTATGGGTCTTGGAATTTTTGAAAAAAATGATCCTTTGTTTTTGGGAATGATGGGAATGCATGGAACTGTTGCGGCCAATGAAGCATTGGGAATTTGTGATTTACTCATCGCCATTGGTGTTCGATTTGATGACCGTGCGATTGGGAACAAAGAAACATTTTGTCCCAATGCAAAAATCATTCATATCGATATTGATGCAAACGAGATTGGGAAAATCAGAAAACCAAATTTGAGTTTGAAATCAGATATTTCTGAAGTCCTTGTTAATTTATTTTTAGATACAAGGGAAACTTCCAATGGGAGTCACACAGAAATTGTAGGGCACTTCGGTCAGAAACAAATAAAGATTTGGAAGGATATTCCCGAAATCCATCCTGCGAAAGAATTAATCAATTCTTTTGCCTCATTTGTTCCAAACGAAGAACATTTTGTGATCACTGATGTTGGACAACACCAGATGTGGGTTGCACAATATTATCCGTTTCCAAATCCAAATACATGGATCACTTCTGGCGGACAAGGGACAATGGGATTTGGGTTACCAACTTCCATCGGTGTTTCTTTGGTGAACCCAAATAGAACTGTCTATTGTTTCACTGGTGATGGCTCCATAATGATGAATTTACAAGAGTTGGCAACACTTAGAGAAGAAAGTCTAAATGTAAAGATCATTTTGATGAACAATGGGCATCTAGGGTTAGTGAAACAACAACAAGATTTGTTTTATGGAAATGTTTATTCAGGTTCTAAATTTCATTATCATCCCGACTTCTCAGTGTTAAGTGAATCGTTTGGAATTCCTTACATGGTTTGGGAAAAGGATCAAAATGATTCTGATCTAGAAACTTTATTAGGGATTGATGGACCCGCTTTTGTGGAAATCAAAATTCCTTCGGATTGGGGAGTGTATCCATTTGTCCCAGGTGGAAAGTCAAACCAAGAATACATTTTGGAATTAGTTAAAACATAATCCAGAACTCCCATAGAATTGGATTCTTTTCTATGGGAGTTACAATTGAATTGAAATTAGATGGCTTTGTTTCCTCGTTCGCCACTTCGGATGCGGATCACTTCTTCTAATGGCATCACGAAAATTTTACCATCTCCAATTTTACCTTCCGGTCCAGTTTTTGCTGCTTTTAAGATCGCATCGACTGTCGGTTTTACAAATTCATCATTCACTGCAATTTCCAAACGAACTTTTCTAAGTAGGTTCACTTGGTATTCGTGTCCGCGAAATACTTCTGTTTTCCCTTTTTGTTGGCCATAACCTTGCACATCACTCACTGTTAAACGATATATTTCATTTTTAGTAAGTTCGTTTTTTACTTCTTCTAATTTATGTGGTTGTATAATTGCTATCACTAATTTCATATTAATTACCTTATATCATATCCTTTTTCGCCATGAATCTCTTGGTCAAGACCGGTGATTTCTTTATCTTCTTCAATTCTAAATCCTATGGTTTTCTCAATTACAAATGCTATGAGGTATGAAGCTACAAAAGAATAAAAACCTGTAGCAATCACACTTATAATTTGAGCCATCATCTGGCTTTCGAATGTCATTCCTTCTGCAAGTTCTAAAGCGAATATACCTGTTAATATGGCACCAAATGCTCCACCTGCACCGTGGATACCAAATGCATCTAGGGTATCATCGTATTTTAGTTTACCTTTTAATAGAATCGCCAAATAACAAATAGGTGATACGAGTATACCCATAATAAGGGCTCCCTTGACTCCTACAAATCCAGAAGCAGGTGTGATAACAACGAGACCTGCAACAATACCAGACGCAGCACCAAGTGCGGTTGCTTTTTTTGTATGATACCATTCAATGAGTAACCAACTTGCACCGGCCGCTGCAGGAGCAATTAAAGTAACTAAAAAAGCTCTTGCCGCAAGTCCATTCACAGCAAGGCCAGATCCAGCATTAAAACCAAACCAACCAAACCATAATAAACCTGAGCCAAGTAATGTATAAGTCATGTTATTTGGATGGGTGAGGAGACCTGCATCACCTTTTCGTTTTCCTATTACAATTGCAGCTGATAATCCTGCAATACCTGAAATTAAATGGACAACAGTTCCACCTGCAAAATCTAAGGCATTCATTTTAAACAACCAACCTGAATCTGCCCAAACCCAATGAGCGACTGGATCGTAAACTAACGTTGACCAAACAAGTATAAATACTATGTATGCGGAGAGTTTAATTCTTTCTGCGATCGCACCAGAAATTAAGGCCGGTGTAATCAAAGCAAACATACCTTGGAACAAAAAATGAACGTAAGTTGGAATTGTACCTTTCGTGGAATCAATGTTAATTCCATCCAAAAATGCTAAATCAAAATTTCCTACAAATGGATTCTCACCTGAAAATGCAAAACTATAACCAAAAATAGTCCACTGCAATGTCATTACAATCATCGCAACAAAACTATGCATCATTGTGGATAAAACGTTTTTAGATCTGACAATTCCTCCGTAGAATAAAGAAAGTCCTGGGATCATAAAAAAAACCAACGCAGAAGAAATCAACATCCAAGTGGTATCGGATTTATCGATTGGGTTTGGCGTCGTTGTTTCTGCATCGGCCATTAGGAGAGAGGGCAGAAAAACGAGAAAACAAAGGAATACAGGTCTTAAGACCAGTTGTAAATTCATAAATAACTCCAAAGTTACTAGATTCAATTTCCGAAATAAAATTCGTATTATTTGGAATGTCTGGAGTATGAAAGCGAGTAAAAATCGTATTAAGATGAACTTTTTTTAAGAAAAATCGGAGAAGTTACGAACGAGTTTGCCGGTTGGTTTGAGTTGTGATAAGTGGATGGTATTGGGAGGCGGGTCTAGTTCCCCACCCAAATAAGGGCGGGGATACTAAATTCGCGCCGTATTGGAAAAAAATCCTTACATTTATTGAAAAGTTTTCATAAAAAGGTTGAACAAAATTAAATTGTGCACAATCTAATAATTGAGCGAGGGCAAAAAATGGCAGAAGAATTTTACAAAATTAAAGTGAAACGAGGGTCCGAAGAGATCCCAATGGAACAATTTAAAGATAAAGTATTGTTAATTGTGAATACAGCAAGCCAATGTGGCTTCACTCCTCAATATAAAGGCTTACAAGAAACGTATGACCGTTGGAAAGGAAAAGGATTAGAAATTTTGGCTTTCCCATGTAATCAATTTGGAGAACAAGAGCCAGGTTCTGATGCAGAGATCAAACTTTTTTGTGAGAAGACATTCTCAACAACATTTCCAATCTTTTCCAAACTTGAAGTGAATGGACCTAATACCGATCCTCTTTATTCACACTTAAAGAAGAATGCTCCTGGTATCTTCGGATCTTTAGATATTAAATGGAACTTCACAAAATTTTTAGTAGATAAAAATGGAAACGTTGTTAAACGATATGCTCCCATCACAAAACCAGAAGCAATAGAAAAGGATATTGAAAAACTTGTCCAAGGTTAAGGCATCCAAAGAAGAGGTTCTTTTATTAAAGAATCAAATCTGTTTTTCGATGTATTCCTCAATGCATCGATTGATGAAACTCTATCGTCCGCTTCTTGCGGACATAGGGTTAACTTACCCACAATACTTGGTAATGCTTGTTATGTGGGAAGAGAAGGAGATTACCGTCACTAAGCTTGGTGATAGGTTACAATTGGATTCAGGGACTTTGACTCCACTACTAAAAAGATTGGAGAAAAGTGGACAAATACAAAGGACAAGAAGTGTAGAAGATGAACGTGTGGTTGTCCTTACGCTCACAAAAAACGGGAAACTCCTCCGCGAAAAGGCAAAAGCCATACCAGAACAAATTTTTTGTTTATCTGGGATCGAAGAAGACCAAGCGATCCAATTAAAATCTATTTTGGATGAGTTTGGAAAAGATTATCGATAACGCACATTAGGTGATTTTACTGATAAATCATTGTGAAAGGAGGAGGTGCGGTCATTTATCCATACTCGTGAAATTCATTCCTTAAGTTTTGCAAATTATATCATTTCAGTTGAAATTCACTCTTTTCCGCAATTGAAAACGATTTCAAACCGATTCAGTATAGTTTTTCAGATAGCGCTTGTTTTAGATTCGAAACACGAACTTTTTGGAATTAAAAAATTGAAATTATCGATTCCCGCGTTACAAACCAGCGAACATATGATATATGGAAGTCATTGGGTGGCGGGTGGATAACCCCACCCAGTTCAATACGGGCGGGGAACTACACCCTCAAATCCCCTCCAAACCTACTTGCCCCCAAAACCCTCCTAATACAATCTGAAACAATGGATCTAAACTCAATCAATCTCAGAAGGTTCCATTTTCATTATTTTACGTATTTGTTTCTTTTATTCATTCTAAGTCTTCCGCTAACAATCAGTTTGGTGGAAGACGGATATCGAATTCTTTTTTATATGGGAGGTGCCATTTCCTTTTCTGTGCAAATGGCTATCTTGCAATTACGATTTTTACCACGCAAAATCCCTGCATTATCAGAGACTGGCTTCCCACTTTTCACAGTATTTCTTTCCTTTTTTCTGAATTTGGGCATTTTGACAACTTTCCAGGTGTTAGAGTACCCTTTTGAGGCAACTTCTGGATTTTTAATTGCCTATTTCGTCCACCTTCTTTTCCTTGTATTTGCGAGCTATTTCAGTGGAAAATAAGTCTAAATATCGGTTTTTTTTATCATTTTTATTAGTTTTTTCCCTTAGTTTTACGAATGTTTTTGCAAACGATTCGGAAGGGCACGGCTCTGATGAGGGCTTCGATTTCAGCGAAGTGATGGCACACCACTTAGGTGACGCTCCCATCTTCCCATTAAACTTTGGTGGCACAATCGTTACAGAAGGCCAACCTGGTTTTGATGCTGAAAATCACGATGTTTTCGTAAACCATGAGGGAGTGAAATACCACTATGTTGGTGGACTCGACCTTCACATCACCAAACGAGTGACCATGATGTGGATCGCTTGTTTTTTTATGTTCATCATCTTTATCCCTGCAGCAAATCTCATCTCTAAAAACCCGAAAAAAGTGCATAACAAATTCACCTCGGGTGTTGAGGCATTTGTAAGTTACCTAAAAGAAAATGTTGTGGATTCGTCTCTCGATCACCACGGTCATTCTTACTACCATTACATCTTCTCATTGTTTTTCTTTATCCTATTCTGTAACTTGTTTGGACTTATCCCATCGATTGGGGAGCTGACAGTTGCAGCATCTGATGGACTTGTGGCTCTTGGCGTTTTCGAACACACACCACATTCTCTGCATACATTCGGAGAAATCTGGTCAGGGATTACTCCAACGGGTGATATCAGTGTCACTCTTTCTCTTGCATCCATCACCTTACTTACGATATACGGAACAGCATTTACTTACCAAGGTATTTCCTTCGTAGCGCATGCAGTTCCTAAGGGAGTTCCTCTCCCACTCTGGCCTCTTATGTGGGTTCTAGAGTTTATCGTCACTCATATCGCCCGTTCGTTTGCATTAACCATGAGGTTACTTGCCAACATGACAGCAGGACACGTTATGATCCTTGCGTTACTTGGGTTTATCTTTATGAGTGAAAGTTGGATGATTGCACCTGTATCTGTTCTCAGTTCAGTGCTCATCTACTTTTTAGAACTTCTTGTAGCCTTTTTACAAGCGTTCATTTTCTCTCTGCTCACAGCCGTTTTTATCGGAACTGTGATGCATAGACATTAAGATTGGTTTTATTTATATTATAAAACACACAGGAGTGAAACGAAAACAATGGAATTCGGTTTAGGATACATCGCAGTAGGACTCGCAGCAGGACTTGCATTACTTGGTGCAGGAATCGGTATTGGTAGAATTGGTGGATCAGTGGCAGAAAGCATTAGCCGCCAACCAGAAGCAGCGGGAAAGATCCAACTCGTTCTTTACGTAGCAGCAGGTATGATTGAAGGGGCAGCACTTTTCGCAGTGGTAATCGCTCTTCTTATCGCGCTCAAACTCAATGGCTCAATTGACAAAACAATTGGTGCTGGTGCCACTAAAGTAGAACAAGGACAATAGTCTTGGTACTCCTCGCGGCTTCCGGCTTCAATTTGCTGAAAGTCAATCCGGGTCTGGTCATCTGGACCCTGGTCACTTTCTCAGTTGTTGTCTTCGTTCTTAAAAAATTTGCATGGGACAAGATCCTTCATGCTCTCGAAGAACGTGCTTCCGGCATCCAAGGTGATATCAACAAAGCGGAATCTCTTCGTGTTGAAGCAGAAAAGTCTTTAAAAGAATACAAAGACCAACTCTTCAAAGCAACCGAAGAAGCACACAGAATTGTCGATGAAGCTAAGAAAGATGCAGTTGCTCTCCGCACAAAATTGACGGAAGAAGCACACAATGAAGTAAAAAGTATTAAAGACAATGCTGTTCGAGAGATCGAACTTGCTAAAGGCAGAGCCTTGTCTGAGTTACAAAACCAAATTGTGGAAATGTCCGTTCTCATCGCGAGTGAGATCTTGGAGAAACAATTGAAGAAGGAAGACTATGCTTCCTTTGTCGAAAAAGAGATCGCAAAACTCGATAAACTTAAAATAAAATGAGTCTGAACCAAATTTCAAAGGTTTACGCAACGGCACTTTTAGAGTTAGCTCAAGAAACTAACTCACTTGAGTCAACGGAAGAGGAATTATCAAGTTTAGTTGATATTTTCTTTTCCGATGACACAATCCGCCATTATTTTCTTTCTCCGTTAGTTGATCCTTCCGAGAAAGAACAAACTGCCGCAAAGTCAGTTCAAGGGAAGGCATCAGAAATTGTTGCCAACTTCATTACACTTGTGGTTCGTAAAAATCGTTTCCTTTACTTAAAGGATATTCTGGAAGATTATCGTACGGGTGTAGACCGACTTAGAAATCGTAGTTCCCTTCGTATCGTTTCCAAAGAATCTTTGGGCAAAGAAGCAGTGGATCGAATCACGAAGTCCATCTCTTCCAAGTTCGGACGCGATGTTCGTGTCACAGAGCATATGGATCCAGCACTCATCGGTGGATTCAAAATCTATATAGACGACTTTTTAATCGATGCCTCAATCCGCGCAAAACTTGCAGGAACTAGAGAGGCTCTCCTCCAAAAGAAAATCCCAGTCGGAGCATTTGAATGAAAATTAAAACAGACGAAGTAACGTCGGTACTAAAACAAGAAATTAAAAACTTCAAGAAAGACCTTCAAGTTGAAGAAGTCGGAACAGTTCTCGAAGTCGGGGACGGGATTGCGAGAGTTTACGGTCTCACAAACGTAATGTCAGGAGAGCTCGTTGAATTCCAAAACGGAGTTCGAGGCCAAGCCTTCAACTTAGAAGAAAATTCAGTTGGGGTTGTTATCTTTGGTGATTATATTAAAATCGAAGAAGGTTTCACCGTTAAACGTGTGGGAAAAATCTTCGAAGTTCCAGTGGGACCAGAACTTCTTGGTCGAGTGCTTAACCCTCTAGGGGAAGTGATCGACGGAAAAGGACCACTCAACGCGAAAAAAACAAGACCTGTTGAGTCTCCAGCTCCTGGAATCGCGATGAGAAAATCAGTTCACGAACCAATGCAAACAGGAATCAAAGCGATTGATGCGATGATCCCAATTGGACGTGGACAAAGAGAGCTCATCATTGGTGACCGCGGAACAGGAAAAACTTCCATCGCAATCGACACCATCATCAACCAAAAAGGAAAAGGTGTGATCTGCGTTTACGTAGCGATTGGACAAAAAGCATCGACTGTTGCTTCCACCATCGAAATGTTACGCGAAAAAGGTGCTCTAGAGTATACGATCATCGTATCAGCTAACGCATCAGAACCTGCTCCAATGTTATACATTGCGCCTTACTCTGGTGCGACAATGGCTGAATACTTTATGTATGAAGAAGGAAAAGCAACTCTCGTTGTATACGATGACCTTTCTAAACAAGCCGTAGCATACCGACAAATGTCACTTTTACTTCGCCGCCCACCAGGTCGTGAAGCATACCCTGGGGACGTATTCTACCTTCACTCTCGCCTCCTTGAAAGAGCAGCAAAACTAGATGATAAATTTGGTGGTGGGTCCATGACAGCACTACCTATCATCGAAACACAAGAAGGGGAAGTTTCGGCATACATTCCTACCAACGTAATTTCCATCACTGATGGTCAGATTTACCTCCAATCCAACCTTTTTGCATCGGGTCTTCGCCCTGCGGTGGATGTCGGGATTTCTGTATCACGGGTTGGATCTGCTGCGCAAATCAAGGCGATGAAAAAAGTAGCGGGAACACTCAAGTCAGATTTGGCTCAGTTCCGTGATTTAGAAGCGTTTGCACAGTTAGGAACCGAACTCGATCCAGTAACACAAGCTCAGCTTGATCGTGGTTACCGAGTTCTTGAAATTCTAAAACAACCAAATAACTCACCAACTCCGGTAGAAGAACAAGTGATTTCCATCTTCGCTGTAACAAAAGGTTTTATGGATACAATTCCTACTGCAAAAGTAAGAGAATTCGAAGCTTACCTTTTGAAAACAATGAGAGAGCAACACGCAGAAATTTTGGAAGAAATCAGAACTGCCAAAGAAGTGAAACAAGAAGCAGCTCTGCAAAAAACAATCAAATCGATTGTAGAACATTTTTTAGCAAAGAATAACTAAGGGGAAAGATCTTGGCGACACCGCGTGAGATAAAAAAGAGGATTAACTCGGTTAAAAATACGAGAAAAATCACTCGAACCATGGAGATGGTCTCCACGGCTAAGGCAAAAAAAGCCACTAACAAAGTGAATGCGGCGAAACCATACGCTGACTTAACACGCGAGTTAGTATCTTCTTTGTCTAGCCTTGCTGGGATCATCCACAGCCCTTACTTAAGGAAGCCGGACAAAATCCGTAAAGTTGCTATCCTTGCTATCGCCGCAAACCGTGGGTTATGCGGTGGTTTTAACTCCAATCTTCTTCGTATGGTCAAAAACCGTATTGAAGAGTTGAAGTCAAAAGGTGTGGAAGTAGAAGTCCATGCTGCAGGGAAAAAGGCGATCTCTTTCTTTAAATTTGCGAAAGTTGAATTGGTAACTTCTTACACCAATATCGATGACAAAGCCGGAAGTAAAGAAGCGAATGACCTTGCTTCTTATTTTATGGAACGTTTTGCCAACGAATTGGTGGATTCTGTTGAAATCATTTCCACTCATTATTATTCAGCAGCAAATCAAAAACCAGAGATAACAACGGTTCTTCCTTTATCAATGGAAGATACAAATGCGAAAGGATCTTCTGGCCCAGAAGTATTGTATGAACCGGATCCAAAAACTATTTTGGAAAACCTACTTCCTATGGTGATCAAAACAACTTTTGTTAAAATCATTCTAGAGTCAGTAGCTTCCGAACACATTGCACGAAGAGTGGCAATGAAAGCAGCTACGGATGCCGCAGGTGAGATGATCAAACTTCTGACTCGCGGATACAACCGAGTTCGTCAGGCAAAAATTACGCAGGAAATTTCAGAAATCGTAGGGGGAGCGGAAGCCATCTCCTAACAAAGGTCTTTCGGAGTATATATGAATAAAGGTAAAATTAAACAAATCATCGGTTCGGTATTGGACATCAGTTTTGATTCCGGGCATATGCCTGAGATCTACAATGCCGTAGAAATCCAATCGAAAGTAAATGGCAAAGATGTTACCATCACTGCAGAAGTGCAACAACACATTGGAGACAACACAGTTCGTGCGATCTCCCTTCAATCCACCGACGGTTTAAAACGTGGTTTAGAAGTTGTGGATACAGGTTCTCCGATTTCAGTTCCAGTAGGAACGAAAACATTGGGTCGTATCTTTAACGTACTCGGTGAAGTCATCGATGAAATGGGTGACCTTCCAAAAGACGTGAAAAAACTTCCCATCCATAGAAACGCACCTTCTTACGAAGAAATTAAACCTAAAACAGAGATCTTTGAAACAGGAATCAAGGTAATCGACCTTCTTGCTCCTTACATCAAAGGGGGAAAAACAGGACTCTTCGGTGGTGCTGGGGTTGGTAAAACCGTTCTTATCCAAGAGCTTATCAACAACATCGCAAAACAACATGGTGGTTACTCTGTGTTCGCTGGTGTGGGAGAAAGAACTCGTGAAGGGAACGACCTTTGGCACGAGATGAAAGACTCTGGAGTAATTGACAAAACAGTTCTTTGTTTTGGTCAGATGAATGAACCACCTGGTGCACGTCTTCGTGTGGCTCTTTCTGCATTAACAATGGCAGAAAACTTCCGTGATGAATCCGGATCTGATATCCTTCTTTTCGTAGATAATATCTTCCGTTTCTCCCAAGCAGGTTCTGAAGTATCGGCCCTTCTTGGTCGTATGCCATCAGCGGTAGGATACCAACCAACTCTTTCCACAGAGATGGGGGGATTACAAGAACGAATCACTTCCACAACTAGAGGTTCCATTACTTCAGTGCAAGCGATCTACGTTCCTGCCGACGACTTAACTGACCCGGCTCCTGCAACTGCGTTTACTCACTTAGATGCAACTACAGTTCTTTCTCGTGCGATCTCTGAAAAAGGGATTTACCCTGCTGTGGATCCACTCGATTCCACATCAAGGATCATGAACCCACAAATCGTAGGGGAAGAACATTACAACACGGCACGTGAAGTACAAAGAATTTTACAACGTTACAAAGACCTCCAAGATATCATTGCGATCCTTGGTATGGACGAACTTTCTGAGGACGATAAAATCCTTGTGGCTCGTGCTCGTCGTTTGGAAAAATTCCTCTCACAACCATTCCACGTGGCAGAACAGTTCACTGGTCGACCTGGTAAGTATGTGAAGTTAGAAGATACCATCCGTTCCTTCAAAGGAATCATTGAAGGTAAGTATGACACTCTTCCTGAACAAGCATTCTACATGGTCGGATCGATTGACGAAGTGATCGAAGCGGCGAAACAACTCAAAGGTTAATTCGGATGAGTAAAGAACTGACTTTGACAGTCATCTCGCCGGACAAAATCCTGTACCAGGGCAAGGCAGAATCAGTGATTCTGCCAGGTTCTGTGGGTTATTTTGGAATTCTCCCTGGGCATGCAACTCTTGTGTCACAACTTGATTTTGGCCTCATTAAGTTGCATACAGCAGGAAAAGAATTCCGAATCGCCATTGATGGTGGATTTTGTGAAGTGAGAAATGACCAAATCCGAGTGCTCACAGAAGGTGGGGATTCTGAAGACGATTTGACTCATGACCACGCCATCGAGCTCTTACAAGAAGCAGAATCTCTCCCATCCTCGAAAGAGAAAGAAAATCTCCTAAAGAAAGCAAAAGTTCGCATTTTACTGCACGAACGTTAATTTTTTTCCCCCCTTCTTGCCGAAAATAAACCAGAGGGGGATTTCCTTTGAATCCAATCTGGCTCAGACGAATGGTATTCTTGATTGTAATATTGTCTGGATTGGTGATCTTAAAGGAAAACCCTGATTTGCGAAAAAGAATCTATTCGGAAGCACCAATCCGTGTTAAAATTGAGGGACCCGTAGTGAACCCCGGAATTTATACACTAGATGCAGGTTCTAATGGAAACGATTTAATAGGGATCGCTGGTGGAATCATCCCAGGGGCGCAAATCAAACTGGAGGACAGTATCTTGGAACAACCGTTAGAGGATGGCCAGATACTAAAATTGGGAAAACGGTAATCGAGGCGAATGGCGGATCAAGAACAGAATCAAAACGAAGATCTAGAAAACATCGAACCTATACTCGATGAAGACTCGTTTTCATTAGATTTGGATGATTTTGATATTGGTGAAGATGATTTAGATGTATCACCTGGAATTGAAGCACCAAACTTAGATGATATTTCCGCTTTTGACGATGAAGATGAATCAATTTCTGATTTAGTTGCTTCATCTGATGATTATGATGATATACTTGATATTGATTTAGACTCTGACTTAAATTTACTCGGGGAAGAAGATCCCATTTTGCATGATGAAGATATACATGCAGATTTTTCAGATTACGAAGAAGAATCTGAAAAAGACTATCATCCTAAACAACCAACAAATTCACAAAACAAACAATCCATTGATTTGGATGATGAAGATTTAGAATTAGAATTCGATGATGATTTAATTGATCTCGATAAAGAGATTGAATCTATTTTAAATGGTGAAGATGGAATTTTAACTTCCAAAAAACAAGCTACATCACATGACGAAGAGGAAGATGGTCCTATATCTCTTTCATTAGAAGAATTGGAAAACATCACAGGTTCTCTTCCAGAAGAAGAACATTCTGGGTTACCAAATCGTGATCAACACTACCATGAAGATGATAACGAAGAACATGCACTCATCGATGAACATTCTGATTTAGATCTTGATTTAGATGATTCAGAGATAGACACTACACTTGCTTTTGACGAAGAAGGCAAACCTCAATTTGATTTAACAGACTACGACAATGAAGAAACATTTGTCCCTCAAGACGATTTGGGACCCGGGGGAGACGAAGAAACTAGTTTCACATCATTAGTTGACCCAGAAGAAGAAGAATTATTCGGCCATAACAAAGAAGATGAAAATCTTACACTTTCAGATGAAGAATTAGGTAGCATACTCGGTGCTGGTGGCGAAGCAAGTTTAGAAGAAACATTAGCTTCCGAAGAAGAATTTTTAGCAACAGATGATCACGAAGATTTACCAAGTTTCACAGAAGAGGATAGTGGTTTTGATCTGTTAGGTGGTGAGTTTGAACCAGCTGAAAATGATGAAACCACTGCCGAAGAAGAGGAAGAAGGTCCACTTACTCTTTCTTTAGAGGAATTGGAAAATATCTCTGGTGAAGCAATTGCAGAAGATATGGACGATTCAAGTTCTGATCTGCTCAGTGAAGAAATAGAAGATGAATCCATCACGTTAAGTGCAGACGAACTTGGAAGTATCATCGCCAATGATCCAATTGAAGAAGATGAATCAGATGAAGAACACCATGAATTAGATACTGACTTAGGTGATGATTTTGGATTTGATTTTGGCGAACCTGAATCTGATGTTTCCGAACCAACTATTGAAGGATTGGAAGGTGAATTAGAAGGATTTGAAACTTCTTCGGAAGAAGAAGAGGAAGGACCAATTGCACTTTCTTTAGAAGAACTCGATTCCATTGCAGCTGAGGCTGAAGAAGTTTCAGATGAAGAATTAGTAGATAGTTTAGACCGCGCACCACTTCCTTACGAAGAAGACCTAACACCTAAATCAGACCTACTTGCAGAAGAGGAAGAAGACGAATCCATTGCACTTTCAATGGAAGAGTTAGAGAACATTACAGCAACCGAAGAAGAAGAAGATTCTTCTGCGCTTGGTGGTGCACCTGAACTCGAAGCAGAAATCGAACAAGAAGACGTCACACTTTCTCCAGAAAGTTTAGATGCAATCCTCGGTGAGGAACTTCCAGGGGAAGGATTGGAAGACATTGCCAATTTACCTGAAGAAGAGGAATTTACTCTTTCTGAACAAATTGATGAAGAACCGATAGCTGATTTCAATTTAGAACCAACAGAAGAAACTTCCACTTCAGAATTTGACTTAGAACCAATTGCAGACATTGACTTAGTGGAACATGAAGGAGAATCCGATTTTGCTGATCTTTCCTCTGATGTTACCATCGATGATAGTTTTGACCTAACGCATGATCTTTCCCACGAAGTAAGAACTCCAACTCTTGCTTCAGATGATTCGGAAGAATTTGAAGTGGATTTAGATGAATATGCAATGGAGGGAAAACTCTCTCCTCTGGAAGAATTACGTAAATCTGATATATCGGCTCCAGCCGCCAACAAAGAATCGGAAGATGCATTTGCGGAAGCAGGTGGTGATCATTTATCAGTTGGTGATCGTAAAAAAGTTCTCGGTTACCTTGATAACTTACTTGGAAATCTACCTGATGAAGTCATTCGAGAATTCTCTAAGTCACAATACTTTGAGTTATACAAAAAAATGATGAAAGAACTGGAGTTATAAAGTGGGACTCCTTGATCGTGCCGAAGAGATTAAAAAAACTTCGGAAACAAAAGTATCCCAAACTCCAGCTTCAAAAAAAGAGACACCATCCTTACTTAAAAAAGCAGAACATTTTCGGGAAGAAGATCCTTCTCTTAGTCAACATATTTCCGAATCCATTCCTGTTTCTGACACCGACTCGGATTGGTTAGATGAGGCAATCTCAGATTCACTTGCGACTGAAATTGGTGATTTACCAAGTCCAGATGGGGAAGAAGAATTTGACTTAAGTGATATTCCTGAACTAACAGATTCAGACTTTGGTGATCTAAGTGAAAATCACGACGATTGGAAAGAAAATCCAATTTCAAATTTAGAAGATGATTTGGATTCTTTACATGAAGAATCAAATCCATATGAACCAGTTGCATCAGATCCAGATTTAGATTCTGAATTAGAACCAGATCATGATTCGAATCATGAAACCGAAATTCCAGAAACTGAAGAATTGCAAGAACCATCAGCACGACCAAACAGCGAGGAAGAACCTGGGTTAGGTGACGATTTGATTGATCGTGATTATCATGATGATTTAAATGTGCCTGATGCACCTTTACCTGAAGTGAATCTTTTTGATGAATGGGAAAATGAGGCAAAAAAAGAAGCCGCAAAACAACCATTACGACCAGCGAAAGAAGATCCAGCTCCAATCGGTGAAGAAGTATTATTCGATGATGAATCTGATTTTGGAACGGCACCAATGGCATATCATTTGGCATCCAAAAAAAGAATTGAGAATTACCAAGCAATCTTTGAGATCACAAAAGAAATTGCTTCTTCAAAAGAATTTTCAGATTTTTTTGATAACTTAGTCTACAGTTTAATTGGACAAGTAGGTTGTCACTCCGTAGTCATCTTAACTTCAACAAATCCTAAAAATACAAAATGGGAAGCAGTCGCTGCGCAAGGAATCACTTCAAAAGATGCTTGGTATCTTTCTCCTGGAGATGAGATTTATGCTAGGATTTCTGACTCGGAAACTGTCATTTATGCCGGCGAATTTAAATCTTCAAGATTGCCAAATCGAGAATTAAACTTATTAAATGAGATGGGTTCAGAGATTCTTGTCCCGATTCGACATGGTGAAAAATGTTTCGGAGTATTATCACTTGGGAAACTTATCAATGGTGAAGAGTATATCACAGATGATTTAGAATTTGCTAAAATTGTTGGTGATATCGCTGGATCAGTATTTGAGAGAGTTTCCGAAATTGAATCGATTAATGATGAATTAGTACATGCAAAAGAAGTGATAGAAATCAATGAATCGGTTCTCCAGTTTGCGAGGGATTTTTCGAAAGTACGCAAAATGGATGAAGCTTATGATTTTTTAATCGATAATATCAAAAACAAATTGGGTGTTAAGCAGTTCTCTTTCTTAGTATTAGATTCTGAGACTAGATCCGATTATATAGTTTTTGGCTCCAATTTCATTTTGCCTGAAAGGACAAAAGATTTCCGACTAAGTAAGGATTCAGATATCGTTGGTATGGTCTCCAATGTGTCGGGAGTTTACAAACTTGAAAATTTCCGAGAAGATGCGGAACTCAAATCGATTTTTACAAATGACGAATTGGGAATCATGAGTGAATTTACAATTCTGCCGATTATCAACTTGAATTGGTTAGTTGGCATGGTGATCATTCATTCTACAGGATCTGCTTGGACTGACACAACTCGTGATGTGGCTGTTTCGATGCTTGAAACATCGGCTCCCGTTTTTGCTAACTTACTCATTCTGCAAGAAAAAGAAGCACTATTCCGAAATCCATTCAATCCTTTGGAATCTCGAATCCTTGCGGAGATGGAAAAAGCATCTAGTCTAAAAGCATCTTTTACTGTTTCTTTATTTAAAATTCAAAACGTATCTAGAATGATTCATTTGGTTGGAACAGGTACGTTTGCAAGATACGCAGATACTCTACGGAAAACAATGATGGATCATATCAGTGAATTGGATTTTTTCACAAGGGTAGGCCAAGGAAAATTTGTTTTAGTTCTTCATGGGAAAGACAAAGAAGAAACCGATGTTGTGATTAAAAAAATCAAGTCTTCCTTTGCGAAAAAGGAAGAAACAATCATTGGAAATTTCCGAGCAAGTTACCGCGTTTTGACCTTAGCATACCCTCATGATACCAAAGATAAAAACCAATTTTTAGAAATGGTAGAGGAATCATAATTTACCTTTGTGTTATTTAACTCACTCACTTTCGTTTTACACTTCTCTGTTTTTTACATAATTTATTTTTATTCTTCTTTCACCGTTCGCAAAACGATCTTAATCCTTTTTGGATTGTACTTTTATTCGCAGTGGGGGATAGGCGGAACTCTCTTACTTATCCTTTCTATCATTTTTAATTTTTTATTGGGGATTCTCATTGATTCAAAAGTTTCAAATCTTCGTAAGCGAATCTTTGTATTTGGAATTGTCGCCAATGTCCTGTATCTGGGAGTCTTTAAGTATTTTTTGTTTGTATGGGGAATCTATTCTGATCTGAAAATTGAATTTGGAGGAGAATCACCTTTTTGGAAACCAAACCTATTATTACCAATTGGGATCTCTTTTTATACATTTCATAACATTAGTTATTTGATCGAAGTGTATGATAACAGAATCAAGGTATGTAAAAACTTTTTTACCTTCGTTTTATATGATTTATTTTTCCCATTATTGTTACTTGGACCTATTGAGAGACCGGGCAATTTAATCCCACAATTTGAATCTGAAAGATTCATCTCAAAAGAAAAAATCTGGAATGGTCTTTCTCTATTTTGTTTCGGAGTTTTTATCAAATCAAGTATTGCTGATCCTCTGTCTCGTTATGTGGGCACCATGGCAAGTTCCTTTGGTAATTTAGAGCCTGGGATCTTGTGGATTGTCGCACCAAGTATTGCTTTCCAAGTGTATGCAGATTTTTTTGGCTATTCGTTATGTGCCATGGGCCTTGCTGAAATGTTAGGTATTGAGCTCATGAACAATTTCAAGAGACCATTTTTTTCTTCTAACCCATCTGAATTTTGGTCAAAGTGGCATATTTCTCTTTCAACATGGTTACGTGATTATGTTTATATTAAGTTAGGTGGAAACCGGCATGGATTTCTGAGAGAGAATTCTAATTTATTATTGGTTTGGTTTCTGACTGGGATTTGGCATGGGGCCGGATACGGTTTTATCATTTGGGGTTTGTATTTAGGATTTTGTCTGATTCTGTATCGAATTTTGAAACATATGGGTCTCACTCAATTCCAAAATCCGTTCTTAAAATTCCTGGGTATTTTTTTTACCTTTTACAGTTTTTCATTGGGTCTTCTTTTATTTCGTATCACTTCGCCTTCCGAATCATTAATCATTATTAAAAACTTACAACACATACCACATTCTTCCTTCATTCCGTATTCACTCATTTTTATCATCTTACCTTTAGTTTTATTTGATGTTTGGCAAGAGTGGAAGGGAACGGAAAGACCTAGTTTTTTTGTGAATGAAAAACCATATGTATTTGGTTTTTTGTTTGTGATTGGATTCTGTTGGTTTTCGTTAGTTTCACCTTTTGCAAAAGAAGATTTTTTCTATTTTCAATTTTAAACGGACTGTATCAAACTCTTTAGAAATTTATCCAATGAAACTTCGATTTTTAATCCTTCTCTTATTTGCTATTTCCTTACTGATGCATTTTACATGGGAGTTTTTAGTCCCTTACTGTGATACAACTTCCATCTATTGGTACTTTGCAAAAGATCGTAAATGGAATCCAAAAGCAAAAATCTTAGTTTTAGGTGATAGCCAGATAGTCAGTGGGATCTTACCAGAAACAATTGCAGAGATTGAATCTGTGTCCTTGGACGAAGTTTTATTCCTACCAAGACCAAGTCAACAACCAGAAGGTATTTTGTCTGATACGCTTAGCATAACTGCTAAACTTCCCAATCTCAGAAAAGTGTATGTAAACATCTCTCCTCTCAATACAAGTAAAAATTCCATCACAGATGCACACAAACAATTGTATTATTCTTTTGGTGATTTTGAATTTCATCATATAACAGAACCATTGCTAAGAAAGGCTTATTTTAGCAATCTAGCAGATCTAAGTTGGAAGTTTGTCATCCAAATGTTTCCCTATTTTGGACTCAGTTCCAATACAAATCGAATTTTTTATGATCCAATTGTGAAGGAGGATTTAACAAAAAGAAGGTTTGAGTTTGATGCGATTCAAAAAAGTATGCGACTCAAAAGTGGAGCTTGGATATGGAAATCAATCAGTGATGATCCAACTTTAATGGAAGGTGAAAAATTCCCAAATTTGGATACAACAATCCTTGCTGGGAAAAGAGAGTTATCAATTCAATTGTGGGTCCAAACATTGAAAGAATGGGAAAAACAGAAGTTAGATGTTGTCATTCTAAGAATCCCTTTTTCGCCCCAAATGGAAATGGATTTGGTAAATAAGAATGCAAATGGAGTTACGGATTCATTATTTGATTGGGTGGAAAAAACTCACTTCAAAAATCGAAGGGTTGTTTATGATTTTAGATCTGAATTTTTAAAAGACTATGGATACTTTGCGGATTTAACGCACCTCAACCAAAAAGGTAGAGATGCTTTTGGAAACTTGTTAAAAAAAAGCTTACTTAATCACACCAACTCGTCTGCCGAGGGCATGTAAGTTGATCCCCCAACCAATGCCAAGGAATTGTTTTGGTGTAAGAATTTCTTCTGTGCTTGGATCCCAAATATCTTTTACGAACGCTTCCGCCGAGATTTCAGTTCCGTAAGGAATTCCCCAGAAATTTTTATCTTCTTTGTATGACATAGTGCCCCCTCAATTTACCAAAGTTTAGGATTTTGAGGATTCTACCATAGTATAAAATTCTTGGAAATGATAGGCTGAATCATGGGGACCTGGACAAGCTTCTGGGTGGTACTGCACCGCCATCACAGGTAACCCTTTGGTTTTTAGACCAGCAACAGTATTGTCAAACAGATTGATCCGAGTGATTGGCATATCAGGAGAAGATTCACCTAACACATGGAAGCCATGGTTTTGTGAAGTGATTTCAATTTTTCCTGTTTCTTCATTTCGCACAGGGTGGTTTCCACCTCTATGACCAAACTTGAGTTTGGAGGTCTTTTTTCCAAGTGCAAGGCCAATGATTTGGTGGCCAAGACAAATCCCAAACAAAGGTTTTTTTGCATCCATGATCGTTTTTGCTGATTGGATTGCATAATCCAGTGGAGCAGGATCCCCTGGGCCATTGGATAAGAAAAAAGCATCAAAACCATCTTTCAATAAATCCTCAGCTTTTGTTTTGGCAGGGAATACATGTACATTAAATCCAGCGGAATCAAGTAATCGTAAGATGTTACGTTTGATTCCAAAATCATAAACAGCCAGTTTGAATTTGCTGGGAGAATGTGCACCAAATACATATGGTTTTTCGCAAGTGACCACTTGGGCGAGGTCTTGGCCTTCCATACTAGGAGCATTTTTGACAGCTTCTAAAAAGGAATCCTCATATGTCTCACTGATAAAAATACCACAGTTCATGGCACCTGAGTTTCGAATAATGCGCGTTAGTTTGCGGGTGTCAATCCCTTCGATGGCAGGCACACCAAATCGGATTAAAAAATCACTGAGTGTTTCTTTGGATTGGAAATTGGAAGGTCGTTTGACATACTCTTTGACAATGAGACCAGAGGATTGGATTCGATCTGATTCCATATCGTCTGGGTTAATTCCGTAGTTCCCAATCATTGGGTAGGTAAGTGTGACAAGTTGACCTTTGTAGGAAGGGTCAGTTAGTATTTCCTGATAGCCCGCCATAGAGGTATTAAATACTACCTCTCCAATCGAATTCTTATTTGCACCGAAGGATCGGCCTTTCATGACCGTTCCGTTTGCTAAAACCAAAAAAGCCTGCATCAAATCCATTCCAAAGAATAAGGCCAGGCTTGCGAACAAAAATTCATCAATCTTTTACATAATAACGTTTGATCCTGTCATACCTGTATTCCCCATCAATGGAGACGGTTTTCAATTGGGAAAGGGCATCGGCCATTTCCTTTGCTTCCGAGGGAGTAATCGTGAGGTAAAACCTCCTTCCTCTGACGAGATAGACAATTTGCCCTGTTGTTGGATCTGCCTCTACCACTTGGCCTTGAACGGTTTTGGTTTGGGACGTGCGGCTCGGAGAATTCACTTGGTACTTTTGGAACACATGTGGTTTTCCCACACAGAGCCAAGTATCGGAAGTGGGTGTACTTTGTGTTGCTTTCCCTTCGACGTGTAGGTTCCCTTTTTGTTTATTACCAAAACTGAGGGACATGGTATCTGGATCACAATAGATGGTTCGTTCTCGTAAATTGGTAGAATCTAAAAAGACAAAATGGGAATTATCACCTTCTGATTCCCAACTCAACAATTCGCCTGAAAAACGAATGATCTTTCTTTCTTTCGCTGCCGTGTTGGTAGAAAAAAGAACAAAAAGCCAAAGGAATCTGCAAATAAGGAAAAGTTGTTTAGATCGGGTTAGACTCATTCGAAATTCCACATTTAACACAATTTTCGTGAAGATTTAACAATTTTATTTGACAAATCTTATGAGAAGCACTAGTTTCATTGCAATTGTCGGTATGAACGACTGCTCGCAGTATTCGTTTGTCCGCAGGAATGAAAAAAATTCAGGAAACACTCACTAAGGAGTAATCATCAAATGCTGAAATCTCTACGTTTTGGAATGATGGGGTTCTTACTTATGTGCTTAGCTGGCAATCTAAGCGCACAATCTGGTCCTCGTTCTTATTTTATGATCGGTCTAGGTATGCAATTTGACCTTTCACAACTCGGCGGAACAATTACGAAAGATGGTCTAGATTCTAGAAATTCTTCAGTCTCTAGAGACTCGAGCGGAAACATCACAGGATACCCACTTCAAAAAGCAATTTATGCTGAAAACACTCTTATCAGTTTGAAACGAACAACTGGTGGAGCTGTTGGTGCAAAAACTAGCGGAGCTATGGTCGGTGGTAACGTAAACGTAGGTTACGAAAAAGAAGGAGTCTTCGGAGTTCCAAGTCTTTTTTGGAGAATCAACGTGAACTATACTACTAAAATCTCTGGTGGTGAAACATCTTCCACAATTATGGGATACAAATGGTTAGACCAAGAGTGGCAATACACTGCTTGGACAGTTCCAACATACTTAGGGATTAAATTATACAATGCTGCGAATGACACTGCTGTTTACGTCGGAGCAGGGGTAAACTACTTCCACGGATGGTGGGGAGTTTCTGGAACAATCAATAACCCAGGACTTCAAACTTTCGCTCCTGGAATTTTAGGACCTGGTGGCTCACTTATCAGTGATGCTCCAAACCCTGGAATTAACAAAGAAAACGTACGTTTTGGCGCACACGGTTTTGGATTAAACTGGCTTGTTGGTGCTCAAACAAAAGTAACTGATAGAGGTCACCTTTTCTTCGAATTGGAAACTATCCTTTCTGCAGGAATGGGTGTTGGTGGAGTTGCATCGGTTGGAGGAGCTTCTGCTCTTGCACCTTGGGTAGCTTACCCAGTGGTTATCGGTGGACAAACTTACCGCGTAGGTTACAAAATCGAAATTTAATCAGTTCATCACTGTTAAAGGAAAAAACCGGTGTTGGATTCCAACTCCGGTTTTTTTTTGTCCACTCAAACGAGCAAACAAACATCCCAACTTCGCTACAAAAATTCACTGGTATTTTGCATTAACAATCTAATAAATTCTAAATCTTTCGTCGTAATTGCATTAGAATCATGCGTATAGAGTTTGAGTCTGACTTTGTTATAAACATTCCATATTTCGGCATGGTGGTTCATGTACTCTGATACAAATGCAAGTTTTGTTAAAAACAAAAATGCAGATTGGAAAGAGTTAAATGTATGTTCAAAACTAAGATAAGAGATTGTTTGTTCCTTCGAATAGTTCCATTGTGGAAAGGCCTTTAAGAATGTTAAAATTGATTCTTCATTCAAAATTTGATTAGGATGTTTCATTCTGTTTGACCTTCCTTTTGTGGAATACAATTAAATACAATCCAAGTAAAATGAGCGCACCACCACCTATTTTTTGTAAGTCGATCGGTTCATTCATAAAAAATATGCCAACAAACATCAAAAAGATTGGTTCAATGAGTAAAGTGGCATTCAGTTTACTGATAGGTAAATAATTATGTGCTTCAAAGTAAAAAGCCCTTCCTAAAAAATAACCAAGTAATGAACAGACTCCAAGGAAAAAAATGACTGAAAATTTAGGTACTACGAAAGACCCGATGCAAAGTGAATAAAATAAGAAAAACACACTTAATAGAAATAAACGTAAGTAGGCATATTCTAAACCTAAAATTTCAGGGATGTATTTTTTAATTAAATAACTTTGGATAGCAAATAAAAAAGCACTGACTAGGATACAAATTGCTGCGATCCAATGGATTTGACCATCTAACGTTGATATGAAGTAAATTCCAAACATGGAGATGATGATCCCAAAGGTTTCTCTATATTTTAAATTCTCTCCAAGGAAAACAACACCTAGTAAAACATTGTACAATACGGTTGTTTTGATGAGAATTGCTGCGGGGCCTAAATCGGTTTGTTTTAAAGCATAATAATACAAGATAATTCCCATGGCATTGGACAAAGTTCCAATGAGTAAAATTTTACCATCCCGTTTGATGGTTAAGATTACTTTGTTTCGACGTTTCGTTGAAGTTATAAAATAGGGACTCACAACCAAAAAGGCAAATCCAACACCAAATAAGGCAGCCATCTCTGGAGATAAACTATACCTTCGAAATACTTCTTTAAAACCGATGACTTCAAATGCGAAAAAGACTCCGGTTAAAAATACAAAAAAATATCCCTTTTTTTCATTACCAGTCAATGGTTTCTTTTCCTATTGATTTTAAGTATTCATTCGTTTTCGAAAAATGGCGGTTTCCTAAAAAACCTCGGTAGGCAGAAAGTGGAGAAGGGTGTGCTGATTTTAGCACCAAGTGTTTGTTTGGTGGGATGAGAGTCTCTTTTTTTTGTGCAAAGGATCCCCATAATAAAAAAACTAAATTTGATTTTTGATTTGCTAAGATACGGATCACTGCATCCGTAAATTCTTCCCAACCTCTGTTTTGGTGGGAACCTGCTTTGTCTTTTTCTACAGTAAGTGTTGCGTTCAGTAAAAACACTCCTTGTTTGGCAAGGTATGTTAAATCACCAGATTTTGGGATTGGTTTTTTGACATCATCTTGGATTTCTTTGAAGATATTTTGGAGAGAAGGAGGAAACGAAACACCATCCAATACCGAAAAACAAAGTCCATGAGCCTGTCCTGGTCCATGGTAAGGGTCTTGGCCAATGATTACTACTTTTACCTTATCAAAAGGGCATAAATCAAATGCATTGAATATAAATTTGGCAGGAGGGAAGACGATTTTGGTTTTGTACTCGTCTCTTACCCATTCCCGTAATTTTGTAAAATAAGGTTTTTCAAATTCTGCCTGTAAAACCTCTTTCCAACTAGATTCTATTTGAACGTCTTTCAGATTTTCCCTCCGAATGAAAGAATAACACGCGTAAATCGATACCACCGTGAGTAACATGAATGGTTTTTTTCGCAAATGCCCGTAAGTCCTTCATACATTCACTCCACTTCTCTTCCGTTGGGCAAAGGATATAACCAATGAGTGGAATTTCATTTTGAAACACTTGGGAAAGTTCTCCTAGTCGTTTTCCTATTTTTGAATATAACTTTTCGTCAGGACCAATCCTTTCGTTTTTTCGATACCCATATGGTGGGTTCAAAGGTAAAAAATAATGAGTAGAGGATTCTTTTCCTTCTGGAAAAACGGGGAAAGTTTTTAAAAAGTCAGAAACAGTATGGTCAATGGTTTCAACATGGATCCATTTCCTCCAATGGTCCATTTCCTTTTTCCAATAAGGTTCGAGAGCTGGATCTGTATCTTGGATGACTACAGGAGTGAGATTTAGATTCGTATTTAAGGAATCTCGTTTTTTAAGGAAATGTTCAAATGATTTGGTCGGGAATAAATTCAATTTTTTCCATACTAAGTCTCTAGGGAGAGTTAAAAAGGGTATTTTCTCTTCAGCTAATTTCCATTCGGTGGCAAATGTCATTGTTCCTGCAAATGGAATGTAAACTAGTTTTACACTGTCTTTAGGAATGGAAAAAAATTGAAAACATTGTTCTGTTAGAATGTGAGCTAAATCTTCTGGAATGGGTGCACTTGTGGGAAAATTAGCTTTGATTCCTCTTTTGTAACCTGGTTCCCCTAACACGGAAAGTGTGACTGTGACCTCTTCCTCAAAAAAACTAATATGTAAGTTTTCTTTGATCTCATAAAACTTTGTTTCATTGTCAGTAAACAACGGTTTTGCGATTGAGACAGCTTCTGTGAGGATTCGGTCCCATTCGTCTTCACGTTTGTCTGCTGACATGTCCCAATCATTGGTCCTTGCGATCACAAGACGAAGGTCTCGAATGAAATAACCATGGAATAAAAGATAAGTAATTTGGTGAGGGTTTACATTTTCAATTTTGATTTTTTCAGAAAAAACACGGACATTGGCTTCCGGTTGGTTGGGCATAGGTACATGGTCTAAAATTTCTTTTACTTTTTCTCCCACCCAAGTGGAAGTCCCTGGAGGGAAGTACAATTCCCAAGTTAAGGGAGTTCCCAATTGTGGTTTCCTGATTTTAAATTTCCAATTCATCTTTTCCTTGCTATCCGAATTTCCCTAGAAAGATTGACCTTACATGCCAAGGATCTTCACTCCAGAACTGTTTTTGGTGATTGCCGCCATTCTTTGGGGTGGAACGTTTGTGGTCATCAAACTTGCGCTTGATTCGGTTCCTCCTTTTTTATTTTTAGCAGTCCGATTTTCCCTCGCCGGTTTCATCACATTATTACTGTACCGGAAAACCTTATTTTCCAAAGCAAATCGTCGATTGGATTACATTCTCCCTGCTTTTTTTGTCGCCTGTTCGGCATTACTAGGGTATGCATTTCAAACCATTGGGCTTGTTTACACTTCTGCAACGCAATCAGGTTTTATGACAGGTGCATATGTGATTTTTGTACCATTACTACAAATTGCCATCGAACGAAAACTGCCTTCTTTACGAACATGGATTGCTGTTGTGATTGTGGTGATCGGACTGTTTTGTATTTCACAAAATGGTAAATCTTTAGATGAGTTCCAAGGTGATTTGGGATTTGGGTTTGGTGATGGTCTCACTCTAATAGGAGCGTTTTTTTTTGCTGTTTATATCATTCTCATCGATATTTACACGAAAAAAATTCCCTCTCAAATATTAGTATCATTTGAAATTTTACTAATAGCAGTTGTCTCTAGTTTTTTATTCCCTATAGAATCTATATTTTTAAAACAAACCATCCATGTTCAATTTGATTTAAAATTCTGGATTGGTATCATCTATACATCAGTTTTTGCAACGATCTTTACAACACAAATCCAAACAAGATACCAAAAGGCAGTTTCTCCTGCGAGGGCAGGTTTACTTTATAGTTTGGAACCAGTGTTTTCCTTTTTCTTGGCTTATCTTGTGTTAGGTGAAAGGCTAGGTATGATTGGTGCAATTGGTTCCTTTCTCACACTATTTGGAATTTTGTTTTCGGAAATGGGAAAGTGGAATAAACGAGAGGAATGAATTTTGGACAAATCCAAAATACTTCCCTCTCCTGCATCTTAAGTAAGAATTTTATATGATTTGGTGTTCCTTTAGAGCATGGTACAAAATGCCTATGGTCACTTTTAATATGGATAAAACAGGAATGGCAAGTAACATCCCAAAAATTCCAAAAAAGTTTCCACCAACTGCAATTCCAATGAGGATGGCAAGAGGGTGTAACGAAACCGCATTTGCAATCACAACAGGTTGCACAATTGCATTATCAACCAATTGAGCGACGATGACTACAGATGCAATGGAACCGATGGAAGGTGACATTTCTGGAAATAAAATTGCAAATAAGATGGGTGGGATTGCACCAACTAACGGACCTAAGTAGGGAATCGAATTCGCAACTCCTAAAAATATTCCAAATAGTACAAAAAATTTCACACCAACTATATAAAATCCAATCGATGCAACAACCGCCATGATTCCACATTGGATCACCAAACTCTTTAAGTAACTAGTGATTTGTTGGTTCATGCGATAAAAAACCATAAGAAACATTTCAAAAAAACGATTGGGAATAAAACTAATCATAGTTTTGTAGATTAAGTTTGCATCTAATAACAAAAAGAAACTAATGATAGGAATGATAATCATCCAACTGATAAATGTTGGAATCATCACAACAATTCCTCTTAAAAATTCTTCTAAGTTATTTGTGGCAAGTTTTGCAATCTCTTCTGGATTGATGATTTTTTTCCATAGTTCAGGATTTTTAGAAACAACAGGAAGTTTTGTGAAATCAAGCAACTGGAAGTTGGGGTCATCCATTTTGGTTGACCACTCCGAAACAATTGGTTGTGCTTTTTCAAATAAGTTAGGTAAATAAAATGCTAAAAACCAATACGCACCTGCAATCAAAATGGAGAAGATTATAATAATCGTGATTGCCCGATGGATTCCTCTCGATTCAAAATAATCAACAACTCCATGGAAAATATAAAAATGAATTCCTGAAATGAGAAGTGGGATTGCTAAAAATTTTACACCGACAATACCAATTAAAACAGTTAATGCGATAAGCCCAAAAAAAGCAGATCGTAAAACCAGTGATGATATACTATTTTCTTTAAAGATCATTTGGGTTTATTCTTTTTACTTTTAAAGTAAGCTGCTTCTAATGTATCATTTGTTTTGCGAAGTCGATCTGCAATGATTGATGCAAAACTGAGAAGTAAATCGTTTCCAACTCTAGGTTTTGTTTCCAATAAAGTTTTTAACTCTGGTTGGAAAAATCCAAGTAAAATGGAATCAACAAGTGCAACAGCAGTAGCTGACCGTGGGAAATCTTGGAAAAGAGCAAGTTCACCGAAAAAAGCACCTTTTTCAAGTTCGGCGAGTTTCAGTGTCACTCCTTCTCGTTCAGAAAAAATTTCAACTTTTCCCTGTAAGATTAGATAAACTCCCGTTCCTGCTTGTCCCTGAAAAAAAATGGTTTCACCCGCATAATACTTTCGTTTATGGATGAGCCTTGCTACTTCACGGAGTGTCCTCCGTGACATACCTTCAAAGATTGCAGTTTCACGTAAAAAATGTGAAATCTCTGTGATGGGGTTATCATCGCGTTTGAGAATGGATTTCCAAAGGGGAAGTTGCATATTGCCTCTTCTATATAAATCGGATAGACGAGGCCTGGAATTGATAAAACTTGCTCTTATGGGACAAGCTTTTTATGTGACAGGGACCGGAACGGACGTAGGTAAAACTTTTTTTTCCTCTCTTTTTATGGCAAAATACGGGAAAAAGTTTGGTTTTCGGTATTGGAAACCCATCCAAACAGGGACCATCAGCGCCGACGATACAAGTTTTGTCCAAAATACAACTCATTTGCCTGATTCACATTTTCTAAAGCCTAGTTTTGAGTATAAAACACCAGCAAGCCCACATTACGCGGCAAAGTTGGAAGGACAATCCATCGACCCAAAAACTCTTTTGGCATTGATTTCCAAAGAACGAAATAACAATACACTGATCGAAGGCGCAGGAGGTGTGTTTGTTCCTATCACCGAAAATTATCTGACCATACGTGCCATACAGGAATCCAATTTAGGTGTGGTAGTGGTTGGTTCCACAGAACTTGGCACCATCAATCATACACTTTTAACATTGGAGGTTTTAACTTCTCGGTTTATCCCTGTGTATGGTTTTTATTTAGTGGGTCCTAAAAACGATCTACAAGAAGATAATGCCACCATGATACAGAAATTAGGTGGAGTTTCCCTTCTAGGTATCACAAACTTTCCTGAACAAAAATTATCTTCTGATGAATTTAACAGTTTTGCTTCTACCCATTTTGATATAGACCGAAATGTGATTGATGTTGTCTTAAACGCTGAAGATGAAATTTAATCCAGTTAATACCAATACTTGGGTTCCACTTACGATCCAAGATGAATCTGAATCCTTATTAAACGTTATTTCTGCCGAAAATGAATTTGTTACGGATGAAGATGGAAACGTATGGATCGATGCCATCTCCAGTTGGTGGACAGTGATTTATGGCCATAGGAATCCTCGGCTTATCTCTGCTTTACAAATCCAATTACAATCATTGGATCATGTGATGCTTGCAGGCAATATTCATGAGAGTGCTGAAAATTTAGCAAAGAAATTATTGGAACTCACGAATTTTGATTTTAAAAAAGTATTTTATTCGGATAACGGATCGAATGCGATCGAAATTGCATTAAAACTATCAATCCAGTATTACCAAAACCATCCTGATTTTAAACCACGATCTGAGTTTATCGTTTTTTCCAATTCCTATCATGGAGATAGCATTGGAGCAATGAACGTATCTGGAAAAAATTACTTCAATCGAATATTTTCTGAACTCCGATTCCCAACAAAGGAGTTTCCAGCCCCCAACTGTATGAACTGTCCGTGGGGGAAACAGACTTCGAGTTGTGATACAGAATGTTTGGCAGACTTAGAACTTGCAATCAAACAAAACGAATATACCGGTATAGTGATTGAACCATTGGTTTTTGGTGCCAATGGGATGTTGTTTTATGATAAAAAAGTATTAATCAAACTTAGAGACTTGGCAACGAGTACAAACACTTTACTGATCTTTGACGAAGTGTTTACAGGTATGGGAAAATTAGGAGAACCGTTCGCTTACCAGAAGGCGGAAGTGGTTCCCGATTTACTGATTTTAGCAAAAGGGCTTACGGGAGGTATGTTACCTCTTGCAGCAACACTTGTCTCTGATTTTATTTATAAACAGTTTCTTTCGAAAGATCCATACAAAGCATTTTTCCATGCACATACCATGACAGGAAATGCACTTGCATGTAGCGTTGGTTATACGTCTGTTTCGATGTTACAAGAATTTGGTCTAACGCTAGTAAGGGAATTGGAAAAAAAACTAAATCTATTTGCAGTCACCTTCCAAAAAAGAATGGGGACGTCAGTTGAAAATGTCCGAGTGATGGGTGGAATATTTGCCTTTGAATGGAAGGAACCTGTTGCCCATGATGAATACTTAAACCCCATTGGAAAACAGATCAAAAATTCCCTTCGGAAATTTCATATTTTACTCAGACCTTTGGGACGTACTATATATATCACTCCTCCCTATACCATTTCAGATTCTTCACTCGAAAAAATATTTTTGGCGCTTGAAACGACCCTTCTCGGATTTTTAGAACCGGAAAAAGACTAAATCTTTACCTCCATTTTCTTCGTTTACAGAGTCACCCTCAGAAAAGATTTTGTTTTCATGATCGCAACTATCCAAGAAAAAACGACCTCTTACTCTCCCTCCATCATTTCCGAGGAAGAAGCCCTCAAAATTTTAAAAGGAGAGGTTCCCTTTTTGCCCATCGTGGCAAAAGCTTCGGAAGAACGATTCCGTCATTTCAGCAATAAAGTTCGCATTCATATTTTAGATAACATTAAAAACGGATATTGCCCTGAAGATTGTGGTTATTGTGCACAAAGGAAGGGTGGAGAATCGGGGATCCAAGAGTATTCCTTAAAATCACCTGAAGAAATTTGGGAAGATGCCAAGAAGGCAAAAGAAAACGGTGCATATCGTTTTTGTATGGTCACTTCAGGCAGAGGACCAACTGACAAAGCTGTCGACAAATTAGCAGAAACCATCTCCAAAATCAATAGTGAATTAGGTATGAAGGTTTGTCTTTCTGCAGGAATCCTTGATGCCAAAAAAGCAAAAACGTTAAAAGACGCTGGTCTTGATCGTTACAATCATAACCTGAATACTTCCGAATCTAAATACAATGAAATTTGTTCCACTCATACCTTTCAAGACCGATTAACAACACTTAAAGCGGCCAAAGAAGCAGAGATTGGACTTTGTTCTGGGATCATTGTGGGTATGGGTGAAGCATTGGAAGACATCGTACAAGTAGCGTTTGAACTCAAACGACTTGGTGTGATCTCCATTCCCGTGAACTTTTTTATCCCTATCAAAGGCCATGCGATCCAAAAGTCACCACTCACTCCTGAATTTTGTATCAGAGTGTTGTCTGTGTTCCGTTTGGTGAACCCAGACTCAGAAATCCGAGTAGGTGCGGGTCGTGAAGGTCATTTGGGTTCCCTTCAATCGATTGCATTGTATGTTGCCAATTCTCTTTTTGCAGAAGGGTATTTGAATGTAAAAGGAAGTGAGATGGAACAAACGATGAATCTCATTCATGATTGTAATATGGTTCCAGAATTTACAGAAGGAATCCCAGAAGGTTGGGAAGACTACGAGTCCAAGTTTTTATACGACGAGAAAAACTTTCCAGAACTCTATAAACATAAAAAGTAGTTTGCGTTTTTCACTTTTGGCGGTATCATGCTCCTACTTTACCGCCTCTAGTGATACACATGCAAAAACCGTCTTTACCATTTGGAAAACAAATTAGTTATTCGGTAGGCCAACTTGGTTGGTCTACGCTCATCAACATCATTGGTCTCCACCAAGTTTATTTTTACCTACCACCAGCTCCGAAACCAGGACAAGAGTGTTTCCCTGATCTGATTGAAAAAATGGCGTTTTGGGGCCTGTCCACCATAGGTGTGGTCGCAGCCATTGGTCGTTTATGGGATGCATTCACTGATCCCCTCATTGCAAACTCTTCCGATCGTTTTTCTTCACGGTTTGGTCGTAGAATTCCCTTTTTATTTCTGGGTGGAATCCCATCTGCCGTCTTTTGTTGGTTAATCTTTGTGCCACCACATAACTTCGTCTCTTCGACAAACTTAGTTTGGATGACGAGTTTTATGTTACTCTTCTATCTATTTTTAACAGTGTATGTCACACCATTTTTTGCACTCATCCCTGAGCTTGGACATACTCCCGAAGAACGACTCAATTTATCCACATACATCTCAGTTACGTATGCATTAGGGATCATTGTTGCCTCCACGGAACCTATGATTGCTAGTGTTTTACAATCTAGTTTTGTTTTTGATCCAGATCCTTCGTTGCAAACTCTTGTCGCAAGACAATATGCATTGGGTATCCTGTGTATCTTTGCTGCGATTTGTATGTACTTCCCCGTATTTACCATCCATGAAAAAACATACTGTGAATCAGAGGCATCAAGTGTACCTTTTAAAGAAGCACTTGTCCTCACGTTCAAAAACAAAAACTTTTTGTATTTTGCACTTTCTGATTTGTGTTACTTCCTCGCACTCACCATTCTCACAACTGGTATTTCCTACTACGTAACGGTACTATTAGAATTGGAAAGGGACTTTGTCACACAACTCCTCACAGTGATGTTACTTGTATCCTTTGCCTTTTACCCTGTTGTCAATTTTGTCGCACGGAAAATTGGGAAAAAGAGAACTGTTCTCATTGGATTTTACACTTTCCTCGCTCTGTTTTTATCCATTTATTTTATTGGAAAAAATAGTTTGCCATTGTCCCCGTATATCCAAGGTTACATGATCGTTGCAGTTGCTGCCATACCAATTGCAATCCTTGGTATATTACCAAATGCAATATTAGCAGATATTGCTGAACTTGATTCATTAAAAACAGGTTCCAAACGAGAAGGTCTTTTTTATGCAGGAAGGACCTTTATGCAAAAACTAGGACAAACACTTGCGGTATTAATCTTCAGTTCAGTGATTTTGCTCGGGCTTGACCGTGATTCTAAAAAACAAGTTTCTCCAAGTGTAACAGGAATCATTGCTCCATCTGTGTCTGAATCTAAGTCAGAACCGAAAAAAAATAGTGAGTCTGAGGCAAAAATAAGTAAGGAATCTACCATTTGTAAAGTCGAAGAAGTAGAAGCGGGTGGGGAACTGGGAGTTCGATTGACAGGTCCCTTGGCATCTGCATTCTGTTTACTTGCAATTTTTCTCTTTGGAAAATACAAAGAGGATGAAACTTTAGAAGAGATTGCAAAGATACGTGGAAATTAAATCCTGGTTTTTGGAGCTATTCAGATGAGATATCGCATTGAGACAACCAAGTTAAAGAACGGGTATATCGAAGCCAAACTCATCGAAACAACCACAAATAACCCGATTGAATTTCGGATTTGTGACACGGAAGAATATGCGCAAGCCCAAATCAAAGATTGGCAAAAGCGCTTCCGAATGAATGAACCGCAAGAACAGGATTAAATTCTTCCTTCGATGGGGTGTTTCGATCGCCCTAGTTTTGAGTGTTACAGATTGTAAAACCACCTCAAAACGAGATTACTTTGACTCTAACTTCCAGTGTTTTGCAGAGCCGGGTTGGCGCGATGATGTAAATTTTAAAAAATACATCGAAAAGGCCTGGCTCCCAACACGTTTGTTATACGCCGAAGACAATACTAAAATCAAACGTTCTGAAATTGTTTTTACCGGTGATAGTTTGGTACATTTGTTTTTACCGGATCTAATGGTAAAAGAATTCCCTGGCAAATCGGTCACCAATCGTGGGATAGGTGGTGATATGACAGAAACCTTACTCACTCGTATCGATGATGATGTATTACGATTAGAGCCCAAAACAGTGGTGATTGAAATCGGTGGAAACGATTTTATCCAAGGGAAATGTTTGAGTCTTGTGCAAAATAATCTACTCATGATCATCAAAAAAATCCATTCCCATAACCACCAAACTAGGATATTTCTCATCGCAGTTCCGCCAACTCGTGTGAAGGAATTGAATCAAATTGTTCCTGTTTATAATTTATTTTTAAACCAAGTTGCACGTACCACACAAAATGTAGAATACATAGAAGTTTGGGACATCATGCGAAAACCAGATGCACCAACTCTTAGTGAAGAATTCATTCGCCCCAATGGTGATAGTTTGCATTTTAATGAAAAAGGATACGAACTTTGGGGTAAAAAACTGAGACCCTATTTACAAAAATAACGAATGAATTCAGTCCTTCTCTTTTCGCATAACCCCATTCACAATACTCAAATTTTCGATTCTTTCCAAGATGATACCCTTGGTACATCCTTATCTACAATAGATGCAAAAACATTTTCCCATTCAGAACGATACGGACTTCACTCTGTTCGTATCACTCTCGATACATCCTGGAACCGAAATCAAATTGTGATGATTCGGGAAAGGTTTGCAAAATACCAAATTGATTTATTATACATACCTTCTTTATTACCGAACAATCAGACGTCTCTCTTTGTCTTTGATATGGATTCTACAGTCATCAAAGAAGAAGTGATCGATGAACTTGCTCGTAAACATGGTGTATTCGAAGAAGTCGCAAGTGTGACAAAAAAAGCGATGGAAGGTGGAATGGGATTTGATGAAGCCCTTCGCCTCAGAGTGAAACATTTAGCCGGTCTTTCCATCCAAAGTTTTAAAGAAGTGTATGATCTTTTGCATTTAAATGATGGAATGGAAACTGTATTCCAATTTGTTCCATCAAACGGATGTAAGCTTGGGATTTTAAGTGGTGGTTTTAGTCCTGTTTTAGAATTATTTTCAAAAAAATACCCTGTGGATTTTTTTCGTGCTAATGGACTAGAAGAAAAGGGTGGGTTTTTCACAGGCCAAATTTTGGGTGAGATCATCAATCGTGAAAAAAAAGAAATGTACTTACGAAAGTATGCGAATGAATTTTCAATTCCCCTTGAACATGTGGTTGCAGTAGGTGATGGAGCCAATGATGCTTTGATGTTAAATGCAGCAGGGATTGGGATTGGGATTCATGCCAAACAAGGTCTAAAAGACCAAATCACCAACTGGATAGACTTTACAAATTTATCCGCTTTAGTTTTCCTCTTTGAGAATACGTTTTAATTCATCCAATATTGACAAAGCTTCAAGTGGTGGAATTGTATTAGGATCGAGCCCTGATATCCTTTTCAGAACTTTCTCTTCGTTAGCCGAAAGTCCCTTAGGATCCTTCTCCATTAAATTCCCAAATAAACTTGGTTCTTCGTTTTTGATTTTGATTTCTCGTTTTTTGGATTCGAGCCCCGATAAAATTTCTTTTGCACGTTCCGATACGGATTCTGGTATTCCTGCTAACTTGGCGACGTAAATTCCAAAGGATTGTTTTGATTTTCCTCTTTTTACTTTTTTTAAGAATAAAATTTCACCATCTTTTTCAAAGGTATCTAAATAAAGATTAAAAATACCGGCACCTTTTTCGAGTTCCGTTAGTTCATGGTAATGTGTAGCAAAAATGGTTTTTGGTTTCGGAAAGTTTTTACTTAAGAATTCTAAAATCGCCCATGCAATCGACAAACCATCATAAGTTGATGTCCCGCGGCCCACTTCATCAAAAAGGATCAAACTATTTTCTGTGAATTGGTTTAGGATTGTGGCTGTTTCTTTCATTTCCACATAAAATGTAGACTCACCCTTCGTGAGGTTGTCACCAGATCCTATCCTTGTAAAAATACGATCCACAATGGATAATGATGCCTTTTTAGAAGGAACATAAGAACCCATTTGAAAGAGAATTTGATTAATGGCTATTTGGCGCATGAAGGTAGATTTACCTGCCATATTCGGACCCGTTAATACTGCAATTGCGTTTTCTTTTGGATTGAGTTCCAATGTATTGGGCACAAATCTTTCACCAATCGGTAAAAAAGTTTCAACAACAGGATGGCGTGAATCAATGTATTCGATGATTCCATCAGTTCTAATTTCGGGTCTTGTCCACTGGTATTCTTCTTTTGTTTCCGTAAGGGACAAGTGGTAATCTAAAGATGCAACTTCATTGGATAAAGTTAAAAATGCTTCATAGAGAGAGATACATGTTGTCACCAAACGATCAAACTCTTGTTTTTCGATGCTTTCAATGATTTCATCTGCTTGTAAGATGGCACGTTCCAGTTCTTCGAGTTTAGGAGAGGTAAATCTTTCCCCTGTGACAAGAGTTTGTTTTTTTAAAAAATGAGAAGGGACATCTTTTGCTTGGGCTTTTGAAACTTCGATAAAGTAACCTAAGATTTTGTTGTAACGTATTTTTAAGCTAGAACAACCAGATTCTTTTTTCTCTTTTTCTTCGAGTTCCAAAATCCAATCTTTCCCTTTTTCTCGGGCTAAAATAGCATCATCATACTCTTGATTAAAACCAGATTTTAAAAAAGGTGAGTTTCCTAAAAATACAGGTAACTCTCCATCAAAAAGAGTTTTTTGAAAATCTAAACCTAGAGCTTCTAACTCTTTTGGAAGTTTGGAAAAATCATATCCAATTCCATCTAAGATTTCTTTCATCTGACTGACAGCTGTTAAACTTTTTTCAATCCCACGAAAATCGCGAGGTAAAGCTTTCCCTACTCGGAAACGTGTCATCACACGTTCTAAATCAATAAGATCCCCCAGTGATTCTTTAATTTTGATGCGTTCTTTTTTGTTTTGAGTTAAAATTTCAATTTTGTCCCAATGGTCTTTTATTTTTTTTTCATCCCTGGTAGGAAATAAGATCCTTTGTTTGAGATAACGTTTTCCCGTAGCAGTAGTGCAACGATTGAGGACACCAAATAAAGTATGGTTTTTATCATTTGGATTTTCAACCAGTTCCAAATGGGAAACAGTTTGTTCATCAAGGACTAAATATTCACTTTCATCAATTCGTCTTGGGGATTGGAATACAAAGTTTTGATTTCTATAATTATATTGCAAATAAGCATCTAATACGTGTACAACGGTATCGATTCCTGCTCCTTTTTTTTTGAGAAGGTATTCTTTTGGAATTTGGGAAAGGATAATTTTGGATTCTTTTGAAAGGGGAGGGATTTCTTCTGTATAAATCATCTCCTTTGGAGAAAATCGTTTGATTGTATCTAAAATTCTTTCTTTTTCCGATTCAGAAAAGTAAAAATAAACAAGCTCCGATGTGGAAACATCAGCAAACGCTAAATAGACGGAAGATTTTTCCTTATAATACAAAGATAAATAATTATTCTGATACCCACCTAGTAAATTGTCTTCTACTACAGTTCCTGGTGTGATGATGCGAACAACTTCCCTTGACATAATTTTTGCTTTTGGGTCATCTGGTTTTGTTTGTTCACATACTACTACTTTTTTCCCAGCAGAGATGAGTCTGGAAATATAACTTTCTGTGGCATGGTATGGAATTCCTGCCATTGGGATTTGGTTTTGCCTTTTGGTAAGTGTGATGTCTAAAATTTGTGCGGCAATTTTTGCATCATCCATAAACATTTCGTAAAAATCACCCATCCGAAAAAATACGATTCCATCTGGATGTTGTTCTTTTACTTCCAGATATTGGCGCATCACTGGAGTATTTAAAGCTTCATATGTTTCGGACATTTTGTACCAATACTTTGATTTTATTAGGATCTTTTTTGCCGTCTGTTTCCACACCACTTGCTACATCGATACCATAAGGTTTTAAGGTATTCAGAGCTAATTGGACATTCTTTGGAGTGATACCTCCAGCAAGTAGATAAGGTCGTTTTACATTGGTTACATATTCCCAAGGGAATACATGTCCACTGCCTCCACCGAGTCCTTTTTGAAAACTATCCAATATAACAAGAGATGACCTAGGTTCTAATTCTTCGTCTGACTCGATGGGTGATTGGATTCGGATTGCAGGGAGTAACTGTTTTTGATTTGTGAAAGATTCCCAAATTTCATTTGTGAGAAAACGATCACCACGAATTAGTTGGATTAGGTCTGGCTTAAATTCTTTTGTGAGAGAAAGGATCTCTTCTGTGGAATTTTCAAAAAATAAAAAAACAAGTTTAGGAAATCCTGGTAAGTGGCGGATGGAAAGTATTTCTTCTGCTACTTTTCGATTGATTCCACGAGGTGATTTCGGTGAAAAATTGAGACCTACAAAATCCACACCGAGATCACGGCATAACTCAAGTGTGGACAAATCATTGATTCCACAGATTTTAATTTTGAAATCGGTTCCCATCGAGAACCAGATTGATTCAGTTCAAATCGGAGGCAATCGATCCTTTGTATCCAAAATGCAAAAATTTAAGGAAACTATCTTGGTAAACAAGCATGTCTTGTTTGGAAATCCCTTGTCGTACCATTTGGACAAAGATATTCAGGAAAAAAGATAAGATGTTACGGACCACAAACTCATCTACTTCACCTTTATAGGTTGGATTTTTTTGTTTGAAAGTTGAGTATTGCTCAAAATTGATTTTGGTAAGTCTTGTAAGGACAGTTTCTGGAAATTCTTCCAAATGGGACCCTTGAGCCTTTGTGAGGAGCAGGATAAAATCATCCCTGTTTGCATCCACATAATCCAGAGCGATGTGGAATCTTTCTCTCCACGTCTCATAACTGTCGTTAAACCTTTTTTCAAAATAATCAGGATGTGAGACATAGGCGAATGCTTTCTCAAGTCCTGATAACACTGGTTGTAAGATCTCTGTCAGTAAGTGTTCTTTGTTTTCGAAGTAATTGTAGATATTACTCGTTGAGACCTTTGCTTTTTTGGCAATGGTACGCATACTGGCTTTTTCAAAACCAAGTTGGATGAACTCTTCACGAGCTGCTTGTAGAATTTCTTTTCTAGTATGTTCTTTTGGAGTTTGCATAGTCCTGAACGATGTTTCCTAAAAGAACAATCTCGTTCAGGATTCATTTGTAAAGTCCAATTTTACATCTTTATTGTATTTTGTATTAAATTTGCCACAATTCCATAAAGTCGGAAACTTCCTAACACCAAAACCGGAATTTCGCCTTGGAATAAGGGAACTAACCCAGGAAGGGAAGAATGCCTTATGGTTCTCTCCTTTAACTTCCCTGAGGGGGCAGGGAAACGACCAAAACCCTCTCCTTCCCAAAGGATGAGGTTTTCTAGGTTTGGTTCAGGTAGGGCATTCAGAATCCCAGCCAGATCTTTGTCTGGAAGGCTTCCTAGGACTACATGGAATTTTCTGTGGTGATTGGCAAATTCAAGTGAGGTGGTGCGGATGGCATCTGGGTTATGGGAAGGGTCAAAAACGACAATCGGTTTGGTCGACAGGACTTCCATCCTTCCTTTCGGTTTTTGAATGGAAACATAGGGAATCTTGGATACTGATGATTGTTGTTCCTTTAGAATTTTCGAAACGATATTTTTTGCATATAGAAAATTAGTCTCCAAATAACTTTCCTTAGGTGGAATGGAAATCACATGGAGGGGAACCAATTCTTTTCTTTGCCGATTGTGAAATGATTCGGGAAGTGTTTCTACCTCTTCTTGAAACGCAAATAGAGACAAAGTTTTTTCACCCGTAATGCCCAGTTTTTCTCGGCAGATGGTTTCTTTTGTGTTCCCTAAAATTGCAGAATGATCGAGTCCAATTTTCGTGAGGACAATGTAGTCTGCTTCTACAAGTTTTGTGGCATCTAACCTTCCTCCAAGACCCGCTTCCCAAATCTCCACTTCCATATTTTGTTCATGGAAAAATCGATACGCAAATACAGTGAGAAATTCAAAGTAAGACAAAGAATCATAACGATGTAAATCTGCTAAAAAAAAGTTTTGGAAACATAGATTTATATCCTCTATGTTAGGAAGGGAAGGTTCACCATTTCTCACCAGTTGTAATCTTTCTAATGGTGTGAGTAAGTGAGGTGATGTATAAAGTCCTGTGTTGTAACCTAATTTTGAGAATAAACAGGCTAAGTAGTGTGAGGTGGAACCTTTTCCGTTTGTTCCAACAACGCTGATCCGTATGGGTTTTGGTTTTTTTTGATCAAAGGATCTTTCTATATGTTCAAATACAGATTTTAATCCATCCAGGGAATAATTTTGGAAGACATTAAAATTTCTAGTTTTTTCAATGTTCTGCCTCTGGTTTAAAAACTCTATGAACTGCATTATAAACAAATAAGGGATTTAATATTTATTTTCTATTTTTTAATTCTTTCAGTAAAATGGATTCTACTTTTTGGATCCACTTTTTCTTAAGAGTTTCGCCGGTAAATAGTTCAAATTGTCTGATCCCTTGGTACAATAACATATGATAACCAGGGATGATCTCTGCCTTTTTTTTCTTGGCTTCCTTTACAAGATCAGTTTCCAAAGGGTTGTAAACAATATCGAATAACGTATGTTTTTTGGTAAAAAAATGAGAGTCTAATATGGGTTCACCACCAACTCCTTTCATTCCCACAGGTGTGGTATGAATGATGAGATCGTAATCTTCTTTATTTTGTATCACTTCCTCTTTCGTAGGTTGTTCTAGCCAAAAAGGTTTTCCTAACGATTGTTCGATTTCATTTTTAGCTTCTTTGTTTCTGGCAAGAATGTGTACCTTTCGTTTGAAAGAATGTTGTTTGTGATTACCTTCTAATTCTTTTGCGATGGCAAAAAGAATCCCTTTGGCACTTCCTCCACTCCCGAGGACCAAAATTTTTTTTTCGATCCCAGAGTTTACCAAATCTGAATTCATTTGTTTGATCGACTCTAGTGCTCCCGTACCATCTGTATTCACAGCACTGATTCCATTTCGGAAAAGGAGTGTATTGGATGCTGCCATCGTTTTTGAGGCTTCACAGACTTCGTTTGCTTGGGTATACGCCCATTCTTTAAATGGTATCGTAACAGAAACTCCTTTGACACCTAAATCGAGCAGTGGTTTTAATCCGATCTGTTTCCAGTGTTCGTTTTCAAAAACAAGATACACTCCATCATAACCGCTCTGTTTGAATAGAGAATTGTGGATCCAAGGGGATAGGGTATGGCCTAAGGGAAATCCCAATATGCCAAAGATCTCTGTGTGTTTTGAATACAAGGAAAACCTCTTTTTTTATCTTATGGACTAAACAATGGCTTACCGAAAATAGGTAATAGACAGGTACAAGACCAATGATTTCATTACCGCTTGCCGCACCATCAGAACCATGGACAATTCTCGTTGATATTTTATTCTTTTTTCTCGCATCCGCAGCCTGTGCCTATTATTTTTATTATTACAAACGAAAAGACCTACTAGGAAAGTTTTGGGGGTCCACATTTGTTGCGGGAATTGGAGCTTTGATTGTATTTGCAACCTTACAAACATACATCAGAGACATCATCATGTGGCTCATGTCACCGAAAATTGGATCAACACAATTATCAAACGTGAATTTGGTCGCTATTTTTCTTGGTGGTTTTTTTGCTCTCTACATCATGAATCGAATCAATCATAACAAAGAAAGAAGGGACTGAGTTCGATTTCTCATACAACTTCAAATACTTTAAAAAGTTATAGTAAAATCCAAGGAGAGCAAGGACAAATCCTTGTTTTCCATCTAGGATTCCCAAACGAATCCAATACATATAAAATCCTTTAAAACATCCTTTTAAGAAAGCCCAAAAAACCGAAGATCGTTTTCCTTTTCTAAATTCTTCTTCTGCAAACAAACTCGAATAACGATCTATAAACTTTAAATGGTCTGATATGTTTTTGTAAGAGTAATGGAAAAGAGGATTTTTTAACTTTGATGGTTTACCATTGAGTTTGACTCGTTCATGCACCAAACCACCGCTAAACTGTCCTTCTGATTTTTGAAATAAACGCATTTGGTAATTTGGATAATAACCACCAAATCGAATCCATTTGCCTAAATAATAGGTAAGCCTTGGGACGAGATATCCCTTTGTTTCTAAAGGAAGTTTTGAAAAAAGAAAAAGAATTTCTTCTTTGAGTTTGGGGGAAACTACTTCATCAGCATCGATGGCAAGGACCCAATCATGTTTGGTTTTTGTGATCGCAAAGTTTTTTTGGTCAGCATAGTTTTGGAACTCATGATGGTAAACACGGGCACCAAATGATTTGGCGATGTTCACTGTATCATCAGTAGAACCTGAATCTACAACAACTATATCTTCAATGAAGGAAATCGCTTGGAGAGTGCGACTGAGATTGTCTTCTTCGTTTAAAGTGATGATGGTACAAGAAAGGGGGATTGATGTCATTGAGGGGTTAATTAGAATCGCGTTGGGAAATAAACTTTTCTGTTAAAGGTATTTCCAATCTAGCAATGGTGGAATCTTCGCCAATGATGATTCTAAAAAAATTAGGATCAATGCCTTCCCCTTTTAGCATAATGAGGATAAGCGCAAGACCAAGACCCGCACCTTCTGAAGTGTCCGCATTGTCGATATAAAACTGAGCGATGTCATCATACATCATCCCCTTTTCCAATCGTTCTCGGATGGATTTTTCTTCTTCTTTGGCAATTGGTGTATTGTTGATCACTTCAATGATGATACCATCATCGTTGTATTTAAAATTAATGAGGCAGTAATATCCTTTTTTTTTGGCTTTGATCCCAAACTCGTTCGACATTTCTTCGGAAAACATCTCTCGGTATTCCCTAACCCCTCTCGCATATTCGGAAGGGTTTAACATACTATAACCCCTTTCTTCAAAAAAGACCCGTTTTTGGTTGGCCTTACAGGCATTGATGGCGAGTTCTTTGATGATGGTGTAGAGAGTGGGAACAAGGGTTGGGTAAGTGAGTCTGTCCAAAATGAGGCCTACGGCCTCCTTGATGTGTTCTTCAACGGATTTGGAGACCCGATGGGTCTTTAGCGAGAGAATTTTCCCGTTTTCGATATGTAATTTGATGTGATCAGAAATCTCGCTTGTTTCCTTTCCCATACCCGAAATCTTTTCCATTCTAGTCCTTACTGTCAAGGTACTAAGACCGCTAGCATGAAAAACCGCAGGCTTCTATCCCTCACCTTATTCCTATCGGCCATTGCCCCCTCGATTCTTTTGTCACAATCTTTGAAAATGAAATCTGTTCGGATTTGGGACAGTGAAAAAGCCAATTTTTCTGGATTTGTCAATGTAGAAGTGTCGCAGGGTAAAATCGTTTCCATCCAACAAGCAAAAGAAATTCCGAACCCAGAATTCATTCTCCCAGGGTTTTGTGATGCATCCGTTACCATCGGGGCAAATGCAGTTGGGGGCAAAACATCCAAAGGGGAACTTCCCAAAGTCCTACTTGGGTATTTATCTGCTGGGTTTAGCCATATCGAATCCGTTGCGGATCCCAATTTGGCTCCACTGCTAAAGGAAATGGCAAAGTCAAAATGGAATGGTCCCATCCTCTCCCAATCGCAGAAACCAAATTTGTACCCAGAACTCAATGTTGGTGATGGTGCCATTTACCAATCTGGTTTAAAAGGGACGTTTGACCCGAAACGAAATCGGCACTTCCCGATTTTTCTGAAGGAAATGGACAACCGTGGGTTTTCGCAAACGGAACTTTTTTCCAAACGAAAGGAAGTAGAAGAGAATGGCCATTTAGCTCTTGCTTATACCTTCGCTGATAAAACCAGTTGGGAAGATGCATTGGATACAGGATTTTCTGTTTTATTCCATCCGATGCCTGAAGGAACCAATTTGTTCCGAGCGCAGAAGCGAAACTTTTTATGGGCACCTATGTTTGGCATTTTATACCTCCAGGAATTAAAAAAGAACCCAGAAGTTTGGAAAGAAGAACAAACCCATTGGGCAAAACTCAATCCTCATTATGCAAAGTATTGGAAAGAGTCACTTGTCCCCGAAGAGGAAAATTCTGAATCGTTTCCCACCATACCTTTTTCTGTTTTTGCGAGCCAGTTCCAATTGGAAAAGGAGACACATTCTAATTTATTGTTTGCGAGTGGAGCAGGTCACTTGGGTTTATTCCCTGGCCAAGCTGCCATTGTGGAAGTGAAACTTTGGGAATCCTTACTGCAATCCGATGTGAAAAAAGAAGAAAGGCAAAACGAAAGTCCCTCAAACTTTTGGGACTCAGTTTTTGGGCGTAAAACTTATACGATTCTCTCCCTCCCAAAAGATGAGGAAAGCCTACCCATCATAAGACGTCGAATCATCCAAACCTTAACAGAAACAACCTGCCAATACCTGGGAGCTGACCATGGAGGCAAACTCCGCGTGGGAGGGCCTGCTCATTTTTCGATCCTTACGGAAAATCCGCTGAAACGCACTTCTGGAATATTTCCAATTGAATCCATGGTATTGGGAGGAAAATTGGTATATACCTCGAAACCCACCAAGGAAGGAACCGCAAAATGAAAGGCCCATCCTCAGAATTTGACCGTTTATTAGAAGAAAGTTTTAAAAAAAGACAATCCATTGAACCTGGCTCACGCCATGAAGCGAAAGTAACAGCTGTTAAGAATGATTATGTATTCATTAGAACCATTGACAACAAGGTCATTGGTAATATTTCTACAGAAGAATGGAGAGAAGATGTTTTACCAAAAATTGGTGATACACTGATCGTTTATTTCTTAAAAGAAAATTCTGGTGATTTTTATTTCACCACCTGCCTTTCACAAGACAACCTAACAGAAGAAAATTTAGAACTCGCAAATCAGTTTGAGATCCCAGTGCTTGGCCAACTATTATTAGAAGGGAATGGTGGATGGGATGTGAAACTTGGCAGTTACACTGCTTTTGTTCCATTCAGCCAATTGGATGTATCACTCAAAGGTAAAAATATCGCGGGCAAACGGATTAAGTTTATCATCTCTGAACTGGGAAAAAAACAATCTAAAATCCTACTTTCTCAAAAGAAAATTGCTGATAAAGAAAGAGAAACAAAAAAACAGCTGTTACGTGATGAATTAAAGGTAGGAATGTTTGTTTCCTGCACTGTCAAAAGTATCCACAAGTTTGGACTCATCGTTGACATGGATGGACTTGATGCCCTTGTTCCACAATCCGAAGCCACTTACAAAAAAAGTCCAGACCTCACAACCGAGTTTCGAGTGGGAGAAACACTTCGGGCAAAAATTCTAACTTTAGATTGGTCCACGAATAAAATTTCACTCAGTGTAAAAGACTTTTTATCAGATCCATGGTCTGGCAAACTTCCTTTTAAGGAATCTGATATCATTTCTGGAACTGTAGAATCCATCAAACCATTCGGACTTTTTGTACGTTTGGGAGAAGATTTTTCTGGTCTTGTTCCGAACAAAGAAACAGGAATACCACAAAGAACTCCCTTGAACACAGTGTTCCAACCTGGCCAAAAACTAGAAGTGTTTGTATTGGAAATCAATCCCGAAAAAAGACAAATTGCTTTATCAATTTCGAAAGCTTCTGAAGCAAAAGACAGAATGGAATACCAAGAGTATCTTTCTAAAGATGAATCCAAAACTTCGGTATCTAGTTTTGGTCTTGCATTGAAAAAATCTTTGGAAAACCAAAACCAAAAAAAGAAGAAGTAATTTTCCTTGGAAGTTGCATTGTATCGTCCAGAAATACCACCTAACACTGGTAATATAGCCCGTTTATGTGTCAATGCCGGGGTTCCATTGTCCATTGTGGGTGAACCAGCCTTTGATCTTTCGGAGAAGGCTGTGAGGAGGGCGGGACTCGATTATTGGAAGGACTTGGACTTTTACCAATTTCCTTCTTTTGAAGAATTCCAAAGGACAAAACAAGACCAAGGGAAACGAATTTTCCTTGTATCCAAGTTTGGAAAAAAAACCTACTGGGATGTTTCGTTCTCTTCGCAGGATGTGTTTTTATTTGGTCGTGAGACCTCAGGGCTTCCAGAAGAAATACACAAAGGGCATCCTTCTGACCAAATCATTTCGATTCCTATGGCAGAAACGAGTCGTTCGATCAATTTATCCAACGCTGTTGCCATCATCCTTTATGAAGCACTGCGCCAAGAAAAAACAAGGACTAATCCCTAAGGGATAAAACAATTTACAGTTCCTCCGTTCCCATTGAAATGGGAATATATGCCGTTCCCTCTCTCCAGAACCGAGTTAGAGAAAGAAATCAAAACTTTGTTCTCCAATGGACTTTCGGGGAATGTGAACGATTTTACCTCTTGGGTGTTTATGGAAACCCAGAGAAAATTCAAAGATGTACCAAATGTCACTTTGGAAACGGTAACAACAGTGATGGATGAGTTTGTCAAAGAAGGACTCATCACAACAAACCCAATCGACCCACGAGAGTATTACATTACTGATGAGTCTCCTATCATTCGAAAGATGGGAACATCAGAATCCTTTGTCATCCTGGGGGCACTTCATTATAACCCAATGCAGTATGTTCGAGCAAGGCTTGCCTATTTTCTCAAACGGAATGGAATTGATGAAGAGTTACGAATGGATCTTTGTATTGCCACAGTGGAAGCCGTAGAAAATGCCGCGAAGTATGGTGATGGTGGTGGTGTAGAAGTTACCTTCCAAATCGATAAACAAAAAGTCTTTACGATTGAAATGATCAATACCGTAAAAGATTTTAATTTAGAAGACGATATCCAAAGGGGTAAATTTTCTTCCACCGCAACACTAATGCGTGGAATGATGGTCATGCAAAAACTTTTTGATTCAGTGGACTTAGAGATCACTGATAACAGAAAACAAGCTATCCTAAAAGCAACTCGTAAACTAACATAGGTTCCTATGGCAAATTTCAAAATGGTTTCTCCTTTCAAAGCTGCCGGAGACCAAGTGAAAGCAATTGAAAATATTGCGAAGTCATTCGGTGAAGGTAAAAATAAAATCACTCTTGTGGGTGTAACCGGTTCAGGGAAAACCTTTACGATGGCCGAGGTCATCACCCGCGTCAAAAAACCTACACTCATTCTATCTCATAACAAAACCTTGGCGGCACAATTATTTCGTGAGTTTAAAGAATTTTTTCCAGAAAATGCAGTAGAATATTTTGTATCTTATTACGATTATTACCAACCTGAAGCTTACGTGCCATCATCTGATACATTTATCGAAAAAGATATGTCGATGAATGAAGAGATCGACAAACTTAGGTTACGTGCAACTTCCAGTTTATTAGAACGTGATGATGTGATCATTGTGAGTTCTGTGTCTTGTATTTATGGTTTGGGTTCCCCTGAAGACTATATGAACTCAGTAGTCATGTTGCATGTGGGTGATAAAATCGATCGTGACCAAATCATTCGTAAGTTTTTACACATCCAATATGCAAGAAACGATATTGATTTTAGTCGTGGGAATTTCCGAGTTCGCGGAGATACCATTGAGATTATGCCTTCTTACCAAGAAGAGGGGATTCGCATCGAACTTTTTGGTGATGAAATTGATGGGCTTTCCAAAATTGATCCACTCACTGGAAAGGTTAAAACTAAACTGGATCGAGTGGTTGTGTATCCTGCAAAACACTTTATCACTTCTGGTCCAAAAATCAAAGATGCCATTGAAAAAATCAAAGAAGAGATGGCGGCCCAAAAAGAGTATTTTTTAAAACAAGGAAAACACTTAGAAGCAGAACGAATTGAATCTCGTACGAACTACGACATGGAAATGTTACTCGAACTTGGGTATTGTAGTGGGATCGAAAACTATTCGAGGCATTTGACAGGAAGGTCGGAAGGGGAAAGGCCTGCCTGTTTACTTGATTATTTCCCTGGAAAAGATTTTTTACTCATCATTGACGAATCACACGTAACACTCCCCCAAATTGGTGGTATGTATGCAGGTGATAGATCCAGAAAACAAACGTTAGTTGAGTTTGGGTTTCGATTACCAAGTGCCCTTGACAATCGTCCACTCAACTTTGAAGAATTTGAATCAATGACACCCAGGACTTTGTATGTGTCTGCCACTCCCGATACAAAAGAACTCGAGAAAAGTGAAGCGGTGTTTGAACAAATCATTCGCCCTACGGGACTACTTGACCCAATTGTGGAAGTAAGGCCAACCACCAATCAAATTGAAGACTTACTCAATGAAATTCGTTTGAGGATTGAACAGAAGGAAAGGATCTTAATCACCACTTTGACAAAAAAAATGTCAGAAGATTTAACTGACTATTACAAAGAAGTGGGTCTAAAGATCGCTTACTTACATTCAGAAATTGACACCATCGAACGAACGGAAATCATTCGTGATTTACGTAGAGGTGTTTATGATTGTATTGTAGGGATCAATTTACTCCGAGAAGGTTTGGATATCCCTGAAGTGTCACTTGTTGCTATCCTTGATGCAGACAAAGAAGGTTTTTTACGCAATTACAAATCTCTGATTCAGACCATCGGTCGTGCTGCAAGGAACGTAAATGGAAAGGCAATTTTGTATGCGGACAGGATGACTGATTCCATCAAAAAAGCGATTAGTGAAACCGAGAGACGTCGTTTGATCCAAGAGTCGCATAACCAAAAGATGGGGATCACTCCACAAACCATCCAAAAGGAAATTCATGATATCCTTCCTAGGGAGATGGCGGAAGAAGATAGCAAAGAAGAAGCCTTAAAAGATTTAGAAAAAGAATTTACATTGAAGAAATACAAAACCAAAGACAAGTTACGTGAAGCATTAAAACGAGAGATGTTACGTTATGCTCAAGATTTGGATTTTGAAAAAGCTGCTATGTTTCGTGACAAAATGTTAGCACTCGGCCCAGATAAAATCGAATCATAAGGAAGGATACGGATTGGAAACGAATGAATTTTGGGAAAACCCAACCAAATTGGCAAGACTAGAAGATACTTTACCGAAACAGATCTTTTTACTTCCGATCAAAGTACGACCTGTTTTTCCTGGTATCATCACACCTCTCATCGTTCCTCCAGGTAGGTTCATTCAGTCCATTGAGGAGTCGTCCAAAGGTGCTGGATTTTTGGGTCTCATCTTGTTAAAAGAAGATGAATCTGAACTTCCTTCCGAAGATAATATTTTTCAAATTGGTGTTGTTGCGAGGATTCTAAAAAAAATCAACTTACCTGATGGTGGGATGAATATATTGGTGAATACAATCCAACGGTTTAAGATTAATTCCATTCACACCAAAGAACCAATGTTAATTGCAAATGTGAGTTACCCAGAAGAAGAATTGGGCACAAGTAAAAATAACATCAAGGCACTCATGCGAACCTTACTCATTTTGACTAAGGAACTTGCACAAAACAATCCCTTGTTTACGGAAGATATGAAGTTAACGATGATGAATGTGAATGAACCAGCGAAGATGGCTGATTTTGTTTGTTCCATTCTCAATTTGGAAAAAGAAGAATACCAATCAGTCATTGAAGCCATTCCAATCAATGATCGACTCGAAAAAGTATTACTTTTTTTGAAAAAGGAAATTGAGTTAGTCGTTTTACAGAAAAAAATCCAAGAACAAATCAACGATAAAATTGATAACCAACAAAGGCAATTTTTCTTAAGAGAACAGTTAAAGGCCATTCAGCAAGAGTTAGGTGTTGGGGAAGATAAAACAGAACAAAAATATGATAAACTACTTACTCGTTTAAAATCCATTCCCGTTGCGGAAGAGATTATCGTTGAAGTGGAACGTGAGATTGATAAATTCAAAAATTCAGATCCTATTTCAAGTGATTATAATGTCATTCGGAATTATTTGGATTTGGTGGATAGCCTTCCATGGGAAAAACCAGTGGCAAAAGATATCAACTTACTCCATGCCAAAAAAGTTTTAAACCGTGACCATCATAAGTTAGAAGATGTAAAAGAAAGGATTTTAGAATTTTTAGCGGTTCACAAATTAAATCCAAAAAGTAAGGGTTCCATTCTTTGTTTAGTTGGTCCTCCTGGAGTTGGAAAAACTTCGATCGCAAAATCCATTGCAGAAGCACTCGGACGAAAGTTTTATCGTTTTTCTGTAGGTGGTGTGAGAGATGAAGCAGAGATCAAAGGCCATAGGCGAACCTATATTGGTGCTATGCCAGGTAAACTCATCAATGCACTGAAGATCACCAAAGAAAGAGATACCGTCATTTTACTCGATGAAATTGATAAAATGTCACAAGGTTACCAAGGAGATCCACAAGCAGCTCTTCTTGAGGTTCTTGACCCAGAACAAAATTTTAATTTTAGAGACCATTACTTAGATCTTCCGTTTGATTTATCAGATGTTCTTTTTATTGCCACTGCCAATACCTTTGAACCCATCCCAAGAGTATTACTCGATCGTATGGAAGTGATCCAACTGTCTGGTTATATCACTGAAGAAAAGGTACAAATCTTTCAAAAGTATTTGTGGAGTAAAATCTTCATTAAAAATGGATTAAATCCTGATTTGTTTTCAATGAAAAAGGAAACAGTGAGTCATCTCATCAACTCCTATTCAAGAGAATCGGGTCTCCGCGGTCTTGAAAAAACTTTTGATAAATTGGTTCGTAAACTTGCCCTTAAACAAGTGTTAAAGGAAAAGTATTCCAAAGAAATTCGTGAAAAAGATTTGGTCGAATACTTAGGACCTCCTCCTTTTGTTGATGATCGAATGACAATTCCTAAAGTTCCAGGAACGGCTCTCGGACTTGCTTGGACCAATGCCGGTGGATCAACATTACTCATTGAAGCTGTCCTTATCCCTGGTAAGGGTGGTTTGACTCTTACTGGACAAATGGGAAAAATGATGGAAGAGTCAGCAAACATTGCTTTATCGTTTGTGAAAAATTATTTAAACAATGATGCCTTATTTGAGAAAAAAGCAATCCACTTACACGTCCCAGATGGTGCAACTCCCAAAGATGGTCCAAGTGCAGGGATCACGATGGCAACAGCAATATTATCACTTGTCTCCAATCGTATCGTCAACCCAGGATTTGGTATGACAGGTGAGTTAACATTAACAGGTGAGGTATTGGCAATTGGTGGGTTACGTGAAAAAATTGTAGCTGCCAAACGTGTTGGAATTAAAAAAATTATCTTTCCAAAAGATAATGAAAAAGCATTCCAAGAAATACCTGATTACGTGAAAAAAGGTGTTACCTTCTATCCTGTCACTCGATTTGAAGAAGTGGAATCATTGGTTTTTCCTAAAACAAAGAGTAAGAAAAAATGAACTATAAAAATAATTCCTTTTATTTGATTTTAGAAGTTTTGATTGGCCATCTAACAGACTTATTGCGATTCTTATGGAACAAAAAGAACCAAGTTTTGACAATTGGATTTCTGGTTGGGATTTTTCTTAGTTTTTTCTTTTTGGCAGGTGCATACGTCGTTTGGTCTGGAGAAGAAACAAGGGTACATAAATCATTAGAGAAATATAGATCAGAAGTATCCAATTTTTATGATAGTTTCCAACCTAAGTCTGTAAAAATCCTGGATCGAAGTGGAAAAGTGATGGGTGAATTTTATCGCCGTAATTTCCGCCCAATTCGAACTGATAATTTAAGAAAACATAATGTAATCGTATGGGCAGTACTTTCCTCAGAAGATAGAGAATTTTTTTCCCATTCCGGTATCAATTACACTGCAATATTACGCGCTGTTGTGACTAACTTGGTCCAATTCAGGTTGTCACAAGGTGGTTCTACCATCTCACAACAGTTAGCAAAGTTAACTCTCAATCTTGGTAAACGGAATTTATTCAATAAACTTACCGAATTATATTGTACATTTTATATCGAAAGCCAATATTCAAAGGAAGAAATTTTGGCAATGTATCTGAACCAAATATTTTTGGGAGAAGGGAATACTGGCGTGGAAGAGGCGGCCAGATATTATTTTCGTAAACCTGCATCGGAACTTAGTCCTGAAGAAGCGGCACTTCTGGTAGGTATCATTCCTGCACCAAGTGTATATAACCCTGTTCGGAATTTAGGAATTGCGCTTTCTCGCCAAAAACGAGTGTTATACGATATGGCTCGGAATCCAGAACTTCATCCATCACAAAAAGATATCCCTGTAAAATTTTCAGATTCTATTGAGGTCAATTTAAAACGGTTTCGAACGATTTACAAGGTCAAAGAATCAAAAGACGAGGATGGAAATCCTAAGTATTCGAGTGAAATTGGGAAATACGGAGCGGATAAAGACTTCCGTGTTAATTTAGCTCCCGATTTTAATGCTGAGATCAGAAGGTTTATTCTCGAAAAGTTTTCCAATGAGGATTTAGAAGAAAGAGGACTTCTTGTTTATACGACTTTAGATTTAGAAAAACAAAGATTCGCAGAAGAAGCATTGAGAATTGGAGTTGATTCAGTGCGAGCAGATCTCTCCAAACAAGAGTTAGAGTATCAAAGTAAAGGTAAAGCTGATTTAGCGGAAGTGACAAGAGGGATTTTACCCCAACTCAGTGGATCGATGATTTCTTTGGATCCAGAAACGGGAGATGTAGAAGCACTTGTGGGAGGGTATAAAATATCCAATGTTTTTCATTTTAATCGTGCTGAAGAGGCAAAACGACAACCTGGTTCCACAATCAAGGCATTGGTATATGCATTGGCTTTCGAAAAACGTATCGTAAATCCATCCTCAAAAATCAAAGATGAGAAATTAGATATTTCGGGTTATTCACCCAAAAACTGGTATAAGGGTTATAAAGGTGAGATAACTGTCCGCCAAGCGTTAGCACAATCAGTTAATACGGTCTCCGTCAAATTATTACATGAAGTTGGGATTTCGTATTTCATCCAAAAATTAAGTGCCATTTTATCCATTCCTGAAGAAGAAGCAGAACAAAGATTCCAACGGAATCTATCGCTTGCCCTTGGTTCTGGGGAACTGAGTCCAATGGAATTATCAACAATCTATGCGACACTCATGAATGGCGGAAGACGTGTTACTCCCAGAAAAATTATCAAAATCACAGATATGGATGGGAACGAGTTTTACAATACAATTCCCAGCGAAGCCGCCGAACAGATATTAGACCCAGTTGCTTGTGCAATGGCAATTAACACGTTACAGTCAGTCCTCACTGAAGAAGGAACCATGACCCTTAAACGTAAAGAAGGGGAGCCTTTTTTGTATGCTGGAAAAACTGGAACAGTGCAATCTCCTAAACTGAAATCATCGAAATGGAAAGGCATTAAGGGTGTTAGAGATGTTTGGTTTGCAGGACTTACTCCAAGAAATGTAACTGTTGTTTGGGTAGGCCATGATGAAGGTGCACCTTTTCCTGGCTCCGGTTCCGGAGTATCAGGTGGAATTTGGTATCGATACATTCAAAATGTAAAATCCAAATTGGGAATGGGGAACCAACTCATTCCAAGTTTTGTCGGGGATTTTGTGAAGGTGGATGTTTGTGCGGATGATGGTACACTCATTGAAAATAATCCCGAGTATGTATGCAAAGTGCCGCTTTATGCACAGTATTATTATATAGGTGATTTACCTCCCAAACGCATCGGATTTAACAAATCGGAACCACAACCTAATCCACTATCACAACCTAACAATTTGGAAGAGGATGATTCTGAGATTTCAACTTATAATGCAGATGGTTCTAAAACACAACCAGCAGCAGTTGATTCAGTGGAATTGGAACCACCTCTTATAGATAATCGGCGAGTTCGTTATAACGAAGAAAATCCTTAGAGACTAGGTAATTTTCTTGGATCGACCATAAAAAGATCCAAGGTTTTTCCTTCGTGACAATTTCGATAACTTGTTTTGCATCCGATAGATTTCGATTTGGTTTGTTTAAAATCGAACCAATGATTTGATTTTGGTAAAAAGACCGGTTCCCTCCATTGCCTATTTTGTCAGGATGAAAAACGGGGTCTAAAAAATTCCAAACAGAATCATAATCTGAATACCAAGTAAGTAATGTTAGGTCACCTTTGCCTTCTCCATTTTCTTTATACAACGGTGCTTTTTCCATTGGTCTTAGTTTGATATTTAATCCAATTTCAGCTAAAGCTTGTCTGATGGCTCTACCTTTTGTTTGGTTTTCATCATCTCCTCTCATTCGAAAATCAATTTCTTTCGTTAAAATATTAGGATAACACTTTGATTTTTTGAGTTCAGAAATTGCCTTCTCTTTGTTATAAGTGATATCGTTTATCTTCAGATGGAGATTCAGTTTTTCTAAATAGGGAATTGGGATCGGGCCATAGGTTAGGTCTGCATGGTTTTCCAATAATTTTTTGATGATCATTTCTCTTGGAATGCTTAAGTTCAATGCTGTGCGGAAATGAATGTCAAAACATGGATTCGTTTGATTGATGGTTACATACTGAACGGATCTTCCCTTTTTTGTCAGAGTAAATTGGGAAGTAGCTTCCGGGATAGAGAGTAAAAAATCTGAAAGTTTGAATGCATCAAGTTTTGATTTGCGATATAAAAATAACGAAGTAGTGGATTGTGGTAAAATGAGAAAACGGATGGATTCAGGAAGGTTTTTTGATTCCTTGTTTTGCAAAACTATATTGATATATTCATTTTTTTTCCATTCAATGAGTTTGTAATCGCCATAGGTTTTTAAAGTATTTTGTTCCCATTCTTTTTTCCCAATGATGGATGCAAATGGTAAACTGAACTTCTCTTTCCATTCCGATTCCGAAGTCCCTTTTTGGAATCGAAACTCTAACGCAGAAGGGGAAAGGAGTTGAACCGATTTTAGAAAACGGTAATCCTCTTTTCGTGGATAGGATTCTTGGATTAACCTTGTGAAACTAGAGTGGATGTCTCCAATAGGAGGGGCCGTACTTCGTAACTGTACCACAAGGATTTCCTCAGTTGGGTTCTCGCGTTTCTCAGAATTTTGGATCCAAGGGGAAATATACGTATTTTTTTCTAACTGAAAAAGTCCCTGGTGTAAGAACCTAGCTAATTTTTGGCATGTTAAGTCCGTACAAAACAATGGGTCCAATTGGGCCGGATCCGAAGGTAAGGCGATTTGGATCGCAAACTCCTGTTTGTCTTTTCCACAAAAAGTGAGGGACAAGAGAAAGAAAACGAGGGATAAGGTTCTCATACGTGAAGATTTACCGAAAACTATGGCCATATTTGGCAAAATACAAATACAGACTCAGCCTTGGAGTTTTTCTGTCTATATTTGTTTCTATTTTTAACGGGGCTTCTCTCACATCACTCATCCCAATCTTTGATTCCTTAGGTTCGGGTGAAAATTATAAATTCCAAATTGCTCTTACAAAAAAAGACCAATCACTTTTAGGTGAATACAAAAATCCAGATCGATTACAAGGACTAACGTATTGGGAGTGGCAGTTTGCAAATTTAAAAGAAAAAACTAACGCCGAACTTGCAGAGAAAAAACCTGATGATTTGGTTTATCTCTTCTGTCTGATTATCCTACCTATCTACTTTTTAAAATTATTATGCCTTGCAGGAACTATTTACTTTGTGAATTCAGCAGGATTACTTGCTGTCAAAGACCTAAGGCAGGCACTTTACCAAAAACTGCAAGTTTTACCTCTCAATGAATTTTACAGAGAAAAAACGGGAGTACTGATGAGTCGTGTGATCAACGATGTAGACATCGTTGGCAAGGTTGTTTCAAACGATCTAAAAGATGCAATCAACGATTTTTTTTATATCATCACACATTTGATCATCTTGCTTGTGTTAAGTTGGAAATTGTTTTTTTTACTTTTTATTGTGATCCCTCTGATTGTAGGACCTGTTAGTACCTTTGCCGATCGAATTCGAAGGACAACCAAAAACCAACAGGAACAATTATCGGAACTAAATGGTGACTTACAAGAAGTGATTTCGGGAATACGGGTGATTCGTGCTTTTTCAATGGAAGATAAAGAAGCCGAAAGATTTTTTAAAGTAAATCAAAACTTGTCAGACAAAACATTTAAAACTCATTTTTATCATCAAATCGGTCCCGCCTTAACTGAGTTATCTGGCTCTGTTGTAACAATGGTATTTTTAGGGATTGGAGCTTATTTATTAGAAGATGCAAGTTTTTCCAAAGGTATGTTCATTGCATTTTTTCTAACTTTGATTTTTCTAATGCGTCCACTCAAACAGATGAGTATTTTAGTAAACTTGGTCCAAGCATCAGTGATTGCAAGCGATCGAGTTTTTGAAATTTTAGGACGAGAGGTCGACATCAAAGAACCAATTTCTCCAAAACCATTGGGTAGTTTGAGTCATGCCATTACTTATAAAAACGTTACGTATCTTTATCCAAACACAGATTTATACGCTTTAAAAAATATCAATCTGACTCTACCAAAAGGAGGAACCATTGCGATTGTTGGTTCCTCTGGAGCAGGAAAATCCACACTAGTCGATTTATTACCAAGGTTGATTGATCCCACTGAAGGTGGTATCTATTGGGATGATGTAAATGCCAAAGATTTAAGTTTAGATAATTTACGAAAAAGAATCGGTGTTGTTTCGCAAAATATATTTTTATTCAATGGTTCCATTCGTGAAAACATTGCTTATGGAAAACCTGAAGCGACGGAAGAAGAAATCAGAAGAGCTGCAGAGGATGCGTTTGCATCCGAATTCATAGAATCATTTGAAGAAGGATATGATACAATCGTTGGTGAAAGGGGTGTTATGTTATCTGGCGGTCAAAGGCAAAGGATATCAATTGCACGAACCCTTCTTGCTAATCCAGAAGTATTGATTTTAGATGAAGCCACATCCGCATTGGATACGGAATCAGAGAGATTAATCCAACAAGCATTTGTTCGGTTGTATGAAAACAAAACTGTGATTATCATTGCTCACCGTTTATCCACAGTAAAAATTGCTGATACAATTTATTATTTAGAAAATGGTGAAATTTTAGAGAGTGGTAGCCACACAGAACTTTTGCAAAATCCAAATTCAAAATACAAACGACTGTATGACATGCAATTCTCTAACTCAAATTAGTCGAAATTAAGCCAATCGACTTGTTCCACAATTGGGACAAAATTTTGCATTCGGAACAGAAACAAAAGATCCACAGTTGGAACAAGTCCAATCTTTGTGAATTTTTGGTTGTTCTAACGTTACCAAGTTTTTATTCTTTTCTATTAGAGTAGATTCTACAGTTTCTAATTCTTCAATATAAGGGATGGATTGAGTTTGAAATTCTTCCTCAGTTAATTTACCAGAATCAAAATCGGATCGGATGTCTTTTAACGAATCTAATAAGTTATTTTTTTTCTCATAAATTGCTCTCAACTGTGAATCTATTTCTTTGCCAAAGGGAGACTCATCAACCTGGAATCGATAATAGAATACCAAAAAGGGAGCAATCAGAATGATTCCAAATAACACCGAATAGAAATATAAGAGAAAATCCATACGTTCAGAATTTGGACTTTTTATTTTTAGGCAATCTCTTTATCTTTGGTCTAAGAAGAGATTTATCATTTATGACTGTAACCAATTCATTGATTGAAGAAAAACTAAAAACTGCAGAAGAAATCGCCCAATTATTGCCAAATCATGTCACCTTGGGTTGTTCCGGTTTTACTCCCGCAGGTTACCCTAAACTCATCCCAGTCGCCTTTGCAAAACGTATCGAAGAAGAAAAAAAATTAGGAAAGTCATTTTCTATCAATTTGTATGCAGGAGCTTCCACTGGGGAAGAACTAGATGGAGTTTTGGCGAAAACTGGTGCTTTGAAATTACGTATCCCATACCAATCCAATTCACATCTACGTAATTTAATCAACCAAGGGGAAACAAATTTTATAGACATGCACCTTTCTCATGTCGTGAAATACATTGAACATGGAATCTTACCAAAAATTGATGTAGCAATCGTGGAAGCCATAGATGTGACAACTGATGGAAAAATTTATTTATCCACATCTTCTGGGATGAGTGCGACTTATTTAAAAAATGCGGAATCAATTTATATTGAACTCACTGATACCCATCCTCTCGAACTAAAATCCTATCACGATATTTATCTACCAAGTCACCACATGAAAGGTGGACCTATTCCTATTATCAATCCTAGTGATCGAGTGGGTGAACCATTTGTCCATGTCCCACCTGAAAAAATCAAAGGGATCGTTCGTTCTAGCAAACCTGATGCAGCTACAGTATTCAAAACACCTGATGTCGACTGTCAAAATATCGCTTCTCATGTTTTGGAATTTATCCAACACGAAATCAAAATGGGAAGGATCCCTAAAGAATATCTGCCTTTCCAAAATGGAGTTGGGAATATTGCTAATGCCGTACTTGCGAGTATGGCAAAAGATCCAAAATTCCATGCAATCCAAATGTATACGGAAGTGGTCCAAGATTCGGTATTTGATTTGATTGATGCGGGAAAATTAGAAATTGCATCTACTTCTGCACTCACCTTTTCAGAGTTAGGTTTAAAGAGATTCCATGAAAATATTTCAGCATGGAAATCCAAATTTGTCATACGGCCACAAGAAATATCGAATCATCCGGAAGTCATTCGTCGAATGGGACTCATCGCAATGAACACAGCGATCGAAATTGATATTTATGGGAATGTAAATTCAACACATGTGATGGGTACATCGATGATGAATGGAATCGGTGGGTCAGGGGACTTTACCAGAAATTCGCATTTGAGTATTTTTATGACACCTTCACTTGCAAAAGATGGGAACATTTCTGCGATTGTACCAATGGTCTCTCATACAGATCATAACGAACATTCAACAATGATTTTTGTGACAGAAAATGGTTTAGCAGACCTACGAGGATGTCCTCCTAAAAAACGTGCAGAACTGATCATTGAAAAATGTGCTCATCCTATTTATCGAGATAAATTGAGAGCGTATTATGAAAATGCACTCAAAGTTTCGAAAGGCAAACACACTCCTCATGATTTAGAAAACGCTTTATCATGGCATGTTCAATTTTTAAAAACAGGAAGTATGAAGTGATTGCAGTTATTGGATCAGGAATTACTGGATTAACTGCTTCTTGGGCTTTGAACAAATATTCGGATGTCTCGTTATATGAGAAACACCCTGAAGTAGGGATGGCTGCCTTTGGCGCCAAACAATTGATCAATGGAAGTGAAGTAGAGTTTGATATTCCATTCCGAACAATTAAAAGGGATTATTATCCAACTTTGTTCCAAGTTTACGATAAAGCAAACATCCAAACTAGAGTTGTTGATTATTCTTTTCGGGTTGATTCCAGTAATGAAGCTGTTTTTGGATTTTTTTCCAAGAATATATTTGGGAATCATTTTGGATTTCCAACGGCAGATGTTTTTTTATCCAAAAAAGGTAGGCTTATCTTTTCTGATTTATTAAAGTTTTATACAAATTCAAAAACAGATTGGAAAAACGAAAATCAAAACATTACCATTTTGGATTTTTTGAAAAAGTATCATTACTCAAATGAATTTATTTATGAGTTTTTATTGCCTACCTTTGCTTTGGTGAATACTTGTAAAACGGAAACAGTTGCTCTTTATCCTGCAGAAACAATCATTGGATACCATTCCCGAGGTTATTCTTATACTCCGCAGGAAACAGCGAAATATGGAACACGGGATGTTGTCAATCGCCTCACTTCGGGATTAAAACAAATCCATTTAAATTCAAATATAAAACAAATATATAAAAAGAATTCCAAAACCATCATTCAATTCGAGACGGAAGAAAAGGAATTTGATCATGTCATTCTATCTACCCAAGCAAATCAGGCAAAAAATTTACTAGGGAACGGATACGATGAAGAAAAAGAGATTCTAAATGAATTTCGTTATGAAGCAAGTGATGTTGTTTTACATACGGATCCAACTTATTTTAAGAATCCCAAAGTATCTTTAGTTTTTAATATCCGTGACGGTTATGATAAACCTGAGGTAACCTTAGATTTGGGAAGGATCATCCCCGGGTTAAAAGGTAAAAAAGTTTTCCAAACATGGAACCCACATAAAATGCCTAATGAAAATGACCTTTTAAAATTAGCAAAATTTGAAAGACCAGTTATGGACGATCGAACAGCGAAAGCGATCGAACGTATCTCTGCCCTACATGCAAAACCGAATTGTAATCTTTGGTTATGTGGTTCCTATTCATTGTATGGGATTCCGTTGTTAGAAGCTGGAGCCAAGTCAGCCCTACAAGTAGTTTCTAAAATTTTAAATCAATCTGTAGAGACAATCATTCAGAGATAATTATTTTTTTAGAACATAGTAGTGGTAAGTAAGCCCAAATACTTTTTTGATTTTTTCTAAGACAAAGCCAAACAGACGAAGTGACAATTTCATCTGTCTGGAATTTTGTATAAATCCCTCGATGACTGGTATTGTCCAATCCAATTGTTTTTCGATCGTAAAGCCAATGGAATCTATTACTTTCTCTGTTTCATATGCAGTTTTCATTTGGGTTGGTGGAATTAGGAATAATTTAAGTAAGATGGGGAATGGAATTCCTAGATTCTTGTCAGAATGAAAAATATTGAAAACTAATTTCCCTCCTGGTTTTAAAACACGATAGGCTTGGTGATAAAACTCTTCAAAATTTTCGAAATGATAAGCAGCATCGACGGAAAAAACAAAATCAAATGTGTTTGCGGGAAGAGTATTCATTTTTTCCCATCCAGCTTCGATAAAAGGATCTACTTTGACTTCATTTTCGTGAAATAACTGTTTGGCGAAGTCTGATTGTTCTCCAGGTAAATTAATAGCAGAAAGTTTTTTTGCATCAAAAATATGTTTCCAATAGAGTAAACTCCCCCCCAGGCCCGATCCAACTTCCAAAATGGAGGCTTTTTTTGTAAGCCCAGATTGTTTTGCAAACTCAGATAAAAATTGAATGCCTGCCTGGTCGTACTGTTTGACCCCAGACCAGTAACCAAAATTGGAAACGTAATAAGGTGGTGATTGGGGAAGTTCTGTAATGGGGGATTTTGAAAATGGAAAGGGTGTCATTTTTTTACTTGAAACTTTGATATACCCTGCTGGGTATGTAGGTATGAGCCTTTCCGAAAACCAAACCAAACTCATCCATCGCATCAATCGTATCCAAGGCCAACTGGAAGCGATCAAAAATACCATTGTGACAGAAGAACAGGACTGTGAAAAAGCGATCCTACTCCTAAAAGCAGCCCACCAAGCCATGAAAAAGTTCGGCGAAGCTTATATCCATGAATATATGGATACTTGTTTTAAAGAAAAGAAGTCCACTCAAAACATCGAAACAGACGTAAAAAAAGCCATTTCCGCTGCCTTTTCCCTTTAATCTCCCTCTTTCCCTCTAAAAACCGCAATAAAAAATACTTGCCATACATACCCCACAGGGTATGTATGGATTTAGGCTATATACTATAGGGGGTATGGTAATGTTCTTGGCTTCAACAAAAACATGGTATTTGGAGCGATTGGTGTTTCTCATCGCTGGAGTTTTTAGTTTAGTAGGTGTTTCACTTGGAACTTATGTTTCACCTTGGTGGTTCCTTTTGAACTTACTTGTGGGAATCAACTTGGTTGTATTTTCAACCGTAGGTTTTTGCCCAATGGCAATTCTTTTGAACAAACTTGGTGTAGAGCCAAAGGTTAAGGATTAAACAAATGAAACTTTTCACTAGCTTTCTGCTTTTGATCACACCGATTTATCTTTCTGCTGAAGGAGTCGGGTTTGGTGACCTCTGGAAACGAATCGAAGAAAATTCATCAGCAAGAAAATCCAAATATTTAGAGTGGAAGGCTGGTGAAATTGCAAAGGATAGATCCGATAAACACTGGTTACCTAGGGTTTATGCTGATCTTAGAACTTTTCAAACAAACGATCCCACTCTTAACTTTATGGGAAAATTAAGCCAAAGGAGTGCAACAGACGCTGATTTTTCAACAGCTTCCACTCGTTACCGGCCAGGTAATTTTTTAGATTCGAATAACCAACCTTATACGACTTTAAACTCAGATACAATGAATCTTTTTGCAAAGGATACATTGAATTATCCAGGCAGCCATCAATATTCTAGAGGAACTCTCGGAATGGATTTACCACTATATGAAGGTGGATCAGGTAAAACCTTTGCTGCTATGAATGAAAAAAGAAGTACAGGATTAAAATTTGAATGGTTAGCAATTCGAGACAGAGAATTTGCTCAAGCTGGATTCTACTACCGAGCTATTCAAAGTTTATATGATTATCAAAAAAGACTCGAACAAATAAAAAAAATCGAGAGTCGTTTTCAATCCAATTATTCGTTAGGTAATAAAGGAAATCCTGTTGGTTATGCAGGATACCTGGCATTAAAATCGATCAAAAATCAAATCTCTGTATTAGAAAAACAATCTGAGCTACAAATCAAAGATTATAAAGATACATTATATGTTTTATCCGATTTACCAGCCACTGATTTGGAAATTGTAGAATCAGACTTAAATGTCTTTTTGGATACGTATTTTAAACGACCAGTTGGATATGAAAGATCCAATCAAATGAATGCACAAATCAAGTATGCAGAAGGTGAAAAACTCAAAGCAGAAATGGAGATGGCTAAGTTTTTACCAAAAATCGGAGCCTATTCCGAGGCATATGGATACCAAGGCAGTCGTAATATATCAAATGCCTACCAAGCAGGTGTGTATCTTCAAATGAATCTATACAACCCAAAAGATATGGGAGTTGTAGAAGAATCTAAGTTAAATGCAGAAGCTGCTCTCAAAAAAATAGAAGAAAAAACGAAAGAAGAAGAGACTCACGTAAAATCACTTATTCAAAAAGAAGTATCTCTCAAAGAAACTCTGGAACTCATAAGAGAGTCTATGAAATTCCAAGAAGAACAAGTGATCAATATGCAAAGATTATTCCAGAGTGGAGCAATCAATGCCTTACAATTTGCAGAAACTTTGAATAAATCATTAGAATTATCTCGAGTTTTAATGGAGACCGAAATCGCTCTTTTACAAGTGAGAACGGAAGTATCAATATTTTCAAAAAAGGAAGACACAAATGAATCCATTGGAAGAAATTAGGGCTGGTTTTGCAGGGAAACTTGCAGAAACATTTTTACATTCAAGATTAACGCCAGTTATAGCAATTGCAAGTTTAGTATTAGGTTTGTTTGCTGTATACTTAACTCCAAAGGAAGAAGAACCACAAATTTCGGTTCCTATGATTGATATCCAAGTTCCCAGTCCTGGATTTTCGCCCGAGGAAACGGAAAGAAAAGTTACGGAACCTGTGGAACGTGCAGTTTGGGGTCTCGAAGGAGTTGAATATATATACTCCACAAGTAAGTGGCATGGAAGTTATATCACTGTTCGCTTTAAAGTAGGCGAACCAATTGAACCATCACTTGTAAAAATCCATCATAAATTGATGGAGGCAAAAACTGTATTACCTAAAAATACTTTGCCTCCAATCGTAAAGTCTTACTCAATTGATGACGTTCCTTTTCTTGCTCTTAGTTTTAGTTCAGAATCTTTAAATGATTATGAATTAAGACAAAAGGTTGGACCTTTAGCTAGAGAATTGTCATCCACACCTGACCTGGCAAGCGTGCAAATGTTAGGTGGATTGAAAAAAACAGTTCGAGTGAAAGTTGACCCAAGTTTATTAAGTCAATTTGGTGTTACAGCCATTGAAGTTGCCGAAAGTTTAAAACAAAATGATGCATTGATCCCAGCGGGGAAAAATTGGTCATCAGAATCGGTTGTCGATATGGAAGTTGGAGGAGTGTTAAGAAATATATCCGATGTAAAACGATTACCTGTTGCGCAACGAGGTGGAAGGGTAGTTCGGATTCAGGATTTAGCCCAAGTTGAGGAAGGGCCTGAAGAAAGAACAAGGTCTTCTGTTTTGTATGACAAATCACTTGGTGAAACCAAACGAAATGCTGTCACAATTGTATTTGCGAAACGAAAAGGAACAAATGTTGTTAATTTATCGAAAGACTTAATTGAAAGGGCTGAATTATTCCAAAAAGATTTACCAAAAGAAATTAGTCTTAGCATCATTCGTGATTATGGTAGCACCGCAGAAGATAAATCCCATGAACTGATCGAACATTTGTTGATAGCAACCATTTCTGTGACAATCCTCATTGCACTATGGATGGGATGGAGATCTGCACTCGTTGTTGCCATTGCGATTCCTGTTACTCTTGCACTAACACTTGCCATTTATTACTTTCTTGGTTATACTCTAAACCGAGTCACACTCTTTGCACTGATTTTTTCCATTGGGATTTTGGTTGATGATGCCATTGTAGTAGTGGAAAACATCGAACGCCATTTGGAAGAAAATCCAAAACTAGGTATCATACGAGCGACACTCATTGCAGTATCTGAAGTAGGAAACCCAACCATCCTTGCCACTTTTACAGTGATTGCAGCGATTTTACCGATGGCCTTTGTAAGAGGACTCATGGGACCTTATATGAAACCGATCCCTGTGGGTGCAAGCCTTGCGATGATATTATCATTGATAGTTGCCTTTGTCATCACTCCTTGGGCATCAGTCAGATTATTAAAAGAATCACATACCCATTCGGAAAAAGAAGTAGGTCATAAAGTTTCCATATTAGACCAACTTTACATCAAGTTCACCAATTGGTTGTTAGGTACAAAGAAAAATGCAAGTCTCTTTGGAGCCATTACCATTGGATTATTGTTAGTTTCCATGGCTTTTGTTGCCTTCAAATTGGTAAAAGTCAAAATGTTACCTTTTGACAATAAAGAAGAATTCCAAGTTCTAATCGATTATGAACCTAAAACAACTTTAACACAAAGTATGTCCCAATCGGAAGGTTTAGCAAAAACACTATTACAAAATCCGAATGTAGAGAAAATCCAAATCTTCGGTGGAGAAGCAGCTCCATTTTCTTTCTCTGGGATGGTAAAACATTCATTCCTTCGAAATTTGGATTCGATGAATGACCTACAAATCATCTTAAAGAATAAAAATGATCGAAAAGATTCAAGCCACGAGATCATTGAATCGCTAAGAGGAGAGATTAAGGCCTTTGGTGAAAAAAACAATGCTGTGACCAAAGTTTTAGAAATCCCTCCTGGGCCTCCTGTGATGGCAACTATGGTAGCGGAAGTATATGGCCCAAATGTTGCTGAGAGGAAAAAAGTAACGGAAGAGATATACAATATTTTTAAAGAAGAACCAAGTGTAGTCGATTTGGACACATCATTACGAAATGGAAGACCCAAGATGGTTTATCCAATTGATTTTGATAAATCAGGATTATACGGAATCAAAACTTCCGCACTTGCCTATACAGGTTCTTTACTCTTTTCTGAATCACCACTTGTTAGTTTAGCGACTGCAAAAGAACCAGAAGAAGTTTCCATCAACCTATCGATGAAACAAAATGTTCGTAGTTCAAAAACTCCTTTCCAAAACCAAAACATCATGTCAATGGAATCGGGAGTTGTTTCTTCTGAAAGAGTATTAGGAAATCCTTACCTCGAAGAAGACAGAGCTCTCTTTCGCAAAAACTTAAAACCTGTGAATTATGTAATGAGTGAACTTTCTGGTGAAGAAGAAGCTCCTGTTTATGGGATGTTAAAACTAGCACCAAAGATTCATTATGAAACACAAACAGCAGATGTCCCATGGAACACAACAAAACCGGTTATCAAATGGGACGGAGAATGGTTCATCACATATGAAGTATTTCGTGACTTAGGTGGTGCCTTTGCTGTCGTAATTTTACTCATCTATGTCCTTGTGCTTGGATGGTTTAAAAGTTATACAGTGCCTCTCATCATCATGGCGCCGATCCCTATCTCACTCATTGGTATCTTACCTGGTCACTGGGTGATGGGTGCTTATTTCACAGCAACATCGATGATTGGATTTATCGCGGGAGCTGGGATCATTGTCCGAAACTCTATCATCCTAGTTGATTTCATTGAAGGAGAGATTAAAAAAGGGGTTGAGTTAAAAGAAGCGGTAGTGCATGCAGGGGTAGTTCGATTTCGACCTATGTTACTAACTGCATCAGCGGTTGTGGTTGGTTCTTTTGTGATGTTATTTGATCCAATTTTCCAAGGTCTAGCCATCTCACTCATGTTTGGTGAAATTGCAGCCACTGTTCTTAGCCGATTTGCAGTGCCAGTGTTATACTATTGGTTCATTGGGAAGTCAAGACAAGGTGTGATCAAACACGGATAATCAAATTAGAAACTTCAACGAAACAAAAAAAGCTGAAGGATTCCCTTCAGCTTCTAAATCTAAACCCAACATTTAAAAACGTTGGGTTTTTTATACCTACAATTATCTTGTTCCTTCGTTTTTGATCTCACTATGATTCTTATACAAACCAGTCGCAGTTAGAGACGGTGCTCTAAGGTGTCCTGTGTATTGTGTATAAGTGGTGCTACCGCTAACGATAGAAGTTTGGCATTTGTCAAGACCACCAGCACGGTTGTATCCACAAGAAGAATGGTATGCAACTGCATAATCATCTTCTCCAGGAAGGATTGCAGAAGGTCCAAATGCACCTTTGTAACCTGGTACATGGTGGATCTGAACTCCAGCCGTATTGTTATGGTTAAACGCACCACGAGCTGTGGATACGATGAGTGATTTGTCCATTGCGTTCCCACCGAAGCCGAAAGTAGCACCATTGAGAGCTGATGCCAGTTCGGATCCACCAGAAGCAGCTGCAAGTGCAGTTACTTTTGTAAGATTGAAACCCTTAGATGACGCAGTTGAGCCTAAATTTGCCAACCAAAACTCGATCGCATAACATCCCGCAGAGTGGCATACGATTTTGCAAGAGTTTGCCCCTTTGCAGTAGTTCGTAAGTCCTGTGGCAATGTTTGTTTGGGCACGAGCAGTTCCGTATGTTCTTGGATCAGAAGTTCCATCATACCCGATGAAAATTTTGGATCCTGAAACAGTATTCGCAGAGGTTCCCCAGTACGAATTTACGTCAGTTGTGCCCACACCATTGTGGTTTTTGTCCGATTTTCCGTGGATGAACACGGTGTAGGTTTGTGCACTGAGTGATCCTGCTAAGAGGAACGCTAGTACGGTTGTGATTGTGCTTCGCATTGTTTTTCCCTTTCCTGATTTTCTTTCTTTAAACACAAATTCCACAAATAAGTCAAATATGTCAATTTGTAATTTATTGGGGCAAAAAAAAGACCAGCCTGAGTGGCTGGTCCTTTTGGCTTACCAGAGATTGGTAAGGTTAGGAGTGGAATCCGATCCTATCGGTATCCCTCTCCTTTGAGTTGTCCATGGTCAAGGTAAAGACCAGTAGAAGATACAGAAGGAGCTCTGTAGTGACCACTGTATTGTGTGTAAGTTACATTGGAGTTGAATGGCCAAATCCCTTCACTTTGAGTGAGAGAAGATTGGCATTTGTTGAGTCCACCTGCTTTGTTGTACCCACAAGAAGAGTGATACGCAACAGCATAATCATCTTCTCCAGGAAGGATCGCAGAAGCTCCAATCAAACCTTTGTAACCAGGGACGTGGTTCACAGCAACACCAGCGGTATTGTTATGGTTGAATGCTCCACGTGCAGTCGAAACGATAAGAGATTTGTCCA